>Ga0302251_1000002_pt1 | contig 823676 bp, 788 predicted proteins | sample AAG_RA_Gln_MG_FD_193534 | JGI IMG/M metagenome (GOLD analysis project Ga0302251, IMG submission 193534) | Enriched activated sludge microbial communities from anaerobic digester in WTTP, New Holstein, Wisconsin, United States - AAG_RA_Gln | ecosystem: Engineered > Bioreactor > Anaerobic >... | reverse complement strand
AATCAAACCCTGCAGGACTTTGAATGTATTATCGTCGATGACGGTTCAACTGATGCGGCCGTCCTCAAGGAATTAATAGAACGCTTGGAAGACAAGCGCTTTAAATACATTTGGCAAGAAAACGGGGGCGGCGGGGCGGCGCGTAACGCAGGGATATTGGCGGCTTGTGGGCGTTACATAGCCTTCCTCGATTCCGATGATCTTTTTCTCCCTACGAAGTTGGAAGTATACAAAAAATATCTGTCCGTCGATCCTTTGCGCGCCCTTTATTCTTTTATGTATGTCGACCGAGGCGTCGACCGCTTGTGGATAAGGCCTGATCGCGCCATTCGTCCCGATGAAGACATGGGCGAATACCTGTTTGTCTATAACCAGTTCATTCAGACCTCAACCATCGCCCTTGCCCGCGAAACGGCTGTCGCAACGTTGTTCAATCCAGACCTGCGCAAGGGGCAAGACCTTGATTTTTGCCTGCGGCTGCATCAACGGGGCGTTCGTTTTGATATGGTACCTGAACCATTGACCGTGTGGGTCGATCAGACTGAGTCGGGCCGCGCATCGCGCACCAAAGGATATGAGGCCCCCTTGGCGTGGCTTGAAAAATCGCGAAAAATGCTTACACCCCGCGCCGAGGCAGGCTACCGCGCAACGGTGCTTTTTTATTACATGGCCAAGCACAAGCCTTTTCGTGCTCTGCTTGATCTTTGGCGTGGTGGTTTAGCTGGCGTTCCCTTACGGATATTAGCGCGACAATTTTTACGTGGCTTTTTGCCTAAAGGAGTTTACCGATTGCTGGTTGATCAATTTGTGTCTATTTCCGGCAGAAAACCATAGTGACGAGACTAAAAAATATTATTCTCTGCCAAACACTCAAGCCCCAGCTTAGTCAGTCAAATTTAATCCAAGTGCAATGGCTGCATTCGTATCTAGAAACCCCTGCTTATCAAAAAGCCCAAAATTTCCGTTATAAGACCATATGGCCCACGGAATATTGTTAGCTTCCAGAATTTCTCTCACGTCTTTTAGCCAGCGGATGCGCGAATCCGTACCAACAAAAGGTCGATAAACCCCGAATTCAAGACAAATTAGTTTTGTTTTCGTTCGGCGGCTCCATGTAATGACGCTTTCCAATAAACCGGAAAGTTTTTCTTTATTCCACCCTTCGTCTATATATTTTTGCATTTTGTCATAGTTTGGGGGGTCATTCTTCTCCAACAAAGACGGATATAATATTCGATCTGTTTTTTCTCTAATGTCTGGCGGAGGATTTACCCAATGGGCATTATGATGGGTAAAGAAAAATGGTTTATAGAAATGAAAGTCATAAATGATATTCTGGTCGACATAAGGTTTTTTCTTTTCAAGCTCTTCAAACATGTTCATTCTATCCGATACGATAAATGTGTATTCAGGATATAAGGGACGCAGTCTGGAAATAAGATCGGCCTGCAATCCCCACCAATTATGAATTTTACGAGATGGCTCATTAAATAAATTGAGATAAATTCTATCCTCCGGCAAGCCGATAATTGCGGGCCTTAGCGTTTTCCAATAGTTTTCTAACCGCACTAATAAAAGGTCAGAGCTTTCTGTTTCTGTTATTTCTTTAAAGTCTTTGGAAGGATGAAAATCCAGCACAACATTAAGCCCACTTTTGAGAAGGTCAACAATGTCACAACGTAACTCTGTTATTTTCTTTTCCTGAGCATCCTTGTCTTCGATTGCAAGCATATGTTGCGAGACTGGCAAACGCACAAAGTCAAACCCAAGTTTTCTAATCCTTTGGAAATCCTCCCTCGTGAAATCATTTCTATAATCATCCCACCACCATCCCGACAAATTCACGCCGCGTTTCAGTGTTTTTTCTTGCCCTGCTTGTTGAAATAAATCAGGCCTATACATGCATTCATCGTTCGCCGCGGCGCCTTGGGCGGGTAAAAGAAGCGCGAACAAAAGAACAATGAGGCGTTTATTCATTGAGGCTCCAAAACAAGTCCGTTTTCCGGCTTCTTCCCACACTTCTCCTCACAAAAGCTGTACTGCATGCCTTCGCGCAGACAGGCGGCGGTGCACTTGTAATCTTTGCGGGCGGTCGCCGTTTCTTTGGGTTTTGGCGCAGGAACCTTCAGGGCCGGAACCGGGACATCAAATTGCTTGTTCGGATTGCTTAGGGCGCTTCCGCGCACAACGGGAACAGACGGGGTTGCGCCTTCATACGCGCATTCTTTCAAGCACAGGGCTCTATTGTTGCTCTTGTTGACGCATTTATTCAGGCAACGATAATCCGTGTCCGCGAAAGCAACGTGCGCCGTCAAGGTTGAGATCAACCATACAATCAGGAATACGACGCCATTTTTCTTCATGCTGCGGCAACGCCGGATGTCTGGCGGATTTCGGCCAAAATGCCAAAAAGCGCACCCAGCAACCGTTCCTCCGTCACGCCTTCAAGAACCTCGCGAAAAGCGCTAAGCCCGCCTTGTTTGCGGTCTCTAACAACTTCCGCCACCGTCTTGAAGCTCACCTGTCTTTCATCCTCGGAAAAACTGTAAACCATCGCCTGGTCACACAGCAGGTTGATCAGGCGCGGCACGCCACCCGTAAAATAATGCACGGCGGCGCAGGCCGTATCGTCGAAGAGCGTGGGCGCGCCGCCAACGACAGCCAAACGATGGCGAATATACCCCGCCGTCTCCTTCGGCATAAGCGGCCCCAAATGGCAATGCACGGAAATCCGCTGGGCAAACTGGCGCAATTCATGGCGCTTCAGCATTTCGAGCAATTCCGGCTGGCCGACGAGAATGATCTGCAGAAGCTGGTCCCTCTCGTTGTTGACGTTGGACAGCATGCGCAATTCCTCAAGCATCGCCGCGTCAAGGTTCTGCGCCTCGTCGATGATAAGGACGCATCGCTTGCCCTTTGCGTACTGGCTGACGAGGAAGTCGACAAACCCGTTGTACAGTTTGATCGGGTCCTGCTCGCCGCTCTTGAAATCGAACGCCTGAACAATCCACCCCAGCAACGTCCCGAACGCCCGGTTCGTGTTGGTGATAACGCCAAGAGTCAGATCCGGCCCCGCGTTGCGAAGAAAGCGGCGGATAAGCGTCGTCTTGCCGGCCCCGACATCGCCCGTAACGGCAACAAAACCCGCCTGCGTAACGACCGCATAGTCGAGCAGGTTGAGCACCCGCCGGTGGCGCTGACTGAAATACAGAAAATTGGCGTCCGGCAGTAAGGAAAATGGCTTGCCCGAAAGGCCGTAAAAGTGCTCGTACATAATTCTTCCCTGTGGGACTATCCGGCCATAGCGTACCAGCCGCCGTTTAAAGCTGCAATGGAAAGCCTTCACTTTATTGTTTAAAATGACAGGCCAACCACTAAATATTGTTGATAAAATAGGAGTTAGCGCTTTTCAAAAATTGTTTTGCCCCCTATACTCCGTCCGCCGTCATTAACTCCCCGAAACGAAGGTCCCTCCTGAGGTCAGTATGAAAAACGTTTTGAAATTCCTCGTCCTATTGTCGGTTCTGCTCTCCCCTTCATTTCCCGCAACCGCGGCTGAAAACAGCGACTATACGATCTGCGCCGGGGACGTTCTTCAGGTTACCGTGTGGAAGGAAGAAGGACTGGACCGCGAGGTGTTGGTTCTGCCTGACGGCACCATGACCTTTCCCCTGATCGGCACGTTCAAGGTCGAAGGCATGACCCCGACCGATGTTCAATCGACGGTAAAGGATAAACTCAGGGGTCTGATCCCGGACGCTTCCGTAACCGTGTCCATCAAAGCGCCACTCGGCCACACGGTCAGTGTTCTTGGCCAAGTCGCGAAGCCGGGCGAAATCGTCATGGCGCGCCGCATGACCGTCACGCAGGCCTTGAGCCAGGCGGGCGGTCTCACCCCCTTCGCCAGCGAAAGCAGCATCCTCGTCCTACATCATGGCAGCGAGGGCGATACCTCCACGCCCGTCCCTTACAAAGATATCATCCGCGGCGAGAATCTGGACAAGGATATCGTGCTGAAACCCGGCGATGTTGTGATGGTGCCAACGTCGAACCTGTTCTGATACATGCCCTCCTTTTCTCCAGTGTCCGCACGCAACCGTCCACGGGCCCTGCACATTGGGCTTTGCCTGCTGTGCATGGCCGCGCCCTTTGGCGGTGCAGCACGGGCCTCCAACCTGACGTTGGACCCCTCTCTATCTGAGACTGGCACTTGGGACTCTAATCCGCTAATGTTACGCAATAACGCAAAGGCTCTCTATGGATCCTCGACAACCCCAAGGCTCGTCCTTACTGACAAAGCGCCTGCGTGCGAAGCCAGCGCCGACTTGTCAGCCAGCTATAACGTATTCAATCAATCGTCTTTCGACTCCACGGACCTTCACGGGAAATTCGCCCTCTTGTTCGAGAACGAACGGTGGGGCGCGGGCGTCCAACAACAATCCGACTTCGACACCACCCGCACCAGCGAAATAACGTATTTCGGCAGCAACGTCGGGTCCGTCCGGCATTTGGGGCTAAGCTTGTCGCCGCAAGTTTCGTTCAAGCCGACGCCGCTCGACACATTAGCGCTTGCGGGCGCCGTTTCAGCTTCGCGTTACGAAAGCACGCTCTTCACGAACTATTACGTGTTCACGGCAAGCCCGTCATGGACACACACGATCTCGGCAAGGCAAGCCGCCATTTTATCGGCACAAGTCCAGCGCTTCCAAACGGCGCGATCGTCGAAGGCCAAGGTTGATAGTGTCGGGCCTTCGCTCGGATGGTCAGCTAAGTTGTCGCCATACATGATTGCCAAGGTGTCTGCCGGAACGCAGGCCTCGCGGCAGAAAAAAACGGACGGCACCACAACGCCGTGGACATGGGATTATACCTTCACAAGTGACGTCACTTACAAAGATGAGCAAAATTCGTTCAGTTTCCAGGCAACACGCGCCCAACAGCCGTACGGCAACGGCACAGAACGGTTACTGACTACTCTCTCGGTCACCGGGACGCACGCCATCAACGAAAATCTTTCAGTCAATGCGTCCGTGAGCTACCAGTTTGCGGAAAATCCGGACAACACCGCCACGCAGCTCAAAAACATCCTTAAAGCGGGCGGCGGCATCGCTTATAAAGCGATGGAAAATGTAGAAATCTCAAGCTCTTACCAATTCAAGAATGAAGCCTTGACCAACGAAGATGAAACTGCGAAAGGAAGCCTCTTCACCGTGGGTTTGGTATACCGCCCCGGCAGAGAAATCGAACCATGGTAGAAGCAAGCTGGACCTTGGCGACCGCTTTAAGCGACGCCGGACAATCTTATTTCCAGCTTAACAGGGGTGATAGATGGACGAGCTTGCTTTAGCCGACTATTTCTCGATTTTAAAGCGCCGCAAAAAATATTTGACGACGGTCGTGGGGCTTTTGTTCGCGTTGACGTTGCTTTTCGCCTTCTCATGGTCAAACTACCGCTCGACGGCCACCGTCGAAGTTGAGCCCGCCGATATCCCCGCGAACGTCACAATGCCCATCGGCATGAGCACAAGCGACATGTCGCAAGCCTTGGCGGACATGCGCATCAGCCACATCCAGCAAAGAGTTCTTTCCACAAGCTCTCTGGTCGAAATGATCACGAAATTTGACCTCTACGCTAAAACCCGCCTCAACACACCCATCGCCGACGTCGCCGATGTAATGCGCGACAAAATCAAGCTTGAGCTTGTCAGCAGCACGTTCGCCAACCCAGCTTCGGCTCAACGGGTTTCCCCCGGTCAGCTTTCGGCCATCGCCTTTAATCTCAGTTTCGATTACAGTGATCCCCTGATCGCCCAGCAGGTCACAAACGAGCTTGTGTCTCGCTTTCTTGACGAAGACCTTAAAGACCGCCGCACGCAGGCAAAAGAAACCGCCGCTCTTCTTGCCAACCAGATCGCCGCGCTGGAAACCTCCATGCAGGAGCAGGAACAGAAAATCGCCGAGTTCCGCGCAACCCATGGCGAAACAAGACCGGAAGCTCTTCTGTTCAACCAGCAAACGGCCGCCACTATCGGCCTCAGTATTCAAAACATCGAAACGCAGCTAACGACCAACGAAGGCACGCAAGGCTCCCTGCGCGCTCAATTGGCCGTTACCGACCCCTATTCCCGTTTTATGGCGGATGGGCAGGTTTTGACGACGCCTTCCGTCCAGCTTAAAGCGCTTCAATCGCAATATGCCACGCTTTCCGCGCGCTACAGCGCCGACCACCCCGATGTTGTTAAAACTCGCGCGCAGATCGAAGCGCTCAAGAAAGAAGTTGGCGGACAGGAAGTCATCGCTCAGCTGAAAGCCAAAATCGCGGATGTGCGCGCCAATCTTGAAGCCGCCAAGAAAACCTACGGCCAAGATAACCCCGACGTAACGTCACTGCAACATCAGCTTCAAAATCTGGAAAGCGATCTGGTCGAACAAAGACATAAGTCCTCTTCCGCCGGAACGATTAAAAGCGACGCCGACAACCCGGCCTATCTCCAATTTGTCGCCCAGCTCCGCGCCGCCGAAGAACAGCACAAATCACTCGAGAACCAAAAAGCCACGCTCCTTGAACAGCAAGCAAAATACCAGCAAGCCGTCGCCGCCAATCCGGCTGTCGAACAGCAGTTGGCGGCCCTTTCCCGCGATTACGACAACGCGCAGCTTCGCTACCGCGAACTAAAAGAAAAAAAAATGGCCGCTGACATGAGCGAACAGATGGAACAAGACCGCAAAGGTCAGCGTCTTGTCGTTATCAATCCGCCGGAGCTTCCGGTCAGGACGCAACCAAGGCGGCTTTTCATTCTCCTTGGCGGTTTTGTTTTCTCCTTAATGGGCGGTCTAGTCAGCGTTATCGGAGCACAGATTGTCAGCGAAAGTGTTTTTGGGTTGCGTCACTTGGGGGCCTTAACTGGAGCACCTCCTCTTGTCGCCATCCCACACATTCTGACCCGCGAGGAAGTGTCCCGTAAAAGAGCCGTCCGTAGGCAATGGGTGCTCGGTTTCCTTTTGTTAGGCTTGATTGCCTTTACTGCTTTTTCCTACACCGTTATGCCGATCGACGTGCTCTGGTCTGTTGTGGCCCAGCGCCTAGGCCTGTCCTGAGCTTTAAGGTTGGAGATCAAGAATGGATAAACTTGAAAAAGCTCTCCAGAAAGCCCGGCACCAGCGGAGCGCCCCCCCGTCCGGCTTTGTACCGATTGATCCGAAACACCTCGCGCCGCCGGTCAAGCCAACGGATGACAGCACGCCGGGCTTCGTGCCGCCCTCAACGAAAACCGCAAACGAAACTTTGCTGGAACGTCATCGAATTGTCGCCCATCGCACGCGCAGCGCGGAAGCGGACGCGTTTCGCTTTCTGCGAACACAAGTCCTCCAGATGATGGCCCAGTCCGGTTATAAAACTCTGGCGATCACAAGCCCCAACTACGGCGACGGCAAAACGACGATCGCACTCAATCTGGCCATCAGCATTGTTCTCGACCTAAAGCAAACCGTGCTCCTTGTTGATCTCGATTTACGCAAGCCAAAATTGCATGAGTTTGCCGGCGTAAATCCTGCCGCAGGTCTGACCGATCATCTGATTAAGGGCACGCCTCTATCGGAATGCATCATACGCCTTGATTTTGACCGCCTGAGCCTTTTGCCCGCCGGGGAAGCCTTGGATCATTCATCCGAGTTTCTGGGCGCGCCAAGAATGGCCACGCTGGCACAAGAATTGAAAACGCGCTATCCGGATCGTCTGGTTATTTATGACATGCCGCCCGTGTTGACCCAAGATGATCCCATTGCCTTCATGCCGCATGTTGACGCCGCTTTACTGGTTGTGCGTGAAGACGTGACGAAGACAACGGAAATTAGCCGCTGTCTTGAAACCCTAAGCAACGCCAATATTTTAGGTACCGTACTGAATGACTCTTTCTGAGTTTACAAGAGTTAGGATTTTATCGATGTCTTTACGTAAACTCGTTCTCATCCTGACTCTGGCTTGCCTGGGGCTAAGCCCAACCGGATGCGACAAGCCGGAAGAGAAAGCCGCCAAATATATCAAACGCGGCAATGAATTGTTTGAACAGCAAGAGTACGCCAAAGCCCGGGTTGAATATAGAAACGCCGCCCGCATTAAACCGGCCGATCCCGAAGTGCGTTACCGGCTGGGCCTGACCTCTGAGGCCGAAGGCGACTATCAAAACGCATTCATCAACTTCACCTATGCCGAACAGCAAAACGCCCGATTCCGTCCGGCCTTGCTCAAACTGGCGCAGTATTATCTGGTCGGCGAGCAATACGATCAAACTCAGAAAAGGCTTGATATCGTTCTGGCGGACGCGCCGGATGATCCTGAAGCGCATGCGCTTCGCGCGGCCGTGCTTTTACGGCAAAAGGACTACGCCGGAACCGAAAAGGAAGCTCTTTTCGCCCTCGAAAAAGATCCCGCGAATGTATCGGCTATTTCCGCCCTAACCGGCATGTATGCCGCTCAGAAAGATGAAACAAAAGCGATCGCCATTCTGGACAAAGGCATCGCGTACAATCCTTCAAACATATCGCTTTTTCTTATGAAAGCGATGCTTTACGAACAGTTCTCCAATCTTGAAAAGACGATAGAAACGTATCAGGCCATTCTGAAGTTAAAACCAAAAGAAGTGCGTTTCCGTTCGGATCTCGCCTCGATTTATGTCAAGGCCGGAAAGACGGACGAAGCCGAAAAATGGCTGCGCTCCGGGGTTGCCGAATTTCCTGACAATTGGGACATGAAAAAAAGCCTTGTTTCCTTTCTCAGCGAAAACCGCGATCTGGACAAGGCCGAAAAAGAAATCCGCGTTTTCATGCAAACAAATCCGACAAACAACGAGTTGTATTTTTGGCTTGCCGATCTTTACATAAAGCATAACGCCACCGAACGCGCGATTGAACTACTCCAACAACTCGTGGCGAAAGACCAGTTTGATACCCCTGGCCTGACTGCGCGAACATCTTTAGCCCGCATTCATTTTATTAAAGGCAACCGCGAGCTGGCCGAAAGGCTCGTAAAAAGCGTACTGGAAAAGAAGCCTGACAATCAGGAAGCCTTGTATATCCGGGCACGGTTATCCTTCGATCAAGGTCATTACCGGGAGACCGTCTCCGACTTGCGCGCCATCATCCGCGATAACCCAAAGGCTAAAAACGCTTACCAATTATTGGCCGAAACGCTCCTGCTTCAGGGGCATCTCGATCTGGCCATCGATACCTTGGGGCAATTGATAGAAATCGACCCGGCCAATACGTCAGCCCGGGTGCGTCTGGCGCAAATGTATGGCCTGAACGGCGATTCAAAAAAGGCCTTGGGAATGCTGAATGCCGTTACAAAGGCTGACCCTCAATACGCGATCGGTTGGGAAAGCACGGCGCGTATCGCCATCGCCGCAAAAAGTTGGCTTGTCGCAAAGGGCGCTATTGACGTTCTCGAAACGCTCGAGGGACAAAAGCTTACGGCAGCCCTGCTCAGGGGACAAACCTTGTCTCTAAACGGCAAAGTCGAAGAATCCATCCCCTTTTACACGACAGTAATCGACGCGAATCCCTCCGCGCCTTTGGCTGAGCATGCCCTATCGTCTTTGGTTGATGCTTACCAGAGCCTTAACCAGCTTCAGGATGGCGTGAATTACCTGAAATCGTTGAAAACGGACAGCCTTTTCGTAGCGACCTTGTTAGGCGAATGCCTTCAGAAACTCGGCAATACGGATGAAGCTGTAGTCCTTTTTGACAGTGCGATTGCGCGACATGCCGCGTTTCAGGAACCCTATATCGACCGGGCACGAATTTACATAAGGGAAAAGAAAATTGAGACAGCTATTGATATTCTTAATAGAGGAAAGGCTGCCGCGCCAGCTGATCCACGCGCGCCGATGATGCTAGCTGATGTTTGCACGATGGCGGGCCGGCATCAGGAAGCCATGGCAATTTATGAAGAAATTCTAACGCACAATCCGGACATGGATGCCGCCGCCAACAATCTTGCACAAGCTATTGCTGACCATCAACATACGGATGCAGTAGCGTTGGAAAAAGCGCGGCGGTTAGCGGAACGTTTTGTGCGCTCAGACAATCCTCTTTTGCTTGACACGCTTGGATGGGTTTACTTCCGTCAAGGCCGTTATCCGCAAGCGCAAACCATTATGGAGCGTTTATTGCCACAAGAAAAACAATGGCCGCCTTTGATCCATTACCATTACGGCAGTCTTCTCTTGAAGACAGACAAAAAAAACGATGCCCGTATGCATTTGCAACAAGCCGTTGCCGAGGGTGCGAATTATGTCGGCCTTGAAGAAGCGAAAAAGCTGCTTCAGGAATCGGGCGGACCGTGATGCAGGTTTTTCCCCCCGCGTATAAAAAAGGCTTCGGAGGTCGGTTTTTTATCAGGTGAATCGGTAGCAAATCATTGCTTTACGAAAAATTAACAATAAGCCCTGTTTTCGCGATTCTTCTCTCTTGATTTATAGCTGATTAGGTTTTTGTTTAAACAATCGTCATTCCCGAAACCGCGAAGCGGTTATCGGGAATCCCTTTTAGTTTTAATAAGCTAACCAGAAAATGGGATCCCCGCCTTCGCGGGGATGACGACTGTACCAATGAAAAATTAATCAGCTATAAGAACATAATTCCTAGCGAACGATTGTTTTTTTAAACAGCATCATATCTATCCTCTAGTTTTTTCTTATTGTCACGTTCCGGCTTTCTTGATACAAATCAATGTTCTGTTTTTCCTGAATTTATCTCTTTAGTTCCTGCCATCATCTTATAATAAGGGTCTTCGCTATGAAACTTCGTTATATCCTTCCCGCGATTGCCTTTTTCGTTATGTCTGCCGTCGGCAGCGCTCAGGCTGGACCCGTCGTCTACTATGGATCCGATATTCTTCTCGGCGATCTTTCGATTGGCCAAACGGGAATTATATCGAATGATTATTCGCGGACTCCTTTTTTGAATAACATCTCGGGGCGCATTCCTTCGAATAGCCAGGTAACATTCACCTATACCCTGACTGGAGCTGCTTTTGGCACCCTCTTGGTTGACCTGGCGAGCTATGATTATTATGACGGCGAGGATAACCGATATTACGGATCGGCCTATTCGAATTCATCCGGCCCTTCAGGTTCAATGGGCTTCTTTAATGAATCGCCTTCTGTCCCGCTTGTTCTGGCGACGGCCAATCTCATCAACCCCAACAGCGGCGTAACGAGGATTCAGAACTTTTCGGGAGAGTATGCGAGTTTCTTCAGCATGATTACGGGGCTTTTGACTTCAATGGGCGGAAATGTTCAAGCTTACTTCGAAGTTTCGGCCGTTCCGCTACCGGCGGCGTTGCCCTTGTTTGGCCTCGGCCTTGCCGGTTTGGCCGGGTTCGGCATTCGCAAAAGAAAGAAAGAAAGAAACAGCGTGATAAAGAATTCATTCATTCGTTTTTCTTGCATCGCTTTCGCTATTGCGGGGTTTGCAAGTGCAGCTTACGCGGCTCCGGTTACGGTCGATCTCGGCTGGGCTTCCTACTCTATTAGCGAAGGCGCGGTACCGGTCGGCAATATCGATTTGCAATCCTTGCCGGCGGATACGGGCAACCTTTTAGCCAACTATAGCGTTTCAGGGGTTAACCTACAGCTTGCCGGCGCTGACATTGTCACCGGCAACGACAAAACCGGCCTCTTCCAGCACATCAAACCCAGCGGGGTAGGGAATAACCAGCATTATTTGGCTGTTTTTGGCCTGTCCCCTTACTTGCCTGGCCACGCGATCTTCACGCTCGGAAGCGGTATTACGCAATTTGGCTTTAATTGGGGCAGCATCGATGCCTATAACTTCTTGACGGTCACGAATGGCGCGAACAAGATCTACACGATCTCGGGCGCGGATTTGATAGCTGCGGTCAACGCTATTAACCCCGGTAAGACGAGCCGCTATTTCGGCCTGATCGATCTGGCAGGCATTACAAGGATCGTGTTGTCGAGCTCGTGGTCGGCTTTTGAAGTTGCCGATATATCGGTTGTGCCTCTTCCAGCCGCGCTATCGCTGTTTGGGGCAAGCTTGGCCGGATTGATCTTTGTCGGCCGTCGCAAAGCAAAATCCAAAAATTAACCTTATATAAGGCTTGTCTGAATGGGCTCCTAACGCGGGGCGATTGGGCACGCAGCACGTATATCGCCTGTCTGAACAGGCCCCAAATTCATGTTCAACCGGCGCTTAAAACGCGGAATCTTTTCTCACGATTGCCGGTAACGTCTTCATAAGTATGATAAAATCCATCCAGAACGACCAGTTCCTAATATACCACGCTTCAAGCGCCACCCGCTGCTTAAACGTCAATTCATTCCGACCGCTTACCTGCCATGGGCCTGTAATGCCAGGACGCGCCGATTTATAGAGATCATAGTCATCGCCATAATAAATTTCCTGTCCCGGCAAGAAGGGCCGCGGGCCGACAAGACTCATATCTCCCTTAATGACATTAAAAAGCTGCGGCAGTTCGTCGATGCTTGTGCGGCGAATAAATTGTCCAATTTTGGTAATGCGCGGATCTTTTTTTAGCTTCTGATATTTTTTCCATTCTTCCGCCGCGTGACTGTTGTTTTCAAGATATTGATTTAACGCAGCTTCAGCATCATCACGCATAGAACGGAATTTATAGCATTTAAACTTTTTGCCTTTGAGCCCAACGCGGGACTGACAGAATAGAACATTACCGCCATCACGACGCACAAGTACCGCAATCGCGGCAAACAAGGGGGAAAGAAGAAAAATAGCTGCTCCAGCTAAAACGACATCAAACGTTCGCTTCATCAGGCGCGGCAAGGGCATTTGCAAGCGATTAGTATCATGCATAAGCATCACGTCATGCATCATGAAATGATGTGACGAAAGACCGCACAAAGGCAGGCCAAGCCAAGGCGGTAGGATTGAGTAGGGTAACCGCTCACGAACCATAGCCTTCAAGCTGTTACGGTTGTGCTCGAGTTCTCCGCCCTCTAGGGCGAGAAACAAATAGCTAGCTCCTACTGCTTGTAGGAAAGCCCGCCAATCAACAGGTTTGGTAAGTCCTTCTAGTCTGTCGGCAGAAATGACTTCAAGAATCTTATAGCCCATTTGAGGCTCGGATACGAGCGCACGAACGGCTGCTTTAGCTGTGGGGCCATTGCCTATAACAACTGCCGGAATTTGCCACTGCCCGCGATAATCAAGCCAACGACGAACAAAAGATCGTCCTACGTAAATGAAGATAGCAAATAAAAACCAACTTAGTCCAAACCAGAGGCGTGAATATTGTCCCTTAAGAGCAAACTGAATAAAACCAGCAACCACAAAACCAACAAGAGCAACCGCCTGTACATTGCCAACAATCTCCCAAAAAGGAAGCCGTTGGCGATAATGTCCTTTGGTATCTAACCACAATAACGCGACGATCCCGAGTTCAGCGTATATTGCAAATTGTTCAAGCGTTGCGGCGGAAAAAGCCGCCTGAAACCCTTTATGAAAAACATATGTGTTTAACAGCCATGTGATCAGGCCACTGACAACAAAAGCCAACAAAAGCGCAGCTACATCACCCAAAAACAGCCATTTGCCGGCGGCAGGAAGCTGTATCTTTTCATCCGCCGATTCAAACGAAGCAGCTGTGCCCTGCCCCTGCGCCCGCACCTGTTTGATGAGATGAGCAACTTGATCAAGGTTCTGCTGAATGTTGTCTTCCGGCCGGGACTGCGGCTGGACTTCAACATGATGTTTTTGCAAAAGCATTGGAAGTATCGTTAAAACAGACTTTAGTAAACATTTGAAGGAAAACACATATACACAAATTTAGCACATTAAGAAAGTTAAAAAGACTGAAATGCAGTTCTTTTTGACGTATTTATATTTGATTTTATTAATCAAGCTAAAGTTTTTTGCAACTTCCAATGTTTTGCAAAGGAGCACGATGAGTTAAATGTAAAATATTACGCCTGAAATAATTTTTCGGAGTCGCCCCAAAACTTACCCCTTGTGAGCGGCCTGAGACATAGGTGACAAAACGAACCGGACACATAGGTTACACTTTTTGCCTAAAATTTAGGCAGGAGGTGGGGCATGCCATGGCAGGAGTGTTCGGTGATGGATCAAAAGCTTCAGTTTGTGGCTCGCCGGCTGGCGGGCGAGCGTTTTTCGGATTTGTGCCGGGAGTTCGGCATCTCACGCACGACAGGCTATAAGCTCTTTGAGAGGTATGAAGAAAGTGGTCTTGAAGGCCTAACCGACCGGAGCCGAAGGCCTTATCGGCCTGCCAACCGCCTGCCTTTTCAGGTTGAGAACTACATCCTCAATGTCAAGCGTGAACATCCCACGTGGGGAGCCAGAAAGATCCGAGAGCGCCTGATCCGGCGCTTTGTTGACATCAGATCAGGATCCCCGCCAAAAGCACCATCCACACCGTCCTAGACAGAAACGGCTTGGTGGAGCGCCGCGGCCGTGTTCGTTCCAGAGCTCAAGGCACAGCCCTATCCTTAGGGCAAAACCCTAACGATCTTTGGTGCACCGATTACAAAGGCGAGTTTTTGCTTGGCAACCGTCAGTATGCTCCGCGTTTCCGGCGACTCCATGATCGGCGTCGGCATTTTCGATGGTGATCTTCTGGTAGTCGACCGTAAAGAAGCGCCACGGAATGGACGCATCGTTGTGGCCAACGTCAACAGCCAGCCAACCGTCAAAACATTCCGGCGGGACAAATCCGGCAAGATCACCTTGATGCCTGAGAATCCGGCCTATCCGCCAATCTCGGTGGCTGAAGTTGACGATTTTGCTGTGCTGGGTTGCGTGCTCGGAACAATAAGAAATTTCTGAGAGATAACGAGAGAGGCAATCACTATGATTAATCAGCTTCTGGTCAGGGGCCATAACTTGCAGATTGAGATCAAACACACCCATTATTTAAGGCCCTCGTTTCCGGGCAAGGCAGATGGTCGCCGGATAATGATTTTTGGCGTTCCCAAGCTGGCCCTCAATTCATCCATTGTCTTTTTATCCCTTGCGTGAAGGCGCTCGTGATGAAACTCGTCGCTTGCCGAACACAGGCTTCCCAACAAACGGGTCTCCCTAAATCTGCGCTCGCAATCAGGGCCTTTTAATACTGTAGGAATTAGCGCGTCGTAATCAAAATACAGATTAAAGAACGTTGGCGTTGGACAGTTGGGATCAAGAACAAGAATCTCACTTTTGGGTTCTCCATCGTGAGGGCACATTATACAGGAAACCTCTATGGTATTGTCCTCTTTGTAACCCCGATACATCACGTCACATGCCCCGCGCGCATCGAAGGGATGCTCGAATAGGCGCTGAAGACGTAGTAGAGGCTTCGCTCCGGGCTGAGGGTGCAAATCTACATAAACCTCATCACCGACAGGCTTGAATTGCCGATATCCAAACTGTGTAAACAGCTTTCTCATATTTTGTGGAGATGGATCATTATCGAGACGCTCAAGTCCATCTAAAAAGGCATCAAATTCTTTGTCTTCACCAAGGAAAGATGTTTGACTCTCAGTCATGACTTTTCTGAGTTTGTCTTTGGGAATTTCACCAGCAAAAAGCGGCGGTAAAGGAAAAGCGCGAACAGCCATAGCAATGGTCTCTGGATCCAAAAAGAAATCTGTCGTCTTGAGATGGGGGTGGCTATGTCCGAAGTTGTTGAGTTCCATTTCATTCATTTTTGATCTCCTTGAATTGATTTAATATGAGTTGTGGCTTAACCCTCAACGAGTTAACCCCTGCGGGAAGCTACGCCGTCCCGCCCGCGAAAACTTTGTTGTCTGAGGTGTTTTGCCGTTTTCTGGGGATTTCTTTCTGCCTTCAGATGACTCCTTCGCCCCATCGCCGTGTCTATGAACAATGCCGCCATGTGAATGCCATCCGTCCTTATCCATCTCCTTCGTAATTCTTTCATAAGCCTCTACAAATTCCTTTCTGTTTTCAATTATGTTTTGAGCGTTTTCGACCGTTATCGGTTCAACAAAGAGCGTGGCATCTCTTTCCGTAGGGCCAATTTCACTCTCAACCTTTTTGAAATCTTCCTGAACTTCTTGTTTGCCTCCTATCTCTTCAAATTTTTCAGTTGGAGCTTGTTCAGCAACGACCGGCGCGCTCTTTTCCACAAGCTCAGCTGATTTCGGATCAGATATGCGTTCTTCAACACGTGTATTGACGGCTTCTGTTTGTTGTTGTTCGGTTTGGCCATGTATTGTCCCCGCAGGTTGGGCGGGAGTGGAATCGGCTGGGTGTTCTGCGGTGGCCGTTTTGATATCTCCACGGCTAGCAACATTATCGGATTTAAATTCGGCTTCTTGACGTTGTTCCACTTTAACTTGTGGCGCGGCAGGCGCATTTGATTTGCTTTTAATCGGTTCAGCGGTCTTGAGTTTTGTGTCGTCAAGCGCACCCGTTGGACCGACAGACCTGTCAAGATTTTGCGCCACAATCGGGGTAGAGGATGCGGCATTTTTCTGGACTGAATTCTTGGCAACCAAAGCATCGGGTTGTTTTTCGTATATCGCAGCAACGCCGCCCGGAACAGGCACATGACTTTTATCACCAGACGCAGTGAACCCTACCTGCCGTGCAAGACTTTCACCGCTCTGTGCTTTCGCCAGTGGTGCGGTCTGTAATGGCATCATGGTAGCAGGAATCGTTTGCGGATTGACCGTCGCAACCCTTGCTCTTCCGTCAAGCGGCGTCTGTGCTGTTGAGAGGCGTGGCGATTGGATACTTTCTGAGATTTGCGTTTTTTGCCGCATGCCTTGCGCCAAGGCATGCGCAGATGCTGTCCCCCTATTCGTTGTTGTGGCAAGCGGGATGGTCGCTCTTGTTTTTGCAGACATTGGCGCATCGGCAACCGATGTGCTTCTTTCTCTGGCATTAAGAGTTAATATCGTTGTTCTTGTGCCAGATGGGCGAAATGTTTTCAGGTTGGCGATTTGTCCGGCAGCAGCTTTTGCCAAGGTGAATATATTGTCTCTTGTAGACACAGATGTGCGTGAACCCTTTACTGCAAGAGTAATCTTGGATGTATTTTCTGGAACCATCCTTTTATCGCCAATAGGGTTCCCCACAGGAGGCTCTTTTCTGTTTTGACCCGTTTTTGAGAAAGGGCTGGTGGCGATTATTCGTGTTTTAATCGGTGCGCGCATCGCAAGCTTTTTAAATGCGGCGCGAAAAGCCGTGATACCGTTCTGTTGACGCGTTAAAGTCTTGCCCAACGCAGCCGCTTTGCTTTGCCCAAGTTTGGCAGCGGTGATCGCCTTAGATGCGACTTTCTTCCCAATGGATGCAGGGGGTGTGCGTAGTTTAGACGCGGCTCGTAATGCCAAATTGCCATCTTTCTTGCGCGGCATCATCTCATGAATCGTGGCGCGCGGTTTCGCTTGTGCGGCTTCGGATAGCTTTGTTTTATGCAACTCCCGCAAGGTCTTCTGCAAAGTTGCGCGCGCAACTTCCGATAGGGCCGTATTGCTTAGTTGGGCCAAAATCGTCTTTTCAAGATTTGCGGCTTGGCGAACGAGTCTGACACCATCTTTTGTTGCAAGCGGAATAACCTTCTTGCTTGCATAGGCGCGCGTCTTTTGTTCGTCTTTTTGCGCTTTATATTGGCTGATATTTTTTATCACACCCTGCATGCCGCCGAGAAGGCTGCGGATTACAAAACCGGCTTCTGCGCTCATGAAGGCATCGGCAGCTGCTTGGTTAAGCGCAATGACACTTCGCAGGAGAACCTCTCGATAGGCTTCTGCTTGGGAAGAACTAAAATGATCGTGACGTTCTTGGCAATCTGTTAAAGACTCGACATCTGCCTCAGTTAGAGACTCCGCCGATAGAACCAAGGCTTCGCCACACAACAGAGAACTATATTCATGCTGAATATCTTTTGTTTCAGGGCTAATCGTGACATGGAAGCTAGCTTCTTCTTCTACGGGCATGACGATAAGGCGGGCGGCAGGCACAGACAAAAACTGTCTGATCGAATCGTGCGCGTTTTGAATTGCAAAACGCAATCGCAGCGGTTTGTCTAAACTTTGATAAAAACTGGTGCGCAAGTCGCCTGCCAATTCGACGACCAATCGGTGAAGATCGTTTTCATAGTCGTTGATTGCCGGAAGCGTCGTTATGAAATCTTTTTCAAGATCACGAAAACTCGTAATGATCTCAAGATCAAGGGTCTCATAATTTGCCCACAATGCCGCAGTTGCGCGCCTTACCTCCGGCGACAAATCCTCTCGAACAATTCCGGCAAGGCGTTGGGCTTCAACTGCGCCAGATGAAAGCTGGTTGGCCATAGATTTGACCCAACATATGGAGGCATTGGTGAAAAGGTCGTGCAGTGTGATAATTTAGATAATCATCACACCAATGGTATTACTAATATACGAATCGTAACACCACAAGGGCAAAAAAAGGGGGGCAGAAAGCCCCCGCGTTGTTGTCACTCAATGCTTTTGCCTTTTGCCCAGTCATATCAGCAACATGCTATTGGCTGATTACGCGAAGCAGCGGAAGGTTTCCGCAGGCACAATTCTGAGGAGCCTCGGCATACTCAAAGCCGCCATTCACTACGCCGAAGGCAACAGATGGATTGAAAGACAACCTCAATTTGTCATGCCGGTTAAGTCTCCGCCGCCGCGCGATTTATGGTTGACGCGTGAACAGGTGACAACGCTGATCGAAAACGCGAAATCGCCACACATAGAATTGTTCATCAAAATGGCGGCCTTCACGGGAGCTCGTTCAGGGGCCATACTCGATTTAACGTGGGATCAAATCGATATGGAGCAACGCATCATCAATTTTGGTCGCGGCTGGGGCAACAAGCGCCGTGCTATCGTGCCCATGAATGACCTGCTTTATGAAACGCTCCTCAAGGCCAGGGCCGAGCAAGAAGAATATGTGCGCAAGAAAAGCGAAAAAGAGGGCGAAACGATAGAACCTTCGGACTACGTCATCACGTTTTGTAACCAGCCCGTCGCCAACATCCGGCACGGCTTCAACCGCGCCTGCGTCAGACCGCGCAATTCCGCCTTGAAAATCGTGTCCTTAAGTTCGACCTGGCCTATTGTGCCGCGCTTTAGAATGATTTTGCCTTGCGATAACGCGGCCCAGTTGACCAGAAAGATCAGAACTTCCGCATTGTCCCAAAATCCTGCGCGCAGATCAGGCGCGGCCAGCGCCTCACTATCCAGCGCGCTTTCAATGTCGAGGTTATCGACCGACAAATCCGAGATCGCATGCACGGCAGAGCGTGTGTAGCCCGTCCGCGCTTCGTAAATCACATCGTCAATCGTCAGATCCTGATCGAAATCCGTGAATCCGAACACGGCTCCGTCCTTGCGTGTCACCTTCCAGCAGGTCGCAAGCGTGGTCGTCTCGCCCGCGACATGCGCGGCAAGTTGGGAGGTGGCGGATTTCATAGGTTTTTATGGACGGATTTTCACTTGTTGTGGCGATAGTCCCAAGGCTTCTGAAAAGACCCGCTCCAAAGACCTCGGCCCGCTATTCGGGCTTGCAGTTCGTCAAGAATGTAGCGGCTTGAATATTGTCGGTAGGCCACGGCATGGCCATTTGCCACCATCCATTTATTCAGTTCAATTTCGCCTGCGCGACAAATGGCTACGATCCGATTGTATTTGTCGATGTCCTTTTTTTCACAAACGACGGTTTGGTTGCCTATCATTTGAGCTAAGGCAGAGGTCGCTTCTTTCCCGCAAGAGTATTTTTCATCTTTTTTTGTGCATGACTGATCGCTTTCAGGGGCATCAATGCCATAAAGCCTAAAACGCTGCCCATTGATCTGGAGTGTATCGCCATCAATCACATAAGCGTTTCCTGTTGAGGCGGGGCCTTTCGGCGAAGGAATGAGACAGGCAACCAGCAAAAGCGCGCCGAGGAATATCAATGTCAGAATGTTTTTGGGCTTGCGCCCCTGAAGACTGTTGATAGCGGCGGACGAAAGTTTTTTCAGGATGCGTCGTTTAAGCCGCTCTTCCTGAAGGTTATAAAGAGGCATGTCTTTCTCCTGCCTTATGACAGTGTTGCCGGAGAATAAACGCCCGTAGGATGAACGGCAAAGGAATTATGTGCGTATCTCTATGACAGGAATATCCGACCATTGATGAAGGTCGAATTGTTCGATGCTGACGGCCATGCTGTCGGTATCAAAGCGCACCGGCACGTCGAATTCAAAATCGGCTGTGACGGCGACACCCTGTGTCGGAGCCGTGATGAAAGTCAGAATGCCGGTTGTCGTGTCCACCGACCAGCCGGATGTTTGTTTCACGCCAACCAGATACGGCACGACCGTTCCCTGCACAGGTTTTTTGATCGTACGCGCCTCACTACCAGCGCCGGACGTGTAGGTTTTGATAAGCTGGAAACTCTTGTTCGTTCCATCGCCAGCGCCGATGACTTGGCCCGTGGCGCAGTAATCCGTCCAGTCCTTGAATCGAAATCCATAGGCGCGGCCTTTTCGCGCCCGAAAGAAGGCGATCAGGGTATTCAACTGCGTCTGGTGCTTGAGGCCTGAAGCCACGTTCCATTTGCCGCGCGCCGCCGACCAGTTGGCATTGCGCTGTTCGTGCCCGGAAGCCATCGACACCACGGTTGTCAAATACTCCGGCCCACCCTGCGTCCCGTAAGCGCGAAGGTTTTATTCTTTACAATTCTGCAAGTCCTCCAACCCGTCAACGTTTCACGGTTGGCCACGAGCTGTGCCATTTTCTCAGTCCTTGGCATAAAATGGGATCCCAAGGTCAAATATTTTGCATGGCAAAAGATATGATTGTTTCGACCCCTAAGGGAGATGACCGTCAACAAAAAATGGAAGCTGAGGCAAATCAATTTGCCGCCGAAATTCTTATGCCTACCTACATGATGAGTGGAGACGTCCGACGCTTTAGGGCGCCAGAAATAGATCACATTACGGCTCTATCAGAAAAATATGATGTTAGCAAAGAAGCGGCGGGAAGACGTTACGTTGACTTCCAAGACGAACCTTGCGCACTTGTTTTTTCAAAGAATGGCAAGATTTCTTATGCCTATTTATCGAAGTATTTTCCAAGCATAAAAGTGTGGCGCGGGGATTTCATACCTGTCGGTGCGGCCACAAAAACATTTCAGGCAGATGTGGGCGGCTCATCAGAATGGCTCGAATGCTCGGCGGATACTTGGTTGTCTGGCGACCGATACGAAGAAGTGTATGAGCAAGTACTTTTACAGGAGGGTGGTTACAGGACAACGTTGCTAACCTTGGGCGAAAAAAAGGATGAGGACGAAGAAAAACTTCAACGGTCGTGGAAGCCGGGGTTCCACTAATCCTGGAAAACAAAGTCCAAGCACAAGCTTGGTAGAAGATATGACTCCCATACTGACTCCCAAAAAAGGGATGGGGTTGAGGCAAAATGGGGAGTAAGTCTTTGAAATGTATGGTGCTGCCGCGGGGAATTGAACCCCGGACCCCGTCCTTACCAACGGACAGAGTTTTGTTTCGACGGGGTTCGAACGAATTGGCAGAAGTTGGTTTCCTCGCGACGTTTCAAAGCGTTGTGGGAGATGATTTGGCAATGGGCGTTTCTCTCCGATTGCCAGAAATTCGCGGCATTTCTCTCCCTCTTGCTTCCACAGTGCTTCCATGAACCCGCGTTTGTGATTTGGCGGCTCTCAACGTTTGGAAGAAAAGCCACGCCGCACACATTGCGCGATATGGCGGGAATCGGCTTCTGAATGGCGTCGATCTGACGTTGGGCCAGTTCCTCGGCTTGCTTGTCGCAGGGCATCGCGTTGAGCTACTGTGTAGGACATAAAGAAACTCGCAACCCTCTATCATCATGAATATTCAAAAATCGTCAGGCGTCACTAGAACCGAGCAACTCCTATCAGAATTATGCGATAGGACGTTTCTTAAGCTTTGGACTTATCCGAATCCATACAAAGACGACGGTCATGAGTTATGTGATCTGTTGGTCGTTTTTGAAAACCACGTGATAATTTTCTTCGATAGGGAAAGTAGACGGCTTCAGGAATGTGGCGAAGATATTTCACTAGGATGGCAACGGTGGAAAAAGGAAGTTGTCGACAAACAAATTAAAACCGCAAATGGTGCGGAACGGTATCTTCGTTCCGGGCGGCCCATATTTCTGGATGCCAAGAAAGAAAAAAAATTCCCACTACAGGTAGAGGCTGACAATGTTAGAGTTCATAAAATTGTAGTTGCTCACGGGGCAGAAGAAGCCTGCAAGAACTTTTCAGATATGAATATCAATGGGAGTTTGGCCGTCATGTATGGAGAACATGATGAAAGTCCGCTGCCCGATCTTCCTTTTTGTGTGCCATTGGACAAGAAACAGAAGATACATCTCTTTGATAGTTTTAACCTCCCGCTACTGCTTAGTGAGTTGGACACAGTATATGATTTTACGGCCTACCTATCCTCGAAAGAGGAGGCCATCCAGAAGTACGATCTTCTGAATTATTGCGGAGAAGAGGACCTCTTAGCACATTACTTGTTAAATCTTGACGACCTTCAAAACCATTATATTGGCACGAAGAAATCAGACATAAACGTCATTTCTATCGGTGAAGGCGAATGGAAAGATTTTAGTAAGACGGATAATTACAAACACAGCAAGGCTCTCAATCAGATCTCGTACAGAGTGTGGGACTCTCTTTTGCAATATACGTGTCAAAATGCCTTAAGCGGCGTTTTGCTAGGCAATGCAGACGTTTATAACGGTGAAAGTGCTCTCCGAGAAATGGCGAAAGAGCCACGATTTTATCGACGAGAACTTTCCATAAGAATACATAATGCCATTCACTCATTTCCCGATGATTTAGGTCCTTTGGCTAGGAAAGTTACGCTCTGCAATTCATATTTTGCAGATAAAGCGTATGTCTTCCTCCAGCTGAAAGTAGACGATATCCATGATTACGAAGGAGAATACCGCGAAAAACGACGTGCCATGCTTGAGTTGGCATGCGGAGCGGCAAAAAATAAATTTCCTTCTTTGAAGAAAGTTGTCGGAATTGCCATTGATGCCCCCAAATTTGCTAAAGGGAACTCAGAAGATTTTATCCTCATGAATTGTGAGGAATGGACGAACGAGATGCGCGATCATTATGAGGATGGGAACAAGCTGATGGGTTTTTTTAAAACTGGGCAACTTCAGAAAAATCGCGTTTTTGAATTTCCAAACATCCCAAAGACAAACAAGCGTTCCAAAATTGGCAGAAATGAACTTTGCACCTGTGGATCTGGTATTAAATACAAAAAATGTCACGGTAAGTCATAGATAACTGGCTCCTGATCACGCGCCGGTTCTTGGTTGTCCACATCGGCGGCCCCTCCATTCAGACCGCCTCCCTTGAATCACAAACGTTTAATTCAAGAACTTTTTAGACAGACACTAAGATTGCTGGTGTGTTTGTGGCGAGGCGCGCACTCCCGAGGCCAGAAGATGATTTCTCTGTCGTAGATATCGTCAAATTTTTAGACGTCTGCGTATTTTTCGCGAAAGTGAACCTCTGACCACATCCTGATTATGCTGTGGTGAAAACGATCTTCGCGCTTCTTCTAACCGCTTCTTTAGGCTGCGTTTTTTCACGCCGCTTTTTGCTTCCACAGTGCTTCCACGAGATAAAATCGGGCAGATTTTAACGATTTGGGCGCCAAAATGTGGCGCGTAAGACTTTGAAAAATAAAAGAAAAACTGGTGCTGCCGCGGGGAATTGAACCCCGGACCCCGTCCTTACCAAGGACGTGCTCTACCCCTGAGCTACGGCAGCACGATCGAAAGGCTAGGCCTGAACTTCTGCCACAGGCGCTTCAGGAGCGCAAGACAACTGAGAATTAACCTTATGTTCTGAATAGGAGCTTCTTTTCTTAATATTCCGCCCCATCCGGTAGCCAAGCGCCGCGCCCTGATACTCTATAGGTCGCTCGCGTCAGCTCTTTATGGCTCCAGCCCGAACGCACAATGATTGTCAACGTATATGGAACCATTGCGGGATGATTGGGAACCTCGATAGAAAAGTTGGTGTCATGATCCCAATCACGTTGCGCTATTAATTCATCTTCCAATTTGAGCTCATAACGAAACTCAAGATTATCGTCTTTCTGTAAACCCGCGATAGCCTCGTCAACTGAAATAGAAAACCTTTTGCCCGCTTGCCGCACAGTCACATGCGGGACGATATAATCCGATTCTGTCGGATGGCGTTTCTCGACACCATTGCCAACGGCAAAGATTGCTTCACGGCCAATAGCGCGAACCGCGCCAAGATACGTCAGGCCTGGCGCTAGTTTGCCGGGTATTTTAAGCGGCATGAAACCGAACTCGAACATGCTGGAAATGGGAAGAATTTGAAGGACTGTTTCTGGATTAGATAAATTCTTTATAGGGTACGGATTGTAATAGGTCGCGCGCGGGTTCCAGTGCATGTAAGCAAAGTACGGCATTTTTTCGTGCGTAAAGATAATTCTTATCCGGTCTGCACTCCGGATTTCCTTGATGATTTCGTCTTCAATCAAGCACCAATCATAAGGCCAAACGCGCGCAAGAAACAGGTCCGGCAAAGCACGAAAACCGCTGTACATGATTAAATTAAAACAAATAACAAAATTGGTGATCATAACAAAAGTGATCATCACCCATCGTATTTCACTCCATAAGGCACGACGAATAGGCCCGAAACTGAACACAGCGGCGGGCGCGGCACAGATCAGGTAATAGGTGAAATATGTCGCCGTTCCTTCCATGTAAAGCGTACTGAACGACCAAAACAGAAGCCATAAAGGCGGTGTCATTGCGAGAAGAAAAAACAGGGGACGAAGAGAAAAAGCTTGTTTCAGCGACAAACGCCCTTGCAATGGCCACAACAGCCAAACAAATGCCGACCAAAGACTAAATTCCACAAACCGGACCGAAACGGGAATGGTAACGCCAATAAAGCGATAAGAAAGGTGATAGAAGAATGGATTTTCATCAATCCACGGCTTAATAAGTGGATTGAAAATTTCATTCAATGCCGAATTAAAACGCTGTCTGTCATTGGCAACCGGCCAAAAATTCAGATCAGCAATCGGCGAAAAGACCATTTGTGATAGATATATCAGCAAATTCTGGAACGCACCCTGAAGGCTCGCGCGCACATTAAAAACATCGCGCGCAAAATCATTAAAGAAATACCATCGGCCGGACGAAATATAATTGTAAAACAGAAATGGCACGATCATCACCACAGCCACCAGAAAACTGGTGATGCCCGTCCTCCAGCCCATTGCTTTTATCCAGCGCTGAAAGAGTTCCGGTTTTTTCCAGACGCTCCAGACGCCAATGCCTACGGCAGTCAAAATAATCGGGGTTAAGAAAATGATATGAAGCTTCGTGCCGACACTGATGCTTATCGATGTCAACGCAAGAAAGAAATAACCGCGCCCTCCTGTTTCCATCCAGCGCCAGCCCATATACAAACCAACCAATAACGCAACAGCCGTCAGAATTTCATCGTTTGTCGATATCGACTGCGCCAAAATGCTGGGCGTCAAGACCACGAGCCAAGTTGCAAACAAAGCAATCAGCCGTTCGGCCCCAAGCGCGCGCGCAAATCGATAAGTTGTGTAGACAAGCATAAACCATGTCACCAGCGATGGTATGGTGTGCAGTGTTCCGACAAGATTATAGAGAACCAACGGCACATAAAGAGCTACACCGTCAAGCGGATAAAAGGTTATTCTTTTATCCATTGAATCAAAGGGATGAAGAAAGCTGCCATTGCTCACGTACCAAAAAGCGCGTGGCAGCCTATAAATCATGGAATCCGCGTTATCAGGATATACGCTCAGACCTAAAACAATTTCGGCTAACGCAAAAAAGGCTAACGATCCTATAAGAAAAATGGTCAGGTATTTGCGTGTTTTTGGGTTGTTTATTGTCGCAAAAGAAAGTCTAGGCGGTTTAATGAGAGGAACTGCAGAAGGCACAAGCAGTACATAACGATAAAGCCCCAACACTAGAATCAACGCTATTAGCGTCGCTGTCACATAAATCTCTAATTGCCCAAGCCCTTTGACAAAACTTGCGAAATGCCCGGCAAGCACAAGATCGGCCCAAACAAGGATGTAAACGATAAAGGGCCAATCGCGCCACGGCAGTTTCCATCGGTGACAAGCAAAAACGATTGCTCCTGCAAGAAACAAAGCATGAAATATGGCGCTGAAAGTCAGAACTGGATCAAACATTAACCCGTCCGCCTACCTCGATCTGTTCATCAAGACGCTTTTCTTTAATGCCGAAGGGATCCTGATGTACCAGAATGTCGGCGTTTAGAAACTCTTGTCCGATCCGCTTTATAACTGATTCGGCAATATCGTGCGCAGCCAGTACGGTGATGGCTGGATCCATTTCTAGATGAATTTCGATAAAGACCCGGTCACTATCGGAGCGTGTGCGCAAATCGTGAATCCCCAGAACCCCTGGTTCATCTTTGGCTAACTGTTTGATTTTAATTCGATCAGACTCTGGAAGCTCCCGATCCATCAACACGCTCAAAGCCCGGTGTAAAATCTGGTAGGCTCCCCATGTCATAATTCCTGCAATGCCAAGGGCAAAAACGGGATCTAGCCAAGTTTGTCCCGTTCTTTGTTCAATCCAAAGTGAAACACCCACTGCCGCGTTAATGAGTATATCGCCGAAATAGTGAAGCCTGTCAGCTCCGACGGCTATCGATTTTGTGCGGTGAACAACATATCTTTGAAAGCCTAACAACGCCAAAGTTATAACAATCGCGAAAATCATGACGCCATAACCAACGGCCTCGTTGTCAATCTCGCGGGGTTTATAAAGGCGCCCTAAGGCCTCGATACAGAGGAATATTGAGGATCCGATAATGAACGCCGCCTGTAGCAGCGCCGCTAAGGCTTCAGCCTTACCATGGCCAAAACGATGCTCTTTATCGGCCGGGCGTATGGCATGCGCCACGCCAAAAGCCGCGACCATCGAAGCCATCAGGTCCATCGAGGAATCCACCAACGATGACAAAAGAGCGACCGAATCGGTCATGAAATAGGCCACAAGCTTGGCCAAAATAAGCGTTGAAGCCACACCGATGCTTGCATAAGTGGCGTATTGCCTTAGCTTTTGGTCACTGATTTCTGAAAGCTTTGTTTGCATAAAAAGCAGCCTCTTTTTGGTCATAGTTGCGCCAAGATTAACCTTTAGGCTAGATTTTTGCAGCAAGAGAGTTTGAATGCTCTAAGGTAGCGAGGAGCTGCATCCTGCGGCCAGAATTTTCCACTTTCTCACGAACGAGGTCCAAACATGATTCGTAAATCCCTCTTTGCCGCACTGGCACTGATACTTCTGCTTCCTGCCTGTCAGGAAACCACCAGCAACTGGGGTGGTGGCGAAACGGTGGGAACGCTTGGCGGCGCAGCTGCAGGCGGCCTGATCGGCAATATGGTCGCCGGACACTCGGCGGCTGGTAAAGCGGCCGGTACCTTAACGGGCGTTCTTGTGGGCGGTTTTCTGGGCAATCGAGCCGGGGCAATGATCGATGAAGGCGATCGCGCCGCCGCGGCACGGGCCGAACAACGCGCCTATACAGCGCCTATTGGCCAGCAGATCACCTGGAATAACCCGAACAATGGGAACACCGGCACCATCACGCCGACCCGCGACGGGTACGACACGATGGGCGCTTATTGCCGCGAGTTCCAGCAGACCATTACGGTTAATAGCCAGCAACAAAAGGCTTATGGACGGGCCTGCCAGCAACCGGACGGAAGCTGGAAGATCGTTCAGTAGACAGATAACTGGGGCAGGTATCAGAATGTTTGATTCTGATACCTGTTTTCTGCATTCTGTCATCTGACATGCATGATCCCTATCAAACGCTCGGCATTAACCGGACCGCCAGCGCGGCCGATATCAAAAGCGCGTACCGCAAACTCGCCAAAAAGCTGCATCCGGACGTAAACCCGGGGCGGAAGGATATTGAGCAACGTTTTAAGGACGTTACCGCCGCCTACGATCTCCTTTCCGACCCCGCCAAACGTGCGCGCTACGACCGAGGCGAAATCGACGCCATGGGCAACGAACGCGGTTTTTCACGTGGCGGCGGGGACCCATTCGGCGGCATGGGCGGACGTTCTCGAACCTATCAGCGTACCTATTCGGGCGGCGGTGCGGACCCATTCGGCGGCCTTGGCGCGGAAGACTTTTTCGCGGAGTTTTTCGGCACAAACCGCGGCGGCGGCGTGCGGGGAAGCGCGCGTGGCACCGACGTAACCTATACGCTTTCCATCCCGTTTGCACAGGCGTGCCTTGGGGGGAAACAGCGGCTGACACTTGCCGACCGAAAAACCATCGACGTGAACATTCCTCCCGGCACGGATGACGGCGAGAAATTACGCCTGCGCGGCCAAGGCGCGGCAGGCGTGACTGTCGCGGGCGACGCGATTATCGAGATTCACGTGCAGCCGCACGCGTATTTCACGCGCAAGGGAACGGATATTCACCTCGAGGTGCCAGTAAGCCTGCCGGAAGCGGTGTTTGGCGCGAATATTAAGGTGCCGACGCTGGACGGACAGGTGGCGGTGAAGGTGCCGCGCGGCGCCAACACAGGCACGACGCTGCGGCTGCGCGGCAAAGGCGTGGCGAAGGGCAAGGGCGAGCCGGGGGATATGTTGGTCCGATTGAAGGTGGTGCTGCCCGAGCCGATGCCCGACGACCTCGCGGAAGCGCTTGAAAAGTGGACTAAAAAGCACCCTTACGACCCGCGGAAAAAGCTGGGTTGGTAGCCTGCAGGCGGCCTCAGAGCACGGAAAAAGCCGCCTTAACTGCCTATTAAACAAGGCAAATTCCAATTTCAACACCGGATCAAAACGGGTTCGGCGCGGGTTCGGCGCGCGTTGCGAACGGTTATTAACCACCTCCGAAATCGCCGATAGCGATTTTGACCCTATCGAAAGTGGAGAGGAATTTCTTTGTCGAATTTCACTTACGTACCTATCTCGTCCGAGCCGCGTACCTGTCTCGTCCGAGCCGCGGGATCGTTCGTCGTGTGTTTGTGCAGGTTGCGTAACATAAAAACGCGGCAGGATTCCCCCTCACCCGGAAAATCTGAAGACTTTCCACCCTCTCCCCCTATCGGGGTAGAGGGGATTTCATGCTTATCCTTGAATGCTGGATGCTACAGGATTTCCCTCTTAAAAAAATAAAAACACCCGTGTCATTCCCGCGCAAGCGGGAATCCATTGAAGCGTGTCCACGCGACGCGTGACTCATACGGCCTGCAGCCTGTCTACGCCCTTCGGGCTTCGCCGGGTCTTGCACCAAGTCCGGCGTAGCTGCGCAGCAGCGAAGACGGAACGCAGGCCGCTGGATCCCCGTTTTCCGCCTTCGCCCTTCGGGCTTCGGCGCGACATGTGTGTTAAGGACGCGTCGAAGCGTAGCGAAGACGGTCACGGGGATGACGTGATAATAACGTTGAGAAAAATTACCTCGAATAATATTCGATCACGAGGTTCGGCTCCATTTGCACCGGGTACGGCACATCGCCCATCGCGGGTGCGCGAACGTAAGTGCCCTTCATCGCCGAGTGATCGGCGGTGACATATTCCGGCACGTCGCGTTCGCCGAGTTGAACCGCAACCAGCACGCTCGCGAATTGCTTCGCCTTGCCGCGCACTTCGATCGTGTCGCCGTCTTTCACTTGGTACGACGGAATGTTGACCTTTTTGCCGTTCACCAGAATGTGGCCGTGGCTGACGATCTGCCGCGACGCAAAAACCGTGACGGCGAATTTCATGCGGTAGATGACGGTGTCGAGGCGGCGCTCCAGCAACTGGATCAGGTTTTCGCCGCTGTCGCCTTTGCGGCGGATGGCTTCTTCGTAATAGCGGTGGAACTGGCGCTCGCCGATGTTGCCGTAATAGCCGCGCAAGCGCTGCTTCGCGAGAAGCTGCACGCCATAGTCCGACGGCTTTGAACGGCGCTGGCCGTGCTGGCCGGGCTTGTAATCGCGCTTGTTGATGGGACTCTTGGGGCGGCCCCAGAGATTGACGCCCAAATGGCGGTCAAGCTTGTGCTTGGCTTCAAGACGTTTCGTCATGGCAATACTTCCTTTTTGTTTGCCGCATTGGCGGCTTGTTGTCCCGATAGTTCAGCCCCTTCAGGGTGACGGGGCGGCCCCTTAACAGACCGTCCGCTTTTTCGGGAATGCCGGGGGTTATAGCGGAAATATTCCTTATATGTCAAATAGCTCGTCTTCCTCTGTAAAATCAAAGTCTTCAAAATTCTGTTTCATCATTAAGTCTTTCTCTCCTCTCGGCAAAAAGCTAAGAATTGTTTCCTGTCTTGCTCTGACAAAATTGCCTGATTTTCTTTTCACTCGAACTAATAAACCTAGCTGCTCTAATTTGTTTATATCACGGGAGATGGTTTTTGCTGTTTTGTTAGCATACAGTTTTGCAACCTCCGGCGTTAGCGTTGTTAATTTTGACGGAGGAACCTCGTCCCAAGTTGCACTAAGAGCTAAAATCAATTTTAGCTGCCTTCTCGATGAAGCGCTTTTTTTATCGATCACTTCGTGAACATAGCTTATCCATGAAATTTTCCACTGCTGTAGCTTAACAAGCTGTAACTGTTTTTTTAACTGGTCAACAAAACCATTAACAGCATACTGCAGAAATGGCAGTAGATTTCCGCCATTTTTCGAAGCCTCGTCCAAACGTCTATAATACTCCGTTCGCGTTTTATTGTAGTGATTGCTGAGCAAATGAGCGGCAGGAGATGGCACGCCCGCTTCGATTAAAAATCTGAATTCGAGCAACCGAGAAGTCCTTCCATTACCATCACCAAATGGATGAATCCACGCGATATAGACATGAGCAAGGATCGCTTTAACAATTCCCCTAATTATCAAGTCGTCAGCCATCGATTTGAAGGTTGCGCCGTTTAACCATGCACAAAGATCTCCAACAAGTTGCGGCGCCTCCTGCCATGACACTCCTTTATATCCAGCAACGCCAACAGGGCACTCAGCAAATTTGCCGGGGATTACATGTTCTTCGGTTTCAAGGCCGTCAAGAACCAAAAAATTATATTTCTTTATGTCTTCGACCGTAATATCACGCGAACCTGTTTTTTCAATATCATCAAGGATAATGTTTGTCGCTTTAACGATGTTTTCAATTTCCTTTTTCAAATACTGCTGGGACTTTGGCAATTTGCTTTCACCCCTAACGACTTTAAGGGCCTCTTTTTCTGTTAGTGTGTTTCCTTCGATAGCTGTTGTTGCTAGCGCGCCTCGCGCCAAAAAAACCGTATGCATTTTTTTCGCTACAGCAGGAAGTAAAGGGATTTTTGCTAAATGCTCGCACTTAGACTTCGCCTCTCCTAAGCTTAACCAAAAAGGTACGGGCGCTTTTGATAGATCAATCTGAAAACTGATCCAAGGATGTGTTGTTTCGTATTCCATAATAATGTCCTTTGTTAATCATATTTAACCATTTGTTTTCAAAGTATATTATACATTATATTCAAAAATATGTCCACCATTTTGTCCGATAAAATGTCCATATATTTTAGGAATATCTTACTGAAATTTATACCTTAGTCACATGTATGTTGATTTTATAAATTTTTTACCCCGCCAATAACGCCCCGAGAGCGAGTGCACCAATAGCGATACGGTACCAGGCGAACGGCGCGAAGCCGTGGCGGCCGATGAAGGCGACGAAGGTGCGCACGACAAACAGCGCCGAGATGAACGACACCGCGAAACCCACGGCGATCATCGCAAAGTCATGCTGTGTCAGCTCGGCCGCGTTCTTGTAAACGTCGAGCGCGGCTGCGCCCACCATCGTCGGGATGGCGAGAAAGAACGAAAACTCGGCCGCCGTGCGGCGTTCCACCTTCAACAGCAACGCGCCCATGATCGTCGCGCCCGCGCGGGAAACGCCCGGAATCATCGACACGCACTGGAACAAACCGATCCCCAACGCGGTCTTGAGAGGCATTGCTTCAACGGATTCAATTTCCGGCTTCGGCGCCTTTTTCTCGATCCACAAAATCAGGAATCCGCCGACGATCAGAGTCACCGCCACAACCCAGGGGTTGAACAAAACCGATTTGATGAACCCGTGCGCCAGCGCGCCGATCGCGGCCGCAGGCAAAAACGCGAGCAGCACGACATAGATGAATTGCCGGGAGGCGGCGTCGCGGGGCGCGGTCACAAGCACGCGCCACAGGCGCGGAAAGAACGCGACGACGACGGCGAGGATGGCGCCGAGCTGGATGACAATCTCAAACACGTGGCCGGGCGGGCCCTGGAATTTCAACAGCTCGTCCATCAACAGCAAATGCCCCGTCGACGAGACGGGCAAAAACTCCGTCAAACCTTCGACAAGGCCGAGAATGATGACGTTCAGCAATCCATCGAACATGCAAAAATCCGGGGCTAGTGAAACGGGGCGTAAGGTAGGACCTTGATCGGGGGTTGTCACTTGGGATTTTTGATCAAATTAAATTGGCGTCATTCCCGAAACCGCGAAGCGGTTGCCCTCCTGCGCTTCTTCGAAGCTTCGGAGGGTTTGCACTTGTGTCCCCCGTAGCTTTAGCGAAGGGGGATCGGGAATCCATCTTAGTCGCCATTAAAATGGATCCCCGCCTTCGCGGGGATGACGCAATTGGTTCATAAACCCCTCCCTCATCCGCCTTCGCCAAAGCTTCGGATGACGCTATCAAATTCACAAAGCGCGGCCCAATTTTCCGGGATGACGCCCCTATATAGCCTGTTAAACCCGCCCCTAACCTCTTTATTTCTTTCAGTATTTGACCCTAAAAAACAATCGTGTAGATTGTCGCGGGTAAAAATTGAAGGAAGAGGCATTCAAAATGACGGATACGGTTGCTGCACCCATGACTGGGCAACTTATGAAAGGCAAGCGCGGCCTGATTATGGGCCTGGCGAATGACCGCTCGCTGGCTTGGGGCATTGCGCAAGCGGCCGCGGCGCACGGCGCGGAACTCGCGTTCACCTATCAGGGCGAACCGCTGTTGAAGCGTGTGAAGCCGCTTACGGAATCCTTGGGCTCAAATATTCTCATTCCCTGCGACGTGACGGACGAGGCCAGTCTCGATACCGTTTTCAAGACGCTGGAAGAAAAATGGGGGCGGCTGGATTTTCTCGTCCACGGCATCGCGTTTTCCGACAAGAAGGAACTCGATGGTCATTACGTCAACACGACACGCGCCAATTTCATGCACACAATGGACGTGTCGTGCTTTTCGTTCACGGCGCTGGCGCAACGCTGCCTGCCGCTTATGACCGAAGGCGGAAGTTTGCTGACGCTATCGTACATCGGCGCGGAACGCGTCATCCCGCATTACAACGTCATGGGCGTCGCGAAGGCTGCGCTTGAAGCGAGCGTAAAGTATCTCGCCGTCGATCTCGGCGCGAAGAACATTCGCGTCAACGCCATTTCCGCCGGGCCGATCAAGACGCTGGCGGCCAGCGGCATCGGCGATCTCCGCTATATCATGCGCTGGAACGAGGTTAACTCCCCGCTCAAGCGCAACGTGACGATCCTCGACGTGGGCCACAGCGCGCTGTTTCTGCTGAGCGACATGGGCGCGGGCGTGACGGGCGAAGTTTTGCACGTGGACGCGGGCTATCACACCGTCGGCATGATGGCCGTCGATGAAGCCAAGACCATCGCCGAGCTTATGAACCAGTTCGCGGCGACAGCTCAAGGAAGTTAGGAGATCATGGCAGGCAACAGCTTCGGCACGCTTTTCCGTTTCACCACTTGGGGCGAAAGCCATGGCCCCGCGATTGGCGTCGTTGTCGACGGTTGCCCGCCCCTCATTCCCTTGACCGAAGCCGATATCCAGCCGTGGCTTGACCGCCGCCGCCCGGGCCAATCGTCAATCACGACGCAACGGCAGGAGCCGGATCAGGTCAAAATTCTTTCCGGCACGTTCGAAGGCCAGACGACCGGCACGCCGATCAGCCTGATCATCGAAAACAGGGATGCGCGTTCGCGCGACTATGAAGCCATCAAGGACAAGTTCCGCCCCGGTCACGCCGACTACACCTATCACGTCAAGTATGGCATCCGTGACTGGCGCGGCAGCGGCCGTTCTTCCGCGCGCGAGACCGCGTGCCGCGTGGCCGCGGGCGCCGTGGCGCGAAAAGTTCTCGGCCCCGACATCGCGATCCGCGGCGCGATCATACAAGTCGGGCCCCACATCATCGACCGCAACGGCTGGGACTGGAATGAAGTGAACAACAACCCGATGTTCAGCCCCAACGCCAACGCCGCGCGTTTCTGGATGGAATACATCGAACAGATCCGCAAGGAAGGCTCGTCCGTCGGCGCGGTAGTGGAAGTGATGGCCTCCGGGGTGCCCGCGGGTTGGGGCAATCCGCTTTACAACAAGCTCGATGCCGAGATCGCGCGCGCGCTGATGTCGATCAACGCCGTCAAGGGCGTGGAAATCGGCGACGGTTTCGCGTCCGCCGCGCACACGGGCCTTGCCAACAGCGACGAGATGCGCGCGGGCCCTGACGGCAAGCCGCAATTCCTCTCAAACCACGCCGGTGGAATTCTTGGCGGCATTTCGACAGGACAGGATATCGTCGCGCGTTTCGCGGTGAAGCCCGCCAGCTCGATCCTCAAGCCGCAACAGACGATCGACAAATACGGCAATAACGTCGATGTCGTCACCGAAGGCCGCCACGATCCTTGCGTCGGCATTCGCGCCGTGCCCGTCGGCGAAGCCATGGTCGCCTGCGTTTTGGCCGATGCCATGCTGTGCCAGAGGGCCTTAATTCGTTAAAATTTCAGCGCATTTCCTTGCTTGCCTGGCCTGTTTGCGTTACCTTTTGAGGGTAACGATGGGCTCTACGGCCATGAACGAAACGCATGTGCAAAAGCCCTCCTATGAGGAGTGGCTGTATTGGTCCCAGGTGGTTATCGACCGCCTGACTACCGTCGTGCACGTCTACAATAAGCCGCCTTTCACCGACGTTTTCATGCCGGAAAACGAGCGCCAGATGAAAGTATCGTTAACGGTCGATATCATCCGCCGTTTACACTCATTAACGGATGACGTCGACTTCCAGTCCACCGAAGAAGCCCAAGTAGCGGGACGGGAGCAGGTTATCGACAACGTTCAGCCCATTTTCCGGGATGTTTTACACCGCTTGCCGACTTTTTCGAGCGATATGCAGTCCCTCCTAAAGTCCCCTTGGTACGACAAATGCGCCGGCAAGGTCGCCAACGATCTTTTCCGGGGCCCTGATGGCCGTGAATCCGAGGGGATAGGCAGCGGGCACCCCGAGCATGGCCGCTTGCCGGAGGTTCTTGAGACCCTGTTGGAACGCGAAATCGTCGGCGGCGCTCGGGCCCCTTCCGAGGAAAAGCGCCCCCAGAACGCCCCCACCATCCGGCGGGAGGAACTGGCTCGCCTCTGGGGCAAGCGGAACAGCTCTTTCCTGCGCTCCGCCGGGCGGGTAGACTAAGGGAAACGACCCTTTTACATTAAGGAATTATCATGGCCACGACGTATAGCCAACGCGCCCCTTTTAACGACTGGTGGTACTGGTCCGAATGTTTGGTCAAGCGCTTCCGCACGATCGCCGACATCTACAAGGAGAACGGCGAGATGGAGCGCAGCCAGCAAGCCAACGAGTGGAGCAAGAAGCTCAAGGACAACTGCATGGTGCCCGTCATGGCCGCGCGCAAGGGCCTGAAGACCGACGAGCAAAAAGCCGAAGTGAAGCAGCTTGAGGAAGAAGCCATCGTCAGCGCCGCGAACATGTTCCGCGATTTGTTATCGAACCTGCCGTTCATCTCGAGTGCCATTCAGGACTTCCTCTACATCAACTGGCAAGAATGCAAATGGGAAGATCCCGAGGACGACAAGGATGAGTTCGACGAAGAAACCGGCCTGCCGATCAAGAAGAAGAAAAAGAAGAGCGGCGACACGCGCATCACCGAGCTTTTCTGGGGCCCCAAGGCGCGGCAGGACGAAGGCATTCGCAGCGGCGAAGTGAAGGACGGCGGCCTGCCCGGTATTCTCTACAACTTGCTTGTCGCGGAAAAATCTTCCTCGAACCGCGCGCCGACGGACTACGGCCAGGTTCTCCAATCCGCCGCGGCCCAACAGTATATCGCGACGAATACCCAGAAGTGGGAAAAAGCCGGCGTCGTGATGAACCTGAAACCGCCCGGATCGATTTAACAGAGGACAGAGGACAGATGACAGCCGACAAGGATCAGATTATGAATAATCAAATGCAAGCCCCCCATCGTCCCACACTCAATGCTTGAATCCGATCTCAGTTCGCACATACTTCTCCATGGCGCAGAAGATTTTGCCGCCATGCGCAAAGCCGGGCGCTTGGCCGCCGAGGTGCTGGATTTCATTACGCCTTATGTCGTGCCGGGCGTTACCACGGCCGAACTGGATACGCTGTGCGATCAGTTTACGCGTGACCATGGCGCGACCTCCGCGCCGCTCGGCTACCACGGCTATCCAAAAGCCACCTGCATTTCGCCCAACCACGTCGTTTGCCACGGCATCCCGGGCGACAAAAAGCTGGCGAACGGCGATATCGTCAATATCGACGTTACCGTCATTCTGGATGGCTGGTATGGCGATACCAGCCGCATGTACTATGTGGGCGACAAAATCAGTCTTAAAGCGCGGCGGCTTGTGGAGGTAACGTATGATTGCCTCATGGCCGGCATCGCCGCCGTTAAACCGGGCGCCACGCTCGGCGACGTGGGCCACGCCATTCAGCAAATTGCGGAAGGCGCGCGTCTTTCCATTGTCCGCGATTTCTGCGGGCACGGCCTTGGACAGGTCTTCCATACGCTCCCCTCCGTCCTGCATTTCGGCAAGCCCGGCGAAGGCGACGTGCTCAAGCCCGGCATGTTCTTTACCATCGAGCCGATGATCAACGCCGGACGGTACGAGGTAAAAGTCCTGAAAGATGATTGGACGGCGGTAACAAAGGACAAATCGCTGTCGGCCCAGTTCGAGCATTCCATCGGCGTGACGGAAATCGGGGCGGAGATTTTTACGCTCTCGCCAAAAGGTTACACACGGCCACCTTATCCCCCATGACAAAGCCGAAAATTGATAAACCCCACTACACCGGTCATCGCCAACGCTTGCGTGAGCGTCTCTTCCACGCAGGGCCGGAAGCATTGCAGGATTATGAGTTGCTTGAAGTGCTTTTGTTCGCCGCCATTCCCCGGCGCGACATCAAACCGTTGGCCAAACAGTTGCTCGATGAATTCAAGGACCTCTGGAGCTTGATCAACGCCAAACCGGAACGCTTGACGGCTTTTGGGTTAAGCGAAGCGGCAGTTTCGCTGTTATTAACGACGGGCGCTATCGCGCTGCGCGCGCATAAAAAAACTATCATCGAACGGCCCCTTTTGAGCAAGTGGCAAGCCATTGTCGATTACTGCCGCGCCGCCATGGGGCACGAGCCCAAAGAGCAATTCCGCCTGCTTTTTCTGGACCGGAAAAATCACCTATTGGCCGAGGAAATTCATCAGCAAGGCACCATCGATCACACGCCCGTCTATCCCCGCGAGGTCGTGCAGCGCGCGTTGGAAGTCGGCGCCGGAGCCGTCGTTCTTGTCCACAATCACCCAAGCGGCGACGTAACACCCAGCAAAGCCGACATCGACATGACGCGTTCAATTATGGATGCGTGCCGACCCTTAGGAATCGCCGTTCACGATCACATCATTATCAGCCGCGCGAATGTGGCGAGCTTCAGGGCGCTAGGGTTGTTGTAAGACCGCCTACCGAACCGCGCCCGCGAAGAAAAACCAGCCCAAGCCAAGCGTAAAGATAAGACAACCATAGGCCGCGTGTTCGGCCACGACCCATTTAAGCGAACCATGATGCGCATAACTATGCGCAAACATAACGCCGCTGATAAATGTCAGCGCGGGCGCAACAGGATTCCGGAACATGATATGCGTAAAACCAAAGCAAAACGCGCTTATCGCAATCAGGACCGTTTGTTTCGCGAAAAGGGGGCGATAGCGCTCAAAAAAGAAAGCGCGGAAGACAATCTCCTGCGGCACCACGGATAGAATGGGGTAAAGCAACATAACGACGGTCCAGAGCACAGGACGATCCAGCGGAAACCGGAAAAGACGCTCCGGCGCGAGATATAAAGTCAGCCCAAAGAGGGCCGGAACAAGCAACAAAAAACGCGCAACAATAAGTTTTTTCAATTCGCGCGACAAACCTTCGCCATTCCAAAGATGTGCCCAAGAAAAACCCGGCGATCGACACAGGCGATAGATTGCGTAAACCGTCAGCCCCCACAAAGAAACGTGAATGATCAGGCGCGGAGGAAGTAAAAAGCCAAGAACAAGCGGAACGACTACAAAAAAGCCGATGATCTCGGACCATAACAAAATGGTTTGCAGATATACGTCATCCCCGCGAAGGCGGGGATCCCCTTTGGGCTTTCTTAAATAAACAAGAAAATGGGATGCCACCCTTCGCTGGCATGACGTCATGTTTAAGTTATCGCCGGGTTTCCCTGAAGGGGCTTTTTTAAAAGAACTTTTTTTAATTCCCCCCGAAGCGCTGGAACAATTTCCTGCTGAAACCACGGATTTTGCTTCAGCCAGCGCTGATTGCGCGGACTCGGATGAACCAGCGGCAGAAAGCCCTTCTTCAGGTGTTGGCGCCATGCTCTCACGGTCTGGGTCAGCGTTAATGATCGTGTCTCCGGCAGATAATACAACTGGGCATAACGCCCGATAAGCAAGGTCAACTTGATGTTCGGCAGATGACTCCGCACATTTGCATGCCATAGCTTTGCGCATTCCGGCCGCGGCGGCAGATCGCCGCCCCTGCCTTTGCCAGGATAGCAGAAACCCATCGGCATGATAGCGATTTTGCTCTCGTTATAAAAAGATTTGCGGGTCAGTCCCATCCAATCGCGCAACCGATCGCCTGAAGGATCGTTCCATGGCAGACCGGTCTTGTGCGCTTTTGTGCCCGGCGCCTGTCCGATAACAAGAACCTTGGCCGTCGACGGCCCAACGCGCAACACCGGTCGCGGTCCCAAAGGGAGATGCGCCGCGCAGCGCGCGCAAGCGCGCACACGTCTAAGCAGAATGTCAATTCTACCGGCCAAAGACTTCTTTCACTTTACTGAAAAACCGCTCGCTTGCCGGGTGCGTTTTGTTTTGTTCCGCTTCGGCCGCAAATTCCTGCAGCAATTCTTTCTGACGTTTGGAAAGATTTACTGGCGTTTCGACCATTAGCTCCACATACATATCGCCGCGCGAAGGACTCCGCAAAACCGACATGCCCTTGTGCTTGAGGCGGGTTTGGTGCCCTGACTGTGTGCCGGGATCGACTTTCATTTCCGTCATCGTACCATCGATCACCGGAACCTCGATGGTGCCGCCCAGCGCGGCCAACGTCATGGGTATCGGCGCGCGGCAATAAAGGTTCCCGCCTTCGCGCTGAAACAAGGGATGCGGTTCGATGGCGAGAATGACGTACAAGTCGCCGGATGGGCCGCCATGCTGGCCTGCTTCGCCTTCATTCGCTAACCGGATGCGCGTGCCGTTCTCGACGCCCGGCGGAATGTTGACAGCCAATGACCGTTCTCTACGAATACGCCCGACGCCGTGGCAATTTTTGCAAGGATTTTTGATAACAGTTCCCTCCCCCTGACATGTAGGACATGTGCGTTCGATCGTGAAAAAGCCTTGTTGCGCGCGCACGCGCCCGTGGCCTTGACACATCTCGCACATAATGGGCGACGTGCCTGGCGCTGTGCCTTGACCCTTGCAATCGGAACATTGGGCAAGGCTGGAAACCTTAATGGTTTTTTCCGTGCCTTTGAAAGCCTCTTCCAGCGTTATGGTAAGATCATAACGTAAATCCGCGCCGCGCGAGTTGCGTTGTTGCCGGCCGCCTCGGCGGCCGCCGCCCAGAATCTCGCCGAACATTTCTTCAAAAATGTCGCCAAAGCCGCTGGCAAAGTCGAAACCGCCAAACCCCGCGCCCCCGCCCTGTTCGAACGCGGCATGGCCGTAGCGGTCATAGGCCGCGCGGCGTTGTTCGTCGCGCAGGACTTCGTAAGCTTCGCTGATTTCCTTGAACTTGTGCTCCGCGTCCTTGTTCCCGTGATTTTTATCGGGATGGTATTTCATCGCGAGCTTGCGGTAAGCCTTTTTCAGGTCTTCCGCGCTGGCGTTTTTTGGTACGCCAAGAAGTTCGTAATAATCGGCTTTCGTGGTAGCCATTCAGCACGCAGTGATCAGCAATCATTTCTGATGACTGATGACTGTCCCCTGATCACTGTTTCTTGTCGTCCTTAACTTCGCTGAACTCAGCATCAACGACACCCGGCTCCGCCGGTTGTTCGGTCCCCGCACCGGGCGTTTCGCCTGCCGTTTGCTGGGTCTTATAAAGCGCCTCGCCAAGCTTCATGGCGGTTTGCGCCAAAGCCTCCGTTTTGCTGCGGATGGCGGCTGCTTCGCCGGAATCCAACACACCCTTAAGATCCGTGATCGCCTGTTCAATGGCCGAGCGGTCGCTTGCCGGGAGTTTATCGCCAACTTCCTTCAACGATTTCTCCGTGCTGTGGATGAGGCCATCGGCATGATTTCGCGCGTCGACTGCTTCACGACGTGACTTATCTTCGGCCGCGTGCGCTTCCGCATCTTTCACCATGCGTTGAATGTCGGTGTCCGAAAGACCGCCAGAAGCCTGAATGCGGATTTGCTGTTCTTTATTCGTGGCTTTGTCTTTCGCCGTCACGCTCACGATGCCGTTCGCGTCAATATCGAACGTCACCTCGATTTGCGGAATGCCGCGGGGCGCGGGCGGAATGCCAACCAGATCAAACTGACCTAACAGTTTGTTGTCGGCCGCCATTTCGCGTTCGCCCTGAAACACGCGGATGGTGACCGCGTTCTGGCCGTCTTCGGCCGTGGAAAATACCTGGCTTTTCTTCGTCGGGATCGTCGTGTTGCGATCGATAAGCCGCGTAAACACGCCGCCCAGCGTTTCGATGCCGAGCGACAGCGGCGTGACATCCAAAAGAAGCACGTCCTTCACGTCGCCTTTGAGGACGCCGCCCTGAATGGCCGCGCCAACCGCCACGACTTCATCCGGATTGACGCCACGGTGCGGCTCACGCCCAAAAACTTCCTTCACTGTCTCGATGACTTTCGGCATACGGGTCATGCCGCCGACCAAGATGACTTCCTGAATATCGGAGGGCTTCAAGCCCGCGTCCTTGAGCGCCTTTTTGCAGGGCTCAACCGTGCGCTGGATCAGATCTTCAACCAGCGATTCCAGTTTCGCACGGGACAATTTCACGCTCAAATGCTTTGGCCCCGTTTGGTCAGCCGTGATGAACGGCAGGTTGACTTCCGTCTGCACAGACGATGAAAGCTCTATTTTCGCTTTTTCCGCGGCTTCCTTCAGGCGCTGAAGCGCAAGGCGATCTTGGCGCAGGTCGATACCCTGCTCTTTTTTGAACTCATCGCACAGGAAATCCATAATCCGCGCGTCAAAATCTTCCCCGCCGAGGAATGTGTCGCCATTCGTCGACTTCACTTCAAACACGCCGTCGCCAATCTCCAGAACGGATACGTCAAACGTGCCGCCGCCAAGATCATAGACAGCGACCGTGCCAGTTTTCTTTTTCTCCATGCCGTAGGCAAGCGCGGCCGCCGTCGGTTCGTTGATGATGCGCAAGACTTCAAGACCCGCGATCTTGCCCGCGTCCTTCGTCGCCTGACGCTGGCTATCGTTAAAGTAGGCGGGGACGGTGATGACGGCTTGCGTAATTTTTTCGCCGAGATAGGCCTCAGCCGTTTCTTTCATCTTGATCAGAATGAAAGCGGAAATTTCGCTCGGGCTGTAAGTCTTGCCGTTGGCTTCGACCCACGCGTCGCTGTTCGTGTTCTTGATAATCTTGTAAGGCACAAGGTCGATGTCCTTTTGCACCATTGGGTCGCCGAAGTTGCGGCCGATCAAACGCTTGATGGCAAACAGCGTGTTCGAGGGATTGGTGACCGCCTGACGCTTCGCGCTCTGGCCGACGAGCCGTTCGCCCGTGCCCGTAAACGCAACAATCGAAGGGGTGGTGTTTGCGCCTTCGGCGTTCGGGATAACTTTCGCGGTCGCGCCTTCCATGACGGCGACGCAAGAATTGGTGGTGCCAAGGTCAATGCCTATAACTTTTGCCATTTTCGATTTCCTTTTCTCATCAAACGGTTGAGCCTTCTATCCGGCCTCTAACCGTAGTCTATGGGGTAATATAGGGATGATTTTCGCGGGTGCAATGGAGTCGATGGATTTTTCTTACCTTTTGTTTTTACTGACTCTTTCGGATAGTTCTGCCCCTCTTTACTTTGCGACGGATATTTCCGGAACCTAAAAAAAGCCTGCATTTTTCAATACTTTTTAACTATACAGGCTCTGTCTTTTCTGTTGTTTCTTTAGCGGCATAAATCTACAAAAGCCTTAGAGCGTTAGACATTTTCATTGATTAGGGTTTTTCACATGCGTGATTTAATTCGAAAATATTTTGGACTCGTGTTTTTAGGAATTATCGGTTTGTCCGTCCTAGCCGACAAGCTGCAAAATCCACCGCCCAATCCAGAAGCCCCAAAAGCCAAAAAAATCTTTTCGGAAGTCGTGGCTGATATGAAAATCGTCGGTGACGCCCTTGTCGTAAAGAGACATCCTGACGGAAGCCTCGAGGCTTGGGTTTCCCAAGAATCCCGGCGGCTCATGCCGAAGCTTTCCTTCAAGAAAGAGGAAGAATGTACAATTCCCGGCCCCAAAGGTTCATTGATGCTTGCCGGCTCGTCAGGGGGAAATGTTTCGTTTGTGGACATGTGCACAGGCAGCACGGTTTCGATCAGCCCAGAAAACGTGACCATCACGCAAAGCCTTCATCACGATCTTTGCCAGACCGCCCATGATCTGATGAAAGGCAATATCAAAACGGCTAAACGCCCAAAATTTAATGAAACGGCGGCACAGTCCCATTTCAATAAAAAAATACCTTAATTTAATAATACTTTACCGGGTTACGCTTCCGTATCCACTTTGTGCGTTGTGACTGACGGCCCCGCCTTTGCGACAGCCACAAGCGCTTCGCGCAGCAGACGATCCTGAATCATGTAGCCCGCCTGAATGACCTGCACCACCGTCCCGGCGGGTTGATCCGTGTCTTCCATTTCCATCATCACGCGGTGATAGTTCGGGTCGAAGATCTGCCCCAGCGGGTCGATTTTCTTGATCCCGAAGCGCTCAAACGTGGCAAGCAATTGGCGCTCCGTCGCCTCCACACCCATCACAAGATGTTTCAGCGTCTCGTCGTCCCCTTTTTCCTTCGGGATGGCCTCCAGCGCGCGGCGGAAGTTATCAGCGACAATCAGCATTTCCTTGGCGAAATTGCTTACCGCGTATTTGCGCGTATCTTCGATTTCCTTTTGGAAACGGCGGCGCGTATTTTCCGTTTCCGCCATCGCACGCAGCAGTTTGTCCTTCAGATCCGAAGCCTCTTTTTGCGCAGCTTCGGCAGAAGAAACTGCCGCCGCACTTTCCGGAGCTTGGGCTGGGGATGCCGTTTCCCCTTCAGGGACAGGCGCAGGTTTTACGACTTCGTTAGCCGCGTTGGCTGTGACAGATGCCGTTTCCGCCGTTTTGTGCTTGTGTTTAGTCATCTTTTTTCCCGGTTTTCTGCCTTCCTTCTATCTTTCGGGTAGCAAGGTTACAAGTATTTCAGCAATCAAGCTATTTTGGTAATTTTTCTTTCGTTTCAAGGGCTTTTTGCGCCCCTATTATCTGAAGCTTCTCGAGCAGACCTTCCAGCGACGGAGGGCTAATCCCTTGATCGTTTAAGGATATTAACCAAACCACTTATATGAAAAATATGGATAAATAGGCATTAAAACTAATAAAGGCGTTGATTTTGACCAAATAGGGCAATAACTTGCCTATATTGGTTGTCCCCAATTAAAAAAACCCGGAGGTAACACAATGAACAGGTCTTTGCCACCCGCGGATACAATCTATCTTTTACGCCGCTCGGCCAATGAAACGTGCCTGTGGATTGAAGTCCTTGGCGACCGAAGCATAGTGCGCCAAGCACATAAAATTGATAAGCCGGAAATAATTGAAGATGTCGTTACAAGTCCTCCAGACAGAAAGCACATATCTTGCCTGATAACTTCAGAAAAGCTTGCCGAACTGGCATTCGGACAATCATCTCTTTCAACCAAACTTTCAAAAGATATCCATATGCAATGTCTTGATGACCTTATCACGGTTGGGGTCGTTCATGGTTATATCAAGCCAACAGAGCGTCAAACAATCTTAGATCAGCGCATAAAAGCCATCCGGCAATTCTTTCCCCAAGCTTATGTTACAAACGGTTAACTTGACGGCAACTTCTGCCTCCCGAATCCGGGTTCACTTTGCCCATGCGAAGCACCCAGAGATCTGATTGTATCGATCATCTCCTTGAATAATAACAAATAATCTCTTTGGCACAAAGCATGCATCCGGTCTGTCGGGGACAAATGCGTCCCCGCGTCAAGATATTGGAAAAAGAGACAAAAAAATGCAGGCCGCCGGACTTGTTCTTACCTCGTACCAAGAATCGCTCACGCGAGCCATGGATGTCGTGGCGAACAATGTCTCGAACGCCAATACAACCGGATTCAAAAGGCAGGAAATCCAGTTTGATTCTTTGATCGTCCGCTCGACAAACGAAGACAAGCTGACCTTTGCCGCCGATCGCGGCACCTTCCGCAACACGGCCCAAGGCCCCATGCTCACAACAGGCAACCCACTCGATGTCGCCATTCAGGGAGCCGGCTATTTCCCCATCCAGACAGCAAACGGAACCTATTACACGCGCGCCGGGGTCTTCATGCTGAACGGGTCGGGAGAAATCGTGACAGGCTCCGGCGACAAATTGCTGGGCGACGGTGACCAGCCGATCACTCTGCCGGACGATGCTTCAGACATACACATCACCGCCGATGGGGTCATAACGGCCAAGTCGGGAGCCGGAACAGACGTGACACAAGTCGGTAAACTGAAAATCGTCAAATTCGACCGCGAACAGGAAATGCAGGTTGCCGGAAACGGCCTTTACAGCACTTCGCAGCAACCACAGACCGACACCGACAGCCGAATTGTTCAGGGCATGATCGAGCGTTCAAATGTCGAGTCCGTCAACGAGATCACAAACATGATTAAGATTTTGAGATCCTACCAGCAGACGGTGCATCTCCTTGAAAAGGAGCATCAACGCCAAACGGATTCCATCAACAAGCTTTCAAAGGCCACAGCATAAGAGAGGGAAAAGACCATGAGGGCACTCAGTATCGGCGCAACAGGCATGTTCGCCCAGCAACTGAACGTCGAAGTCATTTCCAACAACATCGCGAACCTGTCGACCACAGGCTTCAAACGCTCGCGCGCAGAGTTTCAGGATATGTTGTACGAGAACCTTCGCCGCGTGGGCTCGCCTTCATCCGATACCGGCACTTTGCTGCCATCCGGCCTGCAGCTTGGCCTTGGCGTCAAGCCTGTGGCCACGTACCGGATTAACGAGCAAGGCAATATGAGCGTCACTGAAAACCCCTACGATATCGCGATTAACGGCCGTGGGTACCTTCAAGTGCAGCAGCCCGACGGAACAACGGCTTATACACGCGCCGGCTCATTGCAATTGAATCAGGACGGGCAGTTTGTTACGGCCGATGGCTTGCAAATCCTTCCCGCTATAACCGTGCCATCAAATGCCACGTCCGTCACAATCAACGCCAGCGGTCAGGTGCTCGCAACAATTGATGGGCAGACGCAACAGCAAAACCTTGGCCAGCTGCAATTGGCCACGTTCGTTAACCCGGCAGGTCTTGAAGCCATCGGGAACAATTTACTGAAAGAAACGGAATCGTCCGGCTCGCCCGTTGTCGGAAACCCGCAGTCAGCCGGTTTTGGCAGTATTCTTCAATCAACGTTGGAAACCTCAAACGTGAACGTTGTGACGGAGATCACATCGCTTATTACGGCTCAAAGAGCTTACGAGATGAACTCGCGCGTGATCAAAACAGCCGACGAAATGATGTCAACCGTTAGCCAGCTCAGGTGATGACATGAAGCGTATCGGATGGCTTTTTTTCTTCGCTCTTTTCTTCGTCATTTTCCCAGCTCTGGCCTCGGAAACCGGCAACGTCGTCACGCTGCGCGCCATGACGGAAGTGAACCGCCCGGCCATCCGGCTCAGTGATGTTTTCACGAACGTTCCCGAAGGAGTTGACCGCGACATCGCTATAGCCCCATCCCCGGGAAAAAGCGTGGCCTACGACGTGCGCGTGTTGACTCGACTTGCAGAAAAATACCGTTTGAAATGGCACCCTCTAAGCCTTGGTGAGCGCATTATTTTAACGCGCGCAGCCAAGCGGATTACGCAGGACATGATCCGTGATGCCGTCGTCCAAAAACTGAAAGAACAGGACATAACAGGCAAGATGGACATTACTTTCGATAACCGCAGTCTTGAAGTCAATTTGCCAGCCGAGCATTCCGGCGAGTTTGAGCTTAATAATTTTACCTATGACTTGCAGAACAGACGGTTCCGCGCCGATTTCATGGCCAAAACGGATTCGTCACCGGTTGTGCTTCCGGTAACAGGGCGTGTAACCGTTAAGCGTGAAGTCGCCGTTCTCAGCAAGCGGCTTGAGGCCGGCACCGTCGTTGGCGAAGCGGATGTTGATTGGCTTCTCGTTCCGGATACTCGGCTGACTTCCGACATGATTACGGACATGACCCAACTCGTCGGCCGAGAATTACGTCGCGACACCGCCGAAGGACAACCCATTCGCAGTCGCGATCTTTTGGCGCCGCGCTTGATCACACGGGGTTCGATTGTGACCCTGAAAGTTGAAACCCCGTATTTACTAGTGACAGCCCAAGGCCGCGCGTTGCAAGACGGCAGCATTGGCGACACCGTGAGAATTACCAATACGCAAAGCAACCGCGTTGTCACGGGGACCGTTGAATCTTCGGGCGTGGTACGTGTTCAAACCGCCCAGCGCGTAGCGTCAGTGTCCCGGGGGACAGATAAGCCATGATTGATTTCTCCTTGCGCAAAACAATCCTTCTCATCAGCACACTACTGGTTTTATCAGCTTGTAATGCTTACAACAGACTCAACGAGGTGGGCTCCCAGCCTAAACTCGCGTCCGTGCAAGATCCCAGTAAAATTGCCGGCGTTACGCCCGTAAAAATGCCCATGCCGAACCCGACGCTCAGCGAACGCCAGCCGAACTCTCTGTGGATGACGGGATCGCGCGCTTTTTTCCGTGATCAACGCGCCAGTCGTGTCGGCGACATTCTAACGGTCGTCATCAGCATCGATGAAAAAGCCCAGCTTTCGAACGAAACAAAACGCGAGCGAGCGAATACCGAAGACGCGGATATCACGAAATTCTTGGGCTATGAAACCCAGTTGCACCGCTTGCTGCCTGATGAAGTAACGCCGTCGTCCCTCATTTCGGGCGGCAGCACAAGCACCAGCAACGGCAAGGGTTCCGTGGACCGTTCCGAAAAAATCAATCTCCGCGTCGCGGCCACCATTACGCAGGTCTTGCCGAACGGCAATCTTGTGCTGGCTGGCAAACAGCAAGTCACCGTGAATTACGATTTGCGTGAACTGCTCGTTACAGGTGTCATCCGGCCAGAGGATATTAGTGCCGAAAACACGGTCACGTATGACCAGATTGCAGAAGCGCGCATTTCCTACGGCGGTCGCGGCAGCATTCAAGACGTGCAGCAACCCCGCTATGGACAGCAGGTCTTTGACATTATAATGCCCTTCTGATCGAAGACTATTCCACCCATTGCCTTCCGGTCATAATCCCGTCATGATGCCGACTTCATGACAGAGAGCCCTCATAAAATAGCCTTAGCGCTAGGCGCGAATATTGGCGATCGGCTGGCCGCCTTGCACGCGGCGCGTGAAAGCCTGGCTGAGCATATGTCTATCACGGCCCTTTCGCCTATATACGAAACGCCTCCTGCTTATGTTACGGACCAGCCTTCTTTCCTGAACGCCGCCATCACCGGCACAACCGGTCTAGAGCCCCAAGCTCTTCTTTTTACAGTGAAAGAAATTGAACGCGCCATAGGCCGCAAGCCGACCTTCCGGAATGGCCCCCGAGTCATTGACATCGACATCCTTTTCTATGACGATTTGCAGATGCGCACGCCCGAACTCACGATCCCTCATCCTCTAATAGCTGAACGGGCTTTCGTCCTTCGTCCTTTTGCGGATATTGCTGGTAATTGGATACACCCTGTTACAAACATAACGGTCAGCGCCATGCTGGCGGCCCTGCCCGCCGATGAAAGTATTTACGTTATCAACGAGGCTTTGTAGATCGTGTCTGCTTTTCCCGCCATCCTCGATCTTGGCCGCCGTCCTTTGGTGATGGGCATTGTAAACATGACGCCGGATTCGTTTTCCGGCGATGGCCTTCTGAGCCACCCGAATTACGTGACGGCAGCTGTCGCTCAAGCAGAGCAAATGGTAGCCGATGGCGCGGATATTCTCGACATTGGCGGTGAAAGCACACGCCCGGGCGCAGAGCCTGTCGAAGCGGAAGAAGAAAGACAACGTGTCGTTCCCGTTATCGCGGCACTTCATGCAAAAATGCCACAAGTGCCGCTTAGTGTCGATACGATGAAGCCTAACGTTGCCGCTGAAGCCCTGGAGGCCGGCGCCTGCATCATCAATGACGTGTCGCGCACGAAGCAGGACAAAGCCATGCTGGCACTTGCGGCCTCAACCGGCGTTTATATCGTGCTCATGCATAACCGCACCATGGAGGGATTGGTGACCGTGACGCCAGGCCTTGGCAGCGAGTATCATGCGCCGGTTTATGAAAACATCGTTTCGGATGTTATGCGCGATCTGCGCGCGTTAGCAAACCGCGCCAAAGATGTTGGTATTCCAACCGACCGCATTATTCTTGATCCGGGTTTTGGTTTTGGCAAAACCGTTGAGCAGAACTTGCTCTTGATCAATGAGTTGGATAAACTTAAGTCGCTTGGCTACCCGTTGTTGGCTGGACCATCGCGCAAAAGTTTTATTGGTCGCGTTCTGGAAGCGCCACCGGAAGACCGGCTTGAAGGAACCGCGGCTACAATTGCTATATGCGCCCTGCGTGGCGCATCTATTTTACGTGTTCATGACGTAAAAGAAATGACGCGTATCGTAAAAATGGTCAGCGCAATAAAATCTGCGGCCTGAATTTCCTTTCATATCAGTGGGCCTCAGCCCAATTACGGGCATGACCAGCTTCGGCCACCAATGGCACCTTGAGTTTTAGCGCAGGCAATGGCGCTTGTTGCATTACGCTTTTCACCAGATCTGCTGTCCCTTCAATCTCCTTCACCGGGACCTCGAATACGAGTTCGTCGTGCACCTGCAACAGCAGTTTCGCCTTGAGTTTTGCCTCATTCAAGGCTGACGGCATACGAATCATAGCGCGTTTCATGATATCCGCCGCCGTGCCCTGCAATGGCGCGTTAATGGCTTGCCGCTCGGCCGCGCTGCGACGCACGGCGTTTTTCTCGCGGATGCCCGCGATATGCACCCGTCGCCCGAATAACGTTTCGACATAGCCATGCGCACGCGCGAATTCTTTCGTCGCTTCCATCCAATCGCGTAATTCGTGGAATCGATCAAGATATTGACGAATAAATTCGCTTGCCTCACCGGGCGTATAGCCAATTTGTTTGGCAAGCCCAAACCCGCTGATGCCGTAAATAATCCCAAAGTTGATCGCCTTGGCTTGACGACGTTTTTCAGGCGGCAGTTCTTTAAGCGGAATGTTAAAAACCTGACTGGCGGTCAATGCATGAATATCCACACCATCGTGAAAGGCCTGGATAAGCGCGCCAACGCCCGCCGCTTCGGCTGCCAGCCGTAACTCAATCTGCGAATAGTCGACGGAAAGCAGTTCGTGACCATCGGCCGCCACAAAAGCGCGGCGGATCGCACGGCCATCCTCGGTGCGAATGGGAATATTTTGCAGGTTAGGATCCGTCGACGACAAACGGCCCGTCGCTGCGCCAACCATCGAAAACGACGTGTGCACGCGCCCTGTCTTGGGATCGATCTGATCCGGCAGCGCGTCGGTATAAGTTGATTTCAGTTTTGCGAGCGCGCGCCAATCAAGCGCTTTTGCGGCGATTTCATGGCCTGCTTCGGCTAAAGGCTCCAGAACATCCACGCTTGTGGAATAAGCCCCCGTCTTGCCTTTGCTGCCTCCCAGCAAACCCATTTCATCAAAAAGAACATCGCCGAGTTGCTTCGGCGAGGCCACGTTAAAAGGATGACCTGCCATAGCATGAATTTCGGTTTCCAGCGCCTGCAAACGTTTGGCCAATTCGCCGCTCTGTACCCGCAAGATAGAAGGATCAATCTTTATGCCCGCCTTTTCCATAGCGGCAACAGCAGGGATCAGTGGACGTTCGATCCGCTCATAAATGCCCATGACGTGGTGTTGCGCCACCATCGGTTTCAGCAAGAACCACAGACGCAAGGCATAGTCAGCATCCTCAGCCGCGTATTCCTTGGCTTTATCAAGCGGCACACGATCAAAAGTTGTCCTTTGCCGCCCCGTCCCGACAACATCGTCATACGTGATCATTTTATGCTGAAAATACTTGAGCGCCAGTTCATCAAGTCCGTGGCCGTGCAATCCTGCGCCCAATACATAAGACAGCAATATTGTGTCGTCATAAGGCTCTATGGCCAAGCCGTGCTGTCCTATAACCTGAAGATCAAACTTCAGGTTATGCGCAATTTTCAAGACAGTTGGATCGACAAACAAATCTTTTAGCTCTTTAACCAAATCGGCTATTTTAATTTGTTTCGGGGCTTGCGTCGCTTCAAAGTCAAATCCGTTTGCCGTCTTCGAGGGGTCGACATGGTGAAGCGGAATATAACAGGCTTTACCAGGCGCTGTAGCCATAGAGAGACCAACCATTAACGTTGTCGACGGCGTCAAAGAGTTGGTTTCCGTATCAATCGCAACATATCCCTGGGCGCGCGCAGCCTCGACCCAACGGCGGAGATGCGCGACATCTTGCACAAGCTCATAATGGATCGGGGCGTGTGTAATATGCTTTATGTCCGGCAAGGGTTCTGCAGCAGGTTCAACGACCGGAGCACCTTTTTCTGGCGGTGCGCTTTTGGGAGAAAAAGCCGGGGTTACTGTCTGCATTTTACCGGGTTCCATCCGTGCCAAGATAGAACGAAACCCTTGTTGCTCCAGGAATGCGATTAGTTCGGGCTTATGGTCAATACGCGCCCGAAGCTTTTCAATAGGCGCCGGTAAAGGAGCCTGATCGTCCAGCGTTACCAGCTTTTTAGAAAGGCGCGCCTGTTCTGCAAATTGAGTCAGTTGTTCGCGTCGCTTGGGTTGTTTGATTTCGTGCACGCAGCGCAAAAGATTTTCGAGATTACCATATTCAAGGATAAGTTGTGCCGCCGTTTTGACTCCTATGCCCGGCACACCCGGTACGCCGTCGCTGCTATCCCCGGCCAGCGCCTGAACATCGATCACCTTGTCCGGCGGAACGCCAAACTTTGCCTCGACTTCCACCTCACCGATGGGCACAGACTTCATGGGATCGAACAACTCCACACCTGGACGGACTAACTGCATCAAATCCTTGTCGGCGGAAACAATGCGCACATTGCGACCATGTTTTACCGCCTCGCGGGCATAGGCAGCGATAAGATCGTCGGCCTCGTAATTCTCAATTTCCAGCGCTGGAATACCGTAGGCACGCGTCGCCTCGCGAATAAGCGGGAATTGCGGGATCAATTCCGGCGGCGGCGGCGGCCGGTGCGCTTTGTATTCCGGAAAGATATCGTTACGGAAGGTTTTGCGTGCCGCGTCGAATATGACCGCAATGTGCTCGGCTTTCAGGTCCGTTAGCAGCTTTTGCAGCATATTGCAAAAACCATAAACGGCGTTAACCGGCACGCCATCCGACCGCGTCATGGGCGGTAGGGCATGAAAGGCCCGGAAGATAAAGCCTGAGCCGTCGATGAGGTATAACGTTTCGGAATAAACCGGATTCATAAGATCATTCTAGGCATGAACAGAGGATTATTCCTAGGGGAAGTTGAACCCCTTTCGCGTCCAAACAGGTTAGGATATAAGGAATTCCCTTACTTTGGCTTGCCGCATGTCCTTGCCCGCTACCAAAACATCTTTAGAGAAGGCTCAGTTGCTTCCCGACCTTGCCATCGAGGTTAGGGGATTAACGAAAACCTATCGTAAGTCAAAACATGCGACGGCCAAGGATGCTCTTAAGGGTATTGATCTCGCGATCCCGCGCGGCAGCATTTACGGCCTTCTCGGCCCGAACGGCGCCGGAAAATCAACGTTGATAAACATCCTGGCGGGACTCGTCATTAAATCCGGCGGCGAAGCCCGCGTTTGGAACCACGATGTTGTCCAGCAACCTCGGCAGGCCCGCAGCGCCATTGGCGTTGTCCCACAGGAGTTGAACCTTGACGCTTTTTTCAGTGCACGCGAGTTACTCGAACAGCAAGCGGGGCTTTACGGGGTTCCGAAAAAAGAACGCATCACGGATAAACTTCTGGAAACTGTTGATCTGACGGACGTTGCGGATGCGCATGCGCGAACACTTTCCGGCGGCATGCGCCGCCGCCTTATGGTGGCGAAAGCAATGGTACACAGTCCGCCCGTTCTTGTACTGGATGAACCGACGGCCGGCGTTGACGTTGAATTGCGCCATGCGTTATGGGCTTCCGTACGCATGTTAAACAAGGCGGGTACGACCATTCTTTTAACCACACATTATCTTGAAGAAGCCGAAGCACTTTGCGGCCATATCGCTATCATCAACAACGGCCAACTTGTCGCCAACGACAGCAAAAAGAACCTGCTGCGCCGCGTCGACAACAAGCAAATCACGGTGACAATCGACAAAGATTTGAACGAGCTACCCGCCAATTTGAAGCCGCAAGGCTGGCAACTGCTCGGAACGCGGCGCCTCGCGCTCAGTTATAAACCAAGCGAAAACACAATCGGTCAAATGCTTCTAGCCATACAAGTCAATAAGTTTACCATCGTTGACCTCTCCACACGCGACACGGATCTGGAAGATATTTTTCTTCAGCTGACGCAAGCCTCATGATTTTCTCGGAAACAGAAAGACTGCGATTGCGCTCATTGGAGAAAACCGATTTGCCACGGCTTGTCGAGTTGATCGGCGATTGGGCCGTCGCCCAATGGCTTTCGCGCGTGCCGCATCCTTATACAAGGAAAGATGGAGAGGATTGGCTCGCCCGCATATCGGCGCTTGAATCCGCTGGAAAGCCGGAATATTTCGTTCTTTGCGAAAAGAATGCGAACATTTTGATGGGCGCTTGCAGCATTCATCCGCCGCAGAAACCTGACCCAAAACCGGGGGAGGCCGAGCTTGGCTATTGGCTCGGCAAACCTTTTTGGGGCCAAGGCTACATGAGCGAAGCGGTGAAAGCCGTTTTGCCGATTGCTTTCGCTTCTCCGGATGTTTTGTTAATCACATCGCGAACTAACCCGAAAAATCAGGCGTCAAGAAATGTCTTGCGGAAAGCGAGTTTTAAATATTTGGGAATTTTTCCGCGTACGGAAGATGATTTGCGCGGCGAACCCGAATGCACACGTTGGGAATTGGCGAAAAGCGATTATAGGATATAGGTTTATATTATTAATATAGGAATAGTTTCACGTGGAACGTTCCGACCTTTCCTGTGCTTTTACGACCCTGCAGGTGGGGGAAAACACCTCAAAATTGACACCTGTAGGGCTTCAAAAACGTGAAAAACGCAACCTGCAGGGCCAGAAAACCTATTCAAAAACAGGTTTTGAACGCCGTTCGTCGGGTTTTGAGAACCTGTCCCCTCCGAGCTGCGGACCCGTTCGTCACATAAAACAGGTGGTTGCGTAACTCGCAAAATGCTGCTCACGCAATGTACTTGCAAAATGTTATTTACCCCTTTGTTAACTATTTGTTTTTGTTGTGTTATAATAGTTCATTGACCTTTTATTACCATACAGGGCTTTCGATTAACGAAATGTTGTGTTTATCCGCCTAAAATGGCTCAACATAAACTTGTATTTTTTTATGGATTTAAAACAAGACCTCGATTTCCCAAAAGTCCCGCGGCCGCACTTGGGTCGGCAAAAGCGGTTGCGTAGCTATAACCAGTTTCCCCTGCATTACGAAAACATTGCCGCCATGGCGGCGGACTTGCCACGCATTGCCGCCCTGGGGTTCAGCAGCGTTTGGGTCAACCCACTTTTCGAACCTTGCCAAAACACGGACTGGATATCGGCAGAGATCGCACGCGGCCTCGAAGGAACAAATCCCGGCACAAAAGATTTTAATATTGAATCCGACACCGGCAGTCCCTACGCCATAAAATCTTTCGACATAAATCAAAAAATTTCAGCCCATTCCGCGACGAACCTCTCCAACGAACAGCGGCGGAAAAAAGATTATGCCGACATCCGCCAATACACAAAAAAGGCCAAACAGCTGAGACTTACGCCTGTTTACGATTTTGTTATGCGTCATGTGGCCGTGGACAGCCCGCTTGTGGCGCAACACCCCGAGTGGTTCAAGAAACATTCGAACGGCAATTTTCTCTTTTTCGGCCGTGATGAAAATTATCATTCGACCGGACAAGCTTGGGACGATGTTCTCGAGCTCAACTTCGACGATCCCAAAACAAGGGATGAAATCATCGAACAACACCTCAAACCCATGGCCGCCATCGTTATCAAACAGCTCGGCTTCGAGGGCTTGCGTATCGATGCTGCCGGAAAAATTCCAATTGAAGTCTATGACCGCATCATGCCTTATGTTGACTATCTGTGCATGAAAACGCACGGAAAGCCTGCCTTGATCATGGGCGAAACATTGGGGCGGAATGTCGACGAGTTCCGGCACTTGCGTGGTGTTATGGACTATGTTTACAACTCGATTTATTTTTGCCCTTTTTCGAAAGAATTCTGGGACCTAGACGACACGCCGTTATCCTATTGCAAAGGAATTCTACAAGCCGAAGTCAGCCCGACAATCGGCTTTGCGGGCAATCACGACGTACCGCGACTTGCCTGGTTCTATCACCGCCAGCAACATATCCGCGGTACGCTTCTCAAAAAGGAAGTCACCGACCGGTGCATCAACGGCAGTATGCCTTTGGAAAAAGTCCGCAACATTTTCGTATCCCTTAACGATCAGCGCGCCTTCGACGGCGATGTCCTAAAAAGAATTGTCGCCACGGCCGTCCGACAAGGCGTTACATCGGGTGAGGAAGCTGAAAAAGCTTGCGCCGCTATCGATGAAAAAGGCATCTTGCCCCAGAAATACCTCAGGAACTGGTTCAACGGCCACCCACTGGCCGATTCCAAGGCCAGCCAGACTGTTTTCAAAAGCATTATCGATGCCATTTTCAACATCGTTGAGGAAGACAAGCAAAAAGAGTATAACGCGGCGAAGAAAGGCGAACAAAAAACAAAAAAACGCGTGTCTGAGCAAAAGTTCATCGATCTTTTGGGTGCCAGTACATTGGACGAAGCCGATTTACGCCATTTGATCAAGGAAGCTTTCTATATTACAGCTTTCGCCTCAGATGGCGGCTGGTTCTTTTCCCTTGGCGACGAGTGGGCTGTCACAAAAAAAACAAACGTGTTCAGAGCCTCGCCGGAAGACCTGAAAGAACGCGCCCGCGATAATTTAGACTTTTCCGAAACCATACGCGAAATTAATAACATTGTACGACAGCTGCCGCCGCCAGCAAACCCCGAATGGGTACAGCGCTGCTATCTGCAAAACACTGAAATGGATCATGCATTAACCTCTTTTTTGATCCATCAAGGACATGGGTTTTCCCAGCCGCCTCTGATGGTTATCGCGAATACCAGCGAGGAGAACCAGGTTATCGATTGCGAAACCTTCCGCGATATCCTCAGCGCCAACGGACGCAACAACACGCCTGAAAAAAAAGTTTTTCCAAACCGCATTTATATATGCGGGTCGATCGAGATGGATCCTGAACTTGTATCAACCCTCAAGTGCATCGGCGCTGAAGTTTTCTTCTCAGGTAACGCGCCCATTCATCTGCCCGCTCGACCTTCGAGCGGAAGTATCGTTGACCGCAAAACACGCCCCACAAGCTTAGACGTATAATCCACCATCGGGATGATGCGCGCGTAGTTCATGCGCAAAGGCCCGATGACGCCGATGGCGCCGATCACCTGTTCCTGGGCGTTCTTGTAGGGCGCGACGATGGCGCTGCATCCCGCGTGGGCAAAGAACGCATTTTCCGCGCCGATAAAAATCTTCACGCCTTCCGCGCCGCGCGCGGCTTCCAGAAGCCGCGCCATGGATTCTTCGGTTTCCAGCGCCTCGAACAGCTGGCGGACGCGCTCAATATCCTGAAGCGCGTTCACGTCTTCCAAAAGTTTCGACTGGCCCTTGATCAGCAATTGCACCGGCTCGGCCGCGCCCGACCACACCGCAAGTCCCGCCGCCACAAGTTTGCCGGTGAGTTCATCCAGCTCCGCGCGGCGCAGGCGGATGTCTTCCTCGATGCCGCGCTGCACGTCCGCAAGACAACGCCCAACAAGCCGGCGCGTCAGGTAATTGCCCGCCATGACCAGCGTGCCGGAGTCGATGCCGAGCGGCGCGTCGATCACGCGGTTTTCGACAAGCCCGTCTTCCGTCACGAGCACGACAAGCACGCGCCCCGGCGCGAGATTGATAAACTCGATCTGCTTCGGCGGCCGGTCCGTCTTCGGCGCGAGCACCAGACCCGCGCACGCCGACAGGCCCGCGAGCGCATCCGTGGCGCGCGCAAGAACGTCGGCGAGGTTTTTGCCTTGCGCGAGGCATTGCGCCTCGATGGTATTTTTCTCTTCCGCCGCGAGATCACCGATTTCAAGAATGCCGTCGACGAAAAAGCGCAAACCCGCATCGGTGGGCACGCGCCCCGCCGACACATGCGGCGCATGCAGAAGGCCCTGCGCCTCAAGGTCCGCCATCACGTTGCGGATGGTGGCGGGCGAAAGCGCCATGCCCAAACGCTCGGCAATCGCGCGCGAGCCCACCGGCTCGCCGGTCGCCATGAAGGCATCGACGATGGTTTTGAGTATTTCGCGCGAGCGCTGGTTGAGGTCGGGGAACATGAGGAGAGAATACAGGGGACAGGGATCGGGGGACAGGGGGTTTAAAGGACGGCAAAAATTCAACATATTGCGTCACCCCCGCGAAGGCGGGGGTCCATCTCCGATTGCATCAGTACCTTTTTCACTCGGATATGTGGCACTGCCGGTAAAGTCAGAAGATGGATGCCCGCCTGCGCGGGCATGACGCATTTATTTGAAAATAGAGCACTAAAAAAACAAACTGGATTCCGGATAAATTGCCCTGCTCTTGTGCAGGACAATTTTCCGGAATGACATTGGGGGAAAGCCCCTTGACTAAATTACGTATTATACGTATAATAAGGAATATGGGGAGAAAACAATCATGATCAAGGTTCCTTCAACCGAGTTTTCAAAGAACTTCGGCAAATACCGCGAGGCCGCGCTTCGCGCCCCCGTCGCCGTAACGTCGCATGAGCGCGTGACGGGGTACTTTGTTTCCGCCGATGAGTATGCGGCGTACATGCGGATGAAAAAAAGAATGCCGAAGGCCTTTGCGGTCGAAGAACTTTCGCAAGAAACCATTCAGGCCATCGCCAAGGCGAAAATGGCGCCGCGCCATAAGCGCCTTAACGCGCTTATGGACAAATAAATGCCCCTTCCCAAACCGGAACCCGGCCTTGTTATTTCCTATGCCTATTTGTGGCGTCATGAGCATAACAAGGGAAAGAAAGAAGGCCGCAAGACACGGCCTTGCGTCATCGTTCTCGCTGTCGAGGATATGGGGGGCGAAGAAGTCGTCACCGTCGCGCCCATTACGCACGCGCCGCCCGATGATCCGGCCTGTGCGCTGGAGGTGCCGATCAAGGTCAAGCGGCACCTTGGGCTGGACGACAAACGCTCTTGGGTTGTTCTCGACGAGGTTAATCAGTTCACTTGGCCGGGCTATGATTTGCGGCCCGTTCCAAGCAGCCGGACGCGCTATCATTATGGATTTATCCCGCCAAAACTTTTTGAGAAGATCAAAGCCGGCCTCTTGGATTTATTCCTTGCGCGGCGGGGTAAAATGACGCGGCGGGATTAAGTTTTCATTAGGCAGGCATCGACGATGGTTTTGAGTATTTCGCGCGAGCGCTGGTTGAGGTCGGGGAACATGAGGAGAGAATACAGGGGACAGGGATCGGGGGACAGGAAAATTGGGTGCGCGGCCCTCCGTGGCCGCGATCTTTCCGATCTGACAGGCGGAGCGGGTTGAGGTCGCGTTTAGACGACACAAAGCCTTTGACATACCCCTCCCCTAACCCCTCCCTCATCCGTCTTCGCCCTACGGGCTTCGCCGGACAGGAGAGGAGGGGGACTTTGATTTAACGTCTTTCCGGAAAATTTCCTGAGCGCCGCGAAGGAAATTTATCCGGAATCCAGTCAAACTTGACATCCGAACGTCCCCTTTTGGATAGGCCAACTGGATCCCGGAAACGCGCAAGCGCGCGTTTTCCGGGATGACGTTAAATGTAACCCGTCTATGTTAGATCGGGCTTTTCAATTATTCTTTCCCGCTTTGGCTCTGCCGCAAGACATCGAGGCGCTTTTGCAGAGCCGCGATCTCTTGCTCAATCGCGGTAATCTCGTCTTCGGCTGATGCCAAAGGATTGCCGCCACGGAAACCGCCGCCAAAGCCGCGTCCCCGGCCACGGCCCGCGCCCATACCGCCGAGCCGCCACGAGCCAAAGCACCTTCGCCATCCTCTTCCTCTTGTGTCCTGGGGCGCAGCGCCTTCTTGCGCGCACCCGCCTCGGCCCCACCCGATGGGACCCGTTCCTTGCGGACCTGTTTTATCCATTCTTGGCATGATAAACTCCTTTACGTTTCCGTTGTTGTTGGACTGTCCGCGTTTTCGTCTGTGATGAGGTGAAAGTTACCACCTCCAATTCTTAGCGCTGCGCCTTCGACAAGCGCTATCGCTACTGACCGGCGCGCCTGCGCCAGCACCCGCGAAAACGTCGGACGCGATACGTTCATCGAAGCGGCGGCCTTTTCATGCTCCAGCCCCTGGACGTCCGCCAGGAACAGGGCTTCCAGCTCTTCGTCCCTGAGCGCGATAATTTGAAGCTGGCGCACCGGGACGCCTTGGGGCTTATAGAAGCGCACAACCGCGTTGTGCCTGATATGCCTGAATTTTCTTGGCCTTACCATGTGGCCGCCCCTTTTATAATGAACGCTCGTTCATTATCTTCCGTCTTTTGGCCCTTGGTTGTCAAGACCTATTATGAATGAACGTCCATATTTAAGGGGGTTAGGCTTCCGCCTGTTTCGCCATTTTTTTGCGCGTGTGGGGATCGAGGTAGCGCTTGCGCAAGCGGATGGATTTCGGCGTGACTTCCACAAGCTCGTCGTCGTCGATGTATGCGATCGCTTTTTCAAGCGTCATTTGAAGCGGCGGCGTAAGACGGATGGCTTCATCCTTTCCCGCCGCGCGGATGTTCGTGAGCTTTTTGCCCTCGAGCACATTCACGTCCAAGTCCTTGTCCTTGCTGTGCTCCCCCACGATCATGCCTTCGTAAACTTTCGTGTTCGGCACGATCATCATCGGGCCGCGTTCCTGCAGCTTCCACATGGAATACGCCACCGCATCGCCCTGCCCGTTCGAGATCAGCACCCCCGTGCGCCGCGCCTGTATCGGCCCCTTATACGGCGCGTAGCCATGAAACAGCCGGTTCATGATGCCCGTGCCGCGCGTGTCGCTCAGAAAATCGCCGTGATACCCGATCAGCCCCCGCGAGGGCGCAAGGAAAGTCAGGCGCACCTTGCCGCCACCCGAAGGCCGCATGTTGGTAAGTTCCGCTTTGCGCTCGGACATTTTGCTAACGACCGTGCCGGAATAGGCTTCGTCTACGTCCACCTGAACTTCTTCGATGGGCTCCAGACGTTTGCCGTCCTCATCCTGAAATAGAACGCGCGGGCGGCTGATGGAAAGCTCGAAGCCTTCGCGGCGCATGGTTTCAATGATGATGCCCAACTGCAGTTCGCCGCGCCCAGCAACCTCGAATGAATCTTTTTCTTCCGTTTCCGTCACACGGATGGCCACGTTGCCTTCCACCTCGCGCAACAGGCGCTCGCGGATGACACGGCTTGTAACCTTTGCCCCTTCCGTGCCCGCCAGTGGCGAGTCATTCACCGAAAACGTCATGGCGATGGTTGGCGGGTCGATGGGCCGCGCCTGAATAGGATCCGTGACCAGAGGATCGCACAGCGTATCGGCCACCGTCGCCTTGCTCAGGCCCGCAATGGCCACGATATCGCCCGCTTGCGCTTCGTCGACCGGCACGCGATCAAGCCCCCGGAAAGCCAGCACTTTCGTCACACGGCCTTGCTCGATCATCTGGCCATCGCGCGTGATTGCCTTGATCGGCATATTGGGTTTGATCGTGCCCGTCTGAATACGTCCTGTAAGCAAACGGCCAAGATACGGGTTCGCTTCGAGAATGGTTGCGAGAAGACTGAACGGCACCGCAGCATCCACCTGCGGCGGGGGCACATGACGCATAATCAGGTCAAACAACGGCCGCAGATCCTTGGTTTCCTCGCCCTCTTCCGTGATCGCCCAGCCCTGCCGACCCGAAGCGAAAAGCGTCGGAAAATCGAGCTGTTCGTCCGTCGCGTCCAGCGCGGCAAAAAGATCGAAGACTTCGTTATGCACTTCCTGCACGCGCGCATCCGGACGGTCGACTTTATTGATCACGACCATCGGCTTGAGACCAGCCGCCAGCGCTTTTGAAACCACGAATTTCGTCTGCGGCAAAGGCCCTTCCGCCGCGTCCACCAGCAAAACCGCGCCGTCTACCATGGATAAAATGCGTTCCACCTCGCCGCCAAAGTCGGCGTGCCCCGGGGTATCGACGATGTTAATGCGCGTGCCCTGCCAGACGATCGACGTGCATTTAGCCAGAATGGTAATGCCGCGCTCACGTTCCAGATCGCCGGAATCCATCGCGCATTCCGCCACCTGCTGGTTTTCGCGAAACGAGCCGGACTGGCGCAACAAGGCATCCACAAGCGTGGTCTTGCCGTGGTCAACGTGGGCGATAATGGCGATGTTACGGAGTTCCATAATAATTTCCAGTCAATGTCTTTTCGGGCTAGGGCAAGTACTGTGAAAACCCAATGTTGCCTAGCACGCCTGTGGTCAGGGCCCAAATGGCCGTTACGGTAAGGGCCACTGCCATAAAGTGATTAATCCACGTCACGCTGTTTTCATTGATATGTATCCGGACCAACGATGTCCCGCCGCTGAGCATCAGCCACCAGAGAGACGAGCCCGCAAAAATTCCCAACACAAGAATAACCGCTTCCGTATGCGTTTCCAATCCACCGAAAGTCGCCACCACCGCGAGCATCGCAAAGATCGTTGCCGGGTTCGTCAGCGTGATCATAAAACTGCTGATTCCCGCGCGAAAAGCGGCCCATATCCATGGTTGCGGCGTATTGTTGTTATTATCGTTGTTGCCGTTCTCCGGTTGCGGCTGGCGCGGTTTGTCATGCCACGTGTGCCACGCGCCAAAGAGAAGCAACAAGCCGCCGACAATATGAATCGAATGCGTATACTCTTTTATCCAATCCATTATGGCCGCCACGCCGAATGCCGCGATAGCGCCAAAAAAAGCATCCGCAAACGCAGCCCCAAACCCGCTGATAAACCCGATCAGCAGGCCCTTCCGCATGGTGCGCCGGATGCACATAATCCCGACCGGCCCGACAGGAGCTGCAATCATCAACCCCATCAACAGGCCACGGTAAAGAACGCCTAATTCGTCAAACAAACCCATATCCTCGCATTAACTTTACTGGGCCAGCTTATGGCAGATTTACAGGGGAGTCGGCAAGAAGGGCGTAAAAACCCAAGCTCTATGTGATCTACACAAGACTTAACGATTTTTTATTCCCAGATCGTTTCGCCATTTTCAATAATCTTTTGCGGCGACGTGTTGTGTTGGGATGTTCTGCAAATATGCACTTAAGCCCCCTTATCCCACGCCAGAAAATGTTTGGCCAACCCGAAACGTATCGCATGTGATGCTCAAAATCCGCTTGCTCATCGTCTATTTTTTGAAGCGCGGAAGCAATAGCCTCTGGTCTTCCGGTAACATCACTCGCCTCACGATCCATTCGAAACTCAACGCGACGTGAATGGCTGGCGATAGTCAATCGGGCAATATTCGCAACGATTGGGGCTGCGACAAAAGATGCCGCCGTCATTACAGCAGGGGTTTTTAGTTCCTTACAGCCATATAAAATATCAATCAAAAGAGCGCCGGCCTGATAAATAAAATTTAATCCACTCGCCACAGAAGCTGTTGAGCCAAGAACGCCAAGAATTCGGGACTGCGTCAACGTTCCGGAAGTCAGATGCTTCAATTCGTGGGCCGACAAACCTTCCGCCTCATCAGAGTTTACACGGCGAAACAAAGCCGAAGAGAACAAGATAGCCGAATGCGGAACGGGGCTGCTTGCTGCAAATCGAGGATAATTTTTTATGACATATATCTCGGGGGGCGCGGCCATTTTCAACGCATTGGCTGCTTTTTTGATTTTCTTGGGAAGATGCCGAAACGCAAAAGGAAGCTCTTCATGTAAGAAAGGATCATTAATAATGTCTTCAAACTCGGAAGACAGCGCGGCCATGTAACGCCGGTCATGCAATAAAGCAATACCCACAGCAGCAAAAAGAATAGCCGGTGGCGCGATATAGAATCCTAAAGCCGTGCAAAGCCCAGCCATGACCGCTCCATGCCAGATAAAATTGAGACGGTCCGTAATGGTGTTTATTGAAATCGTGCTTTTTGAAACCATGAAAATTATTTTCCAATAAGTTTACTGTTGAACCCCGCAAGAACGCGTTTGCGGATCCGTTTATCGCATTTTTTATTACTTTCAGGCGCAAAAAGTGGGGGTAATCCACCTTGTTTAACCAACAAATTATGATTAACGGAGCGGGTTTTACGCCCGTTCGGCACGGCGTTTTTCGGATTCACGGCGCGAATAGATGCAGCCGCAGTAGGTTTGCCGGTAGAAACCCTCGCGCTTGGTGACGGCAAGGCTGCGCTCCGAACCGCCCTTTTGCCGCCAGTTATAATCCCAGTATTTCAAACCTTGATAACGCGACGCCGCCTGATGACCACACGCATTGACCTGATCCATATCCTTCCAACGCGAAAGGCCAAGACTTGTCGCTATGACGGAAAAGCCGTTTTCATGCGCGTAAAGCGCCGTTCGTTCAAGGCGCATCAAAAAGCATTCCGTACAACGCTTGCCCCGTTCGGGTTCGTCTTCAAGGCCTTTAACGCGCACAAGCCAATTGTCGTTATCGTAATCGGCGTCGAGGAAAGGGACTCCCAGTTTTTCCGCAAAGCGTTTGTTTTGCTCTTTGCGCTTTTCATATTCGTTGCGCGTATCGATGTTCGGATTATAATAGAAAACCGCGAAATCAAGCGCGTTTTCCTTAAGCGTTTCCATGATCCCGCCCGAGCATGGCGCACAGCAGGAGTGAAGAAGGGTTCTTTGCGGCTTTTGGGAAAAAGGGAAGGCTAGCGTCACGATACCTTCAATCTTTCAAATACGCACGCATCGATGCCAGAAGGCCATCCATGCCGCCATCGCGTTGCAAAATTGATGCGTATTCCTCGCGCTTGGTAATGGTTTGACTAACGCCTTCAATCGAAACATCAAGAATGGCGAATTTTCCACCCCTTTCCCCAACACGCCAGTCAATTTTTGTCGGCGGCGAGCGATCCGGATGCATGATCTGGCTTGTTACAACGTGCTCGGTGTCGCTTTCGCGTCGTGAATTAATGATCAACGATTTTTCCCCACGATGCCCAGTCAAACGATCAGCGTAGATTTTAACAACCGTTGATTCAAAAAGCTCCAGGTATTCCTGCTGCTGTTCCGGCGTGGCCGCGTTCCAGCCCCGGCCAATGACAAAACGCGCGATGGAAGATAGATCAAAATACTCACGGAGGATTTTACGAAATCTTTCTTTCTGCTGGTCAAACGACAAACTCTCGTCATCAATGACGTCCAGCGTTTCTTTGCCCATGTTTTGCACAAAATTGCCTGCCGGCGTCTGGATAGCGCCCATTGAACGCCGCGACAACGCCGCGCCCGGCGTAACGGTATTGGCCTTGGCCAAAACGGGCACGGATACCGCCGCAACAAATGAGGCAAGGAAAAGGCCACACATAATTCGTTTTGAAATCGGGGGCATGGTCGACTCCATCGATAATATTCCTACGCCTTTAACGCTTGCATAAATTTATGCCCGAAATAAGACGCTGTCTATCTGCAAAAGCACAAACAAAGGTTAAAGGTATTTTGGGCAAAATTTGCAAAGGCTTTTCGTTAAACCTTTTTCACGGCCACAACAGCATTCAATCCGCCAAAAGCAAAGGAATTGTTCAGCGCCGCGCGTATCGTCAGGACACGCGCTTCATTTGGCACATAATCCAGATCACATTCCGGATCCGGACCAAGGTAGTTGATCGTCGGCGGCGCTTTATCTCCGGCAACAGCGAGAACCGTCGCCAACATTTCCAACGCGCCCGCCGCACCAAGCGCATGGCCGAAAAGTGATTTGCTCGACGATATGGCAACTTTTTTCGCGTGATCGCCCAGTGCTTGCTTTATGGCCTTCGTTTCCGTGAGATCGTTGATGCGGGTGCCCGTCCCGTGCGCGTTGATATAATCGATGTCTTCCGGCTTCAATCCGGCATCCTGTATCGCCGAAACTACCGCGCGTGTCGCGCCGTTCACATCCGGCGTTGTCAGGTCGCAAGCATCGGAACTCATCCCGAAACCGGCGAACTCGGCATAAATTTTCGCGCCGCGCGCTTGCGCGGATTCGAGCGTCTCGAGCATAAACATAGCCGCGCCTTCGCCCAGCACCATGCCCGTGCGGTTGACGGAAAACGGGCGGCAAAAATCCGGCGCCATTATGCGTAAAGCCTCCCAGCCTTTCAACGTGCCAAACGTCAGGCAAGATTCCGAACCCCCCGTGATCGCCATATCGAACAAACCGGACCGCAACATATGCAGGGTCACCCCCATGGCGTGGATGGCGGAAGCGCATGCGCTCACCACCGTAAAGCCCGGCCCTTTGATGCCAAGAGCCATGCTGATCTGGCTGGAGCCGGCGTTCGCCATCAGGCGCGGAATAGTAAAAGGATGCACACGTGGATGGCTGTTATCATCCATAAGCTTCATATAGGATTCTTCCAGCGTGTTCTGCCCACCCACGCCCGTCCCCGTAATCACCGCCGTGCGCAGGGCTAATTCCGGCGTCAGCGTCAGACCGGAATCTTTCATTGCCTGACAAGCCGCAGCGACCGCCAGTTGCGAAAAACGGTCCAACAACGAAGCTTTCTTAACGTCGATATAAAGACCGGGATCAAATCCTTTGACGACCGCTGCCGGAAAACGGACTTCTTTTTTGCGGTAGGTGAAACCGACGCTTTCGATGCCGCCGTTGCCTGCAAAAAGATTTTTACCGAACGTGGCTACGTCTTGCCCGATAGGGCTGACGACTCCCATGCCGGTTATGACAATGCGGCGTTTGTTTTCCATCGTCAGTTTTTCGGGCTTAAGGGTTGATTCAAGGACAGGCTCAATTCTGACCTGAAGCCGTCGCACTGCTATTCTTGTTCGCCAATTGCTTTTCAACGGCGGCAATCACATCGCTCAGTGTCTGAAATTCTTCAGCGCTGGTGTTGGCGTTAAACGGCATTTCGATGCCCAACTTGTCTTCCAAAGCAAAAATAACCTCGACCATATCGAGCGAGCTAATGTTCAGATCGCCCAGCTTGGCCTCGGGGGTCAGCTTGCTGCGGTCCACCATGGCTTTCTGGGCTACAATATCGAGGATCTCATCTATTTGCTGGGACATGTTTTTTAACCTTTAGTGCCGTTCCAACTGTTTCCTATAGCTAGTCGTTTTTTTTGCCCTGCTCAAGAGCGTCGAGTCGTGCCGTTAACGATTCCACCTTTTTAATCAAAAACTTGATGCGGCTTATATTTATTTGCTCCTCATAGACTTTTTCGCGCGGTTTGGCCGGAAGACCGCCATAAAGCCCCTTAGGCGGCACATGGCTGCCCACGCCGCTCATGGCCATAATGATAGCATCGTCTCCGATTCGGACGTGATCCGCCACACCCACCGCCCCGCCCAGAACCACCCGATTCCCGATCTCGGCGCTTCCGGCTATGCCCACGCGGCCGCAGATAAGGCAGTTGTCGCCGATAACCACATTGTGCCCGATCTGAACCTGATTGTCGATCTTTGTGCCGTTGCCAATGCGCGTGGCGGCAACAGTGCCACGATCAATGGACGTGTTCGCGCCAATCTCAACATCGTTACCGATGATTACCGTGCCGAGGGACGCAATGCGCACAAGCTCTATGTTCGAAGCGGTAATCGTATGCGTCGCTTTGGCGCTTTCAACACTGCCAAGCTGCGGGGTCACAAAACTAAAGCCATCAGCACCAAGCGATGCGTTGAAATGGATAATGCAGCGCTTGCCGATTTGCACGCGCGCGCCGATTTTCGCGCCCGGATAAATAAGCGCGCCTGCGCCGATTTCGGCTTCCGGCGCAACGTAGACCTGCGGATGCAAAACACTGTTCGCGCCAATAACCGCGCCTGCACCAACATAAGCCTGCGGGCCAATCGAAACGTTTTCGCCGAGTTGTGCGCCGGATTCGATAATAGCCGCGGGATGAATGCCCGGTTCAATCGGCACAGTTTGGGCGAAAAGACTTGTCAGTTTCGCCATTGCATAACGTGGGCGTTCGACAATGATATAGGCATCCAGAAGACCGGGTTCGATTTCCGCGTCTTTGCTGATGACGGCGGCTCGAGTGTTACTCTCCGTTAATAAAGGAAGAAGCTTCTTATCCATTGCCAGCGCGAGATCCTGCTCGCCCAACACATCGGCCGGATGCGCAACGCGTGAAATGACGATGTGTCCGTCGCCAACCAACTGGCCGCCCAGCTCAATCGCAATTTCGGATGTCGTGAACGTTTTTTCCATAACGGTGGTTTAGCTGCTTTACACGAAGAAAAACAGGCTTTTTCGACAATCCGGCCCTTGCGAACCCTTTGTTTTTCCTTGTTTTCTTCAGAATAGGGGTGTCCATTGGCGTCGCGTTAACGGATGGTGTAGCTTTACGCACACCCCTTTCGTTTGCGGTTTTGCCCTATGCGTTACTGGTTATTGATCGTTCTTTGCCTCGTGTGGGCGTTCCCGGCCGAAGCCGCTTCGTCCAAAAAACACGCCAAGCGCCATGCTGCTCCGGTTAAAAAAGAAGAAACCACGGCCGCATCAGGCATGCCCGTACCACGTCCCGTTTTTGATACGGATGGCTCGTTCGGCTTTTGTCTCGCGGAGTACATTTATCCCGACGACCGCAAATTAACCGTGGCACGATCCATCGCCGATGAAGTGAATCTTGGCCTTACCATTCCGAATGCCGGGTTTACGCTTGGCAGCCGTTACGATCTCAGCATCTCGCTCGAACCGGAAAAGGCCAAAGCAGCAAAAATCGAACGTTCCGTGCGGTCCACCGCCATACACCAGAACGCACTTGTGCTCCAGATGGGCGCAAACCCTGCGTTTATTCAAGCTTTAACGACAAGCAAAAGTTTACACGTTGCGGCCGGCGGAAAAAAAATGGAATTTTCCATGCCGGGCATTGCGTTTGTTTATGACGCGCTGCGAAAATGCATCGATGCCAACAAGAATAAAAAAGACAGCAATGCCGTGATGACCGAACAGGCGTTGCCTGAGACACTGAAAGCCGTTTTGGTTTCGGCAGGGCTTAAGGATATTGTGCCAATGCGTATGGACAATATACCGCCCGAACAAAGGCCCGCCGATTTCATATGGCAAACTGGCCCGCTGATCGGCGGCGTGCGCGAGCGTCTTGTGCCAAAGGAGAAAACCCTGACGGATCTGGCAGGCCTGCACATTCAGGGGCTAAAAAGGAAGTGCTCGGGCACCTTTAATGCGGAAGTCGGCAAGGAAGAGGATACGGCAGGATTGAAGTTGCGCACGGCAGACGTCGACTGCCAGATGAAAGGGTCGAAAGAAGGAAAGGACGTATTCGTTGCCATCCTGTTTTTCGTGAACGCTGCCAACCGATTCACGGTTTTCTCGCATGAAGGCCCAGCCGCCGCCAAAATCGAGGCCCAGAACACCCGCGACGCCATCCGCCGCACGATTAGCCAATTGGCTCAGCATGTGGAAGCGAAAAGAAAAAGCGAAGGGAAAAACGCGGCAGAAAAACCGGCGGATACGAAAAACCCCTAACGCTCTACTTTCGGCTTGGCGATTTTTTGGCCTGTAAAATACATCACCTCAGACCCCGCGAAGCGTTCGAGGCAATGATATTTGTTTTTGCCGATTTTATACTGGATCAGAGCCGCCCACGGGGTTGAAGCACCTGAATCGCCGACAAACTTAATATGAGCAACGCCGCTTTTATCAGAAAGCATTTTCGCCGTTTTTGGCACGGTACGCCGTTTTGTTTTCGTCCATAATATCCACGGCGCATTTTTCCCATCCCATTTTACAAACCAGTATCGATCAAAAGGGGCTTTTCTTTTCGACACCAACGTGTAGCTCGGCCATTTGCATTTATTGCCGGCAAAATCTTCTAAAACATAATAATCCACGCCAACAAGCGTTCCTACAATTGTCTGACGATCGACAGTTGTGGATATTTTGCTGTTGAGTTTAAACAATGGCTTGCTCCTCAATAATGGGTTCACTTTCCGCGATTTCCAACATGGAGGATTCTATAGTGACCGCAACTGAACACAAATTAACGCTAATAGTTGGATGAAATTTTCTTTTGAATCTATCTAGCCCTTCCAACTCTGATCCTCCAAGATTAAGGTATTGTATTCCTTGATCGTGCAAGGCCTCACAACACTTCACCATGAGAAAATCCGAAAGGCCAGCAATCGACACATTGCAGAAGTTCACAAAAAGATTGGCTGTTTCCCGATAAGAATTCGACACATCCCACAGCCCAACGGCTTGCAATTGGTCATCCACAAATATCATAACGCCCGAAAGCCCAAATTTTGGGTCCGCCCCCCATGAGAATAGGTTTTCATAAGGAGCATAGAGAAGATTATATTCTTCATGGTTCGGTGCGTTATGTTTGGCCCATCGATATAATAGATTTTCAAGCGCACGGCCGTGCATTATGCCGTTAAAAGGACATATATTTACGGAGCGTTTATTAACCTGTTTAATTCTGTTCCTAATATACATATATTTTCCGCCGGCCAGTGCCGCCACTTGAGCTGTCGGCAAAATGTGAACGGGATACCGCCAGTCAAGAACTTGTTCTTCTTGTGTTTGCAATATTATATTGCGCGTAGAAGTTGAGAATGAATAATGCGCGATTTTCTCACTCGGCCTTGCACGAGCAATAAAAATACCCCCCGGCGATGTGGGTATAAATTTTAATAGTTCTGAAACCAAGTCAACATCCCGGTATCCCAATTGCGGAAAAATGAGTATTTGTTCTGGAACATTGGGGTGCCAACAAATAAACACAAACGCATTATCGCGTTCATAAAGCCACAACCCATTTCTTCCGGTATAAAGATAATATACCGGAGAGCTTAGGTAAGAATCTATCTCTTCACAGTTGGCCAAGCGTTTCTTAAGTAGCGCAAAATCATCGTTCGTAACTCGCTTTACGCCTTCATAAGACTCAAATTTTCTTTCCCAAATCTCTTGGGCAGTAAGATTATCTTCGACAAATATAATGTCTTTCTTGCTTTGAATATGCGTCAACATATTACTCCTCATCTTCCGGTCTGTAAGCAACCTCGGCCCGGTCCCAAACAAAGTTAAATAATAGTCTCGTGCTCTCAGCAAATGTTTCATCATGAATTATGACACACCGCGGCGTTGGAGCCCAAGATACCAGCGCCAATTTGGGGCCATAAACATAAAGGGGGAAGTGGCTGAAATATTTCTCGGGGATCCATCGATACGAATGCTGTAGCCCAACAAAGTTGGTGTCCCCCGCCTTAATAAGAAGCCTTTCGCGAACTTTGCTTTTTGTTAATCGCTCCAAATGCGTTTTCAAAAAGGCTGCATCCAGATCTCTGACAGCAAGATTTTCATCGAGCCCTGCAATTAAGACCTCGCCTCCGGTATCCCGAAGGGTCGTGTAAATGTCATCTAACAGTTTTCTGTTGGCCTCCTTCCCCTCCATCACCGTCACCATCCGATCCCGCATACGGACGCCGGAGCCGGGGAGGAATTCAACTCCGGCTTCTTCAAATATTTTTTGCAGCGCCTGCAACGTGTCGAGACGCGGCGCGGTGTCGCCGTTTTCAATATTCTTGATGGTGGCGCGCGCCACGCCGGATGTCTCGGCTAGCGTTTCCTGTGTCCAGTTCAGTAAAGCGCGCGCAGCGCGAACTTGTTTGTCGTCGAGCATTCGATAATCTCCCTGCTCCATATGAGTTCTTTTTTGTATAGCTTAGTTGCTCAAATAGAGCAATAGGCCCTAAGATGATCATAAAGATCATTTATTTATAGCAAAAAAGCTAATTAACCATAAATTTTAACATGAAAGTAATTTTTGGCGGTTATTTTTCACTTATGTTTTTAAGCAAGAACCTATATGACAGGAGCCATATAATGACAACGAATGTTGAGCAATTTCAAAGTGTTAAAGAATCTGGCTTGGCTTACAACATTGCCGTTCACGCCGTTCAGGAATACCGTTTGTGGCGCGATAATACTTACATCGGTCAACAGTTAGGTACCGCCCGCGGCGCTTACCTCACCATCCTTCGCAACCGTGTCCGCGACGCCATCGACTCCTACAAACTTGTCCGCTCGATGGTCAAACCTTTGGCCAATCACGCGGCTTGATGCCTTTTATTCCTGCGGTATGCTCTTTATTGCCTATCCCTTCTTCGTCCTCTCTTTTCCCGCCGCTTTATTTGTTTAAAAGCCGGTAAGAATTATTCAAAAGCCGTGAATCCTCGCGCTTTCTTAACCTCTTCAAGCACCCTAATAAAATTCAATTTTAGGAAAAATTAAGCCTGCCGCCCGTATTATGAAGCCATACATCATCACTTAATGGAACTTAAGCGCCTGTTTTTTTACACGAACCCCGAACAAAGGCGCTGCGGTTGCTGGACGGCGACACGACAATGGCAAATCCCGTTTCATCTTCGTCTCTGGCAGAAATTGTCGCCGCTTCGGGCCATATAGGCTACCATTGGGACTTGTTGGCCGATCAAATCATCTGGTTCGGGCCGTGGCCCCAGCTTTTCGGGGAAACTTGTCAGATCCCGCCGCATAACGCCGAGACATTCGCGAAAGCCGTTTTTTCGGAAGATCAATACCTCGTTTTCAGCGAAAGTCCCGCCGTCTTCGACCGCGAATTCCGCCTACGTCTTCCGGATGGCCGCATTATCTGGGTCTATGAGCACGGCACAACCGACCATGAAGCCGGCCGCGCGATCCGTCAACGAGGATTGTTGCGCGTGATCGATGCGCCAAAACATCAAAGCCTCCCCCCCGTTCAAATCATCAAGGACCGCGACATTCTGACGGGACGTCTCAACCGGGAAGCCATGATGGCGCAGATCGGCAAAGTGCTAAGCGGCCCGAAGGACGTCAAACAAGCGACATCCTATCTTGTCGTCGGCATCGACAAGATGGCCTTCGTCAACGAAGCCGTCGGCACAAAGTCGGGCGATGTCCTCTTGTGCAGCGTTTCGGACCGCCTAAATGACCTTAGTCCAACCAAAGCCATTATCGCGCGTACCGGGGGCGATAGTTTCGGTATTTTGCTTCCCGGTCTCGGGCGCGAGCTTTATCCGCTTGCCGAACGCCTGTTGCAAAGTTTCCGTGACCGTCCTGTGCCCACACAAGCCGAACCGCTTCACATCACCGTTTCGATTGGTTGCGTCCGGTTGACCGATAAAAACATGGACGCGCCCGCCGTCATGATTCGCGCCGAGCAGGCGTTAAACGAAGCGCGGGAGCACGGCCGCAATCAGTGCATCGAGTATCATGAATCCATAACGCGTTCTGAAAAAAACCGCGCTGTCCTCGAGTTAGGCGAACGCGTCAAGCAAGCCCTTAAACACGACAAGCTTCGTCTCGCGTTTCAGCCGGTCATCGACACCGAAACAAATCAGGTCCTTTTCTATGAAGCACTGGCGCGCCTCTTCCGCGATGACGGACGCATGATCGCCGCAGTTGAGTTTATCCCGGTTGTCGAACAGATGGGTTTAGCCGTGGATTTTGACCGTCATGTGCTGGGCATCGCCATTCGTGAGCTCGAATCCTACGACAAACTGCGTTTGGCTGTGAATATTTCCGGCATCACCGCCGCGCAGGCCGACTGGCCCGAATATGTCGAACAACTCTTGCGTTCGCGCCCCGATGTTGCTCGCCGCCTGATTGTCGAAATTACGGAAACCGCCGCCATCATGGATATGGCCGAAACGCGCCGGCTCGTTGAAACTCTTAACAAACTTGGAAGCAATGTTGCCCTCGACGATTTTGGCGCTGGCTCGACTTCCATCCGCCATTTGCGTACCTTGTCGCTGTCGATCATGAAAATCGACCGCGATCTGCTGCTTAGTCTGATCGGCAATAGTGAACAACAACACCTTGTGCGCATGTTGATCAGCATTGCCCGCGGCCTTGGCCTAAGAACCGTCGCCGAAGGCGTCGAGACCGAAGATGTGGCGCGATGGCTCCGCGAAGAAAAAGTCGACATGATGCAAGGCTACTACTTCGGCCGCCCATCGCTTGATCGGCCTTGGCTGGAACTGCAAGGCGCGGAAGCGCCTGAAAGCTATGCCTTTGCGCGCCTGGGCCTTGGGCACGGCACGGGTCGTGGCGGACCTACCGAAATCCACATGGGATCGTTTCTGCGCAACTAAAGCTTACTTCTTCTGGAATTCTTCCAATGCTTTTTTTAGGCGTGTGTTGTGCGGGTTAATAACTAGTCCTCTTTTGAGCGCCTTAATGGCTTGATCCCGCTTATTCAACTGTTCATAAATTCTGGCCAGTGCGTAATAACTCAGGTCAAAAACCGGCGTTAGCTCGATCGCTTTCTCAAAAGACGCCAACGCACCTTGAAGGTCGCCACGCGCAGCTTTAAAACGCCCGTAGCTGTAATACGCGTGACCGTCTTGCGGATAATAAGTCATCGCCATCTTAAGCAGACGTTCGGCCTCATCATGATTCCCAAGGCGTTCATAAACATAAGACCCCCGGATAATGGGTTGAAAACCCATCAACTCCGGGCCAATCGCAAGTCCTTTATGCAGGGATTCAAGCGCTTCCGCGTTGCGCCCCTCATCGGCATAAATGGCGCTAAGCGTGCCCCAGTTGAACGCCGTCATATCGACAGCATTAGGATCAGGCCGTAGGCCGAGAAACAAAAAGAAAAGCGCGAGAGCACAGGCCCCTATCAGTTGAGGCCATTTTTTTGCGCGCACCAACGCCAACAACGACGGAAGCGCCGCGCCCGCCAACGGTAAAAGGAATAGAACGACCGGCAGCCGGTAACGGTCCGTCACAAAAAAGGGAAGAACGGAAACCATATAAACCAAGGCAAAAACAACTAACACAAAGGCGCTATACCGACGCGCCCGACCTGCAGCGACGGCGCCAAAAGCTGCGAGAAATGAAACAACCCAGAATGGAATTAAAGGTCCTTTGAGCAACGTGTTAAAATTTTTCTCGATAAAAGGTATGTCATAACTGTCAAAGCCTTCTGATGTGTTCCAGAAAGCCAGCGTTTTTGTCATCAGGAGCGTAATTGTTTTCCATGGATGCGTTTCGATGAAATCCAGCGCAAGGCCTCGCCAATACGCTGAAATTTCAGAAGGCCGTAAATCACGGCCCGTTTCACGGCGCGCGATCCATGCTGTGGTAATTTCCTCCTGAACCGGGTCGGTCGATACTTCAGGCGGGTAAGCATTCGTGCCGTTTGCGGTCGGCGAATTGCCGATATAGAGATTAAAGCCTGCCAGATAATTGATAAGAACAAAATCGCGGCTGGCCATGTAATTGTGAAGCGTTGCTGGCGCAATAAAAAGCATGGCCCCGGCGATGAAGACGGCGCTTTTCCGGACAATTCCGCGTCGTTCTTTGAAATAAGCAAAAGCCAGAAACACCGGCATAAAAAGCAAAACATTGCTGCGCACGAGCGCCCCAAGCCCCAGCAACGCGCCGCTATAAAAGTGATCTCGCGTTTTGTTTTGATGAAGCGCACGCAGGGCTAAAAGCAAAAACAAGGCGAGAAGAAAAAGACCCAAAGGTTCTTTCATTACCGGGGCGGTGTAAAATATGAAAGAACGGTAAAACGCCGCAATTAAGCAGGTTACAATCGCCGCACCGCGTCCGAAGTAGGTGAGTGTCAATGACGTCAACAACGCCGCTGTCCCTGCCCCCAGCAAAGCATTAAACAACCCGACCACAAGCAGATTATGCCCGAAAACGCGATAAATCAGCGCAAGGATATAGGGGAATAGAGGCGACTGGTAAAACGCTGTCGAACGAAAAATTTCACCGCTCGCAATAGCCTGCGCCCAGTCGTCATAACACTTGGCGTCAAGAAGCGGCGCTTCGGCATAAGGCGTCCCGCTCCACTGAAAAACAAAAATCAAGCGAAGAAGAAGCGCGAGGGTAAAAGTACCCAGCACCATCGTCCTTTTGTCCAAAAGCTTCTCGCGTAAGGTCATTCGCGGTTCTTGGTTGGAGGGATTGAATTGTTATAGCTATCCTTATGACAATGTGACAGAGGATGTATGGTTAAAAAGCAACCTATAGGTACGGTCGGCTTGACATCCCACAGACCTTACGCTTAGAAGGCACCGAACGCCGGATGCGGAATGCCGGCAGGTATTAACCAATAGAGAGAGAAATGGACGGCGACAGTAGCTGTGGTTCATTGTTTTCGGTCGAACCGCATGTACAGAGTGTCTCCAGCGTCCCTTGCCCCCGGGCAAGGGTGAGCCGCACCAAGCCCGCCCAGGGCTGAACCCCGCGCCTCACCCCCGCCCCCGCAAAGGGATGGTCCGGGAGGTGAGAATGACAACCAAGGCGAACCAGTCTTTGGACACGTCCTTCAGCGGGAAAAACGTCTGTTTTCCCGCGGATCCAGCGTTGCCCCTAACTCCCCGTGAGTTAATCAGATTTTATGAGTTTTCTGCTAAGGCAAGCGAGCCGCGGAAAGCCGGTCTTGGGGGGAGATTTCCGTGAATTGGATAACCAAGCTCTATTATCAGGTCCACCGGGTGTGGAAGGCGATCCGGATCTACCTTATCATCGCCGGGCCCGGTCTGGTCGTCATGGTCGCGGACAACGACGCCGGCGGCATCACCACCTATGCCGTGACCGGCGCAAAGTATGGCTATAACCTGATCTGGTTCCTCGTCCTCCTCGGCCCTATCGCCTATTTTGTACAAGAGATGACGGTGCGGCTCGGCGCTGTCACCAAGCGTGGTCATGCAGAAGGAATTTTTGAAGGCTTTGGCCCATTCTGGGGATGGTTCGCGCTTCTTGATCTTATCCTGATCAACTGGCTGACGCTCGTCACCGAGTTCATTGGCATGACCGCCGCGCTCAAGATCTTCGGTGTTCCCCCGTGGGCCACCGTTACCGGCGTTTGCACCCTGATGAGCTTTATGGTGCTGAAAGGCCGCTACTGGACGTGGGAAAAAATCTCGCTGATTTTCTGCGCGCTCAATCTCATTTACATCCCCGCCGCCTTTATGGTGCATCCGTCCATTAAAGATATCGCGGTCGGGTTTGTCCCGAATTTCCCCGGCGGCTTCAGCGGCGAGATGTTCTTCTTCCTGATGGCCAACATCGGCACAACCATCGCGCCGTGGATGATTTTTTTCCAACAGTCTTCCGTCGTGGACAAGGGTCTTAAGGAAAAAGACATCAACTTCAGTCGGCTGGACACGTTCATGGGTTCGATCCTGACCGTGGGCGTCGCGATCTTTATCATTATTGTGACCGGGACGATGCTGAAAGGCGTTGAGATCGACGACGCCGCGCAAGCCGCCAAACACCTTATGCAAAATAACCGTTATGCCGGCGAATTCCTCGCCATCGGCCTTTTCAATGCCGGTCTGCTCGGCGCGATTTGCGTGTCGCTCGCCAGCTCATGGGCGTTCGGCGAGGTCTTCGGCTGGGCGCATTCGCTCAACAACAAAATCAAGGAAGCGCCATGGTTTTACCTTAATTACTTTATAACGTTGATCACAGCGGGACTTGTCGTACTTATTCCCGGCGCGCCGCTGGTTTTGATTACCCTTTTCGTTCAGGTGGTTGCCGTCACGTTGTTGCCGGCCTCGCTCGTGTTCCTGATTATCCTTTTGAACGACAAGGAAACGATGGGCGAATACGCCAACACAACAGCCCAGAACATTATCAATGTTGCGATTGCGGGATCTATCATTGTGTTGTCGACGCTTTACGCGCTCAGCACGCTTTTCCCGGATATGTTTGCTTGAGGAGAGAATCTCATGAGCCTCGGTCACGCTTTTCATGTCATGGTTGTACGCAACGTCAACAAGGTTCGCGCGATCAACCGCCGTTACGCCAAACCCCGGCTTGTCATGTCGCCGACAGTTCGCTGGGCTCTTCTGTTTTTGCGAATTTATATTTTCTTTTTGATGGGTCTTATCGGTTACAAGTTTTTCACGCTCGTCGTTAAATAAGAAAGGCGGTGCGCCATGCCCTTGGAAAAAAATATAGAAATGACGTCATCCAAACTTGAATCGATGGCCTATTTACTGAGCAACCTGATCGGAGGGAAAGCGAAGTTGGGTGACAAGATCATCGGCAGCCTTTCCGACATCGTCATGAGCGAGCATAACGGCACGCTGCCGGAAGTGACACATTTGCTTATCTCCCGGCCTTTTGGCCATAAAACGCTGATGGTGCCATGGGACAAGGTCGTTTTTTTCGATCACCATGGCCGTTCGATTATCGATATCCATGCCTTCGAGCCGTTCGAGAACGAACCCGGCGAAGGCCAGTTTTGCCTGCGCGATCACCTGTTGGACAAAAAGGTGGTGGATTGCGATGACGCCGATGTCGAAGTTGTTTACGACATCAAGCTTGCGGCGCGTAAAAACAAGCTGTACGTCGCCGGCGTGGATTGTTCCCGCGCGGGCTTCCTGCGCCGCATTGGCCTGAGACGCCTGAGCGACATGATCCGCGGGTTGGCCGCCAGCATTAAGGACGAGATGATTCCCTGGACATGCGTCCAGCCCCTTCCATCGAAAATCGGACGTTTCAGCGGCAACGTGAAGCTCAACGTCCTTAAGACGTCGATCGCCGAAATCAACCCCGTCGACCTCGCCGACATTCTGGAAGAGCTCGAGCACGAACACCGCATGGCCATATTCAATCAGCTCGATACGGAAAAGGCTTCGGATACGCTGGAAGAAATCGAACCGCGCGTGCAACGCGAAATGGTCGCGTCGCTGCCCGTGAACCGCGCCGCCGAGCTTGTGAACGACATGAGCCCAGCGCAGGCCGCCGATATGCTCGCCGCGCTTCCGGCGACCGACATCGACGCTATTTTGGAGAAGATCGACGCCGCCGAACGGGAAAAAATCCGCGCGCTTCTTGAAAAACACGATGACCATATTCTCGGCTTCGCCACGACACATTATATCACGTTTTCGCCCGACACGCGCGTAGGCGACGTGATGAACAACTTTCGCGACGTCGCGCGCGACGCCGATATTGTGATGTACATTTATATTACGTCTCCCTCAGGCGCGCTGATCGGCGTCGTGGACATCAAGGAACTTCTGCAGGCCGATCCGTCATGCCACCTCGGCGATATCATGGTGGCGAACGTTGTCACGCTTGGCGAGGAAGATACCGTGGCCACGGCCACCAAGATGTTCAGCCGGTATGGCTTTCGGGCCATCCCCATCGTGGGCGAGGACGATATTTTAAAGGGCGTAATTCCCTACCGCGACGTGGTGCTCGCGCAAAAGCTGGTGTAAAAACGCGAACCTGCAGGTTCGCCTTCACGCGTAAAATTCCTGACACGCCAAAAACACGTCGCGTACCCGTTCGTCGCGCACAACGTACCTATCTCGTCCGAGCAACGGGATCGTTCGAACCCTGTTTGTAGGGGTTGCGTAACTCTAAACATACCTACGGGGGATGAAGGATTGCCCTCATCCCCCTTTTGTCATCCCGGCCGAGGCACGGACGAGATTAATAACGACACCAAGGAAAAATTATTTTGCTGCTTCTTCGCCCTTTTTTCTCCGCCCTTTTCTTAGCTTTCTTTCCCTTTTTCTTCGCGGGCTTCTCGCTTTCCGAAGCCGAGGCCTCAACAGAGAGAATCTACGCTCATGACAACCCGGATTTTCTGGTTGAGGCAAAGAGGGCGCTGGAGAGGAGGCCCGAACCAAAAAAGCCGACAAATATTGGCACTGTTAGTAAATTAACTTTTTAACACGCACGGAAACACACACAATTTCGTGTGCGCTATATCAAAACACCCCCTAAGTCTTTGAATAATAGAATGGAAACAATAGAAATATAATCTATGCCCCTTACTATACAGGGGCAGGTTTTTTTAAGAATTTGATTCTCGTCCGAGCCGGTTAGTCTTGGCCCCGGAGAACGTCGGGTCCGCTAGCCTATTTACGGGTTATAACGTCCTCCTTTATCGTAAATCCCCTAAATTCTCCGTCGCCTCAACTGACGATAGGGTTCGATAATAGTATGCTCATTTTTGTAACTCACAAACACGGCTATGTTCGACCGTTGTTCTCGTTCAAAAAATATGGCCTACTTTATTCGAAACGACCTTCCGGGGGGATCGCGAAGTTGTCTGAAGAAATAACCTATATTCCGGACCTGAAAAAATATGACCGGATGATAAAAGCAAAAAAGGATGGAGGACTCATTCTATTTGCTGGAGCAGGCGTTTCCATGCCAATGGCCCCTGATTGGAATGGATTTGCCAAAAATGTTTGGGATGGTTTGATTCGACAAGACAAACCACCAATTACATACGCGACGAAAGAAATCCTGTCCTCTTTGCTTCCTAAAAAGCAACTTTCAATTGCAAAACAGATAGCCAAAGTATCCAATAAACCCATCGATTTTCATGCCGCTTTAAATCATAGCAAAGGCACTGTAAGCGAGCGGCACAGACTTTTATGGTCTATTTCGGATAAAATAATCACGACAAATTATGATCTACTTTTTGAACAAAATGCGCCAGCGGGCAAATGCAAGCCTCTATACAGGCGCGATGAAATGAAAATAGGAAATCTAACACCGAAGGCTGTGATGCACATCCACGGCTCTTTAGATGATCCTGATAATATGGTGGTAAGCACATCAGACTATCTTAGGCATTATGAAAAATATGATGACAAAGAAAATCCTTATTTGACTCTTCTTGAAGAACTTTTCAGAAACAAATGTGTTTTGTTTGTCGGATATGGGTTGGAAGAACTCGAGATTCTGGAATATGTTTTCCTAAAGGGGCGATGCAGATCAAGTGCAGGACAGAGACATTTTATTTTATTACCTTTCTTTTCCAATCAAACCGAATTGGTCACACACCTTAAAACCTACTTCGAAAATGAATGTGGTGTCACGTTAATTCCATATTGTCGCGATCTAAACGATTATGCCCAGCTAGATATAATTCTAGAACGATGGAAAAACGAATTGCCCGACGAGGATATGCTAGACATAAATAAAGTCATTCAAATGGAGGCATTGTTAGATGATTAAGCCCTCCAAAATTGAAGCATTTGTTCAGGCACTGAAGGAAACATCTGCTTCTAAGAAGTGGGGGTTCAACAAGCTTGCACAAAGAGAAGATATTCTTAGTTTTTTCGATGAATTGAAAAAGCAGGGACTTTTCACTTCTTCAGAAAATCCTGCGCCAGCGCAAGCTAGTAGTGGGGGTTATTATATCCCCTATTGGGAGGCTTTAACTTATCTTGAACCAGCGACATTGGCTGCTGCAAAGCAAAAGAATCAGGTTGTTCTTTCTGAAATAAAGTCTATCATTATATCCGTTACCAAATTTAGCCAGGAGCATGATGAGAAAGGGATTACAAACTTTTCTACTTGGCATTTCTTTACAAAAATTCTCGCTTTTTTCCCATCCGATCAAATCTTGGCTGAGGATATAAAACTCATCGAGCATTGGCTTGAGTGTGTTTTTGATACAAGTCTCGTTGTTCATGAAATTACTAAAAAGTTTCTACCCAAGATTATGGAGGGGGAAAAGGAGCATGCAAAAATTCTCATAAAAGAACTTTTCCCCATTTTATTGGGGTCGGATCATGTTGAGGAAAAAGGTGATTTGGGGACTTTTTGGGGAAAGGAACGTCCGCATGTTGAAACTTATTGGTTAAATGATTTTTTCAAGACCCACGCAGAAAAGATGGGTTCTATATATGGAGATATTGTTGTCCCCATACTAGTATTCAAATTGGATGGCATTCTGACGGAAGAAGTTAATACCTACTCTTTCCATCGACGCCCCGCTATAGAGGATCATCAGCAAAATCACCACGATCATGCATTTGAGACCGTTTTAATAACTGCTTTGCGCAACGTGCTAACGGCTTTTGCTGCAGCGCGTGCATCGGATGCGGTCGGTTGTGTCAAAAATCTTCTGTCATCAAAACATACGATTCTAAACCGGGTCGGGTGGCATATTATTGATATATTATTTTCACAGTATAAAGCTATATTCGTAGAACGTTTATCGCCGGAAATATTCTCAAGAGACGTTTGGCATGAAATGTATTTGTTGCTGCGGAATAATTTCTCGAGCCTGACCGATGTTGAGAAAAACAAAGTATTCGAATCTATTCAAAGCATACGAATTCCCGGCGAGCGACCGGATGACGAAAGGCGGGAATATAAGGAACATGTTGAGCGCGATTGGTTAAGTGCGATTTATAACAAAGGCTCGGAAAAAGTTGATGCTCGTTTTTCTGAACTTATGTCTAAGCGTGAATTGGGGGGCTTGAGGGATCATCCTGAGTTTATCAGTTATCATGAAACATTTTTTGGGCAACCACCCGCGCCTATATCAGCAGAAGACCTTTTGGGAATGCGGCATGACAAGTTGGATGCCATACGGATATTTAATGATTTTGAGCCCAAGAACGGATGGCGTGAGCCAACTTATAGAAGTTTTGCTGATGTCCTAGGTCTTGCCGTTCAGAAAGAACCCGAGTTCTTTTTGGAAGATGTGGATGCTTTTCTAACACTTAAGATTCCATATCTATATGGCCTCGTTAGCGGTTTGAAAAATGTAAAGCTTGGCCAAGTGTTATCAGGCTGGCAAAGGGCCTTGGGTCTATGCAGCAAAATTGTCGGCGACAACACTTTCTGGCTAGAGACAACTGATGAAGAGAAATCTTTTGATCGACCTAACAGAGAGTGGGTGTTGGGGGCGATATGTGATCTTCTGGACAGCGGTGTGAAGATAGATGAAACGGCATTTGATGCTGTTCTGCTGCCGAAGGCCAAGATAATTATTAACACAATCTTGGACAAAACCAAGCCAGATAAAGATGTAAATATTCAGGATGCTATGACTTATGCCTTAAATACGACGCGCGGCAGGTGTCTAGGGGTCTTATTTAATTTTTCTCTTCGTTCGGCACGTGTCGCCGACAAGGAGCAAGGATCACATGAACAACTGTGGCAAGACCTTCAGCCGATTTTCGAACGAGAGCTGGAAAAGTGCAAAGACGATAATTATGAGTTTTCCACTTATTGCGGTGCATATCTTCCAAATCTTTTATATCTAAGCAAAGATTGGTTGCTCAATAATCTTGATAGAATCTTTCCGGCGGAGAACCCTAACAACAGATCCTGTGCTCTTCAGGGATTTTCATTTGTTGGGCATTATAATGATGAGCTGTACAAGCTCCTCAGTAAAAAAGTTTTTCTCCCGGCTTTGATAAAGGACGATTTAAATGAGGGAACCCGCAGGAGATTATTACAATTAGCCACTCTATCTTATTTGCGCGGCAATGAAGGTCTGACTGAAGCCGATGGTGTGTTTGGCTCCATAATCAGTAACTTCCGTAAAGAGGACATAACGGAGATTGCTTGGTTTCTTTATCATTTACGTGATGAGACGATGAAGGAGGAACAAATTCTTCGGGTAATGGCTTTCTGGAAAACATGCTGTAACAAAACAAAAGGAAATGAAGAAGAGTATGGAATTGTTCTCTCAAATCTTAGCCGACTTATCGTTTATGTTTCAGGGACAAAAGAAGACGAATTGGCGCTATTAGAAGATGTGGCGCGATTTGTCGGCAAGAACCACAATGGGCCAACTTTTATAAAAGGACTCTCTAGGGTTGCCATCAACAATCCATCTGCTGCGGGAGGATTTCTTCTGACGTTAGCTCAAAACGAGGTTTATATGTATGACAAGGAAGATGTGGTTAGCATCTTGAATGTTTTGGTTGCTCAGGACAGAAATCTTTATAAACGGGTTTGTGATAAACTCAAAAAATATGATTGGGTTATGGAACATTACAGAGAACTCAGAATGTCATAAATAAATCTAACATTTGGTTATACCTCCACAAAACCGCGAAGAGCCAAACTAATAATTAACTTTTTTACACGCACGGATACACGCACAAACTTGTTTTGGGGAAAATCGATCACCATCTAACCAATTGATTTAGATGGTGGGTGCGACCCTGCTTCGTTAAAACTACGCAGGGCGAGTGCGCCCGGCTCAAAGGTTGGTTTGTATTGGCTCGCCACCCGAAGCTCCGAAGGAGCGTAGGGTGGTGGGTGCGACCCTGCTTCGTTAAAACTACGCAGGGCGAGTGCGCCCGGCTCAAAGGTTGGTTTGTATTGGCTCGCCACCCGAAGCTCCGAAGGAGCGTAGGGTGGTGGGTGCGACAGGGATTGAACCTGTGACCCCTACCATGTCAAGGTAGTGCTCTCCCGCTGAGCTACGCACCCATGCTACCGCCCGACACGCGATTGTACTCGTTTGGGGCGAAGGCTTGGAAGAGGCGATGTAGCATCCCCCAGCTTTTGAAGCAACGTTGAAGAAATAAGGCCTGTTTTTCCCTGTTTTTCCACTGTTTTTTTAACCAAAACGCACCTGGCCACAGCGCCGGCCATTCCCCTGTCCTCTCTTGGGAAATACCCCAGATCATTCGACCGACAACGCGCGCTTTTTAGAACTCGAACAGCACAAACAGCACGTCGGCGAAAAAAGGCCGCGGGATTACCGCGGCCAAAGTTCAGGGAGGAAACGCCAATAAAGCGTTGCGGCGAAGGAGTCGCTATGCTCTATACCGCGCCGCAACATTACACCAATTTTTTTGTTTCGGACAAGGAAGATTATTTATGGTTGTTATATCAACATGTTGGGCGTTGTTTTTCCTATCGGAAACCATTGATATCTCCCACCTCTTTGCGACGCAGCATAAAACGTGCCGAAAACACACTTTCTGTTATTTGGCAACACCACCTTGGCCGGACAATATCATCAATTAGAAACGGATTTATGTCCGCTCCGGACTTATAAAATGAATTCTTTAGGTAAAATTTGGAATGGCGTTTCCGTTTAACGCTTGGCCGGTTTTGTTACAGAGGCCGGCGCATGTTCCTTCAAATAATCGCGGAACTTTTCCAGTTTTTCCTCGTCGCCGTCAAGCGCTTGCTCGACCAGCGCCGTGTAATGGTTCTTGATCGCCGCTTCGCTCAACTCATACGCGTCCCAGCTCCATGCCGCGCGGATCATCGACGGCAATGACGATTTCATGTCGGGCCCAAGCTTGTCGTAAAGCCTGAGTGCCATATTGATGCGCGAGACCATAAGCCAGGGTTCGAACGGATTCGTGTCTATCGCATTCGTTAGCGCCCATGCCGCGCGCTCCGTGGGCCCTTCCGTGATCAACCGCATATACGCCAGCTGCGACCAGCCGTAAGAATCCGCGGGCGCTTTAGCCAGCGCTTTTTCCTGCCACTGGATGGCGTTTTCGATGTCGTCTTTTGCAGTTGCCGGATTAAGGCCCTTACGCATGGCCTGTTCCAGAGTGATCATCGATAGGTCGCTGGCAATACCGCTTGTGCGGCCAAAGAAAAGCGCGCGTTCGCGCGTTCGCGCCCATGCCGCCAGTTCTTTATTAGCCACGCTTTGCTTGTCTTCCAGAAAAGCCTGCCGGACCTCATCGCCTGGCAGCATCATGAGCCGCGCACCGAGCTTCGGCAAAGCGACCACTAGCAGCACACACGCCAATCCGGCAAGAGCCAGGACCGGCATGCCAAGATTTTTAGTTGGCATAATACTCGCTGTAGTTCTTGTGATAATAACTGTAACCATCACCATACTTTGCATGCTCGGCTACGTCTACCTGAAGCATCACAACGCCCGCCACCTTGCAATTGAAGGTCTTGAGTTGTTTGAGGGCCTGCACCACCGTGTCGCGCGGCGTAGCCGCCCAACGGATCAGGAACAGCGTCGTGTCCACCGCGCGCGCCGCCATCGCTGCGTCAGAGACCGCGAGAATGGGCGGTGTGTCGACAATCACAAGATCGTACTTTTGAGCGGTTTCTTGAAGAATTTTCTGCATCTGGTGCGAACCCAGCAAATCCTGTGCGTTCGGCGCCTTGCTAGCGGCTGGAATGATATCAAGGCCGTCGACAACCGGGTCCGGTTTTACGACTTCCTTAAATGACTTCTCACCCGACAACAGTGCCGCAAGACCTCCTGATGAGTTGGTGTTTCCGAGGCCCGTTACATCCGCAATGCGCGGTCGACGCAAGTCGGCATCGATCAGCAGAATTTTGTTGCCGGCCTTCGCCAGAGAACGGCCCATCGACAAACAAAACGTCGTTTTTCCCTCGCCCGGCACAGCGCTGGTCACCATCACGGTTTTGGGGGGGTGGTCGACGTTTGAGAAATGAATAGCTGTACGCACTGTGCGTAAAGCTTCGCTGTAGGACGACAACGGCTTTTCGACAACGTAATCCTCTGCTGAACGGCCACTTACACCCTCGAGGCTTGGCACCATACCGACAACGGGAAATCCTGTCATTTCCTCAACTTGTGGCGCGCTGCGGAAACCGCGATCAAAATACTCGACCAGATATGCAAGCAGAATGCCCAAAACACCGCCAAGAATGGCCCCCACCAGCATAAACAGTGCTTTTTGGGGAAAGGCCGGCGTGATCGGCGGGTCGGCGCGCGCAATAATGCGCGCATCCGGCATCTGCATGTCCTGCTGAGCATTCGTTTGCTTGAAGCGAGCTAAAAAGCTTTCGTAAAGCGTACGGTTAGCATCGGCTTCGCGCTGCAACTGGCGCAGCGTCACGCTGTCCTTCATTTCCACGCCCGCACGCTTTTCAAGGCTGTGAAGCTCCTTCTCAAGCTGCCCCTCCTTCGCGCGCGCAATGTCGACTTCGTTCTCAAGACTTTGCGCGACCTTGCGTACTTCCTCGGCAATCTTGTTCTGCAAATCGCGGTATTCTGCCTGTATCTTGATCATCTTGGGGTGCAGGCTGCCATAGCGAACGGCCATTTCAGCTTCTTGGCGGTGGACTTCCGCTTCCTGTTCTCGTAAGCGCTGGATCAAGGGCGAGTTAAGAACATCGGCCGCGCTGTCCACACCGCCTTTCGATTGCAGAAGATTCTTGATGTTGCGCAGCCGCGCTTCCGCTTGCGACGTTTGGCCACGTGCCGCGACGAGCTGGGAGTTGATGTCTTCCATCTGACGCGTGGCAACGGTAGAGCCTTGAATTTCGATCAGCTTTGTTTTCTGCCGGAATTCCTCGACCGCTTTTTCGGCAACTTCAACTTGCTGCTTGAGAACACCAAGGCGTTCATCAAGCCACTTATTGGCGCGTGCTGTGGTTTCGTACTTGGCCTCAAGCTGATCGATAAGATATTCGTCCGCAAACGTGTTAGCGATAAGGGCCGCTTTTTTGGGATCGCGCGAGTCAAACGAAATGTGGATGCTGTATGAACGGCCATCGTTGGAGACACGCAGTCTCCCGGCGATATTCTTGGTAATAATGGCGCGCTCATGCGCGATTTCCTCTTCGCTCGACGGGCCCGATTTAAACCAACGGATGGGGTTCAGCCTGGAAATCCACGTCCGCGGATTCAATTCTGAATCCTGCGCAAGATCGAGCTTACGGATGACGCGGTCAACGACCGCACGTGATGTGATGATATCAATTTCCGTACGCAACGCCGTGTTCTCGCTGGGCAGTCCGGAAACAACCGAACCGAGATCCAAAATGCGCGTTTGTCGTGAATTCTGCATAACGACCGCGTCAGCACGGTATTGCGGGGTCATAAGCAAGGCAATCAAAAGCGCCAGCAGTGCGCCTGCTGCTGTCACGCTTAGAATAAGGCGCAAACGCCTTTGCAACAACAGCGAGGCCTCGCGTAAATCCATGCTTTTGATAAAAGGTTCAAGACTCGTGGGTAGCGACAAGCCGGGGGCAGCAAGGCTATCCATCGTAGGTGGTTTCAAAGAAGGCATATGCATAAAAAAGTATCCTTACCTATATAAGCTAAACGGACTTAAAAAAACCGTTCGGGAACCCGGATAACATCCCCCGGCATTACCGTTGCATCTTCGCCAACTGTCTGTTCTTTCTTCTCAGGATCGCTGGCGTGAACAATAATAATCCCGCTAGTATTCGCCCGGTAAGTATAGCCGCCTGCCATAGCCACACCGTTTAGCACCGTCATGCCGTTTACATAGGCATAACTTCCCGGCTTGCTCACTTCGCCCAGAATGAAAAAGGGACGATAGTTCGCAACCTGCACGCTGACACGCGGGTCCTTTAAGTAGCCCGAAGCAAATTTGCTTTTTACCGACTCCTCAAAATTGCGGACTGTCAGCTTTGCAGCCTGGACATCGCCGATCAAGGGCAGTGCGACAATGCCTGTGCTGCTGACTTCATACTCGCCCGACAAGTCTTCTTCACCATAAACGGTGAGACGGATCTTATCGCCCGTTCCCAACACATATTCTTTGGAAGATGACGTGGAGGGCATCTGGGTAGCCCCTTCCGGAATTATCCCTGCCGTAGTGCTTTGGGAATCTGAATTAGCGCGCAGGCGCGCAGGCGCCCGGTTCTCCGCTTGCGCAGTCACGGCCACGTTCAAAATGACCCCGACAATCACAACATAAGCTAACAACTTATTGAGCATAGTCTCTGCCTCCTAACCCCCGTCTTTCTAACACAGGGGAAAGCCTTAAGGCCAGTTGGCCTTTACTTTCATGGGAAATAACCCGCAGCGGCGCATGGCCCGGACGCAGATAACCTTAAGAACCTGATTTGCCAACGAATCTGGCGCGGCTGCCAGATATTCACATCTGCACGCCGAGGCGTACGCTCACCAGGTGCTTAGCATAGCCCGCGCCATCCACGTCCGACATACGGTGTGTCCAATCGTAGATAAAATCCGAGTACAGGTTGCGGTTGATGAACCAGCGCGCACCACCCCCAGCCGAAATCACGTCATCCTGCCGCGAGAGAACACCTTGGAAATCGTCCCGCGAGAATGACATGTCCGCTTCCAGTAAAAGGTTGCGCAACAGCTCATGAGTAACTGTGGCTGAGCCACCTGTGACCTTGTAGCTGTTAAAGTCATCACCAGTCGTTTCTTCGATCGTACGGTTTGCTTCAAGCACAACCGATGTCATACCCGTCACGTTCCATTCCAATCGTCCGCCGAATTTAATGCCGTCGTTGACGTTATTCGTTGTGTACTTGTCGTAATCCTGTGACAGCCAACCAACAAAAACATCCGCCGATGTAATCCCGCCGAAATCGGCCGTTGTGCCAACTACCGCCTCGTACCCTTCGGAATCATGCGGATCGTTGTGATCGTACAAGCGCCAATTATAGCCGCCTTTAACATACGGCTTGAAGTTCTCGGTCAGGTTATAAGTGACGCGGGTGCTGACCACATGTTCAAAGCGATTGCGGCCACTTTGATCTATCGTGCCCGTTGACGAGGGCGTGTCGTTAAAGTCAAAGCGCGACATGTTATAGTCCATGCCAACTTTGATCTTGCCAGGTCCACGGAAAGCCGAAAGACCACTTTTGATGACATCGAAAGTCGTCGGCTCACTGCCGGCTACGGCGTCGGGCGACGAACGCGGTTCCGCAAGATGCTGGAAACCGCCACGCGCCATCAGCCAGGTTTGTGCCATGACATCGTAACGGCCCTGCAGTTCTGTCACGTAGTTGTTAAAGTTCTCATCCGTTTTGTCAGCGTAGAAATTGATATCGCCATAGGTCGTCATCGAAAGCGCATGACGGTTCCAGTTCGAAAAGGCGCTGACTGTCGGGCGCAGATTGAAAATACCGTCATCCACCTTATCACTGGGCGTGGCATAGATGTTGGAATCATACGTGCCACCAAATTCGATTGAAGGAAACAGCTCAAAAGTTCCCAGCGTCACTGGCACTGGATCATAATCAGGCCGCGGGTGCTGAAGAACGGATTGAGCTCTAAAAGGCCTGTCTTCAGGCTGAACCGGCACATCGAGAACGACCGTGCTGTCCGGATTCAGGCGCCCGCCGAACATGCCTTCCGGACCATAGGCTTTGGCCGGGTTACTCATAAAGGCAAGCAGCGCGAACAAACCGGACGTAATAACGCTGAATTTCTTGACGTAAAAAGACATGGCATGACTCCTAACTCGGATGACGCGTAAAGAACTAAGGACTCTCTTCTCTTAGAGGTATCATCTTGTACTCGATTCAGACGAATAGAACTTAACTTGCGCTTGGGTCTTTCTTCTGAGGCGGATACACAGGCGGCGGCGAAATAAATGGCGGAAAGTGCGGCGGACGGAAACCCGGACGCTGCGCGAGCAAGGGATCGCCTTCCTGGCATTGGGCGCTTTGCGCTTGAATTTGGGCAACCAGCTGCGGATCCAGAGCAAGAATGGCCGGCGCCTGGGCGATGGTTTCTGCGCCATTCATGATGGTGGCCATGGCTTGCGCCAGAACGGCTTTCTTCGCATCACCAGGCGTTTGAACCTGCTTCTGATCATCGCTTGCCGCCGGATTACAAATGAGAAGAGCCTTATCGGCAATAATCTTGATAATGCCCTTAATATCGCCGGCAATAGGGCCAGCACCCGAAGGAGTAATGCGTGGAGCCATAGTGGAGCCCGCCGTCATAGCCAGAGCTGCGCTTTCAGGGGCGTTGATCAGCGATTTCTCGACTAAATCAAGCAAAGCCAGAATCGTCTTATCGGCAAAATCCGGATTTTTATCTACAAGCGCTTGAACACTCTTAAAATCGCCCTGCTTAATGGCACCATTAATCTGCTCCATCACACTGGCGGCGTGAGTCAAAGGACTAATCAGTATTAAACAACATACGATAGCTAAAAAGTTTATAATGTTCTTCATTGTGCCTCCGGCATTTAATAAAACCGAGAATGATCAATTCTATACGCGAACAAATGCTTTCAAGCCATGTTTTTTTCCAAAGAATACGGTTAAACGGCTTTTGGTAAATTAATATTGTTAATAAAATACAAGGGGTTAACAGCCTCTGTATCGCAAAGGCCGTTAATCTCTTCAGGAATGTTGCTTTCTTGTTCAGACAAAAGCTTTCGCGGCCTAGCCGTTCATAAAATAAACGGAAGCCAACGAATCAAGGCTTTTTTGGTTAATCCCGCGACGTTTGGGCCAGATATGTGCCCGCCCCAAGATCGGGACAGCTCGAAACCCTTTGAATCCAAGACACGTTCACAAAAGGACTGTGTCCTTGTTGTTCGAGCCACCTGTTCTGGAGACTATAGGCTTGCTCTTCGCGTGCGTTTGAGCATGCCCATATATTTTTCATGTACAATTGAGCATGGTGCACAAGTTCGTGAACAAGCAAACTAACCTGTGTTGGCTCATCAGGATCCCAACGCAGGTCATCAAGAAAAACAATACCGGGCATATAGGCGGACTGTGGACGTCCTTCAAAATTGCGCCCCATGCGGCGTAACACCGCCTCAAACCGGCTTCGATCGGCGATGACCTGCGGCAAGACCGGGACTTTTGTGCCCGTTTCGCGCTCAATCCACTCCATCAATGGCGCAACCAGTGCTACAGAAACCAGGCCACCGGGTCCTAATTTTTTTGGATCAACGACTGCTTGTTCAACCGGGGGAAGTTCCAGCGGTATTGGCTCTTCAACGCTAGGAGGCACGATGACTTCTTGCGCGGGCGGCGTACCCTCGATAATCACCGGCGCTTCGACTGTTTTTTCTTCCTCATTGGGCGCAATCAGTTCTTCGGATAAAATCTTTTCGTTTTCTGATTCATACGGAACGTTTCCTGAAAATTCGGAAGGTTCGCTTGTCTCATTCTGAATGACCGGGTCTTGCGGCAATGCTTCCTGAGGCAAACGATAAACCGGCTCTTCTTTCGGTATTATCCATTCGGCCTTCGGCGGGGACAGCACTGCCACGACAATCGGAGTTAGCGTCTTCGGCTGCCACCAAGCCAAAGACACTGGCTCCGGCAACGGAAACTCAAAGACTTGGACATCCGCATGGACCGATGAGGACAGCCCACACAAAAGCAGGCCTACACTACAAGCTTGAAAATAATTCTTCACTGAAATCACCACGAAATATCGTAATGATTTCAGAGTAACCGAACATGCCTAAATGGCCCTTAATTATTGATATAATTAGATTATTTAGACTTTACTTTAAATTTTAGCGATCAAGGAAATCTGGCGTTTTACATAATTACTTTCAAAGCCCAAATACTTTCATATCATATTTTTTGTAGCTGCGAACAAACCACCACCGCCACAGCAGCAAGAACACGGCTGCGACAACCGCGCCATAGCCAATACCAATAAACCCGAAAATCGGGACAAACAGGGCGTTACACCCAAAGGCCGGGATTAAATAAAGCAAGTTTCCGAGCCATATGGGCTTGTCCTGATGCCGCGCGAAGAGAATATAATAAAGAGTTTCAGCGTTCGAGCGGATCCACGTCCCGGCTAAAAGCAGAAGGAAAGTTGGCGTTTCCCGAACGAATTCGGGCCGCTTGAAGATATAACCCAACAAAGGAACGCCTATAGCCATGCCGAGAGCAATAATCGCGGAAAACAGCGCAACGTTCCGGCCAGTCTGGCGCGCTTCGCGCCAAAATCCTTCACGATCATCGTCGCGATGAAAAATGATAAGACGTGGATAGGCAAAAGATAAAACGCCGCTGAGAATGAGCGTGTAAAGTGCTGTTGCAAATGAAACATAAAAGGTATTGATGCCCACATAATCAATCCCGAGAAATTTCATTACGATAAAACGATCGATGTAAAAACCGACTGTCACGCCGATCGTCCCCAGCCAAATGAAAAAGCATTTATTGATGCCGGTTCTTATCCATCCCCAGTTAATAGGCGTGCGGAAAGCAACTCTCCATGGCATGTGCCGCCAGAAAATTAGTGCAATAATCAAACTTAAGGCCACACCTGATAGCCAACAGACAAAAACTGTATCCACCGTGCGCAGCGTTGGTAAAAACGCTCCTAGGCCAATAACCACAAAAACCCAAAGGCCCGCGCGCACAAAAAATAACACATTCGCGAACAGGGGGCGTCCCAACGAAACAACGTTGTTGTGCACAATACTCGCGTAACTTTCCACACCCGATAAAGCAAAAATGTAGAGAACGGTCTTCTCATCGACTGAAATGCCCCCGTTCGTCAAAACCACCGGGGCAAGCACAGCAAGCAGCACAATATAATTGAGGAAATAGAAAACCGCCTGATCACGCATCTTGCAAAGCGCCATGGCCGGTTCAATGCCCACAAGATCGCGTGAAACGATATAATCAAGCCGAACGCCCAAAACCGCCGTAGCTATCATAACGATGCCAAAAACGAGGCCATATGTTCCCATGTCGGCAAGGCTGAGATAACGGCCCATATAAAGCATCAGGACAAGCTTCGTGATCAACGTCGACAGCCGCAGCCCAACATTCAGAATCTGCGCTTTAGGTGAAACCTTATCGTTCGTCATGGCACGTATTCTTTTGATAATGGCAAAGCGTGCGCGGGAATGCCGATAGCCGTGGTGTTCTCCGGCACATCAGAGGTTACTACAGCGTTTGCCCCAATTTGCGCACCGCAACCTATAGCGACATGGCCCAGTACAACCGCGCCCGCATTGATGGTTACGTCATCGCCAATAACCGGATAATTATTCGGATCAAGCGAATCTTGCGTATGACGGCGAACGCCGATCGTGACATTTTGAAGAATGGTGACATTGGAGCCGATAACAGGAATACCGATCACAACGCCGACCGGATGCGGTAATAAGAAGCCGGGGCCAATAATTGATTTCGCGTGAATCTCGCAGCCATTAATGAAAGCATTCAGTCGCGTAATTAATTTCGCGGCGATCCACCCAATTTTGCCTTTATGCGCAAAAATTGCGGCAACTCTATAGAGAAAAACCGCCAAAAAGCCGGGGCGTACAATCAAATAGGCCAATATGCCAACCAACCCCTTGCTCTTGACTTTCAGGGCTATAAAATCGGCGTGTATCGTCTGGCAAAAACTTTTTCTTGTTACCCAACCATCTTTTTTGGCCTTATCTAAAGGTTGCCCAACAGCCGTCGTTTTCTTTTCGAAATACAGCTCATATGGCGTAAAGAAACGATCAAGAAAAAAGGGCCTAAATTTACGCCAGCCAGGCTCACCGGTCAGGTTATCATACTGCGAGCGATGTTCAGCCATGGCTGACTTTTTGGTTTCAATCACATCCCGCGCATTAACGCGTCGGAGCGTCAAAAAACGTTGCGGATGCAAAACATGCCAAAGGGCAGCCTTCGGCCAAAACCACAGCGGATATTCAAAAATTGAACAATCAATAAAGCCACTTTGTATCAGCTTGTTAACGACAGCCGCTACGGCTCGGTGGTCTCGATGTTTGTCAAAATCATAAGGTGAAAAAATTTGACTTGGTGAAAAAGCTTTTATTTCTCTGATAAGGTATTTTTCAATTTCCTCTTTATGGTTTTCAGCCTCGCCATCAATAAAACGGAGAAAAACTATATCCTCCGCCCCAACGCCTAGAACCTTACAGGCGCGCTCAGCCTCGCTTTGTCGTATATCCGCCAAACCTTCAGGTGTGATAATGGCCGAGCGGCTTGACGCACTTCCATCGGTGACGATTACGATTCTGACAGGCCGATCCTTTCTCCGGGTTTTGATTATGGTCGCTCCACAGCCCAGCGTTTCATCGTCAGGATGCGGCGCAATGATCATGCAAGGACCATCAAAAGACTCGGGTTGAAGGTCTTTCGCCCAAAAACAAAAGAAACGCCAAATGATCAACGAAACACGGGTTTCGGCATAACTCAGAAAACTGAATATAGGCCAGAATAGTTTTGCCATTAGGAACCCTTTTCCTCAATGCCTACATCAGAAGACACGCCTACAGCTGTTCTTTGTACTCCAGTTTCTTTTAGCCCAAGCAAATAGGCATACCGCAGCTCTTGAAGCTTGAAGACGGGCAATAAATAAAGGAAAGCGCTACTAAAATGCCGGAAGAAGCTACCTAAATCCGGTTCAAACAGCACCAGCACGACCACATGCGCCGCAAAAAGATACAGCAAGAGGCGCAATGGCCCTTTGAGCAGTTTCAGCCCCGTGAACAAGAGCCATCCGTAAAACAATATATTCACGAACATCAGGAATTCCTTAACGGTCGTGAAAAGAAAGAAAGGAAAATGCAGAACGGCAAAGGCGTAAGCATAATTGCCAAGAAAGTGCCAAGGACCGTCCGGCGGAAACGGATTGCGGAAGATCGTCCGGATTTGTTCCGCAGCGCCAAAACCAATCCAGAAATTGGTCTCATCCCGTGGCCCTTGCAGCATCCCATAGATTTGCTCCGGCAAGAGCAAAAGCACCACAAAAGCCAGCAGCAAATACGTCCACCGAAGGGTTGGGGCCGCTTTGCTCATGACATAAAAGCCCAAAAAGGCAGCTAGAATTAGAAGATAGTACTCGCGGAAAAAGGCGCCATATAAACCATAAATAATGACGATGACGGCAATAAGCACCGTATCCGCCCGAACACGTTGGGCGACGTAACTAATCAGTAAGGTAATGGCAAGAACAACGGTCTCTTTCGTCGGGGCCTGTAAATTAAGGCCGACAAACGGCGCCATAATCGGCACAAGCAACAACATGCCCCGGAAAGTGCAGGCGCTGCTGGTAATCCTGTACAAAATATAGCCATCGAACAAACCCACCAGAACCGTAGTAACGGACAGGGGCAACAACGCAAAAAAAGCGCCGGTCAGGGCATAAGAATTGACTTCCCCCGTTCTTAATCCTTCCGCGATTTCCTGAATGATGCTGGCGTCGACAAGGTCTTTCTGAGGCAAAAGACTGCGAAAGAAAAAATAAACGGCCCAATACGCCAACACCCATGTGACGGCATATATAAGAATTAAATATCGGCCGGGGATGGGACGTTGCATAGCACTACTTTTCACCGGAAAATGGCATGATTCCACAATCCTGAAGCCTGCGCCAGCTTGAAAGATACCACGCATAAATCAGTTGGCAGATCATTGGCCAGCCCTCACCTCAACAACAGATATCTTTGGCTTCGACAGGCCAAGAAACAGTAATTGCGGACGAGCCAAAAGGCGTTGCTTTTGGTTAACGCTATCCACAGATAGATCAAGCCAACGCTCCCCTGACGATTGCGGAATTGCCGTCCAATACACAAGGACGTACTTTTTATCCGGCTGCCGGAGCAGTAAAAAATAGTCATCTTCACTCGTTGAGAAAATCCGTTGTTCGAATGTCGCTTCCCGGATCGAAGGCAGAAAATCCTTCACCGCTTCAATCGACAGCTTCTTTTCTCCTTTTTTTGTTAAAAGGCCGTAGTGAGACTCAGAATCGTCCTCGGCCATATCCGTGTCACGCCACTCATACCATATGGACACCGGGACTCCATTCAGCAGGTTTATAAAATGTGTTCGTAAAGCATAGGCTGCTTGCTGTTCGGCAGAAATTTTTAGCGTTGTATACCCCCACTCACTGCTGATTACCGGCAGTGGCTTATCCGGTGGTGAGGTGTAGGCTGAAATAAAAGCGCGCAATCTTTCATAGTCACCCTGGGCTGTTTCTGGTGTTTCGTCATTCTGGCGATAAGGATGAACGCTGAGCGCATTAAAACACGAAGCCGCCGGCGAAGACAAAAGAGTGCCCACAAAACCCGGACGGACCTTATCAAGTTGCCCGGGCAAGTGGGCTAAACCAGGCCCGATAATCGTAGCTTGCGGCACTGTTTCACGCATGGCCTGACAAGTTGCGGAGGCCAAATTGGCAAAAGCTTTTGCGTCCGGTTTTGGCGGCCAGAATAAGGCCACATCCGGTTCGTTCCAAATTTCCCAAAGGATGTCCTTGCCGGCGTACCGCGCCGCCGCGGTGGCCGCAAACTTGGCGAAGGCTTCCACCTCCTTGGCGCTCACTGGCGCCGCGGGAAGGCGAAGCTTCCCAAGCCCGCTGCTCGGCGGCAAAGCCACTTTTTTCGTATAGGCTTCGTTCTCGCCTTGGAGAATGGCCATTCCCCGAAGCCGCCGATCATGAAGCAAGGCAATAAATCGATCGAAAGCTTTCCAGTTATATACACCCTGCGTTTTTTCGACTTCTTCCCAACGCATATCAAAACGAACAATGCCAAAACCCGCTGCCTTGATTTGATCAAGTTCTTCGGGCGTTGTGCGCTCCCATTTTACGCACACACCAAGCCCATCGCCGATACGCGATGGCATAATCTTATCGTTTGCCTTAACAGGCATAGCGACCAGAAGGAAGGCAAGCGCCCAACAAAATCTCTTTCGGTCTATCGTGCGCATGGGATGCCTCTATTAGCCAAGGTTTCAGCGTATACGGCCCGGGTTTTATCGTTCATTGTGTGAACGCTGAATTTTTGGGCATGCTGCCGCGCGATTTTTGAAATCTCTTTACGTTCAGTTTGTTTTAAATTCGCCAACCTTAAAACCGCCTCTGCCAGATCTTCGGGGTTAAAGCTGCTCACGTATCCTGTCTGCCCTTCGATAATTGCTTCTTCAGCGATTCCTACGGGAGTTGCGACAATTGGAAGCCCGGCATCGAGTGCTTCAGGAAAAACAAGAGCGTAAGCCTCTGCATCGCTGGCGCAAAGCAGACAATCGAACCCCGGCATTAAATCACGCGCATTGCAATCTATAAGAAACCTGACCTTAGCGCTGAGGCCATGCTTACTGACCGCTGCCATGACCTTGCCGCGCAACGGCCCATCACCAACAATAGCCAAACGGATATCTGGCTGTTTAGCCGCGAGAATGCGGAACGTTTCAATCAATCGGAGCGGGTTTTTTTCGGGAACTAGACGACCTACAAAACCGACAACATAATCCTGATCGCCGAACATCATAAGGCCGCGCGCCGCGACACGATCGGCTTGGTGGCCCAAAGCAATCCCATTCAAGACCAATTTCACTTTTGACCGGGGCAGGCCCAACGCTTTAAGGGCATGTCCTTCTTCCCGTGGCGAGACTGTAATCACGACATCGCTTAGACCACCAAGAATATGTTCCATCCAACGATAAAGGCGCGAAGATCCTGGCATCATGGTCACAAAACCATGGGGCGAATAGATTTGAATAGTTTGGGGCAATAAAACACCGGCCAACCGCGTCAATCCGCCGGCTTTAGAGCTATGGCTATGAATAACATCGAAAGGGCCTTCTTTCCTCAAAAGAAAAAAAAGCTTCACAAGCGCGACCAAGTCTTGAAACCCCACCGATCGCCGCATCGAAAGCTTATGCATGTTTACGGGCAAAAGTTTTTCGAGGGTTGAAAGAAAAAGCGGATCTGCCCGCAGTGGCGAATAAATAAGCGTTACCTCATCGCCTTGCTGAAGTTGGCCACGGATCAGATCGGCCATGACTTGTGCGCTGCCCCCTGAGGATGATTCAATGACATGGCAAATACGCATTAGGGGCTCTTTCAAGTTTTCTAGTCATTGTTTCTGTATGGATAAAATTTTCTTTTCCTGCAGCGCTTTTTTGGACTCGAGCACAAGACATCGGCCAAAAGCATGATACCCCGTTGTCGAAAAAACATTCCACCCCAGTGCATCCTTAACGGCAAGAAAGGCCACGCCAAAAACAACGGACGTCACCAACCAGACAACAAAAAGGACGGCGCCGAATAGTATTTTTCGCATACGCAGAATACCCGGGTTTAATATGCGCCTGTGCGCTTCAGCAAAACAGGGATGGTTTTGCAAAGAATAGCAATATCGTGCCACAAAGACCAGTTGCGGACATACCAGCTATCCATTTGTACGCGGCGCGCATAAGAAACATCATTGCGGCCGCTAACCTGCCAAAGGCCTGTAATGCCGGGCCGTACACGATAATAATGCATGATGTCGTGATCGTATTTACCGACTTCGCCCACAACGATAGGACGCGGCCCCACAAGGCTCATGTCGCCCCATAAAACGTTCAATAATTGTGGCAGCTCATCAAGACTGGTGCGACGGAGAAAAGCTCCAAAACGAGTAATTCGGGGATCATCACGCAACTTCCATTCCTTTTGCCATTCATCATTAGCAGCCGGATTGTCCGCTAGATAACGCTTAAGAATTTCATCGCTGTTCACAACCATAGAGCGGAATTTGAGGCATGAGAAAGTGCGCCCATTCAATCCAATTCTCTTGTGGCCATAAAGCACCGGCCCGCCATCGATTACGACCAGCGCCGCAATAGCCAGCCAAATCGGGCTGAGCACGATGAGAGCTGTTCCCGATACTAGAATATCAAAAGTGCGTTTGATAAAACGCGGCAACGGTTGTTCCAAACCACTCGCGCGCGTCAACAACATAACCTCATGATTAAAAAAGTAATGCCGCATCATTCCCATGACCGGCATGTGGCGAAGCGGCGGCGATATCGAAAAGGGCACATTTTCACGCATCAGTTGCGCAAGCGATAATTCAGCCTTGGCCAGCTCCTGCCCATCAAGCGCAATTACAATGTAATCAACTTCATACTGAGCGCAAAGCGACTCCCAGGATTCGCCTGCCTGCATGAAGGCCCTGGGAAGATCTTTAATTCGAACCTTGATATCGAACCCAAGACCGGGATCGGATTTAAAAGCCGCGCGAGCGTCTTCAGCTGTCGTGCCACCGCCGACCAGCAAGGTCGGCACCTGCCAAAGGCCCTGCCGGTAAAGCAAACGACGACAAGTATGGCGGAAAGCCACAATACCTAAAGCGGCGAACCCCCAACCCGACACAAGCCATAAGCGCGAAAAATCCTCCTTTGCTGCGAATTGCAAAAAGCCATCAATCACCATCGCAAAAGCCAGAGCGCTAACAATTTTGGTAATCTCCTGCCAAAACGGCATGCGCACACGGTAATGCCCTGCGTTTTCAAACCATAAAACAACCGCCATCGCCAGCAACGGAAATGGCCCCCAATGTAAAATTCCATTGTTGACGAAGGGGTTCGGCAGAACGCGCGCAAAAAAAGCCTCGTTGATGACAGCAGCCAGCGCCCACGCGAGCAAAAACCCGCATATAAATCCCAGCACATCCGCAACGATAAACCAACGCAATGTCTTGACTATATCGCGGCGTATATAGGTCGCTTTCAAGGGTGATAAAGGGACCTTTTCTTCCTGTTGGGCCTCACCCAACAGCGCAGCCAGACGTGCCTCGGTGCCCTTCAGAATATCCGGGCTCAAGACCAGATCGGATTTTGATTCCGATGGCAAGACCCGGCGTGCCGCTGCTTTATCCTTCGAAATCATTGGCAACCTTTAACCTATTACGAAACAACCTTTTTCAACATTTATGGTTTAAAATCGCTGACGTCATTAACCATTGTTGGTGTTGCTTTTTTTGCTATATCAAATATTCATGGTTAACACCAGTGCAGCAATATTTTCACAGAATGAGAAGGGTCGCTTGTCCCTTGTTTAACAAAAAAATTAAGCTCATAAGACTTTTATTTTCCGGCAAAATATAAACAGCTGTGCCAAGATAGGCTGGTTTGCCTTTTGTGGGAAAATTCCTTAAATATACCCAGTATTTCAATAAGAACCGGTTTTCCTAATGTCCTCGTCCAAACGCCGCCGCCGCGCCAGACAAGCGAGCATGCAAGAAACTTCGAACGGGTCTTTTGACGAGCCCCTTCGAGGCCCTAATGCGGCCGAGGAATCGGCAGCCGTTGTTGATTCAACGCCCGAATCAGAGCCTGTCGTCAGTTATTCTCCCCCTCCACAGCCGCGTTACGCGCAGCAAGAATTTGAGCGCATCGGCGACAAATTGCGCCGGGAACGCGAGCGGCGTGGCGAAGATATCGATTACATTTCAGATTATCTGCGCATCCGGCCCGGATTCCTTTCGGCGCTAGAAAACAGCCGGTATGAAGAATTTCCTGCCGATGCTTATGTCATAGGTTTTTTGCGTTCTTATGCCAACTACCTTGGTCTCGATGGACGCGATGCAATCGATCACTACCGTCATGAAATGGCCGGACGGCGGCGGCGGCCGACACTCAATATGCCACAGCCTATATCTGAAGGCCGCGCGCCAACCGTTGCTATCCTTATTGGCGCAGCTGTAGCTGCCATTCTTATTTACGGACTGTGGTACAGCCTTTCATCTTCCGATAGAGCCGTTGTAAGCGCACCGCCTGTTTTGCCGCAAACAGCTGCAGCCGTGGCCACATCAACAGCAGCCGATACTGAACATAACAATGCAGCGCCAGTTGTGGCTTCCCTACCCATCGCGACAGCTACGTCGGCAAGTGCAGTGCCTGAAACAGACGCTGTAACAGGCACAGCAACAGGCGCCACTGTTACAGCAACGGCAACAAACAACGCGACCCCAACATCCCCCCCCACAAGTAGTGATAAAACCCCCACCACGCCCGATACGCAAGACGCAAGCACCGGGACAACAGAGGCGCCCAAAGGGCAGGTTTTTGGCGACACGGCTGCCACAAAACCCCGTGTTGTCTTACAAGCTGATAACGAAAGCTGGATTCTTATCGCCGACAGCCACGGCATCACTGTTTTTGACCGCGTGTTGAAACCGGGTGAAACTTACATCGTGCCGAGCGCCAAGGGCCTTACTCTGACTACCGGCAATGCGTCAGGGCTTATTCTCAAAGTTGACGGTGTTGAGCTGCCCCGTATCGTGTCAAGTTCGCGTGTTGTGAGGGCTGTGCCCCTTGACCCCGAAAAACTTAAGGCCAGACAACGGCCAACCACAGAATAAGCTTTTTTCTTTAGGTCTTGGCGCCGCCTTCCAATCGGGTCTATAAATCGGCCTTCCTGTTTTGCGTTATGAGTTCGATATGAGCAACGATTCAGCCTCTATGCACAGCCTGCGCCCCTGGCGCGCTATCAAGCGCCGCAAGACCCGCCAGATTAAAGTCGGCAACGTCCGCGTGGGTGGCGATGCGCCCATAACAGTTCAGTCGATGACCAACACGCTGACCTCGGATGCCAAAGGGACGATTGAGCAAATCCGCCAGCTTGAAGCCGCAGGCGTCGATATTGTGCGTTGCTCTTGCCCTGACGAAGAATCCACGGCCGCGCTCAAGGAAATTGTTAAAGCCGCCAAAGTGCCCGTCGTGGCCGATATCCATTTTCACTACAAGCGCGGTATCGAAGCCGCCGAAGCGGGCGCGGCATGTCTGCGCATTAATCCCGGCAACATCGGCTCGGCCGACCGCGTACGCGAAGTGGTTAGGGCTGCGAAGGATCACGGTTGCTCCATGCGCATTGGCGTCAACGCCGGATCGCTGGAGCAGGAATTGCTGGAAAAATACGGCGAGCCCTGCCCTGACGCGATGGTGGAAAGCGCCATGGGCCACGCGCGCATCCTTGAAGACCACGGTTTTCGCGATTTCAAGATCAGCGTGAAGGCCTCCGACCCTCTTCTGGCCGTTGCGGCCTACCGCGGCCTTGCGAACGCCTGCGATTACCCACTTCATATCGGCGTCACCGAAGCGGGCGGCGTGCGCACCGGCACGGTCAAAAGCGCCATTGGCATGGGCGCTCTGTTATGGGACGGTATTGGCGACACAATTCGCGTTTCGCTTTCCGCCGATCCGGTTGAGGAAGTTCGTGTTGGTTTCGAAATCCTGAAATCGCTGGGTTTGCGCAGCCGCGGCGTGACGATTATTTCCTGCCCCACCTGCGCGCGTAGACGTTATGATGTGATCAAGACCGTCGCGATGCTGGAAGAACGGCTCGCGCATATCACAACGCCTTTAACCGTATCCATTATTGGGTGCGTCGTGAACGGCCCCGGCGAGGCCATGCACACGGATATCGGCATCACCGGCGGCGGCAACAATACGCATCAGATCTATATCGGCGGCGAAGCCCACCACCGCCTGAAAGACGGCGATATCGTCGAGCATATTGTTGAGTTGGTGGAGGCAAGGGTGAGAGAGATTGAGAGCAAGTCGTAAAATCGTTTCATCAAAATGGCAACACTCGCCGGGGTTTTTTATTCCAATGAAGGGCCAAACTGTTTCATTAATTCTGAACGCGAATTTCTTCGAAATTCTTTCCTTGAAGCGGGATAATCGGGCCTAGCTTCTACGTTCGCGATGATTCTTTCTGCCTCTTGCCGCTGTTTTGCCACAGCAGCAGCGCTCATGCCGAATTTACATGCGATAACAATGCGTTGAACGGCCCATTCGGCTAGACTCACAGCCTCTTCATCGCAATTAACTACTTCATCTTTACGATGGGGAAAATAACCCCTCACCTGCAAAAACTAAGGCTTACTCGCGTAAGCCTAAGTTTTTGCTTCCTCTCCCGCAAGGGGAGAGGGATTCTAATTAAGCGGTCATTGCTCTGGCTTAACGGAAAAAAAGCTTTTGCTCCTTACGGCAACACCGCCACGCCGTTTCTTTTCGCCGCCTCGCGCAACGTTTCGTCACGCGTGGCCAGCGCTACGCCTTTACGCAAAGCTAGTTCAAGATACGTCGCATCGTAGGTCGTGAGTTTTTCCGCGCGAGCGAGAGTCAAAATCTCACGCCATGCGCGCCCCGTCATTTCAGGGTCTGTGCGGACAGGAACTGTGGAAAGCATATCCAACTTGGCCGTAACGACAGGCAAACTGATCCGTCCCCGACGTTCGGCCTGTAGAAGAACGTTGCTCAGTTCAATATACCATAATAGAGGCACGTACACCGCCTCTTCCCAGACGCGATCCAACAATGCATAAGCCGCGGGTGTTTCCTCGTCTTTGAAACACCACTGAACCGCGATCGAACAATCAAGGACGAATCCGTTCACCGCCGCCCCTCATCGCGCAAGTCTTTCCATGAAAGACCGTTCAGAGTCGCGCCTTCGGACAATTGCTTGATGCGGCGGATAATTTCGTCTTTCTTTCCCACTTCGGGAATAATCCGCGCCACCGCCTTCCCGCGTTTGGTAATGATGACTTCCTCCCCAGCCTCGACACGAGCAAGCCAAGCTGATAGGTGTGTTTTCAGGTTGAAAGTGCCAACAGTAAGCATGTCTGTCTCCTTATCTAACTAGTCTATCAGACTAGTTAGATAAAGGCAAGAATAATCAAGTTACTGATTTTGCTTGCTTTCTCGCGTCCAATCGCTCAGGAAAAAAGCATTATGCTCCTTACGGAAACCTTCGCCCGCGTTTTGGCCCGGCACGATGAATTACGCGACGCTTTGTCGGCGCAAGGCTTGGCGGCTGAGCAGGTCGTCAAGCTGTCGAAGGAATATTCGGATCTCACCCCCGTTGCAGAAGCCATTATCGAGTTGCAGAAGGCGCAGCAAGAACAGGCCGACGCCGAGGCTATGCTGGCCGATCCTGAAATGGCCCCTGAAGCCAAGCGCGAACTTGAGGCATTGCGCCAGAAAATCCCTGCACTCGAGAAACAGGTGCAGCGCATGCTCTTGCCCAAGGATATTGCCGACGAACGCAATGCTATTCTTGAAATCCGCGCGGGCACCGGCGGCGATGAAGCCGCACTGTTCGGCGCCCTCTTGTTCGACATGTACCGCAAGTACGCTGCCCTTCGCGGCTGGCGTTTTGAGGTTATGGAGTTGTCGGAAAACGACCTTGGCGGCCTCAAGGAAGGCACGGCCATGATTAGCGGCAAGGGCGTTTTCGCGCGCCTCAAGTTCGAATCCGGCGTGCATCGCGTGCAGCGCGTGCCGCAAACGGAAGCCTCGGGCCGCGTGCACACCTCCACCGCCACCGTAGCCGTTTTGCCGGAAATGGAAGACGTGGACGTGCAGATCAACGAGCAGGATTTGCGCGTGGACGTTTACCGCTCGTCCGGCGCGGGCGGCCAGCATGTCAACAAAACGGAAAGCGCCGTGCGCCTCACCCACTTGCCTACCGGCATCGTGGTGGCCATGCAGGATGAGCGCTCGCAGATTAAAAACCGCGCGAAGGCAATGAAAATTCTGCGTGCGCGATTGTACGAACAACAGCGTAGCGCCCGCGATGCCGCGCATGCCGCCACGCGCAAGGAACAGGTTGGGACCGGCGACCGTTCGGAACGCATCCGCACCTATAACTTCCCTCAAAGCCGCGTGAGTGACCATCGCATTAACATGACGCTTTATAAAATCAACGAAGTTATCAACGGCACGGCATTGGATGAGTTCATCGACGCGTTGATTACGGACGACGAGGCGCGAAAATTGGCGGAAATCGGTGGACTGTGATTAGAGGGATCCGAGGTTGGCGATCGGAAGATTAATTAGCGGGGCGTCGAAGCTTTGCTTCCTCTATGATTTGAGAAGCCTCAATACCTAATATCTCTGCTGGAATAATTACCAACGGCGCCCCTGATTTCAAATGTAGCGGCAATAACTTCCGCTTAATAAAGTTCACCGAATTCAGCACCAATTGATTGTCTACAGGGACAATGCCAACATATGCATATCCCATAAAATCTATTGGCTTTACTTCTTGAATATTGCTCCACGGAATACGGCCCGCATCAATACCAGAAGCGTTATCAATGATTCCCATTGAATCGATAACGACTGCCGGACGAAATAGCATTGGAGCCAAAACAAAAGAGCCCAAGCCAAAAAACAAAATGCTCGCCCAGCCAATGGTAAGAATGTAGCTGGGCGAAACGTGCCATGTAGCCGAAAAGACTGAAGCAGCAATCAAATCCGGCCTCATAATAAAGAGTATGCCAATGACCATAAAAACCAGAGAACCAACAAACAATGATGCCTTTCTGAACCGCTTGCCATAAAATTTGGCAGGGGTTTGCCGTTGCGTGTCAGCCATGGGGCTCCCTTTCCCAATATATGCTTATCTGTAAAGATTAATAAGCTGTAAACAGCCCCATGTTGTTATAACATCGCTTATGTCTTCCGTGAACGAACCACGACTTATGCTCACCATTCTCCGCCGCGCCCAAGACGAACTGACAACAGCCGGCGTGGATAATCCTGTCTTGGATTCGCGGTTGCTGATCGCGCACGCGTTGGGTTGTGATCGTGCCGACTTGCTTACGCAAAGTGATCGTTTGTTGTCGACGGAAGAAGTGGCCGGTATTCAAAGTTTAATTGCTCGCCGCGCGGCCCGTGAGCCTGTGTCGCGCATTCTGGGTTTACGCGAGTTTTGGGGCCTTCCCTTCGGCCTTAACGAGGCCACGCTCGACCCTCGGCCGGATAGTGAAACGCTTATTGAAACAGCTCTAAAATCCGTTTCTGCCGCCAACCGCATTCTCGACCTCGGCACAGGCTCGGGGTGCCTGTTGCTCGCTCTCTTGCATGAATGGCCGCAAGCCACAGGCCTTGGCGTGGATAGCGCGCCGCGCACGGTTGAACAGGCGCAAATCAACGCGGCGCGGTTAGGCTTGCAGGATCGCGCTACTTTTCGGGTTAATGATTGGCTTCAAAACATCAACGAAACATTTGATGTAATCGTGTGTAACCCGCCCTATGTTGCAGCGAGTGATGTTCCCGCCCTTATGCCTGAAGTTCGCCTATACGATCCCGTTGCTGCCCTAGATGGTGGCGCGGGTGGACTTGATGTTTACCGCCGCCTCATCCCGCAATTGCCGCACCGGTTAAACCAAGACGGTTGGGCCTTATTCGAAGTCGGGCAAGGACAGGCTGCTGAGGTCAGCGGCCTATTTCAGAAAGCCGGATTTAACGACATTCGCATTTGCCCCGATCTTGGTGGTATCGAGCGCTGTGTGACGGGGAAGAAATAGTCCGCTTATTTTACCGCCATCATTGCCGCTGCCGTGTCGGCCATGCGGCAGGAAAAGCCCCACTCGTTATCATACCACGACATCACACGCACAAACGTGCCGCCGATCACCTTTGCCTCGTTCAACGCGAAGATGGAGGAGTTCGAATCGTGGTTGAAATCGGTCGAGACGAGCGGTTCGTCATAGGCCGCCAGAATGCCCTTCAGGGGCCCTGCCGCCGCAGCGCTGATGAGTTTTTTAATCTCGTCTGGGGTTGTTTCACGTTTAGCAACGAATTTGAGATCGACCACCGAGACATTTGGCGTCGGCACGCGCATCGCCACGCCATCCAGTTTTCCTTTAAGCGCCGGAAGAACCTTGCCAACGGCCTTGGCCGCGCCTGTTGAAGTCGGAATCATATTCACCGCCGATGCCCGCGCACGGTGAAGATCCTTGTGCGCTGTATCCACTACGCGTTGATCACCGGTATAAGCATGAATCGTGGTCATAAAACCGTGCTCAATCCCTATGCCGTTGTGAAGCACATAAGCGACCGGGGCAAGACAGTTGGTGGTGCATGATGCGTTCGACACGATCGCGTGAGCCGCTTTCAGTTCATTGTGGTTCACGCCGTATACAACCGTGATGTCCTCGTCCGTTGCCGGCGCGGAAATCAGGATTTTCTTGGCCCCGGCGTCCAGATGCTTGGCTGCATCAGCACGTTTTGTGAAACGGCCTGAGCACTCCATAACGATATCAATGCCCAAATCCCCCCAGCCAAGTTTGGCGGGATCGGCAATTTGCAGGCCCTTTACTTTACGGCCATCGATCACAAGATCATTGCCTTCGGTCGTCACTGTTCGATCAAAACGGCCATGAACGGAGTCGTATTTCAGTAAATGCGCGTTTGTCGCGGCATCGGCAAGATCATTGACCGCGACCACTTCGATATCCTTGCGGCCCATTTCATATAGCGCCCGCAGCACCAAACGCCCGATGCGTCCAAATCCGTTAATAGCTACGCGTGTCGTCATGTGCGTTTCCCTTTCTATGTTTAGTTCGATTTAAAACGGGATATTCAAGATACTCCTTTGGACGAGCCAAAAAAATCTTTCGCGCCAAGGTGCGCGTTTTTTGGTACCCTGCGCAAACAGGCAATTTCAGCGCCTGAGACAGGTCTTTGCGGAGCAGTTCCCAAGCCTTTTGCTCCTTCTTCCGCCCCAATTACAAAATGTTCAACATTAAAATCCGAATACGGCTCAAAATTGGGGTTTCCATCTTTATCATTTCGGTATCACTTTTTTCCAAACTCGCCCCATGCTGCGCCCCTGAAAAAGGATAGATGTGGGATATCCGCACCCTACTCCTTTCAGGTCTTTTTGCAAAGAAGCCGTGCCGACTCAATAATGGCTGCCGCTGTAATACCAAAATGCTTATAAAGCTGATCTGCCGGTGCAGATGCGCCAAAACCGCTCATGCCGATAAAGATTCCATTCGCTCCTAAATACCGCTCCCATCCCATGCCAAGGCCAGCTTCTATGGCAACACGCGGCCCCGTACCCAGCACAGATTGACGATAAGCCTCATCTTGTAGGTCAAATAATTCCCAACAAGGCATGGACACAACTGCCGCTGCGATCCCTTCTTTCTTCAAAGCCTCTTGAGCTTCTAACGCCAGTATTACCTCGGAACCTGTTGCCAATAATGTAACCTCACGTTTTCCGTCCGCCTCGGAAAGTACATACGCACCTTGCGCCGATAAGTTTTGGGTGCGTACGCCACAGACCGTGGGCAGACCTTGCCGTGACAGAGCAAGAAGGCTTGGCGCATCTGAACTTTGCAGTGCAAGCTGCCAGCACTCTGCCGTCTCCACACCGTCGCAAGGACGAAACACCAGCAGGTTCGGGATAGCACGTAAAGCCGCCAGATGCTCGACCGGTTGATGTGTCGGCCCGTCTTCGCCAAGACCAATGCTGTCATGCGTCATAACGAAAATTACGCGCTGTTTCATCAGCGCCGCGAGGCGAATGGCCGGACGGCTGTAATCCGCGAATTGCATAAACGTGCCGCTGTAAGGCACTACACCGCCGTGGAGAGCCATGCCATTCATGGCCGCCGCCATACCATGTTCCCGCACGCCAAAGTGGATATAACGCCCATCGTAATGGCTCGAGGTTAGCGGGTCATAACCCTTAACTTGAGTGTTATTGGACGGCGTGAGGTCCGCCGACCCGCCAATCAGCTCGGGCATAATCGGCATTAAAGCCTCAAGCACTTTGCCTGACGACTGGCGGGTTGCGTGCTTGGGTTTCTCGTTGGCTAATTTCTGCTTAAGCTGTGTCAACACATGGTCAACAGCCGGGGGCACCCCCCCCCGCATCACACGATCAAATTCAGGCCTTTGAGCCGAACGTTGCCGGCGTTTTTCCCATTCCTGTTTTTCGGCGGCCCCTCGATCACCTGCTTCCCGCCAAGCCTTCAAAATATCTTCCGGAATCTCGAACGGCGGATAATCCCAGCTCAGTTTCTTCCGGACGGCAGCGATCTCATCGGCTCCGAGTGGCGAGCCATGACAACCGGACGTACCTTCCTTATTCGGCGCACCATAACCAATGACAGTGCGGCAGGCGATGAGCGAGGGCTTGTATTGTGCGGTAAGGGCGGCTTCGGTAGCGTGGGCGATGGCCGCAGGGTCGTGGCCATCAATGGCTTGGACATGCCAGCCGTAGGCCCGAAAGCGCTCCTGTACGTTCTCGGTAAAGGACATAGACGTGGGCCCGTCGATCGATATCTTGTTGTCATCATAATAGACGATAAGCCGTCCCAATTTAAGGTGTCCAGCTAGCGACGCAGCCTCATGGCTGATGCCTTCCATCAGATCGCCGTCCGATGCGATAACGAATGTCCGGTGGTTTACCAGATCGTCGCCGAACCGCGCGTTCATGTTTCTTTCGGCCAAAGAGAAACCAACACTGGTTGCGAAGCCCTGCCCCAAAGGCCCTGTGGTCATTTCAACGCCGACCGACACATCGCGTTCCGGATGCCCCGGCGTCAGGCTGTTCAGCTGGCGGAAGTTCCTGATCTCATCCAGCGTCATCTTGGGATATCCGGCAAGATATGCCAAAGCGTACAACAACATCGAGCCATGGCCCGCCGAGAGAATAAACCGGTCGCGATCCGGCCAGTTGGGGCACGCCGGATCAAAACGTAAAAACTGGCACCACAACACCGTCGCGACATCCGCCATACCCATCGGCATGCCAGGATGGCCGGATTTGGCTTTCTCAACGGCATCCATCGACAAGGCCCGGATGGCGTTGGCCATTCGGGTGTGCATGGGATCGACAACACGCTGAGCCGGCATGGAAACGACAGCGGAAGAGGACATGGCTAAAATCTCGATTCAGGTGAATATTCTTGGCGGCAAAATGCCGAAAATGAAGCGCGGACGCAACCAAGAAACAAAGAAACGGCGAATCTTTGACATCCCGAGTCTCTTGCGTTTAAACCACTGAAAGCGCCCGCAGAAATCAGTCTTTCCTGCCATGTTAACTTTCGGACTTTTCCCCTCGTCGAAGACCCCGCTTACCCCGGCGGAGCACTTTGTCGCCCTCTGCGGCTGGATCCTGTTCATTTTAACCACTATATGGGCCATGTATTTCGTGCCCATGAACATGGATGAGGCAAGTCCTTATCATTTGTTGGCCTGCTATTCGCACCCCGCTTCCTTCCTGCATGTCTTCCGCGAAGGCTGCTTTCCCGGCCACGCTAGCCTGGTCACACCTTTCGGGCTTTATATGGCCCGCTCCTATCCATACTTGGGAGCTCTTTCATCTTTTCTCTATGCTCCTTTTTATTACTTGGCGCCAACATCGTATTCATCGCTTTATTGGTTCGGAATTGGATGCTTTGCGCTCTTTGCCGTTTTAATGAGCCGATTCACGGCCAAACCGCGCTTAAGCCTTCCCCTTTTGCTGGCCTTCTTCCCTTTCCTGTTCCAGTTCATCCATAACGAGGGCGTGGTCAGGATCAGCTTATTGCTCTTTCCGCTCACAGCTTTGCTTTTTAAACACTTGATAGAATCGGAACGGCCTCAGCAATACGGCTATACTTTTTTGCTGGCTCTTCTTCTTTTGGCCGGCGTTGAAAATAAAATTTTCGTTCTTCATCTTTTGCCTATCATGGCATGCTTTAGTTTGGCTCTGCTCGACGAGCCAAGCTGGAAAAATCTTTACTGTCGTCTCCGTCGCGCTGTTTCGCCTTTAGCCACCGGTATATTCCTTTTCATTGCCGGTGTTATGCTGCTTTTGTATTCAACGTTGCATTACGACAACATTACGCAATCCTATTCGCACTGGCTTCAGAACTTTGCGCAAAAAAGGTTTGCCCTTTCAGATCTTTTCCAGTTTTTCGCGGTTTATCTTTTTTTCTGGGCAAGTTATGCCCATTTCATTTTTGAACTGGATCCTAATGCCGTCGCTATTGTTTTCGGCAGTGTTTTCACAGGCGCCTTCATAATTCTATGTTTTGTTTTCGCTTGCGAGAGAGGGAAACTTACGCTACCCCCCAAGCCCCGACTGTCTTTCCTTCTGCTTGGTTTTTTCATTCTCTCCGCGATTTTTTTCATCATTGGCAACGTTTGGGCTGGTCATCATTTTGTTTTTCTTTTGGTGCCCATAGCGATCATATTCTTGGATTTTCTCAGCTCACTCCGGCCCAGCCGCCTTGTACTTGTTGGCAGCCTCTTCCTTCTTTTCAACGGGTTTTCCGTGCTTTATTTGACGCAACAAAACATTGCGATACCCAGCTCTCCCGAACGCGAAGTGATTTTTAATTACCTGGCCGAGGAAGTTCCCCCGTCTCAAGCTCTGGTCAATTTTTCAGCGTGGGGCGGGTATTATCACTATTCGCTTTTCGCACCTAAAAATCAGTTGGTTACATACATTGACCCCATCACGACGGAAGATGCGGCCAAACTTGTGGCCATCGCTAAAAATACGAACCGGACGATTTACAACGTCTGCCATGGTCTTGGGTGTGACAAGGAATCGCTGGAACAAGCCTTTGATCGCAAGGTTGTCTTCCGGGAACGTGTGTTTGGTCTTGAGAGCTGGCGGTTATTCGTCGGATCCCCGCGGCAATGAATTTTCCACAGCTGTGCTAGCAAAACAGCCAATATTTACGTGGCCATAACAATTGACGCATCCATTCATCGAGTCTAGTGTTTGGGGGTCACCAGATTCGGGAGACCCCTCATGCAACGCCTCAAAACCGCTCTTGAGCAGTTGGACGAAATGATTTCGGCGCTTGAAGACCGGATCGGTCTCGATGCCGCCTCGCGTCAGGATGCGTTAAAGAAACAGGCTGAACAATTGAGATTAAGCCGCGCGCGCGAAGCCAATGTGCTCGCCGTCGCGCAAAAAGTCGCCACCCGCCTCGATCAAACGATCGAGCACGTCGAACGCATCATGAGGAACTAGCCATGCCGAAGATCGCTTCCGCCGCTCCCGTTTACGGCGCAACCAAAGTCGCCATCACCCTTAACGGCCGGGAATATTTCGTGACGTGCGACGCCGGGGAAGAGCACAGGCTTCAGGAAATCGTCAAACTCGTCGACAGCAAGCTTGGCGATGTCGCGGATCGCGGCGGCAACATGACGGAATCCCGTCTTTTCATGCTGACGTGTCTTATGCTGGCCGACGAACTCATTGAATCACGACGGAAAATGGCACGCTCGCAGCGCGCGGATGAAGAACTGATGGTCGCCGCCGTCGAGCACCTGCGCCAGCGTGTCGCCACCATCGCCCAGCAAATCGGCCGGGCCTGATAAACGATAACTTGCAAGCGCTTAAAAACCCTTTTGTTTGTTTTTTGAGGCGATTAAGGCCTTAATAGCCGCATATACAGGACAATCTTTCCGGTGCGCGCCGGGAAGAAGGTTAATGCCCATCAGGAACTCGTTCACGATTTCCTCGCCCATAAAGACAAACGTCGCGCGGAAGAGTTTGACCCATGCCGCTTTGCTTCGCGGATGATGCGCGGCAAGCCATCTCGCAAAGTTTTTATGCGTCCGCCGAATTTGCAAGAGACGATTGGCGTTTTCAATAATCGCCTCGATCTTCCGCCGGTTGCGGATGATGCCGGCATCGGACAGAAGACGTTTGATGTCGCGTTCCTTATACGCCGCGACTTTCATGACCGAAAAACGGTCGAACGCCTTGTTCAGTGCCTTGCGCTTTTTCAGCACAATGGTCCACGACAAGCCCGCCTGCATAATCTCCATCGCCAAACGCTCAAACAGCACGCGCTCGCTTGTCACCGGAAAGCCGTGTTCGGTGTCGTGATAACGGGCATGAATGGGTTTGTCTTTGGAATAAGCGCAGTACCAGGACATCACACCCTCACCAAATGCACCTCAAGCACGGGTTTTTTGCCGTGGGATTCGCTTAAAAACTGCCGGGCGGCACGCCGGATTTCGTTTTGAACAGCTCCATCATCGGCGCGTGATGATTTCGACATCCCTTCAACCGCATCCAGAACGGCCTGCGCCAAATCCTCGCGCAAAGGTTTCAGGAATTGTTCGTCCTCCAGCCCCAGCAGCGTCACCTGCGGATCGCTCATGACCCGGCCGCGCTGATCCAGTGCAAGCGTCACCACGGCCGCGCCGTTGTAGCTCAGCTTGCGGCGATGCTTGACGGTTTCACGATCGAGCCGCCGGAGAATTTTGCCGTCCATCCCGATGCGTCCGACGGGAACTTCGGCAACGACTTCGTGGATACCGGGCCCCAACCGGATGATTTGGCCGTTTTCCGGAATGATTGACGCCGGAACATCGGCTTCTTTCGCAAGGCGCGCGTGTTCCGTTTGGTGACGCAGTTCGCCATGAACGGGCACGGCAAGACGCGGGCGCGTCCATGCGTAAAGCTGGGTCATGTCCTTGGCCGACGCGTGGCCCGAAGCATGCACGGGCGCCTTATCCGCCGTCAGGATGTCGATGCCCTGCCGGATCAAATGATTTTGCATGCGCCCGATGGCTTTTTCGTTGCCCGGAATGTCGCGCGAGGAAAAGATGACCACGTCGCCCGTCTCCAACTCTACCGCCGGATGATCGAAAGACGCGATGCGCGCCAGAGCTGACCGGGGCTCGCCCTGACAGCCGGTGCAAACCAGCACGATCTTGTCGCGGGGCGCTTCCATGGCTTCGTGCTCGCTCAGGAACTGGTTGAACTCCGGCAAATAACCGCAACCTTCGGCAATCTCGGCATTGCGCCACAGCGAGCGCCCCACCAGCGCGACATAGCGCCCATGCTGGCGCGCGGCGACGGCAATGGACTTCAGGCGCGCGATGCTGCTCGAAAAACACGTGACCGCGATCCGGTGACGGTACCGCCCGAAAATCTCACGAAAACAATTTTGAACGTCGAGTTCCGATCTTGAAAATTCCGTCTCCAAAGCGTTCGTGGAATCGCCCACAAGCGCCATGAGTTTTTGTTTGCCGAGCTCCTTAAGCCGCTTTTCATTCGTCAAATCGCCGACGATGGGGTCGGGGTCAAACTTCCAGTCGCCCGTATGCAAAATGGTTCCCTGCTTTGTCGAAAGCGCGATCATGTGCGCTTCAGGCACCGAATGCGTCACGTGGATCATTTCCGCCTTGAAGGGGCCAAGCTCGAACGCGCCGCCGACAGGTATTTCAAAGAGTCTGGCCTGCCCTTTCAGGCCAGCCTCGGCCAGTTTGGCGCGGATCATTTCCATCGTGAACGGCGTGGCATAGACGGGACACCGCAGATGCGGCCAGAGATATTCGATTGCGCCCAGATGATCTTCATGCCCATGCGTAATGACGAGGCCAAGCAAGTCGTCGCGCCGGTCGCGGATAAAAGAAATGTCCGGCATAATAACCTCGATGCCCGGCGTGGTTTCGTCCGGAAAGCACACGCCGCAATCGACCATCAGCCATTGGCCTTCCGTGCCGTAGAGGTTGAGGTTCATGCCGATTTCGCCGGAGCCGCCCAAGGGAAGGAACCACAACGCATCGCCGGGCGGGCGATACGGATCTTTTTTACGGATGGTCATGAAGAGATAGTCCTTATCAAACCTTAGTTATTCTGTTTTTAACCTTACTTTCGAGCGCTTAGCTATTCCTGAACACAATGAAAGTATTATGCTGGTTGGAAAACCAATTACTCATAGGGTATAATTCAGTACAAACGGGATTGCAAAATTTTCATATCTTAAGGGGTTGTTCCATGGGCGCTTTTAATAAATTTGCCTTACATGTTGTCCAGGGGCTCGGCAATCTTGCCAGTGTCGAAAAAAGAATTGATACGTACACGGATTTTTACATCACGTCCTACGAACTTGTGGGACAAGACAACGTTCACCCAAAACAATGGAAGCTTTTAGCCAACGATCCTAAATTTAAAGATCAAATATGTTACCTCGTCACGGCCGTTCAAGAGAACAAGAGAAACCTCCGTCCACGGAAATTTATTCTAAACGAAGAACAGGCTAAAAAGCTCGGCCTTCTTGACAAAGAAATGGGCCAGAAAGTTGGTGCTCAAACACAAGTGATACTTAACGCCAAGGTCACTTTCCATACGCTTGGACAATATCTCGAAGATCTTATGTTGGGTTGGGGGCCCGCAAAAATTTACCCGCGCGTTCAGGCCTTCTCATTCCCGGATATTGAACGGATAAACAGCCTTTTAAGCAATCCACAAACAAAAATCCGGAAAAGCGCAAAGTGGTGGTTTCTCGGCAAAAAACCAAAAACGCCAACCCCGAATTAGGCTCTATTTCTTATTCCGCTGATAAATCGCGTAGAGACCGCGCAACGTCAGATCGGAGTCGATCGTTTCAATCGCCGGTATGGCGTCTTTGAATATTGGCGCAATACCACCTGTCGCAACCACCTTCATCGGTTCGCCATATTCGGCCCTGATGCGCGCGATGAGCCCTTCGATCAGCCCCACATAGCCCCAGAAAGTGCCGGACTTGATGGCTTCGACCGTGTTGGTACCGATGACTTTTTTCGGCTTCGCCACGCCCACGCGCGGCAGTTTCGCCGCCGCCATATGCAAGGCCTGCAACGACAGGTTAATGCCCGGCGCAATGGAACCGCCGCAGTAATTGCCCTCGCCATCCACAACGTCGAACGTTGTCGCCGTGCCGAAGTCGATCAGAAGCAACGGCGGCTTGTATGTCATCTTGCCCGCAATCGCGTTGATCAGGCGGTCCGCGCCCACCTCCTCAGGCCGGTCAATTCTGACTTCAATGCCCAAATCAACGTTTGGCGCGCCAACGACAAGCGGATCGCAATTGAAATGCTTGCGGCAAAGCTTGAAGAGGTGAAGGTTCGCGTCCGGCACCACGCTGCCCAGTATGGCGGCAGTTACCGCTTCAGTTCTCAATCCGGCTTCGTGAAAAAGCGTTTTCAGAAAGACCGCGTATTCATCCGTCGTGCGCTGGGCGTTCGTCGTTGTGCGCCACATGCCCGCCAGCTTGTCCCCATCGAACAGCGCAAAGACCGTGTTGGTGTTGCCGATATCAATCGCGAGAAGCATCGTCAGTTCCTAAGACTTGAAGAAAACATCGCCCGCAGCTATAGCCGTTTCCTTCCCGTCCGGCAAACGCAGGATAAGGTGCCCTTGCCCGTTAAGGCCCGCAAACGCGCCTTCGACTGTCTCTTGCGGCAACCGGGCCACAAGCGGCCCTTTCTTCGCCAACGCAAGCCATGCGGTCCTGAGCGGTTCAAATCCTTGTCTCTGTAGAACCCCCCGCCAATGGGAAAGGCGCGTAAGGAGCGTTTCGAGCGCCTCCTGCACGCCTGTTTTGACCCCTTCAGCGGCCATAGACGTGGCCGGGAAAAGGCCCTCGTCCGGGTAATGGCTTACATTGAGGCCAACGCCGATCACCAGCCAATCGATCTTGCCGTCCGTGGGCGGGTTGGCCTCGAGAAGTACGCCGCTGATTTTTTTACCGCCCACAAGCACGTCATTGGGCCATTTAAGCTCCACGTCAGATTTCGGGAGAACGGCTTTCACAACATCCGCAACGGCAAGCGCAGCAACGAATGCGTAACATCCGGCTTCCTGCGCTGTGCAACGCGGGCGAAGCAGAACGGAAGCATAAAGGTTGCCTTCCGGCGACTCCCATACCCGGCCTTGCCGTCCTTTTCCGGCCGTTTGATGGAGCGCCTGAACAACCAAGCCTTCGGCTTCGCCCGATTCCGCCGCGCGCTTCGCGTCGTCATTCGTGCTGGCCGTAACGGGCAACTGCCGTAATTTGAAAATGGACGGTATCATGCGTTAAACAAGCTCTGTGCGGCTTTTAACGCGCACTCAATCAAAGGTGCGGGGTAAACCGCAAACAAGAGCACAGCCAACGCCGCCATGGCCGTGACGCCGCGAAGTGAATGGTCGCGCACGGGATCAAGCGGTTCGGCCGTTGGTTCATCGAAATACATGATTTTCACAAGACGCACATAATACCCCGCCGCCACAACGCTCGCCAGCACGCCGATAACGGCCAACGGCACCATCTCCGCCTTAACGGCCGCGAGAAATACGAAATATTTGCCAAAAAAGCCCGCCAGCGGCGGCACGCCGGCCAGTGAAAACAAAAACACGGCCATCGCCGCCGCCCGTAACGGATGCGTTTTGGAAAGGCCGGCAAGGTCGTCTATCCGCTCGGCCTCTTCGCCATGGCGGCGCAACGACAGAATGACGGCGAATGCGCCCGTCACGTTCACGGCGTAAATGAGAAGATAGATTAAAACCGACTGCGCGCCGGCGTTGCCGCCCGCCGCCAGACCAACAAGGATCGTGCCGGCGTTGGCAATAGCGCTGTAGGCCATCAGGCGCTTGATGTTCGTTTGAATGAGCCCGGCAAAACTGCCGAGCAGCATCGTCGCCACCGCGACAAACACGAGGATCTGTTGGGTTTGATGTGCAAGTCCGCCCAGCGGATGCATGAACAAACGCGTTAGCAACGCAAGTGCCGCCAGTTTGGGTGCGGTAGCGAAAAATGCTGTGACAGGTGTCGGCGCGCCCTCATAAACATCCGGCGCCCACATATGAAACGGCACGGCCGCGACCTTGAAGGCCATGCCTACCGTGATGAAAACAAGGCCGCCGAACGCTCCATACGGCAACGATGGAACATCTTTCAAGGCCCGCGCCAGCGCGGCGAAGTTCGTATTCCCCGTATGCCCGTACAAAAGAGATATGCCATACAAAAGCACTGCCGACGCTACCGCGCCGAGAACGAAATACTTGAGCCCCGCCTCGCTTGATCGCGTATCGTCGCGCCGAAAAGCCGCCAACACGTAAAGCGGCAGGCCTTGCAGCTCCAGGCCCACGTACATTGCCAGAAGATCATGGGCCGAGACCATGAGCATCATGCCGAGCATGGAGAAAATCATCAGCACGAAATATTCCGGTTTCGCCAAATCCGTCTGCTTCAGGACCGGCAGAGACATCGCAAGCACCAACGCGCCCGTACCAAGAAGCGCCAGTTTCATAAAACGGCTATAGGCGTCGCTGATAAACATGTCGTGGAAAGCGAGACCTGAAGACGGATCGCGCACGACCAAACCGGCTGCGAGTAGAAAAGCCGCAACAACAAGCCAAGGCATGATTTGCGCCCGGCGAAAGACTCCGTAAAGCAACAACATCATTCCTGCCAGGCCAAAAAAAATTTCAGGGAGAGCTAAAACCGCACTCATTTTGCTTCTCCCTTATGGACCTGATAATCGCTGAGCACTTTGGCCACCGTTGGGGCAAAGACATTGCGGAACGTCCCGGGATGCACCCCCATGCCGATGACAAGAACAAGGAGAGGCGCGAACAAAATGATTTCGCGCGCTTTCAAATCCGGCATATGCCGCACATCCGGCCTCTGCAAAGGCCCAAAAAAAAGCCGCCGGTAAAGCCACAGCATATACGCCGCGCCGAGCACGATCCCTGTCGCAGCGAACGTAGCCACCATGCCACTGACATGATAGGCCCCTTGCATAGCGAGAAGTTCGCCTACAAAACCGCTCGTGCCCGGCAAGCCGACGGCGGCCAGCGTAAAAATCATAAACGCAAAAGCATAGCGCGGCATGTTCGCAGCCATGCCGCCGAAACGCGCAATTTCGCGCGTATGAAGCCGGTCGTAAACGACTCCCACACCGAGAAAAAGTGCGGACGACACAAACGCATGCGAAATCATTACGAAAAGCGCGCCTTCAAGACCCTGCGTATTTGCCGCAAAAATGCCGAGCGTGACGTATCCCATATGCGCCACGGACGAATAGGCGACGAGTTTTTTCATGTCCGTTTGCACAAGCGCCACAAGCGAGGCATAAATAATAGCGATCAGGCTGAGCGCAATAACAAAAGGCGCGAAGAAGGCGCTGGCCTGCGGCAGCATTTGCAGTGAAATGCGGATAAAACCATACCCGCCCATTTTCAGCAAAACGCCCGCGAGAATGACCGACCCCGCCGTCGGCGCCTCGACATGGGCATAAGGCAACCACGTGTGGAACGGCCACATGGGGGTTTTCACGGCAAAAGACGCAAAAAAAGCAAGCCAAAGCCAGATGGCCATTTCCTTCGAGAAGGAACCGTTCATCATGACCGTCATGTCTGTCGTGCCTGTTTTCATGACCATGGCGAAAATCGCGACCAGCATCAAAACGGAACCGAGGAACGTGTAAAGGAAGAATTTGACCGCCGCGTAAATCCGCTTCTCGCCGCCCCACACGCCTATAATGAGAAACATGGGGATCAGCACGCCTTCGAAAAACACGTAAAACAGGACGAAATCGAGAGCCGTGAACATGCCGATAAGTATTGTTTCCAGCGCCAAAAGCGCGACCATGAATTCCTTGACGCGCTTTTCGATGATGAAAGCCGACAATACACAAATAGGCGTCAGCAACGCCGTGATCAGCACGAACCACAGCGAAATCCCGTCAACGCCTTTATGGTAGACAATATTGAATGTCGGTATCCAATTGTATTTTTCGACAAATTGAAAACCGGTGTTGGCTGGATCGAAAAAATGGAAAAGAAACAGAGATAAAGCGAAAGTAATGAGCGTAAACAGTAAGGCAACGCCCTTCACAATAACGTCATTCCCGCGAAAGCGGGAATCCAGCGGCACGCGGACGCGTGCCTTATATATAGAAATGTCCTCAGGTTGTATCTGAGCGCCCGATTGCTGACTCATGCGCTCGCTATCGCTCGCACTGGATTCCCGCTTTCGCGGGAATGGCATAATCACTAACGCGCCCAGAAGCGGCAGGAATGTGATAAGGCTGAGGAGAGGCCAAGATGCCATAATCATCCCCTCACCCAAAGCCAAGCTAAAAGAACCACAAGTCCCGCCATGATCGCGAACGCGTAGTGATAGAGGTAGCCCGTTTGCAGCATCGTGACACGCTTGCCAAAACGCACCGCCAGCGCCGCTATGCCATCCGGCCCGAAACGATCAATGAGGCCATCGTCACCCTTGCGCCAGAGAATTTCAGCCAGCTTTTGCATCGAGCGTACGAAAAGAAAATCATAGATTTCATCCACATAATATTTATTGAAGACAAGCCGGTATACGAGTCCCAATTTCTTGGCGATTTTTTCCGGCCATTCCGGCCTTCGCACATACACAAAATACGCCAGCGCTATACCAAGCATAGCAACCAAAGCGGGCAGCACTTTTTGCGCGTAAGAAAGGGGCAGCGCCGTCGAGGCGCTGTCGGTCGGCAAGACAAACAAAGCGCCGCGCCAAAACGCGAGATTTTCAGGAACAAACCAGCGCGCGCCAATCCATCCGACAAAAACAGCGCCCAGCGCGAGAGGCACAAGCGGCCCAAGCATAATCCACGGCGATTCATGGGCCTTGCGTGGCGGCTCGCGCCCTCTAAAGAAAACAAGAAGGACAAGCCGCAGGGAATAAAACGCCGTCATAAACGCCGCGGCGAGGCCGAAGTCGTAAAGCAAACCGCCATACCAAGCCGGGCTTTGTAGAACGGCTTGCACGATCATGTCTTTGGAATAAAACCCGGCAAAACCGAAAACGCCGTCAATGCCTATGCCCGCCAGCGCCAAAATGCCAACCCACATATACGCATGCGTCACAGGCACTGACCGCGCAAGGCCGCCCATCTTCCGCATATCCTGCTCGCCTCCCAGCGCATGAATGACCGAGCCGGCAGCAAGGAACAGCAGCGCCTTATAAAACGCGTGCGTTGTGAGATGGAACATCGCCGCCGAATAGGCTGAAACACCCAACGCAAAAAACATGAAACCGAGCTGGCTAATCGTCGAATAAGCCAGCACGCGTTTGATATCGAATTGCGTGCAACCGATGCTGGCGGCAAATATAGCCGTCACCGCGCCGACGATTGCCACAAAAGTCTGCGCCTCCGGCGCGTATTCAAAAAGCGGCGATAAACGCGCCACTATGAAGACGCCTGCCGCGACCATCGTGGCGGCATGGATCAGGGCCGAAACCGGGGTTGGGCCCTCCATCGCATCCGGCAACCACGTATGCAAGCCAATCTGGGCCGACTTTCCCATCGCCCCCACAAAAAACAGGATGCAAATCGCCGAAAGTACCGGAATCGACTGGTTGCCAAACTGAAACACCATGTCGACCAACGCAGCCTGTTTGAACATCGCGTCGAATTGCACGGATTCGAAAAGCCAGAAACAGCCGAAGATTCCAAGCAAAAAACCGATATCCCCGATGCGATTCATCAGAAACGCTTTTATGGCCGCCTCGTTTGCGGCAACGCGCTCATGCCAAAAGCCGATGAGCAAGTAGGACATCAATCCTACGCCTTCCCAGCCGAAGAACATCTGTATCAAGTTGTCCGACGCCACCAGCATCAGCATGAAAAAGGTGAAAAGGCTCAAATAAACCATGAACCGCGGCACGCATTTGTCGCCTTGCATATAACCGATGGAATAAATGTGAACCATCGCGGATACGATATTCACCACGACAAGCATAAGAGCCGTGAGCGTATCGATCTTGAGGCTCCATGGCGCGACAAACGCGCCAGATTCGATCCATGGGCCAAGAACATGCGTCCGCGCATGACCTTGAAAGGCAACATCGTGGAAAATGACAATGGAGGCCAGCGCTGCGAACAAAACGGTGCCACTCGTCACGAAACCCGCGCCACGATCGCCCAAACGTCTCCCGCCAAGGCCTGCGATCATCGCGCCCAGAAGCGGCAAAAAGACGGCAGCGAGATCAAGCGTCATGGACACCTAGCCCTTCATCTCGTGAATATCCGAGACCGCGATGTTGCCGCAGTTGCGGAACGTGACAACCAGGATGGCGAGACCAATGGCGATTTCAGCCGCAGCAACCGCCAGCACGATCAGGGCAAATACCTGCCCCGTCAGGTTATGCCGGAAGGCCGAAAAGGCCACAAAATTGATATTCACGGCCAGCAGCATCAATTCGATGGCCATAAGAAACACGATGAAGTTACGGCGATTCATGACAACACCCACGATACCGACCGTAAACAGCAGCGCCGCCACCAACAGAAAATGGGTAAGCCCTACGGGTTGCATAAACAGGCTCATGACGCACCCTCGCCCGGTTTGATTTTGCGCACCTCAAGAACATCTTCGGGACGGCGCGCGATCTGATCAGCCGCTCTTTGCCGTTTGGCTGCCCGGCGATCCTGAAGCGCCAGCACAATTGCCCCGATCATGGCAACGAACAGAATAAGCCCGACCGCCTGAAACGGCAGCATGTAATCCGTATACAGCACACGGCCCAAAGCGCGGGTGTTTTCGATGTTCGGGCTTGCGTCCGCTGATGCGGCCATAAGATCATGGCTCCATGCCGCCATCGCGACCAGCTCGACAAGTAAAACAGCCCCGACCGATAATCCGGCGAAGACATATTTTTTATTGCCCCCCGTTTTTTCACGCGCGCGCAGATTCAGCATCATCACGACAAACAGGAACAAAACCGCCACCGCGCCCACGTAAACAATAATGAGGATGAAAGCGAGAAACTCGGCATTCAAAAGAATAAAAAGACCTGCGGCATTAAAGAAGCAGAGAACAAGGAAAAGGACGGCATGCACGGGGTTCCGCGCGTTAACGACCATCATAGCTGAGGCAATTAGTACGAGCGAGAAAAGATAAAAGAGACCGTTTATAGGCATTATTGTGTCCTGTTTTTAGCGCGCGCTTTCATCATACACCGTACAATGTTGCGGGTTGTTGCGACATGTCTTTTCAAGGCTTTTACTGACGGAGTCCTTCACTTGCCCGGACGTGCAGGCGCCCAGCAAGAACACGACAAAGCCTGAAAGAACAAGTTTCCAGTTCATGTGCTGCTTCATTTTACGCCCCCTTTCTGTCGGTCCACCACGCGGCAAGCCGCAATGGCCGCCTCCCAACGATCGCCGTTCGCCAGAAGGCGTTTTTTATCATAAAAGAGCGCCTCGTGCGTTTCGGTTGCAAACTCGAAATTCGGACCTTCAACGATGGCTTCTACCGGGCACGCCTCCTGGCAAAGGCCGCAAAAAATGCATTTGGTCATGTCGATGTCATAGCGGGTCGTGCGCCGGCGGCCATCCTCTGTCATCGCGGCTTCAATCGTAATGGCCTGCGCCGGACAAATGGCTTCGCATAACTTGCAGGCGATACAACGCTCTTCCCCGTCAGGGTAGCGGCGAAGGGCGTGTTCGCCCCGGAAACGGGGGCTGATGGGCCCTTTTTCGTAAGGATAGTTGAGCGTTACCCTGCGCCGGAATATGTGGCGCAGCGTTTCCGTAAAGCCGCGCATCAAATCGTAAAGCACACTGCGTTTGAGAATGGGGGAAAATTTCATCGCGCCCCCTATACGTGCGGCAACTTGTCAAGGGTCAGAAGCGCACCCGCCACGAACACAACCCATAACAGCGTCAACGGCAAAAAGCATTTCCAACCGATGCGCATCAATTGATCGTACCGGTAGCGCGGCAGCGTGGCCCGCGTCCAGAGGAAGAGAAACAGGCAAAAGGTGATTTTCAGCGCCATCCATACCGCACCGGGGATAAACGCGAGAAACGTGAACGGGGGCAACCAGCCACCAAGAAACAGGATCGAAGCCAGCGCGCTCATCAAAATCATGTTGGCGTATTCGCTGAGGAAAAAGAGCGCAAAGGTCATGGATGAATATTCGGTATGAAAACCGCCGACGAGTTCGGATTCGCCTTCGGGCAAATCGAAAGGCAGCCGGTTGGTTTCCGCCATGGCCGCGATGATAAAGACGACGAACATGGGAAAAAGGATGGAAAAGACGAACCAACCGTCTTTCTGCGCTTCGACAATGCGCGTCAGGTTCAGGGAACCTGCGGGCAAGAGCACGGTGATGATCACGAGACCGATTGCGACTTCGTACGATACCATCTGGGCAGCGGAACGCAACGCGCCCAGAAAGGCGTATTTCGAGTTCGATGCCCAGCCCGCGATAACGATGCCGTAAACGCCGAGCGATGAGATGGCGAGCAGGTACAAAACGCCGACGTTGATGTTCGCCAACACGGCTTTCGCGCCGAACGGGATAACGGCCCATGCCGTCAAAGCCAGAAAGAACGTAAACACCGGCGCGCCCAGAAAGAGCCAGATGTTCGAGCCGGAAGGAATGATCGTCTCCTTACCCAACAGTTTCAGACCATCGGCCACCGGCTGGAGAAGGCCGAAAGGCCCAGTGACATTCGGGCCGCGGCGGAGCTGCATCGCGGCCATCACTTTGCGCTCGATGTATGTAAGATACGCGACCGCCGCGAGCAGCAGAACAATAACGCCAAGGATCTTCATCACCATAAGGGCCGCATCAGTCATGCCGCCCCACTTTCTTGACTAACAGGGGGCCTATTTCAGCGGTGCACTGCGCCATCGTCGGCGATGCCCGCGAAATGGGATCGGTCATGTAAAAATTTTCGATCGTAGGCATGAAGGGCTGTGCGGCTAAAATTCCTGCCTTGCCAAAAGTCTTCCATTCCGCCCGCGCTGCCTCCCCGGTCGCCGCGAGATGGGGACAAGCCACAAACATCGCTTCCTGCAATTCCGGCAACGATGAAAAACCGATGTTGTGCCCCGTCGCCGTTGCAAGCGCATGAATGATCGTCCAGTCCTCGCGCGCTTCGCCGGGAGGTGCAACCGCTTTTTGCGTCATTTGCGGGCGGCCTTCGGTATTCACGTAAAGCGCGGTTTTCTCGGTATACGCCGCGCCCGGTACAACGACATCCGCACGGTGCGCGCCCCTGTCGCCGTGATGGCCCTGATAAACGACAAACGTATTCCCAAGTTTCGCCGTATCAATTTCATCAGCGCCAAGCAGATAAATCACATCCATCTCCCCCCGTTCCGCCGCGCGAAGAATGCCCGCCGTGGAAAAGCCATGCCGCACGGGCACAAAGCCGAGATCGAGTCCCCCTACGCGCGATGCCGCCAACTGCAGAACGTTAAAGCCGTTCCAGTCCAGCCGGATCATGTTGCACTTTTCGGCAATTTCACGCGCCATGGTGTGGATTGCCGCCCCATCCGGCCGCGCTAGCGCGCCGGCGCCCAAGATGAGCATAGGCCTTTGCGCGTTGCGCAACGTTTTAGCGAAGGGATACTTGCCTTCCACAATATCGCGCAAGGCTGATGGCGACGCACCGATCGAGCGGTAGGGATAGCCAAGATCGGTATCCTCGCCGATCAGGCCAACCGTCAACCCGCCGCGCCTCCAGCGCTTGTAAATTCGCGCGTTGATGAGCGTCGCCTCGTGGCGCGGATTCGTGCCGATAAGAAGAAGCGCATCCGCTTGTTCAATGGCGGCGATGCCGGTATTCATGATATATCCCGCGCGCGCTGAGATATGGTAAACTGCGGCATCTTGTCGGCAATCATAATGCGGCGCGCCGAGCGTATCCATCAGGCGCTTTAGCGCGAACAGGCTCTCGCCATCCGCCTGATCGCCCGCCAACGCTGCGATCCGCTCGGGTGCAGCCTTTTTAAGGTGTTTGGCGACAACATCCAGCGCTTCATCCCAGCTCGCCGGACGCAAATATCCCTCTTTGCGTACATACGGTTGCTCAAGACGCTGGTATTTCAGTCCATCGCAAGCAAAGCGTGCTTTGTCGCTGATCCATTCTTCGTTAATGGCATCGTTCGCGCGTGGAGCGATCCGCATAACTTCACCGTCGCGCGAGTCAACGCGAATGTTGCTCCCCACGGCATCCATGACATCGATGCTCGCCGTTTTCTTCAGTTCCCAAGGCCGCGCCGCCGCCGCATAAGGCTTGCTGTTCAGCGCGCCGACCGGACAAATATCGATCAGGTTGCCGGACAACTCCGACCGCAAGGGCGGCGCAAGTCCGGCAATTTCCATGTTCTCCCCGCGAAAAAGAGCCCCCAGCTCCGGCGTGCCCGCGACTTCGTTCAGAAAGCGGATGCAGCGCGTGCAGTGAATGCAGCGCGTCATAGTCGTAGCGATAAGCGGCCCAAGGTCTTTGTCTTTGACAACCCTTTTGGCCTCCGTGGTGCGGCTGCGGTCGCGGCCATAGAGCACGGCCAGTTCCTGTAAATCGCATTCGCCGCCCTGATCGCACACGGGGCAATCCAGCGGATGATTGATGAGGAGCATCTCCATCACGCCCTTGCGCGCGGCTTGCACTTTTGGGCTGTTGGTGTGCACGACCATACCTTCCGCGCAGGGCTGCGCACAACTCGCAGCAAGTTTCGGCATTTTTTCAATCTCGACGAGGCACATGCGGCAACTACCCGCGATTTTCAGTTTCTTGTGATAACAAAAGCGCGGAATTTCGAGGCCCAATTGCTCGCACGCCTGCAGCACCGACGTTCCCTCGGCGACTTCCACCTTTCTGCCATTGATGGTCAGTTTAGGCATGCGTTACGTCGTTCCTTTCGCCTCTTTGCGGCACCGCTCGATCCGCCCCACCATCAGCGGCCGGAAATGCCGGATAAGGCCCTGCACCGGTCCTGCCGCCGCGTCACCCAGCGCGCAAATGGTGTTGCCTTCAATGTCCTTCGTGATGTCCAACAATAGATCGATTTCCTCAACTTCCGCCTCGCCCGTCACCATGCGGTCCATAAGACGCGCGATCCAGCCCGTGCCCTCACGGCAAGGCGTGCACTGGCCGCAACTTTCGTGGCAATAAAAACGGCTGAGGCGCGCAATCGCTTCGATCAAATCCGTCGTTTTATCCATAACGATCACGCCGCCCGTCCCAAGACCGGATTGAACATCGTGCAAACTGTCGAAGTCCATGAACACCGTGTCGCATATTTTCTTCGGCAGCAATGGCACGGACGATCCGCCCGGAATAACCGCCAGCAAATTGTCCCAGCCGCCGCGCACACCGCCCGCATGTTTTTCGATAAGCTCCTTAAGCGGAACGCCCATCGCCTCTTCCACGTTGCAGGGCTTGTTAACGTGACCGGAAATGGAAAAAATCTTCGTGCCCGTGTTGTTCGGCCGTCCGATGCCGGCGAACCATTTTGCGCCGCGGCGCAAAATCTCGGGCACCACCGCGATTGTTTCCACGTTATTGACTGTCGTCGGACATCCATAAAGGCCCGCCGTGGCCGGAAACGGCGGCTTGCTGCGTGGCAGGCCTTTTTTGCCCTCAAGACTTTCGAGCAGTGCCGTTTCCTCGCCGCAAATGTACGCGCCCGCGCCTCGATGCAGAATGACGTCGCAATCCCAGTTCGATCCTGCCGCTTTTTTGCCAAGCAGCCCGACTTCATAAGCTTCGTTGATCGCTTTTTGAACGCGCTCTGCCTCCAGTGCGAATTCGCCCCGGATGTAAATGAAACATGTATGGGCCCCTACTGCCGCAGCCGCGCATAAAGCGCCTTCCAACAAACGGTGCGGATCGTAGCGCAGGATATCGCGGTCCTTGCAGGTGCCGGGCTCGGACTCGTCCGCGTTCACGATAAGATAATGCGGACGATCTGACGGCTTTGGCATAAACGACCATTTCAGGCCCGTCGGAAACCCGGCGCCGCCGCGCCCGCGCAAACCCGATGCCTTTATTTCCTCGACCAGCGCAAAACGGCCCCTGTCCACCAGTACCGCTGTTTTGGTCCACACGCCGCGCGCCAGCGCGCCGTCAAGGCCCCACGGTTCCTTACCGGAGAGATTAGTGAACACGCGATCCCTATCCGCGAGCATCGCTATTCCTTCCCGGCTTTCCGGTTGGCTTTCAGGTCGGCAATAATCTTTTCGATCTCTTCCGGGGTCATGTTTTCAAAATACGCATCGTTAATCTGCACGACCGGCGCGCATGTGCACGCGCCGAGGCATTCAGTTTCAGCTAACGAAAACTTGCCGTCCGCCGTCACTTCCCCCGGCTTGATGCCGAGTTTTTTACGGCATACTTCCACAACCTTATCCGACCCGCGCAGCCAACACGGCGTTGTCCGGCAAACCTGGATATGATGTTCCCCGACGGGCTTCAGATTGAACTTCGAATAAAACGTCGCCACTTCATGCACGCGTATTGATGGCATGCCGAGCATTTTTGCCACGTACTCGATCGCTGCGCGGGGCAGCCAGTTGCCGTTCTGCCTCTGCGCCAGGCTAAGCAAGGGCAAGACCGCGCTTGCCTGTCTGCCCTCAGGGTACTGCGCGATGATTTTCTCTGCCTTCGTCAGGTTTTCCGGCGAAAAAAAGAAACGTTTGGGCTCTTTCGGAGTTTTGGTCTTCATCGGTCAACCTCCCCAAAAACGATATCGAGGCTGCCGATGATCGCGACCACATCGGCCAGCATATGGCCTTTGCACATAAGCTCGAGCGCCTGCAGGTGCGCGAAGCTCGGCGCGCGAATTTTACAGCGATAAGGTTTGTTCGAACCGTCTGCGACAAGATAAACGCCGAACTCGCCTTTCGGCGCTTCAACAGCCGTGTATGTTTCGCCGGCAGGCACGTGATAGCCTTCGGAAAAAAGCTTGAAATGGTGGATCAACGCTTCCATCGAGCGCTCTATCTCGGAGCGAAGCGGCGGCGCTATCTTGGGATCGTCCACCATCACCGGCCCTTCGGGCATTTCTTTCAAGCATTGCTGAATAATGCGGTTTGACTGGCGCATTTCTTCCATGCGCACAAGATAACGCGCATAGCAATCGCCTGTCTTGCCCACGGGAATATCGAAATCCATTTTATCATAGACGTCATAGGGCTGGCTCTTCCGTAAATCCCACGCAACGCCGGACGCACGCAACATTGGCCCCGAAAAACCCCAGTCGAGCGCCTGTTCTTTCGTGACTGCGCCGATATCGACCGTGCGTTGTTTGAAGATGCGGTTCTCGGTCAAAAGTTCTTCGATGCTATGCAGAAACGTGGGAAAGCCTTCGGTATAAGCCGCCATATCCTCCGCCAGACCTTCCGGCAAATCCCGGCAAACGCCGCCGGGACGGAAATAATTCGCGTGCATGCGCGCGCCGCTGACGCGTTCATAAAATTCAATCATTTTTTCGCGTTCTTCGAATCCCCAGAGCGATGGCGTAACCGCACCTGTATCGAGGGCAGACGTCGTGATATTGAGAATGTGGCTCAGCAGGCGCGTAATTTCAGCAAAAAGCACGCGGATATACTGTGCGCGCGGCGGCGGCGTGATGCCGAGCAGTTTTTCCACGGCCAAAGCAAACGCGTGCTCCTGCGCCATGGGCGCAACGTAGTCGAGCCGGTCGAAATACGGCAACGCCTGCGTATAGGTTTTATATTCGATAAGCTTTTCCGTCCCGCGATGCAGAAGGCCGATGTGCGGGTCCGCCCGCTCGACCACCTCGCCATCCAGCTCAAGGATTAAGCGCAACACGCCGTGCGCGGACGGATGCTGCGGCCCGAGGTTGAGGGTGAAGGGACGGCTCATGTTTCCCCCTTCCACGGATGTGGAAAGTCGTATTCGCGGTACTCCTGCGTCAGTTTGACGGGCTCATACGCCACGCGCTGTTTTTCGTTGTCGTAACGCGCCTGAACATGGCCGGAGAGCGGGAAATCCTTTCGTAGCGGATGGCCTTCAAAATCATAATCCGTAAGAATACGCCGTAAATCCGGGTGCGCTGTGAACTTCACGCCGTACAAATCCCACACTTCACGTTCGAACCATCCCGCCGCGCTGTAAACACTGACCACAGAAGACACGGGTGTATTCTCGTCCGTTTCAACCTTCACCCGCAACCGTCCGTTATGCGGCAAACTGAGCAGGTGATAGACAATTTCAAATCTTCTCGGTCTCTGGGGATAATCGACGCCGCAGATGTCCATTAGTTGCGTCATGGCCGTAGCCGGATCGTCCCGTAGTTTCATTAATACTTCAACGATACGTTCGCTCGGTAATGAAAGCGTGATTTCGCCAAATTGTTCCGACAGCCGCGTGTTGTCCTTGCCCAGTATTTGGACAATTGTTTTTTTCAGGCTTTGCTTTTTCGCGCCCGCCTTCATACCGAAGCCCGCCGGATGATTTTGTTGCCGCGCCGGATTTTGCGGTGAAGCTGCAGGATGCCGTGGATCAACGCCTCGGGCGAAGGGGGACAACCGGGCACATACACATCCACCGGCACGATCTGGTCGCACCCGCGCACGACCGAATAGGAATGATGGTAATAACCGCCGCCGTTCGCGCAGCTGCCCATGGAGATGACCCAGCGCGGCTCGGCCATCTGGTCGTAGACCTTGCGGAGCGCCACCGCCATTTTGTTTGTGAGCGTGCCGGCCACGATCATGACATCCGACTGGCGCGGACTGGGGCGCGGCATCATCCCGAAACGGTCGAGGTCATAGCGCGCCATGTAAGCGTGAATCATTTCGATTCCGCAACAGGCCAGGCCGAACGTCATCGGCCACATGGATCCCGTGCGTGCCCACGCAAGCAAATCCTCCATTTTGGCGAGCATGAAACCACGGTCCCGAACGTCCTCGACGATCCACTCGTCAGCGTTGGGTGGAGCGGAGCGTTCTATTCCCATTCGAGCGCCCCCTTCTTCCATTCGTAGATGAAACCGACGGTGAGTACACCGAGGAACACGATCATTGACCAAAAGCCGATGATACCGACATCGCCGAGCGCAATGGCCCACGGGAAAAGAAACGCGACCTCCAGATCGAAAATGATGAAGAGAATGGCGATCAGGTAAAAACGCACGTTGAATCTTTCGCGTGCGTCGCCGAAGGCTTTAAAGCCGCACTCGTAGGGCGATAGCTTGGCTTTATCGGGTTTCTGCTTGGCGATCACGAACGACAAGCCGACAGCCACAATGCTTATGATCAAAGCGACGGCGGAAAACAGCAGAATGGGCAGGTAGTCGTTCAGAAGGTCGCCGGGCATGGAAAAGCATCGAAAGGAGTGCGCGAATCAGCAGAATCCTACGCCCACCGGGCGAAATCAAGTCCATGTGAAAACGTGCTTTTTTGGGTACGCAACCCTTACAAAAAGGGCTCGAATGGACCCGTTGCCCGGACGAAACAGGTACGCCGTGCGCGACGAAAGTGTACGCAAATGAAAAATGGCGCGAGTGACGGGACTTGAACCCGCGACCTTCGGCGTGACAGGCCGACGCTCTAACCAACTGAGCTACACCCGCTAATAGGCCCCTAGCGGAAGCCGCAACCTTTAGGCTACTCAAGGGCTTAATGTCAATCCTGCAGGGCCATAAACCCGAATTTACCTTATTTATGAAGGCTTGGATAGGAAAACGGCTGAAAATCCAATGCGCGTATTGGAGCTCGTCCGCCTTCGCTAAAGCTTCGGCGGACATAAGATTTGCTAAGGCTCACTGCGTTCGCCAAGCAAACCTAATGGTGGGCGGTGAGAGGTTTGAACTCCCGGCCCCCTCGGTGTAAACGAGATGCTCTACCGCTGAGCTAACCGCCCCCATTGTTTTCCGCTGAACACAGGTACCAGAAATTACCTTGCAATTGAACCCTTGTTTTCGGCGCTGCTATTGCCCTGAAAATCGTTCGGGCCGGGGGACGTCCCTCCGGCCCGATAATCTTTCATTCAAACTTAAAAACTGGGTCCCTGCTTTCGCAGGGATAAGCGTTTTCTAAGCTCGCGTCCGCTCGCTAAGAAAACAGCTTACTTCTTTCCTGCCGTTCCCGTGTTGACCTGTTCCTTAAGCTGCTTGCCGGCGCGGAACTTCGGCAGTTTCGATGCCTTAATGCTGATAACCTCGCCCGTGCGTGGGTTGCGGCCTTTCGCGGCGGCGCGTTTCGACACATAGAAGTTGCCAAAGCCGACAAGACGCACTTCCTCACCCTTCTTCAAACTATTTTCAATCGTTGCCAATACAGTGTCGACAACCGTTGCAATAGCGGCTTTCGACAGGTCGAGCTTCGCCAGCGATTTGCTATCAGCGACAGCCGAAATGAATTCGTTCTTGTTCACGTGAGAATCTCCCAAAGTTTGAGTGCGGGGGCCAGACGATCCGTTGCGCACGTTGCGCAGCGCCTCCAGCCACGACATCACTTTAGGCGTCGATGTTTTATCCTGTCAATTAGGCATCACAAAAAAAGTGTGGGTTTCTGCGGGTTCCAGAGGAATTTGCGTTAACGCTACCGACGCTAGAATCGTTCTATCCAGATTTCGGACGGACGAAATTATTAATGTCTCACGCCTTCATCCGCTGTTTCAGACTCAACCACCTGCGCTTTGTCCGCCGCCAGTTGCGCTGTTTCATCCCATTCTATTGGCGTAAGCGGTTGTGTCAGCGCAAATTTTAGCACTTCGTCGACAGTGTTAATGAAGATGATCTTGAGTCCCTTTTTAACGTTATCCGGAATCTCCGTAAGATCTTTTTCATTTTCTTTCGGGATTAAAACTGTGGTTAATCCGCCGCGAAGCGCCGCTAAAAGTTTTTCTTTGAGACCGCCAATGGGTAAGATCCTACCTCTCAGGGTTATCTCGCCGGTCATCGCCACATCCTTGTGAACGGGGATTCCCGTGAGCACCGAGACAATCGACGTCACCATAGCGACGCCGGCGCTGGGGCCATCTTTGGGCGTTGCGCCCTCCGGAACGTGGACGTGAATATCTCTTTTATCAAGAAGTGTGGGTTTGATCCCAAATGCCACGGCGCGAGCCTTTACGTAACTCTCGGCGGCTTGGACGGATTCACGCATAACATCGCCGAGCTTGCCGGTGATGATAATTTTCCCTTTCCCGGGCAGGGCAACCGCTTCGATCGACAGCAATTCGCCGCCGACTTCCGTCCACGCAAGACCCGTAGTAACGCCGACCAAGTCTTCGGCTTCGACTTCGCCAAAACGGAATTTTTTCACGCCCGCGTATTTTTCCAGATTGCGGCGCGTAATATGGATCGACTTCAGGTTCTTGACCAGAATTTCCTTGATCGATTTCCGCGCAAGATTGGCGATTTCGCGCTCCACGTTACGCACACCCGCTTCACGCGTGTAGTAGCGAATAATATCGCGCAACGCGTCTTCGGATATTGAAAACTCTGTTTTCTTCAAGCCATGCTCCTTGATCGCTTTCGGAATCAAGTGGCGCTTGGCGATCTCAATTTTTTCATCCTCGGTGTAGCCGGCAATACGAATGATTTCCATGCGATCCAACAAGGGTTGGGGCATGCGCAACGTATTTGCCGTGCACACGAACATCACGTCCGAAAGATCGTAATCAACTTCCATGTAGTGATCGTTAAACGTGTTGTTCTGTTCGGGATCGAGCACTTCGAGAAGAGCCGAGGTCGGATCGCCCCGCCAGTCGGAACCCAGTTTGTCCACCTCGTCAAAGAGGAAAAGCGGATTGGATGACTTCGCTTTTTTCATCCCCTGAATGACTTTGCCGGGCATCGAACCGATATATGTGCGGCGATGGCCGCGGATTTCGGCTTCGTCCCGTATGCCGCCAAGCGACATGCGGACAAAGTTACGCCCCGTCGCGCGCGCAATAGACTTGCCCAGCGACGTCTTACCGACGCCCGGCGGGCCCAGAAGGCACAAAATGGGCCCCTTGAGCTTGCTGTGCCGCTGTTGCACGGCAAGATACTCAAGGATGCGCTCTTTGACCTTCTCAAGGCCGTAATGGTCAACATCGAGTATCTTTTGCGCTTCCTTGATATTGCGGCGCGTTTTCGTCCGCTTTTGCCAAGGGATCGAAAGCATCCAGTCCAGATAATTCCGCACCACCGTCGCTTCTGCCGACATCGGGCTCATCGAACGGAGTTTTTTGAGTTCAGCCAGCGCCTTTTCCCGCGCTTCCTTGCTCATTTTCGTTTCGTTGATACGCTTTTCAAGTTCGGCGTTTTCATCACGGCCGTCTTCGCCCTCGCCAAGCTCTTTCTGAATCGCCTTCATCTGCTCGTTCAGATAGTACTCGCGCTGCGTCCGCTCCATTTGCTTTTTAACGCGCGTGCGAATCCGTTTTTCGACCTGCAAGACGCCGATTTCGCCTTCCATATGGCCGAAGATTTTTTCAAGCCGATCGTTAACGGAAGCGATTTCGAGCAATTGCTGTTTGTCGGCAATCTTGAGCGTTAGGTGCGATGCCACCGTGTCCGCAAGCTTGGCCGGATCGTCAATCTGGTTGACCGAAACCATGACTTCCGGCGGAATTTTTTTGTTCAGCTTGATATACTGTTCGAACTGCCCCACAACAGCGCGTGCCAGAGCTTCCAGCTCACCCTTGTCGCCGACAAATTCGTCAATGGGTTCAGCAAATGCCTGAAAAAATTCAAGGTTCTCGGCAAAGCGCGCGACTTTGGCGCGGTGACTACCTTCGACAAGCACTTTTACCGTGCCGTCGGGCAGTTTTAAAAGCTGCAGCACCGTCCCGACGGTACCCAAATTGTAAAGGTCTTCCTTGGTTGGATCGTCTTGCGACGCGTTTTTTTGCGTCAGCAACAGAATGTGCTTATCTTCCTGCATGACATCTTCAAGCGCGCGCACCGACTTCTCGCGCCCGACAAAAAGCGGCACGATCATGTGCGGAAAAACAACGATGTCGCGCAAAGGCAAAACAGGATAAAGCGCGCCACCGGAAGTTTGCAAAACCATATTGATTCCTTTCATAGCCCCTTGAGAAGGCTCAGTCTTATAGCATTAGAATGCGTCAAATCCGAATCGGAGAACATCGAAAATTTATCATCCGATTGGTTAACAGATTGGGTGTTTTATAAAAAATTCAAGAGGTCGCCCATTAACCCTAACAATCGTTCCGGGATCGTATTGGCATAAACCATAAATTCTTTAGGGCAAAACCTATAGTAAAGTTTACAGGCAATGGTCTGTGACGCCCTGAGGTTGGGGAATCACACACCAAACAAATGAAGACGTACATAATAACCTTTCAGGGTTAATATCACTTGGGCATTGCCCGTTTTCGGTTCGCCTATAGCCGTGTTTCTCCATAATGTTCACGGAGGCAAGGCAACATGAATTATCCTTACAGATATCGCGTAGTTCTTTGTAATACGCCGTAATTGCGGCCTTCTCTTCGGCACTTTTAATGCATGCCTTCACGGGTGTTGCGACGATAAATAACCCCAAAAGAGTGAGAAAAACAAAAGTGGTTTTCATATTTCCCTTTCGAAGAAAATAACTCCATCACGCCGGCTGCGCAGCGGTGCGCTGTGCGCCATGCACAAGGATGGGTTGGGCTTTGCCTTCCACAACTTCCCCGTTCACAATCATCTTTTCCACATCGGTCTTGCCGGGGAGATCAAACATAGACTCAAGCAGAACACCTTCCATGATCGAACGCAGGCCGCGCGCGCCTGTTTTGCGGGCGATGGCTTTCTGGGCGATCGCCCTGAGCGCGTCTTCGTTGATCTCCAGTACCACGTTTTCCATCTCGAACAGACGCTGAAACTGTTTGACCAACGCGTTCTTGGGCCTTGTGAGAATGTCGATGAGCGCCGACTCATCAAGGTCGGACAGCGTTGCGATAACGGGCATACGGCCAATAAATTCAGGAATAAGGCCGAACTTCAAAAGATCGTCCGGCTCGACTTCACGCAGCACGTCGCCGACACGGCGGTCGTCCGGCCCGCGCACGTCGGCGTTGAATCCGATCGACGACCCGCGGCCGCGCGCGGAAATGATTTTATCCAAACCCGCAAATGCGCCGCCACAAATAAACAGAATATTGGTCGTGTCGACTTGCAAAAATTCCTGCTGCGGATGCTTGCGTCCGCCTTGCGGAGGCACCGAAGCCACCGTGCCTTCCATAATTTTAAGCAGCGCCTGCTGCACGCCTTCGCCCGACACATCGCGCGTGATAGACGGATTGTCCGACTTTCGGCTGATTTTGTCGATTTCATCGATATAGACGATGCCGCGTTGCGCCCGTTCAACATTATAATCCGCGGCTTGTAACAACTTGAGGATGATGTTTTCCACATCTTCACCAACGTAACCGGCTTCGGTGAGCGTCGTGGCATCCGCCATGGTGAAAGGCACATCGATAATGCGCGCCAGCGTCTGCGCCAAGAGCGTTTTGCCGCAACCTGTGGGGCCGAGCAGCAGAATGTTGGATTTTGCGAGCTCAACATCCGAATTGCGTGCGCCATGTGCCAACCGCTTATAGTGATTGTGCACGGCAACCGAAAGCACACGCTTCGCATGCTCTTGCCCGATGACATAATCGTCGAGAACCGCCTTGATGTCGCGCGGCACGGGAACGCCATCGCGTGATTTCACCAGCGTGGTCTTGCTTTCTTCGCGAATAATGTCCATGCAGAGCTCGACGCATTCATCACAGATGAACACCGTCGGTCCGGCAATAAGCTTGCGCACTTCGTGCTGGCTCTTGCCGCAGAAGGAACAGTATAGCGTGTTCTTCGTGTCGCTGCTGCTGGTTTTGGACATTGCGGCCCTTGCTCTTTGTTCATGATGCCGACAGAGGCAGATCACCCACCCTTAAACGGCACCTTCCTTAACAACCTATTCCGGCGCTGGTTACCGGATTATTAATCCGGAACAAATTGTCTCAGGCCGCTTTTTTCTCGGACTCACCGCCCGGACGCTTGGTGACGACCTCGTCAATAATTCCGAAGGCCTTGGCTTCTTCGGCCGACATAAAGTTGTCGCGGTCCACGGCAGTGGCAATTTTTTCAAGCGGTTGGCCCGTGTGGCGCACATAGATTTCGTTCAAACGCGAGCGGAGTTTGAGTATTTCGCGGGCCTGAATTTCAATATCGGCCGCTTGTCCCTGCGCGCCGCCTGAAGGCTGATGGATCATGACCCGGCTGTTGGGCAACGAGAACCGCTTGCCCTTCGCCCCGGCGCATAGCAACAGAGATCCCATGGAGCAGGCTTGACCGATGCACACGGTCGAGATGGGGGATTTGATGTACTGCATGGTGTCATACATCGCGAGGCCCGATGAAACGATCCCGCCCGGTGAATTAATATAGAGGGAGATATCCTTGTTCGGGCTCTCCGATTCAAGGAATAAAAGCTGGGCACAAACAAGGCTGGACATATGATCATCCACCTGTCCGACCATAAAAATAATGCGCTCTTTCAGAAGGCGCGAATAGATGTCATAGGACCGTTCGCCACGCGACGTTTGCTCGACCACGATGGGAACGAGATTGGCGAGTGTTTCAACAGGATCGCGGTCTGTAATCGACATGACGAATGAGCTCCTCAGAGGCTTGCGGGTTAAAGCAGCGGCGGGGATACCAAGTTAGCGCATTCCGCGAAGATGGCAAGTCACGAGATTGCGGCCAAATTTTTCAATGGCCTTGATCAATCCATCTCTTCCGGCATCTTCATCAATTCATCAGCCGAGACCTTTTTGTCCGTGATCTTGGCTTGCGCAAGGATGAAATCTACGACTTTTTCTTCGAGAAGTGGGGCGCGCAAGCGCTCGATAGCGCCCTCGGTCTTCGTGTAATAGTCGATGACCGACTTTTCCTGGCCGGGAAAACGCCGCGCTTCAGCGATCATGGCGTTGCGCAAGTCGTTCGGGCTGACCTCGATCTTGTTCTTTTGCGCAACCTCGGCCAGCAAAAGCCCAAGCCGGATGCGGCGCTCGGCAATCGCACGGTATTCCTTTTTCAGCTTGTCATCGCTCTTCTTGGCGTCGTCTTTATCAAGCTTGCCTGCGGCTTTGTCCTTCTCAACCTGTTGCCAGATCGCGTTGAATTCCGCATCGGCCATGCCCGAAGGAATGGTAAAGTCGTGCTTTTCCGCCAATTGATCCATCAACTGGCGCTTCAGGACAGCGCGCGTAACGCGGCCATAGTTGCCCTTGATGTCGTCCGCAATGCGCTCGCGCAGCTTGGCAAGGCTGGGGAATCCGGCTTCCTTGGCCAACTCGTCGTTCGGTTCAATCGGTTTCCACTCCCTTATTTCCTTTACGGTCACGGCAAACTCGGCCGTCTTTCCGGCCAAGTGACTGGCGTGATACTCTTGCGGAAAATCAACAACGACCTTTTTGTTGGCGCCAGCCTTCATCCCCATAAGCTGATCCTCGAACGTGCCCACAAACGAGCCCGATCCCAATTCGATCCGGTGGTTGTCGGCCTTCATGCCCGGGTACGGCGTGCCATCCACGGTGCCGTCAAAATCGATGACAAGCGTGTCGCCTTTTTTCGCCGCGCGGGATTCCGTCACAACTTCCGGATCCTTCATTGACTTCACAAGCCGCAAGACGGCCTCGTCAATGGTTGCATCGGCGACATCCGCCATGGGGCGCTCAAAACTTAGGGAACCGAAATCAACGGGTTTGATCTCGGGTAGCACTTCGACGGCCAATTTGAACTCGACATCCTGCCCATCGGCATAACTTACCAGTTCGACCTTCGGCTGAAGCGCCGGGCGGAGATGGCGTTCGCTCAACGTCTTTTGCGTGCTCTCGGCAACGGCTCTGTCGAGAACATCGGCGCGGGCGTTATTGCCAAAGCGCTGGCGAAGAATATGCAGCGGCGCTTTGCCGGGGCGAAAGCCCTGTATCTTCGCGGTTTTGCCGATTTCCTGCAAACGCTCGGTCAGCGATTGCTCGACCATTTCTAACGGAATTTTGATATTGAATTCGCGATTCAATCCTTCTTTGACCGTTTCCTTAACTTCAATCATGATCTTTTCCTGTTTGTTCTTGTTTGTCCGTTTTCAAAATCATCCAGTCCCCCTTCGCTAAAGCTGCGGGGGACACTCCTTCGCCTATATCGCCTTCGGATGGCTTCGCCACCCGAAGCCGAAGGCGAAGGGTGGTGCGGGTGAAGGGACTTGAACCCCTACGGCCGAAACCACCAGGACCTAAACCTGGCGCGTCTACCAATTCCGCCACACCCGCATGGCCAAAGGCGGAAGACACCTACCAGAAGACCGGGGTAAGGGGAACTTATTTATAAGCCCCTTAATCCTGGCTTTTTTACCCTAAGATACCCGCTCTCGGTACCGTGTCTGGAAGACCCCCAGCGCCAGCGTGCGTTCTTCCACGGTCGGCATTCCCGAACCGCGCGCGACCTGAAGCTGGAAGCGCACATGCGGAATGCCCATTTTGTCTTCCGCGACCTGCGTCACATAGGCGATCTCAACCACCGCGCCTGTGCCATAGCGTCGGTAAGCTGACCCGGCCTGAATGTCGGCATCGCGATTTGAAAGAGCGTTAAGGATCATTCTCCTGACCTTCGGCTCGTCCCTCGAAAACGTTTCCAATCCGAAACGACGCCGCCCAAAAGACACTCAAAGTGGCCCGACTATGGGCTTTCCGACCACCGCTGACAAGTCTTTAAGCACGCTTGGCAAGCTGTTAACCAGGTCTTCAGCGATTAGCCCGGGGCCCAAAAGGCCGGCAATTCGGCCATGAATCCAGCAAGCGGCCGCCGCCGACTGGAATAGAGGCATTCCGGGGGTTAGCAAGCCTAAAATCATCCCGGCCAGCACATCCCCCGAACCGCCTGTCGCAAGCCATGCCGGGGCGTTCGTGTTAACCACAACGCGGCCTTCCGGATCAGCGATAACCGTATCCGCGCCCTTCAGCAAAACGACGCATCCCGCCATTTCAGCGGCTTTGCGGACCCGGGCAATCTTGTTGGCTCCGGCATCGATCCTCGCGCCGAACAGGCGCATAAATTCACCCTCGTGTGGCGTTAAAACACAATTTGGATGCAGGTTATGAAACAGCGCCTCTGACCCATCGGCAAAAACGGTCAAAGCATCGGCATCCAAAACCGTCTGCTTGCGTGTCTCAAGCGCAGCCAGAACCAGTTCTTTTGCTGCTCCGTTAGCGCCAAGCCCAGGTCCAACGAGCACCGTATTCCTTTTGGGATCATCAAGCATGGCGCGCCATTCATCGAGCGTTTCGGCGCGCCGGACGAGCACGCTTTCCAGCGATGTCGCATAAACGGACAGAACGGCATCGGGCACGCCCAAGGTCACAAGTCCTGCGCCAAGGCGCTGGGCCGCTCGCGCCGCAAGCCGCGACGCGCCTGTCATGACCGCGCCGCCCAGTATGAGCGCGTGACCCCGCGAATACTTATGGCCTTCGGGTTGCGGAAACGGAAAGTCAGACAGCCACAGATCGGGATGGTTTTCGGCAACGGATGGTTTTATCTCGTTCAATACGGTTGGGGAAATTCCGATATCGGTGACAACCGTCTCGCCATTACGCACCGCGCCCGGTAAAAGCACATGTCCCCATTTTTTGCGGAAGAACGTTACCGTAACTTGCGCCTGCACGGCAGTTCCTTTGCTCTGCCCGGTATCGCCATCAACGCCGCTGGCCATGTCAATCGCGACGACCAGCATGTTGCGGGCTTTCAATTTGTCGATGGTTCGGGCAATCTCGCCCGCCAACGGACGTTGCAGACCTGTGCCAAACAAGGCGTCGACCACCATATCGACTTGCTCAAACAGATCAGGGGTAAGAGGCCTTGTTTCCCCATGCCATTCCTGAACAGCTTGCGCGGCATCGGGCGGCAAAGAATTTGAGGGCAGTGCACCGATGAACACAGGCCACCCTGCCTTTCGCAACGTTTCCGCGACAACATAGCCATCGCCACCGTTATTGCCTGGCCCGCACATGACCAGAACACGGCATGGCTTCCAACGGTCCTGAATTATGCGCGCGACGGCATGTCCCGCGTTTTGCATCAGGTCGTAATAGGAAAACCTTCCCTCCGCGCAGCAAAGCTGCTCGGCACAACGCATTTCGTCGCACGTCAAAAGCGCATGGCGGTTCCAGTTGAAGGAGCTCTCAGGGGTCGGCATTCGAGGATCAAGGTTTCGAAACAGGATGCGGGAAGGAAGAGAATAAACAGATCACCGTTTATCTGTCTTCTTTTTTTCTCTTTGCCCCGAACACAGGCCCCTGAAGGTTGACCCCTATGATCAGGACGCTCTGCACGACCAGCATCAACAAGCGCGTTCCCAAAGCTAAAAGCCCTGCGCTGACAGGCTCCGTGCCGGCAAAAGCAAGAAGCCCGGCCCAGCCCCATTCCGCCACGCCCAGATTGCCGGGCGTCAACGGAATCAGAAACAGCAAAGCGACGACTGGCGCGGCCGCGGCGATCACAACAGGTTCAATCGCCAAGCCAAGCGCTGGGGCCGCAACCACAAGCCGCGCCACCGTCAACAGCACACGCAACGCCGACCATGCCAATAAAGACAACATGAAAGGCCGCAGGGACCGCCAGAAAAATCGGTTCAGAAAAAAAATAATAGCGCTCGTTCCCAGCAAGCCAAGAACCGCTACAGGCGCCCACATCCAAACGTCAACGTGGCGCCAAAGAATAAGAACCGCCGCCGGCAAAAGCGCCGTCAACAAAGCGAACTCCATCAGCTGATCGTAGAAAGCGTTGCCTGCGCCTGCGCGCCAATTTACATCCGGCATATGCCGCGTGGCCCAGCTTCGCCCCAGAATGATAGCCAGCGAAGGCGGCATGAATTGCCCGAACCAATTCTGCCATGCGAAGTGCCGAAAGAAAAAACCGGGTGCAGGTTCCTTGCCAGCGTTGCCATGCAGCGCTTTGGCCCATAGCGCCCACTTGCGCGCACCGCTTCCCCACAACGCGATCGTGAGAAGAGCGATAACAACAACCCAAGGCCACGACAAACCATATAAAAGCCGCCGCCAGTCGGCCTCGCGCACATCAAGATGCAGGATGAGTCCCACGCAAAGGGCCAGACCGACAGTCAATCCCGTGCCGAGACGCAACCAGGACCAGCTGTTGTTTTCGGGAGGCGCTTCACTCATGCCGCAGGACCTCGTGCGTCATACGAAGAATGTCGCAGACCACTTCTTTGGCATTCATGATGTAGGGATGAATCGTATGGATCTCCTGCACAGGGATAGAAGAGATGTTCGTTTCAGAGGTCATAAGTATGCCATCGTTTGGCGTATCGCCAAGAGGGGCCCAGCGGCCACGCCACCCACCCGTTCCCGCATATATCTTCGCCGGCATGGAAGGGAGAGGCAACGTGTCCATGAAACCCGGGTCGGCCAGACGCTGCCCCATTTCGCCGGTGACGCAGCGATAAAGACGGCGCGGCGCAAAATATCGCGCGGCGCGGCAAGCCTTGGCTGGTGGCGCGAGGAAAAAACACGCCGCCGGCGGCCGCGCAAGGTGCAGCAAAACCGATCGAATTAAAACGCAACCCAACGAATGACCGACAAGAATATAAGGAGAATCCGCCGCCCGGCAATCAATATACCTCGTGAGTCTTTTCTGGCACGGCTCCCATCTTTCAAAGGTCGCGGAGTAACCGAACAACGAGGGAGACAAGCCGCCCTTATAAAGGCGCGCCGCCAAAAACATCATGGAGATGGGTGAACGCCCCATGCCGTGGACGAGAATAGCGCGCGGTGAATTTTTTGATTTGATTTTGGCCGGGTTCATTGAAAACGGGTATAACATGTCTGTAATCATGAGCGAAATCTCTTCATTTTGGATATATCCTCAACAAGGAGGTTTACGAAACCGCTCTGCGCTTTTGATTAAATCATGAGCAAAGCGAATAATTTTTCGGCTTTAAATAAAATCATCTTGCTCTAACTTTTCCTGATGAGCCTTAGGAAACCTATAAAAGCTACCGCCCCGTGCTTGACACGGGGCCCACAAGCTTTAACCGAAGTCGGCAATTCTTGGAGAATGGGGCGACCGATGGGACTTGAACCCACGACAACTCGGACCACAACCGAGGGCTCTACCAACTGAGCTACGGCCGCCACACAAAAAGACATCACAAACAAAAACGCCCGGCCCTCATGATATCTGAGAGGGTTACCGAGCGAACATTCCCTGTAAACGCTGAACCGGTGTGGACAGCTTTACGGATGTGCATCCTAAACCCAAATTGGCAAAGTTGTCAAGAGCTTAAAGTGCTGTCATAGGGCTTGCCAGGTTCAGGCCATTGATTCGTTTTTTGCCGTTGTTTTCAACCCTTCAACCTAAGGATTGCAATATGTCTATCCCCAAAGCCGTTCTCGACCTGATCAAGAAACACAACATTAAATACATCGATTTGCGCTTCACCGACCCGCGCGGCAAGTTGCAGCATTTAACCCAGCATATTGGCACGCTCGACGAAGACGCTTTCAAGAACGGCGTCATGTTCGACGGCTCTTCCATCGCCGGATGGCGCACTATCAACGAATCCGATATGGCGCTGATACCCGACGCCGGCACAGCCGTAATCGATCCCTTTTATGCCGAACCGACCTTGACGCTGTTCTGCGATGTTTATGAACCGGTATCCGGCAAACCCTACAACCGTTGCCCCCGTTCGATTGCCAAGAAGGCTGAAAAATATCTTCGCTCCTCAGGCGTCGGCGATATTGCCTATTTTGGACCCGAAGCGGAGTTCTTCGTTTTCGACGACGTGAGGTTCAGCGTCGATTCGCACCATACGTTTTTCAAGCTGGATTCATCCGAAGCGCCGCAGAATACGGGCCGCGAATACGCCGACGGCAATTTGGGCCATCGTCCTCGCGTCAAAGGCGGCTACTTCCCTGTCAACCCTGTCGATTCCGCGCAGGACCTGCGCACGGAGATGATGGTCATCCTCCAGCAAATGGGCGTGGAAGTCGAAAAGCATCATCATGAAGTAGCAACCGCCCAACACGAGCTTGGCGTGAAGTACGCGCCGTTGGTGCACAGCGCCGACAGCACGCAGCTCTACAAATATGTCGTGCACAATGTCGCTCATACCTACGGCAAAACGGCGACGTTCATGCCGAAGCCCATGTTGGGAGACAACGGCTCGGGCATGCACACGCACCAGTCGCTTTGGAAAGGCAGTAAACCGCTGTTCGCGGGCAAAAAATATGCGGGCCTTTCGGACATGGCGCTCTATTATATCGGCGGCATCATCAAGCACGCCCGGGCGCTCAACGCGCTAACGAACCCGACGACCAACAGCTATAAACGTCTGGTTCCGGGCTATGAAGCGCCGGTGTTGCTCGCTTACTCTGCGCGCAATCGTTCGGCGTCGTGCCGCATCCCGCATTGCAACGGCCCGAATGGCAAACGTGTGGAAGTCCGCTTTCCGGATCCTTGCGCGAATCCCTATCTCGCCTTCGCGGGCATGCTGATGGCCGGGCTCGACGGGATCAAAAACAAGATCCACCCCGGCGACGCGATGGACAAAGACCTTTACCATCTGCCGCCGAAAGAGCTGGCGAAGATTCCAACCGTCTGCAACTCGCTCACGCAGGCGATCAAAAACATAAAAAACGACCGCGCTTTCCTCCTGAAAGGCGGCGTGTTCACTGACGACATGCTCGACAGCTATCTCGAGCTGAAACAGGAGGAATACGACCGCGTCCGCATGACGCCGCATCCGGTTGAATACGACATGTATTATTCGTCATAGTATTTGAAGGAACGGCACTATTAACCATGAAGAGCGTCCGGAAATGGACGCTCTTTATTCTTAACGTCGTCTCTTTTAGGCGACAGGCCCTGAAAAAGAAGACCTGAAAGCAATGCCGCGCCTTGACAGGTGGCGCAGCTTTTGTAAACTCGAGCCCATGCAAACGAGGTCTTACCATAACTTGACCGCCCAGCGCCTTCTTATCAACCTAGCGCTGCTTCTGCTGCTGCGCGCTTAGCGCGCATATATCCACGTCTCCCTTACAATTTATCCTGTTTGTACCATTCGAAGATGGAGTTTTATTATGTCTATTGCACAACCAAAACCACGTTCAGCGCACAGTTCTTCACGCCGGAATTCGTGCCACGTTTCCATGACTACTTTTTTTGATGCCTTTTCCGCCGACCTGCGCGCGGCTTACCCGACGGATGACGGCGCCAAGCTTCTGGATTTTATTGTCGGCGGACGCCTAACAGGTGACGAACAATCGACCGAAGAAAAACTGCATGCCCTGTGGACGGCCGCAAACAACTTCAGGCAAGATGCCGTCTACAGTTCGCCTCAACTTGAAAAGAAAATTGACTGGAACGGATTTGAAGCGGCGGTCTCAGGCCTCAACGGCACGGACATCAGGGCTTTCGCTGCCGCGCAAGCCGAAGTTCTTGGCACGGATATAGTCAAAATCGTTCGTTACCCGGACGTTGTTTGCACTTTCGTGAAACCAAAGGCGTCGACGCCCAGAGCCGTGCTTGGCGGATGAGCCATACAATTCTTTCCACTTCGAGGGGAGGGGTAGAAAGGGGAGCGTACGACTTGGTTTGGGCCTTGATCTTGCACGGTTTCTCAGGCGGAAAGGATCTCCCCCCGCTCCCGTCTACGCTGATTCCGCTATGATATCTCTCCGGTTATGATCCCCTCATGCTCCGCACCTGTTCCGGCCCCGCTCAAGCGCTGTTCCGGGTATGCTCCCGGCACGCTCCCGGTATGCTCCAGACATACTCCACGTATTTTCCGCGCTCGCTCAACGTGCGTTCTCCCCCTGCTCTGACGTTGCTCAGATCAGAAAAATCCTTTTTAGAACAATCTTTTAAGCTCGTCCCAGCTATGTCTGGCGCACATCCGCCGCATCTTCGAGAACCAACTGAACCCGTTTTTCACCCCGCCACTCGTCGCACCGCAAGCATCCGGCAAGGTGGCACATGCCGCCTCGACGGCTGAGTAATGCGGGACCCAAGCCGTTCTCCATAGCGCGGAAAGCGATCGCCCGCACGCGTGCGCCGCCGTTCATCACAATCAAGCTGACGTGCCTGTCCCCTACAACTTCCGCGCGAATGATGCGCGAATCCGGCACCGCAAAACGCGGCTCCGCGTTGCCGGCCCCGAATGGCGCCAATTTTGCAATCTTTTCAATAAGTTCAACCCGCAACGCCGCCCCTGCCGCCATGCCATCCAGCATCAGCGTTGGGCGTAACGGCTCCGCCGCTAGTTGCTTGCCGATCCGCTCGTTTAAAAACTCACGCAGGGCCGTTATTGCCTCGCGTTTTACGGTTATTCCCGCCGCCATCTTATGCCCGCCGCCATTGATTAAAAGCCCCGCTTGCCGCGCCGCAATCACCGCCGCGCCAAGGTCCACCCCGTTTATCGAGCGCCCCGAGCCCCTTCCGATCCCGTCTTCCAGTCCCACGACAATCGCAGGTCGTTGAAATTTATCCTTGAGCCGTGATGCTACTATCCCCAACACACCCGCGTGCCAATTGTCGCTTGCTACAAAAATTAGCGGTACTTTTTCGTCAAACACCAGCGCTTCAGCTTCAACGCGCACCTGATCCTCAATCGTCCGGCGTTCCGCGTTGAACCGATTCACGCGCTCCGCCAAACCGATAGCCTCAGACGGGTCATTGACAGCCAACAGCCGTGCGCCAATATCTGCCTGCCCAACACGGCCCCCGGCATTTATGCGCGGCCCCAAAATAAATCCCGCCGCATAGGCATCGAAAGAACCCTTTATTCCCGCTGCCCGCGCCAAAGCATCCAGTCCAACATTTTGCCGTTGCTCCATGATTTTCAGGCCCTGCGCAACAAACGCGCGATTGAGACCTGTGAGCTTCACGACATCACACACCGTGCCAAGCGCGACAAGATCCAACCATTGCAACAAATCGGGCTCCGGCCGCTCATCGCTGTACCAGCCCGCCGCGCGCAACGCGCGATTAACCGCGACTACAAACAAATACGTCACGCCAACGGCAGCCAGCGTGCCGTAGTTGTTTTGTTCTTCATCAAGGCGGTTCGGATTCACAATCGCGCAAGCAGGCGGCAAAGTTGGTTCTGCCGTATGGTGATCAAGAACAAGAACATCAAGCCCGGCGTCACGCGCGACCGCTAAAGGTTCATGCGCCGTGATACCGCAATCGACACAAACAACGACCTTTACTCCCTCGCTAGAAAGCTGACGCATGGCGCCCGCGTTTGGGCCATACCCTTCCTTTTGACGGTCCGGAATATAGAGCCGTAAACTTACGCCGACAGCCCGAGCAAAATGCATAAGCAACGCGGCAGCTGTCGCCCCATCCACATCGTAGTCCCCAAACACAGCGATGTTTTCGTCGGCTTGAATGGCCGCCGCAAAACGTGCTGCCGCTTTGTCCATATCCTTAAATCGGCTCGGGTCCGGCAACAGATCGCGCAGTCGAGGTTCGAGAAAAAATGGCGCCGTGTCGAGATCAAGGCCCCGCGCGCTAAGGCTTCGCGCGATCAAATCTGGCAGCATGTAGCGCTGCGCCAGAGCAAGCGCCAAACGCTCATCGTACGCCTGTGCAACCCATTGGCGGCTTGTGAAAGATTGTTCGATACCAAGAAAAGCGGCTGTCATTTCTCGTCCGGGTTTTCCTTCCGCCGGAAATTATGGTGCGTTTCGATAAAACGAACGGTTCCAGTCTTCGAGCGCATAACAACGGAATGCGTTACCGCGCCCCCCGGAAACCGCCGCACGCCGCGCAACATGGTGCCATTCGTGACACCGGTAGCCGAGAACATCACGTCGCCGTGCGCCAGCTCATTGATGTTGTATTTGCGGTTCAGGTCCTTGATGCCGATACGTTGAGCGCGGCCTTTTTCATCATCGTTGCGGAAAAGCAAACGGCCCTGCATCTGCCCACCGATGCATTGAAGCGCCGCAGCCGCCAGCACGCCTTCCGGCGCACCGCCACTGCCAACATACATATCGATGCCCGTATCCCCCCGCGATGTGGAGATCACGCCCGACACGTCGCCGTCACGGATGAGAATAATCCGCGCTCCCGTTTCGCGCACTTTGGCGATCAGTTCCGCATGGCGGGGTCGATCGAGGATGCAAACCTGCAATTCCGACAGATCAGCTTTCTTTGCCTTCGCCAGATTCTTGAGGTTTTCAGTGGGCGATGCGTCCAGATCAACCACGCCATCGGGCAACCCGCCACCCACAGCAATTTTGTCCATATAAACGTCCGGCGCGTACAAAAAGCCGCCGGCTTTAGCAACAGCAATAACCGTCAAAGCATTATTGTCGCCGCGCGCGGTAATGGTCGTACCTTCCAAAGGATCGAGCGCAATATCAACTTTCGGCCCTTTGCCGGTCCCGACCTTTTCACCGATATACAGCATGGGCGCCTCGTCACGTTCGCCCTCGCCGATGACAACCGTGCCTTCGATATCGAGAGCATTCAGCGCACGGCGCATGGCGTTTACCGCCACCTGATCGGCTTCTTTTTCATCGCCACGCCCGACCAGCAGCGACGCCGAGAGCGCCGCCGCTTCGGTTACGCGCGCCATTTCCAGCGCTAAATTCCGGTCTGTATAGGCATCTTCAACGGGCATCTTGGTCTCCTTAGAAATGATTAGGGTGATCTTACGGCATAGAAGGCGATGGCAGTAATAAAGATGGGGTCGAGGGCGCTTCGGGAGATGCCAACGTCGGTGGCATTGGCGTTTGATCCACGCGTTCTTTAATAGCTTCCGCTTCAGCCCTGGCTTTTTCCAACTTGCGAATTTGTTTCTGGCGTTCCGTTTCCACTGAAAAGTCTTTGGGTTTGGAGGGGACGTTCCCTAAATTGGGCCAAGTTTCGTCATTGCGGCCGGACGGCGTCCCAACGACACGGGGAGCGTGTAGAATGGTCTCGTCAGGCTCGCCGGTCAGCCACGTCGGCCATGCCGTATCGGCACATCCCGCAAGACCAATGAGCGCCCACGCAAAAAAGATGCCAACTCGCCACCGTGGTGTTGCAGCGCACACAGTCGTTGCGATGTTGAAAATTCTGGGTGATTTTGGGGGATATTCCATGTTATAAGCCAAGCTTCTCCGGCGTTTCCTCGTCGATATCATGGCTCCACCACGAACGAATAACAAGCCCAAAGCCCGAAAAAAGTCCGGCAATCCTGAGGATGCCTTGGCTGCGCTTAAGGCTGAAATGAAAACAACAATTAAAGCAAAAACAAAGGCAAAAATTGCTATGAGCGATCCTAAAGCTGTCATTAAAGAAGCCCCCAAAGCCCAAAACGGCTCAGCCGCAAACACCCCTGTTCCTTGCAGTGTCCGTTGGCCAGACCCGACCGAATGTACGGCTCTTTTGCTCAAAATTGCGGATCACAGCCAGAAATTAATGCAGAATTTTCTGGAACATAACAGGGCCACCCCCAGCCAAATCCTGAACCCCGACCCGGCCCATATCGGGCAAGCCTTTATGGAGCTTACGGGAAACCTCCTGAATACGCCTCAGAAGCTGATCAGGGCACAAATGTCGCTGTGGCAGGACTATGTCCAGCTGTGGCAGTCCACCCTCACGAAGATGTCCGGGCAACCCGCCCAACCGGTCGTCCAGCCGCCTTCCGGGGATAAGAGATTTAAGGATGATGCGTGGCAGAACATATGGATTTTCGATTATATCAAACAGTCCTATTTACTTACGGCCCGCTGGGCACAGGACCTTGTGAAAATGGCGGACGGACTTGACCCCAAGACCGCGCGCAAGGTGGATTTTTACACACGTCAAATGGTGGACGCCATTGCCCCGAGCAATTTCTGGCTGACCAACCCCGAGGTGATGCGGGCCACAATGGAAACGGGCGGCGAAAACCTGATCAAAGGATTGGAGCATTTGCTGGCCGACCTTGAGCATGGCAAGGGCGATCTATTGATTGATATGGCGCATCGCGGCTCGTTCCATTACGGCGACAACATCGCAACGACCAAAGGCAAGGTCGTTTTCCAGAACGAGTTGCTCCAGCTCATCCAGTACGCCCCCCTGACCGAGCAGGTCCACAAAACGCCCCTGCTTATCTTCCCGCCATGGATCAACAAATACTATATCCTTGATTTAAGAGAGAAAAACTCGATGATCCGCTGGCTCGTCCAGCAGGGCCATACCGTTTTCTGCATCTCATGGGCCAACCCCGACGCGCGCCTTTCCCATATCAACTTCGACGATTACATGTCGCTTGGACTCCTTGCCGTAATCAAGGAAATCAAGCGCGCCACGGGCGAGGATTTTGTCAATGTCGTTGGCTATTGCATCGGTGGCACGCTTCTCGCCGGCGCGTTGGCATACCTCAAAGCATTAGGCAGCAAAGCGCCAAAAGGCTTGCCGACGATTACAAGCGCGACTTATTTCGTCACCCTGACGGATTTTACCGATCCCGGCGAGGTCAGCGTGTTTATCGACGAAGCGCAAGTTTCTGCGCTCGAAGACAAGATGGCGAAAAATGGCGGCTATCTCGACGCGAAAGCCTTGCACACGACTTTCAACCTGCTCCGCGCTAATGATTTAATTTGGTCGTTTGTGGTCAACAACTACCTGTTGGGCAAAGAACCTTTCCCATTCGATCTCCTCAGCTGGAACGCGGATTCGACCAATATTCCCGCGACAATGCACAGCTTCTACCTGCGCAAGCTGTATATGGAAAACAAACTGGTGCAGCCAGGCGGCATTTCCATGAAAGGCGTGCCCATCGATTTGCGCGACATTACCACGCCGAGCTTCCTCATTTCTGCGCAGGAAGATCACATCGCGCCGTGGAAGTCCACCTACGCGGCAACGCAGCTTTACAAAGGCCCCGTAACGTTTGTGCTGGCAAAATCCGGCCACATCGCGGGTGTCGTCAACCATCCAGCCAATAACAAATATGGCTATTACACAAATCCGAAGTGCCCGCCGCATCCGGACGATTGGCTGAAGGATGCCAAGCCGCATGACGGTTCGTGGTGGCCCTATTGGATGGAATGGCTTGAACCGTACGCGGGCGAGATGGTCCCGGCGCGCCAACCCGGCGCGGATGGCATCGCGCTTGAGGATGCGCCCGGCAGTTACGTGCGCGTTCGGGCTATTTAAGGAACCTGTTTTCCCAAATTCGCTTTTGCAACCTTTGGTTGTGCGTGCGTTCCCATTTGTCACGCGCCGCGAACCTGTCTCGTCCGGACAGCGGCACCATTCGTTGCATATTTGTGCGGGTTGCGTGCCTGTTTAAAACAGATCGCCGAGAGTTTGATTAACCTTGTTTTTTGGTTAAGCAAAAATTTTTAACCGACATTTCGGTCTATTTTATACGTTGCAGCTAACGCGGCGTATTCGCCCGAGCGGCCGACGAATTGATCACGCTCTTCCGGCGTCAGGTCACGCACAAAACGGGCCGGGTTGCCCGCCCAAAGCTGGCCCGAGGGTAACGTTTTGCCGGGCGTGAGTTGCGCCCCTGCCGCCAGCACGCCATAGCCTTCGACCACGGCATCATCCATCACGACGGCCTTCATGCCGATGAAAGCGCAATCGTGCACATGGCAGCCGTGCAGCAACGCCATATGGCCCACGGTTGCGTCGTTACCGACAATTGTGCCTTCGCCTTTGTCGTCGACATGAATGACAGCATTGTCCTGAATGTTCGTGCGCGCGCCGATCCGAATGCGGTTGATATCTGCGCGAATGACGCAACCAAACCAAACGGAACTTTCCGCACCAATTTCCACATCGCCGACGATCGTCGCATTGGGGGCAATAAACGCCGACGGATCAATGCGCGGCACAACACCGCGATAGGGAAGGATAAGGGGGGAAGGTTGGCTCATGACGGAAAGACTAGAACAATAACCGTTTCGATTAAATATCCCTCCTCGAGGGTTTAGATTCATTAACAGGGTGCCATCCTAGTGAAGTGCTGAACGTCAGTGACACACGCGAGCCGGGATGCCGTCTTCTTTTATAGGTTCATAACTTAATTAATTTTTAACACGTCTACGAGTAGAATTATCGCCGATTATTTATACATCTCAATGCGGAGAGCTATATGAAAAGTGTCTCTATTTTACTTATAGCTTGTTTTATTATGAATGCCGCAACCGCTTTAGCGGCGATTTGCTCTCCCGACTTCAAGGACCCAACAAAAATCTGTTTGGACAAAGAATGTGCTGTTATAGGCGAAACAAAACTCGACTCCGATCAGACTAATATTATCGCTTGTTTATACAAAGACAGCAGCATGAGCGGGAAAGTCTGGAAAGCGATGACCACGTCGATATCGGGCACGGTCGAGTGCGTCGATGCCTATAACGCTTCTCTTGGCAATCCCACGATACGCCTTGGCAACATTACCAACCATACGACGTATACGGCCACTTGCCCTGACAGTTATTATGGAACCGCGTGTGATTTCGTGTTTATGGATAACAATGGGGGCGCAGAATACACGGGCTCCGGCCCCGCAGGTTGGTCCACCGATAGAAAGACTTGCAGCGTCTACATCAACGATGGAGGCATGTATAAAGGCGGGCTTCTCGCCACGTGCTGCCGGGCAAGATAGTCTTAAACGACATTCTTCGAGTTTTCCTGAATGCCGAATGCTTATTTTAACGCTTGCTGTACTGGAAGCGACGGCGGGCTTTGACGCGCCCATACTTCTTACGCTCGACGACGCGCGCGTCGCGGCGCAGGAATTTCGCAACCTTAAGCGGTTTGCGCAGCTCAGGCTCGAAATACGTCAGAGCGCGCGAGATGCCGTGCTTGACAGCGCCGGCCTGACCCGACAAACCGCCGCCATCCACCAAGCATTCCACATCGAACTGGTTCGTGCGGTTGGCGACGTCGAATGGCTGGTTAACGACCATTTGCAGCACAGGACGCGCGAAATAAACCTTCACGTCCCGGCCATTCACGGTGATTGTGCCCTTGCCCGGTTTGATCCAGACCCGCGCGACGGCGTTCTTTCGGCGGCCCGTCGCGTAAGCGCGGCCGCGATCATCGACCTTGCGCTCATGCTTCAGCGCTTCTTTCGTAACCTCAACGGCGGCCATAACCGGCACCGCAGCCGGCGCCGCAGCCGGCACTGCAGCTTTGGCTTCTTTCACGGCCGTTTTAATGCCGGACAACGCCGTTTTGCGCGACGGCGCTTTTTTTACAACAACGGTCTTTTCCTTTTTTTCGCCTTCGGGTTTCTTACGCGTAGCCATATTAGTTCACCCTTTTGTTCTTGGGATTAACGGCAGCAAAATCGATCATCTGCGGTTTTTGCGCTTCGTGCGGATGCGCAGCGCCTTTGTAAACCCAAAGGTTTGTCATCTGCCGACGGCCAAGGGGACCGCGCGGCATCATGCGCTCGACCGCCTTTTCGATCACGCGCTCCGGAAAACGGCCGGACAATATCTGGGCCGGCGTGCGCGATTTGATGCCGCCCGGATAGCCCGTGTGATAATGAAACTCCCTGTCGCGGGCCTTGTTGCCCGTCAGCCGAACCTTTTCCGCGTTGATGACGATGACGTTATCGCCGCAATCCACGGATGGCGTAAAGGTCGGGCGGTGCTTGCCGCGCAAACGAAGCGCAATGGCCGCCGCGAGACGGCCCAGAATGACGCCTTCGGCATCAAACAGAACCCACGTCTTTTTAACGTCGGCCACTTTAAGGGCGAAGCTTTTCGTTTGAACGCTTCGTTTGGTTAGTCGAATTTTTCCAGCCATGTTTTCACCTATATATGATACCCCCGAGGGGTGGGGCTTTCTACGAACAGGAAGGGAATGAGTCAATAAAAAATAAGGGAAAAAGCCAAAATTTGGCATGCGGTATAATAATACCGCTACTTCTTGGCCTTCTGGCGAGCTTCGTTCCACGCCAAGGCCTGTTTCAGCCAAAGCCGACCCAGAATGGCGGCGTCCAGCGCCCACAGAATAAACTGGGGATAGGCATGGCCAAAATTCTCATGAAAATAGCGAACGAACCCGCGCGCCTTATTCTTCTCAAGAAACAGAGATGTGACTTTGCTTGTGGCCCCGATATGTGTCACCACAACATCCGGCACAAAATAAATCTCGCCTTCAGCGCGGCGGAAACGCAGGCAAAGATCCATGTCTTCGACATGCAGGAAGTAGCCTTCATCAAATCCCTTGATCCGCCAGAAATCATCCTTGTGCAGGAACATGAAGGCCCCACTGATGGCAGGCATCGGCGTTATTTCCGCAGGGACTGGTTCTTCATGGAAATTCAGACGGTGCTTGCGAAAATATTTTTCAAGATGCAGAGCCTCGATAAAGGCCGTCTTCGGCGTCAAAATCGCGCGGCGGCAACCGCGCTGGTCCTTGCCCCTTTCGTCAAGCAACCGCGCACCCAACATAAAGGGGCGTTTTAATTTTTCAGCATGACAATGAAGGCGTTCAATCGTATCCGGTTGCAAAACACTGTCCGGATTGAGAAAGAGGAGAAACTCCCCTTTTGCCGCGCGCGCGCCTAGATTACAGCCTTTGCTGAATCCGACATTGCCGTGCCCTGATATAAATTGAAGGCGCGGCTCGTTTTTTGCCTTTGCATCCAATCGAGCTTCAACTTCCGGCGGATTGCCGTTGTTAACCAATATGAGCTCGACTGGCGCCGTTTGCGCCAAAACGGCAGCCATGGCCTGATCCAGGACCGGACCGGTGTAATAACTCACCATAATTACGGAAGTTAGCGGCGGCGACATTGACAGGGTTACCCTTCTCTCTGCTAGTCTTCGTTCGGTTTCTACCCTAGACAAATGCCAGACAAATGATCTCCGTTCAAGAATTAGCCATCCCCGAGGTAAAGCTTCTTCGTCCTAAAGTCCACAAGGATGATCGAGGCTATGTCACTAAAATTGCGCACGAAAGGGAAATGGAAGAGTTGGGCTTGCCGATTCGGTTCGTTCAGGAAAACCAGTCCTTGTCGTGCACGTCCGGCACAGTGCGCGGCCTGCATTTTCAAAAACCACCGTATGCCCAAGCCAAGTTTATTCGCGTTCTTCGCGGTAAAATTTTCGACGTAGCCGTAGATGTCCGCCCGAACTCGCCGACATATGGAAAACACATCGGCGTTACTCTATCGGAAGATGAAATCGTGCAGCTTTTCATTCCGCAAGGCTTCGCGCACGGCTTTTGCACGATGACTGACAACACCGTTATTCTTTACAAGATGTCGTCCTTTTACGCGCCCGGCAGCGAAGGCGGCATTAAATGGAACGATCCCGATCTGGGCATCGCGTGGCCCATCGATCCAAGCAAAGCTATTCTTTCCGGTAAGGACGAGAAGCTTCCGTTCTTTAAAGAATTGCCGCCAATTGCGTGGTGAACGGGATGACAACTTTCATTGTCACAGGCGCGGCCGGGTTTATCGGCTCGGCCTTGTGCCGTTACCTTCGCGCCAACAACATCGCCCGCGTTGTTGGCCTTGATAAAATGACCTACGCAGCAAGCCGCGAGGCTTTGGCTGCATTAACAGGAGATGACTCCTTTCAGCTTGTAGAAAAAGATATTTGCGACAGCCTCGCCATGACCATGCTGATGGCCGAGACACAGCCGGATGGCATATTTCACCTTGCGGCCGAAACGCACGTGGATCGTTCGATCGACCAGCCTGCCGATTTTATCCAAACCAATATTGTCGGGTCATATACGCTCTTAGAGTGTGCGCGGCGCTATCTTGATCAAAGGACGGAAAAAAAGGACTCTTTTCGTTTTTTGCATGTTTCGACCGATGAAGTTTATGGCTCTCTTAGCGCTTCCGGCGCTTTCTTGGAAACAACGTCCTATGCGCCTAATTCACCTTACGCGGCCAGCAAAGCAAGCGCCGATCATCTCGCGCGCGCATGGCACAAAACGTATGGATTGCCGGTACTCATCAGCAATTGTTCGAACAACTATGGCCCATTCCAGTTCCCGGAAAAATTGATCCCGCTTAGCATCATGAAGGCCCTGAACGGTGAGCCCCTGCCTATTTACGGAAAGGGTCTTAACGTCCGCGATTGGCTGTTCGTCGAGGATCATGCGGAAGCACTTTATACCATCTTCGCCAAGGGCCGCGTTGGCGAGAAATACAACGTCGGCGGTAATGCCGAGCGACGGAATATTAATTTGATTCAGGATCTCTGCGTCGAGTTGGATGCTTTGCTGCCAGCCTCAACCCATAAACCTCATAATAAACTTATCTCTTTCGTCGCCGACAGGCCGGGGCATGACGAGCGCTACGCCATGGACTTCAGCAAGCTCAACCGCGAGACCGGGTGGACGCCCCGCACGCCGCTGAAGGAAGGCTTGCGCAAAACAGTGCGCTGGTATCTCGATAACCGCGCATGGTGCGACGCTATTCGCGCCCGCAAGTACAAAGGCGAACGGCTGGGACAGATCGCCACGGCAGGAAAAGCGCCATGAGCACCGGGCATCACCTTATGCTCTTGGGGGCGAACGGCCAAGTCGGACAAGCCCTCCAGCATCAGCCGCTGCCGGAGGGCTGGGAGCTTGGGCTCTATGATCACACCCGTCTCGACATCACAAACACATCGGCCATGCGCGATGCCGTGGAAGGTTTCAGGCCGGACATTATCGTCAATGCCGCCGCAATGACCGCCGTGGACAAGGCCGAAAAAGAACCGGACAACGCGCGTGCGGTCAACTTCGAGGGGCCCGCGATACTGGCGGCACAATGTTCGACGCGTGATATTCCGCTTATTCATCTCTCGACGGATTACGTATTCGACGGCCGGTGCGATACGCCCTATTTGCCCGAAGACACGATGAATCCGCTTAACGTCTATGGCCAAAGCAAAATGATGGGCGAGGAAGCCATCCGGCATGAGTTGGCATGGCATGTTATTTTGCGCATTTCGTGGGTCTTCAGCGCGTTCGGCAACAACATCCTGAAAAGCACCCTGAAGATGATTGATGAGCGGGACGAGTTGCGCATGGTGACGGATCAGATGGGCGGCCCGACATATGCTCCTGATGTTGCCGTCGCAATTATAACTATTGCAAAGGCCTTACTTGCCGGAAAATCAGGCGGTTTCGGCACGTTTCATTATTGCGGTTCGCCGCCTTGCACGCGTTATGAACTTACCGAAGCCATCATGCAAGCATATGCGCCACACACAAGCCGCCGCCCCAAGATCACCCCGACGGTTAGCGCTGAGTTTGCGTCTTTTGCGCCGCGCCCTTCCTATTCCGTGCTCGACTGCGGCAAAACCGAGGCCATTTATGGCATTAAACAACGCCCTTGGCGCGAAAGCCTTATTAAGGCTATCCAACAACTAATGTCCCAAAGGAGCTCCCCCGCATGACAACGAAAAAAGCCATCATTCTCGCGGGTGGCAACGGCACGCGCCTATATCCCGCCACGCGCGCGTTCAGTAAACAGCTTATGCCTGTATACGATAAACCCATGGTTTATTACCCGATGTGTACCATGATGCTTTCGGGTATCCGGGAATTTCTGATCATCAGCACACCGCATGACCTGCCCTTGTTCCGCCACTTGCTGGGGAACGGCAACCAGTGGGGTATTAGCCTCGACTATGCCGAGCAATCCTCCCCCCGTGGACTGGCGGAAGCCTTTATTATCGGCCGTTCTTTTATTGGCAAAGACAATGTTGGCATGATTCTTGGTGACAACCTGTATTACGGGCAAGGCCTACAGGCTCTATTGCAGAAAGCAGTGTCGAAAAAGGAGGGCGCAACCGTTTTCGGTTACCGCGTTGCAAACCCGGAACGCTATGGCGTGATTGCTTATGATAAAAAAGAGCGTCCCATCGATATTATCGAAAAGCCCAAGAAACCGCCTTCCCTTTGGGCTGTGACCGGGCTTTATTTTTACGATAATCAGGTTGTCAGCATTGCGAAAAACCTGAAGCCTTCCGCGCGCGGGGAATTGGAAATCACAGATGTTAACCGCACGTATCTGGAGCAAAACCGGTTGGATGTTATACGCCTCGGTCGCGGCAACGCCTGGCTCGACACCGGGACACATGAGTCGCTCGCCAACGCTACTGAGTTCGTGCGCATCATCGAACAGCGCCAGTACGTCAAAATCGGCTGTCCCGAAGAAATCGCGTATAACCTTGGCTACATCAGCGCCGATCAGGTCCTGAAAATAGCCAGCGAAAGCGGCAAAACGCCTTATGCGCAGTATCTCGAACACCTTGTTGAAGCGTCCTGATCCCTGATGACTAACACGCTGTTGATCCTGTTTCTTGTAACGTTCGCCACCTTTTCGGCCACGTTGTTTTTGACATGGCTTTTGCGCCGTAAATTGATCAAGGATGCCGTTCTTGATCGACCCAACGAACGGAGTTCACATAAGGAACCCGTGCCGCGCGGTGGCGGTTTGGCTGTTATTTTCGTTATCTTAGTTGGCCTTGTTATGACCTTGGCGCCGGATGGCGCTTTTTCACCATACGTGTGGCTGTTGTTGGGGACAGTTCTGCTCATTCTCGTGTCATGGTTGGACGATCTCCACGGCGTAGGCTCTGCCATTCGCTTGAGCGTGCATATTCTTGCCGCGGCGGCCGGAAGCCTCGCATTCGCGCCAAATCAAATGCTGTTTGAGGAGCTTTTGCCCTTGTGGGCAGATCGGGCCGTGCTCATCATTCTTTGGGCGTGGTTCATGAATCTCTACAACTTCATGGATGGAATCGACGGCATTACGGGCATCGAAACGACCTGTCTCGTCATTGGCGCTGCTCTCCTATTTGCCTTTTCCGAAGCCGGGGGTTCTTTCCATTATGCGCTAATCGCGCTCTTGATGGGTGCTTCTGGGGGTTTTCTTGTTCTGAATTGGCACCCAGCTCAGATTTTTTTGGGTGATGTCGGCAGCATCCCGCTTGGTTATTTAACCGGGTTTCTTCTTCTGACCCTTGCGCTTAACAATCTACCGGTTCCTGCGCTCATATTGCCTTTGTATTACCTCGCGGACAGCGGTATTACACTGGGGCGACGCATCTTGCGCCGCGAAAAATTTTGGCAGGCCCATCGTCAGCATTTTTACCAACGCGCTACACTTAAAGCCGGACGGCATGATGTTGTGGTCTATTGGATTCTTTATGCCAACCTGGGACTGATTATTGCCGCCCTGCTGGCTTTTCTGACTCCTTCTATCGCAAGTTTGCTGGCCTTTGTCATCGTTGCGCTTCTGCTGCGGAAGATGCATAAAGTGGCCTCACAATGAAACGTTTTTCTTACCGCCCCAGCCCGCGCGCGATGGCCTTCATCCATGATGTTGCCATGGCGGCTATTGCCTTTGCCTTAGCGCTTTATCTGCGTCTCGGTGAAGGCTTGTTCCATATGCCGTTCGGATTGGTATTTTCAGCCGTCAGTACCTTTACCTTAACATGTGCCGTCGTATTTTGGACCAGCGGCCTTTACCGCGGTGTTTGGGCTTTCGCCTCAGTCCGCGATCTTGCTCAAATTCTCCGTGCGGTTTCGATCGCCATAGCGGTATATGCTCTTGCCGGATTCCTCGTGACGCGCCTTGAAGGCGTGCCGCGTACCGTGCCTTTCATGACGTGGTTCATCTTGCTGGCAGGCGTTGGTGGGTCACGTTTGGCCTTCCGCCTGTTGCGCGAACGCAGATTAAGTGCCTTATGGGAAAGATCGGGTGGCGGCCGGGTAAATGTTCTGATCGTGGGCGCCGGTGACGAAGCCGACCTGTTCATCCGGGCTATTAGCAGTAACCCCCAAGCGCCATTTAAAGTTGTCGGCGTAGTCGGTGAAAACAATAAACGCGTCGGCCGTTGGATTCATGGCGTTGAAGTGTTGGGAACGACGGACAATCTTCGTGAAATCGTTGAAAAACTACGCGCCCGCGATCATGCGCCCAGCCGTTTGATCTTGACCCGTTCATTAACGCGTTTAAATGGCGCTTTGGTTGCTGACTTATTGGAAAGCTGCAGCGCATTAGGACTGAGCTTATCCCGCCTGCCCGTACTGACAGAACTCCGCGACGATGTAGAATCTTCGCTTGCTGTCCGCGATCAACCCATTGCTCTTGAAGACTTGCTGGGCCGCCCCGAAACCGTTCTTAACCGCGAGGCTATTCTTTCTCTCGTTAAGGACCATCGTATTCTGGTCACGGGCGCAGGCGGTTCGATTGGTTCGGAACTTGTGAGGCAAATCGCCGCTTTAAAGCCTGAGCACATGACTCTCCTCGACCTCAGCGAATTTAACCTCTACAAGATCGAGCTTGAAACCCGCGACAGTTTCCCTGACCTTTCGACTCATGCCTTCATCGCCGATGTCCGCGATATGGCCCGGCTTACTCAGATTTTTCGCGATGAAAAGCCGGATTTAGTTTTCCATGCCGCCGCTATCAAACACGTGCCTTTAGCCGAAACCAACGCCCGTGAAGCATTATTAACCAATGTTATTGGCACGCGACTTGTCGCGGATTGCGCTGCCAAATCGGGCGTATCCGCGATGGTACTTATTTCCACGGACAAAGCCGTTTACCCCGCCAACGTCATGGGGGCAACCAAACGGCTGGCGGAGATGTATTGCCAATCGCTTGACCTATCATCCACGATGACGCGCTTTATCACGGTGCGCTTCGGTAATGTGTTGGGCTCCACGGGATCGGTCGTGCCGCGTTTTCAGGAACAGTTGGCAAAAGGCGGGCCACTAACCGTCACGCATCCTGACATCACGCGCTATTTCATGACAATCCGCGAGGCAGTGGAGCTTGTTTTGCAGGCTTCGGCGCTTGGGGTGCAACCCAGCGATCAGCGCGGCCGCGTTTTGGTGCTCGATATGGGCCAGCCTGTTAAAATCGCCGATCTTGCGCGGCAAATAATCCGGCTGGCGGGGTTAAAACCCGGCGAAGATATTCAAATCACGTACACTGGCTTGCGCCCCGGCGAAAAGCTTCATGAAGAGCTGTTCTCGCCGCACGAAGAGCTTGTGCCTTCCGCAGCCGACGGCGTGCGCATCGCCAAATCGCCGACCGTCGAGTTAACGCAGCTCCAGCAGGCATTGGCCAACTTTGCAACCATGCTTCAAGCCGGAATGGCCGAAAGCGCCGTTATCGCACGACTGGAAGAATTGGTGCCTGAGTTCCGGCGCGTTTAGCTTGATTTCTTAACTACCGTCTCGGGATCGACCGGTTTGCCGTCAAGACGGGTCTCAAAGTGCAATTGCGGCGTTGAGACGCCTCCCGTACTGCCCACCGTGCCGATCATGTCACCGGGTGCAACAACCGTATCCTTGTTCACCAGCATGCGTTCAAGGTGCGCATAGGCCGTGACCCAACCGCCTTCATGGCGGATAAGGACAAGATTGCCAAAACCCTTCATCTCGTTGCCTGCGTAGACAACGATCCCCCCGCCAGCGGCAACAACTGGAGCGCCTTTTGGCGCTGCAATGTTCACGCCGTCGTTGTTTTGTCCCTGCCCTTTGGGTCCAAAGCTCGACACAACGGGACCTTGAACCGGCCATGAAAGCGTGAAGCCTGGCTTCGCTGTTGACGCTGTTTCGGTTGGAGTTGGTGCCGATTTTTTCGGCGCAGGAGCAGGCTCGGCCGGTTTGGCTATCGTTTCAGGCGGCTTTGTTGGAACAACCGGCGTTGCTGTTGGCGCAGCCGGCTTCGGCGGCGTTACCGATGACGAGTCAACGGTTGTGTTAGGCGGTAGTGTTTGTGGCGGTTCCAACGTTTCTGTCGTTACGGCCTGCGAAGCTATACTCCCCGTCGAGCCTGATTCCAGCGGGGCTTGCTCAATCCCCTTGAGCGGCGCAGCGGACGGAACAGGCGCGTAATCCTGATTTTTGGCAGGCAGCACAAGACGTTGACCAAGACGTAAGTTAAAGGGCGGTTTCAAGTCATTCAGAACGATAATGTCCTGCATTCTGACGCCGTGCTTTTGCGCAATGCCGTAAACCGTCTGGTTACGGCCAACGGTAATCTCTTCGCCTGCCTGAATGCTGTTGCGGTCCGCGTTTTCATAGCCTGCGGGCCGCGACATGGTGCAGGCCGAAAGAAGAAGCCCGGTCACGAAAAGCGCCGCAATTTTTACCATTTTTGTCATTTTTTCTCCGCTGCCTGAATGCGCTCCATCCCGCCCATGTAAGGACGCAACGCTTCAGGAATGACAATGGAGCCGTCCGGCTGCTGATAGTTTTCCATGACGGCAATCAGGGTGCGGCCCACGGCGATGCCGGAGCCGTTGAGCGTATGGACAAACTCCGTTCCCTTTTCGCCCGGCTTGCGGCAACGCGCGTTCATGCGGCGCGCTTGGAAATCCCAACAGTTGGAACAGCTGGAAATCTCGCGGTACGTGTTCTGCCCGGGCAGCCAGACTTCGATGTCGTACGTTTTGCATGACGCAAAACCCATGTCGCCCGTACAAAGCACGATCGTACGGAAAGGCAGGTCAAGCCGTTTGAGGACCGTTTCGGCGCAGGATGTCATGCGCTCGTGCTCAGCTACAGACTGATCCGGCGCGGTAATACTCACCAACTCAACTTTATAGAACTGGTGCTGGCGGAGCATACCGCGCGTGTCCTTGCCCGCCGAACCGGCTTCGGAACGGAAGCATGGCGTCAACGCCGTAAAGCGATAAGGCAACTCGTCGCGGTTAACGATATCGCCGTTGACGATGTTGGTCATAGGCACTTCAGCTGTCGGGATAAGCCACAGACCTGTGGTTGTTTTAAATAAATCTTCGGCAAACTTAGGCAAATTTCCTGTGCCATAAGCTGTTTCATCCCGTACCATTAACGGCGGCGATGTTTCTAAATACCCAAACTCTTTCGTGTGAATATCGAGCATAAAGTTGCCAAGCGCACGTTCGAGTTTTGCCAATGAGCCTTTCAGCAATGTAAACCGCGCGCCGGAAAGTTTGGCCGCTGTAGCGAAATCCATCAGGCCAAGATCTTCGCCCAGATCAAAATGCTGTTTGGGATTTTTGATATCGCGCGGCATGCCGACGCGGCGCACTTCCTTGTTGTCCTTTTCGTCCTTCCCGTCCGGCACATCGTCAGCAGGCCGGTTGGGAATGAAGGAAAGATGTTCTTCAAACGCCTTGTCCTGAAGCCGCGCGCGGTTCTCGAGTTCCGCCAGCCTGTCCTTAAGGTCAGCGACCTCCTGCATCAACCCGTCCGCGTTGCCACCCGTGCGCTTGATATCCCCGATTTGCTTGGATAGATCGTTGCGGCGCGCCTGCGCTTCCTGCATAGCTGTTTGCGTCGCACGGCGGTCGGCATCCATTTTCAATATTTCTGCCGAAGCCGGCTTCAGCCCACGGCGCTTCAACGCGCGATCAAACGCTTCGGGGTCTTTACGAATAAGTTGAATATCGTGCATGGCGGGATCCAATAAACTGTGGTTTTAACTGACTATAACGGGGCTTGGGATTAGAGGCTAGAGGTTAGAAGTTTGTTGGCATTCTTAACTTTCTGATCCCTGACCCTTGGCCTCTGGTCCCTGCTTTTCCACCCACCGCGCCGCCCAGATCGACGCCTCATAAAGCAGCATAAGAGGGATCGCGAGGCTGATCTGGCTGATCACGTCGGGAGGCGTCAGCACCGCCGCCGCGACAAAAATCAATACGATGGCATAGCGGCGGAATTGTGACAGTTTCGCCGCCGAAAGCAGGCCGATGCGGGTTAATAAAACAAGAATGATGGGAAGCTGGAACGCCAGCCCGAAGGCGAAGATGATCGTCATGGAAAGCGAGAGATACTCGCTGACCCGCGCCTCAAGCTGAATGGGTAACATGCCGGCGGCCATCGGTACTTCAAAGCTGAGAAAGAACTTCCAGGCTAGCGGGAAGACAAGATAGTACGCGAGCGCCGCCCCCATCAGAAACAGCACCGGCGTTGCCATAAGAAAAGGCAAAAAGGCGCGCCGTTCATGTTTGTAGAGACCGGGCGCAATGAATAGCCAGATCTGCGCGGCGATAACGGGAAAGGCGACAAAACACCCGGACCATAACGCGAGTTTAATGTAGGTGATGAACGCTTCCGAAAGGCCCGTGTAAATCAGGCGGCGCGGCTCATTGGCGGTTGCATCGGCCAAAGGTTTAACGAGAAAGCCGTAAATCTGCGGCGCGAAATAGTAACAGACGACAAACCCCGCCGTCAGCGCCAAGAGCGAATAAATGAGACGCTTCCGGAACTCGATCAGATGCGCCAAAAGCGGCTGGCCTTCGGGATCGATTGGCGCGGAAGTTTCAGGAGTTTCGGTCACGTCCGGTTTTTTCCGTTTCAGATTTCGCTTTTTCCGCCTGTTCGACCTCAAAGCTCAAGTGTTCGATATGGTCATGCAAGCCGACCATCACGCGCCGGGCTTTGCCCGCCCACCGGCCAAGCGCATGCATGACCTTGGGCAGGTCCTTGGGCCCCACGGCCACAAGCGTCACAGCCCCGATAACAAGCAATTCAGGCCAGGCAACGTCCAGCATGATCAAGTCGGCGTGTTGTCGGATTTATCCGAAGGCGGTAATTTAAGGGAACACGAATCCTTTTTTTCAGCAGCCTCATCGCCGCCTAGTCCCGCCTTGAATTGACGGATGCCTTTGCCCAGATCGCCCATAACATGCGGCAGCCGTCCCGCGCCGAAGACGATCAGGACAACCAGAAGAACAACAAGAATATGCCAAAAACTTAACATGACTGCCTCCGTTTTAGAGGGATAGCCTAACAAAACTGGCTGTTGACCACAAACAGGCTTTTTCCTTGCCGCCCCAACCTGTTAACCTAAAAACATGAGCAAACCACCCCTTATCCTCATCGGCGGGCCGACCGCAGCGGGCAAATCCGCGCTGGCGCTGGAGATTGCCACGCGTGAGAACGGCACGATTATCAATGCAGACGCGATGCAGGTTTACTCCGGGCTGCCTCTACTCACGGCACAGCCGGAAAAGCAGGATAAAGCCAAGGCTCCCCATGAGCTTTATGAAGTCTTTGACGCGGCGGAACACTCATCGGTTGGCCGTTGGCTCGCGTTGGCGAAAGTGGTTATCCAACGCACCGTTGACGCGGGACGAACGCCTATACTGATCGGTGGCACGGGCCTGTACTTCAAGGCGCTTTCGGAGGGGTTGGCCGACATCCCGCCTATACCGGACGCTGTGCGCATGGAAGCGAAAGAGCTTTATGCGTGTCTAGGCCCCGATAAGTTCCGCGAGGCGCTGGCAAAACTTGACCCGGAAAGCGCCAAAAAACTGAAGCCGAACGACCGGCAACGTTTGATGCGCGCCTACGAAGTCGCCACGCATACCGGAAAGCCGATTGGAAATTGGCAGAATGGTAATAAAAGTACAATAATAGGAAAATTGTTCCTCGTAAAACACTATCTTCTCATGCCGCCGCGTGAGCAACTCTATGAAAGATGCGACGGGCGGTTCGAACAGATGATTGAATGCGGCGCGATCGACGAAGTAAAATCCTTACTCACCAGACAGTTAGATCCCGATTTGCCCGCGATGAAGATCCTCGGCGTGCGCGAAATAGCAGCCTATCTGCGCGGCGAAATGTCGAGGGACGAAGCGGTCAAAAAGGCGCAGCAAGCGACGCGGAACTACGCTAAACGCCAGATGACGTGGTTCCGGAACCAGTGGAAGAACAAGGAGTTAGATAGCAGCGGTTTTTTGTGACATGCCTCTTCAACGCAGAGACGAAGCGGGGAAGATGCTGTCCAAAGCGTATCAAAGGATGCTCCAGACGGGTTCAAAGCGCGTTCAGAAAGATTTTAAAGCACGTTGCAACACATGCGCGGCATATTAAGCAGGAAAAATGATAATAGTTAATCCCTACTCCCCCGCCTGTCCCTTGATGCGCGCAGCAAGCGAAGCTTGCAAAAATTTGTCGATGTCACCATCGAGAACGTCTTGAGATTGGCTGGTTTCCACGCCGGTGCGCGCGTCCTTCACCATCTGATACGGCTGCAGCACATACGAGCGGATTTGATGGCCCCACGCGATGTCGCTTTTGCCCGCTTCGATCACGGCGGCCGCATCTTCGCGTTTTTTCAATTCCATTTCGTAGAGTTTGGCGCGGAGCATTTCCATCGCCTTCGCGCGGTTTTTGTGTTGGGAGCGCTCCTGCTGGCACGAGACGACGATGCCTGTCGGCAAGTGCGTGAAACGCACCGCGCTGTCGGTCTTGTTGACGTGCTGACCACCCGCGCCCGACGCGCGGAACGTGTCGACCTTTAAATCCTTCTCAAGAATTTCGATAGGAACGGCGTCGTCAATAACCGGGCTTATCGCAATGCTTGCAAAGCTCGTATGTCGCCGCGCGTTCGCGTCATAGGGGCTGATGCGCACGAGGCGGTGCACGCCGGACTCCGTCTTTAGCCAGCCGTAAGCGTTATGCCCCTTGATCTGGATGGTGGTGGACTTGATGCCCGCCTCTTCGCCGCGGGATTCGTCCAGAAGTTCGACTTTGTAGCCCTTGCGCTCCGACCAGCGCTGGTACATGCGCAATAGCATCTCGGCCCAGTCCTGCGCCTCGGTGCCGCCGGCGCCCGCGTTGACTTCGAGATAACAATCGTTCGCGTCCGCCTCGCCCGAGAGCAAGCTTTCCAATTCGCGTTGAGCCGCCTGCTCGCGCAAGGCGAACAACGCGCGCTCGGCTTCGGCGATCATGGCGGGATCGTTTTCGGCTTCCGCCATCGCCAACAAATCAAAGTTGTCGCGCAGGCCCTGCTCCAGCTCGCGGTAGCCGCGTATGGCCGTATCGAGATGCGTGCGCTCGCGCATGATGGCTTGCGCTTTTTGGGGGGTGTTCCAGAGATCGGGGTTTTCGGCGAGCGCGTTCAGCTCATCCAGACGGATAAGGGCCTTGTCGTAGTCAAAGATGCCTCCTCAGCAGCGCCAGCGACTTCTCCGCCGCCGCAACCGCCGATTGAACTTCCGCGCGCATGGTTAGGACTCACTTATTAGCTTCTCTATTCCCCAGATAAATGCCGCATTATCGGTTTAGGGGCAAGGTTGGTTTTGGCGTAATCCTTCTCTTCGGTAAATACGGCTGGGGCGCAACAAATTGCATCCGCACCCCTGACGGCGGCTTGGGAAGGTATTTTTTAGCCAACGTCAGCACTTGCGCACACTGTTCGCCGTCAAGATAAAGCTTCCACCTTACGTCGTGATTGAGGACGCCTAACTGCTGACGGTCACCCTTGGCCATCGAATGACGTATGTTGTAAAGCTTGCTTAAATAGGAGCCAAAGACATAGCAGGCGAGAAGATTATCCAGCGATAAATGCCTGTGTCCGTTTGCGGCCGCGTTCTTTTCCATTGTTGTTATAATTTTCTGTAGGTTTTCCCCGTTAATGACCTTCCCGCCTTTTTCATATTCTTCCAAGATAGGCGTTAGCACTTTCCATTTAACGCCGCGAATGCCCAAGGCTGGAAGTTCGCGCCCACGAAGTAGAATGTAAATAATTGCTCTTTTATAAATTTCGGTTTGCGGATTGCACGGACGGGGAGACATCAATTCCTTGGCGGCTGTCGATATGGAGGGTTTTTTTGCTCCCTCCACTGATTCGGAGCACATGTCTTCAACGAGCATGACATCTTTCATCAGATCTGGCAGGTCGCGAAAAGATCCTTCAAGGGCAAATTTACGCGCGCACTTCGGCCCAAAGGGCTGGGGCTTTTCGTCAACGGCAAGAAACGTAGCTGCCCCTGAATCCAGCGGTCTATGACAGGCATGACATTCCGTTGGCTCTTTCGGATTCAAAAACCTTTTGTACAGCGGATAAAGCGAGCCCGGCATTAATCGCGGTTTATACATGGCAAATTTCTCCTGAAAAAAAGGATTCTTTATCGGTTTTTTAATGCCCTAAAAGGAACGATATTTCAAGTCGCGACAAGCCGCATGGCCTCACACATGGTGAGCTGGCGTGCGCCTGGGTGAATCGGCTTTTGGGGCGCGCGACGGCCATTTCGTGGCGACGTTTTCATATTCACATACGGCGTGCGATGCGTGGCGTACCACTCGCGCCGCGCCGCGTCCGGCAATTCCAGGACGGCGCGCGTGCGGTTCTCCTGGGCGTCAAAACAAGTAAAGGCCACGCCAAGAGTACTCGTTACTTTTTCCAGTTTCTCCCGCTCCCCGGACTCCAGCGGAAGCTGCCTTGCCAGCGAACACATGTCATCTCGCCCTTTCCGCAATGCTGAAACCAGAAGCGGAAAAGCTTTTGAAAACCCGGAATGGTCCTCGCGCAAATGGCAAAACGCGTTCGCGCTTTCGAGAATGATGTGCCAGAAGCCATAACGGGAAATGTGGTTGTTGCGGTCTTCGTTGGCCTCTACCTTTTGGGCGATTTGCACTGTCATTTTTCCGTAATGCGCGAACTCTTCAAGAATAGCTGGCGAAAAAACGGAGAAGTTCAACAACACTTTATTGCGGTCCGTCCGTATTTGCGCGCCGTGATCGCGGACAATTTGATAATGGTAATAGCTTCGGTGAAAGGCGCGCCGCTTGAGATATTCTTCGCGCTTGGCTCGTGGCCACTTGTCCGCAAGGACATGCTCGATCGCCCACACCCATTCCTTGTCCCGAAGATCGTTCCACCAGCGCATTAGCGTTTGGCGCGTTACGTCTTCTTCCGGTTTATTCTTGAGATCATGAACAACCGTCGCGAAATCATGCGCGGCTTCGAAGAAGGGAATGATGTGCTGCGCCGATTCAAAATCCCACCGCGCGCGGACTTCGGCACAGGCGTTCACGGTATTGATGAGGCGGTCGTAATCCAGCCTCACTGGCCACGGACGGAAAGGACCGCCGTTGCCGTTTGGTTCTGGCGGTAAACCATGCTGGCCGACGATAAACCCGCCTCGGTCGATGATCTGAATTTCCTGAGCTGTTTTTGAGCCGGGAAGATTTACGGTTCTTGCCTGCCATGGAGCCGCAAAAGGATTTTCCGTATTCCGCGAAAAAGGCGGACGGCAGTCAGGCGGCAATTCGGGTTCTTTCCAGTACATTCTTCTCCTGGGCTCAGGGCAGCAAGGTTTTTTGCGATAACTTCTATTTTACCCCAAAACAGGCGCAACTAATAACAACAATAAGATATTGATATTTCAGTACAACCCGCCCGTGCCCTGCGTGGCGGGAGAAGATGGCGTGAACGCGCCGTTGCCGTTCGCCGGGGTTGTGCCTTCTGGCAGAGGCATTCCCATAACCGCCGAAGCGCCTTCAGCCGCTTCGCCGGTCACGCTGCCATCAAGCACAACGCGCGTCTGGCCTTCCTGCGGTTCCGTGCCCGGCACAAACGCTTCCCAGATCGCGTCCTTGTCGCCCGGCGAGGTCAGCGCACCCGTTGTCACATCGACGCGCACCATGCGCAGCCCGGGCGGCACGCGGAATGGCGTGGCCGGTTTGCCTTTCATGGCCTCGGTGATAAATTTCTGGAAGATCGGCACAGCAACGCTTGCGCCCGTTTCATGCGAGCCGAGCGGTTTGGGATCGTCGAAGCCGACAAAAACGCCGCAGACCAGATCCGGCGTGAAACCAATAAACCATGCGTCCTTTGCTTCGTTCGTCGTGCCCGTCTTGCCCGCGAGCGGAAAACCGACGCCCTTCAGGCGCGCGGCAGTGCCGCGCTGTACGACGCCTTCAAGAATCGAAACCATCTGATAGGCGGTGCGCGGATCCTCAATTTGCTCGCGCGTATCGGCAATCTCCGGCGGCGACGAACCCGGCGCCCAGAACGGCGTCAGGCACCCCGTGCAATCGCGTCCGTCCTGCCGCCATATCGTGCGGCCGTCCCGATCCTGCACGCGGTCAATGAGGCTCGGCGTGATCTTCTTGCCGCCGTTCACAATCATGCCATAGGCCGCCGTCAAGCGCAGCACGGTCGTTTCTTTCGCGCCCAGCGCAAACGACAAAAGGTCCGGCATCTCGTCCACGATGTTGAACTTTTTTGCGATGTCAATCACCGCTGGCATGCCGATGCTGTTGGCGAGGCGCACCGTCATCACGTTACGCGATTTTTCAACACCTGCGCGGAGTGGCGTTGGACCATAGAATTGCTGCGAATAGTTTTCAGGCTTCCATAACGGCAAACCCGGCCCTTGGAAATATTCAAATGGCGCGTCGAGCACGAGGCTGGACGGCGTAAAGCCTTTGTCGAGCGCGGCCATGTAAACGAACGGCTTGAACGCCGACCCCGGCTGGCGGAAAGCCTGCGTCGCGCGGTTGAACTGACTGATCTTCGCGCTGAAGCCGCCGCTCATCGCGTAGACGCGGCCCGTGTGCGGATCAAGCGCCACCAGCGCGCCCTGAATGATTGGCACCTGACGCAATGTGTAGGTGTTTTCGGGATAGACCTTGCCGTCTTCGCCCGTTTTAACTGTTTCCACTAAAACTACATCGCCAGCGCTCAACACATCGACGGGTTTTTTGATGGCTGGGCCGAATTTATCGTCAGCCAACTCTTTTCTCGCCCATTTCATCTCGGCCCACGGGATACGGCCGCGGGTTCCATCGACGACAGCAATCTGGGCTTCGTTGTCTTTCAGACCGATCACGGCCGCCAGTAGCCAACCTTCGCCGCCCGCCGGGAGCGGAAGTTTTTTCAATTGCGCCTGCCATGCCTGCAACGTCGGCAGATGCGCGACAGGCCCGCGCCAGCCACGTTCACGCCGGTCGAAGTCAACCAAGCCTTGGCGCAGCGCGCGCGTCGCGATTTCCTGCAACGGCGAATCGAGGCTCGTTTTTACGGCTAGCCCGCCTTCCAGAACAAGCTGCTCACCGAATTGCGCCACCAGCTGGCGCCGGACTTCCTCGGCGAAATAATCGGCCGTGACGGTTTCGGTTTCGTCGCGCATCCGCATTTGAAGCGGTTCTTTTTGCGCCGCTTCGGCTTCTTCCTTCGTGATGCGCCCGTCTTCCAGCATTCGGCCGATCACCCAGTTGCGCCGCGCCACGGCCGCATCATGATCTTTCACCGGGTTGTAGTTGTTCGGCGCCTTAGGTAAGGCCGCAAGATACGCGGCTTCAGCAATCGTCAGTTCGTCCAGCGATTTGTTAAAGTAATTGAGCGCAGCAGCCGAGACGCCGTACGAACGGCTGCCCAGAAAAATCTCGTTCAGATACAGTTCGAGAATCCGGTCTTTGGTCAGGGACTTTTCAAGGCGCAAGGCCAGAATAATTTCGCGGATTTTACGCGCCAGCGAAAGCTCGTTGCTGAGCAGCATGTTTTTCGCCACCTGCTGCGTGATGGTGGACGCGCCAACAGGCCGCTGACCGCGCCCGACTTTTTGCACGTTCGTGAACGCCGCCCGTATGATGCCTGCAAAATCTACGCCCGTATGTTCATAAAAGGCCTGATCTTCCGCCGAAAGAAAAGCGTTGATAACCTTTTTCGGAATAGCCTTGATGGAGACGAAGATACGCTGCTCCGCCGCAACGGTTGCCATCATACGGCCATCGTCCGCGTAGATGCGCGTGAGGATCGGCGGCTGGTAGTCCTTCAGATACGTGTAATCGGGCAGATCCCGGCTATAGTGCTTGACGGACAGGATAAAAACCCCGGCCATCACCGCCAGCACCAGGAATCCGAACGAAAAAAGACCACCCAACCAGCGCATGAACAACCCGGCGAGAAAGAGATAAGAGCTATGGTTCTAGCCTTAACAGAGTGAATTGTAAAAAGAAGGATAAAAAGACAGGACGCTTAAGCACTTACCGATCGGAAGAAAGCCGCGAGGCACTCATAACAATTTTTTTCGAATGTCTTGTCCGGCTCACGCTCCAGCGCGCCGAGAATAAAGCCCATAATCAGTCCATGCAGGGTCATAGACGCAATGCGCGGCGCCCACCCGGCAGCAAGTTTTCCTTTTTTTTGTGCCATCTCAAACAATTTTACAATACGATTCTGCATGCGCTCCTTTGTTTCAAGACGTCTTTTGACAATCGACGCCATATCGTCGGTATATTCACAGCGCTGAAAGAGAATTTTACAAATGCGGCGGCGTTGGGGTTCGTGAATAATTTTCTGAAGGGCTTCACGAGTTGCCTGATGCATTTCTTCGAGCGAGTCATCCGAAGCGCTTTTAAGTAATCGCTCGATAACATGTTCCTGCGGAAGAATCACTCGTTGGGTTAGAGCTTCCAAGACCTCGTTTTTATTGCGGAAATGCCAATAAACGGCCCCACGCGTGACACCCGCAGCCTCCGCAATTTGCTGCAAGGAGGTGCGCGCCACACCTTGTTTATGAAACACAACTTCCGCGGCATCAAGAATGGCCCCGCACGTTTGTTCAGCTTCATCTTTCGTGCGTCGAACCATGTTTACGTTCCGTTTTCGTCACCCTGTCAAAAATTCAAAAGATCTCTTTACATACATTCATGATTGAATGTATAACTCGGTTCGAACATACTGTAAAGTACCTGGTATTTGAAACGCGGCGCGGCGTACAATAAGGTTACGCCAACCCAAGCCATAAGGAGGATCCCATGAAGTACAAACCGCTTGGACGAACGGATCTTCAAGTTTCTGAGATATGCCTTGGCACCATGACCTTTGGCGGAAGTGGTTTCTGGCAATCAATCGGGCAACTGGATCAGGAAGAAGTGAACGAACTGGTGCAAACCGCCGTCGACAGAGGTGTGAATTTTTTCGATACCGCCAGCATCTACTCAAACGGCGCCGCCGAACGCATGCTGGGTAAAGCCCTCAAGGACCTCAAGCTGAAACGGTCCGATGTGGTCATTGCAACCAAGGCTCATGGCCGGACGCACCATGGAGATAAAACCGAAACTTTGACGCGCACCCACATCATGACCGCAGTCAAGGAAAGTTTGGCGCGGCTTGATACAGATTATATCGATCTTTACCAAATCCATGGCGTCGACCTTTCGACACCGCTTGAAGAAATTTTGCATGCTTTGGATGATTTAGTAAGCAGCGGCATGGTCCGTCATGTTGGTTGCTCCAATGTTATGGCGTGGCAGATCATGAAAGCGCTTATCATCTCTGCCTCGCACAATTGGGCGCGATTTGAAACGGTCCAAGCCCACTATTCCATTGCCACAAGAGACATCGAACGCGAAATCGTGCCGATTATGGAATCGGAACAGATGGGCTTGATGGTCTGGAGCCCGCTCGCAGGCGGCCTGCTAACCGGGAAATTCCGGCGTGGCGAACCTGACCCCGAAGAAGCGCGTCGTACACGAATGAATTTTCCGCCGGTCAACCGCGAGCATGTATTTTCACTTATTGACGTCATAACGCCGATAGCAGACAAACTAAACGTATCCGTCGCCAAAGTTGCCCTTGCGTGGCTTCTGCATCAGAAACACGTCATGAGCGTAATCGTTGGCGCACGAACAATCCAACAACTTAAAGAGAATCTAGCGGCAGCCGACTTATCCTTGTCCAAGGACGATCTGGCGGTGCTGGACAAAGCCAGCGCGCTTAAACCGGAGTATCCGCGCTGGATGATTGACCATCAGAACATCGAAAGCTTGTCAGGAATCTAGCAAAAAAATGGGTTTGTCATGACTCGCTCTTTATGCTTCGCTTTCACTTCAATCAGCCCCCCTGGTTCCTAAGGTCTAGTATGTCATTTTTCCTCGCCCGCTTTCCGGTTTTTGCGATGTTAGCGGCAGTGCTTTTGTCCACGAGTTGTGCCGTAGGTCCCGACTTTGAAAAGCCTGCCGCACCGGATGTTCAAGGCTATGTGTCCGAAGGAACGCCCGCCAAAACAGCCGAGGCTGAAACACCGGGCGGCGCTGCCCAGAGTTTTGCAGTAGGACAGGACATTCCATCAGAGTGGTGGAAACTTTTTCATTCCGAACCGTTGAACCAGCTCGTCACAAAAGCACTGGCCGCCAGCCCGGATATCGAAGCGGCACGCGCTTCCTTGCGTGAAGCGGAAGAAAACGTGCGCGCCAGTGAAGGAGCATTTTTCCCATCGCTTGACGGCAGGGCCAGCGGCACACGCGAAAAAATGTCCGGCGTTGCCATGGGCAAAAATATTCCTGCCTACACGCTTTATAATTCCTCCGTCAGTGTTTCATACGTATTGGATGTTTTTGGGGGCACACGTCGTGAAGTGGAATCGCTCGAAGCTCTCGCCGAAATGCAACGTTATGAACTCGAGGCCGCATATCTTACGCTGACTTCGAATGTCGTCACGGCCGCCATACAGGAAGCTTCGCTTCGCGAACAAATCGCCGCGACGCAGGACGTGATCCAGGCGCAGGAAAAGCAGCTTGAGTTGACCAAACGCCAGTTTGAACTTGGCGCGGTCGGAAAGCCTGCCGTTCTCGCGCAGCAAGCCACGCTCGCCGAAGCCAAAGCGATGTTGCCGCCGATGGGAAAACAGCTGGCGCAAACCCGCCACTTGCTGGCGGCTCTTGTCGGGCAGTTCCCCAGCCAAGAACTTGCCGCGACTTTTGAATTGTCAGCCTTGACGTTGCCAGAAGTTTTGCCCCTTTCGCTGCCTTCGCAACTTGTCGAACAACGGCCTGACGTCAAAGCTGCCACGGCGCAAATGCATGCCGCCAGCGCCGCTATCGGTGTCGCCACGGCCAACATGCTGCCGCGCTTGGCGCTCACCGGAAGCTATGGCGTAAACGCAGGGCAATTGGCCGATATGTTCAGCCCGGGATCCGCTATCTGGAGCATTGGGGGGTCACTGCTTCAGCCGCTTTTCCATGGTGGCGAATTGCTGCATAAAAAACGCGCCAGCGAAGCAGCTTTTGAAAAGAGCGCAGCTTTATATCGCCGTACCGTCCTTGCAGCTTTCCAAAACGTCGCGGATTCGCTTCGCGCCATTCAATCCGATGCCGACACACTCAAGGCGCAACTGAGCGCCGAACGGACGGCAGCCGACAACCTGAAGCTTTCCAAAGAACAATTTAATGCCGGAGCGATCAGTTATTTATCTCTTCTTACGGCAGACCAAGCCTATCAAGCTGCCAAGATCCTTCTTGTCCAAGCCAGAGCCAAACGTTTTGCCGACACGGTCGCACTGTTTCAATCCTTGGGCGGCGGTTGGTGGAACAAGCCGCCGGAAACGCCGCAAGAGACAAAAACCGAAACGCCAACACCTGAAACGGCGGCCACAACGGTTGAGGAAAAACCGGCCGCCGATACACCCGCAGCCAACGAACCCAAAGAAAAACAGCCCGTTGAGCCAACCATTACGCCCATTAGTACCATGCCTTCAAAACAGTTATGGCGGAAATCGAGTTCATCAGCGGAGAATAGTCAATGATTAAACGCATGATCATCATGCTGTTGCTTGTCGGGCTCGGGCTCGGTGGCGTTTTCGGTTTCAAGTTTTACGGCCAGATGAAAATGTTGGAACACATGGCCGCGTCCGGCAATCCGGCGCAAACCGTTTCCACCATCACGGCCCAAACCGAAGAATGGCAGCCAACCCTTAAAGCCGTCGGCACGTTGCGCGCCGTGAAAGGCGCCGATCTAGCGGCTGAAGTTGCAGGTATTATCGATGAAATTCACTTCGAATCCGGCAGCGATGTTGAGGCGGGAACTTTGCTTGTCCAGCTCCGCAACGCGGACGATATTGCCAAACTGAAAGCGCTGGAGGCTTCCGCCAAGTTGGCCGAAATCACCCTGCAGCGCGACGAAAAGCAGCTGAAGGCACAGGCCATCAGCCAAGCCACGTACGATAACGACGCGGCCAACCTGACGGCCGCCAAAGCCGCCGTCGAAACCCAGAAAGCGACTCTCGACAAGAAATCCATCCGCGCGCCGTTTGCTGGACATCTCGGCATTCGCGCGGTCGATGTCGGCCAATATCTCAATTCCGGCGCGCCGATTGTAACGCTCCAGCAGCTTGATCCCATTTATCTTGATTTCTACTTGCCGCAACAGTCTTTGCCGCAGATTCAAGTCGGGCAGAAAGTAACGGCGAAAACCGATGCGCAACCCGATAAAGTGTTTGAGGGCGAAATTTCGGCCATTGATGCGAAAGTAGATACCAGCACACGTAATGTTTTGGTTCGCGCATCCTTTAAAAACCCCGATCATTTATTGCTGCCGGGCATGTATGCGGAAGCCTCGGTTGTCTCAGGGCAGCCACAACGCTGGATAACGCTGCCGCAGACAGCCATCACTTATAATCCGTATGGCAATACCGTTTTTATCGTAACCCAGAACGGTAGCGCCGCCCTAACCGCCAAGCAAACATTCGTGACAACCGGTGCCACACGTGGCGACCAAATCGCCGTGCTGAGCGGCCTGAAGGAGGGCGACGTTGTGGTGTCGTCCGGCCAGATGAAGCTGCGCAACGGCTCGCCTGTTGCGATTAATAACAACGTGCAGCCCACCAACGACGCTAATCCGAAACCGGAAGATAAATAATGTATTTTACCGATATATTCATTCGCCGTCCGGTTTTGGCGACCGTTGTCAGTCTTTTGATTCTTGTTTTGGGGATACGCGCGGTTTTTTCGTTGCCTGTCCTCCAATTCCCGCGCACCGAAAACGCCGTTGTGACGGTTAGCACCGTTTACTACGGCGCCGAGGCCGATGTTATTGCCGGCTTCATTACCACTCCTCTGGAAAACGCCATCGCGCAGGCGAATGGCATTGACTATATGACGTCGACGAGCTCGAACGGCGTCAGCACGATCACCGTCAATCTACGCCTCAATTACAACACCAATAAGGCGCTGACGGAAATCAATACCAAGGTCAGCTCGGTCCTGAACCAATTGCCGCCCGAAGCCCAACAGCCGACCTTGAACGTCGAAATCGGCCAAACGATCGACGCTATGTATATCGGTTTCAATAGCGATGTGTTGCCGCAAAACGCTATCACGGATTATCTGGTGCGGGTTGTACAGCCAAAACTGCAAGCCGTTGATGGCGTGCAAACCGCGCGCGTGTTGGGTGGTAAAAACTTTGCGCTTCGCGCATGGCTCGACCCGGAAAAACTGGCTGCCTACAATTTGACTGCCTCAGATGTCAGCCAAGCCCTTGTCAAGAATGACTACATCTCGGGCCTCGGCACCACTAAAGGCCAGATGGTGCAGGCTGATTTGAAAGCTTCAACCGGATTACACTCGCTCGATGAGTTCCGCCGCCTTGTCGTGAAGCAAAAGAACGGCGCTATAGTGCGTCTCGAAGACGTTGCAAACGTCACGCTTGGCGCTGACGATTATGAATCACGCGTTAATTTCGACCGCAATAGAGCCGTTATGATGAGCATCCAGACCGCTCCCGGCTCAAATCTACTCAAAGTGATTGAGGGCGTGCGAAAAACACTGCCGGACATTCACTCTCAGCTTCCCGAGGGTTTAAAAGCCTCGGTCGTTTATGACTCCACAAAATTTGTTAAAAGCTCGATTGATGAAGTCGTTTGGACGTTGCTCGAAGCTTTGCTTATCGTTACAGGCGTGGTGTTTTTGTTTTTGGGATCGCCCCGCGCGGTGCTGATAACGAGCGTTGCGATACCTCTTTCGCTGGTGGGCGCTTTTGTCGTTATGCTGGCGGCCGGGTTCAGCATTAATCTCCTGACTCTTCTCGCGCTTGTGCTGGCGATTGGCCTTGTGGTGGACGACGCCATCATTGTCGTTGAAAACACCGACCGGCACATGGAAGAGGGATTATCGCCCTTCGACGCCGCGATTAAAGCCGCGCGCGAACTGGCAAACCCTATTATCGCCATGACCATCGTTCTTATTGCCGTGTATGTGCCCATCGGTTTTCAAAAGGGCCTAACCGGCGCGCTTTTCACGGAATTTGCGTTCACGCTCGTTGGTGCCGTAACAATCTCGGCCCTTATCGCGCTAACCTTGTCGCCCATGATGTGCTCACGCCTTCTTAAGCCGCATATGGGAGCGCGCGATGGGTTAACCGAACGTTTCGTCGATTGGCTCGAGCATTTGTTTAACCGGCTTAAAGCCCGGTATGAACACTTGCTGGAGAGAAGTTTTCACTATCTCCCCGTCACGGTCGTTTTTGCTCTCATTGTTTTGACCAGTATCTATTTCCTTTTCACCTCAGCAAAAACCGAGCTGGCGCCGGAAGAAGATCAGGGCATCATCATCACTATCTCGACCGCCGCGCCGAACGCAACGCTGCAACAGCGCGCAATGTATTCAGACGAGGTATACAAATCCTTCACCAGCTATCCCGAAACCGATCATGTGTTTCAAGTTGATATACCAAGATTGTCTTTCTCCGGCATGGTTTTAAAACCATGGGACCAACGCGAACGATCGGCAAACCAATTGCTTCCCCTTGTTAAAAAAGATGTGGCCGCCATCGCGGGCGCTAATATCGCGGCCATACAGCCTTCCCTGTTGCCGGGAAGCAGCGGTTTTCCGGTTCAATTTATCATTACGACCACTCAATCTTATGAGCAGCTGTATGAAGTGTCGCAGAAATTCAAGCAAGAGGCGCTAAAAAGCGGCCTGTTCATGTTTCTCGATACGGACTTGAAGATCGACCAGCCACAGATGACCGTGGACATTGACCGGGATAAAACGGCGCAGCTTGGTTTAACGATGAGCGACGTCGGCGGCTCGCTCGCGTCCATGCTCGGGGGCGGCTATGTTAATTATTTCAGTCTTTACGGCCGCTCTTACAAAGTCATTCCGCAAATTGAGCAGAAAGAACGCCTGAATGCTGATCAATTGAATCACTATTACATCCGTACGGCAAACGGCTCCTCCGTGCCGCTTTCAACGATCGCGAAGATCACGACAAAAACGGTGCCGCAGTCGCTAAACCACTTCCAGCAAATGAACGCAGCAACGGTTCAAGGCGTCATGTTCCCCGGCGTTGCGCTGGGAACGGCCATCGAGCACTTGCGCAATCTTGCCAAGAACACGTTGCCGGAAGGCTACAGCGTCGATTTCGCGGGCCAATCGCGTCAATTTATGCAGGAATCGGGCGGTTTCGCGATTTTGATCCTGTTTTCTTCGATCATCATTTTCCTTGCGCTGGCGGCTCAATTCGAAAGCTTCCGCGATCCCGTGACCATCCTTATTTCGGTGCCGATGGCGATTGCCGGCGCGCTTATTTTTATCACCCTCGGCATCAAGGGCGCAAGCGTCAATATCTACACGCAAGTGGGGCTTGTGACACTGATGGGCCTTATCAGCAAGCACGGCATTCTGATTACCGAGTTTGCCAACAAGTTGATGGAGCAAGGCATGTCGAAACGCGACGCAATCATCGAAGCCTCAGGCGTGCGTTTGCGGCCCATCCTGATGACGACAGCTGCGATGGTGTTAGGTGTTATGCCATTGATCACGGCTTCGGGCGCGGGCGCAGCCTCACGTTTCAATATGGGACTGGTTATTGCCGGCGGTTTGTCAATCGGCACGCTGTTTACGCTTTTCGTGCATCCGGCCGTCGTTCTTCTTATCGCGTCCGAACATCCGGCGCATCTTCAGAAAAAAAAGGAAGAGGAAGATAACGGCTCTCAATCACTTCACGACAAATTAAGCGAGATCGGCCAGATCGTTTCGAAAAGCAAGGACAAGAGCTCCTTAGAGCCGGAATAATCACCCCCGGCTCAACTCAATCTTGGGACAGCGGTTCATCACAACTTTAAGTCCCGCTTCCATGGCGCGCTCGGCGGCTTCCGGATTCTGTACGCCAAGCTGCATCCAAACCACCTTCGCGCCAATGGCCATAGCTTCGTCCGTAACTGGCCCTGCAGCCTCGGAATTCCGGAAAATATCCACCATATCGACCCCGCGAGGGATGTCGGCCAAAGTCGCGTAAATCTTCTCGCCCAAAAGCTCCTTGCCCGCGAGGCTGGGGTTAACGGGAAAGACTTTGTACCCATATTGCTGCAAAAAGCTCATCACGACATGGCTGGGGCGGGAGGGGTTGTCGCTCGCGCCGACAAGGGCAATCGTGTGCACAGCCCTTAAAATAGCCTGAATTTCGGCGGCTTTCGGCTCGGTATATGGCATGTTTCCTCCTCATTACGCCTTCCGCGCCTTGACAGGCTGGCGCCTTTTCCGGTTTTATCGATGATAAACGTTTTTTTGTGAAATTCGGGAACAAATTACCCATGTCCATCGATAAAAACTATAACCCTGCCGCCACGGAAGCCAAGTGGTACCCGCTTTGGGAAAAGTCGGGTGTGTTCGCGTGCAACCCGCAATCCAAGGCCAAGCCGTATTGCATCATGATCCCCCCGCCGAACGTGACCGGCACGCTGCATATGGGCCATGGCCTGAGTTACACATTACAGGATGTTCTCATCCGCTATCACCGTATGAAAGGGCTTGATGTTCTTTGGCAGCCCGGCACCGACCACGCCAGCATCGCCGTGCATACGGTTCTTGAAAGACAGTTGCACGAAAAAGGATTGTCACGCCAAGACCTTGGCCACGACAAGTTTCTGGAAATGGCGTGGGAGTGGAAAAAGTATTCCGGCGGCGAGATCACCAAACAGCTGCGCCAACTGGGCTCTTCGCCGGATTGGGCGCGTGAACGCTTCACCATGGATGAAGGGTTGAACAAAGCCGTCATCAAGGCTTTCGTTTTTCTTTATCGCGAAAAACTAATTTACAAGGATAAGCGTCTTGTAAACTGGGACCCGAAGTTCCAGACCGGTATTTCCGATCTTGAAGTGGAGCAAAAAGAAATCAAAGGCCATCTTTGGCACTTCAAGTATCCGATTGAAGGTACTGATGAGTACGTCATCGTCGCAACAACCCGGCCGGAAACGATGCTGGGTGATACGGCCGTAGCGGTACATCCTGAGAATGAACGGTTGAAACATCTCATCGGCAAGAACGCCGTTCTTCCGCTCGTGGGACGTCGCATTCCCATTGTCGGCGATGAATATGCCGATCCGGAAAAAGGCACGGGCGCAGTGAAAATCACGCCCGCGCATGACTTCAATGACTTTGACGTCGCACGTCGTCACAAATTGCCGATGGTCAATATTTTCGACGCCCACGCGAAATTGAATGACGAAGTGCCGGAGAAATATCGCGGTCTTGACCGCTTTGTTGCGCGCAAGCAAATCGTGGCGGATATGGAAGCGCTTGGCCTTCTCGACAAGATCGAGCCGCACGTGCACACCGTGCCGCATGGCGACCGTTCCGGCGTACCCATTGAGCCATGGTTATCCGAGCAATGGTATTGCGACGCGCAAAAGCTTGCCGTCGAGGCGCTTAAGGCCGTCGAAGACGGCCGCACGGAATTCGTGCCCAAGCAATGGGAAAACACCTATTTCGCGTGGATGCGCAACATCGAACCATGGTGCATTTCGCGCCAGTTATGGTGGGGCCACCAGATTCCGGCGTGGTATGGACCGGACGGCAAAGTTTTTGTCGCGGAAAACGAAGCCGAAGCGCAAGCCGAAGCCGATAAATCTTACGGCAAAAAAGTCACCCTGAAACGTGACGAAGACATTCTCGACACCTGGTTCTCATCCGCCCTCTGGCCATTTTCGACAATCGGTTGGCCGGAACAAACCTTGGAACTAAAACGCTATTACCCCACGGATGTTCTCGTCACCGGTTTCGACATCATCTTTTTCTGGGTCGCCCGCATGATGATGATGGGGCTGCACTTCATGAAGGATGTGCCGTTCCGCACGGTCTATATCCACGCGCTTGTGCGCGACGAAAAGGGCCACAAGATGTCGAAGACCAAGGGCAATGTCATCGACCCCTTGAATATGATCGACAAATACGGCTGCGATGCGCTGCGCTTTACGCTCGCCAATATGTCCACCCCCGGGCGCGACATCCGTCTTGCCCCCGCGCGCATCGAAGGCAACCGCAATTTCGCGACCAAGCTCTGGAACGCGGCGCGTTATTGCCAGATGAACGAATGCGCATGGGACCCCGCTTTCGATCCCGCCAAGGTCAAACACACGATTAACCGCTGGATCGTCGGCGAAACCAAGCGCGCGGCGGACAAAGTCACTTCACTGCTCGACCAGTACCGTTTCGACCTCGCGTCGTCGGCTGTTTATGACTTTATCTGGAACACGTCATGCGACTGGTGCCTTGAGTTCACAAAGCCGATCCTCGGCGGCGCGGACGAAACGGCCAAGCTCGAAACCCGGGCCACGACCGCATGGGTGTTGGCGCACATGCTGAAATTGCTGCACCCCTTCATGCCCTATATTACCGAGGAATTGTGGGAGCAAATCGTCGGCAACGGCAAAATGCTGATGACGGAAAGCTGGCCGCAGTTGCCGGACACGATGGTGCATGAAGACTCGCAGGACGAAATCAACTGGGTCATTCGGCTTGTCTCCGCTGTACGCACCATTCGCGCTGAACTCAATGTTCCGGCGGGGGCACAGATCCCGCTTCAGATTAAGGACGCCAGCGACACAAGCCGGGCGCGGCTCAAGACTCACGAAGCGATCATTTTGCGCCTTGCTCGTCTTTCCGGCATTACGCACGCCACCATCACGCCGAAAGGCGCAGCGCAAAGCGTATTGGACGAAGCCACGCTAATCTTGCCGCTCGCGGATGTGATCGATCTTGAGCAGGAACGCGCGCGCCTTGCCAAGGAAAGCGAAAAATGGGCCGCTGAAATCAAAAAGCTGGAAGCCAAGTTGGCCAATCAAGATTTCATCGCCCGCGCGCCGGAGGAAGTCGTCACCGAACACCGCGAACGCAAGGCTGAAGCCGAAGCGATGCTGGTGAAACTGAAATCCGCTCAGAAGAGTTTAGCGGGATGAAAGGCAACGTCTCCTCTTGCGTCATTCCCGCGAAAGCGGGAATCCAGCACGCCGCGTCTGCGGCATGTGTAAGTCATACGGCTCGCGGACGCTCGCCGCTGGACCCCCGTTTTCACAGGGATGACATGGGATGGAAAAGTTTGTTTTTTTATGCGCTTTTCTTCTTGGTTTTTGTTTGTTTTTCAAGCTTCGCTGCCACCTCGCCCGCCATCGACCCTGCCTTTTGCCAAGCCCTCGTCAAGCACGTGCCCGATGCCGATGTGAATTATCAGCCCGGCATCGACGTTCATGGCAAGCCTGTCGTCCCGGCCGACTTGCCGGATAGCCCCCAGCTTCAACTGCCAAAGACGATCAGCATCCCGCTGACTGCCGATTTATTTAAAACGCTCAATTTTTCGACGGACAAATACCCCTTTAACACGATGCCGCGAAACGATATAAATCTGGGCACATTAACGGTGGAGGGCGACCGCGTTCTTTTCAACGGCAAACCTCTGACAAGCGATCAGCAGGACAATCTGGCTGTACTATGCATGAAGGGAACAGAGCGAAAACAGCCCCAAAAAATTAACCCCGATAAAACAACATCAAAACGTTAGAGTGTTTCTATGAGCACAATCATGCCGTCAAAAGCCCCCAAAACCGCCATATCGCCCACGCGCGCGGAAAATTATAACGAGTGGTACCAAAAAGTCGTACGCGCCGCCGACATCGCCGAGCTTTCGGGCGTGCGCGGGTGCATGATCCTTCGTGCCTGGGGTTGCGGCGCATGGGAGCTGATGCAGCGCGATCTCGACCGCCGTTTCAAGGAAACCGGCCACGATAACTATTATTTCCCACTTTTTATCCCGCTCAGTTATTTCCAGCGCGAGGCCGAACACGTCGAAGGCTTCGCCAAGGAAATGGCCGTCGTCACGCATCACCGCCTGACGAAAAAGGACGGCGTCCTAGTGCCGGATGCCGAACTGGAAGAACCGCTTGTCGTCCGTCCGACGTCTGAAACCATTATCGGCGAATCCATGGCGAAGTGGATTCAGTCGTACCGCGACCTGCCGTTGCTCACCAACCAGTGGGCCAACGTCGTGCGCTGGGAAATGCGCCCGCGCATTCTTTTGCGAACGACCGAGTTCCTCTGGCAGGAAGGCCACACGGCGCACGAAACCTATGACGACGCTATGCGCGAAACAAAGCTTATGCTGGAAGTCTATCGCGCTTTTGCGGAAGAATATCTCGCCCTGCCCGTGATCCCGGGCGAAAAGATCGCCGCCGAACGCTTCCCCGGCGCGGAAAACACGCTGTGCATCGAAGCCATGATGCAAGATGGCCGCGCGCTGCAAGCCGGAACATCGCATTACCTCGGCCAGAATTTCGCCAAGGCCTGCAACATCCAGTTCCAGAACCGTCAGGGACAGCAGGAGTTCGTTCACACCACCTCTTGGGGCTCATCGACACGCATGCTCGGCGGCGTAATCATGACGCATGGCGACGACGACGGCGTGAAGATGCCGCCCCGTATCGCGCCCCATCAGGTCGTGATCCTGCCCATCCTTCGCGACGACGGGAAAAAGCAGGAAGTCATGGCGTATTGCGAGTCGTTAAAAGCCGATCTCCAAAAGGAAACGATGGATGGCCAGCCGCTACGCGTAAAGGTAGACGCCCGTGATGTCTCCAGCGCCGACAAGCGCTGGGAATGGATCAAGAAAGGCGCGCCTTTGCTGCTTGAAATCGGCCCCCGCGATGTCGACGGCAGACAGGTTTGCGTCACTCGTCGCGATCAATTAGCTGAAGGCAAAAAGTTCCTCGAGCGCGAGGCTTTCGTAAAAAATGCCTCGGCCGAGCTTATGGCCATACAAAAGTCGCTTTTTGAGGCTGCACTGGCTTTCCGGAAAGCACGGACGGTCTCCAATATCAGGGACTGGAACGCCTTCGAAGCCTATTTCAAGAAAGACGGCGACAGCAGTTTCGCGGGCGGACAAGGATTTGTCATTGCCAAATGGTCGGGTGATCCGGCCTCACTGGCGAGGCTCGATCCTCTGGGTGTCACGGTGCGTTGCATCCCGTTCGAGCAAAGCGGCACAAAGGGTGTTTGCATCCTCACCGGTGTACCGGCCACGCAAGACGTCATTTTTGCAAGGGCTTATTGATGAGCTTTTCCGTTTTCTAAAATATCAAGAAAGGAAATATCCGATGCGGATTATATGTCGTTGCTGCGTATCTCTGTTTTTCTGCATGGGGATTATTCTGATTTCTTCTGCAGTTTTTGCTTACGCGCCAAACGAAATTCAATGTCATTTTCGGGGAAGTGTTGTCAGACCCGGCGACACCAATGACACGATTGTTCTTATAAACTTAAAAGTTAAAACCAAATTTCAGCGCCTATTTGATAATGGCAAAACCGGGTTATTAGATTGCACCCTTTCGGAAATTATGGAAAGCTTTGCCGATCTCAACAAAGATCCCAACTCTAAGGAAATTGTTGTGCGGCTGTGTGAGACTTTGGATCAACTACCGTTGACGTTATCCCAAGATGGAGATTTCGGTGGTTCCTTAATTAGGGAAGAAGCACAAAAGCCTCGATGCGTTTCAAGAGCATGGTAAAAGGCATTATGATATGTCGATGATCTTCTCGGCTTTCGAACGCAAAGTAGCGATGCGCTATCTAAGGGCGCGGCGGCAGGAAGGATTCATTTCGGTCATAAGCTGGTTTTCGCTGCTCGGCATCGGGCTTGGTGTGGCAACCTTGATTATCGTGATGGCCGTCATGAACGGCTTTCGCGCCGACTTGTTTGACCGCGTGCTTGGCCTCAATGGCCATATGAATGTCTACGCGCAAGACGGCATGCTGTTCGATTACGCGTCGTTGATTGATAAGATCAAAAAAGTCCCGGACGTTTTAGAGGTTTCGCCCTCGATCGAGGGGCAGACGCTTATTACCAAAGATGGCGCCGCCTCGGGCGCGTTAATACGTGGCGTGGCGCCGGAACTTTTCCGCCAGCGCCCGATCATCCAAAAACATATTGTCGAAGGCTCGCTGAGTGACTTTGGCGACGATAAAATCGTAATCGGACGGCGTATGGCGCAACGGTTGGGCGTCCATGTCGGCGACACGTTGACCCTCATTTCCCCCACAAGCAAAACGACCGTTTTTGGCTCCGCCCCGCGCATGCGGGCCTATCCCATCGCGGCGATTTTCGATGTCGGCATGTTTGAATACGACAACGGCTTTATCTTCATGCCTCTCGAGTCATCGCAACTGTTTTTCCGTACCGGCACAGGCGTTTCGACTTTGGAAATCTTCATCAAGACGCCGCACCAGTTCGATACGATAAAAATGAATATTGTCGAGGCGTTAGGCAATTCCAACACCCGCCTCCTCGATTGGCAGCAGAACAACGCCAGTTTCTTTACGGCCTTGCAGGTTGAGCGGAACGTCATGTTCCTGATCCTCACGCTCATCATTCTGGTGGCGGCGTTTAACATCATTTCAGGCCTTATTATGCTGGTCAAAGACAAGGGACGCGATATAGCCATCCTGCGCACCATGGGCGCGACGCGCGGCATGATCATGCGCATTTTCTTCCTGAGCGGCGCGAGCATCGGCGTGCTCGGCACGACCGTCGGACTTGGCCTCGGCGTTCTGATCGCGAGCAATATTGAAAAGGTGCGGCAGGTCGTTCAAAAACTGACTCACACGGAGCTGTTCTCACCGGAAATCTATTTCCTCACGCACCTTCCATCGGTGATTGATTGGCGGGAAGTGGTACAGGTGGTGCTTATGGCACTGATCCTTTCCTTCCTTGCGACGCTTTATCCCTCGTGGCGCGCCGCGCGGCTCGATCCCGTAGAGGCCTTGCGCTATGAGTAACGCCGAACCCGTTTTGATCCTGCAGGATGTCCGGCGCGTTTTTGTGCAAGCAGAAAACCAGCTTGAGGTTTTGCGCGGTTGCTCGTTGAGCGTGGATGCAGGCGAAAAGATGGCGCTCATCGGGCCGAGCGGATCCGGCAAATCGACGCTGCTGCACATTGCGGGCTTGCTTGAAAAACCGGATGGCGGCGGCATTCGCATTGCGGGCGTTAACGCGGGCGCCCTTGACGATACCGAACGCACGGCGTTGCGGCGTGAATCCATCGGCTTCGTTTACCAGTTCCATCATCTGCTGCCCGAGTTTTCGGCGCGGGAAAACATTATCCTGCCGCAGATGATCGCCCGGAAGAAGGAAAGCGAGGCGGCAATACGCGCGGATGAGCTTTTGGCGCTTGTCGGACTTTCGGACCGTGCTCGGCACCGTCCGGCACGGCTTTCCGGCGGCGAACAGCAGCGCGTGGCCATCGCCCGCGCCTTGGCCAACAAGCCCCGTATTCTCATCGCTGACGAGCCAACGGGCAACCTTGACCCCCACACAGCCGATCAGGTTTTTGGCGTGCTGCAGAAGCTTATCGGGTCGCAAGGCCTTGCCCTATTAATGGCGACACACAATTTTGATCTTGCGCATCGTATGGACCGTGTTGCCGAGCTCCGGGACGGCGCGATCCATTTTCTTGCGAAAGCCTGAAAGTTTCAGGTACGCAACCTGCATAAACATCAGCCGAACGAGCCCGCGGCCCGGACGAAACGGTTACACAATGTATGTTGATTGGGCCCCCTCGTGTACTATAAGAAATCTCTTTTTCTTTCCTATTAATGATATTGCTCGTTGATTAGCCTTATTTTTGACAAAAAATCACTACTTATTATTGTTTTCTTGACACTATAGACAATAAAAGCGCATAAAAATGTTAATGAAGTACATTTTACCCCCGGATCAGGCCCTAAAATCACCAGCAGGAGTAAAGGTCAATGCCCGACAAGAACACCCACGATACGACCACGAACGAACGTATGTTGACACTCGTTGCCCAAATCGTTGATGCCTACGTCAGCCACAACACCGTCAATGCGGCTGATCTCCCGTCCCTAATCACCACCGTTTATCAAAGTCTGACCCGCGTTAGCTTGAGCACCGTAACTAGCGAAGCTCGCACCGAACCTGCTGTTCCTATTCGTCGGTCAGTTAACCCGGATTACATCATTTGCCTTGAAGATGGTAAAAAGCTCAAAATGTTGAAGCGCCATCTCAAGACTTCATACAATATGACGCCTGACCAATATCGCGAACGTTGGGGATTGGGTCCTGACTACCCAATGGTCGCGCCCAATTACGCCAAGCAGCGTAGCAAACTGGCCAAACAAATCGGTCTTGGTACAGCGCGCCGCACAACAAAACAAAAAGCTGCATAAACATTGGTCGCTTTATAAGTCAGTATAAGGCAGGAAAGTATCGTTCCTGCCTTATCCATTAGATTATGAACTATATTCCCTTTGTTCGATCGAATGGTTTTGATTGCGTGCTTATGCTATCGTGCACCGACAAACAAATAGGAACCAACCCCATGTCTATGAATCCCGAAAACATAGCCGATCTGATCGACAACGACTTGATCTCCGGCAACTTTGAGGTCAGGTTGGCAAAAAGTCCTGAAGAAATTGATGCGGCACAAGCTCTGCGTTATCGCGTTTTTTATGAAGAAATGGGCGCACAACCATCACAAGACATGGCGTCACAGAAACGCGATTTTGACGTCTATGACGAGCATTGCGATCATTTGCTTGTTTTCGATCACGCCCAACCTGATGGCAAAAAGGTTGTTGGTACCTACCGCCTTATCCGGAGGTGTGCTGCCGAAAAAGTTGGTTCGTTCTATTCAGCAAACGAATATGACATTACCCCGCTTATCCATTACCCCGGAGAAATTTTGGAGTTAGGGCGTTCCTGCATCAATGCCGAGCATCGCATCGGTGCCGTAATGCAAATTTTATGGCGCGGTATCGCCTCCTACATGTTCCGGTATGACATAACCCTCATGTTTGGATGCGCCAGTTTGCCTGGGACCGACACTCAGGCGTTAGCCCTTCCTCTATCCTATCTTCACTACCACCATTTGGCCCCCCCTGCCCTCAGGGCTAAGGCTTTGCCCGAACGTTACGTCGATATGGCTATCATGCCGCGTGAAGCTTTCAACCCCGAAGAGGCCTTCAACAACATGAAAATGGATCCTCGGAGTGGGGGCAACAGTTTACCGCCCCTTATCAAGGGTTATCTGCGCGTGGGTGGTTATGTCGGCGACGGCGCCGTTATTGACAAAGACTTCAACACAACAGACGTCTGCATCATCGTCAAAACAGACCTGATCACCAGTCGCTATATGCGGCATTATGAGCGTACAGGGAAAAAAGACAGCGCTCAGCCTGAATAAAGGTAAAGAATTTTATAAATCAAATGTGAAACGCACAGCAGTGCATTCGTGTGGGAGAGCAGCGGCTATGCCAGTTGGGGCCTGCCCCGTAACATCAACAAAAATATTTACAGGACTGTTAAGGACTTCGCTTCTTGTGGGTTTCCCTTCTTGCCCTCGAATTGGCGCGATTAAACCTGTTGCACGTATGTAGGAAGCAAGTTGAATGCAAGATTCTTTTGTCAGCCCCTGAAATTCAATGGAAAATGTTTTCGTTGTTGTCACCGTTGCTATAACCTGCCCTCCCCATGCGTTAAAGGGGCGTTGGTTTTGACCTATAAGCGGTTGTCCAGGACAAGTTGGCGCCAAATTATTCCTCAACATTTCCCTAGGAAAAGCACCTGAACATACTAGTGTCACTACACTAGGCGAAGAGCTGAGGGATAGGCCCGTATAAAGGGTGCGTATATTTTCAGCAATTTGCCAAATCTCCATAATACCTTGGTTAAGGGTTCTTTTTTTCATAACAGAATTAGCCGCCGCCCATATTGCAGCTAATGAAATACTAATCATTAGCAATACTATCACTATTTCCATCATAGTGAAGCCACTTCTTGATATGCTCGACTTGTTAGATCTTTTGAGAACTTCTGTAGGTATTATGTTTGACATGTTATCATCCTATCACTAACTGTTTTTTTCTTTTTCTTTACACTACCATCCCGATGTCCTTCAGTTGCAGGAACAGCTCACTGGCAGTTTGAGGAAGCTTCTCCCGAACAAGCGTATTGATACGCGTTTCCAGCGTCGAAAAACACTTACGGAATTTCCATTCGCGCACATCGGCGCGTTCAGATCCCAACGGATCGTCAACTGTCCAGTGAACTTTTACCGGCTCACCAAGCCAAGACGGACAATGGAGCCGCGCTTCTTCAGACAACGTTACAATCACATCCACCTTGAGAATGTGTGCCAACACCTGAAACTCGCCCCAGTTTTTGGTGTGCAAACTTTCCGTAGGCAGTTCTGCGCTTTTTAAAAGTGCCAGCGTTTCAGGATGCACTTCTGCTAAAGGCTGGTGTCCAGCGCTTCGCGCTGTAAAACGATCGCTGCCTTTGGCATTCAGCAAAGCCTCGGCAATTTGGCTTCGCGCAGCATTACCTGTGGAGAGGAACAGTACGAAGAGAGGCTTAAAGCTCATGGGCAATCTCCTTGACTCAAGCCAGTCGGCGATTCACGAATCATTCATGAAAGTGTTACGCGCTCATGATTCCGAGGGCAAGAAGGCCAGCGTCAAAAACAGATAATAATGATTAACAAATCCCCCTTTTTGACCTAGAGACCTCCCTTTTGAGAAATTTGGCTCTGATGTTGCGTCGCTGCATGCGTTTCGTTAAAAAAAAGGAATGAAACAAACAGCTTGCACAACTTCACATCCCTTGCGCCTCACCCTGCCCGATAGCAGCGTGAAAGCCTTTCCTGCCCCTGTTACCGGCGCTGAATTAGCCGCCAGCATCGGTTCAGACCTCGCCAAAGCCGCAATCGCCATCAAGGTTGATGGTGTTGTGCGCGATTTGACGCGCCTAATTGAAGAGGATGCGAAAGTCGAAATTATAACACGAAAATCACCCGAGGCGCTTGAGTTGATCCGGCACACAGCCGCGCATGTGCTTGCCGAAGCTGTGCAAGAGCTATTCCCCGGCACACAGGTCACTATTGGGCCAAATGTCGAGAACGGCTTTTATTACGATTTTGCGCGCAACGAGCCTTTCTCATCTGAAGACTTTCCAAAAATTGAAGCAAAGATGCGCGAGATTGTCGCCCGCAATCAACCTCTCGTCCGTGAAATCTGGCCGCGGGAAGAAGCTATTAAATTTTTTGAATCGAAGCACGAGCATTACAAAGTTGAGCTGATCAAAGACCTTCCAGCCAACGAGGACATCTCCGTTTACGGACAGGGTGCCTGGAAGGATTTGTGCCGCGGACCTCACCTGCCTTCTACCGGACTGGTGGGCGATGCCTTCAAACTTATGAAGGTTGCGGGTGCTTACTGGCGCGGGGATTCCAGCAAAGCTATGCTTCAGCGGATTTACGGTACGGCATGGCGCGATCAAGCTGAGTTGGATGCCTATATCACCATGATCGAAGAAGCTGAAAATCGCGATCACCGGAAACTGGGTCGGGAGCTTGATCTTTTCCATTTCCAGGATGAGGCACCTGGAAGCGTCTTCTGGCATGCAAAAGGCTGGACACTTTACCGGGTCCTTGAGAATTACGTGCGGCGACGTGTTGACAAAAGCGGATATATTGAGGTGCACACACCACAACTTTTCGACAGCTCGCTTTTCAAAGCCTCCGGCCATTGGGACATGTACGGCGATAACATGTTCAAAGTCTCGATCGCCAAGAACAAAGCTGATGCCAATTCGCGAGACGAAATGCTGGGGCTCAAGCCGATGAACTGCCCCGGCCATGTACAAATATTCAAACAGGGCATCAAAAGCTATCGCGACTTGCCGTTTCGCATCGCCGAGTTCGGGAATGTTCATCGCAATGAAGCCCATGGCGCGCTACATGGTTTGGTGCGTGTCCGGCAAATGGTCCAAGATGATGCTCATATTTTCTGTACCGAAGATCAGATTCAGAGTGAAAGTCTCTCGTTCTGTGAGTTGTTGCGCTCAATTTATAATGATCTCGGATTCAAAGTGCATCGCGTGCGCCTTGCTGACCGCCCCCCTACACGTGCCGGGTCAGATGAAGTATGGGATAAGGCAGAACAAGCTCTACATCAGGCGTTAAAGTCCGCTGGGTTAGCCTACGACATGAACCCGGGCGACGGGGCGTTTTATGGCCCTAAGATCGAATTCTATTTGCGCGACGCCATCGGCCGTGAATGGCAATGCGGCACATTGCAAGTTGATTTTGTGTTGCCCGAACGGTTAGACGCCAGCTATGTCGGCGAAGATGGTCAAAAGCACCGTCCCGTTATGTTACACCGGGCTATTTTAGGTACCCTTCACCGCTTTATCGGTATCATGGTCGAACATTATGCAGGCAAGTTCCCCTTCTGGATGGCGCCTGTCCAGGCGGTCGTTTGTACCATCACCAACAATGCCGATTCTTATGCCGAAGAGGTTTATCAAGCGCTTATGACAGCGGGTGTGCGAGCCCAAATCGACACGCGCCCGGAAAAAATCAACGCGAAAATTCGAGATCATAGCTTGCAAAAAGTGCTGGCGATACTGGTCGTGGGCAACAAAGAAGTCTCCAGCCGCACTGTTGCTTTACGCCGGCTAGGTGGCGAGGCGCAGGAAATCCTGCCTCTTGATAAAGCTGTGGTGATACTCAAACAGGAAGGCACGCCGCCCGACTTGCGCTTTAAATAGCGCTAAACAAGGTTAATGGCCCTTTTCCATGCTTATGGGGCAGGAAAGCATTTGACGCCTCTTAACTTTTCCATAATCTTAGGGACTTAAGCTAAAGGACCCGCCTCTTAAAGGCGGATTATTTTCAACTTTGAGAGGAGAAGTTTCCATCGTTCGTCCACCCATAAGCCGGGATAGAACCGAAGCCCCCCGGCGCGAAAAAGATGATGGCACACGCGTGAATGGCGCCATCATTGCCCGTCAAATCCGTGTTATTGATGCAGATGGTGAAATGCGCGGCGTTATGTCCGTGCGCGAGGGATTGACTCTAGCCGAAGAGGCCGGCCTTGATCTTGTCGAAATTTCACCCGGCGCCGATCCGCCGGTGTGCAAGGTCCTCGATTACGGCAAATATAAATACGCCCAACAGAAGAAAGCTGCCGAAGCGCGCCGAAAACAAAAAGTCATCGAGATCAAAGAAATCAAGCTGCGCCCGATGATCGATGATCACGATTTCAACATCAAGATGAAAAACGCAAAAGCGTTTCTCGAAGATGGCGACAAGGTAAAAATCACTTTGCGTTTCCGGGGCCGCGAAATGGCGCATCAGGAAATCGCTCAGAGCGTTCTAAGCCGCGTGCGCGCCGAGCTTGAACCCATCGGTAAAGTGGAATCCGAACCGAGCTTCGAAGGACGGCAGATCGTTATGGTGTTATCGGCAAAATAGCTGATTAAATATCCATGAGCATTCGCATCATGGTGTCGGCGGTTGTAACTGTTCGAGCATTCGCCGAATAGGCGCGCTGCGCCTGAATCATGCGCGTGAATTGATCCGCAATATCGACCGTTGAGCCTTCAAGCGCGCTCACGGTCAGTTTTCCAGCACCAGATGTTCCCGCAACGGCGTAAGAGACATCGCCGGAAGCAAGCGTTTCCCTATATATACCCCCGGTCATTCGCTCAAGAGACTGTGGCGCATTGAAAAGAGCGATAGGCACCTGGTAATAGGCCTGGCTGACGCCGTTATCATAGTTTATCGAGGCAAAACCATTGTTGTCGATTGTTATACTGCTGAAGGAACCTTTTGCAGCGCCATTTCTCGAAAAGGACAGCACATTTATATTCGTGTCCGCATATTGTGTAACGCTACCGAAGCGAGAATTAGTTGTTTGCGTAACTGCTGAAACGGCATGGGTGTCAGGATCCGTGTATTTATAGTAAAGAGGGAAAGATAAGCCTGTTCCCGTTACGGTGCAATCCGAGCTTGTCACGGATTGAATCTGCCCTGTTCCATCGAAAACAAACGTTGCCGTTGCCGTATAGTCATTTTCCGTATCCGTTCCGGCGTCATACGCGCCTCCCGGCGCAGTAACTGTAAGATTCCATGTGTTGACTGTTGTTTTATCCCAAGCATAGGTGAGCGTATGCGATTGCCCTTCAGAATCATAAATCGTTGTTGAGGAATCCGTTGTTGAGGCGCCAGCGGCTATAGACGCTGGCAAATTGGCCGCAAAATCAATTACCGTTGTCGCAACGCCGCTGTTTATTAGATCCGTGAATTGCAAAGGAATTATAGAACCCGTTTCTACAGCGCCCGTTGCTTGATCAATATTCCACCCCATTAAACAATAACCCGCGCTATTTTGGAGATACCCTTCATTGTTTAAGGAGAAATCCCCGGTTCGGGTATAACTGAGAGCATCGGTATCCAATCCATCCGAGGTAATTGGGGAAACAACAAAAAATCCTTTGCCGGAAATAGCGACATTCGTATCGATATCGCTGGACGAAATAGAGCCTTGAAGGTTGTTGCGATAGGAAGGGGTAGCTATGACGCCCGTCCCCTTATTCCTGGGGCCCGAATCGTCAGCAACGATGTCCTCGAAGTTTGTGACTATTGTTTTGAAGCCCATCGTGGTGGCGTTGGACAGATTGTCCGAGATATTACCGAGGCACTTGGATTGCGCCGTCAAACCGGTTACAGCCGTGGAAATGCTGCCTAACAGAGACATGGGGCCTCGCTTTTCTTGCTGAGCAAACTGAAACAGTGATTCCAAACAACGCTCTTCGCTGAAAAACCCTTTGGCCTGCCTTTGGCACAAAAGGAAATTTCAGCTCAGAGAGAGCCGTTGCAATCCCTGTGCCAAATTTTTTCATGTTTTTTGTGCCTCTTTGCGTTCGCTTATTGCCACAAGCCGGGCGAATCATGGGCAAAAAGTTTGAAAGTGGGGAGAAACTTTTGCCTAGACGGAGAGTGGCGCCAGCCAAATTCGTGGGTTAGCGCAAATACCAGCTTTTAGGCTGCGGAGGGGACAGGCTTAAGTTAGTAAAGAATCAGTAGTGCGCAATACTGTCTATATGCAAAGTGGGCTGATAATGAACGATACAGAGCGTATAAAGGCCATTCTCGCCGCAGTAAAAACTCTCGCGGCTGAATATTATCAACTCACCCAAAAACCCCTTGGAGTGACCGGCGAGATTGCTGAGTTCATTGCAGCGGAAACTCTCAGCCTTGAATTGGCCCCACCTCGCACAGCCGGATATGATGCGATTCGCAAAACCACTGCAGGTCTCCAGCGCATTCAAATAAAAGGTCGCGCCTGCGGAAAGGATTTCAAACCGAGCCAACGCATAGGCCGCATCAAGTCGACAGAATTTTGTGACGTCGTATTGCTGGTGCTTCTCGATAATTCGACCCTAGAGCCGCATGAAATGTGGGAAGCCTCGTACGCGACAGTGGAGGCTAGGCTCGACGAACCCGGCTCAAAAGCGCGAAACGAACGCAGAACATTAAGCGTGTCCGAATTTAAACGCATGGCTCGCCGTGTTTGGCCGCGGGCTGGTGCATGAGTGCTGCTATGGGCGCGGCACGGAAGACTTGACTCGATTTTAACCATCAACATTTAACCAATAACCGCTTCTTTGCAAACGCCCGTCCAGAGTGTGACTTCAAATATTTTTCGAGGGAAAGTGCTGTGTGTTTGTCCGTAACAGCGATGTAACACATAAGCTTCCACGGAATGAACTTGGCAGTGTGCACGGATTTACCGGCATTGTGATCTGCCAAGCGTTGTTTTAAGTCTGTCGTCGCGCCGGTATATTCTTGATCAGGAAACGCTTCGCTTCTGATGATGTAAGCATACCACATGTATTCATGTCCGTCTTCGCTTCCGCTTCGCTCCAGCTACGCCGGACACTGCCTCGCTCTAACGGCCTCCGCGTGGCTGCGCCACGCGTAGCCCGTAAGGGCGAAGCGTGGTGCCCCCGGTCGGACTCGAACCAACGACCTACTGATTACAAATCAGTTGCTCTACCAGCTGAGCTACAGGGGCGGCGACTTTTTTCTAGCCTAACACAAGCGGCTTGTCATTACCCCCGCACATGGTTAAGCCTTGATTATGCGCCTTCCTGTGGTTTTGTCCCTCATTTCATTACTGATTCTGGCGTCTTGTGGCGGCAAGGCGACCACATCGACCCGCTTTATCATGCCCCGCTCGGCCGGCGGTCGTATCTGCGCCAACCAGTGCAATCAGGCCCGTAATTATTGCAAAACAAGCTGCGAGCTTGAACAACGCGCCTGCGTTAACTCTATGCAAGCCCAAGCCATTAAGGATTACGAACAGTACGCGCGCGAGCAATTTATGCTCCGAGGTGAGCTTGAGCTTCTCCCGCGCGATTTCGAGCGCCCGGGCCAATGCGCCCCGACCTCATGCGACAGGGACTGCAAAAAATCGCATGAATCCTGTTATGAAAGCTGCGGCGGCAAAGTAATTAAAGCCAGCAGTTGCCGGTATTTCTGCTTCCGATGATAGCCTCCCCCCTTGACCAAGCTGTCGCCGCCCATCGCGCCGGAAACCTTGCCGAAGCCGAAAGGCTCTACCGCGCGGCCCTTGCAGCAAATTCGCAAAATGCGGATGCTTGGGCGCTTCTCGGCGTTGTTCTGGAAGCAAGGGGAGAAGCCGCGCAGGCCATCGCATGCATTAACCAAGCGTTGCAAATCGATCCACATGCCGCACTGTTTCATTTTTATCTCGGTAACGCATTAATGACGGCTGGCGATGCGAAACAAGCCGCCGCCGCTTTTCGCCAAACCATCGCTCTGCAACCGAACATGCCGCAAGCGCATTATAACCTCGGTAACGCGCTGCGCACGGCAGAGATGTGGGACGAAGCCGCGCAAGCTTTTGCGAAAACGCTGCAACTTGCGCCCAGTCATGTTGAATCGCGCAATAACCTTGCCCTGGTTTATGAAAAGAAAGGCCAATTGCCGGAAGCTGTGCTTGAACTCATGCAAGCCGTTAAAAGCCAGCCCGCCTACGCGGAAGGCTGGTTGAACCTGTGCAATCTCGCGGAGAAAAAAGGCGACTATGAACTAAGCCTTCAGGCCGGACAGAGCGCCGCGATATTGATGCCGCAAAACCCGTCATGCTGGCTTGGCATAGGGGTCGCATTAAATAGGCTTGAACGCCATGAAGAAGCCCTAGCGTCCTATCAAAAAGCCCTTGCTCTCAAGCCGGACTGGATCGAGTTATGGGACAACATCGGCCAGACATATCAGTTTCTAAACCGTCTTGATGACGCCGAAGTTGCTTACCGGAAAACCGTCGTTTTGGCTGGACAAACGATCAAGGATGAAGACACGCGCCGCGTGGATGAACGTGAATACGGCAACCGCCATTGGCACCTCGCGCTTTTGGAATTGCTGAAGGGCGATTACAAGCGCGGCTTTGCCCGCTATCGCGCGAGGTTTGAGGAGGTTGGCAGTCTCAAACGCCCGAACTGGCCGCGTCCGGTTTGGCAAGGCGAGAACCTTAACGGCAAAACACTTTTGGTCGGTGATGAGCAAGGTTTGGGCGATTGCTTGATGATGGCGCGCTACCTTCCCATCCTGAAAGCTAAGGGCGCGCGCATCAAGTTGCTCGTTAACCCGGTGCTGGCGCCGTTGTTCGAAGGATGGACGGGCGCGGATGAAGTTATCGCACGCGGCAATTCCGTTTCCGGTTTCGATTTTCATGTATCGATATTTGATCTTCCTTACGTGTTCGGGACAACGCTCAATGACATCCCGGCGCAGGTTCCCTATCTGCCCGTGCCGATGCCAGATGAATCAACGCGGCTTAATTTCGATGGACGCTTGAAACTCGCCGTTGTTTGGGCAGGCGCGCCGAAGCATAAGCATGACGCACGACGCAGTCTTCCTCTGGAAATTTTTGCTGAACTCTTTTCAGAAACAGATGCCCAGTTCTTCAGCCTCAACCGCGATATGCGCCCCGGCGATGAGGAAACGCTGGCGCGTTTTCCCGTGACAAATTTGGCTCCCCGTTTACGCCACATGGGCGATGCCGCGCGTTTTATGGCACAAATGGATCTAGTCATTACGTGTGATACAGCCCCCGCGCATCTCGCCGGCGGCATGGGCAAAAAAGTCTGGACGTTGCTGCCTTTCGCGCCGGATTGGCGCTGGCTCATTGGCCGCGACGACAGCCCATGGTACCCCACAATGCGTCTCTTCCGTCAAACGCAGTCCGGCGATTGGGCAGGCGTAATCACGCGTGCGCGAAAAACCTTAGCGGATATGTTCTGAAAAGGCCAACTAACCCTGACGCGCTTTGTAGCGGGGGTTCTTTTTGTTGATGACGTAAACGCGGCCTTTGCGTTTCACAATCTTGCAGTTGGCATCGCGCTTCTTGAGCGCCTTGAGTGAATTCGCGACTTTCATAGGCTTTATCCTTATTCTTAAACGAGGCGGCACCCTAGGGTCATCGTGCGGCTGTTGTCAAGACGCGCCCCTTTCTTCTCATCGAGATTAACCATAATCTGTTGTTTTAAACACTTCCATTGTTAAAAAATTCTACCCGCTGTAATAAATAAACACCTTTTATTACGGAGAAAACCATGAATTATTTCACTGTTTCTTTACGCGGTTTTGCCAGCGGATTAAAGAAAGCAAACGTTGGTGTAGGAAATGTTCTTGAGCCTTGCGAGGGTTGGGGTGAAAAAATTAAATATTGGCAGAAAGCTGAAGTAATCGGCATGTTTTCCCTCGCCGCTGCGGAGATTGGAATGACCTTGTGGGGTGGGGCTGATTATATTGACGCATGGAAACAAAACGCCGCTGATTTCACCCTTCCCAAAAAGATCATTTTGGGAGCATCTTTGGCGTACTTGGGATACAAAGGACTTTCGGGCCTTTTCCGCGCGACACGAACCTATTTTCATAATAGGAACTTTGAGCGATTAATTCACTGTGCCTTTAAGAAACCAACACCTTAGTGGCCCGATAGCTTTATACATTGCATCAGTTTCTCTTGAAAACGGGTATTCTGAAGCCATAAAAACACCACACTTTGAAGTTATAAGTAAGCATAGCTGGGATTTTTAGGGACTTGTTAACTTTAGAAATCTAGACTTGAGCCAGGGTTAAAAGGATTAATAAACCCAACGCCAGACATAGATCTGGCCCCGGCGGAAAGCGAGGCAAGGTTATTCGCAAGCTGCTGACAACTCACCCTGCATACCCCGCTTGCGGCGATAGACCCCTTGCCGTCTTCATTACTAAAAATCGATATGTTTCCTTGACACTGTCCCACGGTGGGGCTGTGCTTTCTCTTGTCCGGGGCATATCGCCCCAAGAGAGGTTATGATGGGAAAACGGCGCGCCCGTTTTGAACACGCAAACTACCGTCACGAAAGAATGCATAATGTCGAACCGCTTTATCCCTCGGGATCGCCATGGGATCCTTTAAACAACCCCGCCTTTGATCGCCGCGACCAAAGTTACGTCCGTAAAGTCAAGCCTCAAAACGCCAATCAGGCCGCGCTTCTTGAGGCCATGGCCAAAAACAGTCTGGTCATCGCGGTAGGACCTGCGGGCACCGGCAAAACCTATCTTGCCATAAGCGCCGCTGTCGAAGCGCTAGAATCCGGACGCGTGGACCGCATCGTTCTCTCGCGACCTGCGCTCGAAGCCGGCGAAACGATCGGCTTTCTTCCAGGCGATATACAGGAAAAAATGGCGCCGTACCTTCGGCCTCTGTATGACGCGCTGAATGACCGCTTGGGCAGCAAACGTCTTAAACAGTATTTGGTGGATGGGGCGATTGAAATCGCTCCGATCGGCTTCATGCGCGGACGCACGTTGAACAACGCCTTTGTCGTCATCGACGAGGCGCAAAACTGCACCTACAACCAGATTAAAATGCTGCTCACGCGCCTTGGCTGGCACTCGACCATGGTGTTGACGGGCGACCCGGATCAAAGCGACCTGCTGGACGGCATGTCCGGCCTTCGTGATATCGCGGATCGGCTCGAGGTTGTGCCCGGGATTGCTGTGGTTCGCTTGTCCGACCGCGATATTGTCCGTCATCCGCTCGTCGCGAGCATGCTTGGGGTCTTATAAGTTTAACCTCTTGGCAATTTGTGTTCTCCGCGCTTAGACTGCGCCCCATGGCCACCTTACCACCGACATCAAGCCGCCGACTGATTAAATGGTGCATGGCCATTGCCGCATTATCGATGATCATTTTTCCGCTCGGAATTTTCGGCTTGGCTGTATGGAAATACAAAACCGATATAGCGGCGCAAAGCACGGCGGCAAAGACACCCCTCATTGCGCCACAATCGAATGCAAAGCCTTAAACGCCAATGAGAACATTTAAACGACACAGGCCTGAAATCAAAGGCAGCTTTCTGCGGTACCTTTTTTTGGCAATTCTTGTTCTGATGCCAACGATGGGTATGGCCCAAAACAGGGAAAAAAACCTTTCAACCCCTCTGCCGCCGATTATGATCGAAAACGCTTTCGTGCGCGCCACGGGAGCCAAAACCCATAATGCCATAGTTTACATGACCATTACGAACAACACAGCGGAAGCGGACAAGCTAATAGACGCTTCCAGCCATTTGGCAGAACGGGTCGAGCTTCATATTATTATCGACAGCCGCGGCCTCCGCCGTATGCACGAAGTGGACGAAATCCTTCTTCCGGCGGGCGCACAGGTTGCGCTGGCCCCGGGGAATTACCACCTTATGTTGATCGGCCTGAAAAATCCCCTGAAAGCCGGAGATGAAGTGCCTATGGAGCTCTGTTTTGCCAAGGCTCCACCTATACCCATAAAGGTAAAAGTCGTTGAATTTAGGGCCCGTCGGAAGGGTGCGGAATAGGCTCTTTTCGACCCACAGAAAAACGTCTTGTTAAGCCTTGTTCTTCCTTGACTCAATGGAAGCCTGTGCCTACTTTGCGCGCGGTTTCATGCAGTTAGCGGTGGGGCGGTTCCACGATGGTCCACGATCCTGATCCCGAAAAGCTCGACGCGCTAAAAGCACGGATACGGCAAGCCGAAACGGCGGCCGGTCTCCGGCCGCCCGACCATAAGAATGAGGAGCCGGCGGGGCGCACCGCGACATCACTGGCCCGTATCGGTTCAGACTTTGTCGCTACCGTGGTGGTTTGCACGCTGTTGGGCGCGCTGGCTGACTATGAAATTGGCACAAAGCCTTGGGGCCTGCTTATTATGCTCCTTGCAGGTTTCCTGACAGGTGTCGTAAATGTGTGGCGCGCGCTGGAGGGCACACAGGCTTCCGGACCGCGTAAGAAGGAAGAAAACAAGAGGAATTGAATGGCTTTTCATTCACCCATAGAGCAATTCGAGATCAAGGCGTATTCCGCGCCGTTGTTCGACCTCGCTGGTCATCCGGTTGCTTTCACCAATTCGACCGTGGCGATGGTGCTGGCCATACTTCTCGCCACCATGTTCATGACGCTGACGATGCGCGCAAAAGCCGTCGTGCCCGGCCGCTGGCAAATGCTGGCCGAGATGTTTTTCAATGGCATCCGCAGCACCGTGACGGAATCCGCGGGCGCAAAAGCTGAAGCCTTCTTTCCGTTTATTCTATCGATTTTCCTTTTCATCATGTTCTGTAACCTGCTGGGCTTGTTCCCGTATTTTTATACGGTCACGAGTCAAGTGATCGTCAATTTCGCGCTTGCTATGCTGGTGATTGTCGTCGTTTTGACGACGGGTTTCGTCAAGCACGGCGCGCACTTTTTCAAGCTTTTCGTGCCATCGGGCGTTCCGATGCTGATGCTGCCGCTGATGGTTGTGATCGAAGTTATTTCGTTCTTCATTCGCCCCTGCAGCCTCTCCATTCGTCTATTCGCCAACATGCTGGCAGGCCACATTCTGCTGAAAGTGTTCGCGGGCATGTCGGCTGGGCTGGCCGCGTCGGGCTGGCTCTCAACAATCGGCGTTTTGCCACTGGTGTTCAACATCGTGATCGTCGCGTTCGAGTTTTTTGTAGCGCTTTTGCAAGCCTACATTTTCTCCATTCTCAGCTCGGTTTATCTGCACGATGCACTGGAAATGCATTAAAGGATGGATAAGCTGAGATTTTCTGCAACATCAACCAACGGCTAAAAAGGGAGTTTTCCAATGGAAGGAACTGGTGAGAGTTTAAAGTTTATCGGTGTCGGCATTACGATGCTGGGAGCGGCGATCGGCGCCGGTTACGGCTTGGGAACCGTTTTCTCCACATGGCTTTCGTCCATCGCGCGCAATCCGGATGCGGACAACAAAATGAAGCTGGTCGGGTTCATCGGCTTTGCCGGTAACGAGCTCGTGCTTCTGATGGGCTTCGTCATCGCGGCGTTGCTGATTTTCGCCACGTAACACCAAATATAAAGTGCGGATTATGAAGCGGATTCGTTTCCTGTCAGTCTTTGCGGGTTGGGCACTCTTGATGCCGGTGGCTGTGTTGGCTGAAGAAGCCAAAACTCTGCCGCAGCTAAACGCAGGCCTTTTTCCGGGACAGCTGTTCTGGCTGGCTATATGTTTCCCGCTTCTTTACATCCTCATGCGTTGGCTTGCCGTACCGGCGGTTCAGCGTGTCCAGAACGCACGACAGGATATCCTGCGCGCCGATCTGGATGCCGCAGCCGCCGCCAGCGAGGAAGCCAAAGCGCTGCAGGAACTTTACGAAAAAGCGTTGCAGGACGCCCGCGCCAAGGCACAAGTAACGGTCAACGAAATCATCGCCACCGCCATGAATGAGTCCGCTGCGCAGCAAACCAGGCAGCAGCAGCAACTGGAAAAGCAGGTGGAAGAAGCTGAAGCCAAAATCGCCGCTATGCGCGATGCCGCCTTTAAGGAGGTGCAAGGCGCTGCAGCCGGTTTAGCGGGAACTGTTGTTGAAAAATTAACAGGCCTTAAGCTGTCTTCAGTTATACGAGGTGAGCGATGACACATGAAGCCGCAGAAATGTCACCGCTTGTGGCGCTCTTTTCCGATACCATGACCTGGTATTCATTGGCTGTTGTTTTATTTTTCGTTGTTATTTTTATTTGGGGTCGCAAGCCAATCTTAGGTGGCATCGATGGTGAAATCGCCAAAATTCGTGATGAAATGGACCAAGCTAAAAAGTTGCGCGCAGAAGCCGCCTCGACGCTAGCCGATTATGAGGCGAGGCAAAAGGAAGCGATGAAAGAAGCCGAAAGCATCGTGTCCCATGCGCGAGAAGAAGCCGCGCGTTTACGAGCCTCGGCCAGCAAAGATCTTAAGGCGGCGCTGAAGCGCCATGAGCAAAGCGCCATGCAACGGATTCGTCTTGCGGAAACGGAAGCGTTGGCGGAAGTTCGCACGGCCGTAATCGAACAGGCTATGGCAGCGGCGCGCACGGTCATGGCGGCTCATCTCGATTCAGCATCGGTCGATAAGCTTATTGATCAAGCTATTGTTGATGTTCCAAAACTGGGCGCCAAAAACAAAACGGCCTGAAATGCACCCCTCGCCTTACACACGGGCCCAACCTGAAACCGTTTCCCATTTGCTGAAGCACCTTAAGGCAACACTTGCCGGCGGCGGCTCTATTACCGTTGGCGCCGTTCTTCATGTATTTGGGATCCGGGGCTTTGCTTTTTTCCTTTTTTCGCTGGCGCTGATGAACATGGTCATTTTCATGGTGCCGGGCCTCTCGATTATTTTCGGCCTGCCCATGGTCATTCTGGCGGTTCAGATGTTGCTCGGCATGCACACGCCTATTTTCCCGCAATTCATTCGTCATCGCACCATTAGTCGCGATATCCTCGCGCGCGCGCTCGATCTTGGAATTCAAGGCACCAGCCGTGTCGAACATTTAATTCGCCCGCGCTTCCTGATGCTGTCCAGCGCGCGCATGGACCGGCTGCACAGCCTTCTTGCGCTGGTTCTATCGGTAATGGTGGCGATTCCAATCCCTTTTTTAAACCTGCCGCCTTCATTGGGCGTGATCGTACTGGCGTTGGGACTGATCCAACGTGATGGCGCGTTCATTATGGCAGCTTATATTATTGCTGGCTGGAGCCTGTGGATGTTTGAATCCCTTGGACATGTTGCACACGCCCTCGCAACATAAGAGTTGCCGAGGTCAGTCCGCTTAGAGCGAGCTAATTCCTTGTCTTTTGTTACGAAACACGACCGAATATGAGACAATAGTTCATATTTGTCAGGTCAAGGAATAACGGCCAACCAACTACACAAACCAACTGTTGACCAGCCCTCGTAGGGGTCGGTCTCTGGGGAACCGCTGCACCACATTCTGAAGCCTGTTGTCGTGATGTCGGTTGCGCGTGTGTACGTCTGATCGGTTGCATATCCTATGGCTCCACCTTGATCGCTGATCAGGGCGGGACTGACGATTACTTTTGGAACAACAGGGAATGGCTTCGGAAAAGTGACATCCGTGTAATATTGCGATTCGCAGTACCCCCCCACATAGTTCCCGGCACACTTATTTGCCTGTTGTATGCCGCTCTGAGAAATAATTTCTGGTCTAGCGGCAACACAGATTGGCAGGCCGCCACTAAGACCTTGAAGCACGTTCCCTTCCCCACAGTCAAAATCCGCCACTGCCCCCGGCGGTCCCGGTGGTCCTGCTGGTCCTGTCGCACCAGCGCCCGGTATTATAGTTGTGCATGTGAACCGGTTGGGGCCGGTCTTTGTCACAACCCCCGTGCCTGTAGGATTACTGCTAAAGCAATTATCAAGCACATTATCCCTTAAACTATTCGCCGTCAGCACGGTGCTGTTGCTTATCTCCGCTCCACCGACGGTCACCACGCCAACCGGAACACCGGCCCCCGAGACCCCTCCCACGGTTAGGTTTGCGCTGATCTTAACATCGCCCTGAAACCATCCGGCCAACCCGGTGCTCCTATGCGGTTTCGCAAGAATGCCGTTGTCACCATAAAAGTGTCCGGCCCAGTCTCCATTGTCCCACGGCGTTGTCGCATAAATAGCGGGGGAGCCTTTGGCCCCCGTAAAACTTCCGGCGGAGCCGTTTTCCGTCGAAACCATGATCCCGGTTGTCTTCCCTCGGAAAACCCCGGCAGGCCCGTTATTGGTTTTCGCCTGAAGGTTCGGAAAATAAAAAATGCCCGTACTCGAAGGCCCCGGTCCGGTTAACTGAATTTCGCCAATGGATTCATTGTTATAAGGGTTGATGAACCGAACGGGAGGAGAGGCCGAATTCTTGGCCAAATAAAAAGTAAGAGCCCCATCCGCGTTAATTTCCAGCGACTTCTTTTGGGAAGCCGTGAGAAAAAGAATAGTCCCGTTTTGCCCCGCCCGCATCGACGGGTTCCCCGCTGGCGTATTGATATCAACCTGTCCCGATGGATTTACCACAATGAATGGGCCATTGCCCCCGGCCCCGATCGGCAAGGGACCGGACAAACTATTTATACCTTGAGGAGACGCCGCCGCCGCAGGATAAGTAAAACCGGTTAAGGCTATAAGCGCTATAAGCTCAACCCCGGTTATATGCAAAAGGCCAAAGCGCATCAGAGCCTCCAACGAAAAAGAGCGATAGAAAATGCTTCTTCTAAATCCAGCCACCTAATGTGGCCTTTGGGGACTAATAAATCCTTAATTTGTGGGTTCGTAACACGTCGATTTTCTGATTTGTTCGCGGTATATTTGTTCAGCAACAGCCTTGTTCTTTTTGTCTTCATGGTTTTCAACCATCTAATTTTAAATGGTTTTTTGCCGCTTTTGCCTTTCCTCCTGAAAAATGCTTATTTACCGCCCCCATGAGTAGCCCGTTTCAAGCTTCGGACAAGACAGCTCGTAAACAGCGGCGGAAACAATCGCTAGTTTTTGCGTCGTTTGCTGCGATCACGAGAGTTGCCAAGCGTAAGCGCTTGGCGTTTATGCTTGGATCTGCTGGTTTTCTTTTTGTGGTAACCGCTCTGTCAGAAAATTATTTCCTTTTAGGCAAAACTAAAACCTCTGAGCCCCGGCCCGAAATTACGGAAATCGTTCAGCCTGAAATACCGAGTATGGTTTCCACCGCTTTTCCTGTGGCCAGTGCCTCGGGGAAAAGAGCGCGCACCAAACTTTCCCCTGAAGAACCTCAGGGCATCGCTTTGCCGGTGGCAAGCCTTGCGCTTGCCGATGCGTCAGAAAAAGACGCCCCGAAACCGATTGTGCAAGCCCTGTCTAAAAAGAAAGATATCCCCAAAAACAAAGAAAAAGAAAAAAGCAAAAGCGCCAAGGCGCTACCATCCGCGCCTGTGGCGGGAAGCAGAAATCGGCCTCTTTCCGCAGCGGCGCTTTTAAAAGAAGCGCGCGCACTCGTTCAGGCCAAAGACTACACGGCGGCTATTGCGCGGTATGATCAGGTTTTAGCCCAGAACAAAAAAAACAAAACAGCCTGGACCGGCAAGCTTTACGCCCTGCAACAAGGCGGGGCGCTTGAAGATTTAAAAATCGTCCAACAAATGGCAGCAGCACGGCCAGACTCCTCGGCAGCGCAAGCGGCGCTTGGACATCTTTACGTGCAGAACGGAGAAACTTCAAAAGGACTGGGGGCGTTGCAACAGGCCATCGAGCTTGATCCCGACAATGACAATTATCTTCTCAGCCTCGCCATCCTCTATGACCGGGCCGGACAAGAAACAGAAGCGCTTGAGCTGTATCAGCAGGTGTCAATGCCGCTGCCCGCATCCGTCCAGCAGCGCATGGAATATTTGTCGGCCCGCATGTACGGCAATTTCAGCCCTGAATAGGCTTAGTTGGTCGCTAAATTGAGTTTTTGCCTGCCCAAAAGTCCCCGACCCCCGTTTTGCTCCCTGTTCGCCCCTCGTTCGCCCCGATCCACTCGTCGCGCGCCAAAAACTGTTCAAAAAGCCCATAAATGACTATAAGAAAGGCCATGCCCACGCTCGACATCGTCTCACGCGATACCGTTCTTCGTCATGCCATCCACGAACAGATGGTTTCGTCAACCGGTTGGCTAACAATGGAAATTCCGGCTCTTGCCGAAGCTCTGACCATCTGGGAAGAGCGCACGCCACAGGCTATTCTGCTCGACGCGGCTGCGCTGGACGAAAACGCCCCGCGCCTCGTTGCTATCGTCAACGCTAGAAAACCCCCGGCTCTTCTTTTTATCATCGGCGAACCCCCTGATATCCTTGAAGAATCTCTAGTTACCGAGTTTTTTTCGAAGCCCTTGCGCCTCGGTTATCTGCTTGTGCGGCTCCACTTTTACCAACAGCCTCATCACCATACCTCAAGCGCAACTTATGTTTTGAAACAATGGGATTTTTCGCCCCGCGCGCGCCAACTTAAAACGCATACAGGCAATGAAATCATCCACTTAACTCACAAGGAATCTTCGCTCCTTGAATATCTCTGCCAATCAAAAAATCCCATGCCCCGGGATGAATTGCTCGCAGCTATCTGGGGTTATGATGGCGGCATTGATACGCACACGCTTGAGACCCATATTTACCGTCTCCGCCAAGCTGTGCCGGAAGGTCGAGATTTGTTCATCGTCGAAGATGGTACTTACCGGATTAATCCGGCGTGGCTAACGGATTGATAACCTCTTTTTCCTACCTTTCCATTCAAGGGTGATCTGAATGACCAAGGCAAAAAGGGGGCTTCTTTTTTTGTTTCTAATCTTTCTTGCCGGATGCGGCAGTTCTGCGCCGACAGGCAAGCTCGTCAAACAGTATGGTGGACCTAAAACACGTCCCGACCCGGCGGCGGAGCGTTTTATTAGCTTATCGAACCCAACCAGCGGCGAGCGTTTAAACCTTACGTACTACAACCATGGGCGTTACGACCCCTCGTCTATGAAGGCCATCAACCATCTGTTCCGTGATCGGCGAGCAGGGGTTGTCGGCGAAATCGACCCTGAATTAATTGACTTTCTTGTCGATATACGTACCCGCCTTGGCCTTCCACCAACGGTTGTTTTTGAAATCCTTTGTGGTTACCGCACCCCTGAAACCAACGCTGCTTTGAAAAAAAACAACGGACAAGTCGCCACGGAAAGCCTTCATATCCATGGTTGGGCAGTCGATTTTCGTGTTGCCAAAGTCAGCGGCAGCGCCATTGCCGAAGTCGCAAAAACCATGCAGCGCGGCGGCGTTTCGTTCTACCCCAGCGACAACCACGTTCATGTTGACCTTGGCAACATTCGCACGTGGCGTACGCGATAGTCTTCCCCAAAGCGATCTAAAGGATGTAAAGTAAGGTTTCGGTAACACTCAACCGCTAACGTGGTGCGCTATGTCAACAGGACCTGAAGACATTTTGAATTTCTGGTTTATGGAAATCGGCCCCGACCGCTGGTTCGAGCCGGACGCGGGACTCGATATGCTTGTGCGCGCAAAGTTTTTGGAAATTCATGAACAAACAGCCCGTGGCGGAATGAAAAAATGGGAAGAAACGCCGGAGGGTATGCTCGCGCTGATTTTACTGCTCGATACATTCCCGCGGCGCATGTTTCGCGGCACTCCGCGCGCCTATGCAACCGATGAAATGGCGCTTGAACTGGCGCGCACGGCTATTATTAGCCATTTCGATGATCGCATTGACCGCTCCTTCAAGCTTTTTTTCTACCTCCCCTTCGAGCACTCCGAACAACCCGGCAATCAACGTCTTTCGGTTTATTATGTTCGCGAACGAACCAAAGAGCCTCGTTGGGTTGATCGGGCCGAATGGCATTCAAGCGTTATCCAATGCTTTGGTCGTTTTCCTCATCGTAACGCCATACTGGGGCGCGAATCCACGCCGGAAGAGATAGATTTTCTGGCGCAAGAAGGAAAAGCTCGATAACGCCCCGTCATCCCCATTACACATACCGCACAGGCCTTTGGGCTGAGGCGTTTTGCCGTTTAGTCTTACGCTTGAAAGGATATAGAATAATCGCATCGCGCTATCGCACGCCGTTGGGAGAAATCGATATCGTGGCCGCGCGCGGACGCGTTTTGGCCCTTGTTGAAGTAAAGGCGCGCAGCTCCCGTCGGGCCGCGGCCGAAGCATTATCACAACATCAACAGGAGAGGTTGCAGCGTGCAGCAGCAGCCTTTCTCGCCCGTTATCCATTTTTTAACCAACACAGCACACGCTTTGACCTTATGCTGGTAACACCATGGCGGTGGCCACATCATATTATCGGTGCTTGGGACGGATCTTCGGGATAGAATGATTCCATGAGTCAATCCAAAGAAGCGATTCGCATTTTACGCCGCGCCGGTGAACAGACCGATGAAAGCATCGATCTCGCCGAGACCGCGCTTGCGCTTGGCTCAATTGACAATCCTCTCATAGATTTAAATCCATATCGGGAACACATAGCAGCCCTTATCGAACAGGTGCGCGCAGAAAGCCCGACACAAAAGCTTGATGACCGACTGCGGATTTTACGCCGTGTCCTCGTCGTGCAACACAAATACCGCGGCGACGAAGATCAGTATGACGATTTACGCAACACCAATTTGATTCATGTAATCGACCGCAGACGTGGAATGCCGGTCGTGCTGGGGATCATTTACCTTCACGTCGCGGAAAAACTTGGATGGACGATGAACGGTTTGAATTTTCCAGGCCACTTTCTTGTCCGGCTCTCCGCTACCGATGGCCGTGTTATCCTTGACCCATTTCGGGCTGGGCAAACATGTTCGCCGTCAACCCTCCGTGATATGCTACAAACGCATAGCGGCGAAAACGCGGAGCTTTTGCCTGAGTATTACACATCAGTCAGCAAACGAGATGTTCTTTTGCGCCTTCAAAACAGCGTTAAGCGGCGGCAGCTTGAACAAGACCGCCTTGATCAAGCCATCAGCACTTTGCAGGGAATGATTCTTATTGCCCCAAGAAAACATGAGCTTTGGCGCGAAATGGGTTATTTGCAGGCTGAACGGGGTAATTTACGATCGGCCATAACAGCACTTGAAGTTGTGTGCGATCTTTCAGGCGAGCCAGCTCAATTACAACAAACCGAGACCATGTTGCGTCAGCTTCGATGGCAGTTAAATTAATTACTCCCAGCAAAGCTGGAAGGTTAAACTGGACAAGGCTAAAACTGTGAATGGCCAAGACCTTGCCGTTAAGAGCAAGGACGGTGCTGTGATGGTTGATGTAGCCAAAGTCGTTAAAACCGACATTGGCGCGACGAATGGCGTCATTCATGTCATCGACGCTGTGGTTTTGCCTAAATAAGGTCTTTTAAACTTTTTCAAAGAGAATTCAGCCGCAATAAAAACTTGCGGCTGAATTTTTTATAAAGCATCGCAATTTGACGGCGTGTTACGCTTGCTTTCTTCGCGGCAAAGTTTCTCTTAGCTTGCCCCCAACCTGCACGCGATCAATGCTCTGCGCGAGGCCCGTAGAATCATCGGTCACGACGAAAACACCGCAAGCGGTTGCCTCACCCTCCGCCGGCGCAAAACGTTCGCCCGGAATTTTTCGCAAAAACCGCCAGATTGACAGTTCCTTTTTCACGCCAATGACACTGTCATAGTCGCCACACATACCCGCGTCGGACAGATAGGCAGTGCCTTGCGGCAGGATTTGCTCGTCGGCTGTTGGAATATGAGTATGCGTGCCAATCACCGCGGAGACCCGGCCATCAAAGACATGGCAAAAAGCTGCCTTTTCGGAAGTTGCCTCTGCATGAAAGTCGATAAAAATCGCTTGCACGGTTTGGCCGATCCGGTGTTGCGCGACTAATTTTTCCGTTACAACGAAAGGATCGTCGAGCACGGGTTCAATAAATAATTGCCCCATGACATTAACGACAAGAATTTTCCGGCCATCCGGTAAGGTGTAAATAGTGCTCCCCCTCCCCGGCGTGCCTTCTGGATAGTTCAGGGGGCGCAATAAATGCGCGTCCTTATCGATAACACCGATCAATTCTTTCTGTGCCCAGACATGATTGCCGGTTGTCAGACAGTGCGCGCCAAGCGCATAGAATTCTTCCGCCAGTTTTGGCGTTACGCCACGTCCAGCCGCCGCGTTCTCAACATTAACAATGATAACATCAGGCTTCAGCTGTTCCTTAAGCATGGGCAGATGCCGCGCCAAGCCTTCGCGCCCACTGCGGCCTACAACATCGCCAAAAAAGAGGATACGCATTTACAAAACCATTCTTGCCAGGGGGTTACATTAGTTTACTTTTATGACTGTCGTCAAAGAACCAGAGCTGGCTTATCTTTCGTGGGAATAAGCTGGCCCTCCTCAGGGGGAGCTGGCTTCGTTTTCTTCTTCAATTTCGTTGTAACCCCTGCCGCAGCACGCTGGGCAATCTTTTTGACTTTTTCCCAAGTCCCTAAAATGTCATTTTCGGCTTTCTGACAAGCAACCCTGTTTCCGGCCCGAGCACATACGACTTTTGCTGTATCGTTTTGACCACCAATAACGTGGTCACACGTCGCTAGCAAAAACTGTCCTTCGCGCATCGAGAAAACCCCTTGCGTCAACATGAATGTAATGAATCCGGCGCTATTAAGGACCTCGCCCTCGAAAGTTCCTCTAAAGGATGGCCTTTTTTCTGATTCGTTATCGTAAACGCTAACGGTTACGGTCGATGGCGCCTCAGCCTTTGCTAAAGGGGCATAGTTGGCACAAAGCAATAAAGCAAAAGCGCTGAAAAATTTATTGGTGTTAAGCAATGTCAGGCCCCTAGAATTGTTAAGGAGTGATCGCGATTATCTCATAAAAGCACGAAACTAATAAAACCTTCCTGATACAATTTCTTGCTGACAGTACGTATTAACCTTTACACCACGGCTAAATGTCGATTGATTACACTGAAATATTGTTAAAGACACCACGAGTCAAACCCTATGAGCACGTTTCAAACATTCGCGCCGGCAAAAATTAACCTTTATCTCCACATAACCGGTAAACGGGATAACGGCTACCATTTGCTGGACAGCCTCGTCGCGTTCACGAACATTGGTGACGCGCTTTATCTCGAAAGCGCTCCGGCCTTCGTTCTTACCATCGACGGCCCTATGGCAGGCCCATTAGCCTCTGAGCCTGCCGACAACAACCTTGTTGCAAAAGCTGCGAAATCCCTCGCCTTGGCATTGGGAAAAAGCCTCAACTTCAAACTCACGCTCACCAAAAAACTTCCTATTGCCTCGGGCATTGGCGGTGGATCCAGTGATGCCGCCGCTGCTTTACGTCTGGTGGCGGCGTTTTGGGGCCTTGCGCCAAACGCACCTGTCCTTTACGAAATAGCAGCCAGTTTGGGCGCTGACATCCCGTGCTGCATAGATGCGACAACCTGCTATTTCCGAGACATTGGCAACATTGTCGAGCCAGGCCCAGCACTGCCACATACGGACATTGTTCTCGTCAACCCCAACGAAGCTCTGCCAACTCCAGCTGTATATAAAGCCCGGGCAGGCAATTTCTCGGCTGCGGCACGCCTCGAAAAAACGCCTCAAAATGCGGCAGAACTGGCCCTTGCGCTGCAAAAACGCGGCAACGATTTAACAGAACCCGCATGCCGCTTGATCCCGACCATACGGGTTGTCCTTGCAGCGATTGAACAGACCTCCGCCTGTCTTCTCGCTCGAATGTCCGGCAGTGGCGCCACATGTTTTGGCCTTTACCCAGACCGTCTGACCGCGCGACAGGCAGCGTCCCAGATTCTGACTCAACACCCGGACTGGTGGGTTGTGCCGGGTTATGTGCCTTGCAAAAATACCCCCCCCATGGGTTGATCGGGCAAGGAATAGAGCCATTTTTTGGTTTATGAGCCTTTTTTAGTCTTCAAAATTGAGAAACAAAATTACTTGCAATAACCCCTTTTATATTACTTTCTTACAGCCTAAAACCACTTGGCCACTCGGTGCGGCTATTAAAAAAAAGCTATCAATATCAACTAGTAAAAAGAGATTTCCCCCGAATCAAAATAATAAAATCTATAGAATAGTTAATAAAAGTCCAAAATTTCCCGTTGACATAAAGCAGCCTTCCAACCATCTTTCGCCCCACTTTTCCTACGAAAGACACATCCGCAACAGCTTAAGGACTTAGCTTGGTCAAAGTTCAATTAGGTTCGGCCCGTGCAAGTTCTCTTCAACCAGGCCGCATCGCGCCGCTTCTACTTGCTGGTATTGTTGCTTTCAGCTTTGGTGCCGTTGGGAATTCTTATTTTCCCAGGGTCTCTGAACCTGCCGCTGTTCTTGTTGCTGCCACTGCTCCCGTTGTTAATCAGGTTATCGAGTCCGCCCCGGCCCAAGTCGCTGTAGAGGCCGTTAACGAAATCCAAAACACCGCCGCCGCCGCTGTTGCGGCTGTCGCACCAAAGCCTGAGGTTGTCAGCCGCGAAGTCGAAATGAGGCAAGGTGGCAATTTTGCGCGGATGCTTGCGGATGCAGACGTAGCTCCCGAGGATGCATCGGCAGTAGCTGCTGTTTTGAATCAAATTTACGGACATCGGAAGCTTAAGGGCGGGCAGGAGGTTATGCTGACTTTCTCGCGCATTGGTGCCGAGGAAACCTTAATAGGCGTTACCTTCCAGCCGGAAGCCACCAAAGAGGTCTCCATATCCCGGGGAATAAACGGCCAGTTTGCCGGGCATGTCGAAACAACCCCGATTGAACGTGAAAGGATCGCGGCACGGGGTGAAATTCGCACTTCGCTTTACGAGGCCGGGGCCCGTGAAGGTGTGCCGCGCGCGGTTGTAGCGGCGATGATCCGCGCTTATTCGCATGCCATCGACTTCCAGCGCGACATTCACCCCGGTGATAAGTTCGAGGTCTTTTACGACCAACCAACCGCCAAAAATGGAAAACCGGTTGGGCAAGGCGTCATTATTTACGCAGCGCTTGAGGTTAAAGGAAAAGTTAAGCCCCTCTACCGCGTGACCTTTGCGGATGGCGCAGCGGATTATTTCGACGAAAAGGGACAGAGCGTTAAGCGCACTCTTATGCGCACGCCTCTCGACGGTGGCCGGGTAACCTCCGGCTTTGGTATGCGGATGCATCCGCTGCTTGGGTACTCAAAAATGCACCAAGGAACGGATTTCGGGGCCCCTACAGGCACCCCGATTTTCGCGGCAGGCGGTGGTGTGGTTGAGGAAATTGGGCACAAAGGTAGTTATGGCCGTTACATCCGGGTACGTCACAACGGTAAGATTGAAACAGCCTATGCTCACATGAGCCGTTTTGCCCGCGGCCTCCATCAAGGAGCTCGTGTTAATCAGGGTGATGTTATTGGCTTTGTCGGTAGTTCAGGCCGGTCAACGGGGCCTCACCTGCACTACGAAGTTCACGTTAACAACCGTCCGGTTAACCCGCTCAGCGTAAACTTGCCTACCGGGCGTGTATTGGAAGGCAAGATGTTGGCTCAGTTCCGCCAAGGCCAGACCAAGATCAAGCGGGAGTTCGCCTCGCTTCTGTCAAGAGACCCTCTTGCTCCTTCTGCTCAGGCTGAAACTCCAGCGACCGCAAATAACCGTGTAGGCCTTTCAGGTGTGACAAAAGTAAATGCCACAGCCCCCGCTTTCGGCAACAAATCAGCGAAAGCCTGCGGCCTTCGCGGCTGTTAATAAAAACCTGAAAAATCATTGAATATTTCAAAAGCTTTTGCTGCGTCTTTTATCTTCCTTAACCGGCCCTAATTGTCGGCGTTTTATGCCTTTCCGTCCCAACAATCATAAAATTGGGGAGGAAAATATGGCCTTCATGGAATGGTCTGAAAGCCTATCGGTCAGCAACAACGACATCGACGGTGATCACAAACGCCTTGTTGAGCTTATCAACACTCTTCACGATGCGATGATGCAGCGCAAAGGCGCGCAGATTTTTGTCGGCGTCCTCGATGCGCTTATTGATTACACAAAAACGCATTTTAGGCGCGAGGAAGGCATCATGACAAGCCATGCTTACCCGCAATACTGTGCTCATAAGCGCGAACATGATGCCTTCGTCGGCAAGGTTAGCAACTTGCAAAAAGGCTTGCGGACGGCCAAGTGGGCCTAATGATTGATGTTATGGATTTTTTTAAGAGCTGGCTAGCCGACCACATCATGAAAATCGACCAACGGCTCGGCAAATGGATAGCTAGTCTTCCCAAGGCCTGAGGGCTAGTTCCGTGCGCGGGATAGGTGGAAGCTTTCAATTCCGTCGATTGAAGATAGTTTTTGCGCAAGATCCGCGATGGGTGTTGCACTCGTGCAACTGAGCGAAACCCCGACAAAGCGCCATTCCAGCTGACCGCTACGGTATTGAATGGCGATAGATCCCTTCGCGATTTCATACCCATGATCCGCGGCGATGCGCCGGATGTTTTCTTCCGTCGGCAGGAAATCTCTTTTGAACTGAAGGCTCACGGCCACGGGACTCCGGGAAGGCAGTAAGGCGCCAAATTTCGACCCCCACATGACAAAACCCGCTGACAGGAAGGTTAGCAAAACACCCGCCGTATAAAAACCAATGCCGATCAACACACCGATGGCCGAGGCCGCCCATATCGACGCGGCGGTGGTGAGACCGCTGATCTTGAGTCCATCCTTCATAATGATCCCGGCTCCCAAGAAACCGATGCCGGTTACAATGCCCTGAATGGTGCGGGTGGGATCGACCGAAGCGATGCCGGCCACATGACCGCCGTACCACTCCGCCGGAAAGCCCGAAATAGCCGTCAGCGCCGCCGACACCATACACACGAGGCCATAGGTGCGCATGCCAGCCGCACGGCCGTGGTACGAGCGCTCATAACCGAACAAAAGCCCCAGCAACAGGGCAATCGCCATATCGAAGAAAAGCTTGGCGTTGAGAGCTATTGCAGAACTTGTCCAGTAATTGGGAAAGAAATCGACGAGACTTTCTGTCATGATAAAGCCCCCTGAATCAGACAATGAATCGGCCCAAAGAAGTTAGCCTCAATGCCTAATGTTCAACAAGGACTTCTTCTTTGTGTTCTTTATCGGAGGAATGCGATGGCTTGGGCGATTCCTCGAAACGGAAAGAAAGCTTGTCCTGGACTACATCGATCCCGACCATCACAACACCGCCTTTTTGCAGCTTCCCGAACAGCAATTCTTCCGCGAGAGCTTTCTTCAGGTGTTCCTGAATGATCCGCGCCAAAGGCCGCGCGCCGTAGTGCGGGTCATAACCTTTCTTGCCGAGCCACGCGCGGGCTTCCGGCGCCAGCTCGATCGTCACGCCACGATCCGCCAGTTGCCCCTCAAGCTGCAACACGAATTTGTCCACCACGCGATCGATAATCTCAGGCGGCAGTGCATTAAACGTGATGATCGCATCGAGACGGTTTCGAAACTCAGGCGTAAACATGCGGTTGATCGCGTCCGTGTCTTCGCCCGAACGATCTGTCCGTTCGAATCCGATGGCCGGCTTGGCAAGTTCGGTAGCACCCGCGTTTGTCGTCATGATGAGCACGACATTGCGAAAATCGATGCTCTTGCCGTTGTGGTCTGTCAGGCGCCCATGATCCATTACCTGCAACAAAATGCTGTAAAGATCGGGATGAGCCTTTTCGATCTCGTCCAGCAGCAGCACGCAATGTGGCGTTTGGTCGACCGCATCAGTCAGCAAGCCGCCCTGCTCAAACCCAACATACCCGGGCGGCGCGCCAATCAGCCGCGCCACGCTGTGTTTTTCCATATATTCGGACATATCGAAGCGTTTGAGTTCGATGCCCATGCTCTTCGCAAGTTGTCGCGCCACTTCGGTTTTGCCGACGCCGGTGGGGCCGGAGAAAAGATAGGACCCGACCGGTTTTTCCGGTTCGCGCAAGCCTGCCCGTGCCAGCTTCACGGCCGCCACCAAAGCCTCGATGGCCTGATCCTGCCCGTACACCATCGCCTTCAGGTCGCGCGCAAGATGGTTCAGCATCTCACGGTCGTTGTGGCTGACCGATTTCGCGGGAATCCGGGCCATCTTCGCGATCACGGCCTCAATATCCCTCACCGTAATCGTCCGTTTGCGCTTGGCCGCTGGTAACAGCATCTGCGACGCGCCGGCCTCGTCGATCACATCGATCGCCTTATCGGGCATCTTGCGATCATTAATGTATTTATCCGAAAGCTCCACAGCTGCCCGGATTGCTTCCTGAGCATAATGTATTTTGTGATATTCTTCGTAATAGGGCTTAAGCCCAAGAAGAATTTTGATCGTATCTTCCGCCGAAGGCTCATTAACGTCGATTTTCTGGAAACGCCGGACCAACGCGCGGTCTTTCTCGAAATAATTGCGGAATTCCTTGTAGGTCGTGGAGCCTATGCACCGCAGCCCGCCATCGGCTAAAGCCGGCTTAAGAAGACTTGACGCGTCCATGGAGCCGCCGGACGTCGCGCCGGCGCCGATCACCGAATGGATTTCGTCAATAAACAGGATCGCGCCCGGAATGGATTTCAACTCCGCCAACACGTTCTTGAGCCGCTCCTCGAAATCGCCCCGGTAACGCGTGCCCGCCAAAAGCGTGCCCATATCAAGCGCGTAAATGACCGTGTTTTGCAGGACTTCCGGCACTTCGCCCTTAACGATGCGCCGGGCGAGTCCTTCGGCAATCGCGGTCTTGCCCACGCCCGGATCGCCGACATAAAGCGGATTGTTTTTCTGGCGGCGGCAAAGAACCTGAATCGTTCGCTCGACTTCGTTCGAGCGGCCGATAAGCGGGTCGATTTTCCCTTCCCGCGCTTTTTCGTTCAGGTTTACGCAATACGCGGCCAGCGCATCTTTGCCCCGTTTGACCATGCGTTCTTCGCCGACATCCTCATCCACGCCGCGCGCACCGCTTGGGCCTTCGCTTGTGCACGCTTTCGTAATGCCGTGCGAAATGTAATTCACGGCGTCAAAGCGCGTCATGTCATGGCTTTGCAGAAAATATACCGCGTGGCTTTCACGCTCGGAAAACAGGGAAACCAGAACGTTCGCGCCGGTGACATCTTCACGCCCCGAGGATTGCACATGAATAACGGCGCGTTGCAAAACGCGCTGGAATCCCGCTGTCGGTTGAGGATCGAGGTCTTCTTCGGTCACTAGGCTTTTCAGTTCTTCGTCAAGGTATTTGACCAATTCGCCGCGTAGCTTGTCGATGGAGACGCTGCAGGCGCGCATCACCGCCACGGCGTCCTGATCTTCCGTCAACGCCAAAAGCAGGTGTTCGAGCGTCGCATACTCGTGGCGTCTTTCGCCAGCCAGAGCCAGCGCCCGGTGCAAACTGCGTTCAAGATGTGGTGAAAGCATCAAAGTCCTCCATTACCAACACTATCATTAAACGATGGGGACGAACAAATTTTCTTCAAGAGGCGAATAAAGGAATGCTCCATTAAACCCTCACCCCCACAAGGGGGAGAGGAAGCAAAAACTTGGACTTGCCTTAGCAAGTCCGTAGTTTTTGCAGGTGAGGGGGACTCCTGTTGACTATTAACCACGCCCACGATAGGCCTGAACACCGGCGTCTGGCACATAAACGCCCATTGGAAGCTTGCCTTTTTGAAAGAAAATATCGATGGGCATGCCGCCGCGCGGATACCAATACCCTGAAACTCGTATCCATTTGGGGTTTAACACCTTTAACAGGCGGTCGCCGATCATGACCGTGCAATGCTCATGAAAGGCGCCATAATTGCGGAACGACTGGAAAAAAAGCTTAAGCGATTTGCTCTCCAGCAGCCACTTGTTCGGCACATAGTCGATCACGATATGCGCAAAATCTGGTTGCCCGGTCAGAGGACAAAGGCTTGTCATCTCCGGGCATGTGAAGCGCACAAGGTAATCGTGTTCGCTGAACGGCTTAGCAACTTTTTCCAACTTCGCCTTCTCGGGCGATGCAGGCGTTTTACTTTTTTGGCCAAGCTGAACCAATCCTTTGTATTCTTTTTTCGTCATAAAATATTCCCTTTCTAAAGATATCTCTATTCCTTCTCCATCGTGCACTGCAACGGATGTTGCGCATGGCGCGAGGCGGCCAAAACTTGGGCTACCTTGGTTTCCGCAACCTCGAACGTATAAACCCCGCACAGCCCGGCGCCCCGCCGGTGAACATGCAGCATGATACGCGTGGCCTCTTCGCGGCTTTTGTTAAAAAAGGTTTCGAGAATCTGCACCACGAATTCCATGGGCGTGTAATCGTCGTTAAGTAGAAAAACCTTGTACATCGACGGTTTTTGGGTCTCCGTACGCGTTTTGATCGCCGTGCTTTTGTGCGGCGCAATGACTTCAGCGTCGTCCTCTTTGTTTCCGGCGATGGTTCGAATTTGTGCTGTTATCGTCATGTTTTTGAATATAGCATAGGCCGCCGTATGATCCATCCTTCCTCGCATAAAGCGCCGCGGCGCAAAACGGCCCCACGCATAGGGCTTCTCGGCGGCTCCTTCAACCCCGCCCACGAAGGCCACATTGCCATGAGCCTGCACGCCCTCAAACAGCTCCGGCTTCGTGAGGTATGGTGGCTGGTCAGCCCCCAGAATCCCCTGAAAAGCAAAGCGCACATGGCTTCGCTGGACAAACGGTTACGGCAAGCGCGACGGCTGACAAAAGGCCATCCCCGCCTGCGCGTCACGGCCATTGAGAACAAGCTGGGCACGCGTTACACGATCGACATCCTGAGGGCCCTTCATAAACGCCATCCAAGGACTCGCTTTGTCTGGCTCATGGGGGCAGATAACCTTTTGACCTTCGACCGCTGGCACAATTGGAAAGACATTTTCCACGAGGTGCCGATTGCCGTTTTCCGGCGACCCGGCTATGCTCTTGGCCGCTATCCGGGCAAGGCGGCCCAAGCTTTCGCAAAGGCGAGGCGGGAGACATCTTTGGCTGGGCAGTTAGTCATGCAGGAGCCGCCCGCATGGCTTGTTCTCGACAACAAACCGCACGCACAGTCGGCCACGAAAATCCGCCGGAGGCGCGCGGTAAAACAAACCAAACGGAAAGGAACTTAGGACGTGGTGAAAAAGAGGAAGACGGCAAAGCGCGCGCCAAGCAAAATTAAAAAAATCAAGAAACACGCCGCGAAGAAGACAGCGAAATCTAAGGCCAAAAAAGCCCTTGCTTCCAAGAAAGTTTCATCGCCCAAACGCCCCCCGAAAAGCGCAGGCCCAAAGCGCCCGGAAGGCCTTCCTGAAATTCTGAAAAAGGCCGCGCTGAAAGTCCTCGACGAGCGGCAAGCCGAAAATGTCGTGACTGCCGATCTGCGTGGCCGCAGCGCCATGGCCGATTACGCAATGATCGCCTCGGGCCGCTCGGGTCGTCAAGTGGCAGCGCTGGCCGATCATCTTCAAAAAGCTTTTGAGAAATTGGGTGCGCGAAAAATCCGGGTTGAAGGCCTGCCGCAGGGCGATTGGGTTTTAATCGACGCCGGCGACGTTATTGTGCATCTATTCCGTCCTGAAGTCCGCCGTTACTACAGCATCGAAGACATCTGGAGCCACAAATCCCGCGGAGCCTGAAGTGTATCGTCTTACCGGACGAAAGACCCTGGCCGTTTTAGCTGGAGCTTTCCTGCTCCTTGCTTCGTCTTTGGCGTATGCCGCCGAAACGGTCACGGCTGGCGCGCAAGGCGCCTTTAACCGGCCGCCGGAATCCGACTGGGCGCTTGGCTGGATGGAAGCGATTTTCAGGGGCGCACCGCTTCCGGCCAATATCGCTGGCGGGTTGACCAACATCGTCCCTATCACCACCGCCCTTCGCCAAGCTCTGAGTCTTTACAGCATCGGCATGCTTGTTCTGGCCGGCTTTCTGATGATCTATCACGTCCTCGCGATGATAGCGGAAACAGCCCATTACGGCGTCGCCATGGGGCGCCGCACTAATCAGCTATGGGCACCTATCCGCTTTGTTCTCGCCATCGCCCTTCTGGTTCCCATCAGCGGCGGCCTGAACGCAGGCCAGTACATCATTGTCAAGCTCGCGGAATCCGGCTCATCGCTTGCCAGTAACGCGTGGCGCGGCGCGGTCGACACCATGAAAACAAGCATGGCTGGATTCGTCACGCCGCGCAGCCCGGACGCCACGCGCTTGATCGCTGTGGGCATTGAAATGGAAGTATGCCGTAGTTTGTATCACCAGTTGTATCAGCCGATTCAGGGAGATCCGGCCGTCAAACTGGCCGGAGATATAACGGATCTTCGCAAGCTGCCTGTGCAACGTTTCGTGTCGGAAGCCTGGCGCTACACGAACAACCTGCACGCGAACATTCCTTTGTGTGGCGCTTACCGCCTTCCCGCGCCCGATCGCGTAACAACTACCGGAACACAAAACGCTGGGCAGTTATCGAATGAAGTTGCGGCGCTGGCGCGCGCAGTGGCTGAACAAGCTGTCAGCGATACCGGCGTTTTCGGCGACAGTCTTAGTTTTGCTTTCATGCCGCCTTCATTTTCGTCGGTCTCCATGCCCGATATCAGCAGCCGTCTTGCCGCGCTTATTACGGCCCGGCAGCAAGCGCTTGCGGGCAAGTTGCGCACCATGACCAACAGCAACGCCGCAGCTACCAACAGGGTTCTTGAGGAATCCGCGGATGGAGGCTGGGTGGCAGCCGGCATGTTCATTCCCGATCTGACGCGCCAGCAAGCGACGTTCGGCGAACTTGCGGCACGCGCGGTTCCATCTGTTGAATCGCCACTCTTCGGGCATAAGGCGCTTTCGCGGCAGGTGATTGTCGACGCGATTGTGGCCGAAACAAGCCTGCGCAACGCAGCCCCGGCCCAGCTCGATAAGCTGTTCACGCTTTACGACCAGATGAACAACGCCATGAAGCATGTGCGCGCATGGCTTTATGGCCGGCAGCTTCCGAATCCCGATTTTGTCCAAGCCGATGCCTTCGATCTTGGCGACCAGCTTGGCCCCACGACCGATGTCCGCACGGCCTTTTCCTACTTCACGCGCCTGCTCGATGCGGGCACGGTCATTTATGGTGTCTGGGCTGAAGAGCCGCAGGATAACGTCCTCGGCGCGATGTCCGTTTCCTTCAATCGCGACCTGATGGGCAACCCGCTTGCGACCATGGCTGAGATGGGCCGCCGCTATCAGGCGCTGGGCACATGGCTTTTGGGCATGACAAGCCCCGGCTTGGCGGAGCCAACCGTTTTTCCTGCCGCTTTACTTTTTGCGGCGCTGGCGCTCGGACTCGGCGCTGCAGGGTTTGTGCTCCTCTTCGTCTTGCCCCTGCTGCCCTTGCTGCGCTTCTTCCTTGGTGTACTGGTATGGTTCCTTGAGGTCTTTGAGGCTATCGTGACGCTGCCCTTGGTCGCCTTGGCGCACCTCAGTCCTGCGGGTGATGGACTAAGCGGCGTGACCGCCCGGCAAGCCTACTGGCTTTGGCTCGGGCTTTTCATACGACCGGCATTAACCTTGTTCGGATTCATCTTTGGCCTTCTGCTTTTTCTGTTTGCGATCGGTCTCCTAAACAGTGTTTTCATGCGCTTTACAGGCCCCTTGGTCGTGGCGAACAGTGAGGCCACGCTGACTTTACGGATCTCAATCGCATTCCTCTACGTCATTCTCGCCTATGTTATCATCAACATGTCGTTCAAGGGCATCCACTGGCTGCCTGATCGCGTTCTTCGTTGGCTTAACACTCTCGTCGAACCCGCTGCCTCCGCCGCCGCCCCTGTCGCGCCCCATATCAGCCCCGGCCCCACCCCTGCTCCGGCCCCGCTCCGCTACAGTGCTGCCGACAACGGAAATTCAACATCAACGATAAGGTCCAACGGCACAAAAGACGTCTCTACCCCCGCCGAAAGCGCCCATCGCATGAAAGCCGCGCTTTTCCCGACTTACCGCGACCCTATTGAAGAGCCTGTAGTCATTCCCCAAAAGAGCGTTGTCGCTTCCGCCGACGCAGGAACTGGCGGCAGCGAAAGCAGCGCCACTGCAAGCTCGGGCGGCGCTTCGGCCACTGCCACGGCGCACGCAACTGCCTCGGTCATGGCGCAAAACCTCCCTCCCGCTGATCGGCGCGAACATCCCGATATTCTGAAAGCCGCGGCAACGTTGGCCATGCTGGTCGAGAAGCAAAACGCGCTGACGGACATGACAAAACCCGTCAAACCCAAAGAAACAAAAGGCCCGGACGGCAAGCCGGAATCGCCCGAACAATCGTCCGCGCCGCCCGAAGATGAAACGCCATCATGAAAATTCATATTCTTGCCGTTGGCCGCTTGCGCGGCACTTATGCTGAGTTGTGTGCCGAATATATAAAACGTCTAACGAGTCGCGTTATTATCAAGGAAATCTCGGCGCCAACGCAAAAAGCTGAGGGCGAAGCCTTGTTGCGTGCCCTTCCTTCCAAATCATTTATTGTTTTGCTCGATGAAACAGGCAAGGATCTATCAAGCCGTGAGCTCGCGGTAAAAATGGGGGTATGGCAAGATCAATATATTCATGATCTTGTTTTCATTATAGGCGGCGCTGATGGCGTGACAGACGCTGTAAGGGCCAAGGCTCAATTAGTTTTAGGCCTTGGCCGTAAGACATGGCCCCACAAACTTGCGCGCGTAATGCTTCTTGAACAGCTTTACCGCGCGCAGCAAATCAATAACGGCCATCCCTATCATCGGGATTAACCACCAATTTTATTTCACATATTGCAAGTTGAGGCTTCTTTAACCCGCCGACTTGGATGGCTCGAGTCGCCGCGTGCAACCCACCTCAGAAACCTTGTCGTAAAAGGTCCATTTTCTCCAATGCAATTGAAAGACGTTTCCCTCTTGCTCAGCATTTCTTTTTTGCAAAAGAAGAAGTCCACAATGTCTGTCGCAATACCCAGCGGCATTAATACCGTCCTATAATTTGGCATAATAAAATCCTCCAGAAAGTGATATTGACGCGCGGACAATAGAATGAAAGTATTTGAAAAATCAATGTCTTGGTCTGTAAATTTTTCTGGCAAGACCCTTTGATTTTAAGCGTTATCCTTTATCAAATAAACAAACGATATCAAATAGTTATGAGGTTTTGAATTCCTTTGTCCCCTTGCCCCATAATCGTGCCATAAAAGCTCCGGTCTGGTTTCGAAAGGAATCGCTTTAATGTGTCCCGTGTCTTGTCCTCGTCCTGTTGTTTTGTGCGTGCTCGATGGCTGGGGCCATCGGACAGATTTTGAACATAACGCGCTCGCCTCCGCCCACATTCCTGTTTTCCGCGATTATTGGAATAAGTGTCCTCACGCGCTCCTGGAGGCTTCGGAAGAACATGTCGGGCTGCCCAAGGGACAGATCGGCAATTCGGAAGTTGGACACATGAATCTTGGCGCAGGCCGCGTGGTTTTTCAGGAGCTGCCAAAAATTGACCGGGCCATCGCGCAAGGGGACTTAGCGCGAAATGTTGCCCTTCTTGATCTCATCGACAAATTGAAGGGAAGCGGCGGCACTTGCCATTTAATGGGGCTCGCTTCGCCCGGCGGCGTCCATTCGCATCAAGATCACATTGTCGCGCTGGCACGACTTATTGCCGACGCAGGCATTTCTGTTGCTGTCCATGCTTTCCTTGATGGTCGCGATGTGCCGCCTCAAAGCGCTGCTGAACAGCTCGCTCAGCTTCAATCCGATCTCGAAAAAGTTAAAGATACAAAACTTTCCAGTTTATCCGGACGCTATTATGCGATGGACCGTGACAACCGTTGGGAGCGAGTCGAAAAAGCCTACAATCTTCTGGTTTTAGGTGAAGGCGCAGCAGCCACTGATCCCGTTCAAGCCATCCGAGACAGTTACGCGGCCAATATTACCGATGAATTCGTCTTGCCCACCGCCTTGAATAGTTACGGCGGCATGAAAGATGGTGACGGTGTTTTGTTCGCGAATTTCCGCGCCGACCGCGCGCGTGAAATTCTGCTGGCCTTGCTTGATCCGGCCTTTACCGGCTTCAAACGAAATAAAATTATCACTTTTGCTGCAGCAGCAGGCATGGTTGAGTATTCCGAACGACATAATTCATTAATGACGACGCTTTTTCCGCCGCAGCCCATAACAAATGGCCTCGGTGAATTGGTTGCACGCGCCGGATTGAAGCAATTGCGTATTGCCGAAACGGAAAAATACCCGCACGTCACTTTCTTTTTTAACGGCGGACGCGAAGAGCCTTACCCCGGTGAAGAGCGTATTATGGTGCCATCGCCCAAGGTAGCGACATATGACCTTAAGCCCGAAATGTCGGCCTTTGAAGTAACGGATAAAGTTGTCGCGGCGATTGAATCCGGCGTGTTCGATTTCATCGTTTTGAACTACGCGAATCCCGACATGGTCGGGCACACCGGATCGCTAAAGGCAGCTCAAGAAGCCGTTGAAGCTGTCGATTTATGCCTTAGCCGTCTTTTTAAAGCCCTGGAAACCGCCGGTGGTCTTGTTCTTCTGACCGCTGATCATGGCAACTGTGAAACCATGCGCAATTCCTCAACCTGCGGGCCGCACACAGCCCATTCACTGGAACGCGTGCCCGTCATGCTTATCAACGGACCTCCATCAATCAAGAAACTGCGTGATGGCAAGCTAGCTGATGTTGCGCCGACCCTTCTTACGCTCATGTCTCTTCCCCAACCGCCGGAAATGGATGGGACAAGTCTGGTTGTCGGGTAAACAAATGCGGTGCCGGCTTGCTGCAGCTTTGGCTTTTTTTCTGCTGAGCGCCGCGCCAGCTTGGAGCGAGGCGGATTCGGATGAAGAGCTTTCGCACGTCGAAAAAGAATTGGCCGAACAAAAAGCCGAAGCTGTCGCCCTCGCACAAAAAGAAAGGGTCGCAAAAGAAGAAATTGGCAAATTGCAGGACCAGTTAATCGAAGCCACGACCGCTCTCCAAAACAAGCAAAACGACCAAGAAAAACTGGAAAGCAAACTGCAGGCGCTGGAGGAGGAAACAACGAAGCGGACTGCCTCACTGGCATCCGCCCGTGCACGCCTGACGGAACTTACCGGCGCCCTCGTTCGCTTAAGCCGCCAACCGCCGGAAACTTTCCTGCCCCGCGCCGCCCAAACAACTACGCATATTCATCGCGCTCTATTGTTGAAGTCTTTGCTGCCCCGGCTGCGTGCCGAAACACAGCATATCAGCGGCGAACTCAGCAAACTTGAAGCTCTTCGCCGCGTTACTAGCGAACAAAAAAAGCTGGTCGTTGCAGCCGGACAGAATCTTGAAGGGCAACAGCGGCGACTTGATGTGTTGATCGCGACACGGCAAGAAAGCCTTCAAAAAACCACCGCCGAGAAAGCTGTAATTGCAAAGCAACTGGCCTCTCTCTCCACCGAAGCCAAAGACCTGAAACAGCTGCTTGAAAAAGCGAGCCAGCCCCAGGCTTTGCTCCATAAAGCGCCTGCCGCGTCTTCTCCTCCTGACCTGAAGATGCCGGTGGCCGGGCGAATTACCCGCAGTTACGGAAGTAAAGATTCCTACGGCGTCACCAGCCATGGACTCACCTTGTCCGGCGCGCCCGGAGGCCCCGTGGTAGCGCCACTTAATGGCCGTGTTGTCTTTGCGGGGTCTTTTCGAGGTTACGGCGAAATCGTGATCATCCAGCACGAGAACAACAATCATAGTTTTCTTGCCGGTTTCGGGCGAATTGACGTCGATAGAGGCCAATCGGTCACCAAAGGAGAGCCTTTGGGGATTTTACCGGCAAAGGGTAAACAGCGCCCCGAAATTTACTTTGAATGGCGGCACAACGGCGAACCGGTTAACCCCCGGGTTTAAGCTCTGAAAATCCATACGTTTTTTTCTTTAAAGAATGTTTCCCAACGTGCAACCGATGGGTAGAATAAGGGGTGTTGCTTCGTGTTTAGTCTTCGGCCAAAAGAGCATTAACGTTTCTTTTCCTGCGGACTAAACTTCTTTTCCTCGAGCCCGAATCACCTCGTTCTCAACCAAGGATTGTTTTCATGTCGCGTAACTTTTGGCGTTTGTCGGTAGCCCTGTTTTTAATCTTAAGCCTTGCCTCACACCCTTTGCTGAAAACAGCTTACGCAAAAACGTCTGGAACATCCGCTCCAGCCGATACATCCGCTAATGACACATTCCGTCAGCTGACTCTGTTCTCGGATGTCCTTGAGCGCACGCGCGCGGATTATGTTGATTCCGTCACGGACGAAAAGCTGGTCGAGTACGCTATCAACGGCATGTTAAGTTCGCTCGATCCGCACTCCGGCTATTTGAACAAGAAAAGCTTCGAGGAAATGCAAACCCAGACGAGGGGCGAGTTCGGGGGTCTCGGCATCGAAGTTACGATGGAAAATAACCTCGTCAAGGTCATTTCGCCGATTGACGACACGCCAGCCGCCAAAGCCGGCTTGCAACCAAATGACTTAATCACGCACCTTGACACCAAACCGGTCGTTGACATGACGCTCAATGAGGCTGTCGACAAGATGCGCGGAACGCCGGGAACGAAAATCACGCTAACGGTCCGCCGTGGCGGCATCAGCGGGCAGCCTTTTGACGTGACTATTACGCGCGCCGTTATCCGCGTTCAGGCTGTGCGTTGGGAACCAAAGGGCGATGTCGCCTACATCCGCATCAAGACGTTCAACGAACAAACCCAGCCGGGGCTCGACAAAGCCTTGTCGGAAGCGAATAAACAAATCGGCGACAAACTGATCGGCTACGTGCTTGATCTCCGCAACGATCCCGGTGGTTTGCTTGATCAAGCCATTTCGGTCGCCAGCACATTCCTTGAGGCCGGAAAAGAAATCGTTTCCACACGCAGTCGCCATAAGGAGGACAACCAAAGCTACACCGCGCGCGGCGGTGACAAGACGGGAGGCAAACCGATCGTGGTTCTGATTAACGGCGGTTCGGCGTCAGCTTCGGAAATCGTTGCGGGCGCCTTGCAGGATTACCGCCGCGCGATCCTAATCGGCACAAAAAGTTTCGGCAAAGGTTCCGTGCAAACCATTATTCCTATCGCGGGCGCAGGCGCCATGCGTTTGACAACGGCGCGGTACTACACGCCATCGGGCCGGTCGATCCAACAGCTTGGCATTGAGCCGGATATTGTTGTCCAACAGGCCAAGCTTGAAGAGGTTGCCCAAGGTCATGGCCTTCGTGAAGCCGATTTGCGCGGTGCCTTGGCGAACGATACCGTCAAGGGCGGCAAGGACGAAAAAGACAAGGACAAGGAAGCTAAACCCGAAAAGTCGAAATCGGACGACGAATCCGATGAAGATGGCAGCGACAAGCCCAAAAAAGATAAATCGGGCAAAAAGGAAGAGCCCTTCGATTACCAACTGGCGCGCGCTTTGGACCTTATTCGCGGCGTGCATCTTTTTGAGTCGAAAGGCATCCCCGTACCGCAGGTCCAGGAGGAGACAAAAAAGTGAGCGAGATCTCTGGCTCCCCTGCGTTTGATCGCAAAGAAACTTTTCTGGCGCGATATCCACGTAAGACGAAGCTTGTTGTCACGGGGTGTCTGACGGTGTTGTTGCTCGCGTTCTTTTTCACCAGCGGTAAAAAAACAGCGTTTGTCAGGCCTCCGACGCCAGTCAATACCGCAGAATCCTCATCGCCCGAACTTACAAGGCCAGCTGCGCCGTCGAGCTTTCCTCTGAGCGCTGATCCTTATAAGCCCGGGCCTTCTGACCCAAACGCAATTGCCGCGAATGACAAAGATGATCGCGCCGCACGCATGGCGCATGCTCCGGATTATTTCCTGACGGAAGACACAAGCGAAGGTGGGCTGCCAAAAGTCAGCCTTGATGGACGTAAGCCTTGGCAGGTATATGCCCGTCCATTCAATACAAGCGACAAACGCCCGCGTCTTGCGCTTGTGATTACGGATATGGGGCTTTCGGCAGCGTTTTCGGACGCCGCCCTGCGACGGCTTCCAGCTAACGTCACGATGGTTTTCGACACGCAAAGCCCGGTCTTGGGCGCTTGGCTTGGCCGCGCGCGGCAGGACGGCCATGAAACGTTGTTAGCCGTTCCTATGGAGCCCTTTGACTATCCGCGCAGCGATCCCGGCCCCAATACGCTTCTGACCAATTTGCCGAATAGCGATAACCTCCGCCGTCTTTATTGGTCCTTGCGCCGCGGCACAGGTTATATCGGCGTCACCACGCTAAGCGGCTCACGCTTTACAACAACGCCTTCGAAAATCACGCCTATACTGGAAGAACTTAAAGACCGGGGCTTGATGGTCTTCGACGCGCGTGTCGCGCCCCACAGCGTGCTTAAGGACCTTGCCAGACAATTGCAATTGCCCGTGGCCATGAGCACGCTGCAGATTGACCAGACTCTTTCGCCGGACGCCATCGATGCTGCCCTTAATCAGCTTGAGCAAACAGCGCGCCATACCGGACATGCAGTTGGGGTCGCTGCGGCTCTTCCGGTCACGCTTGAACGGCTGGAACCGTGGGTTAAACAGCTCTCCTCACGCGGCATTGCTCTTGCGCCTCTTTCCGCAATGGTTGAATGATGCCGGATATTAATTCTCTTCCCTTCCGCTATAGCGTCGGGTTGTGTCTCTTCAACCGCGAAGGGCTGGTGCTGTGCGCCGAGCGCCGTGATCGCGCGGGCGCGTGGCAAATGCCGCAAGGCGGCGTGCAGAAAGGCGAAGATCCTGCCGTGGCGGCATTTCGCGAACTTAAGGAGGAAATCGGCACGGATCACGCAGAAATTATCGCCGTTATTGATGAAAAATTGCGTTACGTATTTCCTGATTATCTTCAATATCGCCACGGTGTGTTCAAGGGAAAATACCGCGGACAAGAGCAAACCTGGTTCGCTTTGCGTTATCTTGGAAACGACAGCGACATCGACCTTACCGGTAAAGACGAACCCGAGTTTCCCGAATTTGTTTCATGGCGATGGATAAGGCTTGAAGAAATGCCTGCCCTGATTGTCGATTTCAAGCGCCCGGTTTATGAGCGGGTCGTGAACGCTTTCGCGCCGCTTGCCGAAGCTATCCGCCGCGGTGAAGCGCTGCCGGTTTGGAAGGCCCGAGGGAAATAAACTATTTGACTTCGCAGCGTTTAAGTATCGCCGCCACATTAACTAGTGATGCTTCACAATTAATGCATGCCGAAGTGCCCGGGCTGCAAATATTTGTATTTGCGTTAGCTGGATTGTGGCAGTCGCTGTTTGCTGAATCTCCGGATATTGTGTAGAACCATTTCGTTTTATCGGTGGCTAGAATCTTGCCCAACGCATGCTGATGAGAAGAAACTGTCGTTAATAAGCCTCCTGCGCCTGCATGCGTTGCCACCAGATACCCGCCGCCGGGATACCCGCCTGCTGCAAAATATATGCGGTACTCGCAAAGAGGATCAAAGGGGTCTGCAGTATTTAGGGGAACCTGGACCCACGTGCTTGTTCCAACTTCAGTTGTGTTAATTTTCCACACATAGCCGCCATAAGCGCTGGCGAGACAAGCGATAATATGTTGCTTGTCAAAATCAAGAACCGTCGTGCCCAGTTGCTGTTGTGTACAGGTCAAACCGCGGCAATTTGCGCCAGCCTTTGGATCGCAAGCAAAAGCCGGCGACGAAAAAGAAAACAGCGTTAAAGCAAAAACAAAAGGGACGAGGCGGAAAGCAAAGGGCATGGCGTTCTCCATCGTAGAAAGGTAGTGCTTAATAGAAGTAATTTTCGTTAATTTGTAGTTAAGAGCCGGAGCTTGCCAAAACAGCCAATGCCCTTAGCCGCGCGACTGTTTCGCTGTCCGGTTTTCCTGTTAGCTTTTCAGGATAATAACGCCGCTGAAAGGCCAACAGCGCCTTATTCTCATTTTCCGGTGAACAGTTGTAGCCGATGGAGCTCAATAGCTTATGTATTTTAATCTCATCGGCGGGCGCATAATCCGCTTCTTGCGGTATAGGCCACAAGCCAAAGCCTTCCGCCGCAAGCTCGCGCCACGGGAACAATTCGCCCGGATCTTCCTTGCGTTCCGGCGCGATATCCGAATGCGCAAGAATAGCCCCTTCGGGCAAATGATGACGGCGCATAATGTCATGTATGAGTTTTTTAAGGGCTTGGATCTGCGCGGGCGGAAAGGGACGATACCCGAACTCATGCCCCGGATTGGAAAGCTCGACGCCAATCGAAGCGCTGTTGATATCCATGATGCCTTGCCAATAACTTTCGCCCGCATGCCACGCGCGATACTTTTCATCCACCAGCTGAAAAACCCGCCCGTCTTCGTCGATCACATAATGCGCGCTCACTTTGGCTGCCGGATCGCAAAGCCGCGCCAGCGCCTCCTCGGTTGACTTCATGCCCGTGTAATGAAGAACAATAAACTGTAACGGCACAACCGGTTTACGCGCGTCGAAATTCGGCGAAGGGGTTTGCCGGATTGTGAGTGTCATTTAATCCCCTTTTCCTTGCAAATCGCGGCGTAAGCCGCGTTGATGCGCTTCATTTTTTCCGTCGCCTGCTTGATCAGTTCGGGCGGCAAGCCTTCCGCCACCAGCTTGTCCGGATGGTGCTTGCGGATAAGCGCGCGATACGTTTTTTTAATTTCGGCTTCCGAAGCGTTCTCCGATAATCCGAGCACAACGTAAGCGTTGTCGCGTTTTGCCGACGGTTGATCGGGTAACCGTATGCCGGAGCGGGCGGCAATACGGATAAAATCCGATTCCGTAAAACCGAAAATGATCGCCACGCGCTTGAGAAACACAGCTTTTGCGGCTGAAACCCCCATCCGGTCAGCCACCGCGACGAGGAAAAGCCCCGTCAGAATTTCTTCAAGCACAGCCGGATTGTGCCGGAACACCTGCGCCAGCCGCGCGGCATAAGGTTCATACCCGCCTGCTGTCTGCCGGGCTTGATCAAAAAGTTGGCCCACCTGGTCAAGCTGCGAATCCGGAATGTAAAACACGCGCCGGAAGGCGGCGATTTCCTCACGCGACACGCGGCCATCAGACTTCGCCATTTTCGCGCCGAGCACGATAACGCCGATGGTGTAGGTGGACCGTTGAAGCCCGTCGGCGAATCCGCCCGGATAATTGCCGTCGTTTGACGGGCGGTAATTGCGCGATTGCGCGATCATCAACGTCTTCACGTCATGCAGATGGCCAATGACAAAGCCAAGGATGGCTCCCATCGGTCCGAAAACGGCGAAACCAAGAATGGTCCCGACGATTTTACCTGCGACACGCTGCATGAACGGAGCCTACTCCTTGTTCTTCGCGGACGCTATGGCGGCAAGGGCATCCAGCGCGCCCTGCAGAATATAAGCGGCAGCCGCTTTGTCGATGACCTCGTCGCGCCGCTTGCGGCTCATGTCGTCTTCCAGCATGAAACGGGTTACGGCTGCCGTGGAAAGACGCTCGTCCCAAAAGGCAATAGGCATGTCCAGCGCGGGTAAAACGCCCGTGCGCAAAAGGTTCGAGACAAATGTCCGCGCCGACTGGGCTGCTGGACCTTCCGAACCATCCATATTCTTCGGCAAACCGACAACGATGCCCCCGATGCGCCTTTCCTTAACGATTTGGGCCAATTGCGCGGCATCGGCAGTAAACTTGGTGCGTTTAATACCGGTTAACGGCGACGCTACCCGGCAGGCTGGGTCAGCGATGGCTACACCAATAACGGTGCTTCCCGGATCGAGACCGAGGAGGCATTCGCCGGGCCCTAAAAGGCCGGGCAGGTCGGAGAGGTTGCAGACGGGCATAACGAATGATAGCTTGCCTTTCCCAATAATCCAAAAGCGAAAAAGTGACGTTTTACCATGTCGATAGATAAATCAACCGTCGTTAAAATAGCCCATTTGGCCCGCCTGAAAATACCGCCCGAAGAGCAGCAACAGGTCACGGGCGAATTGTCCAAGATCCTGGACTGGGTCGAACAGCTTAACGAAGTCAATGTTGAAGGCGTTGAGCCCTTGACCAACGTTAACGACATGGCCCTGCGCTGGCGGGACGACAAAGTAGCGGACGGCAACAAGGCCGACGACATTTTGGCCAACGCTCCTTCGAAAACGGCTGGTTTCTTCGTCGTGCCAAAGGTGGTCGAATGAGCAAGCTGACCGATCTTTCGATGACCGAAGCTTTGGCCGGTCTGGCGAAAAAAGAATTCACCGCCGTCGACATCACCAAAGATTATATCGCGGCCACGGCGAAAGCCCGTCCGCTGAACATCTACCTGACCGAAACGCCGGAACTTGCCCTTGAACAGGCGAAAGCCTCGGACGCGCGACGCGCGGCCGGGAAAGCGGGTGCCATGGACGGTATCCCGATCGCGATGAAAGATTTGTATTGCACGAAGGGTGTGCGTACGACGGCGGCAAGCAAAATCCTCGATAATTTTGTGCCGACATACGAGTCCACGGTGTCGCAGAAATTGTTCGATGCGGGCGCGATTATGCTGGGCAAAGCGAACCTTGATGAGTTCGCGATGGGCTCGGCAACGATCACGAGCGCTTTCGGCCCGACCATCAGCCCATGGTCCGGTCCCGATCCGGCAAACGCCAAACGCAAGCTGATCCCCGGCGGTTCATCCGGCGGTTCGGCGGCAGCTGTTTCGGGTCACTTCGCCGTGGCCGCGACCGGCACGGACACGGGCGGCTCCATCCGCCAGCCCGCTTCCGTCACCGGCATTGTCGGCATAAAACCGACATATGGACGTTGCTCGCGCTGGGGCATTATCGCTTTTGCGTCTTCGCTCGATCAGGCAGGACCGATGACACGCACTGTCTCTGATGCGGCATTGATGCTGCGCACCATGTCGGGTTTTGATCCGATGGATTCCACTTCCGTTGATCAACCGGTGCCGGATTTTACAACCGCCATCGGTCAGTCCGTCAAAGGCCTGAAAGTCGGCGTGCCGAAGGAATACCGGATTGAAGGCATCGCGGCCGAAACGGACGCGATCTGGCAGAAGGGCATTAACATGCTGCGCGACGCGGGCGCGGAGATCGTCGATATCACGCTGCCGCACACGAAATACGCGCTGCCGGTCTACTACATCATTGCCCCGGCGGAAGCGTCGTCGAACCTCGCGCGTTACGACGGTGTACGTTACGGCTTGCGCGTGCCGGGCGAAAGCCTGATTGAGATGTATGAAAACACGCGCGGCGCGGGTTTTGGTAAAGAGGTGCGCCGCCGCATCCTGATGGGCACATACGTGCTGTCGGCCGGGTATTACGACGCCTATTACCTGAAGGCGCAAAAAGTGCGCCGTTGTTTGCGCAACGACTTCGACGAGGCGTTCAGGAAATGCGACGTTGTGCTGACGCCTACTGCGCCATCGACGGCGTTCGCCATCGGCGAAAAGCAGGACGATCCGATCCAGATGTATCTTGAGGACGTGTTCACGGTGACGTTGAATCTCGTCGGTCTGCCGGGCATTTCAGTACCGGTCGGCTTGGGTTCGGACGGCTTGCCAATGGGCCTCCAGTTGATCGGGCGCGCGTTCGATGAAATGACGCTTTTCAAAGCCGCTTCGGCGCTCGAAAAAGCTGCCGCCTTCATCGCCAAACCGCCATTTACAGCCTGAAGCCGGCAAAATCCTTATAATTCAATGCGTTTGACAATACTCGTCTTTTCCCGTTGTGCCACGTGGCTTTTTGTTCCAATTGTTTAAGATGCTGTCGGCACTTTTCCGGCAATGCAAACAGCTCAAATTCATTGGATAGCACGTGCTTTTTCATAGAAAAAACTATTCAAGACTGTCTCCCTTTAACGCCTCGTCTTCAGCCATAACGACGCGCCGCTTGCACACAGCAACGTCCCGTCTTTTACGGCGTCCCTTTTCACGCACCAGAGAGCGCGAAGAAGAAATCGAGTTTCGCTTTGTGCTTTACCTTATCTACGATGACGACGTCATCCTGCTGCAGGAGGCGCCCTATCTCGGTCTTAGTCATTCACGTCTTTACAATATTCTCAAGGGACGCGAAGCGGTTTCGCGGACATTTGTGCTCGAGCACAAATGGGGAGAGGGACTAGCTGAACGCCATCCTCATCGCTGGAAACTTTATGGCGATCTTTTCAATCGCGCTGTTCAACGATTGCCTCTGAAGGGAGGCACTAAGGTCCTAGAACCGGAAGACAAGTCCGGGATTGGACATGTCATATGGCAAATTTTTGGTGGTAACCAGGAGCCAATTCATGTCCGGCGCGAAGCAACGCGCCTGAAAATTCATCCTTCAAGATTAAGCGCGATCATGCATGGCGTGCCTGGAATTCTTTCGCAACAATACCTGAACGACAACAATTGGCGGGCGATTTTCGCCGAACATCATCCGGAAAGATGGGCGCGCGAGAAAAACGCCCTCGAAGCGCTCGCGGCGCAGCTGCCGAAATACAGCCACTCAAAAACCTTCGAACCGGAAGACAAAAGCGGTCCTGGCGCGCTCTTTTGGCAAATGCTGGGCGGTATGAGTGCAAAAATAACACCCTGGGCAGAACTTCTGGGCATCAATCAAAAAAACCTCAGCCGCACGATCCATAACGACGAATGGCACTATTCGATAAGAACTATGCTCAACAAGCGGTGGCCACACGTTATTGCTTCCAGAGAGCCAGCTTATTGGCTGAAGTACGGGGAACGCTGGGGCGCCCTTGTTAATAGGTGCCCCGGAAACCGGCTGAGGGGCGAGCCGGATTTGCAAGTGCTTTGGGAACGGGCGCTTGAGGAAGCTACCGGCATAGCCAATGGCCTCATCTTGGCCGAAAGACAAAGAGCGCTTTCAGGTCAAAAATTTCGGCCTGGCAATGTCATCCCGAAAAAAAATCTCATGCTGAAAGTCCGGAGTCCTTTCGGCAATGAGCTTTGGTATATTCTTGGCTGCAAAAAAGCCGACTTCGCAGCGGAAGCCCCCCGCCTCGGCCTTGGCGAAAATCGCGTAAATCTTTGCCACATCATATACGGACGGCGGCAGCCTTCAACGCGGTTCCTGCTCGACAAACAGTGGCCCCTGGTTCTTGCCGACCACCATCCCGTAACTTTTCTGCAGCGCTGGCGCAAGTTTATGGAGCTTGGTCTTCGCCCCTACGGAAAGGGCAAAATATTAAAACCGGAAACCATTCTTCAGTGGAATATTATGATGAATAAGGCTGTCGAAAACGCGCGCGGCAGACTCGAAAGCGAAAAGAAAGAAGCGGCGGCAAAAGACAAACCGCAGCGCCCCGCATTCCCCGGACCCGCGCACTTTAACGGAACCGGCACGAACGGATTAAGCCGTTAGATTAATAAGAAAAGCGACGCGCGTCACACTTTCGCCGCCGCATATGCCAAACGTTCTCGGACAGCCACAACAACCCAAACGCCGCCCTGACGACCAAATTGTAATAAGGACAGAAGCCACGATCATGGTGTATTTTATTTCTGTGATTGGCTTCGGGTGCTGTCATGTGCAATCAGTTTGCGAACCGCGTTTCATACCGCGCGTATGTTGAGACGCTTGGACGGCTCGGCATGCCGCTGGTTTCGCCAGCCCCCCATCATGCGCCCAATCTTGAGCCTCGCGACGCGATAAAACCAACCGATAAAGCGCCGGTTCTGCGCCCGGTTTCCGGCGGGCTTGAGCTTACTGAATTGCGGTGGGGATTGATACCTGGAACCTACAAAGGCACGCTGAAAGACTGGAAGTATCTCACCACAAACGCGCGAGCCGAAACGGTGGCCACAACGCAAACGTACAGGGAGGCTTTCAAGAGCCGCCGCTGCCTTGTGCCTATTAGCCAATTCTATGAATGGACGGGCGAGAAAGGCCGCAAAACAAAATGGAGATTTACCCGTCCTGATGGCGAGTGGTTTTGCTTCGCGGGCCTTTGGGACAAAGCGGCCACGAAGGACGGCGCAATCGAAAGTTTTTCTTTCCTCACCACCGAAGCCGGGCCGGATGTCGCGCCTTACCACAACCGCCAACCGATCATTCTCGAGCGCACTCAATACGCCGGATGGCTGGACCTGACGCTGCCACTGTCGGATATCATCAAGCCGCAAAAAGGAATTTTGATTGCCGAAGGGTAATGTAATGTTGATAGACTGGTCCCCCGAAGCTTTTGCGAAGGGGGATGGAGCGGGTGAGGGGAATCGAACCCCCGTCGTAAGCTTGGGAAGCTTCTGCTCTGCCATTGAGCTACACCCGCGCGCCGGGTCATTTTAACCTTCAGAGTTCTTAACCTAATGTGACGTCACCTTCAACTCAATCACCGGTGTGCCTTCCCCCTGTCGCACATTCCTTTCTCGACCTTTTCCCACTTTACTCTCCCTCTCCGCTCCCTCATTTCCCCTCATCGGCCCCCTGCTTTCCGGTACGCTTCCCGTATCCCGCACAGAACGCCGAGACAACCAACTCCTTGATTTCCTGATAATTTCCGGGCCTTTTCTCCTTCAAAAGACGCTTAGGGAAACAGCGCCGTTTGCGTCAGTCCGGTCGTTTCCGGCCAACTCATCATCGCGTTCATGTTCTGCACCGCCTGCCCCGCCGCCCCTTTCACAAGGTTGTCGATCGCGCTGAGAATGATCGCGCGCCCCGGCACACGGTCCGCCACAACCGCCATCTGGCAATTATTCGTGCCGCGCACTTGCCGCGTGCTGGGCAAATGCCCGTCCGCCAGCATCTGAACAAACGGTTCGTTTCCGTACGTGTCCTGCCAGACGCGCCGGATGTCCGCCGCCGTTTTGCCCTTCGCCAACCGCACGTAAATGCTTGCAAAAATGCCGCGATTCATGGGCGTCAGATGCGGCGTGAAGTTCACGACAACCGGCTTGCCCGCCGCGCTGCTCAAGCCTTGCTCAATCTCCGGCGCATGGCGGTGTTTCGCCACACCATACGCTTGCAATCCTTCGGCCACTTCGCTGTAAAGATTGCCGAGCTTCAGTTCACGCCCCGCGCCGCTCACGCCCGATTTTGCGTCGATGATGATGTCGTCCGCCTCGACCACGCCCGCGCGCAAGAGCGGAACCAACGGCAACTGCGACGCGGTCGGATAGCATCCCGGGTTCGCCACAAGGCGCGCAGACTTGACTTTCGCACGCTCAAGTTCCGTCAGGCCATACACGGCTTCTTTCTGCAAGTCCGGCGTGCGATGCGGCTGGCCGTACCACTTTTCATACGCCGCCGTATCGGCAAGCCGAAAATCGGCCGACAGGTCCACGACCTTCACCTTCCCCGGCAGCTTGGCGATAACGTCCTGCGTCGCGCCATGCGGCAGGGCACAGAAAACGAGATCGATCTTGTCATAGTTAACGTCTTCGTTCCGGCACAAATCGGGGAGCGGAAGACCGGCCAGATGGGGCAATAGGGCCGCTACCGGCTGCCCGGCGTTCCTGTTGGCCGTCAGCGCGACGATGTCAGCCTTGGGGTGTTGCAAAAGCAGGCGCAAAAGCTCCGCGCCCGTATAGCCGCTTGCCCCCAAAATGGCGATGCCTGTCATGGCTTAATCCCCCGGTAATGCCTTGAAAAACCCGCTTTTTGCTACCACAGTTCGGCCGCGCGTGATAAGAAAAACTTTCTGAACTATAAGGACTTAGAAACGTCAACCCGACATGCCCGAAAACACCCTTTCCCTCGCGTATATTGCTGAAATGATGGACGAACTCCGCACCTACGCGGGCCAGACGCTCGTGATAAAAATCGGCGGCAACTCGATTGCCGAGGATCCGGATTTTCTAATGAAGATCGCCCGCCAGCTCGAGTTTTTGCAAAGCCGGCGCATCGGCGTTGTACTTGTGCACGGAGGCGGACCGCAAATCGACAAGGCCTTGGCCGCGTCGGGACTCGCGCGCGCAAAAGGCCCTGACGGAAGACGCCTGACTGACCCCGCAACCATGGCGGTTGTCGCGCGAGTCATGAACGAAATCAGCCTGACGCTCGCTGAAACGCTTGAGCAAACGGGTTGTTCCATATACTGCGCCGCGAAAGAAAACGCGTGCTTTGTCGAAGCAAAACCGCTGTCCGAAAACGAGTCCGACCGCACCGGCTTGCCATCGACTGTCGATGCCTTCGCCATTAAGACTCTGCTTCAGAAGCGCAAGATTGTCGTCCTTAATTCGGTCGGACGCGGCACAGATGGCGGCAGCTTTAACATCAACGCCGACGACTACGCTATGGCGGTTGCAATGGCCTTAAACGCCAAACGCCTCATTCTGGCGACGAACGTTGCCGGCGTCTATAATGCTCAAAAGCAGCCGATCTCCTGCTTAACACCGGTGATGGCGCATAATCTTATTTCCAGCGGCGTGATCGCCCGTGGCATGATCCCCAAGGTTGAAAGCGCGCTACGGGCGTTGGATTCCGGCGTGGAAGGCGTTGTCATCATTGATGCGCACAAGGAATGGGCTTTGTTAGGAGAGCTTCTAACTCATGAAGGCTTTGGTACCTTAATTTCGGCTGAAGTCGCCTGAGCTCGATTTATAACCATTAAAAACCGCGGTTTTTGATAAGAAATTCCACAAATAACCGTTGTTAAAGATGTGTTTATCGATTAACCTTTTTCTCCCGTCTTCTTAATTGTGAAGGAAAACAAAGATCTAGGGATGGTCACGTGTTCCGTTTCTTTATCTTTTTTTGCGACGATGCCTTTCCACCATAATTTGATGGCGTATCTTTTTAGTTTTGTGGGGTGCCACATTTATCGGCTAGAAGCATAGGAATTTAGAATGGGCCTAATAGCAATCACAAAACAGGAAAAAGTTACCGGACAGATTCTCATCCCCACGGCATACGAACGTCTGACGGCTTCAAGAACGGTAGATCGCCCAACAGTACAAATTCTGACTGAGTCATCGTGGCTAGAGCCTTTGATGTCCTTGCACTTGCAGGTGCGCAACGAGATGCCGCGCGCGCAGAGTCATTATCTTTTGCCGAAAAACCTTGATTATTTCCGCGACCTTCTCGCCGGCAAAGATGGCGTGATATTTGGCGTTTTCTCGAAGGGATGTTTGGTTAGTTCTATGGCTTTTGTTCATGCCAAGTCTTTTGCCACTGCGCATATCGACGGAAAAATTACTTGTCCTGATCCTAGCGGAGAATTGGCACAGTTTTTCGGCAACGGAACCGTAGGGGTTATCCAATCCTTATGTGTCCGCAACAATTACTTAGGGCGCGGTTATTCTCGAGCATTAATCGATGCTGGTGTTGCTTTTTGTAAAGAAAAAACTTACAGCCATTTATTCGCGCAAGTTGCCGCGCAAAACACGCTAAGCTGGTTGCGTTTTCTGGATCATGGTTTTGGCATAGTCGCAAGCTGGAAAAGCGGCCACAGGCGTTTTCTTTTGCGCTGGTTCCCGCCTGCAGAAAAGGCGCGGCTCATAAAGGCCGCAAGGCCGCCGGATCGGCATAGTTATAGCAAAAATTATTCCCAGATGCCGGCGGCACTTTCTGAATTATCGGCCAAGCTTAAAAAGGGATATATTATTTTGCTTAATAATAAGGAAGAAAAATCAAGGTCCCTTCCTTTCGTGTTTAGTCCCCGTCCCTGCGACGATTGCCCTGATTTGGATTAACCCCAGCGCCCAAATCAAACATTTACCTCGCGATAGGCAAAGGATAAATTCCTCCGCTTTCTTTAACCACATAGCAAGAAATTGGCCACAGTTAGTGAGATGGAAACAGCTTTTCTCGATAGGCTAAACATCAATGTTGGTGACGTTGAGCGCGTTCTCCACGATGAAATCGCGACGGGGCTCAACGACATCGCCCATAAGTGTCGAGAAAACCTGCTCTGCCACGTCGGACTGGTGCACCTTGACCTGTAATAAAGAGCGGGCTTCGGGATTCAGTGTCGTTTCCCAAAGCTGATCGGGATTCATTTCACCAAGGCCTTTGTAGCGTTGAGTGGTCACGCCGAGGCGGCCATTTTCCATAATGGCGTCTACCAGGCCCGCAGGGCCGGCAAGAGCCCTCGGGGCTTTGTCCTTGACGACGATCTTGGCGGGTGAGCTAAACCAGTTCTGCAGTTCCGCGGTCATGCCATCCAGACGGCGCGCTTCGGCTGAACGTAATGTATCCGCATCAAGGGTAAAACGGTTTGTCACACCGCGCCTTGTGCGCGTGAAGAGCAGGGCGCCCTTTTCCGTTGCTTCGCCTTTCCAGCCTCGCTCGATGGGGGGCAGCAGAGCATCAAGCCTCTTGGCGACGTAAGCAGCCGCTTCTTGCGCCTTGCTAACATCGACCGTCAGGCCAACGCCCAGAGCGCCGGCGATGGCGGCCTGTTCAACAATGGCCTGATGGCCCACTTTTTGGTTCAACGCCTGGATGGCGCTTTTCATGACACGCGCCTGCTCGGCGGCCTTAAAGAGCGCATCGCCGCGCAGCTCCTTGCCATCATGCAGCGTGACCGCCACGCCTTCGAGACCGGTTGTCAACAAATATTTTTCCAGCGCACGGTCATCTTTCAAGTACTGTTCTTTGCTTGAGCCTTTTTTGAGGCGGTACAGCGGCGGCTGCGCGATGTAAAGATACCCGCGCTCAACCAATTCCGGCATCTGGCGGAAAAAGAACGTCAGCAACAGCGTGCGTATGTGACTGCCGTCAACGTCGGCGTCCGTCATGATGATGATCTTATGGTAACGCGCTTTGGCCGCGTCGAATTCCTCGCGCCCGATTCCGCAGCCGATGGCCGTGATGAGCGTGCCGATTTCGGCGGAGGACAGCATCTTATCGAAACGCGCGCGTTCGACATTCAGGATTTTGCCGCGCAACGGCAAGATAGCCTGGAATTGGCGCGAGCGGCCTTGCTTTGCCGATCCGCCTGCCGAGTCGCCCTCAACAATGAACAATTCCGATTTTGCCGGATCGCGCTCCTGACAGTCCGCCAGCTTGCCGGGCAGCGATGTCGGGTCAAGCGCGCCCTTGCGCCGTGTTAACTCCCGCGCCTTGCGCGCCGCTTCGCGCGCGGCGGCGGCTTCGACGACCTTGCCTACCACCTTTTTGGCCTCGCCGGGATGTTCCTCGAACCATGTTGAAAGCGCTTCGCCTATAATCGCCTCGACGACCGGCTTCACTTCCGAGGACACCAGCTTCTCCTTTGTCTGCGAGGAAAACTTGGGATCAGGCGCCTTCACGGACAGAACGCACGTCAAGCCTTCGCGCGCATCTTCGCCTGAAAGCGCGATTTTGTCTTTCTTCGCCAAACCGCTGGATTCCGCGTACTGGTTAATGGTGCGCGTCAACGCCGCGCGAAAGCCCGCCAGATGCGTGCCACCGTCTTTCTGGGGAATGTTGTTCGTGAAGCACAGCATTGTTTCGTGATAGCTGTCGTTCCACTGCATGGCGCATTCAACCGTCATGCCGTCCTGTTCCTTGCGAACGGTGATCGGCGGCTGGTGCAGCGCGACTTTCGAGCGGTCGATATAATTCACGAACTCTTTCAGACCGCCTTCATAGTGCAGGTTAACGGTTTTGGGCTCTACGCCCCGCGCGTCGGTAAGCATCAGGTTGACACCGGAGTTCAAGAACGCGAGCTCGCGCAATCGGTGCTCAAGCGTGGTGAAATCAAACTCGGTTTTCGTGAAAATTTCCTTCGACGGCAGGAATGTCACTTCGGTTCCCGTTTCCTCCGAATCTTTCACGGCTTTCAGCGGCGCTTCGGCTTCGCCGTTCTTGAAGCGCATTTCCCATTCGGAGCCTTGCCGCCAGATGCGCAGATCGAGAGATTCCGACAGCGCGTTGACAACCGACACGCCGACGCCGTGCAAGCCGCCGGAAACTTTATAGGAGTTCTGGTCAAACTTGCCGCCCGCGTGCAGTTCGGTCATCACGACCTGTGCGGCCGACACGCCTTCTTCAGGATGAAGATCGACGGGAATGCCGCGGCCGTTGTCACGCACGGTACATGAACCGTCCGCGTTGAGAATAACATCCACGCGCGTGCAAAAACCGGCGAGGGATTCATCGACGGCGTTGTCGACGACTTCATACACCATCTGGTGCAAACCTGACCCGTCATCCGTATCGCCGATGTACATGCCGGGCCGTTTGCGCACGGCATCGAGCCCCCGTAAAATCGTGATGGAATCCGCGCCATATTCGTCTTCGGGCGGCGTATTGTCTTGGGTTGAATCGGACATGAATCAGGGGCCTTTTCAGGTTCACTTTTTGCCCCTTTTGAGTAGCATCCAAACGGCCAAAACGCAACATCGCAGACGGCCATAAATGCCTTAAATATCAATAGATTATATTAGCCGCGGAACGGCGGTTAGCGAAGAAAAAAGAAGGGCGGCTGAAATGGCCTCCCCGAGTTTTTAATGAACGAACGAACGGTGATTCGTTCCCGATAAAACCTACCAGACGGGACCCCTTTTATACTGGGAGTCATACGGCGAACGATAATAATTGTCGTAGTGGCGTTGCCGTGGCGGCGGTTGCACCGGAATGCAGCCCGCGTTGGCTGCTGTTTTTGCGACCGCAATAAGTGCCAAACCGAAATCCGAGTTCACATCATCTGTTGTAAATCCCCGACCGCTGTGAGGAGGAAGATAGGTTGCACGAAAATTGCTGACTGTGCCGCCTCTTTTCCCGCCGGAGGCCGATATTTGCGCGCCGTCATCAAAGCGTATTTGCAGGTCGAACATCGTAAAGCCGTTCGGCCCCGTCGAAAACTGCACATAACCGTCGAAGGGAACTCCCGCGTTGTCATAACCAATATTGCGGCCGCTGATGCCAACGCGCACAACATCGGGATTTCCGCAATAGGGCGATATGGTTTCATATACTTGCGGCATGTAAGGCAGATTTTCCGCGCCTATACCCGGATATCGGGGATCAAGACGCTGCTGGTTGCCATAATAGGGATCAAACCCATTACCGTTTATGCGAATGAGCGGCGACAGCGATTCAACGTCCAAAGTGGCGCAGCCCTTGAGCGGAAACAGACAGGTCGCGGCCGCGATATAAAACATAGTTTTGACGTATGGGTTGTCAAACGCGCGTATTTTATTTTTCGTTGTCGGTTCCGTTGTCGTTGTCGGTTTTTTCGCCTTTACCTTCTTCATAAACTCCCCCAAAATTTCCAAAATAATAAGAATGAATTACAATTTGAGCCGGTAACTTGGCGGCGGCGATTGCAGCCATGAAGGCAACTCCAGTCCTCCTCGTTGCGGTGCTGCCGGCATAGCTCTCCCGCGCATGGTGAAACCGCCCTTCCCGAAAATCTGGGCCATTGAATAGGGCGGCGGGTCGGGGATTTTACCTTTAATGCCAAACGGCGCGCGTGGGTAAGCCATGCTTATGTCTTTCAGCACAACGGAAAGAATGGAGGCCGCAATATTTTCTTTCACCTCTTTAGGAAAATCGCGGAACAGAGGAAAGCGCTCGTTATTCCTCGTCCGGTCAATCCCTGTCATGCCGTTCAGATTTTGTACTAAATCATCTACGAGTCCATCGAACGGATAAGGCTCTCGTCTGTCGTCGCGCATTGTGAAAGGTATTGTCACAGGCGCCGAGCTGTTAGCGTCGCCAATATTAAACGCCACAAACATTTCCGGCCCGTACATGTCGACGCGCGTTATGTGGCCATCCGTTCCCGTGATGCGTGAAACGGTATAATCCCGGCTAAAGCTTTCCATCCTTACGGGGCTGTAATTAACACCCCCCCCTTCTTCCGGCTTGGGACAGCCTAACTGCATCTGCATAAGGGCTGCGCGCACTTCCTGACGGGCGAAATCGATATCAGGGTTTTTTCTTTTTGGATCGTTGTCACGAAAAGGGCTTGTATACGTTCTTTGTGTTGACGGATCCGTTACGGAAGGCTGGAAGCTCAGCTGCTGATCCGCCCGGAACCAAACTTCGGTCGGTTGAAAACCGTCATCCAAAGAACGGTAAGCAATCAACCCTTCGCGGTCCCATTTCCTGACCATGTATTTGTGGCCCGTCCTAAAATCCGTTACGGAAATGATGGTAGGATGTTCGGGTAAATCCGGGTTTGGCGTGGCGTAAACATTGATGCCGAATTCCGCACGTTGCAAATCAAACGATTGAACGGGGTTTGGCGGCGGCGTTTGGAAAAGCGCCCCTGCGGCGTCGGCAACTTTGGGCACAGCCAAAGACGCCGTAGTAACAGCGCCGACTTTGAGGAAGGTTCTTAAGGTGTCCCTGCGTTCTTCAAGCGTAGGCGTCCGGTATGTGAAAAATTCGCGGGCGTTTTTGAAAGCGCCGACTATAGCTTTGGAAATAATTCGCATATCCGTAAATTCCCTTTTCAAAATACAAGAAAAACCAATAAATCCAGCGGTTACCCTACTATACCCGAAGGGGTCTAAGCCAAAGTTAAAATGATTTCACAAACAGGTAAGTTTACCGAAAAATTAATTGCCGCAGTCCGTGATAAGGGGGGTATATCCCAACGCTTTGATAAACTTGACCAAATCAGACGTCCGGATGGTCGTTGAGGCATTGTTTCGCAGGGGGTGGAAATTGACCTCTTCGGCCTTAAGCATGTCAGAATCCAGCACAACCGTCACCCGGAGGGCCTTGTCGTTGATGAGTGCAAAAGGCGTCACGGCTCCCGGCGTCATGCCCAAAACCTCCATCAAAAGTTCCGGCTTGCCGAAAGACGTTCGCGCGGCGCCGATGCGCTTTTCCAGCTTGTTGAGGTTCGCGCGCTTGTCGCCCGGCATAACAACGAGCCAGATCTTATCTTTCTTGTCCTTAAGAAAAAGATTTTTGCAATGCAGGCCGGGGATGGTGTGATGCAGGTCGCGCCCCTCTTCCACCGTGAACAAAGGACGATGCTCTACCGTGCTGTGCGCAATGCCGAGCTGATCAAAATAAGCAAAAAGCTGTTCGGGTGTCGCAGACATGCTGATTTCTTATCCTGAGGCCACCGGCAGCCACAATACGTCTTCGATGCTTTCCGTCCCGGCGCACAGCATCACCAGACGGTCAACGCCAAGCGCAATGCCTGCCGCTTCGGGCATGCCATGGCGCAGCGCCTCGATAAAATCCATGTCGATCGGGTGCCGTTCGCCATACAGTTTTTCCTTCAAATCCATGTCGGCCTTAAAGCGGCGTAATTGTTCTTCGGCATCGTTCAATTCATAAAAAGCGTTCGCAATTTCATATCCCGCAATATAAAGCTCAAACCGTTCGGCCAGTCGCGGATCGTTTGCCTTCGGACGCGCAAGCGCCGCCATGCTGATGGGATAATCGCAAAGAAACGTCGGACGGCCGTTGCCGAGATGCGGTTCGATTTTTTCCATCATGATGCGGAAAAAAAGCGACTCCCAACTATCATCATCAGCCGTGCGCAGCCCTAAAGGCTCGGCCGCTTTTCGCAACAGGGCAACATCGGGCATTTGCGGGTTCGGCATTGTCGCCAGCAAGTCAATATTCGCGTAACGGCGAAAAGCGTCCGGCACGCTTAATTCTTCCCATTCCTGAAACGGGTCGCACCTCATGGCGTTGGCTTCAAAAATCTTCCTTCCCGCCACCTCCGCCGCTGTGCGTACAAGCACTACACAATCGCGTTTAATTTGATCAAGAAAAGTGGGGGCCGACAAAAAAGGGGCCCTCTCCCCTTGCGGGAGAGGAAACAAAAACTTGGCGTTACAAAGTAACGCCTTAGTTTTCGCAGGTGAGGGGTCCAATTCTTTTAACCCCTCCCCGGAATCGCGTTGCGCTTTCGACCCTTCCTCAAAGGGAGGGCAGCTTGTTTCAGTCTTCCCGAGCCCCGAACCCCGAATCTCCGAAGACCGATACCACTCGAGCATTGTAAATTCCGGGTGATGGCGGCTGGAGCGCTCTGCATTGCGGAATGTATGGGCCAACTGGAATATTTTAGGCTCGCCCGCGACTAGCAACTTTTTCATCGCGAATTCGGGGCTGGTATGAAGATACAACGTTTGCGGCGGCTCGCCGTGCGGGTCTCGAAACTCGGTGCGAAAGGCTTGAAGGTGAACTTCGTTGCCCGGGGAAACCTGAAGAATGGGCGTATCGACTTCGGTAAAACTCTCACTATCAAAATACGCGCGGAGCGCGCGGATCAGGCGTTGGCGAACCGCGAGAAAGGGACGGCGTTTGGCGTAATGATCGGGCCGCCAGGATGGGTTTTCAGAAGTTGGCATGTGCATTCATAGCATTCGGGACAAAAAGGTCCATGCTAAACGCCAAGGTTAAAATTTATACTGAACGCCTGTTGTCAGGACTTGCAAATCGACGGGTTGCTGGCCGCGGCCGGTAAAGTACTGGTCGCCTGAAGGCGCGGCCCCTGAAAAACCGGCTTTGTAATCGAGCGACAGTTTCCACTGTTCCCCCAAACGGTATGTAACCCCGCCGCCAACGCGAAAAAGGGGCACCATATCACCCGGTTGCGTGCCATAGGCCAAACTGGAGGTCGTGGACGGACCATAAACAGCCATGCCTGCGCCTGCGGCAATGTAAGGATGCCATGACAGCGTGTCTGTGTTGTCGTAGTTAAAATCGTAGCTGCCATCGATCAAGAAGGCGTACATGCGCTGATCGCCTTCGAGCTCCGCCGTGCGGTCAAACTTGAAGGCCGGCTCAAGACGTGCGGCGGGCAATTCAGCCAGTTGAACATCGAGAGGGTCATTGCCGGACGTGCGGCCGGAGAAAAAACTGCTGGAAAGAAGAAAAGAACCAAAGCCCGCACGCCCTTGGAAAAGCGATGCGCCATTCGGCGTGGCAAGCGCTTGCTGCAAGCTGCGCGCAGATGAAAAGCTGTTTGATTCGGCGTGAACGGAAACGGTAAAAATCAGCACGCCCACTAGCGTTGCCGCAAAAACGGCGCTGGTTTGACGTTGCGTGTTTTTTACAGGCCCTAACATAAATTAAACCTCAAAAAATATGGCCCTAATCATACCGGAAAAGCGGGCAAAAATGCAAGAAATTACAGGGTTTTCGTGTTTGCGGTTTTTTTCTTCTAAGCCTTTGGGAGTCATAAAAAAGCATAGGCGTATTTAATCCCTTGTTACGAATTTAAAAGACTCGGACGTGATGACTCAGCAACACACAAAAGTTTGCATTTTAGAAAAATGTTTTGTTTGTCGGGGGTTTTCGATGCGTTTCTTAATTAGTTAAGACTGCTTTTTTCGGGTACGCATCCTGCGCAAACGGGGTTCGAATGAACCCGTTGCCCGGACGAGACAGGTACGCGGCGCGCGACGAACGAATACGCAAAGGAGAATTCGATCGCCCGTGCTCTATCACAAGAGAGTTTTACGGACGAGCGCTGCTGGCAACTTTTATCTTGCCATCCGGCGCCAATTCCGCGCGCGCTTGAGACGTAGTTTCTGCATTCAGCGCCACGCGTGGCCATTTACCTTCAGCCAATTGCTTGAGCGACGTCAATGGCTTGGCAAGCCTTGCCTGATAGCCCCAGTAATGCGGTAGCACGCGCGCGATATAATTGCGCGTCTCGCGCGTCGGTAGGCTTTCCATGAACAGCAACGGGTCCTGCGCGAGCCTTTCCTGCCGCCCCGTGCCATCGCCCAGCCAACGCGACACCTTACTCGGCCCACCATTATACGCCGCCAAAAGCAACATCAAATTGTCGCCAATTTGCGGGCGGCTTGCGAGATATTGTACGTACTTTTGACCCAGATCGAGGTTATATACAGGATCAAATACTTTGCCGTTACTGAACATTGCCTCGGCTTCTTCGGAGTCATCGACAACTTCGCCGACTGTCTCCGGCATAATTTGCATCAACCCACATGCCCCGCGAACGCTTACGGCAGCTGGATCAAACTGTGACTCGTGCCGCGCAAGGGCATAAATCAACGCCCGGTCAACTTGGAATCCCTGTTGGGGCTCCCAAGAAGGTACCGGGTAATATGCGGCAACATAGTCTTGCCCGCTGGAGAGGTTAGCTAATTGTAGAGCTAAAGCCGGCATCGGGACATAACCCGCCAGCGCCAACATGGCTTGTTGCCGTTTACCGTGTCCCAGAGGGCTTAAGCGGCGCAATTCGGCTTCGGCCAGTTCAGTTTGCCCAATTTGAACAAGCGCCAACGCACGCCACCCGGGCTCCGTCGCCGCCAAAACAGTGCGGTGATGAGGACCCCAAACCGGTAGATCTTGGCTTGCCGCCATGTCGGCAACAGGGTTGCGTCCCATCAAATGCCCCGCGAGGAGACCGTAAAAACTGCGTGGATGTTTGGATGCTTTGTCGAGGTGTACATAGGCTTCCTTCTTGCTACCGTTGCGGCTAAGCGCACGATACGCCCAAAAATGCGCGGCTGCCCGGCTCCCGGGATTAAGCGCCGGATGGTCAGCCAACCGGATAAAATTGGTTAGAGCGGTTTCGAAATCGTTCTGTTCCCAAGCAATCAAGCCGCGGATCCAAAGCCCGAGTGGCTGTCGTGTCGCCGCAGCAGCGGTTGAGAGTGAACGGGCTTGATCACGTTCGCCTGCGTAGAAGAAACCAGCGGCCACAGCCGCCTCGGCATCGGCGGCAAAAGTACCGGCCAATTGGTGTTTGGCCTGGGCCCCCACCAGCATATCGCGGGCGGCAAAAGGTTTGTGACGGCGTAAGGACTTGTGCATAGCCTTTGCCAAACGCCCCAAAGACGTATCGGAAGGCATGTTTTCAGCCGCGATTTCGGCCGGAAAATCAGCAGCATAATCGGCCTCATAACCCCCGCTCCACGGTCCCGGAATTCGGGGTTTAGGCAACGTTATCCCGCTTTTTTTGGCTGTTTTTTCGGCCTGCTCATAGATGACCTCGGCCTCCGGCAGACCCCCGTATTCTTTAAGCCAAGCGGCCAGCTCTGCCACTTCGGTTGGCCGACGCTGGTAACGATCGGCCAATACGTGGCCTATCAAGCGCTTATCCGATAGGCTCTTAACGGCTTCATCGGCTTTCGTCCAGTCGCCTTTCTTCTGTGCGTCAAATATCGAGCGATAAACAAGCGCGTCTTTCGGCGAAATGGCGCCCATGGCGGAATCCAGTTCGGATGGCAGCCATGTAATTTCGGGTAGCGGCGCTTTTGGCGTAGGCGCAGTTTCAGATACTTTTGTCTCCGATAAAGGAGGCAAAGTATTCGCAGCACTAAAGTGAGTAGTTGTGGCGAAACCCAAACTTATAAGTGTCACGCTGGCAAGTGTTGCCACAATGACGGGGCCCCGACCCTTAGTCCTTTTTATCGGCATCTGGGCGCCCTACTAGCGGCTCTTGGATGATCAAGCAAGGAAAAACTTGGAGGGCTGTTTTTTAATCTTGTTTAATCTTGGTTTTTCAGTTAGTTAGTTTCATCAATACCTTTTTTTAGTAGCAACAAATCTTTCCAGGCCTGCCTTTTCGCGCCGGGCTGACGAAGCAAGTACGCGGGGTGATACATTGGCAGGCAACGGATCGGCAGCGTGTCATCTCGACCAAGATGCGGTGTGTACTCGGTCCATCGACCTCTAATTCTGGTGATGCCATCTTTCGTGCGCAAAAGATTTTTCGCCGCCACGCCGCCGAGCGGCACCAATATCTTCGGTCGGACCAGCGCAATATGACGTTCGGCGAACGGCAGACAGGCCGCGGTTTCCGCATCTGTCGGCGAGCGGTTGCCCGGCGGCCGCCAGAATAGGATGTTGCTGATATAGAAGGATGTGCGGTCAAGGCCTATGGCGGCTAGCATCCGGTCGAGCAATTTGCCCGAAACGCCCACGAAAGGCACGCCCTGACGGTCTTCGTCCTCGCCGGGGGCTTCGCCGACAAGCATAACGGAAGCGGCTGGATTGCCGTCAGCGAAGACGAGATTCATGGCCGTTTTCTTCAAAGCGCAGCCTTCAAAACGTTGTAATTCCTCGCGTAAAGCCGCAATGGAAGAGGCCATTACGGAGGGAATTTCGGCCTTTTTCGCTTGCGTTGCATGAGCGCTGAGCGCGCGTTGCGTGAGCGTTGAAGGAGCATTGGCGCAGCGTTCCGGCAGCGTCGAAGGGGTGGGCGGGTCCGTTTTGCCCCCCTCCCTGCTTCCGCCGAGCCAGTTTCCAAGGCCGGGCGTTTCACCGATGGGCTCATCGGCGCCTGCCGCCATTTGCCAGGCCAGTTGGTCGAAAAGCTTTTGGGTTTCGGGCATGAAAAGACTATGGAGGGTTCCCCCGGCTTGGGCAAGGGCGAGCGCGCCTACATGATTTGGATTAACAAATTTCTAAGAAAATCCAGAAATTTTCCTTCCCGGCGGGAAAGAAACTAAAAAAGCTTATTTATTCCAATGCGTTGCTATTTAACCTCAAATTAATTCTTTCAGTGTTTAATGTACCTGTACCGAAGTTTTTCGGTCATGGAGGCAAAAATGACATACTCCATCAGCCGTCGCTTAAGTCAGAAAGAGCTTAAGGCTGAAACATCTGCGCTCGCACGGTTCCCGCGCAAGATGTCTCCTGATGAGCTGACGCAAGAAGCGCCTGATTTGATTTACGCCGGAAGGCCTGCTTCTTTCCGAACGGCGGCAAAGAGCGCGTTCATGGCGCACACGCGCGGCTAAGCGCGCAAAGTTTTCCAAAGAGGCGCGCGAAGAGCGCGCCTTTTTATTTGTCCTCACTTATCCGGCAGCATCCGCCCAAGCGCTTTTCCGCCCAGAATGTGCACGTGATAATGCGGCACTTCCTGTCCCGCGTTGCTGCCGCAGTTCGAAATCAGGCGATACCCCGCGCCGGTCACGCCGAGCTTGTCGGCAACCTTACCGATCGCGCGTTGCAGACCCGTGATTTCCGCTTCGCTCGCGTTCGCCGCAAAATCGTTGTGATTCATGTAAGGCCCTTTGGGAATAACGAGCACATGCACTGGCGCTTGCGGATGAAGATCGTGAAACGCAATCGCGTAATCGTCTTCGTAAATTCTGTTGCAGGGAATTTCGCCGCGCAGAATGCGTGCAAAAACGTTGTTCATATCGTAAGGCATGGCGAGCTTCCTTTCGTGTGAGAACCCGCTGAATCTATAGCAAAACTTGGGGGTCTTGCCAAAAGCGCTTTCAGACCCCATTTGTAGTACAACTGTTTTGAAAGGAAAGGCTTGTTATGACGGAACCGGCGAATAGCCCGGCATGGCGAGGCACAACGATTTTGGCCGTCCGCAAAGGCAACAAGGTCGTGATCGCGGGCGATGGGCAGGTGTCGTTCGGCCAAACGGTGCTGAAAAGCAACGCGCGCAAAGTGCGCCGTTTAAAATCGGGTTCATCGGATAGCGACGTTATCGCCGGTTTTGCCGGCGCTACCGCCGACGCCTTCGCGCTATTCGAGCGGCTTGAAGGCAAGCTGGAAAAACATCCAGGCCAGTTGATGCGCGCCTGCGTTGAGATGGCGAAAGACTGGCGAACGGATCGTTATTTGCGCCGTCTTGAAGCGATGATGGCAGTGGCCGATAAATCGACAAGCCTTATTCTTTCCGGCACGGGCGATGTGCTGGAGCCGGAAGATGGATTAATCGGCATTGGCTCCGGTGGACCTTATGCGCTGGCCGCCGCGCGGGCGCTTATCGACTTGCCCGCTATGGACGCCGAGACCATTGCCCGGAAAGCATTGGATATTGCCGCCAGTATTTGCGTTTACACAAATACGAATGTGACGATTGAGGCCATCGAGATCGGATAAAAAATGACTCACCTATCTCCCCGCGAAACGGTTGCCGAGCTGAATCGCTTTATCGTCGGCCAAAACGACGCCAAGCGCGCGGTTGCCATTGCTCTTCGTAACCGCTGGCGCCGCCAGCAGTTGCCAGAAGCACTACGCGAGGAAGTGCTGCCGAAAAACATTTTGATGATTGGCCCAACCGGCGTCGGCAAAACAGAAATCGCGCGGCGTCTGGCGCGGTTGGCCGAAGCGCCGTTTTTGAAGGTCGAGGCGACGAAGTTTACCGAAGTTGGTTATGTCGGCCGGGATGTGGAGAGCATCGTCCGCGATCTGATTGAGGTTTCCCTGAAGCTTACGCGCGAGAAATTCCGTAAAGACGTCACGCCCAAGGCCGAACAACGCGCCGAAGAACGCCTTTTGGATGCGCTGGTGGGTGAGACCGCCACGCCCGAGACGCGCGTGAAATTTCGCCACATGCTCAAAGACGGCGAGCTTGACGAACGTGAAATCGAGATTCAGGTGCAAGACACAGGCGCGGCGACAATGCCCACCATTGATGTGCCGGGCATGCCGGGCGCGCAGATGGGCATGATTAATTTGGGCGATATTTTCGGCAAAGCTTTTGGCAACCGCACCAAAACGCGCAAGCTGCCGGTCAAGGAAGCGCGCGAAGTTCTTCTGGCCGAAGAATCCGACAAATTGCTGGATCAGGACAAGGTCGTTTCGGAAGCCATCGACAACGCCGAGCAAAACGGCATCGTTTTTGTCGACGAGATCGACAAAATCGCGTCGCGCAGCGCTGAGTTTCGCGGTACGGGCGACGTAAGCCGCGAAGGCGTACAGCGCGATCTGTTGCCCTTGATCGAGGGCACGACGGTTTCAACGAAATACGGTACCGTGCGCACGGATCACATTCTGTTTATCGCTTCCGGCGCTTTTCATATTGCCAAACCCTCCGACCTTTTGCCGGAACTGCAAGGCCGCTTGCCTATTCGCGTCGAATTGCAAGCCCTGACGCGCGACGATTTCAAACGCATTTTGACGGAGCCTGAGTACAGCCTTGTCACGCAATACAAGGCGCTTATGGCAACGGAAAACGTGACCATCGATTTCACGCCTGAAGCTATCGATGAACTTGCCCGCCTTGCGACCGAGGTGAACGCCAGCGTTGAAAACATCGGAGCGCGGCGCTTGCACACGCTGCTTGAGCGTCTATTGGAAGACATCAGTTTTGACGCAAGCGACAAGCCCGGTACGACTATTGCGATTGACGCGGCCTACGTTCAGGAACGCCTGAATGACTTTGCCAAAAACGTCGATTTGTCGAAGTTTATTCTCTAACGCGAACGGGCACGTTCATGCATTAGCGCCGGCGCAAAAGACACGTTGGCGACCTTGTGCGCTTGCGTCCCGGCAAGTTCTTGCCGCCGCCAGAGCAACACGGCCAGAAACGCGCCGTTGATGAAGGCGCCGAAAAGCGGCGACAGCGCCGTCACCATCGAATACTGCTGGAGCGCCAGAAAACCGAGAAAAAATTTCACCACGTTGGTGCTGTAGAAAAAGGCGTTTTCCTCATATGGCTTGTCGTAGGATTTGCGGAAGGTCGGGTAAAAGCCGAGACAATTGATCCCGATCATCAACAGTACCGACCACAACGGATCCTGCATGACGGCCCAAAGCGGTATAGCGGCAAGGCCGACGCCGAAAATGATTTCATCGCTGCGCGTAATTTCCTTTTCGCCATAGCGAAGGGAAAAAAGGCTGACCAGAAAGCACGCCAGCGCGGTCAAGCCCGTCACCCATGCGCCGGGCCCGGCGTCGCGGCTGCATTGCGCGATAAAGATAAGCACCGTCGCCATGGTCCAAATCACCCACGAAAAGGCGTGGGGCTTGCAACGGCCATCAAAGATCGAGGCAATGTAGGGTGCGTAACCGATAATGGAAACGACCAGCGATAGAAGTCCTATAAAGGTTTTTTGATCTGTGATATCGCCCGTAACCATAAAGCGCCTATTGCCGCCGTGTCTTTCCTTCATAAAAGCGGCACGGTGAACGTCTCGTTAATTTCGGCAAAAAAAGAATGGTTAAAGATTGGTTCAGGGTCTTAAATGCGCTGTCTTTTCAACACAACATACCACGCCCCTTCGCCGCCGTGATTAGGCGCGGCGGGGCGGACGGCAAGAATATGCGCCCGGAGCGGCATTTCCGCGCACCAGCGGGGAACATCCGTGCGCAACGAAACTTTGTCCGAATGTCCTTTGCCGGTAATCACCAGCAACATCCGTCGGCCACGCCGCGCCTGTGCTTCGATGAAATCCACCAAGGCTTCATGCGCTTCCTGAAAGCTCTTGCCGTGCAAATCCAGCCGCGCTTCGATGATAACGTCGCCTTGTTTGATATTGCGCTCCACACGATTGTCGAGCGCAACTTGATCCAATGGTTCTTGCGGTTGCACTGGTATTTCAATAATCACCGGCAGCGGTTCTTGTTTTTCGGGTGGCCCTTCACGAGGCGGCGGTGCTGACGGTTTACCTTCTTGTTCCTCTTCGTGCGGGCCAAGGCGTTTGACCCCCTTAGCGTAAAGTTTCCACACATCTTCGTCGGACGGGTTGCTCATGGCGTCACGCTTTTCGGCAAAAGCACGTAATACGTGCCTCGACTTTGCATCGCGCCCGCCAATTCTTCCGCTTCCGCGCCCGCGCCCCAGAAGAAATCGCCCCGAACGCCGCCCTTGATCGCGCCGCCTGTATCCTGCGCCACCACGAGGCGCTGCAATGATGGTGTGCCGCCGTTTTCTTGCACATCAAGCCACAGCGGCACACCGAGTGGAACGAATGAAGGGTCGACTGCCATGCTGCGCCTCGGCGTCAGCACGACGCCCTGTGCGCCGACGGGGCCTTCGCCGTCGATAAGGCGGAAAAAGACAACGGAGGGATTCCGGTTCATCATTTCCTGCGCACGGCCCGGATTGTTGCGCAGCCATTCGCGAATTTTTGCCATCGTTACTGGTTTTTCGATTTGCCCTTCGTCCGCTAACACACGCCCAATGGCGATATACGTGTGACCGTTCTGGGCCTCATATCCGACACGCACGGTGCTCCCGTCCGTTAGACGCACGCGCCCAGAACCCTGAATCTCGAGAAAGAAAGCGGCAATAGCATCGTCTGTCCACAACAGCGGTTGGGCGTGGTGCAAAAGCGAGCCCGCCATAATGCTGGCGCGGCTGTCATAGGGACGCAGTTTGCGTCCCTCGATCTTTCCCGCAATTTTTTGCCCTTTCAAACCGGATTTAAAATCACCCAGATCGACCGTGATCAAATCGTCAGGCCGCGCCCAAAGCGCTGTTTGGTATTTGCCGCCCTGTTGCCAATCGCCGTTGATTTCCGCTTCATAGTAGCCGGTAAAAAGTCCTTCCTTCGAGCCGTTCTGGCGCGCGGCGTAGGGCTGGAACTCCTGTTCAAAAAACGCGCGGGTTTCTTTGTCGCTTACGGGTTTCGCGCGCTCCAGCTTTTCACACACACTCCTCCAGTCTTTCGCCTTGCCGCCAAGGCCCATGGCCGTATCGTCCGGTTTGTTCATCAGCGCTGCACATGAACGAATAAGCGCCGGGACTGCTTCGGTCTGATGATCCTCTATCCATCCGCGCAGGTCGGAAAAACTCACGGGCTGAAGCGAGAGGCGTTCGGGCTGTGGTATTGGTTTTTCAGCACACGATGCAAACAAAAGCAGTAAGCCGAGAGATAAAAATTTATTCCGGCTCGTTTTCATCAGCTTTGCGTCTCGATCAGTTGCCAATTGGGGTCGGGCGATTTCATATCGCGCGCGAACACCCACATATCGCGAATTTCCTCAGCCTTGCCCGGCGTGCCGGAAATGACGTTGCCTTTCGCGTCGCGGGTTATGTTGATTTGATTGCTGACAAACTCGACCGTTAAAATCGCGCGCGAACCCTCAAGCCGCGCCTTAACGACGTCCGCGCCCGTGACGCGATCCACGCGGCTTTCCAGCGTCTCGCCTGCCGTACGGCGCGCTTCAATAGCTTGTTGAAAACCGTCATGGACCGAAGGCGCCAGAATGCGCGCGACGCGCGAAAGGTCGCCTTGCGCAAAAGCCTCGACGACTCTTGTGAACGCCGCTCTCGCGCCTTGCAGAAAAACCTTCTCGTCAAAAGACGGGTCTAGCGTTCTGATTTGATCCATGACTCCCGCCAGTGATGCGGCCGCATGGCCTTCCGCCGTGATTTGGGGTGACGGCAATGCCTTGGCGCGATCCGGCAAAACCATGACGTCTTCATCATCATGGGTTTGTGGCGGCGACACAAACGGGTTTGGACGCTGCCGCTCGTCATCATCGCGTTGGCCGAGAACAGACCACAACCGGACGAACAAAAAGACGGCCACCGCCGCGAATATGATGATGTCCAAATAGTGCATGCCAAACGCCTCTTGACTTCAGGATAGCTCAAACAAGGAAGGATTAACAACTCAACAACAATACAGCTTTTTCACCTTTTTTGTTGCCAATCCCGCCCAAATTAAGCAAGGTGCCGCCCACGACATGATGTGACGCCAGAACAGGAGATTTTATGACCCCCCCGGACCAGCCGATCCAAGCCCCGGCCCAACAGCCTATATTACAGGTCGGCATCAACGTTCAATATATCAAGGACTTTTCATTCGAAAGCCCAAACGCCCCCCAAATTTTCGCGCCGTCAACCGCCGCGCCCGAGTTGAATATGGGCGTAAACGTCCAGACGCGCGGCGTGGCTGAAAACAGTTACGAGGTCATCCTTTTGCTTAAGCTGGAGGCGAAGATTGAAGGCAAGACGGCTTTTATCGCCGAGCTGGCCTATGGCGGCGTTTTTGTCATTCCGCCGGCGCCAGAGGATCAGCTGAAAGTTATTCTGCTGGTCGAAGCGCCGCGCATGCTGTTCCCGTTCGCGCGCAACATCGTTGCGAGCGCTGTTCGTGATGCTGGCTTTCCCCAGTTGTTGATCAACCCGATCGATTTCATGGGCTTGTATCAAGCCAACGCGCAGCAGATGGAAAAGCCACCGGCGGGTTCGGCTTAACAAAAGAGAAAACGTTAATCCGCCGATCCGCGGCGCGGTTTGGCGATGTCGTTTGTGTTCTGGCTCATCGACGCGAAGAAATCCGCGTTCGTCTTGCTGTATTTCAGCTTGTCGAGCAGGAACTCCATTGCGTCGGTAACGCCCATCGGCAACAGAACGCGACGCAAGACCCACATTTTCGACATGGTAGCCTTGTCGACCAGCAATTCTTCCTTGCGGGTGCCGGATTTGGTGATGTCGATCGACGGGAATGTGCGGCGATCGGATAGTTTGCGATCCAGAATGATTTCCGAATTGCCGGTTCCCTTAAACTCTTCAAAGATCACTTCGTCCATACGGCTGCCCGTGTCGATGAGCGCCGTGGCAATGATCGTTAATGAGCCGCCTTCCTCGATGTTGCGCGCGGCGCCGAAAAAGCGCTTCGGGCGCTGGAGTGCATTAGCGTCCACACCGCCCGTCAGCACCTTGCCGGACGATGGCACAACCGTATTGTAGGCACGCGCAAGGCGCGTGATGCTGTCCAGCAGAATGACCACGTCGCGCTTGTGTTCAACGAGGCGCTTGGCCTTTTCAATGACCATTTCCGCGACCTGCACGTGACGTGAGGCCGGTTCGTCGAACGTAGAGCTAATGACTTCGCCTTTCACCGAGCGCGCCATGTCCGTGACTTCTTCGGGGCGTTCGTCGATGAGCAGCACGATCAGGTAAACTTCCGGATGATTGGTTGTTATCGCATGCGCGATGTTCTGCAGCATGACTGTCTTGCCGGTCCGTGGCGGTGCAACGATTAAACCGCGCTGGCCTTTGCCAAGCGGGCAAATCAGGTCAATAATCCGCGTGGTGAACTCTTTCTTCGTACCTTCCTGCATTTCCAGCTTAAGGTGCTCATCCGGATACAATGGCGTCAGGTTGTCAAACGTGATACGGTGCCGTGTTTTATCCGGGTCCTCGAAATTGATGCGGTTGACTTTAAGGAGCGCAAAATAACGCTCCGCGTCTTTGGGGGCTCGTATTTCACCTTCGACGGTATCGCCCGTGCGAAGGTTGAATTTGCGCACCTGGCTTGGCGAAACATAAATGTCGTCGGGCCCGGCAAGATAATTGGATTCCGGCGAGCGTAAAAAGCCGAAGCCGTCGGGTAGAACTTCCAACACGCCTTCGCCATAAATGGCTTTGTCCTGAAGCGCTTGCGCTTTCAGGATCGCAAACATCATTTCCTGTTTGCGCATCGTGCCCGCGCTTTCAATATTCAATTCTTCGGCGAACGCCAGTAATTCGGCTGGGGTTTTTGCCTTAAGTTCGCTTAAATTCATGATAGCCTTGTGGGAAGTCCTAAGGGGTTGGTTTACGAACGAAACTCACGCTGAACATTTATTGTTCCGGGACGCGTTGCCTTCTTGGGGAACGGTCTTTTTGCGTTGAGGTGGGAATTCCGAGCGGGATAAAATAATCCGTGACTTAAAAACTACCGCTTCGGAATTGGGGAAGACTTATAGGAAATTCGCCGCAGTGTCAAAGAAAATCAAAACTCTTGCGCGGCCATGCGTTAACCATAACTTGCGCAATTTGTATGTTTTTCCTCGCTTTTTTGCGTTTATTGCTGGGGTCCTAAAGAGAGGTGGTGCTGAAAAAATCCAGTTTCATCGCACGTAATGGCTGCTTTAACCATGTTTGCCAATCCTTCGATAAAAAGCCCTTCAGCCCCTGCGGTTGGCGTGCGAACATAAAATAGCGCGCCCATTTTCTCAGCAAGCGCTCGGTATTCGATGTCGAGCTCGACAAGCGTTTCCGCGTTTTCGGACACAAAAGAAATCGGCACAATTACCAAGGATTTTTTTTGACGCGCGGCTCGAATGATTTCTTCTTTCGTTGAAGGTTTAAGCCACTTTGCGGGGCCAACACGGCTTTGATAACACAGAACGCTTTCAAGCTCCGGTAAATTCAGCGCTGCTTTAATGGCTCGGATTGTTTGTTCGCAGTGTTGCGGATATGGATCATCGCTTTTAACGATCGCCTCTGGCAACCCATGCGCTGTAAAAAGAACGCACACGCTTCCTTTCTTTTTGGCGGCGTTAACAGCTTTACGAACATTTTTCGCCAAAACCCCTATAAACCCCTCGTTTGCCGGAAAACAGCGAATAGTTTTTATTGCAGGACCGGGATATTTGCATTGCTCTGATTTGGTTAAACCCGAGCCGGTAGTGACCGTTGAAAATTGCGGATAGAGCGGGAGCTGAACAACCATATCTGGACCGAACTTTTTTATTTCTTCCCAGGCTTCCTGAATAAATGGGCGCCAATAGCGCATGCCCACAAAACACCTGACCTCACCTAAGGTGGATAGTTCTTTCTCAAGCGCCCGGGCTTGGTGCCAGGTATTCTCTAAAAGCGGCGATTTTCCGCCCATATGCTTATAAATTCGCTGCGCTTTTTTATTTCTCAAAAATGCCAACCCATAAGCCAGTACAATTCGCCAAGGCTGTTTCACATGAAGAATGGCCGGATCGTTAAATAAATTGAACAAAAATGACCTAACATTTTTCAGGCTGTCCGGACCGCCAAGATTAAACAACAGGACAGCAACTTTCATGTCACGGCGACCAACTATGTACATGATTGACAAGCAGAGAGACATTCTCCGGCGGCGTTTCTGGTAAAATGCCGTGACCGAGATTAAATATGTGTCGCGGCCCTAATTTTTCCATAATGTCCGTCGCAGCTTTTTTCATTTTTTCTCCGCCTTCAACTAGAATGACGGGGTCAAGATTGCCTTGCAGTATGGCTTTTCCTTGCAGTTCCTCGCGCGCAAATTTCAAAGAAACCTTCTGGTCAAAACCGAGGATATCAACGCCCGTTTCGTTAACAAAAGAAGAGTACTCATCTTGTCCGGCATTACGGGGGAAACCTGCTACAAACGTTCCCGGATATCTATCCTTTAAATCTTTTACCAGCCTTAGGGTCGGCTGAATAATCCACCGATTAAACATTTCCCCTTTTAACAGCCCAGCATGGCTATCAAAGAGCATGATCAAATCGGCTCCTGCCTCAATCTGCTTGCCGAGATACTCAACCGTCGCGTTGTGCAGCATAACAATTAAGCGGCTTAAAAATTCTGGTTTCTTCTCTGCCATTTCAAGGGCACTTAAAAAACCTTTTTTTCCTTTACCTTCAATCATATAGCAAGCAACCGTCCACGGACTCCCGGCAAAACCTATGCTCGCAACTTTTTCGGGAACCTTGCTCTTCACAATTTTTAGAGCCTCAATCACGCTTCCTAATCGGCTCATATCCCAGCGCAAAGAATCCAACTTTCTTTCATCCGTAACCCTTTCCAAAACTGGGCCTTCTCCCTCCCGAAAATCAAGATACAAACTAAAACCGTAAGGTACCATCAGAATGTCCGAGAAGAGAATAACGGCATCAAGATCAAACCGTTCGATGGGCTGTAGCGTAATTTCTGCCGCCCATTCACTATTTAAACACAAATCCAAAAAATTCCCGGCTTTTGCTCGTAATGTTCTGTATTCTGGTAAATAGCGACCAGCCTGCCGCATAAACCAGATAGGAAACCGTTTTTCTGGCTTGCCTTTCAAAACATTGAGAAGAGGCTTTCCGGTTTCATGCACTGATCTTTTCCCCTTAATTTATAAATATAACTTAATAGTATTTGTAAGTAGGTGAAGCGGAAAGTGGGGATAAAAAAGAGCTCATTTTTATACCTTTTTATATCGGCCTTATCCAATTTTAGGCGCTTTATAAAAATGAATAAATGTATGAATAATCGGTTAATGTTCCGAAAAAATACGTAAGGAACAAGATTGTGAATATTGGGGAAAACAACACTTCGGATTATACACGGTTTTCACACCCCCCTGTGAAAGAATAGCCCCAAAGAAGCAGTTTTGTGGAGGAAAAGCTTGAACCATGAATAGGATTTGCTTTCCAGCTCAAGGACGATAATTATTCACGTAATGCCATAAGGCTGTGGATAACGGTTCTAAAAAGAAAATTTCAGAGTAGGAACAATGACGGAATCTAAACTTCATCTACATCTAGTATCTGATGCGACGGGTGAAACAATTAATGGTATAGCGCGGGCATGTTTGGCTCAATTTGAGGACATTGTCGTTCAAGAACACTTTTGGAGTCTTATTCGCACGAAACGTCAACTCGACATCGTCATGGAAGGTATCCGGCAATGGCCGGGCATGGTTCTTTATACATTTGTAGATGAAGAGTTGCGCCGGGCGCTTACAGATTTTTGCCGTCGCCAAAATGTACCCAATGTTTCTGTTCTTGAGCCAGTTATGGCGGCTTTAACCAATTATTTTGGTGTTCCGTCAACAAGGAGCCCCGGACGTCAACATATTATGGATGCCGGTTACTTTGCGCGGATTGACGCTGTTAACTTTGCCTTGGCTCAAGATGACGGAAACAAAACCGAAAACATTGGCGAGGCGGATGTTATTGTGCTCGGCGTATCACGCACGTCTAAAACACCAACGTGCGTTTATCTGGCGCATCGTGGTATTTTAGCCGCCAACATCCCTATTATTCCCGGCGTTCCCCTTCCCGTTGATTTGACGAAAATGGAAGGCCCGTTGATCGTTGGTCTTACAAAAGATGCAGAAAGCCTTGTGGAAATACGCCGGAGCCGCATGCACCTTTTGCAGCAAAAAGAAATGTCACAATACATTGATCCTGAAAAAGTGCGCGAGGAGATCCAGGAAGCACGCCGTCTATTCGCGCGTCTTGGATGTCCTATACTTGATGTAACGCGACGCTCAGTTGAAGAAACGGCGGCGGAAATCATGATGCTTTTGAATAAGCGGGCGCTTGCGCGCGAGATTCAACAATCAACACCCCCAACGCCAGAAAAACAATGATAAACACATTTATGATTAGTGGTAAGGCAAAGCTCGCGGGCGTTATGGGGTGGCCTGTCGGCCACTCCCTTTCGCCGCGCATCCACAACTATTGGCTTCAACAGCATCGAATTGATGGCGCATATGTTCCACTCGTGGTCGAACCGGTGCGTTTTGAGCAGGCTTTAAGAGCGCTTTCAGCGCTGGGTTTTCAGGGCGTAAATCTTACAGTCCCGCACAAAGAGACAGCCCTTTTTGTCGTGGATAGACTGGACAATCTGGCCCAGCGTGTTGGCGCGGTTAACACGGTTGTTGTCAGGAAGGACGGAAGCCTCGAAGGACGCAACACGGATGTGTTCGGTTTTGCAGAAAATTTGCGTAACGCAGGCCTGACAACCGGCGACATAGCAACCATAATTGGAGCAGGCGGAGCCGCAAGGGCGGTTATTGTGGCCTTACAGGAAATGGGCTTTACAAACATCCGCGTCGTAAACCGTACACGGGAGCGCGCGGAGAAACTTTCAAAATCTTTCAGCGACGGAATCCAGATTTTTGATGAAGCAAAAATAAATGAGGCACTTGATGGGGCGGATCTGCTTGTGAACACGACCTCGCTGGGGATGGTTGGAGAACCCCCGCTAAAGATCGACTTGTTGTCTCTGCCACGCGAAGCTTGGGTCACGGATGTCGTTTATGCGCCATTGATGACGGATTTGCTAAAACAAGCCCAGCAACGAGGGAACAAAATTGTGGATGGACTGAATATGCTTTTACATCAAGCCAGCCCTGGGTTTGAGGCATGGTTCGGGGCTAAACCGGAAGTTAACGAAAACCTGCGCCGTTTTGTTTTGGCGGAAACATGAGGAGACCAAATAAAAACCGCCCGCTTGTTGTCGGGTTGACCGGATCCATTGGCATGGGTAAAAGCACGGCCGCAAAAATGCTCAGCCATATGGGGTTGCCTGTTCATAATGCGGACAAGACGGTTCACGATGCGATGAAACGAGGCGGTGGCGCCGTTAAAGCCATGTCTCGCCTTTTTCCCCAAGCCCTGAAAGGGGGCGCCATTGACCGCAGCATCGTTGGCGAACAGGTCTTTCGAAAACCCCAAATGCTTAGAAAGGCTGAAGGCATCCTTCATCCGTTTGTGCACAGAGCTGAAAAAAAGTTTTTCGCCGAAGCCAAAAAGAAGAAGAAACAAGCCGTTGTGTTGGATATCCCGCTTCTATTTGAAACCGGCGCCGAAAAGCGTTGTGATGTCGTCATTTGCGTGACCGCGCCACGCGCCGTGCAAGCCCAGCGCGTTATGAAAAGACCGGGCATGACAAAGGCCAAATTTCAAGCCATCCTCAAGCAACAAATGCCCGATAAAGAAAAATGCCGCCGTGCGGATTGTGTTATTAATACCGGAAAAGGCCCGGCAGACACACGCCGACGGCTGGTACAGTTTATGAAAGAACACGTAACGGGAAAGAAGATTTAAAATGCGAGAAATTGTTCTTGATACGGAAACGACAGGTTTAAATCCCTTGCAGGGTGATCGCATCGTCGAAATTGGTGGTGTGGAGCTTTTAAACCATATACCAACAGGCCAGGTTTTTCACGGCTATTTCAATCCTGAGCGTGATATGCCCGAAGAGGCCGCGCTGGTTCATGGCCTGACGGAAGAGTTTCTCGCGGACAAGCCCATTTTTGCGCAAGCCGTGGACTCTTTTCTTGAGTTTATCGGTGACGCGCCGTTGGTTATTCATAACGCGCCATTCGACATGGGCTTTTTGAACGCCGAGTTGACACGATGCGGGTTTTCAGCCCTGCCTATATCACGCGCTGTCGATACGTTGATTATGGCGCGCCAGATGTTTCCTGGCTCTCCCGCGTCGCTGGACGCTTTATGCAAGCGCTTTAACGTAGACGCGACTGGCCGCGAATTTCATGGAGCGCTTTTGGATGCAAGGTTGTTGGCAGAAGTCTATCTTGAGCTGCGCGGCGGGCGGCAACCGGATCTCGCCATTGTGCCGACAGCGAAAGCCCAGGAAACGGTTATCGAACTCCATACCCAAGAACGCCGCGCCCCCCGCACACATGCGGCAACGGAGGAAGAAGTGCTGGCGCATAAGGAGTTTTTGGAAAAGCTCATTAACCCGCTATGGAAGCGGACCAGCGCGTAAACAAGGCAGTGCGCCCTTTTTTAACCGCCCAGCAAATTTTCTGCCAGAAAAGCCATCGTATGGCGCTCAGCTGTTTCGAGCGTTTCATTGGTTGATGGTGACGTCCCAACATTTGCAAAAGCAGCTGTTGCATCCGGGTAGACGTAAACAGTAACAACAGGATACCGTTTGGCTGCGTCCTGAATTTTTTGCTGCGTTGCAGGCGGCAAAACCGGATCATTTTCGGCAAGATGCAAGAGGAAGGGCAACCTAATATCGTGAACGTCCTCAAGATACTTTTCTAAACCATTGCCGCCATAACCAATCCCACACTCAACATCACTCCGCGCGGACATCAGATAAGCAAGCGTGCCGCCTAGCCCATAGCCAAGGACGCCAACCTTACTGTTACACTCGGGCATACGACGCGTGTAAGCCAGCACGGCGAGCAAATCACGAACACCGGCTTCAATATCAAAGGGCGGTTTTTGCCCCTCCGCTTTGTTTTGCCGCCAGAAAAGGTCAGGCGCGACGGCCACGCACCCCTGTTTGGCGAACGCTTCACATGCAGCGCGCATGGCATTGTTGAGGCCATCAGTATCATGGATCACGATCAAGCCAGGGCCGTAACCACCCCTTGGCGTGGCCGAATAGGCGTTGAGAAGCGTGCCATCAAGCGAGGGAATTCGAGTGTCGGACATTCTTGCTCCACTAACCCTTTTTGTTCTCCGGTTGAAGCCACAACGTAAGCGACCTTGGTAAGGTTGGCAATCGAACTTCTTGCGCGAAGACCTTTAGGAACGCTCAACCCGTAGGTATTGCAACATGGCACCGCAAGGCTGGGATGGATTAGCTCTGAACGTAAGGAATAGGTAGGCGTCTTCCTTGATATTGGGCGGTATGGAAAAGGAACGGAAAAGACTCCCGGGAACGGCAGGCGGTTCAAAGAAAACCTGCCATAATGAACGGCCTGAGCTTGTTTTTGCTTCAAGCGCAAAGGTGAGGTTGGTGCACGTCGGCTCGGCCAAAATATCCATGCCTAGCCTGTAGTTACCCTCACCTAACTCTTTGTCGAAAAACAAGGTTGTTTCCGGACGAGACGCATCAAAATTGACCATGGCATTTGTAAGGCTTTGGGCATTGGTTGATATTGTGATGAAAGCAGGCATCACGCTTGTCACCCACCCCTGCTGTCCCCCGGCCGTTTCACGGATTAGGTCGAGGCTCTCGTGCAAGGCTGCGGGCGTCCACGGTTTGCGGCGCCAGATACGGACTTTCGTGCCGTTGGCAAGCGTGAAGATTTCGGCATCAGTCTTAAACAAAACGGCGCTCGATGCCGGCGGTGGGAATTGACGCGCTGCGGCTGTGACAATCTTCTGGCCTTCTTTCGCGAGGTGATATTGAGGCGGTTCGGGCACAACATAAATGGTCGCGGCCGCAAAAGAGTTGAAGGGCGGATCTTGCACGCCATCAATCTCCGGCGCCCAGAGAAACTGATTGATTAACGCTGGCCGTTGAAGAATATCAGTGAAGACGCCGCGCATTATATCTTGATTAAACACGAAGGAAGACCCGACAAACAAAATCCGGTCTTCAGGCCTTGCCGTTTTTTCAAGATATTCGGCCAAGCCCACCAACGCACCATAATCCGGCCTCACAATTGGCGGACGTGGCGCCGAATAAAGACGGAATTTTTTATCGACATCCGACAACATGCCTTCGGGCGAAAACCACAAAGCCCAAGCGCTGTTTGCGATTAAAACGAAAGCCATTACACCCCCGGTGAGAAGGCGCTGCGAACCTGTCCGTTTCTTAATCGACAAGAAAAGCCCAACCAACCCTGTTATGACAAGCAAGGGGAGGATATGGAGCATATAATGATGCCCTGCCTGCGTTGCGCCGAGACACCACGTTGCGAGCCACGCAAAGACAGTACCCGCCAAAAGAAACAGGGAAAGCCGATTCGCCGAACTATAGCGAAACGCCAAAACGAAACCTGCCAAGGACAAAAGCAAAAGCCCGCCGCCGAAATTACTCGCAGTGAAAACCAGAAAATCCACCGTAGGTTTTTTGTATGAGAGGTAGAGGGACGAATAGTCGATAGTAATCATGCGCAGGAAAAATTCCGGCGCGATCAAACCAATAAAGCCAACCAAAGCAATACCACAAAGGCCATAAAACAAACCCAGCCTAATGAATGCCGACCAGCGTTTATGCTGCGATTTTTTCCGGAAAAGCGAAATAAAATCGGTTACCCCAGAGGCAACGAAGAGAGCCAGCGCCGGATAAGCAAAATGCCGCCGCAACAGAACGGCAAGGGCGAAAAGGGCGCCCATGCCGAGGGCGTGTTGCCAGTTCTTTTTTGGCTCAAGAGCTATTCCGAAGGCAAAGACGACGCATGCTGCAGCGCCAATGTCCGGGTAGCCCTCCAACAGAGGAATCCATAAAGGCGGCACAAGGGAACACAGCCCGAAACCGAACAACAGGGCTTTATTATAGGAAAAAGAGAAAATCCGGCGAAGGACAAAAGAAACAGCCAGCTCGTAGGCGATGAAGAAAACCAAAAAATTAGCCAAAATAAAAACCAGTCGACTGTCGCCAAACAAAAGAAAGGCTGAAAACGAAGGCAAACCAAAAATCAGGTTGTAATCATTGCTTAACGAGTAATGAAAAATACCCCAACCCTTAGCGGCACCCTCTTGAAACATCGAAAACAGAAAACGCACCATGTTGTGATACATGGCGTGATCCCAGAAATAGACCGTGTGTTCGTGAAAAACGTACGCGGTTACAAAAAGAATCTGGACGGCGATCAAAACGGGCAGGGCAAAGCGATACGTGTCAGGCTTCATGAGGCAAAAAATGCAAGAGGAATAGGCAGCCTACGCGGTGCTTTTCCGGACGGCAAGCCTGCTGTATTGTAAGCCAAAATGGACGGAGGAGAGGGGTTCCCATGAAAGTTACGATTAATGTTGAATGCTCACCCGAGGAAGCCCGCGCATTCATGGGCTTGCCCGACGTGAAGCCCATGCAGGAAGCCTTGATGGGCGATCTGGAAGAACAACTTCGCGCCAACATTAAAGCCATGACTCCTGAGGCAATGCTCGGCACATGGTTGCCGGCTACGCTGCAAGGGGCGGACCAGCTCAACAAAATGTTCTGGTCGCAGATGCAGAAAATGATGCCGGGAACGGCGGAAGTGCATCCCGAAAAAAAGAAGGCATAACCTTTTGATAAACCAATCATCCCCAACTATCTTCGCTCTAGCCTCTGCGCCAGGCCGCGCGGGAGTAGCTGTTTTCCGTCTTTCAGGATCGGGTGCTGTGCAGGCGCTTGAGAAAATTTGCCACCCCCAAGTCTTGCCGGAACCACGCAAAGCAGAAGTTCGCGCAATCGTCGATCCGCGCACGGGCGAAGTAATAGATCGGGGGCTCGCGGTCTGGTTTCCCGCGCCGAACAGTTTCACGGGCGAAGACGTGGCCGAACTCCATCTTCACGGCGGCCGCGCCATTTTGAACGCGGTCATTGATCTTTTGCGCGCCTTACCGAATTACCGCATGGCCGAACCCGGCGAGTTTACGCGCCGCGCTTTCGAAAACGGCAAAATGGACTTGACCGAAGCCGAGGCTATTGCCGATCTGGTGGACGCCGAAACGGCGGCCCAGCGCCGCCAGGCGTTACGCCAGCTCGATGGCGAATTGGGAAAACTCTATTTTGGTTGGGCAGAACGTCTGACACACAATTTAGCGCACATTGAGGCCGATATCGATTTTTCGGACGAAGACCTGCCCCCTGACATCGTGGAACAACGCCGCAAAGATATTCAAAAACTCCTGGACGAACTTACGCTTCATCTTGACGATAAACACCGCGGCGAACGCCTTCGCGAAGGCTTCACAGTGGCTATTCTCGGTCCGCCGAATGCGGGAAAGTCAAGTTTGCTGAATGCGTTGGCACAACGCGAGGCGGCCATTGTCGCGCCTACGCCCGGCACGACACGCGATGTTATAGAAGTTCACCTCGACCTCGGAGGGTATCCGGTAACGTTAGCCGATACAGCCGGGTTGCGGGAGAGCGCGGACGCAGTTGAAAGCGAAGGCGTGCGGCGCGCACTGGCGCGCGCCGAACATGCCGATTTCAAAATTTTGGTTTTTGACGGCGCGAAATGGCCTGCAATGGATGTAACGACGCGCACACTTATGGATGAAAACAGTCTGTCACTCGTAAACAAAAACGATTTGATCGCGCAAACAACGCCTGTAAACAGCGACATGCTTTTTGTTTCGGCAAAAACCGGCGAAGGTTTGAAGGGGCTAACAACGCAACTTATCCACGCTATAGATTTGCGCTTTACCGCATCTGGTCAGCCGTCGTTAACGCGCGCCCGACATCGCGTTTCGCTGGAGGAATGCCGCGATCACCTTCTGCGCGCTCTCGCCGCGCCTGAACTTGAACTATGCGCCGAAGACATGCGCCTTGCCGTGCGTTCGTTGGGACGCATTACAGGTCATGTCGATGTCGAAGATTTACTGGATGTCATTTTCAGGGATTTTTGTATAGGAAAGTGAAAATTATTTTCTGCCATTCCCTTCCCCTCCCGGCACGAATTCAACCTCATCGAACTTTGTATAGTCGATCGTCGGCTGGTTTTTTTCGTCGCGCCCGAACATGCTTGCAAATCGGTAGCCGTAAAGAATTTCTTCGTGATTGAAGGCAAAGCGGCCATGCACCATCTGGCCGTACACATCATCAACCCCGGATAGGAGAACAATGATCTCCGTTTCGCTCGCGCGCAGGGATTCGTGCGTTTGGCCGTGAAGCGGGCTTAGCTCGTCAATCGGGTGGCGTGCCGTCCACGTCAGATTGAAAAATGAACTTGTCGCGCGCAGCAGACGCATATCATAAACACGAGGCACAAATTCTTCCTCCAGCGTCTTTTCATTGCGCGTGAGAGAGACGTGGATCTCGGCGTTTAGTATCTGGTTGCCGCGACGGTTGGCTGTCCGGAACATAAGGGTTGGCGTTCCCTCATAAGGCGCGACAACGGCAAAATGACTGAACATGACGCGGGACGAGGGACGGGAAAACGGCTGAACAGAAGCCTGGCGATCAGGCCAATGCCGCATAATCCGAATAACTTCCGGGGCGCGCTCTTGCAATGCCGCTTAGGTCGACAACATAGAGTAGGGCAAAAAAGGCGTTAACCGTAAAGTAGACCAAGCCGACGAAAGCCACCATTTTTGGCCAGCGAAGAGTCAGCGGCCAGTGATACCAGTCGCGTGGATGATGATATCGTATGCTTTGACGTTCTACGTTTACGCGGCCATCGCGAGAGATGAAGCGGTGCGCACGATGGGCTGACACCGGGCGATGCGGCTTTTTGTGCGAGCGTTGGTCTTTGCGGATGTGTTTTTCGGGAGGATTTATGCAGAGAGCCTTTATGTGTTATTTATAACCATTTCTACTTTTTGGTTTTATCAGGGTATCCAAAAACAAATTTAAACTTCTTGCTCCACGCCCCTTCTTTCCCATCAGCGCTGATAGAACGAACACGCCAGTAATAAACGGTATTTTTTGTGAACGATCTGACGACATAACGGTTTTCCTTACAGTCACGCACATCTATAACAGGGCTGTCACAATCAACATCAGTACAAAGTTGAAACTGGTAGAAGGCGGCTGTTGATATGCCTGTCCAAGAAAATGTTAACTTCTGCTCTCCGACAATCTCGGTTGTTTGAACCCCGTCTTCCGGAAGCCTTAACCTTGGAACGTCCAAGGGCGCGGTTATAAATTCTTCATTGAATGCTTGAAGTCTGTTTGGCAGAAAACAAGAAATCAATAATAGAAAGAACAAAATTATCAAGGTTCGCGTCATGATTTTTCCCGATTGCTCGTTTGTAACAAATTCACAGCAGCTTTCAAGCCTCCAGCAGAGAAACACAGCCTAAGGAGACATTAGGCTACCTAACTTTTAGGGCCATTACCAGACGGATCTTTCACCACATGCAGCTTGGGTTTCTTTTTGGGCGCAGGCGGCGTTTCGTCCGGCTCCGTATTTTTCGCCGTTTTTTTCTTTGCCGTGCGGATGTGTTTGATAAAACCCGGTGACTGCATGAGGGCCGCTAGTTCGCATGTTGTTTGTTGCAAATCGTCCGGTGCGGTTAGTTGCACCTTCTCGACATTCTTTTCGGCGAGCCAGTTCGTATAATAAGCCGCGCTAATAAGACAGGATAAATCGCAAAACAAATTCGTGATGCGTGACATTAAATTTTGACAACGAGGTGTGTTCCAGCCGTCGATGATCGAGGCGCGCGTCAGCGCGTGCATAAAGTCGTTTCCGAAATCGGCAGAACTTGCGCAATTGCCGCTTGATTTGATCCAGCGTTTCATGGGTTCGCGGTTGGTGCCCATCATTTCGGGATGAACGTCAAGCTGCAACGGCAGCCAGTCCAGCGTCGCCAGTTTTTGCGAAAGCGCTTTGAGGCCGAGGCGTTCCGTGCGCACGTAGGCGAAGGCATACTCTTCACGATTGCAGGGGCCGGTAAGCGGGGCCGCTTGCAGGATATCGTCTTTTTCTTCGGCCAGACGCTTCTCCGCTTGAATCAAATGATCGCGGAGCTCGTCCATGTGAACGAACCGTTTCATGACACGGCCATAAATCCTTTCCAGACAATTTCACGGTTAGATGAAATCACCCTCCCCTTGCGGGAGGGTCGAAAACACCCGGCCTTGATCCGGGGGTTTTCGGGGAGGGGTATTCTATCTAAACGTTTTTTGGTCGAACTGCGCGGGCTCCACGTTGCACGTGGAACCGAAGCCTCAGGTCTCATAGTACCGTCAAGGTATGGGGATAAAGTTAATAGGCGCTAACACTTTATGATTCTTGCGTTTTTACGACCAGTTAGTAATCGCATTTTTTCTGTATGCGCCAAAGAATCCAGGTCGGCGTGTTACAGTCGGGAGGGTTTCCAACTCCAGAGATGATACAGGAACGAGTTTTATCCAGATAGTGAATGTAAGAAATAGAGTTGTTGGCATTAATGCCTATGTAAGCATCGGCTGTCACTTCAGTTGCATAGGTAACAAGAGGTGATGCCGGGAGAACCGGAGGAGCAGAGCTGGTTACGCCCCAAACCGCCCTGTAATGGCAGGCTGGATCAAAGTGGTTTGTATCTGTAAGTGGAACATCAACCCATTTTGGGCTTAAGGGGGTCCAACGCCAATCGCCCGAACCGTCGACTTTAAGAACGAAAGTACACCCCTCGAAAGCTCGACTGGTTTTGTTATAACGAGCGGCTCCTTCATAGTTGGCGTCACAAGATACATTTTGAGGTGAAAATTTGATGGCAGGCTGTCCTTGGACATAAAACACAATGTTGTTAGCGGCATCGAGTTTTGTCTCAGCGGCCGCTTGAGCAAAAGCGGGTGTTTCTGAAAACAAAGGGAAACAAAAAGCAATCGCCATCAGAAAGTAAAAACAACGCATAAAGCTCTCCTTGATTGATCTCTGGCTTGAGTTATTCAAAACGCGGTTAATATTCAATTAAACCCAGCAGGAAAGGTTATAGAAAGGCCGCGTCTTTCAACTGGGTAACTTTTCTGTCCCGATGTTGAATTTATAGGTACGCAACCCGCACAAACTGGGTTCGAATAAGCCCGTTGCTCGGACGAGAAAGGTACGCGGATCGCGACGAACGGGCCCCTTCCCCGTTTTTTCGTTTGCAAGTTTGCTTTCGCGCCGCGGTTTCTCTATATCCTTCCGGCTATGGAAAAGTTTGATGTCATCGTCATTGGCGGCGGGCATGCGGGGAGCGAGGCGGCTTCGGCGGCGGCGCGGCTTGGTGCGCGAACGTTGTTGGCCACGCATCGCATTGAAACTATTGGCGAAATGTCCTGCAATCCTGCCATTGGCGGCCTTGGCAAGGGCCAGATGGTGCGCGAAATTGACGCTTTGGACGGCGTTATGGGACGGGTTGCGGACGCTTCGGGTATCCAATTTCGTCTTTTAAATCGCAGCAAAGGCCCGGCCGTGCGCGGACCGCGGTGTCAGGCGGACCGCAAACTCTACCGCAAAAATATGCAGGAAACGCTGCTTAATTACGCGAATTTGACCGTGCGCGCGATCGCGGTTGAAGATTTGACGCAAGAATCCGAAGCTCATTTTATCGTCACTGGCGCGGACGGTTCGCGGTACCAATCCGCCGCCGTTGTGGTCACGACGGGCACATTTTTGGCGGGCCTAACGCACGTCGGCGAAGAGAAAAAACCGGAAGGACGCTTCGGTGAACCGCCATCGGTAGGCCTATCCAACGCATTGAAAAAACTAGGATTTCCGCTTGCGCGACTTAAAACAGGAACACCGCCGCGCCTCGATAAAAACACCATAAACTGGGATATTCTTGAACGGCAGGAAGGCGATGACCAGCCGGTGCCCTTCTCGTCTCTTACCCGCGCAATTACGAACCCGCAAGTGGCCTGCGGCATCACGTATACGTGCACGGAAACGCACAACATAATCCGCGCCAATTTGCATCGCGCACCCATGTTTTCCGGGCAAATCAAGAGCATCGGACCGCGCTATTGTCCCTCGATCGAGGACAAGGTCGTGCGCTTTGCGGCCAAGGGGCGGCACCAGATTTTCCTTGAGCCCGAAGGCCTCGATGACGACACGATCTACCCAAACGGTCTTGCAACTTCCCTGCCCCGCGATGTCCAGATCGCGCTGCTGAAATCCATCCGTGGGCTCGAAAACGCGACGATGATCCGCGCTGGGTATGCGATAGAGTACGATTTCTGCGATCCGCGTGAGCTTCGCCCGACACTCGAAACCAAGCGGATTCCGGGCCTTTTTTTTGCGGGCCAGATCAATGGTACGACGGGCTATGAAGAGGCGGCAGCACAAGGGCTAGTAGCTGGGCTTAACGCGGGCCTCAAAATAGCGGGTTTATCGTCCTTTACGTTGGACCGCTCGCAAGCCTATATCGGCGTCATGGTGGACGATCTGATCACGCGCGGTGTGACGGAACCCTACCGCATGTTCACTTCGCGTGCGGAATACCGCCTGTCGCTCCGGGCCGACAATGCTGATCAGAGACTCACGGCTTTGGGGCTCAAAATCGGATGTATAGGAAACATGCGCGCGAAGGCGTTTGAGGCTAAGTTGAAGGCGCTTTCAAACGCGCGTGAACTCGTTAGCAACCTGTCCGTTACCCCTTCGCAACTCGCCCAGAAAGGCCTGACTATCAACCAAGATGGCGTCCGGAGAACGGTTGCTGACCTCCTTGCCTATCCGGATATTTCATTTGGTCAATTGGCGACTATCTGGCCGGAATTAAAGGCTTTTTCGCCAGAAATCATCGAACAGTTGGAAATCGATAGTATATATGCAGGCTACATGGACAGACAGGAAGCCGACATTCGGGCCTTCCGGAAAGACGAGGCCCTATCCCTCCCCAAAAACATCGACCTTGAGGCTATTGGCTGCCTTTCAACGGAAATTCGGCAAAAACTTCGGCAGGTCCGCCCCGAGACCCTTGGAGCAGCAGCTCGCATTCCGGGCATGACCCCGGCGGCCGTGGTAGCCTTGCTCCGGCACGTCAAAAAAGCGCCGGAAACCAAGGAAAAGTGCCGTGTCTAAGGCTACAGATGCCTTCCGGGAGGCCTTTTTCCGCCATTTTCCAGTTCCACGTGAAACTGAGGAAAAGCTTGAAATTTACGCGCGTCTGTTGCGGGAATGGAATGAAAAATTCAATCTTGTGGCGGCCAGCACGATCCCTTCCCTATGGCAGCGCCATTTTCTCGACAGCGCCCAGCTTAAGGCACACATTCCGGCCCCTTTACACACGCTTGCCGACCTTGGCACCGGCGCCGGATTTCCGGGGATTGTCCTCGCTATTCTTGGTATTCCAGAAGTCCATCTGATCGAGAGCATCGCCAAGAAAGCGCGCTTTTTAGAGGTCGTGGCGCATGAGCTTGGCCTTGAAGTCACCGTCCATAACGCCCGGGTCGAGGCCATCCGCGACCTTCAGACAGACGTCGTAACAGCTCGCGCCCTGAAGCCCATGCCCGAGCTATTGTCTTTGGCCAAGCCTTTGACCCATAAAGATTCTATCTGCCTGTTTTTGAAGGGCGAGCAGGCCGAAGCGGAATTGACAGAAGCCCGTAAATATTGGACATTCAGCCTTGAAATGCTTCCGAGCCTAAGCGATCCATCCGGCTCCGTATTGAAAATCAAAGATCTGAAAGTCCGCCGCTCTCATGAACGTCACCATCGCCTCCCCCGACAATCCCGATCAAGTTGAGCATCATGAGTGCCGTGTTCTCGCGATTGTGAACCAAAAAGGCGGCGTCGGTAAAACAACAACGGCTGTAAATCTCGCAACCGCCATGGCCGCCGTTGGCAAGCGCGTGCTTATTGTCGACGCCGATCCGCAAGGCAATGCTTCGACAGGCTTCGGTATTGCACGTTCGGATCGCGGTGCGGGGTGTTATGAGCTGATGTTCGATGGATTGTCCGTCGAAGACACGGTTGTGCCAACACCCATTCCTAATTTGTCGATTGTCACATCGTCCGCCGATCTGGCAGGCGCGGAAATTCAGCTGGTGAACACGGAACGCCGTGAATTCCGCATGCGCGAGGCCTTCGAACGCAGCGCAAAAAACTACGACTTCATTCTCATTGATTGCCCCCCTTCCCTCAATCTCATCACACTCAACGCGCTTGTCGCGGCAGACGGGTTGCTCGTTCCGTTGCAGGTTGAGTTTTATGCGCTCGAGGGCATGAGCAGTCTTTTGCAAACCATCGAAGCGGTTCGCGTGCGCTTCAATCCGGGGCTTGAGATACAAGGGGTAGTATTGACGATGTTCGACAGACGCAACGCCTTGTCTGAAGCGGTCGCAAACGACGTGCGCGCGTTCTTTGGCGACATCGTCTATGAAACCGTCATTCCGCGCAACGTGCGCGTTTCCGAAGCGCCGTCACACGGCAAGCCCGTGTTGCTCTACGACCTGAAATGTTCCGGCAGTCGCGCGTATATGTTGCTCGCGGGCGAAATTCTGCGCCGCGAGGAACAGAGACAAAGCTCAAATATCAGGAGAGAAGTTGCATGACGACGAAACCCGCTACAAAACCCGCGCCACTCGGTCGGGGCCTATCCGCTTTGTTCGGCGACGCGGATGCATCCTATCAGGCGCCGCGTCCGGCTGCCGCATCGGTGGCATCCGTGCTTGCGCCGACGCAATCGCAAACGAAAGAAAAATCCGGCGGCGTTCAAACGATGCCGATTGAGTGGGTGCAGCCCGGCGCGTTTCAACCGCGCCGCCGTTTTGACGAGGACGCGATCAAAGGCCTGGCGGATTCCATTCGCGAACGCGGCGTTCTGCAGCCGTTGATGGTGCGGCCGATCGAAGGCGAGAAAGACAGCTATGAAATCATCGCGGGCGAACGCCGCTGGCGCGCTGCGCAAATGGTCGGCTTGCACGAAGTACCGGTGATGATCCGCGCGCTTTCGGATCGCGAAGCGCTTGAAATCGGTTTGATCGAAAACGTGCAGCGGCAGGATTTATCGCCGCTCGAGGAAGCCGAAGGTTACCGCCGTTTGATGGAAGAGTTTCACCATTCGCAAGACGGCCTTGCGAAAGTCGTCGGCAAAAGCCGGCCGCACATCACAAACATGCTGAGGCTCTTGACGCTGCCGCAACCCGTGAAACAGATGATCGACGCGGGCCAGCTTTCGATGGGCCATGCGCGCGCCATTATTACGGCAAAAGATCCGACCGGGCTTGCGCAGGAGATCGTGAAAAAAGGCATGAGCGTGCGTCAGGCCGAAGGCCTCGCAAAACGCATGGCAGAAGCGGGCAGGGCAGGAAGCCCGGCGCAGAAAAAGGCCGTGATTTCGGCGCAGGCGAGCGCGGACATTCTGGCGCTTGAAAAAGAACTGGAGCGCGCCATCGGACTCAAGGTCAAAATTCATCTCGACGGCAAGAAAGGCTCAATCACCATTCACTACGCCGACATCGACCAACTCAACGGGGTGATACGGAAGTTGAGGGGGTAGGGGGGGCGAAAAAGAAAAATTAGTGAACATCAATGACGGTATATTTTAGATTCTGAGTAATAGATTGCCAGTCAACTTGATAGTTGCCAGATAAAAATACGTACTCATTCTTTGGGCCGGTCGGTTTTTGAATGCGCCCCGTTAATCGGGTCTTAGTTCGAAAATAGCCATAGATTCCTTCGCCAGAACCCTGATGGAAAAGTTTATCTTCAGCAAAAATAAGCACAGCTGCACACAAGAAACCCGCCCCCTTTAACTGTTCCGCGAACTGAAGGTCCTTACAAAAACTGAACATTTGTTCTGGATATTGCCCGTTTCTCGGATATTTGAGCTCGAAAGCATACAAAAGCCCACTTTTATCGGGTGAAAACACGGCAATATCCATCTCTCTTTTTATAAAGGGCGCATCACCTTTTGGAAAAAAGAAACGCACGTTACGTTCAAACTGGACCTTACACTCAGGCAAGACACCTCGAAGAAAGATGCCTAGCTCATGCTGTAAGCTAAATTCGTTGTAAATCTCAACGGCTCCGGTAGCGATTGATGCGATAAACGGCTTTATCAACGCATTGATTGGTTCCATTTTCTCTACCCTTTCGACCGGTTGCATCCTACGCCGCCGCTCTCAAAAGCAACTGCGAACACAGCGCCACATCTGGCGTGCCGGTGCGTTTCACGGCGGCTTCGGCGCTGGCGAGTTCCTGCAAATACTTTTCAATCCGCGCGGACGGCCAACGTTGAATCTGCCTTACCATCGGATCCTTATATTTCCAAAAAACTTTCGGCTGAAGTTTATCGATGGCTGTGCTCACGCTTGCGCCGCCGTCCATATACGATCGCACGAGCTGCAGGCGCATGAAATGCCGTTGCGCCGCGCGCAAAATTGCAACCGGCGACGTTTGCTCAGCGAACAGATGATCAAGCAACACGCTCACGCGGTTCGCATCGCCGCCTGCTGCCGCGTTCACAAGATCGTCCATTTCGGCGGCACCGGCATCGTGCAGCGCAGCGCGGACATCGTCCGCCGAAACTTCTTTTTTTCCTTTCGCGTACAACGCGAGCTTTTCAAGCTCGCTGCGCATGGCAAGACGATCGGGCGGTAGCGTTCCGGCAAGTAAAGTCAGAACTTCGTGCGAAACTTTCAGCCCCTCGGCCTGGAGAATATCCGTAATTGTGCGCGCGAGGTTGCGTCCTTCTTCCACGTAGCACGGTATGGCGCAGGCGAGGGGGCTGTCGCCTTCGCACAGCGCGCGGAGTTTAGAGCGCTTTTCCAAGTCCCCGGCTTCGATCAAAAGTATCGAGTCATTCGCGGGCATATCGGCCAGCAATTTGGCGAGAGGGATCGCGACCGTATCCTTGACGTGCTGCAGGCGAACCAAACGCCTGCCGCCGCCCAAGGCCATGGCCGCCATCTCGTCCGCCAGCCGTGCGGGATCATCCGCAACCGTATCGCCCGTCAACAGCGCAAGACGGAAAGGGTCGTCCTTGTTCGGCACGATCTTCTTCGCTATCTGATCCGCGCGTTCATGCACAAGACCTGTGTCCGGTCCGTAAAAAAGCATGACGCGCACGGACGGGTTCGGCGACTGGAGGAAAGAAGCGATCTGGGCGGTGGCGAGTTTCATATTCTACGCATAGCGAAAAAAGGGTTCTCCCGAAACAGGTTCTTTGTTAGCTTGTGATACGGGATTTTAACCAAAACGCATGTTAAGGAGACGCATTATGGCAAAAATAGTTATACTGGGCATTAATGACGGCAGGGTGGTTCGTCAGCTTCGAAAAATGGGCCACGAAGTCCGCGAGTTTCAAACCGAAAAAAGCCTGCAAAAAGCGCTTTATGATTTGATGGAAACCGACATATTTTTCACCGTCGTCGCTTTGCAAGACACTAAAATCCTGGATGTCTGTGGCCACATCAGCCGCATTCGCTGTTTTGGAACTGACGGCGCAAAGCCTTATGCTTCTACGCCGATTATTATTCTTTCGCGCTTTGGCATCGCGCCGCCGATTTCGCTGGAGTGGGGCCGCCACACAGTCGCGGTACGCGTGCCGAACGAAGAAAAAAATATCGGGGCTGAAATCATCCGGCGAGTTCAAAGCCAATTTCCCGAAAAGCCGCAGAATTTAAGACGGAACAGAGCCTCTAAGGCTTTTCCGCAAAATACACGCTGAGACGGTTGACGATCTGCTCGCCAACCTCATTAAGCGCGCGTTCCTGCGCGTTTTCCTGCGCCGCCAGCGTGCCGTATTGCGCCTCAAGCTTGCTGAAGCTGACGGAGCTGTGCGCCTTGCCTTTCAACAGCTGTTTGCCGTCGTTGTCTTTCAGGGAATACTCCGCCCAGAGGTTCAAAACGCGCCGCGAGGCTGTTGCATCTTTCTGGATGCCGAGATCGTATTCGGTGCTTTTAAGCGTCACCTCGAGCGTTGACGTCGGCTGTTTGGGGCGGCCCGAAAAATACATCCGATCGATTAAATGATTGCGCAGCAACTGACCCTGACGATCGGGGATGTTAGCAATACGGATGTTGTTCAGCGCGGCGGCGACCGGCGTGTTTTTGTCGTGCGTGCCGTATACGGGCGAAAACCCGCAGCCGGAAAGCAGAAGGCAGAAAACGGGGATCAGCAGCCTCATGTCATCCTTCCGCTAAACGACGATGTTGACGATCTTGTTCTTCACCACAATCACTTTTTTTGGTGCCTTGCCGCCCAAGGCTCGCTGTACGTTGGGGTCGGCAAGCGCGAACTTTTCGGCTTCTTTATTGTCCGTATCGCGTGGCAAAGTGATGGTTGCGCGCAAACGGCCGTTTACCTGAACCGCGACGGTCGCGGTTGTGTTGATGAGGAGCGCAGGATCCGCTTTCGGCCACAGCTTGTTGCAAAGCGGTGTCTTGTGACCAAGCATCTCCCACAACTCTTCCGAAACATGCGGAAGCATAGGGCTGAAAAGCTGCGCCGCGCGCTCCAGTCCTTCGCGAAGCACCCACGCCTCGTCCTTGTTTTTCGTGTCGAGGTCATCGAGAGCATTTGTCATTTCACGCACGCGCGCGACGGCACGGTTAAAGTGGAACTTGTCAAGGTCGCCGGAGACATCTGCCACCGTGCGATGAATAATGCGCCGCGTCATTTCTGCGCGTTCGCCGAGCCGAGCGGGAAGGGCGGCGCCGACAGGCGGCAAAGCCGCCTCGTTCACCATCTTCCAAAGCCGGTTAATATAGCGCCATGCGCCATCGACGCCGGCGTCCGTCCACTCAAGGTCGCGCTCGGGCGGGCTGTCAGAAAGCATAAAGAGACGCGCCGTGTCCGCGCCATAGCTATCGATGATCTTACCGGGATCGACGACGTTCTTTTTCGATTTGCTCATCACCTCCGAACGGCCAATGGTAACAGGATGGCCTGTTTCGGTGTGCGCGGCACTGCCGTCAGGATTTTTTTTCACTTCCTCGGGATAAAGCCACTTACCGTTTTCATCCTTATAGGATTCATGGCAAATCATGCCTTGCGTGAAGAGGCCCGTGAATGGCTCGTCGATTTTAAGATGGCCGGTTTGCTTCATTGCACGGGTAAAAAAACGCGCGTATAGCAAATGCAAGATCGCGTGTTCCACGCCGCCGACATATTGATCGACCGGTAACCAATACGAAGCTTCGCAATCCTCGACCGGCATATCCGGGTTAGTGGCGGAACAATAACGCGCGAAATACCAGCTTGAATCCACAAATGTATCGCACGTGTCCGTCTCGCGCCGCGCAGGCTTGCCGCATTGCGGGCAGTTCACGTTTTTCCAGGTCGGATGATGATCGAGCGGATTCCCGGGCTTGTCGAAGGTCACATCGTCCGGCAACTTGACCGGCAAATCTTTGGTTGGCACGGGCACCACGCCGCACGCGTCGCAATGAATAACCGGGATAGGGCAGCCCCAGTAACGCTGGCGGCTAATGCCCCAATCGCGCAAACGGTATTGCACCGTGCCGTGACCCGCTTTCAGGTTTTCGATTTTCCTGATCGCCGCCTCAATGGCTTCGTCGACGCCAAGGCCGTTTAGGAAATCGGAATTATAAAGCGTGCCGGGCCCGACATAAGCCTCGTTGCCCACGTCAAAAGTCTTGGGATCGGCGTCAGGCGGCAGCACGACGGGTTTCACGGACAATTCATACTTCCGTGCGAAATCAAGGTCGCGCTGGTCGTGGGCGGGGCAGCCGAAAATCGCACCCGTTCCGTATTCCATGAGCACGAAATTCGCAACATAGACCGGTAGCTTCCACAATTTGTCGAAAGGATGTTGAACGAAAAGACCGGTGTTGAAGCCCTTCTTTTCCGCCGCCTCAATTGCCGCTTCGCTCGTCCCCATGCGATTGCACTCCGCGATAAACGCGGCTAACTGTTGGTCTTTTGAGGCGAGCTGCGATGCCAACGAATGATTAGCGGAAATGGCAACGAATGATGCGCCGAACAAAGTGTCGGGACGCGTTGTGAAAACATCAATACCATCCCTGCGTCCGTCCAGTACAAACGTGATATGGGCGCCGTGCGATTTGCCGATCCAGTTTTCCTGCATCAACCGGACTTTTTCCGGCCAGCGGTCAAGAGACTTCAACGCACCAAGCAACTCTTCTGTAAAGGCAGTGATTTTGAAAAACCACTGCGACAGTTGCCGTTTTTCGACCAACGCGCCGGACCGCCAGCCACGGCCGTCAATGACCTGTTCGTTCGCGAGCACGGTGTTGTCGACTGGATCCCAGTTCACCCAAGACTCCTTGCGATAGACAAGGCCGGCCTTAAGAAAGTCAAGGAAAAGCTTTTGTTGATGTTTGTAATAGGAAGAGTCACACGTCGCAACTTCACGACTCCAGTCGATGCTAAGGCCCATGCGTTTTAGCTCGCCGCGCATGGTATCGATGTTGTCATACGTCCACTTTGCCGGATGTACTTTGCGGTCACGCGCGGCGTTTTCGGCGGGCAAGCCGAATGCGTCCCAGCCCATCGGATGAAGGACGTTGAAGCCTTGCGCGCGCTTGTAACGTGCGACGACATCGCCCAACGTGTAATTGCGTACGTGGCCCATATGGATGCGTCCCGATGGATACGGAAACATAGACATGACGTAATATTTAGGGCGGGAGGAATCCACGATCGCTTTAAAGCTTTGCTGATCTTTCCAGAATTTTTGCCATTTGGCTTCGGTTTTTTGAACGTCGTAAGGCATGTTTAGAACGCCATCGGATAATGGAGATTGAAAAAGGGTTTATAGCAAGATCCGACGGGGATAACAGGCGTTTTCCCAAGAAAAAAAGCCTTTTTCTTTTATTTCGTATCTTTTTGAGCCAGACGCATTTGCCGTGCGCGGGTTAAAATGGCGGCTTCCAGCGAAGTTGCGGTGGCGGGAGCGGCCGTCGCGTCGGTCCAGATGTTGTCGGTTCCACGGGTTTGGCGAAAAACTGAGACCCGAACGCCATCAGCCCGTAAATCGCGGTCAAGGATGAAAACGTTAAGCTTGATTCGCTCGTTCGGCGCGCCGGGGGCCGAATACCAGTCCGTAGTTATTACTCCCCCGAAAGGATCAGCAGTGGATATGGGCATGAAGGCAATCGTATCAAGCGTCGCGCGCCACAGAAAACTATTAACGCCTACGCCCGAAGCATCTGTGTTTTTCTTGTTGTCCCGGCCCAAAAGGGTCGCGCCACCTTCGTCGCTCAGCACGCTGCCGTGCTTATACATTTTTTCTTTTTCCTTGTTTTCATAGCTTTTATCGGTCTCAAGACCAAGGCTCGAGCACGCGGTAAGCGCAACAAGCAGAATTCCCCCCAAAATGGGAGAAAAAGTGCGCGGCGATGAAAGGCTGGAAAACACCGGAAAAAAGCTAGGAAGTTTCATGTTGCGCTCACGGAAAGCTTAACGATTTAAGGATCTGATTTTCCGCTTGTATGGCCGGAAAATCAATACGTTGCAAGGAAATCAGTAGTTAACACTCTTGTGGCGGTTATGCCACACAAACAGGGTGAGTCGCGAAAAAACCTATTTCAGACTTGTCTGTGCAAGGCCTTTATACCAGATTTCTTGCGACGGGGCAGCTGCCCTCTCAAGTCACTAACGATCTAACTTCTTAAGTTCAACACCTTTTTGTCCATCCACGAGGGGGATAGCATGCGTAAAATTCTATTGGCTACGACGGCTCTGGTTGCCTTTGCGGGCGCTGCACAAGCCGCGGGATCGCCTATCACGGTCAATGTCGGCGGCTACGTCGATTTCCGTGCGGCCCAGTTCCATGAAAACACCAACAACACCACGGACACAACGACGATTGAAGACGCTGCTGTTCGTCTGTCACGCCGTGACAATGATTTTGAATCCGAGTTCCGCCTGAACATCTCAGCCGAAGGCAAAGCCGCCAATGGCATCGAATACGGCGGTCTCATCAGCTTGTGGAATGGCGCTGATTACACCGATACTTGGACTGGCGGAAACAATCGCGTTCATGAAGATCAAGGCTACGTTTGGATGTCGGGCGCTTGGGGCAAGTTCATCTTGGGTGACGATCACGGCGCCTCTGATCTGTTCGTGTACACCCCAACGGTTGGCGAAGGCCAAGTCGATGGCACCTACACGGATTTCACGGATCCGACCACACTGAAGGTGTTCTCGCCGAGCTTTATCGACAACACCGAAAACAGCACGAAAATCACGTACTACACACCGAAAGTCGGCAACGAAAACCATAAGCTGCAACTTGGCGCGTCCTATGCCCCCAATCTGTATGATCAAGGGCAGAACGTGATCAAGTACCGCAACAATGGTCTTGGCACGGCCGTGACGAACGGTACATCCGATGCGCCTTACAAGGATTTTGTCGAAGCGACCGCGCAGTACACGGGCAACTGGAACCCCGTGAACGCGGTAATCACGGCGACGATGTCAACGGGCGCGCGTGAAGGGAACGCTCTTCTTTTCGCTGGTGGTACTTTGCCGGCTGAGGACTTCACCTCATGGGGTGTTGGCACTCAGTTGCACTTCAATGTGCCGAACGTTTCCGGTGACTTCACGCTGGGTGGTTCGTATGTCGACGCTGGCCGTTACAACACATATGATCATCAAAACAAGGATCAAACCGTGTGGACAGCCGGTCTGAAGTATGAGTTCAAAGAGATTACTCTGGGCGTGAGCGGCCTCGGTGGCGAAGGGTACAACAACGGCTTTGCGGTTGCTGGCACCGGCCCCGACACCAACCACACGAACTACGTGGATGACTTCAAAGCCGTTGGCTTCGGAGCGACGTACACATGGTTCCCGGGTCTGACGACAGCGGGTGATGCTGTGTTCTTTGAACAGGAACGTGACGACACCATCGGTGGCGTAAACGCCGAAAAGAACGACGGGCATGTCCTGATGCTCTCACAAAAGATCACGTTCTAATTGCTCTAGGCAGTTAGTTCAAAAAAACAAAGGGCGGTGGGAGACCACCGCCCTTTTTTGTTTATGCCCCCCTGAATCAAATATGTTTTTAGAGTGGTTATAAAAAGCACATGATAAGGCTTTTTTAGCCTTAGGGAGCTTAGTCTTCCTCAACACACATGCGACCGCTTTCTCGGTTTGCAGACTATATCCTGTTCCGGGAGCAAAAGATGAAAAAACCCGCGTTATTTCTTTGCGCTTTTTGTGGGGTTTTAGGCGGTTTTATAAGCCCTGCGTTAGCAGATACGATAAGCCTGCGCGATGACGCTTGGTGTCCTTACAATTGCGGGGCCACGGGTGATAAACCCCGCTATATTATAGAAATTGCAAAAGAAGTTTTTGGCAAGACTGGTCATACCGTCGATTACCAGATTCTTACATAGGCGCGCGCTTTGGAAAAAGTGAAGGCAGGCGAGTTCCATGGCGGCGTTGGCGCGGCTAAAACAGATACTCCGGATTTTGTATTTCCGGAAATATCTTTGGGCAGATCATCGAATACAGTTGCCGTGCGTTCGGACAGTCCATTTGCTTACAAGGATATTTCATCACTGAGCGGAAAATCACTGGGAGTTATTACGGCTATATCTATACGGACGTTATTAACGAGTATATCGACAAGAACAAAGCAGATAGTAAAAAATACAAGCATCTTCCGGCGATGATGTCCTGACGACTAACCTCAATAAATTAGTTGCCTAGCGCATTGACCTAATGATCGAAGATGGAAATGTGCTCAAGACGCAAATTGCTGCGTAGAAACTGGGCAAAAAAATAAAAGTCATTGACAGTCCACCGCCGTCAATAGATGTCTATATCGCTTTCTCGCTGGCCAATCGGAAATCGAAAGAATATGCGGCGCTACTTGATAAAGGCATGGCTGAATTACGAAGATCAGGCAAACGGGTGACAATTTTTGCAAAGCACGGCTTGAAAGGCTGGCAGTAACCAGGAAAAGTGCGGGTGGTGCCTGTAGAAAAAGAAGTTAATTCTGGCACGCCAAACAATAGAAGACGCCATCTTTTCACGCAGCTCAGTCTTGAGCAGCGGACGATGCTTGTCGTTATTCTTGTGCTGGCTGCCATTATTGGAACAGCCATCTACTTTCAACTCCATTACACCCAACAACAAAGGACGTATGAACTTGCGCGTCGCGGCGACTTAACAGCCAAAATTCAGGCATCGGAACTTGAGTCCGCCGTATGGAATATGGAGACGGCACAGATTGATCTTATGCTGAAAGGACTTGCTGTTGATCCGGATTTCATGGGCGCTCGAGTCATTGATCCGAAAGGAAAGATTCAACAAGCGCAGGGCGATTTCATAACAGATAATGCCGTTAATACCTCAGCACCAATCGTGCATGACAATCAGCCTCTAGGTAAGCTGGAACTTAATCTTTCTACAACTGGGCTAAGGGCCGACCTAGGCAAGCTTACAATGATCTATGTCGGTTTTGGCTTGTTGCTTATCATTCTGACTGACTTTGCTTTATATGGCTCGCTTCGAATGATCATCCGGCCTATGGCGAAGCTATCCAGGCCATTACGGATATAGCTGAGATGATTAACCGGATGAGCGAGATTTCGATCGGTATTAAGGGTGCCGAGGGGGAGCAAAGCCAAGTCACGAATGAGATTGGCCGAAGTGTCGCCATTGTAGTGGACGCAACTCACGACATCTCGAACAGCATTGATCATGTTTCAAGCGCAGCTAGAGTGATGCGGCAATCTGCAGGCGAGATCGCAGCGGCAGCGGGAGCGTTTACGAACGAAGCCAACAACCTTAAAACGTAATCGACGGTTTTATTGCTCAGGTAATATAGCACGATTAAGGGAACGTATTCCGGGAAAAACACGCCCGAATGTGCCGCTGTCCGGGCCCAATCGGCTCCCCGTCCAAGCTGAACGGGTCCCTAAATAAAAACCCCCGGAGTTATTACCGGGGGTTTTAACCACAAGCCCTTAAGAAAAAGCACAATTAAGCGGCTTTTGTTTGGGAAATCTTGCTGATAGTAGCGTTAACGTGATTTGCCACCGGCTCTGCCGCCTGCTGGGCGATTCGACTCGTTAGCTGTGTAATATTATTTATTTCCGACATCAGACTATCGAAACCATTTTTCAGTAGGCTCGAATGGGTATCCATAAGGTCATGAACTGACTTTGCGCTCAGCATGGCGCGACTGGCTTGTGCGCTGTTTTCCAAGGATTTTTGGACTAATGAACTAACTGTGTCATACAGCTCTTCATAACCCTTTGTCAGCGCCGTTGCTGATTGAAGCGCGGCATTCATGGAATCGTGCACGAGAGAATTCAAGTCTGTACAGGCCTTTATCAGGTTGTTGGTTATCTTGTCGATTTGGTCGTTCGTCGTTTGCATAAGATCCTCCTAAAGGGTTTGTGTAAGGCACGATGGTTAAATAGCGCGAATGCGCCAAATTCGGGGTGTCCAAGATTATGTTGCACTGCAACATAAAAGTTAACATATGGGGAAAACAGCTTCTTGTCAAGGATTCCTTAACTCTATGGAGGAATAAATATTAATGTCCTTGCAATCCCGATGCTTTCGCTAGATTCTGCGGGCCATTGCTTTGCTGCGAATCAGAAATTAGGACCCTATGATGAGTCATGAATTCTGGCGAAAAACAGCCAAAATTATACTTCTTTTAGTCCTTGCTGCTATATCCATGTCCGCAACAGACGCTGAAGCAAAATCACGTTCTCGCCGTTATAGCCACGTAAAGCGCCACCGGGTTCTGCCCGTTGATGGCGGAGCACTATATTCAGACATCGTCATTGAGGCTCGGACAGGACGGATTTTGCGCGCCGTAAACGCAAGCAATATACGGCACCCAGCCTCCCTTACAAAAATGATGACCTTGTATATAACTTTTCAGGCCCTAGAAACTGGTAAAATTCAATTAGATCAAAGATTTACCGTATCCTCCCATGCAGCTTCACAATCGCCGTCAAAACTCGGATTGCGCCGGGGGCAAAGTATTCGGGTGCGGGATGCCATTCTAGGAGTGATTACCGAGTCGGCCAATGATGCTGCTGTGGTTTTGGCCGAAGGTCTCGGGGGAAGTGAACCACGATTTGCCCAAATGATGAACCGGCAAGCTCGCGCTTTAGGTATGAAGCAAACTGAGTTTCGCAACGCTTCAGGCTTGCCTAACCCTGCTCAGGTGACAACAGCCCGCGATATGGCTATGTTGGCCCATGCCCTCATATATCACTACCCTCAGTACTATGAGTGGTTTGGGCGAGATAGTTTCACCTATCAAGGCATAAAACACAAGAATCACAATCGCTTAATGGAACGCTATGAAGGTATGGACGGTATAAAAACAGGGTATGTCCGGGCCTCTGGTTTTAATTTAGTTGCCTCGGCTGTCCGTAATAATACACGGCTTATAGGTGTTGTTTTTGGGGGGCGGTCTACGGCCTCTCGCAACAATCAAATGGAAAAGCTTTTAGATCAAGGTTTTATAAGCGTAAATGAAGGTCTTGAGCCCCATATATATCAAGCTAATGCTGAGGGAGACAACGATCCTCAGGCTGAAACGTATGGGGCAGAAGGCGACTGGGACGACATGCAAGACAACCGCTATATAGGCCTTCCGACGAAGGCTTCGGCTTCTTATTCCGCGTTCGGAACGACCGATAATACGATATCGTCCGGCACTTGGGGTATACAGATCGGGGCGTATAATGATGCGGCTTCAGGGAAGCAGGCTTTGTCTGTCATGGGGCGGGGTATGCCTCAACTGCTTGGTCGAACAGATCAAGTTTTACAAAAAGTGTCCACAAACGAAGGCAATATCATCTATAGGGCACGTTTTATGGGTATGGAGCAAAAAATCGCGCGATCCATTTGCGCTTACCTTGTGAAGCACGGCCAAGGTTGTCTGATTGTGATGCCGGAAGCGCGCTAGTAAATGCTTATAATGTCTTGCAGTAGAAGGTTTTTTCGGATTATTCGCTATAAGTGACCAAACTTGTTACGGGCACATCAAGTTTTGCTCGGCCACCAAGAAAATCCAATTCAATGATAAAGGCTGCTCGCGTAACTACAGCCCCCATTCGCCGGGCTAAAGTAATGGCAGCCTCAGCAGTACCTCCCGTTGCAAGAAGATCGTCCAGCACAACAACACGTTGCCCTTGGCGGATCATATCTTCTTGAATTTCAATTGTATCTGTACCGTATTCCAATGCGTAGCTGTGTGAGACAGTTTTTCCTGGCAACTTTCCCTTCTTACGTACCATTACGACGCCAAGACCTAGTGAGGCAGCTAATGGAGCTGCAACGAGAAAGCCACGCGATTCAATCCCCAATAAAACATGCGGTTTTTCTTCACGCACAACATCCGACAAACTCTTAATGGCATGATTCCAAGCCGGACCGTGAGCCAATAAGGTTCCTATATCGTAAAAAAGGATACCGGGCTTGGGAAAATCAGGAATGCTACGGATGTGTGCCTTGAGTTCCATATTAAAACCCCACAATTGTACGTTGTGACTTTAAATTGAGTTAACCGGATTCTAACTAAAACTAAAGCAAAAACAAAAAGGTTAAGGAATCGGCAAATTTTCTTTCTGTTAATTGCCGCGGTTTCGTTTAACTTTAACCTTGATGCAGTGATAACGTTTGACAAAATATACAAAAAATGTCCGGTTGAAACTTGTGCCTCTGTAGGCAAACCATTCCGGCAAAGGAAGGTCAGGAAATGGCATCTCATCTAACAAAAGCTGACGTCGACCGTCTGCTCCAAGAGCCATCGCCTATTGTAAGGGCAGAAGTTGCTGGCAAACTGGCGCAGGAAATTGACAGCCCAAAACTCACCGATAATGAACTACAGCTGGCGCACGATATCGTACGCCTTATGGCAAAAGACATTGAAGTTTCTGTGCGCCAGTCGCTTTCGCAAAGTTTGCGTCACGCTGTTAGACTACCGCATGATGTAGCATTTAAACTGGCCAATGATGTTGAAATTGTAGCACTTCCCATCATTGAAAATTCGATGGTGCTGACAGATGCGGATTTGATAGCGGTTGTAAATAGTGGTTCAGATCAAAAACATGAAGCTATAGCCAATCGGCCGAATGTTTCTGAAAAAGTTTCGGAGGCATTAATAACAAAAGCTGGTGAAAAAGCCGTAACCGTGCTCATGAATAACGCAACCGCTCATATTACAGAACAAAGCCTTGATAAAGCTGTCGATCGTTTTCAAGAAAGCGAAAACATTAAGGAGGCGATGGTACGGCGGTCTGTGCTACCCATTATGGTGGCTGAGCGATTGGCGGCGATTGTTTCAGATAAGTTGAAGGACTATCTGGTCTCTCATCACGAACTTTCGTCAACCATGGCATCCGATCTTGTTTTGCAAAGTCGTGAGCGCACCGTTATTGGTTTTGCGGCGGGAAGCAGCGAAAAGGATATCGAAAAACTTGTTGTGCAGATGTACCGCAACCGAAGGTTAACGCCATCTATTATTTTACGAGCGTTATGCATGGGCGACGTGGTTTTTTTTGAAGCGGCCTTAGCTATTATGGCGAACGTACCGGTCGTGAATGCGCGGATACTGATTCATGATGCCGGACGTCTTGGACTAAAAACTCTTTATGAAAAAGCAGGCATGCCGGCAGGTTTACTAGCAGCTGTAAGGGTGGCGCTAGACGTGGTTCATGAGACTGAACTTGACGGTGGGACCAATGACCTTGAGCGTTACCGTGCCCGAGTTATTGAACGGGTTTTGACCCAATATGAAGATTTTGGGTCCGAAGACTTGGATTATTTACTCGCCAAGCTAGGCGATATGATGGCAGCTGCGCCGGCCTAAAAAAAATTTTTTTAGAATTTTTTGGGTTCTTTTATGTGTTAATTATACAATTTCGCATTGAAGCGGGATTGTTTTGATACCATAACGAAATAAATAATATTGGACCTCTTTCCCCTTCGAAATAATAACGGAAGTGATACAAAAATAATTTATATCTGAATTATGATTCGATCGCGGGCGAATCACCCATTTCAAAATCGTCAAAAAATGGCTCCATATAACGTACTTGGGCGTCAAATCAACGGTTTATTAACCATTATAAACGCAAAGTTCTCGAGGTGAATTCAGTTCATAACCACAGCGCGACTCGAAAGGCCGTGGTGAGAGTGTGTGTTGGGGCTGGAGTCACGCCGAAGGGATGTTAGGTTTTATGGAGTTATGATGAGCGAAGATCAGGGATCGGGGCCTGCGGCCCCGCTTCCATCATCGTCGCGAAGATCTGCTGTGCCGGGTGAAAGACGGCGCGTGCCATTTGTGCGCTTAATGCAAAAAGGAAAGCCCGAATACCGCTCTGGCTTTGCAATCGCGCCAATTCTTTATGTTTTAGGGCTTATTGGCGTGGGCGCTGGAGTTTTATTTAGCGGCTACAGCCAAATTCTCCGCAGCAATATTACGATTAGCAATAATGTTGCGGCGAAAAACGAATTAAACGGAGCGGCTACAACGCTCGCAGCAACAGCGGAACTAAGCGCTGATGCGACCCTTTTTTGTCCGCCACGAAGCACGCATGAAACCTCGGGAACACCATGCAACAGCGCGCCTGTAAAATTACTGCAGTTTGCTGATGTTGGTTCGGGAGATACAGGAAAATTACCAACGGATTATGATAAGGCTGACGACAACGGCTTCCCTACGGAGGTCGGCGTTTTTGCTACCGGATCCGGGATGAAACAGCTTGATCCATGGGGACATTTTTATATCTATTGCCGTTGGGAAAATGCCCGCGCCACGCCTGATCTGACGGCAATGACGCTAATTTCCGCTGGAGCCAACAAAAAGCTTGAGAGCGATTGCGGAAGCACCACGCCTGTCGGTGACGACCAGTTAATTTACCTTAACGTTGGCGCGGCGATCCAGCGCGCGGCCATTTGGCAGGAGACTAGCGGTTCGAATGTACGTTACGGTGCGACAGGCACGCAAGTAACCGTAACGGCAAGCGGTGCCGTCAATGCCCTTAGCCTTACAGCATCATTATTGTCGATTACGGGAACCGCAACAATTAACACTTTAGCGGCAACGACAGGAACGATCTCGTCATTAAACTTGTCAAACCCTCTACCGATTACAAGCGGCGGCACGGGCGCGAATGATATTTATCAAGCGCGCACGAATCTGGGCGCTTCGGTTATGGGACACTATCTGTTCAACGCAACAGCGTTAGTAGCAGATACGGCAAGTTCGGTCCGTCAGGTGCTTTTAGGCTCAAGCTCAGTCGGCGATACGGTGTTTACATCTGATGCGCCGACAGGACGTACGGCTCTTGGCGCAACGTTCATGGGCGATTATCTTTTTAGCTCTTCCGTTCTCGTTACAGCAACGGCACAGGCCGTGCGACAAACGCTGTTAAACTCGGGCACGATTGGCGATGCGCTTTTCATGGAAAACACAGCGTCTGGTGGTCGATCAACGCTGGGGGCTCAAGCAATCGGCCATGCTCTCTTTGTCGAGGCATCGGCAACGAGCGCGCGCACGACGCTTGGTGGTGGAAATACCGGTAGCCCCTTGTTTACAGCGGCGAACACGGCTTCGGCATGGAGCATCCTTGGCCTTACAGGGACGTTAACTCCAACACTTGATATAAACATAAACGGCAATGCATCGGGAACAGCCGGCAACGTTACAGGAATTGTTGCCATTGCGAATGGCGGTACCGGCGCATCGAATGCCTCAGAAGCTCTCGATAATTTGATTAATGGGGATAGCAGCCCGACAGCAACGATCGTCGACGGGCGCTTGCCCAACGTCATTCCGGCAGGCACCTATGATCGCGTTACCGTTGACAGTAAAGGCCGTGTTATTGCCGGGGCTAACCCTGCCGATATAACGGACCATATCACAGACGGCGTGGGCGACTCGATTTACGCGACGTCCTCGGGTTATCTTCTTTTTTCGACATCAAGCGTTACCAGCATGGTGCTAGATCCGAACGGCTATTTAGGTCTTGGCACGCTAGTTCCGGGCGAAAGACTTCATGTTAACGACGGCAATATCCGCATTTCCAATGCATCGACATCGTCACGAGAACTGCAGTTCGCAACAAGCACGAATAGCAGCCGTTGGGTCATAGCAACAGGGAGCGGCACGGAAGACTTTTTCATTAATCGATACGACGATACCGGAACGTTAGTCGGATCAGCGCTAAACATTGTGCGGTCAAGCGGCAACGCAACCTTCTCGGGCAGCGTGGCGGCAACGGGCGGGTTCCTCGGCGTATTAACGGGAACGCTGTATGGCAATGTTGTCGGCGATATTTCCGGCGCATTAAGTTTGCCTGACGGAACAGCTGCTTCCCCCAGCCTTTACTTTAGCAACGACACGAACGTTGGCCTTTATCGACCCGGCGACGATACGATGGGTCTTGTCACTGGCGGTATGGATGTAATCCGTCTTACAGCCACGCAAAGCGTTGGCATCGGGACGACGACGCCCGCGCAGCTTTTGGAAGTGAACGGCAGCATCAATGTCACGGCGACATCCGGAACATACAATATTGCGAATCTTAAAATGCTTCATATGCCCGCCAGCGACGATACCAGTATTGCGGTCGGACCATGGGCATTGGGATCTCAAAGCTCAATCGGTCTGTATAACACTGCCATGGGCGTGTGGGCGTTGAGCGCGAACACAACGGCCAACAACAACGCCGCTTTTGGCGCGGGTGCGTTGAGCAAGACGACAACCGGAAACAATAATACCGCGTTTGGCGCATGGACGTTGGGCACCAATATCACCGGCATAAACAATACGGCCGTCGGGGTGGGCGCCCTCAATCAAACGACGACGGGATACAACAATTCGGCTTTCGGGCTAGGAGCGCTTTATAACGCGCTCGGGAACAACAATTCGGCGTTCGGTTTTAATGCGTTAAGCGGGACAACGACAGGCGGATACAACACGGCCTTTGGCGAAAAAGCCGGATACACGATTACCTCCGGCATTGGGAACGTGGTTATCGGCCCTGAGGTTGGGAGCACAACGCTCACCACGGGCTCCAACAACATTCTTATCGGCAACGGCAGCGCGGTTGATGTTACAGCAAGCGGACAAAGCAATTGGTTGAATATCGGCAACACGATTTATGGCGATCTGGCGAACCGGCGTGTGGTGTTGACCGGCGCGACGGCGACATCGGGAACTGCGGCGACGGCTGGAACGATTCTCGATATGGGGGCGGCAGGCGGCACGAGCTACAGCAGTATCCTGTTACCGAAGGACACCTCCGCAAACCGCCCCGGCACGCCTGTTCCCGGCATGTTGCGGTACAACACGACAAACTCAACGGTTGAAACGTATCAGGGCGCGGTTCCCTCGTGGCAAACCATTCTGACCAGCACAGGCACAGCCAGCGCGACGGTGTTTTTAGGCACGACTGCAACCAATAACAATCCAAGCCGTACGGATGACGTTACGACGGGCCTCTTCTCCGGCACGGCGAGTACGGTGAGCATTGCAACCGTAGGCACAGAGGCGTTGCGCGTTACGGCGACGCAAAGCGTCGGCATCGGGACGACGACGCCCGCGCAGCTTTTGGACGTCAACGGCAACATCAATGTGAGCGCAATCACGAACGCCTATTATATAGCTAACACAAAAATACTTCATCGACCTGCCAGCGACACCACAAGCATTGCCCTCGGTCCAAGCGCTTTGGCGGCGCAAAGTGAGACCAATCTTTACAACACTGCTGTAGGCTATAGGGCGCTGTATTCAACAACAACAGGTTTCTACAATACAGCTCTAGGGGCAAACGCACTTAACTATACTACTGGCAATAACAATACGGCTGTTGGGGTTGGCGCTCTTTCGAACAACACAACCGGTTCTTACAATACGGCCTTAGGTGTTGAGGCTGTTTACAACTCGGCAACAGGCTCCAGCAACACCGTTGTCGGTTACTCTGCTGGATTGGGAGCGTTTGGCCTTACCTCCTACACCGGGAACTCCTTATTTGGCGAATCCGCCGGGATGACTTTAAGAACAGGATCCTACAACACTATTTTTGGCACTAAAGCGGGCGCTACTCTAACAACTGGTGGATATAACACAATCATCGGCCAAGAGGTTGCCAGCACGGTGCTGACGACCGGCACGGGCAATATCCTGATCGGCACGAGTAATGCGGTGACGGCCGCATCGGCCAGCACATCCAACGCCATCGCCATCGGCGGCAAGGCGGGCGCGGGCGATACGGCTGTTGGTATCGGTGCTCTAGCCTCAACTTCAGCGGATAATCAATACAACACCGCTTTGGGTTATCAAGCGCTCAATGAAAGCAGCACCGGTCAAAAAAACACAGCTATCGGCGCTTTTGCCATGGCTTTTAACAAAGGGAGATATAACACGGCTCTTGGTGAGGAAGCTTTAACGGGGTTCGGTTCTCCTGCGGGGACTTATAATACAGCAATTGGATACAGAGCCCTGACAGTAATTCAAGATTTGAGCAGTTATAACACGGCGCTCGGCACTGATGCGGGGCTTAACGTATCGACCGGTAGTTACAATACAATTTTGGGGTACAAAGTAGGCAGCACGGTACTGACGACGGGAACGGGCAACATTCTGATCGGCATGAGCAGCGCGGTGGACACGCCCGCCGCGGACACCAGCAACTGGCTGAATATCGGGAACTTGCTCTACGGCGAGATGTCGGGCAAGGCCGTCAGCATCGGCTCGGCTACCATCACTGCCGGAGCGGGTCTCGATTTATCCTCGCGCACCGGCACGGCGTACAGCAGCGTTCTACTGCCCGGGGACACGTCGGCCAACCGGCCGACGACCGGCGTACCCGGCATGTTGCGGTACAACACGACAACGGCGAAAGTGGAAGCCTATCAGGGCAGTTCGTGGGATACGTTGAGCGATACGAGCACGGGAGGCAGCAGCTATCTTGGCACAAGCGCAGGGGCGGCCAGCCCAAGCCGTTCCGACGATGCGACAACGGGTCTTTTCAGCGGCGACGCGGCGACGGTGAGCACGTCCATCTCCGGCACCGAGCGTTTACGCGTCAGCGCGACCGGCGTGAACCTGCCGCAAACGGCCAACGGCTATGCCATTGCGAACACGTCCGTGCTCGAATACCCCAACAGCGATACAAACAGCATCGCCGTAGGCAATACCGCGTTGAATGCGCAAACGACAGTGCTCGGGTACAACACAGCCGTCGGCAGTAACGCCTTGCAATTAACGACGACCGGCTGCCACAACGTGGCCGTTGGGTATGCGGCGATGCAATTGAACACAACAGGAGCGGGTAACACCGCTCTTGGTTCTGGAGCCCTGGAATATAATTTAACCGGTGTCTCCAATACGGCCATTGGATATAATGCTTTATACTATAACAATTCAGGATTTGGAAACGTAGCTATAGGTGGTAGTGCAATGTACAGCTCATCCGGAACGTCCTTCCGCCTGACGGGCGCCTACAACGTGGCCGTCGGCTATCAGGCGCTTTACTCGGTTCAAACAACGGCCACCGCGAACACAGCAATTGGCGGGAAGGCGATGTTCTCGACGTCAACGGGCATTCGTAACGCCGCTCTTGGTACTGAAGCTCTTTCTAGTAATCTCAACGGACAAGAAAATGTCGGGATAGGTTTTATGGCGCTCCGAACGGCTACGACCGGCTCCTATAACACGGTTGTTGGATCTTACGGTATGCTTAGTGCGAGGTCCGCGTCCTCTAACGTTGTTGTTGGTAGTTGGGCTGCATATAAATTAACGACAGGTAGCAACAACGTTATAATAGGCCCCAATGTAGCCGGCACAACCCTTCTTACAGGGAACAATAATATTTTGATTGGAACGGCAAGCGCCGTTGACACTCCTGTCTACGGAACGAATAATTGGCTCAACATCGGGAACACGATTTACGGGGATCTGGCGAATCGTCGGATGCTGTTGACGTCGGCGGCGACAGCCTCGGTCACGGCTCCCGTGGAGGGGACCATTCTAGACATGGGCAGTGCCACCGGCACGGCGTACAGCAGCGTTCTACTGCCCGGGGACACGTCGGCCAACCGGCCGACGACCGGCGTACCCGGCATGTTGCGGTACAACATATCAACGAACAAGGTCGAAGCGTACCAAGGCAGCCAGTGGGATACGCTGAGCGGCACGAGCACGGCCACCTTAACCTTGGGCACCGCCGCAAGCACAACAAACCCCGCGCGCTCCGACGACGCGACAACGGGCCTGTTCAGCGGCGACGCGGCGACGGTGAGCACGTCCATCTCCGGCACCGAGCGTTTACGCGTTGACGCTAATGGAGCAAATCTGTCGCAAACGGCTAATAGTTACTCTATCGCCGGCAACGCAATGCTTGAATTCCCCAACAGCGATACGACAAGCCTTGCCGTGGGGCCGAATGCCTTGCCGGTGCAAAACTCAACATCCCTTCAAAACACGGGCGTTGGCTGGTATGCTTTGTTTTCAAACACAAGCGGCTCCAATAACACATCCGTCGGTTCCTTGTCGAACGCGTATGGAACTACCGGCAGCAACAACACCGCCATCGGGCAGGCGGCCATGAATGGCAACGCGTCCTATCCCCTGACTGGCGGCTATAACATAGCGGTGGGCGGCCAGTCACTTTACTCCATCCGAACCACCGCTGCCCAAAACACGGCCGTAGGATTTCAGGCGCTTTACGCCACCACAACCGGCATCCAAAACACAGGGGTGGGGTATCAGGCTCTTTACACCAACACGACCGGTTACAGCAACGTCGGGATAGGACGTACGGCTATGTATTACAACACGACCGGTTATAACAACGTCGCGATAGGATATTCGGCTATGTATGGCAACGCCTCCTATCCTTTGACCGGTTACTCCAACACAGCCGTAGGCACGGAAGCGCTTTACAACATTCGGACGTCAGCCATCAGCAATACGGCCATGGGCTATCAGGCGATGTATACCAACACGACCGGTTACAGCAACGTCGCGATAGGAGATAGGGCTTTGTATAACAACACGACCGGTTACAGCAACGTCGCGATAGGACGTGAGACTTTGTATGGCAACGCCTCTTATCCCTTAACGGGTTACTACAACACGGCTGTCGGCATGCTTTCGCTTAACAAGATCAGGTCGGGAGCGTATGGAAACACAGGCCTTGGCTTCCAGGCCTTATATAACGGCGACCTGACCGGCAATGAAAACACGGGCATCGGCGAATATGCCCTTTATTCCGTGACTTCGGGCAGCTATAACACCGCGCTCGGCCGATATGCAGGCGGAACCATAACCACGGGGGGTTATAACGTAGCGATCGGGCCGAATGTTGGCTCTGCGACCCTTACAACGGGCAGTTACAATGTCCTTATCGGCTATGACAATACCGTTACGACTCCAGCTTCAGGGACAAATTATTGGCTGAATATCGGCAACACGATCTACGGCGATATGTCGAACAAGCGCGTGATGTTAATAGGTTCGACGGCAACATCGGGAACCTCGGCGGCAGCAGGCACCGTTCTTGATATGTCTGGAGCAACCGGCGCGGCCTATAGCAGCATTCTTCTGCCGAAGGACACAAGCGCCAACCGGCCAAGTTCGCCGGTCACCGGCATGTTGCGGTACAACACCACAACCTATGCGGTCGAAGCCTATCAAGGCTCCAGCCCGGCGTGGACGACGCTATCCGGGGGCAGCGGCAGCAGCACACTCGGCACGGCGGTTGGTTCGCCAAGCCCGTACAGCGCATCCAGCGCAACAACGGGTCTTTTCTCGGATGCGGCTGGCGTGGTCAGCGTCAGCATATCGGGAACCGAGCGCCTTGAAGTAAACGCCAACGGCGTAACCTTGCCGCAAACCGCAAATTACTACGCCATTGCCGGAACATCCGTGCTTGAGTTCCCCAACAGCGATACGACAAGTATTGCCGTTGGCCCGGGTGCTCTAAACGTGCAATCAGTATCCTCCGCTTATAACACGGCTGTGGGCTACCAAACCCTTCCAGCAAACACGACCGGCTTATACAACACGGCAGTTGGCGGAAATGCGCTGTTTTCTAATGTTTCGGGAGGGCATAATACAGCCGTCGGCGTAAGCGCCCTTTATGCCAACACAGCCAGTTACAATGCCGCTTTTGGCACAAACGCTCTGCATTATAACACGACCGGTTCCAGAAACGTTGCCATGGGACAGGGAGCCATGTTTGGCAATACTTCCTACCCCCTGACCGGCAGTTACAATACTGGTATTGGAGATTCGGCGCTGTATAGCATCCGAACGACGGCCAGCGCAAACACGGCAATCGGCGCGAATGCAATGTATTCAATGACTACCGGTTATCACAACGTCGCCGTTGGCTACCAAGCCCTTCAGACGACGACAACAGGAAGCTTTTCGGTTGCCGTAGGCTACCAGGCGCTTTACAGCACGACAACGGGCTACAGCACGGCCGTGGGCTACCAAGCTCTTTACAGCCAGACGTTGCCGGGGGCGCCCAATGTGGCTTTCGGCTATCAGGCCCTTTATTCCAATACGACGGGCCAGGGTCAGACGGCCATCGGCCATCGGGCGTTATTGAACAGCGTTGCCAACAACAACAATACGGCCGTCGGTTTTGAGGCTCTCCGAACGGCGACATCCGGCAGCAACAACACGGGCGTTGGCGTTTACGCGCTTGCAGGTGTAACGAGCGGCTACAGCAATGTGGCCATGGGCAACTCGGCCGGGGGAAATATAAGCACAGGCGCCGAGAATACGGCCATCGGCATGTACGCCATGAATGGCAATGGGTCGTATCTAGTCACCGGCAGCCAGAACACGGCTCTGGGGTATTCGGCTCTTTACAGCATTCGGACGACGGCGCAGCTTAACACAGCAGTCGGATCCTACGCCCTTTATAACTTGACGACCGGTAACACCAATGTAGCCATCGGCCATAAAGCTCTTTATACAACCACGACGGGAGTCTACAGCACAGCAATAGGCCACCAGGCCCTTTATTCCAACACCGTCACCGGCAACACCGCCGTCGGCGTTGACGCCCTTTATTCCAACACGACGGGAGCCTCTAACACGGCCATTGGAGACTATGCGCTCAGATCCAATACAACCGGCTACACAAACACGGCCGCCGGCGCCAACGCTCTTTACAGTAACACGACGGGAAATTACAACACGGGCATTGGGCATGGATCCCTTCAGCAGAACCTTACGGGCCTGAACAATACCGCCGTTGGCGCCAATTCGCTAACCCTCAACACAGGCAACTATAACTCGGCTTTTGGGTCGACGGCCCTGTACAACAACACAAGCGGCCAAAACAACGTGGGAATCGGACATGCGGCGCTTTATAACAACAAGACCGGCTCGGACAATGTGGCCGTCGGCTATCAGGCGCTTAATACAACCACGACGGGAGTTCAAAGCACAGCAGTAGGTCATCAGGCCCTTTATGCCAACACCGTCACCGGCAACACGGCCGTCGGCTATTACGCCCTTTATGCCAACACGACGGGCCTTCAAAACACGGCCATTGGAGAGCATGCGCTCAGATCCAACACGACCGGCTACGCAAACTTGGCCGCCGGCGGCGTCGCTCTTACCAAAAACACCACGGGATTTTACAACACCGGCATCGGAAACGGATCGCTTCGGGAGAACCTTACGGGCGTGCAAAACACGGCCGTCGGCACCAATTCGCTAACCCTCAACACAGGCAACTATAACTCCGCTTTCGGGGCGACGGCGCTGTACAACAACACAAGCGGCCAAAGCAACATAGGAATCGGAACGGGCGCGCTTCTTGACAACACGACCGGTTCCTACAATGTTGCGGTCGGGAACAATGCTCTGGAAAACAACACGACCGGCGAATCGAACACCGGGGTTGGGGAGGGATCCATGAACGGCAGCGGATCAGCCCTCACCGGATCCAACAATACGGCGGTAGGCCGCAATTCGCTTTATTCCATTCGCTCGTCCGGTGGCAGCAACACCGCGGTAGGGGTTAATGCGGCCTACACCATCACCACAGGCAGCCTTAACGTGGCTGTTGGCGTTAATGCGCTTCAGTCAAACTCTACGGGCAACGGCAATGTGGCCATCGGCGTGTCGGCGCAGCAAAACACGACCGGCTCCAATAATACCGCTCTGGGCTACTATGCGCTTCAGACCAATTCTTCGGGCTCATATAACACGGCCGTGGGCAGTGAAGCCATGCAATACCAAACAACAGGTCAATGGAACACGGCCCTTGGCTATGCGGCGTTGCAATCGAACACAACAGGAGGGTCAAACACAGCTCTTGGTCTTCAATCCATGCAATATAGTTTAACCGGTTCCAACAATACGTCCGTTGGATTTAGTGCCCTTAGCTATAACAATTCGGGAACTTCAAACACAGCTATAGGCTATTCGGCAATGTATAGCACAGCTGCAACGGCCACGCGCCTGACGGGCTCCTACAACACGGCGATGGGCAGCAACGCGCTGTATTCCATTCGGACCACGGCCAGCGCGAACACGGCCGTGGGTGCTGACGCGATGTACTCGACGACAACGGGAATTTGGAACACGGCGGTGGGCTATCGAGCGCTTTACGCAAACACCACAGGCCAGCAAAACACAGCCTCTGGAATGGAATCCCTTAGCGCCAACACGACAGGCTCATGGAACACGGCCTATGGTTACGGCACGCTGGGCGTCAACACCACAGGCCAGGAAAACACAGCCCTCGGCCTACATGCCTCCAATTACAACAGCACCGGCAACTACAACACGGCGGTGGGGACGTGGGCTATGTTCGGCAATGACTCATACAGAACCACCGGTACTTACAACACAGCCCTAGGATATAAAGCCCTTTATTCCGTTCGAACCACAGCCGGCAACAACACAATAATCGGCGCCTTGGCCGGTTACAGCAACACAACAGGTTATTATAACGTGGCTGTTGGCACCACGGCGTTATACAACAACACCACAGCCGAATCGAACGTGGCCGTGGGCTACAGGGCTTTGTACGGGAGCATAACGGCCAACTTCAATGTGGCGGTGGGCACTGATGCGCTTAAAAATACGACCGTTGGTTCCAACACGGCTGTGGGATACGGGGCGCTATACAATCAAACCGCACCGGGTGCGGCTAATCATGCCTTTGGTTATAAGGCCGGATACACGATCACAACGGGCCAGGGCAACACGGCCTTTGGGTATCAAGCGCTGCTGAATAACTCTACGGGCCACAATAACGTAGCCATCGGCTATGAAGCGCTCCGGCAAGTGACCGCAAACGGTAACGTTGCCCTCGGCCTTTATGCGCTTGTTAACGTGTCCTCAGGCACCTATAACGTGGGTTTAGGAAATGGCACTGGCGGCACTTTGACGACGGGCACCAACAACGTCTTAATTGGTGACAGCGCCGACGTACCGTCATCGTCGACCAGCAACTACCTGAACATCATGAACTATATTAAGGCGACGTCGGCCAGCGCGATCTATTTCCCGAGCTATGGTAACGGGACCATGACGATTTCCAGCGGCTTGATCACCGTTTCTTCGGACGAAAGGCTCAAAGACATCATGGGGCCGTTTAACAGGAAGGTTCTCGGCCTTAACCCCATCCTGTTCAAATGGAAGCCGAGCTACGTCAAGGACAGCAAGGTCATAGCTGGCTTTAGCGCGCAGGATGTGCAGAAGACGATACCGGAAGCCGTTGATAAGGGGGCGGATGGCATGCTCACCCTTGACGATAGGGCCATCCTTGCGGCCACGGTCAATACGGTCAAAGAACAGCAGGAAATGATCGAGAAGCAGCAAAAGCGGATTGAGGCTCTTGAAAAAACAGTCGCGCTGCAAAAGGTTTCTTATGAAAAGCCGGAGCGCGGAACAAAAGTCGTCTCCAAGGGACTGATGAAAGCCTCTTGGGAAACGCCGCTTGAAAGCCATGACGCGGCCATTCTTACACCGGCGGTTGAAGATAAAAATACTGACGCCATGTTGATTATCGCTGCCGTTGGCGGAGGCATCGGCGTGATCCTTCTGGGCGGGCTTGGGGCATGTGCATACATGCTAATCCGTACCCGCCGAGAGCTAAAGCAGGTCAAGCGCCGCCGCCGTTAGAGCAATACGTAGCTTGTTAAACCCCTCTCCCTCTGCGGGAGAGGAAGCGAAAACTTGGTGTTACGAAGTAACGCCTTAGTTTTCGCAGGTGAGGGGTTAAGAGGGCTTCCCTATTTTGTTTCAGCGCAGTTTTTTGCTTGGCAAAGAATTGTTGCAACCACACCCTCAAGATTGTTCAAAACATCGTCATTACTAAATCGCAATACTGTGTACCCCAAGTGGCGTAAATGTTCATCTCTGAACGCGTCATATTTTTGGCTAAAGTCATGTGAATAGCCGTCGAGCTCAACAATGAGTTTGCGTTTCAAACAAGCAAAATCGGCAATGTAGGGGTGTAAAGGATGCTGACGTCGAAACCTAAAATTAAGGTAGTTTGGCAGGCTTCTTAAGGTGTTCCATAGCAAACGTTCAGCCATAGTAGATTGGCGCCGAAGTTCTTTGGCGCGGATGTAATCGATTGGTTTGTTTTTGTGGCGAGCGACAGCCATGACGTGATTATTATTACCCCTCCCCTAACCCCTCCCGCAAGGGGAGGGGGATTTATCCGCTCTATCTTTGAATCTACCCTGCCATTGACACCTTGTCTTTGCCCTCTCACAATCGGAAAAAATCCATTGATGAGAAAGCCATGACTCCTGAACATTTGCCTTGGGCTAAATCCTATCCGGCATCCGTCGACTGGTCGAAACCGTTGCCGTCGCGCCCTTTATACGAAATTCTTGATGAAGCGATTGCGGCATATCCCAACAACCTTTTTATCGATTTTCTCGACAAGAAATATACCTACAAGCAAGCTGGAAAATTGATTGCCCGCGCCGCAAAGGGCCTACAGGAAATTGGCGTAAAAAAGGGCGACCGTGTGGGGCTATTGCTGCCGAACACGCCGCATTTCGTGATTCTTTATTTTGCCGTTCTCAAAGTTGGCGGGACGGTTGTCAACTTCAATCCGCTTTACGCCGAACGCGAGATCGAAAAACAGATCAAGGACGCGGGCGTGTCGGTCATGGCGACCATCGACATTCCTTCCATTTTCAATACGCTTGAAAAAGCGCGGCAGAAAACGAACCTTCGCAAGGTCATTGTAGGAAGCCTTGCCGAAGTCCTGCCGTTCTTTGCGGGAATGGCGTGCCGTTTTAAGAATAGGGGATCGCACGCATCCATTCCTCGCGGTGACGCCCACATTCTCTTTAGGGATCTGTTGGCCAACGATGGACGATACACGCCTGTTTCAGTCGATCCCGAAGAAGATATCGCCGTCCTGCAATATACAGGAGGCACGACGGGCGTGCCGAAGGGCGCTATGCTGACGCACGCCAATCTGTCGATCAACGCTGTGCAGTCGCAATTCATGTTTCCTGGCATGGTAAACGGCAAGGAAAGAATGATGACCGTTTTGCCGCTTTATCATGTGTTCGCCATGACGTGCGCCATGAACGTTCCGATTGTGGCGGGCGGCGCGATGATCATGCTGCCGCGTTTTGATCTTCCCCAACTCGTCAAAACCATTCACAAAAAAAGACCAACGCTGTTTCCGGCCGTGCCAGCCATTTTTACGGCCATCAATCATTACAAAAGCGTCGGAAAATACGACCTGACCTCGATCCGCCATTGCATTTCCGGCGGCGCGCCGCTTCCGGTGGAAGTCAAACGCGAATTTGAAAAGCGCACGGGATGTACTTTAGTCGAAGGGTATGGCTTGTCCGAAACATCTCCCGTTGTTTCCTGTGGACGCACGGAGGGAGCAAGCAAGGAAGGCTCCATCGGATTGCCTTTGCCCGGAACGCTTGTCGAAATTGTATCCATGGAGGACCGGGAAACGGTTATGCCTCCGGGCGAGCGCGGCGAGGTTTGCGTTCGGGGTCCGCAGGTGATGAAGGGTTATTGGAACCAGCCCGAGGAAACGGACAATGTGTTGAAAGAGCATCTCCCTGCGCCGGAGCTGGCCCATCTGTCCCCCCAGGCGGCGAGCAATCGGCTTCACACGGGCGATGTGGGGATGATGGATGAGGACGGGTATATCTACATCGTGGACCGCATCAAGGACATGATTGCTATGGGTGCGTTTAAGGTCTATCCGCGCCACGTGGAAGAGGTCATTTATCAGCATCCGGCCGTTGAAGAATGCGTGGTGGCGGGCATTCCGAGCCCCACGCGGGGCCAGATCGTGAAGGCTTTTATCAAGCTGCGCGCAGGCCATATGTTGACAAAGCCGGAGCTGACCGGTTTTCTGCAGGATAAGCTCTCTTCCATCGAAATGCCGCGGCAGGTCGATTTCCGCGATGTGTTGCCGAAAACATCTGTTGGCAAACTCTCCCGCCGTCTTATGGTGGAGGAGGAAGCCAAACGTCCCCTCGCGAAAGAAGCCTAATGAGCGACGAATCCAACCAATCCACGTTTTCAACCAACGCCCGGCGACTGTTTGTCGTTGTCGAGGTCATGGCTGTTCTGGTCATTATTGTCGTAAGCCTGAACGCTTTCTGGAAAGCGGCGGGATCCGTTTATCGTCAAGTTTACGTGTCACGCGCGTCTGAGGAAGCGCATCAAATCGTGCAAAGCGTCCGGACTCATCTTGTGGGACAAACGGCAACCGGCGATTCTCTGCCAAAAAACCTGATAAATGCCGGCCTTGTTTCGGCGGACATGGTTAAAAGGGGCAAGATCGTTGACCCATGGGGCAACGAAATGAGAATAGAAATAAATAACGGTGGGCTGATGGTCGGGTTCAACGAACTGGGCACAAAGGACTGCACGCGTCTTATAGCTGAAATTTCAAACCGCGGCCAAATGGATGGACTAAAGAACATCCTGAGTTTAACGGGGCAAAACATTACGGTTTTTCCACCCCACAACAATGAGCTGGAACAGGCCTGTAGGGGCCGCCACAACCTCGTCGCGTTTTTCTACAAGGTGAAAAACTAATTTTACATCCCCGGCCGGATCGCCCGGCTGACGCTGTCCAGCGTGAACAGCAACAGCGTACCGTTTTCAAGCGCGGCGAAAAGGCAATCGCCATCACCATTCCATGCGAGCCCCATGACGCAAGCGCCTTGCGCGGCGATGGGCGGGTGAATTATCACTTCCATGCGTCCGTCCAAGGGCGCCATGATGATCATCCCGTCTTCGTATCCCGCCGCCACAAGCTCATCTTTGAGATGGGGCTTGACGCATGTGACAAGTCGTCCGTCGCTGCCGCCGAGCGTCAGAGGTTTTTTGTCCCAAGGGCCGCCGCCGGCGAAAGGCCAACAGATGATTTGTGCCGCGCCGCTGGTCGCGAGGTAGCGGCCACGTGCCGTGAAACCCATGGAGCGCACTTTGGCGGAATAGCCACGCATATGCATTTCGGCTTTGTCGTCTAGGCGCCAGCCGTGCAACGCGGGTTCCTGAAGCGCGGCAATTACGTTTTTGCCGTCAGGCGGCCAGATGGGGGCGAGGTATGACCCTTTACCTTCAAGCCTTTCGGCTTCGGGTTCTTTCGCCTTCGTCCACCACAAGCTGAGGCCGTTGTAATGGCTGGCGGCGAGCCGCTTGCCATTGGGGCTAAAAGCGAGGCCACCGATGCTGCTGGGGGTTTGCCATGTGGCGGCTTCTTCACCTTCTTTATCGAGCAATATCAATCGCTTACCTGATGCATAGGCGCGCAGGCCTTCCGTTGAAGTTGCGACATGGTCAATCCATTGGCCTTTGCGTTCGGCGAGCAGGGTCGGGGCATCCACGCCGGGTTCGATGATGAAGACGTGCCCATCGTCGCCGCCGGACAGGAAGCCGAGGTCGTCGGCGTCGGGCTCGAGGCTAAGGGAGACGCCGTTATGCGCGGGCATGATATGGGGCTTGTTGGCTTCGTCGCTGGCGGGGAGCAGGCACACGGAGCCGTCGCCGAGGCTGGCCGCGATCCAATCGCCCCGGCGGTTAAGGGCGAGAGCTGCGATGGGGACGCCGAGGTTCCACTGACGGGCTACAGCTGGGGGGGCGAAGGGTGTTGCGCTCATGGCTTCTCAAGCGGCTTCGCAAGCCGTGAAACCGGCCTGCAGGGCTTCTTTATCGAGGTGTCGGCCGATGAAGACGAGGCGGCTTTCGCGCGGGGCGTTGGTGGGCCAGGGCTTAAGGTTGCGGCCCTCGATGGTCATATGCACGCCCTGGAAGGCGAACTGGTTGTCATTTCCCTTCAAATAGAGGATGCCTTTATAGCGGAGCAGATTTTGGCCTTGGGCGGTTGAGAGGGCGGTGACCCAGCTTTCGAACCTGTTGGGATTGAGCGGTCTTAAGGTACGCAAAGCGATACTTTGTATAGACGAATCGTGCCGCGGCTCGGACGCATGTGTGCCGCCGCGCGGGCCGTGTGGGCACGCATCCTGCCCGCACGCACACCTATCCTCCTGATTTATTTCAGATAATCTCTCCAAATCAAACCTTCCAGCTCCCACGACCCCCTCCACCGCCTCCTTTCCACGAACAACCCGCGCGAAGTGATTGATATGCCGAATGGTATATTCAACTTGATTTAGTTTTTCGTCACCCACAAGATCGGATTTATTCAGAATAATAATGTCCGCAAACGCGATTTGATCCTCAATTTCTGTTGCGCCATACGCCAAGCTATCATGTATGTGCTTCGCATCGACAACGGTAACTACACTGTCAATTTTGGTGCGCGCTGCAATGTCCGGATCGACTAAAAAAGCTTGAGCAACCGATGCTGGGTCGGCAAGACCGGTTGTTTCCACAAGGATGCTATCGAAACGTTGCGTGCGACGCGAAAGGCCACTAATGACCCGTATTAGATCGCCTCGCACGGAGCAACAGACGCAACCGTTATTCATTTCAAAAACTTCTTCATCAGCGCCAATAACAAGATCATGATCAATACCGAGTTCGCCGAACTCATTAACGATAACGGCGAATTTTTTACTATGGTTCTCGGAAAGAATACGGTTAAGAAAGGTTGTTTTTCCCGCCCCGAGGTAACCGGTAAGTACGGTTACGGGCGTTTTCTTGTTAAGGTCTATCATCTTGGTATGCGTTCGTTTTTAGGATGTTTTTCCATGACGTATTCCCAGTCATAAAGCAAGGAAAAACCAAGGGTTTTAGCCTTCTTTTTCACCGCCCAGATCAGAAACGCCAACACACGGAAAACTGCACTAAATGGAGCCTGATATTAGTGACAACAAAAAAGGTTTGAAGCCATCCGCAATTCCTTGAGGACGTTGTTCCCCGCTGAACCGACAGGACATCTGGCCAGTCGTCTGAACACTCTGCGGGGCTGGTCAGTGGTATCGTGGTCAGCAGGAGGTCGAATCTTCCCGACATTGCCGCAAGGTTCCTGGAGGGCCAAGAGGTCAGGCAACGAAAGTCGAGAGACGTGTCAAACGATTCGAACGATGGCTTCGCAATGAATCGGTGCAAAGCCAGACCTTCTTCCTCCCGTTTGCTAGAGCGTTGCTCCTGAGTCTGTGCCACGTCCCACTGGTGCTGGTAATCGACGGAGGCATCGTTGGCCGTGGCTGCATGACGCTCATGATCAGCTTGGTCTATAAGCAACGAGGCTTGCCCATCGTGTGGACTGTAGCCAAGCGAAGAAAGGGCCACTTGCCGGAGCGAATGCACATCGAGCTGATGAACAAGGTGCGGGAGCTGATTCCCGAGTGGGCTCGGGTCGTGCTGCTCGGCGACGGTGAATTCGGTAGTGTGGATCTTCAGGCCTTGGTGAATCAATGCAAATGGGGCTACGTCCTGCGGACCAGCAAGAGCGGCACACTGACTTGGCAGGGCGAGGAGTTTCGCTTTGACGATGTGGTCGCTCATATCGATCCCGGAGACCTCTTTGAGATACCCAATGCATTGTTTACGCAGCGTCGGTATGGGCCCGTTCTCGCCTTCACGTGGTGGCCGATTGCAAGGAACCCATTCATCTGGTTACCAACATGGACTCAGCGGAGGAAGCCTGCGCCTACTACCGCAGGCGCTTCAAAATAGAGGCATTCTTCTCGGATCAGAAAAGCCGTGGATTTCACTTGCACAAGAGCCACTTATCGGATACGAAACGTTTGTCTCGACTCATGATTGCTACCTGCCTCGCTGCCTACTGGATCGTTTATCTTGGGGCATACGCCATGGCCTCTGGGCTGAACAAGGTCATTCACCGTACCGACCGATGCGATCTGAGTCTCTTTCGGCTTGGTTTGAAGTTACTCGACCATTGCCTCAATGAGGGCCTCTCCATACCGGTCGCCTTCACGCCCGCGAGGGCCGTTTAAAATGTGTCCGGTAGTGAAAGCCTTCTCCTGAACCAGTAGCTTTTAGCTTCCATAATCTGCTAATGTCGGGCCATAACCCTGTATAATTGAGGTTGTAATGCGTTTATTGCCCAAAATGATGATGGTTCTGGTTGGAACCTCTTTAATAATTAGTCATATTGCTTTAGCTCAAGAAGCCCCTGCGCCGCGGCGTTCACCCCGCACACCGGTAAGCCGGCAAACTTTAACAGGCAGCAAGGCAACGCTGCCGCCATCCCGTATAATTGAAGGTTCGGCGACGATTATCGATACAGAGCGCCTGCGCATTGGGGACGTTGAAATACGTCTCTTCGGGGTCGTGCCGCCGCAACTGTCTGCTTCCTATGGACCACAAGCGCGTGGTGTTTTGGATAATTTAAGCATGGGGGTAACGGTCACTTGCACAATTCGTGATCGCGATCGCAGCGGCTGGTTTTTAGCGACTTGCAAGGGGGCAAATAATGCGGACTTTGCTTTAGAGCTTTTACGTCGTGGTCTTGCCGTAACAGCACGAGGATCTTTGCGACCGACGGAGTTGGCGGCACCGTATGAAGCTGCCGAACAGGCTGCTCAAACCCAAAAAATTGGTTTGTGGTCCGTCACGTTGCCGCCGGCGGCATCTGATGCAAGCATTCGGGAAGCTAAGGCGCGAAACGAAGTTGTAAGCGGGACCGCCAATCCCTCGCCAGCATTGAAAACAGAAGCTAAAACAGAGGTTAAAAACGAAATTGCGCCAAAAGAAGAAAAAAACGAAATCGCGCCAAAACTCCAGCCCCCCTTGCTAGAAGAAAGAAGGGCTTTGCCTGTTGCAATACAAACATCTCCATTTGAAGATAAGCAAAGTTATGCTCAGCCAGAACCGTCGTCAGTTGTTGAGAGATATCAGCTCCTAATTACCGGGCTTGTAATGTTGCTCACGGCTGTGGGAATTGTATCTGCCTTAGTGCTTCAGCGGTTAGCCGATCGTCGTGAGGAACTGCGTTCTATTGCAGCGGCTTTACGAGGTGAACTAATGGCAGCTAGGGCTGTATGCTGGGCACGATTGAACACTCTTTCGGATGAAGCAGACGAGCGTTGCGTTGCGTGGCCGCGTATCCGCACGTTGGTCTTTCAAGCCTATGTTGGACGGTTGGGTTTGTTGGGGGCTGAATTGGCGCGGCAAATTGCTTCTATTTATGGGCAAGCCAGTGATTATGCGGTCTATTATAATACATCTAAAATGCCGGAAACAAAAGCTGTGCCTGTGTCAAAACGCCAAGCCCTCCTAACATTGGTTCGTCATATCGAAGAAGTTCTGCCAAGATTAGCAAACCTTGAAAGGAGGCATTCAAAAGTCGTGACGCAGCCGTTACTCCCCCAAGTCAGGGAAAAGCGGAAAGAAAATATTGTAGATGAGAAACAAGCTGACAAACCTCTTCCGGCGTCTATCTCTCCAGCGGCCTCGGCAGCAGAGATTCTTAAGGCGGCACCTGCGGCAAGCGCTTCCATGGAAGAAGAAAAAACGGTCTCTAAAGAATCAACAAAAACTGCTAAGACAACCCCAATTATGGCTGAAAATACCCCTGAGTCGAAGGTAGAATCAGGTTCAACTATCCAGATTGGTCCATTTATAGCCAAAGCAACGCCATTGTGGAATACTCTGCGCAAACTGGCGACTCACAAGCTAGAACGGTCTAGCTATCAGTCTATTGAAGATCAAATACCAGACTATGCGTCGATGACCGAAGAAGAAATTGAGGCATTGGCTTATGGCGCTTTAGGGGAAGACGAAAGTTCCGAGACAATAACAGGCAAGATAAGTGGAGCAGGATGACAGTTTGATGTTCTACGTTAGGACAAGAATCTGAGAGTGGATTGAAAAGCAATGATACGGCAAACAACGCAAACGAAAGTTTTTTTGTTGGCCTGTGTGGCTTTTCTTTTTTTTCGGACGGAGATGGTCTTGGCCGAAACGGCTGATGCAACCAATTTTATTTTGCGTTCCTCCGGAGAAGATATATCAAAAGCTATAGTTCTTTTTGCTGTGATTATTTTGGTTTATTATGTTGTGAACTTCATTGTTTTAGGGTCTATTGTGTTGAAATTTGGAAATTTAGGTGTCAAGAAATTATCAATTTCTCTTGTCTGGTTGACTTTGTTGGGACAGGTTGCTGATCGACTTGGCGCTTTGTTAGCTATTCAGGCGGCTTTTGTTGTCGCAACAACTTTCCCAGCTTACAGTACACGGGTAGCATGGGCCATACCTTTAGTGGGATTCAATTTTTTATTCTCCGGGATTGCCATAGGAGCGCTCGTTTTCTTTTTTAGCGAAAGGTATTGGCAGTTATCGCGGATTGAAAGCGTTATAGCTGCCTTTATTGCAGCAATCATGACTAATCCGGCGTGGGTCGTTGGGGCCTTGTTTATCTCTAAATGAAGAAAAAGTGCGCTGAAGCAAAAAAATTGAGGTAATAGAATGGTGCGGTCGAGAAGACTCGAACTTCCACGAGATTTCTCCCACAGCGACCTCAACGCTGCGCGTCTACCAGTTCCGCCACGACCGCACAGAGGTAGGGGGGTAGGCCTAGCAGATGAATGATGACCGAAGCAAGAGCAACGCGAAATTTGTCACAGAATGGCGGGTTTCAAACGCGCCAGTGCCATATGTAGAAGCAATAACCGTTATGGAAGAAAGGGTTGAGGCCGTTTTGGCGGAAATGGCGCCGGAGCTTGTGTGGCTGTTGGAGCACCCGTCGATTTATACGGCCGGAACCAGTGCAACAAGCGACGAACTTATTGATTCTGAACGCCTTCCAGTTTTCCATACTGGCCGCGGCGGCCGATATACATACCACGGCCCCGGCCAGCGCGTGGTCTATTTTGTCCAGGACTTGAGGCCAGAAAATCGTGATATGCGCAAATTTGTTGAACAATTAGAAAGACTTATAATGAATGTTCTGCTCGATTTCGGAGTCACGGGTGTGAAGCGAGAAGGTCGAAACGGGATCTGGGTAGCGCAAGGCGGCAAAGAGGAATGCATCGCCGCGATCGGCCTCCGAGTCAAAAAACTTGTTGTTTTTCATGGGGTTGCGATGAACGTAAGCCCCGATCTTTCGTATTACGCGGGCATCGTCCCCTGCGGTTTAAGAGGAAGCGGGGTGACATCGCTCCATGCTCTTGGAATCACAGCGAAAATGGACGACATCGACGCATCCATTCGCAAACACTGGAATCAGGTTTTGAGCACCTGATGTCGTGCAGTGTACCCGTTCGTTGCACACGGGGAGCCTGTTTCGTCCGGGCTGCGGGCTTATTCGAACCCTGTTTGTATGGGTTGCGTACTTATAAAAAAGGATTCAAGAACCGCGTTTCTGCTGAGGTTCATGGGGGTGAGCGTTCAGACTCCCAAAGCACAGCGCGAATGGGTATCGCAGAAATAGCGCAAATAAAGTGCTATGAAAAAGTCGAGTATCAGCCGCGGTTCTTCGCGAGGTCAGCCAGCTGTCGCTGCAGGTTGGAGATTTTCTGCTGCATGTCATCGGCGCTCGGTGACAACTTCGTTGTCGCGTTTTGCACGTTCGGCATCGGCGTCGTTACCGGCGCGGCAGGTGTCGGGAGCGAATCCTCAGCTTCAACGGCTGGGGCTGGGGGTGGCGCAGGCGGTTCAGGTGCGCGGACGATGCTCGTTACCGTTGCCAAAGGCGGTTCGGGTTTCGGTTCAACTTTTGGCGCGACAGGCGCAGCAGCTGACGGCGTTTCTGCTGGGACAGGAGCCGGGGCGGCTTTCGCCGAGGCACCCGATGCCGTCGGGGTCGAAACCTTCATGTCGCCACTGGTACCGGAAGCAAAAGGCGAAAACAATCGCATCGCGCGCTCGAACATCGCCAGATTCTGTTTGCCCATTTCCTCGAACGTCGTGCCGAACGGGAACATGTTACCGAAGGTCGTCTGGAAATAGCTGCTCAACTGTTCCTGATTGTTGGCAAGCAGTTGCATGCTGTGCTCGAGATATTTTGGCACAAGCCATTGCATGTTATCGCCATAAAACCCAATCAGTTGCCGTAAAAAGCTTATAGGAAGAAGATTCTGCTGCCCCGACTTGCCCTCTTCTTCGACAATAATTTGCGTAAGTACTGAGCGGGTAATGTCCTCACTTGTTTTGGCATCATAGACGTTGAACTCGATGCCTTCGCGTACCATTTGCGACAGGGCCTCCAGCGTTACGTAGGAGCTAGTCGCCGTGTTATAAAGACGGCGATTGGCGTACTTTTTTATGGTGACCGAGGGCTTTGTCGCTGTGTCGCTCATGTTGGGAACCGTCATTTGGAGGGCTAATGCTTCGTTCATGGTGATGTCCTAATCTTTCTGATCATCCATACGAATGAAAGGATGGTAAATTCAATTCTCACCATTTAAGAAAAAAAATTCAAGCTGAATCCGACATGTTAGGGGAAGAATTTAATTTTCCTGTTGAAACAGGCCTTTGTGCGTTCGCTTGGGTGGATAAGAACGAAGAAGTGTTTTGATGGCAGAGGGTTAGCACGACTTTCCAAAGCCATTTGCCAACGCTCCGGCGTCGTGGAAAATGATGCGCATGAAACGGGTAGCCTCGCATGACAGAAAGAACGAACATCGCATAACGCAAGTGCTATGAGTGCCGGCGCCATGATTTGAATTACCATTGCCAGGTTTTTTAAAGGCGTGTCAATTGGCTGAGAGAGGGAAAAGCGGCGCATTTTAAATATTTATTGTTTTGATGAACAATAAGACTAACAATATTCGGAATTTTTGATTCGGAGGATTCGTCATGCGTATCGCTGTTCTTTATGTGTTCATTCTGGTGTTGGGCTTTGCCTTTCAGGCGGAAGCGGCTGAAGGAATAAACAGTACGGGAAGCGCGCCCTTGCCTATGGGGGCTGGCGGTTCAACTTTTATCTATGTGACCTCAACGGGCCAAATGTTATTTGGCAGCGACAGCAGCAATCCGAAGGCTTGGGTAGATAGCCTCAACGGCACGGCTCGTTTCACTGGCGGGATGAGCATCGAGGGCGTGAACGCGGATGGCGTAGGCTTATCGGTTACCAATAACATTAAAGTGGGCGTAGATCAGATCGTCGGCTCTGCCGGAAACCGGTTTGGCTTCTGGAACGGCAAGGGCGGCTTGATGATGGACAATGCCGGCGATGTGGAAATCATAGGCAATGTTGTCGTGGGATCGGACAGCAGTCCGGCCGCAGTGACTGTAGCCAAGGTAACTATACCGGGAACAACGGCGAACGAATCACTGGATGTGAACAAGATGAACACGATCATCAACATTTCAAACCTTCCCGCCTGCGATTGGGCGGCAGGCGAGGTTATGACCAAAGACGGCACGAATTCCTACAAATGCGTCAAAGTTTCAGCGGGAGGCTCTGTTTATAAAGGCACGATCGACTGTTCCAGCACCGGGCGGGTGGTTATCGGTTTTGTGAATGGAGAGCCGAAGTGCGGATCTATTTGATCGTTTTTATGAGGGGTTAGCAAGAGGATGAATATGCCGCCGTTAATAGGAAGGGGTTATGCCATGACAAGAAGGATTCTCGCGCAGGCAGGAATTATTGCGGGCATTCTTTTGTTGGCACCCGGTCTAGTGCGGGCAGATGGCATCAATACCGCCGGCGATAAAGCGCTGCCGATTGGCGCCGGGGGATCGACGTATCTTTATCTTACATCTACAGGGCGCTTGCATTTTGGAGAAAAAAAAGATGAACCCGTCGCCTGGATCAACAAGGATGGTGGCGCGAAATTCGGCAAGGGCGGCATCACTATTTCTGGCACGAACAGCGAAGGGGCTGGTCTTTCGGTCGCGCAGAATATAAAAGTGGGGCAAAACCAGTTTCTTGGAACGAAAGCCGCAGGTGTTGGTTTCTGGAACGGAAATGGGGGTGTTCTTTATAGTGGCTCAGGATCCCTCAGTATTCTTAAAAACGTTCTAATTGGAACAACCGATAACCCCAAAGATCTTAAAGTCAGCAAAATCACTGTGCCAGGCGCGGTGAACAGTGAATCGCTGGACTATATAAAAATGAATAACATTATAAATCTCGCCAATCTTACAAAATGCACGACCGGCGAAGTCTTGACGAAGGAAGACGCAGACAGTTTTAAGTGCCGAGCCATTTCCGGCGACTTTATGTGCCCGACTGGCGAAGCATTGGTCGGTTTTATAGACGGGGTGCCGAAGTGTGAGACCGTGACGTTGGGGTGCAAAGCGAAATTGCCGGTCGATTGCGTAAACGGAAACCCGAAACCTGGAGATTTATGCCAGGATGGGACTCTTTACGCCGGCCTGTCACCCGACGGGCATATTAAAATGTTCACCACGCCTTGTGACGCCGGAGATCCCTCCCAAATAACCGGGCAGCCGGATGCTTGGGAATTTTTGAACGATAATTGTTCCTGCACAGAGACGTTTAAATTATATAACTGGCAGAGAGGCTCCCAATATAAAGCAACAGGCATCGTCAACCCCATTACGGGCGCGGCGAACACGGAAGCCATTTTGGCCTATAATGAAGGCATTTATTTCAAGAACCATGGTAAGTACTACACGCCAAAGATGAGTTCAAATTATGCCGCCGATTTTTGCACGGCCCTTGATGCTTTCGGTCATAACGATTGGTATTTACCGGCCAAGGCCGAACAAGATGTTTTATGCGAGAACCGTAGCAAAATTGGGGGTTTTCAAAGAGCATGGAACCCATGGGTCGAGGTTGGTTATTTTTCTTCCACCGAGCTTTCGGAAGAGCCGGGCTGGGACGATTACGGCATGTATGCCGTCGTCGAAGACATCGGACAGAATAAGTATGCATGCACGCCTTTTCCTGAAGGGGGGCCCAAGGACAATCAAGGGGTTATACGATGCGTCCGGAAATCCGGTTGCCGGGCTAAAGTGGATTGCGTGAACGGAAACCCGTCGCCTGGCGACATGTGTCTCGACGGAACCATTTATACGGGGCTTTCTCCCGACGGCAACGTGAAAATGTACACGACACCATGCACGGCCGGCCAGACATGGGACGGATGCTCCGCTTGCACGGGATCGCCTGCGCTCAAAGTTTGGGTTCCGTGGTATGGCACAACGGGGTTTCAGAATCGGGTTACAGGAAAAGCCAATTCGGCCGGTTTGGCCGCAAAGGGCTCGAACTATCAGGCGGCCATGTATTGCGAAAGTCTTATAGCCAATGGCCACAGCGACTGGTATTTGCCAGCCATCTATGAGTCTCGTGTTTTGAGTGACAACTATCTGGCTATTGGAGGTTTTGTTTGGAATGAAGGCGAATGGACCTCGACGCCTCAAGGTTATTGGTCTTCGACAGAGGCTGACGAAGGCTCGGCGAATAGCATGAGCTGTGACACGGTCTATTACGACGAATGCAGCGCTTGTTGGGGTGATGATAATTGTATGTTCTACGATAAAGCAAAACAGTTGGCGGTTCGTTGTGTCCGGCGATAGACCGATTTTCGGCCGGTAATCTTTTTTCCCGACGTTGCCGACTATATTTCTTGCCATTTGCCAACGCCCCGGCGTCGTGCAAAATGATGCGCATGGAACAGGCCGCATCTTACGCCAGAAAGAATAAACGTCGTGCCCCACATGTGCCGTGGGCGGCGGCGTCATGGCTCGGGTTGCCTTCGCCGGGGTTTACCATGCCGGGCATGATGCCGGGGCTGCAGGCCATGAATCCGATGATGGCCGCGGCGTTGGCGCCGCTGCAGGAGCTTATGCAGGCTCAACCTTTTGCGGGGATGATGCCGAAGGCGTTTGAATCGGGCGAGTCCGCCAAGCTTCAGCAAGTGATCAACAATGCCGTGCTGGCCCAGATCAACCGCTTCGTCGCAGGCGTAAAGGCGTATCAGGCCCATCCGGCGAACCGGAACGCGCCGTCCATGCCTGTCGTTTGGGAACGGGGCACAACGAAAGTGCGCGATTATGGCCCCGAATCGAGGGGAACGCCTGTTCTCGTCGTTCCTTCGCTGATCAACCGGTTTGACATTCTCGATCTGGATACGGACCATTCTCTGCTGCGCTTTTTTGCTGCGCAGGGTTTGCATCCGTATGTCGTCGATTGGGGCGAGCCGGGCGACGAGGAAAAGAGTTTCGATTTAACAGGATACGTGACGCACCGTCTTTTCCCGATCCTCGATCATTTGGCGGCGAAAGCGCCTGATAAAAAGGTTCATCTTCTTGGTTATTGCATGGGCGGAAATCTGGCGCTCGCGCTCGCGATGTTGAAAGGTGAAGCCATCCGCTCGTTGGCACTGATGGCGACGCCGTGGAACAACACGGTCACGCCGGAACTGAAAGAGTTGATTGACGGCATGGAGCCGCATCTGGAAAAAGTGGGCTATCTGCCGCCCGAAATCATTCAGCTTTTGTTTGCTAGCTTTCAGCCGGCGCAGGTCGCCCAGAAGTTTACGCGCTTCGCGTCCGTCGATCCGGACAGCGCCGAAGCGCGGCGTTTTGTGCTGACGGAGGACTGGCTGAACGATGGCGTGCCGCTTGCCGCCGAGGTGGCAAGGGAGTGTCTGCTAGGGTGGTACAAGAAGAATACGACCGGAAAAATCCAATGGCGCATCGGGGAGACGCTGATTGATCCGCGCCTGCTCGATCTCCCGTTTTATGTATTGGTCGCGGGCAAAGATCATATCGTGCCGCCGGAATCCGCGCGGCCTTTGGCGCGCTTGGTCCGGAACGCCGTTCTCCATGAGCCCGTGCAGGGCCATACGGGATTGATGGCCAGCCAATCGGCACCGCGCGACGTGTGGCAGCCGTTGGCAAGCTGGTTTTTGGCGCAATAGGGCGTAAGTTTTGTCAGGGGTGAGGAGTAGGCAGACGTGGGCACGGACCAGGACCGGGCGGCAGACAACGCGCCTTTATCTTTCCTGTTGGGCGATGCGCGAACATATTCATCAGGTAATGATCGCGGTTGCGAACTTCTGAAAGCAAGCGCTCCTCTTTCTCTTTAGCTGCCGCTTCGCACGCATGCCGTTCCTTTTCCTCACGATCCTGTCTTAAACGCGTTTCGACCGTGGTTGAATAATCTCTGATGAGAGTCGGGATTTCCTGCCACTTGCCTTCTGGAAGCACCAAATATACCGCGCCCTTATCCGGATATGATCTTGTATTAATCATGCCGGGATGTTTCGTGTTGATCAGCGTGCCGGGTTCGAAGGGCACGATAGGTCCTGTCATAGACGGGCCCGTTTCCAATGTGTAGGCGTAGATTTTTCCTTCGTAGGCAAAAGGACCGCCCATGCCGTTGGTTATATGATAAGGCAAGCCTTCTTTGCGGATTAACAAGCCGTTTTCACGGATCCGGCCGGTCAATCCTTCTTCGCTAAAATGATCGGGATTAAAGGTCGCCCAAAAATAATTTCTGGTTTCTATTTTTTCTTCACCGATTTCTGTTTGAACTTCGTGGGTTTCCATTTGGACTTCACGGAGTTTGGCAATCGAAATTTTGTTATCGCCAATCAGAACTTCTTGGCGCAAACCCTCCGGCGTTCGGATCAAGCGCATGGCGCCGGAACCCAAAGCTGCAGGGCCACCGGTTTCTTCATCAAGCTCGTTCAGAAAAAAAGAGACGGTCATTCGAACTTCGTCTTCGGTAACGCGAATATGAGACACTAAATTTCTCCCTGAGAATTTTATTTAAAAAAATATCACATATTATTATTTTCGGCCATTAAATTCGCGCCCTAAATGTAGAAAAAGTATTTAAACACAAAGAGTTAAAGACAGGTGAATCAAGGGGTTCGATGGTAAAAACGTACGGCACCTTATACGGAGAGTCGAAAATGTCACAGCAAAAAACAGATTTAGAGCTTTTATTTTCGTCGCGCCGATCGGAAAAAAAAGACGCGTATCGCACCCATGAATTCACAATACTTCGAAGCGGAGTCGTATTGCGCTGCAATACACGCAGTGTGGAAGGGCTGTGAGGGAATAAAAATATTTATTTTCAAGAAGAAGATTCGAGAACCGGGCATAAGTTCCTTCTTACGATAATACGCTTGTTCGCGCTGTGATATTGCGTCGCAACACGTGCTTTTCGACATGTTGCGGCGCAAGAAAACGAGCGGATTTCTTTATTGCGCCGCGAGACAGCTATCTTTTTTTAATAACCGAATTCATGAGACATTATACGCCGTTCGGCGCGAATCCATGACGCTTATGATTTGTTCCTTCATTCCGCCGGGAATGAAAAATTAGAAAACAAACAGCGGTGTTCATTTCGGCAAAACTGTTCGCAGAAACAGAAGCCGGGAAATCGTGCCCAAGCCATAAAGTTCAGGGGGGAACTTTTCATGACGACGATATCCGTAAACGATTCCTGTGCTGATCGCGCGTGGGTGAACGCCGCGCAATACGCGGCCATGTACGAACGCTCAGTCCACGATCCCGAAGGTTTTTGGGGTGAGCAGGGCAAACGCCTGACATGGTTTAAGCCTTACACGAAGGTGAAAAACACCACATTTACCGGCGATGTTTCCATCCGCTGGTTCGAAGATGGCACGCTGAACGTCGCGCATAACTGCATCGATCGTCATTTACCGCTGCGCGCCCAGCAGACCGCCATCATCTGGGAAGGCGACAGCCCGTCTGAGCAGAAGCACATCAGCTACGCCGAGTTGTATGAAAACGTATGCCGCCTTGCGAATGTTTTGCGTGTGCGTGGCGTTAAAAAAGGCGATTGCGTCACTATCTACATGCCCATGATTCCCGAAGCGGCCTACGCTATGCTGGCGTGCGCCCGCATCGGCGCGATTCACTCCGTGGTTTTTGGCGGTTTTTCCCCCGACAGCCTGAAGGACCGCATTCTCGATTGTAACTCAAAGCTGGTGATTACGGCCGATGAGGGTATGCGCGGCGGTCGTCGGGTGCCGCTTAAGGCCAACACGGATGAAGCCCTCCAATCTTGCCCGGGCGTCGAGACCGTAATCGTCGTACGCCGCACGGGCGGCCGCATCGCGTGGCACGAAGAGCGCGATTGCTGGTTCCATGAGGAATGCGCCCAGGTCACGGCGGAGTGCCCGCCGGAAGCCATGGGCGCGGAAGATCCCCTGTTCATCCTTTACACGTCCGGCTCGACGGGCAAGCCCAAAGGCGTGCTGCACACGACGGGCGGGTATCTATTGCATGCGTCGCTTACGCACCAATGGGTGTTCGACTACCACGATGGCGAGGTGTATTGGTGCACGGCCGACGTCGGCTGGGTGACGGGGCACAGCTATGTCGTCTACGGGCCGCTGGCCAACGGGGCGACAACGCTAATGTTCGAGGGTGTGCCCTGCTATCCTGACGCATCGCGTTTCTGGCAGGTCGTGGATAAGCACAAGGTCAACATCTTCTACACCGCGCCGACGGCCATCCGCTCACTCATGCGTGAGGGTGACGAGCCGGTGAAGCGCACAAGCCGAAAAAGTTTGCGCGTGCTGGCTTCAGTGGGTGAGCCGATCAATCCCGAAGCGTGGCTCTGGTATTATCGTGTGGTGGGCGAAGAACGGTGCCCGGTTATCGATACATGGTGGCAGACCGAAACGGGCGGCCATATGATCACGCCCTTGCCGGGCGCGACGAACCTCAAGCCCGGCTCGGCCACCTGCCCGTTCTTCGGCGTGCAGCCCGTCATTGTCGATAACGAGGGTAACGTTCTGGAGGGCGCCTGCGAGGGCAATCTGTGCATTGCCGACAGCTGGCCGGGACAGGCGCGCACGGTCTACGGCGATCATGCCCGCTTCATTCAGACGTATTTCAGTTGCTACAAGGGGAAGTACTTTACCGGCGACGGCTGCCGCCGCGACGAGGACGGATGCTACTGGATTACGGGCCGCGTGGACGACGTCATCAACGTCGCCGGGCACCGTCTTGGCACAGCCGAAATCGAAAGCGCACTGGTCGCGCTGGCCGAAGTCGCCGAAGCGGCCGTGGTCGGTTATCCGCACGATATCAAAGGACAGGGCATTTATGCCTATGTGACGCTAACAGCGGATGCCCAACCCTCGGACGAACTACGCAACAGCATGATCAAGTGGGTGCGCAAGGAAATCAGCCCCATCGCGACGCCCGATATCATTCAGTGGGCACCGGGCCTGCCCAAGACCCGCTCCGGCAAGATCATGCGGCGTATTCTCCGCAAGATTGCTGCGCGCGAGCTGGAAAATCTCGGCGACACCTCCACGCTCGCCGATCCCGAGGTGGTCGAAGAATTGGTGCGTAACCGGGTGGGTTAAGCAGAGGGATTTCATTTCATTCCGTCATGGCCTAATCTTGGCGCATGTTTTCCTGTCGCCGTTTTTGGCTCTGGCTGTCGTTTCTCGTTTGTCTCGCGTTTCCGGCCCATACTGCGGAAAAGCCCGCGCATGCTATCGCTATGCACGGAGCGCCAAAGTATGCCGAAGGCTTCGCGCATTTCGATTACGTAAATCCGGAGGCGCCGCAGGGCGGCACGCTCAGGCTCGGTGTTGTAGGCACGTTCGATAGCCTGAACCCTTTCATCGTTCGCGGTCAGACGCCGCAAGGCCCGGCTTTTGGCTTGCAGGGGCCCGTGTATGAAAGCCTGATGGCGCGGAGTTGGGACGAACCATTCTCGCTCTATGGCCTGATTGCCGAAAGCGTCGAAGTGTCGGATGACCGCTCCGGTATTACGTTCAATTTACGCCCTGAAGCGCGCTGGCAGGACGGCGAGCCCGTTACGGCCGACGATATACTGTTTTCCTATACAACACTCCGCGATCAGGGACGGCCCAACCATCGCACTTATTACAAAAAGGTCGACAAGGCCGAAAAACTTGGCGAACGGCGCGTGCGTTTTACGTTCAGGCGAAACGAGAATAGCTCGATCGATCGTGAAATGCCGCTCATTATGGGATTGATGCCAATCTTGCCCCAACATGTCTGGAAAGACCGCGCCTTCAACGAAACGACGCTAAAGCCACCCATCGGTAGCGGGCCGTACAAAGTGACCAACGTTGAGCCGGGCCGTTCTATTACCTATACGCGTAACGCCAACTATTGGGGTAAAGACGTACCTGCCCAGCGCGGCATGTACAATTTTGAAATTATCCGCTTTGACTACTACCGCGATGACAGCGTTGCCTTGCAGGCCTTCAAAGCGGGCGCGTTCGATTTACGCCGCGAACTCGATCCTAAAAAATGGGCGAAATCCTATGACGTATCGGCAAAAAACGGTGTGCACCTGAAATTGGTACGTTTTGAACACCACCGTCCCGAAGCGGCCTATGGCTTTATTCTCAACACGCGCCAATCGCTGTTTCAAGATCCGGTTCTGCGCGAGGCGGCCGGCTACGCGTTCGATTTCGGCTGGATCAACCGCTCGCTTTTCCACGGCCTGTACAAGCGCACGGAAAGTTTCTTTCCGAACTCGGAACTGGCCGCGACTGGCGCGCCGCAGGGCCGGGAGAAAGAGATTTTAGAAAATTATAAAAACAAACTTCCCGCGAGACTTCTTAAGGAACCGGTTACGTTTCCTTCGTCGGATGGCAGTGAAGAGGCGCTCCGCGCTAACCTTCTAAAAGCCGCGGAAATACTGAAACAAGCAGGGTATTCCATCAGAGACGAGAAGCTGTTTACGCCCGATGATGCGCCGGTTGCGTTTGAAGTCCTGCTTAGCGATCCGGCGGAAGAAAAAATAGCGCTGGAATGGACGCGGCGGCTGCAGCGTCTTGGTATTGCCGCGCGCGTGCGCACGGTCGACAGCGCCCAATATCAGGCGCGGTTAACATCGTTCGATTATGACGTGACGACCGGACGCTGGTTCAATTCGCTTTCGCCCGGCAATGAGCAGATTTTCTTCTGGGGCTCGCAGGCCGCTATGCAGCAAGGCAGCCGGAATTATCCCGGCATTCATGATCCGGTTGTCGATTCACTGGCGGCCGCCATTCCGTCCGCCCTGACGCGCGAGGATCTGGTCGCTACCACCCGAGCGCTGGATCGCGTTTTACTCGCGGGACATTATGTTATTCCGTTTTATCACCTCGGCGTGGATCCTATTGCTTTCTGGGGCAATCGTGTGGAACATCCTGCTGCTGCGACCCTCTATGGGCCAATTTTGGAGACATGGTGGGCTAAAGAAACAGAAAAATAATTTTTTTGGGGGAAATTTAATAGCGAGCCACTTCTATAACTTGGGTGTGCCGGGGGCGTTTATGGTCTTATCTTGTTGTTTTCCCATTTATTATCTATCCAGCGGTTTTGTTAATTCATGGCGTTAACCATAAATACCTTGTCGGTTGAATAACGACTTAATGCATTGAAAATTCTTTTACACACTTCTACTGTGCTTACCGTACATCTATTCTTAATCCGCATCACCCACAGACAAATGGAGGTTTCTCATGGATAAGAAGAAAGTCGGGTCTGTTTTGACCGCTGCCGCACTAGCCATTACGGGTTATAGTGCTGCACAAGCGAATGACGAGGGGGTTTATTATGCTGAACTCTGGGCCTATTCCGACAATTCAACGGGGCAGACCGTGGAAGGGAGACAGGCTTTTGACATCAATGGCGAAACATTTTGGAAAAATTTTAAGGGTGTAAATTGCCCCGATTCCACTATGAGGATTCAGCTTGATGCATACGGCAACTCGTTTGGCAGATGTCTTTCAACTCACCGTCCCCGTAAAATGTGCAATCTCTTCACGGCAGATGAGGAAAAAGTCCAATACCAAATTCGTGCTGAGGCTAACCCTGCCTGCAAGACGATTTCATATGTAGTCTGCAAACAAGACGTGGTCGTTGATCCATGCAACCCAGGCGAAGCTGTTGATGCGTGCAATTTACAAGCATGGAAGACTTGTATGGATGGGGCGCGAATTGACATCCTTAAGAACGGCAAAGTTAGACACAGGTGCCTTCATGTCGGGCCGGGCCCGTGTCCCAACCCACCGTGCAATACTCCCGCGCCTTAATTAGTTGAAGAAAGCTCCGGCGGCGTTGAACTGTAGATAAGTTCGACGCCGCTTTTTTTGTGATTTCAAAGGTAATTTTTTAGAGATTAAATGAGAGGAATTTTCAATGGAACTGGTCAATGATTTCGGAAAAGCCATGCGCATTTTGCTGAACCCGAAAAGCGAAAAATGGTTGCCGCAGGCTGCCCTGGTTGCGGGTGAAGGCGTTTGTCTTGCCTTAATTTTTGGGGTTACAGCCGATGCGATTGTTCGAACAACCCAAAACATTGCTGCGTTGCCGGAAGCGGCTTATCTGATGGCGATGTCTGGCTTATTTATGCATATTGGGCGCAGAACACTGGCGCTGATTGCCAACGCGCCAAAATAAAAACCCCAAGATTAGAACTTAATGCTTTTGCTCTCGTACCGGCGGCCGAGGAACGAAGGCAATTTGCCTTGCGTCTGGCTGCCGGGGAACTGGGCCATCTGATACGAAGGATCCGTCTTGGTGCGATAGCTCCAGAGCGCATCCGGATTCTGGTGGTAGAAAATGTCAGACACGGCTTCCGTGCGCACCCAATCGATAATCTGCTTGCGGTGCACGATCTTCCATACGCCGCCGGGGCCGGAAGGGCGGCGCTCAAAGCGGTCGAGGTAACGGCTGCCCATGAAAACGTCTTCGCGGCCCGTGGGTTTGTCGAGACGGAAATGCGTATGGCAATAGGATTCGACTAGCGCTACATCGCTTTCAAGTTGAGCGCGAATGTTCCCGATCATATGATGAGACGAACGTACTTGGTGAAGAACGCTGATCACCCAGTGTACGTAATCATTTGCCGTTCCCTGAAAAATGCCGGGACCAAGGTCGATGGTTGCGTCGGGGTGGCAGACGGAACGCAAGATTGTTTCATCAATGCGGTCTAGGCCGCGCGCGAAACGGTAAAGCATGTCAGCAATTTCGCTTTTATCGACAACGGCCTGAAGGCGCGGCGGCAACTTCGGCGTGCCGGATGAATTGCCGACAAGCTGCGACATCAACGATGGGCGCGGCAATCGTTTCAGAAGCGAAACGCTGCTGGACGTCGCAGCCTTTTTTGGCTTGGCGGCGGTATTTTTTTGAGAAGATTTGCTCGAGGCGGGATTTTTTGCCTTCGCCGGTTTCTTTTTCGCTGCAGCGGCCATTTGAGCCTCTAACCTATTAATGGTCTTGTCTGGCGCGCCATGTTTAGCACGGGTCGTTTCGCTTTCGTACATATTTTTCAGTAGCTTAGAATAACGACCCCCACAAAACGCGGCCGGTTAGAAAAGAGGAGGGCTAAAATTGATGCCAAAGTATGTAAATTTGGGCTCAATGAGACTATCTTGCCGACTTTAGCCGTTAAAAATGGTCATTTTATATACTCAAAAGCTGGCATACGACCAAAATTGAAAGTTGAACGTTTCTTTTTATGCCTCGAACGGACCTAAATAGGTCTTGAACGGCACACGAATGACCTCGAACGGACCACTTTAGCCCCCAAAAATAGATGACCCAAAACCATTTGTTGGCTGCAAAAAGTGTTAACAAGTGGTTAATGACATCATCAGAAACCGATTCTAACGCCCCAAATTAGGTAACTCGGCCCAAGCAGCTTTCTCGCGCGTGCCCATACAACGCGCACGGGGAACCCTGTCGCGTCCGAGCAGCTGTACCGTTCGGCGCGTGTTTGTGAGGGTTGCGTGCCCGTTTGGACGCGTTTTTTCGCGCTTTAGTGGAAGAAGTGCCGCATTCCCGTAAACACCATCGCAATGCCGGCCTCGTTGGCTGCTGCGATCACCTCCGCGTCGCGCATGGAACCGCCCGGCTGGATCATGGCCGTGGCTCCCGCCTCAATCGTCGCCAGCAAGCCATCGGCAAACGGGAAGAAGGCGTCGGAGGCCGCCACGCAACCCCTCGTTAGTGGCTCCGCCAACTTCAACACCTTCGCCGCATCCTCGGCCTTGCGCGCCGCGATGCGGGCGGAATCCACACGGCTCATCTGCCCCGCGCCGATGCCGACCGTTGCGCCGTCTTTGACGTAAACGATCGTGTTGGATTTCACATGCTTGGCGACGGTGAACGCAAAGAGCATATCTTTCATTTCCTGTTCCGTCGGCTGACGCTTCGTGACGCACTTCAGATCGGCTTTATTCAGCACGACGCTATCACGCGATTGCCGCAAATAGCCGCCGGTCACCGCCTTGACGATGTGCCCCGCTTCGCGCGGGTCGGGCATGGTTTTTGTCAGCAGCACGCGCAGATTCTTTTTGGCGGCCAAAATTTTCCGCGCCTCATCGTCAATATCCGGCGTGATGATAACCTCGGAGAAAATCGCTGAAATCGCCGCCGCCGTCGGCCCGTCCAGAGGCCGGTTGCACGCGATGATGCCGCCGAACGCGCTGACGGAATCGCAATCGAACGCGCGCTTGTAAGCGGTCAATAAATCGGGCCCCACCGCCACGCCGCAAGGATTGGCGTGTTTGATGATGGCGATGGCGGGTTGATCCGCGAACTCGCTCACCAGATCGAACGCCGCGTCGGTGTCGTTGATGTTGTTATAGCTCAACTCCTTGCCCTGAATCTGAATAGCTGTCGCGACGCCAACCTTGGGAGGCTCGGTCACGTAAAAAGCGGCCGTCTGGTGCGGGTTTTCGCCGTACCGCAGCTTTTGCCGCAGGCTCGCCGCGATGGTCAGCGTGTCGGGGTATTCCTCACCGAGCTGCTTGGCGAACCAGCTGCTTACGGCGGAGTCATAACTCGCGGTGTGCGCGTAGGCTGCCGCCGCCAGCTTTTTACGGAAATCGAGCGTCGTCGCACCGCCGTTGGTTTTCATCTCTTCCAAAAGCGCGTCGTACTGCGCGGGGTCCGTCACCACCGCCACGAAGTCGTGGTTTTTCGCGGCCGCGCGAACCATGGTGGGGCCGCCGATGTCGATGTTCTCAATGCAGGTTTCAAAGTCCGCGCCGCGCGCGACGGTGGCGCGGAAGGGATACAGGTTCACGACCACAAGATCGATGGGCGGGATGTTGTGCTGCTCCGCTTCCTTTTGATGTTTTTTCTCGTCGCGGCGGTAGAGAAGGCCACCGTGGATTTTCGGATGCAGCGTCTTGACGCGCCCGTCCATCATTTCAGGAAAGCCGGTGTAATCGCCAACTTCCGTGACCTTGACGCCCGCCTGCCGGAGCTTTTCCGCCGAGCCGCCCGTGGAAAGAATTTCGACGCCGTAGCCTGTCAGTTGCTTGGCGAGTTCGACAAGCCCGTTCTTGTCGGAAACGGAGACTAACGCGCGGGCGATTTTGGGGTTCTGAGCCATGATGCATTCCTGAAAATGGGAGTCAAAAGACAGCTCAACGAGTACGGCGGCGCGGCGGAAAATGCAAGAAGGTACATTGCCAACAGCGTACAGCGTCAGTTTACGCCCGACTCTTGCGACTAAGAAGCCTGATACTTGCAGAGATCAGACCCTATGACTAACTTTACCGGAAGGCTCCATCTCACGGGGAAAGCATCGGTGTAAGTGGATGTGTAAAATGGAACTCAGAACTGCGAAAAAAATGGATTTACCAGCGTTAGAGGGGATGTTCAAAAATATCGTAGAAAATATGCATAAAAACGACATTACAATTTGGAATGAATTTTATCCTTATCAAGAATTCGCCGATGATATTGAAAATGAAAATTTGTATTTAATTGCCAATGAAGATGAAATAGTTGCCGCTTTTGGCGTATATAACACTGTGGATGGGACAGATTGTTTTGAATGGAAAAATAAGAGCGCAAAGGCTGTGTATTTAGGTCGTGTGGGTGTAAATGTTAGGTTTTTAAGACAAGGTATCGGCGAGTTAGTGTTGAAGCATGCATTAGAAATAGCTAAACAAAAAAACGCAAAATTTTTACGTTTACTCGTCAGTGATGTTAATAAATTAGCGATAAACTTTTATAGGAAAAACGGATTTACACAAGTCACAGGGGTATATAATGAATTTTCAGAATCTCTTAATAAAAATATTGTGGAAATTGGTTTTGAAATGGGAAGTTAGCAACTGAGTTTCTTTTACAAGCCCGTCCTCGAAAGGGGGTGTCTAGACGAGAATTGTTCAAGTATTTCGCCTAGCTTTTCTTCTCCCGCACCAGCATCCAGCCGATGACGGTCGGGTCTTCATCCGTACGGCCAGTCACCTTCAATTGCAAGGTGCGGCGTGGCTTTTGTCCGCCGCAATAAACGCTGGGCTCAAGGCTTAAATCCCCGTTGATGACGCCGGACTCAACCTTAAACCGCCAGCCAAGGCCGGACGGCGTCAACAAGAGCGCGGCCTGTCCGCCCTGAATCAGCGAGGCCTGAACGGAAGGGTGCAGGTGCCAGCGCAACGCGTATTCGCATCCCGTCGGGCCGGAGAGCACTTCGCTGCCGCTCAATTCTTCGCCCTCGGCCGCCAAGCGCAGGGAGCGATGATGTGCGACGTGTAACGCGTTCAAATAGCCGCTGTGCGACGCTTCGACGTAATGCGCGCCGTCCTGCTCGTAACGCTGGGCGGTAAACGGCTTGGGGCGATGGCCGATGCCGCCGCCCGGCAGGATTTCGCACGCGTTGGTGTCGTCAAGCGTCAGCGTGGTGTGCGCCGCCGTGGCGGCCGTCGCCGCGTGCCATTCGGTGTCGCCTTCAGGGCCCGCGCCGCAGTTCACGATAAGGCGCTCGCGCCCGATGCTGAACTCAAAGCTCAGCAACCCGGCGTGGGACGTTTTGTCGTAAGGCCATGGCGGCGGCATGCCCACGTCCACGAGAAGAAGCGTGCGCCCCGCCGTGACGCGCTCATAGCCGGTCTGCGGCAGGCGGCGCAAAACCCTCCCGCGCGCCTCGGCCATCGTGAGGACGGCTTCCAGTTCAAGGCCGTTGTCTTGATGACCGCCGTTGAAATGCGCCAAGCCGCCATCGCCATGCCGGAAAAGCTTGAGCGCGGGCACCATGCGCTCAATCGCCGTGACAAGTTCGGGCGGCACTTCCTGTTCGGCTTCGCGCAAGGCCGTGCGGATGTCGATAAGCTGGTGCAGGAAACGGAGTTGGATATCCGGGTTGCGGGAAATATGCCCGCCGTCGGGCAATATTTCGGCCCCCAACTGGCGCTGCAGAAGCTCAAGCGCAAGGCCCAGCGCCTTTCGCCCATTCGTTAAACTTAAATCCGCAATCGTCAGTCCCTTGATCGCTTTCAGGCCTTCGATGCCCGTAAGGTTTGCGGGCATGGTGCGGAGAAGATGGCTGAACTGCCGCGTCATGCTGGCGATGAGGCGTTCTTCAAGCTCCTCGTCGGCGTGAACGGCGCAGAAATCGTGGAAGAAAACCCAATTGGCCAGCCGTTCGCCGAGGACGTCCGGCGCCCAGCTTTCTTCCGTCCAGCGGTCGTGATTGAGCAGCCAGTCTTTCAACAACGCGCGCGCCTTGCGTTTGGCTGAATCCGTGCCGACGGCTTTCAGGTCGCGCAACCAGTTGTGGGCCAAAAGCGGTTTCTTCTTTGCGGCGCTTAATGGCGCTTCGGGTTCGAACGGGCTTGCGGGATTGGCGACGATGGCTTGGCCCGCTTTCGCGTCGCCCGGCCATGTGTCAGTCAGCGTCAGGTAAAGATGCGGCGGCGCTTTTTCATGGCCGATCAGCGCCCGGTAAAGCGCGTTGCCGTAAACGAAGGCATGGAGTCTGTGTTTGATAAACTGAAGGATTTTCACAGGTCTTCTTGCGGTTCAATCATTCAAGGACGCAACGCCAACAAATTTTTCGCGTACTGCGAAGGGCCGCCCTTGAAACTAGCCGTGCCCGCGACAAGAACGTCGGCCCCGGCGGCAACGACTTGCCTTGCTGTGTCCGGCTGGATGCCGCCATCCACTTCCAGATCGATCGCGCGGCCCGTGGCGTCGATAAGGCGGCGCAGGACACGGATTTTGTCAAGCTGGGACGCGATAAACTCTTGCCCGCCAAAGCCGGGATTGACCGACATGACCAGCACAAGGTCGATTTCATTCAGCACCATCTCGACGGCCGAAACCGGCGTAGCTGGATTCAACGCAACGCCCGCTTTTTTGCCATGCGCCTTGATGAGCTGAACGGTGCGGTGCAGATGGGGCCCGGCTTCCGGATGTACGGTGATGATGTCAGCGCCAGCCTTGGCAAAGGCCTCGATATACGGATCGACCGGCGCGATCATTAGGTGAACGTCGAAAGGTTTGGCGCTAAAGGGGCGCAGCGCTTTGACGACATTAGGGCCGATGGTGATGTTCGGGACGAAGTGGCCATCCATCACATCAACGTGGATATAGTCCGCGCCCGCTTCATCGATGGCGCGAACCTCCTCGCCCAGACGGGCAAAATCGGCGGACAGGATCGAGGGGGCAAGGCGGAGTTTTTGCGGCATGGGGACTACAAGTATCAAGTTCGGCGACGGGGGGCAACTATACCCGAAAAAGGCGGCTTTAGGCGTTTTTAAGCCTTGTGGCGTAAAAGCCGTCGATGCCGCCATATTCGGGCCAATGACAGGGCAGGCAGCGGAAATCGCCCGCGGGCGTCAGGAAATCGGGTGAACCTACTTTATCGGGCAGGATAGGTGTGCGGGAAAGGGAGGGGTGGCGCTTGAGAAGAGCCTCAATCTGCTGCTCGGCTTCCTCCGGTTGCAGAGAGCACACCGCGTAGACCAACACCCCACCAGGAGCCAGAATACTTTTCACGGCATGCTCGAGAAGCTTATTCTGCAATTCCGCCATGCGCGCGACATCATCCGGCGATTTGAGGCGCAAAATATCCGGGTGCCGCCGGATGGTGCCTGTAGCGGCGCAGGGCGCGTCAATTAAAACAAACTCGGCCTTTTTTTCAGGCACGAATGCAAGCGCGTCTTTGCAAACAATTTCCGCATTAAGTTTCGCGCGCGCCAGATTTTCTTTCAACCGTTGCAACCTTTTTGAGGAACGATCGACGGCCATAACGTGCGCGCCTTGGGCGGCGAGTTGCATCGTCTTGCCGCCGGGGGCCGCGCAAAGATCGATGACTTTCTTACCGTGAACATTGCCAAACAATTTTGCAGGCAGGGCTGCTGCGGCATCCTGCACCCACCACTCGCCTTCCGCAAATCCCGGTAGTTCCGGCACGGGCGTTAGGCCATCGAGACGTAAACTTCCGGTGGGGAGCAAACGGGCGCCTAGTTTTTGAGCCCATGAAGAGGCATCCGATTTCACGCTAATGTCGGTCAGCGCTTCGCCAAGATTGGCTTCCGCAATCGCGCGGGCTTTTGCCACGCCATACGCTTGCCGCCAACTCAGCCACAACCAGCTTGGCGTGTTCAGGCGCGCAGCATCCTGTTTGGCGACGAGCGCCTTGCCTTCACGCGTGAGCCGCCGCAACAGGGCGTTGATTAAGCCTTTGTAAGGCGCGGAAGCGTTGCTGCCTGCCGCGAGTTCGACGATGGTGTCCACGGCCGCGTGCGCAGGCGTGTCCAGAAACAGAATCTGCGCTGCGCCAAGGCGCAGCAAATCCTGCGCAATGGCTTTCAGTTCCTGCGGTTTGTCGAGGCACGCTTGTATAGCGTTATCGAGCTGGCCCAGCCGCCGCAGCACGGTTGCCACCAGCATGTGCACAAACGCGCGGTCCCGCTTTTCGAGCTTGGCCAGGGCTTCGTGGCGTTCCAGCGTTTCGTCGAACGCCTGGCGCTTGCGGAAAACGGCCTGCAGCACGTCAAGCGCAACGGCGCGGGACGACACAAGCGGCTTGGAAGGGCTCTTTTTCATGCCTCTACATAGCATTGCCGGGGCGGTTGTGGATGCCTATATTTAAGGGAAGGCCGGTTTAACCATAACAACGAGGGTCCCATGAGCTTTCTCGGCTATGTCTTTCTGGCGGTTGCTGTAATCGCCGTCTTTCTGGTCATCATTTTCAACCGGCTCGTGGCGCTGCGGCAGACCACGAAAAGCGCCTTTGCCGATATCGACGTGCAGCTCAAGCAGCGGCACGACCTGATCCCCAATCTCGTGGAAACGGTTAAGGGCTACGCGCAACACGAAAGCAGCGTGTTCGAAAAAGTCGCGGAAAGCCGCGCGGCAGCCATGCGCGCGCAATCCCTGCAAGAGCGGGGGCAGGCGGAAAATGCGTTGTCCGGCGCGCTGATGCAATTGCTTGCGGTCGCGGAAAATTACCCGCAGCTGAAGGCCAACGAGAACTTCGTGCAATTGCAGAATGAACTGTCGGATCTGGAAAACAAGATCGCGGCAGCGCGGCGCTTTTTCAACAACGCCGTGGCCGAATACAACACGGCCATCCAACAGTTTCCGGCGGCCCTCTTTGCCGGCGCGTTTGGCTTTAAGGAAGCCGAAATGTTCGCGCTTAACGGCGAGGAACGCGCAGCCGTTTCCACGCCACCCAAGGTGTCGTTCGGCAATTGACAACCATGCCTGCTGCGCTCGGCCTTTCGACCTACCGCTGGAACAACAACATCAAGTCGATGGTGTTGTTGGCCGTCTTTCCGGTTTTATTGCTGGCGTTGACGGCTGGCGTTTTTTACCTGATCGGCTGGGGAAACATGGGGCCGCAGGGCGTCATCGACCCCCGTTTTGTCCGGAGCTTTGGCGAAGCGGGCGTTAATATCCGCACGCCGTTCGACTTCGCGCGTTTTGCGGTTGTTGAGTATTGGCCGATCGTGCTCGGCGCGGCAGCCATCTGGGTTTTGCTCGGCTATCTTTTCAACGACGCGATGATTCATGCGGCCACAGGCGCGAAACCGGTGTCACGCAGCGAAGCCCCCGAGCTATACAACTTACTCGAAAATCTTTGCATTTCACGCGGCCTCAAGATGCCGCGGCTTTATATCATCGACACGCCCGTCATGAACGCCTACGCGAGCGGGATGGACGAAGGCAGTTACAGCGTCACGGTCACACGCGGCTTGCTGGAAAAGCTGGACAGGGCGGAAATGGAAGCCGTTCTTGCGCACGAGCTGACGCATATCATGAACCGCGATGTGCGGCTTTTGGTCGTGGCCGTCGTGTTCACGGGCATGATTTCGTTCATTGCGCAGATGCTGTGGCGCAGTCTTCGTTACGCGTCGCATGGCCGCAACGACAGCCGGGGCAAGGGCGCCTTTGTTATGATGCTCTTGGCGGCGGCGCTGTTTTCGGTCGGCTATGGGTTGGCGTTGCTTATTCGCTTTGCGATTTCGCGCAAGCGCGAGTACTTGGCCGATGCGGGCGCGGTCGAGCTGACCAAAAGCCCCGAAGCGATGATTTCGGCTTTGGAAAAGATCGGCGGTAACGCCCGCTTGAACGACGTGCCGTCCGAAGTGCGGCAGATGTTCATCGAAAATCCGCCGTCCGCGTTCAGCCTTTTCGACACGCACCCGCCAATCGAGGACCGCATAATGGTTTTGCGCCAACTCGGCGGCCTGCCGACGGAGGGTAAAAGCGTGATACCGCGGGCGGGTTAGCCCTTCCGATCCACCACAAACCTTGCCACGTCTTCGAGGTTTTTGGCTCGGCCATCGAAAATGCTCAGGTGGCGAATGGCTTGTTCCGAAAGCAATCCGGCCTGATGGCGCGCGCGTTCGGCGCCGAGAATGGTGACGAACGTGGCCTTGCCCGCTTTGGCGTCGCGCCCGACGGATTTGCCGGTTTCTTCTTCCGTGCCTTCGGCGTCCAGCAAATCGTCGATGATCTGGAAAGCCAAGCCCAGATCATGCGCGTAAGCGCGCAGGGCGCTTAAATGCTGCGCCGAGGCCTTGCCAAGAATGCCGCCAGCTTCGGCGGAAAAGGCAATCAGTTCGCCCGTTTTCATGCGCTGAAGCCGCGTAATCGCGCCGATATCCAATTCCGTCGTTTCCGCGACAAGATCGAGCATCTGCCCGCCCACCATGCCGTTCACGCCTGAAGCTTTCGCAAGGGCGGTAACCAGATTGCAGCGTACCTTGGGGTCTTCGTGTGTGCGTGGGTCGGCCAATATCTCGAACGCTATGGTCAACAAACCGTCGCCCGCCAGAATGGCGGTCGCTTCGTCGTATTGTTTGTGAACGGTTGGCTTGCCGCGCCGTAAATCGGCGTTATCCATCGCGGGCAGGTCATCATGAACGAGTGAATAGCAATGCACGCATTCAACGGCCGCTGCCGCGCGCAGGGCGCAGTCTTCACGCACGCCGAACAGCTGGGCCGAATTCAAAACCAGAAAAGGCCGCAGACGCTTGCCGCCGCCAAGCGCGCTGTACCGCATAGCGTCGAACAATTTCATCTCCGCAAATTCGGATTGCGGCAGGACGTGCTCAAGGGCTTCGGTAACGGCGCTAGCGGCGTGGGCCATCGCGGCGGCGAGAGTGGGGCTAACGGAAGGCATGAATATTCCCTGATTGGGTTCTAGGTTTTAAGGGGCGAGGTGCGGTGGTTCCCGTTCGGATCGATGGAAATCTGCTCGATTTTGGCTTGGGCTTCGCGGAGTTTGGCCTCACAGTGTCGCTTCAGGAGCGCGCCGCGCTCATACGCGCCAATGGCGTCGTTGAGCTTGGCCTTGCCATCTTCGAGCTGCTTGACGAGCTTTTCCAGCTCAATCAACGCTTCCTCGAAGCTCAATTTGGCTATATCGGGCGGCAAAGGGGTTTTGGCTTTGTCCATGGGCGGACTTTAGGCCAGAATGGGCGGACTGGGCAAGCCCGCAAGACAAGGATTCCTGAATGCCAACCCTCGCCGATCTGACCTATACGGTTTACCGGAGCGCCCGCCGCCGGCGCACGGTGGCTTTGCTGGTTCAGCCGGAAGGGGAGGTACGCGTTATGGCACCCGCCCGCATGAGCCTTCGGATGATCGAATGGTTTGTCCAAGAGAAAGCCGGTTGGATTCAACGGCGACTGGCAAAGCTTCGCCAGAACCCGCCCAAGAAACGGGCGCAGGAATTTGCCGATGGGGCGGAAGCGTATTATCTCGGCAAAGTCTACAAAATTTGGATCACACAGAATGCAGGACAACCGGGAGGATGCCAGCCGGTTGAAAATGAATTGGTGATTAATGTTTCCGATACCAATCTTTCTGCGGCAGCCTTAAGGGAAGAAGCGCGGGTGGAGTTAACGCTTTGGTATAAAAAGCAGGCGCGGCGGGATTTCCAGGAACGGCTTACCATATGGAGCGAGCGGTTGGGCGTTAAGCCGGGCCGCTTGATTGTGACGAGCCCCGAACGCCGGTGGGGCAGCTGCAACACCAAGGGCGAAATACGGATTAACTACCGTTTGATTTTAGCGTCGCCCGATCTGATCGATTATGTGATGACGCATGAACTGTGCCATATCCGGCATAAAAATCATGGCCGTTCGTTCTGGCGTTTTCTGGAAAGCACAATGCCGGACTACAAGGATAGACGGCGGCGGCTGAGGTTGTGGGAAAAGGCTGAGAACTGAAAGTATTATGGTTAGTAATGAGGCACCCTCCCTCAAGGGGAGAGGGGCGATAATTTTATGGCCTTAGATCAATATTTTTCTCTAGCTCTAGACAGAACCGTTGTCTGGGACTTAAATGCGTTTCCCGTTTCTTTTCATCCAGCAAGCAGGTTTTCCCGTGGCCGATTTTCTTACTCTTGATGATCTTAATGTCAACGGCAAAGCCGTCCTCGTTCGCGCCGATCTTAATGTGCCGATGAAAGACGGCCGTGTGACGGACGCTACCCGGCTTGAGCGGCTTATGCCGACGTTAAAGGATCTGGCGAAGGCCGGCGGGCGTATCGTTCTTTTGTCCCACTTCGGGCGTCCAAAGGGAAAAAAAGATCCCGAATTTTCGTTGCGTCCCGTCGCGTCCCGGCTAGCCGACATTTGGGGCCAACCCGTCGCTTTCGCGGAAGACTGCATCGGGCCGGTTGCCAAAGAGGCCATTGCCAAGCTGCAGGATGGGCAAATCCTTGTGCTAGAGAACACGCGTTTCTATCCGGGCGAGGAAGGCAACGATCCGGAATTTGCCAAAGCGCTGGCCGATTTGGGCGACGTTTTCGTGAACGACGCTTTCTCAGCCGCGCATCGCGCGCACGCCTCGACAACAGCACTGGCGCAGCATTTGCCATCGGGCGCGGGCCGATTGATGCAGGAAGAGCTGGAGGCTCTCAGTAAAGCGCTGGAGAAACCCGAGAAACCCTTGGCGGCGCTGATCGGCGGCTCGAAGATTTCAACGAAACTGGATTTGCTGAACAACCTCATCAGCAAGGTCGATATCCTGGTTTTGGGCGGCGGCATGGCAAACACGTTTATGGCGGCCAAGGGCCTGAACGTGGGTCAATCGCTGTATGAAGCCGACATGCTGGAGACGGCGCGTAATATCATGGCGGAAGCCGAAAAACGCGGCTGCCATATTATGCTGCCGAAGGATGTTGTCGTGGCGGCGGAATTGAAAGCCGATATTCCGACGCAAACCGTTGTGGCCAATGCCGTTCCGCCGGATATGAAAATTTTCGATCTTGGCCCGCAAAGCATTACGGAGATCAAAAACAATCTTTCGATGTGCAAGACGGTTATTTGGAACGGCCCTCTCGGCGTTTTTGAAACGCCGCCATTCGACCATGCGACGAATGAAGTCGCGATTGGCGTGGCCGACCTCACTAAGCGCGGCAAGCTGCTCTCCGTCGCGGGCGGTGGCGATACGGTGGCGGCGATGGCGAATGCAGGTGTCCTGCACGGCATCGGCTATCTGTCGACGGCCGGCGGCGCGTTTCTGGAGTGGATGGAAGGCAAGGAGCTGCCGGGCGTAGTCGCCCTCAAGCAAGCCGTGCCGAAAGTGAAAAAAGGCAAGGCAATCCTTTAGAAAAAAAGTCATGGCAAAAAAAACAGCAAGCCAACAAAATGTGGGGCGGCCATTACAAGTCTGGCCCTGCCGAAATCATGGCGCGGATCAGCGAATGCCCTGAGGCGGACAAGCGATTGTATGCCGAGGATATAGATGCCTCCAAGACGCCCGCGGCGATGCTCGGCGCGTGCGGAATTATCAGCGCCCGGGACGCGCAAAATATTCAAAAAGGGCTGGATATAGTTCGTCGCGAAATCGAACGCGGGACGTTCAAATTTTCAACGAAACTCGAAGACATCCATATGAACGTGGAATCGCGTCTGACCGAATTGATCGGCAATGCGGCAGGCCGGTTGCACACCGCGCGTTCAGATGAAAAAGCCTAAAATCGTTGATGTGCCCCGACGGTTTCGATAATGGAATAAAGGGGAATAAACGGTGGAATCCTACATTTTATTGCGCTATCTTGCCGGTTGTTTACAATAAAAGCTCGGGAAAGCGTTAGGCTAAACGTAGGCCTGCCTTTCGCTTGCCAAAAGAAAGGTTGCTCATCATGCGTTGGGTTGTTCGGCTGTTGGCTGTTTTTATATTCTTGGGCGTAACGTGCAGTATGTCTTCCCCCAGCCACGCTGAAATAACACGCCTTTCACCAGAAAACTTAAGTAATCTCTTAGAGCTTGGTGGCGATATCCGTATCATCAAAAGCACGAATGAATTGCCAAAAGCTATTATTTCTCTATGCGCCGGAGGCAAGGGAAGGATGCTTGATCCTAACGAGGAATGGGGGGCTTTTGATCTCGTGATGGACGGCTCTGTTCCCACATTGCGTCTTGTCTGGGCTGTCGTTGGGGGCGGCTATGCGATCGTCCATTACGAGAAGGGCGGCGTGACGCGCAGCCTTCATGTGATGATTGCGTCCCTTTCGCCGGAAAAGAAAGATAATCCCGAATTTATATGGCGTGCGATAAGTTCGAAGTTCGAGAGTTTCGAGGAATTTCAAGCGGCTCTCAGCAACAGAGACCTGGACGATACCTTCGAATACCAGCATTAATCCTTTAATCTTAGAGCAAGCAGGTAACCACTTGACGCCCCTTTCGTTTTAGTATACTGTAATAGTGTGATATAACGCTATTACTAATTAGGGTTTATTATGACGACGGACCGGAACCGCATTCGCGTCGCGCTTCAAAAAAGCGGCCGCATGGCCGAAGGTAGCCTGAACTTACTGAAGAATTGCGGCCTGCATGTGGCTCGGGGCAAGGACCAGCTCTTGTGCCGCATCAAGGAATTGCCCATCGATGTTTTGCTCGTGCGCGATGACGATATTCCTCATTTTGTGAATAGCGGCATTTGCGATCTTGGCATTGTCGGCGAAAACGTTTTCGCCGAAGAAAAGAATGGAACGGCCAATTTTGACGCGGTTATTCTGGAACGTTTGGGGTTTTCGGCTTGCCGTCTTGTCATTGCGGTGCCGGAAGAGGATCCCGCGAACAACGTGGCGGGCTTGGCAAACAAAACCATTGCCACGTCATACCCGCATCTTCTGCAAGCTTTTCTAAATGAGCAAAACGTCGCCGCCTCGACGCTTGAAATGACGGGGTCTGTCGAGGTCGCGCCGCGTCTGAAAATTGCCGATGCCATTTGCGATATTGTCGCGTCTGGCGCGACTCTGGCCGCGAACGGTCTGCGCGAATTAACGACCGTCTTATACAGTGAAGCCCTGTTAATCCGTTCGAATCGGAAGATTCCAACCGAAAAGGAAACCATAATCCAAAGACTTGTCGCCCGTATGCGTGGGACAATTCAGGCCGAAGATAGCAAGTACATCATGTTACATGCGAATAAAGGGCGTCTTGAAGAAATTATTGAACTGCTGCCTGGCGCCGAATCCCCCACGATTGTTCCCTTGCAAGGATGTAAAGACAAATTAGCCGTTCATGCCGTTTGCCGTGAATCCGTATTTTGGGAAACGATGGAACAGTTACAAGAAGCGGGCGCAAGCTCGATTCTTGTTTTGCCGATTGAGAAAATGATGGCTTAGGAAAATGATATGCAAAATATCACTGTTCGGGGCGATAATACACGCCACATGATTAAATCCTGCTTTAAATCTGTCGGCGGTGCATTGCCCCAGACTCTCCCGCAGGTGGGCCGCGCAGTTCCATCAACAAAAGGGGTCTTATGATTGCTGTCATCGATAGCGGCATAGCGAACCTGACATCGGTCATGGCGGCCTTGAATCGTTTGGGCGCTGAAGCTGAAGTTACAACTAACCTGACCATTATAAAAAAAGCAGACTATATCATTTTACCCGGCGTGGGTGCGGCTGCGCCGGCCATGAGCCGGCTCCAAAGGTTGCAGTTAGTTGAGTTGTTACGATCGTTAACACAGCCGGTTCTGGGCATATGCTTGGGCATGCAACTGTTATTTGAACACTCGGATGAAAGCGGCGGGGTTTCCTGTCTTGGTCTTTTTCCCGGTAAAGTGAAAATGCTTCCGGCATCGCCGGAAACGCCCGTGCCGCATATGGGCTGGAATCAGTTGATTTTTAAACAGAATAATCATCCTCTCTTGCGCAATATACCCGAAGGCTCGTATGTCTATTTTGTGCATAGTTTCGCGGCCCCGGTGACTTCCCAGACGGTTGCCGGCACATTGTATGGCCTTGAGTTCATGGCCATGGCGTCGGTGCGGAACTTCATGGGGTGCCAGTTTCATCCTGAGAGATCGGGAAAGGTTGGCAGCCAGATACTCGGCAACTTTCTAAGGGTATGACGCATGGAAATTCTTCCCGCTATCGATTTGCAAAACGGTCAGTGCGTTCGTCTGACTCAAGGCAACTTTTCATCGACCACGGTCTATGAAAACGATCCGCTCCGGCAGGCCCATAAATTCATGGAAGGCGGCGCTGAATGGCTGCATGTGGTCGATCTTGATGGCGCCCGGTCAGGCGAAATAAAGCAGCTTAATATCATCGCCGCTCTTGCGCGGCAAAAAGCGCTTAAAATACAGATGGGCGGCGGCATCCGAAATGAAGAAACAATCGAAAAACTGCTGCATGCTGGTGTTGCGCGCGTTATTGTTGGCAGCCTTGCCATCCGCAATCCCTTGCAGGTCAGATCGATATTGCAGCGGTTTGGCGCAGAACGCATTGTGTTAGCTTTCGATGTGCGCATGAATGATAAGAATGAACCCGAAGTCATGACGCAAGGCTGGCAAAAAGGCAGCGAAGTGTTGTTGTGGGATATTTTGTCTTTGTATGCCGAAAGCAACGTTCAGTACATCTTATGTTCCGATGTGGGCCGTGATGGTACGCTGGGGGGGGCGAATATCGAACTTTACACCGCGTTGCGAAACCGTTGGCCGAAATTCAGTATTTTGGCGTCAGGCGGCGTAAGGGATTTGAAAGATCTTCAGGCCTTGGCAGGTTTGGGCGTTGCCGGTGCCGTTGTTGGCAAGGCTGTATATGAAGGGCATATTGATTTGGCTGAGGCCGTCAAAATCCTGAAAGGGTAAGGGAAAAACATTTTATGCTGGCCAAGCGGATTATTCCCTGTCTGGATGTTAGGGACGGCTTTGTCGTTAAAGGGGTACGGTTTCGCCAGCATGAGAAGGTTGGCAAAATTATCGATCTTGCCCGGCGTTATCGCGATGAAGGCGCTGATGAACTTGTTTTTTACGATATAACCGCTAGCAGCGAAGGCCGCACGGTCGATCGCCATTGGGTCGCCCGTTGCGCGGAGGTTCTGGATATTCCTTTTTGTGTCGCGGGCGGAATTCGAACCTTGGAGGATGCGAGGGCTATTTTGGCTGATGGTGCGGATAAGATATCCATCAATTCGCCGGCGCTTGAGAATCCAAACCTGATCTGCCGTCTTGCGGCCGAATTCGGTTCCCAGTGCGTGGTTGTGGGGATCGACAGTCGTATCGAAGACGAAGATTATCGTGTTTACCAATACACCGGCGATGAAAAAAAAACAGTCCCGACAAAACACAAAACGCTTGATTGGGTGCGCGAAGTGGCGGAGCGAGGCGCCGGTGAAATAGTCCTGAACTGCATGGACAAGGACGGCATGCGCGACGGTTATGACTGTCAGCAGCTTCGCCTTATCCGCAGCAATATCAGTATTCCTCTTATCGCTTCAGGCGGCGCTGGCGAGCTCGAACATTTTAAAGCCGTTTTCCACGACGCGAATGTGGATGGGGCGCTGGCTGCCGGAATTTTTCACAGAGGTTATTTGACAATTGGCGCCGTCAAACAGTTTCTCGACGCGCAGCGCATACCGGTGCGTCTTTCATGAAAACATCGATGGCATGGAAAGACTTTAATGACGCGGCCGTCAACTGGGCAAAAGGTGATGGGCTTGTCCCGGTTGTTGTGCAGGACGTCTCAAGTTTGCGCGTGCTGATGCTGGGCTATGTTAATCAGGAAGCTCTGCGGACAACATTGCAAAACGGCCTTGTAACTTTTTTCAGCCGAAGCAAACAAAGACTCTGGCAAAAAGGCGAAAGCTCAGGGCACGTGCTCCGCTTGAAAAACCTGAAAATGGATTGCGATGCTGACACGCTTTTGATGCTCGTAGAGCCGGAAGGCCCTGTTTGCCATCAGGGCACACGCACCTGTTTCGGCGAAGACGAAGCCCCAAGCCTTGCCACGCTGGCTGATCTGGCGGCCGTTATACGAGCGCGTCGCCTGGCACCGAAAGAGGGCAGCTATACAACCTCTTTGTTCAACGCGGGGACCACACGCATTGCGCAAAAAGTTGGCGAAGAGGGCACAGAAGTCGCCCTTGCGGCGGCCACTGGCAGCGCGGAATTAGCGGCGGAAGCTGCTGATCTTCTCTATCATCTTTGGGTAATGCTGGAAGCCTGTGGCGTTGATATGCTGGATGTGATGAGCGTTCTGCACGATCGTGCGTCTCGTCACAAGAAGTAGCCACATAAAAAAGCCGCCCTTTGGGCGGCTTAGTCTAGCGGGAGAGATAACCCAAATCCGCACAACTTCTTAGCGTGCGTTAGGCAATAGCTTTCGTCGTCTTAACCGCCTCCCCTGTGGCCGTAAGCCCCACGCGCAGATAGGCGACCGAAGCGGCCGATGGGATCTGCGTTTGCACTTGACCGTCGCTATCTAGATACTGGAGGATCATAACGCCGGCCACGGGATCTGATTTAATAACGGGTGAAAGGCGCTGTATGTGCTGAACCCCTGTTGATACCGCCTCTTCGGGCTTAGGCGCAGCCGAAGCGCTCGCTGCAGCATGCCTCACGCTCGCGCTGACCGTTGGTCCAATGGCGCCAACAACTTCGGACATATCTTCCTCTCTCAATCCATTTTTAGGCCCGTTCGCAGCCGGGATAACCTCCTGTCATCACGTGAAGGTTACGAACCAACCCAAAAACAACGTCTCAAAAAAACTTCGTCAGCATTAAAAAATTAAACCAAACTTATTCTTTATATAATAACCGATTTTTTTTATCTTGACAAGGAAAACTTATTTGATCTCACCTAGTAAAAGCTGGAAAAAAGCAATAAACGTTACCATTATGTTGATGTTTTATTAACGAACTGTTAGTGATAAAAAAATCTTTCTTCTTTTCTAACAAGGACTCATCTGCTTGCCCCAATCTTTAGCCCTCACTTGGGCTCTTTCCACGATTTCCGGTTACGGGATTTATGGTCTACAAATCGCGCTGCAGTTCTTGAGGAATGGCGGGGGCCAATTCGTGTGCACGCATCAGCCAGGATATGTGATGCTGCCGGCCCTGACACAGCGTCGGCTTAATCCTGTATTGGAACTGGCGGCCAAAATTGGCAGCTTTATGAAGCAAAACCCCAACGAAACCTTGGCGTTTGACCACGCGGTTTTGCACGCGGTGGGCAACGATTTTGCCGGTTTCGAGGGGCAGGATCGCGTTTTCGGAAAACCGAATGTCGGATGCGCGGCAATCGAGCATAAAATTTTCAGTCCGCACGCGCGCGAGGTTGCGCGCGGTTATAACATGTTCATCGCCATTTCGCGCTGGAACGAAAAATTTTTACGCGAACTTGATATCGGATCCGTGCATCTTTGCTATCAAGGCATTGATGGAAGCCTGTTTTTCCCGGGACCGGCAACGGGATTATGGCGCGATCGCTTTGTCGTGTTTTCCGGCGGGAAATTTGAATTTCGAAAAGCGCAGGATATTGTCGTTAAAGCCTATAAAATTTTTCAGGACCGGCATCCGGAAGCGCTATTGGTGACGTGTTGGCAAAATCTTTTACCGATTGATCCAGCTCCCTTTCGATTGGCTGGTCATTGTCAGAATGTTCCCGAAAATGACGGGAAAACCCTGCAAATTACGGCGTGGCTGCGCCAGCAAGGGTTGCCGGAAAACAGCTTTGTCGATCTGCCTTACACGCCGAATATGTTAATGCCTTTTGTGTTACGTGAATGTGATGCCGCGATTTTTCCCAATCGATGTGAAGGCGGGACGAATCTCGTCGCGATGGAAGCGATGGCGTGTGGCGTTCCGACCTATGTTGCCAACAACACCGGGCAGAAAGATCTCGTCGAATTTTTGGGTTGTGGTGCTTTTAATACACAACAACCCGTGAAAGCTTCACCCGGCCTGTCGAGTGTAGAGGATTGGGGCGAAACAGATGTTGATGAAGTTGTTGCCGCGTTTGAAAAAATTTATTCATTTCGCGAAGATGCGCGCCGAGAGGCTTTGGTTGTGGCGGAGAAAGTCAAAGGTTGGGATTGGTCGCTCATGAACGAAAAATTTTTGAAAATTGTGTGTTAATTTTCTTGTTTTTCAATACGCTCAGTAAATAAAAAATCATTATTTTTAGGACAAGAGCGGCAAAATTTGCCTTCTAGTAATATGCCTTATTTTCCTACTAGGCAAAATTTGCCTAGTTACGGACTGTCTGTGGGTTCTTTCCACGTTTATTTCCTTGATATAGCTCAAGCGATTCGGGTGGCACGCTTTTCGCAAGGAATATCACGCCGTTAAGCCGATCTTCACTTTTCGGAACTATGGTTAACGGCAATTAACCCCCGCGGAAGGAGTCCGCGATTACTCTTGAAAGGAGTTCTCACTATGGCAATCGGTAGTATCTCTCTAAGCGCGTCGGCACGCCAGAACCTGTTGTCGCTGCAAGGCACAGCAAAGTTACTGCAAACGACGCAAAACAACCTTGCTACGGGTAAGAAGGTTAACACGGCTCTCGATAACGCCACGTCCTTCTTCGCGTCTCAAGGCTTCTTAAACAGCGCAAACGACTTGGCGAACTTAAAAGACAACATGTCAACGGCGCTGCAGACCATCAAGTCGGCATCTGACGCAATCAGCTCAATTTCGGGCGTTATCTCGCAGATGCAAGGTATTGCGAACTCAGCGCTTCAGACATCGTCAGCTTCAGCTCGTGCCGGTTATGCGACACAGTTTGACGATTTGCGGACGCAGCTCGACAATCTTGTGGCAGACTCAACCTTCAACGGCACAAACCTGCTGCAAACCACAGTCAACAGCTTGACGGTCTACTTCAACGCCTCGAACACGACATCGTTGACGGTTACTGGCGTGAACGTGACCAGTACCGGTCTTGGTGTTGTTGCATCCACGGGCAGTTGGGCAACGGACGACGCGATTAAAACGTCCCAGTCGTTGCTGCAAACAGCGTTGACAACCTTACGTACTGACTCAGCTGCGTTTGGTAACAACAACACCCTGGTGCAAACACGTCAGGACTTTACGTCAAGCCTGATCAACACCCTGCAAACAGCGTCGGACAACCTCGTGTTGGCCGATACCAACGAAGAAGGCGCGAACTTGCAAGCCCTGCAAGCCCGCAACCAGTTGGGTATTGTTGCTCTGGGTATTTCAGGTCAGATGGCGCAGGCCATTCTGAAGTTGTTCTAGTTGAGATGGGGAGAGTGGGGTTTGCCCCACTCTCTCTCCTCTTGATTGCAGGCCGCTGCAGCCGGAAGGCGGCATAAAAAAGGAGCCGGCAGTTATCTCGAAGGAGTCGGGACATGCCATTAAAAATACGCGTTAAGCCCGAAGGCAAAATATTCGCCGGTGGCGCTGTTCTTAAAAATGTCGGTTCTCGTCCCGCCGATCTTCTCATTCTCTCCGACAGTCCGGTCTTGCGCGAAGACTACATGATGAACATTGATCGCCGTGACGAGTCGGACGCAAGCAATGTGTATTTTCTTCTTCAGGTCATCTATCTATTCAAAGGAAAAGGGCAGCCGCTTGATCATCTGGTTGTGGAAACCATAAAAAGTTTCGGCGCTCTTTATCCGCATCTTAACGATTGTGTGACACAAATCATCGCCCATCTCGAAGCGGGCGAACCGTTTAAAGCGCTTCGGCTTGGCCATAAGCTGTTGGCGGATTATCAAAAACAGGAGCAAACCCCGCCCAAAATCACGCCGGCAAGAACCGAGCACATGGGCGATTCAATTGCAGCACCGGTATCTTAAGGGAGGACAACATGAGTATCCGCGGAAGTGAAAAACACAACTCTTACACAGCGCACCAGCGTAGCGATGAGACAGTGCGTGAAACGGAGGCGCGCGCGCTGCTTAGTTGTGCGAGCCGCCTTGAAGCGGCGCGTAAGCCGGACTGCAGCATGGACGACTATATCAGCGCCATTAAACACAATCAGCAGCTGTGGACAATTTTTCAGGTTTGCCTGTGTGAGCCGGATAACCAGTTGCCGCGTGACCTCAAGGTCCTTCTCTTGAATTTGAGCCGTTATGTTGACAAGGTTAGCTTCCGCGCGCTGACGGAATACAATCCGGACCTGCTTCAAAGCCTGATTGGGATCAATCGCAATATTTCCGCAGGCCTTAGCGTGAAACAGAATACGGGCGCTGTCGCGGGCGAGTCTGTTGTGTCGTCTGTTCCGCAAAATTATCAGTCGGTAATGACGACCGCCTGAGATTATTCAGGAATAATAAAAGTTTCTTCATCTGTCGGGCGTATGGACTCAGGCGAGGAGGTGTTTTCGGCTAACGCGGTCCACCCTTGCCCCCCAAGAACTTGCATCGGCCGGAAACGTTCCTTGTAGGCCATTTTACGCGCTGTCGAAATCCAGTAACCGAGATAGACATAAGGAAGGTCACGACGGGCCGTCTCGGATATCAATGTCAAAATAAGCTGTATGCCTAAACTCCGGCGCGGAAAATCCGGATCAAAGTAACTGTATACGGCCGAAAAACCGTCCTGGACGAGATCGGCAACAATGGCTCCCATCAGCGAACCGGGTTGGCCTGAGGCCGAGGAGGCGCGAAGAAGATAAAGGCATGTATTCGCCTCGCCCTCTTTCAGCATGGCAATAAAATCATCGGGCGTCATATGTGCCATATCGCTGTCGGCATGGCGAGATTTTTGATAACGGATAAAAAGACGGTAGTGTTCGTCTGTAACATCGGTGTCCGTTGTTTCGAGAACCAGATCGCGGTTGATCTGCGCGATGCGCCGCAGAGAATACGACGGCTTGAAAGAATTGACGGGGATGCGGACAGGCGTACAGGCGGTACAGGACGTGCACACCGGACGGTAAACAATATCATGGCTACGCCGGAATCCGGAGCGTGTCAGGATTGAGTTAATCTCGCTGTCGGTGGTCGTGTCGCCGGTCAGGCGGGTAAAAAGTTTACGTTCGACACGGTCAGGAAGATAGGGACAAGGCAAAGGGCCTGACAGATAAAACTGCAGCAGTCGGGCGAGGCCAGGCGGAATAATGGACATATTCCATCTTTACCACCGGTATTCTATTGAAGAAAGACTGGGCTATCCCAAAAAACCGCTGAAAGCTTATGCCAAGCAGGCGGCTTGTTCCAATTCAAGCTGATTTTCTTGAGTTTCAGCCGTTAAAGCCGGGTACAGGCGGACAATCTCCACGTTTGGTTTGTAACAATGCCCGGAGGGCGTGACGACGATGTTTTGCTCCAAAACCCTGAGAAAATGGCGATAAAGAGCCTCTTCATCTTCGGGCGAAAGCATCTCTTTTTGGTCGTCGGTTTCCATAACCAAAGCGCGGACAAGCTTGCCAAAACGTTCCGCGATGTAACCGGTGCCGGGCGCGGTAAAATCGATGATACACCAGTCGATACCGTTGCGGCGTTCGCAGCGGCGCGAGACGAAAATCTCCCGGCCATGGACGAGAAAGATACGGCCGAAGGGCGAAAGCGTGCTGTCAACCGTGACGACATCAGGATCAACGGAAGTTAGGGCCAGAAAGCTCAGAAGATTGTTTGGGTCGAGCGTTGCAATATTGAACATCATTAATCTCCGCAAAGGGTTTCCTAAAAAAACAAGTCCTTCAAAAACATCAAAACGACTATGAAGCGATAATAACCGAAGGCGTGTTACCTAAAAATGGTAAATATACTTTCTCGATAATTGGCAATTTCTTACTTTTAATAGGCAATCAATATAGTTATTAATGCATTAAGATGCAGAATTTATAGATAATTATATTTTAACCATTTGATGAAAAGAAATAAAGATCCGGATTGGAAAAAACCAATTTTAGGGATCTCTATAACAAATTATTCTTGTGGTTTTAAAGACTCGCCCGGGCTCGACGTTGGTATAGGAGTCTGTTGAAGCTCTGCTGGTGACAACGTTTGGCGCAGTAAAACGATACTAATACGCCTGTTTTTCGGATCTTTGGGATCTTGTGGCACAAGGGGATCACGATCGGATAATCCAACAACACGCGCGATACGCACGTCATTGACGCCCGCAAATACCAGTTCCCCGCGACTAACGTTGGCACGTTCGGTTGAAAGATCCCAATTATCACGACGTGAACCGGCCGGAAAGGGCGAACTATCCGTATGGCCAGTTACAGAAATTTTGTTGGGCAGGCGGGCGATGACTTTGCCAACAAGGCGAAGCAATTCGCGCCCTCGTTCGTAGGGTACAGCGCCACCTGACGGAAACATGGAGAATTTTTCACGGTCAACAATTTGAATGCGCAGGCCTTCTGGAGTTCGGTCGATAAGAAGTTGTTGTGCAAGTTCTTGTAGGCCTGGAGTTCCTTCAATTGCTTTTTTCAGTGTTGTTTCAGCAGCCTTGAAGTTTTCTTCTTCGCGCTTCATGGCATTGGCCAAAGCCTGCTCATCTTGGGGCGCATGGGCTCCTTCGGGAGGATTCAGCTGATCTTGCGTTTGCGAGGCGTTAGGATCCTTACCGCTACCGCTAACTATTTTATCGCTTTTTCCCGGCGTTTCTTCTTCACCTTCCTCGCCCTGTCCGACTGTCGGTACGGTTTGATCTTCGGAAGACGGTGGAGATGCATAGGAAAGCTGGGCACCTGTTGTAGAAATGCTTTGCCCCCCCATAACACCGCCCGCCCCACTTTCCGAACGCGATATGCCGACAGGCGCAAAATAATCGGCGATGCCTTTGCGTTGATCTGATGTGGTTACGTTGAGGAGCCACATCAACAGAAAGAATGACATCATAGCGGTGACGAAGTCAGCATAGGCCACTTTCCACGATCCCCCGTGGTGTCCGGCATGACCGCCTTTCTTTTTGCGGCGTATGATAATGATAGGTTTTTGGGGATCGGCCATGTTTCAGCCTATGATGGCGCGGGCAAGGCTTGCGTTGCTTCTTCCACTTCAGTAAAGCTTGGGCGCACGTCCGTGAGAAGTGTTTTGCGTGCGTATTCCACTGCGATTGAGGGCGCAAAGCCCTGAAGATTGGCCAACAAGCCGACTTTCATGCACTGGTAATATTTGGATTCAGCCTTTAATTTTTGATCGATATAACGAGCGATAGGGCCGACAAAGCCATAACCACTCCAGACGCCCATAAATGTGCCAACGAGTGCCCCACCAATTAATCGCCCCAGTACTTCGGGCGGTTCAGTAATAGCGCCCATGGTGTGGATGACGCCCAAGACAGCGGCGACAATACCAATGGCGGGCAAACTATCGGCCACGGCATTGATGGCGTCAACGATGGCCTGTCCTTCGGAATGGTGGACCTCAATTTCCTCGTCCATCAAGGCTTCAAGCTCGTAAGGTTTATCCGAACCGAGTGTGATGAGACGCACATAATCGCAGAAAAACACAACGGCATGGTGTTCTTTTAAAATACTTGGGAATGTCTGGAAAATCGAACTCTCTTCGGGGTTTTCGATGTGTGATTCCAACGCCAGCATGCCCTTGATTTTTGCCAGCTTGAACATCTGGTACATCATTGACAATAGGTCGATATAGGATTCCTTGTTGTAACGCGGCGCCTGTAAAAGCATTTTAAACGCTTTTGTCGTGCGGCCGATAACAACCTTTGGATTCCCGATAATAAAACCGCCAATAGCGGTGCCTCCCATAATCAGTATTTCCAATGGTGCGGCCTTGCCGAGTACGGACAAGTGCCCGCCCTGTAGCACGTAGCCAACAAGGGTGCAGCCAACGACGGTTAGGAGTCCGATGAGGAACGTCATGTACGCATGCACACACAAAAGTTTCCGGAAGCGGGACGGCCACCAGAATCACTTTAAATAATAAGCATCTAGATCGTTAAAATCGTTTTAACAATTCGGGTATAGTGCGTTTACGGACCCAGTCGGCGCGCGCAAGGAGCCCGTTTCGACCGGGCCGCGTCCTCATTCGGAGGCCGTTTGAACGGGTTGCGTACAAAAAAAGGCCGCGGGTTACGCCGCGGCCTTTTGCTTTTGGATAGGCTCAGGTTCTTAAAAGTCCATATCGCCCATGCCGCCCATGCCGCCGTGGCCACCGCCCGGAGGCGCTTTCTTTTCCGGCTTGTCGGCAATCATGGCTTCGGTGGTGATCAAGAGGCCCGCAACGGACGCCGCATTCTCAAGCGCGACGCGCACGACTTTCGTCGGATCGACGATGCCGGCTTTTATCATGTCGACATATTCGCCCTTCTGCGCGTCGAAGCCGAAGTTGGTATCCTTCTGCTCCATCAGACGGCCGACGACGACCGAACCATCCATGCCGGCGTTGTTGACGATCTGGCGAACGGGCGATTCAAGCGCGCGGCGGACAATATCGATACCGCGGCGTTGATCGTCATTAGACCCGCGCATTTTTTCCAGCGCGCGGATGGCATAGAGAAGGGCCGCGCCACCGCCGGCGACAAGGCCTTCCTCGACAGCCGCGCGTGTTGCGTGCATGGCGTCGTCAACGCGATCCTTGCGCTCCTTGACTTCGACTTCCGTCGCGCCGCCGACACGAATAACAGCCACGCCGCCGGACAGCTTCGCCAGACGCTCCTGCAGCTTCTCGCGGTCGTAATCCGAGGTTGTTTCCTCGATCTGCGTGCGAATCTGTTCGCAACGGGCTTCAATATCCTTCTTCTTCCCCGCGCCGTCGATGATCGTGGTGTTGTCCTTGTCGATGCGGACTTTTTTTGCGCCGCCCAGCATATCGAGCGTGACGTTCTCCAGCTTGATGCCGAGGTCTTCGGAAATAACCTGGCCGCCAGTGAGGATGGCCATATCTTCCAGCATTGCCTTGCGGCGATCGCCGAAACCAGGCGCCTTCACGGCCGCGACCTTCAGGCCGCCGCGCAGTTTGTTGACGACGAGCGTGGCCAAAGCCTCGCCCTCGACTTCTTCCGCGACGATAAGCAACGGCTTGCCTGATTGCACAACGGCTTCAAGAATCGGCAGCAACTGCTGCAGACCCGACAGCTTCTTCTCGTGGAAGAGAATGTAGGGGCTGTCCAATTCGCACAGCATCTTTTCGGCGTTCGTGACAAAATAGGGCGAGAGATAGCCACGGTCGAACTGCATGCCTTCGACGACATCCAATTCCGTCTCGAGGCTCTTGTTCTCTTCGACCGTGATGGGCGATTCATGCCCAACTTTGCCCATGGCTTCGGCGATCTTCTGGCCAATTTCCTTCTCGCCGTTGGCGGCAATTGTGCCGACTTGGGCGATTTCATCGTTGCTGGCGACTTTGCGTGAGCGCGCCTTCAGGTCTTCGACGACCTTTTCAACGGCGGCTTCGATGCCACGCCGCAGGTCCATCGGATTCATGCCGGCAGCAACCGCCTTCACGCCCTCGACGGCAATCGCGCGAGCGAGAACGGTAGCTGTTGTCGTGCCGTCGCCGGCGCGATCCACGGTCTTGCTCGCCACTTCGCGCACCATTTGCGCGCCCATGTTTTCGAAATTGTCGGGAAGCTCGATTTCCTTCGCAACCGTCACGCCGTCCTTGGTGATGCGTGGCGCGCCGAAGCTTTTTTGAATGACGACATTACGTCCCTTGGGGCCCAGCGTAGCCGATACGGCATCGGCCAGCATATTTACGCCGCGCAACATGCGGTCGCGCGCGTCGACCGAGAAGCGAATTTCTTTAGCAGCCATTGTTTTATCCTTTCATTGCGTTGGTTATTTCTTAAAGCATTCAGGGATCAGGGATCAGCATTCAGGAAAATAATTCTGTCCCGAATGCTGAATGCACAATGCTGACCCCTATTTTTTTCCTTTCGCCGTGACTTCAACGATGCCCATGATGTCGGACTCTTTCATGATCAGGTATTCTTCCCCATCGATCTTGACTTCCGTGCCGGACCACTTGCCGAACAGAATGCGGTCGCCCTTTTTGACGTCGAGCGGGACGATCTTGCCGGATTCATCGCGGGCGCCGGGACCGACGGCGATGATCTCGCCTTCTTGGGGCTTTTCCTTGGCGGTGTCGGGGATGATGATGCCGCCGGTCGTACGCTCTTCGCTCTCAAGGCGGCGCACAACCACGCGGTCGTGAAGGGGACGGAATTTCATCAGTACAGCTCCTGTTGTTGCCGGAACATTCGTTCCGTTTGTTAAACGATCTGTGCCGAAAGGGTTTTGTTTCAGGTTCGAACCGAACGCAATACCCATAACGGCCAGGCCTTTAGCACTTGGGGCCTGTGAGTGCTAACCATCTAGGCGCTTCAAGGAGGGGATTCAAGAGGTTGCTGGAAAAAATTAGTGTTGGGAGGTAAAAGTCCCTTATATTGCAATAAGATAGCATTTTTTAACCGGATAATGGTACGATGCTGTTCGCAATTTTATAGGAATGAGGATTTTATGAGTACCGATAAAAAATCAACAAACCCCCCATCAAAAAACCGCTGAAGCCGGAGCCGGAAACAGCAGCTAAGCCAACGCAAGCTGATGAACCGGATGAAATTACGCCTGGATTTAAGGGCCTTGTTGAGAAAGCCATTCAAAAACACAAATCATTATTGAGAAAGCTTGCGCAATGAATCAACCGAAATGGTTGGGGCTAAATCAGGTTTTATTTATTCACCAGAAAGTTATTGATTACACTGGCGGCTCCCGCTTGGTCCGTGATCAACGGTTGCTTGAATCCGCAATTAACCGCCCCAAGAACCTATATGCGTATCAGGAAGACTGCGATCTTTTTGATTTAGCGGCGATGTACGCCGGAAGGCATTGGGCGCGATCACGCTCTTGTCGATGGAAACAAGCGAACGGCCGTTGTGTCTATGGAAGTGTTTTTGCGGAAAAATGGTTTGACGATGGACGTCAAAAATGAGGCCGAGCAAGAAAGACTTATTGAAGACATATCCCAAGGCCGTGTTGGGTACAAAGAACTGGCTGAATACTTAAGAAACAATACACAGTTTTTAGCCAGAAACACGCATCACGCAGCACTTGCGGGCAATAAGGACGAAGGAAATAAAAACGGTCCTATTAGGCAACTTTCACGCCGACATCGCGCACCAGCCCTTACCCTTTAACGCTTGCTTATTGTTAACGATCCAGCCAGACAAAGAGCTGTGTAACTCCTTTTTTGTGTAAAGCTAAAGGTTAACGCATTTGCGAATAGCCGTTGCTTGCTTTTTTGCCATAAGCTCGCTACAAACCCAGCCTCAGTGCGGCGGTGCCCTAGACATGCCCGCCCGGCTAAATCCCCTTACGGGGACCAACAACAATCAATGGAGACCAAAATGTCTAAGATGAAGACCCACAGCGGGTCCAAAAAACGCTTTCGCGTTACCGGCAGCGGTAAAGTCAAAGCCGGCGCCACCCGCAAACGCCACAATATGCGCAAACGCCCCCAAAAGATGAAGCGCGAAGCGCGCCAGGGCCTGATCTTGTTCAAGGCCGATGGCGAAAATATCCGCAAACATTTTCTGCGCAAATAAAAGGGGGATCGTATCATGGCACGCATTAAACGGGGCGTCACAGGTCACGCCCGCCACAAGAAAGTCGTCAAGCAGGCCAAAAGCTATCGCGGCCGCGCCAGCACATGCTTCCGCGTCGCGATCGAAAAAGTCGAAAAGGCTCTGCGCTATGCTTACCGCGACCGCAAGGCCAAAAAGCGCGACATGCGCGCTTTGTGGATCATACGGATCAACGCCGGATCGCGCGAACACGGCCTCACCTACGCCCGATTTATGAACGGGCTCAAGCGCGCGGGCATCGGGCTGGATCGCAAACAGCTTGCTGAACTCGCGGCCACTGAGCCCGCCGCCTTCAAGGCGCTGGTTGAGCAGGCCAAGGCGGCGTTGAAAAAAGCCGCCTAATCCTTCAACCGGCGAAGTCCCGGAAACGGGAAAACGCTAACGGTAAGGATTAAGCAAATGTCTTCGGATCTCGAAACGCTCAAGAAAGAACTCGTGGCGGCCGTAGCGGGCGCCATGGATGCGACGGCGCTGGACGTCGTGCGCGTGAATGCGCTCGGCAAGAAGGGGCGCATTACGGAACTCATGAAAACGCTTGGAAACTTACCGCCGGACGAGCGCAAAGAGCAAGGGGCGGTGCTTAACGTCCTTAAGGATGAGATCGCGGCGGCCATTGCGGCGCGTCAGCAGGAGCTGGAAGCGGGCGATTTGCAGGCAAGGCTTGAGAGCGAACGCATAGACGTCACGCTTTCGCCGCGCCCCCAAGCCGAAGGCCGTATCCATCCTATCTCGCAAACGGTTGACGAGATTGTCACCATTTTCGCGAGCATGGGTTTCAATGTGGCGAAAGGGCCGGACATCGAGTCCGACTGGTATAATTTTACGGCGCTCAATATTCCGCCTGATCATCCGGCGCGGCAGATGCAGGACACATTCTATTTGCCGCAAACCGGCGAGCATCCGACGGTTTTGCGCACGCATACGTCGCCCGTGCAGATCCGCACGATGCTGAAGGAAAAACCGCCGATCCGCATCATCGTGCCGGGCCGCACATTCCGTTGCGACTATGATGCGACGCATGCGCCGATGTTCCACCAATTCGAAGGCTTGGTGATCGATGAATCCACGCACATGGGCCATCTGCGCGGTTGTTTGATGGATTTTCTGCGCGCGTTTTTCGGCATTCAGGATTTGCCCGTGCGCTTCCGCCCGTCGCACTTTCCGTTCACGGAACCCAGCGCCGAGGTCGATATCGGCTGCTCGCGCAAGGGCGGGGAACTGAAACTCGGCAATTACGGCGACTGGCTGGAAATCGCCGGTTGCGGCATGGTGCATCCGAACGTGCTGCGCAACTGCAACGTCGATCCGGAACGTTATCAGGGCTTTGCTTTCGGCATGGGGATCGAGCGCATCGCCATGCTGAAATATGGCATCCCCGATCTGCGCACGTTCTTCGAAGCGGATGTGCGCTGGCTGAAACATTACGGATTTGCGGCGCTGGATATTCCGAATCCGGCGTTGGGAGGTGGCGCATGAAATTCACTCTATCCTGGCTTAAGCAACATCTGGACACGAACGCGACGCTGAACGAGCTTTGCGACAAACTGACGGCCATTGGTCTTGAGGTCGAAGGAATTGAAGACCGCGCCCAAGCGCTCAGGCCGTTTATCGTGGCGCAGATTATCACGGCGGAAAAACACCCGAACGCGGACAAGCTCAAGCTTTGCACCGTCGATACCGGCAAGGAAAAGCTACAAGTCGTTTGCGGCGCGCCGAATGCGCGCGCGGGGCTTAAAGGCGTTTTGGCGCGTCCGGGCGATGTCATTCCCGAAACGGGCGAAGCTCTTAAGCTTTCCAAAATTCGCGGCGTGGAATCGCAAGGCATGATGTGCTCGGCCATTGAGCTCAAGCTCGGCGAAGATGCCGAAGGCATTATTGAGCTTCCAGCCGACGCGCCGCTGGGCGCGAATTATGTGCAATATGCGGGGCTTCAAGATCCCGTGATCGAAATCAACCTCACGCCAAACCGGCCGGATTGCGCGGGCGTACATGGTGTTGCACGCGATCTGGCTGCGGCCGGCATGGGCAAACTCAAAACGCAGGATATCAAGCCTGTCAAAGGCGCGGAACCAAGCCGCATTAAGGTCGCGCTGGATTTTCCGGCCGATCAGAAGAAAGCCTGTCCGCTTTTTGTCGGACGTTTAATTCGTAATATCAAAAACGGCCCAAGTCCTGCATGGCTCCAGCAGAAATTGTTGGCCATCGGGTTGCGCCCCATTTCGGCGTTGGTGGACATCACGAATTACCTGACGGTTGACAACGCGCGGCCTCTGCATGTGTTCGACGCCAACAAGATAAAGGGCAATCTGTGGGTGCGTCCGGCTAAGGGCGGCGAAAAACTCGCGGCGTTGAACGGCAAGGATTATACGCTTGAAGCCGGCATGACGGCGATTGGCGACGATACGGGCACGCTTAGCCTCGCGGGTATTGTGGGCGGTGTTTCGTCCAGCTGCGATGAAAACACGACGGCTGTGTTTCTTGAATCCGCATTATTCGATCCGATCCGCACGGCACGCACAGGCCGTGCGCTCCAGATTGTTTCGGATGCCCGTTATCGCTTCGAACGCGGCGTCGATCCGGCTTTTGCCGTTCCGGGGGCGGAGTTGGCGACGCAATTGATCCTCGATTTCTGCGGCACGAAAGAAACGGTTGTCAGCGAATTGTATATGGCAGGCGCGGTACCGGAAGACGTGCGCACGCTTGCCTATGATCCGAAGCAATGCCTTCAGCTTTTGGGCGTCGATGTGCCGGAAGCCGAACAAACAAAAATACTGACAGCGCTTGGGTTTAAGGTTGAAAGGAAGGGCGCGCAACTGGCCGTCACCATTCCTTCTTGGCGGAGCGATGTGCAGGGCGTGGCCGATATGACCGAGGAAGTCATCCGCATTAAGGGCTTTGAGCACCTTCAGGCCACCTCAATGCCGCGCACGCATGTTGTGACAACCGTGGCCATTGACAAACTGGATCAACGGGCCGGGCAAGCGCGTCGCGCTCTGGCGTCGCAAGGGCTTATGGAGGCCGTCACGTGGTCATTCATGCCGTCGGCCGTTGCTGAGAAGTTCGGCGCGATCGATCCCGCGCTGCGTTTGTCCAATCCGATCAGCACGGATCTTGACGTTATGCGCCCGTCCATTCTGGGCAACCTCATCATGGCGGCGAAGTGCAATGCCGATCGCGGCTTTGCCGACGTCGGTTTGTTCGAAGTCGGGCCGACATACCGGAACACGACCCCCGAAGGGCAGGACCTTGTCGCAACAGTTTTGCGTGCGGGCATGACTCCGCGTCATTGGGCGTCGCCGGCGCGCGCGGTCGATGCGTTCGACGCCAAAGCGGATGCGCTGGCGGCTTTGGCCGCTTGCGGCGCGCCCGTGGCCAACATTCAGGTTAGCGTGGATGCGCCAAACTGGTACCATCCCGGCCGTTCGGGCTGTTTAAGGTTAGGGCCAACGGTTTTGGGCTATTTCGGCGAAATTCACCCGGCTCTGCTTAAAGCCTGCGATGCCGAAGGCCTCATGGCCGGGTGCGAATTGTTCCTCGCGGCCATTCCGCAACCGCGCAGCGCGGGCACGGCGAAACCCTTGCTGAAACGGGATGCCTTGCAGCCCGTCGTGCGCGATTTTGCTTTTGTCACAGACGCCGATGTCGCGGCGGAAAAGCTGATCAAGGCGATCAAGAGCGCGGAAAAGAACTTTATCCGTGACGTGACGGTGTTCGATGTTTATGAAGGCGAACGCGTCGGCGCGGGCAAAAAGTCCATTGCGCTCAGCGTCACGCTTCAACCCGCTGACCATACGTTGACAGACGCGGAAATCGAAGACGTCGCCGCGCGCATTACCGCCGCGGCCGTAAAAGCGACAGGCGCGGTGTTGCGGAAATAAACCTACCGGGGTCTAGCCTTCAGTCCAACTCTATCAAAAGCTTGATAAAGTTTAGTGGCCGGAATGAAGGGAGCGCTTGGTTTTCCGGCGGCGTTGAACGATGTGTACTGTGAGCCGACTTCGCCTTCGTGGTTGATGATTTTGACGCTGACTTCGGCGAATCTTCCTGAGGAGTGGGCGTTGACTGTTTCAATGACAGCTTTGCCGGCAACATCTTTCGTGCGTTGATAAACATCGCAGATCTTGAACATCCGGCACACATCTTCTGGTGTCTGTGTTTTTCCGTTATTTTTTTTACTTTTCGTCATATTATTTCCCCGAAAATATTCGCAGCATCACTTTTCTAGTATCAATAGAATCCCGGAATGAAACGAGGAAAAGCAATCCAACATATTAAATTTGTTGGTTAATTGCGGCTTGATGTGTCCCTTTACAGAACAGCCCCTCCTTCCTAGTATAACAGCCATGAAAAAACAACTCCTCGTCCTTCTTTTGGGTGTGGTCCTGACCGCTTGTGCGTCCGAGCCGCCCCGTCCCGGCTCCATCCAGCTCGATTATAGCTCTCTGGGAAAAATTTATCTGAACACCCAGGACATAAAAGTGGCTGACCGCACCAACGCGCTGAAAAAGCCACCCAACATCGGGCATTTATTCCGGCCGACATTGGCTGAGGCGGTTAACCAGTGGACAAGCGATAGGCTGCAAGCCGTGGGCAAGGATGGTCATGCGACGCTTGTCATCAAGGAAGCCAGTGTCGTTGAAAAGCCGCTGCCCATAACAAAAGGCGTCGACAGTTGGTTTAACCGTCAACAGGCGGCAAAATATCTGGCGCGCCTTGAGGTGGAGATCAGCGCGCAGACGCCCGTCAATCACACGAATGGCTTTGCGTCGGCGCACGCCACACATGCCGTGACTTTGCCGGAAAACCCAACCGAGGCTGAAAAACTTGACGCGTATCGCATTCTTCTTGATGGGCTTATGGTGGAGCTGAACCAGAACCTCGAAAAAGCCATGCGTCAGCATATGGCGCCGTTCATTACGGATCAGGTGCCGTCGGGAAATTATGCGCCGGCGGGTTCGGACACCATGCTGCCGCCTACCATTCGATAAAGGTTTTCTAGTCAAGGACTCCTGTTGACCTCATGGCGGCTGGCTCAATCGCACGAGAGATTCATCTCTTGCCTCCCCGAGGTCACCGGGTTCGTCCGCTTGCGCTAACCATTCTAACGCTCGCGCCGTTTGTCTTCGGCGCTTTGGCGTTGTTGCTTGGGCAAGACGCCAATTGGGATCTACGTAATTACCACTGGTATAACGCGTACGCTTTTCTGAACGATCGCTATGGGCAAGACCTGCTACCTTCGCAAACGCCGTATTTTTACAATCCAATACTCGATGTGCCTTTCTATTGGCTGGGAACGCATGTTTCGGCGCGGGTTGCGGCTTTTGTTCTGGGAACGGTGCAGGGGCTGAATTTCATCCTTCTTTTCATGCTGGCACATGTAAGTCTTATTATTCCCAATCCGCGCCATAAGGTCGTCGTGTGTTCGCTTTTGGCCGCGCTCGGGATGTTGGGCGGCGGCGGTATTGCCCAAATTGGCGTGACGTTTTACGACAACGTGACAAGCCTTGGCCTTTTTGCTTCGGCCATGATCGTTGTTCGGCATTTCGACAAGCTGATGAACGGACTTTGGCATCGCGCGGTTCTGCTGGCCGCTTTTGCGGGTTTTCTGGCCGGGTTGATGATGGGCTTGAAATTGCCCAGCGTTATTTTTTGTATCGGGTTGTGTTTTTCCCTTCTTTTTGTCGCTGGTCCAATTCACCGACGGTTTCTTATAAGTTTTACGTTTGGGCTCGGCGTGTTGACAGGAATTGCGGTTTCGCTTGGTTATTGGGCGTGGTTTCTGGACACGAACTTTGATAGCCCGCTGTTCCCTTATTTTAACGATTTATTTAAATCCCCCTATGCGCCTCTGACGTCAGCGCGCGACACGCAATTTATTCCGCGAAATATACATGATTTCTTCCTGTTTCCTTTTATCATTGCTGACAATCCCTTGCGAACAGGCGAAATCCCGTGGCGCGATTGGCGGATTCCGATCCTCTATGCGCTTCTGCCGTTGGCGGTTCTCGTGTGCCTTTTTTTCGGCCGAAGCACCAAGGGCCACGGTCAAATGGCTGTGCCGAACCCCGCGCGTTATCTGTTATGGACGGCCGTCATTTCCTATGCCGTATGGCTGGTGATGTTCGCGATTTACCGGTATGTCCTGCCTCTTGAGATGATCGCGCCCCTGCTGATTGTCTTTGCTGTAGGCCTGTTGCCGCTTCGTATTCAAACACGAAGCCTTCTGGCGGCCGGCGTGTTGTTGCTCATCGCCGTTACCATCCGTCCAGGAAACTGGACACGGTTGCCCCACTGGCTTGAACATAGCGTCGAAGCGGAAATACCGGCCTTGCCGGATAAGACGGACGCCATGGTCCTTATGACCGGGTTCGAGCCGTTTTCCCACGTTGTCACGCTTTTCCCGCCATCCATGTCCTTTGTACGCCTTCAAAGTAATTTTTCCAGTCCGGATGAGAATAAAGGCATTAACGCTATCCTTTGGGAACGGCTGAAGGCGCATAAAGGGCCCTTTATGCTTCTTGCCCCCTCATGGCAAATTGATCTAGCTAGGGGGGCTCTGAGTTATTTTGGCCTCACATTATTGCCGCAAACATGCCAAAAAGTTACCGATCGGCTTTATCATACGAAGCTTGTCTTATGCGATGTAAAACGAACATAGCGGTGATTTATGACTGAACCCTTTCGAACGGCTGTTCTCATTCCCTGTTACAACGAGGAAACAGCAATCGCTAAAGTCGTTGACGATTTCCGTCGAGCGTTGCCGGATGCGGTAATTTACGTTTACGATAACAACTCGCGCGACCGGACAATCGATGTGGCGTGCGCGGCCGGCGCGGTTGTCCGCGTCGAACCGCTGCAAGGAAAAGGCAATGTTCTGCGGCGCATGTTCGCGGATATCGAAGCGGACATTTATGTTTTGGTGGATGGCGACGCGACTTACGACGCGGCTTCGGCGCCAAAAATGATCAAGGCTTTGCTCGACGGGCCGTTGGACATGGTCAACGGGGCACGTGTTACGAACATCCAGGAAGCATACAGACCCGGTCATCGGTTCGGCAATTGGCTGTTGACGAGCATGGTCGCGTGGATTTTTGGCAATCGCTTTTCCGATATGCTTTCCGGTTACCGCGTTTTTTCGCGGCGTTATGTAAAAAGTTTTCCGGCGCTGGCGGTCGGATTCGAAACGGAGACGGAGCTTACGGTTCATGCATTAGAATTGCGCATGCCAACGGTCGAAATGGGGACTCCCTATAAAGACCGACCTGTCGGTTCAGTCAGCAAGCTAAGTACGTTCAAGGATGGCTTCCGGATCTTATGGACGATTGTTGTGCTGGTTAAGGAAGAAAGACCCATGCAGTTCTTTTCATTATTGGCCGCGTTTCTGGCGATTTTTTCGCTTGTGCTAATTGTCCCCATTTTGTCTGAATACGTCGAAACCGGATTAGTCCCGCGTTTGCCCACGGCCATCTTGTCGATGGGCATGATGATCTTGTCTTTCCTGAGCCTTTCCTGCGGCCTGATCCTTGAAACCGTGACACGTGGCCGCCGTGAAATGAAACGGATGCGTTACCTGAACATTCCAGCCCCTCAAAAACCTTGATTAATCGCGACGTCATTGTTCAGTTTCTGAAGTTCGGGGTCGTCGGCGTCATCGGTTTCGTCGTCGACGCGGGCGTTCTGAAATTATGCATGTCCTTGTTGGATATGGGACCGTATTCCGGTCGCGTTGTGTCTTTTCTCGTGGCGGTGACCACGACATGGATATGTAACCGCGTATTCACTTTTCGAGGTCAGGGGCGCGACGCGGCGCACGTCCAATGGGCCAAGTTTTCGGTCGTTTGTATCGGCGGTTTTGTTCTCAACTATGGCACGTATGCCCTGCTTATTGCGACCCAGCCCCTGGTGACGGAATACCCCGTTCTCGGCGTTGCGGCAGGGTCTATCGCGGGCATGTTTTTCAATTTTTTTGCGTCGAGGAATTTGGTGTTTCGTTAATACCGCAACAGAGGGCGTCATGAAAAAATCGATCGAAAATGCTTCCTTAATAATTGTGGGTCTTATCGTATCGCTAGGGGTCGTTTATTGGCTTACGGGCGATGCGCGTGGTCTTCAGGCTTACGTAGAAGAAATTACGGCAAGACAGGGCGTTGTTCTGAGAAATGTGGACTGTTCAATGGTTGGCGAGGGGATGGCAAGGACGCGTGCGGGATATTGCGAATTTCAGGTCTCGCCGGAAGCCTTCGATGGCTTTAAGGCCGCCTTTGAGCTTTATGAAGTGAACGACAAAAATTACATAGTTGGGTTTAGCGGATGCGCGGGACGGGATTTAGTGAAAAACCCGGCGTATAAAGAACAGATTACTTTCAGAGGTGAAACGCAAGTTCATTCAGATAACGGTCTTCCGCGGTACCGCTCGGATTTCATTTTGTATCGTACGAATAAAATAACAAGCTTGGGGGAGCACGATAGCCGGGCGCTAAAACAAGTCTTTTACAACAAGTCTTCCGGCAGGGTTTGTGTCGATCTGGTATACCGGTACGGCTAGCCAACTTTTTAATGGCCATTCGTCTTGTATTTCTCGGCTAATACCCTACATATTTAGGGAAACCGCTCTGAAGGGTTCTTCCTATGCCCGATCTCGACCATTATACCGACCGCGCGAAAGGCTTTCTGCAAACAGCGCAAATGGCTGCGCTTAAACTGCAGCACCAACGCCTGCAGCCCGAACATTTGCTGAAAGTTTTGTTGGATGACCGCGAAGGGATGGCGAGCAATCTTATCCGGGCGGCCGGCGGCGATCCGCAGTCGGTGCAAGCTTCCCTGAACGTGGAAGTGGAAAAGATTCCAAAAGTCTATGGAGCCGGCAGTGCCGATCAGTTGCTCCTGGCGCCCGAATTCGCCCGCGTACTTGGCTCGGCCGAAGATATGGCCAAAAAGGCAGGCGATAGTTACGTAACGGCCGAACGCATGCTTTTGGCGTTGGCCATGGCAAAGGGGACGGCCGCGCAAAAGGCATTGGCAGCCGGTGGTGTAACGCCAGAAAAACTCAACAAGGCCATCAACGAACTGAGGCAGGGCCGCACAGCCGACACGGCAAGTGCCGAACAAGGTTATGAGGCGCTCAAAAAATATACGCGCGATCTAACTCAAGCCGCCCGTGAAGGAAAGCTTGATCCGGTTATTGGGCGTGACGAAGAAATTCGTCGCGCAATTCAGGTGCTGGCGCGCCGCACGAAAAACAATCCTGTGCTTATCGGCGAACCGGGCGTCGGTAAAACGGCGATTGTGGAAGGCTTGGCCCAGCGCATCATCAAAGGCGACGTTCCGGAAGGCTTGAAGGATAAACGCGTTCTGGCCCTTGACCTTGGGGCGTTGGTTGCGGGAGCGAAATACCGTGGGGAGTTTGAGGAACGCCTGAAGGCGGTGCTTCAGGAAATCTCGGCGGCGGCGGGCGAAATTATCGTCTTTATCGACGAATTGCATGTGCTGGTGGGCGCTGGCAAGACGGACGGCGCGATGGATGCTTCCAATATGCTGAAACCGGCGCTTTCGCGCGGCGAGCTGCATTGCGTCGGCGCGACGACTTTGGATGAATACCGCCAATACATTGAAAAAGACGCGGCTTTAGCGCGGCGTTTCCAGCCTGTGCTGATTGTGCAGCCAACGGTCGAAGACACGATCTCGATCTTGCGCGGTCTGAAAGAAAGGTACGAATTGCATCATGGCGTGCGAATCACGGATGGCGCGATTGTCGCGGCCGCCACGCTTTCCAATCGCTATATCACGGATCGTTTTCTGCCGGATAAGGCGATTGACTTGATCGATGAGGCCGCGGCGCGTTTGCGTATGGAGGTGGACAGCAAGCCGGAAGAAATCGACGAGCTGGACCGCAAGATTGTTCAGATGAAAATCGAACAGGCCGCGCTGCAAAAAGAAACCGACTCGGCATCGCTCGAAAGGCTTTCGAAATTGAAGGGCGAACTTGTTTCGCTCGAAGAAAAAGCCCGGGAACTTACGGCCCGCTGGATGGCGGAAAAGGAAAAACTGACAAGCGCCCAAAAGATCAAGGAGCAAATCGAACACGCGCGCGCGGAACTCGAACAGGTTCAACGGCGTGGCGAATATACGCGAGCCGGGGAATTGACCTACGGCATCATTCCCGGTCTGGAGCGAAAGCTGCTGGCGGCTGAACAACAAGCTGAAAACCCCATGATTGTCGAGGTTGTCAAAGATACCGACATCGCCTCGATTGTCAGCCGCTGGACGGGCATTCCCTTGGATAAGATGATGCAAGGCGAACGCGAAAAACTGCTGCAAATGGAGGACCATTTACGCCGGCGCGTGATCGGACAGGACGAAGCCGTGACAGCGGTTGCGAACGCGGTACGACGCGCGCGGGCCGGTCTGCAGGACCCGAACCGGCCCACAGGCTCCTTCCTTTTTCTGGGTCCGACGGGCGTTGGCAAGACGGAGCTGACGAAAGCTCTGGCAGAGTTCTTGTTCGACGACGAGCAGGCCATGGTGCGTATCGACATGTCCGAGTACATGGAAAAGCATGCCGTGGCGCGGCTTGTCGGCGCGCCGCCCGGCTATGTCGGCTATGAGGAGGGCGGCTCGCTGACCGAGGCCGTGCGCCGCCGCCCCTATCAGGTTGTGCTGTTCGACGAAGTCGAGAAAGCGCACGCCGACGTTTTCAATATTTTGCTTCAGGTGCTGGACGATGGCCGGCTAACCGACGGTCAGGGACGCACGGTTGATTTCAGGAACACGATCATCGTGTTGACGTCCAACATGGGCACGGAAGTTATGACGCAGGATACGGGCGAAGAACTCTCGCTGCATACGCGGGATCTGGTTATGGAGGCGGTGCGTTGTCACTTCCGGCCGGAGTTTCTCAACCGCCTTGATGAAATTCTAATTTTCCGCCGCTTATCGCGCGAAAACATGGCCGCGATTGTGGGGGTTCAGATGGAGAGGCTCAAGAAACTGTTGGCGGACCACAAAATAACGCTCTCGCTTAAGCCGGAGGCTTTAAGCTGGCTGGCCGAGGCCGGATATGATCCCGTTTACGGCGCACGGCCCCTTAAACGGGTGATACAGCGGTCCTTGCAAAATCCCCTTGCGGAAGACCTGTTGGCCGGAAAGATCGCTGAGGGGTCGGTTGTTGAGGTTGGGGCGGACAAGAAGGGCCTAACGATCAAGGCAAAGGGTACGGAGTAAGGCGCGCAATGATATTGCTTATTTAAATAAAAAATTTATCAAATATAATTGCCTGTTTACAAGAAAAAGACATAATATTACCAACCGGCCTTTAATGAACTTGGCTGGAGGGTAAATGCAACATCACCAAATAAATCGTTTCAAGGTTGTGGCCGAAAAAGGTTCCGGGTCGGTGATTGGCCACGTGCTGGATCGCGGCAAGAGACCAGCCGTGGATCCGGGAAAATTCCGACTACACATGCAGCCATTGCGCCTTACATACGGCGACGTTCCTGGGGCACCTCGAGAACGCTCTGAACGGCGAATACGAAACGTCCCTCATCCAGAGTTACACGGCTGAGGAAGTTTGTTGTTTCGTTATAAAAGACATTCTCGGCTGCAAAGCTGGCGAAGTGGAGTGCCCGAACGAAGATGTGACCAGAAAATGGTCTTTTTCGATTCCGCCCCATGAGAAAGAAGAATTCGAATTTTATAAAGCGGCAACAACGAAAGCGCTCATCCGCCTCAGGTTTGAAGAAATGGAGCCGAAGAACATTCCTGCTCCACAGGATCAGAGTATCTTTCGAAAACAATCTTTGTGTCCGGCATAGATCTTGAGAGAATTTTTGTTTGAAGAACGTGGTGTATGCGTTTTACAAAGATAAAGCATGGGTTTTGGGGCGCCAACAAGAGCTGTTGACGCTCTTTCCGGTAAAATGAGAGTATGCGGGGCTTTGGAATCACAAAAGCTTTCGCAGGTTCGCCTTGTCTTTTCGCATTATCATCCCAGCCCGTTACGGATCCACGCGTTTTCCGGGCAAGCCTCTGGCTCTTGTGGCGAGTGTGCCGCTGGTTCAGCGCGTTTGGGCGTTGGGCGCGAGCGTTGCGGGGCGTGAGGCCGTTGCCGTCACGACGGACGATAAACGCATTGCCGATTTCTGCGCCCGCATCGGCGCAACCTGCATTATGACCGACCCGGCCATTCCCAACGGCACCGGGCGCGTGCTTGCCGCCCTTCAACAACTGCCGGGCGAGGTGGATCAGGCCATCAACCTGCAAGGCGACGCGGTGCTGACGCCGCCATGGGTCATCCGCGCTATTATCGAGGCCATGAAAAACGACCCGTCCACAGGCGTTTTTACCCCTGCCGTTCGCATGGATGTCGCCAGCATCGACGCGCTGCACCGTGCCAAAGCCGCGGGTGAGGTCGGCGGCACGACCGTGACTTTTGATCATCAGCACAAGGCGCTGTATTTCTCCAAAAGCGTCATACCTTACGTGAGGGACGGCCTGGCAAACCCGCCTGTGTACCGCCACATTGGCCTGTATGGTTACCGCCGCGCTGCGCTTGAAAAGCTAATGGCTCTTCCCTCCGGTCCCCTGGAACAGGCCGAAAAGCTGGAACAACTGCGCGCATTGGAAAACGGCATGGCCATTCGCGTTGTGGAGGTTGATTACCGCGGGCGGAGCCACACGGGCATCGATAGCGAAAGCGACAAGGTTCGCGCTGAAAAGTTTATCGCCTCTGAAGGCGAGTTACTGCCAACCTATAACGGGAGCTATAGATATCCGCCATGAACAAAACCGTCCTTGTTTTCTTCCGCCACGGCAACACATTTGAACCCGGCGAACAGGCCGTATGGATTGGTGCGCGCACGAACATGCCGTTAACCACGGAAGGCGAAGCGCAAGCCAAAGCTGCCGCCAAATACATCGAAAGCAACGTCGCGCCTCTGGATGAAATTGTTTCAGGCCCGCTGCAGCGGACAGTCCGGTTCGCCGAAATTATCGGCGATTGTCTGAACCAGAATTTTGAGATTGATGACCGTCTGCGTGAAATTGACTACGGATTTTGGGAAGGCTTGAGCCGTTTGGATATTGTCCAACGCTATGGTTCGGCGCTTCTGGAGCAATGGGAACAGCACGGCCGATGGCCGGAGGGCATGGGTTGGCAGCCTCAATCCGTGGAGCTCCAAAAGGACTTAAGCGATTTTCTCGACGAAAGGCACGCCAAACTAACGGCAGGCTCGGCGGCACGCCTTGTGGTCACAAGCAATGGCATTTTGAGGACGATCTATAACCTGACAACCGGAAAACCGCCCGGCATCGAAGCTAAGGTCAAGACCGGGAATATGTGCATGCTTGAGCCGGAGGGTTCCGGTTGGCGCATTCTAAAGTGGAATGAAAAACTCGCTTAAACTTGTTTATGATCGGCGCCGACGGCTTCGGCAACGGATTTAAAGCCGTGGCTGTGCAGGAGTCCGGCCAGTTCCCGTTTGATCCGCCGCACCGCGAGCGGGCCATCATAAACAAGCACGGTGAAAATCTGGACAAGTGAAGCGCCCGCGCGGATTTTAAGGTACGCATCTTCGCCGGTGCTGACGCCGCAATTGGCGATCAGGGGGATCTTGCCTTTTGTCAACTTGTACATATTGCTTAGAACCTGCGTAGACTGGCGGAAAACCGGTGGGCCGGACAAGCCGCCTTGTTCCATGGCGATTTCGCGCGGAATGTTGCTCGGCCTTATGGGCGAAGTGTTGCCGACAATCAGGCCCTGAATGCCGCTTTTAAGAACGACGACGGCGATGTCTTCCTGCTGCTCTTCGGTTAAGTCGAAGGCGATCTTGAGAAGGATGGGCAGCCTGGGCGCGTGCGTCTTGCGCGCGGCGAGAAGGTCGGACAATAGGCGTGAAAGAGGTTCACGTTTTTGCAGATCGCGTGCGCCGGGCGTATTCGGGGATGAAACGCTGATGACAACATAATCGACGAAGGGCGCAACTTTGACCAGGCTGCCGATGTAATCGGCGGTCGGATCCTTGCTGTCCTTGTTGAAACCGATGTTGACGCCGACAGGGCGCGGCAGGTTTGTTTTTTTCGCGCGATAGGCTTTCAGGTTTTCGGCGAAGACCTCCGCGCCGACGCTGTTCCAGCCGAAACGGTTGATCAGCGCCTTCGCCGTCGGCACGCGGAACATGCGCGGCTTGGGATTGCCTGGCTGTGGACGCAAAACAACAGTACCGGTTTCGATATGGCTAAAACCGAAACGCATGAACTGATCGATAACTTCGGCTTGCTTGTCGAGCCCGGCGGCGAGGCCGATGGGGTTCGAAAAATCAAGCCCGAAAAGACGGGTGCGTAAAACCGGGTCGTCTTCGTCGACGGTCCGGGGCCCGAGGTTGAACCCGAGCAGTCTAATCGTCATCGCATGAGCGAATTCCGGGTCCAGTAGAAAAAGGAAGGGCCGCATAAACGGGTAAGGATCGAAACCCGGGATGTTCCATGGATCGGCTTTGCGGCACAGGTTCAGGAATTTGTCTTTCATAGGGGCGCCCTTGTCTGGTCGGTTACAGAGCCAATGCCAATCTGACATGCAATTTGCGACAGAATGACGTGCTGCATTGCAGAATGCAATATATCGGGCAAAAAAGCCTAAAAAGCATGCGATCTAAATTCATGATTTTTTTACCTTGAACATTCATAGGTATGCTAGTTTGCCGTTTGGCACGCCCCTTGCGAGGACCGAAAGGTATATTGTTTGTCCATATTATCCAGAGGTATCAATGCCAAAGACGAAATTTGAAATGAAAAATAAAGACGCCCAACGGGGCAAACCTGCGCCAAAAACGTGTTTTTCCCGCAAAAAACAAAACCTTAGTGCGCCGCTGAAGGCCGCTTTGGCGGCCGTCGAAACCATGGGGAAGGCCCGGCATTAAACCGTGTTTGCATGGCGGGGAAACATAAGATAATATTCCTACCATGCTCAAACACGCTGATATCTGGCGGGCCATTGACCGTTTGGCTGAACGGCATGGATTGTCGCCCTCGGGACTGGCGCGCAAGGCGGGCCTGAGCCCCACGCTGTTCAACCCCAGTAAACGCACGACCGGCAAGCGCAAGCGCTGGCCGTCGACCGAAAGCATCGCGCAGATTCTTATCGCGACGGGCTCCGATCTTGATGAATTCGTGGCGCTGGCAGGAGCTGGCGCGCCGCCCCGGACGCGGTTGCCTTTATTGGGGTATGCCGAGGCCGGGCAGGCCGGGTATTTCGACGATGCCGGATATCCGGCAGGCAAGGGCTGGGATGAAATCAGTTTGCCTGGCGCTAACGATCCGCATGCTTTCGTGCTTGAGATCAGCGGCAAGGGGATGGAGCCCGTTTACCGGGAAGGGGACAAGATTATTCTTTTACCGGCTGAAAAACCGCGGCGGGGCGATCGCGTGGCCGTGCGCACAACCGGCGGCGAAGTGATGGTGAAACAGATGGGGCGCGAAGGAGGGCAGAAGATCGAGTTAATTTCGCTTAACCCCGATTATCCGCCCGTTACATTATCCCGTCGCGACATAAGCTGGATATACCGGATTGTCTGGGCGAGCCAGTAACGTGTAAGGTCCTTTTTTCTTTTAATCTGTTGAGAGTATATAATGTCCAATCCATCTGATGCCGCTTCCGTTCCTGTTTCCGTTGAAGATGAAAAAGTCCGCCGCCAGGCAAAACTGGCCAAGCTGACCGAGCAATTCGGCAACCCTTTTCATGTCACGAAATTCAACAAAACGCACAGCGCTGCAAAGGTGAAGGAAGCGTTTGCCGGGCTGGCGGCTGGCGAAAAGACGAACGAAACGGTCCATGTCGCGGGCCGGATCATGGCCATTCGCAACAACGGCATGTTCGTTGACATTTTGGACGATAGCGACCGTTTGCAGATATTCCATGACCTGAAACAGGCGGATCCCACGCGTCTTGCACTCCTGAAACTGTTGGATTTGGGCGATATCATCGGTGTTGCGGGGAAAGTCCGCCGAACCCCGCGCGGGGAAATTACCGTGGATGCCGTCGAGCTTCAGGTTCTTAGCAAGGCTCTGGAGCCGCCGCCGGAGAAATTTCATGGGTTGAAGGATGTCGAGGCCCGCTTTCGTCATCGCGAGCAGGATTTGGTGGCGACGCCCCGCACGCGCGAGACTTTGCGCACGCGCTATAAAATGGTCGCGGTGATGCGCCAGTTTCTTTATGACCGCGGCTTTCTGGAAGTCGAAACGCCGATGCTGCATGTCATTGCGGGCGGGGCCATTGCCAAGCCGTTTGTCACGCATCATAACGCGCTGGATATGCCGCTTTTCATGCGGATCGCGCCCGAGCTGCACCTGAAGCGCCTTGTCATCGGCGGTATCTCCGAAAAGGTTTTCGAGATCAACCGGTGTTTCCGCAACGAAGGCATCAGCCCGAAACACAACCCCGAATTTACTACGCTGGAACTGTATGAGGCTTACGTCGATTTCACGGCGATGATCGAGATTACCGAAACGATCGTGCACCACGTCGCACTAAAGCTTCTTGGTTCGGCGAAGGTAAGGTTTGGCGACAAGGAGATCGACTTTACGCCGCCGTGGCCGCGCAAGGGGATGGTCGATCTTATTCGCGAACACAGCGGTCTTGATCTTTACGCTTATCCAGATCCTGAGGAAGCGCGGCGCCAGGTTGAAAAAATAGGCGTGCCGATCGAGCCGGGCCTGAGCTGGGGCCAAGTCGTCGAAGTGGCATTCGAGCACACGGCTGAGAATAAGCTTGTTCAGCCGACGCATGTTGTCGATCTGCCAAAAGAGATTTCACCGTTGTCAAAGGCATGGCCGGACCGACCGCATGTGGCGCAGCGGTTTGAGACGTTTGTGAACGGCTGGGAAATCGCGAATGCGTTCAGCGAGCTGAACGATCCCCGCGAACAGCGCGCCCGCTTCCTTGAACAGGCCGAGCAAAAACGCGGGCCGGAGGATCCGCCGCATCCGATCGACGACGACTTTATCAAGGCCCTGGCTTTCGGCATGCCGCCGATGGGCGGACTCGGGATTGGCATCGACCGTTTGGGGATGTTGCTGACCGACAGCCCGAGCATCCGGGAGGTCATCGCGTTCCCGACTATGCGTCCGGTCGATTAAGGTTAATACGGTCGCTTTGCCCCTTAAAAAAACAGGTACACAACCCCTACAAACGGGGTTCGAATGAGCCCGTTGCTCGGACGAGACAGGTACGCCATGTGCTCTGTACGGGCACGCCGCGACTCAAAAGGCATGCTGAAAGTTTTTGAAATTCGCTTCATGGCCGCTATGCTTGATCGGACGACAGGAGAAGCCGGTGGGCGTTAAAGCACTCGATATTTACCAAGGAAGTGATTGGTTTACAAACCGTTGGGTCGTGGCACAGGCCTTCGATACGCTTGAACAGCTTCAGGATCTTTGCCTCTCCCGCCCTTGGGACCAGCAGGTTCCTGCATCGCTGGATGTCTCTGAAATTCTTAGCGAAATTGCCGATTTTTGTGACGACTTAATCGCGGAATTGGCGGCGGTGGAAGCCGATTTGCTGCCTGTTTTGCCGAGTTTTGTGTCTCAGCGATGGCTTTCTTTTGAGATGAATCAATATGTTACGCAAATACAGAAAAAAGCTTCTCAGTCCCTCGTTTCCGATCCTGCGCAATTGTTCGACGAAATCATCATTCTCATCGCGCGGATCAAAGACGCCCTCAAGCAACTCGACCAATAAAAAACGCCCGGGAGAAAAACCCCCGGGCGCTTTCGATTTACGGTAGATAAATTACCGTACTGGTGGGAACGCCATCGGACCCATTGGGAAAATTGGTCCTGTTGGCAGGGGCACTTCTTGCGTGTTGCCCGGCGCTGGATCAATAACCGGGGACTTGCCTGTTTGGCGCCGCGTCATCTTCTCGAAGATTTTCTCACTTTCTTTTGCTTTTCTCATCTCTTCATAGCGCATGCGATTTTCCTGCATCATTTTCTCATGCATGGCACGCATTTTATCCTGATCAGCTTTCATTTGATCGCATTCAGCTTTTTTCTTTTCGAATTTGGCCTTGCACTTTTTACTCTTCGCGCAGGCCGGCGTCATCTTTTCTGGCATTTTCATGCATTCCTGCTGCTTTTTTGCCATCATGTTGACAGGTGCTCTACGAGCCTTCGTAGCAGAATGAGGGCCTACAACTGGGGGGGGGCTCGGGGGTAATTGAATGCCCGGCGCGGGTACTGCTGTTGGCGGGACGGGAGCCCCGGGATGTTTGGGCTCTTTCGCAAAGCTAGGCGTTGCCATGGCCAGGCAAACGCCCAACACGGCAAGGCCGCTCATTATTCGCAAAGTCTTATGCATGATATTTCTCCCCAGAAGGTTAAGGCGATGGCGCACCACCCGAATAAAGAAAATCTCGGGGAAGCGCGACCGGATGGTAACGGCAGAGGTAGATTAAGGTGCCTTGCGCGGGGTTTCAAGGTCAAAACACACCAGATTCTGTTACCAAAGCATCTAACACTTGATCAGTGTGGCCGTTAGGCACCGAAGCCACTTCCTGTGCCGAAAAACCGAGGCCAACAGCCAGAATCCTTCCTGTGCTACGTCGTTGGGCTAGGGTGCGATCATAGTATCCACCGCCGTATCCTAGGCGATAGCCGTGGCGGTCAAAGGCGAGAAGAGGGATGAGAAATATATTTGGATCAACAGGGGTTGAGGTGATAAGGGGCTGCAAAATCCCTGCAAGAGGGCCAGGTTCAAGCATGTCAGCGGGATTCCACGAACGGAAAATAAGCGTGTTTTGCCCATGGGTGACGAGGGGGAGACACAGGCGATGGCCAGCGGCTAACAGGGGTTGAGCAAGGGGAAAAGGGTCTATTTCGCTCTTTTGGGGCACATAAAAAGCAACACAGCTCAGTTGGGGTAGCTTTATGGAGGATAAAAGCTGGTCCCGCAGCAGTATTCCGGCCTCTGGAACTCTCTTGCTCGTCTCATGGCGTTTAAGCAGCATCGCTGCACGCATGGCTTTCTTTTTTTTGTAAAGAAGATCATATGCTAAGGTAGTCGATGAAAGCATAAGGTATTCCGAGGGAATCAGTTTGCCGAATCCAGCATTCTGATTAATAATCTGAAAGGGCAAACAAGCACGATTGTTTCGAAGCGGAAAAGACTGTTGAATAAGAATTAACTTGTTTGGGTTACGGGTTTTTATCATCTTAGCCTAAGTAATAAAATACATATCGGGGAGCAACCCTAAAAATGACCAACAAATACCTTAAGCCGATGCTCGATGTGGGATCTCCCCGCGTCTTCAATTGTAATGAAATGACGCGAAGGATTATCGCTAAAAATCCCGATGCCGTTCCTTTTTTCCGCAACAAGCCGTTCAACTCAATCGTGCTGATTAAAGATATCGTTCCCGAAAATGAACGCACCCCCGGCATGCCGATGGTAGGAACAAAACTGTATTTTCCCTTTAACGAAAACAATATCTACGAAGGCGGCCGTACCATCTTTTTACATGACCGTCACGTAAAGCCCGCCATCATCGGCCATTTTGGCGAAGGCGCGCTTTCAAAAGAAGGACTGGAAACCGACCTGCGAATTCTCGGCATCCTCGATCGATTGCCATCGCTTGATCCGTTCTTGATGAAGGACGTTTTCCTGCGGAATGAAGTTCAAGTGAACTCGGATTATTTTGAAGTCAGCGAAGAAACGTGGAATGAAATTGAAGCATTCATGTTGCAGCAATTTGAATCGCTGGTAGTCGCGGCGTTTCCGGATACGAAATCTTCAGAGGAAAAAGCCCGGATTCTCATCGACAAAATGTGGGAAGCCCGCGATCTCGACGCACTGCAGCCCCTTATCCAATCGTTCCGGCTGCCGCAACATGAGGCGTTGGACATCTTTTCTGCATGGCGCGGCATTGTTTATTACTCCTACCAATACAAGCGCGATCAGATCCATATGCTCGATATGGTCAAATGGCTTGCGGAAAACCATGTGCCCGTCGATGGCGTGCCCACCGCTGAAAGCAAGGAAGTCCTGGACGCCATCAATTTCGTGAAAGACCGCATACGGCAAGAGTGGCAAATGATCGAGGACACCATTCGCAATTACCAAACGGCCTATGACAAAATGTTCAAATACAAAACAAGTTCTTCCGAATTCCTTTCGTTTTTGAAAAACTGTAACCAGACGTATTGGGCGCTTGGCAACGGCCTCGGCAAAACCAATCACGCTACCTATTGCTGGGATGTCATGTCTTCGCGTTTTCCCGAACGCAAGATGCCATGGGCCAATTTGCAGGAGATGGCGCGGCTGCTAGCAAAAATTTTTGAAGTTGAGAAAAAGACTGGCGGCGTGGCGTGGCATTAAAAAATGCCGAAAATGGGGTTGCCTACTGAGGTGATATTTTATGAAACCGTTGGACATCATCGAGTCAAGCGAATAACCTAGGCCGAAAATCCCTACCGGAAAATCCTTGAATACGATGAAAACACGCACTTGCTTGGTGTTGTTCTTTATCAAACTGGCCGAACTTTGGATGCGGCTGAGAAGATAAAACAGGCCATTCGCCTGAATGAAGCCACGTTATAGTATAATAACAACCTTGGCGGTGCTTTGAAAGACCTGTATAGACCGATGAAGCGCAGGCGTGTTTTGGACGCGCGATTGTGCTGAATCCCGAGTATGCAGAGGCGCATAAAGAAAAAACCGCCCAATAATTGATATCTGCAGCCATTCAGCAGGCCCTGGGGGGTGTGCTAACGACCTGCAACACATCGATCAATATCATCTAAATCCCAAATCCTTAATTAAAGCCATTATATCAACGGTTTTTTAAGTTTCGTTTGCCAATATGGCCCAACCGCAGGATGGGAACAAATGGAAAAACTGCCGACAATCCAAGTGATCCACGAGCAAATGCCCGAAGCCCTATCGCATTTCAAGGCGGCGCAAATGGAGCGTCCCAAACGCGAACATGTACGTGCCCTGATTATTGAAGACCAGCCATCTTCGTGTTTGCTGCTCAGCCAGATATTACGGGGCTATCAGGTTGATGTGGCTCATACGGCTGAAGAGGGATTGAAAACATATCTTGATAAAGCGCCCGATATCGCTTTTGTTGATATCCGGCTGGCGGACGATACAGGACATAATCTCGCCCGCCTTATCAAGGAATTTGATCCCCAGTCCTATATAGTAATGGTCACTGGAAGCAATTCAATTGAAGATGTGAAGTCCGCGAAGGATAATCACGTTGAAGGGTATGTCTTAAAGCCTTATACCCAGCCAAAAATTCAAGAGAGTATCAAAAATTATTTTGAAACACGGCGGAAGTAGCTACAAGGAACGCGCAAAAACATCGCCGAAAAGGCATTGGCGAAATAAATGCAGAGCTTTTCGGTCTTTAAGCCGCTTGGAACCCAACCTGGGTACAAAACTCAATGAAGCAGCTGCGCATCTTAAAAATGGATAGACATCTTTGCGGTGTTTGCCAGGTTTGAATTCTTAAAGGAATAGTTTTTTCGTAGAGGCTTGTAGTTGCCCCACCCCTACCTCTTTGACTATCTCTTTTATGCTTTGTGCATTGCGCACGCTCGCGAATTCCTTGTAGAATGGTTTGCAATAGAGCCTTTTGCCGAGCTCGAGCCTGATGGAGGTAATTAAATTAAAAAGGCCCTGATGACCCTTTTTATCTGATGGCGTCCCGGACAGGATAAATCTGCGAACTGGGAATTGGCCTTGCCGATTAAGCCAATAACAGCTTCTAGCGCAAAACATTTCAAGAAAGCAATGCGTTGGTATAAAAGCCTCTTATTACGTTTTCCCATTCAGCGTCACCGGACGATCAGGCAGACAGAGTTGCTATCGGTCGCGCCATTCGGGGCGGAAGTAGTTCACTTCCAGCAAGCGACGGACACCGACAATCGGACGTTTTTCGAAGCCGTGGAAAGTAGTGTCGTTGCTCACGAAGATCACGGCGCGGTTGAACTCGGCTGAGCCAAGATCCACCCATTTTTGATCTGCGTCATAGATGTCGGTGCTCCAGTCTTTGGCTTCGGGGCCGGTGCAGAGATGGATGACCATTGAAAACGGCTTGGCCGTGATGTCGGGATGTGGTTTGAGCCACATCCCGTCCGTATCCTGCATGTATTTAACGAGAAGGAAACTGCCTTCGAGTTCCGCAGGAGGGAGATTGAAGGTTTCAGAAAACTGTTGTGCCGCTTGCGGACTTTGAAAAGCATCGACAAATGGTTTCACTGCAGGAAAGTCTTCCTATAATTTCAACGTGAAGAGGAAGCGTTTTCGGTTGTTCTCGCCCAGATCGCGCCCACCGCCCCACTGGGCAATGTTCGGTGGCTTTATTGGCAATACCATAATGCCGACGCACATGCTTTCCGGCAGCGTGTTTTTTTAATATCCAGCGCCTGTAGGGAGATTCAAGCCGCTTCGATATTTTCAGAGCCTTGCAGAAGTACGTGGCGGTTTCATCCGGCGCGGGGGCGAGGGGAAAAGTTATTTTGGCATTTCTTATCGCTTGCTAGGAATGATGCCCCAGATGTTTTTTGGCAAGGGGCTGAGAATCTTATCCAAAATCGGGATTGATTTAACAAGCGCGCTCAGGCCGTGGCGGAAGTATTCGCTGCGAACGTATGATTGGGAGTCGCAGTAGCACAACTGTAAACTCATGCGCTTGCCTTTTTGTGGCAAGAAGCCGTGCCATGATTTGTCGCTGACTTTGAACATGAGCATCGCGCCGAACTCAGGCGCAAATTCGAATTCATAATCACTTCTATCCGAGCTTCGCAGAATACGTAGCTGTCCCGCCTTATAAGGCCATTCTTGACTAAAGCCGACGAGGACAGTGATAATCTTGTGTTTGGAATCGTTATGCGCGTATCCCTCGTTATAGTGGCCCGTCGTGTTGCCCATCATCACGATGCAAGGCGGGTTGTTGCTCAAGTCCATATTGAATTTCTTCTCTACAATTTTGCGAAAGCGTTCGCTAAGAAGCTCTTCAACGACTTTCGAAAAATGAGGTCTGAACTTTTGATGAGGCAGGCCGAAATAACTCTTGATCGGATAGCTGCCACGCGTGGGAATAATGGGCGCATCGGCAAGAATCTCCGCTTTGAATTTTTGCGGCATGGCATCGGAAATGTAACCCCACTTATAGGGTTGAGTTTTATATCCATTCTGGCGATGGCTTTTTCATCTAGATATTTAAACGGAGCTTTGGTGTCTGACATGGCGATGATCCTTTATTCGGTTAGGCGGCTAAGAAGGGTTGCGTAGATTCGTTTGGCTGGACTTATTCTGTTGGGTATTTTTCAGTGGGCTGTTTTCATCACCAGTGCTTCACGCTAATAGTAGAAAATAAGCAGATCAAGGGGTTAAAGTAAAAGTTCTGTGGGAATTTCTGCATGTAGGCTAAGCAAAGGATAAGGTCTGACCATCACGCAAAGGAACAAAACCTTCGTGAAAAACGTCATGAAATATCCTCTCAGCACGCCAGCCTGTACAGTGTGTTGGCGAAACAAAAGCGATTCGCTCGTTTGCAAGATCCCTTGCGCATTGCTGAATGTCTGTTGACGAATGATCCATAAGATGGAAACCTCCAATTACGCCATAAACAGGGGTATTAAAGGCTCTTTTGGCATTTTGTACGATGGTCAATATTCCCGGATGAGAGCAACCCACGATAATAATTAAACCTTTTGGGGATTCAACGATGACCGATTGTTCCGGCAAGGGTTCACCATTAACCGATCCCATAATTTCATCAGTAACGTGAACGCCTGGCTTAAGCGTTTTAACTCCGGTGGAGTCGATAACATGCCCGCCAGCAGCGCAGACTCGTCTTTTTATGTTTTCCTGCGTCTTCGAAGGAAGATAAACGGTTAGTCCTCGCTGCTTTTCAAGAAGTCTCCACAACCCACCAACATGATCCCAGTGTTCATGAGAAATAACCACGGATCGAAGGTCTTTCTGTTGAATGCCAGCCCGTCGCATTTTTTTCGAAAGGACCCTGTAGTTCGCAAAGGTATCAAAAAGAACATCATTATCGATGATGAAAGACAGTCCCCAATGCCCTATCCACAACTCCCAAGGGCGAGAACCAGAAACGATGAGCTTTATGTTCATGATCACCTGTCCTTCCTCTTGCGATGTTCTCTTACATGATTCCGCTCGTTTGACGTTAGTGATCACAGCTATTGGAGCCTGACCTCAATGTTTTGGCAAGGTACTCCGAGACGAGTTTTTCAGGCATTTCGGGAGGGGCACCGGCGATAACCTTGATTTCTTTTTGAGCGAACAGCTCCATAGCTCTTGCGCCCATACCGCTACAGATAATAAGGTTAACGTTGCGCTCAGCAAGCCAATTAGGCAGCAGACCGGGTTCGTGTGGCGGCGCGTCAATATCTCGACGGCCTGTAATAGTTTTCGCTGCTGGATCGACCTGAACAAGAGCAAATTGGGAGCAATGGCCAAAGTGCGGACAAAGTTTTCCGTCATCAAGCGGAATAGCTATAATCATGCTGACAGTTCCTCTTCTATTTGATGTTGTAAAAGATTATTCCAGGCTTTTCGGATGTCGTCGGCGCACGGCGCATCGGTTTCAATGACGGTCTTTGCGGCTTTTTGCGCTTCCGTTACGGCGCTGTCATAGCGAATGCGCCCAAGAACGGGTACGGCAGATGAGGCGGCTTGTTCTTCGATTTGCGCGGCCAAGGCGGGACAGATATCCCATTTATTGATGCACACGAAAGCCGGAATGGCAAAATGCTTTGCCAGTGCGAGAATGCGCGCAAGATCATGCGCGCCTGACATGGTCGGCTCGGTCACGATCACGACTTGCGATGCGCCGGTGATGGAGGCGATCACGGGACAACCGATTCCCGGCGGGCCGTCGATCAATATCATGTTACGGCCTTTTGACTCAGCCAGCTTTCGCGCTTCCTGCCGTACAGTGGAAACGAGTTTGCCGGAGTTTTCGGCGGCAATGCCAAGTCTCGCATGAACCATCGGCCCGGCGCGGGTTTTGGAAATCATCCAGTTGCCGCACAGCCGTTCTTTAAACTCGACAGCCCCTTCCGGGCAGAAGCGGGCGCATACGCTGCAGCCCTCGCAGGATGTCGGATCGACGTGAAAAGTCGGAGCACCTGTCGCGTCTTGCACTTCTTTTATCGCGTTAAAGCGGCAAAGATTGAGACATGCGCCACAAGCCGTACAAACACCTTGCCGAATAATAGCTTCGTGCCCACTCCAGAATTCATGCGTTTCTTTGATTTCCGGCGTAAGAATCAGGTAAAGGTCTGCGGCATCTACGTCACAATCGGCCAGAATGGCGTTTTGCGCGAGGATAGCAAAGCTCGCCGCAAGGCTAGTTTTGCCTGTCCCGCCTTTGCCGCTGATGATGACGATTTCTCTCATGCGGCCTCGCTGATTTTGTTCATCAGGTCTGCGAAAAGGCCTTTGTATTCCGGCAAGGCTTCGATCAGCGATAATCCTTTGGCGTATGTCTCGGCGATACGACGGTCATCGGGGATTTCGGCAAGCACGTTGATCCCTTCGTTTTGGCAATAGGGGCGGATGAGATCGTCATTTTCGCACGCCCGATTAATGATGACGCCAAACATGATATTCAATTCGCGGACGGTTTCTATAGCAAGCTTCAGATCATTAAGACCAAAAGGTGTTGGCTCGGTCACAAGCACAACAAAATCAGTCTCGCGCAAGGTGGCTATAACGGGGCATGACGTACCAGGCGGCGCATCCAGAAACACGAGATCGCCGCGCGATTCTTTCTTCACGGCGCGGATCAAGGGAGGTGACAAGGCCACGCCGACATCAAGTCGGCCTTGTACAAGCGTGATCGCGCCTCTTTGCGATATGTCGACAACGCCGATGCGTTTTTCAATTTCATGAATGGCTTTTTTCGGACAGACTCGCATACAGCCTCCGCAGCTATGGCACATCTCCGGTGCGATAATGGGCGCGGCACCAAAAGAAACGATGGCGTTGAACTGGCAGAATGCGCTGCACAATCCACAGCTATCACAGAGTTTGTCATCAACTTCGGGAACAGAAACAGTGACAATGCGTTGTTTTATTAACGCGCCTTTCAAAAAGATATGTGCGTTTGGCTCTTCCACGTCGCAATCCAGAAGGCAAATGGGCCGCTCTGCCGCAAGCGCAAGATTGACCGCGACAGTCGTCTTTCCCGTTCCGCCTTTACCGGATGCGACAGCAATCTTCATGCAGCCGTCATCTCCACCAATTCTCCGGCAAGATAGCCCTCTAAGGAGTCGGCTACTGTAGCGGCTTTTGAGAGATGGATTTTTACGTCCGCCTGTTTCAAGGCATGAAAGGCCTTCGGTCCACAATCGCCCGTGACCAGAACCTTGGCACCCGCTTTAACAATGGTTTCCGCCGCTTTGATCCCAGCGCCTTGCGCGGCCGCCACGCCTTCGTTGTCAATGACAATGAAATCCTTATTTCCCGTATCATAGACCAGAAATTTCGCCGCTCTTCCAAACCGAATATCCATTGGCGCGGAAAGGGTTGTGCCTGAAGTTGTGAAAGCAATTTTCATTTTGTCCTCCTTAAAGGTTTTTAGGCTCTGGCTTTTCCAATTGGGAAACAATCTGAAAATCGCCGCCGCCTATTTTAAGAGCGCCGCCTTCCGCAAGTGCTCTTGCCACTGCCGCGCGGGCGCTTGCCAGAACGCGAGAAAAAGTTGGGCGAGATATGCCCATCATCGTTGAGGCTTCTTCCTGCTCAAGTCCTTTGTAATCCGCAAGAAGGATGGCCTCCCGTTCCTCATCTTTCAAAGAAACAATTTGCAGGTTACACAAAGGAATGCCGCGCGGTTTGTAAAAATGCGCAACAGGACTAGAGCGGATGTAACGGCATTTTCTCGGCCTCATTTACTTTTCTTTTCAAATCCATTCGGCCAGCATCGCCACGCCCAAACCAAGAATTATAAGCCCTGCGATCAGATGCAAGTAGCGGATATTCTTGTCTTTCCAGTTCTGAACATCTTTGACGCCGCTCAACCCGAAATAAACGATGAGCGTGATCATCAACATGGGCGAAATAAAGATAGCGTTGTAAAGAAGCAGTGCGGGCAGCGTCTTAACGATCTCCATGAAGGATAACATGCCGCCAAGGATGATATAGGGGCCGATGGTACACGGCAGGAGAAAGAGCGTTACAAAAAGGCCCACCACAAACGCCCCCGTCGGCGAAGTCACTTTCGCGATAATCTTTTTGACCTTTGGTCTCCAGCTCATCGGCATTTCGGTTCCAAAACTGCCAACTTTGTAACTAAAGAAATCCTTGATCTGCAAAAGGCCAAGGACCAAAGCTATGCCGCCGAGCGCCTTATATAGGAAGGGGCGAACGCTGGTGATCCCCTGCATGAGCTGGAACGACTTAATAATGAACAGGCCATAAACCAAATACATGATGAAGACGGCGGCACTGAAGGCCAGGCCCGCCCAGATAATATTCGCCCTTTTGTGAGGATTGTAGGCGATGATCGAAACCAACAGCATCGTCAAGACGGCAAATTCGCAAGGATTGACGGCATCGGCAATCGCCAGAGATACGACCTTGCCTATAGAAATTTCTTCCATAACCTGCTCCCTTTGTTAGTCGCGCATAAGAATCCAGCCGCCGAAGTCATAGGCTTCGCGGAAAATTACCTTATCGTCGGATAAAGCAACGTCTTTTTCCTGAACGGGCGTGCTACCTTGTGGCAAGACGCCTTCCAGCAAAAACTTTTTGATGGAATTGCTTTCCTTCGAAGCCATGTCTTTTCGAATGGCGACGCGATCCTTGAACCAGATTTTCGGTTTTTTCGGCAAATCCGTAAGCAACAGCTCCGCAAAAGACTTGTTCCCTCCCGGAAGCGCAACGCCTTTACCTTTATGCTGAGCTATCAGGGAATCGAGATTTTCCAATATCGACGTGTCTCCGACAATCGCGCCGCCCTTCTTCCCTTCGGTCATGATCATCGGAACGCCGAGTCCTGTATCAAATTGCGAGTTGTAGGCTATCAAAAGCGGCGCATTCACGCTGTCCTGATAAATCTCGTATTCGACGATCAATAGATTTCCTTTCCGAATTCTCTGTTTCAGAAGGACGGGATCGACGTTCGCGCAATGAGGACAGCCAATGCCGGTGAAATACACGAAAGAAGTCATAGTGTCGGAGGGGGCTCTGACAATCGGGGTAAAATTTACTTCCGCCGCGTTAGTGCAAGACAACGCTAAAACAAAAACAAAAGTTGCAAGCGCGGCAACCGAAAGAAGGCTGCGCAAAAAATTTGTTTTCATCTTTATTTCCTCTTGTATGAAGTAGAACCTGCCTCAGGCGCCGACATGTTGATTTAGGAAATAGTTTGAGGGACGCCCGCGGCGCACAGTTTCCGGGAAAGAGTCAGAAAATCTTCGACTGACATGGTGCCAAGATCGCCTTTTTCGCGGCATCGTAAAGAAATCATGCCGTTCTGCATTTCCTTACGCCCCACAACAATGGCGTAAGGAACCTTCATCATCTGTGAGTCTCGGATTTTTGCTTGCATGCGCTCAGATCGTTCGTCGATTTCAATGCGAAGACCCTCGTCTCTAAGTCGCTGGGCAACTTGATAGACATAAGGAAGCACGTCGTCCGTAATGGAAATAACCGTTGTTTGCACGGGGGCGAGCCAAAAGGGGAACGCCCCCATGTAATTTTCAATCAGCATGCCTATGAATCGTTCGACGCTGCCAAAAAGGGCGCGATGAATCATGAAAGGACGATGCGGCTGTCCATCCGAACCAATATAGTTAAGGTCGAAACGTTCGGGCAGGTTGAAATCGAGCTGTACGGTGCTGAGTTGCCATTCGCGGTTCAGTGAGTCAGTCACTTTCAAATCGATCTTGGGGCCATAAAATGCGCCGCCGCCATGGTCGTACTTTGTCGTCAGCCTGGCGTCTTCGACGGCGTTAACAAGGGCTTTTGTGGCGATTTCCCAATCGGCATCCGCGCCGATAGATTTTTCCAGCGGCCTTGTCGACACATAGGCCGTGAAATCGTCAAGACCGAATGCGCGAAGGATATACAGGGAGAAATTCAAGGCCCGCGCAACTTCATATTTTACCTGATCGGGCGTGCAGAAGATATGCGCATCGTCCTGAGTAAAACCGCGAACGCGAGTCAAGCCGTGGAGCGCGCCGCTGAATTCATAACGATATACCGTACCAAACTCTGCCCAGCGCAGAGGAAGATCACGATAGGAACGTGTGCGCGCCTTATAGATATGGGTATGAAACGGGCAGTTCATGGGTTTGATGAAATATTCTTCTTCATCAATCTTCATGGGACTGTACATATTTTCCCGATAAAAGCCCAAGTGACCCGATGTTTCCCATAGTGAAGCCTTGCCGATATGCGGGGTGTAAACAAAGTCATAACCGTTCAGGCGATGAGCTTCCTTGCTAAATTGCTCAGCAAGGTAGCGAACCATGCCTCCTTTCGGATGCCACAAAATCAACCCGGCCCCGACTTCGTCAGCCGTTGAGAAAAGTTCAAGTTGTTTGCCTAATGTTCGGTGATCGCGTTTTTTGGCTTCCTCAATTCTCGCCAAATATTGCTCAAGATCCTGCATAGATTCCCATGCCGTTCCATAAATTCGTTGAAGCATGGGATTTTCGCTTTTGCCGCGCCAATAAGCGCCGGCAATTGAAAGGAGCTTCAGCCCGTCGACAGGAATTTCATCTGTGCTGACCACATGTGGGCCTTGGCAAAGGTCGGTAAAGTCGCCATTCGTATAGATGCTAAGCTTGGAGTCAGAACCCGCAGACAAAATATCTTTAATCAATTCCAGTTTATAGGGTTGATCGGCAAATATCTTTTCTGCTTCCTCGGGCAAGACTTCCTTGCGAATGAAAGGATGACCCTTTCTCAAGATATCTTTCATGCGAGCTTCGATTTTACTAAGATCTTCAGGGACTAAAGGACGCGGCAAATCAAAGTCGTAATAAAAACCGTTTTCAATGGCAGGCCCTATACCAAACTTAACTGTCGGAAATTCCATGCGCATGGCTTGTGCAAGAACATGAGCCGCCGAATGACGGAGACGGTTTAAATCGTCAACCTTGATTTTTGGGTCTGCTGACATAAAATATCCTATAATTACGGCCCGTTAACTTATGAACGGGTGTTCATAATTGTCTTTTGCTGAGTTTCTGTCAATGAAGATGATGAATCCTTGCGTATAATGAGTGGCTGATCGGCATTTTTCGGTAATAAACGCCGTAATTATGGTTGTTTGGTGCTTTCTATAAACCGGTTATCCGCTTTTTTCAAAAAAACTTTCTTTCGCGCTTTTTCAAGCCACCCCAAGCGCACGTTTTGACGATGATCAAAGTCAGGCACATAGGGTTTAATATCAAGAAGGGGAGTGCCGTCTAGAATGTCTGCGTTTTGAATATATAGGATGCCGTTCTTAATGGTGTTCAATTGAACCACCGAAAGACCTATTTGATTGGGCCTTCGTGGAGCACGCGTTGAAAACACGCCCCGGACTTTATCGTCCATAAAGGGAACCACTTCCAGATCAAATCCCTTGCTGCGGTGAAAAATGTAAAGAAGGATAATATGCGAAAATCCTTCAATATCTTTTAGACCTGATCTGAACTTTTTGAATACCTCAACCTTGCCTTTCACGCCGGATGCGCCGGTTGGCTGAATGGGCATGCCTGCAAGTTTTTTGAAAGGCGTGCGGATTATTCCGATGGGGATCAGTTTATCCATATATACAAGCTCGATTTACCGATGATGTGAACGTGAATTGGCGGTATAGGCGGATCAAAGCTGGTTGAAGTTTCGGCATCCGGCAAAACAGTTCTTTCGCCGCTCATCCTGAACAGCGTTTTGAAGATCACAGGACGAGGTTCCAGCAGAGGAATAATCGGGCTTGGGCTTTCCCGACGCGGCTTCTTTAGGCCCCATTTCCTTTCACCAGCCTCGTGTTCGATTGGCGTCCCCTACGGGATTCGAACCCGTGTTTTCACCGTGAAAGGGTGGTGTCCTAGGCCTCTAGACGAAGGGGACGATGCCTGCCCCTTGGGGGGCAGTGGGGGACAAGTATACGAGCCTAGCCCGTAAATCAATGAAAATTCGCGATTCATTAAGGTTTTTCAGTGCAAACTCTGGCCCCAGATACTGATTTCGCGTAGCTTTTAGGCCTGATTCACCATTCTGGCACTCCATGACCACAGCCCCTCAAGCGCAACAAAATCTTGGCAACGCGCTCACGCTTGAAGGACGTGTGGATGTCTATCCTGACTCGCCTCTTCCCGAGTACAACTCGCCCGGAGGGCCGGCCTATGCCGCACGACTAAAGGGCGATGTGCGCGCCGACCTAATAGCCATCGTTTGCACATCCACGCTGCCTGCGCGGTATGATCTCGTCAATGCGATGCGCACTATCGATGACAAGGGCGTGCTGCGCCTAAGAGAGGGTGGAGTGCTTTATTGGCCTTCCCACAACGCCCATTATTACACGTTGGCTTACGAGAGGCCGCTTACGTCCCTTTATTGGCAGTCGCTCAATGAGACACACGCGCCAATGAGCGAAGATGCAATCAATCACTACTTCGTCAAACCCTTAATTGGCGCGTTGGCAGAATTACAGCGCACAGGCATCTCCCACGGCGGCATTCGCCTGAACAATATCTACTGGCGCGAAGGTGGCGTTACGCCGCCCCAGTTGGGCGAATGCTTGTCGACACCTGCTGGTATCTCGCAACCTGTCCTCTGCGAAACGATCGAGCGTGCTATGTGCCAACCACTTGGCCGCGGCACTGGATCGCATGTCGATGATTGTTATGCTTTCGGTGTGGCGCTATCGCTGGTTGTGTTGGGTCAAAACCCGCTGCAGGGCATGGATGATAATGCAATTATTCAGGTAAAACTTGAAAAAGGAAGTTTTAATGCTCTAATAGGCAATCGACGGCTTGCCTCTTCGCATATTGAACTTTTACGTGGCCTTCTGAGTGACGATGCACGGCAGCGTTGGACCGCAGCCGATCTTGAACAATGGCTTACGGGACGTCGCCTGACGCCTAAGAGCTCGGATGCTGGTCGCCGCGCAAGCCGGCATATCACGGTTGGGGGTAAGGACTGCTGGCAAGTAAGGCCTTTGGCTGTAGCACTTGCCCATAATGTCAGCGATGCCGTCAAGTTGATTGAGGACGGAACGATAGAAAAATGGCTAATGCGTTCACTTGGCGACGAAGAACGCTCAGAAAGCGTTAACGAAGCTATTTCCCTTCTTAAGGAGGGGGGTAAATCCACCCATTACGAAGACCAGCTCGTCACAAGGGTTTGTATTGCTCTTGATCCGTCCGCTCCTATCCGTTATCGCGGCTTGTCGGTTTTACCATCTGGTATCGCGTCAATGCTTGCCGAAGCAGTGCTTACAGGCGGCAATACCCAAGTGCTTAGCGAGATTATTGCCAACCAATTTGTGACTTTCTGGGTTAACCAGCAAAAGGAAATTAAAACCGATCTCGTGCCCTTGGCGCAGCAACTGGAGCGAATACGGAACGTCATTGAAAAATCAACCTTCGGCAATGGTATTGAGCGCGCGGTATATGAAATGAACCCGACAATGCCTTGCCTCAGCCCTATGCTGGGGGGGCAATACGTCACGAACGCAAGAAAGATGTTGCCGGCGCTTGAGCGCGTCGCGTCGCAACCAAACCGTCCGCCGGAACCAATGGACCGGCATGTTGCGGCCTTTCTCATCGTGCGAGACAAACGAAGTGAGCTGCTTTTCACCTCCATGTCGCCAAACGAAACGCCCATGCGCCGTGGGTTGGCGCTTTTGACCCTTTTCGGCGAAATGCAATACCGGTATGGACCAGATAATTTACCGGCTTTGGCGGCGTGGCTATTGCCGCTGGTCGAACCATGCATCCGACGGTTCCTCAGCAAGCCTTTTCAGGAAAAAGTCCGAAAGCAGGCTAAGGAAGCTGTGGATCGTGGGAATCTTTCTGATTTATTACAGCAGGTGGACGAACCTAAACGCGTTGAGCGCGATGAACAGGAATTTCTCATGGCCCGGCGGATGTATATCGATGTTGAAAGAGAGATTAAGGAGCTGCAAGAAAAACTAAACCACCGCGGCAACCTTGCGCGCGAGTATGGCCGTCCTGTAGCGGCAACAATAGCGAGTCTAATCGGAATTATCTTTATTTTAGTGACGGTCTTGCGCGCCATTTGGCGCGAGATAGGATAAATCATGGTCGATAACAAGAAAAAAGAGACAGCCAAGAAAAGAAATACAACGGCTGTTTCGACCAAGAAAAAGGGAAGTTTCAAATTTATACTTTTCATGTTCATTTTAGGGGCAATTATTCCTTTTGGGAAACCAACGTTGCTTGTATGTCTTGGCTTGTTGCCAACCCTTGTGGCGTTGTTCACTGATACTGACAAACATAAATCAGGCGTTGCTACGATTGGTTTCATGAATTTGGCGGGTGTCGTTCCTTTTTTACTCGAATTATGGGGACGGGGACAAACGATGGAAGCGGCGCTTGATATAGTTAAACAACCGATCACATGGCTTGTTATGTTAGGTGCGGCCGGGATAGGCCAACTGTTGCTTTATGTGGTGCCGCCGGCGATAACGACGCTGACGATTATTCGCATGGAAGCCCGGATCAGAATGCTCTACGACGGGCTGGAGCAGCTGAAGGCGATCTGGGGCCCGGATGTGGCCAATAACAAGACGTTAGAGGCTGTGCGAAAACACGAAGGCACGTAAGAAAGCGGGCTTTTTTAACCATGATCTTTGTGCTATCGGAACTCCGTTGCGTATCCGTTCAGCGTGAACGGCGAACCCAATGAGCGCGGGTTGCGGGCCCATTCAGACGCTGTTTTGAGGGGTTGCGCGCCCGTCCGGAACACCATCGGAAGCGATTATGAGCACAGCAAGCGCACACGCAGAGATTGAATCGGGGATTGGAAACACCCTGCGCGGTTGCGTTCGGCTGGTGACTTTTTTTGTCCTCGTCCTTGCGACGATCCCGTTTCAGTTGCTGTCACGCGTGACAAACCGTTTCGACAGCTTTGAAGTGTCGCGGGCGCTTTACCGTGGGCTTGTCTGGATGATGAGCTTCAACGTTCGTGTGCATGGCACGCTGACAACAGCCAAGCCCACTCTATTTGTTTCAAGCCATTCGTCGTATCTCGACGTGCTGGTGCTCGGCTCCGTCATTCCGGCCGCGTTTGTTGCTAAGGCCGATGTCGCAAACTGGCCTTTTATCGGCTGGATATCCAAGCTTCAGCGCACGGTGTTCATCGAAAGAAAATCCAGTCATGCCGCCGCACAGCGCAATAGCATGCGCGTGCATCTTGAGCGCGGCGAAAGCCTGATCCTCTTTCCCGAAGGCACCTCCTCTGATGGTTTGCTCATACTGCCGTTTAAGAGCAGCCTTTTCAGCCTCGCCGCCGAGCGTTTGCCTGACGGACGGCCTGTGATGGTTCAGCCGGTTTCAATCACATGCACGGAAATCAGCGGCATGCCCATCGGTCGGGCGTGGCGGCCGTTTTATGCATGGTATGGCGAGATGACCTTTCTGCCTCATCTTTGGCGTGTGTTCAAGCTCGGACATTTCACGGTCGATATCGTATTTCATCCGCCTGTGACGATTGCCGATTTTGCCGATCGCAAGGAAATGGCGCGTTATTGTCACGCCAAAGTCGCCGAAGGTGTTGATCAATGCCTGACAGGCCGGATCAAGGATTAAAGAAAAAATTGTTTTTTTTAGAGCAAAGCCAGTGAAGGTATGCCGTTGAAAAAAGTATTCATCAAAACTTGGGGATGCCAGATGAACGTGTATGACTCCGGCCGCATGGCCGATGTCGTCGCATTCTTGGATTATGATTTGACGGACGATGCAGCCGAAGCCGATCTTGTTATTTTCAATACCTGCCACATCCGCGAAAAGGCCACCGAGAAACTGTATTCGGAACTGGGCCGTTTGCATGAGCATAAGAAAGCGCGCCAAGCTGATGGCCAAGCAATGATTATTGCGGTCGCCGGATGCGTCGCGCAGGCCGAAGGCGAAGAGGTTCAGCGCCGCGCGCCGTTTGTCGATATCGTTATGGGTCCTCAAACGTATCACCAGTTGCCGGAAATGCTGGCCTGCGTTGCTCGTCGGGAGAGGAAAGTGCTCAATACAAACTTTCCCCCGGAACCCAAGTTCGATTTTCTGCCTGAGAAACACACATCGACCAAGGTTTCTGCGTTTCTCTCTGTGCAGGAAGGATGCGACCGTTTTTGCAGTTATTGCGTGGTGCCCTACACGCGCGGCGCGGAATATTCGCGGCCCGTGGAAGCCATCGAGGCCGAAGCCGTCAATCTTGTGCAAAAGGGGGCGAGAGAAATCACGCTTCTCGGCCAGAACGTCAACGCACAGAGTTTTGGATTAAGTAATATAATCAATAAGATAACGGCCATCCCCGGGCTGTTGAGACTGCGTTATACGACTTCACACCCAAGCGACATGGGTAACGACCTGATTGCGGCACATCGCGACAATTCGAAGCTCATGCCGTTCTTGCATCTGCCCGTGCAAAGCGGTTCGGACAAAATTCTGGCCGCTATGAACCGCAAGCATACGGCGGACGATTATTATCGCGTGATTGAGAAGCTTCGCACGGCGCGTCCTGATCTTTCTCTTTCCACGGATTTCATCGTCGGTTTTCCGGGTGAAACGGATGCAGATTTCCAGGCGACAATGAAACTTGTACGTCGTATTGAATTTGCGCAGGCCTATTCATTTAAATACAGCCGTCGCCCTGGGACGCCTGCCGCGGAGCTTAAAGAACAGATTGACGAAAAAGTGAAGTCCGCACGGCTGGAAGAGCTTCAAGCCCTGCTGCGTAAGCAGCAAAAGCAGTTTAATCAGGCATGCGTCGGGCAAACAATGTCTGTGCTTATTGAAAATAAATTCCAGAAGGAAGAAAGATTTTTCGGGCGCACACCTTATGGACAGGCTGTACGCGTGAAAGCCTCTGCGGAACTGGTAGGACAGCAAGTTGCGATCAAAATAAAAAACGCCGCGCTGAACAACCTTAGCGGCGAAACCGTTTCCTCATAAATCGTCCGGTATTTCCTGTTTAAGGGGTTTATGTCCGCTCATTTCGGCACCCGCGTGCGACGGAAGCGGTAAAAAGAAAAATACGGAAAGAAAGGAAATCAAACCAACGCACCAAAACCCAGGCGCGAAATCATTGGATGTCAGATGATCGCTATGGCGTACGACCAAAGTCAGATTAAGCGCAAGAGCGCCTGATGCCACACCAACACTGAGAAAGAGTTGCTGCAACATACTGAACAACGTTGTGGCGCGACTCATCCGCGCGGAAGGCACGTCGGAAAAGACAAACGTATTAAGCGCTGTGAATTGCAGGGAATGAAAAAACCCGCCCATTAATAGAACAGCCAAAATGACTTTATGCGGCGTGTTTGGACTAAAAAAACCGTATAAAATCATAAAGATAGAGCCAATCAAGGCATTAAAAATCAACACGCGCCGGAAGCCGAAAGACCGGAGAATCCGCGCGGCAATCGTCTTGACCAGCAAGGCGCCAATAGCGCTGGCGAAGGTCAAAAGACCGGAAGAGAGAGCTGACAACCCGAACCCGACTTGCATCATAAGAGGCAAGAGAAAAGGCATCGCGCCAATACCGATGCGAAAGAGCGAGCCTCCGCCCATTGCTGCCCGAAAGGCAGGCAGTCTGAACAAGCCGAAATCGACGATAAGATTTTTTGTGTGGCGCGCATGCCAGGCGTAAAGAGCAAGAAAGAAAAATCCAGCGAGACACGATCCGAGAACAACGCTAAGAGGCAGAACATGCCGCCCGACGGTTTCAAAACTGATCACCAGTCCCGCCAAGGCTCCGGCCATCAGCAAGAAACCCCGGATGTCGAGCGGATCGACGCGATCTTCACGGATGTTCTCAATATAGAGGGACGCCATGACAATGCCGAGCAATCCAATGGGTAAATTGATAAGAAAGATCCAGCGCCATGAACTATAGGTCACGATAAAACCGCCGACAGGCGGGCCAAGCACGGGCGCGATCATGGCGGGAACCATGAGCCAAGCCATAGCGTCCACCAATCCGTTTTTCGGTACCGATTTCAAAAGAAGAAGCCGGGCTACCGGCAGCATGACTGCGCCGCCAACGCCTTGCAGCAGCCGTGCCAGAATGAGTTGTGTCAGGTTCTGGGCGCCTGCGCAAAGAACAGAGCTAAGGGTAAAGACCAAAATAGCGGCGCGGAAAGCTGTGCGCGCGCCATAACGATCAGCAACCCAGCCGCTCAGAGGCGTGAAGACGGCAAGGCTGAAAAGATAGGAGGTAATAGCGAGACTGAGATGCAGGGGGTCCGTTTGAAGCGACCGCGCAATGACAGGCAGGGACGTAGCAATCACGGACCCGTCGAAAATCTGCATGAAAAGGGCGCAGGAAACGATAAGCGGAACGAGAGACGAGCGAGGCAGGGAAAAAAACATTGAAACTGAGCTCAGATAACAGCCTGAAATGGCTAGCAAGTGCGGATTTACGTGCCGAAAAACCTAATTGATAAATAGGGCGAATTATAATTCTTCGCTGTTTTTCGTTCCGCCGCCGGCATAGCGCACAGCGTCCGACCAGCATCGTTCCAGTTGGCGTAGAATTCGGTGTGCAGCATCAAGACTTGCTTCGTCGCCTTCCTTGATAAGAGTCTCGGCCCATTGCAGCTCGAGTGAGGCCAGTTTGGCCAAAACATTTTGCCCTTTGGGCGTAACTTTCAGGCGGGCTGAGCGGCGGTCGCGCGCGGACGATTGGCGCTCAACATAGCCGCATTCAACAAGCTGTTTCAGGTTATAGGATGCGTTTGAGCCGAGATAGTAGCCACGCTCGATCAAGTCACGGACCGATATTTCTTCCGCGCCGATGTTGCCCATCATCATCACCTGAACGGGGCTGATGTCATGAACCCCCGCCCGTCCAAGTTCGAGTCGCACAACATCGAGAAAGCGGCGGTGCATGCGTTCGATCTGGTGGGGCAGCTCCTGCAAAGTATCGAAGGCGCTGGTTTTTTTGTTGGTCGGTGGCGCGGAATCCTGCATGTTTATCCTGTTTGATGGCCATAAAATTATTTTTGGTTAAGCGGCAAGTCCGTGGCATTATACCCACCCACCCCTTTACCAGGAACTCCAACATGATGAACCATGATTTCTGCCGAGGCAACGTCCTTTCCAAGCCCGTTGGTCGGCTTATGCTTATTGTGGCGGTCCTCGTGCCGCTTTGGGGCTGTGCGCCGGATATCGCTGAGGACTATGATTCGCCTGCCGCCGGAATGGCGCAGCTGGGCGCCCAGATGAAGGCTCGCGGGGATTATGTTGCCGCCAATGACTTTTACCAACGCGCGCTACAACGCGACCCGAAAGACGTGGTTGCCTTGAAAGGCATGGCCTATACGCAGGAGCAGCTAGGCAATCCGGAAGGCGCAGTTGTGACTTATTACGATGCGATCAAGCTTAAACCGAAGGATGCCGAATTGCGGAAGGGTTTAGGCAAGGTGCTCATTGCGCTCGATAGGCCAGGCGAAGCGCGCGATCAGTTTAAGGCAGCCCTTGACATCGATGACGAAGATCCGAAAGCCATAAACGGTCTCGGTATCGCGCTCGATTATCTCGGCGAGCATAAAGAAGCTCAAAAACAATACGAAGCGGTCCTTAAAAGAGAGCCGGATAACCTGTCGACGCTGAACAATATGGCTTACTCCTATATCCTTACGAAAAACTATGACCGTGCGATCAAGCTGCTGGAGCCGGAACAAAGAAATCCGAGGGCAACACCTGCTTTGCGGCAGAACCTTGCATTGGCTTACGGGATGGCGGGTATGGACCTTGACGCGGAACGCGTCGCGAAGATGGATTTGCCCTCGAATAAGGTTAAAGAGAACCTTGCCTATTATAGGCACCAACGAGCCGAGCAGGCAGTGTCATCAACGCCTTATGCCGAAATTGGCACGTATGCGACAGAAGCCATGGCGGCTGCGCAAATCGAAAAGGTGGAACCCACGCTTAACAAAGCCGGACCGGGGCTTAAGCCTGTTATTTTGCCGCAAGTCGCTGCACCGGGCGGCACGCCGCGGTTTACTGTGCGCATGATGGGGTGTGGCAAGCCGGATGAGCTGAAGTTTTTTTGTGACCAGCTGGCAAAGAAGGGAATTCCCTGCGTAATGAACAACATCAAGTAACAGCGTTCGTTTTTTCTAGTGATGAGCGCCGGCCATCGCGCTCATCACCTTGAGGGCGGCCGGACCGATCAGCACGATGAAAAGCGGCGGCAGAATAAACACGATCATGGGGACGGTCAGGATAGCCGGCAGGCGCGCCGCCTTTTCTTCGGCCCGCATCATTCTTTCTTCGCGCATTTCTGCCGACAACACCCGCAAGGCTTGGGCCAACGGCGTGCCGTATTTTTCGGTCTGGATAAGCGTGTTGACCAAAGCGAGGACGCTTGGCAGTGGCACGCGATCGGCAAGACCATGCAAGGCTTTATGGCGGTCGGGAAGGAAGCTCAGTTCGACGCCCGTCAGACCAATTTCTTCCGCCAGCTCAGGGCATGTTGGCCCGACTTCGCGGCTGACGCGGTCAAAAGCGGCGTCAAGGCTGAGGCCAGCTTCCGCGCAGATAACCATGAGGTCAAGGGCATCCGGCATAGCTTTGCGGAGGACGTCTTCGCGCTTCTGGCTCTGGTTTTTGACAAAAACATCCGGTCCCATCCATCCCAGCATGCCGCAGAACAAAACGGCCAGAAGCCCAATAATCGGCGGCATTTTGAAAAGAGGAACGACGAACGTGAAGAAAACGCCGCCAGCCATGAAACCGGACATCGCGGCCAATTTAGCAAAGAGAAAAACGAAAATCGCGTCACGCGTCTGGTAACCCGCGCGGCGCAGTTTGAGGCGCAAATCCGACAACCCCTTGCCTTGCGAGAGCTTGAACCACTCCACGATCTGCTTCATCAGGCTGTGACGTTGCAGCGCGGCGCGGCGCGAGTTTTTCTTCCGGCGGTCACCTTCGAATTCCATACGCCGATCCGCGATCGACTTCAATCGTGCCGGTAGCGGGTCGTTGTCAATCAGGGCCGTCCAAACCAAAACGACGACCGCGAATGCCGCCAGTCCGCACAGCATCGAAAGAAAGTTGGGATCGCTCAAAAGTTTTTCCATGGCTCAAATTTCGAAGCTGATCATTTGTTTCATGCAAAACACGCCGAGGCTCAACCATGTCAGGCCGCCTGCCAAAAGCATTTTGCCGCGAAAGTCGGTCAACATGATCATCATGTATTCCGTGTTAACGGCCATGAGTAAAGCGAACATCAAGAACGGCAAAGAGCCGATGATTATAGCGCTTGCGCGCGCCTCGGACGACATGGCCCGGATTTTGAGCCGGAGCTGGCGGCGCTTGCGCAAGAGGTCGGCTAAATTTCCCAATGTTTCCGCGAGGTTACCACCCGTTTCCCGCTGGATGGCGAGAGCGATAATGAAAAACCGGAATTCCGGAGTATCGAGTCGGCCTGCCACTTCCCACATCGATTCATCCAGCGAGCGCCCCATGCGCACTCCGTCGCTGATGCGGCGGAACTCAATGCCAATAGGATCAGGTAGCTCCGCGCCAACCGTCGCGATCGACTCCGTAATGGGTAAGCCCGAACGTAGTCCACGGCAGATGGTATCGATGGCTTCCGGGAAATTGGCGAGGAACTTTCGAATCCGCCGGTTGCCCATGCGCGCGGTGACCATGTGCGGGATATAAAGACCGAACGCAATAGCCAAGGAAAAAGCCATAACCTTGGCCCAATGCAACGCGTACGTGAAAATGAGAAAAAAAACAAGAATAAGAAGCGTATTGACGATAAGGTACTCTCCCAAAGTCATATTCTTGCCTGTGCGTGCGAGTCGCGTGCGTAATTTTTGAGGGTTCGGCAACGTGGCTTTGATCAACCGGTCAAGAAACGGGATGGCGCTGTCGCTTGTGCGCCGACGCAGCGAAGCCGAAGAGCCTTTGGCGGTGCGATCGATGACGTAATTACCGCTGACACGCGCAAGCCGTTTTTTAAATTGTTCGCTGCTTGGGTCGCTCCAAAAAAGAATAAGTAAAACAATTACGGTTAAAACGCCGCCGCTGATCATGACTATAGTAGCCGGCGCGATGGTCATGTCAGCGCCTCCATCAATTCCTTGTCGAGGCCGTAATAGGCAGCTTTCGGCAAGCAATGAGGCCGCAATCCGTGGTTTTTATATTCAACCGTGAGACGACCATCAGGCAGTTCACCCGTAACGTCGCAAGTAAAAAGGTCCTGCATGGCGACGACTTCGCCTTCCATGCCGATGATCTCAGAAATATGAGTTACACGCCGTGAACCGTCACGCAAGCGGCCGACCTGAATTATCATGTCGACGGCCGACGCAATCTGTTGGCGAATAGCGCGCGGGGCCAGATTAGCGCCGCCAAGGCCGACCATGTTCTCAAGACGCATGATGGCTTCGCGCGGGCGATTGGCGTGAACAGTCGACAGAGAGCCATCATGGCCCGTATTCATGGCCTGAAGCATGTCGACGGCTTCGCCGCCACGCGTTTCACCGACGATAATACGATCCGGACGCATACGTAGCGCGTTCTTAAGTAAATCGCGCATCGTAACTTCGCCATGACCTTCGAGATTAGGCGGGCGCGTTTCAAGGCGAACAACGTGAGGCTGCTGTAGTTGTAATTCGGCGGCGTCTTCGATAGTTACGATGCGCTCGCCATGGTCGATCATTTGCGACAGGGCGTTCAAAAGAGTGGTTTTCCCGGAACCGGTGCCGCCGGAGATTAGGATATTAAGGCGGCAGCGCCCCGCAACTTTCAAAAGACGGGACATCGGCGGCGAAATGCTGCCAAAACGCAACATGGCTTCAAGCGTAATCTTTTTCTTGGCAAACTTACGAATGGTGATGGCCGGGCCATCGATAGCCAGCGGCGGGATGATAATATTGACGCGGCTTCCATCCGCCAAACGCGCATCGCAGAGCGGCGTGCTTTCATCGATCCGGCGTCCAATGGCTGTAACAATGCGAGTGGCAATAGCCATAACATGAGCATTATCGCGGAATTTTACATCAGAGAGGCTCAAGCGACCAGCGTTTTCGATATAAACCTGTTTGGGACCATTCACCATGATTTCCGAAATGTTTTCATCGGCCAGAAGGGGTTCAAGCGGCCCAAGCCCCAGCATATCGTTAAGGAGCTGTTCGACTAACGCTTGACGCTCAGTGGCAGTCAATTGGGTTTTAGTTTCGATAAGAAGATCGCCCACCAAGCTAGTTAAATCACGCGATAAATCTTCACGAGTCATCCGCGCAGCGGCCGATGTATCAATACGCTCAAGAACGATAGGCTGGAGTTTAATTTTCGCTTGATCGACGCTCGCCCGGCTGATGCCACTCGTCATAATTGCCGGTTCTTTTGAGCGGGGTGGAGGCGGCGGAGCTTCAGTTTCGACGGGTGTTTCAGAAGGAGGCTGCAAGGACAGCGCAGGTGCGGGCGTTTCAGGCTTTGGGAGTTTGGCAACGAGCGTGTTGGTTAAAGCTGTAACAAGATCGCGTTGGTCCAAAAGATTTAATTCCATGCCCTGATCGGAAAGAAAAGCTGTAACTTGTGATTTGACACTTTTAACAATGTCATTGCGCGACATTGCAAGAAGCTTGTCCACAGGCATCAGGTCGAGAAGTAAGGGCAGGATGCGGTTGTGTAAGACGGCAAGGGTGCTGTCGACTGGGGGAGTGCCGATATCGCCTACACCATCAGGCGCCGTCATTGCGGAACCTCAGCCTTTTTCCCACTTCCAAAAAAGCCCCAACTGCCTTTTCCTGTTACTTTTGACTTGCCACCATTAGCGGTTTCACTGGTAACGAGATAGCGAGTCAGTTGCAAAAGGACTTTTGTCAAAGCGGAACCTTTTGCTATTGCCCCAAGCGTTTTGCCAGCATTGCTCGCAGCTGCAACATTTTTAGGGTCGTCAGGCAGATTGAAATCAATTTTAGCTTGGGCACCTTTGGCAAACATTGCTTCATCTACGCCGCCTTGACGTTGAGCGTTCATGCGCATAGCTACGATAGTGATGCGCGCTGTAACACTAAGGGCTTTCAGGGCAGTCCGTATACGAAGCGTGTCACGGATGCCCGCCAGAGTCATATCCGTGACCAGAACAATCTCATGCGCTAGTGAGAGAAGGCGCTTTTGTGTCGCGAGGAGATGGCGGGGCATATCGACAACAATAGTTTGATATGTTGAGCGCAGCTCCTTGATGAGAGCCGCAACGGCTCCGCTGTCTGTATGGATGACTTCGTCGATGGGCTCTTCGGCGCTTAATACCGAGAAGTTGTCACTTTCATTGACGATTGCCCCCGCAACCATCAGGCTGTCAACGCGTTGAGGTGAGCTGACCACATCGCGCAGACCGTGACCGGGTTCAATATCAAGCGAAAGGGCGCTTGTGCCGAACTGAAGATCTAGGTCAAGCAAAGCGCTCTTACGTTTCAATTCATGTGCCAGCAACCAAGCGGTATTTGTGGCGACCGTGCTGGTTCCAACGCCCCCACGTACGCCCACAAAAACGATAATTTTGGATTCTTTCGCTGCACCAGGCCCAGTGGCGCTCCCCCGGTTTACCAGTGTCATTGCCTGTGTCAGCGTCTCGGGAGTAAGAGGTTTTACAAGATAATCCGCCATACCCGCAGCGATCATATTGCGGTAAATGGCGACATCATTGGCAGAGCCGACAGCTATTATTTTAGTCGCAGGGCCGCATAAAACCGTAAGCCGCGAAGCGGTCTTTAGGGGCTGTTCCTGGTTATCCAGATCAACAACAACGATCTTTGGGGGCGCTTCGGATTCGAGAAGGGCAATAAAAGAATCTGCGCTGCCATTTTGTACCGCGTCAGAGGGAAAACCCTGCCGTTCAGCCCATGTCCGCAGCGCAGCGGTTGAGGCTTCATCCGAAACAAAGGCCATAAACTCATTATGCATTGGGCTATCCTAAAACGACTGTCTGCCTTTTGAGTACACTAAAATTATCGGGCCGATGTTATGCCGCCCAATAAGGGCTGTGTGGTGACGTTCTGTGGAACAGGGGCTTTGGCATTGGGGTCGATAAGAGCTTTTGTTTTGTCTGTTCTGTATCGCAAGGTTGCATTTGCCGTCGTTTCAGCATTGCCGGGCTCAGTATCCCCAGTCTCAATGAGATCTTTCGGATCCTCAATCATGGCTGCCAGATTGCGGGCGTGGGCGCAACCATATTGGGGCCACGGCTCGTTTTCAAAAGGCCCGTTACTCACGGTGCGCCAGCTTGGGCATTCGGGAGGTACAACGATATATCCTTCACCCGTTCGCCATGGCATGAGCTTTATGGTGGTGTCAGTTGGGGGTGCGGACGACCAAGTGTTTTCACAGCCACTCAGGGCAAGCGCTGCAAGGCAAAGGGATATGAGTGTCGGGTAATGGCGCATGACGTTACTCCAATATAAACCCGCCTGGACCTGACGGATTGGCGATAGGGGCGTTATTTTTTGCGCGGGGTTTCTCTTCAGGTTTGCCATAATAAACGGTTGGTATTGGTGGCGTTGTTTGGATGGGCTGTGACATTGGCGGCTTTCTGTTCATCGCTAGACTTTCCTGAACGGTTGATGTTACGGGTGTTACAGGTGCCGGTTCAGGGGCTTCCGATTCATCGCTAGATTGCAGCATTGGCTGCACTACAACGGCGCGTGGCGTACCGCTCATCGTACGGGCATCAGGATCGCTGTTTGTCGTGCGTAGGCGGAAGATGCGGTCAGCATCCGATGGCGGCGCATACCCATCCATGGGAAGGGCGAGCTTTTCTTCAGTGGTCGGCTTTACGAGATAAGGCGTGATAATAATGACAAGCTCTGTTTCATTATTCTGGAAACGGGTTGAACGGAACAGAGTCCCAAGAATGGGCATATCACCAAGGAAGGGATACTTATTAACCGATTGGGTTTGGTTGTTATTCAACAAACCGCCGATGGCAAAGCTCTGTCCACTGCCCAGCTCGATTGTTGTTTCGGCCCGGCGCGTGGTAAGCGCGGGCACGGAAATGTTGCTGAGGGTTATTGCGCCAGCTTCGCTAAGCTGACTGACTTCCGGGCGGACATGGAGGTTGATGCGATCTTCGCCGATCAAGGTTGGCGTGAAGGCCAATGAAACGCCATAGGTTTTCCACTCAATCGTGATAGTGTTCTGCGATTGTGGAACAGGAACAGGGAATTCCCCGCCTGCAAGGAAGCTGGCCGTTTCACCCGACATGGCTGTTAAATTCGGCTCGGCTAGAACGGTCAAGAACCCGTCCATGGCCAAGGCGTCAATCAGGGTATTCACATCCCAGCCATCGCCGCGGCTTGAGAAGCTAAAAATATCGTTGGTGTTTGTCCCTGTCGTTGGGCGAGTACGGTTTAGGAGATTGGCTCCGGCATTAACAACGGAAGTTGCGTCTCCCGACATCAGGCCGAAGGAAAAGCCGCCGACATTTCCAATGCTTTCCCAGTCAATGCCAAAGCGCTTGTCGACATCGCGCGAAACTTCGGCGAACCGAACGCGAATATGAATCTGGTTGCTGCCTTTCACCTTGATGCGGTTGATGACTTCACCGCCTTCCCGAGGCACATAACGCAGGGCCAGCCGCCGCGCATCGTCAATCGCTGCGGGATCTTTAGCCTCGCCGGTTAGAACAATTCCGTTTGGGACTGCCTCGACGCTAATCTTATTGTTTGGAATGATCGCATTCAAAGCAGTGCGCAGATCATTCAGATTCTGCGTAACCATAATGGTTCGGTGCAAGAGCGAGCGGCCGTTGTTATCGGTCGCCATAAGTGTTGTTTGGCCGGTGCGTTTGCCGAAGACCATAACCGACGTTGGCGAAAGGACCTGCACGTCAGCCACATCCGGGTTGGCAATGAAAACCGAGGCCGCGGGCGCGTTCAGTGTTAGGGGAACGCCATGATCGACGGAAAGATTTAAAACGGTTGGCACCGAAACTGTGCCACTGTGAGCAGGTGATGCCAGCGGCAGTACAAAGACTATAAAAGCGAGGAAAAGGAATATCCTTTGGGGCAGCAGAAGAGAAAAACGCATGGTTGGGCACCTCATTGCTGCAGATCAAAAACAGACTCGGACGAGTCTTTACCACGCATAATCTGAATGCGCTGAACAACGCCTTGACGATTGCCGGGCTTGGACAAAACTTGGCTCACATCGCTGTCCCACGTTAAAGCGCTATCGGCTGTTTTTGCGGCTTCAAGCGCTTCGGCATTGATGCCGGGCGGCTCATCCGGATTAGCAAGGCTTCGCAGGGCAAGGGACAAAGAGCCCAACTGGGAAACCAGCGCGAGCGTTTCAGCTTGCTTTGGCGTGACTTCCAACGTGGCAGTTTGAGCGATTTTGGGTTCGGTCACTTGGTCGTTTGTTTTTTGATCAAGCGCCAGAACTCGGACATTGGTCAGCATTGTTTCCGATACTTTATGGCCATTCTGCTCAGAGTCGGTTTTGCGTGTGACTTGATGCGTGACGATGACGTCGACACGGTCGCCTGGGAAAACAAAACCAGCAACGCCGCCTACCGGTGTGATGGAGACGGAAATAGCGCGCATGCCGGGGTCTAAAACTGCGGACAAAAAGCCTTGGTCATGACGTTTAACGACGCGGCCGCTCATGATAGGCTCATCCATACGCAAGCCTTGGCGAACGACTGCGCCAGTATATTCCGAAAGTTCGTTTTTGCCTTTGACCGCAAATCCGGTTGTAGCGCCTTCAGCGGGCCAGACTTTCCATTTAAAATCAGAGTCCTTTAACAAAGTTCCCGCAGGTAGATCGCGCGCCGCGACGAGCACTTCCGTAGTCGCGGTTGTCATAGCCGTCATGCTCGCGGGGCTAGTCCCGGGGGAACCTGTCATCATTGAACGGGCGAGGAATACAGTGCCACCCCCGATGAGCAAGGCGACAAGTAGAAGGACGAGTTTGCGTGCCGGCATTATGAGAACTCCTTATAGTCTGTGGTCACGCCATGTGAGCCCTGGCGTGATCATGCTAACCTCTAAATCGAAAGCTGCACCTTGTGGGACAGCATAACTAGCGTGCACAGGCCGCCAATGGCAATGGCGACGCCATACGGAATGGGAACCTTGCCAAGCGCAAGAGTTTTATCGCTTTTTTGCTTGCGATGGCGATAGTAAGCAACAACTGCGACAGCTAATCCAAGAAGGCCACCTGCAACTGTTGTGATGAAGAGAAACATCAGCACCCACCGGGAACCGGCCCAAAGACTCATTACCGTCAAAAGTTTGATATCGCCCGCACCGGCAAACTTTTTGCTGTAAAGAGCAAAACCGCCGATCAAGACAAGGAAAAAAATACCCAAATGTTCATCCCAAGCGATGGGCGTTGGCGAGAAGAAGGCATAAACCGGAAAAAGGAGAAGCAGGGCTGCAGTTAATGCATTGGGAATCCGGAAATGGCGTGCATCGATAACTGCGGCCGCAATAAGCAGCCCGGCAGCTATCGCCAAAACAACCCAATGATAGAAAGCGAGGTTTGTCATCGTGCCCATGCGCCTTACCCTAGAAACCGCAGGATTATGCCGCGCTTTTGCTTAATAGGTGATGAATCGGTTTAAACGATGCGAGGGCGGAAAAACGGGTATATGAACCGGGCTGGGGCCGATCTAACCGGCGAAGGCTTCGATACATAGTCTGAAGCTTTCGCCGGAAGCTCGGGTCCCAAAACCCATTAAATAGAATTACGAGGTCTTCAGACTGTCTTGAACGGTCTGGAAGACAGATCTTAATTGCGGCCCAAGCGTCAGCAACACGGCGACAATGGCAACCGCAATCAGAGAGGCGATCAGGCCGTATTCAATGGCCGTGGCGCCTTCCTCTTCTTTGAAGAAGCGGATCAAGGTTTTCATCAGTTTTCTCCTTGGCTGTTTTTAGATAGGAACCGAGCGGTTCAATCCGGGCAGGCTAAAGCATTGGGTTTAAAAAAACGTAAAGACGGTGTAATTTTTCCAAGCAAAAACAAAGAGGTAATGTGTCGTTCCTTAGATCGTTTATTACACGGATGAGTGTGGGAAATTTATCAGGACAGCGGAAAAAAATGTAATAATACTAGTGTGTTAGCAAAGATGTTCAACAATACTCCAAATATTTTGGAAAGGAAATACAAGCGAATAGTGGGGAATCAGGTCCATAGTAGCCTTATTCGAAGGAGAGCCCTTCATACATCAGTGTCCTTACTTCGGTTGCGAAAGAAAGTTTTCTGCAGTCAATTTTCCGCCTTCTGTGACTATCCTACAAGCTCTATCCAGCCTTGTTGCTCTTGCGTTTTGATCATTGCCGTTTCCTTCGGTCGAGACAAGCCCTTGAAATCGATAGATTATAAGGCCTTTTTCATTGGCTTCTGTAACAGTGAAGAGATCTTTTTTGGGGCCTTTTTCTAATATCTCCGACACAAGGGGTTGCTTTTTTTCACCATATTTTCCAACACGATAAATTTCATTTTTGCATCTAACGATATTATCTTCAGACGTAATTTCGGCTGACACAGTACCAAACAAGGGCTTATCGCTCCCCGACAGTAATACGTCATCATGCAAAATTTTATTAGTTTTGGAACCGGTGAAGAACAGAAATCCAGGTATGACCAAAAGGACACCAGCGACCAAAAAAACTTTCCTGATCTGTGTTTTAGTTTTAACCGGATGAAAGATACGTGAATGAATTGGCTGTTTTTTACGCATTTATTCCTCAAATAATGAACGCGAAAATATTTTCACACCATGATACCAACCCTAAATACTTTCATCCAACTGAAATTCTTTAACGCGCAACAAGATAACAACTTTATTAACATCATGTTAACCATAAGCGCTTCGCTTGTATCCGAATCATAAGTCTCTGTGATATCTCGATTTCATGAACCAGCGCCGCGTCGAACAGCTTGATAAGGTCTTAGCCCTCGTAGATTCAGCTCATGAAGGTGAGGCCGTGGGGGCTGTCCGCATTGCGCGTAAAATGCTCTCACGCGATGGCCTCAGTTTCGGCGACTTGGCACGCGCGGCGTCCAGCCGGTCACGTTTTTCCCTGTCCCGGTCGTTTTTTTCGGGACAGCACGTTCATCTTGAAGCCCAAATCGCGCAGCTTCAGCAGCAAGTGAATGACCTGATCAGTGACAACCAAAGCTTGGCAACACAAATAGATTTTTGGCGCCGTCGAGCGTTTGAAATGGAACAACAGCTTAATCTCAGCCAATCCGATGCGCAGCGGTGGAAGCAGCTTGCGCGTGAAACCGCCGAAAAGTTATGGGATATAAGCCAGCTTGCAAATCCGGCAGAATTCCCAAACCCGTTATCACCGGACAAGGGAGATACGGACAACACCCAATCCGAGGGCACATCCGCGAAAAGCAACCTTTAATAAATAGACCGGAGGTCAGTTGGGGACATGGATTTCAGCGCGCTCAACTCATGGTGGTCCCCTTTGGAACAAGCCCTGACGCATCTTTCTTTGGCTATTGAATTAACTCCAGCTGCAAGTTGGCTTCCGCTTGTTATGCTTTTAATTCTCGGTATTGCCGCGGCGGTGGATGCACATTCGGCGCGTGTGCCGGATCCCATCATTTTTTTTGGTCTGCTGGTCATCGTTGCCATGCGCGGTGTCTATAAGGACTGGGAGCTTGCCTCGCGTTATCTTATGGCAGGCATTGGCGTATCGCTTATTCTGTATGCTGTAAACCAGTTTTATTATTATGCCTTCAAGCGCGATGCCTACGGGATGGGGGATGTTAAGTGGACATTGTTAGCGATCACAACATTTTCCATTAAACCCGCGTTAATAGCTTGGGTATTAGCCGCCTGGCTTGGGTTATCGTGGTTGGGGATTAAAAAGTTGGCCTTATGGACACGCCGTTTTTACGCAGCCAGTAATAGCGAAACGTTGCCGGAAGAACAATCAAAAACATATGTGCACTTCGCGCCGTTTTTGTTTTTCGGTCTTCTTGCGGGAATATACATAACCTATTTGCGCTAGGCTTGCCTTGCTTTTGCGGGGGCTCTTTCAATACGGCGAAGCGGCGGCATATAAATTAAAAGTGCCGCGGCCATGTAAATGGATGAGTATGTGCCTACTATGATGCCCCACGTCAGAGCCAACGAGAAATTGATCAAAGTCGGCCCTCCCATAAACACCAATGGTAAGAGCGCCAACAAAGTCGTGCTAGCTGTCATGAGGGTGCGGGACAAGGTCTGGTTAACGGAGTCGTTAATAACGGCACGCAAATCCGTTGCCTTTTGTCGCCGTAGCATTTCACGAATGCGGTCGAAAACAACGACCGTGTCATTAATGGAATAACCCGCAAGCGTCAACAGCGCTGCAATAGCGGTCAAGTTAAAGTCGAGCTGCAAAAAAGAATAAAGACCAACCGTCACAAAAACGTCGTGCAAGGTTGCGAGAAAAGCCGCAAGTCCAAATTGCCATTCAAAACGCACAGCAACATAAAAGCCAATGGCTAAAACGGCAAGACCTGTAGCCAACAAACCAGCATGCAACAATTCATTGCCAACAGTAGGGCCTACAACTTCAACGCGGCGGTATTCATAATCTGCCCCCATTTTATTTCGAACAGCCTCAATAGCGCGTTGCTGGGCTGTTTCGTCGCCTTCCTGTCGTTGAATACGGATCAGAACGCCGGTAGGATCCCCAAATTCCTGTAAGGATATTTCACCTAAATTAAGAGTCCCAAGGTCGCTACGCAGCGAACCGACATCAATAGCTTTCGGCGCTTTCGCCTCGATTAAAATACCACCCTTAAAATCAATACCGAAGTTTAGCCCCTTGATTGCTAACGCTCCAACAGTAATAAGCATGAGAAAGATGGTTATGCTGAAAGCCCACCACCGAAGGGAGACAAAGTCGATTTTTGTATCGTGCGGGATGAAATGGAGTGGGCGGAGCATGGATAACCTCGAGTAAAAAACAGATCCGCTGTTACTACCCTTCGAAAACAGCGATGTCCAGATCTTTACCAAGCCGTTAAATTTGGCTGAAAAAGGCTGTTATTTAGGATTAACTAAATGTTATGGTCGCGGCATTAACTTGACATAAACTGGCAGGGAGAAACTCATGCGCAGTGTTGCAATTTGTCTGATTTTTTTCTTTGGCTTCTTGGCGGCGAATGTTGCTATTGCGCAGGAGATGCAGCCTGAACTGGTTTACTCATCGGAAGCCGCTCAAAAGCTATTGCAGAAAACACCTGTTGTGATTTATGGCACGTGAGACGTGCGGCTGGACTCAAAAATATATAAAGTAATTAACCAGAGAAGATATCCCTTATATTTTTAATAACTTTGACCAAATGGCCAATTCTCTATAAGCCCGGAAATGAAAAAGGTTGTTCAGAAATATAATGATAAATGACATAATAATCGCAAGGTTTCTTGGTTGGGTTTCGGGCATGAAGAAAAAAAGCAATAATGATAAACATCGCATATGGCTTGCCAAAGCCTCTGCTTTGGCGCGTAGGCCTGCCCAGTGTGGCGGAAGCCCGCATCCTGTTGTGAGGGTTGGGGCTATTCTTGTGGATGCGAAGGGCCGGGCTATCGGCAAGGCCGTCAATCGTTTTGCGCGCGGCGTAAACAGTTCTCGTTCAGGGCGCACGGATACGAATGGACGCTCGCTGTGGATCAATTGTGCGGAACAATTAGCGATTGCTGCTGCGGCGCGTCATCGGGCTAATTTAAAAGGAGCACAGCTTTACGTTACGTTGGAGCCTTGCGCTATTTGTGCGGGCCTGATTGCCGAACTCGGGATTCGTGAAGTTTTTGTTCCCATAAAATCCTTGCGTCATTCTTCGCGCGTTAAAACAAAATGGAAGAATAGCATTAAGGTCGGGCTCATTAAGTTGGCTGAAGCAGGCGTAAAAGTTTCGTTTGTAGATGTCGACTAGTTATCAGTGCGGCCTATGTTGGCCCGTGCTTTGTGCCATGTGCGCCAAATCTCTATAATATTTCTGATGCTGCGGGGCTAAACGTTCACCATAGCCACGCATATGGTGCATCATCGGCATGGTTTCGCGCCCAGCGTTTTTGCGTTCGTGTAAGGCGCCAAGAGAGATATGATCGAACTGGCCGAAAACAGTACCGAGAACTTGCTGGAATGCGTGGTATTGATGTTCCGTGTGCGCAAGATAAACCCAATTACGTTCCTTGGTCGCATCAGGCAGCGTAAGACCAACAGCCACGTCATGCACAATATGCCGTTGGGGCAACAAATCCAAAATTTGGAAAAAACGATGAGTCAGCTTTTGTTGACGAAGAATATGTGTTGAGCTTTTGTTGAAAACGTTCATAGCACCCAGTGTAACGGCCACGTGTGGCAAGGCTTCTGTGTAATTCCAGTTTCCAGACCTTAACGTTTCGCAATGACCTCTGCTCGATGCGGTGCTTTGCTCTTCAAGGTAAAGCATATGAATAATGCGCGTGATTTCGTCCTGCAGGCGGATGTCGAGAAGGCGCAGCTCGTCATAATCGGTAGGTTCGATATAATTGCCCAGCGTTATAAGGGTGACGCGATAACCGCCTGCGCGCATTTTCAAGATGTCTTCATAGGCGCGTTTGAAGTTCGTTACTTCTAGATCGTAGATATAAAAATTGTCGGCTTCCTGCAACAGCTCGAACTGGCGCACGGCGGCCCACTCCACGTTGAATTCATCCAGGACCGATGTGTCGCCAGCTTCAATACGTTCGGCCACCGCTTGATGCAAATCGGAGGGGAACCAAATGTTTGTGGTTGCGCTTTTGCGGATGCGTTGCAGATAGGAGAAGCTGCACACAATCCGCCGCCCTGCTGGTTCCGGCGAGAGGAAAAAGGGACGGGGTTTCGAGAGAAACGCGGCGTTTGAGGCCGCTGTGAAATGCGCGGAAATGGCGAAACTCCCTTCGCTGGCATGATCCAGATCAGGTTCGGCGGGTCTAATCTCAGCCCTGCGGCGCAGGACACCCCGGATAAGCGAAAGGTAGAGAGAAAGTTTTTAAGCGTCAATATTGCTTAATCGTCTTTCGTGAAAAGAATCGACGCGCTAATGTGAACCTCCCCACTATGCCGAGGTTTTATGCAAATTGTTTTCTTTTGTCCGCCTGTTACGATGATTAATGGCGGGATTAAACGCGTCTTTCGCATGTGCGAAACGCTTGGTGCGGCGGGCTTTGACGCGATTGTGTTTGAGGAACAAGGCCGCCGCCCCGCGTGGTTTCCAAGCACCGCGCCGATTGCCGGGCAGGGGATTTTCAACCGCGACGCCGAACAGATTTATGTTCTGCCGGAAGATCAACCAAACATTCTCGCCTTATTCAAGGACTGGCCACAGCGGAAGGTCATTGACTCGCAAAATCATTTTTTCGGTGTTCTGGGAATAGGCAATGCAAATAGTTTTGCCGACTATGGCGCGTCGCATATTCTTTGCTGCAGCAAGATTACCTTCGATCATGCGAAGAAACGTCATCCGTCGCTGAAGGCGCATTTAATACCGTGCGGTATTGATACGGAAACATATAAAACCCGGGTTAAGCAAAAACGTATTCTCTACATGCCACGCAAGCGACCGGTGGAAGCGCTGTTTATCCGCGATATGTTTCGTTTTGCGTATCCCGAATACCGTGACTGGGAGTGGCAGGAAGTGAAAGACAAGCCCGAGGATGAGGTAGTGAAGATGATGGGCGAGGCGGGTGTGTTTTTATCGCTTGGCCGTTTGGAAGGCTTGGGCCTAACGCCACTGGAAGCGATGGCGTCAGGCTGCGTTGTGGCAGGTTTTACGGGCGTCGGCGGACGTGAATACGCGACGACGGAAAACGGCTTTTGGGCGGATGAAGACGATTTGACAGGGTGTGTTGAACAATTGAAAAAGGCTGTGGACTTGGCCTCTCTGGATAATGAAGACGAAACTAAAAAGGCCTATCGGTCAATAAGCCAGCGTACTTTAAAGGACTTTACGGTGCTTGGGTTTAATGCAGCGACACTTGCGGTCTGGAAGGAAATCTTGAGTTAATCTATCGGGAAATCGGCCCTGAAAAAACAGGACTCCCAGCCTCTTAGGAAAAAGTCTTGTCTTTCCGGCCCAGATCGGCCATTTTCCGCGGCTCCAGCGCGTGGGGCCATAGCTCAGCTGGGAGAGCGCGACAATGGCATTGTCGAGGTCAGGGGTTCGATCCCCCTTGGCTCCACCATTAACCAAAAATCCTATCTTGAGCACCAAAGCTCTACAAGGTTTCTTTTTTAATTTTTTAGGATAAGCTTGCTACTATAACAGCTTTTAGATTTATCCATTAGGGGTAAGCGGGGAGTTTTATGTCTCATGACAAAAACCAAAACCTTAGCTGTCCTTTCCGTTCTGTCGCTCGTAGCGGGTTGCGTTTCAAATGTTTCCGATAAAAACGCAACGCTTTTTCCTGTTAAAGCCCGACAGATTTTAAGCGTGAGTTTTGATGCCGAAGACAGATCAACGGAACGCGCGTGCGGTGAGGGCTTTTTGTTCTCTGGGACATGTATGTCATACGAAACATATATCACATTATACATTAAAAACACGGGAGTAAAAGATATTGTAAAAACTAAACTTACTTTGACTATGCGGGGTCGGGACTCTTTCTCCAATATAATACCGGACCATAAGGAGTTCGAGCTTAGTCAGCCTTTAAAATCTGGCCAAACTATTCCTGTGCATTTGTCATTCAGAGTTCCCGCCGATTTGCTTAGGGCCAGTGTTTCTCTTAACTCCGTGTCTTTCATAGACGGGGAAACGCGATTAGGTTCATATTTCCAAGATCCCGAGCCGGTACCCGTTTGTCTAAAAGCGAAGAAATTTAATATTAATCCCGATAAAGATCTGTTCGAGGTTCTGATGGACAATGGTCTCCTGCCTGTCGATGTGAGGGGGCGAGACATAATCACTATCATAAAACACCAAGTAATATTCAAACCCGGTACGGCGCTTGTATATGGCGATGCTAAAAATATGCCCGGTATCCAACCTGCTACAGACGTATTCTATGGCGAAGATGAGGGGGTTGCCCCAATCGCTGAAGCATATCGTTGCGTAAAGCAGGCTCAGGAGGCTAATCGTCGAAACTCGTTGCTTGCTCCCTAAATCGGGTTCCGAACTGCTAAAGAGCTTTCCCCCGATAACAACCGGAAATTGTTGAAAAAAGCTGCCCCATAGTTCAGTTATTCGAATAAGCTGTGGCTAGATTTTTTTCCTGTCTGATCCACCACCTTACCCTAAAGCTTCAGGTGGCGCAGCCAATTCTGCCCTAAATCATTCGGCCTTCAGCGTTTGCAGGCTCTCGATTGAACGGAGCGGCGGGTATTGTGTTTTCGGAAACGGGGGTTGGTCTGAAGACATTAACATCAACGACGCGTTGCACACGCACGTACTCTTTTGTCATAGCTACCGCGCAGTTTTTCCTTGAATAGCGGAACTGATACTGCGCCGGTTTGGGCATGTCTTCGACGGGAATGAGGGATAGCCTTGCCACGTTCTGTTCCCCATAAGCTTCGCGAAGTTTTTCGTCGAGATCGGCAGTCGATTGAAACAAACGTGCGTTTTGGAAAAAGCCCAAAAATGGCTTATCGCCAAGCGTTGCCTGAATTTTCTTTTGCGTTGGCGTTTCGTCGAAAACCTTTTCTTCAAACTCTTCTTTTTTGTCGCCCAGGCGCATTTCCATATATTGGCGCATCGTGTCGAATTCCACCTCGGTCGGGTGGCGGCGCACAAGCTGCCTCAAAATTTCTTTGTCTTTTTCAAAGCCATTCGCTTTGTAATGTTTTATCCTTTCCTCATGGCTGAAATTTTGCGGTACATTTTTCGTGCCTGGCGCCACGCGGAATAATGTCGCCATGCCAGTTAAGCCTGTATTCAGAGCATGCACTTTCATGCCCAAAGCGCCGGCCATTTGCACGACGGCATCCATTGGGGAGGCCGTATCATTCATAAGAAGGGCACGAAAAAGAATTTCCGTTGTGAATTGGATGCTTGTTTCGCGATACGTTTTTAAAGCTTCATCAAGGCCCGGCTGCATTGCCGGAACCATATCGATCACAATATCACGCGCGCCAGCGGCATAAGCGGCGTGTACAAGTTCCATGTAGGAAACTTTTGTTTCGTATTGGTTGCGTTTATCCCAAAGAAAAAAAGCGTCGTTGTCGTTGCTGTGGTCATTGCAGTCGTCCGTTGGGAAGACGCGTTTGTCGAGATAAAACGCGCCAAGCTCGTCGCCAACCAAAACAATGGGATGGCGCTCGAACAAGGTTTTCAGAGGCTGAAAACGGCATTGCTTTTCCAGCTTATGCTCGCCGAATGAAAATATTTCCGTCATAAAAAATTTCCTTCAATATAAGGCTATTAAACCGCACGGAAATACTTTCAGCAAACAAGATCAGGGTTAATGAGCGCCCTTAAGGTTAATAGCGGGCATTAAATTCGGCGCACTGGCGGGCAAGGGGCGGAAAGGGAGCAGCGCTACGGCGAAGCGGGCGCGGCGCACGGGCGGTGCAGGGGCGAAGCCGGGGCAGACCCGGGAAACGACGTCTGCGGGGAGATTTGCCCTGGCTCTTCGCACCCGTTTACGTGTGCATTAGGCAAATCGAGAACGACCCGGCAAAGGGACGAATAAGACGACTGCCACGCGTGCGGGGAAAAAACATCAAAAAGCAGTTTGACGATTTTGCAATAGGCGCGAGAGGAAAGCTTCGGTTCTCGCGGCGCAGTTTGTTTTTGCGGAGCCTGCTGCGGCTCGGATGTCTGCGGCGGCGCCGAGGCGCCGACCGAATAGGCTTCGCCTTCGTTCCACAGCTTTTCCCAATTCGCCATGTACAATTTAGCGATCGCGGCATCGTCCTTGATGACGATAACATTTTCCGCGTTCCGCTTTTGGGCGTTGGCCGTGAAGTTGAAGCTGCCTGTCTCCACGGTTTTGCCGTCGATGATCAGGTACTTGTTGTGCATGATGGCGTAACGGCGGTTGATGCGAATGGGGATGCCCGCGTCGCGCAGAATTTCCGCTGCCTTGTAATGCCGTTTGCCCTGGCTCTTGTCCAGCAAGACGCGTATCGCCACGCCGCGGCGGTGCGCCGCAAGCAGGGCTTCGGAAACCGGTTTTGACGTGAACGAATAGGCGGCGACATCGATGCTGGTTTTCGCTTCATCGATGGTCCGGACGATGAGCCTGATGGCATCCGGCGACGGCGAAAACGCCGTTTCCGTGGTGGCTTCGGCAAAACCCGGTCGAGTATTAACGAGGCCTAGCAGCAAGAAAAACAGAAAGATAAAGGAAAAGCGAGGCATCATATGACTTTGTCACAGGATGCACAGTGCGGGCAAATTTATTGTCGTGATTAGCGATGCAGGCCGGGGATTTTAACGTTCCGCAATGCAAGCTGCGCGTTGCCGTTTTGGGGGGGCTTGGGTTGGCTGGTTTCCTTGATGAGTGTCGTGGCCGGTTTTTTTTCGAGCTTGGTTCTTACGGGTTCAGCTATAGCAACCTTTACAGCCTTTGCCGGAGGCGTCGCACCCTTTGGTGCCTTGTCAGGTTTCTTTTCCGGACTGCTCTTAGCCGGTTCGACCGCAGCGACCTTCAAGGGTTTTGCCGGATGAGCTACGTTGTTTGGCGCTTGCGCCGGTTTCGGCGGCGCCGTCATGCAGACGTTAAACCCTTCTTGAAGATAGCTGCATTTGCGCGCTAAGGGATACAAAACATCCATAACCGTTTTTTTTTCAGGTTTCCGGAATCCATTGTCCCTCAGCGCTTTTTCGGTGGTGAGTTTCAGCATGGGCTTGTCCGGGTTCGCTATGAGCATGTCTTCTGTCAACCCCGGGCCCCACAGGTGCGTGGAATAATCAAGAAAACCGTCGCCGTATTTGCTGATAAGAAATAAACGCGGATCGTCGTTATCCAGATTGTTGATATATTCCAGCAATTCCTGTTTGTTTCGAGATTGATCGACAAACGTGAAATAGAGGGAAATAGTTTCGTTTTTCCGCAAACTTAAAGCCAAGTCGCGCAACGGCGGCGGCGGGGGAAGTTCGAGAAGCTTGAAAGACTGTCCCTTTTGTTTCCCTTTTTTGCCTTTGTTTGCCGCCGCGTGTTTGGCCATCAGGAGTTTTTGCTTTTTTTCAACCTCGTGTTTACATAAGGCAAGATAACCTTTGTCATCGAGCTGAGTTTTGCCGGCAACGAATTTGATGAACGGACCGACACGGCGTAAGGTCGCGACGGCCTCCAGGTCTTCTTTCGACTTCAAGGGCAACTTGCCGGAATCGACAAGAGCAAGAAACTGTTTTCCGAACCGTCCGATCATATCGAGGAACGTACCCTCGACAATCTGCCCGACGCCTTTGGCCGTCGATTTGTTTTGTTGCGCATTTCGGCCCATGCTGGATTCAAGTTCCGTCAGCATGGCGGAGCGATCGAGCGGCGCGCCAATCAGTTTGCTGATTCGATCGAGCTTTTTCCAGAAGCCGGAATGAACCGCCAAACGGAAAGAGTTTTTAGCGCGGTTATGCCAGTCTTTTCTTTCTTTTTCTTCCGCTGCGGGATCGAGAAGGCGGAGCGGCTGCATTTTCTTTTCGTCTATTGCGGCTTGCGGCGCGGACGGCGTTTCGGCGACAGCGGGTTTTGCTTCTTGAATTGTTGCAGGAAAAACAACAGGTTGAGCCGGTGTTGCGGCAGGCGTGGTGATGGCCGAGAAGGCGTTGAGGAGCTTGTCCGGGAGAATCGAAAAGTCAGGGAAAAACAAGGCCTTGGCGGCGGTGGTCGTCAGGCAGGCAATAATAGCCGTGCCATACCACAGTTCCTTGAGCCGCGAAGAGTTATCCAAGTCTTTGTATTTATTGTCTTTATTGTGCGCCATTGTCGGTTTGAATATGAATTGCCGGAATGAGGAAGAATACCACAGGTAGGACTAAGAAATTGCTTTCACGCCTCACTTTTCAGGCCCCTGTTTAGCAAGGTGTGTACCTGTTCGGCGCGCATTGCGTACCTGTTGCGTCCGAGCCAGTGGCTTGTTCGGCCATAGGAAAACGCATTTGCGTACCTATCGAGGGATGGTGAAAAAGAGGTGTATTGGTTAATTTTTTCTTACCGGTTTAGCTTTAAAAATGGATCCCCGCCTTCGCGGGGATGACGAGAGAAAGCGAACGTGGTTTGGGTGTGATTCCGCCTTTGTCCTTTGGGAGCGTGTGATATTATTCTCCCCGTCATCCCCGGCGCGAAAGCGGATCGATGATACGTTCATTCTTCCTGTTGCTGTTTGCGTGCGTTGTGTCGCTGTCTAGCGCGGCGTTCGTCCATGCCGGCGATCATTCCAAAGGAGGCGTTCCCATGACTCTCAAGCTCGAATCCCCTGCGTTCACCGACAAAGGCCCTATGCCTGACGTTTGCACGTGCGACGGTAAAAACACGTCGCCGGCGCTCACGTGGTCAGGCGTGCCATTGGGAACGGAAAGCCTCGCGCTGATCGTCGATGACCCGGACGCGCCCGATCCCGCGGCGCCGAAGATGACCTATGTGCATTGGATACTGTTTAACATTCCGCCGGATACGACCGGCTTACCCGAAGGCCTGAAGCAATTGCCACCCGGCACGCGCGAAGGCTTGAACGACGCAGGCCATACCGGTTACACGGGGCCGTGCCCACCCATCGGGACGCACCGGTATTTTCACAAACTCTATGCGCTCGATACGATGCTTGATTTGAAAGGCACGCCGAAAAAGCATGACCTCGAAGTGGCAATGAAAGACCACATCCTTGCGCAGGCAACGCTGGTGGGAATGTATAATCGGGGGAAGTAAGAAAACATTCAGCATCCAAAAAAGTTCCCCTCCCCCCGAGGAAGGGGTTAGCCCGCCTCCGCTAAAGCTTTGGCGGACACATGTTTCATGACCCTTCGAAGCTTTAGCGGAGGAGGGCAAGAGGAGAGGGATTCTTCACTGAATAATCGCCGGGAGCTGGTCGTCAGGCGGCAACGGTTCGTTGCCCAACATGCGGGCGATTTCACCGTTGCAACTCCGGCTGATGCGCTTGTATTCCTCCAGCGTGTCGATTTGCTGTTGCTGTCTTTCGCGCACTCTTGCGATGACTGCGCCGAGATCGCGCAGGTAATTGCGCATCACGTTGTTCAGATGCTCTATTGCCACTTCCGTCGAAACGGCATGCACGACGCCCGTTTGCCGCAGCTTGGCCGCCAAAAGCGGGGGCAATTGCGGCAGGTAAGCCGCCAGGATTTGCTGGTCCACCATCACGTGGCGCGATTCATGCTCAAGCACCGTTTCATAGCCGCATGAATGCGGCAGGAGCTCGCGCGCGAGATAGACGGTCGTGTCGCTGAAACCGAAATTCAGGTTAAAACGCGAAATTTGCGCGCAAGCTGTCGGGTCCTGCGACGTGGTGCGGGTGGAAACTTCGAAGGCCGAATCCAGCCGGAGATTCGAAGACGTAAGACCGACGGGGAGATTGTGGAGCCCCGCGTAAGCAATATCCGGCTGGCCCGACATAACCTGAATTTCCTGTACGCTTTTTGTGCTGTCATAAAAAGGCGTTGTGTAGGTAGGCTGTACCGTGATTTGAGGATCGACGTAAGACGGGCAAACCGGCGTTTCAGCGCGCGCGGACGCGATAGGGGCGGCGAGAGTAAGAGTGAAAACGATCAGCGCCATCCGAAAGCGGCGGCAGAAAAAGAACGGGCAAAAAGGCATTACATTTCGCTTTGTTATTGGTCCGGTTTCCGGAGCACACCACTCTGCCTTATCCCCATTCGCGGGGCAAAGGGAATGTAGGGTTAACGCATTATGCGCGCAAAGAGGTTAACAATGTTTGCTGTGGAAGCACGGTAATGTGCGGCTGCTTGCCAAGCAGGTAAACATGCGTCAAGGACTCATCCGTCCATGATTTGATGACGTCCAACCCTGCTTTGCTACAACAATGTTCAAAAAATGCCGGCGTGAACTTGAACGAGTTTTTCAAGTGGAGCCTTTGGTTTTTGCGCAGGGAGATTTTTGTGTCCACCAGCGTGAAATCCATGTTGCGGGTGACAACAGCCATATGCGCAAGCTGTCCCAAGCTTGGAATCCATGTCGCTTCGTATTCGAACGCTTGAGGATCGAAATTGCCTTGAATGGGAAGCTCGGCGGCCATCCTGTAAAATGTGTTTAACTGAAACAGCTCCTGTTTTTCATAGAAAAAAACTATTTTTTCTCCATTCTGATTGGCATCAAAAGAAAGAAGCAAATAACCATTGTTAATGGCATGGGCCATGGTGTTGAGATGCTCTATCAAAGCCCGTTCCGGCAATTGGTTGTTGAGCGGAGCAACAATATTGCCGATGGTACTGCCGAACATACAAATTAACGCGTCTCTTTCAATGTCATTGAAATAGGAGGGGTCTCCTTCAAAAAAATCATCTTCGATAGGATAAACATTTATCCCCGATAAAGCCGTGCTGGCAATGAGCTCATTCAAGAAAGCCCGTGATTCATCGACACAGATATATTCATTGCTATGAATGGCACGCATAATCAGCTGTGTTTTTTTGCGGAAAGCATTTGGGGTTCCTGTTCCCATTTCAAGCACAGGGGTTCCCGCAGGAAGCTGGTGTTCAATTTCTTGAGAAACCTTTCGCAGCAAGGTTTCTTCGGCACTAAACAAATTGGGATCGTTTGAATTTAGTTCTGCGGCTTCAATTTCGGCCCATAATTCTGCGCCCGACATACTTTTACCATCGCGCTTTCCTGCATGAGCCACATATTGGTAGGAACCCATGTGCGACACGCGTCTGCCGGAAAAGAGATCGATGCTGCCTTGCAGGAAGCTCATTTGGAACGCCCCTTTTTCGTTTGGGGAGGTGGCTCTATGGCCTGTGACCATGCTTGGTTGAAGGATTGTCTGTAAGCGTCGGCTAAACTTGACGACTTAATAAAGATAACCAAGGGCGAAGGCTCATGCGTAAAGGAAATTAAAGCTAAGTTATCGCCAAAGACATAGAACGAGGCCGGAGAAAAATACTCCTTGGGCTGCCAACGGTATTGAGCATAGTCAGAGGCAACAAAATTATAGTCGCCTTCCTCGACAAGAATCCGCATCATTAAATCGTCACGGCGTTTAACCAGTTCGGCCATTCGATCCATATGAACGTCAGCAAAGTCACCCTGATACTTGACGTAGAGTTTTTCGTTGACTCCACTGACGCACACTAAACCGCCATATTCACTTAAGTACTTGTACACATGATCGTAAAAACGTAAAAATCCAGATGTTCCTTCTAACACTTCGACATTCTGCGGTTTCAACCGCACGCCTTGGTTCTCCGTGAACTCCACGCCGTTTTCATTGAAGGCGCGGACGATCTTTGCGATCGTGCCCTCGCGCGGCTGGACGGAGTCGTCCTCGATGCGCGTGATGGCTTCGCGGGTAAGGCCGGTCTTTTGAGAGAGGTCTTCGACCCTCCATCTCAAGAGACCGCGTGCCGCTCGAATCTGTCTTCCGGTGATCATAAAAGTCACATTACATGATTTATAGTTAACGGTAAATGATGATTTTTAATCTGTATTTAAGTAACAAATTACCCATAGCAGGTAGTTTGATATGGTTTCAAGACCATTAAATTACTTTCGCGTAACTTTATTCATCACAAGGCGTGATTTTTCATTTGCTTTCACCCTATCCGACCTATATAGTGGCCTTACATTTTACGAAAAAAAGCATTTTTCAGGAGTTTGCGATGTTCAGTTTCTTTGATTTGGAAAAGCGTTTCGGTTCTGCGGCGGCTTATTCCGTTCTCGCCGAAATCGAAAAGACCGTCAAAGCGCCGTCGTGGCAGATGGCCGATATCGATCCCGAACAAAGACTGATGAATGCGTGCCGCGCGCAAGACATGACAATGATACGTTGTGCGGCCTGATTTTTTTAACGTCGCGTTTTTAAGGAAAAGATTATGACGAAAGAATTTGAAGCCAAACAGGAAGCCACCGGGAAAACGGAAAGCGAACCGAAGGTCAATCCCCAAGCCGTTAGTCACGCTATGCTGCAAGGCGCGGTGCCGCTCAATGATAACGAGCTCAAGTCCGTCCGTGCGCTTATCGCTTATACCGCTCACAACCAGAAGGCCGCCGAGGAAACCGTGCAGGCCGTTCTCGAAACCGGTTTCGGCGTCGATCATTATACAAAGCTTCAGCAGAAAGATTACGAAGAGGTCATCCGTTTTCTGGTCGATCTCCGTCTGAACGAATTGCGCAACTAAGCTTTTTCCGCAGGCCGCCATGAGCGAAGCCAAGCCCAAACGCCGCAAAGTCAAAATCACCACCGCTTACACACCCGTGCCGTGGCGTGCTGCTTATGGCGAAGACGGCGCTATCGTCGAGGCTTATATTCGTTCTACGGATGGCTGGAAGGTTGTGGCCGTCGTCCCCAAAACCGGATACGCCGATCACAAGGCCAATGCCGAGTTCATCGTCAACGCCGTCAACGTCTATGGCAAGCACCGCGCGATGATCGCGGAAATGATCATGGCGCTCGAGCTTTGCCTTGAGTACGACCGCTTGCCGTGGGACGCCGAGCAAGAAGCCTCCGTCGTCTGCCGCAACGCTAAGGAATTGGTGTAACCATTATTTTCCCCTCCCCTTGAGGGAGGGGTTAGGGGAGGGGTATGTAAAAAGCGGACCCCTCACCTGCAAAATCTAAGGCGTTACGATGTAACGCCAAGTTTTTGCTTCCTCTCCCTTCCGCCTACGCCAAGCTTCGGCGGACATGGGACCAAGACCCTCCGTAGCTTTAGCGAAGGAGGGCAAGGGGAGAGGGACTTCTTCTTCACACCATATTTTCTTCACACTTTTTCTCTTAATATCATTGGCTGATTCGTTAACTGTTGAATGCCACCCGTTTCATGCCGCCTTTAACGCCCTTGCCTGACAACGAGCCGGAAAGCGCCTTGCGCCGCCGGTTGCTTAAGCTCGGTTTGGCTTTGCCTTTTCTTTCGCTCGCGTTGGCGCTGCCGTTTCCGTTGCTGGCGGCATCGGCAAAAAAAACATCCGCAAAAAAAACGGTCACCGGCCGGGCGAAACCGCTCAAGAAACCGCGCGCGCCGCGCCTGCTTATGATCGATCCCGGCCACGGCGGGCACGATCCCGGCGCCATCGGCCGAAGCGGTGTGCAGGAAAAGGACATCACGCTCGACATCGCGCGGCGCATGGCGTCGGCGTTGGCTAACCGGACGGACATCAACGTTAAGCTGACGCGCGCGACGGATGTTTTCCTGTCCCTGCCGGAGCGTGTGAAGAAAGGGCGCGACGCGCGCGCCGACTTTTTTGTGTCCGTTCATGCGGACAGCACGCTGGACGGATTCGCCCGCGGCATGTCGGCCTATACGCTGTCGGAGAAGGCTTCGGACAAACTCGCCGATGCGCTTGCCGAGCGGGAAAACCGCGTGGACAGCATCGGCGGCGTCGATTTGTCGCACGCGGATAAGGAAGTGGCGGAGATTTTATTCGACCTTGCGGCGCGGCGCACGCGCAACACGGCGGAACGCGCCAAGGTCGGCTTTATCCGTGCCATGGGGAAACAGTGGCGGCTTCTGGAGCGGCCCATGCGCGCGGCCAATTTCGCGGTGCTACGCAGCCCGGATGTGCCGTCGATGCTGGTGGAAACGGGCTTTTTGTCGAACCGCTATGACGAGAACATCCTCACGCAAGCCAAAAAGCGCCAGAAAATCGCGCAAATCATGGCCAAGGAAATCGCCGCGCTGCTCAACAGTTCATTGTTCGGGGGGTGAGAGGCGTTTTGATTTATTCGGGCGGTACAGCCATCCAGTTGCACGAACCAATAGTTGACCAGCCATTGTAGGGATCTCCCGGCATAGGGGAACCACTGCACCACATTCTAAATCCGGCCTTGGTGATGTTCGTCGCTTTTGAATAAGACTGGTCTGTTGCGTTACCAATAGCTCCGCCCTGATCGCTAATCAAATTGGGGCTGACAATCACATTCGGAACGACCGAAAAAGCTTTCGGAAAGGTAATGTCGATGTAGTAATGTGTATCACAATATCCGCCGACGTTATTTCCCGAGCAATAAATAGCCTTTTCAACGCTGCTTTGGGAAAGAACGGTCTCCGTTCTTGTCAACGACCTCCATGATCCCGAACACGTTATAGCCGTAGTTCAAATGTAGTAGCAGCCTTCAAAAATCTGTTTGTCGAGATTCCATCGCAGCGCACCTCTATGGGCGGCATTGCAGACAACGGAGTCGCTCGTTCCCGGCACGGAAAAAGTGCCATCGGAGTTCATTTTATAGGTTGAAGGAACGGCCGGATTGCTTGGGTCGACGACATCAAACTGAAGGTTGCCCGAGCCGTCAAGCTTCGTCTGTGTTTGGGCGGCGAATATAGGTGCTGCAAAAGAGAAAAGGACAATAACGACTAAAACCGCAAGACAATGACGCTTCGTCATGGCAGCGTTCCCAAAAAGAGGTTTTGAATCATTATGTTATATGCAGTGTATGGCTTTTTGATTCCAGTTCAAGGGTATGGTTAAGGGCAGGGCCGGTTTGACTCTCGCGCCTTAACGCCCTATATACCCACGGCTTTGAAAGTTCAGGAGAAGACCCGTGAAACGTACCTATCAACCCAGCAAGCTGGTTCGCAAGCGCCGTCATGGTTACCGCGCCCGCATGGCCACCAAGGGCGGCCGCAAGGTTATCGCCCGCCGCCGCGCGCAAGGCCGCAAAAAGCTGACCGCCTGAGCGGGGAAGCTGACGGAGGCATTCGAAAAATGTCTCGCAAGTCTGACATCGTGACACTCAAAAAACGCGCCGCGTTCTTGGCCGTGGCTGCCAGCGGCAAAAAATGGGTTACGCCCGGCATGATCGTGCAGATCAAGCCGAACGTGCACGAAAAGAACGACGAAAAACCCGTTTTGCATTACGGCCTGACGGCTAGCAGTAAGGTTGGCAATGCCGTTAAACGCAACCGCGCCAAGCGACGGCTTCGCGCGCTGGCGCGCGAGGTTCTGGCCGTTCATGCGCCGCCTGAGCATGATTATGTTCTGATTGCGCGGCCAGCCACCGTTACACGTGACTACGCGGATTTGCGAAACGATATGACCATAGCCCTAAAACGGCTGAAGGTGTATCTGTGACCAAAGCGAAGAAGCCCAGGCAGAGGAATGTCTTTTCAAAGCTTTTGGTCTCGTTTCTTTGTTCCCTGATCATGGTTTACCGCTACACGCTGTCCTATTTTCTGGGGCGAAGCTGCCGGTTTTTGCCAACCTGTTCGGTCTATGCGCACGAGGCTTTGCAGGTCCACGGGCCCGTCAGGGGGCTGGGGTTGGCCATCCGCCGCCTGTGCCGCTGTCATCCCTGGGGCGGGCAAGGCTATGATCCCGTTCCCGAAAAAAAGGATCCTTAACAAAAGAACAGATTCCCTTCGCCTAAGGCCGGGTTTCACGCTATACGAACACCGCTCAAAACAAGGAATTGCTGTCAGCACCATGGATAACAACACCAACTTTGTCATCGCCGTCGTTCTTTCACTGGGAATTCTTGTGGCTTTCCACTACCTGTACGAAAAGCCGCAGATGGAATTGGCGCAGCAACAAATGCTGCTGAAGAAAGTTGAAGAGACCAAGCCGAAAGAAGAACCCGTCCCTGCCGCGCCGCCGCGCGATCGCGCCCAGATTTTGGCGGAAGGCGAACGCCTCCAGATACAGACGCCGGAACTGCGCGGATCAATCAGCCTAAAAGGCGCTCGTTTCGACGATCTCGATCTTGTGAAATATCGCGAGACGACCGATCCGGCTTCGCCGCAGATCGTGCTTCTTTCACCCGCCGGATCGTCCGCGCCGCATCAGGCTTATTTCGCCGAGTTCGGTTGGCTCGACGGCGACATTTCTATGCCGAACGCCAACACCGTTTGGCAAGCGGATGGCAAAACACTTTCACCTTCCAAGCCTGTTAAGTTGACCTGGGATAACGGTCAGGGCCTTACGTTCGAACGGACGATTGCCATCGACAATCAATTCATGTTCACGATTACCGACCGCGTGAAAAATGGCAGCAACGGCACAGTCACCCTTTACCCGTTTGGTTTAATCTCACGCCACGGCAAGCCTAACACGACGGATACTTATGTTTTGCATGAAGGGCCAATCGGCGTGCTCGGCAATACGCTAAAAGAGTTCAAGTACAAAGACCTGATGAAAGGCCAAAAGAAAGCGGAGGAAAGCCAGGGCGGTTGGCTCGGGATAACCGATAAGTACTGGCTCGTTGCGCTTATTCCCGCGCAGGACGAGAAAATCACGGCCGCAGTTACATATGAGCGCGGAACCGACTCTAAGCCTGAACAAGGTGTTTTCCAGACCGATTTCCGAGGCATGCCCGTTAGTCTTGCGCCGGGCGCCGTCACGGAACATGTGGTGCGTTTCTTTGCTGGCGCAAAACGCGTAAGCCTTCTTGATAGTTACCGCGACCAGTTCAACATACCGCTGTTTGATCGTGCGATCGATTTTGGCTGGTACTACTATCTCACCAAACCATTTCTCTATTTACTTGATTTTCTTGGCCAGCTGTTCGGCAACTTTGGTTGGGCTATTGTCGCGTTCACAATCATGCTGAAGCTGGTGACTTTGCCGCTATCGCTGAAATCGTACCGCTCCATGGCCAAGCTGAAAACGCTTCAACCGGTTATGAAGGATATTCAGGAGCGGCATAAAGATGACAAGGCGCGCCAAAGCATGGAGATGATGGAGCTTTACAAGCGCGAAAAAGTGAACCCGATGTCGGGTTGTTTCCCTATGCTTGTGCAAATCCCAATCTTCTTCGCGCTGTACAAAATTTTGTACGTTGGAATCGAAATGAGGCAGGCGCCGTTGTTCGGCTGGATAAAGGACATGTCCGCACCGGATCCCACATCTGTCCTGACGCTGTTCGGCACGCTGAACTGGTCATTTATTCCGCATATTGGGGTATGGCCTATCCTTATGGGCATTAGCATGTATGTTCAACAAAAGTTGTCGCCTCAGCCGCCCGATAAAACCCAGGCACAGGTGTTCCAGTTCCTGCCCCTTATTTTTACGTTTATGTTGGCGAACGTGGCCGTGGGGCTGATCTTTTACTGGACGCTTAGTAATATTGTGGGCCTTGGCCAGCAATGGTACATCATGCACAAGACAGGCGGGCGGCGCCCGTGAGCAAGGGAGAAGCCGCGCAAAAACTTTTTGCCAAGCCCTGCCGTTTTCTGCTGGCCGCAACCTCTCCGGATCAATTTCCATTTTCCGCGATGACTGAAGTAGCTTTTGCCGGGCGTTCGAACGTTGGTAAATCGTCGTTGATCAACGCGCTTATGGGCCGGAAAAATCTTGCGCGGTCTTCCGGCACGCCCGGACGCACCCAGCAACTCATTTTCTTCAGTTTAGCCGATCAATTATTGCTGGTCGATCTTCCCGGCTACGGATACGCGAAAGCACCAAAACGCGATGTCGCGACGTGGCAAAGACTCATCCGATATTATCTGGAGACACGCCGGAACCTCTATTGTGTCATTCTTTTAATCGACATCCGCCATGGCATTCTGGCGAAAGATCAGGAAATGATGGCCGTGCTCGACCGTGCCGCCGTGAGCTATCAGGTCGTTTTGACGAAGGCGGATCAGTTGCGTCCATCCGAGCGTGAAAAATGCCAAAAAGAAGTTGCAGTAAAACTGAATAAACATCCCGCTGCCCGACCGGGCGTTATTATTACGAGCGCCGAAAAAAGCATCGGCATTTTAGAGCTGCAAACACTGCTTACGGATTTCCTCGAGGCGTAACGTGAGTCAGCCCGCTGTTACATCGTGCTGAAAGACAGTATTTTCCATGACCCGTTCACTTGGCCGATGGGAAAGGAAACGCCCATCTCCATAGTGGAATTGCCGCCAGCTTCTTGACTTTTGGTGACTGATTTATATTCCGCGACGAAGGCGGTTGGAGGAATTTTTTGCGCCTTAACTTCTTTTACTGTAGGCGCGCGAACACCGACAAATCGCCCGCCGTTTGTAAGGAGATAATGGAAGATATTATAAAACTGCTCTTCCTCCTCCTTCTCTTTTTCATCCTGAGGCTGTTTATCTAAAAGAGATAGGAAAGTTACTTTGCCCTGAAAAACAGCTTCCTGTATTTGCTTGGCGAATTTCACTTCAGGCCGGGCTTCATCAAGAGGTTGTGCAGCAGCCTCGCCGGGACAATAAGCCATCGACAGAGTGAACGAATCGACCGTTTGTATGTTCGTCTTGCTAACCTCGCTCATGTTAAAAGCGACGGAGCCGATGGGCTCACCGCGCCTGACGCAGACGCTGGAGGCTTCGGCCAAAAGCTTTTTTTGCGGATCATAAAGGCCGATAATGATGACGGCTTTTTCTTTTGGAGCGGCGGACAAAATATTTTTAGAGAAAGAAAACAGATAAAGATTCTGTCCATTGCCGGGAAACTGGAAGTCCAGTTCGACACCGTTCAAGCTTTGTTTACCAAGATGGAATTTATAAAAAGGCCCTGCAGCTTCAGCCAGCGCGGTATAGGAGTAAACCGCTAAAAACAAGGACAGAGCGGCAACGGGAACAAGCATCCTGTGCTTTATCATCATATTACTCCGGTGATTTATCCACCTTTTTTGGGGTTGTTTTGGCGGGTGTTTTGGCAAGGGTTCTGGTTGGCGTTTTGGCGGATGTTTTGGATTTGGCGGGTTCCTTGAAGGGAACGTTACAGGCCTTGCTGATAGCTTTATACGCCGCTAGGCCACCTTTCAGGTTGACGGTATCCGCGATTTTCTTGCCGTTGGCGGCCATGCCCGTAACGCTCGCGGTCGCGCCATTGCGCAGCGCGGCGGTTAGGGCGTGATCGGTGGCCGCATCGCGCGACCAGGCGGTGTCGCTTTGGGTGAATAGGTTAAATTGTTTGCCACCGACATCAATAATAACTTCGCTACCGGGCTTGAATTTCATTCCGGCTGTATAACTCACGACATCGGTCGTGCTTTCGGTTTGGTTGTGCGTAATCATTAAAACAACATCGCCGCGCTTCGATTTCTGGGGCTGCGGCGAGCGCGCCATGATCGACATGTAGCAAACGACCTGCTTGTTTTCCGTCAAAGAGTAAGCTGTCCAAAAACCGAATTTACCGAGCACATCGGGATCGGCGGCAAACGCCGACGCTGTGCTAAGGCCAAGAACGGCAAGGATGATAAAGAAAGGCAGGAAGAATCTGGAACGCATATCTAAAGGATAAGCAAACAATATACCGTTGGCAAACGGCAAGAAAAGCCATGTAAAACGCTCTTTGCAGTCGCGAAAGTAATAAGAAACTGGAAAAACGGCGGTTTATGGAGTACGAAAGGAGCGTATTTTCATGAATTCTGTTTCAGCAAATGAGATGCACGAACAAACAATATTTGGGCTATTCACGCCGTATGGAGGCTTATTTCAGGGAATCATTTGGCCATGTTCCTGAAGTTATGTGCACGGCGGCTGGCGCTGTTCATGTTTACACGTCTGTTGTCGAAGACCCTGAAGAATTTGAGCTTAACCATATGATCTGGGGAAAAGTAGAACAGGTTGGCGTTTTAGAAGTCGGGGAAAAATATGTCCTGTTTAGGTCGGCTTATGGACGAATGAATATTACTAAAGAAGACCTTGATGGCTTTTCTCTTCGGGAGAAAAAGGTCGTTATCGCCGTCGCAAATGAACAGCCTGAGGAAAGAAAACCTTTAAGTATTCACAGTTGCGTCCGGCGAAGCGGTATATTCGTTTTTAAGCAGCAAGGCATTGATGCCTTAAATCTTTACAGACTGAAAAAAAATACCCCATGTTAACCGCGTCTTCCGATCACTGGGGTATGCCGTTTTTCTCTTCATTCGGCTCGGCGTTGCCTTCATTGGGCTCAGGCGCTGGTGGGGGTTGTCCCCTTCCTGCCTTCGGGTTAGGTTCCTTTCCGATGGGGCGCTCCGGAGCGCCGGGCGCGATTAGGGGCTGCAAAACAGGCGCTAGTGACTTTAGCATTTGAGCGGATAGGGCGCTTGTAAACTTGTAAGCAGCCGCTTCTTCGCCTGCTACGTGAGCCGTAACCGTGCCGAAAAATTTGTCGCCGATGAAAAAGACAATTGTGCCCGTGCGATTCACGACGCGTGAGGAAATGAGACGGCCCCCTGCCGCAAACTCGTCATAACGATGATCGCCGGTTCCAGTCTTGCCGCCAATAGGCAGAGGATTGCCATTCGTTCCGATGTAAGCCCCTCTTAAGCGCCTTGCCGTGCCGTTCTCCACAACATCCATCATGCCGGCCCGCACCACGCGTGCAATGGCCGGATCAAGCACTTGAATGGACTTGTTGCCAGCTGGTTTCATCACGGTTTCATAGGGCGTATCTTGGGCAAAACGCAGCTCTTCAAAGCGCAAGGTCGGCTTTTTGACGCCATTATTGAGGAAAATGCCCACGAGCTCGGCCAACGCGCCAGGTTTGTCAGCAGAGCTGCCAATGGCCGTGGCATAACTCGGCACAAGCCTGTCAAAAGGATAACCCAGCCGTGCCCACCGTTTTCGGATGCGCGTAAAAGCATCGGCTTCAAGCAAGATGCGGATGCGCGTGTTTTGCGCACCTTTCATGCTCTGGCGGAACAGCCATGCGTAGCTTTCGATACGTATAGGACGGCTTGTGGCAAGAATTGTCCTGCGCGATGCGTTCGGGTTGGATTGAAGATACGTGATGAGCCAAAGTTCAAGTGGATTTAAACCCGAGATATAACCGCGATCGGAAAGATTATAACGCTCCGCCGGGTATTCGCGCCACAGCTTGTGCAGGCGCGCTTCGTCCAGCTTTGTCAGCATATGCTTGTTCATGAAAGCGACGAACTCGGCATACGATGCTTTAGGGCGAAGCGAGCGGAAAAGAATTGTACGGGCCGTGGCGCCTTTATGAGTGCGGTGCGCAGCCTTTTCCAGCGCTTCATCCGGCGTCAGATTAATGTAATCGTTGATATAGCGGTTAAGGAAAATAGTGCCTTCGTTATCCGCAAAACGTTCAAGATAATCCCGGCGTGCCGGATTGTCCGGGTCGCCCAAGAGTTCTTCTTTTGTTTGCTGGCCTTGGCCGATGGTGTAGTTCACGATGTCGCGCATCATCCGGATAAACACCAGATTGACGGAATTACGCAGCGCTTCGCGCACCGGCATGATGCGGCCATTATCTTCTTTCTCAAAGTTGACAAACGTATGCGCGCCGCCGCCGGTAAAGAAGGTTTCGCCCGGATTGGCCGAATACTTCCGATCCATTGCGGCGTCCAGCATATCGTCAAGCGACGCATCGGGATTGTCGGCAAGCCACGTTGTGGCCCATGACGTGAGAACATCCGGTGCTTCTTCAGCCAGCGCCTTTAAGTCTTCGTCTGAAAGCCCTGCATAACGGCGATATAATTCACCCATAATTTCTAAATAGGTAACCAACGTACGTAGCTTGGCCGTGGAGCCTAGGTCGAGTTTGACACCTTCATTCATGTCAAACGGACCATCGATGTTGTCGGCTTGAATGCGCAAACGATTGCCGTCGTCACCTCGCTCGAACAGTACGACGCTCCATTTGATTTTTGCGGGGTCATTTTCGGGCTTAAGGAGACGGAACCCGAATAAGCCAATAGTTTTCAAAAACTCCGGGTCGCCCATTTTCTTGAGAAATTCTAAAACTTTTTTCTGTGTAACTTGATCCAGTGTGCTAGAGGCTGAAAGATCAATGCGATCAAGCTCATAAAGATTGCGCAGGCCCAACATCGTCAACAAATGTGTCCGCAACGCATTCGTCGCTTTTTGATCAATAAAAGATTCTTGCGGCATAGGGGGCGGATCGGGCAGGAACTTGAAACGGGCCGCCTTCGTTGCCTTGCGTAGGGATTCCGAAATGACCCCTGCATCTGAAAGACGGTCAAGGGTGCTATCTGTCAGGTTATCGAGAGCGTTACGTTCCGTAATGAGATAAGCCGTTGGCCGCCGTTGCGCCAAAATGAGGCCAAGTACTTCGCGATAATAAAAGGCCTTTTTGTGTAGAGATTCATCGGTTGTTTCGGGCAAGTTCAGTGCCGCTGAAGCTTGGTTTAAATCATGACCGAACCAAGCCCATAAACCATCGCCGATGCTGTTAACTTCGCCAAAGCCGGGGCGAGCGCTTAGAGGCGTGCTATTCAAATAATCAAGAACAATGCGTTCACGGGCGCCACGTGTGTCAGGTCCGTCCATATATACGCGCAAGCTGGCCGATATGATCTGGCGCAGCTTGTCGGCAATACCGCCTGTTTGGCCATTTGGCGACTGGCGAAATTTCTCGATTTGTGTGGCAAGCGTGCTGCCGCCCCCCGTCTTTATGCCAGGCGCGAAAACTTGAATGACTTGCCCCGCCGCCGCGTAAAAAAAACGGTCCCACTCGATTACGGGATTATGTGTTGCCGGGCCGGATTTCATCAGTTCGCGGTTTTCGATAAAGAGCAGTGTGTCAACAAGCAGAGGGGGGATGCTCTTAAAATCTGTAAATACTCGCGAAGGATAGCTTGCGCTGTATAGAAAACTGCCATTGCTCTCAAAAAGTTTCAAACCTGCGACTGTTTTTGCGCGATAAATCGGATAGAGGCCATTCTCGAGCAACAACAGATAACGCCGGGAAGCCCGTATCTGTTGGGCGATTGCGTAACCGTCCGCTTCCAGTGCTTTTGTGAAGAACGGCAGATAGCTGTAACCAAGACGCTGGTTATAGGGGCCAACGCTTGGAACCTGCATGTCAGGGTTGGCGCCATTCCTGATTTCAAACCGGACCTGACTTGCAATATGTGAGAAAATATCCGCCTGAAGGGCCGATGTTCGCATTTCTTCAAGAGCAAAGAATCCAACAACACTGGTAAAGCCGAGTAAAAGGACAATGGGCAAGAGCCACAACGCGCGTGGCTTGCGCATGCGGTAGGGTGAGTATTTGTTTGGGTCATGTGGGGCTTTAGGCGCATGAACGCGCGTTTTTGGCCTTGCATGATGTATTCGCCGCCCCCCCCTCATCGGTTAGATTGCCAACAAATCATGAAGCCGGGCCGTCAATTCCGTGCGTTTGACTTCATGCTGCGTTTGTCGCGCAAGGTCTTTGACGAGAATAGTGCCTTTAGCCTGTTCGTTCGTGCCGAAAAGAATTGCGAGCGGGACGCCGGACTTGTCTGCATATTTCAACTGTTTGTCGAGCTTGGCGGGTTCCAGATAGTTCTCGACGTTAAAGCCCTTGCGGCGCAACTCGGCTCCCAGCGCAAGGTATTCGCTACGGCGTTCGATTTCCAGCTGGGTAATGAGAACTTGAACTGTGTGAGGTGTTTTTGGCAAAAGGCCCGAATCGCGCAACTGATCAAATAAACGTGTGAGACCGATTGATATACCAACACCTGGAAGTTTTGATTTGGTATAGAGACTTGCCAAATCCTCATAACGTCCCCCGGAACAAACGCTCCCGAACTCCGGATGGTCATCAATTAGCGTTTCGTAAACAGTTCCTGTGTAATAGTCGAGCCCGCGCGCGATGGCGAGGTTGATCCGCGATCGCTCTTCCGGCACACCCAGGGCCCTGAGCGACGTGACCATCTGCGACAGCTCTGCCAATGCTTCTTGGAAAAGAGGATGATCGGTCTTTTGCTCCTGCAGAGCTGACAGTATATCTGATTTGCTACCTTTTAATGCGATAAGGCTCAACAAACCGTCTGCCATTTCTGGAGCGAGACCCAAGGCAGTCAGGGCCTCACGAACCTTAAGTTGGCCTATTTTATCAAGCTTATCGATTTCACGCAGAACCAGCTTTTGTTTTTCTATATCTGTAAAGCCCCAACCCATCAGCAGGCCGAGCAAAATCTTGCGATTGCTGAAATGTATGGTGAAACCCTTTACGCCAAGTTCAGTGAAGATTTGGACGATGATTGCTGGCAATTCGGCGTCGAAAGCCGGGTCGAGTTTGTCTTTACCGATAACGTCAATATCGCATTGGTAAAATTCGCGAAACCGTCCACGTTGCGCGCGTTCACCCCGATAGACGCGTTGGATTTGATAGCGACGGAAAGGAAAGGCAAGATCACGTTCGTGCTCAGCAACATAACGGGCCAGCGGAACGGTCAGGTCAAAACGCAAAGCCAAGTCCGGCGCACGCCCTTGTTGGATAGCGCCGGTCGATTGGGCAAAATAAACTTGCTTTTCCGTTTCTCCGCCTGACTTGGTCAGGAGTATGTCCTTTAATTCAAAAACAGGCGTTTCGACAGGGATAAAACCAAAACGCTCGAATCCCCGCCGTATTGTGTCGAGCATATGCTGAAAAGCCATTTGTTCGCGCGGTAAAAGCTCGAGGGTTCCGGGGGCGGTACGAGGTTGTATCAAGGACATAGGAATTCAGGGTTTAGAGTTTGCAGAAATGTCAAATACAGCTCTCTTGATAACACAAGGCTTAAGTTGTTGAAAGCTAAGAGCGCTTTTTCCCAAACAATAATTATGTTACCGGTACTTTTCCTGTTTTACTGTTGCTCCCTGATTCTCTTGGAGCTTAACCCTCTTTTGTGAGTCGCTATGTCATCCAACAAGCTTACGATTCCCAAACCTGATGACTGGCATGTCCACCTGCGTGAAGAAGCTATGCTGCAGGCTGTTTTGCCCTATACAACGCGTCAGTTTGCGCGGGCAGTTGTTATGCCAAACCTAAAGAAGCCGATTATGACGGCAATGGAGGCGCGGGAATACCGAAAAGCGATTCGGGTAGCTTTGCCGCCAGAAGTGGATTTTACGCCCCTGATGACCGCTTATCTGACCGATACCACAGATCCGGAAGACTTGGTCTCAGGGCACAAGGACGGCACGCTGTTTGCTGCCAAGTATTATCCCGCTAACACAACAACGCATTCACAGAAGGGCGTTACGGATATCCAAGCTGTCGCAAATGTTCTGGAGCGTATGCAGAAAATTGGCATGCCGCTTCTTTTGCATGGCGAGGTCAATGATATTTCGGTTGATATTTTTGATACGGAAGAGGTGTTTGTCGATCGCATTCTTGTCCCATTGCGTCGGCATTTTCCAGGTTTGAAAATCGTTCTCGAGCACATCACAACAAAATATCAGGTCGATTACGTTTTAGCTGAGGGGCAAGACGGTATGGTGGGCGCGACAATTACGGCCCATCATCTTTTGTTGAACCGCAATGCTTTGTTTAGTGCCAACGGGCTGCGCCCCCTAAACTATTGCCGCCCTATCCTCAAGCGGGAAGGGGACCGTAAAGCTATTATTGAAGCGGCGACATCGGGCGGGCGGATGTTTTTCCTCGGCACTGATTCGGCCCCTCATTCGAAAGCAGCCAAAGAGTCCGCAAACCCGCCCGGGGGGATCTTCACAGCCATGAACGCGATTGAGCTTTATGCTCAAGTATTTGACGAAGCTGGAGCCCTTGATCGATTAGCTGCCTTTGCAAGCCTAAACGGCCCGGCATTCCATGGTTTGCCGATTAACAAAACAAGGCTTGAGTTGGAAAAACTTAGCCAACCCGCTCCTGCCCTTAAGCCGATTTTAACGAGCGAAGGCGCAGTAATAGTGCCTTTCCAGAATGAAACGCCGCTTCTCTGGCGTGCTGCAGCATAACCTCAATTTAAGGCGTTAAATATGACTTCAAATCTGGCTAATCTTCCCTTTATCTATCTTTACTTGCGCCTTGATGGGGCGGACACGCCAATGTATCGCTCTAAAGAACGTGGGCAAGTGCACCCCAATATTTTTGTGCCCGATGAATATCGTCCGGCAGTCGATCAATTTGGAGCCGCGATTAAAACAGTTCTTGAAAAACAAGAGGGTGTGATTGAGCATGAGGGTGTTCGTTGCCGTTTGTCACGGCAAAAGATGGCTGACGAAGCAGAGTGGGTTTGCGCGCGGCGCATTGACAGAAATATACCAGAATTAAACAAACTTGGCTTTGCGCCTCACATTGCCAACCACATGCATGGGTTAGGTATTCGGGACGGCTTGATCCTTATTGCAGGGCCATCTGGTCACGGCAAAACGACTACAGCAACAGCCCTGTTGGCTGATTTTTTGAAAACCTATGGTGGCACGGCTGTGGCCATTGAGGCGCCTTCAGAATACGCCATAAAAGGTCGCCATGGCGACAGCGGGCAGTGCTTTCAAGTCGAAGTGAAAGAAGATGAAGAATGGGCGCCCTGCCTAAAGCTCGCGCTGCATTGGGCGCCACGTTATCTTTATGTGGGCGATATCCGCACGTCTAAAGCGGCCGAACAAATTCTTCGTACGGCCACAACCGGACACACCGTCATCGCAACTTTGGACGCGGGAGCGCCTGAAGATTCGTTGATGGGCTTGCTTTTCCTTGCGGAACAGGCCATGGGGCCGAGCGCATGCAGCATATTAGCCGCGAGCATGACAGCTCTGGTTTTTCAAACCATGAAGGAAGACGGGCCATTTATCCGTTATCTGTTTACCGAGCCTGAAGCACCGGGAGATCCAATACGGTCACTAATCCGCGAAGGTAAAGTGACGATGATATCAACCTACATTGATCGCATTGCTGCGCGCCTATCCAATCAATCGACTGGCGGTGGAGTATTGCCACCTTTATCTAATCTTCCTCCCCTCCCTCCCTTGCCGAAGAAGTCCTGATGGAAAAGAGCGACGCTTCACCTGCTGAAGAAAAGAATACTAAAGAGCATTTGCGCGATTTGTCGTTCATGGATCTCTACGTGCGCATCGATCAGGCGGGCGTGGCGCGTTATCGGTGTTCGGCGCGCGACCACACTAATAACTGGACACGTGTTTTACCGGAAGAGTACCGGCATGAAATAGAAGTTATCGCGAGTGAACTGCGCGGACAGATTGATAACCCGGATTCGGCCTATGAGTTCGACGGGATGCGTTTCCGTTTATCTTATCAGCGGCTGGCCAACGCTCAGGAATGGATTGCGCTCCGGCGCATTAGTTCACGCGTGCCGAAACTCGAGGAACTTTCCTTTACGCCACACATCTGCACAAACTTGCGCAAACTGGGTCAGCGCGATGGCCTAATCATTATTTCGGGGCCGACAGGACACGGCAAAACCACGACATCCTTTGCACTTCTAGCTGACTATTTACAGAATTATGGCGGTGTGTGCATCACGATCGAGGATCCGGTTGAATATAATCTGGATGGGCCTGTGGGTGATTACGGGTATTGCTATCAAATACAGGTCAATAAAGATGAGGACTGGTCAACACCTCTAAAGAGAGCCTTACGGTGGACACCGCGTTATCTTTTGGTCGGTGAAGTGCGTTCGCCCCGCGCGGCAGAACAAATTCTGCGCGCTGCGACAACAGGACATTTGGTTATTACGACCATTCATGCGGGGTCGATTGAAGAGAGTTTTATGGGGCTGATGCACTTAGCTGAGCAAAGCATGGGATCATCCGCGAACTATATGCTGGCCCAAGGGTTGACAGCAGGGTTGCATCAGACATTAAGTGCAACGGGCCCTTATTTACGCTATATCATTACGGAAGAAGGTAATAACGGTGATCCGGTACGATCACTTGTGCGCGAAAACCGCGTTGGCATGATTAATTCATATATTGATAAGCAGATTGCGCGAATGAACACGATCCACGGGAACGTCCCGGGAATTCCTCCTAAAAAGAGCTTTTAAAACAAGGTTTATCGTGGCTGATAGACAGGCTTTGTCATGGCCGACAGGGCCGGCTCATGACCGCTTAAGTGCAAGAGAAGGTCCGTAACCAGCGCAAATCCGCCATCACGGTTAAATTGAACCAGCACATGAGCTGACGCACGCGCCGTACCGCGGGCAAATTCCGCTAAACGCTTGGCCAGTTCGTTTCCTTTGATGTGCGACCATTCACGTAAGATACGCGTGATTTGTTCCATAGTCGCGCCGAAGCGCTTCATCGCATCAAAGAAAGCAGGCGAAATAGCAGCCTTGGTTTGACCCATGGCGCCTGTGCCTGTGAATTTGCCTTTGCCTTTTTTGCCTTTGTCGGCCGCTTGGCTTTCTTTATCGTCTTCGAAGTCGGAGGTCATAATTATCCCCTTGAAATGGTTTAATTAATCGTCAATCGTGCGGCCGTCTTTCAATCGCAGAAAACTGGTGTCATATCCTTCAACGGGTTTCCGGTTCTCCATGCGAATGATAAGGATCTTGTTTATTTTCAGCAAGTAGTTGTTCATTTCGTCGGTTGCTTCCCATTCGATCGGAAAGGTCGAACCTGTGTCGAAAATGATCTCAATCTGTTTCTTATCAACATGATAGCCTACCCAAAGGGGCGTGGCCTCAAAGGGCTCGTCGTGCACGAGGCAGAGCTTTCCACGGGCGTTAACCACAAGACCGATGTTCACGGATAAACCTGCTCTCTGTGTTGAATAGCTCGTTCGTTCTTATCCTCAGACAGGATGGTTAAAACTAGATGAATTCCTGATCGGCTTCAATAAGGCCGTTAAGGAGCAATATTAGGCAAATTTCCGCCGCGCCTGAAGCGCTGCCGTCAGCGTGCCGTCGTCGAGATAGTCGAGTTCGCCGCCAACAGGCAAGCCATGCGCTAGACGCGAGACGGCAACGCTATATGGCGCAAGGCGTTCGATGACGTAATGCGCGGTTGTTTGGCCTTCTACCGTCGCGTTCAACGCAAGGATGACTTCGTGAATAGGGCTGTTTTGGAGGCGTTCCACGAGACTGTTGATGCGTAAATCGGCAGGACGTATGCCTTCCAATGCGGAAAGAGTGCCGCCGAGCACGTGATATAACCCCTTGAAAGAATGACTTCTTTCGAGAGCCCAAAGATCCGCGACATCCTCGACGACGCAAATTGTGGTGCGATCGCGTTCCATATCACGACAAATTTCGCACGGATCAAAGCTCCCAAGATTGCCGCAAACGGAACAATTTTGGACTTTTTCCGCCGCGCTGTTCATGGCCTCAATGAGCGGTAACATCAAGGATTCCCGGCGCTTAAGAAGATGCAGCACCGTGCGCCGCGCCGAACGCGGCCCGAGACCGGGCAGCTTGGCCAGCAGTTGCGTGAGGCGGTCGAGCGGGGATAGCAAAAGGTCGGCTCCGTTGTTCGGGGTCAATCTAGAATCATTCTGCTCGCTTTCCAAGAGACGGCTGCGTACCCATTCCTTCCGAGCCGCGTACCTGTCTCGTCCGGGCAACGGGCTCATTCGAACCCTGTTTGTGCGGGTTGTGTACCCATTCAAATCGTATTTTCTTGCTTTATTTGTTAACGAAGAAATGCCCGTTAACCAAAAGTCACCCATCACAACCCATTCCGGTGGACAGAATGATGACATGTATAAAGTTGCGCTCGACGTAAGTTAAATAGCTTGTATGAATGATTAATGTTTTGTTCGCACAGTAATTTTTCATTTATGAGTGATGCTATTGTCCTGTAATATCATTAAAATTTTTTTATATTATCCATAAAAATTTTTTAATGTAAAAGGATGACAAATTATCACGACGTGGTAATATCCGCGTCATCCCCTCAATCGTTTAAACAGGCTTTCGCCGCCCCAGATTCATATTGGAAGGCCGCATGTTCGTATTGCGTTTTGTTTTTCCGTTGCTTCTTGCGCTGACGAGCTTGGCCATCGTAGCCACGCCGCTTGCGGAAGACTTTGTTTCGCACTGGTTTCAACGCGACGTTGAGCTTCGTTCGACGCTTATTTTCCAGTCCGTCGAATATTCGCTGACGGACTTGTGGAACCAAGGCAAACGCCTGGAATTCTATAAAAAACTTTTCGATAATATTGCCCGTGACGAACGCGTTCTGGCCGTCGGAATTTGTTCGGCAGATGGCGCGTTGGTTGCAAAGAGCGCGCAATGGCCCAAGAATTTTGATTGCCCGGCATCTCTTCTGTCCGATAAGCCGCATTTCTCCGTCAAGCATCTTGAAAAAGGAGCTGTCCTATCAGGCAGTTTTCAGCTTCCCGTTGACGATGCGCTTAAGCCCCAGTTTGTCGTCTTGCACGATTTAAGTTTCGCCCTTCAGCGCGAAGGCGAAACACGGTTTTATCTCATTGCTTTTCTTATCGTCGTTTCTTTCGTCGCGGCGTTCGTTACGCTGCTAACAGCTCGTCTTACGATGCGCAGCTGGATTGGCAAGTTGCGTCTTACATTGAGCGATCCCAAGGCTCGTTTTTCTAAACAACACCTGCCGCGCGAGTTTGTGCCCATCGTGCGCGAGGTGCGTCAAATGCTGCGCGATATCAAACCCGGAGGACTTCAACTCGATACCATTAAGGTCAATTGGACGCCGCAAGCCTTGAACCGGCTTTTGGAACAAGAACTTCCGGATTCGGAAGTGATTGTCGTTTCGAACCGCGAACCCTATATCCACAAACTTGTGGAAGGCAAGGTGACGCTTCAACGCCCGGCCAGCGGTGTGGTTACCGCGCTGGAGCCGATTACGCGTGCGTGCAAGGGAACATGGATCGCCCATGGCAGTGGATCAGCGGACCGCCAAACGGTTGACAAGGATGACCGCATCGCCGTTCCGCCGGATGATCCCCAGTACACTTTGCGGCGTTTGTGGCTGACCCCGGAAGAGGAGGAAGGCTATTATTACGGATTGGCAAACGAAGGACTTTGGCCTCTTTGCCATATTACCTTCGTGAGACCGAACTTCCGCGAAAGCGACTGGCAAGTTTACAAAACCGTCAACCGCAAATTTGCGGAGGCTGTCTTTAAAGAAGCTAAAACCAAAAACCCCATCGTTCTTGTTCAAGACTATCACTTTGCTCTCTTGCCCCGTTTTATCCGCGAGCGGCTACCTGATGCGACAATTATCACCTTTTGGCACATACCTTGGCCCAACCCGGAAGTGTTCAGTATATGCCCGTGGCGCGAAGAAATCCTCGGAGGCCTTCTCGGCAGCTCTGTCCTTGGTTTCCATACGCAATTCCATTGCCAGAATTTTATGGATTCAGTTGACCGGTTCCTTGCTTGTCATATCAACCGCGACCAGTCGATTATTACGGCTGGAGAGAACGCGACATTGATACGGCCTTACCCTATTTCTATAGCCTGGCCTCCAGAAGGGATGGCCAATGTTCCGCCAGTCGATCTTTGCCAGGAGAATGTCCGCCGCCGCTTTCGATTGAAAAAGGATGTGCGTATCGGCGTCGGTATTGAGCGTTTTGATTACACGAAAGGCATTATCGATCGCTTCCAGGCCATTCGTGAATTTTTGAAAACGTATCCCGAATGGCGCGGAAAATTCACTTTTATTCAGGCGGCTGCGCCGACACGAAGCCGTTTGCCTGCTTACAAGGCCATCCAGCAGGAAACGCACGAACTAGCGGAAGCAATCAATCGCGAATTCGGTGACGGCCAATGCCAGCCCATCATTCTGTTAAGCCGTCATCACGAGCCGCACGAAGTGTTTGAACTCTTTCGCGCTGCCGATTTTTGCACCGTTAGCAGCCTTCATGACGGCATGAATCTTGTTGCCAAAGAGTTTGCGGCGGCTCGGAACGATGAGCAAGGCGTGTTGATCCTGAGCACCTTTGCGGGCGCTTCCAAGGAACTCTTGGAGGCATTGCTTGTGAATCCCTATGACGCAAAAGGCATGGCACAAGCCATTAACCGAGCGCTTATAATGCCAGCCGAAGAACAAGCAGATCGAATGCGACTTTTGCGGGAAATGGTGCGGGATAATAATGTTTACTACTGGGCGGCGCGTATTCTGCTGGATGCCGCTTACTTGCGCAAGCGCGCACATATTGAGCGCTTTATCGAGGAAGGTTCAACTGTCCGAGACGAAGGAACAAGCAATGTGGTTACGCTTCAACCCCGCAAAGGACTCTCTGTTTCTTGATATCGACGGAACATTGCTTGATATCGCGCCAACCGCGCAGGATGTCAAAGCTCCTCCGTCGCTTATTGAGAACCTTGGTCGTTTAAACGATAAATTAAAGGGCGCTCTGGCGTTTGTCAGCGGTCGCATGGTTCATGAAATAGATCAACTTTTTAATCCCTTGAAACTCCGTTGTGCCGGGGCGCACGGTGCGGAATGGCGGCTTTCGCCTGAAGGTCCGGTTGGGACAGGCGGTTTGTTGCCAGACAAACTGCGTGACGATATCGCGATTGCTTTTGACGATGACAAAGGAATCATTGTTGAGGATAAAATATATAATGTGGCTGTTCATTATCGGCAGGCGCCAGAGAAAAAGAACGAAATTCGAAAAAAACTGTTCGCACTCGTTAATGAATATAGAGACAAGGTCATACTTATTAATGGGCGCAAGGTATTTGAAGTCTCTCTTGTCACAAACAACAAGGGTAAAGCTATCGAACGCATGTTGAAAATGCCGCCTTTTAAAGGGCGGCGGCCAGTGTTTTTGGGCGATGACACGGCGGATATTGCAGCGATTGCGACGTGTATGAAGAGCGGCGGTATTGCGGTGCTCGTTGGCAAGGGTGACGCAAACCAGAAAAGTGCTTTTGCTTCACCGGAGCAGGTACGGTCTTGGATTGGTCAGATTTCTGCTGAAACAACTAAGTAATATCAATTAGATAAACCATCCCACGCCGATGGTAATATGTCTTGTTAATTAGCCGCCCTTTGAAGCTTGGACGGCTGTATGTTCTTTTATCAAGTTATCAAGCTTGTCCCAGAGCGGTGCTTGAACGGCGAACTCATCACAATTAAATTGCGTTACGGTTTTTATGTTTTGGCTGGCTGCCCAAAGACGTTGTTGCCTGTTAGCGCTGTTACCGCGGGTCATGATGTTCTCAAGCATTTCTGTGTGTTTTCCGTAATCAAGTTCTCCTATGAAAGGCTGTAGCCGATTAATCCAAGCCCTGATGTCATCGCATAACGGACGCGTTTCGCCTTGATTGTTAACAACCAGTTGAGCCTCAAGGCCATAACGCATGGCGCGCCATTTATTATCGCGTAAGCGCCACGCATTGGGGCGCGGCATTTCGTCAAGCCAGCCTTGGTTCTCCTGAAACCAACGCGCAAGCAGATGGACGAATGCAACAATAGCCATAGCTTCGCTCAATGTTGCAGGTTGATCGCAAACCCGGATTTCCACGGTTCCATAAAGCGGGCTGGGACGCTGATCCCACCATAAATCCTTCAGTTTTTGTATGGATCCGGCCCGATACATAGCACGGCATAAATGAACGAAATCCTGCCAATCCTGAAAGAAATAAGGCACACCCCCAATGGGCATCGCTTCGGCGGCTGAGGGACGTATGGAGGCTAGCCCCGTAAGGACGCCGTCTTCAAAGGGCGAACTTGCGCTAAGGGCGATAAGATGTGGCGTGAAATGCAAGAAAAAGTTGTTATAGCGCACGCATTGTTCGGGCGTTTTCATGCCCACATGGATATGCATGCCGAGCGCGCAAAACCGGGCATTCAAAATTTTTCTTTCCTCGGACATACGCATGGCGCGTTCGCTTTGTGTGGTGACGGTATCGGCTGTTTTAATGGTGGGTGGACGTCCTGTGCCGGATAAGAGAAATCCGCGTTTTTCACAAATCTGGATTATTTTTGCTATTTCAGTTTTAAGTTGCGTTTCAGTATCCTGGACTGTCTTGCCAATGGCCGATGTGACTTCAATCATGTGCTGAAGGTTTTCCTTTTTAATATAGGGCGACGCTATTTGGTCGACGAGGGCCGGGCCTACATTGACGGGCAATAAAGTCTCAGCGTTGAGCAAAGCCAGCTCAAATTCAACGCCGAGAGAAAGCGGTTCGCTTATGAAAAATTTAAGCTGTTCGTCAATTTCCTTATAGAGCTGGCGTTCGGCCGACGCCTGCTTTCCCCCCTTGAAAACGTTGCTTATCCACTTAATGACTGGCAATTCGAACCCCGCTCTTGTTGTCATGAGGAAAATAAAAAGTGTCAGAGCAAAGGAAAGATTTCGTTAAAATTGGCCAGAAATATATCGTTGTTAATCTGCTGTTAAGAAAATTTATAACTTATATTTGTTTTGAAATTGAAAGTTCAAAAAACTTTTTCTTGCAAGACTTCCTTTCTCTACTAATGATGGTTCGCGGTTCTAAACGTAATGGTGATGTCTCATGTATCAGATGGATTCGTCCTGGGCAGGGCCCGTTATTCTGATCATTTTCGGATTGGCTTACGCGTTTGTGTTTGCCGAGGAAAAACTTCGCCTTCGTAAATCGAAGCCCGTTATGGTGGCGGCCGGGCTGATCTGGATTGTCGTCGCCGTCGCTTTCCATCAAATGGGGCGCGCGGGCGAGGTTGCCGGGATATTGCGGCAAGTCCTGGTTGAATATGCCGAGCTTCTTTTGTTTCTCTTGTCGGCCATGAGTTTTGTGAACGCGATGGTCGAACGGAACGTGTTTGAAGCATTGCGCGTCAAGCTGATGACCTCACACCTCTCCGTACGGGGTATTTATTGGATTACCGGTGTGTGCGCCTTTTTTCTTTCGCCGATTGCTGACAACTTGACCACGGCGCTTGTGATGGGCACGGTTGTTCTTTCAACCCTCAGGCAAAATAGTAAGGCCGTCGCCAGCGCGCTGGTGAATGTGGTCGTGGCCGCGAACGCGGGCGGCGCGTTTTCTCCATTCGGCGACATCACGACGCTTATGATCTGGCAAAAAGGAGCGGTGGAATTCACACAATTTTTTGCACTTTTTATGCCGTCGCTTATCAACTGGCTCGTGCCCGCGGTGTTGATTTCATTGTCCCTTCCAAAAGAACAATCAGAGGTTTTGTACAACAGGGTTGAAGTTCACAAGGGCGGGTTTGTCATAACAGGCCTTTTCCTCGCGACGGTTGCGACAACGGTCATGCTTGATCATTGGCTCCATTTGCCGCCGTTCCTTGGCATGATGATGGGGCTCGGCGTGCTTAATCTTTACGGCTATTTTCTTAATGGAACGGAAGCGCGGAATTTGGCCAAGGCGCCTATGGCTACAGCGGCTCCCTTGACTCCCGATGAAAAATGGCCGCTGCGCAAACCTTTCGACATTTTCGGCATTCTCGAAAAAGTCGAATGGGATACCTTGCTATTTTTCTATGGCGTTATGCTCTGCGTTGGAGGTGTTGGCGCGATTGGTTATTTAGAAGGTCTTTCGCGTTTTCTTTACACCGATCTGGGTGCAACGACCGCTAACATTTCCATTGGTCTTCTCTCATCTGTCGTAGACAATATTCCCTTGACCTTTGCCGTTCTGACCATGAACCCGCCTATGAATTTGGGCCAATGGCTTCTTGTGACGCTCGCCGCAGGCGTTGGCGGTTCTTTATTGTCCATAGGCTCGGCGGCGGGGGTGGCGCTCATGGGCATTGGGAAGGGCGTTTATACCTTTACCGCGCATCTGAAGTGGTCATGGGCCATTCTTCTCGGCTTTGCCGCTAGCATCGCGGTTCACTTGGTGGTGAACCAGTGCTTGTTCAATTCTTAAAAGAACATTTTTAGCCAAATAGCGCGTTGAAGAGATAGCCGACCGCAAGAATGCCCCCAGCCACCACACCCGCGAATACGGCGATGAGACGAAGCGTCAGAACTTTACGCAGGATGATCATCTCTGGCAGCGAGAGCGCGATCACCGACATCATGAACGCCAGCGTGGTGCCCAGCGCCGCGCCTTTGCCAAGCAGCGCTTCGACGACGGGAATAATGCCGGCTGCGCTCGAGTACATTGGCACGCCGATAAGCACGACAGCCGGAACCGACCACCACGTGTCTTTGCCCATGATTGATGCGAGCAGTTCAGCCGGGACGTAACCGTGAATCAACGCGCCAACGGCGATGCCAACGATAACCCACAACCAAACCTTGCCGACAATGTCGCGCACGGCATCGACGCCAGCTTTGATGCGGTCGTTGAAAGTGATGGCGCCGGATGAAGGGAGAGCGTTCCCGGCACGCTGCTGGCGGACCCATTCCTCAAGCCAGTGCTCTAGATGCAGCCGTCCAATGATCCAGCCCGAAACAACCGCGACGCCAAGGCCGAAGGCCAGATAACTTAGCGCGACTTTCCATCCCACAAGGCCGAACAGAAGGCCTAGCGCCACTTCGTTGACCATCGGCGCGGAAATAAGGAAGGAAAAAGTCACGCCAAGCGGCACGCCCGCCGACACGAAACCGATAAACAACGGCACGGCGGAGCATGAGCAAAACGGTGTGACGATCCCAAGCGAAGCCGCCGCGATATTGCCCAAGCCTTCGCGTTTACCCGCCAGCAAGTCGCGGGTGCGCTCCGGCGAAAAATAGCTGCGCACGACACCCATTAAAAAGACGACAAGCGACAAGAGCAAAAAAACCTTCGGCGTATCGTAAACGAAAAAGCGAAGGGCCTCCGTCAAGCGTTCTTCTTGCGGCAGGTTGAAGAGCGATACGGCCCATGCGGAAACGGACTCAAGCTGGCTGTACGCTGCTGCCCATAGGATCAGGGCTCCTAACGTCAGGAAAATGGGGCGCTGGGGCGATGCCGGTTTTTCCACCTTGGCGGCGCAGGAACAGGAACAACAGCACTTTTGTTCGGTCATTGGCTTCTTTCCTCTTTGTTGGGCAGGGCCAAGGCGGCCTCGACCAGATTGGCGATGCGTGGAGATAGCGAAGGATGGCGGCGGTAATAAATCCATTGAGCCTTGCGGCGTGCGGCAACAAGGCCCGCCGCTTTTAAGGCGGCCATATGCCGCGACGTGCGCGATTGGGTCGCGCCCAGCTTGGCCATGAGTTCGCAAACGCAAAGCTCCCGGCCTTTCCAGAGAAGACGCATGGCGTTCAGGCGGGCCGGTTCGGCAAGGGCGGAAAGTATTTTGATAGCTGAAGACATGGGGATGTATATGCATGATTCCGCATATGCGCGCAAGGGGATATGTTGGAATATTTAAGCTGTCTTGTCATCCCCGTGTAAACGGGGATCCAGCGGCGAGTGTCTACGAGCCGCATGAGTCAAAAGCGCCACAGACGCGGCGCGCTGGATTCCCGCTTTCGCGGGAATGACAATTTTTTAACCGAAAAAAAAGGACCCTAAATAACCCCCAAATGATCCGTCAGGATTTGCGTGCCAATGGCGATGAGGATGATGCCGCCGAAAACTTCGGCGGCTTTGCCTGCCTTGCAACCTAACGCATGCCCGGTCATGACGCCGAGGGATGCCATCAAAAAAGTCGCGCCGCCGATTGCCAGCGAGGTGACCCAGATGTTCGCATCGATGAAAGCCAGCGTTACGCCGACCCCCATGGCGTCGATGCTGCTGCCTATGGCGGCGACGATCAACGCGCCGAGCTTGTGGCGCTTTGGCTTTTCCTGGCAGGGCGCGCGCCGGAAGCTTTCGGCGATCATGTGCACGCCAAGGCCAACGAGAATGACGAAGGCAATCCAGTGATCAATGGATGTGATAAACCGGCTGGCCAAAACGCCGAACAACCACCCGATTACAGGTGTTGTTGCCTCCACGGCGCCGAAAATCGCACCTGTGCGCAAGGCCTCGGCCGGTTTCGGGTGGCGCAACGCCATGCCTTTGCTCACGGCGACGGCAAACGCATCGGCGGACATGCTAAAGGCGATCAAAAGAGTGGAAAGGGCGTTCATATAGAACAGGTTTAATCAAAACGGCAGCTTCATGCCCGGGGGCAGCTTCAGTCCGCCCATGATCTTTTCGGTTTCGCCGGCGATGGCAGTTTCGACTTTGCCTTTGGCATCGTTGCACGCCGCGACGATCAAATCCTCGAGCATCTCAATCTCGGCCGGATCTGCGAGCTTGGGATCGATCTTTATTTTTTTCAGCTCGCCCTTGCCGTTCATCGTGGTGGCAACCATACCGCCGCCCGACTGGCCCATAACCTCGATTTCCGCAAGACGCTCCTGCATTTGTGCCATCTTCGCTTGCACGTCCTGCACTTGCCGCATCATTTGGCTAATGTTCATATCGACTCCTGTTTTTCAGATTTCTCCGTCGGGCTCCGTCGGTTCGTCCGCATCATCGCGAAGCGACGCATCGGAAGCAACCATTTTCTGTTTTAACGAAAGCAGCTTCGCGTCCGGGAACGCCGACTTCACCGCTTGCATAAGCGGATGCGCCGCCACACGTTCCTGATGCTCGCGTTCCGCCTGTTCAGCATCTTCGCGAAGCGTCGGCGCGCCGGGCGCATCAACAACGGAGATCATCCATCGCTGCCCCGTCCACTGCGTGAGGCAATGGCTTACGCGGTTCACGAAAGTGGCTGGCACGCTTCCTTCGATGCGGATTTCCAGGATCCCGGGTTCGTAACGCACGGGGTGTACCTGGTTGAACAATTGCGCCTGCAATGCGCCTTCGCGGTTTGCTGTAAAAAGAGCCACGACATCGCGGAATGTTGCGGGCATGGCAATCCGTGCGGATTGAACGACGGCCTCTGTGGCGATAGAAGGAGAAGCAGCCAAAGCTGTTGCGCCGCGAGTTCCCCCACTGCGGGGCGGGGGCGTTGAAGAAGAAGCGGTTGTTGACGGTGGGGAGGTTTCACTTAACTGCCGTATGAGATCGGCGGGCAACGGCAATTCGGCCGCGTAGGCAAGACGTATCAGCACCATCTCAGCGGCTTGTGCCGGATGGGGCGCGCTTTGCACTTCGCCGATGCCTTTCAGCAAAATCTGCCATGCGCGCGCGAGCGCCGGAACCTTGATGTCAGCAAGCTCGGTTAAGAGATGACGGTCAGCCTCCGGAAGATCGGGCGCTTGAATATAGTTCGTAATAATCTGCGCGCGGGTCAGCAGATGCACCAGTTCGGCCATGTCTTGCAAAATCTGAAGCGGATCCGTGCCTGCCAGTTGCATCGCACCAAAAGTTTCAAGGGCCTCGCGCATCTCTCCGCGCAAAAGCTGGCGGCAAAGTGTTAGGCTGTGAGCGCGGTCAGCAAGGCCGAGCATGTCTTTGACTTCGCTTTCCGTGACGGAGCCATTCCCGCGAGCAATAGCTTGGTCGAGAAGGCTTAAACCGTCACGCACCGAACCGTCCGCGGCGTGGGCAATGAGTTTGATGGCTTCCGGTTCGGTCTTCACTTTCTCAAGCTCGGCAATTCCGGTGAAATGTTGCGCGAGCTGCGCGCTGTCGATGCGGCGCAAGTCAAAACGCTGGCAACGCGAAAGAACGGTAATGGGAACTTTGCGGACTTCCGTTGTTGCAAAGATGAACTTCGTATGTGGCGGAGGTTCTTCCAATGTTTTCAAAAGCGCGTTAAACGCATTCTTGGAGAGCATGTGGACTTCATCGAGGATATAGATTTTGTAGCGCGCCGAAACAGGGCCATAGCGAACGCCGTCGATAATGTCGCGGATATCATCAATGCCGGTACGCGAGGCCGCGTCCATTTCTTGCACGTCCACATGACGGTCTTCGGCAATGGCGATGCAGGCGTCGCACTTGCCGCAGGGGTGGATCGTCGGGCCGCCCTTGCCGTCCGGCCCGGTGCAGTTGAGGGCGCGGGCGATAATCCGCGCCGTCGTCGTCTTGCCGATGCCGCGCACGCCTGTCAGCATCCATGCGTGCGAAAGCCGCCCCGCCTCTATGGCGTTGGTAAGCGTGCGCACCATCGCTTCCTGGCCGATCAGTTGCTCAAACGTAGCCGGACGATACTTGCGCGCGAGGACACGGTATGCTGTTGTTCCGCCGCTTATAACAGTAGAAGATTCAAAAAGTTCGGCCATCAAAATAACATTCAGACATCAGCATGCAGAAGTAAAAGTGGAAGGCTGGACAGCGACCCGAACCGAAACGTGTTACGGTTGCTTCCTTCCGGACCTGGCCGGGTTGGCACGAGGTTCGCCCGCCGCCAGCCTTCCATGGGCCTTATACCAGTAAATGGCCAGCAGAAAGAGTCAATTTGGAGGGGGCTATAAAAGCCCTTATTCGTCGCGGCAAAGGCCGAATTGTATCAGGGACGAACGCGTAAAACTGCTCCGACTACAGACAAGACGATTCTGGGGCGGCGTTTTTTCGACCAGATGGTAAATAATCGCGACAGCGGCAATGATATAGAGCCAGCCGAAAAACAGGCCGACCCAATTTGTTTCTTTTTTCCTGGGAGGAAGTTTGCGGGGTCTTTGCGGCATGCGGGAAAGACCTCATAAAACGGAAGGAGATTTCTTTAATAGCCGCGGGGGCGATCAAAGAATTTCGAACGCGAAATTATCCCTAAGAACGTCCATGATTGTCAATGGCGTTTATGCCGCCTGTGCCGTCGTCGCATCGGTAAGGAGACGGCAAAGCATTGGTGCATCTTTGGCCTTCCGGAGGTTTTCGCAGAGTTTCGGGTCGCGCAACAGACGCGACACTGTGGCCAGCGCGTGCAGGTGATCTGCGCCTGCCGATTCGGGTGCCAGCAAAAGGAAGACCAGATCGACCGGGCGATCATCGACAGCTTCGTAAGGCACCGGCGCTGCCAGCCGGGCAAAAAAGCCGCGCACGCTCGGCAAGTTTTCAAGGCGTCCGTGCGGAATAGCGATGCCATAACCCACGCCGGTTGTACCCAGACGTTCGCGTTCCCACAACACGTCAAAGAGGATATGGGATTCAATCCCTAATGCCGCCGCGGCATGATGCGCCAGATCCTGAAAGAGTTGTTTTTTGTTCCCGGACTCCAACCGCGCCAGAACGGCTTCTGGTCCCAGCAAATCACTTATGGCAACCGGCCGGTTCATGGTTTAACGCCGGGGTCGTGAGGACGCCGGTTTGGCATCCGCTTTGTGTGAAGGATCGACCCAGCCGATATGGCCGTCTTGACGACGGTAAATCATATTGAATTCGCCATGTCCGCGGTTACGGAACAGCAGCGCAGGCATATCACCGAGATCAAGACGCATGACAGCTTCGCCGACAGTAAGGGTCTCAATGGGTGTCATCATCTCGGCGACAATAACGGGATTATCGCCTGCGCCCGCACGCGCATCCTCCTCCTCGGGATTCAAGACGAAGGCTTGGGCCATCAAAGCATTCTCGGAAGGCGCCTCCTGATGATGCTTCTTGAGGCGGTCTTTATACCGCAGCAGCCGTTTGGCCATCCGGTCCGCGGCCATATCGAATGCAGGATAGGGCTCGCTGGCGCTGGCGTTGCTTTGTAGCATAATGCCTCGCTTGGCGTGAACGGTGATGTCGGCGCGGAAAAGATGAGCTTCGCGCGAAAAGGTGACGCTGGCTTCCAGAGTGCCACCGCTAAAGTATTTGCCGACGATTTCCTTAAGCCGGGTTTGAACATGTTGACGCAAAGCGTCGCCCACATCAATTTGCTTGCCTTTAACGGAAAGTTGCATGGAATGCCTTGGTGTTAATTGTTAACGGTTAAACCCGGATTCTGAAACCGGCCTTGCCAAGCAGGCGGTTGTTATTCTTCAGAATATCATAAGCCATACTTAACCCGGGCATGAATGAGTGCGCCACAACGGCGTCAGGTGGGGGAGAATAGACACAACCACGGCCGAGTCAAGCTTTGCGGAACAATATCGTAAGGTATATTTTCTATTATACAAGGGATAACTAATTGAAAGAAAAGAAAAAAACCTAAATATCGAGCGCCCACTTCAAGGAATGAAACTCTGGTGGCACTGATGCCGTGGATCGCGTCTCTGGATCCGTTTTGCCCTTTCGAGAGAACGCTTCCGTCTTTTCTTAATTATTGCATGAAAAAGGGGAGAATGATTGTTTCGTTTCTGGGGTATTATTTTTTCGATCCGAGGGGTCCCAACAAGGTAGGTTATCTTATTTGCCACCAAACAAAACGCCGCGAGCCTTACGGTATTAGCAAGCATTTCCTCAATCTCGTGTTTCGTTAGATATCTGATTGGTTTAGCCATGGGTTTCTCGCCCTGTGTTTCAAATTTTAAGTTCACGCCATTGAGGGCCGGGATAAAGGCCTTGGGGCCTCCTAGAGCGACCATTGCCAGCGCTTTGTTCGGTGTTTCTTTTTAGTTCTTTCGTGGTACGGCAAAGGGTTTCCCAACGCCACGTTGTGAAATTTTGGGACTCTTCCAAAATATTTTTCGGAGCTTTTTCAACAACCATTAAGGCAACGCTTTCTATGGCATTTTGTCTGTTAAAATCTTTAGGAAAACGATGTCTTTTACCCAGAAGAGCCGCGATTTGACTGAAGACCGGACCCAGATTTGTGAAAAAGTTGACTAAAATCGCATGTTTGCCGGGCGTATCTTTTTCAATCCTCGACATGGCTTGAAAGAGGAGGGCGGAAAATACAATCGGAGCTTCCGGATCCGGGGTTGTTGAAACCCCAATCTTCTGAGAGGCAAGAACCAGACCCACTAAAAGATCTTTGTCAGTCATAATATTTTCCCGCACTGCGAATCTCCAAAAAGCATGAGAAAAATTTATAAATAATAATTCATTATATAAAATTACCGCGCGGTTATCGAGAAAACAGCGCACGATAGCCTATTGATACTAAATGTCTTTTTTAAAGAGATAGCGTTAAAATACTTTCATTCCCGCTTTTCCCTTCGCCGCTGAGCTGAAGAGGGAATACGTAGCGCTTCGCGATATTTAGCGACTGTGCGTCGCGCGATATCAATGCCTTCCTTGTGCAACAGCGCCATAATCTTGTCGTCCGACAGGATTTTGTCGGGCGTTTCTGTATCGACAAGCGATTTGATGCGGTCGCGTACGGCGGCGGCTGAAACGCTTTCTTCACCGCCTGTTGTGGGAATTGCATTCGTGAAAAAGTATTTCAGTTCGAACAGGCCGCGCGGCGTGGCGATGTACTTGTTTTGCGTGACGCGACTGACGGTGGATTCGTGCATTTCAACGGCGGCCGCGATGTCGCGCAAGATTAACGGGCGCAAATATTGAATACCGTAGACAAAAAACTTGTCCTGTTGCCGGACAATTTCAGCCGCCACTTTTAAAATAGTCGTCGCGCGTTGATGCAACGCTTTGACAAGCCAGTTGGCCTGTTGCCAGCGTTCGCTGAGGTATTCCTTGTCCGGCTTAGCGCGCACGGCGCTTTGCACTTCGGTGTAATAATTTTCATTCACAAGAACGCGCGGCAGATTGTCGCTGTTCAACTCAATCTTCCACGCGCCGCCCGGTAAGGCGTACAAGAGAACGTCCGGCGTGATCGGCGGCGCAACATCGGCCGTGAAAGCCAGCGCAGGCTTGGGATTGAGGACCCGGATTTCCGCGATCATTTCCGTGAGATCTTCCGCATCGACACCGCAAAGCTTCATAAGCGCCGCGCGTTCACGCTTGGCGACGAGATCAAGATGCTGCAGCAAAACCTGCATCGCCGGATCAAGACGGTTTTTATCGCGCAGTTGGATGGCGAGGCATTCCTGAAGTGAACGGGCGAAAATGCCAGGTGGATCGAGCTTTTGCATTTGGGCAATAACCCGCTCAAGCTGTTCCGGCGAAGCTCCAAGCTGGGTGCGTGCAAGATCAAGGTTTGTGGGAAGATAGCCGGATTCGTCCATCAATTCGATCAACGAAGCCGCCATAAGGCGTTCCGCCGGATCGAAAAAGTCCACATGAATTTGGCCAAGCAAGTGTTCGCGTAAGCTCGGTTTTTCCGCAACATTTTGCGCGGCGGAATAATCATCATCGTCACTGTGACGCGTGGTTTTTACGCTGCTGGCAATGGAAGGTTGGTAGGCGTTTGACAGTTCGTTATCGCGGCCAGTCATCGGGATTATGGGTGAGCCTGGCGTGGCAGTGGCCGGATCGGCCAGGATATGTTGGGCTTGGACGTTGTTTTCGGGCGGAGTTTCTGCATCATCCGCGCGTTCAAGAAGCGGGTTTTGTTCAACCTCGCTCGCGATGTACGCTCCCAGTTCCTGGTTCGACATTTGCAGAAGCTTGATTGCCTGACGCAGTTGGGGCGTCATGACCAGAGTTTGCGACTGCCTTAGATCGAGGCGGGGCGTGAGATTCATGCCCCAAGCCTACGCGTTAAAAAGTTAATGGATTATTGATGTTAACCATATTTGGCATCAGGATTGCATGCTACATCCTGAATTCATCCCCCAAATACACGCGGCGAACGTCTGCATGGGCTACGATTTCATCCGGCTGGCCTTCCATAAGCACTTTGCCGTCATGGATGATGTAGGCGCGGTCCACGATCTCAAGGGTTGCGCGGACATTATGGTCAGTAATCAGAACGCCAAGCCCACGGTCACGCAAATGAACAACCAAGTCACGAATGTCGCTAAGAGCGATAGGGTCGATGCCCGCGAAGGGTTCGTCCAAAAGCAGGAAGTGTGGTTGTGCGGCCAGCGCGCGGGCGATTTCCACGCGGCGACGTTCGCCGCCAGAAAGAGCTATGGCCGGGGCGCGGCGCAAATGAGCGATGCCGAACTCCACCAGCAATTCGTCCAGCATTGTATCGCGCGTGTCGCGATCAGGCTCGATGACCTCAAGAACGGCGCGAATGTTGTCTTCAACGCTCAACCCCCGGAAAATCGAGGCCTCCTGCGGCAGATAACTAAGCCCGAGCCGTGAGCGCCGATACATTGGCAAGAGAGTTAAATCCTCGCCGTCCAGCATTATTGTGCCTGTGTCGGGTGTCACAAGGCCGGTCAAAAGATAAAAGCACGTCGTTTTTCCCGCGCCGTTTGGTCCAAGCAAACCGACGACTTCGCCGCGTTGCAGCGTCAGGCTGACATTATGAAGAACCGGGCGGTTGCGGTATTGCTTGCCAAGATGCGCGGCTTCCAAGCCATGCCCCGGCTGCGGTTTTGGCGCACGAGCCTTTTCCGGTGCTTCACCCGGCGTGAAAGGTATGACTTTGCCAGAAGGGTTCATTGCAAGGGGACTTTCTGGATGGCTTTCTGGTCTTTTGCCTTGGGCCTGTCAACTTTAACTTCTTTTTCCTTTGCGGCTAGGGCGTTAGCGTCTTGGACGTTGCCGCTCTTCGGTACCAGGAGAGCGCGCACACGTCCCTTGCCGTCATTCAACAAACGGCTTTGACCTTTGGTGAAATCGACTTCGGCGCGTTCGCCGGCGAGTTGCGTGTCGCCACGCGTCACGCGCACGTTGCCCGTCAACACGGCAACATTCCGCTTTACATCATAAACAGCCTTATTGCCACGCACGATATCATTACCTGCGATGACAGCTACATTGCCTTCGGCTGTCATTTTCGACATTTCCATCTGGCCGTTGGGCAACGGCGTGAATTGCGCGCTGAGAACGTCAGACTCGACATGACGCTTGTCATGCAACGCAACAGCTTTACCGCGTGCCACCGCCATGTTCTTGTCTTCATAATATTCCATTGAATCCTTGGCCGTCACGACATCGTGTGACGTGACATATTTCAAATTTTTCCCCGTGATTTTGGCAAAACGTCGGTCGAGGTCGTAAAGGGCTTTCTCGCCGTGCACTTCTTGCCGTCCATCGCTGATAAGCACGTTTCCTTCGGCCATAAGGCGGTCGATATTGCCCATGGCGGCCGTTTGCTTGTTTGTGCCGGCCGCTTCATTAGCTGTTTTGGGATCCGGCGTTTTTGTCTCACGCTCATGCGCAGTGAGGGTATCGGCTTCAACCGATAAGGTGCCGCGTGTTGCCTTGGCCTTGCCGCGCGCGACGTAAAGGTGTTTGTCCTGATGCCACTCAAGGCTTTCGTCTGCGGTCACTTCGACTGCTTCGTTTGAAGACGAAAGCGGTGATACCATGCCATTTTGCGCAGACGCGGAAGCGGCATAGGCATTTCCGCCTACCGCAAGGCCGCAAAGGATTATCACAAAAGCCAAACGCATCGCGCTGCCATCATTGAGAGAAGAAAATGTTCGGGACAAGCCCGTTTTAGCCCCCTAAAGGCCCGCCTACTTTGCCTGAACTTTCTTAGCAGGAGGTTTATCAGAGCCCGGCAAAGCACGCAAATTGAAGCGCGCCTCTGTTTTTCCTTTAATTATCAATGTCTTGCCCTTATTCAGAATCTCAAAGCCTTGCCCTTTAATTTGCCCGAAATCCCCTTGAATGAGCACAGGCTGCTCCCCCGAGGCCGTGTTTTGGCCCATATCGACCTGGGCTTGGTTGGTGCTGAACCGGTAGCCTTGATCGTGAAAAACTTGCACGTTGCCGTCCAGCCAGAGGAGATTTGCCTGCTGGTCATAGCGGCCATAGTTGGCTTTGCCGGAAATCCAGTTTCCGGTCGTGAGGGTGATTTCGGCTTGGGGGGTTTCGAGGCCGATAAGATTTTTCGTGTCGCCTTCCTGCATGGCGCGCGCGGCGGTTACCCGATACGGCTGGTTTTTAGCGTCAACGCCTGAAAGCCGGAGGTTTTCGACGACAAGGTTCGGTATGGCTTGGGCCACAACGGCGGTCAGTTTCTTGGCGCGCACCATCGGCCACGCGATGAGCGCCGTCATGACAAGAAGAACCAGAAGCGGGAGAGCCCAGCGAAGCAAACCGACCCAGCGGCTGTACACGCGGCTAAGCGCTACCGCACGGCGTGTGTCGCGTGGACGCACATGGCGCAAGAGCCGGTGCGTAACTTTGTGTCCTTCTTTTTTGCCAGAGCCGGATGTCATGCCTTATCATTGACTGAGAAGTGCCGCTTTGCAACCGTAACGCGTTATGAGATAGCTTATAGGCATAAATAAGACCTTAATAAGATTGGATAATGCCTGTGCTTCCCGATGGCCAACCGACCGTTGCCGCGTTCCTCGACATGATGTTGGCCGAGCGCAACGCGGCGTCCAACACGCGATCGGCCTATGCGCGCGATCTCATGGACGCAGCGCGATTTCTGGCCAAACGCAAGGTGGAAATGGCCAATGCCAGCGAAGATGATTTACGTGCTTATATCAAATCGCTACGTCCTTTCGCGGCGCGCACGCAGGCAAGGCGGCTATCAGCGCTAAAACAATTCTATCGTTTTCTTTGCTCTGAAAAAATCCGCGAAGAAGATCCTTTGCGGAACATAGACGCGCCTAAGCTCGGGCGCGTTTTGCCCAAGTATTTAAGCGAAGATGAGGTGAAGGAGCTTCTTAAAGTTGTGGCGCGTATGAAGGGCGCGGAAGGGGCCCGCATTAAGGCGATGCTGGAGCTGCTTTATGCAACAGGCTTGCGCGTGAGCGAGCTTGTTGGATTGCCATTGAACGCGGTGTTATTTGATCGCGGTCTTGTGCAAGTGAGGGGCAAAGGCGGCAAAGAGCGCATGGTGCCGCTTGGCGATCCGGCGGTGGTAGCGTTGCGCGCGTGGTTCCCGCATCGCAAGGCCATGCTTGGGGAAAGAGCTGTTTCGCCTTTTCTATTTCCCTCGCCGATGCGCGGTGGTGCGCGGCCAATCACGCGCCAGCGTTTTTTCCAGTTGCTGAAAGAGGTTGGCATTAATGCAGGTCTCGCGCCGGAGCGATTGAGTCCGCATGTATTGCGCCATGCCTTCGCAACGCACTTGATCGAGCACGGCGCTGATTTACGTAGTGTGCAAGCCATGCTCGGCCACGCCGACATTGCGACAACGCAAATCTACACGCATGTTGCCACCGACCGACTTACGCGCACGGTGACGGAACATCATCCTTTGGCGCGGAAGAAAGGGGCAGTTTAAACTTTATCAATTACCTTCCACCCCGATGCTCGACCGGACGGTCTGGTTTTTGTTCGTCGGGCTTTTTTTCTTCCCGTTCAGATTTTGCGCGTTTGGCTGGTTGCGCCGGGCGCTGAACTTGAGGCGAAGTTTGCGGCGCTGAGCGTATCCATCCCTGCTGGCTTGGCGTGAGGTTAGCCGGTTCAACCGATCGCGGCACGACTATTTCATGGGGTTGTGCCGGGACGGGGGCGGGAGCTAATCCGCCACCCATGCGCCGCGGCGAAGACGTAACGGGCATTACGGCGGGTGTTGGTGTAGCCACTTGAGGCACCGGAGCGGAGGGCGTTTCCGTTGGCATGATAACCCGGCGCTCCTGAACAGGTTCGGGGGATGTTTTTCTAAATCGACGGATCGCCGGCGGTTCGGTTACCTGCGAGGCTGTTGTTTGCACGACAGGATGACTCGGTTCTTGGGATGAAGACGCAACAGGTGGTGTCATTGTTCGGTTGGGTGGTTGTATTTTCATGACCAACGGACGAGCGGTTTGATCGGGCGCTGGCGCTGTTTCTGTTTCTGTTTCTGTTTCTATCTGAGTTTGTTGATGTTGTGGAAAACGGACGAAAGGCATCTTCTTTCCTCCACGCTCAACGATATCCGGTGTTGCCGCAGTCTTAGGCGTATCATTCGTTTCCACAGGATGCCTGAAGGAGGGCGGCGCTTGAACCGGGGGTGTCGAGCCGATAACAGGAACATCGTTCAACGCTTGAGACGGCACAGGAACGGAAACACGGGAAATATCACGGGACGAGGAAAAATCCTTTTGCGGAACTATTGTTGCGTGAGCGCGGTTTAAATAACGATCTCCGTTTTTCCGGCTTTCATGGTTTGGCAGATCTTTTATGGCGTTGGCATTCACTTCGCGAATATACCGGTCGCTGGCATGGTAGCCGGGGCGGTAGGGTTCATGAGGACCAAGCGGGAACCAGCCAATGTGATGATCGCGATCCCGGCCCCAATGACGATCGCGCTTGTTTTTTTCAAAGATTGAAATGTTCCAATTACTGCCACCCACAAAAACGACGAGCGCCGGCGCGTACACAGGACGGTGCACCCGTTTCCCGGGCCACCAGCACCAGCGATGATTAATGACAATCCAGCGGCCATAATGAAAAGGCGCAAAACCCCATGGCGCATCGTCGATCCATGTCCATCCCCATGGCTCGATCCATGCCCAGTGGCCATAACGGTAGGGGGCCCAATCGACAGGAACAGAGGCGGGAATCCACACATCGCCATACTCCGGCACTGGTTGCCAAGTTCCGTAATTGTCGAGGTCTTCGTAGCCGGTCATTTCCGGCGAGACGTATTTTACGACCTGTCGCGGTTCTTCGTAATTATCGCGCGCGAGGCTCCAGTTATCGAAGGCGGTTGGTTCGGTCGATGTAATGCGGTAAGTGATGGCGTTAAGACCAGAAGCTAACGCCGTTTCGCCCGCGACAACCGTGAAGGCTCCGTTGCCGATGAAACGTGCGCTGCCGCGTAAGACGGCAACAGCGGTCGGTATATGTTCGGTTCCAGCGTTAATGCGATAGGTTCCGGGACCGAGCAGATCAACGGTGCCCCGTGGCGTAACAACTTCATACGTTTCATCGGGGTCATGCGATTCAACGTGCAAGTTAATCGTGCCTTGGGATACATTCACGCGAAGCGCACGGTCATCAAGCTGCAACACAGTCAGTTCGGTGGCGCTGTCCAGCCTTATCGAGTCGGCGCCAACACGTATTTCGGCGCGCGCGTCCGGATCGGCCCAGAAAACATTGCCGCTTGTGACGGGATAATTGAGAACGGCCGAAGACCAAGTATTTTCATCACCCATGCGCCACGATACGGATCCCATGATCAGGCTGACGCGGCCAACGCGCGCTTGCGGATCATTTTCACTTGCAAGCGTTTGGGCTTGAACAGTTGTTGCGCTCAAAAGCGTCAGCGCAATAAGTAAAGTGCCGAATTTTTTCCAAGAGAGTGTCATGACAGCTGCTCCATTCGGGTAGTCTCCACGGACTAATTAGGAGCGTCGATCTTGACTTCTTTAGGGCATTGCGCGAGGCATTCAGGAGCGGGGGCTTTCAGGGCTTTGAACTTCGCTCAACCAGAACAGGCTGGCTTTAGAAATGTCTAGACATATGAATTTCTTGCGAAATGTTGTTGGCCAAGCCCTGCCATGGTTTGGCCTGCTGATCTTCGGGCTAGCGGGTACGCTAGGAGCGTTTTTGGGCGGTTCGTATGCCGCGCTTGGTATCGGCGGTGGACTGGTTTTTTCCGGCGCGACCTGGTTCGCAGAAGGACGTCCCCCAAAGCCCCACGGCGTATTGATGGGCTTTTGTTTTTTTGCGCTGATTGTTTGTTCAGTTTTGAACCTTCAGGCTGCTTATCCGAAGAACGCGTGGCATGACACGTTACAGCTAGCGACGATTATTTTACCGCTCATGTTGTTAAGTTGCCCGGCTGTTCAAGCGCGTCTGGAGCATCCTGCGCTTTTCAAGCATTGGCCTTTGTTAGCGACGCTTGGGCTTTTAACTTTGGGAATTGAGTTGTTCAGTGGGACGCCATTGTTGAAGTGGATGAATGGGTCAGGCGTTTTCGATGAGAAAGCCATCACGAAATACAATCGCGGTTTTTCTTACGCCGTACTGCTTGCTTGGCCATTGCTGGCTTTGCTGACTGGAGAGAAAGCGTATTGGCGCACAGGTTTGTTCTGTTTAGCGCTTTTGTTGCCCCTCGGCTTTACGCATTCACGCGCGACGCAGTTGGGTTTTGTTTTGGCCTCTGCGGTTTTTGCCGCTGCGTTCTTTATGCCGGTTTTTGTGCGGTGGGGACTCGGCTTGCTGGCGGCCTTAGCTTCGGCGTGGCCGTTTATGGCCCAGTCCGTGTTTAACAACCATGCGGAATGGGTCGCTCGATTAGCGCCATCGTGGCAGGCACGGATGGAAATCTGGGACTTTATGTCCTACCGGATTCTGGAGCGGCCTTGGCTTGGCTGGGGCTTGGGAAGCAGCCACGAGCTCTCTCCAGCCAGTCCGCATAACACGCTCTATGTCATTACGACAGGGCCAGTCAGCCATCCTCATAATGCGTTTACCCAGCTATGGGTTGAACTGGGTTTGCCGGGAATAGCGCTGGGATTGTTTTTTGCTCTATATACGTTGCGCCTTGCGGGACACTTACCCAAAAAACTTATACCTTTTGCGCTCGCCGCCTGGATGATGGCTTTCACGCTGGCCATGGTGGCTTATGATTTCTGGACGGATTCACTCCTTGCGGCCTTCGCCTTAACAGCTTTTGCCTTTGCCCTTTTGGGTAAGCGTACAACAGCGTAAATGGATATTAAGGTTACGGATTGGATAACGAAAAGAGGAGATAAGATCCCCAGGTTCCCTACTTGAAATAAAGTCTGGGTCCCTGCTTCCGCAGGGATAAAGCTTCCGTAAGCTCGCTAATATATTTGCATGGATCCCCGGGGTTCCCTGCTGCGCAGAATCCCAAGGGCATGGCATTTTCTAATTTCGCTTCGCTCAATAAGAAAAGCCTTAATTAATCCTTTATTAAGCTCAAAAGCAGGATAATTAAACGATGGAGTAGGCACTGCACAAAGCTATGGTAAAAAACACTATTGGAAGGTAAAGTTTACCCCTATTTTTTGAAGGGAATCAGGGAGTTTTCTGGTGCGCAGGCTATCGCTAGCACTCGTTGTCTTCACCGCCTTGTTGAGTGGCTGGGTTTGTGCCGCCGATAATGCGCCCCAACCGAAAAAACAGACAGAGTCTTTCCAGTATTTGGAGAAGTGGGTGGGGGAATCGCCAATGGCTGTGCCTGAGGGCAACACGTGGGGCATGAAACCGCATGGCAACATCTGGGATGATCCTAAACTAGCTGAGAACTTAAAAAAGACGCTCGGTGAAACGCGCAATAAAATCCTTTTCGAAGGATGGGATAATGCGCGCATTTATGAGTTCGAGCGCACAGGTAACTATATTCACTTTTTGTTATGCGCCAAAGGAGCGTGCAATAAGTTCGGGACGACCGTTTTTATTAGCCTTATTGACGGAAGCGTTCAAGCCTGTTGGGTTGATCCAGCTAACATGTTTGGCGGAAGCCCAAGCTTTTGGCTGACTTCAAAAGGAGAGAAAAAACTTCCGGATGGTTCTTGCGTCGCTGAAGCTCCTGAGGAGCTGTTGAAGAAGTTTGCCGAGAAGAAAGATTAGACAGGGAGAAACTTTTGTCGGGCACAGCAACATTCTTTGCAAACACAATGAAAGGGCAAGTTCTGCTATTATTAGCTGTGTTGTGTGTGCTATCGCCGTCATCATCCCAAGCCGGAAGCGAGTGTATCCCGGGAGTAAAATTTTGCCCCGATAAATCGGTGCGTGAAGCAATTGATAGCGTTGCTGGTGGTGACCAAGGGTTAAAAGTTGCTCTTTACGCTATTTCTGCACAAGAAGGATCTGGAAGGGCGCACCCAAAAGATGGTCCAAACTATAGAAAGGGTGTTCTTGTCTCACTCGACGTCGGCGCCATGCAGATCAACACGATTAACTGGAATACAGGTGGAGGCTGTGTGGGTCCAGATGAGTTAAGAGCCAATGTCCTAAAAAATGTTCAATGCGCCGCTAAGGTTTACAAGCAAATGTGCAAAGGGGTTAGCGGTCTGACTTTCTACGGAGCGCTTTGCGCCTACAATAACGGCACTAGTGGGTGTAAGAGATCGCTGCCCAACAACCGGTGCCCGAATGGTTATCCTGAGTTGGTTGCTAAGGCCAGCGGGGTAGACCTCAACACTGGTGAATTTGGAACGAACCCCTATACCGGCGAATCCAACCTTGGCGTTCTTGATCGGGATACGGAGGAAGGCGAATACATAAATTGTGTCGACCTCGGCCTTTCGCAAGCTATGATGCAAGCCTCGCGAGCGTATCAGGGAGTGTCCATTACAAGCGGGCGGACCATTTTTGAGCAGGCCGTTAGGGAAGACATCAAGAACGCGAGGGCGAATAAGTATCTTCGGGGAAGCATAAGGTATAGCTATTGTTTGGATATGGTTTTTAGCTCGTTAGACATAATTAAAATGCTGGTCAATTTTGCCAACACGATTGTGTCGCAAATTGTCAATATGGTGCTGTCCCTTTTAAACTCGGTGTGTCAGTTTATAGCGAACACGGTAAATAATGTGCTGTCGATGATGTGTTTGCCGTTGCCGAACCTTAACTTTGGGCTAGACCTTGCGATTTCATCGAACCGGGAATCGTGCGACGGCATTTCATTGGCGAACCTGGTGTCTGTGTATGGGGGTAGTCCATTATCGATGCCGACCACAATACCGGGGTACTTCTACAACATGTCACGCGGCATTACCGATCCGCGGACAGGCCATATCCGTTTTTAAGCGAGGTGTGTCATGAGTAGCTCAACGTGTGATAAAATGTGGAAAAAGGAAAAGGCAATAAGCGTTTTTCTATTTCTAATAGCCATAACTTTGTTTTGCTTCGCGGGCTCTTCTGCGCAAGCTGCGGATATTGCTTCTTCGAATCCAAAATGTGATCCGTACACGAAAAACACAGTACAATACAACCTTATGGACCATACGCGCCGAGATACTAGCAACCGAATTGTTGTCGCCCGGACAGATTTTGAAAATTCGTTAAAAGAAGACATCAAGAACGCGAGGGCGAATAAGTATCTTCGGGGAAGCATAAGGTATAGCTATTGTTTGGATATGGTTTTTAGCTCGTTAGACATAATTAAAATGCTGGTCAATTTTGCCAACACGATTGTGTCGCAAATTGTCAATATGGTGCTGTCCCTTTTAAACTCGGTGTGTCAGTTTATAGCGAACACGGTAAATAATGTGCTGTCGATGATGTGTTTGCCGTTGCCGAACCTTAACTTTGGGCTAGACCTTGCGATTTCATCGAACCGGGAATCGTGCGACGGCATTTCATTGGCGAACCTGGTGTCTGTGTATGGGGGTAGTCCATTATCGATGCCGACCACAATACCGGGGTACTTCTACAACATGTCACGCGGCATTACCGATCCGCGGACAGGCCATATCCGTTTTTAAGCGAGGTGTGTCATGAAATCATCTCTGTATTCCGATCGCAAGGTAAGAAAATACCTTTTCTTGCCAACCGTTCTCTTGGCAATGTCGTTCTTTGTTGTTGGGCAATCTCATCCGGCACGAGCGAAAGATGTTTGTACGAGCTGTGCAGTTGCTGTTGAGACCAGCTGGATGGCGGAAGTCATGCAATATGCTGAGCAGTTTTCACTTCTTGCGGATATTATTTCCGCTCTTACCACGGTTAACGACTGGATGGATAAGCTAAACGATGAAACCTCAAAACTAACCGCGACAGTCTACAGCACGAATTATGCGATGACCAAGGCGAATGTTGATCTGGCAGAGGGCTTGGGAGATATCGACACAAAAAACACTATCGATGGTGTTTCAGCTAAAATAGCTGCCGAACATGCGCCACCACCACCGGGGAATCAGCAGCTTTGTAATTTAACCATCGTCGGCCAAGCGCAACTGGTGATGAGCTGGTTTTCCGATCAGGTCGCACGCGCGTTGTTAATGGGTGTTGAACAAATGTACCTTGTCGGTGATGGCAAGGGACCGCAGTATGCGGCAGACAATTGGGCGACGCGGTGTCCTTCGGCAACGAACATGCCGAAGTTTGGTAACCCGCTAAGAGGCTATTCCTCCAGTTGTGTTGATTCCGATAAAGATTTTATTGATGCTGACATTAGCTTCAAAACAATCGATGGCACCCAACTTTTGGAAATGCCGCAGATACTCCCCAGATCTGTGGGGACCACAACGGTGTATGTGCCTAACCCTGAGAACAAAGAACAAAAGATGTGGGTCGCGGCTATGCACTACCTTTATAACGCTGCAGGGCCAAGGCCTACGCCGCCTTATGGGTCAAAAATGCAAACGCCGCAAGGCATGCCCATTAATGCAGCCTTTAACAATTGTGCAGCAGACCAAAGCACTTTAATTTATCAATGTAGTAAATGGATCGGTAAATTGACGCGCCCCAACTGTAAGGGAACAGGGGCGGATCCAAATCTTGCGCCAGTGTGTCAAGCCGGCTTCGAAGCATGCAAAGCTTATCAAGCGGCAACGAATGGCGCTCAAATGCCGCCTGGGTTTGACTGTAGTAAGGGCCTTAGCCTTTATCAAGCCGAGTATATTGATCATGCCAAATGCCTGAGTAACCAACATGTTCAAGATTCAGCCGGTACGGGCATTAACCACGGTAGCATTATTATGGCCCGGGATATTTGCAGCCAATCGATGGCAGCGTGGCGTGCGCAAATTGCTGCGGAGATGGGCAACTGCTTGAATGCTGTTCGGGGCCTGAATGAAATAAAGAAATGCTGGCCGGATAATCAAGGCTCGCCAACGATCAAAGCCAAGGCGCCCTCACGTGACGCGGAACGGCGTAATACCGAACAGGTTTCAGCCAAGGCGGTGACATCCGTTTCTGAAAAGCCGACTATGACTCCGGCTCGATCAGCAGATAAAATGCCTCGCGGCGTACCTGTCTCTGCGGATGAAATCACGCTGCCGGACGTGGTGTCTCAATAGCGTGCGCTTTTGAAGAAATAGGTTTGGGCCGGGAAGGGCGCGGTTAAGAAGCGAGAGGTTCAGCTTGTCCGAGGCACGCCGGTCCGGAAAACCCTTTTATTTCAACATATTTTAAGCCACAGTCTGCCGGAAAATAGCCATGTTAAACGGCCCAATTAACCATTACGCAACTATAAATGGCCAGTGTGTAGACCTACGGCAGTTTTGGCGTTAGTTTGCCCGGGACGTATTTCGTAACGGCCGGATTAATGCTGAGGGTATTATGACTTCAAAAACAAATGGTTTTGCGTATGGCTGATAATAACCAGAAAGAAATTCCTGAAACGAAGGCACGTCTTCAAACACTGCTGGCGGCTTTCCGGCAAATCGGAACCCCTCTCTTGCAAGCCCTATCGGAAACGCCGGGTCGTTCGGCTGCCGAAACGGAATTATCTATGCCTAATCCGGAGCAGTTTAACGCGCTCATCGACAGCACCGTTACGTTAAGTCGTGAACTTACGGCTCAACTTGGTGCTGGAGAGGAAGCTCTTGATGCCGCTGTGCGTTGGGCCTTGGCTGGGTCGGCCAGTCAGGTGATTGCGGCAAGCTATCGCGCGACGGGCCGCGCTATGTCTGCGGAGGAGGCTAAACGCCTTGCGGATATGGCGGCGACACTTCAGAACAAGTTCAAGAGTCAAATTCCCTCAGGCGGTGAAACGCTGCCTAATACGATAGCGACTTTTCGCGCCAAAATGATGGAAGCCATGGTGCCGGTCATTGGCGCTGTTGCCCAGTATGCTTTTGGGCGCGCGGAACATGCATTGTTGGCTGAGGTGGCCGAACGGCTTGTCAAAATATCGGATCAGGTAACCCGGGCGCTTGCACCGGCTGGTGCAACAGCAGAGCAGTGGCGCCTGATTTGCTGGAACATCCTACGGGCATCGGGTCAGATTTACACTGAATGCCACTACGCCGAAGCCGATCGACTGCTCTATATGAATCCAGATGACCGAGCGGCATACTTTGCGCAACATGGTAATGTGGTTCCCATGACGCAAGTCTGGCAAGCCTTTAGCCAGCGCATGGCGATGTTGGCAACATTGGCGATGTATCTTGAAGTGCCACCCTCGGCTCAGCTTGAAAATCAGGGGTGGCCATGATTACGGCGCAGACTCTTGCCGCTTGCCTGATGCTTGCCGCGCACACCTATCAGGTTCCGCCGGCGGTTATGATTGGTATTATGCATGTTGAGGGCGGGCGTGTCGGCCAGGAAGTCGGACCGAATTTCAACGGCACTTACGATCTCGGCCCCATGCAGGTTAATTCACGCTGGATACCAGAGCTTGCGCGAGCATGGAAAGTTGACCATCGTGCCGCGCGCAAGGCCATACGCGACGATGGATGCGTCAATGTTCGGGTTGCGGCGTGGATTTTACGGCGAAAAATTGCCGAGGCAGGATCGCTTTATGGGGGCATCGCCCATTATCATTCCGCCACGCCCGGCAGAGGCCAGCGTTATGCGGCGAAGGTGATTGCGGTAATGGAACGAAAGGGTCTTATTAAACATAACGCGCCTTTGTCGAAGCGAAATTATGCTCTATCACGGCCACGCAAATACTATTATGCTCAGCGTTGAACGGATAAGGGGGGTGTACCGATGAGGCAGATGACGTTTCTTGGAACGGCCGGTTTTTTGTTGCTTTCCTTTTTATCAATCACGCCGCTTTATGCACAAACGCCATCGCCGGAAAACCTCTTTAACCGCAACGCCAAACCGCTTGATATCAACAACATTGCTGTTCTCTCCAATCTCACGAAGATGGGGGCAAAGCTTTACTACTTAGGCGAACGGTCGGGGCTGCATGGATGGTTCATCGTTAAGGATGGACAGATCCAAATGATCTACGTGACGTCAGACGGAAAGACATCAATCATAGGCGGCATGTTCACAGGTGAGGGTGATAACGTTACCGGCCCGCAAATCAAAGCTCTTGTTGACGCCAACAAGGAAGTGAACGATCTTGTTAACAGCACAGCAAGACAGCAGGAAGACATTGCCCGAGTTGGCGGCGTTCCAGGAGGGTTTGCGGCCGTTCCTGGCGGTACAGGGGGTGGCAGGGACCAAACATTGGCAAACAATCTGCCTGCGGTTCCGTTGTCACCGGGCGAGCGTCTCTATCAGGACTTGCAGGCGGCGGCTGGCGTGACTCTGGGCCGCAACGATACAGCCGAAATTCTGATGGTGATCGATCCCGATTGCCCTCATTGCAAGGGCACGTGGAGTGAATTGCGCGAATCAGTTCAAGCTAACCGCGTGCAAGTGCGTTTGATCCCTATTAGCGGGAATATGAGCGGTCCCAACGTTGAGGCGGCAAGCCAGTTGCTACGAGCCCCCAATCCCCTTGAAGCTTGGGAAAAACATCTGAATGGAGACAAAAGCGCATTACAGGGTGGTGATGCCGGCGTCCATATGCAAGCGGTATTGGCCAATCGATCGCTGATAGATAGGTGGAACATAAAAGAAACGCCTTATCTTGTTTACCGTGCCAAGGATGGAAGGGTTAAAATTGTTAAGGGCAAACCGGACCGCATGGCGGCCGTTCTCACTGATCTCTTGCGTTAGGTAAAAAATGGCAAGATGGCTTGACCGGTTCTTACCGCCTCCGCCAACGCGGAAAAGGCCAAGCTTACCATCTCTTGACATTCGTGGAGCTTTACCATCGGTATTTCTACCCCCTAAAGGACAGTCAAAATTGCCAAATGCTTCCCTCATTTACGGGGTAGCCGCAGCGGCATTATTGGCAATTGGCCTCTATTTTCTATTCACAGGAGAATGGTTTACGGGGGTGCTTTTGTTACTTCCGGCAGGGTGTTTGTTTGGTTTTGCGCTGCACTTTATTCGTTATTCTGGCTAAAAAGACTGGTTAATAGATTTAAGAACCTGTTGTATAAGCCCTTTGCCCCGTTTATACCTTTAAGCATGTTCGACTGATGGGTGTTTAAACAATGATGCCAAAAAACTTTATTCGACCTCTCGCTGTGTTATTCGCTGGCATCGCTCTCGCCAGCTGCTCTTCGAACACAACAACAACCGACTATGGGACTGGGGCTACACCCATAGCAACCGAACCGGATCTTGTTGGAACGCGCATTGCCCAATCAGCTGAAAAAGCTTCGCAGGCGCTTAACACAATCTCAGCCATTGAACAACAGCGCTCGCCGGTGCCTTTCGTGGAGGATTATTCTTCAGCTCCTTCCACAATGACGCAAATTATATCTGTTAATTGGACGGGGCCAATAGAGCAAATTACCCAAACATTGGCCTCCCGGGCCGGATTGCGCTTCCGGACAAAAGGAAATCCTCCGCCCGTTCCGCTAACGGTTGTTGTTGATGCCTACCAGCAGCCTTTGGTTGAAGTGCTTCGCGACATGGGTTTACAGGCTGGGCAACGAGCCGACATTACTGTTGATGGCCAAAAAGGTTTTGTTGAGATTCGCTATGCACCCGTGGATAAAATTTAATAACGCATCTTCTTTTATGGTTTTGTTAGTCGGGCTTCTTGCAGCCTGCAGCTCGTCATCGACGACTTCGACACGTGCGCTGGAAACAACACTTGAAAATTCTCCCCCGCCTCCAGTTTTACTTGAACTGCAGGAACAGAAAAATGGCACAGAAGCGAAGGCTGCTGCGGATGGAATGGGCCTTCAAATTCGCAATGATGCTCTGCGTGAAGCGGCTTTGTCTTATGGGGCGCGTGGCGGACTGGCTTATCGAACTTTTGAAATTCAACGCCGTCTTACGGAATACGACACAAGTTTAACGAAGCTTTTCGACTTTAAACGCCTGTTGATGGCGGCATCGTCAGGATTGCTCATTGAACCCCCCATTGTGTCGGAAGCTCAACGGGCCGTTATCGTGAACGGGGGAGGCCAAGAAGCTGCCGTGGCAGACCGCGTATACAGAATTAATCGTATCGCACGCATTGTGACAGCGCCACGAAACTGGCGGCTTTATATGGAGCGTGATTGGGGACGCGTTGATCCGCCCCCCGGGCTTTTGCTGCCACGCGATGATGAAGAACGCAAGCAATGGCGCCGTTGGGTGGCCGAGGGTTGGGACGCTGGCATGCAACAAGCCGAGGAAACATTCGAAGCCGATCTTGATCGCATGACGAACGATTTTGTCGGTATGGTCCGCTACCGCGAACTGTTGGCGCAAGGCATGATTTCAGCGCCGTACGCTCTGCATAAAGACCGGGGCGTCACCGGCGGTGGTTCTGAAATGCGCGTTGGTGATCGCGGTTTGACTATTACTGGTCCTTCCGCTCTTATTCCGAAGAGTGAACGGTGGTCAACGGCTCCAAGATAAGACATTTTCTGCACGTTTGGTGACAGCCAAAACAGTCTAAAAGATATCTTATTTTTTAAGACTCGACCTTCCCAAGTCCTTTGGGGATCAGGAGATCAAACGCGTGAATGAAAGCGCCGAAATAAAAACCAAAACGGATCCTGTGCAAACGGTTATTGGCACATGGCCCGATGAGCCTTTGCGCATTCAGGAAGCGGATGTTGACCCACTTCTGTTGTGGTCGGCTAAATTGCGCTCAACGGACATCACATTACAAACAGACCGCCCAGTCTATATTGAAGTTGATGGAACCCTTTATCCTGTAACGCGCCGCAGCCTGGATTCTGCGGACATGGTCAATATTTTGGCGCGCATATATGGCCCGGATGCATTGGCAAAATTGGCTTCTGGGCGTGATCTCGATTTGTCGTATGAAGTTCGGCCTGAGCGTAATACACGTTATCGATTCCGCACGAACATTACGGCAATCTTGAGCCGAGGACGTGATTCCGTTCAGGTTACATTGCGAAGCTTACCCAATTTACCCCCCTCAATGGCGGACTTGGGTATTGAGGAGCATCTTATAAATAACTGGTCGCCACGACAGGGGCTTATTCTGGTTACAGGCCCGACAGGCAGCGGCAAAACAACTTTGTTGGCTTCCGGTTGCCGCATGTTGATTGAACGTGAGCAGGGATGTGGCAAGTTGCTCACCTATGAAGCGCCGATCGAATATGTTTACGATGGCATAACTGGGCCACGATCACTTGTCGCTCAATCTGAAATTCCTCGGCATTTACCGACTTTTGCCGCAGGGGTGCGCAATGCTCTGCGGCGAAAGCCAAATATTATTTTGGTAGGCGAAGCGCGCGACCGTGAAACGGTTTCTGCCGCGATTGAAGCAGGCCAAACCGGTCACTTGGTTTATTCAACTTTGCATACGGTAGGTGTTGCGGCGACAGTGCGAAGAATTGTGAGTGTGTTTGAGCCATCAGAGCGAACCGAACGTGCCTATGCGATGATGGAGACCTTACGCATGATCATTACGCAGGTTCTTGTTCCGAAGATTGGCGGCGGACGCTTAGGGTTACGCGAGTTTTTGGTGTTTGATGATAATGTGCGTGAGCAGCTTTTGGACATGCCCGTCGAACGATGGACGCTTGAAACACAGCGTTTTCTGGTTCGTTATGGCCGAACAATGGAGCAATCTGCCAATGCAGCGTTTAAACAGGGATTAATAGATCGCCGGGCATATTTGTTGCTTACCAAGGGACTATCTGGAGATAGCGTCACGGATGATGATTCTGAAACATCTTCCGGTGGCGATGAAGACGATGATGTTACAATGATCTAAAAAGAGAAAATACAAATGGACATTCACTGGCGTAATACGCAAAAACCGGCCCGCTTCTTTTTTCTCGACGCGCGGGCCTTTCTGTCCATCCTTTTATTCCTTGTCCATGCGCGGCAATGGACATTTGTCGCAGCTGTTATAGTTATGTTTGGATTCTGGTTATTGGAGAGACGCGGGTTAACTTTTGATTCGGCTCTTCTGGCTTTTCGACGCTGGATACTCGGCATTAATCGTCCAGCGAACAGCCGTCGCGCCAGACGCCGGTGGATCGATTTTGGATAAGTGATTCTATTTAACGCGCGATTTCTGATTCAGAAATAGGATTATAGTTCTCGTCTTACCATTTAAAAAAACTAGCTTTTGTGCTGGTCGTTTTGCATCAGATTTGATTCTTTTGTACATAATTTTTGGGGGGGTTGTATGTTGCGAAAACAACACATAAGAAGGGGTATGGGTGAGTGGGATTCGTCAGTTATTGTTGGGACTCCGTTGCTCATCTAAGATGCGCCTCGAATTGGAATCAGCCTCGAAAAGGGCCGAAGATATGCACAAACATTCTCTATTCTCCCCTACGTTTTTTCTTTGTTCAATCTTTCTCGCAAGCAGCCTGTTTGTTTTTCCTTCACCGGTACGGGCAGGCTTCCAATGGGTGTCGCCCCCGCCTGATTCTGGCGCACAAATGCAAACAGTGACCCCGGCACCAACACCGGCGCCTGTTGCTCCCGTGATTATTCAGGCTCCTACGAGGCAGCAAAAAATGCAGGCGCCCCAAAAAGTGTCCCCAGCAGTTTCATCCGAAATACCGGCTGAAACGAATGCTGCCACAGAACACTTTTTGTCGCTGCCTGGAGAGGCGTTGAGCTCAAGCGCCTCGTTAGCACAGGAAAAAGCCGTTAAAGGCTTTGCCGATAACGTTCCTTTAGCGGTAGCTTTGCGTCAAATTTTACCGCCAGAAATTGGTTTCTCCGTTAGTCAAGACGTTAGTCTTGGTACGTTGGTCTCGTGGAAAGGCGGCAGTCCTTGGCGGGAAACGTTGCGCTCCATGTTGCAGTCCGTCGGCCTGACAATACAAGAGCAAGGGCAGATGGTCAGAATATCCCGAAACCGCGATGGGGCCAGTGCGCCGGCAAGTACAACGCCGACGCTGCAACCGCCCGCAGACAACAAGCCTCTGGCACTGTTGCCTTCAGCAGGAGCTGATTCTGCAGCGTTACAAACGCCCATCTCGGTGCCTGAAGTTACACCTGCCGGTTCTCAAGCCATGGTTGCTCCCCAAGGGCAGTCCAACATGGTGGATACATGGACCGCCAATCGTGGCGACACACTGCGAAAGGTTTTGGAGGATTGGTGCCGCCGGTCTGGCGTCGAGTTGAGCTGGCAAGCCGAATATGACTATCCGCTTCAGGCTTCGGTTACGTTGACGGGGACTTTTGAAGACGCGGTACGAAACCTGTTGATTGGGTTCCAGGAAGCCCAACCTCAACCAATGGCTTCTCTCTTCAACAATGCTTCGGCAGGACAAACGGCCCTCGTAGTTCAAGTGCGCGGCAACAACTATAGCGAATAAGGCGGAGATGACGATGACCTTGCGAAATGTAATCCTTTTTCTGGTCTCCGTCATGTTGTTGGGGTGCAATAATGAGAAGGTGCGAAATCTTATTGACGAGCGCACTGACCAAGCTGCGATAGGCATGCAAGAAGCTCAGCGGCCTGCGCCACCGAAATCTTATAATCCTCTGGTCGTTACCGATAAAGTGTGGACAGGCAATACATCCTTACGCATGCGTCATGGCTTACCGTTACCGAACAGGTATGAAGGACCACGTGGCGCAACACTTGTTTCCAGCGACACGATGTCCTTAAGTGAGATCGCGCAGGCCATTGGTTCACAAACCGGTATTCCGGTTCGTATCGCGCCAGGCACGGCAAGTGGTGGTGGCGGTTCCTCAGGCTCAAGTAGTTCGTCAGGAACATCCGCGAGCAGCAGTAGCCGTAGCGTTAGCAGCACCGGAATGCATGTGGCTTATGAAGGACCATTGTCCGGTTTGTTGGATTTGGTAGTCGCGCATTTTGGCATTAATTGGCGCTATGATGGCGCTGCCATCAATTTCTCTCGTTTTGAAACACGCGTTTTCATGGTTGAAGCGTTGCCGGGCACGCAGACGGTTAAAGACGGCATGAAAGAAGATAGCAGTGGCGGTGGGGGCAGTGGCGGAAGCGGCGGAGGCAGTTCCGGAAGCAGTACAAGCGCTTTGTCGCAAACTTCGGAAATGAGTGTTGAGTTTAAAGTTTGGGAAGAGTTAGGCCAAACGGTGACAGCAATGTTGGGTGGGGTTGGCAATGTCGTTACGTCGCCTTCCAGCGGCACAATTACTGTCACGACAACGCCTGACACTATGCGTAATGTCGCTCGCTTTATTGAGCAGGAGAACCGTCGCCTATCACAGCAAATTGCAATTAATGTTGAGATTTATAAGGTTGAATTAAGCGAAGGAACCGATTTTGCGACTAGTTTCTCTATTGCCATGAAAAAATTGGGGAGCGTCGCTACAATCGGTGGATTTACACACTCTCCTAGTGTGAACGAAGTGCAAGGAAGCATTGTGGGAGGCGCAAATATGGCCTCTCTTCCTGTAGCCATTATTGACAGGACATTTGGGCCTATTAGTTCTTCGTTTCAAGCTCTTTCGGCTATGGGCGATACAACCCGCGTAGCTCAATTCCCGATGACAACATTAAACAATAGGCCTGTATCGCGGCGCATCGGACGAGACCAAACGTATGTGCAATCGGCAGCGGCCAATTCCGCGACAACAACGACAACCGCATCAGGTGTGCTTACGGTAACGATAACGCCGGGAACAATTCGAGAAGGTTTCTCCTTACAGCTAACACCGCGATTACTGGATGACGGGCGCATCATGTTGCAGTACTCCATGAGCTTGGTTGACATTGTTAAAATTACAACTTTTGGCAGCCTTGGAAGTGTGGATCCCGATACGGGCAATATTGAAATTGAGCCTGGAGCGACAGCCGTTCAATTGCCCGAAACGGCCAGCCGTGTGTTTGTTCAGCAGTCTGTTCTCAAGAGCGGGAATACGCTTGTAATTGGCGGGTTTGATGACGAACAGGTGGGTCAGAATGCCAAGGGTGTCGGGAGTCCCTGGAATTTCTTACTTGGCGGCAGCTCGAGCAACGCAAAAGCCCACTCTATGCTTGTTGTAATGATTACGCCGCAGGTGCTTGAGACACCGAGGCCGGAGCAGGGCGGATGACCGCTGGCGTCGTTACGATTGGCCGGCGACAGTACGCATCAGGCCTTTATTGGGAAAACAGCCCCAGTGGTCGCATTACACAAGCGGCTAAAGAGGCAGCCCGTCAACCGGGTGTTCAGGCCCGTTTTTTTGCCGTGCGAGCCGGAAACAAAGCCGGACGCGTTCCACAATTTGGCCTGAGCCAAGCGCAAGCCGAACATAAAGCGGGGCTTCCTTCCCTCGCTGCTTGCTTGGCGAATCAGCAACCCGGGTCTTGGGCTGGGGCTTTCCGCTTGCGGGAAGGCACGGCAATCGTCGTTATCCGCGACGATCTTATTGTGCCCGATGGTGATCAATTTTTCCTCGATGAAACAGAAGCCCGGGACCGTCTTCTGCAGGAAATGGCCTTAGGGGGGCTGCAGCGAGTTTATGCGCCTGAAACATGGGGTGTTTCGGGTGCCGACACGATGCCCGTTGGTCTTCTCCTCAATGAACGCACAGACGTACGTTTACGCCAAGTAGCGCTGCCGCGATCAACGGTCATTACTCTGACAGCCGGTTTTATTATCCTTCTAACCCTTTTGGGCGTTGGCTGGTACATCCAGCAAGAAGAAGCCAGAAGACGGGCAGAAGAGCTGGCGCGGCTTTCGGAGCTTGAAAGACAACGACAGGAAGCTGCCCAAAAACTGCTTTCAGGCCTTCAACAAGGACCCCCACCTTATCCTGAGCCGGAAAGAAAGTGGGAAAATCAGCCTAATCCTCTTGAAGTTATTGAAGCTTGCCGCGCAGGATTGAGCCAGCTGCAAATGGTTGTAGCTGGCTGGAGAATGGAAAGCGTGCGCTGTGATGGAAGTACAATTAGTCAAAAATGGTCAAGGACAGGAGGTTTTTCGTCTCCGCCGCCCAAGTCATTTGTGACTGACAGCGGGTCATCGGCTTCCTTATCGGTTAATTTACCCCCATTAGAAAAGCGCGGACCACAAAAATTGCCCAATCAGGAAACCATTACACGCCGTTATTTAGGCCAAAACTGGCCCGGATCGATTAGCCGGTTGCAGGATGACCCCCCCCCACCGCCTCCGCCTGATTATAAAGGAGAATGGAAACCGCCGCCGCCGAAATGGGTTAAGCGTTCCTTTACTCTTTCGGCCCCAGTATTGCCGGGTGCTCTGCCGGTCTTCTTTGGCGACTTACCGGGGGTTGTGATAAACTCCATGGTCATAGGAGGAGGTGGGGTGTCTGGCTCTTGGACGGTTGAGGGAGTTATATATGAAAACCGCAATGAAAACGATCCCCAATAAAGGGGCCTTAATCATCACCATCGGATTTAGCTTGAGTTTTGTTTACCCGGTGTTTGCACAGGATTTAGCTCAGGATTTAGCCGTTGCGACCGTTGGTGCAACAATGGCTGTGCAATCTCAATCTCAGGGGCAAGCGCTGGCTGCGCAGGCTCAAGCTCTAAACAAAGAACAAGAACAGGCTCAAGCGCAGGCAATACAACCTCTGCCTTTGCCGCCTGTATCGAGTAAGCCGGAGCCTGCGCCCCAAGCGTCGACGCCTTCAGATGTTGGGAAATCGGGGGGTGATTCCTCCCCTAAAACAGCAACGACAATAACCAGTCCATCGGTATCTTCCCCCAGCGCCCCTTCGACAACGACCACAATAAGCAATGTAGGCAGTTCGGGTATAATTACATCTCCCCCTGTTTTGGGTGTTAGTAAAGGAAAAGCCGGAAAAGAAGAAGCTTCCATTACTGTGGGAAAAGTTCCTGAATCGGTTAATGGAGTTGTGAAAAGGTTGAATTCAGAAACAGAAGACATAACCCTTGAGGATCTTAATGCTGCTCGCGAGGCCGTGGCAAAATTGGACATCCTGATAGACATTGAGAAACGTTTATCGGATTTGGATACAATCCGGCAGGAACGGCAAGAAAAGACGATGGCGAACGCCATTCCGGCGAGCGCTTTGGGCATGCACAGCGCAGCGGCAGCACCTCCGCCTGTCATAGCACCAGCTCCGCCACAACCATTTCCTACAACACCGGCTCTTCCAATCTTTACCAGCATGACATCGTCGGTTGAAGTTGATAGCATTCAAGGCGCCGGGGGTCGGTATGTGGCTTATATCAAATCAGGTGAAGGCAAAAGCACACAGGTACGTCCGGGCGACAAACTCCCTGACGGTAGTGTTGTGCAAGCTATCACTAGTCAAGGCGTGACGCTTCTAAAGGATAAAAAGAAGCGCACGGTCAAGGTGAAAGATGTTGGCACCATTTTTGGTGCGCGCTAGGGCTGTCTGAGGTGATAAGGAATCCTCTCTGAGCCCCTTTCACCCATTAAGGCAACCTGGCAAAAAAAAAGAAAGTGTTTCTGCCAGACGAGGACGGTTGTCAAATTGCGTAACCTGATAACAGACCTGAACGAAAAGCTTAACGCGGTTTTGCATGGCAAAACGGAGAGCTCGACGTCAAACCCATCGGCGCAGACAGCCGAAAAAAAACTTGCACCCCAAGGAACTCCAGCAGCTAAAAAACCGTCTTCATCGGGAATGATCTCAGCTGCATCGGCGGCTTCGACAGCTAAAGACAGGGCTGATACTGCTGCAACTGCAACCGAAAAAGCTGGGAACATACCCAATAAAGAACCCGAACACGATAACAGTGGCGCGGCGCAAGCCACATTATCGGCTACCAACGATTTGAAAGTTGAAGACGAACGCAGTTTGGCGTTGAGCGGCGGACTGAATTTTACGGGAGAGTTGTTAACCGCGCCGAACGGAACGCTGCGAATTCCCGAAGAATCCCGTAATCTTTGCGCTCTTTTTGATAGCGGATTGTGGCTTGTCAGCGCATCGCACAGGCATTCGCCGCTGGTTACCTCTGTGGCTCAAGCGGCAAAGCGCCAAGGGTACCAGTTAGATAAACCGCGCTATGTTACGCCCAATATTATTCAACAGGCGTACCTTTATGCGAGTCGGAAAAGTGCAACCGCGCGGCTGGATGAGAATGCCGTTCGCCGGAAAATCGTGGAGACCCTTGAACGTGCCGTTGAAGTTGGCGCCAACGATATTCACCTTGAGGCGAGCGAAGGGCGTACACGCGTAGAGTTTCGCATTGATGGTGCCTTGCGCCTCTGGGAGACGTGGACCCAGAAAGAAGGCGATCAAATGTTGTCGTCGATTTATTCGCACTCGGTCGGTCAGTCAGGCGCAACGGCGAATTGGCAAGAGCCGCAAGCGGCTATGTTGACCTCAGCGGCACAAGGCCGGGATTCAATTATACTTCCCCAAGGCGTCATTAGTGTTCGTTGTCAATGGGTGCCGCTTTCAGATGGCGGCCGCTATCTTGACATGCGGTTGCAATATGACTCGGCGCACTTGTTCGGCGAAAACTTCATTATGGCCGATGTGGATTCGTTGGGCTTTTCACAAGAACAACTCAAGGTCATACAAAGCTTACGAAACCTGCCGGGCGGAATGCGGGTTTTTGCAGGCCCGGTCAACCAGGGCAAAACGACAACGCTGCGCGTATGTCTCAACCGCCGCATGGCGGAAACGAACATGCAACTCAACTGTCTTCTTGTTGAAGACCCGCCGGAAGGTGGTGTTGTTGGGGCTCGGCAGGTAGGCGTGTCTTCGACCGTTAAAGATGAACAGCGTGAACGCTCGTTCCTTGAAATTATGCGTTGTGCCCTACGTCTTGATCCGGACATCGTCATGTTGGGCGAAGTGCGCGACTTGCAAACCGCGAAGTTTGCTTTCCGATTGGCTCTTACAGGCCGCCAAGTGTATACAACAACGCACGTTTATGCGGCGCTTGCCATACCGCAACGGTTGCGCGACATCGGTATCGAGCCTTATCTGGTTTATGATCATCATCTTTTGCGCGGTATGATCTGCCAGCGTTTGTTGCGTGGCATATGTACGCATTGCCGGATTCCGTTAGCCGAAGCCCCAGGTGAGCTCGGCCCTGCCTATAAAGACATGATCCGCCGGACTCGCGCGGGCTTGGCCCTTATGGATGCTTCGCGCGGCCGCGCGACGAGTGGCACGTCAGTTTATGATCGCTTATCGGAACCCGACATGCGTCATGTCTATGTGGCAAACCCCGAGGGCTGCGAACATTGCTACAAAGGCCGTTCCGGGCGCACGGTATGTGCAGAGGTTATCGAAACCGACCAGAAACTGATGGAATTGCTGCAGGATAACCGTCTTGAAGATGCGAGTAATTATTGGCTTTCCCCACAAGGCATGAATGGCGTTACCATGCTTTGGCATGCGCTTGAAAAGATCCGCCGCGGCGAAGTGTCGCCCCAAGACGCTGAGTTTGAAGTCGGTCCCCTTGCGCGTGAGCGCGAGATCCTTGAAGTCGAGCAACGTTTGGGGGCGGTTGTATGAGCTTTGAGGAATTTAATTTTGACGATCTTGAGCGGCGGTTTACCCAGATTCAATTTCGCCGAAGCCGCAAACACCGTTTCCGCATTTACCGGAAACTTGAAGGCATGTTGCGCATGAATGAAGCGTTGTCACGTTGTCTTGATCGGCTTTACCAGAACGCTTCGGAAATGGGTAAATATCCAAAACGCCCGGCGGCCGTGGCATTGCGCGAATGGTTTTTAAGAGACCGCGCAGGGCAAGGCTTGTCGGAAGCTATGGAAGGATGGGTGCCGACCTCTGAACTTTACATGATCCGGGCCGGGGAGGAATCGGGTACAATGGCCAAGGCTTTCGCGTCCATTCAAGCTATGGGTGAACGTGCCCGCGAAATGAAAGCGGCTGTGACCTATGCCGTGGCCTATCCGTGTTTTATGATTATTCTTGTGTCGTTTGTTTTATATATGTTTGGTGTCAACCTGATTCAGAACATGCGTAAGACAGCTCCACCACAGGTTATGGCAGCCATGGGTGATGTTGCTGTTGTGTCAGATTTTATTGCTAACTGGGGGTTATGGGTTCTTGTCGGTCTCATAGTTCTATTAATTTTTATTACTGTGACCTTGCCTTACTGGCGAGGACCTATACGCTCGAAGTTTGATATGTACCCACCGTGGTCTTGGTATCGCGTGTTGCAGGGAAGCGGTTTCCTGCTTGGCTTATCATCACTGCTCGGCGCGCAAGTGCCATTGAAGCGAGCTTTAGAAATTCTCGAAGAACAGGCGACGCCATGGCTGAGAGAACGTATCAATTCAGCGCGGCAGGAGGTGCTGCGTGGACGAAACCTCGGCGAGGCAATGCGGATTGGGCACTATAACTTTCCGGATCCCGGCGTGGCAATCGACCTCGAGATTTTATCGGAACGTGCGGATGTAGGCACGGTTATTGAGCAGGTCACGCAAGAGTGGATTCGAGAACAGATCGATGACTTAAAAGCTCAAGCAGTTATTACACGAAACATCGGATTGGCTATAGTTGGTGGAACGATTGCGTGGGCTATGCAGTCGGTCTTTAATGTTGTTACAGCTGTTTCCGGTGGCGGCATGAGTGGACCGGGCGGTATGGGTGGTATGTAATGGTGGCTGACGTTTTGGTATAGACTCAGGGCCTTGGATTCAAACGTATTTCTCACAAGGAGAGAGGTAAAATGCCGGTTATTGTTTCACTTAATCAATTCATAAGTAGAATTCGATTAGGTTTCACGATTGCCGAAATGGCCTTAGTTTTAATCATTGCTGGAGTAACGCTTGCGAGCGTTTGGGCTGTGACTTCTATGGTTTGGCAGAATTATCAAATTTATAAGGTTAATCGGCAAATTTTGACAATAGTACAAAACATTCGAGATTATTATGGCCCGATGGGGCTCCACACAACGGCGTGCGCCACACTGCCTCATAAATCATACCTGCCAAATTGTAGTGGTCAGGATATACGAGCAGATTTAATTCAGGCGGGGCTGATCCCTCTTGAAATGTTGACCCCGGTGGGGTGCAATCCGGCAGCGCCGACGACCTGCACAGGCATAGATCATGAAATGCAAAGCATGGTTGGGGGATCGCTTCTTCTGAACGCACAAAATAGCGAAGGTGATGTTTTGCGCATGCGGTTACAAGGATTAACGGATGCCGAGTGCCGAAAGTTGTTGATGAATTTTCCGATATTAATGCCGGAGGCTAGGGTAAGGTATATCGGAACAACATCGGCGGCGGCTAACAATGTCGTTTTTTATCCTGAGAATATAGCTTTTCCTCTTCGCATAAACAACTCGCCTCTCAACAAGCTGACACAATTAGATTTGGCGACCGTTGGGCCTTGGTGTAATGCTGGTGGGATAAGTAATGTTGTAGATATTCGTTTCTGGATGGATAGATAAAATGTCTCAGCCCCATCATCGAGGAGAATCGTTCCGCAGTGGCTTCAGCATAATGGAGTTGTCCATTGTTCTTGGCATATGCGGTGTCATTCTTGCTGGCGCATGGGGTCTGGTAAGTACGTTAATGGAAGACGTTAAACGCGATCAAGCGATTCAACAAGTAATCGTTACGGTCAAGGGTGTGCGGGATTATTACGCAGCTCAGGCTGGAATACCTGTGGGCATGACGTTTCCTGTTATGACTGATTTACTTATTAGAGAGAACGTTATCCCCAACGAAATGATTCGCGCCCGCTCAAATTGCGCTGCCCCTTGTTTGCGGGCAGACCATCCATGGGGAGCTAACCGGCCCAACGGTACTTTGATGGCAAATGGTAGTTTTGCTGTGAATGATAATAACGCTGGGGCCGGTAATAATTCTTATTTCCAGATCGAATTCAGGGGACTGACACTATCGACCTGTCTTGTTCTTTCACTCCGTCTGTCTGGCGCGACTATTCCTTCCGGGTTGTCGCAGATTCAAATTAATGCAAGCGGCAATCTTACGCGCCCTGTTTCTTTAGCAACGGCTCGAACCTGGTGCACGGCGGCAGGCGCGGGGAACACACTTGGCCTCGTTTATCTGCTCCGCGAACCGGGGGTTTAAAGCGGGTCTTTCTGCAGTTTAACGAGTTGCTTTTGTTGTTGAAAAAGCTCAATATGGACAAAAAAAAAGAATAGAGAGCATAGAAGGCTTGCAAGGCTTGTTAATCTTTGGTTAATTTGTGCTCGTTACCTTCTATCCGGTTTTTTATAACAAGCCACTTAAAACGGCAAACAGGGCGTGTTGTTCGAAAGACCGATATAACCAAAACAGCAGAGGAGAAAGAGATGCGCATCCACAAACACCGGTCACGCGACATGCGAGGCTTTACCTTAACCGAAGCGGCGATTGTTCTTGGGATCGTCGGTCTGATATTGGGCGCGATCTGGGCGGCGGCATCGGCTGTTTACGATAACATGAAGTCGAAACGCGCGAATGAAGAAATACTTCAGGTAGTGCAAGCTGTACGTTCGCTTTTTGCGTCGACGAACACGACAGGGTCGGCCAACGGGTCCATTTTGACGAGCATTATTACATCGGGTGTTTTCCCGTCGGACATGGCGCCGGTGGCAACGTCGGCATCGCCGGTTAACAACCCGTGGAACGTTGGATCGACCACAGGTTCGGCTCCCAATGGCGGAACCGTTGACCTGTTTTCGGCGCAAGCGAATGCGCTAGGCGATGCGTTCACGATTGTATTTACCAACTTGTCGCAAGCAGCCTGCATTAAGGTCTTTACGAGTAATGCGGGGGCGCCTGGTTTGGTTGGTGCAGCATCATCGGGAGCAGCTCTGGCCACGGCAGGAACTCCAACAGTAAAGCTTAATATTGTTAACAATACAATTCCTCTCGCGACAGCGAACACGCTCTGTCCTAACGCGACAAATACGAATGTTGCGGCGTTGAAGTTCATGCTCAAGTCATAGAGGTAATACAGTTCTGTGAATCAAAGGGCGGGGAGTGCATCCCCGCCTTTTTTGTTTGCATGATTCGGGTGTAAGCATAACGTTATGCGCCGCGCTACGCTCCTCAACTGGCAAATGATCTTCGTTACGCCCTTCGTTGTGGGGATTGTTACGTTCGGTCTTTGGGTGGCGGTGGCGGGGGCTTATGAAAAGGTGCGGCTGGCGCACGCCCTCGATCAAATTTTCAGCGCCGTCAAAATCGCGCGCGCTATGGGCGTTGATGTGAATGTAGACCCGGAGTGGGCCACCACCACGCTTCTGAATAAACTTTCGCGTCTTGAAACAATGCGCACAACAGAATCAAGCACTATGGGCCAGCAAGGTCTTCTGAATCCATGGGGCGGATTTGTGGGCGTAAGCATGTTGCCCGAAGCGCAAGCGCTGAGGCTTGAAAATATGGTTGCGCCGCATGTATGCCGCCGTTTGATCCAATTCTATAACAAAGAGGCTATTTCACTTCGCGTGCGGCGGATGGAAACGCGGGATAATGTGCCTTTGGCCCGGTGGCGCATGCTCTACGACGCCCCTCCGGGAAGCGTTCCTGTGCCCATTGATTCGCTCGCCATCAAGGTAGGCTGCGGCGAAGCGCCCCAAGTCATCGTCGCGTTAACCTTTCGTTTACGTTAAAGAGGGGTTACGAAGAGGGACGGGGTGTCTTTTGGTTAATAGGTTTGAAAAATTAGCGTCATCCCCGCGAAGGCGGGGATCCATCTTATTGAAACAAAATGGATTCCCGACAAAAGCATTGTGATTTCGGGAATGACGCTAATTCTGCCGGTTCGTCAAATACGCCTTGAGGCTAAAAATCAAACCCCAATTTCCTGACCTCGAGCCCCAAAATCGAAAAAATATTTCAAAATTCGACGTAAATTAAACTCCGTTAAACGTTCTTTGATAGTATATAAGGGTACTCAAAGGTTTTGAGCGCAAGTGTGCGCGCACAGAAAGGCGGCCAGCCATGTATCTCTTCGTCTTCGTCTTTTTGGTGATGTCCGTTGTCGGGCTTTACACCGAGGTCTATGCGCTGCAAGCGGCAAAAATGTATCAGAATAGAACGGATATCGCGCAAATGATGCTCACATGGCATGAAAGTGCCAGAAAGTGGGCCCAAGATCACGATTCAGATTTAGATAATATTCCAAAGGCCAAATCGCAAACGGGGTGTTTTATCATAGATACCGTCGACATGCCAACCGTAGGGACAAATATTCTTTCTGCGCGGCGCTGCCATTCAGGCGGCTCGCAAAAGGTGATGGATGCCGCTGCCCTTCCCTTGGGTTATAATTTTAGTAATTTCAGGTTTAGAACGATCGTTTATACCAATGCGCCATCGCGCATGATTATTACGTACGTCCAGCCTCCTGCGACAGCAACGAGACCTGCTGTGGCAGGATTTACCTTGAATCAGTTGAACCAACAGCTTGTCAACAGCCATATTTCTCCCATGATGTGGGGAGTCTATAACGGGACGAATATTGTAACGAAGAATTCAATACCAATTCCGGGGCCGACCGTAACCGGGGGCCCGCAAGCCGGATCGCTCGTTCTTGTTAATGTTGTGCCCAATTAATAATGAGGTATACAAAGTAATCTTTACGATGCTTTGAAACAGGGAGGACGGGATAATGAGATTAAGCGGTTTGTTTTTTCGCCGTCAAAAGAACCGCGGATTTACGCTTGTCGAGTTGGCCATCGTTTTGGCCGTTGCCTCTCTCCTTTTTGCTGGCCTGTGGCGCCTTATGGCAAGCGGCAACACGCAATTGCGCGATCAGGCGGCAGCCGATCAGCACAAACAGCTGATAGAAGCGGTCAAATCGTTTTTAAGTTCCACCCCTGCCGGCAGCAATTTTAGAACAAGTACTGTTTCTCCAGGTAATACTGGACAATTGACCATACCGGGTCCAGCCTGTGCGGGAGATCTCGTGGGTTTTTGTCCTTTTCTTCCTCCCGGTTTTGATTCAAACACGCGAAACTCATATGGCCAAGGTTATTTGATCTATGTACGCGTCGAGAGTGGATCTGTCGACAACTACTCTTTCGTCATAGTAACGACCGGAGGCACCGCTATCCCCAATATATCTGGTGGCCGTATCGCAAGTGTCATTGGCGGTGATGGGGGATTTATCTATGACACCAACATCTGTGGCGCACCCGTAAATCAATGGGCTTGTGGCGCGTACAATGGCTGGCAGGTTCCGATAACAAATGCGTTTGCCGCTGTACCGCCGGGCTACGGAGTTCCCGGACCCAACGCTGTGAGCGGACATATTGCCTCGCGGACAATCGGCGGATCAGGGCAGACAGCTGATCCTTGGTTGGCTCGTCTTCCGGGATTTGGTGGCAACCCCGTTGGCGCTCCCCCATCCCCGGACTACTATACGATGCAGAATAATATGTTTTTCCGTGGCGGCGGCGGCGTTTCACTGAATATGCAAGGCAACGCGATTAATTTGGGGGCCAATGGTGATATTGTTGGTGATCTTACTACAAGCGAAATGCGTAACATGTACCGCATCCAGACAGGCGATACATTAACTCCTCCTGCGGCAGGATATAGCGGCAGCTTTTTTTTGAATGGGCCTAAATATGCTAGTAGCCAGCCGGTTAATCCTTTGCTCAGTCCGTGGGCTGCTGATTGCACGACGGTTGGCGGGCTGCCTAACACATGCAAATACATTGGCCTTCTGAACGGTAATATTCAAGTAAACGGCATGCTTTCAGCAAATGCGCTTTATGCGGCAAGTTTTGTTTATGATACGACTTCCGATATTAGATTGAAGAAGAATATCAAAGCTCTGGAGCATTCGCTCGAAAAACTAAACAAAATTAGAGCAGTTTCATTTTTACGTCCTGAAAACGAAAAAACAGGGTTTGGGGTAATCGCGCAAGAAGTTGAAAAGGTATACCCTGAGTTAGTTACGCAGATAGGCGGTGATTATAAGGGTGTTGATTATATGGGTTTTATAGGGCCGTTAATTGGCGCCATTCAGGAATTGAAGTCTCAAAATGACCTTTTGCGCGAACAAGTAAAGGGGCAGGAGCTAAGCATTAAAGACTTGCAAGCAAAGGCAAAAAGGCAAAAATAACCTTTAACAGGACTGGCAGAGATAACTGTAAGGTGAAGGTTTTCAGCTTTTTGATTATCAGCGTACGCCGTATTGGTGGCACACCAATTCACACATCCCTTCAGATCCTTCCATCGGAACGAGGCAACAGCTTGGAACCATTTGTAAAGTTGACGAAGAGTTTTTAGAATCAATTTTTTTAGCTGTTAGGCAGCGGTTAGAATCAAGTCCTAGAGAATCTTCAAAATGTTCGATATTTCTTGGAAAGCCAAAATAATTAGTAATGCAGGATTTTGCTAGAGCAAGAACGTTTTCTGCAGCGGATTGATCTTGGCCGTATTCAGCACCGCAGGGAATATTTTTTTCGCAATAGGCTGTGCCAAAGGCCCTTTTAAGATCGTTGCTGCTTTCCTTCGCCCCCCAAGCCGAACCAGCAACTAACGAAGCAACTAAAACAAGGGCGAGGGCGGAACGCATGGAGGTCTCCTGTGAAGGTGTGCAAAAAAGATGGGACATCTTAGTCGGCATTCGTCTATAAAATCAAGAGTATGCGTTCTTCTTTCGTCCTCACTATTCCTTCTGCGATGGCCGCGAATCGACTCGATCGCGCTTTGGTGGCGTTGTTGGGGGAGAAAATGGCCGAAGGCCACTGCTGCGGCGCCCCCGCGACCCTCCTATGCCAAGGCTTCGGAGGGCTTAGCGCCAGGTCCCCCAAAGCTGCGCAGCAGCAAAGGGGGAAGGCGGGGGTCCATTTTGGAAGAGCAAAAAATCAACGGAAGATGGATTCCCGCCTACGCGGGAATGACACTGATACATATTTCCGGGATGACGAGAAAAGTGGCACGAATCAAAAGGCCGGATCGGCTCAAGGCCCTGCCTTGTCCCGCTCCCGGTTGCAACAGCTCATCAAGACAGGGCAGGTGAAACGGGAGGGGATGCCGGTGGTTGACCCGAATCACAAGGTCCGGGCGGGCGAGGTCTACACGGTTACCCTTCCGCCACCGAAACCCGCCTTGCCGGAGGCGCAGGTAATTCCGCTCGACATTGTCTATGAGGACAAGGATCTTCTGGTCGTCAACAAGCCGCCGGGGATGGTCGTTCATCCCGCCGCAGGGAACCGTGACCGGACGCTTGTTAACGCGCTCCTCGCGCATTGTGGAAAGAGTTTGAGCGGTATCGGCGGGGTGGCGCGGCCAGGCATTGTGCACCGGCTCGACAAGGACACAAGCGGCCTTATGGTCGTCGCAAAAAATGATAAGGTGCATCAAGAGCTTTCGCGGCAATTCTCCGATCGCAGTTTGAGCCGTGTGTACCAAGCCATCGTGTGGGGCGTACCCGTGCCGTCCGTGGGGAGTATCGAAGGGGCCATTGGCCGTCACCCTCGTGCCCGTAAGAAAATGGCAGTGGTCACCCGCGGGGGCAAACCGGCCCTGACCCACTACCGGGTGCTGGAGGCCTTCGGCTCTCTGGCCAGTTTGGTCGAATGTAAGCTTGCGACGGGCCGAACGCATCAAATCCGAGTGCATATGGCGCATATCCGGCACCCTTTACTGGGCGATCCGGTTTATGGCCGCCGCGCAGTCCATGCATTTCCGGGCTCTCTCCCGCCATCGTCCCGTCGTTCGCCGGGTGCTCTCCCGGTCGTCTCAGCCCCATTTCCCCAGCGCCAAGCCCTGCATGCTGGGGAGCTGAAATTCCGTCATCCGCGTTCCGGAAAGACACTTCGGTTTAAGACCCCGATGCCGGAAGATATGACGGCGCTGTTAAAGTATTTACTCCGGAAACGCGCGTAACTATTTGTTTTAAAATAATTGTTTAGTATATTTTATCAAACCATCGGCGCCACAATATTGCCGTTTAGTCGGGCTCTCATATCCTCGATATGGTTAACAGGTTTTCCGAACGCCCACTCTCTTGCAGAGCAGGGGAAGGGAGGGATAAGCAACTCCGGGTGAGCCGGTCGAGATTCATCGCTGCTCTTTCGGGCGTGACTCTCCCTCCCGCCGAATTCAGGGGATTTCTGTGCTATACCCCTTGCCTTTCAACCTTAACCTGCTGTTGTTAGGATACTTTCTTGTTTGGCGCATGGAGGCGCCCCGGCTTTGAACGCTCCATTAACTCAGCTTCCTGTTCTTAGGGGTGAAGGCAATCTTGCGATTTACCTGCGCGAGATCCGCAAGTTCCCCATGCTTGATCCGAACGAGGAATACATCCTTGCCAAGGCATGGCGGGAGCATGGCGATCTTGAGGCGGCTCACAAGCTGGTAACGAGCCATCTCCGCCTCGTCGCGAAAATTGCCATGGGATATCGCGGGTACGGTTTACCCCTGTCTGAGCTGATTGCCGAGGGCAATGTCGGTATGATGCAAGCCGTAAAGCGATTTGACCCTGAGCGCGGCTTTCGTTTGTCCACTTATGCCATGTGGTGGGTAAGGGCGGCTATTCAGGAATATATTTTGCACTCATGGTCGCTTGTGAAGATTGGTACAACGGCCGCACAGAAAAAACTGTTTTTCAACCTGCGCCGTCTTAAACGAGATATGAAGGCGATTGACGACGGTGATTTGTCGCCGGAACAGATAACCGAAATCGCCGGGCAACTTAATGTGCCGGAATATGAAGTCATCGATATGAACCGCCGCTTGACAGGCGGCGATCAATCACTCAACGCGCCCAAGCATATCGAAGGTGACGGCGAATGGCAGGATTGGCTGGCGGATGAAACCGAAAGCCAGGAAAGCAAACTGAGCGCATCGCAGGAGCTTCAACACCGGCAAAGATTACTTAACAAAGCCATGTTGGGGCTGAATCCGCGCGAGCGGGAAATTATTATCGCGCGACGTCTTTACGATCCGCCGGCAACGCTGGAAGATCTCTCGAAACAACATAATGTAAGTCGCGAGCGTATTCGTCAGATCGAGGTTCGCGCGTTCGAGAAATTACAAGTGAATATTCGCCGCGCCGCGGAAAAAGAAGGGCTTTTGCCGCCTGTCTGACAAGGAAGGGACCCGTTCAACCTTGCTTGTGAACCCAGTAGGATCAGCTTGCGGCCCCGTTCAGCCGCTCTTTGTACCGGTTACGAACCCGTAGAACACACGTTATTTTGTCTTAGTGCCATCCTCAAACGTGAGGGTATAGTCCTTCGTGTTGGGGCCTATGTCGATTTCCTGAAAGCCCTGCTCGCGAAAGCCGCGCGCTTCGCAATTCCCGTCTCCTTCGGACCGGAAAGCCTTGCTGTCCACGCAGAAGGCATATTTGCCCGACCAGACAAGCGTTTGTTTGCTGTTATTTGATGGTGGCGCCAGCACGTGGGCAAAATAGAAGTAGAAACGCTGGGTCAGCGGCTTGCCATACACGCGGGCGCATTGACCGGGCTGGATTTGCCACCAGCCTTCCGAAATCCATGTCGTCTGATCCCGGTAACCAAAGGCCGCTTCAATGGCTTGAGAGGTCTTGTTGCAAAACAGAAAGGCGGCGTGAGCTGGACTTGAAAATAAAAAAGCCGAACCAAGCGCAATGCCGGCAACAACTGAACGCATGGAACCCATGTGAGCCAACCCGCAAGTCCCGGAAAAAAATGAAGAATCGGTGCCCCAGTCTAACCAGCTGCTTCAAGGTTCGCCAGTAAAAATAAAGGGCCTCACGTCAATTTTACGATGTGCGAAAAGCCGCTCATAGCCCCTGTTTACGGCGCTCAAAATACCGCCCATAATCGGCCCCCGGCTTCTCTCGAGCGTCTCAACACATGAGGTCATAACGTGGGCTCTTCTTCACACAAGTTCGTTGTCAGCGATACGGAACTGGAAAATCTCATCAATCGCTATACGCGCGATATTACCGCGCAAGATCGCGCGGGCCGATTTGACCCCATCACAGGCCGGGAACATGAGCTGGATCTTGTCACGCTTATCCTGCTGCAACGCCTTCGTAAAAACGTGATGCTTCTTGCTCCCGCCGGGGTCGGTAAAACCGCGCTTTTTATCGGGTTTGCGCAACGGGTCAACCAGAAACGGGTGCCCCAGATGTTGCAGGATGCGCGGGTTATCGAACTTGAAATGTCAATGATCGGCGCCGGATCTTCCTCACGCGCCGATCTCGAAGGCCGCTTGATCCCAATCGTCAAGGGCGTGGCCGAACGCAACGCCACGCACGATAGCCCGCCCATTATTTTCTGCATCGACGAAATTCACCAGCTTATGATTTCGTTCAAGTCGTCCAGCTATAGCGGCATTGCAGACTTACTGAAGCCATTTTTGACGGCCGGCGATCTTTTTGTAATTGGCGCGACGACTCGCGAAGAATATGACGATTATGTAAAACAGGAACCCGCCATTGACCGCCGGTTCCAGAAAGTCTCTCTCGAAGTGCCGGATATTCGAGCAACCATTCAAATCGTTAAGAATTTACGCAGCAAGTTTGAAGAGCATTACGGTTTCGAGATTTCGGATCGCGCCATCGAACGGATCGTGAAACTGACCGATCGCCTTATTCGTAACCGCAACAATCCGGATAAATCAATTACGACCCTGGATCAGGCTTGCGCGAACGCTATTATGAACGGCGTTAAGGAAAGCCTGGACGATGAATCAATTGCCATCGCTATTGCCGCCGAGGCAGGAATTGACCCGAAGGCGGTAGGCTAAACATGCCTTTGCGCGTTGCCGCTGTCGGTCTTGGATGGGTGACGGTGCATCGTCATCTGCCGGCGATGTTACGAAATCCGAATATCCAGCTTGTGGGTGTCGTCGATCGGCACCGAGGCCATGCGGAAAAAGTGGCAAAGCAGTTCAATCTAGAGCGATACGCGGAGACAGATGACCTCGCAAAAGCCATCTGGCTTAATGATATAGACGCCGTCACGATCGGTGCCGCTCCCATGGCGCATGATGTTCTTGTTCGTCAGGCGCTTGGCCTCGGTAAACATGTTTTGACGGAAAAGCCCTTTGCTATGACCGTGGAGGAGGGCGAGGCCATGTGTGAGGCTGCTCGTGTCCATAAGCGCGTCCTTGCTGTTGTTCATAATTTCCAGTTCAGCCGGACGGCACAAAAAGTGGAGGCTGATTTGGCAAAGAACAGCTTAGGCGCCGTTCGCCGCATTGCTGCCGTTCAATTCGGCAACCCGCGTCGTCGTTTGCCCAGTTGGTATGAAAAATTGCCTCTCGGTCTTTTTTACGACGAAAGCCCACATTTCTATTATCTTTTGCGCGGATTGGCTGGCGGCACGATGCGCCTACAGCATGCGCATGGCGTAGCGTCGCTGGACGGAACAAATACGCCCGCCGCTGTTTCACTTCTGTATCGAAACCCGCAAAACATTCCCGTTACGATCAACTGCCAGTTCGATAGCGCCGTAAGCGAATGGTATGTGCTAGTCACAGGCACGCGCGCGTTGGGAATTTTGGATATTTTCCGTGATATCTATATTCGCTTGCCGAATGACGGGACACATGCCTTGTCGCAAATTTTGCGCACAAGCGCTTGCGTGATTTTTCAGCATGTCATGCAGCATATTCCGAATGGGATCGCCTATCTCAGAAACAGGCTTGATTATGGAAACGATGAAGTTTTCACCCGCTTTGCGCTCGCCGCGCAGAGTGGAACGCCCCCTATCGGCATTAGTATGGACGATGCGCTTGCGGTGCTAAAAATGCAACATGAAGCTATTGCGGCCATTCAGCAAAACTGGTTGCCATAATGAGCGCCACCACTCCACCCAAACGCCCCTGCCTTGTGCTTGTTGTGACCCATTACTATGGCGCGCATGGCGGCGGGATCGAAAGTGTGGCGGATAAACTTATCCATCAATTAACGACACAAGGCCAATTCCATTTTTGCTGGGTTGCCAGCGATACGGATCCCGGGCCCGAAGGGCCGGGTTTGAGCGTTTTGCCGATGCGAACGCTCAATTGGCTGGAGAGGTTCCTTGGTATTCCTTGGCCCCTTTGGGGACTTGGGAGCTTGCGGCGCCTCAAGCAGGCAATTGCAACCGCGGACATCGTTTGGCTGCATGATACGCTTTATCCCGGCAATATTCTGGCTTTCCGGTGGGCGCGGCAAAAAAAGAAGCCAATTGTAATAACCCAGCACATAAGCCCCATCCCTTACCGCAACCGGATGATGCGGAAACTGATGCGCGTGGCGGACAAACTATTTACCGTGAAAATGCTGCGGCAGGCAAACCAGACCCTTTTTATCAGCGACCACGTGGCGGAGGATTACTACCAGCGCGCCGGGTTTACGAAACCGGTCAAAGTCATTCCAAACGGCGTTGATCTCCGCCTTTTTTACCCGCCGCTTGCCGAGAAGCGGCATTATCTCCGCCAGAAGTTCGCGTTGAAAGCCGATCAACCGGTTTTGCTTTTTGTGGGCCGTTTTGTCGAGAAGAAGGGCATGGCCGTTATCCGTCATCTTGCGGGCCAATTGCCGGACTGGCGTTTCTGGCTCGCGGGTCGCGGGCCTATCAATCCGGCTAAATGGCTTTTGCCCAACGTGCATGTGTTTAAGGACCGCTCAGAGGCAACGCTGGCGGAGCTGTACCACACGGCGGATTTACTTGTTTTGCCAAGTTATGGAGAGGGTTTTCCACTCGTCATTCAGGAAGCATTGGCGTGCGGCCTGCCAGTGATGTGCAGCCCGGATACGGCCGCGGGAAGCCTTGGGGCCAAGCCTTTGCTGCATTTGGCTGACGTATGGCCGGATGATCCTTTACGCACGGCGAATATCTGGGCGGGCAAGCTGAAAAACTTTCCGGTGCGCCTGCCGCTGACCACCTCGCAATATTCGCTGGCGGATTTTGCGCAAACGCAATGGGACTGGCGGCCGATCGCGGAAGCCTATGCCGGGATATTCAAGGAAATCTGTTCGGATCTATGAGCAAAAAGAAAGGGGCCCGAAGGCCCCTTATAGAGGTCATAAAAATTCTTAACCGCAATTTTTGTTCATTGCATTAACCAATTTTCCAGCTTTGCCGCGAAACCGGGGTTGACTATGCGTTGATCCAAGTGAAGCTTGTCTCTGTCCAAAGACTCCTTTCTCTCTTGCCTTTTTCAAAGCATCTTGTTCCACCTCCGACAGATTGGGGTGCTTCAGTCCGTACTCGTCTAATCTTTCGCGAAGCTTTTTATCAATTACGTGAAATAGACCCGCCCGCTTTAGTTGATTATAGCGATCAAGCAACTTTCTTAGCTGCATAACATTATAACCATCATTTTTTCGATTTCCGCTCGTTGAACCAAAGCCACTGGTCTGGAACAAAAAGTGAAGAAGCGGTGAAACCACATAAACTGGGTTCCCTTCCCGATCAACGCAAAGGGTTATTGTTGTTTCGTCGCCAGGGTTGACGTTGTTGTTGTAGATAACGGATCCCGCAGGCAAAGGTACAGATTTGTTGTTCCCAAAATTAATTTGATATTGATTGGCCGTAGTTTCGGAAGTTCCCTTTGGGGGAAGAAAAGGCCGTCCGGATTCCGTAATAATTCTCACATTATCTGCCTTGCCGGCCCAAGGAGGCGATGGCAATTGCAGGGAGTCTAGTTCCGCTTCAGTTTGTGGGACTCGGATCGTCGGTTGTCCAACGGGATTAGTTGGCGTGCCCGGTTTTGGTCCTTGAGGCAGCACAGTGCCCTCGCGGTTTGCCATGGCTTTCGCAGCTTCTAGGCTTACAGGAGCGCCGCTTTGATCAACGTAAGACGTATTCTGGCCGGGTATAGCTGTCGGAACTTTCATGCCTTCTTTTTCAAGAAGCTGTTTGGCAAGCTCCGGTGGAATGCGGTTTCCTTCGTCGTCTAGGAAAACGACCATATATGTCATTTGGTTTGTCTGCTGAGCCGTAATATTCGGCTTGGTCGCCTTATTAAGAGCGCATCCATTGAGGATGAAAGCAGTCGCTGGAAGAACGACGAGTGCCGCGGCTTTACGAAAATTCATTTTAATAACTCCTTTGCAAAGAGGTCTTTGGTGTTATTTCGGCGCATGACGGGATTTATTCCATCCGGGGCCAACAACAAAAAAGCCCATTAGTATTGATGCTTTTCAGTTGTTGGTTGCGTTCTTAATTTTATAAGGGCGGGCTAATAGTTTCACAAGCGTAATTATCCCCGGAAAATATGGTTAACAGGGAAAATTCGGGTGTTTTTTTGCGCGTTCGGCAATATTCAATCCCCATTTATTTACCAATAGCCCTAATGCAGTTTTTAACCTTTCCGGAATTACAGTATTGCTCCCGTCCTTTGATGAGACCAGCCGGGGGTCCTTTTGATGCTGTTAACCGTTCCTAAAAAACCACCATCTTCGTGCGTAGGCTGGTGGGATTCCGTTATTGGCCTTGGCGCTATCCTGATCGTGTTTTTCGCCTTGCGTCATGAGGGCGCGATCAGCGACGCGGTGTTGTCATGCTTGCTGATGATGGTGACGGCGCTGACGGTTGGTGTTCTTGAAATCACGCGCGCACCTTGGCTTAAGAAACCACCGTCGAAAGAGGTCTTCGAGGTTATTTTTGAAAGAGCGGCCGTCAAGTTTCTCGGCTTCTTCCTGACGATTGCCGTTGTGTTGTTTCTCTATTGGCTTTTCCCGGAATACCGCCGCCCGTATTACAATCCTTTTTTTGAAATAGTGCAGCTGTTGTTGCCTTGGCTGTTTGCAGTAGCCGCTGTTTATTTTCTTTGGGCCGAGTGGCGCATTCCGCAGGAAAAAGATGGCAGCTGGTATGCCGGTTTGATCGTGCTGGGGCAATGGAAGGCGCTTGATTACGATAAGTTAAAGCAATACGCGCTGGGCTGGCTCGTTAAAGCCTACTTTCTGCCCATCATGTTCGGCGATATGGCGAACGCTCTTCCAAAGTTTCGGTTGAGCAACTGGAATTTGCTCGAGCTGCCGTTCATGCAGTTCTACAGCCTCATTTTTATAGCGGCGGTGACGTTTGAGCTGGTTTTCGTGGCGGGCGGTTATTTGTTCACCTGCCGCCTGTTCAATTCGCAAATTCGTTCGGTCGAGAATACCCTGTATGGCTGGTTCGTTGCCGTCATTTCCTACGCGCCACTGCTATCGATCGTGTACACGCGCTATTTTGGTTACCGGACGAATTTAACCTGGAGCAAATGGCTTGATGGCCATGAAACGTTCATGATTATCTGGGGCTCCGTCATCCTTGTGCTCATGGTGGTGCATACCTGGGCGGACGCCTGTTTTGGTGTGCGTTTCTCCAATCTCACCAACCGCGGTATCATCACGAACGGCGCGTATCGTTTCTGCAAGCATCCAGCGTATTTGATCAAGAATCTCCGCTGGTGGATGGTGTCGGTTCCTTTTGCTGCCGCCGGCGGATGGGACGAGGCGCTGCGTCTGTCGTTATTGCTGGTGTGCGTGAACATTCTCTACACGCTTCGCGCGGCAACGGAAGAGAAACTGCTCTCGCAAGACCCGACGTATGTCGCTTATGCGCTGTGGATGGACAAGCATGGCTGGCTGCGCTGGGTTGCGCGAATTTTCCCGTTCATAAAATATGAAGGGCGTCTGAAGAAATGGCTCGCGAGCGGTGAATTGAAGATAAGGCCGCAAGAGTATTTTCGGGAATGAATCAGGCGCAGCCTCTAACCGCCGCCGCCGTCGCCGCCGCCGTCACCGCCGCCGTCACCGCCGCCGTCCGGTCCCGAGGGTTCAGGAGGTGCTGTACATGAGTTGGAAATCTCATACCAATCGCCCCACACACTTCCCGGGCAAATAAGATTGCGTTTTTCGCGCCGCGATCCCGTATAACCATTCGGGCATGATGCATCGTGTTCTTCCGATATGGGAATACAAACAGGCGGGGACGGCGTGCAGCTGTTTGAGGTGTCACCCCAATCGGTCCACGTTTCCCCGGGGCACAGGAAATTCCGCTGCTGCTTGCGCGAGCCGGTATAGCCCGGCGGGCAGCCTGCGTCGCGCTGTTCCGATGTCGGATGGCAAACGGGTGGTTCCGGATTGTCATGTTTCGTGACGCTGCAACTCCATGTGCCAAGATCAGGGTTGCTGGCATTGATCGCGGTACAGGTGATGTAAAAGGTTTCGTCCCAGTTCTTTTTGCAAGCCGGATCGCCCGTGCAGTCATAGCGCACGTGACTGAAAACGCTCGTTATAGGATACGTTGAAGCATCCAGCGATGTGCCAACATGAGCCGGGTGGCCATAAGAGGGCACGCTAACAATGACGGGCTCGTTCGGGTGATTGGCGGAATTCGGCGACGTGCGCACGCCCGTATCGATATCCGCCTTTGGCCGCGCGCAGGGAAGGGCGTAGAACAAAGCCGAAGGCGCGCTATGCGTGTTGATGAAGGCCGTCCATTCAACATCCGATTTAAAGGGAATGAAATACGCTTTTTGCGCAGTCTGGCTGGTATCGAGCCTGTTGAAGATAAAACGGCATTTATTCTGAGAATCAATGGCTAGGTTGGAAACCGTATCCGAAGGATTGCTGCGCGCCGACCAGCAGACATCAGAAGCATTTTGGTTGTTTAAAGAGTCTATAGGGCCGATAATGGCGGTCATGCTTGCATGGCGACAGGTTATAGTATCGCTGGCGCAATCCGGATGATCCGGCAACACTTCAGTGCCCGTGATCGAACACACGACTGGATTGCCGTTAACGGCGCTGGCCGTGCTTGAAAGAGCGAAAAAAGCTGGGCCTGCCATGAGAATGGCAAGAATGAGGAAATGTACTTTCGAAAAACGCAGCATGGGCTAACAGGCCAAAAACAAAGTAAAGTGATGACAAAACGGCCTTATTTTTATTCGCTTTAATACGATATTTTCAGACCTAAAGCGAGGTGTATATTGCTTTCAAAGGCTTATTCAACCCGGATGGGGTGCCCGTTCGGACGCCCTGATCAAGGGCTGCGGACCCGTTCGCATCGGCCTATGTGCCCGTATGTCCACATTGTTTTTGGTTAACGCCGTTTATTAATGCGCGGCGAAACGTTAACGAACGGCTATGCGGGCTTCGGTATCGCCTGCCGTGAAAGCGGCCATGTAGGCAAGGATAAGATCGCGCGTCAGATAGCGGCCATGGTCTTCCTGATCGTGGCGGGCGACGATGGGGAATGTGCCCAGAATATAATCGGCTTCGTCACGCGAAAGGCCATAAAGAAGGAAATAGATGGCATCGAGCCGCGCCATGCGGTGGCGGCGGTCTTCCTCGTCCCATTTGACGGGTTCACCCTGATAGCCCATGTCGCGGGCAAAAGGCTCAAGATCGTTCGCCGTGTAGCACAGATGAAGGACTTCATCCTTGATTATGTCGGCGGCGGACTTTTTGCCGAACCTTGTTAAGTGGTATGTTTTAGGGTCAATCATGGGAAGTTGCTCGAGTATGAACCAATTAAAATTCTGACCTTGCACTTTTTGCCTCGCAGAAAAATCGAAGGCGAAAGAATTTAGGTTAGCAAGCATCAAATATGCCCAATCAGAATATGATCCTCGAGAAGTGTTATCAGCAAGCATCAGAGGCAAACTGTTCCCCACAGCGCAAAAGGGAAGAACACAGGCAATCATAGTTCTGACATTAGTCGTTGCAGTTACATGCTTAAATCCAACACACCACTCATAGCGTGCTGATTTTTCAATTTTTTCGACATCTACCATAAACTGAGGTTTTGGGAGCCAATTGGAGTCGTTAAGTTGTTCGGTTATGGCGGGCTCTTCCTGCGCTGGGCGTTTAACGTTGTCCGGGTTAATAATAATATTGGCCGCTCGATGGTTATAGATTTGAACCATTTTTCCTTCATACAACGGCATGAATTCTTCTTTTCCTTTTTTCAAACGGTTCCCGGCAACGGGGTAAAAACCATCGGCTTCCAGTTCGTCGCGTTTTTTGAACAAATGAGCGTCATTGGTCATATCAAACATTCGATAATATTTCACGGGATACAGTTTATGCTCAATGACCTTTTGCGGGTTAAGGGGATCGGGTTCGTGGCGGACCAGAACGGGAAAGCTGTTGTAAATTTTCCTTGTCAGCTCCGCGTCGCGCTGGGTGCGGAAAATCGGGGCTGTGCCCGTGTTCGGGTTTACGACGGCGAAGTCCTTCGCCGTTAACTGGAACGAACGCTCATCATCTTTCAGTTCATCCATTTTGTGCAGGAAAAAAGCGCACTCCGTGTAAGAAAACTTCCTTTCCTTGCCGCCGAAGGCAAACGCGCAAAATTTGAATGAAGCATGAACATCGGGGAAAAAGACCTTTTTGTTCTCAAAATCAAGCAGCGCCGCAAGGCGGCCCGTCGTGGCAACCGACTTGAAGAAAGCGCTTGCGCCCAAGTCGGCTGCGATGCCGGAAGGGACAAGCAGCCCAACCATGCCTTTGGGGTTTATCAAACGGGCGGCGCGTTCCACGAACAGCCCGTATAAATTGATGTCGCCACCGGACAGCAAGGGGTAATCGCCGGGCAAGTTGCCGCGTTTCAGCCGCGCCACGCGCGACGCGGCCTCGGCCATCGCGGCGGCGTAACTGTAGCCTTGCCAAAGCGGATCGTTTTTCTTTTGCAGGGCCGCGATCATTTTCTTGCGGTCGTTGGCGCGTTGCTGGCGGGCGATTTCCGGCTTGCGCACGGCAAACCATTCAACTTCCTGCAGCTTGATGCGGTCCCACGGCGGGTTGCCGATAATGGCGTCAAAGCCGCCCTCGGGCGCGGCGCTTTCCCAGTTTGTCCAGACGTTCGGGAACGCGATTTGTCAGTTGAGGAATTTCTGTTCTTCGGCAATCCGCCGCGCCTTTGCCAGAAGCTCGGGGAATAACTGGCCCGCCTTTAGCGATGCCAGACGCTTTTTGCCCGAAGGGGTTTTCTTTTCATCTTCGGAAAGGGGGCCGTCAATGCCTTTGGGCACGGAAGGCCGTTTGCCATTCATGATGATTTCAACGGGATCGCCATAAAGGCCGTTATAAAAATTCTCTATGGCATACCGGCTCGAAGCTTCGCCATCGTCCACCCACTTGAGCGCATGCACCATCGTCAAAAAGCCGTTCAGGCCTTCCGTCCGGCGGGAAATGCCGCTAAACGTTTCCGACGATTTGTGAACCTCCGCAATGTCCGCGTCCGTCAAATCCTCAACATGTCGCATTTCAATTGCTGAGATTTTCGCTTCGTTAATTTTTCGATAAAGGAGCAAATCGCCCCGTTTCGTGAATTCATCCATAACGGGCCGGACCCATTCGCCGAACAGGCTATCGCCGCAACGCAGGTGATGATCGAGAAAAGACAGGGGCGCGCCAACCGTGAACGTATGTAGCCACAGGGAAACCTTGGCCAGCTCCACGGCCATGGGATTTTTGTCCACGCCATAAATGACGCGCTTGAGGATCATGCGCCGCACCAGCATGCGGTCTTCAAGCTGGGCTTCGTTGACAAGCCACTTATGCTTTTTCGCTTCATTCAGAATGTGCTTGCGGATGGCATGGAGCCGCGCCTTGAGCGGCGACTGGTAAACGATATTTGCGCCATCTGCCTCAGCTAAGGACATGGCTTCCAGCACGCGGTCGGCCAGATAGTCGACAAGCGAGACCAGAAAATGGCCGCTGCCCATGGCGGGGTCGCAAATTTTGAGGTCCAGTATGGCTGTTGCCGGATCAAGATCGTTAAGCCGTTTTTTACCGCGCTCGTCGGGGTTTTTGCTGAATTTCTCTAACGCGTCCCTGAAGACTTTTTTACGTTCTAAAATCAGAGGTTCAACCGCGCGTTCGATGATAAGGCGCACAAGGTCTTCCGGCGTGTAATAGCTGCCGCTGCCCTTGCGGGCAAAAACATTCGGCTGGACTTCAACAGCGCCATCCGACATGGCCACGTCGAACTCCAGCAAACGCTCGTAAATAGAGCCTAATTGCTGGACGGATAAATCACGGTAATTGATGTACGCCATATGGCCGCGTTCTTCGCGCCGCGAAAGCCTGTCGATAATGTCTGCCATAACGGTGTCGGGCAACCGGCAACGATCCAGAATTTTAGTATGGGTAGCATCGAAAAGGCCGCCATTGTACGGGGGAACGCCCAGCTTTTCGTCGCCGTCGGCAATAATTTCAAAAAGACCTTTCAGGTGGTGATAATACTTGTCCTGCTTATCCGAAAAGGCATCCTTATTGTCCATCCGTTCAGCTATGTCTCTCCGCACGCGCTTGCGCATGCCGTAATCATCATAACGGTCATCATTCGCGGGCAATAAATTGCGATCTTCGGCATATAAAATAAACAGAAGCCGATAGAGAAAAATCAAGGCCGCTTGCTTGACTTCATAAAAATATCCGGCTTCAAGTTTCCCTGGTTTTCCCTTGTCCCCTGCTATAATGGTTTTAACAAGGCCGGGGAAAATATCGTTGAAGACGGTCGACGAAAGATTTTGAGCGACTTTAGCTTCCCATGACTCTCCTTCGTCCAAGGCTTTCCGGTGAAATGTTTTGCTTTCAAGGCCGACAGGCGCGAAGGATTGCCGCCGGAACATAAGCAGGAAAATTTTCAGCCAGTGCGAACGAAGTTTTTCTTCAAAGAACAAATTCTCATGGCCGCTCATGCCAAGAATGGCAGGCAAATCAAGCTCGAGAAAATCTTCAGAGCGGGAACGCGCCATCATGTAATACAAGCGCCAAACGCATCCGTTCGTCAGAATTCCCCATAAAATATTGCGGCGGGATTGAATTTCAGCCGCCGTCAAATAACGCAGGATTTGCGTCGAGGGCGCCTCATCGTTGCCGGACGCGCGGTCTAAGTTGATGCCGCGCGCCTTGTTTTCCAGAATGGCCTGGCCGAGAGGATAACGCTTATGATGTTTTTCTATCCCGTTCGCTTTTTCCTTATCGTCTTTAGAGATAAACAATAAGCCGTCGGGCACATTAGTGCGCCGTTCCCCGACTTTTTGTTGGGGCAAGAATTCCCATCCGAGCAGCTTGATAATGGGGAAAATGCAATCCTGTTCGGTCGCCGGTTCATTCGGCGTTTTGCTTTTCAGGAAGGGCTGGAAAATTTTTAAAAGCTCGTTATGCAGACGCTCAACTTCGCCGTTCGAAATGTCCTGCCATTCGGGCAAGCCCTTGATGCCTTCGAGCAGAAAGTCCTGACCATATAGATGACCGTTAAGCATGATGTAAATCAGGGTTTGAGGAAAAGACCATACTAAGCCTATTGCCTTTTTTTCCTCAAGTGGGGTTTAAAACCGCCAAGTCCGCAACGCGGCAAAAAACAAGCGTGGGCAATTAATGCGCCGCGCCGTGGCAGTGCTTGTACTTCTTCTTGGATCCACACGGGCAGGGGGCGTTCCGAGGCGTACTGTGCCACGTCTCAGGGTCCTGAGGGTTAAAGTGATGCTGCATGGGCCGCTGGAACGGCGAGCGGCGCACCATGCCGTCCGGCAAGGGCTCCGCCGAGGGAATGCCTTCCGGCGTTTCCCCATGCTTCAGTTCCAGCTCTTCCTGACGGCGGCGTTCGGCGTATTCCTCAAGCGTCGGCATGCGCACTTCGGCATGCATGAGCGTCCGCGTGACTTGCTCGCGCACCGAATCCAGCATGAGGTTAAAGAGATCGAAGGCCTCGCGGCTGTACTCGTTCAAAGGATCACGCTGGCCATAGCCGCGTAAATGAATACCTTGCCGCAACTGGTCAAGCGCCAGCAGGTGATCTTTCCATGCCTGGTCCAGAATGCCGAGCAACGCGGCCTTTTCGGCGCGGAACATGTTTTCGAGGCCCACAATCGCCGCCTTGGACGCCATCTTTTCATCCGCTGCGTTTTGCAGCCGTTCCTCGATCTCCACTTCCGCGATGCCTTCTTCCTTGCCCCACGCAAGCACAGGCACGTCCAGCGCGAGCAATTCATGCACGCGCTCGTTCAGGCCCTCCATATCCCACTGTTCGGGATACGAATGCGGCGGGATGGCGTGGATAACGAGCTTGTGAATGATTTCGTTGCGCAGTTCGCGGATGCTTTCGGCAACGTTGTCCGCGCCCATGATGTCGCGGCGCTGTTCGTAAATGACCTTGCGCTGGTTGTTCATCACATTGTCGAACTTAAGCAAATTCTTGCGGATATCGAAGTTGCGTGATTCCACTTTCTGCTGCGCTTTGGCCAGCGCCGTGCTGATCCACGGATGAGCGATTTTTTCGCCATCGCGCAAGCCGAGCTTGGCGAGGATGCCTTCCATACGCTCGGAACCGAAAATGCGCATCAGGTCGTCTTCCAGCGACAAGTAGAACTTGGACGCGCCGGGATCGCCTTGACGCCCGGAACGGCCGCGCAACTGATTGTCGATACGGCGGGATTCATGGCGCTCGGTGCCGAGGATGAAAAGACCGCCTGCCTTGCGAACGACTTCGCGGGCGGTTTCTATTTCCTTGCGGATGGCTTCCGTTTTGGCGGCGCGCTCGCTTTCGTCCGTCACGTCTTTCAATTCTTCGGTGACGCGCATATCGAAGTTACCGCCAAGCTGAATATCCGTGCCGCGGCCCGCCATATTGGTGGCAATGGTTACCGTGCCGGGGCAGCCCGCTTGCGCGATAATGTTCGCTTCCTGCTCGTGGTGGCGGGCATTCAAAACATTATGCGGAATCTTGCGTTTTTTGAGCAATTCCGAAAGCGTTTCCGATTTCTCAATCGACACGGTTCCAACCAGAATAGGTTGTTTGCGCTCACGGCACTCCTCGATCATTTTGATAATAGCGTCGTACTTTTCCTTTAAAGTGCCATAGACCTCATCGTCCATGTCGTCGCGGATACAGGTCTGATTGGTGGGGATCTCGACCACTTCGAGATTGTAAATCTCCGCGAATTCTGGCGCTTCCGTAAGAGCGGTGCCCGTCATGCCCGCCAGTTTCGGGTAAAGCCGGAAATAGTTCTGGAACGTAATCGTGGCGAGAGTCTGGTTTTCGCGCTGGATATCTACGTGCTCTTTCGCTTCAAGAGCCTGGTGAAGCCCGTCCGAGAAACGCCGGCCTTCCATCATGCGGCCGGTAAATTCGTCGATAATAATAACCTTACCGCCTTTAACGATATAATCCACGTCGCGCGTGAAAAGCTTGTGCGCCCGCAAGGCCTGATTGACGTGATGAACGACAGCGATGTTCTGGGCGTCATAGAGTCCGCCACCGGGCGTAAGCAAACCGCATTCACCCAACAACGTTTCAATTTTTTCGTTGCCCGCTTCAGTCAGCGTGACGGTTCTGTTTTTCTCGTCTTTTTCATAATCGGCGGCTTCCAGCTGCGGGATCAGCGCGTCGACTTTTATATAAAGTTCGGAAGAGTCTTCAGCCGGCCCGGAAATAATAAGCGGCGTGCGCGCTTCGTCGATCAAAATGCTGTCGACTTCGTCCACGATGGCGTAATTGAACGGGCGCTGGCACAGTTCGCTGGCCTCGAATTTCATGTTGTCGCGCAAGTAGTCGAAGCCGAATTCGTTGTTCGTGCCATAGGTAACGTCGGCGGCATAAGCCGCCTTACGTTCGTCATCCGTCAGACCGTGCACGATGCAACCCACCGTCAGGCCGAGGAATTGATAAATCTTGCCCATCCAAACACTGTCGCGTTTGGCCAGATAATCGTTGACCGTGACAACGTGCGCGCCCTTGCCGGAAAGCGCGTTCAGATAGACAGGGAGTGTCGCCACAAGCGTTTTGCCTTCGCCGGTTTTCATCTCGGCGATTTTGCCGCTATGCAAAACCATGCCGCCGCGTAATTGGACGTCGAAGGGGCGTTGTCCTAACGAGCGTTTTGCCGCTTCGCGCACGGTGGCGAAAGCTTCGGGCAAAAGTTCCTCAAGCGTTTCGCCTTTTTCGAGGCGTACCCGGAACTCATCCGTCTTGGCGCGCAGGGCGTCGTCGGAAAGCTTGATGTACTCAGGCTCCAGAGCGTTAATCTGGGCAATCGTGCGGTCTTGCGCGCGGAGAACGCGGTCGTTATGAGAACCGAAAATCTTACGGGCGAGTGAAGCGAGCATTGGAACTATGGGGTTTGGGGCTAGGGGTTAGGAACAAGGGATTTCTTCTTTATTGAAAGCCTACCCCTGAATTCTGCCCCCTGATATGGCTACTCCCCGCCCGAAAAGCAATAGCTTGTGGCCAAAAGCTAGGTTAAAAGCCATTTTATGAACATTCTTCTTACAGGAGGGGCCGGTTATATCGGCAGCCATACCGCTTTTGCTTTACGGCAGGCCGGCCATACGCCCATTGTGCTGGATAATATGGTTAAAGGCCATGAATGGGCTGTAAAATATGGGCCGCTGGTCAAAGCAGACGTTGGAGATGTGGCCGCCGTACGGGCTTTGTGCGCCGAATACAAGCCTACAGCCGTGATCCATTTTGCTGCTTTTATCGAGGTAGGCGAGTCGGTCTACGAACCGGTCAAGTATATGGAAAATAACTTCCACAAAGCTCAGCATCTGTTCGATACCGTCGCGGGTTGCGGCATCAAACATGTCGTTTTTTCAAGCACGGCAGCTGTATATGGTACGCCACGTGATGAGACGCCGCTTAAGGAAGATCATCCGCTGAAGCCCATCAATCCTTACGGCGAATCCAAACTGGCGGCGGAAACTTATTTACGAACACTGGAGACGCAAGGCGTTCGTTCGATGGCGTTGCGTTATTTCAACGCGGCGGGTGCCGCGTCCGTAGGCGAAGGTATTGGTGAAGCCCACGATCCTGAAACGCATCTTGTGCCAAATATTTTGTTGGTAGGATTGGGGCATAAAGACCGGATACGTGTTTTTGGCACGGATTATCCGACGCCCGATGGCACCGCCATACGCGATTACATTCATGTTATGGATTTAGCCGCCGCGCACATCGCCGCGTTAAGTTACCTGATGGAAGGCGGCGCAACGGATGTTTGCAACCTTGGTACTGGCTTGGGTTCAAGCGTAAAAGAAGTCATTACCGCCGTTGAGCGCGCGTTGGGACATCCTGTGCCGCAGAGCCTTGAGCCGCGCCGCGCCGGCGATCCGCCACGTCTTGTGGCCGATGCCACGCGCGCCAAGGAAAAGCTGGGCTGGCAGCCGCGCGCGACGCTCGATCAAATTGTCGAATCGGCCTTGGCTTGGCACCGGAGCGAGGCCTTTGTTTCAGCTAACAAGCGATAAAAAAGCAGCTTGCTTTTTTCCTGAAATAGCTTTTTATTCTTCGTGAAAATTGAAAGAATTCGCTAAGGAGAGAAAATGATCAATTCTTTGAAAGAAGATAAAATCGCCGATCTTTTGACGGGCACCGAACCCAAACAAGCGACGACGCAGCCAGCGAGCAATGCTTCGGCGTCAAAACCACAAAGAAATTCAGAAGAATTGAAGAAGGAAATTGGGTACCTTAGGACCCACACTCTTGAGGGAGGCCTGGTTCCTCAATAAGCCCGGACTGTTAGGGCTAGGACCAGAAAATAAGCGAAAGAACAACCGGTTCATTTGCCCTTGCTCCCACCTTTAAAGCCGTGCTTAATCCTGCCACAATTAACTGGCTGAGTCGGTTCTGGTCTTTTATAGATGTGCGGGGATGGCCCCGTTACGGTCTTTGTTATCTTAACAGGAAGGAAAAACAGATATGTCGAGAATGCTTCGTATCGCCGTCGTTGCGATGACGTTGGGCGTTATGGCCTTGCCCGCTATGGCCGAAGAAAAAGCCGCCGGGGGCGATCCCGTCATTGCGCGCGTGAATGGTCAGGAAATCCGCCGTTCGGAACTCATACGCGAGATTCAATTGATGGGGCCACAGGCGCAGCAGATGCCTATGCAGATGCTCTATCCCCAACTGCTTCAGAAAATGATCGCGCTTAAGGTCGTGTCGGCGCAGGGTTATGCTCAAAAGCTGCAGAACGAAAAAGAAGTTAAGGACCGTTTGAAGAATGCGGAAGAGCAGATTGTGGCCGATGTCTATGTTCGCCGTGCGGTGCAACCCAAGATTACCGAGGACAAGATCAAGAAGCGGTATGATGAACTCGCCGCCAAGTACAAGCCGGAAGACGAAGTTCGAGCGCGCCATATTCTGGTGCAGACCGAAGCAGAAGCCAATGATATCCTGAAGCAGATCAAGAGTGGCAGCGACTTCACGAAACTGGCCACGGAAAAGTCGAAGGATACCGGCTCCAGCAAACAGGGCGGTGATCTTGGCTACTTTACGCGCAGCGCGATGGTGAAGCCGTTTGCCGATGCCGCATTTGGCATGAAGAACGGCGATGTTAGTGACAAGCCCGTGAAAACGGACTTTGGCTATCACATCATCAAGGTTGAAGACCGCCGCAAGTCCTCAGCTCCGCCTATAGCCGAGGTGAAAGACCAGATCTCGATGCAGCTTGAGCAGGAGTTGGTTGTTCAGGTGGTAAAAGACCTTGAGGCAAAAGCAAAGATCGAAAGGTTCAATCCGGATGGCTCGCCGTTGAAGGCGGCCGAACCGGCCAAGGCAGGTGAGAAAGCTGCTGGGACCAAGAAATAATTGGTTTTGAACACGAAAGAAAAAGGCCCGGTCAGTCCGGGCCTTTTTTATTGTCATATAGCTCTTGTATTTCAATTAGTTAGACTGTATCTGATGAACCTGTTGTATCGGCGGAACAACGGCAAAGCAGGGGAAAACGGAGAGCGGAACGGGTGTAACCCAAGCTTGATGCCTGCATGTATCAAAAAGACAATGACCTAAGCCGCGCGGGAGGAGACGGTAGCTTCACGGGACGCGTAACGATCAAATATCTGCGCGATCACCCGCGCGGCCATACGATGCGGGGTTGCGAGTTGAATGAAGTGTTCCTGATGAATGACAAGCCCAGCCTTGATGAAGGGCTTGAGGCTATCGAATTCGCGAGCAAGAGTTCCCAAGGAGTAGTGATGTTTGCGGCAGACTTCCTCAAGATCGCAGGACATGTAACACATCAAGTCTTCAATAATCGCCGCGCGTAAGCGGTCTTCAGCATTCATGCGATGGCCGCGCACAACGGCCAGTTCGCGCGACTGAATCAGATTCTGGTAGGCGCCGATGTCGCGCTCGTTTTGGAAATAGCTGTTCTTGATACGGCTGATCGACGATGCGCCAAGGCCAAGAAGAACCGTCGATGTGTCATCGGTGTAGCCCTGGAAATTCCGGTGCAACTTGCCGTCCTGCAGTGCCTTAACCAAACGGTCTTGTGGTAGGGCGAAGTGATCCATCCCCACTTCCACATATCTAGCCTCGGTCAGCTCAAGCCGCGCCTTCCACTCCATGGCGACAGACGTTTGCGGGTCGGGTAAGCCGTAGGCTTCCAGCGCTTCTTGGTGCTTTTTGATTTGCGGCACGTGTGCGTATGAAAACAGGGCGATACGCTCGGGCTTCATCGCAATCGCTTGACGGGTCGTCTCAGCCATGGTGTCTGGCGTTTGCCGCGGTAAGCCATACATCAGATCGAAATTGATGTGGCGGATGCCATTATCGCGCAGGTTCTGAACCGATTCCTTAATCAGATCGATTGGCTGTTCGCGGTGAATAATTTTCTGGACGGCCGGGTTGAAATCTTGAACGCCAAGGCTTGTCCGTGTGATACCGCATTGCGCCAGCGTGCGTGCTTGTTTCTTCGAGATCTGGCGCGGGTCAAGCTCGATCGCGACTTCTTCACAGGCCGAAAGGTCAAAATACTGATGGATCGATTCAAATAGTTCCTTAAACGAAGCATCCATCAGAATGTTCGGTGTACCGCCACCAAGATGCAAGCGGATGATGCGGCGCGGTTTTTCGGAAAGTCCCGAAATCATTTCCATTTCGTTTTGCAGAGATCCAAGATAGGAAGTCACGCGCTCATCGCGATGCGTAATCGTCGTGTTGCATCCGCAATAAAGGCAAAGGTCGCGGCAAAACGGAATGTGGAGATAAAGCGAAACAGCTTCATCGGCTGGCAGGGCCACAATAGCGTCTTCATAGTCATAGACCATCACGCCGTCATGAAAGGCGGTTGCGGGCGGGTAGCTCGTATAACGTGGCGCGGGTTTGCCGAGCCAGAGCTCGTTTGTGGTCGAAAGTCTGTCCATTCCGCGGAGGAGTATAGCAGAAAAAAACAAGTTTTTCCCAGCGTTTTAGGGGCATTTACTCTGCATTGGGGAATGTGATTTTCCATGAGGTTAGAAGGTTAACGGCAATTTTTCTGTGCATGAAAGTAAAACGCCCGGAAATTGCTTCCCGGGCGTTTTGGCCTTGTTGATTGGCGGATTATTTATTTGGAGTTGGGGCTGCCGCAGCAGGAGCCGCAGGCGGCGCTGGCTTTGACGATGGAGATTGACCCCCTTTTTTCTGATGTTGTTCACGCCATTTTTTGCGTTGTTCGCTGCGCTGTTCCCGCAGTTCTTTCAGGCGCTTGTTGATAACTTTCAACCGCTCGCGATCAGGTTTCATTTCCGTGCGTATGACTTCAATCTTGTCGCGACTGGCTTTCAGTTTGGCCTGAATTTTTTCTTTTTCAGCTTTTAGTTGCTGTATTTCTCCGTTTGATTGCGGCCCAGGCGATGTTGTGGCAGACGGTGCAGCCGGAGCGGCAGTGGGCGCTGTGGCTGTCGGAGCCGCTTGTTCGGCCAGAGCAGGAGCGGCGGTGCACGCCATTAGCGCCGCGACGGCCAAACAGCAGAAGAGGTGGGGTAGTTTTTTCATGAGATCGTCTCCAAAGGTTGGGGAAGAAACGGACATCGCCCAATCATAAAAGTTTCACGTCAAAAGGCAAAGGAAGAAGCGGTAGATTCGCCGTTTAAAAAGTAATGCCTTTTGTAATCTGATCTTCGGCCGGAAGCTGCAAATTATTCCAACTGCCGCCAAGGGCTTCGATGAGCGCGACGCTGGCGTTCAGGCGGTTCAGGTGGACGGCCAGCGCACTTTGTTCGTTGTTAAGCGTGGCGGCCTGTGCGGTGACGACACTACTGTAGGGAACAATACCCGCCTTGTATTGATTGAGAACAAACTGTTCAGCTTGTTTGGCGGATTTAACAGCCGTATCTGCGACTGCCTCTTGTTCGCCGAGAATGCGCACAGCTGCCAGTTGATCCTCAACCTGCTGAAAGGCGGTTAAAACAGTCTGGCGATAAGAAGCCACGGTTTGGTCAAAGCTTGCGCGCGCCTGCTCAACACGCGCGCTCCGTGCGCCGGCATCAAAAACCGTTACAGCCAACGCGGGGCCAAACGACCACAAGCTGTTGGAGGCCTGAAACAATTTGCTGAGCGCAACGCTTGTGTATCCGTATGACCCGGCAAGCGTGAGATTAGGGAAGAAGGCGGCCGTTTCAACGCCGATTTGCGCATTCGCGGCGGCCATTTGGCGTTCGGCGGCGGCAATATCAGGGCGGCGTTCAAGCAATGCCGAAGGCATTTCAGCTGGCATATTCGGAACTTCTTTGATGAGCGGCGCATACGCCAGTGAGAAGTCCGCGGGCGTTTTGCCAATCAAAGCAGCGATCGCGTGTTCGTACTGGGCGCGCCGGACACCCGCGTTAATGGTCTGGGCCTGTGTCGTGTCGAGCTGCGTTTGCGCAGCAATGACGTCGGCCTTTGCCGCAACGCCGACGTTGTAGCGGTCTTGCGCGATTTTCAGTGATCTTTTATAGGCGGTAACGGTTTCATTCAGAAGATTTATCAGTTCATCTTGCGCGCGCAGATTGTAATAAGCCGTCACAAGTTCCGATTGGGCCGACAACTGCGCCGAAGCAAGATCGGCCGCGCTGGCCTGCGCGCTGGCAACGTCACTTTCAAGTGAGCGGCGAATACGGCCCCAAACATCCGGTTCCCAACTGGCGCCGACCGCTGTGCTGTATTGGTTTTGGGTCTTGGCACCGGTGCGGAAAGATCCCGATCGCGTCATGCCGCCTTCCAGCGAGAGGGAAGGGAAGAGCGCGGCGTTGGATTCATCCGCCACGGCACGCGCGGTGCGGTAGGCTGCTTCAGCGGCCTTCAGGTTCTGATTGGAAACATTGACCTGCTGCACAAGATCATTCAGCACAGGATCATTATAGATTTTCCACCAAGAGCCGCGATCTTTGTCATCTTGCGGCGTGGCTTTTTTCCAGCCGCCCGATTGTTCCTTGTATGCTTCGGGGACCTCAATTTTTGGCTTGACGTAATCAGGCCCAACGGCGCAGGCCGTCAACGCTATCAAACCCGCAAGAAGCAAAATGTTTTTACAGGGCAGCTTCATTGGCCTGTTCCTTTATTCCCCATTTCTTCATCCACCAGAGGCGGAAGCGGTCAAGATACAGATAAATGACCGGAGTCGTATAGAGCGTCAGCATTTGGCTAAAAATAAGTCCGCCGACGATCGAAATGCCCAACGGTCGCCGGATTTCGCTTCCTTCGCCAAAGCTTAGAACCAGAGGCAACGCACCGAACATGGCCGCCATCGTGGTCATCATGATCGGACGGAAGCGCAATTTGCAAGCTTGCGTTATAGCCGTGCGCGGGTCGAGGCCTTTTCCGCGTTCAACCGCGAGCGCAAAATCGATCATCATGATCGCGTTCTTTTTCACGATGCCGATCAAAAGGAAAACGCCGATAAGAGCGATGAGCGAAAACTCGGTGTTGAAAGCCATGAGCGCCAATACCGCGCCGACACCGGCGGAGGGCAGGGTGGAGAGAATGGTGATCGGGTGGATGAGGCTTTCATAAAGCATGCCCAGCACAATATAGACAGCCAGCAAAGCCGTAAGAATCAACAACGGCTGGTTTCCCAATGAATCCTGATACAGTTTGGCCGAACCCTGAAAACCGCCGTGGATAGTTGCGGGCGCGCCGATTTTTGCCATCGTATCGTTGATGTTTTTAACGGCGTTGCTTAACGATTTACCGGGCAACAGGTTAAAGGACAACGTAGCGGCGGCAAAATGCCCCTGATGGTTCACGGATAAAGGCGCAGTGCTGGGGCCAAATGTGCTGAAAGCTGAGAGTGGCACCATCGAAGAGCCTGTTCCATCGGCAGCTTTAACATAAATTTCCTTTAGCATTTCCGGGCTCTGCCAATAGGCCGGCGCGACTTCCATGACGACGTGATATTGATTAAGCGGGTTATAAATCGTCGAGACTTGACGCTGGCCGAAAGCGTCATAAAGCGTGTTGTCGATATCCCGCATCGTTACGCCAAGTCGTGAAGCCGTCGTGCGGTCGATGTTCAGGTTAATTTCGAGCCCACGCTCTTCTTGGTCGGTGTTGATGTCCGTGATGTCGGGAGCATGTCGTAAGGCCTCCGCGAGCTTTGGCGTCCATGTGCGTAGATCGTCGAGATTTTCGGCCTGCAAAGTGTATTGAAACTGTGCGCCACCTGCACGGCCACCCATGCGGATGTCTTGGGCGGATTGAAGGAAGAGCGCCGCACCAGGCACATTGGCGAGTTTGCCGCGCAGACGCGCGATCACCTGATCGGCCGAGATTTTTCGTTCGGCTTGCGGCTTTAAAACGACGAACATATTGCCGGAATTTATCCGGCCGCCGCCTGTAAAAGCCGTGACGCTTTTAACGGCCGGGTCGGCTTGAACCGTTGACACGAAAAGTTTGAGTTTTTCGCGCATGAGCTGGAAGGAAACACTTTGATCGGCCTGGATGTTCCCAAAAAGCTGGCCGGTGTCTTGCAGGGGAAAGAAACCCTTGGGAACGACCATAAAAAGGTAAACATTGAGGCCGATGGTTGCCAAAAGGATCAACAAAAGAAAACGGGCATGGCGCAAGGACCATTTCAGTGAGCGCTCGTAAATATTCGCGAGGGCCTGAAACCACCCGCCACGCAGGAAGGAAGCGTTTGCGTTTTCGGGCTCACGTTTCAGGATATAGGCGCACATCATCGGCGTGACGGTGAGCGAAACAATGAGCGAAACAAGAATGGCGACTGAAAGCGTGACGGCGAACTCGCGAAACAGACGGCCGACAATACCACCCATGAGAAGAAGCGGTATGAACACGGCCACGAGCGAAAGGCTCATCGATAATACGGTAAAGCTGACTTCATGCGCGCCTTGAAGCGCGGCTTGACGGCGCGGCATGCCGGATTCAAGGTTTCTTTTGATGTTTTCAAGCACAACGATAGCGTCGTCCACAACGAAGCCCGTGCTAACGATTAATGCCATAAGAGACAGATTGTTCAGGCTGTAACCCAGAAGGTACATGATACCGAAAGTGCCGATAAGCGACACAGGCACGGCGACACTGGGGATAAGGGCGGCACGGGCATCGCGCAGGAAAAGGAAGACCACGAAAATAACCAGCGACACGGCAATCAACAGTGTGCGCTCGACATCGTGCAAAGAGCCGCGGATGGTCGTGGTGCGATCCATTGCTATGGTAAGGTTGATGGAAGAAGGGATGGAAGCTTGAAGTTGCGGCAGCAATTCTTTGACGCGGTCAACGGTTTCGATGATGTTCGCCCCGGGCTGACGGAACAGGATTAACGGGACGGAAGGCTTGCCGTTAAAGAGGCCCTGATTGCGCAAATCCTCAACAGAATCAATAACTTCCGCTATATCCGAGAGCCGTACTGCGGCACCGTTGCGAAAAGCGACAACGAGCGAACGATAATCATCAGCGCGTTTTGCCTGATCGTTCGTGTAGATTTGAAAACGGCGGCTGTCTTTTTCAATCGCGCCCTTGGGCGTGTTCGCGTTCGTGGCCGTGATGGCCGAGCGTACTTCCTCGAGGCTGATGCCATAGTTAAACAAGGCCTGCGGGCTGATTTCCACGCGCACGGCAGGTAACGAACTACCGCCAACCTGAACCTGCCCGATGCCTTCCACTTGCGAAAGCTTTTGTTGAAGAACTGTCGACGCTGAATCGTAGATTTGACCTTGCGTGAGCGTGTCGGAGGTCAGCGCCAAAATCATGATCGGCGCATCAGCCGGGTTCATTTTTCGGTAGGTCGGGTTGCTGCGTAAACCGGTTGGAAGATCGGCGCGCGCAGCGTTGATGGCCGCCTGAACATCGCGCGCCGCGCCGTCAATATCCCTGTTAAGCCCGAATTGCAGCGTGACGCGCGTAGAGCCCTGCGAACTTGAGGATGTCATTTCGGTGACATCGGCGATTTGGCCTAAGTGCCGCTCCAGCGGCGTTGCGACGCTGGTTGCCATCGTTTCCGGGCTCGCGCCGGGCAAGCGGGCTTGCACGGAAATGGTCGGGAAATCCACCTGTGGCAATGGTGATACGGGCAGCAGGAAGTAGGCCACAATCCCTGCCAGCGTCACGCCTATCGTCAGCAACACCGTTGCGACAGGCCGGGCGATGAAGGGAGCTGAGACGTTCATCGGCCTAGTCCTCGGCGCTTTTCAGCTTTACGCCGCTGGCGCTGTGTCCAAAGCGCCGCGCAAGGCTGTCGAAGGCAAGATAAATAACCGGCGTTGTGTAGAGCGTGAGCAGCTGGCTGACGATTAGACCGCCCACGATGCTGATGCCAAGCGGATGGCGGAGCTCCGAGCCTACGCCCGTGCCGAGCATCAACGGCAGCGCGCCCAGCAAGGCTGACATCGTCGTCATCAGAATTGGACGGAAGCGCAATAAGCTGGCCTGATAAATGGCCTCGCGCGGCGCTTTGCCTTCATTGCGCTCGGCGTCCAGCGCGAAATCAATCATCATAATGGCGTTTTTCTTTACAATGCCGATAAGCAGGATGATACCAATAATCCCCATCACGCCCAAGTCGCTTCCCGCTATCAAAAGTGCCAGCAACGCTCCAACGCCAGCCGAGGGCAAGGTGGAAAGAATGGTGATCGGGTGGATGTAGCTTTCGTACAAAACGCCCAGCACGATGTACATGGTCACGATAGCCGCAAGAATGAGAAGCAAATCATTGCCAAGCGAGGATCTGTAGGCGTGCGCCGCGCCCTGAAAACTTGTCATGACGCTTGCGGGCATGCGGATCTCGGCCTCGGCTTTTTCGATGGCGTCCACGGCCTCGCCAAGTGAAGCACTCTTCGCCAGATTGAAAGAAACCATGGTGGCCGGAAATTGCCCGAGATGGGAGATATGCAATGGTGCGGTTTGTTCATGCACCGTCGCAATGGCTGAAAGCGGCACTTGCCCGCCATTTGCCGAAGGCAGGTAAACGGATGTCAACGAAGGCAGTTCCGGGTTGGCTTCGAGAATGACGCGGTACTGGTTGGATTGCGTAAAGATAGTCGAAACGATTCGCTGGCCGAATGCGCTATAAAGGGCGTTGTCGACATTCGCCATCGTGATGCCCAGTCGTCCAGCCGTGTCGCGATCGACCGCGATGTAGTACGAAAGCCCACGTTCCTGCGCGTCGCTCGCGATATCCTCTATTTGGGGCGCCTTGCTGAGCCTGTCGAGAAGCTTGGGTACCCATTCGGCAAGTTCTTCCGGGTCGGCATCCTGCAGCAAGAATTGGTATTGCGTGCGGCTCACGCTTGTATCGATGGTCAAATCCTGAACGGGTTGCATGTAAAGCTTGATACCTTGAACCGAGGCCGTTTCTTTCTGGAGGCGGCGAATGATGTCGCTGGCGTTGTCGCGGGGCTGTGCGTGCGGCTTTAGGTTGATAAGAAAACGTCCCGTGTTGAGCGTGGTATTTGTGCCGTCCGCGCCAATGAAAGACGACAGGCTTTGCACATCGGGATCGCGTAGAATGGCCGCTGCCAAAGCTTGCTGGCGTTCGGCCATTGCAGCATAGGAGACACTGGGCGGAGCTTCGGAAATGCCTTGAATAAGGCCCGTATCCTGAACCGGGAAAAACCCTTTCGGAATGACGATGTAAAGAATGACGGTAACAACAAGCGTTGCAATGGCCACGAATAACGTGAGTTTGGCGCGGTCTAAAATCCAGTTCAGCGACCGCCCATAGCGCGCGATAAGGCCGTCAAACCACTCTTGCGCCGCACGGTTAAAAGCCGTTTCTTCGGCTGGCAAACGACGGCGAAGCAAATTCGCGCAAAGCATCGGAACAAGCGTCAATGAAACGATAGCTGAAATAAGGATCGTGACAGCCAGCGTGATGGCAAACTCGCGAAATAACCGACCTACGACATCACCCATGAACAAAAGCGGGATTAACACGGCGATTAGAGATACGGTCAACGAAACGATGGTAAAGCCGATTTGCTCCGAGCCTTTAAGAGCCGCCGCTTTAGGCGAGTTGCCTTTTTCGATGTAGCGGGCGATGTTTTCGATCATGACAATAGCGTCGTCCACGACAAACCCCGTCGCGATTGTGAGGGCCATAAGCGAAAGATTGTTCAAGCTGAACCCGGCTAAATACATAACCGCAAAAGTGCCGACCAAGGACAAGGGCACGGACATGCTGGGAATGAACGTTGCCGGGAGGTTTCGCAAAAACACGAAAATAACCATTACCACCAACACAATAGCAAAAGTCAGTTCAAAACCAACATCGCGAACGGATGCCCGGATGGTTGTCGTGCGATCGGTTAGCACGGTCACATCAACGGCAGCTGGCAGAGAATTTTTGAGCTCAGGTAACAGTTTTTGAATATTGTCAGCAACCTGAATGACGTTAGCTCCCGGTTGCCGCTGGATGTTCACGATGATGGCTGGCGTCGTATTCATCCATGCACCGAGTTTTGTATTCTCAACGCCGTCAGTGATTTTGGCAACGTCGGAAAGCTTTATCGGCGCGCCGTTTTTATAGGCGACCACAAGATCGTTATACTCGGCAGCGCTTTTCAGTTGATCATTGGCGTTGACGGCATAAGATCGCATGGGACCGTCAAAACTGCCCTTGGGAATGTTGACATTTGCGGTGCTGATGATGGTTCGCAGGGAGTCAAGCGTCAGGCCATAAGCCGCCAGGGCTTCCGGATTGGCTTGAATGCGCACGGCAGGCCGTTGACCGCCGCTTAACCGGACAAGGCCTACACCTGGCAATTGCGAAATCTTTTGCGCAAGGCGCGTGTCCGTAAGGTCTTGCACTTCCGTTAGTGGTAGAGTTTTTGAGGTGACGGCCAACGTCAGAATAGGGGCATCGGCCGGGTTGACTTTTGCATAAATCGGTGGCGCAGGTAGATCGGACGGCAACAAATTGCTCGCAGCGTTGATGGCTGCTTGCACTTCCTGCTCGGCGATATCAAGGCTAAGGTCGAGATTAAATTGCAGCGTGACAATAGATGCCCCGGCGGTGCTGACCGAGGACATTTGGTTGAGCCCCGGCATTTGGCCGAACTGGCGTTCCAATGGCGCGGTGACGGCTGACGTCATCACTTCCGGACTGGCGCCAGGGTAGAACGTTTGAACCTGAATGGTCGGGTAATCAACCTGCGGCAGGGCGGATAGAGGCAAAAAACGAAAAGCTACGCCACCTGCCAGCAAAAAGGCCGCCATCAGTAAAGAGGTGGCAATGGGGCGAAGAATAAAAGGGCGTGATGGATTCATCGTTCAGCCTTCAAAAACCAGCATTCAGAAACCGGATTATCTCTGGTCCCCGGTTCCTGATCTCTGATCCTTTTCCTCTGGCAGCGACACCTTGGCGCCTTCACGTAATTTATCGGCACCATCGATGACGACCCGGTCGCTGGGGGCGAGGCCTTCGGTAATGATGATATTATCGCCTTCGGCAGGCCCAAGTTTGACTTTCTGTATCACGACAGCGTTACCCTCGTTGATGCGGTAAACAAAGGTTCCCGGGGTGCCGCGCTGAATAGCCGCGGTGGGAATGACCGTAACGTCGCGCAACGTATTCACCAGCAAGCGTACGTTTACGAATTGGTTGGGGAAAAGGCCGCTGTCTTCGTTATCGAACTGTGCGCGCAATTTAATGGTGCCAGTGCTCGTGTCGATTTGATTATCGACGGAAACCAGCTTGCCCGTCGCCAGTTTCGTGGATTGTGTCCGGTCATAAGCGAGAACTTCAAGCGTCGCGCCCTCTTTGAGGCGTTGCATGATGGCGGGAAGGTTATCTTCAGGCAGAGAAAACAGGACTGTGATAGGCTGTAACTGGGTAATAGTGACAAGGCCGTCGGTATCGCTTGTTTTAACGTAATTGCCCGGGTCGACCTGCCGGAGCCCAACTCTGCCGGATACCGGGGCCGTAATGCGGCAGTAGGTGAGGTTGAGTTTGGCGGCGTCAATTTGCGCCTGATCTGATTGCACGGCGCCTTTGTATTGCTGAACGAGCGATTCTTGCGTGTCGAGCTGCTGCTTGGCGAGCGAGTCTTGCGCCACTAGTTTTTTATAACGGGCCAAATTGACTTCGGCGTCTTTCAACAAAGCTTGATCACGTATCAACTGCCCTTCTGCTTGGGCTAATGCGATGGTGTAAGGGCGGGGGTCAATTTCAGCCAGGAAATCGCCTTCGTGCACAACTTGGCCTTCCTGAAAGCCGACTTGCATGAGTTGACCATTAATTTGCGTCCGGACTGTAACAGCAGCCATTGGCGTAACCGTGCCTAAAGCGTTTAAAGTGACATTAATGTCGCCTTTTCGCGCTGTGACAGCCATAACGGGGGTTGTATAGTTTATTCCCGGGCGGCCGTTTTTTGCCGTTGGTGCAGTGGAAGAGTTAAAATAATAATAACCGCCAGCAGAAAACCCAATAAACAACAAAACCCAAATTACCCAACTCGAGCTCTTTTTTTTGCGGTTTGGGGATGTTTCAGTTTCAAAACGATTGTTTATCATCGGAGATCACAGTCATGCGGCAGGCGATATCTGATAGCAGATAGGAACGCTTTATGTCGCCCTTCTTTTATCTTTATCCCCTGAATATTGAACGGTTCGGATCACAGTATAAAAAACGGTTTATGTCATCCTGAGGGCATTTGGATGCTGAGCGTATGCACGGCCAAAATTCCTGAATCCTTCGGAAAGAGAAGCACCATCAAAAAAACGGCTGAAAACCGCCATTATTTAGCGAATCTGTAGCCGACGCTTTTCAGAGACACTTCCCGGAAAACGTGTCTAAACCCCCATTTTATGGCTTGAATCTTGTTTAAACATCGTTTTTTAATGAGGTTGTTGAGGTAAGAATCGTCCTTTTGTTTTCCTGCCCGCCCCGAATCGACCCTTTATGGAGATAAACATGACCAACACTATCAAACTGTTACTGGCTGGAGTCATCCTGGTGGCTGCCACTGGAACAGCGAGCGCCGAAACCGGCAAAATGTATATGCCGCCACGGCCAATGAATTTTCACGATGTCGTGCGCGACACCAACGGAACCCCTGTTCGCACGTCAACCGGCGATTGCGTTCGTACGCAATGGATGAACAGCCATGACGCTTGCGCCCCAACACCACCGGCACGGCCGCCAATTGCACGCGAAGCCCGCACCGTTTACTTTCCCTTTAACAAGTCCACCTTGACAGCTGAATCGAAGCAAAAGCTTGATACGCTCGCGGGCGTATTGCATGCCCGCGCGATCAAGAGCGTCCGGGTTGCCGGTTATGCTGACCGCATTGGTGGGGCCGTTTATAACGAGAAGCTATCCAAGAAGCGCGCCGACGCTGTGCGGAAGTATCTCGTTGGTAAGGGCATTGTGAATGCGCAAGTCGTTGAGACCCGCTGGTTTGGCGACAGTGTTCCCGCGACAAGCTGTCCGAAGGACATGCCGCGCAAAGATCTGATCGTGTGTCTGCAGAAAGACCGCCGCGTAGAAGTCGAAATCGACACGGCGCCTGTTCCTCCGCCGCCGGTGCCGATGGGCCCTATTCCTCCGGCAAGTGAATAAGACTTAGTCGCAAATAAGAAACCGGCCTCACGATATAAGTGAGGCCGGTTTTTTTACGCCTGAAATTACTCCGCTTTTGAGAGGTTTTCAGCGGCAAAATCCCAATTCACGAGGTGATCAAGGAACGCCTGAACGAAGTCCGGGCGGCGATTCTGATAATCGAGATAATAAGCATGTTCCCATACATCGCATGTCAAAAGGGGCGTTAACCCGTCTACAAGAGGGCTGTGTGCGTTTGATGTTTTGGTGATATGCAGCCCGCTGCCGTCCCACACAAGCCAGGCCCAACCGCTGCCAAATTGCGTGACGGCGGCTTGCTTGAACTGTTCCTTGAATTTGTCGAAAGAGCCAAAAGCCTGTTCAAGCCGCATGGCAAGATCGCCCTCCGGATCCCCGCCGCCGTTCGGTTTCATGCTTTTCCAGAAGAACTTGTGGTTCCACGCTTGCGCGGCGTTGTTGAAAATACCCAGTAATTCTTCATTATTCGCCGTGGCTGTAACGATATCCTTAAGCGAAGCGGTTTCGAATTTCGTATTGTCCGCAAGATTGTTCAGGTTCGTCACATACGCCTGATGGTGCTTGCCATAGTGGAAATCCATCGTGCGCGATGAAATGTAAGGTTCGAGAGCGTTTGGCGCATAGGGCAGAGGCGGCAGTTCAAAGGTCATGGGTTCCTCCTGTCAAAAATAAGTGACGGGTTATTCGGGCTTTTTTTGTACGTCTTTCCGGTAATCTGGAAGCTTGCGGCGATAGCCTTCGGCGTCACCGTATTCAAGGAATTTCAGGTAGCGCTGGTGCGGGTCGCGAATGCGCACGGCGTGTTTGATTGGACACCAGTATTGTTCGGTACGTCCCGCGATTTCGCGCGCGTAGGCAATGACGCCATTACCATAGCCGCAGTAGATGCAATTCAATTTTTCGATGAAGTTGAGATAAACCAGATGCTGACGGTCGATAACGATATATTTCGAGCGTTTGACGCGCGGAATGCGGTAGGCCCGAAAGCAGATGTGCTGGTAAATTGTGACCCAAAGATCAAGCAAAACCAAGGGGATAAACATCGAATAAATAACGGGTGTCGCGAGGATGCTGAAGAATCCAGCGGTGCGGAAGAACTGGATCAACCCCATCCGCAAGCGGCGGTGCTGCGCCAAGACTTCTTTCTGGAATTCGGCGATTTTGCCGCGGAACTGAATTTCATAACGGGCGCGGCTCTGCTCGAACTCCTGTTCGAGCTTGTCTTCAAGTTCGCGGATGCGGCTCAGAATTTCGGCGATTTGTTCGTTCATGAGATTAGTCCCGAATGGCTATTTGGTGCACGCGATTATAAAGGAAAAAGGGGAAAAATGAACACCTGCAGGGACGTTTTTTGCATGAAACCGCCGGGCAAAGAGATGCGATGTTTTTCAGGCCCTGCAGGGTATTAAAATGGGTAATAAATTATGCCCTGCAGGTGCGCAAAAGGAGCAAAAAAACAACCCATGGGTACCGGAAACGGGGTTGAAAGCAGGTTTTCGATATCATTCGTAGAGGGTTGCGGACCTTTTTGACACGCTAAAATTGGGGTAATGGGCGCGTTCTTTCCGAGCTGCGGCCCTGATATAATCTGGCGCTTTGTGACAACGTTTGAGATCTATGGAGCAAACATAAGGTTGCGCCAACTACTTCCATCGCAACCTTGAAAGTTCGTCCCGTTCCACTGAATAGCGCCGGCATTACCTGCATCACAGGAAGCGCCGGTTGTTCCTATGCGAATTTGTTGGTCTGCATCCAGACTCGTTGTGTGGATTGCACCACTTTTTCCAGACGTTGTCATGGGTGTTGTGTCGAAGGCATATCTAGCATCGGGGAAGTATGTGTTAAGGCCAATATTGCCATTGTTATTTATGCTTACATATGGATTCCATTTGCTTCCATCAAAAAAATGAATCTCAAATAAATTGGGATTACTGGGTGAATCAGCGGCTATAGCGCCAACTCCCCATCCTAACGTGCCATTGCTTTCCGTTGGCACATGGGTGTCTGCGTTTGGGTATTTGTCCATATTTGGGTATTTTGTGAAGACATGAAAGCCTCCCCCCCATCCTGGCTTTCCGCTTACCGAATAGGGTATAGAGTAAATGCCAAGGCCGCCGACGTTTGCAATACCTCCCACATCAAGAGTCGCAAGGGGATTTGTTGGAGGCGGTGAGCCTATGCCAACTTTACCATCGGGCGTAACCACCATCACTGGATTGCCGCCTGCGCCAATGGGAAGATTTCCCTGTGCCGAGTTAATGCCGTTGGCTGCATAGACAGCGGAATACTGAAAAAGGATAACCCCGCAAACGGTCAAGGTCACTGGTAGGTGGCGCATGTTTTACTCCCGTAAGGTGAAGCCCGGTTATTATCGTAAGGAATGCTTGCCAAAGGCTTAACGAGTTATAATAAAGCTTTTAGGCGCTTTTAATCCAGCGTATCGCGGTGACGCCTAAGCGAAAGAAGGCATCGTGGAAGAACAGTAAGGTACTACAAAAACGTCAATGTTTATGAATAATCCAGTTGGTTGAGCAATGGGCTATCCAGTTGCACTGGCGCGTATCGACGTCCCAGCGCCCTTTGCACGTAACCGGAACTTTGTTTTCCGCGTAACCCGGCAAAGGGCGGCCCCATAGGTCTACACAGCCGTTTCTCACTTCCGTGAGCGTGGTGTTAAATCCCCAGCATTGCCTGTTGTTACATGTTGCCGTGGTGCGCGTAGCGGGTTTTTTGTCCTTGCAGTTGGGAATAACCGTGCCGTCGGGCGTTTTGCATTTAGGGAGAGGTTTCCATGTCGTCTCGCATGTGCTGAACCAGTTCGTCCCGACGGTGTCGATCGTATAAGTGCCTTCGCAGTAATAGGGGATTTTGTTGAACATGCCGGCACCATTCCTGACGGGAAAAACTACATCGCCGCGGCCGGCGTAAGTCGTGTTTATGATAGGCACGACCGGGTAGGCCGGCTTGGCCGGCGTGGCACCACCGAAGGCAGCCCAGTTAATGTCATCGTTTCTCGCATTGTAAACGTGGATGTGAGTCTGATGGTTCCAGCAGGAACCGGTTGGCTTTCCGGATGAATCCATTTCGCAATTATCCGCAAATTTGTCATTGGCCAGCGATCTGTCCGGCTCGGGGAGATTGGCAAGCATATATTTTTTAATAGCTGGGTGGGTATGAAATTGGATACGGGGCATGACTTCGATCATCCGCTTCCAAAGCCGCCAGTTTCGTTCTAAATCGAATACATTTGGATCAACTACGTTATAACCGAGGGTTGCTTTATCGTAGGCTAAAAGTTCACCGGAAATTTCCGGCGTTGCAGGCAGTCCAAATATACCACGAAAATTGCCAAGCCCTGAGTCATTGGTAGGGGTTTTTGTCAAGTATCCCATATCGAAAGCATCAAAAGAATGGGCGCTACCAGGATGTCCTTTGCATCCCGAGTGGTTGCTCATGTCGTATATCCAAATACGCTTATCGGTTTGATAAGAAGGCGCATAAGCATACATTTCCCTGAAAACTTGTTTCAGCGCGCGGGATGGCCCTTTTTCGATTTCCGTGCATTGACTGTAGGGGTGTTGAACGTAGAAGGGCGTATTGCTTCCGCCATAGGTGTATTGAAAGAGTTCAATATCTGAATCCTCTTTTTGGGCGTAAAGCCCGGTGGGATCGTAGGTTGAACCTGCGAACGAAGGCGCGCCCGGCCAACAGAGGCTGAAAAACAAAACGGCAGACCATATTAGGACGCCGGTTTTGGAAATAGAGTTGAGCATATGAGCCTCGCAATATAGGGGCGGTAAAAATGGCTTTTTCGAATATCGGTATAATAATAACAAAATTTGATTAAATTTGCCCTTAAAGAAGGCCGTGAACGCAAGGCATGCTTAATGCGTTATTAAGCCTGAATTGTCAGAATTGCCGCAAGTGCGGGTTCTTGAGTTGATGAGTCATGAGGGGTTGTCATGCGTACAAACTTATTTTTAACCTTAACATTTGTTTTATCGGCGTTGCTGTGTTTGCCATCGCAAGCCCAAAGCGCTTCCGGCAGTGGACAGCAAAAGCCGTGGGACGATCCTCTGTTAGCCTCCCATATTTGCGGCAGCACGGAAGCGGCGTCTCAGCCGACATGCGAGCCCGATCCCCTCACCGACAAAGATTTGACGAATGGTGGCTATTGGGGCGCGCGAAGCGATCCGGGCGAGGCGTTCGGCGCCATCGATGTTTGGGGATATTGCCGCTATATCGACAATATTTCGCCTTCCACGAAGTCCGTATCAATATTTGTGCCGTTTAGGAGCAAGCTGGAATGGACGGCTTTTATTAAGAACGCGCCAGCCGATGTCGTCAACCTCGTGCATTGCGCGCGAGAAGAAAAGAAAATTATAAGGCCCGACCCACAAGGAAAGTGCGTTTCACCGGCGCCGGAGGCGTATGAGGTCGTGTTGCCGTATGCAAGATATTACGACGATCAAAACAACAGCAAGGAAATACGTATGGTTGAATTCCAATGTACCGATCAAAAGACAGGCCGGAGATGGACGGAAATAGCCACAGCGTTCTATGAAGCCCTCGATTCAGATATGTTTCAGGCCAACAAGGAATACTGGAAGCTGACGAACTTGTATTACGACGAAGCTCTCTGGAAAAATTAGCCCGGTTTGCCGCGTAACGGTCCCTGTTTTGCTAATCCAGCGTTTCGCGGTAGCGCTTGAGCGCGACGACGGAAATGACGGCGAGGAAGATCAGCATCGGCCAGATATGCGGCGCAATATCCATCAAGCCGTTGCCCTTCAGGAAAATGCCGCGGATGATGCGGAGCGCGTGCGTGATCGGAAAAATATTGCCGAGGTATTGCGCCCACACCGGCATGCCCCGGAAAGGAAAAAGGAAGCCGGACAGCAGCATGGACGGCAGAAAGTAGAAAGTCGCCATCTGCATGGCCTGAAGCTGGTTGCGCGCGAAAGTGGAAAGCGAGAAACCGATCGCGAGGTTTGCCGCAATAAAAACGCTTAAAGCCACGCAGAGAAGCGTTGCGCTTCCTAAAAAAGGCACGCTGAAAAGAAGCTTGGCGGATAACAAAATGACCGCAAGTTGTAAATACGCGATGATAATGAAAGGAACGATTTTTCCAGCCATAACCTCGATGGGCCGTGCGGGCGTGGCGAGCAGGCTTTCCAGCGTGCCGCGTTCGCGTTCGCGCGTCATGGCCACCGCCGTCATGACCACAAGCGTCAGGTTAAACAGCACCGCAATCATGCCGGGCACGATGTTGTAGGAGGTGATGCCTTCGGGATTATAGCGGTTGTGTGTGCGTATCTCGAAAGGAGGAGGGCGGGCCATGAGTTGAGGTATATTCTGCAGGTCACGTTCCAATGCCGATTGTTTGATGCGGCCAAGCGAGGCCAGCGCGTTGCCCACGGCGACGGGATCCGTCGCGTCCGACTCGATCAACAAAACCGGCCGTTCGCCGCGCAAAAGCTGACGCGTAAACTGTTCCGGAACAGTTATGACAAACTGCACATCGCCCTTGGCAATAAGATCTTCAGCTTCGCCGCGGGTGGCCGGTTGCGCCACGATGCGGAAATAACCCGTGTTTTGCAGCGCAGCCGTAATGCTGCGGACGTAAACCGAATTGTCGGCGCTGACCAGTGCGGTCGGCAGTTTTTTGGGGTCGGTATTGATCGCGAAACCGAACAGAATAAGCTGAATGATTGGCATCACGAAAATGAGGCTAAATGTCGGTTTGTCGCGCAAAAGCTGCAGGAATTCCTTGATCATTAAAGCGTAGACGCGCCGGAGGGAGAAGAAGGCGTGTTTCATGCGGGCTCGCCTCCCGCGCGCGTCATCGTATGTATGAAAACGTCCTCGAGCGTGGGAGGCGTGCGCTCGGCCGTGGCCTGCTTCTTGGCGGTAAGATCGGCGATTGTCGCGTCCAGCGCGTGCTGATCGGTGCCCGCGACATGAATCTGGTTGCCAAAACTTGTGACCATTTCCACGCCGGGGCAATTGAGCAGGAGTTTTTTGAGATGCACGGGATCGCTGGCGGTAAGCCGCCACGTGAAAATGCCGGATTTTGCGACGACTTCGGGCACGGGCCCGTGCACAAGGAGCCGTCCGCTGGAGAGGTAGCCGATCAGGTGACAGCGTTCGGCTTCGTCCATGTAGTGCGTGCTGACAAGCACCGTAATGCCGCTGGCCGCCAACGCATGAATCTCGTCCCAGAACTCGCGCCGCGCTTTTGGGTCGACGCCAGCCGTCGGTTCATCGAGAAGAAGGAGTCGCGGGGTATGAAGAATGCAGGCGGCGAGGGATAAACGCTGTTTCCATCCTCCGGATAACTCCCCAGCCAGTTGATTGGCGCGATGCTCAAGGCCGAGGCGATGGACGGCGTCGTTCGCCACGTGCCGCGGATTGACCATTTCGTACAGTCGCGCCACGAATTCGAGATTTTCGCGGATAGTAAGGTCTTCATAAAGGCCGAATTTTTGCGGCATGTATCCGGCTTGGCGCTTGATGGCGGCCGATTGCTTGCGGATGTTGAAGCCAAGGCATGTGCCTTCGCCGCCGTCCGGTGTGAGCAGGCCGCACAACATGCGGATTGTCGTTGTCTTGCCGCTGCCGTTGGGACCGAGAAAGCCGTAAATTGCGCCGTAAGGCACGTCGATGGCGCAATCGTGGACGACGGTGCGGCCATTGAATTTCTTGGTGAGGCCATGAACGGAAATTGCCAGTTCCAGCGCGGCTGTCATGGGGGCGCAATCGAAACGTCGACCGGTTGGCCGGGATGCAGCTTTTCCGGCGTCGCGTCGGGCGTGGCTTCAAGCATGAACAACAGGCGTTCGCGATTATCGCGGTTGTAAAGTTCCGGTGGCGTGTATTCGGCCTTGGGCGAGACGTAGCTCACATGCGCGGGAATAAGATCGGCGCAACCGTTGCAATGTATTTGGAGTTTTGTGCCATTCGGAAGCGTTGCCAGTTTTCCTTCCGGCACGAAAAAACGGACTTTGATATTGGAAGAGGGGAGTAACGAGACAACGGCTTGGCCGGAAGGGATAAATTCGCCCGCGCGGTAAAGGGTATCGAAAACAAGGGCATCAGAAGGCGCAAAACCGCGCTTTTGATCCAGTCGCCATTGGGCTTCATCGACAGCAGCTTTCGTTGCAACAACATCAGCCTGTGCCGCGCGGATGGCATCATCTCGCCCGACGCTGAGCTTTCCAGCGGCAATGGCCGCCTCGGCCTCGTTAAGACGCCCCCGCGCTTGATCCATATTTGCCTTGTCGGCATCGACAACGGCCTGGCTAACGGCATTGGCCTTCAACTGTTTTTTGTCACGTTCATAGGTAATTGTGGCGAGTTCAAAAGCCGCTTTAGCCTGATCGCGTTGGGCAATGAGCGCATCCAATTCAGGTTGGCGTTTGGCCTTCAGCTGGTCATCGAACGTCGCCTCGCTTCGTGCGGCCTTCGCCTTCGCCTGTTCCAGCGCGGCGGTCTCGGCGGTGTTTTCGAGCGAGAAGAGGGCGTCGCCTTTTTGGACTTTTTGGCCGCGGTGAACGTTCAATTCAGTCAAGGTTCCGGCAATCTGTGGCGCCAAAAGCACGTATTCACCCTCCGCATACCCCTGAAAAGTGGCTGTATTGGGGTTTGCCAAGCCGAGGAATGATAAAAACGAAAGGAGGGTCGCGTTCATGCTGCCGGACATGACGCGAAGCTATCGAATTTTAGAACAGAGCGCAAGTGTAGACCAAAGCTACCGGTAATCGTTGTGTTTTATAAATTGGGCAGGCAGATGCAGAGTATTGTTTGTGAAAGTGTGTGGCAGGAATGATTTTTGGTTAGGGGTAAGGCACGGACCGGAGGAAACGAAAGAGGACATAATGAGGTCTGCCTGATTCCCTGTATTCCTTCAGGGGCTTAACCAAAGAAGACGGCGTTTGGACGGCCCTGTAATGGTTAAAAATTATCTTACATGAAATGGGGAATTAGGTTAAAAACGTTCGACGTCGAATCAAACCTTTAGGGGAGCCGGGCCGTGGTTTTCAAAACAGAAACGGTGCTTGAAAACAAAACCTATGACGAAATTGCCGTCGGCGACCGCGCTAACATCGTTCGGCATCTTACCCAACGCGATGTCGAATTGTTTTCGGTCGTTTCGGGCGACGTTAATCCGGCTCACCTTGATGAAGCCTATGCGAAAGGCAGCAGCCGACATGGTCTGGTCGCGCCCGAAATTTTTGGCGGCGCGCTTATTTCCGCCGTGCTTGGCACCAAGCTTCCGGGTCCGGGGACGGTTCAACTGGGGCAGGTGCTGAAATTTTTAAATCCGGTACGCCCCGGAGATACGCTCGATGTATGTGTGGAAGCGCTCAGCAAGGAAGATGACAAAAAAGCCATTACTTTCGGTTGCACGGTTACTAATCAGAACAAGGAAGAAGTCATCAAGGGTACCGCACGTGTGACTGCGCCGACGGAAAAAATCCATCGTCCGGCCGTGATGTTGCCAGACATCGAGCTTTTACATCGCGACAGGTTGAGCCAGTTGGTCGAAATGGCCAAAAAGTTGCCGCCTCAGCGAGCGGCTGTTGTTCATCCCTGCGACGAGGTTTCACTCCAAGGCATGAAGGCTGCCGCGGAAGAAGGGATTATTATTCCAGTTCTTGTGGGACCAGAAGCGAAGATTCGTGCGGCTTCGCAGGCCGCGAACATCGACCTGAAAAACTACGAAATTCTCAACACGCCCCACAGCCATGCCGCGGCCATAGAAGCCGTGAACATGGCGCGCAATGGCACGGTTACGGCCTTGATGAAAGGCAGCCTGCACACCGACGAGCTGATGTCGGCCGTCGTGCACCGCGAGCAAGGGTTGCGCACGGAACGTCGCATGAGCCATGTGTTCGTTATGGATGTGCCGACCTACAAATGGCCCCTCTTGATTACCGACGCCGCGCTGAACATAGTGCCTGACCTTCTTGTGAAGCGCGACATCTGCCAGAGCGCGATTTATCTGGCGAACGACCTCGGTATGACGAAACCGAAACTCGCCTTATTAGCGGCCACTGAAACTGTCAACACGAACATGCAGGCAACGCTGGATGCGGCGGCCTTGTGCAAAATGGCGGATCGCGGCCAGATTACAGGCGGCATCCTTGATGGGCCGCTGGCGTTCGATAACGCCATCAGCGCACGCGCGGCGAAGATCAAGCACATTGAATCGCCCGTGGCCGGACAAGCCGATATTCTCGTTGTGCCGAATATCGAAGCCGGCAATATGCTCGCGAAACAGCTCTACTATCTTGCTGCGGCGGAATCCGCGGGCATTGTGCTGGGCGCTCGCGTGCCGATCATTTTGACGAGCCGTGCCGACAATGCTCACGCCCGTCTTGCTTCCGCCGCGCTGGCCGTGTTGACAGCTGCTGGCGACAAAGCCCGTAAAGAAGCCGCCATTGCCTCAGGAAAGGGATAAGACAATGACAGCCGAATCCTACATTCTCGTTATGAACGGCGGCTCTTCGAGCTTGAAGTTCGCGCTTTTCGACTCTCAGGAAAAATGCGTGGGCCGGGGCATTATCAGCGAAATCGGCAAGAAGACGAAAATGACTGCCAAAGGCGAAGGTTTTGGCGACAAAGTGAACCAGTTACCAGACGTGGCGACGACATGCCGTACGCCCGGCAACGCGGCGGGTATATTGCTCGGCTGGCTGGATACATGTTTACCGCCCAATTCGCTGTTGGCCGTCGGTCACCGTGTGCTGCACGGCCGCGACCTAAAAAAGCATATGATCATCCGGCCGCATTTGATGGCCTATATGAAAGCGCTCATTCCGCTCGCACCTTTACACCAGCCGTTTAACGTGGAAATTATCGAACAGGTGGCTAAGTTGTATCCGAAGGTGACGCAAGTGGCGTGCTTCGATACGGCTTTTCACACTACGATACCGCCGCTGCACCGACGTTACGCCATTCCGCGCGTTTGGCACGACAAGGGTGTTTGCCGCTACGGCTATCACGGCCTTTCCTATGACTACATCTCGAGCCGTTTAAAAGAAGTCGCGCCACACGGCTATGCGGGCAAAACCATCGTCTGCCATTTGGGTAATGGTTCAAGCTTATGCGCGATGGACGGCGGCAAAAGCTTCGACACGTCGATGGGCTTTACCGTTCTCGAGGGCTTGGTGATGGGCACGCGTCCCGGTAACCTCGACGCGGGCATCATGCTGTATTTCATGCGCGAGGCGAAGATGGACGAAAAAGCCATCGAACGCCTACTTTATCATGATTGCGGCCTTGCCGGCGTTTCGGGCATCAGCTCGAATATGGCCGATCTTCTGGCCAGCCACGAACCCGCGGCGCGCGAAGCGATCGATCTTTTCTGCCTGCGCGTGGTGCGCGAAGTCGGCGGGTTTATCAGCATGCTTGGTGGGCTCGACGCGCTCGTGTTTACGGGCGGCATTGGCGAACACGCGACGCCTGTGCGGGCGCAGATTATAGCGGCGTTGGACTGGAAAGGGCTGGTCCTGGATGAGGCGAAAAATGCCAGCGCCGACAACTGTGGCGAAGTCAAAATTTCCGCTCCGAACAGCTCGGCTGAAGTATGGTTAATTCCGACGAACGAAGAGCTGGTCATCGCGCGGCATACGCGCGAATTGGCTATGTCGCAGCACTAGCCGGAAAAACGCGTCGTTTTGATTGGATAAATTCCGGTTTGGTTTAGGAAAATTAACCAGACCGGAAAGATTGCATTTGTTTCATTTTATATTAAGTTTTTTCATAAATAATAGAAGCATTCGAAAGACGGTATTTTTTGAAGGAATACAACATGATGCTTTCAAAGGACGTTGTGAATGTCCTTGTTGATCTGATCGAAAACAAGCTTGGTGCGCTGCACATCGGCGATCGTGAAGACCTTCGCGAAATGATCGTATTGCAGCATTGCCTGGCTGAGTTGCGCGCTCTTAACGCGACGCAAACGGATGTCCTGAAAGAGTTCTGCGATCTGCCGCGCCGTGGCCGCCGCCGCAAAGTCGCCGATATCATCGAAGAAATGCGCGAACAGGCCTAAGATTTTTAGCCTATGGCCTCACGGCCGTGCTTCCACAAAAAAAGAAATTGGGCGCGGAAAGTTTGGACAACGTTAATGTTGCGAAGCACGATAACTTGACGTTTTTTCCATAAAACAAAAGCGATGCGATCGACATAAATGCCATAGGTAATTTTGCCGAGCATTTCTTTAGGCACAACACGGTAAAATTTTAATGGCGCATTGAAGGTTTTTTGGCCTTCGGGCACAAGGTACTTTGTGTTGATTTGCATGCGTTCACGCCATTCATAATATGTGCGGCTCGCCGCAGTTTTTGGCCATAATTCCTCACTAACCGAGGCCGTCAGCACTTCCTCGTGCGGATGACGCACAGCCGTATAAATATCTTCATTCCATTTTTGGATAAAATCAGGGCCGGAAAAGCGGATGACGGAAGTTATATCCTCAATCAGCTGCACACCGCCCGAAATCGGGAATGCGACACCATGGCTTTCAAAAGCGCCCTGAATGGCCGAAAGAGTGCGCGCGTGAACGCGCTTTTTTCCGCTTTCGAAATTCTTGATGGCGGTGAGTGACAAACCTGCTTGTTCGGCGAGCTCGCTTTGTTGCCAGTCGATAAGCCCGCGTGCGCCACGGGAGAGGGCTGGAGTTATAAAAAAGTCTTTCATAGCTTTAGTAATATAAGAATAAAGCTAATAAAGCTTTAATTAGATAAAAAACCAAATGCTTTCAAGACCGCCTGATATCCTTCTAAGGAACATAATAAGGAGAAGGATAATGAAACAAGGATTTTGGCAAAGCCTGATTGTATTGGCCGTTCTTATTGCAGGGCTCGCCCTCGTCAGAGGAAGTGGCCACCCGACAGTGCACTATGAAACGGCACTTGAGCGCATTAACCGGACAAACACCATCCGGTGCGGTTATGTTTTTTGGGCGCCGTATCTCTCGCTCGATCCAAAGACTGGAGCAAAATCAGGCGTTGCCTATGATTTTATGACGGCTTTGGGCGAAGAAATGGGCATCCGCGTTGAATGGGTTGAAGAAACAGGCTGGGGCAGTTTTCAGGAAGGCCTTAACGCGGGCCGTTATGATATGATGTGCTCACCTATTTGGGCATCAGGAAAACGCGCGCGAAGCGCGTTATTAATTGATCCGGTTTATACCATAGGCCTTTATGCTTATGCGCGTGCGGATGACCAGCGTTTTGATAAAGATTTGGAAAGCGTGAATAGCAGGAAGACAAAAATTGCCGTGATTGAGGGAGATGCCACCCAGGCTATGCGGCTGTTTCGTTTTCCAAACGCCGAAGAATTAGCCCTGTCATCCATGACGAATCCTGGCGAACTTATTTTGAGCGTCGCAGGGCGCAAGGCGGACATCGCTTTGGAAAACGCTTTTAGTGTTGAGCAATATAACAAAACCGCAGATATTAAAATGAAAACCGTCGGCAACAATCAGGCCGTGCGTTTTTTCGCATGCACATTTGCAGTTAAGTCAGGCGAAACGGATCTAGAATCGGCCCTTAATGCCTCCATAGCTGTCTTGTTCAGGAATGGCGTCGCCGGGAGGATTATTCAGAAATATCCGGGGATAGGATTTCCGAACGCAAGTTAGGTGATATCAGGCATAAATCAAATGATAATAACGTCGGCCATTGCGCGGAATGCCGCGAAGCTCGGCGGCCATTTCGGGGAAGGCAAGCGAAACATCTTGAAAAGGCGGGATAGTTCCTAGGCGTTTCTGCAGGATAGCGTTCACACTCGGCAAACCGGGGATAAGGCGATGTGTGAGATATTCAGGCATTTCCCGGAGAAGCATATGACCGATTGGCCGTTCATCGTCGAGGCGGCCTTTATACTGAGACATTTCCTGCCATGTCTTTAAAGGCATTTCGTGCATGGCGACGATGAAAGAACGAATTTTTTCTTTGGCGTCGCCATCAAGGCGCTTGTCGTACACCCTTAAAAAAGAACCTATATGGGCCGGGTCAAGAGTGAACATCTGCGGCAGCGACCCGAAATAGGGCCAAAAACTCAGGCCATCGTTGTAAACCAGATCAAGGACAAAATAGTTCTTCTTCCTCTCGAACAGCGAAGCAAAAGCGCATTTCATCGCCATCGCGCCAAAGTTTAAGCCCTGTTTTTTATAGGGAGCGTAAACGTCAAAGGCATTAATGCTCATGGACGTATGGCCGGCGTAATCGGCAAGCTGGAACGTGAGGATGCCCTTGCCCTTCGGCGTCTTAGCCTCGACGCGAAACCCGATGCCTGGATCTATCGTGATATAAGGGGAAGGAATGCCCGCCGCGCGCAAATGACGCTCGAGGTATCCCTTGACCTGCTTTTCAGAATGAACGAGTTCTTCTTTCCAATGCATGCGCGGAAAATAACACAGAAACACGAAAGCAATTCACGCTTTGTGCGCGGTTAACCATAATTTGAAGAAAAGGAGAATTAAGCCTTGAGCTTTTCCTTCAACAGCTCATTCAGCATCGCCGGATTAGCCTTGCCGCCGGTTGCTTTCATGACCTGGCCGACGAAGAAGCCGAAAAGCTTGTCCTTGCCGGACTTGTATTCAACGACCTTGTCGGCGTTCGCAGCCAATATTTTGTCGATCGCGGCAGAAATGGCGCCGGTGTCCGTTACCTGCTGAAGGCCTTTTTCCTTCACAATATCGGCGGCGGGTTTGCCCGTCTCCAGCATGATTTCAAAGACGTCCTTGGCGATACGGCCCGAGATGGTGTTGTTGCTGATAAGATCAACAAGTCCGCCCAGCGCGGACGCCGAGACCGGGCTGTTTCCAATATCCTTGCTGAGGCGGTTAAGGGCGCCAAACAATTCAACCGTAACCCAATTAGCCGCCAGCTTGCCGTCGCGGCCCTTGGCGACGGCTTCAAAGAAATCCGCGCTGGCCTTTTCGGCGACGAGCACGGACGCGTCATAGGGCTTTAACCCGTATTCGCTGATAAAGCGGGCTTTCTTTTCGTCCGGAAGTTCCGGCAGGGTTTTCGCGATATTGTCCACCCATGCCGCGTCGAGCTTGAGCGGCAAAAGATCGGGATCAGGAAAATACCGGTAATCATGGGCTTCCTCTTTCGAGCGCATGGAGCGCGTGACGCCCTTGCCCGTGTCCCACAGGCGCGTTTCCTGATCGATCGTGCCGCCGCTCTCCAGAACTTCCACCTGCCGCTGGGCTTCGTATTCGATGGCCTGCTGCACAAAGCGGATGGAATTGACGTTCTTGATTTCGCAGCGCGTGCCAAACGCCGTATCGCCCACGCGGCGCATGGATAGGTTGACATCGCAACGCATGGAGCCTTCCTCCATGTTGCCATCGCAGGTGCCGAGATAGCGCATGATCGCGCGCAGCTTTTTCAGGTAAGCCGTCGCTTCTTCCGAACTGCGCATATCGGGTTCCGACACAATTTCCATCAACGCGATGCCCGAGCGGTTCAGATCGACATAAGTTTCGTTCGGGCTCTGGTCGTGCAGGCTTTTGCCCGCATCCATTTCCAGATGCAGGCGCGTGATGCCAACCTTGCGTGAGGTTCCGTCCGGGAGATCGAGCAGGATTTCGCCCTTGCCAACGATAGGCTGCTTATACTGGCTGATCTGGTACCCGGCGGGCAGGTCGGCATAGAAGTAATTCTTGCGGTCGAAGACGGACGACAGGTTGATCTGCGCTTTCAGGCCAAGGCCTGTGCGCACCGCCTGTTCGATGCATTTTTCGTTGATGACGGGCAACATGCCGGGGAAGGCGGCGTCCACAAGGCTGACTTGCGCGTTAGGTTCGGCTCCGAATTCGGTCGAAGCGCCTGAAAAAAGCTTGGCGTTCGAAGTCACCTGCGCGTGAACCTCGAGTCCGATAACCATTTCCCATGTGCCTGTAGCACCCTTGACTGTCATCATATCTTGCACCTAACCTCAAATATCCCGAGAGGCCGCCATCATTATGGCCTGAACTCCGATTGTCAAATACTCTCCATGACCGACATTTTTGCCAATCTTGAAGCCGTAAAACACAGGATTTCCGTGGCGGCCCAAGCCGCAGGGCGCGATCCAGCCTCGATCAAGATGATCGCCGTAAGTAAATTTCAGCCTGCCGAAGCTGTGGAAATGGCGCTCGCCGCTGGGCAGGCGTTTTTTGGCGAGAATTATGTGCAAGAGGCCCGAAAGAAATTTGAAGGATTGCGCGCGGGCGGTACGGGCCTTGAGCTGCATTTGGTCGGGCCGTTGCAGACAAACAAGGTGGAAGAGGCCGTCGGCTTTTTTGACATTATCCAAACCCTTGATCGTCCCAAACTTGCCGAGGCCTTAGCGGCGGCGTGCCTCAAAGTCGGGCGCGTGCCGAAAATGTATATTGAAGTGAACATCGGACGCGAGCCGCAAAAGGCGGGCATTATGCCGGAAGTCCTAGATGTGTTTTTAAAACAATGCCAAGGAGAATATGGGCTGGATATAACGGGACTCATGTGCATTCCGCCGCTTAACGAGGATCCCGAGCCGCATTTCCGTCATCTGCGCAAGCTTGCTGATGAATGGAAGCTTAAAAACGTCAGCATGGGCATGAGCGCGGATTTTGAGACGGCTATCCGTTGCGGCGCGACGGAAATACGCATTGGGACGGCGATTTTCGGGGAACGACTTGAAAAAGAGCCTATTGGTTAGAGCGTCGTTATTGTTTCTTTGCCGGAGCAGTGCTGCCGCACTTGAGGCGTGAGCGCTCCTGATCGGTGCGCGAGCGTATAGTTTGCGGTGCGTTCGGATAGCTCTTCTTGAGTTCGTTCAAGGTTGTGCACGCGTCTTGCGTTTTTTCGATTGCGGCTAGGGACATCGCCATTTTCAACAAGCTGTCGGGCGCTTTGGCACCTTTTGGATTTTGTTGGAAAGCGTCGGCAAAGGCGACGGCGGCATCGTTAAACTTCGCGCGCACATAGAAAGTTTCAGCGTACCAGTACTTCGCGTTATCGACGAGATGGTCTTTCGGGTTTTTATCGATAAAGCCCTTGAAGGCTTTCTCGGCGTCTTCGTAATTGGCTTGACGCAAAAGTCCAAAGGCGCGGTCATATTGCTCCTGCGGCGTCAGGCCGTAATCCGGCGGCGTCTCGGGCAGGGGCGGAGACTTTGGATTCTTCACCGCGCCTGTGATTTTTTCACCCCGGACTTTGAGATCGCCCAGCGTGCCGCTGACAGACGATTCTGCGCCTGCCGTTTCAGCTTCCGCCTCTTCGGCGTTGCCTCCAGCTACCGTAGCGGCAGAAACCGATTGTGCGCGCGGCTGTTGGGCAGCCGCGGTTTGAGCAGGTACTGGTACCGGTGTGGCTTCAAGGCGTGCAAGGCGTTGCTCGGAGTCGGCTTGTTGGCGCTGAAGCGCAAGGTCGATGCGGCGCACGGCGTATTCGAGCTGTTCCAGTTTGCCGGTCAATGCGCGCATCTGGTCTTCGATGGCGTTCAGGCGCAGTTCATAATTCGTGCCTGTGCCGTTAGTAGGCGCGGCATAGTAAGTAGACTCCTGAGCCCATGAGGATCCAGCGGTTAGAACAAAAAGGGCGGCAATGGCTGCGCATATTTTTTTCATGGGCGATGCTCAAGCTAGGACAGAAACTGGAAAGTCATAATAGCAAGACAAAACCTAACAGAATATTGCGTCGAGACAATGGCCTCGCGAGTCGAAAACGCAAAAGAAAAGGCCGTGACCTAAGGGCCACGGCCTGATTCTTTTAAGCCGTAAGGCTTCGATTACTGCGCGGTAACCGTAACGGCGCGGCGGTTCTGAGCCCATGCGGTCTCATTGCTGCCGAGAACGGCGGGGCGTTCCTTGCCATAGCTGACGGTTTTCACACGGTCAGCGCCGATACCGGCGGCAACCAGGTAGTTCTTCGCAGATGTGGCGCGACGCTCGCCGAGGGCGAGGTTGTATTCACGCGTGCCGCGTTCGTCGCAGTGGCCTTCCATGGTCACTTTGACGCTCGGATACTTCTTCAACCAGGAAGCCTGGCGATCCAGTGTCGCGCGAGCTTCGGCTGTCAGATCCGACTTGTCGAAACCGAAGAAAACGCGGTCGCCAACGTTGACAACCAGATCTTCTTGCGTTCCCGGACGGGCTGCGCCCATCCTGCCGGCTCCGCCAGCGCCGCCAGCGCCACCAGCGCCTTCCGCACTACCGGTCGTGTCGCAAGCGGCAACCAAAACAAGCGCCGCCATAAGGCACAAAAACTTCTTAAACATCGTAACCCCCTTCGTGAACCTCTGGCGGATCAAGCCGGACCAAAACAAAACTTTGTCCCCAGCCTTAGCCGAGATGTGTGATGACAAACGTTTGCCGCTCGCGACTTACATTTCTATAAACAGTTAAGAAATCGATAAGCCAGGACGCGGCACTCAGAAAAGCTTTTTACGCAATCGATACGAACACGGAAAGAAGGCCGGTATGCACCGAAAGAGAAAATTGCAAATCCAGTCATGAAAATAGACTGCATGACCCTATGAATCAAGTCCCGATAGACCGATTTTCCTAAGAATCAGAATCGATTAGGCGGGCGTGGCAAGATGGCAACAAAGCGGAAAAAGGAAAGGTATAAGGCAAAAAAAAGGCGTGAAGCCCGTTGCGCTTTGTCGCGTCCGTGAAGAAGACCGAATCAGCATGAAAGGATGAAAAAGCTTTTTCCGAGGCGCCAAAAGCGAAAATTCGACAGGATTCCAACGATATAAAAAACCTTTTCAGCACATAAGCACTTCCGAATGAAAACAAGCAGAACGCGAAGATTCATAAATCAACCCCTTGATTCTGCTTGTTTCAAGAAAACAAACAGCGTTTCGGCGAATTCCGTGGCTGAACTACGGAATAAGCGGCGACCACGCCGGATCAGAGGCGTCCATCGGCGTCTGAATCTCGCGCTCATTGTACCCGGTCAGGTCGATCGAGTAGAGGCGCGCGGAACGCTGCTTGCCGCCGGAACCGGATGGCAGATCCTTGAAGTACATCAAGACGCGTCCGTTGGGCGACCATGTTGGGCCTTCGACGTGATACGCTTCCGTCAGCAAGCGTTCGCCGGAGCCGTCGGGGCGCATCACGCCAATATAAAAACGTCCGCTCGATTGCTTGGTGAACGCGATCAAATCGCCGCGCGGCGACCACACCGGCGTCGCGTAACGTCCGTCGCCGAAGCTGATGCGTTGCACGTCGCTGCCGCCCGAACTCATGACGTAGAGCTGCTGCGTGCCGCCGCGATCGGATTCAAAAACGATCCGCTTGCCGTCCGGTGCGAAGCTCGGCGCGGTGTTGATCGACGGATGGTTCGTCAGGTGCTGGGTGCGGCGCGTGCGGAGATCCATCGTATAGATGTCCGAGTTGCCGTTGTCCGACAAACTGAAAATGACCTTGTTGCCGTCGGGCGAGAAGCGCGGCGCGAACGTCATATTCGCGAAATCGCCCAAGACTTCCTGTCGTCCGGTGTCGATGTTGAACAGATAAACCCGCGGCTTGTTGTTGTAATAAGCCATGTAGGTGATTTCTTGCAGCGTCGGCGAGAACCGCGGCGTCAGCACAAGCGCGCGGCCATCCGAAAGCAGCCGGTGATTTTCGCCGTCCTGATCCATGATGGCGAGACGCTTGACGCGCGCGTTCGCGGGGCCGCTTTCTGCCACGTAAACGATGCGGGTGTCGAAATAACCGTCTTCGCCGGTGATGCGTTTGTAAATGGCGTCCGCGATGATGTGCGCCACGCGCCGCCAGTTGTTCGGCACGGTGAAGTAGGCGAGGCCCGTCATTTGCTGCTCGCCGAACACATCCCATAGCCGGAACTCGACCTTCAGACGGCCATCGGACTGCGTTTCAATGCGGCCAACCACAAGGCCCTGGGCGTTGAGTACGCGCCAATCCGCGAAGCGGGGCGCGACCAGAAGCGAGTCACGATCCTGAATAAAAGAATGCGGATCAACCGCCGAGAAAAGGCCCGAACGCACAAGATCTTTGCTGACAACCTGCGCGATGTCGCGGCCGAACTGGACTTCGTTGCCGCTTGCGCCGTAAAAGGCCGGGATGGCGATGGGAATCGGTTCGACCACGCCGCGTGTGATATCGATGCGAACCTCGGCGTGCGCTGGTGCTGGAAAACATAGAACCGGGATTAGAAGAGAAAAGATAAAGAAAGCGATCTTTGCCAGGATCTGATGACGGCTAATCGGTTCTCTGTTCATAGCATGTCCCTCGGGTCAAAATTGAAACGAATGGTTTTCCACTGTTCATACTGATCGGGCGGTAGTTCCAACGGGCTGCACTTGGGGTTTCTCAGCGCGCGCAAGGCTGCTTCGGCCGCGGCACGGAAATATGTGTCGGTTCCCAGACGCATTTGATCCACAACCTCAGCTGCACGCACAGTACGATCAGGATTTACTTCGATCAAGACCTCAACGACCAAATTTTCCGCGTTGCGCGCGCCCACCGGCATATTCCAGCATTGGCTGATCTGGCGGCGCAGCGCGTCCTCGGCGCTGATGGTCAAGCGGTCGGAGAGGGCGGGGCCGAAATTCCCCTTGGAACCGTTGGGAGTATCCCCTTTGTCCACTGTTTTTGTCTCTTCGGATTTCGGCGCGGCGGGCTTGAGCTTGGCGACGTTTTTCAGGACGCTGGCCAGTTGATCCTGCTGTTGCGTTGCCGCTTTTGGCGGTTCGGGCGGCTTGGGTTTCGTCATCGGCTTGGGCAGCGCGGCTTCGTCCGGCGTCTCGACTTTGGGCTGCTCCGCAGGTTTCGCAATTTCCTGCGGCTTGATCTCTTCCTTGGCCGGGGGCAAGGGCTTGGGTTGCGGCGGTGGCGGTTTCGATTCCTCTTCCGGCGTGTTCTGGATGCGCGTGTTGGTTATGGCGCCGATTTCCACGATATCGACCGGGATAGGGTGCCACGGCGCAGGCAGGGGTTTAATGAAAACCGGAAGCCCGAAATACAAGAACAGCAAGGACCCGATATGCAAGCATGTCGAGACGATCAAACTGTTCCGAAGGCTACCGTCTTCTATGACCATGTTTTGCACCTCACCGGCGCACGCGTGTCCGGTCTGACGCCGGTTCTGGCCTCGGCAGTTCGGCGACAAGCGCGACCTTGTTGAAGCCGCCAGCGTTGATCGTACCCATAACTTCCATAATCCGTCCGTAGGGCACGCCGCGATCGCCCCGCACAAAAACGCGCGCATCAGGATTGGCGCCGGTTACGGACCGGAGTTTCGAGACTAAAGACTCCAGTTCGAGCATGCTTTGCTGGAGATAAACGTTGCCTTTGGCGTCGATACTCACCACAAGAGGCTCTTTGCTGTCCTGGCTGACCGAACGCGCCTGCGCGCGGGGCAAATCCACGGGCACGGCGGCAGTAAGCAGTGGCGCGGTCACCATGAAAACGACCAGCAGCACGAGCATCACGTCGACCAGCGGCGTGACGTTGATGTCGGCCATCGGGCGGTAGCCTGACCGCCGCCCGCGCCGGGGCGCTCCGCCTGAGCTCATGACAGGGCCGGACATCAGTGCTCTTCCATGTTGCGCGACAAGGTCGCGATAAAATCGTTGGCGAAGTTTTCAAGCCGCGCGCCGTAGCGCCCGATCTCAGTCGAGAATTTGTTGTAGGCGGCTGTAGCTGGAATGGCCGCGACAAGACCGACGGCCGTGGCCAAAAGCGCTTCGGCAATGCCGGGCGCGACGACCGCGAGGCTCGTGTTCTGGGCCTGCGCGATGCCGATAAAACTGCGCATGATGCCCCAGACCGTACCGAATAATCCGATAAATGGCGCGACGGAACTCACGGAAGCAAGGAAGGTCATCCACGTTTCGATCAGCGCCATCTCGCGGCCGATCGTGACTTGCAAAACGCGGTCGATACGCGCCTGAACCGTGGCGCGGCCTTGCGGCGTGGCGAGCATGCCCTTTTCGCTGGCGCTGCGCCATTCCTTCATGCCCGCGACGAACACGGCCTGCATGGGGTCGTTGGGGCGCTTGATCTTGTTATAGAGGATGTCGAGCGAACCGCTGGACCAGAAGCGTTCCTCGAAAAAACTGGCGCGGTTTTTCAGGCGCGAGATTTTGGAAATCTTGTCGAAGATCAGCGCCCACGTGAAAACGGAGATGATCAACAAGCCGATCATGACGCTTTTGGCGATCAGGTCCGAATGGCTGAACAGTCCGAAAACGGACATATCCATCGGCATAACGGAACCGGCGAGCTGGACTTGGGATACGGGATCAACGGCTTGAGCTTCCATAGGCATAGCGAACTTAACTCCTTGGTTTTTCTTCTAGATGCATTGAGCGCGCAAAACGTCGCGCCACTCTTTGGGCAAACGTAAAACTTTTCCTTCCGTCGAGATGGTCACAAGGGTGACGGTCATCACCGCGAGCGGTTTACCTTCATGGCGAATGATCTGGCGCATGTCTAGTGTCGCCGCGCCACAGGCCGTCACTTCCGTCTCAATCTCGAGTAAATCGTCCAATCTTGCGGGGGCTTGATAGTCCACAGCCAGCTTTTTGACCGCAAAAAGAAGGTTGTGGCGGCGCTTCAGGTCGTGGTGATTCGCGCCAAGCTGCCGCAACAGTTCCGTGCGTCCGCGCTCCGCAAATCTTAGATAGTTAGCGTAATAAACAACACCCGCCGCGTCGGTGTCTTCGTAATAGACGCGAACGGGGAGAATATGTTTTCCGGAAAAGCGGGCCGCGTCATTTTCTTCTTTGGCGGAAGTCTTCGTTTTCGTCTGAAGCATCATCTGTTTCCATCGCGCCGGAGGTTCCGCCGCCGTTACCCAATAAATCCATCTGCCGTCCCGTTGGCGCCGTAAGCCCAAGGTGGCGGTAGCCGCCTTCCGTTAGCATCCGGCCGCGCGGCGTTCGCTGGAGCAACCCCTGTTGAATGAGATAGGGTTCGATCACTTCTTCCAGCACGTCGCGTTGTTCGGCCAAGGCCGCCGCAAGCGTTTCCACCCCGGCCGGGCCGCCCCCATAATTTTCGGCAATCATGGCAAGATAACGGCGATCCATCGCGTCGAAGCCCAAGCGGTCAACTTCCAGCTTTTTCAGGGCGATATCGGCTGCCTTGGCGTCGATGGCCTTGGCGCCATCCACGGCGGCGAAGTCCCGGACTCGGCGCAAAAGCCGCACGGCGACGCGCGGCGTTCCTCGCGCGCGGCGCGCGATTTCACCTGCACCATCGGGAGTAAGCGGCATGGCAAGCTTGGCGGAGGCACGGCGAATGATCTCCTGTAATTCCTCCGGCGTGTAGAACTGAAGACGCAAAGGAATGCCGAAACGCTCGCGCAAGGGGCGCGTGATCAGGCCGCTGCGCGTCGTCGCGCCGACGAGCGTGAACGGCGGCAAGTCGATGCGCACGGAACGCGCCGAAGGACCTTCGCCGATAATGAGATCGAGCTGGAAATCTTCCATCGCGGGATAAAGGATTTCTTCGACGGCCGGGCTCAGGCGGTGGATTTCATCGATGAACAGAACATCATGCGGTTGTAAATTAGTAAGCAACGCCGCAAGATCACCCGCGCGTGCGATAACAGGGCCGGACGTTCCGCGAAAACCGACGCCAAGCTCGCGCGCGATGATTTGCGCGAGCGTGGTTTTGCCAAGCCCCGGCGGGCCGGAAAGCAAAACGTGGTCGAGCGCCTGCTTGCGTTGCTGCGCCGCGCGGATAAAAACGTCGAGATTGGCGCGCAAGGTTTCCTGTCCAATAAAATCCTCAAGCTTGTGCGGACGCAGCGCGACATCCGGCGCTTCTTCCGACAAGGATGATGGCGCGACAAGGCGGTCGGGTTGGGGTGCGGAAGATTTCATGGGCTGAGCCTCATCTTCCTTTCAAGCGCTTCGTTGTTTTTGCCCGGCTTTCATCCGTCAGGCCTAGAAAATTTTCACGGCTAACAACACGTCGCCCCGTTTGCCGTTCAAGCTTGTTCCGCGCGTCCCCGGCGATTTTGCCCCCGGCCCATGCCGCTCGCCGGTTGGCAGGAAAACCTTGCGCATCGTGCGTCCGGGCAATCTCGGTTGTCGAGGCTTCGCCGAGCATGGAGAAAATCAATTCAAGATCGGTCATATGATCACGCAGGTTTTCGCGCTTCAGCCCCTTCAGTTTTTTATGCTGATGCGGCTTGAGGCCAAAAGTTGCCTCGGCAATTTCAGCCGACAGGATAGCATATTCCTGCTGGCCTTTGACGCCGCGCTTGTCCCATTCGCCGGTCAGTTCTTCCCGAACGGCAATGCCGCGCATCCTTTTTTCAATCCATGCGTCGGGATAACCTTTGGCTTTGTAAAGAGCGCGGGTGCGTTGGGTGGCCAACTCCGGATTTTCGATTTCCTTGATGCGTTCATAACCGACCTTTGCCAGCCAGCGTTTGAATGGCTCGGCCTTGGGCGAGGGGATAGATTGGATGATGCGGAAAAGCGTTTCGGTGTTGGCGCAATCGGTCTCATATAATTTACCGTCTGCCGAAGGCAATTTCAGTTGTCCGATTTTCTCGGACAACTCATTAACCCCTTCATCGCGCTCTATTTTTTGCTTTAAATCAGACCAATATTTGCGGGGTCTGTCAGAGCCGCTTAACGCCCCTACAACATCCACCACCGAAAACCACCACTCGCCTTTGTGGAGAATTCGGCGAATTTTCCTGTGCTGGAAAACAACCAGATGATCAGAGCCAGATGATAGATCTTTCGTCAATTGTTGCGTCTCTTTTGTCTGTTGATTCATGCCGCAGTATCCCTTCGGCTGAGTTCCGCAAGGCTCGCGCGGATGAGGGCGTCGAGTTTCACGTCGCTGCCGAGTTTTCCGGCGGCGGATGAAACGGCAGCGAAAGCCTCCATACGGCGGTAGCCCAGATTGATGAGCGCCGACACGGCATCGCTGCTGATGCCGCTTGAGGCGATGGGCGCTGTCGTGGCGGCAAGGCCGGTGCGCCCGATAAATCCGGCAACTTTGTCTTTCAATTCCGTGACGATACGAAGCCCGAGTTTCGGGCCGACGCCTTCGGCTTGCGTAAGGACGGCTTTGTCTTGCGCGCCGACGGCTTGCGCGAGGCGCTCCGGCGACAGGATGCTAAGGATCGCGAGCGCCGATTTCGCGCCCACGCCTTGTACGGTTGTGAGAAGACGGAACCAGTCGCGCTCCGCGATATCGATAAATCCAAAAAGGCTGATGGCGTCTTCGCGCACTTGCGTTTCGATCAGAAGCGAAACCGTTTCGGTCGCGCCGATCTGGTTCAACGTGCGGCCCGAGACGGCGACGACATAACCCACGCCCTGCACGTCGACGACGAGCTGGTTGCCGGAGATGTTGTCGACCTTGCCTGTCAGTTTGCCGATCATCGGGACTCGGGGTTAGGGGTTGGGAGTTTGATTATGCAATGACACAATAGGCACGTTTTTATCCTTTCCGGGCTTTCGGGTGAAGCCTTAAGGACCGAATTTCGGGTATCAAAGGGGCTGGGCCTTGGCTGGCACGCGTCCCCTGCGTCTCCCATATATCTCTCATGCATCTCCCGTACGTTTCCCGGGCTTTTCCAGCACTCTGCGCCTGCCTTTCCCGAGTCTTCCCCGTGCGCCGCTCCGGCCTTTCCCACGGGTTTCTCGCGCGCCGCTCCGGCCCCGTCCGTGCGCTGCCGCCCTGTGTTTTCCTTCATTTTGGCCTCCAAATGCGGCCATGATGGGCGTGGCAAATCGCCACGGCAAGCGCATCCGCCGCGTCCGCCGCTAGCTTCCCGGCGCCTGCCCCCGGCAGAAGCACGCCAATCATGGCCTGAATCTGCTTTTTGTCCGCATGGCCATAGCCCGTGACCGCCTGTTTCACCTTGTTGGCCGAATATTCCGTGACGTCCAGCCCGGCTTGCGCGGCCGCCAGCATGGCGACCCCGCGCGCTTGTCCCAGCTTCAAAGCCGATGCGGCGTTGCGGTTTACGAACGTTTCTTCAAGTGCTGCTTCATGTGGCCCATGCGCAGCGATGACCTTTTCCAGTGCGTCCGCGAGCGCTTTTAACCTTTCCGCCATCGGAAGCGAAGGGTCGGGATTGATGCGCCCGGCCGCTACGAAAGTGAGGCGATTATCGCGCTGCCCCACGACCCCCCAGCCCGTATGCCGGAGGCCGGGGTCGAGGCCGAGGATGAGGCGAATCGCGGTCATGAACAAAGGTTAGGCATGCCTCCGGATTCGGCACAAGACGCGGTTTTGCCTTGTATTTTTTAACCATTCAACTATCAAGAAATAGAGCTTTTTTGGCGCATTGAACGGGAGATAGGCATGATCGAATTGTTGTGGTGGCACTGGGCCATTGTGGGCTTCGGGTTCATTCTGGCGGAGCTGATGCTGCCGGCTTTCGTGCTTGTTTGGTTCGGCCTTGGAGGCTTTCTGGTCATGCTTGCGAAGCTGATCGCGCCGGGTTTGGGACTCACGCCGCAGATACTTCTCTGGACCGTTTCTTCGCTGCTCATGATGGTGTTGTGGTTTAAAGTCTTTAAACATCATCATCACAAAAGTTTAATTGGCCGTTCCTCGGCGCACATCGAAGGCGAGATCGGCATCATCACCGAGCCCGTCGCGCCTTTTAAAAATGGCCGCGTGCGCTTCCAACGTCCCGTTCTTGGTTCCGACAACTGGGAATGCATCGCCGATGAAGAAATTAGCGTCGGTACGCGCGTCAAAGTACTGAAAGTTGAAGGAAGTTTGGTCACTGTTGGCCGCGTTAACGCAAACTAATGGAGAGATAAATGTCCCCGTCACTCATCGTTGTCATTGCGCTTTTCGTTTTTGTATTCGTCACGCTGCTTAAGGCGGCCAGGATTGTTCCGCAAGGCGAAGAGTGGGTGGTCGAGTTTCTTGGCAAATATGACCGAACATTAATGCCCGGTTTGAATCTTATTGTCCCTTACGTCAACACCGTATCTCAAAAAGTCGTGACGAAAGACGTGTTGCTCGATGTGCAAGAGCAGGAAGTTATCACGAAAGACAACGCTGTCATTCTCACGAATGCGATTGCGTTCGTGAAAGTGACCGACCCGGTGAAAGCCGTTTACGGCGTCGTGAGTTTCGCGGACGCGATCCGCAATCTTATCATGACGACGTTGCGTTCGATCGTGGGTGAGATGGAACTGGATCAGGCGCTGTCTTCGCGCGACAAGATCAAAGCACGCCTGCGCGAGAGCATTGCGGACGAAGTGCTGGATTGGGGATTGACCGTAAAATCAGTGGAAATTCAGGATATTAAGCCTTCCCCCACGATGCAAAAAGCCATGGAGTTGCAAGCGTCTGCCGAACGTGAACGTAAAGCTACCGTGACACGTGCCGAAGGCGACAAGCAGGCGGCTATTCTGCAAGCCGAAGCGCGGCTTGAATCCGCCAAGCGCGACGCCGAAGCGCAGGTGACGCTGGCGCAAGCTTCCGCGACAGCCATTCAGAAAGTTATGGCGGCCGCAACCGGTTCTGAGACGCCGCTGCTTTACCTGCTTGGCGAAAAATACATTAAGGCTATCGGGCAGGTTTCGACATCGCCGAACAGCAAGATCGTCGTCATGCCTTCCGACCTCCAAGACGCCATCCGCGGGATGTTGGGGAAGGGGAAGTGAAGAAACAGTATGGTGAAAAATAAAGTAAGTTTGAAACACATTATTATTGTTCTATTATCAGCAGGAATTGCGTTATCCCTGCTGATATATTGGTTTAGAGAAAATACAATATTGGGTTATTTATATGCCCTGTTATTTAGTTTACCGTTACCGTTGTCAAAGAGAATTAAGTCTCCGTTTTTGCGTAGATTTATAATTATGATGTCGATTGTAATAGGTATAATCGTATTGATTGGCACGTTGATGCACTTCAATATTGTGTGAAAGAGCAATACGAAAAAAGATATATGATATAGTTACTTCGTATAGCCGACCGTTTGAGCGCAGAGGACGATTTGGTTCGGGCGAAGCTTCAAAAACGCATGGATGCTTTTCCGGTCTATTTTGCCGCGCACAACGGTTGCGAGACTTTCGGACGCGCAATAGAGATACACGTTTTCGATCATGTGGCCGGTCTCAAGATCCATCCAGCGCTCTTTCTGTTCAAGCGGCGTTCCGGCCGCCCATGCGGGAAGCTTTTCGAGCTTGCCGAAGTCGCCGACGAAAACGAGATTCAGGGGCGAGGAAAAAACGAAATCCTGCATGCCGACATCCTTGCGGAAATCGCCTTCCGCCACAGGCGTCAATTGACGGTTGGCGAGATCGTAGAAATAAGCGCCTTCTTCCAGCACGGCATAGATATCGACGGGATACAGCGCCATCGCGGAGGGCGCCGTGCGCTTGCCTTCGTCGCGGTTGATACCGTCCGCCGCCCACAAAACTTCGGAGAGATGCTGTAATGACAGATTCTTGTCGCTGAATTCGCGCGCTGTTTTGCGCTGTTTGAGCGCTTGCATGACATTCAATCCCTTCTTCAAATCCGGCGAATTTAATTTGATGGTGTTCATGGTTAAGCCCCATCCTGTTTTGAAAGATAGGGGATTTTATCACGGATTTTAGAGACTTGTCCAAGCCAACAACACCTGGATTCCCGCTTTCGCGGGAATGACGCCGGTTGTATGGTAGCGCCGCTATGCTTATCCTTGGGCTTGAAACCAGTTGCGACGAAACGGCGGTTGGGATTGTCGATGACAATTTCGATCCGGCGAAGCGCATTCGCGCGCACAAGGTGGCAACGCAGTTGGCCGAACATAAGCCATATGGCGGCGTAGTGCCGGAAATCGCGGCGCGCGCGCATCTCGATAAGCTTGATGATTTAATCCATGCGGCTTTGGATGAAGCGGATGTAACGCTGGATAATCTGGACGGTGTGGCGGCGACATGCGGTCCGGGACTTATTGGCGGCGTAATGGTCGGCGCGATGACAGGCAAGGCTATTGCCGGCGTACGTAAACTGCCGTTTATTGCCGTCAACCATCTCGAGGCGCACGCATTGACCGTCCGGCTCACGAATGATGTCGCGTTTCCTTATTTACTCCTTCTCGTTTCCGGCGGCCATTGCCAGTTGCTGCTGGTGAAGAGCGTCGGTCAATACAGGCGTCTTGGTACGACGGTTGATGACGCCGTGGGCGAATGTTTTGACAAAAGCGCAAAATTATTGGGCCTTGGATATCCGGGGGGGCCGTTACTGGAACGTGCGGCAGCGAAAGGCAATCCACAAGCTTTCGACTTGCCACGCCCGATGTTGGGGCGCGAAGGGTGTAATTTCTCGTTTTCCGGTTTGAAAACAGCTGTCCGGCTATTAGTTGTGGGAAAAAAAATGACGGATATCTTTATCGCCGATGCTGCGGCAAGTCTACAGCAGGCGATCGCGGATATTCTGGTTGATCGCACGGCGCATGCGTTTCAAGCGCTGCAAGAAGATAACGAGAAAGTCACGGCACTTGTCATTGCAGGCGGCGTGGCGGCCAATCAGGCCATCCGAAAGCAATTGACGGAACTAGCGTCGGCTGAAAATGTTCCTTTTATAGCGCCGCCCATAGCGCTTTGCACGGATAACGGGGTCATGGTGGCTTGGGCGGGACTTGAACGGCTGCGTCTCGGGTTCAAGGATGGCCTTGATACGGCATCCCGGCCGCGCTGGCCGCTGGACTCTTCACAAGGCTGACCTATATTGTTGTCACCGCGGGGGAGTCGACATGAATTCTTATCAACACTTCGGAATTATCGGCGCAGGCGCCTGGGGCACAGCTTTGGCTCAGACGCTTGTGCGCACAGGTCGCGATGTAACTTTATGGGCCTATGAAGCCGAAGTTGCGGGAACGATCAATGCCCGACACGAAAACACAAAATTTTTACCGGGCATTTCTCTTAACCCGCAAATACGCGCTACGAATAAACTCGAGGATTTGGCATTGTGCGAAGTGTGGCTCATGGTGACGCCGACACAGGCTATGCGTTCTGTTTGCCAAAAACTGGCGGCTATGCACTCTGAGAAGAAACCGCCGGTTATTATTGGCTCGAAAGGCATTGAGAAAGAATCGTTAGCGCTGCCTGCCGCGATTATTGCGGCGGAATTGCCAGATCATACGTTGGCGATTTTATCGGGGCCTACGTTTGCGGCCGAAGTCGCAAAAGATTATCCGGCGGCGATTACGTTGGCATGCAAAGACCCTGATCTGGCTCAGCAACTTGCGCAAGCCATCGGTGGACGCACTTTTCGTCCTTACATAAGTGAAGATTTGATCGGGGCGCAGATTGGCGGAGCGTTGAAAAATGTTCTGGCGGTTGCCTGCGGTATTGCTGCGGGCTGCGGGATGGGTGAAAACGCGCGCGCGGCGCTCATTACACGTGGATTGGCGGAGATGGTGAGATTGGGCAAAGCGCTTGGCGCAAGAGCCGAGACATTAATGGGTTTGTCGGGGTTGGGCGATCTTGTGCTGACGTGCTCAAGTACCCAGTCGCGTAATATGTCGCTCGGTATGGCATTGGGGCAAGGAGCTAATCTCGCGGATATTCTTGCCGCACGAACAAGCGTAGCCGAAGGGGTGCCAACGGCAGCGGCGGCTCTTGAACTGGCTCAAAAACACGATGTTGAAATGCCGATTGTTGCAGCTGCGGATGCCATACTTAATCATGGCGCAAGTGTGGGCGATACAATCGCCGCGCTTCTTGCACGGCCTTTTCGTGCCGAGTGGGCGTGAAGAAAAAATTAAAAATTAAAAGTATGAGGCCACATTCTTAGGCGTTTATTAATACCGGGCTGATGTGGGCTTAGTTCAGGATGTTCTTCTTGAGCTGTTTTCTTAACAATTTGGCATATAACCGGATTGTTCTTTTGGATGGCATGCGCAAAAGGGGAAATTTTAATCTGTGCTGGTGACATAGGTTGTCCCCCGTCCGTCTGGATCTTCGCGCACAAGCGCAAATTCTTTCATCACGTCAACAACACGACCATTATGCCGATAGGGATTTCTGAACGCGCAGATGACTCGCACCGACTTTGCATCGCCGCGGTCGATAGCGGCAAGCAAGCGTTCGCCAAGCTCTTTGCTTGTCATGCCAATATGTGTGGTCAAAAGCTGGAAGCGGAACGGGCTCTTTGTCAACTCGTGGCCAAGAGGATCGGGATCGGTATAGTTCGCTTTGCGCGCGTTGATGAACGCTGCCACAAGATCGGCTTCGGGCGAATCCCCGTACGCTTCCCTCAAATCTCCCGATCCATAATCCGGAAGAATGCCCATTACAAAATCTCCAGTCAACACAACAACAAAATACAATTGTAAAATAAAGACAGGCTCACGATATCATGGTATCGTTAAAAAGCTATTTTCATCACGGCGGTGCACAATTAAAAAATTTCCAGAACGGTAGAAAATGACCCTCTATCGGAATTTATGGTTAACCAAATGTCTCTATGGTTGATGAAATCTGAACCGGCCGATTACGCTTGGGAACAGCTGGTTATTGATTGTCGCGCCAAGTGGGGTGGTGTGCGCAACCATCAGGCAGCGGCTTATATGAGGGAAATGTGCGTTGGGGACGAGGCTTTCTTCTATCACTCCCATGAAGATCTCGCGATCATGGGGATAATGAAAATTGCTAAAAAAGCCTATCCCGACCCAGAGGACCCGACAGGGCGCTTTGTGATCGTAGACGTTGTTCCCGTGTGTGCTTTGGAGCGACCGGTGACGCTCAGGGAGATAAAGGCTGATAAAATTTTAAGAGAATTGGCAATAGTTCGACAGCCGCGACTGTCGGTAATGCCGGTTTCCCTGGCTGCATGGAAGCGGGTTCTTGCGCTGGAGAAAGCCCAGAAATGCTAAGGCCCGCTTTTGCGGGCCTTAGGGTTGATAACGGAATTGGCGAAAATCGGGTCGAAAGGGCTTATACCGCGCGTTGATGCGGGGGAAGCGTCATGCCCACTTCGTGGACCGCGCGAACGATGCGTTCGCCGATGCTGCCAACACGCGCGGTGGCGGCGGCATAACTGGTGGACGCACGGCGGATCGCCGCGAGTGTTTTGTCGAGAGCAACCAGATTCGTCTGGTTGGTCATCGTTACCAGACGCTCAAGAGTCTCGTCTGCCGACGGGGAGGCGTACTGGAATTCATGTTCCTGGGCCATGGTGGGTCTCTTACGGTTAAAGGACTGTTTCTTTCTTATGGTTTCCACTTCCTTGATAACTCCACCCTACAGGCGAATCTTGAATTTCGAGTTAATGCCAAGAGTTTTTTTTCGGGGAATCGAATTTTTTTTGAGCCTAAACTTCAGACTTTCCTAGGCATTGTTGAGAAACTATTAACTCAAGTTTGGTATAGTGAGCGGATAGAAAAGCTAAATTTCCAAGGAAAACCGCCATGTCTGAGATGTTTTCGATAGCGCTTTCAGGGATGCGTGATTCAGTTTTACGAATTAGTAACGCTGTTCGAAACATCGTTAATGCTTCGTCAACAGGCCGTTTACCTTCCGCGCCAGGCGAAAAAGCAACAAGCTTTCAAGCTAAAGATGTCGTCACCATGTCCATGGCAGGGGGCGGTGAAGATTTTGGCGTTTATTCTTTACTGAAGGATCGCGAACCTGGTTACATTCCAATGCAAAATCCTTCGTCGCCTTTCGCGAACGAGGAGGGTTTGATCGCCGCGCCGAATGTCGATCTCGCAACAGAGCTTTTAAATGCCAAAATGGCCGCGCGAACCTATTATGCAAGTGCAAAGCTTATCAAAGTGGCGGAAGAAAATGATAGAGAGCTTATGAATACGGTGACGTAAAAAGTATTGTGCTGGGCTACATTTCTTTTACAAGCTTCTTGCCTAACTCAACGCCCCACTGATCGAACGAATTGATTTGCCAGATAATGCCTTGGACAAAAACCTTGTGCTCAAAAAGCGCGAGAAGCATGCCGAGGTTGAATGGGTTTAACCGATCGAGCCAGAGGAGGGTCGACGGCTTGTTGCCAGGATTGCTCCGATGGGGTTCAGCCTCTTGCCGTCCTTGCATGAGGGCTTCGGCTTGCGCTTTGAGATTGGCCAAAAGCGCTAGATGGTGTTCTGGTTGGCCGAGATCGTCTTGTTGAATGCCGATGAAATCCGAAGGCGTTTGGGCGGTTCCTTGATGTAACCATTGATGAAAGCTGTGTTGACTGATCGTGCCGCATTCTCCAAGGACAGCCGGTGCGGTCGAATAATTCACGGGCGCGCCATCACGGGTGACGGACTTTCCGTTGCTTTCCATCTCTAACTGCTGGAGATAACGAGGTAAATCGCGCAAACGTTCGCCATAAGGCAGGAAGGCATGGTTCGCTGTGCCCCAGAAGTTGCGGTACCACAACCCCGTCAAACCGAGAAGGACAGGGAGGTTTTGTGAAGGGGGGGTGCTGCGGAAGTGCTCATCCATTGCGGCAGCGCCAGCCAGCAAAGCCTTGAAATTATTCCATCCCAATGATAACGCGACGCTGAGCCCCACGGAGGACCACAGGCTAAAGCGACCTCCGACCCAATCCCACATCGGGAACGTGTTGGCGGGCGATATGCCAAACTCACGGACGCTCATCTCGTTTGTAGAGGCAGCCACAAAGTGCTTGGCCACCGCCGCCTGTCCCAGTTGGTCCGTGAGCCATTCCCGGGCTGTTCTGGCATTGAGCAAGGTTTCCTGTGTGGAAAAGGTTTTTGACACCACCACAAAGAGGGTTGTTGCCGGGTCTAGCCGTCCCAAAACGCCCAGAAGATCAGCTGCATCGACATTTGCGACAAAATGGGGCTGGGGCCCGTCAGCGAACGGCCTGAGGGCGCTCACAACAAGGCGAGGGCCAAGATCCGAGCCGCCGATGCCGATATTCACGACCTGTTCTATTGGATGGCCTGTTACGCCGCGCCAGCGGCTTTCGCGTACGTCCTGCGTAAAGGCCGCCATGCGTTCGTGCAACGTTCGTATCTCGGGGATGACGTTCTTGCCATCCACCATAACCGGATCGTTCGAGGAAGTACGAAGCGCCGTGTGCAAAACAGCGCGTTTTTCCGATGTGTTGATCGGATCGCCCCTGAACAGCTTTTCGCGCCATTCATAGAGGCCCTGCGCTTCGGCCAGTTGGACAAGCAATCCGATGGTTTCGTCTGTCAGGTGGTTGCGGGAAAGATCGACACTCAAGCCATTTAAATTGAATGTGTAATGTGCCGCACGTTGAGGATCTTGTGTAAACAAATCATACAGCTTGACATTACGCATCTTCGCTTGATGCGTTTCGAGAGCTTTCCATGCCGATGATTGAGTCAAATCGGAAATCATAGGAGCATTTTTATATGTCTTTCAGGCGGAATGACACAAGAAAGTCTGCGAATCAAACAATAACTTAAAGTCTATGAGGGGCGCAGAAGGTTATTAATGATTGTCACGCCTTTCCTCAGCTTTTGAGGCAATTCCGGCGAGGCCGCCCCGTCTCTCTCCTGAATTACATCGGCGGCATCGTACATCGTGCGTGCGATGGCGGCAAGATTACGTCGAAAGTTTTTTTCGGAACAAAGACCTTTCTTGTCCATGACGGAAAGAGCGAGCAAAGCTACGAAAGCGTCGCAAAGCCTGTCGCCCATAACCGAAGGACGCCAGGGAAAACACTTCATAGCCTGCGTAAGATCCTTTTCAAGGATCGTTCGGTTTAATTGGATAAAATGGTCGAATATATTCATGGTTCAATAGAAACGTCCAAGCCAACTATAGGCCCCCAAAATAACAACCTGCAGGTTGTCATTCCACCGAAAATCCGTGGACATGGAATGCGGCGCCAAAGGAACACCTGCAGGTAATGAAAAAGCGCGAATTGCGTGCCCTGCAGGTTATATTTTCAGGCGCTTTCATGCCCTGCAGGTTATGTTTTCAGGCGTTTTTTGCCCCGATAAAAGGGCTTCGTACGGGGATGCGGCACCGTAGAACGCTTCTTTATACCTTTAAAACGCGCAAAAAGCGGGGTTGCGTACCCTGAAAACGTGTGCCGGTTACGGGGTAATGAAACCCGCGTTAACGTTAACACGGATCGATTAACGGGGGAGCAACTGTCGCGGCCGCGCGCCGTGGCCGGATGGACGGAAACGGTTGGCCATTATGTTAAAACGCAGCGCGTGCTTGCTGAGTTTTCCCGCCAGCTCGCCTGTTGTCCGATTGCGCTGGATGATTTGTTCCTCATCAGTTGTTTCAGGAAGAAGGGCGGATACGTTTTTATCCCCCATATCCCAAAAGTATAATGCGGCATTATGAAGCGATATGGCAACGTCGGTCAGTGTTTCCCATGTTGTTTGTTCACGGCATATTTCAGGCAAGGGCATGGAATTGGCCAGAGCACCTATGATCGTGCGAGCGTGCGTTAGTTGTGCGTGGAAAGGATGGTTGACGTGCTTGAGGATATCCCGCGCCAGCAGCAAATCACAAATCAGAGACGGGGGTTGTTCGTTGATTTCATAATACAAACTATTGCTTTCCATTTTAATCTCCTAAAGAGTTGGGAATTGACTTAAGCGATTACAAGCTTCGGTGCCGCTTCGCCGAGTTCAATATTTCTTACCTTTTCAGGTCGATTGGGATTTAGGAGGTTGTCGAGTTCGGTGTGCATTAGTCTTGAGTAGATGAGTAAGCGAGCAGCAAGCTTTCCAATCGGCTCTTTCTCAAAAAACTGCGGCCAGGGCGAACACCGGTCGTTTTCAAACCGCGGCATAAAATTATCGTAAACAGGCAGGAAATTGCTGATAGGCGCGAGAGATGAGGATTTATAATAATAATCGCCGCCAATTGGGCGCGCGATGTCCGCAAACAAATATTCCGCGACGCGAAGCCATTCTTGCCAAGGATCTTCGTGTGGGGCTTCGAGGAGATCGATGAAAACTGGCTTTGTGTCGCATTCACAGAACAACGCTGTTAAAGCGCCACCCCCCGTATTTGCGCAGAAGCCATGAAAATGGTGCTGGTGTTGAAGTATGGCTTCGGCAAGGAGAATGTCTGTCAGAAGAACATCGGAAATATCTTTGTGCTTTTGAAGAAAAAGACTGAAACGTTCTTGAATATAGGCCCTTGGGTTATCAATGCTTTCTTCCATGGCACGCACCTGAAATGCAGAAACAATGAATCTTAGAATAACCTTAGATTGTCAGGTTAAAAACAACGATTTTTTAAAAAAGATGCTTTTGCGCGTTAACCATAATGAGAGGCGAAAAACCTTATTCTTTCGCCGCTTCCAGCGTCATAGTAGGAGTCAGGCCTTCGGGCTCGCCCGCCATCGAGAGCGTGAGCGAAGCCGGGTCGAACCAGCGCCGGATAACGCGATTAACATCATCCATGCTGACTTGGCGGATGAGCGCGTTGCGCCGGTCGAGATAGTCGATGCCCAGACGATCAAGTTGAATGCCAAGCAAAACGCTCGCAATCGCATCGGTGGACGTCATGGAAAGCGGCAACGAACCCGTCAGGAAATCTTTGGCGGCTATGATTTCGTTTTCGGTGGCGCCTTTCGTATAAAAGTCGTTCCAAACCTTTTGTACAAGTTCCCAAGCCTTGCCGGCCTTCGCATTATCCGTGGCCGCATTGCCGACAAGCATCGATGCGCTATCCATTGCGGCCAGTCCCGTACTGATGCCATAGGTCAGGCCTTCCTTATCGCGCACGACATGCATCAGGCGCGAGGAAAAACCGCCCGCGCCCAAAATGTAATTCGCGATTTCCGCGGCATACCAATCGGGATCCGCACGCTTGAGCACGGGACGCGTGAAGAGCATGTCGGTTTGCGTGCCGTCGCGCGGGATGAGAAGGAGGGCCGTTTTTTCGGGCCAAGCGGCTTCCATTACAGGCGTAAGTTTCGCGCGTGCGGGCAGGTTGCCGAAAATGCGGTCAAGTTCTTTCGCCAATTCCTCGGGCGTGATGTCGCCCGTCACGGCAATTAGCAAATTATCACGGGCAAGATGGCGCGCGGCAAAATCCTTGATATCCTCGCGCGTGAGGCTTGCGAGCGTTTTGGTCGTTCCGAGCCGCCGCATGGAATAAGGATGTCCTTTGTAAATCGCAGCAAAAAGAGCTTGCCGCGCCTGCCATTCGGGTTTGCCGAGCTGGAATCGCAGGGCCGTCAATTGCTGGCTGCGTGCGCGTTCAATGGCCTCCGTGTCAAAGCGCGGCTTGGTCAACGCCAGATGAAGCAGTGAAAAAGCCGTCGCACGCGAACTGCGCAAGGTTTTAACAGCGCCTGTCAGGGAATCCCTTCCGGCGGAGATATCGAGCTGGATGGATTCATCAGCCAGCTTTTGTTGGAACGCTTCGGCGTCGTAAGGACCCGCCCCTTGGGTAAGCAGCGCCGTCGTGAGCGTGGCAAGTCCTTGTTTATCGACAGGATCCTGTTCGACGCCGCCACGAAACGCGAAGCGCATCGCGATAACCGGCAGCTTATTGTCATAGACCAGCCATGCTTTAATCCCGCGCGGGCTGGTGACTTCCTGAATAGGTAATACCTTTGCAAAGGCATCGACCGGGAGAAACAATAAGGCAAGAAGCAGAGAGGCGAGAAAGAATTTCTTCATGGCGCATCCACGGCTTGATTTTTGGGCTCCGGAAGAAGCAATCCCGTTATGCGGAACTTGCTGGCGATGAGTGTGCGAAGTCCTGAATTGACGTCAGCGGGCGTTACGGCTTTGATGCTTTCGGGCCAATTCTCGACATCCGCAATCGTTTCGCCTGTAGTGAGCGCGGCGCCAAAAATGTGCCCCGGCGCGGTTAGGCTATCGCGGGCGAAAATGGCCGAGCGGCGCAGCCTTTTCTTGGCTTCCATAACGGTTTTGGCGTTCAATCCTTTTTGGGACAGCTGTTGAAGCTTTTGGTTTAGCGCTTTTTCGAGATCGTCGATAGGAAAGCCCGGATTCGGCGTGGCGGCGATGATGAAATCCGACGGGCCGCGCGAGGATGAGGCATAAGAACAATCGACGCTGCTGGCTAAAGGCTGTTTGATGACCAGATCGCGGTAGAGAACGCCGACTTCACCGCCGCAAAGCGCTTCGCTAAGAACCTCAAGGGCGTAAGCTTCATTTCTTTTCTGTGTCATTATAGAGGGCGCCAGCGTGTGGATGGCGATCAGGGGCTGCTGGACGCGCGCATCTTTCATGACGAGGCGCGATTCACTGGGCGTTTTGAGCGCTGGAAAAGGCCGCTTGGCCGGAACCTCACGTAGCGGTACGCGCCCGAATGTCGCTACAGCAAGGCCGAGCACGTCGTTCGTTTCGACGTTGCCGCTGATGATCACAACCGCATTATTCGGCGCATAAAAATGCCGATAGAATTCCTTTACATCATCGACCGTGATTTTCTCAATTTCCGGACGCCATCCGATGACCGGAATGCCGTAGGGGTGATTGGGGTAAAGGGCTTTTCTCAAACGTTCCTGAAAAATGCCCTGCGGATTGTTGCCTGTGCGCTCTTCGCGTTCGCTCAGCACGACATCGCGTTCGGGCAAAGCCGTTTCCTGCGTGATGCGCAGGTTTTGCATGCGATCGGCTTCAAGTTGCATAACCATCGCCAGACGGTCGGCCGCGATGGCTTCGTGATAGGCCGTGAAATCGTGGCTTGTGAAGGCATTACTGCTCCCGCCTTGAGCAGCGATGATGCGGTTGAACTCTCCGGGCGGTACCTGTTCCGTGCCGCGGAACATGAGATGCTCCAGATAATGCGCCAAGCCCGACTTGCCCTCTGGTTCGTCCACGGAACCGACTTTATACCAGACCATTTGAACGACGGCGGGCGACAAGCGGTTCTGGACAATGACGATTTGCAGGCCATTCGACAGCGTGAATGTTTCAGGATTAAAGACAGCAGCATGGGAGGGAAAAGAGAGTAGAAACGAAAAGCAAAACGCCAGAAAGGCATTTGGCATTCGGCATTCAGCATTCAAAAAGATTTTTACGCAGCTATTCCGCATCTTCTTATCCCCCAATGCTGAATGCCGATCCCCGAATGCTGATTACAGCCCGATCCACCCGCTTTTCCTTCGTTCGATAATAGGGGTAGCGCCTTTATTAAGGGGCTCGCCCTTTTCCTTGGCTTCCTTGATGCGTTCGGCTTCGGCGGCCGCATCGACTGTGGGCGCCGAAGACTCGGATTTACGCCACCACAGAACCTCGTCAACAAGATGCCTTGAGCCCACAATTTTCTGCGCGGCTTCGCGATCGACAACTTCGCGGATATTCGGATCAGCTCGTGCTGTGCCGGCGGCTTCAAGAATGGCTTTTTCCGAATCGGAACTAATTTCATCTGTTTCTGGTTTGCCTTCGAGGAAAGTGCGCTCGCCCATGTTCGCCAACTTCGCGTTCGCGCCGAATAAAGTGTTGCTAGCGCGTTTTGTCGGGTTGACTTCTTGCGGGCGTGGCGCGCCAGGCTGGGGCGGACGCAACTCAAAATCCGGCGGCAGCGAAAGCGGGGGCCGGTCCACAACGGCGAATTCATCCGGCGGGTTGCGGCCAAAGCCAAGCGTGTCGCTAAGATCACTGCAGGCGGTCGTCAGTGTAAGCAGGGCCAAGGCAAAAAGAAGTGTGGCGTGTTTCATGGCATCACTATCCGGGGTGATTGAGGCGAATTCTTGACAGGTTAGCCTTTTTTGGGGCGGGTTGCCAGATTCTCAAGCAACAGTAAGCCAACCCCGCAAACAATCGCGGTATCAGCCACGTTGAAGGCGTACCAGTGGTATCCAAAAATGTGGAAATCGATGAAATCGAGAACGGCCCCATAACGGAATCGGTCAATGACATTGCCGATGGCCCCGCCAATGACAAGCCCCAATCCCAAGGCCATGAGAAGCGAAGATGTGCGCATGAGCCAGTTCAAGAGCAGAAGCAGAATCAGGATTGCTGCGCCGATGAAGATGTAAGGCAGCCACGACAACGCGTGATTGAAGAGGCCGAACGTCACACCCTTATTCCAGTGGAGAACAAAGTTCAGAAAAGGCGTGATCTCGACAATACGCGGCGGCACCATGAGCTCATGCAGGATCCACCATTTCGACATCTGGTCGGCCAGCGCGATGAACGCGGCAAGATAAACCCCAATATTCGTGTAACTGGGGTTTATGCCACTGTAACGAAAACTGCTACCAAAAAAATGTCTCATGCAGGGTTTTTGTTTAGAGAGGTTACGGCGTCATGGCAACGGGTGCAAAGTTCGTCATGCTTTTGGCCGACTTCCTCAAGGATTTGCCAACACCGTTCGCATTTTTTACCCTTCGCCAACGTGATGACAACTCCGGCACCCGGCACGTCAGGGATGGTAAAAGCTCCTTCCGGTACGGGTTTCTCGTTCAGCGTTGATGACGACGCGATACAGATTTCTGAAAAATCGAGCCCATCAAGAAGCTTTTTCTGCATGGCGGACACATAAACCTGGGGATGAGCCTGAAGGCTGGAGCCGATTTTCTTTTCGTTCCGCGCCAGTTCCATCGCGCCTGTGACCATGCGGCGCAAACCCCGAATCTTTTGCCATTTTTCACCCAATGCCGTGTCGCGCCAGCCTTTTGGCACGACAGGGTAGGTGAGCCGATGGACACTGTCTTTGGTATCCGGATGACGCGCGAGATAAGCTTCCTCCGCCGTGAAGCACAGCACCGGCGCCAGCCAGACGACGAGATAATCAAAGACTGTTTCCATCACGGTGCGGACGGCGCAGCGACGTTTGCTGGACGGAAGATCGCAATAAAGACTGTCCTTCCGGATGTCGAAATAGAACGCGGACAGATCGTTCGTGCAGAAGTTGTGCAGTTCCTGCAGCATATGGCTGTAATCGTAATTGGCGATGTCGGTGCGGATTGTATCGTCCATCTCGCTCAGGCGATGCAGCACCCATCGCTCAAGCTCGGGTATTTCGTTTGCCGGAATTCTTTCGGCTCCGGTCATGCCGTCAAGCGCGCCGAGCAGGTAACGCAACGTGTTGCGAAAGCGTCGGTACAGGTCGCCCATCTGTTTCAGGATGTCGGGACCGATCCGCAAATCCTGCGTGTAGTCGGAGGCAAGAACCCATAGGCGAAGAATGTCCGCACCCAGTTTGTCGATGACTTCTTGCGGCGCGACGACGTTGCCAAGCGACTTGGACATCTTCCGGCCCTGCTCGTCCAGCGTAAAGCCATGCGTAAGAACCGCCTCATACGGCGCGCAGCCTGTCGAGCCGCAGGACTCCAATAGCGACGAATGGAACCAGCCGCGATGCTGGTCGGAGCCTTCAAGATAAAGTGACGCGGGCCAACGCAAGTTCGGCCACTCGGAACCGAGTTCCTGATTAAGGCAGAAGGCATGCGTCGAGCCGGACTCAAACCACACATCGACGATATCGAATACCTGTTCGAAATCTTCGGCTTTATATGTGTCACCGAGGAAATCCTGCGCTTTGCGTTTGTACCAGACATCTGCGCCATCGGCCTCGAAAGCGGAGGCAATGCGGTCAAGAACGGCTTTATCTTTTAACGGCTTTCCGTCTTTTTTGCTGACGAAAAGAGCGATCGGCACACCCCACGCGCGCTGGCGGCTGATGCACCAATCCGGGCGGGATTCGATCATGCCATGAATGCGGTTCTCGCCGATGGCAGGATACCATTTCGTCGCGCGGATGGCGTCAAGCGCGAGTTCGCGAAGCGTTTTCGTTTGCCCTTCAGGCTTTTGATCGAGCGCGATGAACCACTGCGGCGTGGTGCGGAAGATGAGCGGCGCTTTTGAGCGCCATGAATGCGGATAACTATGCGTGATTTTTTGCTTGGCGAGTAACGCGCCAGCTTCCGCCAGCGCCTTAATCACCGCGCCGTTCGCTTCGCCTTCCTTGCCGTCGGGTTTGTAGACATACAGGCCTTCAAAGCCTTTGACGTTCGGCAGATAGCGTCCATCGTCGCCGACGGTATCGTCGAAGGGAATTTTGAATTTTTGGCCGAGGTTGAAGTCGTCCTCGCCGTGCCCGGGCGCGATATGCACGAAGCCCGTACCCGCTTCCGTCGTGACGAAGTCGCCGTGATAAAGCGGCACGTCGTAATCAAAATAACCTTCACTGCCTTGGCGGCCACGGAAGGGGTGGGCGCAGATTGTGCCTTCCAATTCATTAGATGGGATTGATGCCAACGTTGTGACTTTGGTAATTTTTACGTCAGCGCGGAATTGTTCAAATAGTTCCTGAGCGACAACAAGTCTTTCGCCCGTTCTTACTGCGCTGCTCTCAGCAACTTCATCAATTTGGATAAGGACGTAATGAAAATCACCATACGCAATTGCGCGATTTCCGGGAATTGTCCAAGGCGTGGTTGTCCATATTACGATAGATGCTCCGTCTTGAAGAAGCTTTGCGCGTCTTAACTTCTCCTGATTGCCCGGTGAATTTAGATCACCACGGACAAAAATTCCTCCTGCAGAGACAACCGGAAATTTGACCCACAACGTCGTCGACTTGTGATCGTGATATTCCGTTTCGGCTTCCGCGAGCGCGGTTTTTTCCACCACCGACCACATGACCGGCTTCACGCCTTTGTAAAGCAAGCCATTCATCAAAAACTTGTGAATTTCGCGAAGGATTTGCGCTTCGGCCTTGTGCGTCATCGTGCTGTACGGATGCGCCCAATCGCCCACAACGCCGAGGCGCTGAAACTCGCCGGACTGCACGTTTTGCCAGTGTTCGGCGAACGCGCGGCACTCGGCCCGGAATTGCAATACCGGCACATCGTCCTTGTCTTTTCCTTTTTCGCGATACTGTTCCTCGATCTTCCATTCGATCGGCAGGCCATGACAGTCCCATCCGGGCACATAAGGCGCGTCGAACCCCAACATCTGATGACTGCGGTTGACGACGTCCTTTAAAATCTTATTCAGCGCATGGCCGATATGGATGTTGCCGTTCGCATAAGGCGGACCGTCATGCAGGATGAACTTTTCCCGGCCTGTGGCTTGCGCGCGCTGCCGGTTATAGAGGTCCATTTGCCGCCAGCGCGCCAGCAGCTCCGGCTCTTTTGTGGGCAAGCTGCCGCGCATCGGAAACGCGGTCTTAGGCAGAAAAACAGTATCGCGGTAATCGGTCTTTTTCGTTTCAGACATGGAGCGCACTATAACTCGACTATGACGGGGGAAAAAGAATACTCAGGCTAGACGCGGGGGTAAAGGCCAATATCAGGCGGCAGACAGCATCTTTTTGGCAATTTGGGTGTCTATGGCGATCTGGCTTTTTAACGCTTCCAGGCTGGGGAAAGCCTGCTCAGGCCGGATGAAATGATGAAGTTCGACTTCCCATTCCTGCCCATATAGTTCGCCTTGAGGCTCAAGCAGATGAAGCTCCAACATTTCATTAGCGCCCCCTACGGTTGGCCGTTTGCCAATGTTAATGACTCCAGGGATCAGGATTTCGCCTAAAATGGGCCGGGCCATGACAGCATAAACGCCGAAAAGCGGGCGCAGGTATTCGCCCAAGGCAATGTTGGCCGTGGGAAAGCCTAGCGCATTACCGCGCCGGTCGCCCGGTTGCACAAGCCCTCGGATAGACCAATAACGGCCAAGCATCCGGCGCGCCATTTCGGTGTCGCCTTTACGCAGCGCTGCACGTGTGGACGATGAAGAAATAATTTCGCCCCTATCATCAACCTGAGGCGAGACCTCGGTAACTTCGATACCAGCCGGGTTGAGCAAGGATCTCAGTGTTTGTAGATTGCCACTGCGTTCGCGGCTGAAAACAAAATTAAACCCTGCGACGATGTGCTTTGCCTGACATTGTTCTTTAAGAATGCGCAACGCGAAATCTTCAGCGGACGCTTGCGCAAGCTCGGGCGAAAAAGGCAGCGTGATCGTATCGTCGACGCCCAATTCCTTTATCAGGCGGATTTTTGTGGACGGCGACGTTAAACGAAAGGGCGGGTTTTGCGGGTAAAGCAACTGACGTGGATGCGGTTCAAACGTCAACGCATATGCCGGGCTGTTATGTTCATGCGCATAATGGATGGCTGTTTTGATAACGGCCTGATGGCCCTTATGCACACCGTCAAAATTGCCAATCGCCAAGACTCCGGTTCGAAAAGCCGGGCTGGTCAAGGAATTATTCGCCGAATGGTCTTTTTCTTTTTCCATTAAGCCCATGATTACGATAGAGAAAGGTAAAGGTCTAGGCTCAGGTTATAAATTCGACTAGGGTTCCCGAATGGCTCTGAACCTGATTCATGCTTCCTGTGTTGTCATTGCCGGTCGCGCCGTTTTGCTAGCCGGACCGTCGGGCAGTGGCAAGTCCGATGTCACGTTACGTCTCATCGATGGTGGAGCGCAACTGGTGGCGGACGATCAAACCGAATTGCGCGTTGTAGATGGGCAACTGCTCGCCATATCGCCAGCATCCATTGCCGGGTTACTGGAAATACGGCATGTCGGTGTTCTTCGGGTGCCACATTGTCCCTCGGCACCCGTGGCTCTTTATGTGGAATTTGTGCAGGAAGACATAAAATTGGAGCGTTTGCCTGAACCGGAACACATAATTTTACTCGATCATAAAGTACGTCAAATCAGGCTTTATGCGCACGCTGCATCGACGCCCGCCAAAATACGTGCCGCGCTACTGTATAGACCGTTGTCGGAAGTATCATGACGGCAAAGGATAAAAAAGAATCACAATTCAAGATATCTCACCGCCGCATCATCTTGGTATCAGGTATGTCGGGGGCAGGTTTATCTACTTCGCTCAAAGTCTTTGAAGATCTCGGTTTCGAAGCTGTTGATAACTTGCGCCTTAGCCTTGTGCCGGCGCTCATTAAAGATAGTGAATCCGGCAAGCCAAAACCGCTGGCGGTCGCTATTGATACCCGCAATACGAATTTCTCGGTTCAGAACCTGTTGGGCATGGTAAGGGAGCTTCATGAAAGCGACGCGATTGAAGTCAAGCTACTTTATCTCGAGTGTTCCGACGAAGCTTTGCAGCGCCGCTTTACCGAAACACGGCGGCGCCACCCTCTCGCGCTGGATCGTCCCGTTATGGACGGCATTAAGCGCGAGCGGGAAATGTTGTGGAAACTTCGCGACGCTGCCGATCATGTTATCGACACATCCTCGTTTTCGATTCATGATTTGCGGCGAGTGATTGTTGGCCATTACAGGCCGGATACGGCGCCGGGCCTAACGCTTTTCATCACGTCCTTTTCTTACAGGCAAGGCATACCGCGCGAAGCGGATCTGGTTTTTGATGCGCGTTTCCTGGTCAATCCTTATTGGGAACCAAAATTGCGCGCACTATCCGGGCAGGATCCTGACGTGGCCGAGTACATTATGCACGATGCCGATTATAAAGCTTTTCTCGATCACTTAACGCAGCTTATCCTGCCGTTACTCCCCCGCTACCTTCAAGAGGGAAAAAGTTACCTTACTTTGGCTATAGGGTGCACGGGGGGGCGTCACCGGTCAGTTTTTGTTGCCGAACAATTAGCGACAATTTTGGCCGGGCATGGTTATATTACGGGGGTTGGGCACCGCGATCTCGATCGTTCGCCGAATAAAGCTTAAACGTTAGTCTGTCATTACAGGAGACAATACATGATCGGGATGGTCTTGGTAACACATGGCAACATTGGAGCTGAAATGCTAGCCGCGCTGGATCAGATTGTGGGTCCGCAAGCACAGGCTAAGGCCGTAAGCGTTGCCGCGGATGACGATATGGATCAATGTTGCAACGCAATTTTAGCCGCCATCAAGGACGTCAACACAGGCAAAGGTGTTGTATTGCTCACGGACATGTTTGGGGGAACGCCAAGCAATCTCGCTTTATCCGTGATGCCAAAAACAAATGCGGTCGTTCTGGCCGGCGTTAATTTACCGACCTTGATCAAACTTACATCGCTACGATCCACGGCGGATTTGCTTGATGCTGTGCGTGAAGCGGAATCGGCGGGGCGGAAATACATTCAGTTGGTGACGGAAACGCTGACAAACCCAGCGGCTTGAGGAAAAATGTTTGAAGGCGATTGCGGCGAGTTATGTGATCTGGTGGTGATTGAAAACCGTCGAGGTCTTCATGCGCGCGCGGCTGCCAAGTTTGTGAGGGTTGCCGAGGCCTTTAAGGCCGACATTGCCGTCATGCGCGACGATCTGCGCGTTTCAGGCCGTTCGATTATGGGCCTAATGATGCTGGCCGCAACGTGCGGGACGCAACTGAAACTTGTAGCAACGGGTGAAGATGCACATGCGGCCATTGAACAACTTACGCTGCTTGTGAAGAGGCGTTTTGATGAAGATTAGCGAAGGCACGAAAACTGGCGTTGAAACAATGGCAGAATCCATTTTGCGAGGCATTGGGGTTTCCCCAGGTATCGCTATTGGCCCTGCCTTTGTCATTGATCAGCATGGCGTTCCTGTGCCCGAATACACACTTTCCGCTGTGCGTATCGGCGAAGAAATCAAACGTTTTCAAACTGCCATTGTCAAAACGCAGAAGCAACTAGGGCAACTGAAACAAAAGGCCTCGTCTCTGCCTGCTGGCGCTACAGAAGAGATTGCTCTTCTTTTGGAAGCTTATTTAGCCATGTTATCGGGATCCCGACTTGTGCGTGGCGTAGAAGAAAGAATTACGAATGAGCGAATTAATGCTGAAGCTGCAATCCAACGCCAGATTAATGCCATAGCTGCCAGTTTTGCGGCCATGGGTGATGCATATCTTAAGGCGCGCATTGTGGATGTGCGGGAAGTCGGATCACGCCTCATCCGTAATCTCTTACAACAACAATATAATCCCTTTGCTGATGCTCCCGAGGGGAGTGTACTGATTGCCGAGGAAATCACGCCAGCTGACACGGCGCTCATGAATCCCGAGCGTATTGCAGGGTTCGCTGCAGTGCTCGGCGGCGCCGAGGGCCACGCTGCCATTATGGCACGTGCTTTAGGATTACCGGCTGTGCTTGGTGCTGGGGGCCTAATTGGCAACATCAATACAGGCGATATGGTTATTGTCGATGGGGTTAAGGGTGAAGTCTTTGTTCATCCCTCCGGGTCAGCTCTTCAGCATTATCGTCAGGAAGCAGCAAGACTGGCGCGCGAAACCCGCAAGCTGAAAACTCTGCGAGATGTTCCAGCTGTTACCACGGATGGTACAGTTATTACATTAGAGTCGAATATCGAATTACCTCGGGAAGCCCAGACGGCATTGGATTCGGGAGCGCGGGGTATAGGTCTATTGCGCACGGAATTCATGTTTATGAATCGGCCAGATTTACCAGATGAAGACGAACAATATGAAATGCTTCATGGCTTGGTGAAGCAAATGGAAGGGAGGCCTTTGACTATACGAACACTGGACGTCGGCGGGGAGAAGATAGCCTCAGCGTTGGGTGAAGCAGTCGGCGTTAGCGTCAACCCGGCGCTGGGATTAAGGGCCATTCGTTTGGGATTGCGTCAGCCGAAGCTTCTGGAGATGCAGCTTGCGGCGATCTTACGGGCAGCGGCGCATGGGCCTGTCCGTATTCTTTTGCCCATGGTGACTTCGGTTTCGCAAGTACGACAAGTTCGGAAGCGGTTACTTCAGGTCGAGAAACGGTTACGACGCCGGGGCGCAAAAATACCAACGGTATTACCGCCAGTCGGCGCCATGATCGAAATACCGGGCGCCGCACTGGCGGCCGATGCGCTGACAAAAGTATGTGATTTTTTCGCGATTGGCAGCAACGATTTGACCCAGTACACGTTAGCCATTGACCGCGGTGATGACCGCGTAGCTGATCTGTATGATCCATTCCATCCTGCGGTTTTGCGATTGATCCAGTTCACGATCGCAGCTGCTTGGCGCGCGAACATTCCTGTCAGTCTTTGTGGGGAGATGGCTGGTGATCCCAAAGCGACAGCGTTACTTCTAGGGCTAGGATTACGTGAGTTTTCTATGGCGCCTTCACGAGTGCCGCTGGTTAAACAGGAAATCCGGACGATTGCTATGCCGCAAGCAATTGCCTTTGCTGAAGCTGTCATGACGAAAAGCGATGAAACCGAAATCCGGGCACTTTTGGAACAGGGAATCACTTCACCACAGTTGTCCACGCCACGCCGCACCAAATCTTATGGAAGGCGAATAACAGACGATCGCCGCCAGACAATAGGTGACAAATGATTAGGAAGAGGGTAAGGAGTAGCCTCTTTTAATCTCATCATCCTGTGCTTCTTCGAAAAAGCCATTTAAAATCTGGGGGAGATCATGCCATCAATCGCGTCTAGCGGTTCTTCCGATTTCAAGGTGAAAGACCTAAGTCTTGCTGAATGGGGCCGGAAGGAAATTGCCATAGCCGAAACGGAGATGCCGGGATTAATGGCTATTCGGGAAGAATATGGCTGCAGCCAGCCCCTTAAGGGAGCGCGTATTGCCGGCTGTCTGCACATGACAATCCAGACAGCCGTGCTGATTGAAACGCTTATACATCTCGGCGCTACGGTGCGCTGGTCGTCATGCAATATTTTTTCAACACAAGATCACGCTGCCGCAGCGGTTGCAGCAAAAGGAATTCCCGTCTTTGCCTGGAAGGGCGAGACCGAAGAAGAGTACTGGTGGAGTGTTGACCGAACGATTTTTGGCCCTAATGACTGGCGGCCCAACCTCCTTCTCGATGATGGAGGGGATCTGACGCTGGTCATGCACAATAAATATTCTGAATTGCTTATAAATGTGCGGGGCGTATCGGAGGAAACAACCACGGGTGTCCATCGTCTTTATGACATGATGAAGGAGGGCACGCTTAAAATCCCTGCCTTTAACGTTAATGACAGCGTCACAAAATCTAAGTTCGATAACCTCTATGGTTGTCGTGAAAGTCTTGTGGATGGCATTCGCCGTGCAACCGATATTATGATGGCCGGAAAAGTTGCGGTTTTGTGCGGATATGGCGACGTCGGCAAAGGTTCAGCAGCGAGCCTCCGGAGCGCTGGTGCACGCGTTATGGTCACTGAAATCGATCCCATTAATGCTCTGCAAGCCGTGATGGAAGGCTATCAAGTCGTAACAATGGAGCAGGCCGCGCCTCTAGGCGATATTTTTGTAACGGCCACGGGCAACAAGGATGTCATTACGCTTGAGCACATGCGATTGATGAAAGACCGCGCCATTGTTTGCAATATTGGCCACTTTGATGCTGAAATACAGGTGAACGCTCTGCGGAATTATAAGTGGGAAGAAATCAAACCGCAGGTTGACGAAGTTGTATTTCCGGATGGCAAGCGCTTGATCCTTCTTGCGAAGGGGCGGCTTGTAAACCTCGGTTGCGCAATGGGTCACCCCAGCTTCGTGATGAGCTCGTCCTTTAGCAACCAAATTCTGGCCCAGATTGAGTTGTGGAAAAATCCCGGTAAATATGAACGCAAGGTCTATACTTTGCCGAAACATCTTGATGAAAAAGTGGCACGGCTGCACCTAGGGAAGTTAGGCGTGGAACTCACTAAGCTGACACCAGATCAGGCGGCTTACATTGGCGTTTCTGTTGAAGGTCCTTACAAACCCGATCATTATCGTTATTAAACTGGGAATTATGGGGAAAAGAAAAAAAATTACACCTTCTTATTAAACCCTGTTAACCATACCAAAACCATTTCTCTTGCGCTTCAAGAGGGCATAATCAAAGATACTGTTTTCCGGATCAGAAGGCTGTATTCATTTTTACCATGCTGCACCCCTATCTCGCCAAAGTCCCCCTTGTTGCTCTCACGGCAGTTTCTGTCGTCTTTGTGCTTGCCATGAGCGCGAAAATGGGGGCAACAACCAATACCCTGACAATTGAAATACTTGTAATACTATTTGCCGGCCTTGCTTGGCTGTACTGGTCACAAAAGAACAGATACCAGCAACGCGATCGTCACACGCGCCAGCTTCGTTTTATCGCCGAACGTTTTCAGGCCATGGTTCGCACCATGCCCTGCGGATACTGTCTTTTCACGCCGCAGGGTCTTTTGAGGGAAGAGTTCGGCGTTGCCGAGCGCTTGGGCGTGAAAAAGGTGGCTCATCTTGATGATCTAGTTGCAGCCCTTCGGGAAGGGCCGGAGCTTGTTCAGGCCTTTCGCAGCCTTGAACAAACAGGAAAAGACTTTACCCTAAATTCTTATGCAAATATCAGTCGGAAGGACTTGCATATTACAGGCCGGCGTTTTCGTATAGGCAAGGATGGACCACAGATTGATGTCCTATGGTTCGGCGATGCTTCAACGGCTAAGCAACCCGCAGAAATAGAAGAAATAAAAGCGGCTTCGGTTAAGAAAGCGCCACCCGAAGAAACGCAAGCTCTTATGGATGCAATGCCTTTGCCTGTATGGTGCCGATCGGCCGACTTACGAATTGTAAGGTGCAACAAAGCCTATGCGCGGGCGCAAGACGTCTCCATTGCTGAAGTATTGAACGATCAGTTGGAATTAATGTCTCATACCGCGCGCGGTGGCAGTGGAAGAAGCCTGGCAGCTAAGGCACAGGATCAAAACGCGCCACAAAAAGAGCGACGCCATGTGATTATTGCCGGCAAGCGTCGCCTTCTTGAAATCACTGAGAGGCCCTTCCGCTTTGCGGAAGATAAGAATGAAAAGAACACACAAGCTTCTGTTAGCGATGCTATTGAACTGATGGGGTTTGCCATTGATGTCACTGTGGAAGAAGAAAAGGATACCGAACTCCAACGCCACCTTGTAGCGCATCATGAGATTATGGAACATTTGGGTTCTGCCATCGCGATCTACGGGGCGGATACACGTCTTGAGTTCTATAATCGTGCTTATCAGCGTTTATGGGAGACCGAAGAGGCGTTTCTGGATGGCAAGCCTACTTTTGCCGAAGTCTTAGAAGATCTGCGCACACGCCGCCGTATTCCTGAACAGACGGATTTTCAACGTTATAAAAAAGAGCGCATAGCCCTTTTCACCTCTCTTCTGGAACCACATGAAGATTTGATGGTTCTGCCGGACGGCACGACATTGCGCGTTTTAGCCGTACCGCATCCTTTTGGCGGTATTATGTTTGTGCACGAAAACGTGACGGATAAACTGGCATTAGAGTCTTCTTACAATACGCTTATCGCTGTGCAACGTGAAACGCTTGATAATTTGTCCGAGGGAATCGCTGTGTTCGGCCCAGACGGAAAACTGCGTTTGTATAATCCAGCTTTTGCCCGCGTCTGGAAGCTTGAAGCGGAGTTTTTGTTGTCGGAGCCCCATATCTCCGATCTTCTGGAGGTTATGAAGCCTTTATTTAACTTTGGCACCAATTGGGCTGAGTTTAAAAGCGAAATGGTCGGCTATACGCTGGATCGCAATCCGCGCAAGGCGCGTATCGAAAGAGTCGATCAGGTCGTGATCGAGTTTCTGACCGTGCCTTTGCCAGATGGCGCGGTGTTAAACAGTTATTTGGATGTCAGCGATTCCGTTCGTGTGGAGCAGGCTTTGAGGGCAAGCAACGCGGCTCTGGCCACAGCGGACCGTCTTAAGTCAGATTTTGTCGCTAATGTTTCCTATCAGTTGCGCACACCGTTAAGCACCATCGCTGGTTTTGCGGATATTCTGGCCGAACAATATTTCGGAACACTGAATGAAAAGCAGCTTGAATACACAGCCACAATTAAGGCAGAGAGTGAAAAGCTTTCGCATCTTATCAACGATGTTCTGGACTTGGCGACGATTGAAGCCGGACGTATGGCGCTTGATCTGAAACGCGTTGCGATCGCCGACTTATTGAACGAAGCCAAGCAAATGACGGCTGAATGGGCGCGTCAACAATCATTGGAGATCATCATTGACTGCCCGTCAACTATTGGGGGGGTTGATGTGGATAAACACCGCATGAAACAGGTTTTGTTTAATCTGATCGGCAATGCTATCAAATACACACCGGCAGGTGGGCGTATTACGCTGATGGCGCGGCGTCAGGATAGCTGGGTTAACCTGAGCGTAATAGATACGGGCGTCGGTATACCGGAGGCTGATCGTGAGCGAGTCTTCGGCAAATTTGAACGAGCGAACCCGCAAGTGCGCCAGAGCGGATCTGGCCTTGGGCTTAGCCTTGTCAAAAGCTTCGTTGAACTTCACGGTGGCCGTGTTGAAATTGCAAGCGAAGCCAAGCAAGGAACGCGTATAACGTGCTTTATCCCTGAACACGCTTCGAATGCGGCCAATAAAGAAGCCTAATTTTAAAGAATAACATTTTTTGTAAGACGGGCTTACCTGATGGCTGACAAGAAAATGACGTTTATTTTGCCCGACCTGAACGCGACGGCTGCCTTGGCTGTTTGGCTGATGCCTTTGTTGCGCGCACATGACGTCATAACGCTTCAGGGAGATATAGGTGCTGGTAAAACAACATTTGTCCGTGCTTTATTGCAAGCGTTTGGCATAACGGAAGAAGTTCCAAGTCCGACGTTCACGCTTGTTCAGAACTATAAGGCAGTTCCATTCCCCATTTATCATTTTGATTTATATCGCCTGAAGAAAACGGCAGAGATTGAAGAGCTCGGCTGGGATGATGCGCGTGCCGATGGGCTGGTGATTGTAGAATGGCCAGAGCGTGCGACATCTTTCATGCCGCGTGACCGTCTGGCTCTACTATTCAAGATGGATCCCAAAGGAAAAAGATCCGTGAAGCTTGAACCTCAGGGTTCATGGGGAGCGAGATTGGGGAAGCCTAAACATGAGCCTGCCTGAAGAAGCGGTTGAATTCCTTCAAGCCGAAGAATGGGAATCGCCGAAGATCGAATTCATGACGGCTGATTTTTCCTCGCGGCAATTTGTCCGGGTGCAAAGGGATAACAAAGATCCTCGACATGTCATTCTTATGTTGGCAGAACCGGATCAAAAAACACCTCAATTTGTGGCGCTTTCAAGGATTTTGCGGCAATGCGGGTTGTCGGCGCCTATGGTTTACGCAGCACGTCCCGATCAAGGCCTTGTGCTGATGGAAGATCTTGGCGATGTCCCTTGTGGCCGTTTACTGGATGATAACTGGGAACCTAAACCGATTTATATGCGTGCGACGGATGCACTTGTCCATTTGCATAAACAGTTTCAGCCAGAATTCATTGGCGGTATGGAGCTGCCCGTTTTTGACGCGGTTCTGTTTACCGAACAGGCAGAATTATTCCTCGACTATTACTTTCCTTTTGCAAGGCAGCGCGCGGCAAGCAAGGAGGAACGCATAAGTTTTTGTGACGCATGGATGATAGTGCTCAAGCCAATGGATGCGTTGCCGCAGACATTGATGCTTCGTGATTTCATGCCGGACAATCTGATGGATTTACCGAATCGGAAGGATGTGCGGAATGTCGGAATTCTGGACTTCCAAGACGGAGGAATAGGTCCGCTTTCCTATGACATCGCATCTCTTTGCGAGGTTGTGCGGCGCGATGGCGGCGATGAAATGCTGGATGTCGTTATCGATTATTATCATCAACAAAATCCGATTATGAGCCTTGAGACTCTTCGCCAATCCTGCTTAATTTTGGCGGCGCAGAGGCATACTCGTATATTGGGGATTATCGCTAAATTGGCAGAAAATATGGGGCGGCGAGATAAACTCGCTTATGTGCCGCGAATCAGAAAATATTTAAGTAAACTTCTGCAAAATGAAACGCTGAACCCTATTAAAGTATGGTTTAACGAAAACATTACTCCCTATGAACGGATCTGACGCCCTTAACCGTATCTCCGACACCGCCATGATTTTGGCGGCTGGTTTGGGCACGCGAATGCGTCCACTAACGCTGATAAAGCCCAAACCGTTGTTTGAGGTCGGCGGGCGTACGATGCTAGATCATGCGATTGATAAGCTGAAAGAAGTGGGTATTCAGAGGGTTGTGGTCAATACGTTTTACCTTGCCGAACAAATAGAAAGCCACGTGGCACAGCGTAAAGACATCGAAATCGTCATTTCGCGCGAAACGGAGATACTTGACACAGGGGGGGGAATCAAAAACGCAATATCCTATTTCGGCGGCAAACCGTTTTTCTCTCTTAACGCAGACCTTCCTTGGTTCGATGGCGCGAAGGCCTCTTTGCTAGAGATGGCGGAGAGTTGGGATCCGGGACGTATGGATGTGCTCCTCCTTCTCAAGGCCACAAAACTGGCCCGGGGGTTTCTGTTCAAGGGCGATTTTATTATGGAGACTGATGGGCAGGTTTGGCGCAAAGAGGCGCCTGAGCCACGCCCCTATGTGTGGATTTCGGCACAGATTCTGAAACCTCAGCTGTTTTCTGAGGTTCAGAAAAAAGTTTTTTCCAACAACACGATATTTGACTTAGCTGAAGCGCGATCGAAACTCTTCGGAACGCTGCATCGGGGCACCTGTTACCACGTGGGCACGCCGGCTGATTTGGAAGAGGCGAACCGTCTACTGGCCAACGGAACAGGCTGGGCTGTTAAGCCATGAAGACCGTCTTTACGATTCCTCCCGATGTGCCATTTGTTGAAGCCTTAGCGGCGGGGCTGTGGGAGCAGGCGGGACACAATCCTATGCGCTTGACCGAAATGCGTGTGTTTTTGCCGACTCGCCGCGCCTGCCGCCACCTCCGTGAAGCTTTTTTGCGCGTCGTGGAGGGTAAGGCGACGTTGCTGCCACGCATGCAACCGCTTGGTGACGTAGATGAAGCCGAGGACGAACTTTATTTTTCTGATGGAATTATGTTTTTTGATATTCCACCAGCGATTTCACCGTTACGGCGGCAAATGCTTCTTACGCAGTTAATCACGCGTAAGGACAAAACATTGCCGTTAGATCAAGCGGCCGAACTTGCCGATGCTCTCGGCAAGCTTTTGGATCAGGTTCAGCGCGAGCGCAAAGATTTTGCCAACCTGGATAAACTCGTGCCGGAAAATCTGGCGAAGCACTGGCAGCAAACGTTGAAATTTCTTGAAATTGTAACTGCCGCATGGCCGGAAGTGCTGAAGGCCGAAAAAGCGATCGACCCGGCTGATCGCCTGAACCGTGTTCTCGAAGCGCAGGCGAACGCTTGGCGCCAATCGCCCCCTTCCTATCCCATTATTGCCGCAGGTTCGACAGCTTCGGTGCCGGCCGTGGCGGATTTGTTGACCGTCATCGCGGAATTGCCGAAAGGCGAGGTGATTTTACCGGGACTTGATCAGGATTTGGACGAGGAAGCGTGGCAGGCCATTGGCGAAAGCCATCCGCAATACGGCATGAAAAATTGGCTGGAAAAAGCCAGTGTGCGACGCGCCGACGTGCTTGTCTGGGCTTCAGGGAAAAGTCAACGATCTGAACGCGTGCGCTTATTACAAGAGTCTCTACGTCCGCCCGAAAAGACAACCGAATGGCGGTCGCTTGATACCGTTGTCATCTCGGAAAAAGCGCTGGCCGGGTTAACACGCGTTGAGGCGGATCATCAGCAGGAAGAAGCAGATGTTATCGTGTTACGTTTGCGGGCGGTGTTGGAAGAACCGGGAAAAACGGCCATGCTTGTCACACCAGATCGTGCTTTGGCTGAACGCGTTGTGGCCGGGGTGCGTCGTTGGGGTATTGAAGCGAACGACTCCGCCGGCGTTTCATTGGCGTCCTTGCCGTTGGGCAGTTTTTTGCGTGATACACTGCAAAGCGCTTCGCCGGAAGCGTCGGCGGTCGATTATCTCTCGTTGTTAAAACACCCTTTAACGGCTTGCGGTCTTGAACTTGCTGAATGCCGGCATCGCGCCAGGCAGGTTGAGGTTGTCCTATGGCGCGGCGTGTGCCGCGCGAACGGATGGCAAGACGTGGCGCGAGCCTTAAAACGTGAAAAAAAGACGCATGCCTTGGGCGTATGGGTTGAAGAAGTTGCGCAAAATTTCAAGCCGATTGCGTCGACATGGAAAAAGAAACTGCCACTTGTTGATCGCATTCGCCAGCATATCGATTTGGCGGAAAGGCTGGCTGGGACGCATGAGGCCATAGGCTCTATCCGTTTGTGGCAGGGCGAGACTGGAGAAGCTGCCGCTGCATGGCTTGATGAATGGCAGCAAGCGACGGCGAACTTTCCGCTTCTGAGAGGTGAGGAATACGTCCGTCTTTTCACGCAAATGATGCGCTCTGTGTCCGTCCGTCCTGCTTATGGACAACACCCGCGCCTAAGCATTCTCGGGGTTCTTGAAGCTCGCTTGCAGCATGCTGATCTCGTCATTCTCAGCGGTTTGAACGAAGGTACTTGGCCGCCAGAAACGGAAGTCGATCCATGGATGTCGCGGCCGATGAAGAATGATTTTGGTTTGCCTTTGCCGGAGCGGCGTATTGGTCTGTCCGCGCATGACTTTGTACAGCTTGCTTCGGCGCCGGAAGTCATGCTAACGCGCGCGCGTCGCGTTGAAAGTTCGCCGACAGTGCCGTCCCGTTTTTTGATGCAGTTAGAGGCTGTTCTGCAGGCGCTGGGGTATCACGATAAAGAACATGATGCTTTATTAACGACCGAACCATGGTTGGGTTGGGCCCAGAATATGGATGAACCAAAGACCTTAATTTCTTGTACGCAGCCCCGCCCGTGTCCGCCTGTTGACGCGCGGCCTAGGGAATTATCTGTGACGGAAATCGGCACATGGCTTCGAAATCCTTACGCCATTTACGCTCGACGTATTTTGAAATTGGAAGCCCTTGATCCTATTGATGCCGATGTTTCCGTAGCCGATCGAGGTATAATGATCCATGAAGCCTTGGAAAAGTTTCTCAGCCATTACAAAGAGAAATGGCCCGAGGCGCCACTGAAGGAACTTCTCAAAATTGGCCGTAAAATTTTCGTGCCTTATGACGACCAGCCCCAAATCCGGGCTTTCTGGTGGCCTCGTTTTGAACGCATGGCACGCTGGTTTGTCGAGGAAGAAGAACGGCGCCGTGGAATGGGAATACAAACGCTCGGCGTTGAAGCCGAAGGCGCTATTCCATTGGCAGGAGGCGCCTTTAAGTTGAGGGGTCGTGCCGACAGGATTGATAAATTGCCGGACGGGTCAGTCACAATCATCGATTACAAGACCGGTATGTTACCGAAGGACAAGGACATCGATCTCGGCTATGAGCCTCAGCTGTTTCTATTGGCATTGATGGCGCAGGAGGGGGGGTTCGAAAATCTAGGCGCTCTGCATGTGAGCGATGTGGGGTATTGGGTCCTCAAAGGCGGCAGGGGAGAAGAAAAAAGAAAAAATATTAATGACGATATTCCGGGGCGCGTGATGAAAACGCGAGAAGCTTTAGAAGGATTGATAAAAAGCTTTGCCAGTCCGTCCACGCCCTATGAAGCGGTGCCAAAACCGAGTTTTGCCCCGAAATATGATGATTATAAGCATCTGGCCCGTCTTGCCGAATGGTTGCGCGCTGGGGGTGACGCATGACACAGATGGCTGGAAAAAGGCATGCGGAATCGGAAGGCATAATTGTCTCACTGCAACCCAATGACGCGCAACGCAAGGCCTCGGATCCGAATGTTTCCGTTTGGGTCGGCGCATCAGCGGGTTCAGGAAAAACGAAGGTGTTGGCGGATCGCGTAATTCGCCTGCTGCTGTCCGGCGTTAAGCCTGAGCGTATATTATGTTTAACATTTACGCGCGCAGCGGCGGCGGAAATGGCCATTCGAATTACCCAGCAGTTATCGCGTTGGGCAACCTGTCCGGATGACAATCTACGGAAGGATCTTGATGACCTTCAGAACGAACCGCCAGAACCAGAACAGATGGATGAAGCGCGGCGCCTTTTTGCGAAAGTTCTAAGTTGCCCTGGAGGCATGCGTATTCACACCATTCATGCATTCGGACAGGAAGTCTTGCGGCGCTTTCCATTGGAGGCAGGGTTGTCGCCGCATTTTACGGTTCTGGAAGAAGCCGATGCGCAAGAACTTTGGCATGATGCGCAGAACGATGTGCTGGAAACTGCGGCCGAATTGACCGAAAGCCCTGAAGGACAGGCCCTTCAAGCACTTGTGCAGGAACTCGGCGAGCACAAATTCTCCGAAATCATGCGCGAGGCAACGCAAGATGTGCCGCGGCTAAAAGAGGCCCTGCATAAAGCCGGCGGGTTGAAGTCTTTAGTTGCTCTGATGCGTTCTCTTCTGTCATTAGGCCCTGATGATACAGAATGGACCGTTATCTTAAGCGCGGTGCAGGAAAACGCTTTTTCGCATAATAAGCTGTTCTCTGCCGCGCGGTTGATATATGAAAAAGGCAGCCCTAAATACAGAACCCATGCACAAACTATACTTGATTGGTTGGACTCATCCGCAGAAACGCGGGCCGAAAAGTTTGAGAGATATAAAAGCGCTTTTTTTAATAAAGACGGAACACCACATAAAGCGATCGCGAATAAAAACGTATTGTCGGATTATCCGGAAATAGAAAAAGCAATAAGTCAGGAAACAACACGGCTTACAAGTGTTTTGGAACAATTAGACACAGTCCGAATGGCTGAACAGACAGCCGCTTTTTTAACTCTTGCGGTAGCTTTGATCGATCGCTACGCCGAGCGTAAGAATGCGCAAGCGGCGCTTGATTATGATGATCTTATTCGCCGCACGAAAGACTTGGTCCAACGGCCTGATGTCGCATCATGGGTATTATATAAGCTCGATGGTGGCCTTGACCATATCCTCGTGGACGAAGCACAGGACACAAGCCCCGATCAATGGCGCATCATAGCGGCGCTTGCCGAAGAGTTTTTTTCTGGAATCGGATCACGATCAGATGATAACCGAACGCTTTTTATTGTTGGCGATGAAAAGCAATCCATCTTCAGTTTTTTGAAAGCTGATCCGGATGAATTTGCACGCATGAACGCGTATTTTCGTGAGCGCATTACGGGGGCCGAGAAAAATTTCGACGAAGTACCTTTGAATATTTCCTTCCGTTCGACTCCAGCCGTGCTGAAAGCAGTTGATGCCGTTTTTGCTGATCATTTGGCGCGCGAGGGCGTATCGCATGAAGAAGTGCATCATTTTCCTTATCACCGTGAAGCGGCGGGATGTGTAGAGGTTTGGCCTTTAGTTCCTGAGCCGGAGAAGAAAAAGGAAGGGGCAACTTTATGGAATCCATCTATGCAGCCTGAAACGGAAGTCGACCCAATTCAGGATCTGTCGGAGCAGATAGCCGAACAAATTGAAAAATGGATTGAAGACGGTGTCACAGTTTTCGACCGCAAAGCCAGGCAAAACAGGCCTTTGACTTATGGCGACATTATGATCTTAGTGCGCCGCCGTCGCAAAATTGTCGATCCGCTTGTGCGCGCGTTGAAAGCGCGAAACATCCCTGTAACAGGCGTAGACCGCATGCGCTTGACCAACCAGCTTGCGGTTATGGATTTGATGGCGATTTTGCAGTTTGTTCTCTTATCTGAAGACGATTTGACTCTGGCAACCGTTTTACGTGGGCCGCTTTTGGGCTGCACGGAAGAGCAGTTGATGGATCTGGCCATCGGTCGTTCCGGCACGCTGTGGCAAAGCCTTCAGGAAAAAACCGGAAAAAATCCATCATTTGTGCCAATACGCGATTATCTGCAACGGACCCTGGCCGCTGCTGACAAGGTCACGCCTTTTGCTATGCTGGCTCGTCTTTTGAACGAACCGTGTCCAGCCGATGCGCAAAGCGGATGGCGCGCGTTTGCGGCGCGTCTTGGGCCTGATGCCGAGGATCCCATTGACGAATTATTGAACGCTGCGCAGGCGTTCAGCCATCGTCATACGCCTTCGCTGCAAAGGTTTATTCATTGGCTGATGGCGTCGGAAGTGGAGATCAAACGCGAAATGGATCAGGGCGCTGGACGTGTGCGTATTACGACGGTTCACAGCGCAAAAGGCCTGGAAGCACCCATAGTAATTTTACCCGACACAGCCAGTATGCCAAGGCCTCAAGATTTACCGAGAATTCTTTGGTATCCTGAACATCATGTGCCCTTTTATGTGCCGCGCGAAATACTCAATGGAATGGTTCGAAGCCTTAGGGAACAAGCGCGGCAAAAACAACTCGAAGAATACCGGCGCCTACTTTACGTCGCACTGACGCGTGCATCAGACAGGCTTTATGTCACAGGCTGGGGCGAAGCCAAAGAAGGCTCGTGGTATAACCTGATTTGCAAAGCTCTGAAACCCTTACATGATCCGTTGGTCGAGAAAGGAAAAACCCCGGGACCGATAATAGCTTTTGCTGATTCTGGGCTTCCTGCGAAATTATCCCGAACGCAAAAGAAAAAAGAGATGACTAAAACACGCGTGGCTTCGGCTGCAGCTCTACCCGATTGGATTTATCGCGGACCGCCAGTCGAGCCCAAGCCGCCGCGGCCTCTAGTCCCTTCGCGCCCGGCTGAAACGGAACCAGCGCTTGTTTCGCCGCAAGATACCCGGTTTGCGCGCGGCAAGATCATTCACCGTTTATTGCAAAGCTTGCCGGATGTTGATCCGGCCCGTCAGGAAGATATGCTTGCACGGTTTCTTTCCAACCCGCAGCTTGGGCTTGCAAACAAAGCGCAAGTTGAAATCGGTACCCATGTCCTGAAACTTTTGCGTGATCCAGCTTTTGCGCCATTGTTCGGCCCAGATAGCCGCGCCGAAGTGCCAATCGTGGGACATATAGGCGATCATTATATTGCAGGACAGGTGGACCGACTTTGCGTAAAGGAAAATGCAGTTTGGATATTGGACTACAAAACAAACCGTTCCCCTCCATCTTCGGTAGAAGAAGTGCCCAACATATACCGTCGACAGCTTGCAGCGTATTGTTCTGTTCTAAAGGAAATATATCCCTTGAAGAAAGTATGGGCGTATCTTCTATGGACGGACAGACCGTCTTTGATGCGTGTTTCTGAAAAGTTTTTGGCAGCGTCTTGATTTATAGACCGACAGTTCCCAGATAGAAAAGACACCCTTCGATACAGGAGATTACTATGAGCCAAGCCAAACAAGTTACCGACGCCACTTTTGAAGCCGAAGTCCTTAAAGCCTCGGGGCCAGTATTGGTGGATTTCTGGGCCGAGTGGTGCGGTCCGTGCCGCATGATGGGGCCTGTATTGGACGAGTTGTCAGCTGAAATGCAGGGCAAGGTTACGATCGTCAAGCTTAACGTCGATGAAAGCGGAAATACGGCCGGGCAATATGGTATACGCAGCATTCCGACCCTTATTCTCTTCAAGGACGGCAAACAGGTCTCCTCGAAAGTCGGGGCGGTTCCTAAACAAGCCTTGCAGGCGTGGTTGCAGGAAAACGCAGGATAGAGTTTGCCTTAACTTACTCTGTCCAGGCGTTAAAGGTTTCTGCTACAATCTTAACGCATGAAAAAAGCGAGTGATTCTTCGCATCATCCCGAGCGTCGCCAGCACAAAGGGCGGCGCGCCCATGATCCTGTCCTGCCTGATTTCCGCGACATGATCGATAACGCAGCTCAAGGCATTTTGGTCCACGACCATTTCAAGCCGCTTTACGCAAACAAGGCTTTTGCGCGACTTTTTGGCTATGAAGCCTCGACCGACATTATGGCGCTGCACCAAATCTGGCCGCTATTGCCTTCCGAGATTTGGGAGCAAGCCGAAGCGAATTATGAAGATCTTATGCGTGGCGAGGCAAAGAAAACGGCCTTTTCACGTATTCGCGGTTTAAAGCGCAATGGCGCTGAGCTTTGGTTGTCGCTGACCGAACGCGTAATCGACTGGTACGGTAAGCGTGCCGTTCAGATCAACGTCTTTGATATCAGTGAGCAGATGGCGATTGAGCAGTTAATGCTTAACAACGAGCAATTATTGCGCGCCATGCTCGAGATATTGCCAGTGCCCATTTATATCGCACGGCGCAGTGATGGACGGATGCTGTTCGTCAACCGTAAAACATGTCTTCTGTTTCAGCAAAGTGCAGGACCGCTTCTGCGAAGCCGTTCGACCGATTATTTTGTTAATCCCCAGGACCGAGAGAATCTGCGGGATATGGTCGAAGACGTCGGCGATATTCGCGAGGTCGAAGTTAAAATGCGCACGGCACAAGGACGGGAATTTACGGCCGAACTGGCCGCTATCATCATCGATCATGGTGGCGAACCGGCTGTGCTTGTCGCGTTAAATGATATTTCTCAGCGCAAAAAACTTGAAGCCGAACTTTTTCACCAAGCCAGTTTTGACGCGCTGACCGGTATCAGCAACCGTCGCTATTTTCTCCTGCAGGCCGAGCAGGAAATGCGCCGCGCCAAACGGTTTGCGCGCGACCTGTCCGTGATGATGATAGATCTGGATCATTTTAAACCGATCAACGACAAATATGGTCATGCCGTTGGTGACGCTGTTCTGGTGGGTGTTGTCAAAACCAGTCTGGAAAGTTTGCGCCAGTCAGATGTTATGGGACGCCTTGGCGGAGAAGAGTTTGCAGTGATCTTGCCGGAAACGGGCTTGGCGGCGGCGATGGATGTGGCCAACCGTTTGCGCGCGCATATTGCCGACCACCCCATCGTAACCGTTAAAACTGCTGTCACATGTACGGCAAGCATCGGCGTGGCTCAAATGAAACCCGAAGATGGCACGATCGATGATTTACTCCATCGTGCCGACGACGCCATGTACCGCGCAAAGGAGCACGGGCGTAACCGGGTGGATATGGCGGAATGAAAAAACAGATCTCTCATTTGTGAGCCATTGTTTACACTATAATCGGATTTTCAATATGGGTTTTTGGCGACAGTTGCACGAAACTGGCGGGCCAATCGCTGGTTCCTTATTGGCAGATATTGTTCTTTTCCAGCATATCGGGTGTGTTGACGATTTTTTTAATAATAACCACCCAGAGGCGCGTACGTGTTCTTGTTCCAAAGCGGATTAAAGGCGAAATCTTCCGTTCCCTTCTCCTTGTCGGGTCGGGGTTTGCCAATATGATTGCTTTCATGAAGTGCCGCTTACGAACGTTTATATCGTTGTATTCATGGCCCCAATGTTGATCGCTTTGTTTGCGGCCATTCTCATTAAAGAGCCCCTGTCGTGGCAACAGGTTTCCGCCACCTTCGCGGGTTTTTGCGACGTTCTTGTCGCGATTAACACAGCCTTAATTAATCTGCACAGTGGTATCTTTATTGATCACTTGGCGCTTCCCGCTCTTTTGTTGCTTTATGGGGCATCTGTATTAATGCTTCATTTCTCGGTCATGCGATATGGGTCGGTGTCCCAACGTGGAATCTGGTTGCGGGGGCGGCTATCATTATCCTCTCAGGACTTTATATTGTGCATCATGCGCGGCGGCCCTCGAAGCCCCCTCCGTCCTTCTATGACCTTATTGCGGCAATAATTGCCTGGGGTTCCTCATTTTTTTGAGAATCAGGGAAGGTAAGCGCCTGATAAATAAAGGCTAATTATGGCACGGGTCTTGCTCTCCTAAGGGGCGGGGGAACCATGAGCCGTTTTATCAATCCATTACTGATCGATAAATCCGTGTATGCCGTGTCTATGGTTGGCAATTACACGAGCATGAGGCCGAGCGCTGTTGAAATGTTACAGGGCCCAACTTTTGCTCAAGAACTAGAAACCATTCAAGCAAAAGACAAGGTTCAAGAAACTTCGAAAGCCGAGTCAAAGACAGCACCTAAAATTGAAGCGGCAGAGTCTTTAGAAACAGAAGAAACGACAACTCCTTACCGTATAGACAATACCGCAGCTGAAAATGTCGAAGAAGACGAAGACTTCGGCTTTGATGATTTTGTGGACATAATCAATCCACTTCAGCACATACCGATTGTCGGCACCATTTACCGTGAAATGACGGGTGATACCATTAAGCCCGTTCCGCGCATCGTGGGCGATGTGGCTTTTGGAGCGTTGACGGGAAGCCTGCTGATTACTGGGGCGGCTTCCATTGCGAGTGCCGCTATTGAGGAGAACGAGGGCGAAGAGCCATTGATGATGGTGGCCGACTTGTTCTTCGGTGCGGATGAAGTGCCAGAGACAAATGACGCAGGCGAGACCACAATGTTGGCTTCGTTGTTTGATACGGAAGAGGCGCCGGGAACTGAGAAAGCCGAAATGGTTGTCGCTTCGGTGGAAACAACGGATAACGCTGTTTCAACACCATTGGCCGCGCCAAAAGTGGAACCTGTTCAAACAGCGTCGGTTGACCAATCGGTTGTGACGGTGGCATCCGCAACGACCAAAGGGAAACAACCCTTTGGTGGCATCATGGATCCTTCGGCGCTTGGTGGGCAGACAAAACAGATTGCTTTGGCCGAAACGGCTCCGGCTATTAAACAAGGGACCGCAACGCGTTTGGGTAATACGATTTACGCAAGTCCAGCGATGAATCAGGCCGCACGGATTAATGCGGCGCGCGCGGCTCAATTAACGGCGGCGCAAAAAGCGTCAGTAACAAATGAAACTCGAAATACAGAAAAAATGGCCGAAGCCGAAAAACTGTCATTGGCAGATTCAATTGTGCAGTCGTCCCAGACTTCGGCGGCTATTTCACCATCCTCACTCATGTCTATGCCGGGGACAACGCCAACCGATAGTCAAACATTAGGACAGTTGATGCACCAATCGGCAAAAACCGTTTCAAACAGGAGCAATGCTTTGCCACCCGAACTTGTGCGCGACATGATGATGATGGCGCTCGACAAATACAAAACGGCAAGCGGTATGGCTCCGAGCGAGATGAATATTGGAACGCTGAATTAGCCGTAAACAAGGCGCGTCAGAACGCGCCTTGTTTAGCAGAAAGAATGAAAAAAATTACAACTCAAGGGTCCTTGGGTAATGATGATGCATCTCATGACCGGGTTCTTTTGGCTTGCTGAACGGGTGCACCAAAACGCGGGCAATAACGCCTCCTTCACCGACAAACTCACGGGACGTATGGATGGCTTGCTGACGACGAAGCTCTTCAGTTGGGGCTCTGTGATGGAACATTTTCAAGTCTCCTTTAAACACCCTAAGCAGTATTCTCTAGCCTCTAAATGACTATTTTATGGTAAGTTATTGCCCATGCAATTGCAATGCTTTCATAAGGTTAACGCGCTGGGATTTATAGCTTTTTTTGTGAAAATAATGAATGATTCGAGCTATTTCACACCTTAATAGCCCCTCCGAAGGATATATACTCCACGCGAGTTATGCTGGCTTTAGGGCCACGTGAAGGGTAGTAAACCACTGACATAATTACACAAGGTGGACTATGCGCCCGTCTCAACGCACCCTAAATCAGTTACGTGAAATCTCTCTTGTGCCGAATGCGGCGAAGTATGCCGAGGGCTCATGTCTCGTGAAATTCGGCGATACGCATGTCTTATGCGCGGCAAGCGTCGATGAGAAGGTGCCGCCCTTTCTTCGGAACACTGGGATGGGTTGGGTGACGGCTGAATACGGGATGTTGCCCTGCGCGACACAAGAACGCACGGAACGTGAAGCTGCACGCGGCAAGCAATCGGGGCGCACACAGGAGATACAACGTTTAGTTGGGCGTTCGCTTCGCGCGATCACAGACCGCAAAGCGCTTGGCGAGGTTCAAATCAAAATTGACTGCGATGTGTTGCAAGCTGATGGCGGCACACGAACGTCTGCAATTACCGGGAGTTATGTCGCGTTGGCACTGGCTTGCCGGTACTTGGTCAAGATCGGGAAAATTCCGGCCATGCCCTTGCTGGATTCTGTCGCAGCTATTTCCTGCGGTATATATGATGGCGCAGCGGTTCTTGATCTTGATTACGTCGAAGATTCAAACGCTGAAGCCGATGCTAATTTTGTGCTGACCGGGAAAGGAAGTATTGTGGAAATTCAGTGTACCGCCGAAAAAAAACCATTTTCCGAAAAGCAATTTCAGGAGTTGCTCAACCTTGCGCGCCAGGGGATTACACAATTAACCGTTATGCAACAGAAAGCTTTGGATGAAGCCTAATGCGTCATTTTAAGGACGATCTTCTGGTTATTGCCACGCACAATCAGGGCAAATTCCGGGAGTTTCAGGAGATGTTGGAACCTTACGTCAAGCAAATCGTTTCGGCTGAGCAAGCTGGGCTGCCTGAAACCGAAGAAACGGGAAAAACCTTCGCGGAGAATGCGCAAATAAAAGCGCGCGCGGCGGCGCGAGCTTCGGATCGCGTCGCGCTTGCAGACGATAGCGGTTTATGCGTTAAGGCTTTAGGCGGGAAACCGGGTCTTCATTCCGCACGGCTGGCTGGTCCCGGCAAGGATTATAGGGTTGCCATGAAAATCATTCATGACGAACTAGGCCAAACGCAAGACCGCTCAGCGTATTTCACTTGTGTTTTGGCTTTAGGGTGGCCCGATGGGCATACGGAGTTTGTCGAAGGGCGGTGCGATGGCGCGATTATTTGGCCGCCGCGTGGTGATCAAGGTCATGGCTACGATCCCTTTTTCGTGCCGCTTGGGCATGACCGGACCTTTGCCGAAATGAGCTCTCTGGAAAAGCAGGCTCTCAGCCATCGCGGCATTGCGTTGCGGGAGTTAGTTGTAAACTATTTCAAGCCGTGATGTTGCCCCTCGCCGTATATATTCATTGGCCTTTTTGCGTGTCGAAGTGCCCGTACTGCGATTTCAACTCGCAACCGACTGGCAGTGTCGATCATAAAGCATGGGTTGAAGCCTATAAACGTGAAATCAGCCATTATGCCCGACGAATGCCAGAGCACCGGGTTAAGTCGATTTATTTTGGTGGTGGGACACCGTCGTTAATGACGCCATCGACGGTGGAAGCCGTAATTGAGAGTATAAATCAGCACTGGCCCCGCGCGGAAGATGTCGAGATAACCCTTGAAGCCAATCCTATTGCAGCAGAAGCGGAAAAATTCAGGAGTTTCCGCGCGGCTGGCGTGAATCGTTTGTCTCTTGGTGTGCAGTCGTTGCGCGACGAGGCCTTGAAATTTCTTGGCCGCGCGCATGATGCCGCACAAGCGAAACAAGCCATCGAACTTGCCCTGCAAACGTTTCCTCGGACTTCTTTTGATTTGATTTACGCACGGCAAGGCCAGACCCCTGAAAGTTGGGAGGCTGAGTTGTGTGAGATGTTGGCGCTCGCGCCGAAACATCTTTCGCTTTATCAATTAACTATTGAGGCCGGGACGGCGTTTTATGCAATGGCGCGACATGGCATGCTTTTAACTGCCTCCGAAGACGATGCTGTAATTATGTTCGAACGGACGAACGAAATAATGAAACAAGCCGGGCTCCTAGCATATGAGGTTTCTAACTTTGCGATGCAGGGCGAAGAAAGCCGCCATAATCTCGCGTATTGGCATTACGACGATTACATCGGCATTGGCCCTGGCGCGCATGGCCGATTTGTGGTCGATGGCATGCGTCGCGCTACGGAAAATCTGCGAGATCCGGCAGAATGGCTCGATCAGGTTTCGAGGGACGGACATGGATTAAATGCCAATGAAACGGTGAATGATACAATCGCACAGCGTGAAGCGTTGATGATGGGCTTACGTCTTGTTGCAGGAATCAATGGCGTGGCATGGGAGAAAAAGTTCGGCGCGCCGTTAGCTTCCTTCTTGCCACATGAAAAAGTGGAACGCCTTGAAGCCGAAAGACTGCTTTTCGCGGAAGGAAAAAATCTTCGCGCAACATCGGCTGGCCTTCAGCGCCTCAACGCGGTGCTGGATTATTTGATGGGATAGCGGCCGTCAAATAGAATTAGCCGTAGTTTTCCTGCTCCTCCCACGGCTTGCGCTTAGCCTTTGAATAGAGTGTTCCGTTGATATATCGAGGTTGAGGCTCGACAATACGAAAGAATATAGCAGCAGCAGCGGCGCCAAGGGCTTTCAGCAAGGCGGCTGCACCCGCGCCCGTGCCTTTTGTGCCGGCGTCGCCTTTTGGCGTAGGGCCAGTTTTCGGCTGCACAAGAGCCCTTCGCGCTGTTGTCTGGTTGCTTGGCAAGGCTGCCGGTTTGGGCAAGTGTATTTCGTGTTTTACTAATGGAGCGCGTTGTTGTTCACGAATGCACCGCCGCCGTTTCCACCAGGGTAAAAAGTCTTCGTTAGCCCAAAGCAGTTCCTCAAGCTCTGCCTCAGAAAGCGATTGGCCATAAATCCTTCGCAACGCTTGAAGCTCGGCGCCGCGAAGGTCTTCATAAAATTGGGGTGGCCGCAGTGTGCCTCCGGCGAGGGGTGAACTGGAATCTTCCGTATCCCAAGGTGTCTCTTGCCCGGAATGTCTCTTTTTATTGCGTTGAACGAAAAAAGGCGTACCAAGCGTAATAGGCTGGTAATATCGAGATGGCCTTTGAAGAGCCGTAGCAAAAGTAAACACCATAAGCCCCACCTTTCAAAAATATAAGCAGGCGAGCCACAAATATTGCTTAACTTTACCATAAGAGGAGCGAAAGTAATAGAAAATCTTAAGGTTAAAACCTATTCCGAGGTCATCAAAGCCTTGACATGCGCCGCCACACTCGCGGTTAGCGCTTTAATGTTATACCCCCCTTCCAGCGTGCTGATGACGCGTCCCGCACAATGTTTTTGAGCCAAGCGGCAAAGTTCGCTTGTGATCCAGAAATAGTCGTCTTCAACGAGAAGAATATCGGCAAGAGGATCATCGCAGTGCGCATCAAATCCCGCAGAAACGAGAATAAGTTCCGGCTTGAAGTTGTCGATCGCTACCAGGGCATTCTCACTCCAGGTTCTTCGAAATCCTTTGCCTTCTGTCCGGGGCGGCAGAGGCATGTTGACGATATTGTCGAGCGGCCCATGATCGTCGGCACGCCCCGTGCCCGGATAGAGGGGCATCTGATGTGACGAGCAGAAAAGAACACTCAATTGATTTTGAGCCCATGCTTGAGTGCCGTCGCCATGATGGACGTCAAAATCGGCGATGGCGACACGGGTTAAGCCGTGCACGTCCAATGCATGCATCGCGCCGATAGCGATGTTGTTGAAAAGGCAAAACCCGGCAGCATGGCCATATCCGGCATGATGGCCCGGCGGACGGACGGCGCAAAAGCCGTTCGAGATTTTTCCGTTCATTACCTCATCGATAGCGCTGATGATTGCACCCGCAGCCCTCAAAGCGGCTTCCCCGGAACCGGCCGATAAAGCCGTTTCCTCGTACGCGACCTTGTCTTGTTCGGTTCCTTCTTCGAGCAGGTAATAGCCTTTTGCCGGCACGGAAGACAGAATATGGTCGACGTAAGCAGGATCATGAACACGCGCGACTTGTTCTTTGGTCGCGCGAAGAGCCGGTTTTTGCGCTAGCCCGGCGTATTCAGGCTTTTGTAACTGGCGCAAAATCCCGGCAAGCCGTTCGGGTTGTTCGGGATTCCCATAGCCGTTGTCGTGTTCGAGACATGCGGGATGCGTGAAAAGAGCCGTTGTCATGACACTTTTCTCCTTATGCGTTCAAAGGCCGGCAAGTTAAAAAAACTAACCGTTTTTGCCTTGATAAATCTTAATGATCTCATCAAGTAGCTTAAGCGCGTCTTCGCGTGGACGCTGGAAGCTGTTACGACCGATGATCGAGCCGTTGCCCCCACCTGCATAAATGGCGCGCGCGTCCTCATAAACGCTGTTGGCTCCCTTGGCAGCTCCGCCGGAGAACACAACGAGACGCTTGCCGTTGAACGCCGACTGCATGATATGCTGAACGCGCTCGACTTGTGTTGCGATGGGGATTTTCTTTTCCTCATATACCTTCTTTGCATCCTTGTTTTCCAAATGCGCAGAAGGAAGTTTAACCTTGATAATGTTTGCGCCCAACAAAGCTGCCATATGCGCGGCGTAGGCGATTATGTCGATTGCAAGTTCGCCTTCCTTGGATAAATCACCACCACGCGGATAGGACCAAACGACAACCGCCAGCCCCTTCGCTTTTGCTTCGCGTGTCAATTCGCGCAATTCCTCATACTGATCGTACATCGAATCCGAGGCTGGATAGATTGTAAAGCCGACAGCTGCGCATCCAAGGCGCAGCGCATCATCAACGCTTGCTGTAATCGCCTGATCAGCTGCTTCCTTGTTGCGGGATAAGCTGTTTGCGTTGTTCATTTTTAAAATCGTCGGAATAGCCCCCGCAAATGTATCTGCCCCTGCCGCAAGAGAACCAAGAGGCGCGGCATAGGCATTTAATCCCGCATCGATGGCAAGTTGGTAGTGATAGTGAGGATTATAAGCAGGGGGATTGACCGCAAAACTCCGGGCGGGGCCGTGCTCAAATCCTTGGTCAACTGGCAAAATAACCATTCGACCTGTTCCCCCCAGCCGTCCAGCCATCAACATACGTGCAAGATTGGCTTTTGTGCCGGGCGTTTCGCCTTCGTAATTATCCAATATTTCGCGGACGCGGCGGGTCAATTTCATGGCAAATCTCCTTAAGGCGTTGCTGGTAAAGCACGGTTGAAAGTTTTGACATAAACAAACTTGACTGTTTTGTCCAATACGCTTTCGAGAATCAACAAGTTTCGCTAGGGTTCCCGTAGGCAAATTCTTTGATCGAAAAGGATGGCACCATGGAACGCGGCGATTTTTGCCTTTTTTCCCTTTTTTCGGCCCTAATTCTGGCAGTGTCTGGGTTGCCGGTTAGCGCGCAGGATTTGGATATTTTTGGTTCACCCGAACGTGAGTCCCGGATGCGTTCCGTGAGGTGGGACTATCAGCCCGGCCAACCGCGCCGCTCAGCTGCCCCAACGGTTAAAGCAACCAATTATGGCGCTTATCAAACGCAAACCCAAGCTGTTCAATCTCCGGCGCCACTTCCTGCTCAGGCAATAGCGCCAGTTCCCGGTACAACCCGGGCTATCATTGCGACACCTGAGAAAGCTCCGGAACCAACTTCGGCACCAAGTGATCCAACCCTAAACTTGCGCAATTTGACCGGCATTGAAATTGGCGGTCAATTTTCGCACTACAATTATCAGGAGCGTAAAGTTGACGTTCAGAACAATGGTTATAAATTTGGGGCCCAAGCCCTTTTGACGGGCAGCGTTAAAGAGGGCTGGTTTGTTAAAGGCGATCTCCGCTTCGCGGCAGGAGAGGTGAAATATGAAGGCACGGGAACGGCCTATGATTCCGATTATCTTTTTGAACTTCGTGCTCTTGGCGGAAAGGATTTGCTGTTTGGACGTTTTGCTGTTGCGCCCTATACGGGTATCGGGTACCGGAACCTCATAAACGACTCGCGTGGAACAACGAGTTGGGGCGCTTCCGGATATAGGCGTGATAGCCAGTATCTTTACATTCCTTTCGGCGTTCAACCACGCATGAGATTGAACAATGGCGCCCATTTAGCTTTAAGCCTCGAGTATGATTATCTCCTCCATGGCTGGCAGCAATCGAAACTCAGTGACGCGGACGAAGGATATCCAGATATTCTTAACCACCAGAACGATGGCTATGGTCTGCGCGGTGAGTTGATGTACTTAATGAACAAATGGTCGTTCGGGCCATTCTTCAATTATTGGAACATCGATACATCAAAGACAAAATGCGCTATTGGCCCGGCTTGGGACGAAGAGCACAGCGGCTGCTGGTATGAGCCCAACAACCAGACCTTGGAATGGGGCGTTCAGATCCGTTATCGTATCTATTAGTGCTTTTAAACCCACAGCCCTTTCTTTGCTTGCGGCGCAGGCTATTTGCGTCCATGTTTCATAACCGTTTGTTTTTTATTACGAAACGTGAGGCATTCATGCGGCGTTTACCGCCTTCCGCTGGTATTGCGATCGGCCCCATCCTTTTTGTCATTGCGGTATTAGGATTGTTGGCGATGATAATGTCCTCAAACATTGGAGGATTTAGTGTTGCGAGCGTGACCGACAGGATCACGGCGGATATTACCTCTCAGGTAAATTTGATCCGAAGCAAGATTAATGAATGCAATTTGCTTTATGGCACGAATAACAATGGCGATGGCTGGCCGGCTTCGCTGGCCGCTGGCACGAAGGTGGCGGATCTGGAATGTGAAGGTGACCAATCTTCGAACAAGAATATTTGGGAAGGGTTACGCGCAGCCTTATTGCCGCCTCCAACACCGGGTTTCAACGAATGGTATTACGTGAATGCCGGTGATGAAGGTGGCCGCTGTATTTGGACAACGCCGAAAGGCAGCAAAAACATCGGAATTTCAACAGGCCTTGCCAGGGCGGCTACAAAATTCTCAAGCAGTGAAGTCAGTTATCAGGAAAGCAGTGGCTCGCAGAAATTTGTGGTTTTCATAACCCGTCCAAGCGGCACGACAGATTCGCATTGCACAGTGCCTTAAACAGCTTTGGTTTATTATGAACGGATAGACCTGAAAATCACACATCATAACTGACCCAATTTATTTGTGTGCATAGATTCAGCGAAGGCTAATTTGTTAGCTTTTATCTGCAAAAGCCCTGCGGCTCGACCAACTTTGAGCGACGCCAAGTCCCAACAAAGCCGCATAAGTTGCCGCGAGGGCGGGGATCTGCAGCCCAAAATCAAAGAACGAGTGGAGTCCTAGGCTCACGGTGGCTCCAAGCGCGAGGGCGGGAAATATCTCCTCTCGCCGCCGCCGCCAGGTCCCCTGAACGCAACAGCTGACCAAGAGGGTAATAGCCGCAATAAGCAGAAAAGCGGCAGGGATGCCCAGTTCTAAGGCGGCTTCGAGGTAATCGTTATGCGCGTGAAGAAACCAATAAGGCAATGAAGGGTCTCGATAGAGCCTGAACGCGTTCTCGAAGGTGCCCAGACCGAAGCCAAGCCATGGATTGCTACCAATAGCGCGCAAGGCAGTGGCATAAGCGGCCAATCGCTGCGGGGCATCCACCTTCATTTGCTGTTGTCCGAGGCGGTCAACAAAACTTGTATCGTTAAGCAGGCTTAAGCCGAGCAAAAGAAATAGGCCGATGACTGCAACAGGTACCCAGCGCGTCCAACGCCAACGTCGGTTGATGGCAAGCGCAAGGAGGAAGGCTAAACATCCGGCAAAGCTACTGACAATCCCCGCACGGGATCCCGAAAGAATGAGGGCGCCAAGCACAATAATGACCGCAATAAAATAATAAACATCACGCGTGAAAAGCTTTTCTATCAATGTTTCACGTGTCGGCCGTCGCGAAGCAATATTGGAAGTTAAACGTTTCAGATAAAGCCAGAGGATAGCAAGGCAAGATTGCAGGCCAAGCCCGGCATAAGCGGCATATGAGTTTTTATTGACAAAAGTGGAGGTTACGAATTCTTCATAAGCCCATTTGGGGTACCAAAGGATTAAACGCAAGCCTGTGGATTGCATTAGAAGGCCATACAAAGCGTAAACAACCGCAGTACCAGCGAGAATTTTGATAAATCTTTCAGCTCTTACAGCTTCACGGCCACCCCAGAAGGCTAGCAGGAAACAGAAGAGGTAGGTCATAAGGCGCACGAAGGATTCCGAGAACATGCCGGGGTCTATGGAGATCGAACCGGCAAAGGCTTCCGGTAGCATTTGCGCTTCTTGCCAAAGGGGATGATGCCAGGCTTGCGGCATCCAGCTTTGTGTCTGGAGAAAAGCCCACAAGAGAACGATCAAAAATAAAAAAAGGCTTGTTTTTAAACGGCCCTTTGGCGCACCGGAAGGCCAGAACGTCCGCGCGAGGTATAAATCGCGGCATAGGCCAAGCAACAAAAGGGACGCAACGAAACCCATCAGATCACTGGCCCAAGGGCGATTCGCGCCGAAAGGCAGGGGGAGCAGTACGATGAGGGCAATAAAGCCAGTGAACCAGTAGGGGCGGATGAAAGATTCAGACAGGTTACGGAATGGTTTCATGAGAAGCTCACGTTGTGAGAAAACGACGCGTCGTGCCCTCCAGCACAAGACAGGTCAGGCGGCCTGTGGCATAGGCTCCCGTGTCGATACTTATGCGGTTGGGCTGAACGTCAGGATTAGGCAGGATGGAATGGCCATGCACGACGACTTTACCATGGTCGGCATCGGAGAACAGAAAATCGTAGCGAATCCAGAGCCGGTCCTCATCGGTCTGGTTGTCGAGCGGAACGCCGGGCCGCACGCCGGCATGCACGAAATAATAGTCGCCGCGAAGGCAATCCAACTCTGTTGCAACGAGAAAATCGCGGTGGGTTGCAGGAACTTTATCAAGAGCGGCCTTATGAAGCGCCACAGGGTCCTGAACAATGTTAGCGCGGAAGGGGTTCAAGCCGTAACTGACAAGCGTAGCCGCCCCGCCGAGCAGCATCCAATCCGCAACCTGCTCCAGATCGCCGCTGAGGAAACGGAGCATGGCATCGTCGTGATTGCCTCGTAGGAACGTGAGCTTCATGCCTTGGGGAGGCAGTTGGAGAAGGAAGTCAATGACACCTCTGGAATCAATGCCTCGGTCGACATAATCGCCGAGGAAGATAAGTTCCTTTTCAACTTCGGGCTGGCGGGCGGCGTCCGCCTTAATCTGATCCATCATGCGCGCAAGGAGATCAAGGCGGCCGTGGATGTCGCCAATGACATAAAGCCTAAGGTTATCCGGCTGAACCGAGGGTTCGGGGTGCTTGGTCATGGCGCTAACATGGGGAAATTCCAGACGGAAGACAAGCGTTAGAGCCTAAAATAAGGGAGAACGAGCTCTTTCAAGAAAGAACTCGAAGCCCGCAGGCAGTTTTTGTATAACAGAAGCCCCCTGAAGCAGGACGATTCACGCCCTTAAGTAAAACACTAAAATAGGATGAAAATCGATGGATGCGTTCGACGTAATGGGTTTATTCGGTGTGTGTAGCGTGCTTTATGCCTATACACGGGTACAGTGGCGCCGTGAATATGCAAAAAAAATGGAATACTCGCTGGCCAATTTTTTTGGCGCGCTGTTGTTGGTCGTTTCCCTTTTGAACAAATGGAATGTGGCATCCTTTGCGGGAAACCTGATCTGGTTGTTCATAAGCCTTTATGGAATTTACCGCTGTGCGAAATATGCCAGAAAAGGAAAGCGCAAGACGGCGCGAAAAGAAGATTATGCGGCCAGCAAACCGTAAGCGTACCAGCGGACGATCGATTTCCCGACGACGTCCTGAATCATGTTATGCGCCATCTCCGGTGTCGGTTCGGCGATATCCATAATTTGTGCCGCAAGCGCCGGATCCTGAGAAACGCGATACAATTCGGGCAAAAGCGCCGCCACGGATTCTTCCATGCCGGCGCGGCTGATGGCCTGCATGACCAACGCGTCGCGCGCCGAAACGGTCACGGGATTACCGACGACTGAGGAAGCAAGCTGAACCTTATTGCTGGTAATGGGATTCTTGTCCAGATAACGGTTGTATCCGGCTGCCCATTTCGGCCGTGTTAATTCCGCCTCAACAAGGCCGGGATAACCGCTGCGCATGGGACGGGCGACGCCCGTGGCCACAAGAATTTGTATGGCTGTAACGGCATCGGCTGACGATACGCCTTGGCCGCTCGGATGTTGTAAAAAGTCGCCGATACTCATTGGTAGTGTTGTCATCAGCTCAATGAGCTTGACAAAAGGTTTCTGGCGCAAGTCGATGGTTTTACCATGTGCGGTGATTTCCAACGGAACCTGATCGCGCGGCGTTGTGATACCGTAAGTGAATCCCCCAAATAAAACCGCTTCGTTATCCGACTGGTCGGCTGGCAATCGGCACCAAATATCATTGCGCTCCAGCCGTTGCATCGCGAAATCCTTGATAGGCTCGTACAAAAGATGTTCGCGGCAATTTTCCAAAATCGGATGAGCTGTCGCCGGTGTGACCAGTTCCATATAATTGGCGCCCACGTCGGCGTCGCCGGCAAAAGCGAACCCATGCGGCAGCAATCCCGCCATGGCGTCGAATGTGCCGGACTCGGCGGCTGGACTTTGGTCAAGGCTCAAAAAGAACTCGTCTGGAATGCCGCTGGCAATGGCGCGATCCAACGCCGCAAGGATAAGCGGCTTGTCGGCGAAGTAAATCGGTCCGAGAGCTTTAAGTTCCTGTAGAAACTCTTTGGCCTGATCGACATTCATTTCCGGCGCAAATTCGCTAACGAGAAAACGCAGGGCCTGATCCATATTTGCATAAGCGCGGTAGCGAAAGGCCAGCAACCCATTCGGTTTCAGTTTTTTCTCAGCCAGTATATACAAAGCCTCACGCTCGGCTTCGCTTAATGACGCCTCAATATCCTCGCATACAAGATATTCCAGAGGAGGCAGCGATACATTCAGAGAGGATCCACTGGTCAACGATCCTTCCATAAAAGTGATATTGTTGACTTGTCGTTCAAGCGTTTGTTTTTGGGCTTTTTCGACGCAAGCGCCGTCCGGTAGAATTCCATAAAAACACCCCTCCGGATTGCTCGCGGCAAGACAAATGAGGTTGCCGATGTTGCCCGGGGCATATTGCGCATAGGCAAAAGAAGTGTCTGGGACACGGGGTTTGACGCCACGCAAGGCCGCGACGTAACTCAACCGTACGGGGCTGAGATCAATCGAGGGGGAAACCGTTGACATGTGCATGCAATAAGCTCCGTATTTAGGGCAGGCGCGTCTAACTTTCAGAAAGAAAGAAGCGAAAGGGATAGGATACCACACTAGTTTCAATTGGTCTGTTTAACAACCAACTTTTTCTAAGGAGCAAACTCATAAACGGCGATCGGTTTAATTAAAGAAATTTTAGAATGCTGAGGCTCGTCATCTGCGCCGTTGCGGCATAGGAGGCTTGCAATTCGCTTTGGTACGAGTTGATCCGTACGGCAACTTCGTTAACATCGACATTTTGTATATCGTCAATCTGGCCTTGCAATGTATTGATCATATTTTCATGTGTTTCTTTCGCCTGCTCCAGTGTTGTATTGGCAGAAGACAGAGCACTATGATAACCGCGAATAGCCATAAGGCCGTCCGTGATGAGCTGACGGGCTGTGTTCATAAGGGTCGTGTAATTCGTTTGGTCCTGCGTGGCGGCATAGGCGAAGCGCAGCCCTATGATGACCTGTTGAAACCCCGTTTGTGTGCTTGTGATGCCGTATTGCAACATTTGGGTTGTGTCAATGGCGACCTGGTCTTTTGCGTAAGCTTCCGGGTGATTAATATTTGGATCTGGCGGCGGATCGACAAGTGGGTCCCATGCTGTGTAATCGCTATCATAGCTCGGCAAGGTATTCGTTGCCGTGACATAAGGGGCGGTTTCGGTCGGGGGCACGGGAAGAGCTGTAATATCGGCAACAGGAGCTGTTCCATAACGTGTTCCTGAAAAAATAAAACGTTCGCCGACTTTCTGGTTCAGGTAATAGGAGATCTGTTTCATAAAACCTTGAATTTGGGCCGCAGTCGAGCCGTTTTGTTCCGGGTTGTATGAAGCTTGGCTGGTGGTCAAGCTTGACCCTTTCGCGGCGATATCTTCGATGTTGGTCAATGAATCATCATAAACAGTGATGCGCGGGCTGACGGATTTGGCGACTGCAATAAAGCTCTCGTTCTCGGTAATAGAGTTCGAAAAATTCATCAATTGCTGCGCTTGACTCGACGTGTAATCGGTCAGGCTCAAGGACTTTTTGCCCGTGGCTAATTGCTGGGTCAGTACGGACATATAGTACTGCCCCGCCATCAGGTTGTTGGCATTTATGAGTTGCATCCCGAGGGTGCTGATGCGCTCAACCATAGGTTATTACCTCGTTAGGTTCTCAAGGATTGTGAACATTTCCTGAATAATGGCCATTACGTGGGCGCAGGCGGCATAAGCGTTTTGCAAAGTTGTTAGCGCAACCGTTTCAGTGTCGACGTTAACGCCGGTTTGATTCGCATATCTCTGTTTCAGGTAATCAAGCAGATCGGAAGCTGTTTCATTTAACTGGTCGATAGAGGTTGACGCTTGTTGAAAAACGGTCAAGATGTTGGTGGCCAGTGTTTCATAACTAGCCCCTGTTATATTCAGTCCGTCAGCCGAAAAAGATCGGCCGGAAGAGTTGAAGGTATCGCTGACATCTGTTGCGCTAGCGGTTTTAACTGTAGCTGAGCTATCAAGGAGATTGGTGTTCACGGCAAAAGTCATCCGGTCCGCGCCGGTAAAGAAACTATCGGCAAGTTCACCGGCTTCGCCAACGGCATTATTATAAGCGTAAGCGAAGCTTTCAGGCGGACCGGCAGAAACTTCCGTAAAGGCGGTCACGACTTCGTCCAACTGCGAGCGAAGTTTCCGGATAACTTCGCTTGTCGGTTCGGCGCTGACAGCTGCAGGAGAGCTGTCAGCACGAAAGTTAATAAGCGCTTCCAGACGACCGCCTGTTAGAACGTTGTTGAGCGACAGCGATGGATTGCCCGTCGTGTAAACAGTTGTGCCGTTATACTCGAAGGCTTGGGCCGCGCCGTCAACGAGCGTATATCCGCCCGGTGTGTACAAGGCAATCTGGCCTTGGGGTCGCTGCATAATTGTTACATTCATTACGGATGCCACTTCCTGCACGAGCCGGTCGCGTTCGTCCTCAAGATTGCCTGCGGATTGTCCGGCGGAAACGGCTTGGGATATTTTGACGTTTAAATCGACGATGCTGGCCAGATTGGCGTTCAGATCCGAGATGGTCGTATTGATATCGTCGTGCGCTTGCCGGTCGAGAGATTCAATGGACGCAGCTATTTTTCGGACTGTGGAGGCCAGATTTGACGCGGCTTGTATGACTTGTTGCTGTTGAACGTTGCTTTCGGGTTCGGCGCTCATTTGCCGCCATGCCGATGCGAATTTGCTGATGGCAGATGACAGCGCAGGGCTTGTCGAGTTGACCGAATCCAGCAAGTTTTCGACCTGCTGCAGATATTCATTTTGCGCATCGCGCAGACCGGCGTCTGACGCGGCATCGTTAAGCGTTTCCTGCAACGTATCGTCCGTTGCGCGCGTATAGCCGGATACGATAGTGCCGCCGCCTTCGGTGCCGAGGGTTACGGCGGATTGTATGATTGACTTTCGTGTGTAGCCTTCTTGTCCGGCGTTCGCAATATTGTTCGCCACCAGCTGCATTTGTGTCGTTGCCGCTTGCAGCCCCGAAAGCGAAACGTTGAGCGCGGAAAACAACGACATACGAGCGCTAGCTCCCGAATAAAATTACACCCGGTTTACCGGATGATGTTGATAACTTCCTGCAACATGGTGTCGGCGGTGGTGATTGTTCGGGCGTTGGCGGAGTAAACACGCTGCGCCTGAATGAGCTTGGTGAACTCCGTTGCGATATCGACGTTTGAACCTTCAAGTGAGTTGCCAACAATGGTGCCTGCGCCGTTTGATCCCGGTACGCTGTACCGGGGCATGCCGGAGGCCAGTGTTTGGACGAAAGCGCCGCCGGTAATACGTTGCAATTGATCTTGCGCGAAGAACTGGACGATGGGGATCTGGGCAATCGTTCGTGTGCGTCCGTTGTCGTAGTTCAGGGAAACGTAGCCGTTTTTGTCGATGGTCAGGTTTTGGAACGAACCGCGGGGAATACCGTTTTGTTCGAACGAGCTCACCGTCACGTTCGTATCGGCGAACTGCGTCAAGCCTGTCGACTGGTCGTAAATACCGAAGGTATTGATAATCGTTTGCGTGCCCGCGCCGGGGAAGGTCAAATCGAAACTGATTTGGGCCCGGTTGACGGCCTCGCTGCTGTTATCGACGACTGTGTAATTGGGGGCGTCGACGCCACCGGTTAATTGATAGGTGGTTGGCAAGGTTGGATCTGTCGTGGCTGATCCTGTCGCGTACGTCATTAACGACGAGACACCGTTGATTTCGGTCGCGAGGGTCGACCAGAAAGCTCCTGCCGCGGCGTCGAACGCATAGGTCTCAGGCGTTGAACCCAACACGCCGTCGGAAAGGGTCACGAGATAATCGGTTGTTGTGCCTGCTTCAATGGTTACGGTGTAATCGTTGCCGGCTGTGCCTGTGCTGGTAGCCGTAAATGTGCCGAGATTTCCTGTAACGGTGTAGGAGGCGGCTGCGGCTGGCGGGGCATCGGTGATTGAATCGATAGTACCGACGTTTGTTGCGGCGTTGAAAACAAAGGGCACTGTCGCAACGTAATCTGATCCTGTGCCAAGGCCGTTGGGTATCGTAATTTCAAGTTCCCAATTGTTCGTTGATGTCTTTGTCCACACATAGGTCATTGTGTGTTGGCCGCCGAGCTGGTCATAGATTTCGATGGAGGAAGGCGCGGATTCAAAATTATCAGCGGCGCTGGACGGCAAATTGCCTGAATAACTCACGGCGTCTGTGCCGACCGGGTTGTCGAGGAGGGCGGCGAGCTGGATCGGGTCGGATGATGATGTATCGACGGTGCCGCTGGTATCGACGGCATAGCCGGTCAGATAGAACCCGGCGCCGTTGACGAGATAGCCACTTTTATCAAGCGTGAAGTCGCCGGCGCGTGTGAAATAGGCCGTGTTGCCGAAGGTCTTGGTGCCATCGGAAGCGACAATGGCGGGGCGAACCGCGAAGAAGCCTTGGCCTGAAATGGCCAGAGACGTTGAGTAGGAGGACTGAACAAGGTTGCCTTGCGAACCGATCGTGTAGTGCGGATAGGCGCGTACGCCACCGGGGTCGTTGGTGAAGGCGTTGGACTGAGTGACGAGCGACTGGAATATGGTATCGATGCCTTTGAACCCCGTGGTTTGGGTATTGGACAGGTTATCCGAAATGTTACTGATGGCGGCGGACTGGGCGTTGAGACCGCCGACGGCGACAGTCAAGGCTGCGAAAAGTGACATTGTTCACCTCTTACTGAAATAACCGGCAGAAAAATGCCGACACACGAATTCATGTCCTTTCCAGCAAGTTCGATGCCAAGTTGTATCTTCTTGTTTATGCACGTTTTTTTGCGTTTTTCGATTCGACTTAATTTGCCTGAAGGGCAATTTTTGCCTCGGATTCGGGGATATCTTGCCGTTTAAAAAAGGGGATGAGGTCAGATGCATTTTTATAGGCACGCAAAGCGTACAAATGATATCCGAACGGGGACGCGGTCCGGATAATTCGGGTACCCTGATCGGGACGAATAGGCTCCTTCTTGACAAGGGACGTGAACCAAAGTAGAACATATTTATTCCTGATTTGTTCTATCCAGCCTGTCTGGGGGTTTCATGCTAACGCGAAAACAGAAGGAATTACTGCTACTTATCCGTGACCGCGTGGCGGCGGACGGTGTTCCTCCTTCCTTCGACGAGATGAAAGCCGCGCTTGGTCTCCGCTCCAAGTCCGGCATCCACCGCCTCATCACCGGCCTCGAAGAACGCGGCTTTATTCGCCGCCTTCCGCACCGTGCGCGAGCCTTGGAAATTATGCGTTTGCCTGAAGGAACAGAGAATAAAGGCACTAAAATACGCCGTCCCAAAATGCCGTTACCAGCAGCTATGCCTGACATAGCTGCGATTGCGGCAATGCACACGATTGCCCTTCCACTTTATGGCCGCATCGCTGCAGGTACGCCGATAGAGGCTCTGCGAGATCCCCATATGCATATTGACGTTCCGATTGCTTTGATCGCAGGAATAAAAGGCAAATACGTGCCAGATGATCACTATGCCCTTGAAATATCTGGCGATTCGATGATCGACGCCGGAATCATGAATGGCGATCGTGTGATCATTCGTAAGTCGGATACGGCTGATAATGGTTCAATCGTTGTTGCACTCGTTGATGATAACGAGGCGACCCTAAAATACATTGAAAAACGACCTGAAGGTGTTGCTCTAATCCCTGCCAACAAAAATCATGAAACGCGTGTTCTTGCTCCTGACCGCGTTAAGGTGCAGGGCAAACTAGTTGGTCTTGTTCGACAGTATTAATCAGAAGATAGAGTGTCGAAAAAAACGTTATTTGTCGGCTTTTCAACCTTTAACAGATGATTTGAACTATGCCCGTTGTTGTTCGTTTTCCGCCTTCACCGACAGGCATGCTGCATATTGGCGGTGCGCGTACGGCGCTTTTCAATTGGCTTTACGCCAAACATCACCAGGGGAAATTCCTTTTGCGTATTGAAGACACGGATCGTGAGCGTTCAACGCCGGAGTCCGTTCAAGCTATTATAGATGGAATGAAGTGGTTGGGGTTTGATTGGGATAATAAAGACCCAAAACTTAACAACGGAAAGAAGTACTATTCACAATTCGAACATCGTGAACGCCACGCGGAAATCGCGAGGGAAATGCTAAAGAAAGGGGAGGCTTACTATTGTTACGCCACGCCCGAGGAACTGGAAGCTATGCGCGCCGAACAAAAGGCGAAAGGGCTGCCGCAAAAATACGATGGCCGTTGGCGCGACCGTTCGGCAGGTGAAGCTCCACCCGGCGTAAAGCCTGTCATTCGCCTTAAGGCTCCGCAAACGGGTGAAACTGTTGTCGATGACAAGGTGATGGGCCGCGTGACGGTTCAAAACAGCCAGCTTGACGATATGGTTCTCTTGCGCGCTGATGGCACCCCAACCTATATGCTTGCGGTTGTCGTGGATGATCACGATATGGGCGTTACGCATGTCATTCGTGGCGACGATCACCTGACAAACACATTCCGGCAAGTTCAGATATATAGAGCCATGGGATGGGAAGTGCCGGTATACGCGCATTTACCTATGATTCTTGGCCCCGATGGAACGAAGTTGTCGAAACGGCACGGTGCGCCCGCCGTAAGCGATTATCGTGACCGTGGCTATTTGCCTGAGGCCGTGCGCAATTATTTGTTGCGACTTTGCTGGGCGCACGGCGATGACGAAATAATTTCAATGGAACAGGCCATTGAGTGGTTCGATTTTGAAGGCGTTGGTAAATCTCCAGCGCGTTTTGATTTCGCCAAGCTCAATCACGTAAACGCTCATTACATAGGATTGGCCGACAACCGGCGCCTCGTCGAACTCTCAAAACCTTTTTTTAAAGAGAAACTGGGTCGAGATTTATCCGAAACCGAAGGCAAGCTTTTGGAACAGGCTTTGCCGGATATAAAACCGCGCGTGCAAACCATTTGTGAAATTGCCGAAATAGCCCAATTTTATTTTCGCCGCATGCCGCTCGATGAAAAAGCGAAGAAACTTTTGATACCTGAAGCAAAGAGAAACTTGGGTGAATTGACGAGCCGTATTCGTTCATTGCCAGATTTTACGGCCTCTGCTCTTGAGGCTCTTTTTCGTTCTTTTGCAGAGGAGAAGGGACAAAAGCTAGGCGCTATCGCCCAGCCTCTGCGGGCGGCATTGACCGGGTCAACGGTATCGCCCCCAATCTTTAGTGTTGCGGCAATCTTGGGGCGGGAAGAAGTTCTAAGCCGTATAACTTCGGCCATAGCAAGCGCTTGAATTGCCGGGGAAAAATTTTCCATTTGTGAGCCGGGCCCCAAAGGGGGTAGGCGTTAAGGAAAATTTGATGATTCTGTCGTTAATTGCAGAAATACTTTCATATTCTATGAAAGGACTTGGCAGGGGCAGAGGCTTTCCGTCTGGGCCGAATGCTTTCACTTTCCGGTTTGCTCCGGTGCTTGCGTCCGTTGTGGGAGACATCATCACTGTGACCTCCATAGAGTCAACACTAGGAACAACTATGGGCGAAAAGAGCGCAAGCGTGCCTGCACCTATGAACTGGCAGGACCAAGACGATCACTTGCGCGAAATGTGGTTGCGGAATCAACCCCCGGCCGTTATTGCCGAACAATTAGGACGTTCAGTTGCGGCTATTATGACTCGTGCGGCTCGGTTGGGATTGCCTCGGCGTGCGGCCCCCGGACGCAAACCAGGTTACCGGAGGACGGAAGGAATTAGGGGATCGACGGGTGTAGCCGTCAGAACAAGAAGCGAAACAAATATCGTTGGAGTTAAGGGAGAAGGCGAAGTTCAGATCCTGCCTCGCATCTGTCTGATGTGTCTCAATAAATTTCCATCCCAAGGTCGCCACAACCGTATATGCCCAGCGTGCAAGGGATCAGCGGAATACTCGGCAGGCAGCAGCATTCCTGACTTTGATTTTAAAGTTGAGACGTGATGTTGTATGACTAAGTAAAGGAAGCAGGGGCCCATAATGGCAATAAAGGATGCTGTAACCACCGTGTTGAACCGGAACGCGTTTTACCGCGATGGTTATCGTTTATTGCTGCGGATAAGTATCATTCAGGGACTCGTTATTGTTCTTTTGTCAGGCGCTATAGTTGCGATGTTGCTGGTGCTGGATACGAAGTACGTCTATTTTGCGACGACGACGGATGGGCGAATTATCAGCATTGTACCACTTGATCAGCCCTATCTTTCTCGGGCTGAAGTAGTGACGTGGGCTGCGGATGCCGCACAGAAGGTAATGCGTTTTGCCTTTAGCGATTATCGCCAGCGCCTGCAAGAATCTGCCAATAGTTTCACCCCCACCGGCTGGGAGAGTTTTACAAAAGCATTGAAGGATGCAAGAACGCTTGAAGCTGTAGAAGCACGTAAATTAGTGGTGACTTTGTTGGTCGAGGCGGCGCCGGATATAAAAAAATATGGTGTGAATAACGGCGTGTATTACTGGGATATGCAGTTTCCTGTAACAATCAAATATGAAGGCAACGAATCGATTCCTTCAATGCGTTATATCCTCACCCTTAGAATTGTCCGTGTCTCAACACTTCAAAATCCTTCGGGCGTAAGCATCGAACAATGGATCATGAGATCACCCTAGTAACATGACGCTGCAAGGTTCTCCAAGCAATCAAGATAAACCAGAACCTTCGGTAAAAGGGGGGACTTCAACGACAAAGCTCGCGAATTTAAAGCACTTGTCAAATGTTATGCATAAACTTGATTTTTTGTTCGGCAGTCAGGGGGCGGGGGGGCTTTTTGTCGATGAAGAACTGTCTGAAGGAATAATAGCTGATCCTGCCGATACGATTGCACGACATCGCCGGTTGGTTTCATTAATCCGCTGGCAAGCTGTTGCTATCGGTGTGCTTGTCTGTGTGTTGATATTGGTTGCGCCTGCGTTGCGGCCAATCATGAAATACCGCGCTCTTACTCCCAAAGGGGAGTATGTTGATTTAGTGCCCTTAAGCATGCCGAACCTCACGAACCAGTCCGTGTTGTCATGGGCAGCCAACAGTGTCACAGAAATCATGACTTTGGGATTTGGGGATTTTGAAAAACAGATTTATGCACAAAGGGAACGATTTACGACCGCAGGTTGGGATAGTTATATAGCTGCGCTCCGCGAAAAAGAGGTGTACACAACCTTTCAGCAGCGTCAACTTGTGCTGACGACCGTTCCCTCAGATACGCCCGTTATAACTAGTCAGGGGCTTGACGAAAATAAAGAATATTTCTGGAAAATCGAAGTGCCCATTGTGATGAACTACATTACAAATAATGAAGTTACACGAAAGCAAAACGGTATTGTAAAATTAACCATCGTGCGTGTGCCGGGGTCAGAGAATGTCAATGGGATAGCCATAAAATCATGGGTTATTCACTAAAGTTAATATTCTTGGTGGTCAATTGCCATTTTGGGGTAGTAAGGAGGTGTCCGGGTGCAGAGGATCAAAAAGGGCATAATGTTTTGAAAAACCTGTTGCAAAGAGCCTTCTTCTTAGAAATTATAAACTTTATGTTAACTTAGCTCTGCTGAAAAAGCTAGGCGTGTCCGATTTTTTCAAACTGATTCGGGGATGTAATTTGTTGCGCATAATCAATCGCCCTATTTTTGTTTACACCCTGTTCGGCGCCATCATTGGAGCGGGAGTTCTTACGGCTCCTGTCGCTTCATCGTGGGCGCAGGAAAAGCTTCCTTCTCTTACAGCATCGCCAACGTCAGCCGCAACAGACACAGCTGCGACGGCAACGGCCTTGCCGACAACGGCGGCGACGGCTACAGCAACTATAGCGCTGCCGACAGCGGCAACGTCTGCAAAAACATCGACTGGTATTGAATTGAATGAAGTGCCTCCGCTCACAACAACATTGAGCACTGAAGAGTTACATTTACAACAACAGGCAGAGGAAGAAGCGGCTAGAGCGGCTGAAGTAAAACGTGAAGAAGAGCATAACCAGAAATCATTTAAACGCGCTTCTGGGGGGATTCTTCCTTTATCGCCGGATCAAATTCGTGACTTTATGCACCGTTTGGAAAACACGCAGGAAGCTTCTCAGGCTCCTTTTGCCGGACCGCCAAAGGGTGAAGTCAAGGTTATGGCGCTGTCGTTGGACCCTGGGGGCGAACCGCCCCAAATTAATTTGGCCGCAGGTTATGTCACGACCATCGATATGGTGGACGCGACGGGGGCACCGTGGCCAATTTTAGATGTTGGTGTCGGGGGCAATTTTGAAGTAACCCCTACACAAGCTGGATCTCATGTGGTCCGTGTGGTTCCTTTGACCCGTTTAGGGGCCGGGAATTTGTCAATTCTGTTAAAGGATCTTTCAACCCCGGTTATTTTCCGTCTTTCGGCTGGTGGCCCGACTTTCCATATGCGCTATGATGCGCGGGTTCCTAAACTAGGACCAAACGCCAAGACGCCCTTGATCGAACGCGGCAAAACAGGTCCGGTGGCGGGAGATCAAACCATCGCCATGATACTGGAAAACGCACCGCCGAAGACAGCCAAACGTCTCAAGATAGGGGGGCTTGATGCTCGCTCCATGGCTTGGCAACTCGATGATAAAGTTTTTGTGCGCACACCTCTGACTTTGTTATCACCGGCGTGGAATGCAAGTGCTTCTTCGCCGGATGGTATGACGGTTTATGAAATAGGCGATGCGCCGGTATTGCTTATGTCAGAAAATGGCGCTCTGGTTCGGGCGCGCCTTATGCGGGAAGAAGAGCATGACAAATAATATGGACGAATTTGAACACGAAGAATTAAGCGCGGCGGAAACAACAGGTGGGCGAGGCGGCGGCGCGCGGCAAAACCTTGCCGATGCTTGGCGTTCGCAACCCTTATTTAAGCTGATGGTCATTATGGTTGTCGTTGGTGTAGCGATTGCCGGCGCTCTTGGCGTATTTTCGGGTTCACCACCGTCCGATATTTCGCATGTGCCGAAAGCTCCGGACCTTGATGTGCCGCCGGGCGGAAAATCATCTCAAGCGTTTAATGAACAAACCGAAATGGCAAATGCAGCACGTGTTGATGCAGCAATTAAAGCCGGCGGAAGTGCTATACCGACACTAATAGGAACGACAGGCGAAATTGCTGGCATCGGGAATCATAACAAAGAAGATCCGATGAAGGAGTTCAGGGTTGAAGCTGAGAAGTTTCGAAAGGAAATGCAGGCCAAGCAACAGGAGACCGAGAAACAAATTCAAATTATTCGACAACAACCCGTTCAGCGTGTTGAGGAAGAAGACAACAGTTTAGCTTTAGCTATGCAAAAACAGCTCCAGCAGCTTATGGAGAGCTGGGCACCGCGTAAGATGACTGTGGTGGCAGGCATGGAACCAAAAGAAAAGGAAAAAGAGTCGGAAAAAGCAAGACGGGAGGAAATCGCTATTAATGCTGCCGCCGCGAAACAAGCGGCTGCGGTACAAATTGGTGAGAACAAGATTCTCGTTCAAGCTGGAACCGTAAACTATGCCCAACTTTTGACTGAAGCGAACTCGGATGTCCCTGGCCCGATTTTGGCGCAAATTTTGTCCGGTCCCTTGGCGGGCGGACGAGCCGTCGGGCGTTTTCAGGTCATGAGGGATTATCTTGTTCTGACGTTCAATCTCGTAACGTTGAAGGGCAAGGAGTATCAGGCCAATATCATAGCGCTTGATCCGGATACAACTCTTGGCGCCATGGCGACGGAAGTCGACCATCGTTATTTTGACAGAGTTGTGTTGCCGGCGGCGGCTTCGTTCGCTTCATCCTTCGGTTCGGCTCTTTCGGATACGCCAGCGACAGTTGTTGCAACAAATAACGCTACTTTTGTTGTGCAGGCAGAGAAAGGATATAAAGAGGCTCTTTATGAAGGATTGGGACAAGCGGGCCAGACCGTTAGCCAGTTTCTCCAAAACGAAGCCAACCAAATTAAAACGTTGGTGCGTGTTGCTGTAGGGACACCAATGGGCTTTTTCTTTCTTTCTTCTGTTAAAGAAAATTCAGCTCAAAGCGGCTTGGAATCAATGGCAAAGATGCAAGGCGGTTTAGTTCCCGGTTATGGTGCGTTGCCGGCGGGCTATCCAGGCACAGCGGAAGGGTTATCGGTTGTGCCAGGATATGGTGGTGCCGCAGCCGGTTATGGACAAACATCATACCCCTATGGCAGTTCAACAACTTATCCTTCGTCAAGCTATGGCACGGGATACCCTTCAAGTTATCAACAACCCATTTATCCTGGCAGCTCCGTCAAAGTTATCACGCCCACTCAAACGGGACTTGGCACAAGCTATTATGGCCGCTAGTTTAGGGGCTGGAGTCTAGTCTCCGTCCAAAGAGACTGATCAGCCAAGCCTAGGTGTCTATACCTGAAACCAATGTCTTATTTATGTGCGGCCTAAATATCGGGCATGAGTAAGATCCTTTAAAATTTGCATGTTGAGGAGTTCATACGATGACCGACGAGCAGCATGAGCCGGAAACCGAGTCGGCAATGCCGGATGAGGCACTCCCTCAAACTGAGTCTTGGCAGGAAGAATTACCCCCTCCTCATGATGATTTTGAAGATCAGGAACAGGCAGGGGCCACAGCAATAGAGACAGAAGAAACACCGGTAACTGTAAATCCCTTTGAAGGAAAAGCCCCTGCTAAGCGAGGCAAGGGCGCTTTGTTGGCGGGAGTCTTTTTTGTTTGCGCTTTGTTTATTATCGGGCTGGTCTATTTACAAATAGGCAGGGAGGCTGGCGAGACATCGGCTGCGAGTACAGCAACTACACCGAATGAAGCAAAAACGGCACAACCACAAACAACTACTCTTGCCCCCGAATCAAAAACGACTGATCTTGGTGTAACGCCAACAACTTCGGAAGCTGATTTGAATGCCCTTTATCGTCCTGCTAGTAACCAGGCAGCTGGTACAACAGGGGGAACAACGGCATTGCCCGTTAGTCAGGCGGTCGAAAGCAAAGGCGCTTCCGCTCTGGTTTCTCCCGATGAAGTCATGGCAACAGCTCCGGCATCTTCAGCAAAAACAACTTCTAACATAGCTTCGACAGATATTTCTGATCAGGCGTTTGCGGCAAGCCAAACGGCTTTTGAGACCCGCCTTAAAGACTTAGCTTCTCAAGTAGAAGAGTTGAAAAAAGCGTTAGAACAGGCGATTCAACAAACGACCCAACTGGCAGCTCGTTTGGAGAACACTCAAACAGCATCTTCGTCAGGGGCTTCCAATACTGTTGTCGATATCAGGCTTGAAAAGATCGAACAGCAAATTGCCAATCTGACACAACAAATAGTTGTCAAACCAAAGCCAACACAGGAACCGATGACATCGGAAGCCGCCATTGATGGTGGCTCTGTTTCTCCGCCAATTGTAAGCAAAGAACCAAAGGGCATCTCGCGTCAAACGACAAAAAAACCCCAAAAACATAAAACTAAAAAGACTTATGCGACGAGCGAAGCAGTTTCCCAAAAGAGCAAAGCAAACAAATGGGTATTGCGAGCGGCTACACCTGATGCAGCTTGGGTTTCTCAAGGAGCTGATTCAGCCGAATTGCGCCAGGTAAGGGTTGGAGACACCCTTCCGGGGATAGGAAAGGTACGCTCGATCCAGCAAACGGATGATCGCTGGATTATCATGGGCAGCAAAGGTTCCATCCGCTAACCGTTTTTACCCGTAGTTCCTCTTAAATAAGGTGTATTAAGCCGGCACGCGACGGCATTGTTAACTTGTGATTAACGTTAATTGAGGGAAACCAAGAAGTGCTTGAGTATTCGTAAAAAATTAACCCCCTTTTTAATGGTTTGAGGCATAATGAGAATATCTAAAAATTGAGAAGATTTATTGATATGATGTCGTTGCTTAAGTTTTATACTCCGAGAGAGAGGAAAATCTCTGATGAAAGGCCAAAATAAAACAATTTCGCTTTTTATACTTCTGTCAGTAGTAATTCTTTTTCCTGCAGAAGTTTTTGCCGCAACGATTACGCTTGGCGACATTGTATGTAACGTTCGTGCAAACCTTGTGCCTTTTGGCCCCTTTTTCAGTGGTCTAGCCTATGTTGTCGGGGCGATAATGGTTTTAAAAGGCGCGTTGTTATTTAAGAAACATATGGAAAATCCTAACGATAGCCAAATTGTCAAAGCCATTTTTCATATGATTGCAGGCGGTGCCTTGGCTGCATTGCCCGCTGCGGTTAGTACCTTACAAAATACTCTGGGTTTTAGCGCTTCGAGCGGTGCGCCAGGGGCATGCGCAGCGGGGCCTGTGACTCCGCTAAGTTCGGCCGGCGGCCTCGACGTCATGATGCAGAACTTCGTGAACAATGTTTATGGCCCAATGCTTAATTTAATTTCGGTCATAAGCATTACTATGGGTCTATTTCTTATTTTCCGGGGATTGCTTAAGAGTGCGAAGGTCGGATCTGATCCGCGCGCCGGTGCGCCGCATGCGATCATCGTTAATTTATTTGTTGGCGCGATGCTAGTATCGGCTGGCGGCATGTTAAGCACAATGCTGGAATCCCTTTTTGGTCAGTCCACGGTAACCAGTTTTGCAGGGATTAACTGGTCGGGTATTACAGGTGGTTCAGCCAATACAACGGCAATAAATAATACAGTAACGGCTATACTTATGTTTGTAAAAATAGTTGGAGCCATTGCCTTTGTCCGTGGATTTCTAATGATAAAAAGCGCTGTAGAAGGCACGGGACAAGTTACGGTACCCCAAGGAATGACCCACATTATTGGGGGAACAATGGCTATAAATATAGGGTATATGTTGACGATAATTGACAAGACTTTCGGCACATGTTTGGTTAATGGCAATTGTTAAAGTGATGTTTAATTATACTGTTATAATACTTATCGGAAAGGTTAAAAAGTGTGTAATTAACCCAAATTTAAGGCTTTTAGACAAAAATAAATTATAAAACAAATTTTTGGTAAATTGAAGAAGGTCTTGATGTGATGGCGGTAATTGATATGTTAATTTATATCCGCGTGCGCTTCAGGCAAAAGTTATTTCTGGAGAAAGATCGGTAAAACGTGATCAAACAACCAACGAGAGGGAGAAACTCATGACGAAGGACAAATTAATGCAGGATATCTTTAAGTGGAGTGTGCTGGCTACAGTTGTTTCTGTTGCATTTCCAGAAATGAGTCTTGCTGCAAATATTGGAGATGGTCTCAAAGGTGTTCAGACTGATATTTCAACGTTACCAAAACTCGTAAGCGGTATTGCTTATGTGATCGGTGGTGCTTTGGGAATCATCGGTGGCCTGAAGCTGAAGAAGCATGCGGAAAATCCGGCGCAAGAGAAAATGGGCCCAGGCCTCGTCACGTTACTAGTGGGCGGTGGCATTGCTGCGTTGCCGTCGCTTATACAAACTATGACGGACACGTTGCGTATTTCGGGTAATGCATCTTACACGTCTTTAAGCAACATATAGACTAGGGCCTTGTCGTTTCTTCCGATTTCTCTCGGTGTCAGGCGAAAGCCTGACACCGGAGAGGCGGCTTTTCGAAGTCGTTCCCGCTTAAAAGAACAAATGGAAAAAACGCTCTGGCGTGACGATTTCACATGCCGATGCTGTGGGTTTCAATCAAAAAAATATCAGCGCGTTATTTCTGTTGATCCGGATGCTAACTCAAAAGACCAATTCATTACCGTATGTTCTTTCTGTGAATTGTGTTTTTCAGTCGATCTTGCGGGGCTCACAGGGTCTGGCGTCCTGATCTGGTTGCCAGAGATTTCCCAATCCAATCTCCACCACATTATGCGCGCCATTTACGTCGTTCGCGGCACAGACCATCCTCTGGCAGACAGTGCAACCCGTGCTTATGATGCTCTGATTGCACGGCGGACAGAGGCCAAAAAAAGGCTAGGGAGCGATGATCCGCTTCTTCTGGCCACAGTTCTCCAAGAATCCCTGACTGACAAAGAATATGCTGCACGGACGGCCAAGCTGGAGGGAATTCGACTGATGCCACTTGAACGTTGGCTTACGCGGGGGCCACGCGGGGATGTCAATCATTTTCCACAAGTAGTCAAATATTGGCGTTCGTCCGAAGGGCCTTTCGGCAAGCTTCCCCCTGAGACATGGGCCTCTATGTTTGATTCGGTCTTAAATCAGATTAGCAAACCCCATTAGCGCGCTTTTACGTCGGGGAATTGATAAAATACAGATTTGGCTAGGGCTTCAGCCTTTAATCCAAGCCTATGCCTACCGGAATTTTACCGGATTTCTTAGCCAATTGTTCATAAAAAACCAGCTATAGCTTGGCCTCCTTGATCCCAAGGCTGAGAGTGCCTAACCTGCCTGAGCCATGAGCAGTTTTCTGGACGAAATTCTTGCCTCTTTGTTGTTGGCTGTCCGTCAACCGGTTGAGTCCTTTATTCAGCTGGAGACGGCTGATGATGCGACGACGCTTGTGTCTGGAGACGGGTCTCTCATTTCATTTATCCGCATGCTTGGTTCCCGCCAGATTATAGGCGATGCCGAGTACCGATGGATTGTCGATCAGGCAACCATGAAATTAGGCGCGCGCTTTGATCGTCCCGGCCATGCCATGCAAGTTTATTTTGTTCGCGATCCTTCTCTTGTTGGGCGGGATGTTGATAAAGGCATGCGTGGGAACAGAAACGCAGCTCAAGCCTTGGATTTAAGCCTCGAAGATCTTTTGAATGAACGCCGCCGTCATTTAGCCCGGTTTTTGGCTCATGAAGACATCGTTCTTGTTTTATGGACCCGCCCTTCGGCCTTAAATAAAAGCGAATTATCCCAGGCCATGAAACGTCGAGGCGAACACAAATGGGTTAATGCCAACGATTCACAATTTCCAATGACAGCGCTCGAGCCCTTACGTATCCGTCACAAAAGTTATGTGTCTGCCGTCACGGCGGCGCTTGACGAAATTGCCATGAAAACGCGTGTATTATCGACACATGATGCGTTGGTCGCGATACGCACAAGCCTTTATCCTTTGTTGGCGAATGATGAATGGAAGGCAAATCTGCCAGGAGACACAATTGTGCCGCGTGCTCCCACACATAAAACGGATATGTCTGAAGTTTTATGGCCCCCCATCCGCCGCCAGCTTTGTGTTGGCGATGCGCAGATCATATCCCCGACTGTGGTGCGTATAGGCGATCTTCTCTGGGCAGGCGTTGATATGACTCTTGGCCCGGCCGATCCAGCGCCTTTCCCCCAATTGCTTGCTCGTTTAATAGATAACGATGTGCCTTTCCGCATTTCGTTTTTGATTGAGGGCGGGGGCACGCAAGGCTTATCTTTCCGCTCGTTTGCGGCCGCTATTCTGGCCTTTAGCAATGAAGTGAATAGGCAAATCAGAGAGTCCCTTAAAGCTTTGCAGGCCTTGGCTCAAAGCGAACCGGTTATTAAGCTGCGTGTTTCGATGGCGACTTATGCACCAATTCATGATCGAAAATTGATCGATACGCGTTTGGCAGCGTTAACGCAGGCGCTCGAAGCTTGGGGATACTGCCAAGCTTCATCAGCAGGCGGCGATCCTTTGGAGGCAACCCTATCTTCGGCCCTCGGTATAGCTTGCGCGTCGACGGCACCCCCTGCAGTCGCGCCTTTCCGGGAAGTGGTGAAAATGTTGCCGTGGCAGCGTGGTTCCTCTCCCTTCGAAGAAGGGGCTGTTATGTTCCGCACGGCCGATGGTCGCATCTGGCCGTACCAAATGGGAAGCAGTCTGACGACAACATGGTTTGACCTGATCTTTGCGCAACCGGGTGCTGGTAAATCCGTATTAATGAATGCATTGAATCTCGGGACAATGTTGTCAGCCGGCAACGCGCGACTTCCTTATATCGCTATTTTGGATATTGGGCCATCATCGGCTGGGCTGATTTCGCTCGTTCGGGATGCTTTGCCTTTGGATCGGCGCTATGAAGCAATGCATTTTAAATTGCGCATGACTCCCGAATATGCGGTTAACCCTTTTGATACCCAGTTAGGATGCCGTCATCCGCTTCCCGAGGAACGCGCGTATTTAACGGAACTCCTGACGCTGCTTTGCACCTCGCCGGGTCAAAAAATCCCTTATGATGGCATGACGCAGCTGGTGGGATTGTGCGTTGATGAAATGTATCGTTGGCGGGACGACAGCGGTGCGAATACGGAGCCTCGGCCCTACTTGCAGAACATCGAAGCTGAGGTCGATGAAGCTATACAGAAGTTTGACATTCATCTGCCCGTAGAGCCTTACTGGTGGGATGTCGTTGACGCTCTATATGACAAAGAGGCATACCACGAAGCCATGTTGGCGCAACGCCATGCCGTGCCGACTTTAGTGGATGCCGTGACGGCTGCTCGCCGCCCGCAGATACGCGCTTTACTTGAAGAAACGTCAATTGGTGCTTCGGCGGAAACAGTCATTCATGCATTTGAACGCATGATTGCTTCTTCGGTTCGCGAATTTCCGATTTTAGCCTCAATTACCCGCTTCGATATTGGAAGCGCGCGTGTAGCCGCCGTTGACCTACAGGATGTCGCGCCCCAAGGCGATGATATTGCCGACCGTCAAACGGCTATCATGTATATGCTCGCGCGTCATGCCTTGGTGCGCGCATGGTGGTTAGGGCCGGATTCACTTCGATCCATGCCTGAGAAGTTCAGGCCTTATCATGAGTTGCGCTTGCGTGATATTCGCGAATGTCCCAAACGTCTTTGTTTTGATGAATTTCATCGCACCAGCAAGACAACGGCCGTGCGCGCCCAAGTTGTTCGCGATGTTCGCGAGGGACGCAAATGGGGCGTGCAGATTGTATTGGCCTCGCAGCTGCTCGATGATTTCAGCGCGGACATGGTGGATTTGGCAACGGGCGTTTGGATATGTGGCACAGCCGTATCCGAAAGAGCTATTAACGATACTGCCGACCGATTTGGGCTTTCCGATACAGCGCGCTGGGTTATGCGCTACCGTTTAACAGGCCCGCGCCCGAGCGGCGCCCCCGTTCTGTTGTTGTTAAGCACAAATGAAGGACGTTATGAACAGCATTTGGTTAATACACTCGGACCTATTGAATTGTGGGCTTTGTCAACCTCGGCTGAGGATGTTCGGGTAAGAAGCCGACTTTACACGATGCTTGGGGCTCCTTTGGCACGTCAGATTTTGTCACAATTTTTCCCCGGCGGGTCAGCAAGGCACGAGATCAGACGCCGGGTTGTATTGCGTACCGAGCGGGGGGAAGTGGAGTCAGGGGCGACAAGCGTCGTCATTAACGAACTTGTTGAAGAGCTAGTGGCCTATGCCCAAAACAATAAACTCCAAGCGGTTGAAAAGAAATAAATAGTTGCAGCGGCGGCTTCTCTCGGGCAATCTTTGACCCATATTTTGTTAACAATTGTAAAGACTATAAAGAGGTTTCTAAGGCATGAGCGGGCAATCAAGCGAAGATCCAGCATGGGTATTGCTGCTATTTATAGCAGTTTTCTTGGGCATTCTTTGGGCCATCTGGTATTTTTTCCAATCGGAACTAATGGAAGCCGTACGGTATGTCCGGATTGTGGAATTATGGGTAATTAGCTTTTTCGACAAGCAACTTGAGCCCTGTTATCAATGGTTAAGGGTCGCAGAAGGCGGCCAAAACTTACCGACTCCTGCAGCCCTGAAGGAAGCCTATGCGTGCTTTGGTGAAGGTAACTTACGGCCGCTAACGACAGCTGAAAAGCTTCGGTATGTCAATATTTCAACTGCCAGCCTTGGGGTTATATCGGAATTGATAGCGAAATATGTTCGTTGGCCCGCGGCAGCACTGTGCGCGGGGATAGGTTATTATGCGATGTTTATCTCACCCCGGAATAAATTTAAGACCAGATACAATCTAGAGAGCTTTATCGCCACGCAGGCAAAAGTATGGCCGGTTATTTCGCCAATCGTCAATTTTAGTCCTACGAAACACAGCGCGCGGGCGCCCGGAACGGTCGTGCCGAATAAGTTGCCAATGTTTGCGGAAGCATTATCGCCTGAAGAGTGGGTTTCCTTCCACCGTGTTCCAGTCACGAACGGGATTCCAGAAAGGGAAATGGTTCGTAGAGCTTTTTTGCGGCAACTTGGTCCACGTTGGCGGGGCGTGAATGATTTGCCCCCGCATATTATGGCTCTTTTTGCTGCTTTTGCCTTAAAAGGGGCACAAAAACGCGAGGAAAGTGACGAATTCCTTGGGCGTTTGGCTTTAAGTTGGTCGCCTGAAAAGGGATTTAATATGGATCAAAAACTTGCCTTAGAGGTGAAAAGAATAGTTAATGATCCTGAATTAGGCGGTAAAGCGTTAGCGATTGCCAATCAGCATGCGTATCGAACCACAGCGATGCTTGGAGTCTTAAAGTGGGCTCGCTTTATGGGTGGCGTTCTCGCATCGGCTCAATTCTTATGGCTCCGCGGTGAGGATCGTGGTCTCTGGTATCCATTGAATAATCTTGGGCGCCGTTCTTTCCATACAGAAGGGTCCGGGGCTATAGCTCACTTTATGGCGGAGCAAGCGGCAAAGAAACCTCTTCCTATTCCGCGCATTGATACGGCTATAGTTACGCTAAATCAGTACTTGGCAGCCAACCCTGTAAATATACCTCCACGGGAGGAACCCGGAACGATCGAAAAACTTCGTACATGAAAGCTTGAGGTATAAATCACTTTTTGCGTTTTCGTAAGATAACTGAATCAAAGAGGCTGAGTATGTTTATTAAGATGTGTGAGCATCAAGATATTGTGGCAAAACTGGTTCGTGCGAGTACGTCGCCATGTATTGTTGTTTCTTTCCATAAGAGTGATCCCCATGTGGTTTGGCAGTTTGATCTTGGGAAGAATCCAAATTTTACGATTATGTTAAGAGATGGAGAGCGTGGTTGCAACTTCGGCGTAACGTCGCCCGAAGGTATATTCACGCCAGTGGCGCACTTTGCAACGCGCGAAGATGCCGAGAATGCCTATGCCGCTGTTCACAAGGCGCTCATGAAACAGGGTTGTTGTGGTATCAGTAGTGGGTGGGGGCGGTTGGCTCTCATTCTTGTTGGTCTTTTCCTGCTTTTCGTTTTGTTTGCCTCTATAGTACACCGAACAAGTTCTACTGGGAAAGGTAATGCCGCGCCTACAGCTGCACCTGTTGCTGAGGAGGCAAAGAAACCTCGAGCGCCAGCGGTATTTAAACCAGGAATCCCATTGCCTGCTGATGATGTTTTGAAACCGCCAAGAGACTAGAATTATATAAAATAGCCACAATATTAACCAAAAGATAATAAAGATAACGAAGACTTTTGTGTTCAAGTTGGCTATTATTGGCCAACTAAACATTAAACCAAGATAGGTTTCGCTATGCCTATTATTATGCCCAAACACCAAATCCCGCAACGTAGCATGTTCCGGGATACACGGCCGGCTTCAGTACGGTTTTTTACCTACTTTAGCCAGATGGATGTTGTGGGAACTATTTCTTTTGTTGCAGCTTTTGCTATTGTCGTTGCTCCTCATTTTTCTTTATTTGCAGATATCACAGCGTTTCTGATTTTTTTGTATGGCCGATGGGCCCTTAACCGTTCTTTTAACCTGCCTTTCAAGATGCCGAAGTTTGCCAATATGGCTGACCCCAATAACCCACCGCCGGGAAAACCTGGGCCAGGAAAATCTGATGGCATTCTTTTTATTGGCAACGTGTGTGATCCCGGTGAGCCTGCCTTTAACCAGGAACTGTGGTTAACCAATACAGATGCCCGCACGCATATTTTGTACCTTGGAACGACGGGCGCCGGAAAAACGGAAGGCTTAAAGTCCATGGTGACTAATGCTCTAACGTGGGGCTCTGGCTTTGTCTATGTCGACGGCAAGGCTGATACAGACCTTTGGGCCTCATTGTATTCGTTAGCGCGGCGGTTCGGGCGTGACGACGATTTATTAGTGTTGAACTATATGACGGCGAACTCGGATGAGGGCGCTACGTCCAATACCATGAATCCATTCTCAAACGGCTCAGCATCATATCTTTCAAATATGATCATCAGTCTTATGCCGGATGCGGGCGGCGATAACGCGATGTGGAAAGAACGTGCCGTTGCCTTGATGTTTGCCTTGATGCCTGCTTTGACATGGAAGCGTGAAAAGCAGGGGCTCCTTTTGGATGTCGGTGTATTGCGCGAATATATTGAATTGCCCGCAATCATTCGTCTATCACGCGACCCGAATTTGCCGGAACGCATTCTTCGCGGTCTGCAAGGTTATTTGAATACATTGCCCGGTTACGTGGATGCAGCTTTTGATGACGAAGGAAATGAACGTCCACCATCACCGGATCAACCTATGTATGACTTGCAAGTTGCCCGCCAGCAGCACGGATACCTATCCATGCAATTCACCCGTTCTTTACAATCACTAGCGGATGAATATGGATATATTTTTAAGGTTCAACTTGCTGATATTGATGTTCTCGACGTTGTGCTAAACCGGCGCATTCTTGTCGCCCTTATTCCAGCTTTGGAAAAGTCCGGAGACGAGGCGGCAAACCTTGGTAAAATCATTGCTGCTAGCCTGAAAGGTATGATGGGAGCGACACTCGGCAACACGGTTGAAGGATCTTGGGAAGAGGCTATTGGCAGCAAACAGACCCGTTCGAATTCGTCGTTTATGACCGTTTTTGACGAAGTCGGCTACTATACGGCACAAGGCATGGCTGTTATGGCAGCCCAGGCACGCTCTTTAGGTTTTTCACTTGTATTTGCAGCGCAGGATATTCCATCCATGGAGAAACGCGTTAAACAAGAAGCCCAATCTATTCTTGGTAACTGCAACCTCAAAATTTTCGGCAAAATCGAAGACCCGACGGAAACTAAAGATTTCCTTGAGAAACACGGAGGTGACGTGTGGGTCAATGAAAGTACAGGCATGTCCGCGCCGACGAATACTGTAGCGAGCCTTTTCTTTACGACGCCATTCTACGATGATCGAAAATCGTCAGGCCTCGTATTGCGTAAGCGCGTGGCTTATGACCACTTGCGGGGACAGCGCGAGGGCGAGGCCCATATTCTTTTTGGCGATTGGGCATTCCGCTCACAGATGTTCCACGCTGTGCCTGATAAGGTTAGGGCGCTGCGTGTTCACAAGCTTTTGCCGGTACCGGCGAGCACAACAGCCACGGCAGCGCGTGAACGCGCCATGAATGAACTGGCCGCGCGTCTGAAGAATCCGGAATGGACAGCTGCGGCGGTTGCCCCGGAGGCCAAGGAATCTCCTGAAATTTCCGCTCTGGCCAAAAATTGGCAAATATTTGCCAAAACAGGCCATACATCACTTGAAACAGGAGCAGCTGTCATTGCAGGGCTTGCGAAGACGGCAGGACTGCAGCCAAAAGCAAAAACATCAGAAGTTCCTACTTCAGCTACGCCGCGTTTTGCTTCTGGTACACGAGTTACGTCGCCAACTATTGAATCAGGTGCTGAAATTCCTATGATTAATATTGCCCCATTATCAGCGGCTCCTATTCAGGAACGCACGGGGCAGCCGTTGCTGCAAGAAGGAGATGAATTTGCCTTTATGGAACTTGAATCTTCAGCTTTGCCTGGAATGGAAATTTCTGAGACTAGGGAAAAAGGATATGTGCCTACGGATTTGGACTTGGATGTTGTGACGCGTCCGGGCGGAGCAGCCGAAGAAATCGACATAATGGGCGTTAAATTACCCGAAGGAATAACAAACCTTCTCGAGCGAGTGGCTTCCAAGCTTAATCGCGGTCTTGGCGGCGACAAGCAGCGCACAGAAAAAACCGACTAAATAAGTTTTGGGGCATGAAAATCCTTCATATTATGGCCGGTCGCGGCCTCGGTGGCGCTGAAACCTATGCGACGGACATTATGTTGAGCTTGCACACGGCAAGTGTTGACCAGTGCGCTGTGGTATCAGCAAAGGCTCCGCGATATCAAGAACTTGTTGAAGCAGGAATCCATACTAAGCCACAAGTTCTTTCTTTTCCTTTACGGCCACTGCAAAAAATGCTGCTGCGTCGTTTGTTGAGGTGCGAAAAGCCCGATCTTGTGCACTGTTGGATGCGACGTGCGGCCTCGTTAATGCCGCCATGGGAAGCTTGTCCTGTCATAGGCTGGTTCGGCGGTTATTATGACCCCCAGCGCTTCGCACGGTGTGGGGAGTTCGTCGGTGTGACGAAGGATATCGTCGCGCACATGGTTAAAAGCGGCGTTCCGGCCGAAAAGGCGCATTTTATACCGACTTTTCCGGATGTAAGAGAAGAACCGCCGGCCGATCGCACGTCGCTGGCCACGCCGCCTGACGCGAAGGTAGTTTTGGCTCTCTCGCGCCTGCATCCCAAGAAGGGGTTGGATACGCTTCTGCAGGCCGCCCAGAGGCTTCCGGAGACCGTTTTCTGGCTGGCGGGAGAAGGACCGCTCAGGCGCGAATTAGAGAGGCTGGCGAAGGACTTGGGCGTAGCGGACCGGGTACGTTTCCTGGGCTGGAGGACGGACCGCGGGGCGCTTTTGCGAGCGGCGGACGTATGTGTACTCCCCTCGCGCTACGAGCCGTTCGGAACGGTGATTTTGGAGGCGTGGGCGGCAAAAACGCCGTTCGTGGCCGCGCGGAGCGCAGGCCCGGCGGCGCATGTGAGGGACGGCGTGGATGGCCTTTTGGTGCCCATAGACGACCCGGAGGCGTTGGCAGCGGCGCTTAAAAGAGCCTTGGAAGACAAGGGCTTGCGCGAGCGTCTTATCGCGGAAGGTTACGCGGTCTATAGCCAGAATTACACCCGCGAGGTCGTGACCCGCCAGATGATCGGGCTGTATGAAAAGCTGATTGCCAAACACGGTTAGGGGCCCATTCGTCGCGCACGGGGAACCTGTCTCGTCCGGGCAGCGGAACCGTTCGGCACCCGTTTGGTGGGGTTGCGTTACATAAAAAGGCGGGCTTGCCTTGCAACCATCACCCCGGACATCCCGTCTTTGCAAATTCGCGATCGATGTAAGGCGTGTCGACCTTCATGTCGATCAGCAGTTTCTGGAAGCAGGGATGCTGGCGCAATAAAAGCTGCCCCACTTCCTTGACCGTTTCATGGTCTTCGGCGCTGATCGTCCATGAGGTCGGGATCGCCTTCGCCTTGTCGCGCAGCGCCCGCTGATAATCGTCCCACCCGCGCAACTGATCCATGTCGATCTGAATGTTGTAGACTTTCATGCCTGCGAACCTGGCGCCTCTTGCGCCGCCGTTCGCGGCTTTTTTGATCTCGGCCAGCAAGTTGCCCATCTGCGCGCTGACGCTGGCGGACGTCGAGCTGATCGGCACGGAGGCCACGCTGCCGATCATGGATAAAACCCCCGGCCTCTCCGGCGATTCATAGTTCGCGTTCAGCTTGTTCTGTTTGGCGTTGACGACGATCACGGCGAGTTTCCGGATTTCGCCGTCATTGATAAGCCGGAGAATGTCGCCCGTGCCGCGCGGCGAGGAAAGGGCGCCGAGAAGACTGTGCATGCCGAGATTGTCGGCGAGCCCCCCATCGACGAGATAGAGATATTGGATATCCCTGAAGTTCAGGGGCCCGTGGCGCAAATCGTTCGTGTAACGCGCGTCCTTGTATGCCTCGACGTTGAGATAGGGTTCGTATTTCCCGTTCAGCGCAACCTCGACCCAGCGCGGCAGCGGCCTTCCCGCGCAATGCGTGGCCGCGTAATTTTGAAAAGCGACGGGCGAAAGCACGACGGGCACAGCAGAGGAGGCGGCAACACCTGCGGCGATCGGCAATTTGTCGTAAGCCGAGCAAATATCGTCGAAACGACCGGGCGTAAGCGAGAAAATCTCGCCCGAGGCCATATCCGTTGTGTTGAGAACGATAAAGGGCCTCCCCGGCTGGTTCAGTTCGCCGAACGTGCGGCCATGAAACAGGCGTTCGTCGAACATGTCCTTGATGAGTTCAGAGCGTCCCGCGCCGTCAAGCGCAAGATCAAACCATGTGACCGGGCTGGCCGCGTCGTAGAAAAGGAATTTCATGTTGTCGCGGACAAGAAAGTCCGGCTCGAAAGTATCAAGGCCTTCCGCCCCGTAAAGCCCGTAATAAGCCGCAATGACGCTGCCGCCGGACACGGAAGAGACCATGGCGATGTCGTCGATGAGACGGCGCGGTTGCCCATGCTCCATGTATTGCGTCTTACGGAGTTCCTGCAAAATGACCCAGCCGAAATCGGCCGCGCGCACGCCGCCGCCCGAAAGCGCCACGAGGATTACGGGCCGGTCCTTGTGGCTTACGTCGACATAGCGCTGTTCGTTGTTCGTCTCGCCTTGGGCGAGCGGGACGTTTTCGAATTGCGCCGCGCAACCCGCGAGGACGGCAAGGAAAGCGATAAGGAAAGTCTTCCGGAATATTATTTTCATCAGTCCCCAAACGGATCGCGCATGAGGATGGTGTCGTCGCGTTCGGGACTGGTTGACAGCAAAGTGACAGGGCATTCGATCATTTCTTCCAGACGCCGGATGTACTTGATCGCTTGCGCGGGTAAATCCGCCCATTTGCGCGCGCCGCGCGTGCTTTCAGACCAGCCTTCGCAGGTATCGTAAACCGGCTCCACATTTGCTTGGGCAGTCGGGCTTGCGGGAAGGTAGTCGATGATTTTGCCGCCCAGCTTGTAAGCCCGCGCGATCTTCAATTCTTTCAAATCGTCCAACACATCAAGTTTGGTGAGCGCAATCCCGTCGATGCCGCCGAATTTCACCGCCTGACGCACCAGCACGGCGTCGAACCAGCCGCAGCGCCGCTTGCGCCCTGTGACGGTGCCGAATTCCTTGCCGCGTGTGCCAAGGTGCTCGCCCGCCGCGCCCTTGTCTTCGGTGGGGAAAGGGCCTGCGCCGACGCGTGTCGTGTAGGCCTTGCAAATGCCCAGCACGCGGCCCAGCATTTTGGGCCCGACGCCCGAACCCGTCGCGGCGTGCGCTGCGATGGAGTTGCTCGACGTCACGAACGGATACGTGCCGTGGTCGATGTCGAGCATCGCGCCTTGCGCGCCTTCGAACAGCACCAGTTTGCCCTCGCGGCGGATTTCTTCCAGCCGCTGCCACACGACCTTGGCGAAAGGCAGCACATGCGGCGCGAGATCGAGCAGATCAAGATAAAGCTTGTTGCCATCAACCGCGTCCGTGCCGAGGCTTTGCAACAAGGCGTTGTGATGCAAAAGCAGTTTTTCGATTTTGTTTTTGAGCAAATCAGGTTCCGCCAGGTCGCAGAGACGGATCGCGCGGCGCCCCACCTTATCTTCGTAAGCAGGGCCGATGCCGCGCCCCGTCGTGCCGATTTTGTTCGTGCCGCTCGCGGCTTCGCGCGCGCGGTCAAGGCAGCCGTGCAACGGCAGGATAAGCGCGCAGTTTTCGGCGATGATCAGGTTTTCCGGCGTCACGGTGACGCCTTGCTTGCGGATGTTGTCGATTTCCTCGAGCAGCGCCCACGGATCGACTACGACGCCGTTACCGATGACCGACAGCTTGCCGCCGCGTACAATGCCGGACGGGAGAAGCTTGAGTTTGTATTCCGTGCCGTCGATGACAAGCGTGTGGCCCGCGTTGTGTCCGCCGGAAAAACGCACCACGACGTCCGCGCGGTTCGACAGCCAGTCGACAATCTTTCCCTTGCCCTCGTCGCCCCACTGGGCGCCGACAACCACGACATTTTTCATGTCTTAACAGTCCTTTGTTGGTGGATACGAGCCATCTAAGCATACTTGCGCTTGGGGGAAAAGGCTTCTAGAGAGGGATCAGCATTCAGGGGGCAGGGATCAGCATTTAAGGATGCTGAGAAACCTGCCCTCTCCTCCTTATGGAGGAGAGGAAGCAAAAACTTGCCGTTACGAAGTAACGGCTTAGTTTTTGCCGGTGAGGTGGTGGATTAGTTTTCCGGATTCCCCCTCACCAACGAAAACCAATGACTTGCGATGCAAGTCGAGGTTTTCGTGTCCTCTCCCCCTATCGGGGTAGAGGGAAATTTATCTGATCTCTGAATGCTGACCCCTAAACCTTAAACCTTAAACCTTAAAACCTAACCCCGAACCCCGAACCCCGAACCTCTATGTCCCCCATCCGCTCCATGTATGACTGGACGCTCCGGCAGGCCGAAGGGCCGATTGCCCGGCGCGTGCTGTTTATCATCGCGTTTGCCGAAAGCTCGTTTTTTCCCATTCCGCCCGACGTCATGCTTTTGCCCATGGCGATTGCGAACCGCGAACGCGCCTATCATTACGCGTTTATATGCACGCTGGGCTCGGTGCTGGGCGGGCTGCTGGGCTACGCGATCGGCGCGTTTCTGTACGAGAGCGTCGGGCAGTGGATCATCAACACCTATCATTTGCAGGAAGGCTTCCAGCGCTTTCACGACGAGTTCAACGAATGGGGCGTGTGGATCATTCTCGTGAAGGGGCTCACGCCCATTCCGTTCAAGCTGGTGACAATTGCCAGCGGCGTGGCGAAGCTTAATCTTGTGTCGTTTGTGCTCGCGTGCATTGGCACGCGCGCGATGCGTTTTTACCTTGTGGCGTGGCTTGTGAAACGCTTCGGCGCGCCCATCAAGGAGTTCGTGGAAAAGTACCTCACGTGGGTGACGATGGGGTTTCTGGCGGCTATTGTGTTCGGGTTTTGGCTGGTGTTGGGATAGAGCGTTGGAATTGTCATTCCCGCGAAAGCGGGAATCCAGCGCGAGCGATTGCGAGCACATGACTCATACGGCGCACGGACGTGCGCCGCTGGATCCCCGTTTACACCGGGATGACTCTTTTTTCCAGATTATTCCCTAACTCGCTGAAGACAACGCTTCCAGCACAAACGGCACCGTGATTTTCCGTTTTTTCTCCAGCGCTTTTTGATCCAGAAGCTCCACGGCATCCCGTATCGCGCAGCCCGAGCGCTCTAGGCGCTGGGCGAGATATTCAATCACATCTTCCTCGACAAGCAATTGCCGATCGCTGAATTGCTTGAGAAGCATGCTGCGCATAAGCATGTCGTCGGGCTGTTTCAAGGCGATGGCCGGGCAGCTTTTCAGGCGGGATTCGATATCCTTAAGCTTCATGCCCCATTCGGCGGGCGCTTTTGTTGCCGTCAGAAGCAGGGGAAGGCGCGTGGCCTGCGTGACGTTATAGACGTGCTGCATCCATTCTTCGTGCGCGGCGTTGCCGCCAATGCGGTCCGCGTCGTCGAGCGCAAGGCCTTTGTATAAAACGCATCCGCCCTGAATCTCGTCCATGATGTCTTCGCCCAAGCCAAGGGATCGTGCGTCGTGTTTTTCTTTCCAGATCGAAAGCAAATGCGTTTTGCCGCAGCCGTTGGGGCCGTAAAGGATCAGGCAATGCGCGGGCCATGACGCCGGAGCGCACTCGACCAGCCAGCCGGCGGCCTCGCGGTTGCTGTCGGTGACCATAAAGTCATCCGCCGTCATCTTGTCGGTTTGCGGCAAGGGCAGGTGGTATTGCCGGATCATCGGGAGCCTACCGGGAGCCTTTGTACATCGAACTGTTTTTGTAGTGCCGGATCGCGAGGCGAATCAGGACGCCGGCAACGGCCGCGACGGGCACGGCGATCAAAACGCCCACAAAGCCCAGCAAAGCGCCGCCCGCGAACAAAGCGAACAAAATCCATACCGGGTGCAAGCCAACCCGTCCGCCCACCAGCTTGGGTGTGAGCACGTAACTTTCAAGGCTTTGGCCTACGAGAAAGACGAGGAGCACAAGAGCAATATGTTGCCAGTCGCCGTACTGCACAAACGCGAGCGCAAGGCTGGTCACGCCGCAGAAGGTCGAGCCGACGTAAGGGATGAACGAAAGAACGCCCGCGATGATGCCGATCGTCGCGCCGTACTTGATGCCCACGAGCGACAAGCCGACGCTGTAAATGATGCCGAGGCACAAGCAAACGAGGGCTTGGCCGCGCAGAAAGCCGGACAGGGTGCGGTCGATTTCACGGAGGGCATCCCGAATCATGTCGTGGTGCTTACGCGGCAAGAGGGAGTCGATAGTCACGGTCAGTTTACGCCAGTCCCGGAGCAGGTAAAAAGCCACAACCGGGGTGATGACAATCAGGGCCAGAATATCGAACAGGGCAAAGCCTTCGCTGATGATGTTTTTCAGCAACTGTCCGGCCCAACCCATTGCGCTTCCAGCATATTGTCCTGCCGCTTCACGTAAGTTCGCAACATCCTCGGACGACAGGTGGGCCATCCAAGCCTCAGCCCACGGCATGATTTTGTCCTTAACCGTCGTGACGTAGCCGGGCAGGGCCTTGATAAGGGCCCCGATCTGGTTTTGCAGAAGGGGTAAAAGAAGAAGCAGGAGAAGGACCACAAAAAGCACAAAACCAAGAAGAACCAACAGGGTTCCAAGCGCGCGTGGCACCCGCCAGCGGGCTAGCTTTTCGACAACCGGATCGAGGAAATAGGCAAGCACAAGCCCGGCCACGAAAGGCAGGAGCATGGGTTTCAGCGCCCACACCACAACAGCGAAAACGCCGAAGCCTATCAGCCAAATACGGGTATGCAAATTTTGAGCAGACACGGCAGTTGTCCTTTCGTCTTAAGGGGAGGCAGACGCTCCCGGAGCCAGCATCCATCCACCCATGCTGGCGGTTTGATCCAAAATTAGGCCTTGCTCCGTCAGCGCGGCTTGCAACTGGGAAATTTCACCGCGAAACTCAAGATCAATATCGGCGGCGTTACGGGTCAACGCGATAACATTCACGCGCGCGACATTCGGCACGTTCCCTAACTTTGCCTTGATCTGCGCCCAATCCGCGAGCGAGCTGATCGGCACCGAGATGGAGAGATGTCCAACCGGGCCTTTCGGAAGTTTTGTCGATTGTTTCCAGCCTGCTTCAAGTTCGTTCCGTACTTGCTTGACGCCTTCGGCCAGCGTGACCGGGACGGCTTTCGCATCAACCGGCGCAGGCAACGACAAGTGAATGGGATCGGTTGCCTTACCCATGGAATCATAGCGCCGTGCATCGACGCGCAGTTCCTTTTTCGAATCCAGCTTCTCAAGGTCGCCTTCCAGCACCGCGACAACGGCCCCTCCCGCCTGGTATTTGCGCATGATGTTTTGCAGCGATTCCGGCTTGCCGTTTACGGCTTCGGGCGTGCTGATCACCGCGATGTCATCCAGATCGCCTGCGGGCACGATAAGCGGCACCAGCCCCGATCCGCGCACCCCGCCTTCCCAAGCCATGCGCCACGGCGTCTGGTCTTCCCATAAAATCGCGTGCCCGTTGTTCATCGTGACGGGGAGGATCACAACAGGCCGGCTGCGGGCTTCGCTAAAGTTGCTGCCATTCCTGTGGAGGAAAGTGCGGACGGCGTTCGGTTTGAATTGAACCGTGAATGTGCCCATGTAGCGCACGGAAGAGGTGCGTTCCTGCTGGACTTCGAAAGCCTGAACCAGTGCCGCGATGGTGTTGTCGTCCTGACGCGTGGCCATGGAACTGTCGGTCCCGAGGCGGGTCAGCAATTGTTCGAAAGCAGTCCGTTGAGCTTGTGTTATGGCCTGCTCGCGGGCCTCGGCCGCGTTGCTGGCCGTTATATCCACGGCCACATCCGTGATTTGATAAACCGTGGCGTCGTCATTGTTATCCTGAGCCTGCGCGGGCAGGGCAAGCAGGGCTATCGCCGCTAAAATCAAGAGTACTTGTCGCATTATCGACCTGCGTGTTAAGAGCATTCGGGGACCGTTCCTCAAGATATAGCCTACCCTTCAGGAGGAAGCCATAACCACCAATTCTGTCGTTTCCAAGGCTCGTGGGGCTTATGCCGAAGCCGGCGTCGATATCGATGCCGGAAACGCGCTTGTGGAAGCTATTAAGCCCTTAGCCAAGGCCACGGCTCGTCCCGGCGCCGAAGGCGGCATCGGGGGATTCGGCGCTTTTTTTGATCTGAAGGCTGCCGGGTATCGCGATCCGATTCTGGTCAGCACAACGGACGGTGTCGGCACCAAGCTGCGCATCGCTATCGAAACAGGAAGGCACGACTCGGTCGGAATCGACCTTGTCGCCATGTGCGTTAACGACCTTATCGTACAGGGTGCTGAGCCGCTGCTGTTCCTCGATTACTTTGCGTCGGGAAAGCTCGAGGTCGGTACCGCAAAGCGTGTCGTCGCTGGTATTGCGGAAGGTTGCAAGATTGCCGGATGCGCCCTCGTCGGCGGGGAAACTGCCGAGATGCCGGGCATGTACGAAGGCAAGGATTATGATCTTGCGGGTTTCGCCATCGGCGCGGTCGAACGCGAAAATATCTTGCCCCGCGCGGATATCAAGGAAGGCGATACGGTTCTCGGCCTCGCGTCGAGCGGGGTGCACAGCAACGGCTTTTCGCTTGTGCGCAAAATCGTCGCCAAGGAAAACCTGACTTACGACGCGCCTGCGCCGTTCGACCATTCGTGTTCATTGGGCGAAGCGCTTTTGGAACCCACGCGCATTTATGTGAAGCCTGCGCTGCACGCCGTGCGCACGGGAAAAGTTAAGGCAATGGCGCATATCACTGGCGGCGGGTTGCTGGAAAACATTCCGCGCGTGTTGCCGGATGATTTTGGCGTGTGGCTAAGCGTCAGCACGTGGCAAGTTCCGCCGGTGTTCAAATGGCTGGCGCAAGCGTCGCGGATTGATGGCACCGAAATGGCGCGCACGTTTAATTGTGGCATCGGCCTTATGCTTGTTGTCGCGCGGGAAGACGCGGATGCGATGATCAAACTGCTTATCGCTGAAGGCGAAAAAGTCTACCGCATCGGCGAAGTCGAAAAGACACGCTCGACGCATCGCGTGACCTTGCAGGGCATGGGATCGACCTGGCCGTGTTAACTCAGAGGAGGCATTTATGCTAAGAGTCGGTATCCTTATCTCGGGCCGCGGCAGCAACATGCAAGCTCTCGTCAACGCCGCAAAAACGCCCGGTTTTCCTGCAGAAGTCGCGTGCGTGATTTCGAACGAACCGGATGCCAAAGGTCTGGATTTTGCGCGCGCCGAAGGCATTCCAACGGCGGTCGTTAATCACCGCGATTTCAAGGGCGACCGGCAAGCGTTCGAGGAAGTTTTGGACGCTAAATTGCGCGAATATGGCGTGGAGCTTGTTTGCCTCGCCGGTTTTATGCGTCTCGTGACGGGGTGGTTTGTCGATCAGTGGATGGACAAGCTCGTTAATATCCATCCGTCGTTGTTACCCGCTTTTCCGGGTATTCATGTGCATGAAAAAGTTATCGAATACGGCGCGAAGTTTTCCGGCTGCACCATACACTATGTGCGCGCGGAGATGGATCACGGTCCGATCATCATTCAGGCGGCCGTGCCGGTGCACCCGGACGACGACGCGGACAAACTGGCGGCGCGCATTCTTGAATCCGAGCACAAGATTTATCCGCTCGCCGTGCGCATGATCGCCGAAGGACGCGTGAACGTTTACGAGGAGCGCGTATTTGCGACCGGTGCGGAGCCGCTGGAGATGTCTGTCTTAAATCCGGTAAGGATTAAGTAGAAATTATCCCACAATCTCGCATTGGCTGAAGAAGTAGGCGACTTCGATTGCCGCATTCTCGAGGCTGTCCGAGCCGTGCACGGAATTGGCCTGAAGGCTTTCCGCGAATTCCTTACGAATGGTGCCGGGGGCTGCGTTGGCCGGGTTCGTCGCGCCCATTACGTCGCGGTTGCGCTGGACAGCGCTTTCGCCCTCCAGGACTTGCACGACAACGGGGCCTGAGATCATGAAATCGCAAAGGTCGTTGAAGAAGGGCCGTTCCTTGTGCACGGCATAGAAACCTTCGGCCTGCGCGCGGGTGAGGCGGATTCGCTTCTGCGCGACAATGCGCAGCCCGGCCTCTTCCAGTTTAGCGTTAATCTTGCCGGTTAGGTTACGCTTTGTGGCGTCGGGTTTAATGATCGAGAGTGTGCGTTCGATGGCCATAACATGCTCCTAAAGAATACAAAGAAAGTGGCGGGTTTATAGACGGCAGAGCCATGAAGAGCAAGGGCCCTAAGGGGCTGGAGGCACAAGATAAGCTGGCATTGGAACGGATTTGGTTTTTAGTTCTTTCGGCGTGAAGAAATGCCCGATTTCGCGACTGGCGCTTTTGGGACCGTCCGAGCTGTGAACGCTGTTCGCGCCTTTGTCTTCGCCAAAGAGTGCGCGAATGGATTTGGGCGCTTTTTCCCTAGCTTCGGCAGGATCAGTCGGGCCCGCGAGCGTACGATAGTTTTGAATGGCGTTGGAGCCTTCCAGAACAGCCAGTACAACCGGAGCGGACGTAATGTCATCGCATAACTCACCAAAAAAACGCTTTTCCTTATGTTCGGCGTAATGGATTTGAGCCTGTTGTCGAGTGAGGATTACGACTTTTGCCGCAACGACCCACAAACCGGCGGCGCCAATCATTTCAAAAATTTTGTTGATTTGATCTGCCCGTTCTTCAGGCGATTTGGGAATACGGTTTGGTTTTATGATGCACAGTGTTTGTTCGATGTTCATATATATCTCCTGAAATAAAAAGGACTTTCAATCAGCGCAAAACTAGGGAAAAAGCCTGTAAAAGGCAAATCATAAAGGCTTTTTAGTCGGAAACATCGACATTAGCGCATCGGTCAGTCTTAACGGCAGAATGCTGAAAAACCAGACAAGAGCATACATCGGCCATGGAAAAGCGATGCGCGGCCGGTTCACGGCAAGACCATGCTTGATGGTTTTTGCGGCGCGTTCGGGCGACATCAGGAAAGGCATCGGGAAACGGTTGACGCCCGTCATCGGCGTTTTGATGAAGCCGGGACAGATGACATTGACCGCGACGCCATGGCGCGCAAGGGCGCTGCGCAGAGCTTCGCCGTAAATGCGAACGGCGGCTTTGCTGGCGCCGTACGAAGGTGCGCCCGCAAGCCCACGGAAACCGGCCAGCGAAGCCATGATGGCGATCTGGCCGCTTTTCCGGTCCCGCATCAATGGTATGACCGGATGGACGGTGTTCAATACGCCCGTCACGTTGGTGGCGAAGATGGCGTTTGCCTGCGCCGCGCTTTCCGCACCGCGTCCTGTACCTGCCGAAATGCCCGCATTGGCGATCATAAGATCGATGAACTGAAGATTGTCGCAGCTTGTGATCCATTCTTTCATGCCAAGGGCATCCGTTACATCCAGCACCTTGATCGTTGCCCGGCCGCCGCGCCTTTCGACTTTTTTGGCGACCGCGTTGAGACGCTCAAGGTTGCGTCCTTGCAGGGACACAATCACGCCCGGCGCAGCGTAGGCTTCGGCCAGCGCGGCGCCAATGCCGCTTGAAGCGCCGGTAATGGCGATGTGCTTGGGGTTAAGCATGGGGGTTAAGGCTAGTGGTCCGGGGTTTAGGAAAACGTTGGAAAAGCTAGCATATAGGCTATTTTAACAAAAGACGAAGTTCAGTAGGCTAGAGACGAATCCTTAACCCCGAACCCCCAGTCCCAAATGCCCGATATTCAACGCCGTGGTTTGATGTTGGTTCTTTCTTCGCCCTCCGGCGCGGGGAAGACCACGATTTCGCGCCGCCTGCTCGAAATTGAAGATTCACTATCGCTTTCCGTTTCGGTTACTACGCGCGCGCCGCGCCCGAATGAGGTGAGCGGCAAGGATTATTTCTTCATTAGTCAGGCGGAGTATGACCGTAAGGTTAAGGATGGCGAATTGCTTGAGCATGCACAGGCGTTTGGCCATTGCTATGGCACGCCGCGCGGCTTTGTGGAGGACACGTTGGCAAAAGGGCGTGATGTGCTGTTCGATATCGAATGGCAGGGCACGCAGCAACTGGCGGAAAAAGCACGCGATGATCTGGTGAGCGTGTTCATTCTGCCTCCGTCCTGGGCGGAGCTTGAACGGCGGTTGCAAACGCGCGCGCAGGACAACGCATCCGAAATAGCCCGGCGCATGGCCAAAGCCACCGATGAGATGAGCCATTGGGCCGAATACGATTACGTCGTCGTCAACCGCGATTTCGATCAGTCGGTGGCGGCCGTGAAAAGCATTCTGCACAGCGAACGCCTGAAACGCTGCCGTCAAGTCGGCCTTGCCGCATTCGTTAAGGAATTGCAGGAAAGACGCTAGAAAAGACCAAACCGGATGTCATCCCTGCGAAGGCAGGGATCCCATTTGCTCAAGGATAAAACGGGATGCGCAACCTTCCCCCTTCGCTTCTTCGCAGCTTCGGGGGACTTGGCACTAAAACCGCCGAAGCCTTGGCGTAGGGGGTCGCTGGCATGACGGGACAACAAATAGTAGCATGCTTTGCCAAGGTTGGGAGGGCCTCATGCGTTTTATTGTTTTTTTGTTTAGCCTCACTGCCTTTTGTTTTTCGGAAAAAGTTCCGGCGATGGCCCAACAAGGCATGGTCGCGCTGTTGCCAGGCGTTGCCAAAGAAGGGTGCAGCTTTGCGCCGGGCGTCGCGGATGGCGGTTCCATCGGCATTTATCTGGATAACGGCGTGTTTGCCCGCGTTTCCAATGTGAGTTTTTCCGGGGTTCAAGGAAAAGGCGGCAGCGGATCTTATGAGGCGACAGGCGAACGACCCAAAACGAACGGGCCTCAGCCCGGCCTTACGCTGATAGGTTTTTGTAACGCGGGCGTGGAAAAATGCGTGCGCGAAGAAGGCGTGGTGACGATGCAGGAAAAGGGCTCTGTCATCATCGATGCGGTCGATGCCGAGACCGTGCGCGGCTGGATTAAAATAATGGAAGGCGCCCGCAAAGGCCGTTACGCTTTTCTGGTGAAAAGGGATAACAAGCCAACGTTTTGCGGTTAGGCATCAGCCTAGTGTTGCGTTGGGGAGATTTAGTTCACGGGCGGGAGTGAGGATTTCGTCGCTCGATGGTGGCGCTTCGTCGTTCGGCATGAAGGGACGGCAGAAAGAATTTCCCGATTCAAAAGACCTTATTTTATCCATCTGTTGTGCCTTATCGTAGTGATGGATGAAATACATGGACCGGTATTGAACGCAAAGTTTCCGTGCGTTGTTTTGGTCGACTACGACTGGACGTTTCGTAACGATGAAAGAAACGGTATTAATTTCAGGAAGTTGAATTACCCAAATCTTATCAAAGTTATTTGGTGTAACTGTACTTAATTTACCCGCAATTCGCGCGGATAGCGCCTTCCTGATATTATTATTGAGCGGTGCGTGAGGGTTGGGGCCGAACAGAATCATAAGGCCTGCAAATCCCGTCGTTAAGACAGCGGCCAGCTTGAAAACGAATCTTGCACCGAATATAACCATTCTACCTCACAATAATAACCCATTGATTTATAAACAATATTTAACCGTAACATGCTGGGCAAGCGTAATCAACGCTTTCGTTTGCTTTCAGAGGTAGCGTGAAAACGTGCCAGATTTTCAAACTCTTCTAAAGTTAACGTCTCGGCGCGGCGTTGAGGATCGATCTTCGCTTTTACCAGTAATTCTTCGCCGCCGAGTGCGCGTAGACTGGCACGCAGCATCTTGCGGCGCTGGCCGAAGGCGGCGGCAGTAACGGTTTCCAAGGATTCGAAGGGAATATTTTTCGGCCGGTTTGCGCGCGGCACAAAGCGCGCGACAGCGGAATCGACTTTCGGTGGCGGCGTGAACGCACGTGCGGAAATGTTCAACACGCGTTTCACGTTGCAACAGTGATGCGCGATGACGGACAGGCGGCCATAGGCTTTTGTACCAGGCTTGGCGACAATACGATCGACCACTTCCGCCTGAAACATGAGCGTCAGGCCTCGATAGGCATCGATTTGCTCCAGCCAGCCAAGCAACAATGGTGTGGCAATGTTGTAGGGCAGGTTGGCCACGATGGCGCGTGGTTTCGGCGCCAGCTTTGTGAGGTCTGTCTTAAGCGCGTCGCCTTCGACGATTTCAAGGCGTCCTTTCGACGTTTCCCGCAATTCCTGAAGCGCTGCCACGCACCGGGGATCTTTTTCGATCGCAATGATTTTTTTTGCGTCACTTGCTAAAAGCGCATGTGTCAAGCCGCCCGGCCCGGGGCCGATTTCAAAAACCGTGCAGCCATTCAGATCGTCCGCCGCGTCAACAATTCGACGCGTCAGGTTAAGGTCGAGAAGAAAATGCTGGCCCAGCGACTTTTTCGCCATCAAGTGATAACGCGCAACAACGTCACGAAGAGGAGGCAACAAAGGACCGGCCATTTGACCCTGATAAAGCTACTCGGCTTTCTGTTCCCGCACGGAAGCCAGCCGGATATCCAGATACGCGTTCCGGCGCAGATCGCGCAAGAGACGGCGCGAAAGCAGCTCCATCTTTTCCGTGCCAATTACGTTCATGATTTCTTCGCGGTTAATATTTTCCTGCATCCGGCGGCCGCATACGAAAAGAATAAGCGCGCCTTTGTCGGTGGCCATCGCTTCGCTCGCATGGCCGACCGTAATGTCACGTACCTTGTCGGCCAGCCATTTCGGCGCTTCCCCGAGCTTGACCGCGCCGAGATCCTGCCAGCGCCAGCCCGGATATTCGCGCGTCAAGCGCGATGGAAGCCCGTCGCATTCCGCGATGGATTGGCGGAGCTTGTCCGCTTCGCGCAACAGGGATTCCTTATCCGTCTCTTTTGTGAAAGCCTTAAAGGCCTGCTGAAGATCGACCGTCATGCCTTTGACATCGCCCAAGGCGATGGTGCGTTTGTCACGTACGCCGAGAATGTGGAAACCGCTGGATGTACGTATCGGGCCCGCGACTTCGCCCGCTTGAACGTTTTGCAGAATGCGGTCAAGCTCAGGCGGTAGTTGGCCCATTTGGATCCAGCCAATGTCGCCGCCTGTCGCCGCGCCCGTGCCTTGCGAGAACTGGCGGGCAATCGCGCCAAAGCTCGCCCCGTTGCGAATTTCAACCACAAGGCCTTCCGCGAACTTTTTGACCTGTTCCTCTTCTTTCGGGTTATCCACGGCGAGAAAAACTTCGCTCACCAGAAATTCCTGCTTACCCGCGTTAGCATGAAGACGCTCCACGGCCGCGTCAATTTCATCGTCGCCGATGGTGACGCGGGGGCGAAGCTCGCGCATCGCGACCTTGTTCCACGTCAGCGCCGCGCGGATTTGCGCGGCCATCGTGGAGACCGGCACGCCATGGCTCGTCAAAAAGGTTTCCATGTCGCCCTGAATGCGGTTTTCCTGTCCCAGCCGTTTTATGGCCTGGTTGATTTCCTCGGGCGCAACCGTAATATCGAGCCGCTTGCCTTCCTGCAGTTGGAGCTGCTCATTGATCAAACTCTGCAGCACTTGGGGCAGCAGGCGTTGTTTGACTTCGACGGTGTCCGGCAAGCCGGAAGTCAGCAAAGCGAGGGCCATGCGGGCGCGGACATCTGCCGTGGACACGATGCCGTCGTTGACGACGGCGGCGATGCGCTCTTCCGTCGAAGCCGAAGGTTCCGGGGCCGCCGGGGGCATAACCGCCGGCAGTTTGCTGACGCGCTGCGCCCAAACCGCAGAGGGGAGCGCGAGTGCGGCGAGAAGAATAAACGCGGCAAGGATTTTGTGAGATATTTTCATGTCAGGATCCAGCGTTCAGCATTCAGCATTCTTAGCATTCGGGGAGGAGAGGGGCAAATCCTGAAAGGCTCGATTTTTCTATATTTATCAACCATCTTTGAGATACAGCAAAGCCGCGTTGCCGTCGTCGGCGCAAACGGCGCGCGACGCGAACGGAGAAAGTCCATAAATAACGCCAAGGGCGATGGCTGGCAATAAAGCAAGAAAAAAATTCCGTTGTGTCATCGTTACGCCAAAGGTTTTGTCATGTTATTTTATTGAGTGTCCGAAGCTGTCGGGGTTCGAGCGGCAAAGCTTGACCGGTTGGAGCAGGCCCAGGTTCTGAAGTTTTTGCCGCAGATCTGTGGGTGAAGTGAATAGAATGCCGGTAAAACCCAGATCGCAGGCTGTGTTGACGTTCGGTCCGGAATCGTCGATGAAAACGGCATTGGAAGGATCGATCCTGTAGCGTTCCATTAAAATTCGATAAAGGCGGGGATCGGGCTTGGAGATTTTCTCATCGCCGGAAACGACTATGCCTTGAAACAACTCGAAAAAGGCAAAGCGTTTTCGAGTGGCGGGAAAGGCCTCTTTAGGAAAATTTGTCAGCGCAAAAAGAGGCGTTTTATGCGCGTTAAGTTCCGCCAGAATATCAACGGCACCATAAATTGGACCCGCAATCATTTCCTGAAAACGCTTTCCCCATGCGCCGATTAATTCGGCCTTGTCTGGATAAAGCTCAATTAACCAGGCGGCGCCTTCGGCGAATGTGCGTCCGTCATCGTGATGAATATGCCATGCTCTTGTGCAAACGTTGGACAGGAACGACTCCATGGCTTCTTCATTGCTATTGAAAATCTTACGATAGAGATGCCGTGGATTCCAATCGATCAGCACGCCGCCGATATCGAAAACGACTGCGGTTAAAGCAGGAGGGCTCATTATCCATCCTCCAGATACAGCAAAGCCGCGTTGCCGCCCACGAGGGCGGTGAGGGGAATCGCCCAAGCCGCTAAAATGACGGGCAATGTTTGATTAATCCCCAAGGCCGTTATGTAATTGTTGAGGAGAAAAACAAGGCCGCCTGTAAACACGCCGGCGATTGCCGCGGCGAGGATGCCGCCGCGCCGGTTGAGGCGAAGCGAAAAAGCCGCGGCAAAAAATACCATGGCGCATAGAAGAAAGGGCTCGGACAATAACATGTGAAGCTGGAGCTCATGCCTTGTCGGCGGCAGGCCGATCGTGCGCAAAGCCTTAATGAAGTTCGGCAACTGCCAGAACGAAATGGTGTTTGGCGGCGCCATGCTTTCCTGAATTTTCTGTTCCGTCAGCGTGGTTTTAAGGAAGAAGGAATCCTGATGTTCGGGCGTCATGTTTTCCCAATTGAACCAGGCGTCCGAGACTTCCCAGAAACTTTCACGCAAAATGGTCTGCGGTGCGTCAACACGGCCCATATAGCGGTTGTCTTTGTCGTAAATGAAAATAATCAGGGGTTTTAGCGTAAGCGGATTCATCTCAACGCGGTCGGCATGCAACAGATAGTGCCGGTCGTCTTCGTGCTGCCGGAGCCAAAGGCCTGCACCCGTTAGCTCCAGCGATGTCATCTGCTGGAGATAAAACGCGTCCATTTCCTTGTATCGCGCGTTCATGATGGAGCCGACGGGATTGATGACGGTCACGTGAATTCCGGCGAAAAGAAAGGTGATGAAAAGCGCGGGGGCAAGGAACTGCCATGCCGAAACGCCGGACGCGCGCGCGATGACAAGCTCCTGACTGCGTGTCAGGCGCCAGAAGGTAAACATGCCTGAAAACAAAACGACGAAAGGCAACACTTTATCCATCGTATCGGGCAGTTTGTAAAAAGCCATACGCAGAATAATGGGAAAAGTCGTTTCCGGACGATCGGCGGCGCGCCGTAACAGCTCAGCCACTTCCATAAGATAGATAACGCTCATCAGCGAAAAGAGAAAAACCATAAACCACAACAGATACTGTCGGCCCAGATAACGGCTGAGAGTCCAGCTTTTAATCATGGTCGCACCCTACGTGCTGAAAAAGGATGGAAAACACGCCACCGCCATATACGGCGCAAAAGACCTGGAAAGCCGAGAATGGAAAAACAAAGAGGAACAGGCGCCAAAATCACGACGTAAAGAAGATAAGCAAACCACAAATGCTTAGTAATCATACTGGCCAGCGAAAGCACGGAAGATTGCACAGCAATTATGGCGACGGCAGCGATAAGAATGCGTTTAGTCATGCCGCGGCGGTTAAACTCTCCCGCCAAAATGACGGTCAGGCCAATAAGCGTATAAGTTAGAGCCAGAAGCGGCGAGGCGAGCCGCTGATGGAGTTCGGCAAAAATATGCTCTAGCGTGGTACGCCGTTTGTCCGGATTAAGGGGCGGGTGAAGTACCTCCTCCATGGTCATTTCACGCGGATCGGGAAGCCGGGTCGCCAGTCCGTTACGCAAGAGCTTTAAATCGAGCACATAACGATCAAACTCAAGCTGCGAAAGCCGGCCGGTTTTACGGTCGATTTCTTGCCGTTTACCTTTAAAAACGACGATTTGGGGCTCGCCTTCGGTCGCGAAAAACTGGCCGCTTTCCGCCATGATCGTGACAGGTGTTTCAGGTTTACGGACATCGTGCACGAGAATGTCTTGCAGTTCGCCGTTCTTGCCGCGTGATCGGACGTAGAAGGTCAGACCTTCGCCAATGTCATTAAAGTTGCCTTGGCGCACAAGAAAAACAGAAAAACTGTCGCGCACACGATATTGAATTGCAACCATCTCACGGTTTGCGGCGGGGGCGAGCCATGTCGTTAGAAAATAACAAAGTCCGGTAACAAGGACGGCAAGAATAAGCGCGGGCAATGCGAGTTGGAGCGAACTGATGCCGGCTGAGCGCATCACGACGATTTCGCTGTCCACGGCAAACTTGTAATAGATGAAAAGAACCGCGATACCGATGCCGAGTGGCACGATTAGAGGCAAAAGTGTTGGAATCACAAGCCCCATGAGCTGCAGGAAAATGAGAAAGGTTCCGGAATTGTCGATGACAAAAGCTAACAGGCGAAACGATTGCGTGAATATAACAACGCACGTCACGGCCATGCTGGCGAACAGGAACGCAACAAGGGTCTGGCGGAAAAGATAAAGGTTAAGACAGCGTATCAGGGGCTTTTCTCCGAATCGGCCCGGTTTAGGCCTGCTTGACAGTCTTGATTCAGGGGTTTCTTATCGAGTTTATGCCGAAACGGCAATCATGTTGAGTTTTTCGTAAAGGGGACATTGATGCTTAAAATTTCGTTTGTTTCTGAGGCATTACCGACGCAGGGCGTGGCCGTTCTTACCGTGGCCGCGGGGCAAAAATTGGGCGAAATCGGCACCAAATTTGACCGCAAGACAGGCGGGGCGTTGCGCCGGGCCATGGTGGCAAGCGCATTCAAAGGCGAAAAAGCGCATACCCTGACGATCATGACCCCCACCAAAACGCGCCTTGCGAAGCTTGTTTTGGTGGGTATTGGCAAGCCGCAGGACGCGAAAGAAGTGACGTTTGAGCACGTGGGCGGCGCGGCGGCGGTGGCGCTGCAGGGGCGCGACGTTGCGCAGGCCACGCTAATTGTGGATGAGCATAAAGGGTTAATATTATCGGCTGCCGAGGCCGCGGCCCATGCGGGATATGGCGCGCAACTGCGCTTTTACAGGTTCGATAAATACCGCACCACGCTCAAAACTGAGCAGAAACAGGCTCTCAAGTCGCTCTCTGTGGGCACACACGATGTTACCGGCGCGCGAAAAGCCTTTGTCCCGCTGGAAAAGGTGGCCGAAAGCGTCTTTCTTACCAGAGACTTAGTGGCCGAGCCGGCCAACATCCTGTATCCAGAAACACTCGCCAAGCGCTGTCTAGACCTAAAATCACAAGACCTCAAAGTTGAAGTTTTCGATGAAAGACAGCTCGCAAAGTTAGGGATGGGGGCATTGTTGGGCGTGGCGCAGGGGAGTGCTAGGTCCCCGCGTCTTGTTACCCTTATTTGGAAAGGCAATTCTTCGGCGAAGGATAAACGACCGGTCGTCTTCGTGGGCAAAGGAGTCACGTTCGACACAGGCGGCATCTCGCTGAAGTCCCCCGGCGGCATGGGCGATATGAAGCATGACATGGCCGGAGCCGGGGCCGTCATCGGCGCCATGAAGGCGCTGGCCAGCCGCAAGGCCAAGGTGAACGCCGTCGGCGTCATCGGGCTCGTGGAAAACATGCCCTCCGGCACCGCGCAACGTCCTGGCGATATCGTGAAGAGCATGTCCGGTCAAACAATCGAAGTTCTCAACACCGACGCCGAAGGCCGCTTAGTGCTCGCGGATGCCGTCTGGTACGCGCAGGAGAAGTTCAATCCGCGTTACATCATCGATCTTGCAACGCTCACCGGCGCGATCTCCATCGCGTTGGGTCGCGAATACGCCGGACTCTTTTCGAACGACGACAAGCTGGCGGAGCATCTTTACAGGGCAGGCGAAGCCGTCGAGGAACCGCTGTGGCGTTTCCCGATGGGCGAGGCGTATGACAGAATGCTCGATAGCCAAATGGCCGACGTGAAAAACATCTCGAATACACGCGACGCCGGCAGCATCACGGGCGCACAGTTTATCAAGCGTTTCGTGAAGAAAAACGCTGTCTGGGCGCACATTGACATTGCGGGCGTGGCCGAAAGGGACAAAGACCGGCCGACATGTCCCAAAGGCCCGACGGCTTTCGGCGTGCGTTTGCTCGATCGCTTTGTCGCGGACTATTGCGAAGAGAAATGACCGAAATCCGCTTTTATCACCTCACGCGCAAAACGCTGGAACAGGCGTTGCCGGAGCTTCTGGAAAAGACGCTTGAACGCGGCTGGCGCGCAGTGGTTATGGCAGGTTCGACGGAACGCGTTGAAGCGATGACGCATCATTTGTGGACATATAAGCCCGACGGTTTCCTGCCGCACGGCAGCGAAAAAGACGGCGATCCGGAGATGCAGCCGGTGTGGCTGACGACGGTTGACGAACGCCCGAACGGCGCGGAAGTCTTGTTTTTGACGGATGGAGCGACATCTGAAGGCGTCGGCGATTTCCAGCGCGTTTGCGAGGTTTTTGACGGCAATGACGAAGCCGCCGTGGCGGCGGCGCGTCAGCGTTGGAAGGCCTATAAAACCGCCGGGCATGAGCTGAGCTATTGGCAGCAAGGCGAGCGCGGCTGGACGAACAAGCCGCAGGATTGACCTGCCAAAAAAGGGAAACGGCCTTTTGGGGTTGCTTATCCGTCAGATGCGTGTGCGTACTCATTCGGCGCGCACGGCGTGCCTGTTGCGTCCGAACAGCGGAACCGCTCGGCCCCTGTTTGAGGGGGTTGCGTAACCTCACATGCATGGGTTTTTGGTTAAGGAAGATAGCGTCAAACTCTTCTCTCCCTCTTCTAACCCATTACGCGAGGGGAGGTGGGTTGAATTCAAGGGGCGGCGCAGGGGTCGAATAGGAGAAACGGCAAAAAAACCGGAATTTAGGCGCCACATAGTCATTTTGGAAAAAATTTTCCCCGGTGTCTGTCCGCACCTAAAAATCGTTTCGTTTGTAAGTGTTAAAGCTGATTAAAGCGCTCGGCGCGTTGTGATGATAAAGAACACACAACAAGTGAATCTTTTATGCTTAACGACATATTTACTATTGCCATGTCAGGATTCGACGGTTAGCAAGTATGACGGCTTTAAGAAGTTTGGGGGATTTGTTGGCAGCGTCTCCTCACCTTACCGTCCTAAAAAACGGGCCTCTTTCGGCAAACGCCGAAAAGGCCGAGGGCAAAGACGACCTTCTCGGGCTTGCTCATTACTCTCATAAAATTAAAGACCTCTGTAGCAACAATCCCTATTTCACGCAGATTTTAAGCGATACAGTCGCGCATCTTGAAGATAAAATGGCAAATGGTCCCTTCGAAATTATTTGGGGCCTGCCGCCGCATTCGAAAATCCTTGAGTTAAGAACGTACTTACCGTGGAAACCAGCACTGGCGACCACGGAAAGGATGTTGGCTGAAGCCGTGGCCGTTGCAAAGGATAGAATTGTTAAGTCTCAAGGCAATCCTGAGAATGGGCACGAGAGAGAACTGAACGCAGCGGTTCTTGCCGTTGAAGATATTATCGGTGGGGCTTTGCAGCGGACGTTCAGCATCGTCACGTTGAGCGCAGCCGATGCCCGAAAGAACGTCAGGCAAACCGAAGCGGCCAAATCAAATTTGGCCAGGACGGTCCGGGCATCTTTGGATTTTACGAAAAAGATTCTTTTTAGTGCCGTTGATGCTGCCAAGATCGATTTCGTCGCATCCGGCGAATACGAAATGGTGAAGGTAAGAACGTACGCTTTTGGCCGGAAGCCTGATAAAACGGAGGAAGACACCAAGGCATTGGATGCGGTTGCGGGCCAGGAAATCATCAAATATATGCGTTCGAATCCAGCTTATATTGAAACTTTTGGCTTTGATTTCAAATGGGAAAAAGACTGCGGAAAGTGGATTGCGACCGAAAAAGTCGCGAAAAACAAGCAAGTTCTTTGCGAGGCTTTGGCGAATGTCCCGCCGACTTTGGAACTTCAGGAGTTGGCTGCAAAAGCGGCAATTGAAGCGATCTTGAACAAACGCGATCCGATGACGGAGGCCAAAAAAGCAGCCGACGCGCGAATTGAAGAGGATGCTCTGCGCGTGGCGAAAGCGGTCGTGGCGCTCAATTATTCCGGCGCCAGAGTAGAATTTATAATGCCTTTAAAAGATTCGTTGGCGACGATGCGCAGGCTCTTGAACTCCTTGAAAACTTTGGAGCCAGCTAAAACGCGGGAATTAAGCGTTTTCTTTGAAAGTCGTCTCCGGGGGTATAAAACGTTCGGCCTTGTCGTAAACGAACCGACGCACGCTAAGCCGGAGACGCTGGATATCCCGATCCGTCCTCAAAAGGTGCCCCAAACCGCGCCGGCGCTTGCATCGCATTGCTAGCTTTAGCATAATCCCTGCATGTATTTTCTTCGTCACGGCGAGTCCGAGTTCAATGTCGTTTTTGATCGGGATGGAAGCGATCCGGGCATTCCGGATGCGCCGCTGACGCCGCGTGGCCATCAGCAGGTTGAGGCGGCCGGAAAACGGCTGGCGGGGAAGGGAATTCAAACCATTTTTTGCAGCCCTTACACACGGGCGCTTCAGACTGCCACAGGAATAGCTTCGGTGATTGGTGTGCCTGTACGTGTGGAACCGTTGGTGGGCGAGCGGCGCCTTTACAGTTGCGATATCGGCTCGCCTGCAAGCGTGATCAAAAAAAACTGGCCGCAGGTGGATTTCCGTTTGCTTGCGGAAGAAAACTGGTGGTTGCCCGCCAAGGAAAGCCACGAGGATTTGTTGCGCCGGATTGAGGCTTTTCGCGCCAAATGGCGCGGGGAAGAGGACGAGGACTGCGTGCTTGTCGTAAGCCACTGGTATTTTATTCACGCCATGATGGGCTGTGATCTTGGGAATACTGAACTGGTAACGGCGGATGTTTGGGGGTAGGGGGCAGGGATTAGGAATCATAAAATTTGGGGCCACAGTCATTCCCGCTTGTGCGGGAATCCAGAGGAGCGCGTATGCGCGACGTGTGAGTCATACGGCTCGTGGCCCGTCTACGCCCTTCGGGCTTCGCCGGGTTTTGCACCAAGTCCGGCGAAGCTGCGCTGCAGCGAAGACGGAACACGCGCTGCTGAATCCCTGCTTTCGCAGGGATGACGTGTTGGAAAAACGGAAAAAAAAGAGCCTGCCAGTGAGTGACAGGCGCTTTTTTATTTGTAGCTTATTACGGCGCGGGATTTTTTAGCTCATTATACTTATGGGCGAAAAGTGTTGGACGTGTAAGCGCAGCGCGGTAATTTTTCCCCATGTAACATTCGTAGTTAATTGTTCCGCTGCCCGAAAAACAAACGAACCTGAAAGCGATATTGTCTCTCTGAGCCAATTCTTCTTCTTTCAAACCACATTGATTGCTCAATGTGTTGGAGCGGAATGATGTTTCAGGATTAAATGAATTGGATGGCCGACCCCACATAAAACCTTGGCCAATGGGTGTGGGGATCAAAGGAACAAGATAAGTCTCGCGCGTCTTACATATGTCACCAGCCGATTTAACTTGCTTTATGACGACAACGCGAACTGGTTTGTAGCGAAGAAGGGCATAAGGGTTCTTTCGATTTGAGCGGTCGAAAGGCGAAAGATCGTCGGCCAGATAAAAGACCGCGAGATGATCCTTAATCGTTTTATCCTTGGCCAAAAGGGCGTCGGCATACTCTTTCCATGCATCTGCAAGGCCTACGGCTTCAAAATAAGCATCAAGTTGTTTCACGTCAGTATAAAGATCGAATGTCGCTTTTTGGGTTTCTTCGATAAGGTCCAGACCCATTCCATTTGCCAGCAACATGAGGCAATATCTCCTTTTGAAAAGAAAAGAACACAATCCCTTATTATTTCGATAGCACAGCCGGATTGGGATTTTAAGCATTTTTTGAGCGCAAAAAAAGCGCCCGGGAAGGGCGCTTTTTTAGAATTCATGAAAAGATGGTTTGTTTTTTCTTTCTGTCTCGAAGACCTGGCAGCGACTTACTCTCCCGGGACTTAAGTCACAGTACCATCAGCGCTGAAGGTTTTCACGTCCGAGTTCGGGATGGGATCGGGTGTAGCCCCTTCGCTAGAACCACCAGGTCATCGCGACAGAAAAGATTGAAAGCGTTAAGTCAGAAGATGCCGGCCGAAGCCGACCTCTGATAAGGATCAAGCCGATTGAGCTATTAGTACCGGTAAGCTACACGCGTTGCCGCGCTTCCACATCCGGCCTATCAACGTGATGGTCTATCACGGCTCTCAGGGAATGCTTGTTTCAAGGTAAGTTTCACGCTTAGATGCTTTCAGCGTTTATCTCGTCCGCATATAGCTACCCGGCGATGCCGCTGGCGCGACAACCGGTACACAAGAGATGCGTCCATCCCGGTCCTCTCGTACTAGGGACAGCTCCTTTCAACATTCCTACACCCACGGCAGATAGGGACCAAACTGTCTCACGACGTTTTGAACCCAGCTCACGTACCACTTTAATTGGCGAACAGCCAAACCCTTGGGACCTTCTCCAGCCCCAGGATGTGATGAGCCGACATCGAGGTGCCAAACGACACCGTCGCTATGGACGCTTGGGTGTCATCAGCCTGTTATCCCTAGAGTACCTTTTATCCGTTGAGCGATGGCCCTTCCACGAAGAACCACCGGATCACTTTGACCGACTTTCGTCTCTGCTTGACATGTACGTCTTACAGTCAGGCTAGCTTGTGCCAATGCACTCAACAGCTGATTTCCGACCAGCTTGAGCTAACCATCGCGCGCCTCCGTTACTGTTTGGGAGGCGACCGCCCCAGTCAAACTACCCACCATGCAGGGTCCTTGTCCAAGTTTCATTGGACTAAGTTAGATATCAGAGAACACAAGGGTGGTATTTCACTGGCCGCTCCACCCAGGCTAGCGCCAAGGCTTCAAAGCGTCCCACCTATTCTACACATGCGTTCCCTAATACCACTGCAAAGCTATAGTAAAGGTTCATAGGGTCTTTCCGTCTAACCGCGGGAACCCCGCATCTTCACGGGGAATTCAATTTCACTGAGCTGGTGTTGGAGACAGTGGGGAAGTCGTTACGCCATTCGTGCAGGTCGGAACTTACCCGACAAGGAATTTCGCTACCTTAGGACCGTTATAGTTACGGCCGCCGTTTACTGGGGCTTCGGTTCAAGGCTTGCACCTCTCTCCTTAACCTTCCAGCACCGGGCAGGCGTCAGACCCTATACGTCGTCATGTGAGACTTCGCAGAGCCCTGTGTTTTTGATAAACAGTCGCCACCCCCAATTCTGTGCCCCCTGCCTTGACTTGCGTCGAAGCAGGGCCCTCTTCTTCCGAAGTTACGAGGGCAATTTGCCGAGTTCCTTCAACACCATTATCTCAAGCGCCTGAGTATATTCAACTCGTCCACCAGTGTCGGTTTAGGGTACGGACTATACGCTGGGGCTCTTTCCTGGAAGCTGCTTGGACGCCATCGGAATCCGATAACTTCAAACGTCCTTACAACTCCGTCACCACCAGCAGGCTGCAGAATATTAACTGCATTCCCATCGATTACGCCTTTCGGCCTCACCTTAGGGACCGGCTCACCCTGCGCGGATTAACCTTGCACAGGAACCCTTGGACTTACGGCGAGAGTGTTTTTCACACTCTTTATCGTTACTCATGTCAGCATTCTCACTTCCGATACCTCCAACCGCCCTTCCGGGTCGGTCTTCGCAGGCTTACGGAACGCTCCGCTACCACTCACGCTTGCGCGTGAATCCATCGCTTCGGCGGATGACTTAATCCCCGTTACATTTTCGGCGCAGGCCGGCTTAACTAGACCAGTGAGCTATTACGCTTTCTTTAAAGGATGGCTGCTTCTAAGCCAACCTCCTGGCTGTCTTGGCCTTCCCACATCCTTTCAAACTTAGTCACCACTTGGGGACCTTAGCGGATGGTCTGGGCTCTTTCCCTCTCGTCCACGGACCTTAGCACCCATGGACTGCCTCCCGGATTAAACTCTTCGGTATTCGGAGTTTGGTTAAGTTTGGTAAGGCTCGCGCCCCCCTAGCTCATCCAGTGCTCTACCCCCGAAGGTTATCATCCAAGGCTCTACCTAAATAGATTTCGCGGAGAACCAGCTATTTCCTGATTTGATTGGCCTTTCACCCCTAGCCACAGCTCATCCCCGGCTTTTTCAACAGACGTGGGTTCGGCCCTCCAGCAGGTGTTACCCTGCCTTCAGCCTGGCCATGGCTAGATCATCAGGTTTCGGGTCTCATTCATGCAACTGTGTCGCCCTATTCAGACTCGCTTTCGCTTCGCCTCCACCTAACGGCTTAAGCTTGCTGCATAAACGAACTCGCTGACCCATTATACAAAAGGTACGCCCTCACTCTTGCGAGCTCGGACTGCTTGTAAGCATTCGGTTTCAGGTACTCTTTCACTCCCCTCAACGGGGTGCTTTTCACCTTTCCCTCACGGTACTTGTTCACTATCGGTCACTGAGGAGTACTTAGGCTTGGAGGGTGGTCCCCCCATGTTCAGACAGGATTTCACGTGTCCCGCCTTACTCAAGCCTGAACCTTGTTATCGATCCGTACGGGGCTATCACCCTCTGTGGCCCAACTTTCCAGTTGGTTCCGGTTTAACAAAGTCCAAGACAGGCCTGGTCCGCGTTCGCTCGCCACTACTAGCGGAGTCTCGTTTGATTTCCTTTCCTCCAGGTACTGAGATGTTTCAGTTCCCTGGGTTTGCTTCGCCAACCTATGAATTCAGTTGGCAATACACCTTGCGGTGTGGGTTTCCCCATTCGGACATATCCGGATCAAAGCCTACTCGCAGCTCCCCGGATCTTTTCGCAGCGTGTCACGTCCTTCATCGCCTCTCAGTGCCAAGGCATCCACCAAATGCTCTTGTCATGCTTGATCCTTATCAGAAGCCCGACGCGCGCCCATCTCTACAAGCAGGGAAGGGGGCTTCGGTTTTGCGGCGCTGACTTGGCCTCAACCGTCTTCGGAACGATTGTTGGTTTCTGAGTGAGAAACCGGGCCTGACCACAACAACTTCTGACTGTCTTGCTGACGTTTTCCCGCTGTTTTTTACTCGACATAAAAAACAACACGTCAACAAAACGCTTTCAATCCGGCTGAAACATCGTCATCACAACGACCTTCAGCCGATTACAAACCATCTTCACCATGTTCAAGAGCATCCGCCCGGCCCCATAGAGCGGAGCGGAAACTGATTTCCTTTTCCAGAGACTTTATTCATCCTGATGGCTTGCCACGCCGTAGCGAGCGCATATAAAAGCCCGCCTTCGCCTTTCAGGCTTCGTCGCGGCAGCCTTTGCTCGCTACGCTCGCGAAGGCTGGTGGAGCTGATCGGGATCGAACCGACGACCTCATGCTTGCAAAGCACGTGCTCTCCCAGCTGAGCTACAGCCCCTTTAGCAAAACTTTGAGCGAAGCGAGTTAGTTTTGCTAACGCCCGCCGTAGCCTTGGCGTAGGCGGGCTGTCGGTTTAACCCCCCAACTCGTCCGCCTTCGCTAAAGCTTTGGCGGACACAAGGGTTGCTAGGGTTCGCTGCGCTCGCCAAGCAAACCTAATGGTGGGCCTGGTAAGATTTGAACTTACGACCTCACGCTTATCAAGCGCGCGCTCTAACCAGCTGAGCTACAAGCCCGCTCTTAGCCAGTCATCGCTGACAAGCGATGATGCTGTTGTTTTTAGCCTCTGGAGAAGGGATGCGCCGACGGCGGTTCGGTTGCCCCAGTGAGATGGAGCAACGGTATATCTATGCTAAGTCCTGATGTGAAGGTTTGTCCGAAGACAAACGGATCAAACATCGGGATCCTTAGAAAGGAGGTGATCCAGCCGCAGGTTCCCCTACGGCTACCTTGTTACGACTTCACCCCAGTCATTAATCTTACCGTGGCCGGCTGCCCCCTTGCGGTTAGCTCACCGGCTTCAGATAAAACCAACTCCCATGGTGTGACGGGCGGTGTGTACAAGGCCCGGGAACGTATTCACCGCAGCGTGCTGATCTGCGATTACTAGCGATTCCAACTTCATGCACTCGAGTTGCAGAGTGCAATCTGAACTGAGATGGCTTTTGGGGATTGGCTCCGGATCGCTCCTTCGCAGCCCACTGTCACCACCATTGTAGTACGTGTGTAGCCCAGCCCGTAAGGGCCATGAGGACTTGACGTCATCCCCGCCTTCCTCCGGCTTGTCACCGGCGGTTTCTTCAGAGTGCCCAGCCTTACCTGGTGGCAACTGAAGATGAGGGTTGCGCTCGTTGCGGGACTTAACCCAACATCTCACGACACGAGCTGACGACAGCCATGCAGCACCTGTGTGAAAGCCGGCCGAACCGAAGGACTTCATCTCTGAAATCCATACTTTCCATGTCAAGAGCTGGTAAGGTTCTTCGCGTTGCGTCGAATTAAACCACATACTCCACCGCTTGTGCGGGCCCCCGTCAATTCATTTGAGTTTCAACCTTGCGGCCGTACTCCCCAGGCGGCATGCTTAATGCGTTAGCTGCGACACCTAAGGGCTAAGCCCTCTGACGTCTAGCATGCATCGTTTAAGGCGTGGACTACCAGGGTATCTAATCCTGTTTGCTCCCCACGCTTTCGCGCCTCAGCGTCAATGTCGGTCCAGTTGGCCGCCTTCGCCACGGGTGTTCTTCCCAATCTCTACGAATTTCACCTCTACACTGGGAATTCCACCAACCTCTCCCGAATTCAAGCCAGTTAGTATCAAGCGCAATTCCCGGGTTGAGCCCAGGGCTTTCACACCTGACTTGACTGACCGCCTACGCGCCCTTTACGCCCAGTAATTCCGAACAACGCTAGCTCCCTTCGTATTACCGCGGCTGCTGGCACGAAGTTAGCCGGAGCTTATTCTGTGGGTACCGTCATCATCGTCCCCACCAAAAGAGCTTTACAACCCGAAGGCCTTCATCACTCACGCGGCATGGCTGGATCAGGGTTGCCCCCATTGTCCAATATTCCCCACTGCTGCCTCCCGTAGGAGTCTGGGCCGTGTCTCAGTCCCAGTGAGGCTGATCATCCTCTCAGACCAGCTATAGATCGTTGCCTTGGTGAGCTTTTACCTCACCAACTAGCTAATCTAGCGCGGGCCCATCTTTCGGCAATAAATCTTTCCCCCATAGGGCTTATCCGGTATTAGCGTCAGTTTCCCGACGTTATTCCGAACCAAAAGGTAGGTTCCCACGTGTTACTCTCCCGTGCGCCGCTCACGTATTGCTACGTTCGCTCGACTTGCATGTGTTAAGCCTGCCGCCAGCGTTCGTTCTGAGCCATGATCAAACTCTCAAGTTGAATTTTGGTTTTTGCGTTGTACAGCGCAAAACCACTTAGTTTTGCCGAAGCAAAATCTTATTCGAGGGTTCTTCATACTCTCCTCTTTCGACCTTACGGTCCAAAGAGGGCATAAACAAACTTGTCGACTTATCCTGCGAAGCTGCGTGAGGCAGCAAAGCAGGACTTAAGAATGCGTAACGGCAAAACTGAAAACCACTTTTTAACCATTGCGGGCTAAAAGAGTGGCTAATGGATATCCCCGGCCAGAAAACGTCAGCCCGAAAGCTGACAAAATCCCACCACGGACCGCCGTCTGCGCATCCCTTCTCATTCCATTCACGATGTCCAAGACCAAAAGAATCAGGCTTGTGGGCCCAACCCCTCAACCTCAATGAAAAAGCGACACTTCAAGACCGCCACGCTCTAAACTTAAGCTAGGCTTTGACGGTCAGACATGTCGCAGTGTCAAACAGATAGCTATCGGCCGTCCTTTATAGACAGCCGACAAAGGTAACCTAATGCGTTTTAAGAATATTGTCTAGGGGGAAAATTTTATTTTCCTGTGGATAGTTATTTAGCCTTCGCGCACTAGAAAGCCTCATATTATGAAGGCTTTTACCCTTTGAATTAAACTAAAAATTCTGAAGATTCATGGGTAAATTTATCAAATTACTTTCATGTTTAAATGGTAAAATGCCTGGAACTTAAAATGCTTAACGTCATATTTTAGCCAAAAAAACAGGAAAATTACCCCGAATGATAAAATTCTTATCTGGACGTAACAGCTCAAACGGCCCGTATGACAGAGGTCGTAATGCCGATTTTAAGGTAAGCCCGCTTGATAAGGAGGGATATGTATACCCCGATCAATTCTGGTTGCCGGAAAGGGGGGCTCATCTTGTTGTTCCTATGCGGGACGGCAAACCCGAAGCCTGCCTCATTATTGATGGCGGTATTCCGTGGTACGCCAAGTTTTATGATCAAACGGGTAGGATCACTGAAACGTGGGTGACGTGCCCGAACCTTGTGAGCTACCGATGGAAGAATATGGGGGATGGTGAAGAGATGCTTAAAGTCATCAAACCCTTTTGCACTATGGTTATTAGGGAAACAGAGCCCTCCATTCCAGGCAAGGCGCCAATAAAAACCGATCATTTCAGTGAATTTGAATTGTGGCGCAAAGGTTTTGAGGAATTAATTCAGCATCTGCCGCAAATTCAGGTGAGTGAAAGAGGCGAGGGTACCGAAAGGCGCATTAAGGTCACGCGTATTCCGGCGCGCCATATACGCGAGCGCGGGCTTAAAGCTTTATCCCATTTTTTTTCGCCAAATCTCTAAGCGAGCCCTGTGGCCGAGGGCCGTAGTGGCTGATAATTTCCGCCGCCGCGATCGCACCGAGTTTGCCGCTTGTGGCAAGATCAAGCCCACGCGTTAAGCCGTAAAGAAAGCCCGCCGCAAACAAGTCGCCTGCTCCCGTTGAATCCACGACTTTTGCAACATGCTCCGCCTTAATATTGAACGTTGTTTCGCCCTGCGCGACAACGGCGCCTTCTGAATTGCACGTTGCAACAACAATGCCGCATTCCTGACGTGCTTGTGCCATTGCCGCGTCGAATGTGGCTGTTTGGTATAAAGACAAAAGCTCTTGATCGTTGGCGAGAAGAATGTCTACTTCGTTACGCGTTAGTTCGCGAAAGGCATCCCGGTGGCGGTCGACGCAGAAGGGATCGGACAACGTGAGCGAGAGATAACGTTCGGATTCGTGCGCCGTTTCGGCCGCCACACGGAAAGCTTCTTTCGCCGTCGGCTTGTCGAACAGGTAACCTTCCAGATATGTAATCTGTGATGCTGTTACGGTGGCAAAGTCGATATCGTCTTTCGTCAACTCGGCGCACGCTCCCAAATAAGTGCTCATACTGCGCTGGGCGTCTGGCGTCACAAGGATGATGCAGCGAGCCGTAGCCGGACCATTCGTGAGCGGCGGCGTGTTAAAATGTACGCCCATCGTTTTTAAATCGTGCCGGAAGATTTTCCCCAGTTGATCGTCTTTGACTTTGCCGATGTAGGCTGGCAAGCCCCCCAGGGACGCGAGTCCGAAAGCCGTGTTAGCAGCCGATCCACCGGACATCTCAATGGCAGGACCAATCCGGTCGTACAAGGAATCCGCGCGTTTTTCATCGATCAGCGTCATAACGCCTTTCGCGATGCCGTGCGAATGCAGAAAATCGTCTTCACATTCGGCAATGATATCAACAATTGCGTTACCAATGGCGCAAACATCATAGGAAGTTTCAAAAAGACGCGGGGAAAAGGGGCGAAGAGCCATGGCTCGAAACCTTGAAAGAGGAAATTTAAGACATATCGCAGGATGGTTAAAACGGCCAGTACCATTAGCCGGTTGATATCGCCCACGGAATTTTCTTACCTGTATGGGGAGTTTTTCAGGGCCGCAAAACACTTGCCCCAAAGGCAGCCCGCATGGTAGAGCCTAAGCCAGCGCTGCGGGTATTTTTTGTGCCTTATTGCCGCCCAAAGCCAGAAAAAAGCTCGATCATTTCGGAAAGGGAACCATATGTTCAATAAGCGTAAAGACGAAGATAACGAACTGCTGGATACCCCGGCGCAAAGCCCCGTTTCCTCTGCACGAACGGTCTCTGCCGCTGAGCCCGTGATGCGCGTGCCCACTGCCGCGACGCATGTGCCATCGCGCCGTCCTTCCGAAATCGCGCATGGCAGCAGCCGCCGTGGCAACAATGACCGCAGCTTGGAATCTGGCGAACGGAAACTGATCGTCGGGAAGGGCTTGTCCTTGTCGGGCGAAATCACCGCCTGCGATGTGCTTGTTGTCGAAGGAAAGGTCGAAGCGAAACTTGCTGATGGCAAGATGCTCGAGATTACGGAAAGCGGCCAATTCAAAGGTAACGTGGAAATTGAAAACGCCGACATTGCCGGCCGTTATGACGGTCAGCTCGTTGTGCACGGGCGTTTGACGGTGCGCGGCACGGGCCGCATCAGCGGCGTCATCAAGTACGGTGAGCTGGAAGTCAATGCGGGCGGCCAGATCATCGGCGAGATGCAGGTGACCGGCGGCGGCGCGGCGGGCAATCAGGGATTTAAGTCGGCGGCGAAGTTCACCTCGTTGATCGACGAAGAAGACGAGGCATCGGCTTCTTCATCGCGCAAGGCCGGCTAAGCCTTAACGCAAAGCGAATAAAGAAAAAGCGACTTTTACCGCCGTTTTTTTGTTTTTTAGATCATCTCCAATATCTGGCGCGAGACATCAAGCGTCACGTCGCGCCGTTCGCCAAGAGCTGAGAGCTGATGGCGTTTAAGCTGCGCAAGAACGGCTTCGACATCGCATGTCAGGCCATAATCCTTCATGGTGGTGGAAGCGCCGATCGAATGAAAGAATTCTTCCGTACGCTTAATCGCCGTTTCAATCGTTTTTTCTTCCGAAGCGCTATCGATGTTCCAAACGCGATGGGCATATTGCAGAAGTTTTGCGTGTTTGTTTTTTTGCCGCACGCGCATATTCGCAGGCAGGATGATGGCGAGGGTTTGCCCGTGGTCAAGACCGTAGAGCGCCGTCAATTCATGGCCGATCATGTGCGTCGACCAATCCTGTGGCACGCCTTGGCCGATCAAGCCGTTCAAGGCCATTGTTGCGCACCAGATAAGCGATGCCCGCGCATCATAGTCTTTCGGGTTTTCCAACGTCTTGGGCCCGTCTTCGATGAGCGTTTTAAGGATACTTTCTGCAAACCGGTCTTGAAGCGCCGCGCGCGCCGGATAAGTCAGATATTGTTCGACGACATGAACGAACGCATCGACAATGCCGTTCGCAACTTGCCGGGGCGGCAAGGAATAGGTTGTGGTTGGATCGAGGACGGAAAAGACCGGGAAAACTTTCGGATTGATAAAGACCAGTTTGTCTTTTGTTGCCGCGCGGCTAATGACCGCGCTGCAGTTCATCTCCGATCCTGTCGCTGGAAGTGTAAGCACGGTGCCGAAAGGAACGGCTTTTTTGATTGTGGCGCTTTTGACAAGAATATCCCAAGGCTCGCCTTCAAAAGGAATGGCCGCCACGATGAACTTGGTGCCGTCGATAACCGATCCGCCGCCCACCGCGATTACAAAATCGATTTTTTCCTTTCGCCCTAGCTCGATGGCATTCATCAATATTTCATAAGTCGGATTGGGTTCGATGCCACCGAACTCAATGAGGGTTCGGCCGTTCAGGGCTTCACGCACTTGTGCCAGAGTGCCATTTTTCTCCACGCTGCCGCCGCCGTATGTAATCAGGACGCGCGCGTTACCCGGGACTTCGTGGCTTATGGCGGCGATCTGTCCCTTGCCGAAAAGGATTTTGACAGGGTTTTGAAACTCAAAATTAAACATGAAATCCTCCCTTTAAGCCTTTGTTTTATCTTTGAATGAACAAAGGTTACTGACAACGCATTTCGGGCATTTCGGCTTGCGCGCCACGCACACATAGCGTCCATGCAGGACCAGCCAGTGGTGCGCATTTTGCAGCCATTTGTTCGGGACGACGTGCATCAATTTTTCTTCCACAGCTTCCGGCGTTTTTCCGGGCGCGAGGCCAGTGCGGTTGGAGACGCGGAATGCATGCGTGTCAACGGCAATGACAGGCTGGCCAAAAGCAACGTTGAGAAGCACATTCGCCGTCTTGCGCCCGACACCGGGCAACGTGAGAAGTTCCTCACGCGTTTGCGGTAATTGGCCGCCGAATTTCTCGACCAGTATTTTAGACAAAGCAATGATGTTTTTGGCCTTCGCGTTATAGAGACCAATTGTTTTTACATATTCTTTCAGTTTTGTTTCGCCGAGTTCGATCATTTCTTCCGGTTTTTTGACGACCGCGAAGAGAGCGGGCGTTGCCTTGTTTACGCCGACATCCGTCGCTTGTGCCGATAATATGGCGGCAACAAGAAGTGTGTATGGATTAACATAATCAAGTTCACTTTTCGGCGATGGGCGTTGTTTGGCCAAACGGCGAAAGAACTCATCGATATCGGCAGGTTTCATAACGACCTATGAAGAGGGGTTGGCAATCCAGACCATATAAGCAAAGATCGGGGATTAAATGAAGAGGCCAACATGTTTACCGACATCCCCAAGCCCAAAGTTATTTTTGCCGTCAAGCCGCCGAAATCTGTGCGATGGGGGCGGCACAAGACACCGTGCGGACCGATGTTGTGTGGGCTAACGGAGGAGAGGTTTGTTTGTTTTCTGGAATTCGAAAAAAACCATAAACCTAAGGCTCTGCTTAAGGAATGGCAAAGGCGTTGGCCGCAAACGTGTTTCGCTGAAGACAAGCGTGTAACGCAGGCGATGATTAGAAAAATTTTTGGCAAAAAGAAAATTACGATTCATTTAACCGGCACGTCCTTCCAGAAAAAAGTATGGATGGCACTGTTTAGAATTCCAGTGGGCAAGGTTGTGAGTTATGCCGATCTGGCACGGCGGATAAAGAAACCAAAAGCGGTAAGGGCTGTCGGATCGGCGCTTGGCGCCAATCCAGTGCCCGTGGTTATTCCCTGTCATCGCGTGATCGCGAGTGACGGAACGCTTGGCGGTTTTGGCGGTGGGCTGGCCATTAAGCGCTTGTTACTTAAGGAAGAAGGCTCTCACTTCTAACCTCGTAAAATGCAGAGACTTGAGGCCTAAAACGCGGAAAACAAACGGCCTTTCCTTCGACTTTGGCCTGTGCTATCCACCCATCTTTCCTGATGGCCGGAGTTTGCCTTCGGGAAAAGCTTGCCGCGTCTTTACGGCAGGCCGGTTTAACCACTTGTCCCAAGGGAGGGGAAACATTCGTGCAAGTTATCGTGCGTGATAATAATGTTGATCAAGCATTGCGTGTTCTGAAGAAGAAATTGCAGCGCGAAGGTGTATTCCGCGAAATGAAGCTGCGCCGCAATTATGAAAAGCCGTCTGAGAAGCGTGCCCGCGAAAAAGCCGAGGCCGTCCGACGCGCCCGCAAGGTGGAGCGCAAGCGCAAGGAGCGCGAAGGGTTCTAAATCAACCCTTGCTCACAAGGCATCTTTCAACAATTTCCCGGCAGTTGACCGACAGGCCCTTTAAAGCGGCCAGCCGTTTTATTTCCCCATACATCAACTTTTGACGCTTCGGTTCGAAGTCGCGCCAGCGCGAGAACGCTTTAGCCAGACGTGCGGTTGCGAGCGGATTGAGCTTATCAAGCTTGACGATGATCTCGCCGACGAAGCGATAGCCGCTGCCGTTCGAGGCGTGGAAGCCTAAAGGGTTTCCTGTAAACACGCCGATAAGCGCCGACACGCGGTTCGGATTGTGTAACGCGAAAGCGGAATGTTTCGTCAAACGCTTGACATCATCCAACACATCTGCCCGCCGCGCTGCGGCCTGGACGCTCAACCAATGATCCATGATGACGGGATAAGCACCAAACTGTTTTTCAAACATTTTCAGTTGTTGTGCGCGCAGAGATGTTTTTGCGTCGGCGAGGATAGATAGCCCTGCGATTTTATCCGTCATGTTCGGCGATTGGGCCGAGAGCGCGGCCGCTATCGGCAAAGCCTTGTTTTCTGCCGCTTTTGAAAGATAGGCGAGGCAAAGATTTTTCAAGCTGCGTTTACCGCGCGAAGCGCCATCGCTTGCGCGTTTATCAAGCGTGACATCAAATGATTTGTATGTTCGCCACAAGTCTTCCTGAAGGCCATGCGCTATGGCATGAATGACTTTTTGCCGTGCTTCATAAAGGGCCACGGGGTCGATAAGCTTGTTCTGCGCGCGGAGGGCAAGACCAAGCTCGGCTTCGCTTGGCAGCGCAAGCATCATAGCTTTTGTCGCTGCATCCACGCGCTTGTCGTTGAGTAACGCGCGCAAGGCTTCAATAAAGCGGTGCGATAAAGCGGCGTCCTTCAGCACATGTTTTGTGAACAGTTTTTGTCCCGCTTCCCAGCGGTTAAAAGCATCACTGTCATGCGCCATGAGGAACAGCAGCTGATCATCCGTGTAAGGGTAATTGAGGCGGACAGGCGCCGAAAAATTACGTAACAAAGACGGCAGAGGACGAGAAGCGATGTTCTTAAAGACGAATTCTTCTTGAGGTTTGCGGAGTTCGAGAACTTTCGTGCCCACAAGATCGCGGCCTTTTCCATCCAGCAAGCCAACAGCCAGCGGTATATGCATCGTCTTTTTCTTTGGCTGTATTGGCGTTGGCGGGCAGGATTGTTTCACAAATAGCCGGTATTCCTTGCGGTTCGCGTCATAGGAATCCGTCACGTCCAAAACAGGTGTGCCCGATTGGCTATACCACAGCATAAACTGTTTAAGATCGATACGATTTGCGTCCGCCATCGCGCCGACAAAGTCTTCGCAGGTAGCGGCTTGGCCGTCGCGGCGTTTGATGTAGAGCAATAGCCCCTTGCGAAATCCTTTGCGGCCAACAAGCGTTTGAATCATCCGCACAACTTCGGCCCCCTTGCTGTAGACCGTGGACGTATAGAAATTGTCTATAGCTTTATAAAATGGCGGACGCACGGGATGCGCCATCGCGCCAGCGTCTTCGGCGAATTGCGAACGGCGCAGACCCCACACGTTGGTGAGACGTTCCAAGGCGTGCGCGTTCATGTCGCCGCAGAATTCCTGTTCACGAAAAACCGTGAGCCCTTCCTTAAGGCTAAGCTGGAACCAGTCACGACAGGTGACGCGGTCGCCTGTCCAGTTATGGAAATATTCATGGCCGACAACGCGTTCAATAAACGCGATGTCGCTGTCCGTTGCCGTTTCCGCGCGGCCAAGGACACAGGCATCATTAAAAATGTTCAGTCCCTTGTTTTCCATCGCGCCCATATTGAAGGAACTAACCGCAACAATCATGAAACGGTCGAGGTCGTACTCGAGGCCATAGGTTTTTTCATCCCAGCGCATCGCTTTTTTTATGTCCGCCAGCGCGAAATCTGTTTCTCTAAGCTTGCCGGGCTCAACATAGATTTCGATCAGAACTTTGCGTCCTGACTTGGTGACGAAGTGCGTGGCTTTTTTATCCAGTTTCCCTGCAACAAGGGCGAAAAGATAGGCGGGTTTTGGGAAGGGATCTTCCCATTTCACCCAGTGGCGCCCATCTTTTTCATTCCCCGAAGCGATCCGGTTTCCATTGGCTAAAAGAACGGGAAAACGTTTTTTGTCGGCGTGGATCGTGACCGTAAACTTGGCCAGCACATCGGGACGGTCGGGGTAATAAGTGATGCGGCGGAAGCCTTCGGCTTCGCATTGTGTGCTAAGAAGGGATCCGGCCGCATAAAGGCCAGACAAGGCTGTGTTTTTATGCGGTTCATTCGTGCTTTCAATTTCAAGGGTGGCTTTGGTCGGTATCTTGGCGATCGTCAGCGCATGAGGCGTGAGTTTATAATCCTTTGGCAAAAGTTTTTTACCATTAAGCGTGACGTTTAATAGTTTTTGGGCTTCGCCGTCTAATACGAGCGGTGCTTTTTTGTTTTTGCTGGCGGGATTGCGACGCAATTGCAGCCGCGCATGCACGCGCGTATGGCTGTTTTGTATATCGAAATCAAGATCAATGTTATCGACGAGAAAAGCAGGGGGCGTATAGTCGGCAAGGCGGATTTCTTTTGTCTTGAACATCAGGGTTTCCTGTTTATGTTGTTACTCGGTGGCGACTTTCTTGGTGCCGTGAGGATCGAGGGCGGCTTGAAGCGTGCGCCAGGGTAAGGTGGCACACTTAACGCGGACAGGATAATGCCGGACGCCCGCCAGGGCTTGCAAGCGGGCAATATCGTCTTCCGAAAGAGCCTTTTCCGCCGAAGCCGTTTCCTTGAAACAGTCCGTGCAAAGGCCGTGAAAATAATCAAACAGTTTTTGAACTTCGGCCGCGCTTTTGCCCTTCAGCATTTCCGTCATCATGGAGGCCGAGGCCATGGAAATGGCGCAGCCGCTGCCCTGAAAGGCCGCGTCCTCGATAAGGCCGTTATCGTCGACGGTCAGGTAAAGAACCAGCTTGTCGCCGCAAAGAGGGTTGTGGCCCAAAGCCTCGCAGTTGGCTTCCGGAATCGCGCGGAAGTTGCGCGGGTGCTTGCCGTGATCGAGGATCAGGTCCTGATACAAATCGCGCAAATCATCGGTGAGGGCTGGTTCGTTCATGCGAAAACCTCCTGCACTTTCTCAAGGCCACGTACGAGAGCGTCAATCTCCTCAATGGTATTGTAAAGGCCGAAAGAAATACGGGCCGTGGCGGCAAGACCCATGGCTTCCATCACAGGTTGGGCACAGTGATGACCTGCGCGGATCGCAATACCTTGACGATCAAGAATGGTACCGATGTCGTGCGGGTGGGCGTGCCCCATGACGAAAGAGAGAATGCCTGCCTTTTGCGGAACGGTGCCAATTATGCGTAAGCTATTGATCTTTTGGAGCTTTTCGGTTGCGTAGGCAAGCAGTGAGGCTTCATGCCGTGCGATATTTTCCATGCCGATTTCGCTAACGTATTCGATGGCCGCGCCAAGACCGATGACTTCAACAATTGGCGGCGTTCCCGCTTCAAAGCGGTGTGGCGGTTCTTTATAGGTTGTTTCCTTGAAACTGACGGAGGCGATCATGTCGCCGCCGCCTTGATAAGGGGGCATGGTGTTCAGAATATCGCGGTTGCCGTACAAAACGCCGATACCGGTAGGGCCATAAAGCTTGTGGCCGGAAAAGGCGTAGAAGTCGGCATCCAAAGCCTGCATGTCAACCGGCATGTGGCTGATGGCCTGGCAGCCGTCGATAAGAACGGGAATATTTTGGGCGTGAGCAAGTATGATGATTTCTTGCACCGGAAGAACGGTGCCAAGAGTGTTCGACACGTGCGCGACCGACACCAGTTTTGTGCGTGGTGAAAGCGAGGCGCGAATAGATTCCAATGGCACATCGCCTTCAGGCGTTATTGGCACAACGCGTAATACAAGCCCGGTTTGTTCCTGCAGCAATTGCCAAGGCACAATGTTGGCGTGATGCTCAAGTTCCGTAATAAGGACTTCATCACCAGATTTTAGAAACTTGCGGCCCCACGTTGCGGCGACCAGATTGATGGCTTCCGTCGCGCCTTTCGTGAAAATGATTTCTTCGACGTATTTAGCATTAATGAAGCTGCGCACAGTTTCGCGCGCGGCTTCGTATTGATCCGTCGCACGTACGCTTAATTCATGCACGCCGCGGTGAATATTGGCATAGTCTGTTTCATAAAACCGTTGCATGGCATCTAGCACAACACGAGGTTTCTGGGCGCTCGCGCCATTGTCGAAATAGACAAGCGGATGGCCATGAATTTTCTGGTTGAGCGCCGGAAAGTCCGCTGCGGCCAATTTTCCTGTGTGGGGGTTGTTCTTCATTGCAGCCACTCCTCAACGATAATCCGCGCAGCCTCGCGTAATTCCGGGGACTGGATATCTTCCGTCAATTCGTTCAAAAAGGCTTCGATAAGCAATGCGCGGGCGGCGGCCTCGTCGATACCGCGCGAACGCAAGTAAAATACGGCTTTTTCGTCCATATCGCCGACGGTATTGCCATGACTGCACTTCACATCATCGGCGTAAATCTCAAGCTCCGGCTTCGCGTCCATTTCAGCTTTATCGGAAAGAAGAAGGGCGCGGTTCAGTTGATACGCATCTGTCTTTTGCGCGTCTTTGTTCACGACGATCTTGCCCTGAAACACACCGCGCGCTTTGTCGTCGATAACCGACCTGAAAATTTGCCGGCTGGAACCATAGGGTGCCGCATGCGTAACGCATGTGGTTGTGTCGGCATGCTCTTCTTTTCGCAACAGCATGGCGCCGCGTAATGCGCATTGCGCCAGTTCATCGAGTAAAGCCACATTCATTTCATTGCGCGACGGATGACCGCCGCGAAGCAGGGTGAAGTTGTCGTAGTAGGCGCCCTTGTTGATGCTCGCATTTGTTTGGGCGAGATGGATCGTTCCGGCTGCACCTTTCAAAAGCTTGCCATGGACGAGTTTCGCTTGAGGTCCGAGTTTAATGTTGGTTTCGACAATATGCGCCATCGGCGTGGAAAACTTGTTCTGCGACTGATGCTTTTCAATGAGAGTCAGCCGTCCGCTCGTTCCGAGAGTGATGTACAGTTTAGTGTAGGCTTCCGTGGGCGCATCGCCCGGTTTGTTGAGGAACAAGAGTTCGAGAGGCGTTGTTACAAGACACGTTTGTTCGGCAAGCGTCAGCCGATAACCTTCTTCGACATTGCCTTGCATAAAATCTGTGGGAAGGCCGCTCAAATGCGATTGGCGTGGGTGCCAGACGCCGTTGACAAAAACAATCCTGTGTGGCGTGTCCGGTGAAGGAATTTTCTTGATAGAAGCTGAAGAAGCCTCAATGAAAGGCACATCCGCTAAAGAGGAAAGGTTTGTATATTTCCACGCTTCGCGTTCGACTTGGCTACGTTCGATGACAGCGGCTAGGGACATCACGCCGTCTCCTGCCGTGCGCCGAAGACGCGTTGCATAATCGCCGGAATTTCGGTCAGGCTGTTGATGAGAAAATCCGGCTCTAAGGTCTTAAGCCTTTTGGCGGAGCAGACGCCGTCCGTTATGGCAACGGAGACAAGGCCATGTTCCTTCGCTATATCGATTTCTTCTTCCGTGTCTCCAACAATGATGGCTTTGTTGATTTTTTGTTTTTTCAGGTAGTTGTAAAGCCTGTCACCTTTATTCCGACTTGTGAAGGCGGGGCCGTGACCATCATTTGCAAGGATGGCGGTAAAATAATTGTGAATACCTAGCCGTTTGGTGTGTCCGGAGATGTTTTCAATCGTGTGATTGCTGAGAATAAATGCACGATCTTGCCGTTTTTGCAGTGTTTGCAGCATGGTACGGGCGCCACGACGCAAACGCGCTTTTTTTGATTGTGAGTCATAAACACGGATCCAAACATCATGAACAAGATCAAAATGGTCGATGAGTTCCTGTGCGCTGCAACCGAAAGCGCGATACATTTTTTCCAAGGGCACGTTAAATTGTTCGAGGTAATGTGTCTTTGTCACGACCGGCTTGCCCAGTCGCTTCAGAACACTATTGGTGGCGCGAATGTTGCACAGCGTGTCCGCCAGCAGCGTGCCGTTCCAATCAAAGAATATGGCGTTGGCGTTAAGCGGCACGGTCATCGGCAAATCCTGCATAACCATTCGCCTCAAGTTCCAGCGCCAATTCCGGCCCGCCGGAGGCGCGCAGGCGCCCCCATGCAAGCACGTGCACAAAATCCGGTTTGATGTAATCAAGGAGGCGCTGGTAGTGTGTGATAATCAACGTCGCGCGATCGGGACTGCGTAGCGCGTTGACGCCATCCGCGACGACTTTCAATGCATCGATATCAAGGCCACTGTCCGTTTCATCCAATATGCAAAGCGATGGTTCAAGCATGGCCATTTGCAAAACTTCGTTGCGTTTTTTTTCGCCGCCGGAAAAGCCCACATTCACTGCGCGTTTCAGCATTTCGTCGCTCATGCCAAGCGTGCGCGCGTTTTCTCGGAGCTTTTTCATGACGTGCATGGCGTCGAGTTCACTTTCGCCACGCGCCCTGCGGACAGAGTTCAGAGCTGTTTTCAAAAAGTTCATATTCGTGACGCCCGGGATTTCGACCGGATACTGGAAGGCAAGAAACACTCCTGCGGCCGCGCGTTCTTCCGGCTTCATGGCCAGCAAATCCCGGCCTTTAAAGGTTATGGTGCCTTCCGTGACCGTGTATCCTGCGCGACCCGCAAGCACATAGGCGAGCGTGCTTTTGCCGGAGCCGTTCGGCCCCATAATGGCATGGATTTCACCGGCGTTTACGTTTAAATCGACGCCCTGCAGAATTTCCCGCTCAGTAGAGTCTGAGCCGGGTTTCCGTGACGGCGTGGCGTGAAGATTGCGAATTGAGAGCATAATTTTTCCTATCCTATAGAGCCTTCCAAACTAATTCCGACCAATTTTTGTGCTTCCACCGCGAATTCCATCGGCAGTTTCTGCAAAACGTCCTTACAAAAGCCGTTCACGATAAGAGCCATCGCCTCTTCGCTGTTTAATCCACGTTGTTGGCAATAGAACAACTGGTCTTCGCTGATTTTGGAGGTCGTGGCCTCATGTTCGATCCGCGCGGTCGTGTTGCGGGATTCAATATAGGGCACAGTATGCGCGCCGCACTGATCGCCGACGAGCAAACTGTCGCATTGCGTTTTGTTGTGTGCGCCCTCGGCACCCGGAAGAATTTTGATCAACCCGCGATACGTATTTTGCGCTTTGCCTGCGCTGATGCCTTTAGAAATAATCGTCGAACGTGTGTTTTTACCTATGTGGATCATCTTTGTGCCGGTATCGGCTTGCTGGTGATGGTGTGTGATCGCAACGGAATAGAACTCACCCACCGCGTTATCGCCCTGCAGCACACAACTCGGATATTTCCATGTGATGGCCGAGCCTGTCTCAACTTGAGTCCACGAGATGCGTGAATTTCGGCCCTTGCACAAGCCGCGTTTAGTCACGAAGTTATAAATGCCGCCTTTGCCGTTTTCGTCGCCGGGATACCAGTTTTGCACGGTCGCGTATTTAATTTCGGCATCGTTAAGCGCGACGAGTTCCACAACGGCCGCATGAAGCTGATTTTCGTCGCGTTTTGGCGCGGTGCAGCCCTCGAGATAGCTGACGCGGGCACCTTCATCGGCAATAATAAGGGTGCGTTCGAATTGCCCAGTGTTTGCGGCATTAATGCGGAAATAGGTAGAAAGCTCCATAGGGCATTGAACACCCTTGGGGATATATACAAACGAGCCATCCGTAAACACAGCCGAATTCAACGCGGCAAAGAAGTTGTCTGTTGCGGGGATGACGGAACCTAAATATTTTTTCACTAACTCCGGGTGTTCATGCACGGCTTCGGTGAAAGAGCAGAAAATAATGCCGAAAGTTTCCAATTTTTTCTTGTAAGTGGTGGCGACAGAAACACTGTCGAACACAGCGTCAACGGCAACGCGCGGCGCAATGCCTTCTAGTGCTTCTTGTTCTTTGAGGGGAATGCCGAGTTTATCGTAGGCCTTGAGGATTTCAGGGTCGACATCTTCCAAACTATTGGGGCCGGTTTTGGCTTTAGGGGCGGCGTAGTAATAAGCGGCCTGATAATCAATCGGAGGATGATGAAGATGCGCCCAGTCCGGTTCTTTCAATTTGAGCCAGTGACGATATGCTTTTAAGCGCCAATCCAGGAGCCAAGCCGGTTCATCTTTTTTGGCAGAAATGAAACGAACAGTGTCTTCATTCAGTCCTTTAGGGGATATTTCGGATTCGACAGGCGTTACAAATCCGTGCTTGTAGCGCGGCGACGCCAAGTCTTCGACGTAGGCTAGAGTTTGCGCAGCAACGTCCATTAAATTACTTTCTTGCCGCCATCGAAGTCGCATGCGGCATAAGGTCGGAAAGGAAAACAGTTTCAAGGGCTTGGCGTAAGGCTTTGTTCACTTTGTTCCAACCACCATGCATGGGACAGTGCGATTGCACGGCGCACTCCGGATTATTCTTGTCGACACAATCAGTTAGCGCGATGGGTCCATCGACGGCTTCGATAATTTTGGTAATGGAGATTTCGGGCGGGGGCAGGGTCAGTCGATAACCGCCCGTAGCGCCGCGTTGGGCCGTCACAATGCCGCCTTTGGCCAGCAGTTTCATGAGCTTGGCGACGGTTGGTGGAGGCAAGGTCGTCTTGGCCGCAAGATCCGAGGCCGCCCAAGACTCTTTGTTCCCGCTAACCATTTGAGTTAAAAGGATAAATGAGTAATCTGCGAGTTTGCTCATTCGAATCATGGGCCCAATTCCTCATATAGTATCTAATTGGTACTCGTTGTTTAATCTTCACCGTCTAAATGTCAAGGACAAGTTATGAATTTTGCTAGATGACGGAGAGTGTCGGAGGGGCAAATCGCACAAAAATTATCCTTTTCAACGTCTTTAAACGGGTATCTCAATGGGTTCAACGCCAGGTCAAGTCATCATCAAAGCAGCTTTAAAGTGCGATCAGAACCCTATCAGGGCACCTTCGGAGCGCCATCAGCGCACATTCGGCGCGTGTGGAGGGGGCATGATGGGTCAAGGGCTGCCTTCGGTGATCTGGCCCGTCCGAAGGTGGTAGGTCTGATGCGGACGGAGCGTAATAAGGCGCGGCTTTTCTCCGTTTTGGGATTTGACCGACACTTTGATGTGATCTTTGGCGGCCTCGACGATGTGCAAATCGGGACGCGATGTTTTGGGAGTCCAGCGCTCGCCTTGAAGCCATATCGTCCAGTGATTAGGTCCGTAATAGAGTACAGCGCCGAGATGCACGGTTTTGTCCTCCAGCTCGACATCCTGAACATCTTTTTTTTGCAGTTTGTCTTCGATCTGCTTCGCCTCGTTTTCGGTGAAGAAGAGAGAAGGGAAAGGTTCTTCGGCATAAGTTTGCCGCGCGGGCATGAGACAGAAAAAGATCAGGACGAAAAGGAAAACAACATATTTCATGGGTTCTCCTTTCCCCGGCTTTCGTTGGCCACCCATTCGAAAACTGCCGTCATGCGCACATTCGTGGCTTCAAATAAGTTCGGCTTGATGCGCTCAACGGAAAGCTTTTCCAAACGAAGGCGTCCCGGCAAAACGCGAGCAAGGTTTTCAAGAAAACGATACGTATCATTATCCAACGCCGCTTCCGCCTGAAGCGTGAGTGCGCTTTGAACGATGCCCTTCATATCGCTGCCGTCATCCGGGGATTTATAGGGCTGTTCCGGCGAAAGGGTGTAGGAGAAGTTGCTTAAACGCGAGTCAAAAGCCAGCGGATCCAGCATCGCGACGGCCTCAAGACGGTTGGAAGGCGCAAGATATTTTTCGACATCGTTCGCGTTGATGTCCTTGCTTAAACGTTCGGCAAGTGCCGCATCATCCCGCAACTGTCGCAAGCTCAACGCCAGTCGTTCGCGATCGGCCGATAGTTCCTTTTGCTTTTGCCCAGTCATTTCATACGCGTAATGCCGCGCGGGATCCAGGCCGACAATCAATATAAAGGCGCCGATGAGCGCGAGCAGCCATCCGATATGGGGACGCAGTTCCTTCATGGCTGCCTCCGCGTTATTTCGAAATCGGCAACGAGCGAAGACGGAAGCTCTTTCCCATCCGTATTCGATAACGTTTCAGCCGGCGAAGCCGGGAAAGGATAGCGTGCAATTTTTGCATTATAATCAGGTAGGGCAAGGCGCAAATTTCCGGCGATTTTATCGAATTGTTGAACCGTGAATTGCCGCAAGGACTCCTTCGCGGTTACGGGCGCGGGGCTGGTGAGGCGAAGGCTGAGCCCTATGGTCTCGTCCCTCTCTTTTCGCTTGCCGCTTTGCCATTCGAGGCGAATGATGCGCGCGGCATCGCCCAATCCTTTCTCGAGCGCGGTCAAAAGAGGCCATGGTACAGGCGCCGGCGCCGTGAAAATGCGGCGGCGTTCAATGGCTTGTTGCAGGCGGCCAAGCGGTTCGGTTACCGGCCCAAGACGGTTTTTCTCCTGTGTCAATTGAGATTGGAGGATTGCGACCTCAGCAGTTGATTGCCGGATGGTTTGCACGCGCCGGAAAATTTCATGGCCTTCCGAGCCCAAAAGAAATAGCGTCAAAAGCCATACAAACGCGGCCGTCTTTTTTCCCCAACGTTTTACGCGCGCCAAGCGCTCCGTTTGCCTTTTGTCTTCCTGAATCAAAATCAGGCGGGGCTTTGAACGCTTTTGAAGCCATGCGGCGTGAAGCAGGTCGCCGGATGGATCTTCCTTTGCCGGGCCATAGGGCAGGCCCAACTGAAAAGCGGCTTTATGCGGCGTGAGGGCAACAAGTTTTTGAACAGGCAATGGAAACGCCGTTAGCTGTTCATGCAGGTTTGACGGCATGACGGCCGCTATATGAAGCGGCGCACTTTCCGTCAGGCCAAGACGGGCGAGGTAACCAAGCGTTGCCTGTATATCGAGCGTTAGCGTTTTAACCGCGTTGGCGGGCTCTGCCGTAAAAGGTAACGGCGGCGTAAGGCGCGTGAAGATCAGTTCCCCGTCACGCGTGACAATCTGCCGGAAGCCTCCTGTGCGCTGCCAGCTGATAAGCAATCCCCATCCTTTTTTGGCTTCGGGCATGAGGCGCGTAACCATTCCGGCGCTTTCAAGCGGCAATAGGGTAACGCCAAGGAATGTATTACGAAGCGCGGCAAGCCGTTTGAGCCACAGGGCGACAGGGCCCCCGTCATGCAAGCACATAAGCAACGCGGCATTGTTTTTAAGGGAAAGCGCGGCCGTTAGTTGTGTGTGGGGCGTATGCGCCGGCGCTGGAAAATAGTGCTGCAGCCGCCGTTCAATGAGTTTTTGTTTATCGAAATAACCCAAACGCGGAAGGGTGTCGCGGCGGAAGGCTTGGGCGAGCGTATCGGCTAGAATAAGGACAGGCACGCGTCGGTGGCGCGCCAGCGCGTCAAGGATAGATTTGCCTTCGTCATGATTGGGAGCGAAAACAGGCTGACTGGATTTACTTATCTTCGGCGGCACCAGAACCGCGCCGTCATCTCCGATCATTAAGATAAAAAACGGCTTACGGCTCATGACAGCTGACTCAGTTTGCCAAGGCTGCCGTAAACGGGGCCAAGCACAGCCAGAACAACCCATGCCAGCAGGGCGCCGACGATGATCGTCAAAACCGGTTCCAGCGAGCCGATAAAGCGGTCGATCGTCGTTTGCACTTCGTCATCGTAATAACGCGTAACGTCATCAAGCGTTCGCGCAAGCTGTCCACTCTGTTCGCCAACACGAAGCATTTGAGTGACGAGAGGGGGAAATACGTGCGCGGTCGCGTTCGAGAAGGGGTGGCCCGCCAGTAATTGTTTTTCCGCAAAATAGGCTGCTTCGACCAAAGCGCGGTTGTTCAAGACCGCCGCTGCTGACCGCAGGCTGGATGGCAAATCGATACCGCCTTGCATAAGGAGGGCGAGGCTGTGCGCGAAACGGGCAATAGCCAACTTGTGCAAAGCCGGGCCAATCCCCGGAATGGCCAATAACCGGCGGTCAAGCCGTAACGCGAGGCTTTTGGAATAACGCCGGATGTGTAGTAAGCCCGTGATGCCAAGGGTTGATCCGCCAAGAATGATCCACCACCAAGCCGCAAAACTTTCGGAAATAATTATTAAAAGCCGCGTGACGAATGGCAAATCGGCGGAAATGGAATTCAGGAAAGCGATGACCTGCGGCACAACCATCGTCATCATGAATGTGATAACGCCGATTGCAAGGCAAAGAAGGAAAAGGGGATAACGAAGCGTGCGGCTGAGCTGCTTTTGAAGGCGTTCCTGCCAGCGGAGCTGTTTGGATAGTTGCGCAAAGGTCGTGACAAGATGGCCGCCGGTTTCGCCCGCCGAAAGGATGGCGAGGAAAACGGGATTAAACAGGCGCGGATGCTGGGCGAAGGCAGCGGCGATGGAGCTGCCGTGGTTGATAGTGCGGGCGATGATTTCAAGTTTTCCGCGCAGCATGCCCGACGGCAAGGTTTCAATGACGGCCTGAAGCGCTGAAGAGAAGGGCAGTCCAGCGCGCAACAGGTCTTCAAGCTGGCGGCAAAGCGTAATGCGTTGAGCGAGAGGCGAACGATCGCGCCACTGATGTATCCAACGGGGTAAGGGAGCAGGGGTATGCGGCTTGACCTCAATGAGTTCAAGACCGGACTCGCTTAAAAAGTGCGACAATTCGTTTTCATTGGCCGCCAAAATTTGGCCGCGCCGAACGTATCCCTGAGCATTGACGGCGCGGTAGCGGTAGGCGGGCATGGTTCTGGTCCTGACTCTATAGGTATGTTTGATGTCGCAATAAAACGACCCTCGCCCCTGGAACAGGGGAGAGGGTCATTTTAGTTTCTTGTTTGTTTAGGAAGAATATTCGCATCAATCCCCCCGTGTCAGGTCGACGGCGCGGCGGAGATCGGCGAGCGAAATCTCACCAGCTAACACCCGCGCGATGCCGTCTTCCTGAATGCTTTGGAACCCTTGTTCGCGCGCTTTTTTTAGCATGGCGACACGGCCTGTTTCAGCCGCGATCATGTCGTCCAGTTCCGGCGTGACGTTCAAAATTTCGGCAATCACGGTACGGCCATGGGTGCCTGTTTGGGCGCAATATTCGCACCCGGCGGCGTGGGCAATAACGGGCGGTTTAGAGGATTTAATGCGCAAGATACGGCATTCTTCGGTTGTGGCGCGGCGGCTGATTTTGCAGTGCGGGCAAAGCTTGCGCACAAGGCGCTGGGCGATAATGCCGTTCATGTTGCCCGCGATCACGCGCGGGTTAAGACCCAAGTCAATCAATCGGGGCACCGCGCCGAGCACGTCGTTGCAATGGAGCGTGGAATAGATCTGATGGCCTGTCATGGCGGCACGGAGCGCCATTTGCGCCGTGTCGGCGTCGCGGACTTCGCCGATAAAGATGATGTCCGGATCCATGCGCAGAACGCCGCGAATGCCCGCGCCGAAGCTCAAGCCTTGGGCTTCCTGCACGGCGGTTTGGCGGATCAGATCGAGCTGATATTCGACGGGCTCTTCGAGCGTCGCGATGTTGACCTCAACGCTGCTGATTTGGCGCAGAATGGAATATAGCGTCGTCGTTTTGCCGCTTCCCGTAGGACCTGTCACGAGGGTGATGCCTTGCGGCCGTTCCATGACTTGCCGGAGAACCGAAAGAACGTGCGGCGAAAAGCCGAGCTCCGTTAACGGCAGCAGGGAACGGCGGTGATCCAGAAGGCGAACGGATATGTTTTCACCCCAAACGGTCGGCATGATGGCGACACGGAAATCCACGTCGCTGCCGCCGATCTGCATCTGGAAACGCCCATCCTGAATGCTGCGCGTATCGGCGATGTTCATCCCGGCCATGATTTTGAGGCGATGGGAGAGCGCGGGCCAGTGCGACTGGTGCAGCGCCCGGATTTGATGAAGCCTGCCGTCGACGCGGTAACGCACGCGCACAAAGCTGCTTTCGGGCTCAAAGTGAATGTCGGAGGCGCCGCGTTTCACCGCATCGAACAGCAAATGATTGACCAGACGCACAACGGGATGTTGGTAGCCGCTTTCCGGACGGTTTTCTGCCTGCCCGGTCTCAAGCTCGCGCAGGATGCCGTCCAAAGACGATGTGAAGCCGTAATACCGTTCGATGGCGTCTTCGATGTCGGCAGCGCTGGCGACGGAGGGCTTTAATTCGATGTGGCGGGGAAAGTGACGGCGTATCTCATCCATCGCGACAATGTCGTAAGGATCGGCCATCGCGATTTCGAGAACGGGCTCCTCGAGACGCAAAGGAATGGCCCGACAACGCTCGGCTACGGGACGCGGTAACGATTTGAACAGCGCCGGATTCAGCGCCGTTCGCCGCAGGTCCACGGGCTCGAGACCGGTACGCGCCGCCAGCACGGACGCCAATGTGGTCTCGTCAAGAAAGCCAAGCTTGACGAGCACGGCGCCGATCATCTGCCCGCTTTGGCGCTGTTCATAGAGCGCGATGTTAAGCTGGTCGCTGGTGATTGCGCCGATTTCCACGAGGCGCTCGCCAACGGGTTTGGATGATGGCGGCTCGACGTTAGCGGGGCTTTTTTGTTTGCGTGGAAGTTCGGGCAGGTCTTCCCATGTGTCAGCGCGCTCGTCCGGCACGGCTTTAAGGGTGTTGACTTTGCGCATCGCGGTCACCATCACATTTGGCAAACGCTGTTGCCGATTAGGCTGACAAGAGCGTTGCGATCGAGAAAAAGAAGGATGTCGTCGAAGGGGTCATTATTACTGACGATGGGTGAGGCATTAATAAATGTTGAGTTGCCATCTGTGTTACAGCACTCATAACCGCCACTATTTGTACAAGTGCTCACTCTGCAGGGAAGGGGCAGAAGACGATAGCCGTTCTTCAGGCCCGATTGGGGACTGGCTATCAAAGAGCCGCGCCCATTTGGCCCGTGGCTCACAAAAATCACCGCGGCTGGTTGAGATCCGCCGTTTGGAATTTGAACGATGACTTGATTGGCTTTATTGAGGCCTGTCATGCATAAACCGGCCATGCCGTTTGGAATAACGCTGCTGAAAGAATTGTCTGTAAGCGCGGGATCGACGCGCATGGTGATCCAGTGGCCCCAGCCGTCTTTCGCCATGTTCATCGGCAAGCCGAGCGAAGCAAACGGCGGTATGCCTTCCGGAGATCCGCAGCCATTGCAGGCGGCGGTGTTGTTATCACCCCGCACATAGCCGAAAGCTGAACCAACGGTGGTCGCAGGCGTGGGGCAAGGAAGGCATCCGTTGGCGTGGACGAAGGCGGCTGTTGCCCGGAGAAGCGTTTGCAGATTGCTGTCCGTCACGGTGCGCTGGGCGTTTGTGCGCACCGCGCTTAAGGCCGGAAAAATAATGAGTATCGTTAATCCAATGATGATCAGCACAAGGCTCATCTCGACAAGCGTGAAACCTCTGGAAGCGCTTCTGTCCATCGTTCCTGTCTCATATGCGCATGCAAAGCGTGTACGTTGTATCATCGCTGTAGGATGTCGCTACCGCGCCGCCGCTGCTGCCGGGGTCGGAGCCCGTTTCGGCCGTGGCCTGAATGGCGCCCGCGTTGCTTGTCCCGTCATCCAGACGCGCGTCAACGGCTTGGGCGGCATTGCCCGGAAGTTTGTTCAGGCATAAAACGGTTGTGGCGAATTCACCGCCAAAAGCGCCATTCTGAAAACCGTAAACGCCGCTGAAAGGATTGGGCGGCTGGACCGCGGTGCTGCCGCCGGTGACCTGGTTTTTCACAAGACCTGCGGCGCGTAGATGCGCCCAGACCAGACGGCTTTCACCAGCAGGGGGGGTGGTGGATGGCGTGTCGTAGGAAGAACCGGTGCCGACAAGGCCATCACCGCCGCCGGACGTTACGCCTGCCGACGGGAAGCGCGTGGACGCGCTAAGATCGTCGCCAGGTAACGCGCCGTAGTTCTGCGCATAAGTCTGGAATTGGGCCTGATAGGCTTGCATGTCGTTAATGGTGCGCGTGATGCGCGCGTTCTGGATGATCTGCTGGCCGGTTAAAACGCCGCCGATGATCAACCCGATAATGACAAGGACGATCGACAATTCAACAAGCGTAAAACCACGAGAGGCAGGGTGAACAAGGCGCATGGGTGTCTCCATTAAAGTTTTTCTTTTGAAAGAGGCAGGGGCCTCGGGTCGCGGTTGTATTTCTTATACAAATCGACGTCGGCGGTATCCGGAACGGGTTTCTCAAGTATCGTGGCCCGTAAGAGAATAACCAACTCGCTTGTTGTGCCCTGGTTGTCCCGCGACTTGGCGAGGTTGCCGATAAGCGGCAAGGCATCGAAAGGCGGAACGCCTTTTTCCTCATTGTCTGAGCTGTCCTGCATCAAGCCGCCCATAACGGCAACTTCACCGGAGCTGAGTTGCAGCACGGAGTCCATTTCGCGCACCGCCAGCACCGGCACCTGTGACTGAACAGGGGTTGTCACGCCGGCCTGTGCGGCGTTTAGACCGATTGATGGATCGTACGCATAATCGACGACGCGCGAGATGGTGGGGCGCAAGGTCATGGTAATGCGTGATTTCTCAAGATCAATTGCTGGTTGGACAGTCATAACAAGGCCAACGGGAACCGTTCGCGGGGTGCTGGAAAAGACAGGCGTTCCGGAAACGGGCACGCCAGAGGCGCTTAGAGTCGTCGGGAACTGCGCTGACGTCAGGAAGTAAACTTCGTTACGCGCCACCTTCAATACGGCGGTCTGGTTATTGAGGACGGTAAGACGCGGAGATGACAGGATACGCGTCGCGCCGAAGGTGCGGACAAGGTTAAGAATACCCGCGAAATCCGAGTCTTTGACCGAGGCCGTGAAAACGCCGTCGGTTGCCGTTGTGGCCGTAACAAAAGGCGCGCCCGCGCCTACCGTGCCAAAGCGTGCGGCCGTGTTGACGCCGTGATCAAAAAGCGTGCGCCAGTTGATGCCGCTCTTGAAATCGTCGCTCAATTCGACTTCAACAATGCGCGCCTCAATAAGAACCTGAGCCGTCGCCTTCTGTTGAAGGCGCGTCAAGTATTTCTGGACAGCTTCTTGTTGTTGTGCGTTGCCGAAAACGGTGATCAGCCCTGCTTGCCGATCAATACTGAAATTGGGCTGTGTTTGGGCCGGTGTATTGCCAGGTTCTTTTACGAGGGGGCGCTGGCGGTTGGTGGTTGCCAACACTTGAGTGAGGGATTTTTCAAGTTCTGTCCAAAAATCGGCGTCCGACGCGCCCGTAATTTTAGAGAGCGAATTATTATCGCTGCTGGCGCCGTTGTTGCGATTAACAGAGTTATTTGAGCCGTTGCCCCCCGCAACATCGACATCGAAAACATTTGTGGCGATGGTCACTTCGCTGGTTGTTCGCCGCGCAATGGCGAGGTAATCGACGGTATAGGTGTGTTGATAGGGCTCATCAAGTTCGATGCGCATGAAGCTGCCATCTTGTTTATAGCGCAAACCAGCCAGCGAACAGATCCGCTTGATGACTTCCGAAAACGGCTGTTCATGCGCCGTAAAAATGATGCCACCCTGAATGCGCGGATCGATTTCCAAGTTGACGTTGCTTTCACGGCCAAGATCGATCAGCACATCGCGAAGCGGAACGTTATCTGTGACAGTGACGCTAACCCGTTTTTCGGTTTTTTCATCGGCGGCTGACGGTAGGGACGGCGCTGACTCTACGGGCGCTACCGGAATTGGCGGCAGCGCTTCTAATCCATCCTTGTCCTTATCGGATACCGGTTCTTCTTCCGTGTCTTTTTTGTTTCCTTTGAGAGGCGTTTTCGCCTCAGCAACACCGCGTTGGCGCAAAGCTATATAATCTTTACGCGAAAGGTCACCGGGTGGATCAATTTTGTCAGCTGGAAAGACGTTTGTGCAGGCTTGAAGGGCAAGGCCGCTTAACAAAATTATGACGAAATGAAACCGAAACGTATTACACAAGATACCGCCTCAAGTTGAATACAGGCGGATGAAGTTGACTGTTTTTTGGTTAACTGTCAAAGAAACACTGAGCAGAAAGCCTGTGGATAAGTTGCAAAAGTTGTGGATATCACAAGAAAATAGTTGGCTTGGTTAAGGTTTAATCTCAAGATAAACGGTCTCCAAATTGTTAACAAAATGGGCCGTTTCAAAAAGCGGTAGGGACAAGTGTTTATTACTGAGATGTTTTTTAAGCCCCTCTCTTGTTGCTTTGTCATGTGAAAATTTAAGAATTAAATTTTTATAATCTTCCATATTTGTGGCGATAAGCTCGGGCAATCCGGCAGCTGATAAAACACTGGCCGCAACGCGGGACACAAAGCTTTTTCCGGCGATCGTCACGACGGGTACCCCGCACCAAAGCGCATCACTTGTCGTCGTGTGGCCACCCACAGGAAACGTGTCCAGGCATAAATCGACATAGGCATATCGCGCGAGGTGTTCCGCCAAAGGCAAGGGGGACGCGAAAACAAGCCGGGATGGATCAACGCCATGCTTTGTTGCCGTTTGCCGCAGTTTGTCAGGCGCGTAAGGGTTTGATTGATAGAGCCAAAGAACGGAGTGAGGTGTTTGTTTAAGTATAACGCACCACGACGCGAAGATATCGGGGGTGATTTTATAGGTCTGGTTAAAGCTGGCTAATACGAGGCAATCATCAGGCAAACCATAGGCGGCGCGAGGCAGGGGTTGCGCGGCGGTGCGGTGGCGGTCGTTGATTTGGTAGCAGGGAGATAAGTAAAGGATTTTTTCGGTGAAAGAAGAGGCGCAACCCGTTGGGATTGTTATGTTGTCGGCAATAAAATAGTCGATGAAAGAGGTGCCTAGCGTACCCGGATAACCCAGCCAATGGACTTGTACAGGCGCGGGTTTGTATCCCAAAATCTCGAGTTTTCCCCCTTTTGTGTACCCCTTCAAATCGACCAAAATATCGATGCCGTCGTCCCGGATGCGTTGGGCGGCTTGTAGGGGAGTGAGGTTGTTAAGCTCCACAAAGTGCTCCGCCTCCTCTTTAAGACGCGCCCGGATGGCCGATTTGTCGTCGATGCCATAGCTGTAAGCAAAGACTTCAAAACGGTTCCTGTTGTGCAGGCTGAAAAGCTCCGCTATCAAATAAGCCGTGGCGTGAGCGTGAAAGTCGGACGAGAGATAACCGATACGCAGCCTTTCATGCACTTCGGGTGCTTTGGGGGGCAGAGGCGCTAGGCCGCCAAACCTTTCCCGGGCATAACGCATGGCCGATTGTTTCTGGAGCTCAGGATCGTCAACCAAGACGGTTACGGCTTGCGGCGGCAGTTTTTCAATGTCCAAAATTTGAACGTCCCAGTCGCAAAGCTGCCGCGCGAGAAGGAAGTATTGCGTGCGCCATGCCTGATTGTGCGGCACAAGGCTTAACGCTTTTTGCCAGTGTTTGAGAGCGACGGGAAGTTCGCCGGTTTGCTGATGCAGTTTGGCCAAACCTTCCCACACAATCGGTAAATCAGGATTCATAACGCTGACTTTTGTCATTAGCGCAAGGGCTTCCTGAAGTTGGCCCTGCATGCCCAAAACGCGCGCGAGGTTATAGGTTGCTTCAAGCCAATCCGGATGTGCATCAAGTGCGCGGCGGTACATCATCACGGCGCGGGGCAGCGCGTTCTGCGCTTCGGCAATCTGCGCCGCCAGATGCAAAAGGTTCGGGTCCTTTGGCGCAGCGCGCAAAGCAGTTGCAACGGCATTTGCCGCGGACTCATAATCACCGTGGCGATAGAGCGCCTGTAGGCGAAGAAAACGTTTCTTGGCTGCGGACGACACGCGGTTGCACTCCCCGGATAGAAACGTTACATTAAGCCATCATGCGCGTTTTCATACAAGTTTGCTTGTTAACCATTCTGTTCGCGATTGAGGACTGAGAATCTGTGCTTGCGAACTTGGGCATCATTTTTCTTCTTCTCCTGTTGAACGGCTTTTTCGCCATGGCCGAGCTGGCGATTGTCTCGGCTCGCCGCGTACGCTTGAAGCAGTTTGTGGAAGACCAGAAAAAAGGCGCAAAAGAGGCCCTGCAACTTGCGGAAGATCCCAGCTCGTTTCTTTCCATCGTTCAAATCGGCGTTACGCTTAACAGCGTTCTTGCCGGCGCTTTCAGCGGCACAACGCTGGCCGAGCCGTTTGGAAAGTACCTGAATACATTATCATGGATCGCCCCGCATGGGATTTCGGTTGCTCTGGCTGTTACCGTTCTCGGGGTTACCTATTTTAGCCTTGTGATTGGGGAACTGGTTCCTAAACGCATTGGCCTTTCCTACGCCGAGCTTATTGCCGTTCGTGTCGCGCGGTTTATGGCCTTTCTGGCTTTTCTGGCAGCCCCGGTTGTATGTCTGCTCCGCTTGTCAACGAACCTGACGCTCAAGCTCTTGAGACTCGATAACCCCGGCACGGTGCAAATAACGGAAGACGAAGTGAAGGAGCTTATTGCCGAAGGCACGGAGTCCGGCGTCTTTAAACCTGCCGAGAAGAAAATGCTGGAAGGCGTGATGCGTTTAGCCGACCGCACGGTGCGCACCATTATGACGCCACGCATTGATATGGTCTGGCTCAGCGAGAGTGACTCGCCGGAAGAGCACGCGCGTCAGGTTCACGGCAGCAGTTACAGCCGTTTTCCGGTGGTCAGAGGGGATCTGGAAGAGGTCTTAGGCATCGTTCAGGCAAAGGACGTGCTGAACGCCATGTTTGAAGGCCGTCCTCTAAATATCGTTTCTGTCATGCGCGCACCGCTTTGCGTGCCGGATACGACGCCGATACTCAGGCTTCTGGACCAGTTCAAGCAATCCGGCCAGCATCTCGCGATTGTCATTGACGAATACGGCAGTGTTGAAGGTCTTGTCACGATGACCGACATTCTGGAGGCGATCATCGGCGATTTGCCGGAGCTGGGGCAGGAAGCCTATTACAAGCCGGTGCGGCGCGAAGACGGGAGCTGGCTTATTGACGGCATGATGCCGATTGATGAGGTGGAAACGTTGATCGGCCTCAAGAACATGCGCGAGGAGGGCGATTTTCACACGCTTGCCGGTTTTATCATTGAGAAGCTTGGACGCATTCCTGCCGCAGGCGATCACTTTATATGGAACGGCGCGCGCTTCGAGGTTGTCGATATGGACGCGCGCCGCGTGGACAAGGTCATGATTATGCCGCCGGTTTCTGAACAGGAAAATTCATCCGATGGGATTTAGGAAGAAACGGCAGGTCCCTGTTTCTTTTGTTTCAGAACAACATTTAACATCGACACAATGAGCGCGGCCCAGTAGGGCAAGGTCTGGACACACAACATGCCCGACCATAATTGCGCGTTGAAGTTCGACATTTCAAAACGGTAAAGAATAGCGCCTGCCGAAATAAGCAAGGCCAGCAGCAATATAATTTCTTCACGCGCCATAAGAAAACCTTGCACAATGGCAGGCTTATCTTCGCATTTGGGCGTGCGGAAAAAAGGTTTTCCGGATGTGAACAAGCCTTGCCAGACGGCGCGGCTAACGGAATGCGTCAACGCCATGCCCGCTATGGCCGCGCCGAGCCTGTCGCGCCAGCCGCATTTGACGCGCGCGCGGTAAAGCCAAAAACCGGAAGCAATCTTGAAGACGAAAACGCTGAGCGTCGGTACGAGGAAAACGGCCGGTGGGAACTCAACCCATTTGAAAAGCAAGAGAATAGACCACACAAGCGCGGCGGCAACGAACGCAAGATGGGCGGCATCGGCGAACCATGGCAACCAGCCTGAAATAAAGTGGTACCGTTGTCCCTGTGTGAGGCGGACACTTTTGTTGCGCGTTTCACTCAGGGCTTTCCAGTGGCGTTTCAGGATTTGGACCGCGCCGTAGGCCCAACGGAAACGCTGGGTTTTGTAACCGCCGAAACTGTCCGGGATAAGCCCGCGGCCCAAAGAATGTTCGAGATAAACGGCTTCATAACCGCGCTCGAAAAGGCGCAAACCGAGTTCGGCATCTTCGGTGATGCACCATTCGGCCCACCCGCCCACGCGTTTCATCGCATCCCTGCGGATAAGAGTCATGGTGCCATGCTGGATAATCGCGTTGCGCTCGTTCCGTTGCACCATGCCGATGTGGAAGAAGCCCGCATACTCCCAATAACACATGCGCTTGAACAAGCTTTCATTGCCGTCACGATAATCCTGCGGCGCTTGAACGAAGGCGACGTCAGGATTTTCGAAGTAAGGCACCGTCGCGTGCAGCCAGTCCGATGACACAACATAATCGCTGTCAATAACGCCGAAAATCTCGGCATCCTCGGCCATTTGCGTCAGCGCAAAATTAAGCGCGCCGGCCTTGTAACCCGGCCATTTCGGCAAGTGAAAGAAGCGGAAACGCGGCCCCAGTTTTGCGCAGTACTCTTCAAGAGGTTTCCAGACTTCTTCGTCCTTTGTGTTGTTGTCGATGACGAGAACTTCGAAGTTTGGATAGGCGAGATCCGCAAGCGCGTCTAACGTTTGCATAACCATATGGGGCGGTTCGTTATAACAAGGCACATGAATTGAAACCTTGGGCGTATCGAGGGGGAGGGGTTTATCCAGCGGCGGAAAAGCGCGGCGCCGGTTAGCCCAGATTACCTCCGTCAGTTCTAGTCCATCGACAAGGAGAAGAGCGAGCAAGACGACTTGAAAGCCGATCAGAACTGCCCATGCGATGGTATTGGCGGTGATGATTTTCTCGGCAACAGCAGCCATTATGGCCCAGACAAGCATGGACGATGCGGCCTGAATCAACAGCGCGTAGAAAACGATGCCTGCCGGTTTCAAGTCAATGCGCCGGCGTACGAACCACTGGATAGGCCAGAGCGCAAGAAGCGAGGCAATCAGGAAACCCCAAAACCAATGCGCGGATTCGTGGACAATTCCGCTCATGGAAAACTTGGGTTTCCGGTTCGCATCCCACAATCCCCAGTGGGCGCCGACCGTGCCTTCGATGCTGCGCTTCCACGGCGCGTCAATGGCCTCGACGATGGAGTAATCAAGACGTTCTTCGCTTGCAAGATTGAGAAACTCGCGGATGAAGCGGGCTTGATTAATTTGCGAGGGTTCAGATCCCTTGACCCACTGCCCTTCGCTGGGCCACCCGACTTCGCCGATGAAAATATGCTTGTCCGGGAATGCAGCCTGTAACTGTTGCCAACGGTAGCGAACGTAATTGACGGCCCCATCAATCGGAACGCCTTCCCAGTAAGGGAGAATATGGACGGTAATATAATCGACCGCTTGGGCAAGCTCAGGGTATTTGAGCCAGATATGCCATGGCTCGGCCGTGGAGACGGGAACGCTGACTTGCCTTTTTACGCGTTCAAGAAACGAAAGCATTTCATCGATCTTAACATCGCCACGCAGTAGAGATTCGTTGCCAACAATAACCCGGCGGATGTTGGTGTTTGATCGTAGGACATTAATCAAATGAGTCACTTCGTTAGCGTTTGTTTTTGCATCAGGGCCAAGCCAGGCGCCAGGCGTGACCAACAGGTCATATTTTTTTGCCAAAGCAACAATGCGATCGAGACCGTCACTGATGCCATAAGTGCGGATGCTATACACATGGGCGGACAAAAGCTCCATGTCGCGTTCAATAGTTTTGTCGGAATAACGGTTGTCGCTATCTCCGGCCTTATAGCCGCTGTAGGACAGACTGTTTATGAGACCGCCCCAAGGCCTTTCGATCGCACCTCTGTTGATCAGCGCCCAGACGGCAAAGTTAACCGCTAGAACGATGGCAATAATGGACGTGATGCGTTGAAGCGTGCGCATAAATGAGGTTAGGGGTTAGGGATCAGGGGCTCGGAAAGATATAAATCCTTACATAATGAAATCACAAGTTTGATTAAATACGACTTTTCGAGCTGATATCTAATCCCAAATCCCTAGCCCCAAGCCCCAAGCCCCTAGCCACGAATCCCCTCTTATCAGGTCGCGCCCATTTTCTTTGATTTTTCGCCTAAAGTCGCGATTAAGGCGCTAAATCCTTCACGCTTAACAATAGCGCTAAATTCCGACCGGCGAACCGCGAGTTCGCTAATCGAGGCGTCGAGAAACACGTCCACGATTCGCAACTGGCCTTTGTCGTCGGTGCGAACGAGATAATTAAGAGTTACGGACGCGCCGCCTTTAGGCGTGAGCTTGGTTTCGACGATGAAGCCGCCATTACTGGCAGGCTTTTCGCCCAGCACGTCGAACTGTTCACCATCAAATTTAGTGAAACGACTGGCGTAGTTAGCAACACTGAACTTGGAGAAGGCGTCGACGATACGTTGCTGGTCCTCAATCCCGGCTTGCGCCCATGCGGGCCCGACGGCAAAACGCGCCATCAGCGGCAGGTCAAACGTGCCTTTGACGATGGGCTCCAGCTTCTTGAAGCGGCCACTGAAACCGAGTTTGTCGCCTTGCTTCATCGTGTCGAGCAATTGCGCATAAAAGTTCTTGACTAACTGTATTGCGGAAGTTTCGGGCGTTTCAGCAAAAGCAGGCGAGGCAACGGCAAAGAAAGCAAAGGTCAACAGGAAGAGACCAAGATGTTTGATGTTATTCATATCCATTCCGTTCATGTTCAAGCGCGAGGGCTGCACGAAGACACTCTCAGAGAGAAATCCGGCAAAATTATGCCCGGGCTAAAATCGCGCGGGCCTCTTCGATATCAAGGGCTTCGAGGGCCTTGGCGACAATGTGGCGGGCGCTGAGCCCGGCCGCATCGTATTGTTTGTAGGCGGCATCTTGCGGCTGGAAGTCATCCGGAAGCGTCATGGCGCGAATCTTGAGCCCGTGATCCACGAGTCCTAGATTCGCGAGGTGGTGTATCACATGGCTGCCAAAGCCGCCAATAGAACCTTCTTCGATCGTTAAAATAACCTCGTGTGACCGAGCTAGGCGCTTGATCAGGTCCATGTCGAGCGGCTTGGCAAAGCGCATGTCCGCGATGGTTGTGCTGAGTCCCCGCGCATCAAGCTCTGCAGCGGCTTTCCGGCATTCCACGAGTCGTGTGCCGAGGTTCAGGATCGCGATTTTACTTCCTTCCTTCACAATCCGTCCTTTGCCAATGGGCAGGACTTCGCCGCGCGCCGGCAGGACAAGTCCTTCGCCTTCGCCGCGGGGGTAGCGAACGGCAGTCGGCATGTCGTCGATAGCGGCAGCAGTGGCCACCATGTGCATCAACTCAACTTCGTCCCCAGCCGCCATCACGATGACGTTAGGGAGGCAGCTCATGAAGGCAAGATCGAACGAACCGGCGTGCGTCTGGCCATCCGCACCCACCAGTCCGGCGCGGTCCATCATCAGCGCCACAGGCAGCTTTTGCAGAACGACATCGTGCATAACCTGGTCATACGCGCGTTGCATGAAGGATGAATATATCGCGCAAAACGGCTTGAAGCCTTCGCAGGCAAGGCCTGCTGCAAAGGTTACGGCGTGTTGCTCGGCAATGCCGACATCAAAGAAGCGCTCCGGGAACTTTTTGGCAAAAAGATCGAGGCCTGTACCAGCAGGCATTGCTGCCGTAATGGCCAGAATACGGTCGTTCACTTCCGCCTCTTTGATCAGGGCGTTCGCAAACACCTTGGTATAGGAGGGAGATGTTGTGGCGGGCTTGTCCTGATCGCCCGTGACAACGTTGAACCGCGCGACGGCGTGCAGTTTGTCCGGCGCGTTTTCAGCCGGCGCATAGCCGCGGCCTTTTTCCGTCACGACGTGGATAAGAACCGGCCCGCCCTGCGGGTCATCGCGGACGTTTTCCAACACGGGTACAAGGTGATCGAAATTATGCCCGTCGATTGGCCCGACATAGTAAAAGCCCATTTCCTCAAACAGCGTGCCGCCGGTCACCATGCCGCGGGCGTAATGCTCGGCCTTCCGGGCGGCTTCCTTCAGGCGGCGCGGGAAGATACTGGCGAACTCTTTCGCAATATGGCGCAGGCCGCGGTATTCTTTTGATGACACGAGGCGCGACAAGTAAGCGCTCACGGCGCCGGTCGGCGGCGCAATAGACATGTCGTTATCGTTGAGGATAATGATCAAGCGCGAATTGGAAGCGCCCGCGTTGTTCATCGCTTCGTAAGCCATGCCAGCGCTGATGGACCCATCGCCGATTACGGCAATGACATTATTCTTTTTCTTTTTAAAGTCACGGCCAATGGCAAAGCCAAAGGCGGCCGAAATAGATGTTGAACTATGGCCGGCGCCAAAGGGGTCGTATTTGCTTTCCGTGCGTTTTGTAAAGCCGGACAACCCCCCGCCTTGACGTAAGGTGCGGATCCGGTCGCGGCGGCCAGTCAGAATCTTATGCGGGTAGGCCTGATGGCCGACATCCCAAATGACGATATCTTCGGGCGTGTTGAAGACGTAATGAAGCGCGGTGGTTAATTCGACGACGCCAAGGCCCGAACCGAAGTGGCCTCCAGTCACGGATACAGCCGAAATAGTCTCAGCCCGGAGTTCGTCAGCCAGTTGTGGTAATTGCTCAGGTTTAAGCTTACGCAAGTCTTGCGGCCAAGTGATTGTGTCCAAGAGAGGCGTCAAAGGGCGCCCTGTTATACGCGGGTGAATGTCTTTGGCCTCGACAGCTTCTCCATTTTCGAAGGGGCTATCCTCATAAGTCTTACGGGGAGCCTTGATTTTGGGTGGAGTATTCACGCGCTTCTCCCTGTTTATTTTCTCGTACTAACGTCAACAATCTCGCTTTTCGTTTGGCGTAGACTCAGCAGCTCAACCCTTCATCCATAGCATTTTCGGGTGCAAGGCCGGAATGATTAGCCCCTCTGTGGGGCATTATGCAAGGGAGGCGTTACTTTCCCGCCACATAGTGCGCCGCAGCAACGAAATGTTTGAGCCATTCCGGCCGTTTATCCCAATTCCCCCGAAGGATAAAACTTGGGTGAAAGGTGGGGATAACGGGCACAGCGGGCAATAAACGGCAATTAAAACGCTGCCCAACCTTGGTTAATAGACCGTTTTCGCCTGTTAAGGCCCAAAAAGGCGTTCGTCCTAAAGCCACGAGAATCATACGAGATTTGGCCCTTTTTCTATATTTTTCAAGACGTAATTTAAGGTGCTTAATTTCTTTCGCGAAATCGGCGCGGCACCAGGAACTGCCAAAACGTCCCCATTCTTCTGCTAATGATACCCCTTGACCGGCAGCCGCACGCCTTGACAGGAAAAAATGGTCAACTTTGTTTCCCGGCGGCTGGAAACGAAAAACATTAGCAACAATAGAGTCTTCACGTTTTATTCCTGCTTCAAGGAGCATTTCATTGAGGAGTTGTCCGCTACGTCCAACGAAGGGCCGCCCCAAACGAACCTCATCCTTTCCTGGCGCTTCTCCAACCAGCACAAGGCCGTTCCAACAGTTTAATCCATTCGGTTCTTCGTAATTAACACAAGGCAAAGAATGGTTTGGTTCCGCTAAGACACCACCAAGATCAAAAGGATACTGCATGAACTTATTCCATTTAGCGAATCAAGAGGTTAACTCGATATTAGCAGTCTCTGCGCCAAAGTGCGTAATTGTGGGGATCCCCTACCGAACAGCCCTCTGTTACCGGAAATCTTAAGGCTGCAAACATATGACGGACAGGACGGCAACGCTTGCCATGACGCCAATCATGGGAGCCACAACGTGGTTTCTCAGGGTGGTGGCTATTATCGGCGTTGTTATCGCGTTGTTGCAATTTATTCTGGTCCGTCAGCAAGTCAGCGGCTTTTTAACCCAACAGATTAAACAAGCAACACGTCAAGGCGTTGGAAGTCTTCAGCAACAGGTTAACCAGGATCAGTTTTTGGTCGAGTCCGTTGCTGACTTGCAGGCGATCAACCCCGATGCCGTCGCGAAAGAACTCCAACGTTTTATGTCGATTGCGCGCCGGGAGTATAGCTCAGTTGCATATATTTATCTGATTACGGCAGGCGAGAGCCAGAGTGCAGGCAAAAGTCTTATTCTTACGCTTAATCATTATGCGCAACCATCTCCGGCATTTGAGCAAGATCCCAGACTTAAAAGCCTGATAAACGGAATTGTGTTGAAACCGCAGCCAATCACGACCGTTATTGATTTTGGCAAAGAGGCAGGCACGTGGGTGCTGTTCCTTCGCCCGGTCCCTGGCCAGGAAAAAACGGAAAAGATCATTGTAGGTCTGTCGCCACTTGACCGCTTGTTTGCAGGCGTCAATGATTTACGCAAGACTGGCGAGATTGTGGAATTTAAGGCCGTTGAAATTGAAGGAAATAACGCATTACCGTTTTTCACTTTTGACGATCCAAAGTCTTCTTGGCAGCTTACATCGCCGACCAGATCGCAAGAATACATATTTTTGCATAATCGAAACTGGAGCATCGAGTTTGCGAGCATGCCGCCCCGCAACCTCACTATGGTTGCATCGTTGCCGTACATCATTCTTCTTGTCGGGCTTTTGCTGACTTGGGCATTAGTCATGTATTTAAGGGTGGTGCGTTCCCGTGGAGCGGAGGTTGCCGGACTGGCCCTGTCGTTACGGCAGGCGAATGAAGAACTGAGCCGCCGCGTAGTCGACGAGGAACGCATGGCGCGTGCGTTACGTGAGAGTGAGCAAAAATACCGCGCTATCTTCGAGAACGCCGGTATCGGAATTTGCCAGATAGCTCCGTCTGGTGAATGGCTGAATGCTAATCGTACCATGTCGCAAATCCTCGGTTATGAAAGTCCGCAGGAACTTCTTTTGGTTCAACCGGACCTGCATGGCCAGTTATTTGTCGACTCAAAAGTGCGGCAAGACTGGTTTGCCAAACTGGAAGCCGGCAGTCAGCGCGAGTACGAGGCTGCGCTTTACACGAAAGACCAAAGAACATTACGGGTCGGCAAGGAAGGGCAGCGTGCGGTGTGGGTCAGCATGAGCGGTCATGTGGTGCGCGACGAGCGCGAGGAGGTACAATATTATGAGTGCACCATTTATGACGTGACCGAACGCCGCCATGCCGAAATGGCGTTGAAACAGGCGAAAGAACAAGCTGATTTTGCGAACCGGAGTAAATCCGAGTTTTTGGCCAACATGAGCCATGAACTGCGCACGCCATTAAACGCCATCATTGGTTTCTCGGAAATCATAAAGGAACAGTTGTTTGGTCCCGTGGGCCAGCCGCAGTATATCGAATATGCCCGGGACATATATGATAGCGGCGATTTACTGCTTTCGCTGATTAACGATATTCTGGATATGTCAAAGATTGAAGCAGGCAAACGTAATTTAACCGAAAGTGTGATCGATATTGGGCACACGGTAAAATCCGCCGTACGGCTTGTTGCCGTGCGCGCAAAGGCGGGACGTTTACATCTCAACATTAAGATGCCGCACGATCTGGCATCACTTCAAGGTGAAGAGAAAGCGGTCAAGCAGATTCTCACGAACCTCCTGACCAACGCCATCAAATTTACGCCGGAAGGTGGAAGCGTGACTTTAACCGCGCTGATGGATGATCTGAACCGCATTATTATTAAAGTTGAAGACACAGGCATAGGCATGAAGCCGGAAGATATACCTGTGGCGTTGGCGCCATTCGGCCAGATTGAAAGCGTGTTGAGCCGTAAAAATCAGGGCACGGGCCTGGGTTTGCCGCTTACAAAAGCGCTCGTTGAATTGCACGATGGCATTCTTTCGATCGACAGCGAGCAAGGAAAAGGCACAACGGTAACCATTGCTTTCCCGGCGAACCGGACTGTGAATTGCTTAGTTTAAAGAATATTAACTAATTAGTGGGACTACTTTACAATAATTCTATTTTAAGGGGGTAGCGCCATGCTTCGTTTAATCTTGATGTTTGTGATGATTTTCAGTTTCGGAAGCTTTGCTTCAGAAGTGCAAGGAGCAACGCCAGTACCCCTGGCTGAATCAAAAGTTGAAAATGGCAACCTTACCTTTAAAGTGCAGGGAGACACAGCCATTCGATTTTCATCGCAGGGCCAAGCATGCGATGCGACGGCTGAAGGTGCGATGCGGTTTAATTCAACAACAAAGGTATTCGAAGGTTGTAACGGAACAAATCAGTGGATGCCCTTAAGTCCGCCGAAGCGTATTATCTGTAGACATTCAATAAATCTGAGTGGCAGCGATGCGCACACTTATCCGAGCAGTTTCGCGACAGGCACGGTGGACAAAGGCTTGTTGATACGCCACAAATTTACGTCGGCTGAGTGCGGCAATGTTTTGCCTGATTCAACGTATGTCGGGTACCCTATAGCCATGATGGGTTCTTGCTCAGTGTTGGGAAAATTTGTTGTTTTCCAGAAAGAAGACTCGGCCACGGATTTTCCCGGATACTTTGCCGAGATTACAAATTGTGCAGGGGGGGCCGAATTCCGTGTCGTTTACGTTCAGTTTGACTACGGCTCTTCTCCAGCGGGGGCGGCGAGCCTCAGCGCGTGGATTAAAACGCTGGTGGATCAGCATATTGGTGCAGGCTTGCTCGCCTATATCGATAAGTAGCCTTTTTACTGAACCCGAATAATCCCTAGCTTCGCTAGCCACCCCAGCGTGCGCCAAAGACGCGAAGTGTCGAGGGCGAGAAACTGCTGGTGTACTTCGCCGATGGTTGAGCGGCCTTGGGTGCCTATCCAGTTGAGTATCGCCGCCACGTCTTCGGCCCCGACCATCATATCAAAGGCCAGCACGTTCATCTCGTGCCCCCACAGCAACTTTATTTCTTCGGCCGAAGCGATGACGCCGATGCGATCCGAATCCTTCAGTGCCGAAGACGGAAACGCGCTGTAAAGCGTGAAAGGATCGGGCGCTCGTGGCGGAATAGCCGGCCACTTTTCCCAGCTCTTTGAATCGGATTGCGCGGTGCGGCGTTGCGCGGCCAATTCATCCCACAAGGCTTCATAAGCGGGAATAATGGTGCGCCATTCGTAATGAGGAAGTCGCTGTTTGGCTTTGTCCGCCACGCGGCGGCGCAAATCGGGATTTTCGATGAGGGCCACAAGCGCTTCGGTGGCAAGCGTGTGATCGACGGCAACCGACAGCGCTGTTTTAGCGAGAAAACCGCCATATAATTCACGCTTGCCGAGCAACACGGCGGAAAGATCGCCGCCGGTGCCGGGCGGCGGTTGCACTGTGCGGACGAGAAAACCGTCTTCGCCTTGTTGAACGCTGTCGCGGTAACCATCCCAATCGCTGAGAACGCGCGGCAGTCCCGCCGCAATGGCTTCGATTGGCGTAAGCCCGAAACTTTCCTGCATATTGTCGATGAGTGACAAGAAAATATCGCCTGCCGCCCAAAGACCGTCAGGAAAACGCGGATCGTTGTTGGCGATGAACGAGACTTTCGCTGTCGGACAAAAATCGCGCGCTAAATCCTGAAACTGTTTGGCGGCGTTTTCCGGCACGAAATAGCCCACCATAAGAAAATGCACGCGCGCGTTTGTGCGTTTCGCGGCAGCTTCCACGGCGCGGAACATAGCCAGCGGATGCGCCTTGATCACATGGCTCAGGCGCCCGACCCACAGTACGGCAATGTCTTTTTCGCCCAAGCCAAGCTGCGCGCGCTGCGCGGCGCGTTTTTCCGGCGTGGCTTTTGCGGCCATGCGTTCGGCGTCGATGCCAAGCGGTATGATCGGCAACTGAACGGGGCAACGATACTTTGCGCCGAAACGCCGCTCGATATAGTCCGCGTAAATGTCCCAGAAAGTACGGATCGTGGCTTGTATCGCGCGGGAAGGACAAATGATCGCGTCGGTAGCCTCGGACGGCCCGAGACAATATTTCTCGAGCACTTCGCCGCCTTCAAGTCCCGCGATGGCGTGGGAAAGGCCGCAGAAAGAAAAATTGATATTGGGCGCGAGACATCGTTGCCACAACAGATCGTGCGGGTCGGAATCGGCCCGGAAAATGGCGCTGAACTTGTCAAAGTTCTCTTTCGGAAAGCGGCCGTCATAAGCGATGAGCCGCGCCGGATCGACACCGGCGCTTAGCGCCGCATCCTTCGCTTCTTCCAAGCTTTGCGCGTCGCTGATGAGGAGGGGGAATGTTTCCTGATGGCTGTAGCGCAGATACGCCTTTAACCAATCCAGCACCGCCACTTGAAGGCCGTATATTTTCCCGGCTTCAGGCGGCGTCTTGACGGAACTGTAATGGATGGCGACAGGCATGAGCAGTAGATATACCCAATATTTCCTCCAATCGCGAAGCACAACTTTTCGTGCTAGGGTTTACGTATGGAATGGATAGATGAAGCGATTCTATTATCGGCGCGGCCGCATGGCGAAACGGCGGCTATCGTCACTTTGCTGACGCTTCAGCATGGGCGGCACGCGGGGCTTGTGCAGGGCGGGCAGGGGCGGAGCAAGCAAAGCCTTTTGCAGCCCGGCAACCATGTCAAGGCGCGGTGGCGCGCACGGCTGCTCGATCACTTGGGCAATTATTCGCTGGAGGTTGTGACTTCGCACGCCGCGCCGTGGTTCGACCATCCGGAGGTTCTGTCCATCATCGCGAGTGCGTGCGCCATAACGGAAGCCGCGTTGCCCGAGCGCCAGCCGATGCCCGGCGTTTATGCGGGCTTGCGGGCGTTGCTTGGCTGGCCCGATCCTGAACTTTGGGCGCCGGCCTATGTGAAATGGGAAACGGAACTTTTACGTGCGTTGGGTTTCGGACTTGACCTGTCGCAATGCGCCGCAACGGGAACGACGGAAAATCTCAGCCATGTCAGTCCGCGCACGGGCCGCGCTGTCTCGCGCGAGGCGGCCACGCCGTACAAAGATAAATTGTTTAAACTGCCCGCGTTTTTGTGCGGCATGGCGGAAGAATGGACGATGGAAGATATTGTGAACGGTCTCGACATGACCGGGCATTTTCTGACGCGGCACGTGTTCGCGCACAATCATGGCCGCGCGCCGGGATCTCACGATCTTCCGCCCGCGCGGGAGAGATTGGGAGAGTTTTACCGGAAAATTGCCAATAATTGGGCAGAAAATGAAAAAGTATTGAAAAAAGCGCTGTAGATGATAACTGATCGCCAATGACAAAGACCACCACCAAAACCCGCACACCTACTGAACCGCCGCAGCCTATCGTAGACAAAAAGCTGTCCGAGGCTTTGTCGGAGCGTTACCTGTCCTATGCGCTGTCCACGATCATGGCGCGGTCGCTGCCGGATGTGCGCGACGGCATGAAGCCGGTGCACCGCCGCCTGCTTTACGCGATGCGCGAATTGAAGCTGGAGCCGAACCTGCCGCCCAAAAAGTCCGCGCGCGTGGTCGGCGACGTGATCGGCAAATTCCACCCGCACGGCGACACGGCCGTGTACGACGCGCTGGTGCGTCTGGCACAGGATTTCTCGCAACGTTACCCGCTCATCGAAGGGCAGGGCAATTTCGGCAACATCGACGGCGATAGCGCGGCGGCGATGCGCTACACCGAAGCGCGCCTTACCGAAGTCGCGCGCCTGCTGCTCGATGGCATCGACGAAGACGCGGTGGAGTTCCGCGCGACGTACGACAGCAGCGGCACGGAGCCTGCCGTGCTTCCGGCGGCGTTTCCCAATCTGCTGGCGAACGGGGCGGCGGGCATTGCCGTCGGCATGGCCACATCCATCCCGCCGCATAACGTGAGCGAGCTTTGCGATGCGATGCGCCATCTCATCCAGCATCCGAACGCGACGATGGATAAAATCGTCGCCTTCGTTCCCGGGCCTGACTTTCCGACGGGCGGCGTTCTCGTCGAAGGCCGCGAGGCGATTGTCGAAGCCTATAAAACGGGGCGCGGCTCGTTCCGCCTCCGCGCGAAGTGGGAAAAGGAAGAACTGCGCCAGGGCATGTGGCAAATCGTCGTGACGGAAATTCCGTATCAGGTGCAAAAGTCGCGCCTGATCGAAAAAATCGCCGAGCTTCTGGCGGCGCGCAAGCTGCCGATGCTGGACGACGTTCGCGACGAGTCCGCGGACGACGTGCGCCTGATCCTCGTGCCGAAAAGCCGCAACGTCGATCCGGCCGTGCTGATGGAATCCCTGTTCCGGCAAACGGAACTCGAAGTCAAAATACCGCTTAATCTCAACGTGTTGGATAAAGACGGCGTGCCGCAGGTGATGGACTTGCGCCGCGCGTTGCAGGCGTATCTCGACCACCGGCAGGACGTGTTGGTGCGCCGCTCGAAGCATCAGTTGGCGCAAATCGAAGCGCGGCTTGAAGTGTTGGCGGGTTATCTGATTGCATATCTCAATCTCGACAAGGTCATCAAGATTATACGCACGGAAGACGAGCCGAAGCCCGTGTTAATGAAAACATTCAAACTGACCGAAGTGCAGGCCGAAGCCATCTTGAATATGCGTCTGCGCAGTCTTCGCAAGCTGGAGGAAATGCAGATCAAGGGCGAGCAGAAAGAACTTTCCGGCAAACAAGCGGAATTGAAAAAGCTGCTTAAGGACGAAGGTTTGCGCTGGCAGAAGATTGATAAAGAGCTTGCCGATCTTAAACAGAAATTCGGCAAGGCGACGAAGCTTGGCATGCGGCGCACGGAATTGGCTGAACCGCCGGCGGATATCGATGTTCCTGTCGAAGCCGTTGTCGAGCGTGAAGACGTGACGATTGTTTGTTCGGACAAGGGGTGGATCCGGGCCATGAAAGGCCATGCCATCGCCGTCGATACGATCAAATACAAAGAGGGCGATGAGGAACGGTTTATCCTTGAAGCCGAAACGACGGATAAAATACTTCTTTTCGCGAGCAACGGGCGTTTCTACACGCTGGGCGCGGACAAACTGCCGGGCGGGCGCGGTTTCGGCGAACCCGTGCGCCTCATGATTGACCTGCCGAACGAGGCGGAGATCGTCGGCATCGTGAAATATCAGCCGGAACAAAAGTTCATTGTCGCGTCGAACGACGGGCGCGGGTTTATCGTAAAGGCCGAAGACGTGCTGGCGCAAACGCGCAACGGCAAACAGGTGTTGAACGTGAACGGCAAAGGCCGCGCGGTCGCATTTGCGCTGGCGGGCGGCGATACAATCGCGGTCATTGGCACGAACCGGAAATTGCTTCTGTTCCCGGCGGAACAGTTGCCTGAAATGACGCGCGGACGCGGCGTGATCCTCCAGCGTTACAAGGACGGCGAACTGTCGGACGTGAAAAGCTTCAACATAAAAGAGGGCCTGACGTGGCGTTCGGGCGATCGCGAACGCACGGAAACGGATCTTCGCGCCTGGCGCGGCGAACGCGCGCAAGCGGGCCGTTTGCCGCCAAACGGCTTCACGCGCAGCAACAGGTTTTCCTGACCCAACACGCGCTCATACTGGTTGCGGCGCGCGAAGGTGTGGCGCGAGCACAACTTTATGGCGCGGATTGCCGGGCAGGATAATCGGATAAACGTTTTCCTCCGTATCGATGCGGCAGTCCAGTAAGGCTGGGCCGGGATGCCCTAAAAATTCTTTCATCGTGGCTTTAAGCTCCTGCGGTTTCGAACAACGCAAGCCTTTCCAGCCATAAGCGCCTGCCAAGGCAATAAAGTCAGGCTGAATTTCCATCGAACTTTCGGAATACCGGCGGTCATAAACGAGTTCCTGCCATTCGCGCACCATGCCAAGACCTTGGTTGTTCAGGAGCAGAACCTTAACAGGCAATTTATACTGCGTAGCCGTTATCATCTCCTGCGCGTTCATCTGAATCGAACCGTCGCCGCTTACGCATACAACTGTCGAATCCGGATGAGCCAGTTGCGTGCCGATAGCTGCGGGCAAACCGAAACCCATTGTGCCGAAGCCGCCCGAAGTGATGAGCCGGTTGGGCCGTTCAAAACCATAATATTGGGCGACCCACATTTGGTGCTGGCCGACGTCCGTGACAATGAAGGCGTCGTTGAGGCGCGTCAGCGAATCAAGCTGCTGTATGATCGCTTGAGGTTTTAGCGTGTCTTGTGCGGCTTCAAAGCTTAAGGAGTCAGCGCGCCGCCACGCATCAATTTCCCGCCACCATTCCTGCTGAACGGAACGATCGAGAGCGTCTTTACGATCTTTCAATTCCACAAGAAGATCATTCATGGTTCGTGAGCAATCGCCGACAAGCCCGACATCGGCTGGTATCAGTTTATTGATTGCTGCAGGGTCGATGTCGATGTGAATGATCTTCGCGTGAGACGCAAAACCATTGCATGTGCTTGTGATGCGGTCATCGAAACGCGCGCCGATGGCGATGATCAAATCGGCGTTGCAAAGGGCCATGTTGGCTTCAATTGTGCCGTGCATGCCCGGCATCCCCAGCCATTGCGGATCCGAAGCCGGGAAAGCGCCCAAGCCCATCAAGGTCGATGTGACAGGAAAACCCGTTATTTCCGCGAATGTCCGCAAAAGCTTTGAGGCCTCCGGTAACCCTTTGGATTTCGATCGTTCATTCACGACGCCGCCGCCTGTGTACAAAATCGGGCGTTTGGCGGCCGCTATCAGGGCGACGGCTTTCTGAATGTTTTCCTTGTGGGTAGCCGGATAATCGTCGGCTTTATCGCATAGAGCGTTTTGAACGATATCCCACTCGGATGGACACCTGTATAGGCCGTTCGCGGTTTGAATATCTTTCGGAATGTCAATCAAGACAGGGCCGGGACGGCCTGACCGCGCTACGTAAAAAGCCTCATGCAGAATTTGCGGCAAATCCTTTATGCCGCGAACGAGATAGTTCTTTTTTGTGCACGGTCTTGTGATAGACGTGATGTCGCATTCCTGAAAAGCTTGCGTGCCGAGAAGATTTAACGGCACCTGCCCGGTTATGACGATAAGCGGAACGGAATCCTGAAAAGCGGTATGAATCCCAGTCAACGTATTGGTTGCGCCCGGGCCGGATGTCACCAGAACAACGCCGACGTTGCCGGTAGAACGCGCATAGCCATCGGCAGCATGCACGGCGCCTTGTTCATGACGCACCAGAATGTGGCGGACATCTTTTTGTCGTTTATAGGCGTCGTACGTTGGCAGGATCGCGCCGCCCGGATAGCCAAAAACGTACTTAACGTTATTTTCGGCAAGCGCCGTCCATACCATTTCGGCGCCGGTCATCTTGAGGGCAAGTTGAGATAAAGCCAGATGCGCTGGAAAGCCTTCGCTTTCAGGGCCATATGCCTTGGCTTCTTTCGTTTCCATTTTTTTCTCCATCGTTTCTCGTCATTTTCGATTTGGGCAATAAAAAAGGCCCTTGAAAGGGCCTTGGGTGCGCGCTGGCGGTCGTGTGATCGAAGATCACCCCGTGTCCAGCGCACACCTAACGAGCAGAATTATGTTCATTGGTCTTTTTTCATCCTCTGCAAAAAACCGGTTGTTTCAAAACAGTCTCCGTCGATTACCTAGGCTCAGGCTTGGCGCCGCGCCTCGATGGTTTTCCGTTTGTCGCGTTGCCGTTTTCCCGGCGCGGGCAAAGGAAAGGCTTGAAGCCCTCAACGAGTTCATATTTCTTTGTCCCGGGATCGAACCTCAGGCCGTAAGCGCCAAGGCCCATAACGCCGTTGCCATAAAAATTTTTCCATCGTTCTTCCATAGCCTCGCGTTCGGGTCTTTCCGCTTCTTCTTGAGCCACGGCTTTTTTTCGTTCCTTTGTAACCTTGTGAAGAAGCGCCTGGGCTTGCCCGAAGGTGAGGCGGACTTCCGTGCGGTCGGGCCGAAGGAAACACATTTTGCCGTCCTTGAAATTCATATGAAGCGCGGCGATGTTCTGGCCTTTCAGAAAGAAAGCTTTTCTGTCGTCAACGAGGGGAAGAGTTACGAATTCTTCACGGCCTCGTCCGCCGAGGCTGGCCTGAACGGGGCTTTCAAAAAGAGGGTTCGGGCTTTGGTAAAAATCGGCTTCGAAGGTAAAAACCCCCAGATTGGCGGTAACCTTCAGAGTGTCCCTTCCCAAATAGTCGTCGTAGCGCTCCATCCGGACTTCGGGCCAAAAGTGCGCTTTTCTGTTCCAAAGAGTCTCGTTCTGTGTGTCGAACGCGGCGAAAAGGCCGTCGTGAAATTTGTCGAGCGCTTCGCGGGAATCCGTAACGAGCGTGAGCGTGGGTTTTTTTACGGGCGCCTCGAACGTCATGGCATCGCCTCCCTGATCGTCGGGGCCGAAGAGCGTGGTTTCTACATTTAACTTTGTCATCTTGTTCTCCTATTTTTTTCTCGCGTTAAATTCGGGCAATAAAAAAGGCCCTTGGAAGGGCCTGGGTGCGCGTTGGCGGTCGTGCGATCTAGGATCGCCCCGTGTCCAACGCCCATCTAATAACCAACATAAAATGACGCATAAGTTTCAGCTTTCTGCTTTCGTGTGGAGAGCATCCTAAAGTCTGAAAGTCAACGCAGTCAACCTTTTCCTGCAATGAGTAAGAAAATTAGTTAATGTTTCATTAACTTCGAAGCTTGGGCATCCCTTCTTTCTTTTTCTCTTTTGGGGAGATCGGCGCGTTTAATGACGGGACTTTTGACTCGCTGACTTCAACTGGCCGCACGCCGCCATAATGTCGCGGCCACGGGGTGTGCGGATGGGGCTGGCGTAACCCGCACGGTTAACTATATCCCCGAACTTTTCAATCGTATCCCAATCAGGACATTCGAACGGTGCACCGGGCCATGGGTTAAAGGGGATAAGGTTAATTTTGGACGGTATGCCCGCGAGCAGTTTAACCAATGCGCGCGCGTCCGCAGGGCTGTCGTTCATGCCTTTCAACATGATGTATTCAAACGTAATGCGCCGTGCATTGCTCACGCCCGGATAATTACGGCAAGCGTTCAACAGTTCCCTGATCGGGTATTTGCGGTTGATGGGGACGAGCTGATCGCGCAGTTCGTCCGTCACCGCGTGCAAACTGATAGCAAGCCCCACGCCGAGTTCCGCGCCGCATCTTTCGATCATCGGCACGACGCCAGAGGTCGAAAGCGTGATTTTGCGCCGGCCAATTGCGATGCCGTCGCTATCCATGATGATCTTTATTGCCTTCGCGACGTTGTCGTAATTGAACAATGGCTCGCCCATGCCCATCATCACAATATTGGAGAGCAGGCGTTGTTCTTTGGTCGAGGGCCATTCGCCAAGTTCATCCCGCGCAAGCATCACCTGCATGACAATTTCGCTTGCATCCAGATCGCGCACCAACCGCTGAGTGCCTGTGTGACAAAACTTGCACGTCATTGTGCACCCGATCTGGCTCGACACGCAGAGGGCCCCGCGGTCTTTTTCGGGAATGTGCACACATTCGACTTCTTCTCTATCCGCCATGCGCAGAAGCCATTTTCGTGTTCCATCGACAGAGTGTTGGCTCGCGGCGATATCCGGGCGTCCGATGACGAAATGCTCGGCCAGCTTGATACGAACTGGTTTGGCAAGGTTGGTCATGCGGTCAAAGTCACGAAAGCCGTGGCAATACATCCATGACCAGATCTGCTTGGCTCGAAATGATTCGAATCCCAGCTGGCTCAGCTCGGTTTTCAGTTCCTTCAAACTGAGACCCACGAGATTGAGGCGGTCCGTTTTGTAATTTGATTCGGCCATTAAGACTCTTTTGCACAAGATGATAACGGTTATTTATGAGCTAAAATCTTAACATTATTGCGGGTAAACGCACACACAAGAAAAGAGAACTTTCACTTCTTAAAAAGCCCGTGTAGCTTGCGCCTAAGACCCAAGCCTTTAACTATTCCTAATCACTTGTTAACCATCCGAAGGTTAAGACCTGAAAGGGGGAGCGCACGGCCCCGTAACAGGTGAGTTATGTCCTTGGTTTCAGCCCTTTTAAGAGGAATCGAGGACATGTCCCGTTTCCTGGTAATGGAGTTTAAACGTGGCAAAAAAAGACGATAAACCTGAAAGAGAAGATAAAGACGACGAAAAAGAAAAAAAAGGCGCCGAGGACGGGGATGCCGAAGGCGAAGAAGGCGCGTCGGAAGATCTTGAGGGGGGCGGGAAAAAACTCGGCAAGAAAATGCTGATCATCATCGGCGTTGCAGCTGTTCTTTTGCTTGGCGGCGGTGTTGGCGCGACGCTCTATTTCACGGGTGTGATAGGCAAGAAGGGTTCAGCCGAGGGAACGCATGAAATTGCGGCAACAAAAGGACGGGCTATCTACTATTCTCTGGGCGATATTCTGGTTAACCTGAGCGGTGAAGGTAAACGGCCCAACTTTTTGAAGATTAAAGTTAGCCTTGAACTGGCTGATGAAAAGGATGTTCAGATTATGGACGCCATCAAGCCGCGCATCATCGATAATTTTCAGGTATACTTGCGCGAATTACGTATTGAAGACTTGCGAGGGTCAGCTGGGCTTTATCGTTTGCGTGAGGAACTGTTATTGCGGGTTACCGAAGCGGCGCAGCCAGTTCGTGTGCGCGATGTCTTGTTTCAGGAGATGTTGGTCCAGTAAAAAAGGGTAATCATTAACCTCTAGCCACTAATACCGATGGACGATACAGCTAAACCCGAAATGACCGAAGAAGAACGCCAGGCCGCCGAATGGGCCGCCATGGCCGATGGCGATGGCGGGGAAGCGGCCGCTGAAGGCGGTGCGGCGCGCGTTCTAAGTCAGCATGAAATTGACAGCCTTCTGGGCTTCAGCGGCGCGGGGCAGCAACAGGACAACTCCGGCATTATGGCGCTCATCAACAGCGCGCTCGTCAATTACGAGCGCCTGCCGATGTTGGAGGTCGTGTTCGACCGGCTTGTGCGCATGATGTCGACAAGTTTGCGCAATTTTACGTCCGACAACGTCGAAGTCAGTCTCGATCAAATCACGTCCGTGCGTTTCGGCGATTACCTGAACTCAATCCCGTTGCCCGCCATGTTGGCCGTTTTTAAGGCCGAGGAATGGGACAACTCGGCGCTGATGACCATCGACAGCGCCATGATCTATTCGATCGTTGACGTTCTGCTCGGCGGTCGCCGTGGCACGGCGGCGATGCGCATCGAGGGCCGCCCATACACTACCATCGAACGCAATCTCGTCGAACGGCTGGTGCGTGTCGTTCTCGCCGACGTCAGTGGCGCTTTTGATCCTTTGTCGCCGGTCACATTCCGGTTTGACCGGCTGGAAACCAATCCGCGTTTTGCGACGATTGCACGGCCTGCAAATGCGGCCGTCTTGGCTAAACTGCGTATTGATATGGAAGACCGGGGCGGGCGCATCGAAATTCTTATTCCCTACGCGACCCTTGAGCCGATACGTGAATTACTGCTCCAGATGTTCATGGGGGAAAAATTCGGACGGGACTCGATTTGGGAAACGCACTTGGGGAACGAATTGTTGTTGACGAATATGCACATGAATGCGGTGCTGGACGAAGTAACCATGCCTCTTGGCGACGTGATTAATTGGAAGGTCGGTTCGCGTATCATGCTGAACGTGAAACCGGACGATCTTATCGCGTTACGCGCGGGCGAAATTACGCTGTTTCAGGGGCGCATGGGATCGTTAAACAGCAAAATCGCTGTGCGTGTTGAGGGGGTATCGCTCGATAATAACAAACATCAGGATTAAACAATGGGCCAAATCATTTCTTTTTTGCTTGATATCATATTAATCGGCCTGCTGATCACAGGAATCGCCTACGCCGTGCGTTTAATGCAGCAGATGGCAGGGTTGCGTGCAAGCCGTGCTGAGATGGAACGCTTTGTGGCCGATTTTAGTGCGACGGTGCAACGGGCGGAAGCTGGGATTCGCGGATTGAAACAGGCGGCGCGCACGGGCGGTGACGATCTGGAACAACTGATCGAAAAAGCCCAGTCGCTTCGGGATGAATTGCAGTTTTTGGTGGAAAGCGCGGATCAAATAGCGTCGCGGTTAAGTGATGCGGCCACGACCATAACCCGGACAACGGCAGCGGAAACAGCGGCGCCGCTTCAAGAGACTGCAAAAGAAGTGAAACCGGCAACAATTTCTTCGATTGCGAGCGCAAAACAGGCTCCGGGAGAAAAAAGGCCGTCTAAATCCGGCGTTCCAGCGCCGTCAGCCGCGGAGAGGGAATTGTTGCAAGCCCTCGAAAAGCTGGGATGATATGGGGCGAGGTAACCTATGACTGATCAAAAGCCTTGGTATATCATTCAGCCGCGCACCATCCTGCCACTCATGATCTTTTTGGGCGTGCTGGTGGTTGGCATACGCCTGAATGATATATGGGATTCCCTGGCGGAGGGGCGTATTTTTCAGGCGGTCACGCCTTCCAAAGCGGCATCCGAAGGGGAGGTTCCCAAGATAAACACGCCATCCTTGGCGCCGGCTTCTGGCACAACGGATTCAGTCCCCGCGAAAGGAGAAAAGCCGGCGGCAGAAGCCAAAGCAGCGCCTCAATCTGAAAACAAAACGGCGCCAACTGAAACCAAGGCTAAACCAAGCAAACCTCCCATGGATTCATCATCGGCAGAGATGGAGTTGGTCAAACAACTTACCGGGCGCCGTGAACAACTTGACCAAAGAGCGCGTGAACTTGATATGTATGAAGCCCGCCTGCGTGTCGCAGAGCAGCGGGTTGACCAGAAAATGAAAGAAATGGAAACGTTGAGAACCCAATTACAGACTATGGTCAATCAACTCAACGCGTCACAGCAAGCCCAGATCGAAAATCTGGTGAAAATCTATGAAACCATGAAGCCCAAGGAAGCCGCGCGTATCTTTGAATCGCTGGAGCTTCCGGTTTTGCTGGGCGTTGTCCAAAAAATGAAGCCCCAGCGAACGGCGGCCGTTATGGCGGAAATGGCCCCTGAAAAGGCTAAAGAAATTACGATTGCCTTAACGAAACAGGATCAGTTACCCCAGATTAAGTGATGCTAAAACCTTAAGAAATTCTTGTTTTACCCCGCGACTGGCCACAAACAGGGCAAAAGACGGTTTAGCTTCGCCTCTGGTAACTATTTTTTCAGTATCTCCGGGCTAAGTTTTGGTTGAACACAAACCGTCGGTAGATTGCTTCGGCATGCCGCGAAGGTTTGTGTGTGCAGCATTAGGTTTGCAGGGAGTTGGTCAATGCCTGTTGATATGAACATGAACATCCTCATCGTCGACGATTACAAGACGATGCTGCGCATTGTTGAAAACCTGCTGAAACAGCTGGGGTTCAAAAACATCCATCAGGCGACGGATGGAACGATGGCGCTTCGCATGCTTCGCGATGGCAGTTTCGGCATGATCATATCGGACTGGAACATGGAACCCATGACCGGGCTGCAACTGCTCAAAGAAGTCCGTGCCGACAACAAGCTGCGGGTTATTCCGTTTATTATGGTAACGGCGGAAAGCAAGGTCGAAAACGTCGCCGCCGCTAAAGAAGCGGGCGTGAACAACTATATCGTCAAACCGTTTAATGCTGAAACCCTGAAACAGAAGATCACCGCTGTTTTGGGAGCCTTCTAGAGACTGATCTGTTTTTTGCCGGGGAGGATAATCCCATGACCGATACCGAACGATTGAATGCTTTTGAAACGAACTTGCACAAACAAATCAGGCTGGCGAACGAAGCTGCCCAGCATCCTTTGTCCGCGGACGACATCACGTCGATTGTGCGGCAGGTGATTGATTCCCTATCTGGGGACGTTGCTGCGTCAGATCTGAAGTTCTACGCTGAGCTTGAAGATCTTGCGACCTATATTCGCAGGGCCAAGAAAGAGATTGCGGCCATAAAACCGAAAGATATCAACATCAACCACATACCCCACGCGACAAACGAGCTTGATGCCGTAGTTGGGGCCACGGAGGATGCGACGAATAAGATTATGGACGTGTGCGACACGATCACAGGTCTTGCCGAAACGTCGTCGGGAGAGTTCAAGAACAAACTCATTGCGTGCACGACGCGAATCTATGAAGCCTGCAACTTCCAGGATATAACCGGCCAGCGAATCACCAAGGTGGTCCAAACCCTGAAGTACATCGATGGCAAGATCGAAGCTTTGCTGACCGCTCTTGGGGAAGAGATTCACCGCGGCGAAGGTGCGGGCGCAGGAGAGCCCTCCGACGCCGAAAAAGCACTTTTGAACGGGCCGCAGCTGCCCCAGCATGCCATTGATCAGGAGGCCATCGACAAGCTGCTTTCAGGGAATTAAAAGAAAGCGTACAGGCGTCTTTCGGCCAAACATCTCCACGGCCGGACCTTGTCTTTGTCATACGGGAGAATCTTCCCGTAAGGCGGAGTCTGCGTGTTATCCCACCGTCGAATCAGTATAAGCTGGAAACTATGATGCCGAATCTGTCTTTATTTCCGTGGCGGAAAGTCATCCGGCTTGTTTTTTTCGGGCTGGCCATAGCCGGTTGGGGAGCTTCGCCTCAAGCAGCCGAAAAAACGACATCGTCGGCTGCCGTCAATCTTACCTTGCGCATAGGCATTCATACGGATTTTGACCGGTTGATTTTTGAAGGACCTCGCGGTCTCGACTATGAAATCCATCGTGACGGAACAAAGGTGACAATCCAGTTTGCGTCGCCCGCGACGATTAACCTGAGCCCGGTCATGAAGTTGACGCGCGCCAAACGATTTACGGCCACGGGTTCGAATAAGCCGCTGGCGGTAAGCTTCACTGTGGCCGAAGGCGCAATCATTAAGGACTTGGTAAACGGATCGGCGGTTATCGTTGATATCTTTGGTGCGACGGAAACCGCCAAAACGGAGCCGAATGCGTCAGGGCAGACTGAGCCAAAGAACGCTACGACTCCTGCAGCGGCCACGGAAACGACTCTGGCTTCCACCGCAACCGAAAAAACGGGACCTGCCTTGGGGCCAAAGGCGGTTCCGGAAAGCGAGAAAGCCGAAACTAAGCCCGAAACGCCGGCTGCCGAAACGGCTGATACGACCAAGGATAACACGGACAAAAAAACGGCGCCTTCTGAAAAAGCGGCGTCATCCCTTTCGACGGAACTCGGCGCAACGCCTCAATTGGTTGCGTCTTTCGATCCCAAGGTGAAAACGGGTGTGGCCATTTTCGCGCGCGGCGGCATATGCACAATCCTTTTCGACCGCAAGCTAACGTTAACTCTTGCCGCGCTGACAAATGGGTCAATACCTGCCGAGCGGTTACAAACCCTCGAATTACCGCAAAACACCGGCTACCGCTTTCCGGTTCCCCCGGGCGTCAATGTGCGGGCAAGCCGCAACGGAACGGTTTGGCAAATTTTCCTAAACAAGAAGCACGGGGAAATTACGGTTTCGACCGAACTCATTTCTCAACCGGAATATGCCCTTGGCGCGCGACAGTTGCTGCCGGTGACGGATGCGCCGAAACCGGTAAAATTCACCGATCCGGTCGTTGGCGATGAACTGATCGTGGCGCCCCTGCTGGATGCCTTCTCGGTTAATACGCCCCGGCGCATGGCGGATTACATTCTCATGCCGGCGGCGCAGGGGCTTGTGATCAAGCCTCTCCATGAAAAAGTGGTTTTACAAACGGTATCGGACGGGATAGAAATTACGGCTGAAGGCGGTCTGAAGCTTTCATCGGCTAAAGACGCCGGGATCCGCTTTTCCGCAAGCAAAAAGGCGTGGGCCGCCGCCAGCACGAAATCGATGTTTGATTTTGCGGTATGGAAAGGCAAGCCGAACGAAAACTTTACATCGAACCGCCAGCAATTAATGCAAACGATTGTCGATGTGCCGGAGATTGAAAGGAATCTGGCGCGCCTGGAATTGGCGCGTTTTTACTTTGCGCATGGCATGGGTAGGGAAGCCATGTCGCTGCTCGATTTGCTTGTTCAACAAGCGCCAGATCTGGTATCCCATTCTGAGTTTTTGGCATTGCGCGGGGCCGTGCGCCTGCTGGCGGGACGTACGCAGGATGGCCTGAAGGACTTGAGCGATCCCGAACTGATTAGGCAGCCTGAGATTGAACTCTGGCGGGGGATTGGGGCGGCGCAATTGCGTGATTGGGCGGCCGCAGAAGAGCGGTTCAGTTTTTCCGAAAGCATTCTCAACGCCTATCCTGAGCCGTTCTATTCGCGTTTTTGGGTGCTCGCGATTGAAGCCGCGCTTTCTGTAAACAAGGATCAGGAAGCCGCGGAGTGGCTCGACCGCCTGGAAGCTCAGAACTATCTACCGGAAATCGAGCCTGCTCTTCGCTATTTGCGCGGCGTGTTGCGTAGTAAGGCTGGTCACGCCGATATGGCGGAATCTTTGTGGAAGAGCGTGGCTCAAGCGAATGACCGTCTTTATAAAATCCGGGCCGAATTGGCCTTAATCGATCTTGGCGTGGCAACCCGTTCGATTACGCCACTGCAGGCCGTTGAACGCCTTGAAGGCCTCCGTTACGCTTGGCGCGGCGACGATCTGGAACTTGATATTCTTCACCGGCTGGGTAGTTTTTACATTGAAGGCAAGAATTACAGGCCTGGCCTGACCGTGCTTGCGCAAGCGGTGCGCCTGTTCCCCGACAGTCCCTTGACGCCGGGCATAAGTGCCGAGATGGCCAAGACCTTCCATGATATCTTTCTTGGCGAAGAAGCCCTTGTGAACATGTCGCCTGTGGAGGCATTGACGCTCTATCAGGATTTCCAGAATATTATGCCAACGGGCGAAGAAGGGATTGCCGTTGTGCGTAATCTTACGGAAAGGCTTGTGGATGTCGATTTACTGGATCAGGCCGCGCAGTTGCTTGAAAACCAGATTAAAAACCTGAAAGGCGAAGAGAAAGTCAAAACCGCCGCGCGTCTTGCCGCGATTCGTCTGCTGGATCACAAACCGGAAGCCGCCATAGCTGCCTTAGATGCGAGCAAGGATGACATGCCTTCCTCGGGCGCTTCCGTTGCCGACCTACAGAACGAGCGGCTCTTGTTGCGCGCCCGCGCGTTCTCGGAACAGAAGAAATTCGACGAAGCGCTCGCATTGCTGCAAGACAACACGACCGCCCCGGCGAAATTGCTTCGCGCGGACATCACCATGCGGGCCCAGCGCTGGAAAGACGCGGCGCTAGCCCTTCTGGATATGATCGGCCCGCCGCCGAAAGCGGGCGAACTGGTCACGAAAGAACAGGCGCAATGGCTGGTGAATTGCGCCATCGCCATGTCGCTCGATAACGACACGGCGGGGCTCGACAAGCTGGCGATTAACTTTGGTCCGGCGATGGCCGGCACGCCGCAAAGCGATTCTTTCCGGGTTTTGACGCGGCCTGAGAAAACCGGAGAGTTACGCGACATTGCGGCGGCCCAATCCAGGATTACTGAAGTTGATATGTTCCGCGGTTTTCTGGATTCCTACCGCGCAGGCGGAGCGAAAGAAAAGAAAACGGAGAAGAAGAAAAAGTGAAATACATGCAAGAGTATGTTTTTTCGATGCAAGCTTGAACACAAGAGTAACCAGCGTTTTTTCTTGGTTTTTATTCAATAAAAATTAAATCTTGCGATTGCATGGTGATGGCTTCAACGCCCTTGGAAAAGCGCCATGACTCTTTCGTATTACCAGCGCCCTGTTTTCGCCGCTGTTCTTATCGGCGGCGTTGTTCCTTTTTTAGCCTTATGGCCGCGCGTAAAGGGCGATGACCTCTTCGCGGTCTCGATCGCTGTTGGCGTTCTGTTGATCGGCGGATGGTGGTATAGCCGGCGCGTCGCGCGCCGTTTTCTTGGCCTTTTAGCCGCGCAATCATCGGCGGAGGAAGCCGCTCAAACAAATGCAGACGCGGTAAATATGCTGGCGGCCGTAAGGGAGAAGGCCAAAGCGACGCTTTTGCCGATTAGGGATGACGCAAGACGTTTAACCCAACTTACAGAGGAACATCAAAAACGCGCCAGCGAAACGACATCGTCGGCCGCGCGCGCGACGGAAAGCTCCACCATTATCGCCAGCGCGGTTGAGGAAATGAACAGCGCCATCCGGGAAATCGGCCGGCAGGCGGACGAAGCGGCCGGAATTACGCATTCTGCGGTTGACAAAGTGCAAGGCGCGGATGAGTCCGCAAACGCGCTTGCCGAACGCGCGGATCAGATTGTCACGGTTGTCGAGCTTATCCGTTCGGTTGCTGAGCGCACAAATCTGCTGGCGCTGAACGCCACGATCGAAGCGGCGCGCGCGGGCGAACATGGGCGCGGCTTTGCCGTTGTGGCGCAAGAAGTCAAAGCTTTGGCTAACCAGACGGCTGAAGCCACGGCGCAGATTGAGGCGCAGATCGGCGATGTGCGCTTGTCGTCGCAAATGACGCGTGAAAACATGCAGGCGATCAATCAGGTTATTCAGCAAATCAACGCGATCACGCTTGCCATTAAAGGAGCCTTGCAGCAACAAACGGCGGCGACCAAGGAAATCGCGACAAGCGCGCAATCGGCGACGGCAGCCACAAATGGGGTCAACACAGGCATTTCACATCTGCTGGTCACAACCGAACAAATCCGCCGTGTTTGCGTGGATCTGGATGAAAAAGCGAGGGAACTCGACGGCGCTGTTGGTTAATTTTGACTTCCTCTTCGCCGGTTTTAACGGCAAAAAAATAACATGAATCCCTTTTTCTCTTTCCGGGATTTTGCTAAAAGATATTCGATTGAATGAACCGGTTTTTAGGGGAGAAAATTATGAAAAAATCTTGCGGCAGCGTTTCGGAAGCCATCGATTTATTTATGGACGATATACCATCTAAAAGGGCGCTGGGCGCGGTTCGCCTTTATCTTCATTGCCGCGAGGGCGCCGTTCAGGAAGTTGAATCGCGACCGGAGCTTGTTGAAAAAGCGGTTGCCTTTATTCAGGGCGGCGACAGGGAACAAATCAGGGATGGCGCCTTTCTTCTTTATGGGCTTGCGAAGCACGGCGCGGCCTTAAAAGGTTTAGACGATGACAGACAATTTTTTTTAAGGCTTGCTGCGCTTTCGGTTGAACTTCCGCGGCATGTTGTTGTGGAAAAGTTGATGGCAAAGCTTGCTGAACAGAATCCGGAACGGCGGCACGATACGTTGATTCCTTTCTTCTTGAAGGAACAATCCTGGTTGCGCTTGCCGAAGGCAGCCCTCTAAAAAATAGGGCAATTTAACATAACGTCTTCCCGCACGAAAACGTTAACCTTAAGAACCAGATACGTCTGTTCAAAACGGGCGAAAAGAGTGGTTACGCAAAGCGTGTTTTCCGGCGACGAACGGGCACGTTGCTCGGTAAATAAAGGTACGCGGCTCCGTCCGAACGGGTGCGCCATCTGACGATTAGCCCTGTTTTCAAGCCCTGTAGGTTCGAAAAACCGCCGGAAAACGCACCTGCAGGTGTTAAATTCTTGCGCCGTTCAGCACCTGCGGGGCTTGGAAAAAACAGTGATTTCTGGTCCAGGAATTTTCTCGAAGTTACGAACCTGGAGGTGCGCTTTTTGACGCTATCGCACGAAGTTCAGGCACCGGTAACTAAGTGCCTCGGCGATGTGGATGCGCTGGACGCCATCCTGCCCCTCAAGATCGGCCAGCGTTCGCGCGACGCGCAAAACGCGATGGTAACCGCGCGCGGAAAGTTTAAATTTTTCAGTCGCTTGCGTCAAAAGCGCGCAACCTGCCTGATCGGGGGTGGCCACTTTTTCAAGCAATTCGCCGTCTACTTCGGCATTCGTGCGCAAGGGCGGCGCGTTATCGTTCGTAAGCGCGGCATAGCGCTCTGTCTGGATAGCGCGGGCTTTAAGAATGCGCACGGCAACGGCGGCTGAATCCTCGCGCGGCGGCGGCAAGCTGAGGTCGGTGGGGCTGACGGCGGGAACATCCACATGGCAATCAATACGGTCGAGAAGTGGCCCTGAAATGCGCGATTGATAGTCCTGCGCGCATTTGGGTGCCCGCCCGCAACTCCGCGCCGGGTCCGCCACATAGCCGCATCGGCAAGGATTCATCGCCGCTACAAGTTGCACGCGCGCGGGATAGGTGATGTGATGATTGGCACGCGCGACTACGGCGCGTCCTGTCTCAAGCGGTTGCCGCAACGCTTCCAGCGTTTGGCGCTGAAACTCAGGCAACTCATCGAGGAATAAAACGCCGTTATGCGCGAGTGAAATTTCACCCGGCTTTGCGCGCAATCCGCCGCCGACAAGCGCAGGCGTTGAGGCGGAATGATGGGGATCCCGAAACGGGCGGTGACGCAAAAGCTTGCCGTCGTCAAGTAATCCCGCCAGCGAATGGATCATGGAAACCTCAAGCGCCTCGTCTGGCTCAAGCGGCGGCAAGATTCCCGGCAAACGCGCGGCAAGCATGCTTTTGCCTGAACCCGGCGGCCCGATCATAAGCAAGTTATGGCCGCCTGCGGCGCAAACTTCCAAGGCACGCTTGGCTGTTTCTTGTCCTTTAATATCGCGCAAATCCGGCGTGGGTCCCCTTTCATCCTGCAGGCGAGGTTCGGGGCGGGAGAGGACTTGCGTTCCCTTGAAATGGTTGATGATCGCTAAAAGAGAAGAGGCGGCAAGCACGTTTAAAGCTTCTCCCGCCCAAACGGCTTCGCCGCCGTTTTGGGCGGGACAAATCAGGCCGCGCCCATGGACATTGGCGGTAACGGCTGCCGGCAGAACGCCGGCGACAGGAGACAAAGCGCCATCCAACGCCAACTCGCCTAAAGCTGTGTATTGGGACATTTCCTCCGGCGGCAAAATACCCATGGCGGCAAGCGTGGAAAGCGCGATAGGAAGATCGAAATGGCTGCCTTCCTTGAGGACATCGGCAGGGGCAAGGTTGACCGTTATGCGCTTGGCGGGCAAGGCAAGACCCAAGGCATGAAGCGCGGCGCGAACGCGTTCGCGGCTCTCGGCCACGGCCTTGTCCGGCAGGCCAACAATGTTAAAGCATACAACGCCGGACGACAGCTGCACCTGCACATCAATATCGAGCACATTCGTGCCTTCAAAAGCAACCGTGGCAACGCGGGCGACCAAGCAAAAACCTATTTAATAGTGAAAACTCAAGACGTTTTATTTGCTAACACGCCGGACTAGAAGCTGGCAAGGAAAGGAATGCCTTTGCATTATTTCAATTTCAGCGCGTGCCGGTAGACGTCGTTTTTCTTGGCGCCAGTGGTTTCAACGATAAACTCAACCGCATCGCGCAGGCTCATCGTCTTCATTTTTTGTTTAAGCAGAACGTCAATATCGATGGCTTTTGAAACGATTTTCTGTGCCGGACCGACAAGGATAACAATCTCGCCTTTCGGAGTTGGATGGGAACGGTAATACGCCGCTAAATTACCTAAGGTTTCAGCTTGGATATCCTCGTATAGCTTTGTTAATTCGCGGGCGACAACGGCTGGTCTTGTTGCGCCAAGGCGTTCGGCCAAATCGTCCAAAGTGGCGCATAGCCGCGAAGACGCTTCGTAGAAAACAAGCGTTGCCGACACGTTTGCGTACTCGGAAATCGCTTTTTGGCGCGCCAAGTTTTTGGGAGGCAGGAAACCGGCAAAAAAGACCTTATCGGTTGGCAGCCCTGCCGTGACAAGGGCAGCCAAATGGGCGCTGGCCCCCGGTATGGCCGTCACAAAAAGATCTTCGGCGCGGCAAGCCTCGACCAACTTAAAGCCGGGATCGGAAACTAGCGGCGTGCCTGCGTCGCTGACCAAAGCTACGGACTCGCCCATTTTTACACGCGACAGGATCTCGGGCTGACGCTGGTCGGCATTATGGTCATAGTAGGAGAGAAGGGGTTTTTTGATGCCGTAGAGGTGCAGCAAAGTTCCGGTAACGCGCGTGTCTTCGCAGGCAATGACATCGGCTTTAGTTAATGTTTCCAGGGCGCGCAGTGAGATATCGCCCAGATTGCCGATTGGCGTTGAGACAATATACAAACCCGCGGGGAGTTTACTTGCCGTTTCATTCCAGCTAGCCTTTACGATCTGGCGGGCCCATTGCGCGTAGTCCGGCGAGGTTTTTTTCTTCTTTCCTGTCTTTTTTTCGGGGGCCAACAATGCGGATTTTTTTGTCATGTCTGATGCTCGTATCGCTTCTGGTGATGGGCTGTTCGTCCCGTGACACTGTAAAGCAGAAAGCCTCTGTCGCACAGGCGCAAACACGCCCCTTACAGCAACCAACAGTAACGTCTCCCTCGGCTCAAACACCGGTAAGTGCGGGTTATGCGGCCTCTCGTCTGGATAGCCAGCCGTGGCCGCCCGGCATGGGCCAGCCTTTGTCCCAGGCCTCCTCAAGAAGCGCGTACCCGCAGAAAAAGTCGTTTTTTGCACCTGAGTCGGCCCTGCAGGGCTCCAATCAGCAACCCCAGAACGGTAAAGTTAAGGTGGCCATTTTGCTGCCTTTGACGGGTAAGAATTCCAATCTTGGACAAGCGATGCTGAACGCGGCGCAACTGGCTGTGTTTGAGATGGCGAACAGCAATTTTGAGCTTATGCCGCGCGATACGGGAACGACCATGGAAAACGCGGTGCTGGCTGCTCGTGACGCCATAGCCAGCGAGGCGCAGTTGTTAATCGGGCCTCTTTTCGCGGCGGATGTTGCGGCGATAAAGCCCGTTGTGCAAACATCAAGTGTTAACATGCTTGCCTTGTCGACGGATGTTTCGTTGGCAGAACCCGGGACTTACATCATGGGCTTTGCCCCCGCGCCGCAGGTTGAACGTGTCATCGCCTATACTTCGCGAAAAGGCGCTCAGCACTTTGCGGCTCTTATCCCGAATGGGGCTTATGGCCAACTGGTGCAGCAAGCTTTTGAATCCGCCGTGCGTGATCAAAGAGGGACTGTCGTTATCATGGAAGGCGTCGCGCGTATTCAGGAAATCATCACCAAACGCGATCAAATCGATGCGTTGTTGTTACCATTAGGCGGGAATGATTTACGGCAAGTGGTTAATCAGCTGACCGCAGGCGGTGTCGATCCAAAGAAAATACGTATGCTGGGAACCGGGCTGTGGGATGAAGCCGGGCTTGGCAAGGCATTGCCGCTGCTTGTGGGCGGGTGGTATGCGACGGCGGAGCCTGACGCGCGCGAGGCGTTTAATAAGAATTTTGTGAAAACATATGGCCAAGAACCGCCGCGTCTGGCGACATTGTCCTATGATGCGACCGCGCTGGCGGCCGTTCTGGCGCAGCGGGGCGGGCACTTTGACCGGGTTTCGCTCAGCAATCCGAGTGGTTTTGCAGGGTTGGACGGCATCTTCCGCCTTACGCAGGATGGGTTGGCGGAGCGGGGGCTGGCGGTAAGTGAGGTGACGGAGAATGGCAGTAAAGTCGTCGACCCTGCGCCGTCAGTATTCACGTCCGGAAGATATTGAAGCGATGCGTTAACCGAATAAACGACGGAATAGTCACGTCTATCGCGGTGGAAGCACGATGGATAAAATTTAGCCCAAATTGATGAATATTCTTATTATTTCAATAGGTTGCGGCATGATAATTCATGCTTTTTTTACCACTCGTCCGTATTCTGAAATCATATTGATGGGGGAGATGTTTTTATGGTTATTGGTTTTAGCGCGCTTATGATAGCCACGAAAACGGCCTGTTTTTACGCGGAATGCGAGCCAGACGAGCCCCAACGGGTACCGACTGCTGCAGCACCGAAAAGCAGCGAATATGCCGCTCAGCGGCCTACCAGACCAGCTTTCGGGCGTGTTTACGGGCGCAACAAACAAGCGCCTGAGCAATTAAATAGGTAAAGCTTTTCCGGAGACCCTAGAGCTAGACTCCCCGGCCCCTTGCTGCTAAACAGCCTTCCTGCCTTAAATAACGGGTGATTAGCTCAGTTGGTAGAGCAGCTGACTCTTAATCAGCGGGTCGCGGGTTCGAATCCCTCATCACCCACCATCCTACGCTGCGATGTAGCTTCGGGTGGCAAGCCATAGCCAAAAACAATCGGCAAACAAGCTATAAGTCGGCTTTACTTCTTCCCTTTACGCTTTTTGGGTTCCACCGGGGTGTTGGTACGCAGGGTGATATCGTTGCCCGTGTAGAACTCACTCGTCTTTTCGACCTTGACGTTCACGGGATTAACGAGCTCGGCTTTATATTCTTCCAAAGCTTCCGATGGGATGGTCAGGATATATTCGCCGGGCAACACGCGCGTGAGGACGAAATAGCCGTCGGATTCGCTCATCACACGCTTGATCAGTTTGCCGTTCTTGTCCTGCAACTCAATCACGATATCCGGGATGTCATGGCGTTTGCCGTCTCTGTCGATCAGTTTGACGTTGCCGTCGATCTCGCTGGTCGAGACAACAGGGAACTGTAGATTTATAACGTCGCCCGGCCGGGTCGTAACACGAAAGCCCTCAATAGATGAGGATAACATGGGATCCTTGAATGTGCTGGCGTCGACATCAACATTCACCGGCTCATAAGCGCCGACAGGCGCGATAAACGTTGTGTCATCGCGCGGGCGGATCGGCACGCGGTTCATTCTCAAAATCGCGTCCGTGAAAACTTTTTCGTTTTCTTCGGGTGTGTTGTTATAGTTGTCATCAACAAACACTTTGTTGGCGATTGCGCCGGAGCCGCTCATGCTTTGCGACTGCGTATGCCAGCGGTTGAACATTTCGTCATGCGCGACCGAAAAGACGAGATTCACGCCGAACGTCGCATTGTACTTATCGTTCATCTCACCCGAGAAACTCAAGCGGTAATCCTGCAAATCCCAATTGATGGTTTGCCGAATAGACGTTCCATCGGCATCCCCCAATTCCCGGAAAAGTTGGGTTTGACCACTCAGTTCATCGGTGAGGCGATATTGGGTCGTCAGCATGGCGCCATTCGGGCCCATGATTGGTTCGACGTCGTAGCGGCCATCGAAACGGAAAAGGATGTTCCATAAGCGCGTTTGCACACCAAGATTGCCCTGTATGCGTTGCTTGGTATCGCGGATCAGGTCGAGCGTATTTGAAAAACTTATGCCCCAGATCGCTTTGGAATAGGACGAGCTGTAGGTCAGGCGAGGCACCTGATACGTGAATGTTTCACGCTTGGCGCGCACGCCGAAGTTTAGATCTTCGATAAGCGGCAGGTAATACTGGCCGTTCATGTCGAGGGTCGTTTCGCTTTTGCGTGGGTCTGATGGGTTATTTTCAATCTCGCTGGTAAAATTATTGAAGATACGGTGCCGCGCGCGCACGCTGACATCGTAAATACTGGTAATGGCAGTTAATCCGGTGGCCCAGCCGCTGGCTATATCCTTGACAAAGTTGCCTTCGGTCAGGACGCCGAAAAAGCTCGTATTCGCAGAACCGGTCATGTAACGGTGCGTGCCGTCGTTAAGTTCCGCCTGAGCCGCGCCCGCACCGAGTGTCAGAAATTGCGCAACCCCATAACGGGCTTCGGCAATCCCGCGCCAGCCGCGCGGGACTGTGGACTCGCCCGTTGTGGATTGGGAATCGAGGTTGATCAGGCTCTCGCCTTCCTGATTGACAGAGAACGTATATTCGAACTGATCGGGCTTCAACATTGTGCTGCCGACAAGATAGGTTTCAATACGGTCTTCGGATTGGCCTTGGGGTCCATAGAGGGCAATGCGAAATGTATTGGTCCCGTAGACAAGGGGAATATCGCGGAATTCATAACGCCCGTTGTTGTCGGCAATCTGAAACGCGAGAAGAACATTATTGCGGTAAAGCTCTACTTCCCAGCCGGGCATCGCGTTGCCGACAAAAGTGTGCGTATCGAAATTATCCGGTGTATTTAATGCGCGGTTGGTGATTGAAATGCCACGGCTTAGGCTGTTGGTGGTGACCAATGTCAAGGCCGGAGAGTCGATATCGCCAAGCGAAAAAGCCGTCGCTTGCAAAGGGCCCAGCAGTTCAGCTTTCGGGTCTTTCCGGCCGGCCACAATGCGGAGGTTGTTCAGCTGATCATCCGAACTGCCTCCTGCGTAAATCTTGGTTGTCAGATAGCCAAGATCGCCTGCGCTAAGCAGTGTGAAGTTATTTGTGAAACTGCTACTGCTACTACTGCTGCTTGAGTCCGAGCTGTAAGAGCTCGACAGGTTGACGTCAATAAACGGCCATGAAATCAGCTGGTACGGATTTTCGACAGTTTGGTAGTTTTGCTGTTTCGCTTTTTGCGCTGCCATAAGTTTGTCCCAAAGATTATGGCGTTTCATGCGAGATTCGACGGGTAAAACCACCGACGTATCAAGCGCCAGTGCCATCATCTTTTTGTCAAAGCGGCTTTGGATGTCGAACCATTTGGAAAAATCGTCGGCGCTGACGTAAATCTGGTCGTTTTTAACGAAAATGCTGTCCTTTGACAGCGGATATTGCTTGTGATTGGCGGTGACTTCGCTGTCATGAACATCCAGCGCGAAATTATGTTCGGAGTCGATGAATGTGCCTTCGGCGGTTCCTTTTTGGGGATCGACTTTAATGTTGAACTCCAGAAGGCTCATCATTTCCGCAAGCGGCAAATAGAGCTTATCATCCACCTCGATAGCTTCGATGAACTCGTTGTTCGGGGGATTTTTCTTAAGGCGGGGCTGGAGGATGAGAGGGTTTTCTTCGCCCTTAGGCCCTTCTTTTTCTGGCGTCGCAACCTTTTTCTCCTCCGGCGGTTTTTCGGGCGTAGGTTCTACGACGCAGGGTTTATCGGGTTGAAGTTTCGGCTCGACTGGAGCCATCATAGTGGCGACCTTGTCGGCGGCTTCGGCTATTTTTTCCTTGGCCTTTTCGGTTGCCTCAGCAATTTTCTCCTGCGCCTTTTCAGCCGTTTCTGCGACTGTTTCTTGCGCTTTATCCAAAAGCCCCTTTGGCGTTGTCTCAGCCGGTGGCGCAGGCTCAGGCTTGGCTGCGGGTTCTGTTGCCGGTGGTTCGGCTTTTTCAGGTTCGTTTTTCGCAATCTCGGTTGTTGTTGGCTCCTTTTTTGCCAATTCGCTTGACGGTGGCACGCGGCAGTAGCTGCCCTCCGTCAGACGAAGCACGTCTTCGGCCTGCGCTTCCTTTTGCATTGGCGGGAAGGGCGTCACGCGCGCGGACAGATCATCCACGACGATAACCGGAATGCGTGGCGCGGCAAAAGGAACGGGATAATCATCATCCGGTGGTCCCGGGGCACGATAGGGATGCGTGTCAGGCGTCGGTTCAGAGGTGAAAGGCGATAGCAAAGTAGGAACCAAGCTGGCTCCGATTTTCTCAACAAGCCGTAGCTTTTGCGCGCTCTGATCGAGCGAAAAGCCGAACGGGAAAGCGCGATTGAGAAATTCAAGATTCACAAAAACCGTGGCGCCAACGATGATAAAATCGTCGCTTCGCAGCGTGTGCGTCTGACCGCCAAGCATGTATTCACGCCTGTTGAACTTGATGGTTAGCGTTGTTTTATCGGCGAAGTCGATTTGATAAATCTGAAAAGCATCGTTGTAAAAGCGATAACCTAACCGCTGCAGGAGCGGGTCAAACGGCACAAAAGTGCCCGTTGTATGGACATAAACGTCGATGGCGCCGCGCGTCTGCTCGCCGGCGACAACTTGGTAGACCGCCCGATTTTGAGGCAGCAAAGCCACCGCAAGGCCAAGAGATGTAGTGTCATAGGAAATTTCTGCCGTCCTGCCCGTGGTCGCGGTGAGGAGGATTCCGAGAAAAACGGCGACAATCCCTAATTTATGGCCGGTTCTGTAAGCCATTTATATTTCAAGACCACCAGAGAGTTACGGTGTGACGACCTTTTCGGCGAGAACTTTGCCTCCTTCTTTTTCCTGAGTCAGAAGTGTGGCGGTGATTTTGCCGCTGCGAATATTGACACCGGCCGGTACTTCCAGCGGAATATTGATTGCCCGTCTAGCTGTACCGCGATAGATCGCAACGCCCGGGAAGAATTTAAGTAGAGTATCTTTGCCATCCGTCCCGACATGCGTGATTTTTACATCGCTAACCAATGAACGCGTGCCTTCAAACCCCAGCACAAGGCGCGCTTGCGGGTTTGGCTTGTCGCCGCCGCCTTCGACAATTTTGGCTTCTTCAAGCGTAGCTTTGTAACTCGTTTCGCCATACCGGATGATGACGGGGATGACCATCACCAGTTTAGGCTTCAGGGCAATAGCTGCGTTTTCCGCATTAGGCTTGCCGGTTTCGGCGTCCAGATCGTTTTCAACCATTTTTACTTTCAGATGCGAACGGTATTCGCCATCCGCAATTCCTTCCTTTTTTTTCACGAGAAGGCGAATAGTCTGGAATTCATCGGGTTTCAGGGTGATGCTGCGTGGCGAGATGCTGATCATGTCGAGGGCTGAAAATGGATCGCGCGACCCGTCTTCGCGTAACTGAACGCCGCCTTCTTCGCCCATGGAGGCGTCGATAAGCTCAATGCGGTAACGGCCGACGCCATCTCCCGAGTTTTTGACAGTAACGGTGGCATACCGCGTGTTTCCTTCGAGTACGACGCGTGTTGGAATAAGTGTCATTTCTGCGCTCTTCGCCCAAACCGTTGGGCTGGCAACCACGAGGCTTATCGCAAAAAAGAACGCCGGAATGCGCCCGCTTGAAAGTATGTTCTTCATTCCTTATCTCCTGTTCTCATTGAATGATGATGATGATGTCGAAAGTCGGTGTAAGTGTTGTCGGGGTCATGCCCGCGCTCACGGTTTCGCGCGCGCCGAGGTACAAAATTTCCCCGGATGTGGAAGGCAGTTGAAAACTGGCCGACGGAAAGCTGTCAATGCTTGTTGAGTTGTAAATACCGCGGAAATTATCCAGCGTGAGATACGAGGAACCCGTGGAAATGCTTCCAATGTCGATCGTGAATGTGCCACTGCCTTCCTCGGAGCTCTTCAGTCTGTATTCACCTCGGCTGGACAAGCCGAAAAGAACATTGCCAGTGCCGGACGTTGTGCTGTTGGCGGGGCTCAGGTTGAGATATTCAGATCCTGAAACGGGGATTGAGATCGTTCCCCACCCCATCCGTTGCACTTCCGAAACGCTAATTGTCAATTCAGCTAACGCAGGCCGCGTAAGAAAGACGGACGAAAAGACCGCCAGAAAAACCACACATGAAAAAACGTACGGTGAAGAGGCCAAAATTTCTTGTTCTGCATGGGTTTTTCGAATCAGGAACGGCAGCGTTAACATTGCGTTAAGGCTTAGGCGCGCGCCTCGAATTGTCAAATGAGAAAGGGGTTGCCGATTCGGAAATAACCCACTTTTAAACAACAAAAAAATGCCTTCCGCGATTCGCACTTTTGTCAATGTTTGTGAAAAGCGAACGGCTGAATTTTTTTGGACGGAAATTAATGATAGTTGATGACAATGTCGAACGTCGGTGTGGCGCTCGTTCCCGCCGTTTGCGTGCCATCGGCGGCGACCTGAACGCCGACCAGTAACGTCTTGCCCGCGCCCGGCGGCGTCTGGCTCGTCAGGCTGCACGCCGCAGCGGCGCCTCCGTTATAAGAACAGGTAGCATTCGATGGCGTAACGCCGTTGTTGGCCGCGTAATTCGTGGCGGAAATATCCACCATCTGCGAGGCTGAACCGGTGAGGTTGATATTGCCGGCTTGGTGACTGCCGCCGACCGTCTCACCGCCGTTACTTGGCGTTACCGCGCCGGTGGTGTCGATGGTATATGTGCCGCTCGTGGAGGCTTTCACAATACCGAAATCGATGTCGTTGTTTTTCGATATGACAAGCGCGGTGTCAAAGCTGATATTCGCGGAAACCATTGTCGAGGCGGAATAGGCGCGGGCGGATAAAAAGAATCCTGCCGCAAAAACCGAAGCAAAAAAAAGCTTCTTTTTTCCCGATAAATTCATGGCTCTCGCGTCAACCCAATGTTGGCTTCCGATAGGAGTCAGCATTAGGCTTAATAAGCGGTTAAAAGCCCATATTCAACACGGATATTACTTTCAGAGGAAAACAACTCAATTAAGTAAAAACGCATAAAAAAAAGACGGCACCGAAATGCCGCCTTTTTAGATATTGACGCTGTTTTTAACTTTAATTGCGCCTATTTCTATTAGTTATAGGTAACAACGATGTCGAATGTTGGTGTCGCTGTTTCGCTGGCGGTCTGTGTGCCGTCAGCAACGACTTGCACGCCGACCAGCAAGGTTGTTCCCGTATCAGGAGCTGCCTGGTTCGAGAAGGTCGTACAAGCTGCCTCTGCGCCACCGTCATAACTACAAGTCGCTGCGGACGGTGTAACGCCGTTCTCAGCCGCGTAGTTGTCAGCCGTGATGTCGATTGTTTGGGTTGCCGAACCTTCGATGGTAATATCCGCGGCTTGCGGGGTGCCGCCGATGACTTCACCGCCAGAAGTCGGCGTGACAACGCCGGCTGTGCTGATTGTATAGGTGCCGGACTGCGCGGCCTTCACGATACCGAATTCAATATCTTGGTTTTTTGTAAGAGCAAGAGCCGTATCAAAGTCGATGTTCGCTGTGACGGACTGCGTTGCCGCGAGGGCTGCGCCTGACGCCAGGGTACCTGCCACTGCAACGGCGATGGCCAATTTTTTAATTTTCATTGTTACTCCTCCTTTGGTGAGGTTGTGGGTAAATCGAAACATAAAGCGAATGCAAACAACCACATGCAAACAAAAACTAAATGGAACGCATACGGCGTTACTCGCGCAAGTTCACCCATACTCATCTTGCGGTTAATAAGGACTTAATAATGATTCGACAACCCTAATCTTTTTACAAAAACATAGCGAGTTGGGTCATGTTGTTGCTAAATAACAACTAAAATTCTGAACGCTTCGAAGAAAAATTAACAATATCTTGATTCAAGTACGAAAATTTACTTTTTCAACTACCTTATGTTGTTAACGGATGTTTACAAACTATATAACAAGCATGGATTTGCTTAAGACTATGATTTTAGAGGAACATTTTTTACTTCTTCCCGTCGGGATGTGCGGCGAAAGCTTTCTAACTATGCAAAACACAAAACAAATTTAGATTTATTATGATTTAACCGCCAACTTTTTCTATTCTTTAGCAAACATCGTTTATTCTAACCGCATTAGATTGGATTATTTTTTAACACATATTTTTTGTCATGAGATTAGAAACAGGCGCGATTATTGCGCTAACTTGTTTGTCCTTATGGCCCGAAAACCTTGGCGCTTCCACTTATACGCTGGAGGTGAACATCGGTTTTGACTCGCCGCTTGTCGTCAGTAAAGAAGACGACATTAATTTCGGCGTTTTGAAAGCCCTGCAGGCGGGCGTCTATACAATTTCTCCGACGGGAACGGTTACGGCATCTGGCGGAGGTGTTTGGATCGGCGGCACGGTCAAACCTGGCAGCCTGACTATCTATGGTTCAGAAACGCAGGAAATAGATATAAGTGTTGGAAACTATGTGGCCCATAACGGCGCCACGCCATCCGATGCAACCTGTATGTATGATGGCGGTTCTCCGGGGACGTGCAGCTTGACAAGCCAACCGCCTCCAGGGACGGGAAAAAATCTTTCACTTGGCATCAAGATAACTGTGGATGGCACTCAGGATGTCGGAACATTAGCTTTGCCAACTTTTGATGTGATTGTCACAGGACACTAATCCTGGCCGGAAAACGGCAACAAAAAAGCCAACATCCGCAACGCGAATGCTGGCTTTTAATAGAGGCTTATTACCGGAAGTTGTTGAACTTGTATGTAATGCTGGCTTTTACCGTATCTGTTGTTGGACGAACAGAAACAGGACCTGCGTAGGTAAAGTCCTCACCGCCGTATTGAGCGCGCGCATAATCAACACCCGCAATCCAGTTGTTGTACACGGCATAGTCAATACCAGCACCAGCCGTCCAGCCAACATAAGTATTTGCTTTATTTCCCCACCCCAAAGCAGGAATGAAGTGCATGTCGGTCATATTGGCAAGGGCCAGACCACCTTTGCCGTAAACCAGAATATTGTCCACGGGGACATAACCGGCCTTGCCAACAAAAGCGCCCTGCCAACTTTGTTCAATCTCATATTCTTCTGTGCTGACACCCGTCGCATATTTGCCTTTATTGAGGGTCCAGTCCATACTTCCTTCGGCACCGAGGACAAAACGTTTAATCTGATAATTGTAACCAATTTTACCACCCGCGGTGAACGCCGTCGTGTCGATATCATTATGCGACGAGACATAGTTTGGGATTTTGATAGCTGAGCTATTCCAATTGGCGCCGAAGTTGCCGCCAACATAGAAACCCGTCCAATTATAACCCGGGGTCGGTGCAGCCATCGCCGGTACAGCGAACGCGGCAACCGCAACAGTTGTCAGAAGTAATTTGCGAAGCATTTGAAACCTCCTAAGATTTTGAAGAGCGAAACATTCTATCTGATCGTGACCGTGCTTTTCAAAAACAATCTAACTTGTTTCGATACAATAATGATATCTGTGATGAAAGAGAGACAATTTAAGCGGTTGAATAGGCAGGATTTTGTTGCTGACAAACGCCAACCACAATCAATAAATGACATAGTCTTGTGTCTAAACAGGACAAATTCCCTTCTACCAGTAATGCCTAAATCATGGTAACAGTAAATTAATCAATCACTTGTTTTACCATCATTCACTACTGGGCCCTAATCCATGAAGCTTCGTTTGTTGTACGTAGTTTTGACCGCGCTTTTTATATGGCCCGGCATCAGCCAAGCCGGGAACCTTTTGCGCGCGTTCGAGAAGCCACTTGCAGACCGTAAGTTCACATACTTGATGATGGTGGAAGCAGCAACGTCAAAAACCGCGCCTGAACACATCGCACTTCCGACAATGTCCATCGTACCACACCGGGCAATATATAACATGGTTCTTAATGCTGCGAAAAGCGGAAGTAGCATTTCGGATATTTCCGGCAAAATGTTTTTTGAATGGGCGGACGCTTGCGATGGGTGGGCTGTTCAGCAGCATCTGCAGATGCACTTTGTTTATACTGAAGGAGATGAATCCGACGTGAACAGTTCGGTCATTACGTGGGAGGCGAAGGATGGCAAGCAGTATAATTTCAATGTGCGACGCACGACCAATGGTAAAGAGACGGAAAATTATCGAGGACGCGCTTTGTTGACGGAAAAAGGAGGTATAGGCAAATATAGTATTCCGCGCGAAAAAAAAGAAGCTGTGTTGCCAATTGATACCTTGTTTCCTTCCTCTCATACGACACTCATTCTTCAAAAGGCCGCACAAGGGGAAAAACTTTTCATGCGCCGGGTATTTGACGGTTCGGACGAAGAAGGATCAGCCGATATAAGTTCTTTTATCGGTGAACGCATTAACTCGATATCCCAAACGGAACTAACACCCGAATTACGAAGCAAGCCATTGTTGGCTCATCCCGCATGGCCCATTAGGCTGGCTTTCTTCAAGCCGGAATCCGAAACAGGAGAGCCTGATTATGAAATGAACCTGACATTGCAGGATAATGGCGTAGCACGTTATATGCAGATCGATTATGGCGATTTTTCTATAAATGGTATTCTTGTCGATGTGGAGGCATTGCCAACCAGTTGCTCGAATTGAGAGAGGATTCATGCATATCGTCCTCATAAGCGGCAGTCACCGAAAGGCTTCGCAGTCGGCCCGCGTTGCGAACTATATGGCGGAACGCTTGCTTTCAATCGAAACAGGAACCTCAAAAGACATTATTGAATTGACCGGAAATCCATTGCCTCTTTGGGAAGAGAGCGCGTGGCACGCAGACAGCGCTTTAATTAAACAATGGGAGCCTTACGCCAAACGGCTGCGAGCGGCAGATGGGTTGGTTGTAATCGCGCCGGAATGGCATGGAATGGTTCCGTCCGGTCTGAAAAATTTTCTTCTTTACTGTTCGGCGCGGGATGTGGGCCATAAACCAGGGTTGATTGTAACTGTTTCGTCAAGCCGCGGCGGTGCATATCCAATTAACGAACTACGCACCAGCGGTTATAAGAACACGCGCATCTGTTATGTACCAGAACACTTAATTGTGCGTGATTGCGAAAAAATGTTTGTCAGCGATGCACCTGCGGATAAAGATGACGAATACTTGCGTGGTCGCGCGGATTTTGCGCTGCGTTGCCTTATTGCATATGCCAAAGCACTAAAACCAGTTTGGACGAATGGCCCTTTACTCGATGAAAACTATCCATTCGGAATGTAGATTTTCTTATGCGTATTCTTAGCCTCGATTGTGCCAATTCGTCTTGCAGCGTATGCATTTGGCAGGATGGCGTTGTGCAGGCGCTGGCGGAAGAACGTATGGAGCGCGGGCAGGATGCGCGTCTTATGCCGTTGATTTTAGAAGTTATGTCAAGGGCAGAGCTTGATTTTCCACAGCTTGATCGCATTGCTGTGACGCGTGGGCCCGGCAGTTTTACAGGTTTGCGTATCAGTTTAGCGGCTGCTCGCGGCATTGGCTTGGCGGCGGATAAGCCCGTTGTTGGAATTGATCGTTTCCGGATTTACCGGGAACAATACAAAACTCATTTAGGAAATTTTCTTGTCGTTCTCCAGTCTAAAAGGCAGGAATTGTTTTGTTGTTCTTATCCGGCATCAGGTGAAACGGCTGAGCCATGCATGCTAATGCCTGAAGAAATTGCTTCGCTGACGGGAAAGAATGCGCCCTTAATGGTTGTTGGCGATGCTCAGGAGTTGTTGCGAGGATTGTTGCCGCCATCCACAACTGTGGGGCAAGCAACCCAGCCGGAAGTAGTCACATCAGCGGTTTTAGCGGCTGGTATTGCAATCAACGATCCTGACTTCTTGGCGCGTCCGCTTTATCTACGCGCACCGGACGTCACTTTTGCTAAGACGGGCCCGGAGAATGGTTGCTGCACCTGAGATCGTGATTCGCCGAGTGAGTTTGGCCGATGCTATTTCGTTGGCGAGAATTCACGCTGAGAGCTTCGGCGCAGCTTGCTGGAGCGTCGATCAACTACGAGGCAGCCTAAGTTTATGCACGACGCAAGGCTGGGCTTCTTTTGCGAACGATCAATTGACGGGATTTATCCTTTGTCAGGTAACGGCGGAAGAGAAAGAAGTTCTGACTTTCTGCGTCCGACTTCAGGAGCGGCGACAGGGTATTGGTGCAAAACTGTTAATGCGGATTATTGAAACCGATGCTGCAAAGGATACACTTCTGGAAGTTGCTGCCAACAATGAAGCAGCCCGGCATCTTTATGAGCGATGCGGGTTTGTTATCACAAATGTCCGGCGCGGTTACTACAAACAAGGCGTAGATTTCATCGATGCCGTTCATTACCGAAAGACTGGCATCAAAAACTAACGTTAATTTTCGGGCCATTGTAAGTTAGAGCTCATTTGATGTATGAAGGTCTGGTCGCTGGCCTTTGCCGTCTGTCTTCTTTGCGTGGATATGCATGCAAGTCCTTGATTTTGAAAAACCCGTGGCCGAACTTGAGGCCAAGATCGAAGAGTTACGTCACTTGTCGGATGGCGGCCGGGTGAATATTGCGGATGAGGTGGGGCGCCTTCAAGACAAGGTTAACCGACAGCTGCGTCATATTTATGGCAAACTGACCCCTGCCCAAAAAGTGCAGGTTGCACGCCATCCCGACCGCCCACACGGGCTGGATTATATCAAAGAATTGATAACGGAATTTACACCGCTGGCCGGTGATCGCTGTTTTGCCGAAGATCACGCTATTATCGGCGGCCTTGGGCGTCTTTCCGGACAGGCATGCGTCATCATTGCTCAAGAGCGAGGGCAGGACACTGAAAGCCGTATCAAACATAATTTTGGCATGGCCAAACCGGAGGGCTACCGCAAGGCGCAACGCCTGATGCGACTTGCCGCGCAATTCGATTTGCCCATTATCACTTTGGTTGATACGTCGGGTGCGTTTCCAGGCGTCGATGCCGAAGCGCGCGGCCAAGCCGAAGCCATCGCGCGTTCGATTGAAACATGTCTGTCCGTCGAAGTGCCGCTTGTTTCATGCGTGATCGGGGAAGGCGGTTCCGGTGGCGCAATTGCGATTGCAACGGGCGACCGTGTTCTGATGCTTGAGCATGCCATTTACTCCGTCATATCGCCGGAAGGCTGTGCGTCTATTTTATGGCGCAACGCTTCGCATGCGGCGGACGCTGCGGCAGCGCTCCGTCTTACCGCGCAGGATTTGCGTGAATTAGGCGTTGTCGATCATGTCATTCCAGAGCCGCTTGGCGGCGCGCATCGCCAACCGCAAGAAACCATCAAAGCCGTCGGTGAAGCGATTACGCAAACGCTGGCCGAGCTAATGAAACTCGACGGCCGGACCCTTATCGTCCAACGGCAGGCGAAATATCTGGAAATGGGCCGGAAAGGGCTGTCGTAAACGGCCCTTTAGATCCACTTCGTCGCGGGATCTATGACAGGCCCCATGGGCGCGGCGAGATCCACTAACAGCTCATCCAGTGTGTCGGCAACTTTATAAAAAGCGCGGTCTTCACGTGGCACAAAGCCGGTTGCCATCACATGTTCAATTAGTCGGATAAGCGGAGTCCAAAATTTCTGCGGGTTGTAAATGATGATAGGTTTGTTATGTAGCCCCAGCTGTTTCCACGTCAGAACCTCGAATGCTTCGTCCAGTGTCCCGAACCCACCGGGCAGAATAATAAAGGCGTCAGACATTTCAACTATCATGCGCTTACGCGTGTGCATATTGTCGACAATATGTAGTTTAGTGAGGTGTTGGTGGTCGACTTCACGAATGCGGATGTGTTCGGGAATAATGCCGATAACTTCGCCACCGGCCTGGAGCGCAGCATCAGCCATAACACCCATCAAACCAACCCGCCCACCGCCATATATGATACGGAGTTTATGCTGAGCCAAGGTGGCGCCAACGGCGCGCGCGACGTGCTTGAGGTCATTGCTTGCATGGCTGGATGAACCGCAATAAACAGCGACTGAACGAAGGGTCAAAGCTTTTTCCTGAAAGGGGGGCATTAAAGAGGGCTCGAATTTATATTATGACGCCCTGTTAGTTTAACGAGCGAAAAGTTAACAAGATGTAAGCTTGATTGTTACATGCACTCGGCAATGAGTTTTAAAAAGGGCCGGGCTTCTTGCAGGAAGGCTATAAGCGAAATAAAAATGAATCCCGGAGGTTGAATGTTTGGAACATTAAAGGTCCGGGTCACGATAATTTGTTTTTTTTCGGTGAGTCCAAATTGGGTTTCCTTTAAAATTGCTGTGCCTTCAAGAATGGTTATTAACATGCGGCGGCGCTGAGCGGATTCGAGCGAGAAAGGCAGGTAACCAAGCTCGGCCCAGATCTGCAAGCGGACGCCTTCGCCATCCGGCTGATATCGCGCTTGATAGAAAACGCCTTCAACCTGAAAACGAATGTTACTTGCCTTCGGGATCCAGACTTGCCTTAAAAACAGATCTGTATCTGTTGCCAGTAAGTGCAAGTCCTGGGGGGTAGGGCGTTTTGTAGCGGACAAGGTCATGCAGATTCGAAAGACAGAAGGGCTTTAGGATTAAACATAAAAAAGGCAACGCCACCAATGGCCTACACCATTCAGGATGTTCCAACGACGGATAGACTCGATTGCAATCTAGCAGGGCTTATTTAACATGGATTTAATGCCTTGCCTATATCCATGAGACTAACAATTTGAAAAACAATGAAATTAGTCTGTAAGAGTATGCCTTTCGCAACAGGGGTTGTCCGGCGTTTCTGGGAAGAGGAACAGCCACGCCTCTTTTTATGGACGCCGGTTGTCCTTGGCATAGGTATTGGCGCATACTTTGGGTGGCCATATGAACCCAATTTGACTGAAGCAGCGCTACTTACGTTATTAACGTTTCTCATTGTAATACGGTGGCAAAAATCGCTCATTGCCCGTGTCTATTTTCTTATTTTTCTAGGTTTTACGCTGGCATCAATCGCTACCCACTTATATGGGACGCCGTTACTGGACTGGCCTTTGGGGCCCGCAACCGTCTCGGGCGTTATCGCGGATATCGAACAACATGGGAAGGGTCAGCAAGGGCGGCGGCTACTTCTGGAAGATTTGACGATTGAAAAATTGCCTGCCCATCGAATGCCTCGGCGTATCCGTTTGGTCGTCGCAGAAAGGCTCAATAAACATGTTGGCGACGTTCATCCTGGCCAGCGCATTCACGCACTCGCCCAGCTTATGCCGTTGTCGGAACCCTTAAACCCGAACGGTTTTGATTTTCGCCGGAACGGGTTTTTTCAAGGCATCGGCGCAACAGGCTATATTATGGGCAAAGTTCAGGTTTCGGATCCTGAGGAAACCCCAGGCGATTTTATGCTCTGGTTCGCGAAGTTGCGGCGAAATCTTCAGGCGAAGGTCAAGCAAACGCTTGATGGCGATTATGCCGGTCTTGCCATCATTTTATTGACAGGTGATAAAACCTCGCTCAGCCTTGAGACGGCAACAGCCATGCGCACGGTTGGTCTCGCGCATCTTTTGGCCATAGCGGGATTGCATGTGGGTCTCGTCGCGGGGATTGTTTTTTTCTTGAGCCGGGCCTTTTTCGCGTGCTTTCAGACTCTTGCGCTTCGATATCCGATCAAGAAATGGTCAGCTTTTTTGGCGATACTGGCTATTCTTTTTTATACGCTGCAAGTCGGCGCTCCCGTGCCGACACGCCGCGCGGTTTTAATGGCGGGTGTCGCTTTATTGGGCATCATGTTCGACCGCATCAGCTTTTCCTTGCGCACCGTGGCGCTGGCAGCACTTGTTATTCTGCTTATTTGGCCACAAATGTTGCTGCATCCAGCTTTTCAGCTTTCTTTTGGCGCCGTGTTGGGACTTATATCGGTGCATGACTGGACGCGCCGCCGCGGTTGGCGGCTCTTTCCCGGCCGTGAGGGATGGTATTGGAGTGTTGCGCGCCATATGACCGAACTGGCTGGGATGTCATTCGTGGCAACTGTCGCAACGCTTCCTTCCTGTCTGTATCATTTTCAGGAAGCGGGCATCTACAGCATGCTCGCCAACACACTGGCCATCCCGCTAACGAGCTTTTGGCTCATGCCAGTGTGTGTCTTCGTCATGTTGCTTTGGCCATTTGGTCTGGCTGAATGGCCTTTACGCCTTCTGAAGCCGGGAGTGGGGCTTCTTATCTGGATAAGTCAAAACATTGCCGATCTTCCCGGCGCGCATTATGCGCCACCTGCGATGCCTATAGTTTTTTTGATCGTAGCCACATTCGGAGGCCTTGTTTTTTGTTTTACACTAGGCCCAAAACGCTGGATTGGGCTTGCCGTGATGATAACAATCGTTATTCTTACATTCTTCGGTACGCGTCCTGTTATCTTCATAAGCCCAAATGGAGAGCAAGTGGGGTGGCGACGCGAAGAACCGCGTGCGTTGCTAATCACAAGCTATGAGAAACACGAGAAGTTTATTGGTAATTACTGGGCACATCCCGTTAATGTCCGGGAAAGTGAGTTAATATTTCTTGAAGACATGGCAGAGGAACCGCCATTAAGCTGCACGGAATCCCGGTGCATTTGGCGCGGCGCGAAAGATACGGTGGCGTGGATAAGAAATCCTGCGACTCTGGCAGAGGAATGCCGGAATAATCACGCGGTCATTATTTTGCCTGTTAGTGACCAGGTCTGTGACGAAGGGAAAAGTGTTCTGATAAACCGAGAATCTTTACGCCATCACGGGTCTTATGCGGTATATGAAACAACAAAAGGATTGATTATTCGTCATTCAAGACAAGCGCGAGCGCAACGTCCGTGGAGCATCGGCTGGCGGCAAAGCGATAGATGGGGTTCTTTCTGGTTGGGGCCATAAAAGGAAGATGAATCGTAGGGTTAGCCTCGTTTATCAGCCCTTTCCAAAGGCTTCGGAGTCCGCTATTTTTGGCCAATCCATAACTTTACTGGTTGACCATGACCAAACCGCACAAGATTTCCCTGCACATCCACCATGAGGGGTGGCTTTTCATCGGACTGTTTGCCGGCGCTACGGTTGTCTTGTCGCTTATGGGCGGATGGCCGTTGTTTATGATCGGTTCTGTGTTGACGGCATGGTGTGCCTATTTTTTTCGTGATCCTATCCGCGTAACGCCCATTCGTCGTGGTCTGATCGTCAGTCCTGCCGATGGACGTGTCGTTTCCATACAGGGAGTTGTCCCCGATGTTGGTCTTGGCTTGCCGCAAGAGCCGCACACGCGCATCAGCATTTTTCTGAATGTGTTCAATGTTCATGTCAATCGTAGCCCGACGGATGGGCAAGTGGTTCACGCGTTCTACCGTTCAGGCAAGTTTTTTAACGCATCGCTGGATAAGACGAGCGTATACAATGAACGCATGTCCATCGCGCTTGAGATGGAAGGAGATCATCCTTATGCGGGAAAAAGGCTTGGCGTTGTGCAGATCGCGGGCTTGATCGCACGGCGCATCGTGTGCACGATCCGAATGGGGCACAAGCTGAAATCCGGGGAACGCTTTGGCATCATACGTTTTGGGAGCCGTGCGGATGTCTATCTGCCGCCGGGGCTTCAGCCATTGGTGGCGGTGGGCCAGCATATGCTGGCAGGGGAGACGGTGCTGGCGGATTGCATGTCGAACGAGACGGCACGGCAGGGAGAAATACGCTAATGGAAGAAACGGAAAACGGGGAAAGACGACGCCCCATGCGCGATATGCCACTTACGCGGCTATTGCCTAATATGCTGACAATGCTGGCTCTCTGTTGCGGTTTAAGCGCCATACGTTTTGCGCTGCTTGAAAAATGGCAGGAAGCCGTCATCGCCATTGTTTTGGCGAGCATTTTTGATGTGCTGGACGGACGTGTGGCGCGGCTATTCAACATTGCCAGCAAGTTCGGGGCCGAGCTCGATAGTTTGGCAGACTTGACCAGTTTCGGTGTTGCGCCTGCTTTCGTTCTTTATCTGTGGACTCTGAAAAGCGGCGGTGGAAGCCTTGGGTGGATTGCCGTACTTGCTTTCGTCGCGTGCATGGCGTTGCGTCTTGCACGTTTTAACACAATGCTTGAAGATCACACGGCGCCCAAGTGGACCAAAAGTTATTTCACTGGTGTTCCAGCCCCGGCGGGCGCGGGATTGGCAATATTGCCGCTTATCCTAGTTCTGGAATACGGTCCGGTTATTCAGCCGCCCGCCCAATTTCTTGCTGTTTGGATGCTTGTTGTCAGTGGCTTGATGGTAAGCCGGTTGCCAACATTGTCGATGAAGGGCCGCCGCATTGCGCCGGTTCTTGTTGCGCCGACGCTGGCAGGTGCATGTTTACTGGTTGCCGCTCTTGTCACAAATCCGTGGCTGACGCTGTCAGCGATGGGTCTGCTTTATCTCGCAATGATTCCATATGGCTGGTACAGCTACCGTCGTCGGCAACGAAAGGAAATGCAGGAATCCGATTATGCCTAAACATGTGGACATCGCTCTGCCAAAAGGCGGCAAGCTGACGATTGGAAACGATAAACGCTTGAGCTTCATCGCTGGGCCTTGTCAACTTGAATCGCGTGAACAAGCATTAGAAATGAGCGCGGCGTTGGCCGAGGTGGCGGCGAAGTACAAGGTTGGAATAATTTATAAAACTTCATTCGACAAGGCGAATCGTTCGTCGATAAAAACGGAACGAGGCCTCGGCCTAAAAAAAGCTTTGCCCATTCTTGCGGAAGTGCGTGAGACATCGGGTTTGCCGATTTTGACGGATGTTCATGAGACAGCGCAATGCGCGCCAGTGGCCCAAGTCGTCGATGTTTTGCAGATCCCGGCGTTTCTTTGCCGCCAGACGGATTTACTGCTGGCGGCAGGAACGACAGGACGCGCTGTGAACGTGAAGAAAGGTCAATTTCTTGCGCCATGGGATATGAAAAATGTCGCAGCCAAGCTTGCTTCAACAGGCAATGAACGCATTCTGCTTTGCGAGCGCGGGGCGAGTTTTGGGTATAACACGCTCGTGTCCGACATGCGCGCGCTGCCGATTATGGCTGAGATAGGTTATCCTATTGTGTTTGACGCGACACATTCCGTGCAGCAGCCGGGCGGGAAGGGCGAAAGCAGCGGCGGCGAACGCCAGTATGTGCCTGTGCTTGCGCGGGCGGCGGTGGCAGTCGGTGTGGCGGCGCTGTTTATTGAAACGCACCCCGATCCAGACCATGCGCTTTCCGACGGCCCGAACATGATTGCCTTTAAAGATTTCCCGGCTCTGGTGGAAGAGCTGCTTGAATTTGACGCTTTGGCGAAGGGCTGATTGTCCCCCGTTTAGATATGCTTTTGTAGCCATTGTATCGCCATAAATGGGGTAGAATAGAAACTCATGGAAGGCCTATGGTCCATCGTTTCTTATGAGGTATCCTATGAACAAAATCGTCGTTGCCATCTTGACAGTTATTGTGGCGCTTTGTCTTGCGCATTCGGCTGAGGCGCGTGGACGTGTCGGGTTTTATTTTAGCTCTGGCTCCAATTGTTGTTCGGGTCCCTATTGGGGGCCACATGCCTATCCCTATCCGCCTTATTACCCGCACTACCACCGCCGACCGGTCATTGTCACGCCGCCGCCTGTCGTTGTTTATGAGCAACCCCCTGTGACATATACTGTACCTATACCAGCTCAAAATTCCATTCCGGCCAACCAGACATCGGAAACGTTTACGGACGGTCAGGGCCGTACTTGCCGATCTTATGAAACGACTCAGATCGTCGATGGTATCGCGCAGAATATTCAAGGCACAGCTTGTTTGAGTCGCGACGGCACATGGCGGGTTGTAAACTGATTTAAGCCTGAAAAGAATTAGGCGATACCAGCTTGCAGTAGATCATGGATGTGTAAGATTCCAACAGGCTTGGCGTCTTCCACGACAAACAGCTGCATGCGTTTTGTTTCATTCAGCGTTTTGAGGGCTTCGGCCGCCAGCAAACGTGGCGCTACGCTCATCGGGTTACGGGTCATGACGGCGCCAGCGGTTTTTTCCGTAAGGCCATTGCCCATATGACGGCGCAAGTCTCCATCTGTAATGATGCCGATGAGTTTTCCAGAATCATCGACAATGCCCGCGCAACCGAAACGCTTTTCGGTCATAACAACCAAAACATGCGCCATTGTGTCGGTCTCTTTCGCTAGAGGTACATCATTACCGCCATGCATGACATCGGTGACGCGCAACAAGGTTTTTCCCAACTTTCCACCGGGGTGGAAGTTACGGAAATCATCCACCGTGAACCCTTTACACTCCAGAGCCGTGACGGCCAGCGCATCCCCGAGCGCCAACATCATCGTTGTGGATGTCGTCGGCGCAAGGCCAAGCGAACCGACTTCGGGCTCCGGCGGTAACAACAACAAAACATCCGAGGCTTGCGCCAATGCGCTTTGCGCGCGGCTTGTAATACCGACCAACGGAATGGAAAAACGTCGCGTGTAGTCGACTAGATCGCTCAATTCAGCGGTTTCCCCAGAGTTCGACAAAGCGATAACGACATCTTCCGATAAGATCATACCGAGATCACCATGGCTCGCTTCGCCCGGATGAACGAAAAGGGCCGGTGTGCCTGTGGAGGCCAGTGTTGCGGCAATTTTCCGGCCGACATGACCGCTTTTGCCCATGCCACTCACCACAACACGCCCATTGCAAGCGACAAGCAGGCGCACAGCCTCAACAAATTTGCCGTTAAGATGATCGGCTAGAATCTTGAGCGCTTCGCCTTCCGATGTCAGCACATTCCGTGCGCTCGCAAGCACCGTTGTATCGTTCAGGGCGGCAAGCTGCGCCGGCGTTTGTGATAAGGGCATGAATAGTTCCTTGCTGTTCGGGCGACATTATAGGCGCTGGAAAGAAGGAAACAAGCTCGAGGTTCAGGCCGATTTTAAACTGAACCAGAGCTGCAAGCGAGTAAGATCACTGGTGATCGTGACGCGCCGCGCAAGGCGCAAAAGTATAGGGAATCCAAGGCCCCCAGGGTCGTCTCGCATGAGATCAGGTAGTTTGTCCTTGCTGCTTTGGGACAATAAAACAGGCACAGTTTCTATCATGGGCGGAATCTGAAAAAAAGACAATAAAAGAATAGATCCGCGCCGTCGCGCGTGTAAACTCAGAGCTTCGGCTTCTCCGTGTTGCGTGGCATTGGCAATGCATTCGGAGAGGATAAGGTGCAAATCGGCTTGAAGGAGCAACCCCAAAGGAAAACACTCGACGATAAGATTCATCGTCAAGGGATCCCACATTGCATTTCTGTCCATTACGCCAAGAAAAAAAGTCGAGGAATGGAAACCCGCACGTTGAGCCATCATCACATGTGAGCGGGAAGGAAAACCGAACAAACGCGGTTTAAGCATAAAGCTCTCCGTCAAGTGCGGATTTCAGTAATGCGGTTAAGTTCCACCATATCGAACAAACGGCTGATTTCCTTGTTCGGTTTTTCGATGACGAATTCGGCATTTTTTTCGCGCACGCGGCGCAGTATACGAATGAGAATACCCAGCCAATGACTGTCCATCCTTATGACATCTGAAAAATTCATGCGTACAGTGGAGACTTCACCCTTGTCGACAAGCGTGGTGACTTGATAAACGAGCTGTTCGCCTTCTGAATGCTGGTGGAAAGTCAGAGCTCCGGAAACTGCCACCACCAATTGCGGACCTTCACGCTTGAATTTGAAGGGCATTGTCTTATCTCCTCTGTAATGTGATAAGCGTGCAATCATCGAGCAATGGCCTTTCAGGCATGAGTGTCTCAAGAAGGGAGGCTCCTGATTCTTGTGTTTGTAAAAGGGCCGTGACCGGATCCTGATTCAGGCTTTCCAGCCAGCCGTCGCTGAATAGGACAAGAGACGCTTCTGTTGGCATTGCGATAGCGGATGTCGTCAGCGAAACCATGCCGGAGCCGAGCGGCAGTCCACGTGTTTTCAGTTCGTGGACTTTTTGACGATGAAGCAAAAGCGGCGAAGGGATACCACTTCCGGCAAACCGGATTTCACCGTCCTGTTTGTTAAACGTTAGCGCAAAAGCTCCGGCAAAAAGCTGGCCAAATGATATTTTGGCCATCGCGGCGTCGAGCTTGTTTAAAAAAACACCTGGATCATGCAACTCATCGTGATATTCCTGAACAAGACAATCAACACGAAGGGTGTTAATGGCTCCGGCAAGTCCATGTGCGCTGGCGTCGATTAGAACCAGGCTCAAATAATCAACGTCTAACGCGCGCAGAGACCATAAGTCTCCGCCGATCTCGTCATGCGGGCGGTAATACGAAGCACAAGAGAGGCCATACGAAGACGCGAGCTCGGCCGATTGTTCGGGCGAGGGCAGAATGGCGTCCAGAAAAGCGCGCGTAATTTCGATGTGTGCCTGAATCCGGTTGCGAAAGTCGAACAAGACCCGGGATGCAATCGCGCTGCGCAGATGAGCGCGGATGCGGGCTTTGAGTTCTGACATGTGGAAAGGACGACTGACGACGTCCGTTGCTCCAAGATTGAAGCAAAGCACACGATCATCTTCACCCTGAAGGCTTGTTTGCACTAATACAGATAGGCCTTCATAGGCAGCATTGCTCCGCAATCTCCGCATAAGTTCGAAGCCGTCCATACGCGGCATGCGTATATCAAGCAAAACAAGGTCAGGCCGGAAACGTGTAATCAGATCAAGTGCCTCAACGCCGTCATCTGCTTCATCGATAATTCCAATGCCCAGATTTTCACAAACACTTCGGAGCAATTGACGGTTTGTCGGATCGTCGTCGACGATTACGATATGAGCCCTTTTAAACTCAGCTGGGATTTCCTGTTCTTTTGATGGAGAGACAAATGACACGGCGAGCCTACTAAAAAAGTAAATCGCCGCATTTTCTATAATCTTATGCTTAATGGTGTCTTAAAAAACAGCACACAAAAGTTGTGTAATACTAATATTTTATAACAATCATACATATGTATATTGTTTGCATACATATGTATTACAATAAAACATTTATATCCTAGCTTCAGTCTTCCAGGCCTGCAATTTACGGTAAAGAGTCGAAGGGCTGACCTCAAGAAGAATGGCAGCTTTTGCCACGTCCTGCTGTGTTAGATTGAGCGTATGCAGTATAGTTTCTTTTTCAACTTGCCAAAGCGGGCGGACGGAATAAGTCCTTAAATCCTTTCCAGCAGACGGTTCCAACGACTTCGGTGTCAAATTTGTGTTTATATCTGATAACTGCTGAAGTTTTTCAGGCAACATAGCGGGCAAAACAACGGTTCCTTCGTGTAGGACAATGATCGTACGCATGACATTTTCCAACTGACGCACGTTGCCAGGCCAGTCATAGCGGCGGAAAAGCTGGACGACTTCCGGGGCAAACGTAGTGAACATTTTTCCTTCCTCATTACAGAATTTTTGGAGGAAATAATCAGCCAGTTGCAAAATATCGTCATCCCTATCACGCAGCGGAGGCATTTCAAGCGGCACAACATGGAGACGATAATATAAATCTTCGCGCAGTCGCCCCGTCTTAACGTCTTCCTGAGGGTTGCGATTTGTAGCTGCGACAATGCGCACGTCAACAGTTTCCGTTTTTGTACTGCCCACAGGTGTAATTTCCCCGGTCTGAAGAAAACGGAGCAGTTTTACCTGAAGCTCAAGCGGCATTTCGCCGACTTCATCAAGAAAGAGTGTGCCGCCATTGGCGTTTTTCGCGGCCCCTGAGTGATCGCTGACCGCGCCAGTAAAAGCCCCTTTGACATGGCCGAATAGCGTACTCTCGAGAAGATCATGTGGAATTGCGCCGCAGTTAATGGCTATAAAAGGGTTTGCGCGGCGAGGACTGGCAGCGTGCAATGCCTGTGCTGCCATGTCTTTGCCGGTTCCGCTTTCGCCGGTAATGAAAACGCTAGCTTTGCTAACGGCAACGGATTCAATGACCCGGTAAACAGCAAGCATTGGCCCTGATTGGCCGATGAATCCATGATAATTATTTTGGCCGAGCACTTGCCGCCATTCAAGCAGTTCTTTCTCAAGCGCGAGACGCTCCAGCGCATTGCGCAAAGTAACCGTTAAACGCGCGGCTGAAAACGGTTTCAGGATAAAATCGAAAGCGCCTTCATTCATAGCAGCTATAGCTGCTTTTGGCGAAGTATCAGCCGTAACGACAATTATGGGAAGGTTCGGATGGACTGCATGAGTTTGACGCAAAATTTCAAGTCCATTTATGTCCGGCAGATGCAGATCAAGAATAACGGCAGAAGGGCGAAATTCGTTTAAGCAGGCTAAGGCGCCTTTACCCGTATATTCAGTAATGACATTGTAGTTTTCGCGCTGCAGATATTCTTCATATGTCTTAGCGAGGGAGATCGCATCTTCGACAATCAAAATAGTCTGCGGAGGAGCAAAAGTCATGGCGGGCCAAACGAAATATATCGCGACTTACGAGCATCTCTCTTTTTTTAACGGCCGGGAGGAAGGACAGCCCATCCCACAAAAAGAGGAGACATGTTAGCCGCAGTTTGCCATGAAAGAGTTAGCGGTTGCTGAATTTGTGCGTCGGGAAAACGCTCAATTAAATACGATGGTATATTTTCTGCAACTTTTATATCCGCGCAACGATTACTGCACCATACAAGAATGCCGCCTTCACGTTTGACATCAATTGGATTTATCCAGAGGCTAATAACAGAATCGCCATGAATAAAAACACGCGGGCGTAGAGATGTAAAAGGCGTGGGTGTGTAATAGGAAATGTTTCCTGCAAGCCACGTATCGCCGATAACGTAAGCCGGGGATGGCTTTTGTGTTATTTTTTGCCATTTGTCGATGATCTTTTCCGCAAGAGCTTGTCCCGGAAATTGAACTCGCAAGGGGGTCTGCGTGAAGTAAACGCCGACGATATTCGAGCTAATAATAGCGACTATACCGAGAATAAAGACGCTGGCCCAAGTAAAAGCGAAACGGCGTAAATGCGCGAGGGTGACGATCGGTGAAAGGAAGCATATCGCCCAAAGCCCGATAAAATTCCATAAACAGGCACCCCACATGTCGCGCGGGCGAAACCCAAGAATAATCGATAATAGCAGCAACACTGTTATTGGTCCAAGGGCGACAACATGGAGGAAAATACGATCAAAAGAGATTAATTCCCGTGCGCCATATCCATAGAGAGGCAAGCGTCGGCCAGAGAAAACAAGAAAGAGTACAGCTGCCGGTGCCAATGCCAAAGCCGTTGCGGCGAAGAACCCCAAGGGATATGTGAGATGCTGATACCAAGCGACGGCTTGACTCGTTCGGCTTTGCGCATAGGTGAAGGGGAGAAAATCATGTATCGCCAGCCAGTTAAAATGGGGCACAAAGAGCGCAAAGGTTATGGCTAATGTTAGATATGGACCGAAACGGCGCAATCGCTGCCTTCCCTCGGGTGTGAAGACCAAAAGCCCAAGAAGAAGACCAAGAATAAGGGTCATGCTGTATTTGGTATAAAGCCCTGCAGCAGCCCAAAGACCGAGAAGGGACCAATCGAACCAGCGATTGCCTTTCACGGCGCGATGAAATGACCAGCAAGCCAGCGCCCAAAAGGGTAATTGCAAAACGTTGGGGTTAAACTCAGGGCTCGTGAAATTATAATAAACGATGCCTTCCAGAAGTAAAACGCCAAGCAATGCTTTGCCGTCGTCCGTGATGCGGCGTCCGGTTTGCCAAACTGCCCAAAAAGCAATGACGATGGCGAGCTGGCTTGCAAAATAATGCGCCCATGGCGCACGGCCCGAGATTATAGCCAGAATTTCAAGCCACCAAGCCTGCATGGGCGGATGTTTGTGGGTTCCGATTAGCCATTCGCGACCCCACGCGTACCCTTCAATCACATCCAGCGGCGCATTAAAACTCGTTAACCAGGGGACAAGGGTCCACGCCACAAGATGTAAAAGAACAAAGGCGCCGAACAAACGCGGCGCCGTGTTTTGCTTGAAGAAAGAGGGGTGTTTTTCAGGTTTTGCCATTTGCGGAATCGTCAAAGCCGACCTGTTCCGTAATCAGATATACAGGGCGACCTTTCACTTCCATGAATACGCGCGAAAGATATTCACCGATGACGCCAAGACTAAGCAACTGGATGCCGCCAAGAAACATAATGCCCGTTACAAGCGTAGCAAAACCGGGCACATCGTTGCCGAACAATAAAGTACGAAGCGCGAGAAATAAACCATAGCCGAGCGCCATCAGAGATATGACGCTGCCGAACCATGTCCAAATCCGCAAAGGCAGGGTGCTGAATGACGAAATACCATCAAACGCAAGACGCACGAGGCGGAAGAAATCCCAGTTCGATTGCCCGCCTGGCCTGGGAGCCACGTCAAAGGGTACTAGCGCGTAGTCATAACCGACCCAGGTCATAAGGCCTTTCATGAAACGGGAACGTTCCGGCAGGGCGTTTACAGCATCGATGACGACGCGGTCAAGAAGACGGAAATCGCCTGCACCTTCCGGCAAACGGATGTCCGCGATGTGTCGGAAGATCATGTAAAAAGCTTTTGAACAAAACTTACGAAAGTCGCTATCTGTGTCACGATTACGGCGGATGGCGTAAACCATCTTCGCGCCAGCCTGCCATGCCATGACCAGTTGCGGGATTACTTCCGGCGGGTGTTGCAAATCACTGTCGATCGTAATAGCGGCGCGCCCGCGCGAAAAATGTAACCCACAGGTAAGAGCGGCTTCCTTGCCGAAATTGCGCGTAAAGCGAACCGCCTTGATGCGCAGGTCTCTTTCGCGCTCATGGCAGAGAAGGCTGTAGGTTGGATCTGTACTGCCATCGTCGATGCAAATGATTTCGTAACTGAGCCCTAGGCGACTAAGAACCGGATAAAGTCGTTGAAAGAGGTCACGTATCGTGCCGGCTTCATTATGAAAAGGCAGGATGATAGAAAGCTCAGGCGTACGGGTTACGGATAAAGACGACATGCGGTTCAGACTGCTCGTTGGTGATGCGATTCGGCAAGCGGGCCGGAAATCGGGTATAACCGCTGCTGGGGAGATTCTTCGTTCGTCTTTCCGTGAAAAGCAATGAAAAAAAGGCCCATGTCTCTCGCTAAACGCCATTCCTTTCTTTTCCCGTCATTTGTGACGCTTGTAACGCTTTTTATAACGGCAGTCCTTATGGTTATTTACCTTTGCGGCGAGCTGCGCGGCAATCCGGACTGGTTAATTTTACCAAGCGCCCAGTACGAAATGCCAGACGTCTTGAAGGCGAAAGGGCTTGAACCTCTCTATTTACCAAAGGACAAGAGCGGCTGGGACGGCCAGTTTTACTATGAGATTGCAAACGATATTTTTGCGCGAACGGATGCAAAGGAAAAAGTCGAACTGGCGCCTTATCGCTATCAGCGCATAGGCATTTCTCTCCTGTCCAAAGTTGCCAGCATCATTCTGGGCTACGACTATGTTCCGGTATTTGTTTTTTATCTGACATCGGTTTTTCTTGTTGCTGCAGCAGGATTTGTTTTTGCTGCTTTTTTGCAGAGACGCGGTTATTCGCCATTTCTGGCTTTGCTTTGGACGCTGGCGTCCGGAACGCAGATGACAGTTATGAACGGGTTGCCGGACGCCGGGGCGGATGCGTTGTTGCTGATGGCTCTAATGGCTTTGTTTTCAGGAAAACGATGGTTTTACTCGGTGACTATTCTGGTGAGCATTCTATCGCGTGAAATTTATGTGCTAGTGCCAATAAGTGTTTTGTTGGCCGAATTTTGGCGGTATCGAAAGTCATCTCTATCGCGCGAAGCATGGCGCGCATTTATTATGTCCGGTTTTCCGGTCTTTTTATTCGGCGCTTGGCATCTTTATCTATATGTTCATTTTGCCGATATGCCTTCAGTCGATATAGTTAAAGAAGGTCTTGTTTCATTTGTTCCTTTGGCAAGCTGGGGCGGATTTTTGCTTAAGCTTTTTGCAGGAGGGCATCCGCGTTTTGATCCCGGCATGACTTCGTTTTTTGAGGCCGCAAATTTATTATCTTTTCTGGTTCTTATTGCGGCATGTTTTTGGTTTTTGCTGCGTTTGTTTTGTAGGCAGTCAATGCAATTATTGACTGATAACGTCGTATATATTCGGCCTGTTTCCATTTCGTTTCTGCTCGTTTTATCGGTCTATTTGTTTTTAGGCGATACGGTGATGGGCCATTATACGGGATATCTGAAAACGATTTCTGTTTGCTTTGCGATTATCATTCTTTGCCGCGTGTGGTGCCGCAAAAAAATATCGCGCGCTCTATTAACGCTTTTATTCTTCTGTTTTGCCGTCCCTCAAGCGACCTTGTTTCTTCGCGTATCAGCGCTGCCTTCAACGCAAGTACAATACAGCAGGATCTATGCGAAGGAAGTCGATGCTAAATCCGTTCCGCTTTCTACGACGTGCCTTTCAGACTTGAGGTACAAACTGCAATTTATGAAAAAAGAAAATTTTTATAAAAACCCGTTTTTTTCTCACCTTTTTGGTCGTCGGGAATTCTATGTTTTGCGGGTACGCGTTAAGAATACGTCAGCGCAATCATGGCCTGTTGCGCGAACGGTAGGGTCTATAAAGCTGATAGCTTATTGGCGCACGCGCGAGACAAACTTGCTTGTTCCTGCTTATACTTGGCCAACCATGCTTCAAACGCCGCTAAATCCGGGCGAAGAACGCTTTATGCCATTAGTTATTCATGTTCCGTCGAGGATGGAAAAGAAAAAATTAACCATAAAAATCATTCAGCAAGGTTGCGGCGATTTCCTTACCATCAAGGATCCAAACGCGCTGGACATAATGTGGGACTGACGACAGTATTGGCGGTAAAAGGAGGCCTTTATGGAGCGTTACAGGTCCGTATTTGACGATATCACAGAACTCATACGACGAAGCGGTCGCGAGATTTTGTTGCCCATTTTTGAGAACAAACAGAAATTGGGTCTTACTTATAAAGCTGACGACGTTTTAGGACAGAAATTCCGCGCCGAAAATGAAAACCCGCTGACGTTTGCGGATAGCCGTTGCCACACGGCGATCGTGACGGGGCTCAAAGATCTTTTCCCAAGGCTTAAGGAATATCCCCACCTTAAAAATCTCCAAATAAAGCTCATTGGCGAAGAAGATGATCTTACGCCTGAACAGCGCATCGCTGCCTTTGAAGAATTCGATGGGGAAGGAATTATAGCGGTTCAGGATCCTGTGGATGGCACGGCCAATTTCGCTCGTGGCGCTTTGAAGGTTCGATCAAAAGAAAAACTGACCGATGTTGACAGGGAATTCAGCATCTTGCTTGCGGTCGTCATTAACGGAATTGTGACGGCAGGCTGGATGTATGCGCCCTGTCAGGATTTGATGTTTACAGCGCACGTGGGGCAGGGTGTATTCCTGAATGGCAAGAGGATCAGGCTCGAAAAGCCGCCTCATGATCCTAAGTGGTGGAAAGGCGGCATGAGTGAGCTTCACGTTGCCAACTATTTTGACGCCATTACGGAAAAGATCTACTTCAATGGAGCAGGGCAACGCGTGCCATTTGCTGAGATTGAAAAACGCGCGGCGTCTTTCGGCGAGATAGTAAACATCAAGGATTGCTTCTCGTGAGCCTATATCAAAATGCTGACTGGGCAGCTGCATTTTGCCGTCATGCCTGGCCTCAAGCCGTGGGATCATCTGGCGCCGGCTCTTATTTTGAAAGAAGCCGGCGGTTACGCAGCGCGTTTCGACGGCGTTCCCTATATGGATGAAAAGGGTGAGATCGCCTTGGTGCAGAACGGTGAAGGCATTGATCATATTCCCTATCGCGGTGGTATTATAATCGCTCATGATAAGGGCATGTGGGACACAATAAATCTTCGCCTAAATGTTCCCTATACGCGTGCGCACCTTTGAAGATCCCAAGTTAAACCCGGGTTTGATAATGAATGATTTTAAGCCTATCTCGCACGTTATCTTGAACGTTTGCCTGATGCCTGATGAGACCGATTCAGAGGGGAAGCAATTTAACCAATCGATTGTTGATGTTTCGGAAAAGCTTAATGCCTTAACTCCTTCGGAATACTTGGTAAACAACCGGCCAAACGCCAGTATCGATTCATGGGCCCATTGCTCGGTTATACATGCCCGGGTGCCGAATGATGCCGGAACAATGGCTTCTCTAACGAAAGCGCTTGAATCGGTCATGGGGGAAACACTCAATGTTCGAGTTGCCCGTCTTGCGTCTTTGAAGGCTAAAGCTTTCATTCGGAATGCCCTTATAGCGGGGGATAAGACCAATTCATGGCGGGGATCGGATATGTATTGGTCGTATGTTGAAAAATCACCCGAGCTACTTGCCTTGCAAGAGCGTATAGCAGCGTTACTTATGGAAGTTGTTGGAAAAGATGCCTTAATCACACCGCGTGGTGAAGGGTACAACCCACATTTTACGCTTTGGATCCGTTTTTCAGGGCAGAATGATTTGGTGCCGGAAGTTCAAGAAAAAATGCCACAGAAGCCTATTCCATGTTGCGTGAGGCTTGGCAACTGCGGTCCCATCGGGCAGGTGCGGAATTTCGTCGATAAAGCAAAAAAACTTGCCGAACTTATCGCTATCCCATTAGAAGCTTAAATCGCTGTTTTATTGCCGATTCTTTCTGAAGAGCAAAAGCCGATGCCCATCCCCATTCTTGTCATTCACCGCCGAAATCGCATCGAAGAATTGGCCGGACTGCCACGCGGTTCCTGGGTCGAAATCGATGTCGAGATTCACGAAGGCGCCGCCTATCTTATGCACGATCCCCTGAGGGATCACCCGTCAAAAACGAAACCCGTTCCGGACAAAATGGAAAGTTACGTCCCTGCGGCTCTGAAAGCGGGCGTTGCCGGTTTCGTGGTGGACTGCAAGCGTGAAAATGCCGAAAAATTCGTGAAGCCTATTTTGGCGCTGAACAAGGTAACGAATTTCTTTTTCCTGAATGAAATGGAAGTTCAGGCAGATATTTTTCAGGAGCAAAACGGGACACATCAAAGCGGCATCCGTGTCTGGAAATACCGCAACGCTGATGACGTTATTCGCATCACCGAAGACACGAAAAAAGCCAGACAGTCCGCGCCTCAATGGGTCTGGGTCGATTGCTGGCAGCGTGGACTTTTGCAGGACATTAATAAAGCGTTTCGGCCTATGACAGGTGAGCAGGCAAAAAAACTGCAGGCGCTTGCTGTGAAGCTTTGCGTCTGTTCGCCGGAACTTTACGCGCACAAATATGGCGCGGACTATAGCGCATCAGAACTAACGGTCTTTTATCAAGGCGTTATTCGTTACCGGGAAGAGCTCGCGCGGGAAGGCATTCATGGCGATGCCATTTGCACCAAGTTTCCATGGCTCTGGACGCTGGATTTGGGCTTGTTACAAAAAGCGGAGAAGAAAATCGGTGTTTTGGATTTTCGAGCGTATACGGAAGTCAAAGAAACCGAGGTGAGAACTTTGTTGGCGAAAGGCTAGAAAAAGAAAAGCATGCAAATCGTTATTCCCATGTCAGGTTTTGGCGAACGATTCAATCAAGCCGGATATGCAATGCCGAAGCCGCTTGTAGAAATTGAGGGCAAACCGATTATTGCGCATGTCATTGATATGTTCCCGGGTGAGACGGATTTTCTGTTCATCTGCAACAAGCAGCATGTCCGCGAATTTGCCTTCCGCATGGAAGAAACGATCAGGCATTACTGTTTGAAGGCGCGGATTATTGATATCGAGCCGCATAATCACGGTCCTGTGCATGCCGTTCTCCAAGTTGCACATTTGATCAATCCGGCAAAACCAGTCGTAGTTAATTACTGCGATTTTACCTGTTACTGGAATTGGGCGCACTTAAAGGATTTTGTGAAAAAATGCAAATGCGACGGCGCGATCCCAGCCTATAAAGGCTTTCATCCGCATTTGCTGGGCGATACAAATTACGCCTACATGCGCGAGGCAAAAGGCTGGCTTCTTGATATTCAGGAAAAGCAGGCGTTCACCGAGAACCGGATGGAAGAATACGCATCGAGTGGGACGTATTATTTTGCCACAGGTCAGATAATGCTGGAGGCTTTTCGTAAAACGGTTGAACAAAATCTGCAAATCGGGGGTGAGTATTACGCAAGTTTAGCCTATAAGACTTTATTGGCTGATAAGCGCAAGATCGCAGTGTATGAGTTGCAGCACTTTATGCAATGGGGCACGCCGGAAGATGTTGCGGAATATAATTATTGGTCGAAAACGTTTAGCCGGTTGATCGATCCCGGATCCGCTGAACGACCATATCTGGGCGGCACGGTTATCGTGCCGATGGCCGGTTTTGGCTCCCGTTTTTCGAAAGAGGGCTATACGACGGCGAAGCCGCTCATTTCCGTTTCGGGTCTGCCGATGGTGTTGCAGGCGACGCGGGATTTACCAAAAGCGGATCACTATGTCTTTGTGCTTCGCCGCGATATGCCGGGTTATGAGGAAATCGTTGCCGCTCTGAAAACGAAATTTCCCTCGGCGCTGATCGAAACGCTGGACAGCGCGACGGAAGGGCAGGCGTGCACGGCATTGCAAGGGCTTGTAGCGGCGGAAAAGGCTTTTCCGGATGGTAAAGCCCCGGGGCCGATCACTTTCGGCGCGTGCGATAACGGCGCTTTGTATGATGTCGGCAAGTTTGCGGCATTGATAAAAGATCCGAAAACGGACGTTGTCGTATGGGGCGTGCGCGGTTATGCGAACGCGGCGCGTTATCCGAAAATGTACGGCTGGATCGACACTGCGGATGATGTCATTAAACGCATTTCGGTCAAGGTGCCGCTCGATAATCCGGCAAAAGATCCGATTGTTCTTGGCACCTTCACATTCCGCTCGGCTGAAGCCTTTAAGCGGTGTGTTGAACGAATGATTAAACGTAAAGGCAAAGTGAACGGCGAATATTATATCGACACTTGCATGAACGACGCGCTGGCTTTGAATATGGACTGCCGCCTTTTTGAGGTGGATAGCTATCTATGCTGGGGCACGCCGAATGATCTCCGCACGTTCGAATATTGGCAGTCATGCTTTCACAAATGGCGAGGGCATCCGTACGAACTCGAAGCCGATCCGCGCGTGCCCAAGGAATCCATCGCGTCGTTGAAGGAACGCTATAAAGAGAAAGTGCCGCCGCTCCCGAAGGAGGGCCCGTGATTCGCAAGGAAATCATCATCTTCCTGATCGTCGGCACGACGACCGTACTGGTGGATTTCCTGTCCTACAAACTGCTTTTATGGTTTGGGAACGGCTATAACCCGGCCAAGGCTATCGGCTTTATTACGGGCACCGCTTTTGCCTATTTTGCGAACCGCGCCTGGACGTTTGGGCACGTGGAACACAAGCCCAACAGCCTGGGCCGTTTTTGCTTGGTTTATACTTTAACGCTTTCTGCTAACGTCTTGGTGAACCGTCTTTTTCTCTTCACATTCGAGGACTGGGGGCAGGCCGTGCAGATTGCCTTCCTCATCGCCACAGGCGTGTCGGCGACGCTCAATTTTCTTGGCATGAAGTTCTTTGTCTTCCGGCCTCATACGGCGAATGAAAAGGTCGCGTTATGAAGTTTTCGCTCGTCATTCCCTGTTATAATGAAGCGGCGAGCCTACCGCTCTTGCTCGAGCGCTGCGCCAAGGTTGCCGTTCCGGGCCAGCGCGAAGTGGTGCTGGTCGATAACGGGTCGACCGACAACACGCCGCGCGTTCTGGTAGAAAGGCTTCCACGTTATCCCGGCTGCCGCAGTGTGCGCGTCCCGGTTAATCAAGGATACGGGTTCGGCATTTTAAGCGGCCTTCGCGCCGCGGAAGGCGACATTCTCGGTTGGACGCACGCCGATTTGCAAACGGACCCCTTGGATGCCTTGCGCGGTCTGGAGCTGTTTGAACGTTACGGACGTGATGTGTTCGTGAAGGGCAGCCGCTATGGCCGTCCGGTGGCGGACGTTTTTTTCACGGTGGGCATGAGTGCCTTTGAAACGGCTATACTCAAAAAACCTTTGTGGGACATCAACGCACAGCCCACGATGTTCTCGCGGGATTTCTTTTTGACATGGCATGCGCCACCGCATGCTTTTTCACTCGATCTTTATGCGTATTACAAAGCGCGCGTTACAGGGCTGTCGATTCGGCGATTCCCGGTTTATTTCGGCGCGCGGGCGCATGGCGCCTCACGCTGGAATGTGAACTGGCAAGCTAAAGTCAGGTTTATCCGGCGCACGGTCGCCTACAGCCTTGAATTACGGAATAAACTACGCGAGACTCGCGACGATCTCTAGCGGTGTCCGGACAGGCCTTGCGTGAAAGCTCTCTTTAAACATCCCTTATTCGGAACGGGTTTGGTTCTGCGCTTATTGCTGATCGCGGCAGTGTTTCCCGTGGCGGCGGCGGAATGGTACGTGCCTTTTCTCCAGAGCAGCCTACAGGCCTTCAGCTTCGATCCTTACCACGCGTTTTTAAGCTCCGGCGGCGTTTTGCGGGCCTTCCCTTATGGCTACGTCATGTGGTTTTCGTTCCTGCCGCTGGCGGCTTTGTGCCACGCCGCAAGCCTACCGCTGTATTGGGGCTATGGGCTCACGTTATTGGCGGCGGATGCAGGCCTTTTGATCGTCTTGCGCCATCTTATCGCGATATCGGATCGCCGCCTGCTTTTGGCCTACTGGTGGTCGCCGATCTTGTTGTTCGCGACATACTGGCTGGGATTGAACGATATCATTCCCGTCTTTTTCCTTTGCCTTGCGCTTTTCAATCTTCGCCGTTTGCGCGCGGTCAGCACGGGCGTTTTATGCGGCGCGGCTATTTCGGCCAAGCTCAGCATGCTGCTCGCCGCGCCGTTGTTCGCGATTTACCTTTACCGCAACAAGGCGTTGCGCCACCTGCTTATCCGTTTTCTGGCCGGGTTGGTGCTTGCGGTCGGCGTTTTCGGCGTGCCGTTTCTGGTTTCGCCGGACGCGTTGAAAATGCTGTTCAGCAATCCGGAAATGGAAAAGATCTACACGCTGGCGATCAATGGTGGGAGCGGCACGACCTTTTATATCCTGCCCATGGCATATTTGCTGATGGCGTACACGTCATGGCACATCCGCCGCCTGAGCTTCAATTTGTTTTTCGCGCTTTTGGGCATTTCATTCTTCCTCGTCCTGCTGCTCACGCCCGCGGCGCCCGGCTGGTTCCTTTGGGTTTTGCCGCTTCTGGTTTTCTATCAAGCCGTCAGCGGCCGCTTGGCCGTCGCGCTGGCGTATGGGTTCACGCTGCTTTACGTCGCTAGCAACTTTCTCGCCATGCAACAGCCGGAAATATTCGGCAACCTTGCCGTCAATCACTTCGCCGGCAGTTTAAAGGAAAGCCTCGGTGAACAGGGGCAGGGTCTTTTGAACACAATGCTGTTGGCGATGGGCATCATCATCATGTTCCGCATCTGGCTCGAAACGATCCACGCCAACGACTTTTTCCGCATTAGCCGCCGGTCGTTCGTCATTGGCATCGCGGGCGACTCCGGCGCGGGCAAGGATACGCTGGCGCAAGCGTTGACGGGTTTGTTGGGCAGCCATTCGGTTGTATCGCTTTCCGGCGACGACTATCACTTCTGGGACCGCCACAAACCGATGTGGCGGGCGATGACCCATCTTAACCCGCGCGCGAACGATCTTCAGCAATTTACGCGTGATGTCATTACGCTGGCCGACGGCAAATCAATCCAAAAGCCGCATTATGATCACGTCAGTGGCCAGAAAAGCAAAAACCACTGCACGAAAAGCAACGATTTTATTTTGGTCAGCGGCCTGCATGCGCTTTACTTGCCCATCCTGCGCGAGCGCTACGATCTCAGCATCTATTTGGCGATGGACGAAAACCTCCGGCGGTATTTTAAGCTTCGTCGCGACGTGATACAGCGCAACGGTACCGTTGAAAAAGTCAAGGCCACGCTCGAGCACCGTGAAAAAGACGCCCAACACTTTATCCGGCCGCAAGAAGCGCATGCCGATCTGATCCTTTCGCTTCAACCCTTGCATCCGCTCAATATCGACGATGCGGAAGAAGCCCGGCCTCTCCGGCTCAAGCTTGCCGTACGTGGACGTTATGGCCTGCATGACGAGGCTCTTGTGCGCACGCTAGTGGGAGTTTGTGGCCTGCATGTGGACATGGAAATCAGTGGCGACAGCTCGGAAGTTACCTTGAGCATCGAGGGGGATACGTCGGCCGAAGACATGGCGCAGGCCGCGCGCGATCTTTTCCCTGACATGGCGGAAATGCTGGATATGCGCCCACAATGGAAAGACGGCATGGAAGGCTTGATGCAATTGGTCGTGTTGTCGCATATAAATCAGGCCATGCGGAGGAGAACATTATGACGGCTGTGCGCCAATGGAAAAAGTTTCAGCGTTTGCCTGACGCCGTATTGTTCGATCTGGATAATACGCTTTATCCGTTTTGCCCGGCGCACAAGGCGGCCATGGAAGCGGTTCAGGAAAAAGCCGTGAAGGCTTTTTCGATCACGCCGGAGAATTTCACGCAAGCCTTTGAGCAAGCACGCAACGAAGTGGGCGAACGCCTGAACGGCACGGCATCGGGGCACAGCCGCCTTTTGTACTTCCAGAATATGCTGGAGATCATGGGGCTCGGGTCGCAGGTTCTGCTGGCGCTCGATTTCGAACAGGCTTACTGGCGGACCTATCTGAGCCATGCGGTTTTATTCGAGGGCGCGCGGGATTTTCTGGATGATTTACGTTTGCTGGGCATTCCTACGGCCATAGTGACCGATCTCACGGCGCAAATTCAGTTTCGCAAGGTTGTCTATTTCGGCCTTGATCGCACGATCGACTACGTTGTGACGAGCGAGGAAGCCGGGGCTGACAAACCGCTCATGATGCCATTTGAATTAGCCGTTAAGAAAATCCGGCCCAAAGGCGATTGTATCTGGATGATTGGCGACAGCGCCGAACGTGACATTGCGGGCGCGCGCACGGCCATCGGCGCTTTAGCCTTGCAAAAAATTCATGCGGGCGTGAAAAAAGGCGAAGGTGATAACGCGCCGGATGCTATGTTCGAACACTTCAAGGAATTGCGCGATTTATTGGGCCGGCTCAGTAAAAAGTAGTGTAACTTGAGAATAGTAAAATGAAAGAATGGCATGATAATCAAAATACTGTCTCAAACGTCATCCCCGTTTCCGCGGGAATGACATGCTCCATAAATCAAGAGAGTTGTGTAAGATATCCATTTCCAACAGCAAGGTCGGGTGAAAATACATGCCCCGTTCACTAGTTATTGACTACGCGGCGCAAATTGGGGCCGGTCCGCTTTTAGTTCAGGGGCCCGGCGGCAACATTTCGTGTAAAGACGGGAACGAATTATGGGTCAAGGCATCTGGCGCATGGCTGGCGAATGCGAAAAAGGAGGAAATATTCCTGCCGCTTGATCTCGCGAAGGCGTGCCGTTTGGCGAAAGACGGGCAGGACGATTTTTCAAGCGCGGTGACGGGCGACACAAAGCTTCGACCGTCAATCGAGACGGCGCTGCACGCGCTGGTGCCGCGCGCGGTTGTTGTGCATGTCCATGCCGTGGATGTTTTAGCTTATGCCGTCCGGCATAATGCCCGGCATGTCCTGGCGCCAAAACTTGCCGGACTGAAGTGGGTCTGGATCAACTACGCAAAGCCGGGGGCCGATCTGGCGCTTGCGGTTTCGAAAGGCATGATCGGAGGTTGCGCGCCTGATGTCTTTATTCTCGGCAATCACGGGCTTGTGGTGAGTGGGCCGACAGTTGACAAGGTTGACCGGGTTTTGCGCGATGTTCTGATCCGCCTCCGTCTCTACCCGCGCACGATAAAAAAGCCGCACAATGCTGATTTTACCGAACTCGAAAAAGCGTGGAAGCCGCATGGCTACCATATGCCGGCGGATGCGTCGCTTCATGATCTAGCGACCGATCCGCTTTGCCTCCGGTTCGCGAAGGAACGGTGGGCGCTGTATCCGGATCATGTCGTCTTTCTCGGCGCACATGCGCCTGTGGCGGATAGTTCCGAAACGCCCGACGCTTTTCTTTCGCGTTCCGGTGGGCGGCCGCCTTTTGTGATCGTAAGCGGCAAAGGCATCGTGCAGGAGGCGCGTATTACGCCCGTGCAGCAGGCGATGATCGGCTGCTATGCCGAAGTCGTACGTCGGCTGGAAACCGTGGAAGGCATCGCGACCCTCTCCGACACACAAGTCGCCGAATTGCTCGATTGGGATAAGGAGAGGGTGCGGAGAGAAATCGCCCCGTAAGCATAAGGTACGCAACCCCCACAAACAGGTGCTGAACCGTTCCGCTGCTCGGACGCAACAGGTTCCCCGCGCGTGACGAACGGGTACGCAAGTGTGTTTTTTGCAGAGCCTGCAGGTGCGTAATTAACCAAAATTTTGGTGGACAAACTGATAGGGCGAACCATAGACAATTGCCTCGGGCATTCCTCGTTAATAAGGTTAATTTAACTAAAACAAATTTAAATTTTCCCTGCGCCGTGAAACAAAATATTATTATTGATACAGATTATGCTTTTTATTTATAGCTCCCATGATGTATAACTGGGCGCATTAAAAATAGCGTTTATAAGGAGAATTATGATGACCGGCATTCCACAAAGGAACAGAAAGCTTTTTTCCAGTTGGGTGCAAACGGCCCAAGAATATTCTGAGGGAAAGAAAAGTTTTTTGGACTTTGCAAAAGAGACCCTTAAAACCTCATCCGTACTAGTGCCTGATCCTGCTGGCAAGAAACACCATGTGTGGATTCCGCTAAAGGACATTATGGAATCAGCAAAGACTTTAAGTCCAAAAAACATTGAACATGGTCTGCTTGCTGTTGATTCCATCACTATGGGTTATCCAAGGTTTTTTGTTGCGGGCTCTGAAATCTTGGAATATGGATGCAAACAGGGCATGATTACTGTTCATGCGGCCTGGCAAATATTAGGTGCCTTGCGTTCAAGGCGGACGCAAATTAATCCACCGGCTCCGTAAATGCGCAATTAACCAAAGTTTTGGCGGACATCTTTTGCCCGCCTTCGTTGGCAATGCTTACTTCGTTGAGGCATCCGCTTCGCACGCCTCGGCTCGCTAAATCTCGCCGAAGCTACAATTTTGCCGTAGGCAAATTTGAGCGAAGGCGGATGGCGGATGGAACGGGACACTAAACAAACTTTTATCAGACCGCGCGTATGTTGACAGCGTAGTGGAGGGCACGGGAGTAAAAATCCGTAGGTTTCAGGAGATTTTGCGGTTGGCCGAAAAAGCGTATGTCACCAACATTCCCCGGTTGTGTTGGACTCAAGATCGTGAAGATAGCACTCAAGATTATCCTTTATCTTTGTAAATACGTCAGGGAAATAATCTGCCAATTCGGCAAAGCTTGGGTTATCTGCTGCGGGTCCGCTATGATAGTTTCGAAGATGCATCAAGACATCACGTCTGTCGATTTCACTCAATCCGTCAAAGGGATTCTGTTCACTGTAGTCATGAAAATTTGAAAGATGAATAAACGCGCAGCCAAATTTGTAAATAGACAACGCCCAACCATGAATTTGGCTTGAAGTATCCACCATTTCGCGATCAGTAACATTATATTTTTTTCCGTTTCTAACTATCTCCCACTTTTTCCCGTCTAAAGTTTGTGCAATTAACTTCTCTCGCGTTCCTACATCTTGAATGGATAAAAGATAAATTACTCTCACCATCGAATCCAGTTCTTGCCTCAGGATAGATGCCATTATTCCTGGCAAATCAGATATACGCTCCATAGCATTGGTGTGTTCGGCAGATCTTTTGCGAAGAATGTGGCAAAACTTTTTTGTGTTACTCATTTTGGCTTTCCGCCTTGATTATTGTTCCGGAAACCCTAAATCTTTTCTCATCGCAGCATAAAGTTCTTTGAGAACCATTGGTCTGTCGGGATGAACTTTTCCGTTCACGGGATTGGTCGAAAGGTGCTGCTCCAATAAAGCGTTCACCTTTTTTGAGCCGACTATCTTTGATACGTTCATCCAGTAGCCGCCCCTGCGTGAATTTTCTTCCGTGGGTTCAATTTCTGCGACGTACATTGCATTTAGAAAACCAAGATAAGCATCTTTCTTTTCTTGATAGACGCGTTGTCTTTTTTCCCTTTTTTCAGTCAACCAAGATTGAATAATGGTGGCGAAAATTGCGCCCAGACCAGCTGCAGATATTAATGATATTATATCCATACTTGCCTCTTTGATTTTGCAGATGTGGCATCGTCATGTACGGAACAAACATATAGAAAACGGCTCTCTAAGAAAAGGCGGGGGCCAAAAACCCGAAATTCACGGCAATCTCATGTACGGGATTGGCCGATTGATTTTATTAGGTTTTAATCGACCAACTGCTAGGCAGATGGGACGTTGCAACATTTTTAATCGAACAATCTCAATCGCTTGTCCGAAAAGTTCGAAATGTCCTAGACCTGCAGCGCAATTGCGTACGTCGAGAGAGCAATACAGCGCAATGGAACAAAGCGCAGAGCAAGCGCGTAGGCGTGGCGGAGAGGGTGGGATTCGAACCCACGGTAGGGGGTAACCCTACAACGGTTTTCGAGACCGCCGCATTCGACCGCTCTGCCACCTCTCCGTCTTTGCCGCTGGCAAAGGTATGTTTTTCTGAACACGTCCGCCTTCGCTCTAACGCGCTTCGCATGGCTGTGCCACGCGTAGCCCGTAAGGCCGAAGCGTGGTGCCTCAGAAGGGACTCGAACCCCCACTTCGTTGCCGAAAGCAGATTTTGAGTCTGCCGCCTAAGACGCCAATCCCTTGATATTTAAACTAAAAACAGACCTTTCTTTGTGTTATGTGTAAGAAATTGTGAAAATTTCGACCCAATTTCCTACACCTAAAAGCCCCCTAAATCGCCCCAGAATAGCCTTCTGGCCTTTCCGGTCACCTTACCCCTCGACGACGAGAAAAGCGAATTAGCACGTTTCTCTCGAACCCGCAAATTTGGCGGCGTCAGCAACGCTGTTATTGCTTTGTAATAAACGACTTAAAGAGATTGCTCTCTACTTCTCGCGTGCAAGCGTGAGCGCTTTTACGTCACCGGAAAGGTTCAATTGTAGATCAACAAGATGATCTAAGATACTTTTCAGGGTTTTTAATAAAGGGAAAAGTCATGCTTCAAACGGTATCTTGGGCGGGCCCCGCCATTCTGGTTGTGTTCGGCCTTGCCTACGCGTTGGTCTTCGCGGAGGAAAAACTTCACCTGCGCAAATCGAAGCCCGTCATGGTGGCGGCGGGGATTATTTGGATTCTTGTCGCGATTGCCTTTCATCAGGAAGGGCGCGGGCCTGAAGTCGCCGAAAACCTGCGGCGCGTGTTGCTGGAATTCGCCGAGCTGTTTCTGTTTCTTTTGTCGGCGATGAGTTTCGTCAACACGATGGTCGAGCGCAACGTGTTCGAAGCCTTGCGAACACGGTTAATGGCATCACGCCTTTCCGTACGTGGCATTTTCTGGATCACGGGCACGGCGGCCTTTTTTCTCTCGCCGATTGCCGATAACCTGACCACGGCGCTTGTCATGGGCACCGTTGTCCTTTCCACGCTTGGACAAAACAAAAAGGTGGCCGCCGGAGCGCTGGTCAGTGTTGTTGTCGCGGCGAACGCGGGGGGCGCCTTTTCTCCGTTCGGCGATATCACGACGCTGATGATCTGGCAAAAGGGCGTGGTGGAATTCGGGCAGTTCTTCGCGCTGTTCGTCCCGTCACTGATCAACTGGCTCGTGCCTGCCGCGATTATTTCCCTCTCGCTGCCGAATAAACAGTCAGAAGTGTCAAACGGCATCGCTGAAGTGCATAAAGGCGGCTATTTCGTCGTGGGTCTCTTCTTTGTGACTATCGGCACGACGGTTTTTCTGGATCATGCGCTGCACCTACCACCATTTCTTGGCATGATGATGGGGCTGGGTGCCCTTAATTTGTACGGCTATTTTCTGGGCGGCAAAGAATCCCGCATGCTTGCCAAAGCGCCTGTTGCTTCTACGTCTTCACTAGAAACCGATGCAAGATGGCCACTACGTAAACCCTTCGACATTTTCGGCATTCTTGAAAAAGTCGAATGGGATACGCTCCTGTTCTTTTACGGGATCATGCTGTGCGTGGGCGGTGTCGGCGCCATCGGGTATTTGGAAGGACTTTCAAAGTTTCTTTACACTGATCTGGGCAGCACCACGGCTAATATTTCAATCGGTCTTTTGTCGGCCATCGTGGACAACATCCCCTTGACCTTTGCCGTGCTGACCATGAATCCGCACATGGACATCGGACAATGGCTATTGATCACGCTTACGGCTGGCGTTGGTGGCTCTCTGCTATCGATAGGATCAGCAGCGGGTGTCGCATTAATGGGAATCGGCAGAGGAGTCTACACATTCCCCGCTCACCTGAAATGGACATGGGCGATCTTGCTGGGCTTTGCCGCCAGCGTTGTGGTTCATCTGGTGCTGAACGGCGACCTTTTTGTGCTATAGGCTCTTCGCGGTTTTGAAGAAAGCCTCATGTTTTAACTACAAACTCTCGGAACGGATTGTTTCCCGCATATCGCGCCTCGGTGCCAAGTTCGTCTTCGATCCTCATGAGTTGGTTGTATTTGGCGACACGTTCGCCACGGCAGGGGGCTCCCGTTTTGATCTGGCCTGCTTGGGTAGCTACGGCAAAATCGGCGATGAAGTCGTCGGTTGTTTCGCCGGAACGATGGCTGATGACGATGCCGTAACCGGCTGACCTTGCCACCTCTATGGCTGACAGGGTTTCCGTCAGCGTGCCGATCTGATTGAGCTTGATAAGCGCGGCGTTGGCGATTTTATCTTGAATGGCTTGCCTGATGAGTGCGGGATTCGTGACGAAGTTATCATCGCCGACAAGCTGAATCCGTTTTCCTAAACGCTCCGTCAGCAATTTCCAACCGTCGCGATCATTTTCGGCAAGTCCGTCTTCAATAGAGAGAATAGGATATTGCCGAATCCAGTCTTCATAGAACGCGACCATTTCAGCAGCCGTTTTGCGGCTCTTGTCGGATTTCTTGAAGACATAAGCACCATCCTCGAAAAACTCGCTGGCTGCCGGATCGAGCGCAATCACAATATCCTTTCCCGGTTTGAACCCAGCCTGTTCGATGGCTTGAAGAATGACTTCCACGGCTTCAACATTGGCTTTGAGATTTGGCGCAAAGCCTCCTTCATCACCAATTGCCGTGCCATAGCCGCGTTTCTTGAGCACCGCTTTAAGCGCTTGATAGGTTTCCACGCCCATGCGCAGGGCTTCACGAAAGCTTTTCGCGCCAATCGGAGCGATCATGAATTCCTGAAGATCGACGCTGTTGTCGGCATGCGCTCCGCCGTTCAGGACGTTGAACATGGGTACGGGAAGCTGAAAAACCTTTTGTTTGGCAATGTACTGATAAAGGGGAAGCTGTCCTGCCGCTGCACGACAAATGGCAAGGGAAACACCTAATATGGCATTCGCGCCCAGCTTGTTCTTATTTTCCGTTCCATCAAGATCAATGAGGCGTTGATCAATTTGTTTCTGATCCGAAGCCTCCGCGCCGTTAAGGGCAGAAGCGATAATAGTGTTCACGTTGTCGATAGCGTGCTGAACCCCTTTGCCTCCAAAGCGGCTCTTGTCGCCATCGCGCAACTCAAGCGCTTCGCGGCTGCCTGTGGAGGCCCCTGAAGGAATAGCGGCGCGTCCCTTCGTTCCATCGGCCAAAACAATATCGACTTCAAGGGTCGGATAGCCACGAGAATCAAGAATTTCGCGGGCGTGAATGGACGCTATTTTACTCATAAGAGTTTCCTTTCAGGACAAGTTGTTTGAATTGCTAACCAAGTTTTCGTCAACAGCGGCATGATGCGCCGTCAGTTCATTCCGTATGACCGACAGGGCTTCAAGTTTTTGTGCGATCAGCGTTGTGTTCCTTTCCACCTCGACTTGGCTTTTCTGATTCAGAACGAGCGCGTTATGCAAGGAACGGCGTATGCCGTCGAGTGTCAGGTCGATTTTTTCGTCGAGCGTTTGCCGGAAATCACGAACCGTGGCGTTGATCCGGCATACAAGATCATAGCGAACCCGGCCACAATGGCGATCCAGAAGCTCGCTAACTGCTATTTTCATGTTCTTCAAGACGATCTTTTTCGCAATAAATCGTGGAAGGGCGGACGTAACCGCTAACCGGATTAGTTCCAAACTATTCGGATCGTCTTTCAGCAGAAAATAAAAGTCGCTTTTGCGTTCGAGTTTTTCCACGGACGTGAACGGCTCCAGCTTAAGGTCAAAAATAGTGCCTGCAAGCACAAGGATGCGATCAATGGTCTCGTTGGTTTTATCGGCAAAGGCGCGATGCGTTTTTTCAAGTTGATCAGAGATTTTCTCCGTCATTTCCTGACGCCAAAGGGAAACAGTTTCCCGAATTCTCGCGAAAACAAATTGTTCAAGTTCCTCGCGCAGGTTCTTCGTATCTTGCAGGATAAGCCGTAAATATTCCGCCTCAAGGACTTCGTGCAGGATTTTGTGTTTTTCCTTGTGGAAAACACCGATGTTGTCGTCCAGTTGGGCAATAATGCTTTTCAAATAGCCTTCAAGCAAATAGCCGCTGTGTTCGCGATCCTTTTGGATATCTTCGGCTTCTTCCTCAAAACGCGCTATTTTCGCGTTGAGCTCTTCAAGCGGCAAGGTGATGGCTTTCTGTTCTAGCTGAAGCGATACGGCTTCTTCCGCAACAAGCCGGGAAAGGCTGTTGATGATGGCCGTGAGAAAAACTTTTCCTTTTTCGTGAACGAGAAACGCCCTTAGCCGCTTTTCGATATCCGGCAAGAGGCTGCGCTTTAGTTCCGCCTCGTTCTTGTTTTTCTTCGCTTCAAGCGCCACACGCGCCGACAAGGGCTGAATCCTGACGTTCCCCGTCCCTAAATCCTGTTCAAGGATATGCCGCGTGAATTCCAGAGATTCCTGCCGTTCCTTCTCGTTGACCTGATCGATTTTGTTCAAAAGGAAAAACAGTTTGCTGGCGTAGGCGCGCACATCCTTGAGAAACTGGTGTTCGCTGCCGGAAAGGGGCGGATCTGCCGACACGATGAAAATAGCTGCGTCGACATGCGGCAAATAGGCAAGAGCGACGTCGGTATTGTGGCTATAGACCGAGCCGACACCGGGCGTATCGATGATCCTGACGCCGCCTTTCAGATAATCGGACGGGTAGAAAACTTCGACATCCTTAACGCTCTTCCGATTCTGAGGGTTCTCCCGTTCGGTGATATAGGCGGACAGATTGGCAATTTTGGTTTCCTCTTCACGGCCATCCAGAAAACGCACCCTTGCCTTTACTTCAGGGCCATAGCGCAGAACAGTCACTACCGAAGTGAGCGGCACGATGGCCGTCGGTAGAACATCGGCACCAAGAAGCGCGTTGATAAACGTCGATTTGCCGCGCTTGAATTGACCTAAAACCACAAGATTGAAGGCTTCTTCCTCGATCTTCGATTGAATCGACGAAAGCGTTTTTGCGGTTTCGGGACGCGCAAGCCCTGACAGACGGGCAACTGTGTCCGAAAGAGCCTCTTTCATAAAATCGTATGTCGGCGGGATTTTGGGTGTCATGTCGGCAAGGCCCCTTCTTGGGCTTTGAACCATGCAAAGACATCCGTCTTGCTGCCGCGCAGCAACCGGCCCCAGTGCGTGCTGCGTACTACGTTTTTTCCTTTTTCATCCCACCATGTTTCGTTGACATAAAGCAGTCCCCACGCGCGGCGTCCGGCGAAGGACAGCGTATGAATGTCGCATTGGAAGGAATAATCTTGTCCGTAATAACTGTGTCGGTCACGGTGCCATGTCACCCCGGCTACCTGCCAGTTGTTGATCTGCGGGCCGGGACAGGTTGTCATGCTGATGCGCATGAAGCTGTTGGCGAAATAGGCGTCGTTGAAAGTCTTCACGCAGAAGCTCCTACTACTTCGATAACGCAGCAGGAGTCATCAGCCTTTCGGCAATTTGGGAGAACTCCATCTCCATCGGCTTCGAACTGAACTTAAAGCTAATTCCCGTTTTCACCTTCGTCAAATGCCAAATGGCGCTAAATAATGGGCAATAAAACGCCCGTATACCTCAAGCATTATGATCCGGCTTGGCATCAAAAATGCTGGCGTACAGGTCTTCACCGAAACTCGTCGGCAATGGTTCTCCTTTAACCAATTTGAATGTCCGGGTTCCGTCGGCTTGTCTGTCGGCGCGCAGGAACAGGATGTTTTCCACGTCTCTCTCATGGAAAGTCCGGGCCAATTCGTAAAGATGGGTCACGTAAACTATCCTGACCCGATGATCCAATAGGGCCGATACGATTTGTTGCGCTATCTCCGAGCCTTCGCGCTCGTTGGTCGCAGCGAAGGATTCATTAAACAGGATCATTGGATTTGACGTGATGTGATCGACGATATCGTTCATCCGGCCAAGTTCTTCATCGAGTTTTCCGCTTTTCATAGAGGTGTCTTCTTCCCGCTTGTAATGCGTGAAAAGGCCATCGCAGACGCTGGAACAGAAATAATCGGCTGGCGCGAACATTCCGCACTGCATCATCAGTTGAGCCAAGCCGACGCTGCGAAGAAAAGTCGACTTGCCGCCTTGGTTAGCTCCTGTGACGATCACTAGGTCTTGTTTGTCAGCGTTCGCATCGTTGCCAACCACGCGTTGGTTCACGCTCAACGCCAGACAGATGTCGTACAATCCGCGAAATGACAGCTGGTGTTCCTCGGCAACCACGGGCGAGGCGAAGCACAGCGGCTCCCCTTTTTGGGCGAGATGCTCGTGCAGGTTGATGCACCCAACATAAAAGGCCAGTTCCGTTCGCAGCATGTTGAAAAAGCTGTGCACATGATCTGTGGATTGGGCGAACGCGTTGGTAACTTGGCCAATTCCTTGGTTTTGAATTTCCTCAAGAGCATTGTGACCGCTTTCATCGCGAGGATGAAGCGTAAAGCCAATAACCGGTGGTTGTTGCCCGAAGAGGCGTTGCAGCCACCTCATGACAAGCTGTGTTAGCCAGCTCTTCTTTTGGGGATGTAGTGGGCGGAGGGCATGGAGGGTATACCGTCCGGCCTTGTTTCCCTTGCCAAGGTTGGTACTGAGCAATATCCCCTTGCGGAACTTCAATTGCTCCAGATGATCTTGAACAAGCGCGAAGTATTCGTCACTAAGCTCTTTTTGCAATACCAAAAAAAACTCGCTCCATCCTTCTGACGCGAACTTGCTGGCATGTAAATCGGCGATCTTTCTCAGCTTTTTGGTCAAGCCAAGGAAAGCTTCCATCAGTTCGGTCGAATGTCGCAGCACCCATTTAGGATGGCGGGTAAGAAGAGTGCTCAGAAAATGTTTTCTCTCCTCTTCCATTGCCTCGATGGCTATGGAATAAAGTTCGCGGACTACAGTCGGCTGTTTCAGACAATCTTGCAGGATTTTCTGGCGATAGAGGATCGTCTCAACATCATTACCCATGCCCGAAAAAAATACCTTTTGAGCCACACCAAAGATGAATTTATCGTCCCGCGCCATCGTGCCAAACAAGGTGTTCAACGCCAACGCTGGCACTCCTTGGTACGACAATGAGGTTAAAACCGCGCGGCGGCTCGGCATTGAGCATGTGAACTTTGGCATGTCCGCCAAGGAGGAACTTTCGCAGGAACAAGCTGCCGTCCTGATACGCATTCTTGAAAACGCCAGAAAGCCTGCCCTCATCCATTGTCAAGCGGGCGCTGATCGAAGCGGACTGGCAGCGGCCTTGTATCTTGCTGCCATAGCGCATCAGAGTGAGGAGATAGCGGAAGGACAGCTTTCCATCCGCTTTGGCCATTTTGGAATCCCTTATTTGTCGTCTGCCTACGCTATGGAACGCACTTTTAAAAAAACAGAGCTTTGGTTTATTACGCGGCCTTTCTCACCTTTTCGGCTTTCGGTTGCAGGTCGTGCAGAAACCCGCAGGCCCTTTCGGCATGAGCGGCGGCGGTAAAGATGGCGCGGTTGTCGTTTTTGAGTACAGCGAGCCAATGGGCGATGTAGCTGGCGTGGTCTTCGCGGGGTTCTGGCGTCAAGCCAAGATCGGCTGAAAGAAAGGCGCTGCCGAGTTCGGCGACTAGCTCTTCGGCAGCATAACCTTCATCGCCCCAACGTTTGCGGCCAAACTCGCGATTGAGGCGTTTTTCGTGGCGCGTCCAGTGCGTCATCTCGTGCGCCAACGTCGCGTAGTAGCTTTCAGCATCGCGGAACGTCTCGAAGAGAGGTATCTGAACATGGTCGTTATGAATGGCGTAATAAGCTCTATCGCCGCCATGCCGGATATCAGCGCCGATGTTTGCAAAGAATTGTTCGGCGTTTTCGATGCGCTGAACCGGGTCGAGAACGGGATCGGCTGGCGCGTTGTAATGCGCCGGAAGGCCGTCGATCTGCTCGCAGTTGAACACCGTGTAACCTTTGAGAAACGGGATTTCGCGTTCGGCTTCTTCGCCCTTGTCGTTCGTTTCGGTGCGCCGGATGCGGTCGGCATAAACAACAGGGCTGCCTTTCTCGCCCTTGCGAACCTGCGCGCCAAGTTCCTGCGCCTGTTTGTACGTCATCCAGACGGGACAGGAAAATCCATGCGACACGGCCTCCGTCCAGAGCATGAGGACATTGATGCCGCGATAGGGCTGGCCGTTGTGACGCAGGGGGCGCGTAATCCGGCCTGCGGCGTGTTCGGCATTCCAAGGCTTGAGCCAAGGCCGGACGCCTTTCTCAAGCTCTTCGACAATACGATTGGTGATACGTGAATAAACGTTGATCTTTTCGAGCGACATTTTTTCCTCCTTTTGCCTTCGGGCCGCCCCATGCGGCCTCGATGCAGGCCAAAGAGGGCGCGGGGCCTCGGCGGCGGAGGGATGAGGCGCGGGAGGGGGATTGCCCGTTCTGCACAACCCCGGACTCTTGATCCGGGGGCGGAAGAATGGGGAGACCGCGCCGAAGGCGAAGCCCTTGTCCCGAAGCGACGGGGTGTGCCCTAGGACTGCGTGAATCGAGAACGCTTGGCGCGCGAATATTTTTTGCAAAAGGAGACGAAAGAATTCGCTCGTATGAGGCGCGTAAATTTAAATTTCAAGTTATTGTGATAGAGTTTGCGATAAGTAGGGAAAGGATCGCGTTTTGCGAATGATGTGCAACAAACGGCGATTTCGGCGTTAGCCGCCCATGTAGGACAATTTGAAACGGCCCCGAGTCTCCGAAAAATGGAGGGGGGCATGACTCTTCTCTTTCTCCCGGATGGAATGTCCGCAATCACGGCTGGCGCGGCCCTGCTGGGGTTCGCGTGGGCTGGACATGAGCTGTTACAGCACAGCTTTTTCCGGCATGAAACGGGCACAGCCTACGGCACGTCGCAATGGGCAACCCGCCGCAAACTCAAGCAAGAAGGTTTGCTGGACGGCACAGGCATCGTGCTGGGCCGGATAAGCGGCAAGCTCCTGCGCCAGCAATCCGACAAGCATCTCTTGACTCTTGCGCCAAACCGCGCTGGTAAAGGCGTTTCCTCCATCATCCCAAATCTTTTGACATGGCCGGGATCGGTTCTCGTGATTGATCCCAAAGGCGAGAATGCCGTCGTCACGGCTCGTGCGCGTCGTGCTATGGGGCAATCGGTTTATGTTCTTGATCCATGGGGCATCACGGGACAAGCGCGCGCCCGCTTCAACCCCCTTCTGGCGCTTAAACCCCAAAGCCCGGACATCGCCGAGGATGCGACCCTTCTCGCGGATGGTCTCATCATGCCTACTCGCAAGGGCGAGGAAGAGTTTTGGAATAATGAAGCAAAGGCGCTGATCTCCGGCCTTCTTATGCACATCGCAACCACGGAAATGCCCGGCGAACGCCACTTGAGCAATCTGCGCGCCATCCTCACGGCGGGCGAAGAAGCTTTCGACGGCATTCTCGACGATATGGCCGAAAACAAAAGCGCTTACGGCCTTGTCGCAAGAACGGCGCGGCGCATGCGCCAAAAAACGGACAAGGAACGCTCCGGCGTCATGTCAACGGCGCAAGCGCAAACGCACTTTCTCGACAGCCCGCGCATGACGGAAGTCTTGTCGGCTTCGAGTTTCGATCTTTGCGATTTGAAGTCAGGGAACATGACGATCTATCTCGTCCTACCCGCCGACAGACTTGCGACGCATGGACGATGGCTGCGTCTTGTCGTTGGCCTGTGCCTTGCCGCCCTGACGCGGAACCGGCAAGTTCCTTCGATACCTGTGCTCTTCATGCTTGATGAGTTTGCAGCGCTAGGACGATTGCAAGCCGTCGAAACGGCGATGGGGCTGCTCGCCGGTTATGGCGTTCTTCTGTGGCCGATTTTGCAGGATTTGAGCCAACTGCAAGACCTTTACCCCAATCGTTGGAAATCGTTCCTCGCCAACGCAGGCGCGGTACAAGCCTTCGGCGTCAACGACCTCGGCACGGCGGAATATATTTCGGGCATGCTGGGTCAACGCACCGTTATGGTTCGCCAACACAGCCGTAGCGGCAAAGCGGAATACGATCACGGCGCGGAAAATTACAGCGCAACTTCGCGCGCGCTCTTGATGCCGCAAGAAATCATGCGCCTGCCGCGAGGCAAGGAACTTCTTCTCTTGCAAGGCAAAGAACCCGTTATGGCCGACCGCGTGCGTTATTTCGCGGACATGGAATTTTCTGGCTTGTTCGACCCGAACCCCATGATCGGCAGGGAAAGGGGTAACACATCATGAAAACCCCGCTTGAATTAGAACGCCCGCTTTTGCCGCCGCCAGCCAAGGTGATCCTGCTTTACGCTGCCGATGGTTTGTCCGTTTGGAAGGATCATTACAACAAGGCCGGAAGGCCGCGCACGTCAAGCCGCTCCCATTGGGTTCCCATGTTTCGGCAACTGGTCGAAACCTATGAAGGGTTGCGCATACTTCAAAAACTCGCCGAGACCGGCATGAAGGCTTGGGGATGCAAGCCGGATGCTTTTGTCTGCACGAAGGCTGCCTTCAAAGACATCGCCTTTCGAGCGCTTGTTATCAACGCCCTCGAAAACTTTGCCGACGCGGCGCAGGAAGCGCACAAAATCATCCTGCAAAAACCGACCCCCAAGCCTTATCCCGAAGAACCTGAAGAAGCCCCTCGACCTGAACGACACGTTCCTATGCCCAAACCGGTCAAGGCACCCACGCCATCCGAACATCAACCTATCCCAAGGCGCAAACGCCCAAGCCCCGGCCTTGGATAATCTTGAATCTTGCCCGAATAGCTCAGCTTGTTATGCTTCGCCGTCGTTTTGTGTCCGATAGAGGATACAAACAACATAAAGGGGGCTTTATGAGAATCTCAAGAAACATCTGCGCCATCACAACTGAATCGCGGCGGGCAGGAAGAATTGCCGTGTTGGCCGCATGCAGCGCCTGTTTACTCCTTATCCTCTTCAGCTCCGACGCTCTTGCGCAATTTAACGAATATCCTTCCTTCAAGCACGAATCCACTTCCTTCTGGATGCGCCTTGTCCCCAGCCTCTGTTCTTCCGTCATCGGCTTTATCATTGGCGCGTTCTTTTCTCCGGCCTTGAAGCAGTTCAGGCGATATATCGGCTTTGGCCTTCTCGCCGTGATTGTTTTATACGCGTTCTTTGGGCCGTCGCCCGGCGCAGACGCTTTATCCTATCTCATCGCCACGGTTCTTTTCTTTGTCGCCTGCTATTTCGGAATCCAGATCGGAAGAAAGAAAGGCATCATCCCGCCAGCGCAAAGGCCTACAAGTTTGGGATCGGCGCAGTGGGCCACTTTGCAGCATTTGCAGGAAAACGGCATTATCGGCACAAACGGTCTTTTCTTGGGAGAGTTCGTCGCACACTCAGGCTCTCATCCTTTGCAATATGAAGGCGCGCGCCACTTGCTGACCGTCGCGCCGACGCGAAGCGGCAAGGGAGTCTCATCCATTATCCCTAATCTTCTTCTGCACCAAGGCTCCGCTTTCATCGTCGATCCGAAGGGAGAAAACGCCCTCGTGACGGCTCTTCGCCGAGGCCAAGGAAGCCCCAAAGACAACATTCCGGGGCTGGGTCAGAAAGTTTTGTTGCTTGATCCTTGGGATGTGGCCGCCTCGAAGCTCGGCCTGCCGCAAGCTTCTTTCAATCCGCTTGACTGGATCAAAGAGAGCGACCCCGATGCCGCCGAAAACGCCTTTCTGCTGGCCGAAGCTTTGGTTGTTTCAGAAAACGAGGCCCGCGAACGCTTTTGGGATGATGAAGCAAAGGCGCTTCTGACCGGCATCATCCTTTATGTCGGAACGGCTGGGGAAGAAAGCGGGGATCGCACACTAAGCCGCGTGAGGGACATCCTCAATCTGGATTGCAACAAGTTCAGAGACCTCCTCACCAAAATGTATGAACATCCGCACCCGCTTGTGCGCGCCACGGCGGCGCGGCAAGCCGCCAAGGAAGAGCGGCTGTTCAGCTCGGTGCTGGCGACGGCGCAGGCGCACACGCATTTCCTTGATAGCGGACGCATCCGCGAAAGCTTGGCAAGATCAGACTTCAGTTTCGAGGATTTGAAGAAGACGCCAACCAGCGTCTATCTTATTCTTCCTGCCGACCGCCTGAAAACCTTCGACCGTTGGCTCAGGCTCCTCATCCAGCAGGCCATTACGGTCAACGCCCGCAACGTCGAGCAAAAGACATCCAAACCAATCTTGTTCCTGCTTGACGAGATGCCGACCTTGGGACGATTGCCTGCGCTTGAACAAGCTTACAGCCTCATGGCCGGTTTTGGCATGCAGCTTTGGGGGATTGTGCAAGATTTGTCGCAATTGGCGCGCGTTTATGGCGAACATGGCTGGCAGACCTTCATCAGCAATTCCGGCGTGATCCAGTATTTCGGGAGCCGCGATAAAATGACCGCCGAATATTTTTCTTCGCTGTGCGGCGTCACGACCGTTGAAACGCGCAATTTCTCGTGGGCGATTGGCAAGGCCATCAGCTTTGCGTCTAGTGTAACCTCAAGCTGGGGAGGCGGCGATAGTTCAACAAGCTCGACCACCTCATCTTCAAGCTGGACGAGGACGAGCGGCGTCAATGAGGCACAGCGCCAGTTGGCCTACCCGGACGAACTGATGGTTCTGAAACGCAATGAACAAATCGTTTTTGTGGAGAATCTTGACCCGATACCGGGGCAGAAAGTCATCTGGTTCGATCACGCTTCGCTGAAGTCTTTGGGCATCAATCTTCAGATTTCCAGAAGCTAGCCCCAAGGCGTGATGGGATGGATGCTTTACCGGCCTCTGTCCTTGTCACGGCTTTGATCCTTCATGAACGGAAGTGTCGAACCGCTTTCTGTCCCCTTGGAGGTTTCCGATCCCCTGCCTTTGTCCGTGGCAAACGGGAGAGACCGGCTGCCGGAGGCCTTGCCGTTATCGCGTTCCTTGCCATCTTTTTCCTTCTGGGGCTTTTGGATTTCATCTTCCGTCGCCCAAGCAAGGCTGGGTTCGTCATGCATGCGCCGTGACATGCGCTGTGCCAGCGCGGGTTCATCCGGTGCAAGGTCACGGGACACATAAAGCTCAACCCGATCCGTATGGCGCGTAAGCCCCACATAAGCCGTGCGGGCGTTCCAAGCGAAGACGTTGTCATAAAGCGCATAGACTTCCGTCTGCGTTTTTCCTTGGCCTCGATAGACCGTACCAGCATAGCCAAGACCGAACTCTTTAAACTCTTGCGGATCAAAGGAAAGACTTTTGCCGCTATCGGTCTTGACCGTGAAGTTGCCATCCTTGATCTTCTCGATGGTGCCATGCGCGCCGTTATTGATACCCAGCTTTCTGTCCGTGCCATGGAACTGCAACCTGTCGCCCGCGCCGAACGCCAGCTTGCCGCGCACGGTGTCGACCTCAATCTCGTTTTTGATTTCGCCGCGCTGAACCCGAATGTCGCGGATCAGGCGGTTAATCTCGTTTACTTCCTTATTCGTCCCCGCATAGACAAAACGATTGATCGCGGGATTCTCGCGGCTGTCCTGATCCCAATCCGACAAAAGGCGCGTCCGGCTTTCGTCGATATCCTTCGACCAATGAACGTGCCCATGTTCCGCATAGGCGCGAAGCCCTTCCGCCACGCGGCCTTGCGCGAAGTTTTCCGAGGCTTCTTTCTGCCAGTCTTTCTCCTGCCGCCGCACCTTGGAGATGATGACGCTGCCATGCCGCTCCTTGAGGGCGGTAAACATTCCGCCGCGCTCGACGCTGGAAAGCTGCCGGTCATCGCCCGCCAGAATAACCTTGGCTCCCGTCTCGGCGGCCTGCCGCATGAGGCGGGAATAGGTGCGCGTGTCGAGCATGGCGGCTTCGTCCAAGATGATCGCCGTCTTGCGATCCCACGGCTCGAACAAGGTCTGGCCTTTGATCTCTTGCCAATAGACTTCCCGATGCACGGTGCGGCTTTGCTCGAAGCCGGAGTTGCGCAAAACCTCAACAGCGGCGTTGGTCGGGGCCAAGCCTACGACGCGCCAGCCCGCGCGTTCGTGCGCTTCTCTGATGGCCGATAAACTGTGGCTCTTGCCGGTTCCGGCAAGACCCTCGATCACCACTAGACCGTCCGTGCCGGTGGCCTTGAGGAAGGCGGCTTCCTGTTCGGGATCGAGCGTCATTTCCTGCGCAACCGAGAGGGCATAACGGCCTTTGACGGCCTTCCGGCTTGTGGCGATCCTGTCCGAGGCCGCCACGACTTCCTTTTCCTGCTCCCGCACTTCCTTGATGGTGTAACGGCCTGTGAAGGCTCCGCTGTCGCGGTTATGAAGCGCGATCACGTCCTTGTGGTTCAGAACCTGCGCCCTGATACCGGCGCGCTCCAAGGGGTCTTCGATATGCTTGTGCAGGAGCCGTTCAATATCCAGCTCGGTAAAGGTTGCCCGTTGCCGCGTTAAGGTTTCGAGCAGCTTGTCGGGATTGTGCAACGCGGCGATATTGGCTTCGCGCGTCGCCTCGGCACGCGCATCGGCATCCTTCGGACGCGTACGCAGGCGAACCGGCCCTTCATGCCGCTGGGCATAGGGGCCAACATCGTCCACCCGAAGTTCCAACCCCTCGCGCTCAAAATAGAGGTTTTGATAATCCCGCCACAAAACACCCCAGCGGTCGGCCTCGGTCACGGCGCGCTGGCCACCTTTCATGGTCTTGATTTCAGGGTCAAGGTCGCGGGCTTTGTGGTCGGCGAAACGATCCCCTACGAGGCGGCGGGTCGAGATCAGGACGTGAGCGTGAACGTTAACTTCGCCCTTGTGGGCCGTGTGAATATCGACCTGAACGGCGAGGCCCTTGCTCACAAAGTTTTCGTTAACAAATTCCTCCGTCATGGCCTTCCAGTCGTCCAGCGTCAGGCCAACATCGGTAGGGAGGGCGAGAAGAAGCTCGCGCGCTTCCTGCGAGTCCTTCCGTTTTTCCATGGCCTGAGCCTCGTTCCAGAGGACTTCCGGATTGAAAAATTTCTCGTTGGCTCCCTCGGGCAAAAGGACGGTTTTGTAGAGGACGGGATCACGGTGGGCGAAGTAGAAACGCTCACCCGTGCGCTTGCACAGAAGGTCGCTACGGTCGTTATAAGCCGACGACCGGCAGACATTGCCACCATCGCTGCGTTTGATATACCGAACACGTGCGAATTCAATAGCCATAACGGTATCGTAACACAATTGGGCACAATTCGCAAATCGCGTTGCTTGCAACGCATATTGCGTATGAACGCAGGCTGCATAACAGGCCTCTACGTAGAAATATCGCCGGAATTATGCTATGATGCCGAACAGGGTGTCAGAAAACCGTCAATTAACGGGGGACGCTATGCCGAAACTAACACTTGCCGAACGGCTCCAAAAAGCTGACGCGCGAAAAGCGCGAGCCGAACAAGAGGCCGCGCGGCTGAAATTAATGCAGCGCAAAGAGCGAACCCGCCACCTCATCGAGGTCGGCGGTTTGCTCGTCAAGGCGGGGATCGACCAGCTTCCCCCTGCCGCGCTCTATGACCGCTTCCTGCGCATAGCGACAGAGGCCACCGACCCGAAGGTCGTGGCCGTATGGGAGCGCGCGGGGAGTAAACATTTTCAGCAAGAAGCCGACACCCGTGTCGTCGCCATCGCCCGCTTCGGCACCAAAATTGACCCCGAACTCGCCGCCACCCTGCGCGCCATCGGCTTTCGCTATAATCGTTTCCTTAAGCAATGGGAGGGCAAGGTTGATTTTGCGAATGCGAAAAGCGTGGTCGAGGGGATGGGAGGGATTTTTAACACCGTTTAATATGCGTGAGATTTCTAAACACAGTTCTCGAGAATTGTTAGGGTAAAAGACATAGCATTATTTGCTGCAGGTATTTGAGCATCACTAGTTTTTCCCTCACCCCAGTCACAGATTGCCTTTATCAATATCCATGGCACATTTCTTCTGTGGCAAGCAGCAACCAAACCTGCGGCTTCCATCTCCCCGCCAATAGCTTCTTTCTCAATGGACAACAAATTTCCCTTGAACTCCTCGTTGTCTACGAGCTTTTCGCCTGACAAAAGCCCACCAGTTATTACTCTCCAAGGCAGAGCCCTGATTTGAAGTCGGGCAATGCTTGCCATCTGAAGCAATTTAGAACTTGCGGGTATTTTCTCACCCCTGTCAATATTGGCGTTTTCTCCAACGCGTTGTTTTTCATAAAACTTAACCCATTCTGACACTAAGACATCTCCTATGGCCTGCTTCTGCGCTGATGCGCCGAATGCAATTCCACAGCCCAATACATACTCCGGATGAAGGTCGTCAATCGCATCACTAACAGATAACTCTGAAGAATTAGGACCTACGCTCCCCATGCGCGAGCGCATATGAAATACAAGCAATCGGTCAGATAATGTATATTGTAGGTAACAGCCTGTCTTTTGAGGAGAGACGCTAGAGGTGTATCCACCTTTTTTCATGATGGCTTGGAGGGCATCATCTTCATTATCCGTGGCGGTGCATAACAAAACCCTAGTCGGCCCCTTGGATTGCTCTTTTCGTTCCATGTCTAAACACTCCTGAAAAAAAGGATTTGATGATGCTTTAATATTGATACTGTTCATGAGGTTGTGGGACAGCTTGAGATATAGAGAATCGCAATTGCCAAGGTCAAGGACCAAGCCTTTCCAAGACATGTTATCGAGCTCTGCAGCGATTTCATTTTTAGCAACAGACATATTATTATGATGTCCCGCCGTATATTTCATACGTAATATGGCTCGCAACAACAAAGAACAATTATTGGAAAAGGCTTTTTGAGTTTCGTCCTCTTTAGGGGCAATTAAATTAAGAAACAGATCAGTATTTGCAATCACGTCATCAAAGTTGCTAACGAGATGCCGACAAATTGTTCTAAGAAGCCCATAGTCGAGAACGGGGAAACGACGGGCAATAAAATCATAATGTTCTATTCCGCGAATTCCAGTAACAATATCTGAATGCATGTGCTCACAATAGCAGCGCGTGTATTCACACGAGATAATTTTCCGAATACCACCTGTAATTAGCGGACATGGAGTAGCATAGGGCTTAAATGCTGCAAATGTTACCGCTTTGCTATTTAAGTTTTCTAACCCATCAACTATTGCCTTTTTAAGGCCCACCTTTTCTGGGGCTGTGCTTAGGGGCCATTTTAGGGAACTATGCCGATACACATCATCATTCGACACTGTCTCATAAAGCTTGTTTTTAAGGTAAGCTGTCGTGTCTTGGCTCTTTGGAATCAAGGGATACTGTGCTTGTGCAACAGCCTCAGTCACTTCTGGCAGAAAATACATAGGATATCGGTCTTTATCGTGATCATACAATAACTGCCGAGATACTATGAATTCCTCAACAGATCCGTGGTTGGAGATCACTTGTAGCCTCCCTACGGATATTAACTCTTCAAGAATGCGCCGAAGCGGTTGATAAGAAAAACCGGTTTCGCAAATCAAAGACAACCCACAAAGAAAAGTATCATGTGTGCAAAGAATTAAGGTGGTGGTGATGTCATACAAAAAAGAGTCTTTGGGGAGCCATGGCATAGATGCCCGAAGTTCACGATCTAAAAAATGAAGGTATATGAAACTCATTGCGATTTAAACAAATTAAACTGTTTTTGTTTTTCTGCTGAAAGGGGACGGATGTCCATCAATGGTCTAATCTCATTAAGCAGACTTTCTCGAGTTTGGCGTGACGAATGGACTTCGGGCTCGAATACGATCTTATCAATATCTGAGATTAGTTGTATGTCTTTTTCAGATGTTCCTATCGTAAAAAAACGGACGCGTTTTTGTAAGTGTGCAGCATGAACGAGCTCGAAAAAAACGCCATCAGCTATGGGGCCGAACACCCAAAGTTCGTCACAAAGCCTTATCAGATGATTGTTGCCCTGACGAATTAGGTTTCTATCAACTCGATCACTCAGAAAATAATCGAAGACTCTAAAAGGATTGATTGGCAAACAGCCTCTATTGAGGACAAATTGGCACACGACATCTCGACAATAGAAAAATTTCTTTGATTGTGCTGTAAATACCGTAGGTAACGGAGCAACCGAACTGTAATTGATCTTGGCCTTTGATGTCATCTCTTCGGAAAACATCTCCTTCTGCCTCTTGGCCATGTGCGCAATGTAATAACCTGAGATTAACGCAGCCAAAAGCCCTCGGAATAAGCCTGTGCTGTCTCCGGCAACATAAAATCCTGATGCATTACCTAATTTTGAGTCATTGGGCACAGCCTCTAAGTTAGGAGTTAGTTGAGGATAATATCCGGCCCCCTCTAAGGTTGGTCCATATAAAACAGCGTCTTTTAAATCGTATTTGGCAACCAGCTTAATAATGCCCTTGCGTAGCAGGGAATCCAACTTTGGTCCGTATAGCGTTTGCGTGTCGTTGGCAATAAACTCCTGCAGTTGAATAGAAAAAGGTGGCACTTTGCCGGTTAAGAATGAAGTAATTTCGTCTTGATATTGCCTGAGAAGAGAATCTGTTTTGATCCTACAGTTAAACCCTACATTTGAGAGATCGCTCTTTTCAGACGTTGTTCCTGAGAAAAGGATTCCACTGTCTCCGTTGCACTGAATGAGCCCTCCTTTCTTGCAACAGCAAAAAGTTCTCCATTCAACTTGGTCCTGTTCATCTGTGAAAATAAGCTTCGGATCATTTTCTGCAAAATTCTTTAAGAAGAACTCGTCGGAACTCTGCTGTATCCTAATACCATATTCAAATCGTTTAAAGTCTGATCCTAGGAAAGGACACATCTCAAACATTGACAACGGCGCAAGTCGTCCACTACAAAAAAGTATTTGCTTTGACAAGACAACAAATTCTTTATCAGTTTTTGTTTCGCGAATGGTGCACTGAAAAGCACCATCAATCCTCTTTATTGATACTACGGTTCGACATGTCCATATTCTATGGGCAACGGGTGCGACCAGCCTGCGCAACAGTTCCTTGCGTTGTTTTTCTGACAAAACAAAGGAGTTATAATTTTTAATATAATGGTCAGCAGTTTGTTTTGCTTCAAAACTTTCATGTACATGGGTAAGGTCTGGGAAATGGCCCATCTTAGGAAAAAAGTCGCTTATCAAAGATCGCATCCAGCCATATCCTGTCTTAACGATCGGATATGAAGGAAGGTTCCAAATAGCTGTTGCTGATGGATACAGAGAAATTTTTCCGTCGCTGTATAAGCCTGCCCCACCAACCCCCTCCGCCACATGTTTGGGGAAATCTTCCAATCGATGTTCAAGGGGCTCCCCCTTCTCAACAACATAATAATCTATTCCTAGAGATAAACAGCTATTTGCCGCAGCAAGGCCTGCTGGGCCAGCTCCGATAATAAGAACGTCGACTTCAGACATGTATCTCCTCCATTTTCTTCTTTCTATCACATATACCCCTTGTTATTGCAAATTGTGCATCAATTCTGCTGGGCAAAATCGCAATTTTATCAGTCAGAGATTGGCATTAATAATTGGCAGCCTCAGCAGGAACCCGAGACCGCGATGGGGTTACTGCGGGCGTGCTCAGATCAGGCCATGGTGCATTCTTGACGCCGCGTCGCCTCGGCATAAGCGCCGAGCGTCTTTGTGGCTTCGAAGTAAAGGTCGCGCTCGACCGGGAGGCCGAGCTGACCGCGCACCTCGGCAAGCTCCGTGAGCGAGACAGAACCGAGTTCCGGAAAACCCATGCCAAGATCACAAAGTCCGAAAGCAATATCCGGATCGTCGGGATCGATTTCGGTTAAAAGCCATGTCGCGCCGCCGTCCGGCGTGAACAGCTTGACGACCGGCTTGAAGTCGATGGGATCAAGCCCTTGTTCCTGTCTTTCACGATTGGCGATGCCATTGGCAAGAAGCTGTTTGCGTTGTTCGACTGTCAAAAGTTTCATGGTTTTTCTCCTTACGTGATCGGGATAAGAAAGCGGCCTCGGCTGGATGCCGAGGCCGCGAGGGGGTTACTGGCGCGTCCAGACCAGATTGTGGCCTTTGTCGGTTTCGACGAGGCGGCAGAGGATGGGAGCCGCAAAGCTGGGATCGTCGAGTTTGACCGAGATGTAGGGCTTGCCTTCCTTGCTCTTGGACGACCACGCCGCGCCGATTTCTGCCTTGCCCGCGTAGAGCCGGAAATCCGGGGCTTTGTCGCCGCTTTTTTCGACGGAAACGAAGGTGGCTTTGGCCTTGATGGCGAGGGTTTCGATGGTGCCCTGAAAGCCGTCGTTCTGCTTTGTGAAGGTTCCGATGATAGACATGATGTGTTCCTTTCTGTTGGGTGAGGCCGCTCCATGCGACCTCGACAGCGATCCGACAAAGCGCGGAGGCTCCACAGCAGAAGGGCGAGCTGCGGAGGGGGATCACCCGGCTTGCACCCCGGACACTTGATCCGGGGGAAAGTCGGGGATACCGCTGCGAGGGCAAGCTTTGCGCAGCCCTTGCCCTGACGCGCGGAGATGCGCTTTAGGATCAGCGACAGGCGAGGTTGAATGGATAGTGAGCGGCGCACGCTGAAAGGAACAAACGGCATCACATCCGAGGAAGATCAAGCCGAACGACACGCCCATCGGCATCGAATCCCTTGCCTGAAAAGCCAGCCTTGTCCACACCGAGAAAATACGAGAAAGCCAACACCCAGTTTTTTGCGTCACGCGCAAGGCCTGCGGCGCACAACAGGCGGCCTTCAAGGAAGGCGGCTTTTGCTCGCGTCCCTATCCGAACGGCTCCTTGCGGCGCGAACCATCCGTGCATTCTCGAACAACAAACCCAAACGCTCTTCGGCACGCTACCCTTCGCGGCGGCTCGCCAAGGCATCAACGCTTCGAACGCGATAAAAATCCATCCTCTTTGACAGACGATACAAACGATCCATCCGCTTGCCGTTTTGAGAACGTCCTTGATGAAGTCAGGGTGCGCCTCGCGTCGGCTTTATGGCCGCAAGCGTTTTTATAAAACACTCCTTCTCTGGCGTTGCGGTCGCGGTGCGATGCAGCCAGCCTCCTGCGGCGCAAAAGTTGCCTTCATTAACGCCGCCTGAAAACGGCATCACAAAAAGGAGGATCATTATGCGTATCGTGATTTCATATTTGAGGATTGGATTTCATCATGTCTTGATCGTGGGCTTTGCCTTGGGCTTGAGCCTCACGAAGATCGGCCTTGCCTCGGTTCGGTCTTTGTCGGTTCTGCTTTGTGGATCGCTGACCTTCCGCAAGGAGCCACCGGATTAGACCACGAACAAAAGCCGCCCTCGGGTAAAACCGAGGGCGGTTGCTCTCCTTTTGATTTGGGTTGCCAGCGCACACGCTGCTGCAACCCCGCCCATCGGCGAGATCGGGGAGGCAAAGACAAGGGTTCGAAGGCCGAGGGGGATCACCCGACCTACACACGCCCTCAACAAAATGATAGGATCGCCTCAAACCAACGGGCGCGCGCCCTTGGAAGGTCGGGGATACGGCCTCTCGCTCCCATGTTTGCGCTAGGGGTAGCGCCCCTTAGGCTATTGCCCCTACAAAACAAACACGGGATCAAACTTTTTTGCTTCCTCAAGAATCTTTTTGCGAATGAACGTCTTGTAATCCCGCAGTTGTTTATCCGAAAGAAAGTAACTGGCGTTCTGGTTAGCATTGAATATGTGAAGAGCGCGCAGATGATAGGTCATAAAGTTGGTTTCGACGCGCTCATCATCTTCTCTTTGTCGCGCTACATAATCCTTATTCGGAAAACCAATCTTATGAAAAATCTGCGACACGTTTAGATTTTGCTTTAGAGACTTTCCATTTCCCGTAATTTTCTTCTTTTGGTTTCCGATCCCATCTTCATAAGCGCGCCTGACAAATGATCTGATGCCAAAGGTGGTCTTTCGCTCGTATCCGCTTATGGTCTTATCTCGATAGAGCGCCTTTTGTCCGTCGAAGGAAAAACCCAGATAACTAAAGGCATCTCCTGAAGGTGAAAGCGTCCTTTCTTCCTTTTGAAAATGGGTTACAGTCGTTTTTTTTGCACTGAGGGCAAGTGTTGCTTGCCCTTGTCTCGAAATGGCGTCTTGGCATTTTTCTTTTATGCCTTCCGCTTGTTCCTCGGAACAAATCCAAAGAATATCGTCCGAATAGCGCCGATAGTAAGCGCCGTGCTGACGAGCAAGAACCGCCATCTCTGCATCGAAGTCGAGCATATAGATATTAGCCAAAATGTCTGAAATGGGTGATCCCTGAGGAACGCCCTGAGGAATAAGCGTTCCCTTATATTCGTTCTTTTTGACCAGCCCCTTACCAACAATTTTTTCTCGATACTCGTTCTTATCGCAAAGCATCTTCTTTTTGCGAAAGATATAAAACGGGCATTGCAAATACTTTCTTTTGGAGCCATCCCATGTAATGAGCCCCAGATTTTCGTAACAGGCATCTTTATCGACCAGCCTATAATCGGTGACGGCCTTAAAAACAGCTTTGTGATCTACGGGCAACTCGCGGAGCCCCATAACCTCGCACCATTTTCTCTCAAGAAAGGCATGATCGAGGGATTCAAAGAAACCAGACACATCAAGGGTGATCGCCACGCAATTTCCCCTGCGAACGACTTCATCAAAGGCTTCCTTCGCAAAGTGAATGTTGCACTTTCCCTTTGGGCTTCCTACTTGCACAGGTATTTTGCGATAAGCTATGGGAAATTCGTCCAAGCCACGTTCACGAAGCACGGCCTCATACTTTTCGGCGAGGATGGTGCGATAGTAGGAAAATATCTGTGAGTCTTGGTGTGAAGCATACTTGATTGGGCGCGGCTTATTGACTTCAAAACCTTCAACGTCATTGCCCGCTTCAATCTCGCGCAACTTTTCCAGATATTTTGTAAAGCGACGAAGTTCGAGGGGGGACTCCAGAAAAGGAAGAAAGGTGTGGCACCCCGTGCTCTGAAAATCCTTTATTAAAGCTAGCGCTTCTGATTGATGGGTTATGGCGTGGTCAAAATGGGGATAGTAGCGAGGCCTGAATTTCCACTGCACCACAGACAAGACGGCCTCCGCAACTGATGGGGAGCGGGGCTATGCGCCTTCCTGTATAGGCAAACCCCACTCCCGCGACAGATACAACCTGAGTTGCGCCTTCATCAAACACAACGCGTCGGCTAATTACAGGACACATTCAGACTGTGGTATAATCGCTCATCGCTACTTTGGATCATGAAGCTATTCATTCTTCATCTCTTGGCGGCGACAGGCTACGAACCTACGGAGCTATGCACAATGTTACTCGCGCCCAGCACTTTCGGTACGATTGCCCTTGCAATCAAACTCAGCTTCGCTTCCGAACTTCCTTACGGAAGATGGTCGAGATATAGGGATGTTTTTTTTCGTTTCAAGGGAGGAGACGATAAAAAATGAACTTTTATTGAAAAAAGAGGCTCGCGGGTTGCCAGACTTAACATTGAGCCTCATTCAATACTTCAAATCCGAACAACAACCACTTGCCAGACAAAGTTTTTCAAGAATTTTTGATCTCTTTTGCGCTTGGGATCGTTACCGCAAGGCCGAAACCGCGTTGCGGGTTCGGGGCGCACAGCGCGTAGAGCCCGCGCCCGAAGGGACGCGTCCAACTTAAACAAGGAAAGTCAGGGCATTTGAGTGCTAATAACTTATTAATATATAACGATAATTTATATTTGTCCTCTATCAATCACAATTTTAATTGTCCGTTATCGATCACATATATATAATGGGATCGAACGGTAACATAGGATAAAACGATGCTCATACGCACACCCGCTGATCTCGGCGCTATCATCCGAGACCGCCGCAAAAAGCTCAAGCTTGGCCAAGCCGATCTTGCCGAGCGCATCGGCGTCAATCGCAAGTGGGTCATCGGAATCGAGCAAGGACGTGTCCGCGCGGAGTTGGGCCTCGTGCTGCGCGCTCTCGATGCTTTGGGACTTCGCCTTGATGCCTCGCCGGAAAACGTTGGCAGCCCTCGCGCGCCATCGGTAAACATCGACAATATCGTCGCCGCCGCACGAAAGGGGAAACCATGACGGATGAACTTGTCGCTCTTCTCGCCGGGAAAGAAGTAGGCCGCGTCCATAAAGAGGCACGTGGCCGCTTAACGTTCGTTTATAATGAAAGTTGGCGGTTGACACCGGGGGCTTATCCCTTATCGCTTTCCATGCCGCTCGCGGCAGCGGAACATCGCCATGCGGTGGTAGACGCTTTTCTATGGGGGCTTCTACCTGACAATGAGTTCGTCCTAAACCGATGGGCGCAAAAGTTTCAGATTTCGGCTCGTAGCGCCTTTGCCTTCCTTTCCCATGTCGGCGAAGATTGCGCGGGTGCGGTGCAATTCGTATTGCCCGGACGCCTGAATACCCTGCCAAGTGAAAGTCAGGTCGAATGGCTCGACGAAAAAAGCGTTGCGGAGAGATTGCACGCTTTGCGCGAAGATCAGGCGGCTTGGCGCTTGCCGCGTGACGAGGGACAATTCAGCCTTGCCGGGGCTCAACCGAAAACAGCTCTTCTCTTCAAGAAGGGCCGCTGGGGTATTCCATCGGGACGAATTCCGACGACACACATCCTCAAGCCGCCAACCGGACGTTTCGACGGCCATGCCGAGAACGAGCACATTTGCCTTGCCCTCGCGCGAAGCGTGGGCCTGCCTTCGGCACAATCGAAAGTCATGCGATTCGAAAAAGAGATTGCCATCGTCGTCGAGCGCTATGACCGGGTTCAAAGCGGAAACGAGGTTATCCGCGTCCATCAGGAAGACATGTGCCAAGCGCTCGGCGTTATGCCGATGAAAAAATATCAAAACGAGGGCGGGCCAAGCGCTGCCGATTGCATCGACCTCTTGCGCATGCAATCCAGCGAACGCGAGGCAGACGTCGACACCTTCGCTGATGCCATTGGATTCAATTGGCTGATGGCGGGAACGGATGCACATGCAAAAAATTATTCGCTGTTGATCGGCGAAGGGCCGCGCATTCGGCTTGCGCCCCTTTACGACATCGCCAGCATCCTGCCTTATGACGAATTTGACCTGCACAAGGTCAAGCTCGCCATGAAAATAGGCGGCGAATATCAGCTACGCCTGATCGGACTTCGCCAATGGGAAAGATTCGCTCACGAAGTTCGCATCGATGCCGACAGATTCTTGGCGAGACTGCGCGCCATGGCGGCAAAGCTGCCGGATGCCATCAACGATGCGCGAAACCACGCAACGCAAGAAGGGCTCGATCACACTATCATCAACCGTCTTGCCGCACGTCTGCTGCAATGGGTTGAAACGTGCAGGCGCGATTTGAACCCATGACGAGAGGATAACGTTTCAACGTTTTCCATTATATCCGGGTTGTTTCATCGCTGCCTTCGACCGAAAGGGTGGGCATCTCTCTTGGCAAAGTTATCTGATAGACGGGATCAAGCTTGCCATCCTTAACAAGGACGCGTTTGCCCGCACCCAAGCTTATCTGGCTCTTGTCGAGATATTTGAGCCAGCTATGCTTATGGCGATCCGCGAAAAAGAAAAAGAGCCGCTTCACCTTTACGCTTTTGCAGTCCTGCAAAAGTTTTTGCAAGCGATGCGGACTGAGATTAGCAAGGCCTTCGAACAATTTGTCCACCTGATGGAAGCTTTCGCGCAAGGGCAGTTCGTCGAGCAATTGCAGAACCGCCCGCTCCGGCGTTGAAAGGGTAAGATTCCAGTCTTTCCACTTGATACTGGTCGTGCCCGTCGTCACCGGATCGTTGCGGAACAGCGCGCCGTCTTTGTGATAAACAAACGCCATATCAAGCGGCAGTTTCATCAGCCAGCTTGGCGGTTGTTTGTTCCCATAAAGAAAAACCTCTTTGTCGGCCTGCGGCAGATAATGCGCATAACCTTGAAGCTCCAGTGCCGTTCTGCCTCCAACGATGGGGACGGCGTCCGAGAGCAAATGCGTTTGAAGCGAAACGATAGCCTGCTGCCAACTCACTTCGCAGCGCGGGCGGCGATAGACGCCGCGCGCCGGTTGCTCCAGCCAACCGGAGGAAACATACTGGCTGCGCAAGGCTGTGGAATAGCCTTTGCGCGTCAGCCAAGCGGCATCGGCCAGAAGGCCTTCCGGAAGAAGCTCTTGAAGCTGGTTTAACTTTCCTTGTTTTTGCATAGTCATGCTTAGCCTTTTAGCATAAATCTAAACCTCTGACTAGTTTATGATATGCCTAAATTGCTAAGTTTCACTTAGCATAATGGCTACATTATAAACTTTTTGACGATTTCATGTCGTTTCAACAGGCAAGCGTCCGACATTCCAAAGCATGATAGGCCATCAAAAACGCCCCTAACGATCTGGGAATAGGGCGAAAAATCCACCCATCAATCGATTGGTTAAAAACATGGTAACCAATTGATAATTCGTAAGTAATTTTCCTGTCCACGAACCCTATGAAAGTAAATTCGGTTCTTATTTGCGCTCCTGTCAACATGGTAAACTACCCCTCATAGGCAAGAGCATGGAATTGGGCGCGTTAATAATTCCGAAACTATTTTGAAAAGCCATAAAGGGGGCGTTATGATTGCACAGGCGACGTTAGACGGATTTTTCGGTCTGTTTTCAATGCCGGAGATTTTTGGTTTTTGGAGAAACCTTTTCGTGACAAGCCCTGTGCGCCCTAACTTGCTGGTTCCGGCTGCCCTGATTGAGGCCCCCCCTCCGGATGGGTGGGACGCTGTTGTCTATCCGATCAAGAGAGGGGATGACGCTGAGAGAGCCGACGAAATGCGTTATGCTCTTGTTCGTTTTAAAAACAACCGTCAGAATTTTGAAACCGCTACCTACTTCAAGGCAGAAGGCCTTGCCGAAGTGACAATCGAACACGATTTGCCCAAAATGACATCGACCGATGCGCGTCGGTTCGACACCAAGCGTCCCTTGGAACAAGAGGACAAGGCTTGGTTAGTAGAGACCCTTGAGCGGCAGCGCGTAAAACGAACAAGAAAGAGGGATCTGAGGCTGTAAGCGCAACGGGAACGGGGAACTCCGGCCATGCGCTCCAATCACACAGCCCAATATATCAACCGCCTCGTGAACGAGATGTTCATTGCCCTTGGGGAAAATGCATTTCCCCATAACGGCAAAGCCCATCTTTATTCCGGACCGCGCCAAGAAGTTTACGATCTTCTTCTCGACTATAACGAATACAGCAATCAAGAACGCGCTTTAATCTGGGCAAAAGCCCATGGCGTTTATACGATTGATGACTCGCGCATCGGTCAATTTCTTGCAAAGGAATTTGCAGGCGTCGGCATCAAGGATTACTTCGCTAAAAAATACAAAAGCAATTTCGGTGCTGCATGGCCTGAAGGCGGCAAAGTCTGGCGTCACGCTTCGCGCCTATACATTCTCTCGCTATGGGGCGCGGTCACGACCACGGTATGCGGTGCGAGCGATAAAAGCGTGTATTCGCTGGCGGAGTTGCGCACCGCCGCAAGGCCGGAGCAAGTCGCTTTGACCATGCCGGAAATTGTTCGGCAGCTTCTTCTACCGAGGGACAAGGAGATCGACACGATCAACGAAGTCCCAATGCAGGAACTTATCGAACTCAAAAACAAAGGCGGTTACGTCCGCGCGCAGCGCGCGATCTGCCTCGGCGAGCAAAGGCTTGCCTTGTGCGAAGCTATCAAGACATCTTCAACAAATGAGATAAGCGATGCCTTGTCCAAAGTCCCTGCGGACGTTCTGGCCGATCCTTCGCAAAACATCGGCGATGCTTTCTTCAACGCGATGATCGAGATCGGCAAACCGCCCGTGGACGCCATGCGGTACTTTATCGACTCCCAGCAGCGTTACCAAATCGATCAACGCCTCATCAATGAGGCGAAGAAGCTCCCCGTCTTAAAGGCGCACAGCCGCACGCCCGACGAAATGCTGAACCAGAAAAACGAAAAGCTCGAAGAATTTGCGACGCTGGTGCTACATCGCATCAGCGTCGAGTTAGGTTTGCCACTGGAACCGGCGATCAAATCGGCGATTCTTGTTCCCACAAGGCTTCCAATGCCCTAACAAAACAAAGCAAAACGAGCCATGCCTTCCCACGATGGACTTCACTAATATTTATCGAGGAGAACAAATGCTAAATGGGAGCGGTAGTTTTTGGAGTCTTTTTCTTTCGTAGTGAACGAATACCGCGCAGGCCCCGAAATTAAATCGTTTGACGCCAAGTTTTCTGCGTTTCCGCGCTTCTTCGGACAACCACAGAAATACAGCCTCCGGTGAAAGAATTTCCGGCGCGGCCATAGATAAACATGCCTTCAAAAGTTCTCGATTCGACAGTTTGGTCGTTTGTGGCATCGCGTGATCTTTTTTGCGTCTCAGCGTTCAGGGATTGATCGCTGATAAGAAGGAAGGGGTTTGGTTAGAAACTTGTTTTCTACTGGTCGTCTTTTCGTGATGGATCAGGCAAGGGTTTATCGAAGTGGCGTTCGAACCATCCGTAGCGGCATTCGCCTTCGATGCCTTCCGGGCGATAGGGTTTGATGTCGAGCAAAGGCGTTTGATCGAGAAGATCGCATCCTGCGATGTGCAGAAAGCGCTCCTCGCATTTGACAAGTTTGACCACGGACAGGCCAATCGAGTTAGGATGCCTTTGGCTGCGCGTCGCAAAGACGCCGTGTTGTTCGGTCTCGCGCGGCGGCATTACCAACAAGGAAGGCTCGCCGACCAAATGAAGCCACGAAAGAAGATAGAGATGGGAAAAGCCGTCTATATGCAAAAGACCCGGCGCGTATTCTTCAAAAACCTCAACCGTGCAGGGGGCTGTTGAAAGAACGGGACGGCGCGGCACTTCGCTCACATCCTTATAGGGTGTGTGCACGATCCCGACTTGTTCAAGGGAAAGGCCAAGCTTCATACGCGAAATCCTTCTGGCCAATGGGAAAGATTTGACGGGAAACTTGCGGGATGCTGCGGCTTGAATTTCGTTTGCGCGAGAAGTCTTTTAAAGACTTTATCACTGTCCAGCGAATCTTTTCCGTCCACAACGTAAGGAACAAAGGCTTGCGTGGCACGGACTTTCTGTTCGTCAAGAGGCAGGCCCCGATCATCAACCGTCGCACGTAAACCAGCCATTTGAAAGCTCTTGACCGTCAACCTTGCGCGATCTTCCGACTCTTTCCCGGATGTGAGAAGGCGCGCCTGTTCGGGCGCAAGCCATGCTGGAATCCCATATTCCGGTTTGTTCCGGGCATTCATGACGAGCGCATACATACAGCGCTCCAACGAACCCACGATTGACAAGTGAATGGCCACAGGTGTTTGGCCATTGTCCATGCGCAATCCGAAACGATCCGGATTGCAGCAGTCGATTTGAATCGCGGCTACTTCCAAAGCGCCGTCCGATCCGAAAACATGATATTCGATATTGATGGGCCTTTGCTTCTTGGGGTCTGCCTTTTTAAGGAGGCTTGCTCCGTTTTCATGTTCTGCGAGCCCGCGCACCCATTCGTTGTCATTGTTCCAGAATGTTTCATCCACCGTATAGGTTGAGCGCAAGTTCCATGAAAACCCGGACGCGTGTTCATGCACTTTTTTATGGAGGCGTTGACATTCCTCTTTGGCCTGTTCCAGATCGCGGCAGATCGCGTGCATATCGATCATTTTGAAAGAGCGCGGACGCCGCAAGGGCGCAATTCTATTTCCCGCTTCGTGGCGAAAACAGGGCGACATTTCGTACATCCGCAAAGGCAGGGAATTGGCGCGAAGCGTCTCTTGAGAGCATAAAGCAAACTGCGTGAACAGCGTTCCATGCCGCAAGATGTAATCCTGCCCTTCGTGCGGACTGTGATAAATGCCTTCCCCAGACAACTCGGCGTGCGAGCGAACGGCGTCTAATGAATATTTGGCGAAAGCCGAAGGGATGAGCGGAAAGGCTTCCTCCGAAGCATGGAAGCGCCGCACATGTTCTTCAAGAAGTGAAGCCATGATCGCGCCGCGTGGAAGCAAAACATACATGCCTTCGGGGCTAGCCGGGTCTTCGGCTACCAGTTTAGCGTTTATCGCGGCCTTGACGGTGGAGTCCTGCTGTTCGTCCTGCGACCCGCCAGCTATAACGCTTTGAATAAACGCGTCATCGCATGATTCCTGCGAACATAACGAGCCGTCAGGAGCAAGAACATTCATTCGCTCTAGCACATTCATTAAGTTTCCTTCCTTTGAGACGAAGCTGTTCAGCCAATATGAAGTTTGTTCTGGCAAAGCCCGTATCGTGATGCGCCGTAAGCGCCGGACAACCATTGCGGCATGGCTCCCACGTTTCGCACGGCTGGCATTCATCCGGACGGTTGTTGCGAACTTGCGCAAAATCATTACTTCTCCACGCCTCGCGCAGCGAATGTTGACTGATGTTAAAGGGAGATGTTTGGGGAAAATAGCTGCAAGGCATGAGATCGCCGTTCACGGCAACGTACATGGCATCCGTGGCGCAGATGCAGGGGATATGACTAGGCCCAAGATCATAACCTTTGCAGGGCGATAAATAACTGCAAAGAACATAGACGGACATACCGGGGGTCGAAAGAGCGACGGCTTCGTTCATCAAGCCATTGAGCAGATCGGGCGGCAACATTAAAGAACTGCTGCCGCGACCGATGGGCAAAACGGCCTTGACCTCAACGTAACTCGCGCCAAGATTTTGAGCCCTTTGAATAACGGGTCGGATATCTTCGCTGTTGTTCCTCATCGCGGTAAAACGAATTCCTGTCTTTAGGCCATTACTTGCTGCGGTTTCTATACCTTGAAGCACGCGAGGCAGCGCTTTATGCGTTCCGCGCATTTGATCGAAGATATTGGGCCTGACCGAATCCAGTGAAACCCGAACTTCTTGCAGTCCGGCTGCTCTAAGTAAGGCTGCTTTTCGGGCCAGCAAGAGTCCGTTGGTTGCAACTCCCGTTTTTATTCCAAGGCCGCGAGCCGTCTCGACAAGCGTTTGACAAGCATCGGTGAGTAATGCCTCTCCACCCGTAAGCCAAAGGCTTTTCTCGTCTGAATTGCCGTTTTGTTTTTCCGCGAGCTGGGAGGCCACCTTGTTCGCTAAAGCCACAGGCAGGGACAAGTTGCGGCCAGCGTCCGCAAAACAAAACCCGCATTTCATGTTGCAGGCCGTAGTGATCTGGATTTCGACTTTTTTGATGGAAGGAATGGTCATGATGGCAGGGCAAAAGCGGGAGAGGTATTACGATCCGCACGATCATCATACCGCTGGTATTACTAAACACAGAATCGTAATACCGCAAGGACAAAAAAGGGGGAATACAGCCTATTCTACGGCCTTGCCGGTAGTGGCCATCATAAGCGAGCTGTGTTTGATGCCCTTGATCGACTTTAAATGCGCCAAAAGTTTACGGATTTTCGCTGCTAATCCGCGCACGACGATAACTTCCATACAGTTGTGATGATCGAGATGAACATGCTGCGTGCAAACAATCAGATCGCCATAGTCGTGCTGCACGTCCGTCAGTTTATCCATTGTGCCGCGTTTATGATGGTCATAGACGATACTTATTGTGCCCGCTACATCGGAACCTTTTTGCCATTCCTGTTCAATGAGAGCTTGGCGCATCAGCCCTTTCATGGCTTCCGAACGCGTGGGATAGCCATTGTCCGATAGATAGGACTCAAACTGAGCCAACAGGGGTTCTTCGACGGAGATTGTTACGCGGGCGACTTTGGGCATGAAACCTCCGAGAGGAAAGGCGCAACATGATAGCACATAAACCCCATAATATTCCAAGGGCCCAAGGCCCTTCTTGCGTGCGCTCGCCAAGCGGCGCGAAAGCCGGAGACGCTGAACGTCTCGGAAAAACAAAAAGGGAGCCACCGGCTCCCCTTGGTAGAAAATAGATGGTGCGGGTAGAGGGACTTGAACCCCCACTTCCTTGCGAAAAGCAGATTTTGCATCCCACTATGGCTTTCGCCACCCTTGTCTTCGCGCCTTGCGGCACATCGACCGTTTTGTGGTCTGGACTTTATCTTCACCGTAGGCTCTCGCCGTTAGGTGGCTGCCGTTAAGTCTCTACACCTTCCTGATTGCTCAGGCTTGGCTCGGGGTTGGCATCGTCCCGAAGGACGGAAGCGTTCACCGAATTTGACAGCTGACTACCGAACCGTTTCCAGATCGACGACCCACAATTTAAGTCTGCCGCGTCTACCGATTCCGCCATACCCGCACACGGCACCTTCTATAGCAACACCCTTGCCCTTCGCCAAGATGCAATCTTGGTTAAACTTCAGTCCTCCGAAGAATTTTCCTCGTCCTTCTTCTGGCTTTTCGGGCGGGAACGGCGAACATTGATCGCCGCCGCGTCCAGCGTGTTCTTGATATGCGAGGCGTAGAATTTTTCGATCATTTCGACGCTTGTCCGGCAGTTCTTGGCGATGGCGTAGATGTCCGCTCCCTCCATCAACCGCATGCAGATATAGGTATGCCGAAGGCTGTAAGCCGTCCGGCGATTGCCGTCGCGGTCGAGCTTCAGTTTCAGTTCATCGAGGAGCTGGTTGAACAGTTCGCGGTGATTGCCCGGAAAGACAAGATCGGTCGCCTGTGGCAAGCGAGGTGCCGGTTTCTCGCCCCGTCGCCCTTCCGGCCTTTCCGGTTCTGGCCGTACGCGCGCCTTCAGCCGTTCAAAAGGCCGCACGGCACCAGTTGTGCTTTTGCAATAACCGACGCCGCGTTTACCGCGCACTTCGATCTCAAGAATCGTATCACCGGTTGCATCGTCCACGACGATCTGTACGTCCCGAAACTCAAGGCGCAGCGCCTCATCGGGACGCAGACCGGTGTTAGCCATGAAGAGGACATAGTCGTGCATCTGCTCGGACGTCCAGAGCCAGCGCTTTGATTTCGGCTTGCGCACGCGCTTGCGCGTTGCCTCATAAAGCATCTTGTATTCTTCCGGGCTGAACCAAGCACGGTGCGTAACTTTCCCTGCGGATCGATACGGCATGGATAAATCGGGAAGCGCGGTAAGCCACCCATGCCGCATAGCGGTCTTGAGAACCTGCCGCAAGGTCACGATCTCGTGATGCAAGGTGCTGCGCGCGGGCGGCTTGCCGTTTTCTGCTTTGTTCATCCGGTGATACCGGTATTCCTGCACCTTGCCTGCCGTGATCTCGGAAAGGCCGAGATCACCCAGAAATGGATTCAGGTGAAGACGTATCTTGTCGCCGAGGATGCCGACCCACCGGCGATTGCGTTGGCCGCCGGTGATGACATCGTATTCCATCAAAAACTTGTCGGCGGCGTGGCGAAACGTTTTTTCGTTTTTGATTTCGCCGCGCTTGTGTTTGCCCTTCATCTCCAGATACCAGTCTTCGGCGAAGTCCTTCGCTTGCGCGAGGCCTTCCTCTTTCGTGCTGAAGCGATGATTTTTGCCGCCGAGAAAAGTCGAGCACTGCCAGAAGCGGCTGTTGTCACGTTTATAAACGTGCAGTTTGCCGCCCATAAGTTCGTGGTCTGCCATGTTTCTCTCATTAGGCCGCTAAGGGAGGCCTTATGTGCCGTTTTGTGTAAGGACTGTGTAAGGGTTTTTCGTGGTCTTACACGTCTCAAAACTGACTATATCATATTGATATTAAGAGAGAATTTAAAGCGAAATGTTTGATATTATTGAGATTTTGAGTCTGCCGCGTCTACCAGTTCCGCCACTGAGGCTTGTGTTCATTAAAAGCCGGAAGATCATAACGGCCTGTCCGGCAAGGTCAATGGGAAAAGTCCCTGTTATTGCAGCCGTTTAAGCAACCGGTCGATGTAATCCGGCGATGCTTTCGGGCTGTCTTTGGTCCGTTCCAGAGGGGGCGGCACATCTGGATTTTTCGGAGCGGACGGAGCCGCGGCAGGTGTTTGTGTGGGGTCGGAAAGTGCGAGCATGGCGTTGCGCATCTGCTCCATCATGGCTTGCAGGCCCTTGTCGAGCGCGGCGATGATTTCTTCCTGCTTCTGCTTAGCTTCAGGCAGTTTGCTTTTTTGAAGCGCGGCGACCGCATCGTTCATCGCGGCGCCAATGGCTTCCGACCCTTGGAAAACCGCGCCGATCTCCGTCGTTAAGCGCTGCAAGCGGGTTAAAAGACCTTTTTGCTCTTCCGTAACTTTTTGAACAATAAGCGAAATATCCTTCTGTGATTTAGTGTCTTCCGTGCGGTTTAACAAATCCAACAGCAATTGCTGCGCGCGTGCCAGCGAGCGGAAAGCGGCCATTTTACGGAAAGACTGCTGGAGCTCCGGCGAGAGATCGGGTGGCGTGGTGCGGATGCTTTCAACCGTTTGTTGCAGGCGCATCAGCTGTTGACGCAACACGTCGCGCGGGCCGTTCGCGGGTAGGTTACGTAGGGCCTTAAGCATATTTTGCAGGTCTGCGGTCATCAAAAGGCGCTTTTCGGGGCCAACAACAAACCCGGTTTCTTGGCTTGTAGAAGGCTGTTGCGCAAGGTGAGCGGTCAGTTCTTCCATGTAAGTGCCGAGCGCATGTTGAACATGCGCAACGGCATGTTGCAGGGACTCGTTGCTGTCATTGCGGTCCAACGCTGAAGCCAGATCACGTTGCGCCTGCCGCAGGTTGTTTTGTGCAAGGCCTAGAGCGCCTTCCTCAATGCGCACGGCAACCTGCCATAAAAGTTGGTTAACAGCCGCGACAGATTCTTTGTCACGGCTAAGAACAAGACGTACCGCGCCCGAGCGCAGCGACAGCATGACAACGGGATCGCCCCGGAAACTTGCGGGTTGTCGCGCAATACCCGCCATAATGCTGGCGGCTTCATCGAGCGTCATTTCATCCGGTTTTCCCTGCAGTTTTTTGCGTTCCTCAATCAAGGCGCGGGCGAGCGGGTGGTTAAATTGGCGTTCGGGAAGCGTCACGATTTTCGGATCGCTCGTGGCTATGTGACCGGCGGCGTCTGTGGCGATCAGTTTGATCTCAACCGGCATTCCCGCCCACGGCAGGAAGGTAAAGTCCTGAAAGTCAAGCTGTTTCACCTGCTTGGCCTGTGGCGCGGCGAAGATGATATCAATGGGTTTATTATTCTGCCCCGGTATGGAACTGGTCGGGGTTATACGGATTGCCACGGACTGAATACCATGATCATCGAAAGCTTCGTACGAAAAGCGCGTTGTTTTGTTTTCAGTTACAGAGGGTTGGTCGGTAAATGCGATTTGCGGCACAGTGTCTGGAATGAGGCGGATCTTCCAGCTCCCGAGTTCATGCCATGAACGATTCAAGGCGATTACGTTGCCTTGAGTCAACGTTTCGGCGGCAAAGTAATCGCCGTGTTCGTCTCGCTTCATAGTAAAAGAACGGCCATTAAGCTCAAGGCGCGGGGCAGGGCCATCTCCTTGAATATGAACGCTAAAAACGCTTCCTTCGGGAACATCAATGGGTGATTTGAAGAACGGTTTCTGTTCGTCCGCCGAAGTCAGCATGATCGGAGATTGGCCTGTGAATCCGGGCGGTGAAATCCAAGCGTTTACAATAGGTTGAGCTGATTCGGTCGTCTTTTGGTTCACGTCCGGCGAATGCGTGTGATGGGAGAGAAGCAGGTTGGATTTATAGACCATGCCCACGCCCACGACGGCGATGAGCAAAAAGCCAAATAAATGACTGATTTTAAAAGATGATTTTGTGCCCGCAACTCCCGGCTTCACACGCATGGATGATGTGCAACGCGCTGGTTTAGGTGTCTGTACGGTGCGTTTTGAGCGTGCGCGAGGGGCCATTTGAAACCATTGGGGATGAAGCCTTACTCTATAAGTTATTCACAGGAAATTCCATCAGTTTCATGTCGTGATTTTGCGCTGTTGTGTGCCTATTCGTCGCGCGTTGCGTGCCTTTCTCGCCCGAGCCGCGTGCCTGTTGCGTCCGGGCAGCGGGATTGTTCGTCGCGTGTTTGCGCAGGTTGCGTACCTATAATTTTATGAAAAAAACTGTTAACCCAGATGTTGGGTTGCCCACTGAACCTGCAGCCTCTCTTCAGAAGTGCCGCGCGAGAGGCCGCGCAGTTCGATCGGCGGCACATCGCGTTGTTCGGGCCCGAAGTATAGCTGACGAGGCCGCGAGAGCATATCTCCGCTTTCAATCATTTCGATCCAGTTCGCGATCCAACCGGACATCCGTGGCAAAACGAAATTGGCCGTGAACATATAACTTGGAAAATTGACCGCCTTCATCAACAAGCCGGAGTAAAAATCGACATTCGGATGAATATTGCGTTCATTAAACCAAGGATCGCTTTCAATACGTTCTTCCATTTCGCGCGCATAACGGAAGACATCATCTTTTAGCCGTATCGTTTTTGTGATCTCGTGATATGTGTCGCGCAAAATCGTCGCGCGCGGGTCGCGAATTTTATAAACCGCATGACCGATGCCAGGAATTTTGATCCCTTCTTCTTTTGCCTGACATATAAGCCGGGATATATCGTTTGAACTTTTTATCGAATGAAGCATGGCAAGGGCAGCTTCATTGGCGCCGCCATGCAAAGGGCCCCATAGAGTTACAATTCCGGCCGCAATAGCGGCATAAGGCGCGACTTTCGTGGAACCAGAGTCCCTTACAATGGAAGTGGAAGCGTTTTGTTAATGATCGGCGTGAAGTGTGAAAAGACGATCCATTCCCTGAATGAGAATGGGCGGCATGTCGAAAACAGATGCACCGGGATGCAGAAAACTCATCCGCAAATAGTTTTCGGTATAGAAATGGTTTTTCGTGTACTCCTTACTTTTTTTCTGCGGGTAGACAATAGGATAACCCCCCTTGTAACGGAAAGCCATCGACACAACGGTCGGTATTTTGGCAATAAGATTTAGCGCGACTTCATAACGGTCTTCCGGTTTCGTGATGTCGGTGCCGTTATGAAAAGCCTCAAGAGCGGCCACCATATTATGAATAAGCAACATAGGGTGGGTTTCGCGCTTGTACTTGTTCATGACGCCGATGAGCTGTTCATGCACAAGCGTCCGCTCGCTGATGTCCTGTTCGAATTCCGCCAATTGGTCCACGGTTGGCAGTTCATTGTGTAAAAGAAGATAAGCCGTTTCAAGGTAACTGCATTGGCTGGCGATTTGTTCGATGGGATAGCCGCAATAAAGAAGAATACCTTTTTCGCCATCGAGATAAGTCTTTTGCGATTTGCAACTGGCGGTAACGCGTCGGCCGGGGTCGTACACCATTATTCTGGTTTTTCTCAACGGTTCGACACCAAGGGTGACGCGATCTCCTATGGTGTCGTAGTCTGCAGGCAACTCTTCAATTTTGTGTTCGAATATTAAATGTCCTGATATGGGACGGCCTTTGTCATCATATTTCAAGGACATGCCTTGTATCGCATCGCCGCATATATAATAGGCAACTTCGAGACGGCCTTGATCGTCATATTCCTGGGGAACCTCGATGACTTTTCCGTCATAAATATAATGCGCGGCCTTCGGGCGGCCCTGCTCATCGTAGGCAAGGGGGATATCAATCGTCTGGTCGCCAAAAGAATACGAAAAAAACTGGGGCCGAGTGTCTTCGCTCATTAAAATGACTCCAAATATGTTTTTGTGCAGTGCAGCGGGGCACTGTATGAATGTTTACAAGTATGTCAATATTATATTGGGTTTTGCAATAATATTACTCAGGGTGGTTTGTCAAATTTAGATTTAGGCATTGTGCCGAAAGGCCGGATTCCCCCTCACTGGCAAAAACCAAGACGTTACTTTGTAACGTCAGGTTTTTGCTTCCTCTCCTCCTTGCGGGGGGGCTGCTGATCCCCTGACGCCTGATCCCTGCCTTTCACGGCGTTTTGGTTTTCTACAACCAACTTGGCACGGCTTCCCAGCCCACCTGCTCAGCGACCGGGATCCGGCGGCGAACGACGGCATAATCCGAGCCTGAGACGAGAACTTCGGGAACAAGCGCCCGGCCATTGTAATTGCCGGACATCGCGCTGCCATACGCTCCGGCCTGAAGGATAACAACTAGATCGTCTTCAGCCAATTTCGGCATCGAGTAATCTTCGCCGAACATGTCGCTCGTTTCGCATATCGGGCCGACGATGGCGACCAGTTCCGTTGTGCCCCGCGTTTCGGTGGCAGGCAGTATGGAATGACGCGCGCCATACATCGCCGGACGGACAAGATCGTTCATGCCCGCGTCGAGGATCAGGAATTTTTTGTGCGGTGTTTCTTTGATGTAGGTTATGCGGCTGACAAGAACGCCCGCGTCGCCAACCAGCCGGCGTCCTGGCTCCATCGATATTTCGCAATCTAAAGGTGCAATAACCTCACGCACGATCACGGCGTAATCGGCGAAGGGCGGTAAAGTGTTCCCGTCATAGGGAATAGTGACGCCGCCGCCGAGATCGACGCGCGTGATATTAAGGCCTTGCCCACGACAGCGGCGGACAAGATCGGCCAACGTCTGAAAGGCTTGCCGGAACGGCTCGTAGTCATAGACGTGCGAACCGACATGAACGGTGAAACCCTTGAGAGAGATGCCCGGCAGCGTCGTTGCCAGCCGAATGGCTTCGTCAAGTTGTTCCTTGTCGATGCCGAACTTGGTTTCCTTATGACCGGTGGAAGTTTTTTGGTACGTGCTGGCCGCGACGTCCGGATTGATGCGGAGCGCGACCGTCGCTGTGCGACTAAGCGACGTTGCGACGTTGCTGATCAAATGAAGTTCCGGAATAGATTCCACGTTGATCTGGTAAATGTTGGCGAGCAAGGCAGCCGATAGATCATCGCGCGTTTTGCCGACGCCCGAGAAAACGATTTTGGCAGGGTTGATGCCGGCTTGCAGCGCGCGTTCCAGTTCACCGGCTGACGTGACGTCTCCGCCTGCGCCGCAGGAAGCCAGCACGCGCGTAACGGCGAGGTTCGCATTTGCCTTATTGGCGTAGTGAATGGTTACTTTCAGGCCTTTAAAAGATGTAGTGAAGTCATGGTAATTATTTTGCAGTTGCGCCGTTGAGTAACAGTAGAAAGGCGTGCCGACTTCCGTTGCGATTTCGGCGAGAGGGATTGTTTCGGCGCAAAAGGTGCCGTTCCGGTAGGCAAAAGCTGATTGTGTCATGGGGATGGGTCCGTTGAGGTATCCGGGTAAGTGCTTGGAAAGACGTCGTTTTTGACGCTTGGCGGCGGGTCAAGTTTGCTCGCCTTTTTGCCGCAGCCAGCCAGCCCGCAGGCGAAAACCAAGGCAACCAGGAACAGGCCCGCCCAACGCTTGAGCCACCCGCCAGAAAGGTATTTTGGAAAAGCTTTTTCTTTCCTTATAATATAACCCATAACCGCCAAGGGATATTTTATTAATTTTTGTATGCGAAACATAGTGCGGCTCATTCATTGTGGATTGGAAACATTAGAATGTTTTGGCGTATTTCTGCAACTATCGTTTTAACCCTTATTCTCATTATATGTGAGGCTGGTTCAGTCCGTGCCGCCCGCCCGCTCCGGCAGAGCTTTCTGCGCATGGAGCCGCCCCGCGAGATCCCGAACTTTATCGTCAGGGATTCATCCGGACAGATCTTGACATTGCACGAAGTTCTTAAACGGGAAGCTAACGGTGGTTTTGTGCTTTTGAATGTTTGGGCAACGTGGTGCGTTCCCTGCATCGGCGAGATGCAATCGTTAAATAGTTTGCAGGGTCGGTTGAAGGGGTTGACAGTTGTCACGCTGGCGGAGGATCAGGAAGGTCAATATTCCGTACCCGCCATGATGCGACGGAATAATTATTCGCAGGTAAAAGTTTATCTTGATCCTGAAGGTCTCGCTGTCCGGCGGTTTCGTTTACGGGGTATTCCCACGACTCTGCTTATCAACGCCTCGGGCCTGGAGGTGGGGCGGGTGAAAAGCAATGTTGATTGGATGAACCAAGATAACCTGGCTTTTCTTGACCAACTTGTGAACACGCCTGATAAATTAGCCCGACGTTGAAGAATTTGACGAATTCGAACTTGCGGATATGGAGCCGTAAACCGATGTTATGTCACTCGTTTTAAGGCTGACGTCGCCCACGAGCAGCGTCGTTGTGCCGTCCGAATCCGTCTGAATCGATGTCACGGCGCCGATCATCCTGGTGTCGCTAACCGTCAGCGACTTGCCATTGCTGTCCGTTGCCGCGACTTTAATGGTGTAAGTGCCGTTAGCCGCCGCTGTCCCGTCATCTTTTGTGCCATCCCACGCCACGCGATTAACGCCCGACTTGGTCGAGCCATCCATTGTGGCTACGGTGTCCCCGTTGCTGTCGGTGACGGTGATCGTAACTTTCTGAGCCGTGCCGGGCAGTGTGTAGGCGAATGCGCCCAAGCCGTTTTGAACCACGATTTTATTGTTCGCTTCGGCTTCGACGGTTTGCCCCACATAGCCAAGAAGAGGCGTGATGCCGTTGGAGGTGAGGGAACTAATAATCGCGTCCAACTTCGCGTTGGTGTTGATTTGCTGTTCGACCCCCGAAAACTGGACAAGTTCCCGCGTGAACTCGTTCGGATCCGTTGCCGACATGGGATCCTGATTTTGCAGTTGCGTGGTCAGGATCTTGAGGAATGTGTTGAAATCACCGGTGACACTGGTGATCGACGTTTGGGTGCTTGAGGACAACGTCGAATCTGTCGTCGCCGAGGTTTGATATTTGTTGATGTAATTCTGGATAAGCCCGGAATTATCAATGCCCGATACGGTTGACGCGGTTGTCATGACGTTTCTCCTTTAGACGCGCAGGTTCACGCGGCCCGGGGTGATGTAATAAGTCTCGATCTCGCTCGCCGCGAGATTGGCCGTATCTCCCATGTCGTCCAGAACATAGGGATTTTGCGGGGACGTGTTGTTTTGCGCGTTTTTGTTTGCGTTGGGGTTTGAGAAGCCGGCTTGGCCATCGCCGCGCAGGTTAAACTGCAGGCTGCCGGCATCAGCGCGCAGCCCTGCGTCCTGCAGTGCGCGCTGGAGGCTCCCCACGTCCTTGAGGAGTAAATCCAACGTCGCTGGATTGTCGACGATGACAGTTCCTTGCACTTTGTTATCCGATGAAAACTGAAGTTTAATGTCGATGCGTCCTAACTCGGCAGGGCGAAGCTGAAGCGTCATCTGGTCGGTGCCGTCCGCGGCCTGTTTGCGCAGCAGAAGAGCGACCTGCTCGACGGCTTGCGGCAAACCCGTTGCGCCGCCTTTCGTTGCGCGGGTGGCCGAGAGCTGGCTGGCGAAGTCATAAGATCCGGCAGGCTTTGTCGCTTCCGTCAATACGGGCGTCGTCGTTGACGTCGTGGTTTGGGATGCGGTCGAGGTTGTAGCCGAAGCTTCGCTGATGCCAGTGATGGCCGTTGACATGCTATTTTTAATCGCCGCCGCAAGATCTGTTGAAAGGGCCGGTGGTGCGGAAACGGCTGTGCCCGATGTCAGGTTATTAAAGAAATTAAAGAAATCATCGGCTTTTGATGTCGTTAGCAGACTGCTTTCTATCGGCTTTTCGCCCTTTGAGCCCGTTCCGGTTTGCAGGAGCGAGGGATCGGGCGAGGCGTTGTTTCCGTCTGTGCCGTTTTGCATTGCATCGGGCAGAACCAGCCCATCATCCGGGGAAGCGGTGTCCAGGGTTCCGGCAAAGGACGGCGCGGCATCGTTTGTCCTGGTAGTACCGGCATCCAAAGCACTCGCTAACTGGGCGGCGGCATCGGCTGCCGTCGTCGCGTTGGCCGTCTCCCCTTTCTCGAAAAAACTTTTCTTTTCAACCGTCTTTTCGATGTGCATCATTTTATTGAGCAGCCACAGCGCGGCCTGCTCGGTTTGGATCATGTCCGCGATGATGTTCTTGGTTTCGTCGGTTGGCGCCAGATCTTGTTTTTCCTCATTGGACGCATTTTCCTTGACCGTTTCAACGGGAACCTCTTCGGCGCAGGTTTGCGTTGGCTCCATTTCTACATCGGGTTGCGCGGAAGCTTCTTCGCTGATGGAGACCGTATCCTCCGTGACCGGTTTAGTCTCGGTGGACGAGGTGTCGGCGACGCATGTCTCGCGATCATCTTCTTTTTTGTCCGCTCTTTTTTGATCGTCGTGATCGTCCGAAGCGCGGCGCAGGCTCTGGCGCAGAGCTTGCGCGTCTTCCCGGAGTTTCCTGAGAAGGTCGTGCAAAACTGCGCGATCTTCATCGCTAGAGCGCTCAAGCAAATCCGAAGCCGACGTGTCAGACGGACTGTTGCGCGATGTATTTTCGCTGGATGCCAACAGTTCCTGATTTGTTTTTTGCTGCGCCGTGCATGCCGAGAGCTGCGACAAGAGATCGGCAAACATATCGTTTTGCACGGACTCCGCACTTAACCCCGCCCGAAGCGCCGCGAGAAACTGGGATGATGCGCTGGCTCCCGATGTCTGTATGCTACTTCCTGTGACTTGCGCCATGGCAATTCCTCTTAAGCTGTACGGTTGACGGCAACAGGCGGACAGGTGGGGCTGTACACGCCTAACGCCTGATGGGCTGTATTAGGGTTGGTGTAGCCTTTTTCAGGCAAGGCTTCTTTTTTGATATAGCGGATGATGTTGTTGATCAGGCGCTGTGTGCCGTTAACGGCGGCCTTAAGCGCCACGGCGTTCTCCTGTGTCGCGTTATCCAGATCCGTGCCGGCTGTCTTCAATTTCTTAAGTATGTCGGGGGAAGTCTCCTTCAGAAGATCAGGCTGGGAGGCGAAAGTTCGCATATGAGCCTGATAATCCAGAATAAGACGGCTCTTGCGGCGGCGCAGTTCCTGGATGCCGGCGAGGTCTTGTTTTTTAACCATCTGCAGCTCGTCCTGCATCACAACAGCCAGCTCCTTCATGATTTTCATGACCGCGTCGATAGGCGAGATGGTCGTGGTTGCCGCGGTCGTGGTGGCCTTGCTCATGATTGCGCTCCCTTCGAAATAATGCTCGCTTTGTTACCGTTTTTTTCCTGCATGCGGATCATCTCCGCTTTAATGGAATCCGAAAGTCCGGAGGTATCGTTTTGGGCCATGGCTTTTCCGTACTCCTGAATAAGCAGGCTGCGCATGACTTCTTCACCATGGCCGCCGCCGAACATGGTGTTGACTTCCACGCCCTCGAACATGGGCTGGATCATCTGGGCCATGAACATGGCGACAAAATCCTGCGCGGTCTTATCGATATCCTTTGAGCGGCTCTTGAACCCATTCGCCATCAAACCTTGCTGAACAGCAACACTGCCGAGGGATTGGATCGCCGTGTCCATCACATCACCTCGAGATCAGCTTGAAGCGCGCCGGAGGCCTTGATCGACTGCAGGATCGTAATCATGTCGCGGGGCCCGATGCCAAGCGCGTTGAGGCTTTGCACAACGTCCTGAAGGCTCACGCCGGGATTCAGCATGGCAAGTTTGTTACCTTCGCTTTCATTCACGTTGATTTCCGTGCGTGGCACGGTCGTTGTCTGACCGCCTTGCGAAAGAGGCGCAGGCTGGGATACCTGCGGCGTTTCATTGATGCGGATGGTTAAATTGCCCTGCGCGATGGCGACCTTATTAATGCGTACGCTATCGCCCATGACGATCACGCCGGATTGTTCATCAATCACGACCCTGGCAACCTGGTCAGGAACAACCTGCAGCTGCTCAATCTCAGTCATCAGGCTAACAACGTCATGACGCCGCGCATCCGGAACCAGCAAACGGACCGTGGCGGAATCAACAGCCTCAGCCGCTTGAAGCTTTAGATGCTTGTTGATAGCTTCGGCAATGCGCCGTGACGTTGTGAAGTCCGGGTTGCGAAGCGACAGACGCATCGAAGCCAGATCGGCCAGCCGGAAATTGATTTCACGCTCAACAATAGCACCGCTGGCGATGCGTCCGGCTGTCGGCACTCCTTTTGTGACCGATGCACCTTGACCGGCGGCGCTAAATCCGCCGGTTGCGACAGAGCCTTGCGCCACGGCATAGACCTCGCCGTCAGCGCCAAGAAGCGGTGTTACAAGCAAAGTGCCGCCCATCAGGCTTTTGGCGTCGCCCAAGGTCGATACGGTTACGTCAACACGCGAACCTTGAGCCGTAAATGCCGGAAGCGTTGCTGTGACCATGACAGCCGCAACGTTCTTCGTCTTCATCGTGGTGCCACGGGTATTGATCCCAAGACGCTCCAGCATGCCGACCAGGCTGGTTTCCGTGAAAGGCGAGTTGGTCAAGCTGTCGCCAGTGCCGTTCAATCCAACGACAAGGCCATAGCCGATCAACATGTTGTCGCGTACGCCTTCAAAGTCGACAATATCCTTAAGGCGCGAAGAAGCTTCGGCTTGTTGAAGAGGGGCGAGGATTAGGAATGCAAGCCCTAGCGCCGTAAGGAGGGAGAGCCGACGGGCAGGACGCCACTTTGCCGTCAGCAGGGGGGCCAAGGGGGAGAAAAAGAGACATCTAGATAATAGGGCAGGCATGGTTACTCCTAATCCTCTGCCGCCATATATGCGAACCCCATGCCAGACTCTTTTTTTACAAAGAGAGGGATCAAAATAATATGTAATACATTGATATAAATGGCTTATTTTAACTAACCTTGAGTCCTGTTTTCACGTACAATAACTCCAGAATTGGCGGCAAAAGCCGATTCTTTCCTTATCTGTCAGGAATCAGGGAATAAATTGCCGAGCAACTTTATTGGCGTTTTTTTCTGACGGTCCGATTCGTCACGAAGAATGGAACCGTACGTGCAATGATGTGTGCCAATATGCTATAAGTTATGTAAGAAATAAGAGTTCCGGGGAGACCGAGAGGTCAGATTATGATTAGCAAAATCGAGGGAACTGGCCCGATCCGCACGGCGCAGACTGTGCGCCGCGTTGCCAAGACTGGCAAAAGCGGTGGGGCGAGTTTTTCGAAGCACCTCGAAGGTCCTGATGAAGTCGATACGGCATCGGCTGCCTCTGGAACGTGCGCCTTGGGGGCCGTAACGGGGGTTGTTGGGATTCAGGAAGTTGACGATGCGTTAGCGCGCGCGGCTAAGGGCAAACTGAGGGCGCAAGATATTCTCGACAAGATGGATGAGCTTCGTCTTGAACTTTTGGATGGGAGGTTAAGCCGCGAGAAACTGTTGCATTTAGCCAGAGTGGTTAATGCCCGTCGCATCGAGGTGTCCGATCCCCGCTTGGCTGAAATTCTTGACGAAATCGACTTGCGTGCCCAAGTGGAATTGGCCAAATTCAGCCGTCAGTGATCGGGTGAAGGGTGTTTCTTGAAAACTGATCGATGTTAACAGGTTGCAAATTCAGGGAGACAGAATGAACACAGTAAAATTACCGCCCAACTACCAGCCGACCGAGAAAGAGCCGTATATGAACCCGGTTATGTTGGAATACTTTCGCCAGAAACTAATCATGTGGAAAGAAGCTATCATTAAGGAAGCCGATATGACCTTGCAAGAGTTGCAGGACGAAGGCGGCTTACAGGAACCCGATATCGCCGATCGCGCCTCGGTCGAAACAGAGGTTGCCCTTGAATTGCGCGCCCGTGACCGGCAGCGCAAACTCATCAGTAAAATCGACGAAGCGCTCGAGAAGATCAAAAACGGCGAGTACGGCTATTGCGAAGAAACGGGCGATCCCATCGGCATCAAAAGGCTTGAAGCACGCCCGATCGCGACCTATACGATTGAGGCGCAGGAACGGCATGAACGCATGGAGCGCACGCAACGCGATGAGCGGGAGTAACAAACGTTTGGTTTGGTTGCAGCACGCGGTTTTAACAATCGCTAACGCCGTTTTGTTAAGCCTCTTCATCCTTTTCTGTCCTTTACCTTCTTTCGGCGCTTCAGCGCCAAGCATGACAGGCGTTCAGGAAGTTCTTCTCCAGTATGTGCGTTTTGCCAGCGACAGAACCGAAGAATCTTGTGGGCTGACCCGCGGCGAGATGGAAAAGAACATCCTGAAAGCGCTTACCGTTGTGGGCATCCCGGTGGTGCCGGTCATTGATGCAAAGCCGCCTATGCTTGGCGTTGCGCGGATCGAGCTTTTACCCGAAGTGGTGTCGCTTGGCGGCAATGCTACGGAATGCACATCTTGGGTGTCTTTGACGGCTCAAACGCAAAACACACTGACGATTGCGCCTGTTGCCATACCACGTAGCGTGACCATTATTTATTTTAAGTCAGGGCTGCTGCTGAATAGCAGCGTGACATCGCATGCGCAAATCGTCGGCGAAGCATTCGGCAAGCTCGCCGACCAATTCGGTCGCCGTTTCAAACTTGACCAACCCCCGCCGCTCCCAGACTTTGACGAAAAAAAATAGGCGTCCAGACGTATTGTTTGTCCTCCCGTTATTGTGCCTTTAGGAGAACGCTGTGCTGACCCTTTATTACCGCGAACAAGGAAGCCTTCACCGGGCTTCGGTGGAGGGACCGCAACAGGCCTTGCCAGCCAGCACATTTTGGATTGATTTATTGAATCCATCACGTTCTGACGAGCTTACAATTGAGCGTCTGCTTGGTATTGAAGTTCCAACGCGCGAAGAGATGCAGGAAATTGAAGTGTCCAGCCGTCTTTATGTAGAGGCGAGGGCGCTGATCATGACAATGCCGGTTATGACAAAATCGGCAACGGACGATCCGGAAACGACACCTATAACATTTATTTTGACAGGCAACACGCTTGTAACTTTACGTTATGGGGATCCAACGCCGTTTAGTGTTTTTATTCAAAAAATGACACGGATGCCTGCCCCGACAGCCGGAGAGCAGGTGCTCGTCGGGCTTTTGGAACAGATCGCTGATCGTCTGGCCGATATTCTTGAGGGCGCTACAGCTGATCTTGATTCATTATCTCATAGTGTTTTCCATGCCAATCAGGTTGCGCAGGGCATAGTGGATTTCAAGGAGGTTTTGCGTCGGGTCGGTAATATTGATGACTTGACGAGCAAGGCCAAGGACAGCCTGTTGAACTTTAACCGTCTTCTTCTTTTCCTCTCGGCGCAGTCCGATATGCGAAAAGAAAACAAACTTCGCGTCAAGACGCTGACGGACGACGTTAAATCCATTGACGAACATGCGTCGTATATTTTGGGTAAAATCAGCTTTCTGCTCGACGCAACGCTGGGCATGATCAATATCGAGCAAAACAACATAATTAAAATCTTTTCCGTCGCGGCGGTGACGTTCCTGCCGCCGACGCTGGTCGCAAGCGCTTACGGAATGAATTTTAAGTTTATGCCTGAATTGGACTGGGCGTGGGGTTATCCACTGGCGGTTGCTCTAATGCTGTTTTCCGCGGCCGTTCCGTTCTGCTATTTCAAACGGAAGAAATGGTTGTAGTTAAACATATAAGGTTTTGGATACAGTAAGGCAGGCCAACCGTTCATCTTATTGTAAAAAAACCGGGTATGCGAAGATCAATTTGATGAAAGAGGTTGTTGAGACCTGTTGACAGGAAAAGCATAAATGGAAAACCCGATAGCGACATATCATTTTATCGACAAAATCGCGCAAGCCCTTAAGTTTGCAGCAGATAAGCATCAAGATCAGCGTCGTAAAGGCGAAAAAGCCCCACCCTACATCAATCATCCCATTGACGTTTTTTATATTTTAAAGGTTGAAGGGCATGTCGATGATGTCGATGTTCTTTGTGCGGCCCTTTTGCATGATACCGTTGAGGATACAGAAGCGACGATAGAGGAAATTGAAGAAGTATTTGGCGCTAACATTGTGCAGACTGTCGATGAGGTAAGTGATGATAAAACCTTATCAAGAGAAGAACGAAAAAGATTGCAGGTTGAACATGTCTCGCAATTTTCGAGAGGCGCACAGCTTCTAAAGTTAGCTGATAAAATCTGCAATCTTCGCGATATTGTAAAAGATCCGCCCAAAGGCTGGACCGAAAAGAGAAAAGACGAGTATTATATTTGGGCAAGAGAGGTCGTTGACCAGATTCGCGAAGCGAATATCGGGTTGGCGCAGATTTTTGACCAGGAATATGAAAAACGCATGGGAAGAAACCCTATTCATCGCATAGAGCCTCAATAAACGGACTTGATTTAGAAATGGTTCGGATAGGTGGTTTCTAGTCCCATAACATCGGAACTTCGATGATAAACCGAGTGAAGGAATTTTTCTTGCTTTCAACGCGGACGGAACCACCGAGCCGGTCGACTTCGCATTTAATTGCGCTTAACCCAACGCCGCGTCCTGAGAGCTCATCGACGCTCTCCTTCGTGGAAAAGTTGTCCCTGAAAATATATTGCATCACTTCATTATCGCTGGCGTCATTGGCTGCTTTCTTATTGCCGCTGTCTTTAAGCTTTTTTCTTAACAGAGCCACATCAATCCCGCGACCATCATCCTCAAAGCAAATGCTAAAATAGGGATTGCCTTGGTGCAGATATTTTCTTGTATCAATGATGACTGATAATTCGGGAGCTTTACCTAAATCAGCCCGGATTTCCGGTTCTTCGATAGCATGACTGATGATGTTCCGGAAGATATGGGAAAAAGTCGCGAATAAAGGCTGATAAATTTCGGTCAAAACCTGGAAGTTTTCACCCGTAATTCGGCAGGGCAATATTTTCTTTTCAAAACGTTCGGCTAAATCAAGAATGCCATCATTGAATGGTCTGAGAAGATCATGAATAGGCTCGCCCATAAAGGTTTCAATATAAGTGTTATATAATGACTCATCGAAAAGTTTTTGCTTTAAGCGGGTTCCTATTTCGGCGATCGTCATAATCGGAAGTGTACGCGTCATGCCGCGCAAGTCATAATCCTTGCCCAGCACCGCGTAAGCCTGTTTTTTGGTTTGCGCAATGGCTGATTTCAAGGCAGGCCCGAAAATCTTGATTTCTTGTATAGCTTGTTCGGTATTATCGATATTAGCGAGACGGTTTTCAATGTCATTAAGGATGTTGGCGATGTCGTTAAGAAAAAAAATGGAAGCATTTCCTTTGAGTGTATGAATATCACGGCAAATATCTTCCAACGATTTATGTTTGCCAAGCCATTCGCCATTTGTTGAGAAGTTATTGCTTAGGCTATTGAAGAATTGCAGGAACAAGTTGCGATTTCGGGAAATACTCAGAACCCTTTGAGCCGCCGCTTCTTGTTCGCGCATTAATTTCAACGCGGTTTCTTCAGCCGTATGGTCCGTGGCGACGACAAGAACCGACTGTACAACTTTTTCGATATTCATAATAAGACGGTAGTTCAACGAAATGGACTTATCTTTGCAGTAGGTAAATTTCATCGGCAACAAATCTAAAAGACCTTCCTTTGAGGGTCCGAGATTGTCAGTTGAAAACAGCATTTTAATAACCCGGTTCATTGATGTCATTTGATCCGGGGAAAGCTTTAAGTAGGCACCGACATGTTGTTGCGCGGGACTGCCCCCTAAAAAGTTAAGGCACGATTTTGAAAAAACGTCGCTGCAAATTCCATCGGGACCAAAAGAGAAAAGTCCTTGATCCAAGGCATTCAACATAACCCGGATCGAAGCGTTTAGAGCTTCAAGTTTTGTGTTGAGCTCGTTAAGGGCGGCCGTTGTCTTTTCAAGATTAAAATAGGCTTTTTCTGTTTCGGCCAACTGCTGCTCGTATCGGCGCGAGTTATCCGCAATCGAGAGCTGCATGCTATGGAGCTCTCTAAATAAATCGCCCATCTCGCTTTTATCATCCGTATTAATCTTATTTTCAAAATAGCCAACCGCGATTGAGCCAATGATAGACCTCACTTTATTGATCGTAGTAAGGGTTAAGCGGATAAAATAAAAGCAGATGAATAAGTTGAGTATGACGATGAAATAAATGTTAAAAGCAACAAGTCTGCCTGATAAGCCCATACTTGCATGATCGAGTAAGTTTTGTTGCGGGAAAAGTAAAAAGGCCAACGAAGCCACGCTGATCATCAGCGCGAGCATGGCGAAGATAATTTTCAAACGTATGGACATAACATGGGCACTTGCACGACAGATTGCTTGGCGCAGATTAACTTGATTTTGGGTAGGAAAAATCTACGTCGACGACTTCGTTGGACTTTATGAGAAAATACAGGCTTTCCACATCCATGTCCGGATCGTTCATATCAGGTTTGTTGGCTGAAGGTGTTTTTACGTCAAGAACGATCCCTTGGGTATGGATAAGGTAAGAACGGATGGCATGAACGATGACGTTTGTTACCTCATTAGCCATATCCTGCATCATTTCCGGGGAAGCGCCGTCTGAATTGTTTTTGAGCGCAATAAGGCTTTTTTCGGCCACGTCATAAGGAATGGTTATCGCCAGAAATGTCCGGGTTGTTGCGTTATGTAGTTCCGCATAAGCTGTGTAATCGTGATTATTTCTAGTGCTTTCAGGCGGTGGGCTGCTCAGAGCTATTTCAAGTCCGAACATGATATGGAACGTGTCTTTTAGACTTTTGCATATCTGAACTTTTAAATCGCGCAGGACTTCCGGCGTAAACTTTATTTTCACGATGCAGGCCTCGGTGCTATTGTGGGGGTGGCTATCGAGTTATTTGCGGTTTTGTTGCGTGGCAAGCCACTCAATGGCGTGATTCATTTTTTCTTCAATTGTTTGAGGCGTTACGGGCTTGATGGCGTAACTAGTCGCGCCGTTTTCAAGAGCTGTTATTATGCTTTCACTGTCTGAATAGGCGGTAAGTATAATAACGGCCGTGTTTTGAATATTAAAGTCTTTGCGCAGAATTTTCAGGAAGGACAGACCATCAAGTTCAGGCATATTGCGATCGAGGATAATGATCTTGAACATGGAGCTCGTATCCCCGTCGATACGTTCCTTTGTTTTTTCAAGCGCTTCCTTGCCGTTAGAAGCGAAAAACAGATTATTATATCCCATGCCGGACAGCGTGTTTTTTACGGTCTGACGTACAATTGAACTGTCATCGACAATAAGGATGGGGGCGTCGTTTTGCATGGCTTGTTCTATGTCCAAAAATTAAGGGAAAAATCAAGTAAGTATATGATTTTTAGGTTAAGAAAACATGAAATGAGTTATTATAAATAGGCACTTTGCACCACTGTGTTAGTGCATAAATGTTTATACAAATAGACCCGGAAAACGGGCATTTTTTTCGTTTGTGGAACTATAAAATAGAATCCCAGTAATCAATGTTAATATACTTTTAATATGTTACAATTACGTTTTTATTAAAATTGGGTGTTAAGCCAGTTGAAACCTATTCCACTTATATTATTAGCCTGCCCTATTCAGCATAAGGAACGAGACCGCACATGGTGCAAGAGTTTCGAAAGATTATGCTTTCCAAGGAAGAATTGATTTTTGCCTTGGATTCCTATCGCCGTATGAACCGTAATTTTTTGCCCGAGGGCAAGATTGTTGATTGCAAGAGTTATATTGATGGTAAGATCTTGGTTAATGTCGCACTTAAACACCAACAGGTTGAGAGCACGGCGTTTACCTTCAATATATCGGATTTAATAAAACCCCTAATTCGTTTTTGTTTGGAAAATAATGTTGTGCTTCCCATCGAGGGAAAAAAATCTGTCTCATTTTCAGATGGTTGTCTTTCGCTTTGTATCGAGTTGAAAATGGATATGGATATGGATATGGAGTTATAAAGACTTTCACGTTCGAAAGATTAAGCAAGCCCCCCACTGGGGGCTTTTTTATTCGTGATTCTCTTCCCGTTAAGATTTTCTAGGCCAAGCGTTGCCTCGTTAAGAAAATCTAATGGCGGACCCGAGAAGATTCGAACTTCCGACCTCTGCCTTCGGAGGGCAGCACTCTATCCAGCTGAGCTACGGGTCCGCGTTTGAATGGCGCCACCATAAGGGAATTTCGCCTGATGTGCCAGCGTGCTTTGTGGGCGAAATTTAGGCCAAAACATTCTGCCACAAGGCCCGGATAGGCGAGGCGTTGACCTTTTTGTTAATGAAAGCCTGGCCAATGCCGCGCGCCATGATCAGGGTTAATTGCCCGTGTTCGGTCTTTTTGTCCTGGGCCATGAGTGCCATCAATCGCTCGATATCATATGCGAACGAAGGGGGCTTTGTCGGCAGGCCGACTTCCTTGAAATGGGTTTGTACAGCCGAGGCGTCTTCAGCGGGGCAAAGGCCAAGATCGGCCGATAAACGGAAAGTCATTGCCATGCCAATAGCCACGGCTTCGCCGTGAAACAACACTTTGCCGTAACCGGTAACGGCTTCAAGCGCGTGGCCGAAAGTGTGGCCGAGGTTGAGCAGCGCGCGCTCGCCCGCCTCGCGTTCGTCGGTCGCGACGATGCGCACCTTATGCTCGCAACTTTTGCTGACGGCATAGATCTGGCTTTTGCGGTTGCCATTCAAAAGCTCGCCGCCATGCGCTTGGCACCAGCGAAAGAATTCGGCATCGAAAATCAGACCATATTTCACGACTTCGGCATATCCGGCTTTCATTTCACGTTCCGGCAGGGAGTCGAGGGTCGAAACGTCAGCCAACACTAAACGCGGCTGATAAAACGCGCCGATTGTGTTCTTGCCGTATGAACTGTTAATGCCTGTTTTGCCGCCGACAGAACTGTCGACTTGAGCCAGTAATGTTGTCGGAATCTGTACCACGTCGACGCCGCGCAGGACCATGGAAGCGGCAAATCCGGCAAGATCGCCAATCACGCCTCCGCCGAGCGCAATAATCAGAGTGTAACGGTCAATGCCGCGCTCGAATAATTGATTAAGAACATGCTGTAATATATTAAAATCCTTGCTGTTTTCTCCTGCCTCAACGACGATAGAAGGCAGAACTGTATGCCCGCTGGAGGCCAGTACCGCTTCAAGGCGCTGTTGGTAAAGTTTGGCCACGTTGCGGTCAGTGATAATAATGCAGCGCCGGGGTCCCAGCCGTAACTGAATAAGCGTTCCGGCCTCGGCCAGAATGTTGTCTCCCACAACGATATCATAGGACCGTTTTGCGGCAGGCAAGTAGATCTGCACAATCTTTCCGGATGTTAGTCCTGTCTGATCAACAACAGGGAGATGATACGTTTTCTTGTTCAAAGAAACCTCACAACGCCGCCGTGCGGCGGACATATTCATAAAGGGCCGTGAGCACGCGATTAACGGCTTCTTCCGGTGGGCGGCGATCGCTTGTTACCGCGATGTCGGCCGTAGCATAAATCGGTTCCCGCGCGTCAAGCAACTCTCTCAACTTTTGTTCGGTATTGCCGCCTTTCAGCAAAGGACGATCGTTCCGGTGGCCGGTGCGCTCCATCAAAAGAGCGATGTCTGCCCGCAACCAGATCGAGATGCCGCGTTTGCGAATAAGCGCGCGCGTATCCGCGTTCATAAACGCACCACCGCCTGTTGCCAGAATATGCGGGGGTTGCTCGAGGAGCCGGGCAATAACCTTTCGCTCGCCATCGCGAAAGGCCAGTTCGCCAAGTTGTTCGAAAATCTGGGCCACCTTCATCCCCGCGGCCTTTTCGACTTCAGTGTCAGAATCGATGAACGGCAGGCCAAGCCGCGCCGCGAGTTTCCTTCCCATGCTGCTTTTGCCCGAACCCGGCATGCCCACAATAACCAGCGTCTTGGGGGTCAGGGGATTCTGTGGATCAAGCGGGTTAACGATTGCGTTCATGTTCCGATAAGGCCAAAATAGTGCCGTAAAGTTGTACTCTGAGTAAAGAGGGTAGCATAGGTCTATAGACAAGACAGGGGATAAAATGCGTATTGCGCTGGTCAGTTTCGTTGTTGTGTTGATTTTGGCGGTGGGCGGCGTGATCGTCGTGGCCCAAGCGCCTTTTAAGCCTTCCGTGCAAAAGGTCGAGCAAGTGGTGCCTGATGAAAAACTCCCTCATTAAAAGCTGGCGTTTTGGCGTTGCTCTGTTTCTGGTAAGCGTCAGTGTTTTAGCTGGTTTACCCGTAGCGTCACAGATTCCGGAGTCTCAAGCCTATAACGATGATCGAGAGGCGAGTTTTAAGCCAACGGCCCAGGTTGGCGAGAGAGATGAAAAGTTATCCTCGATAGACCTTGCTACGCCTCCGGCTAACTTTGGGAAGCCAAAGGAAGAGAAAAAGCCAGAGAGGGCCAAACCCGTGACAATCGAATCATCGGTTTTGTTCCCGGAAGCAACGGCGCCTGTCGATCTTGGCCAACCCGTAGCGAAGGAATCGTTAGGCAATGTCGATCCCGATACTTTAGGCCTTCTATCCAATGAAAACGGTGGCCTTGGCACGTCGATGTGGGAAAACACGCCCCGCGCGCTGGTCGAACGGTTGTTGCCAGAGATGCAACTCCCTACGGCATCGCCGGCATTAAACAGTTTGGCGCGGCGTTTGTTGCTAAGCACAGCGGCTGTACCGTCTGGCGAAACGGCGACAAACCGGAGCCTGACAGCCTTGCGGCTCGAAAAGCTGCTCGCGTTGGGCGATGTTGCCGAAGCTTGGCAGCTAACAATGCTGGCTAAGCCGGACAATGTGGACGAAATAACGAGACGTCTTGTAACCGAAGCGGCGCTCATCGGTCCAGACAGCAAAGCTATCTGCGACCGGATGCCGGAAATCATAGCGGGACACAATGGCATCGAGTGGCAAAAGGCCTTAATCCTTTGTCAGTACCGCGCGGGTGATACTAAGGCAGCTCAGCTTGGGCTTGATCTTTTGCGCGAGCAGCAAGTTAAGGACGATCTTTTTATATCCCTGATGAATAACAACGTCTTTGGCGGAAAAAAGCAACTTCCGCGTCAACTGACGCCTCTCAGGCCTTTAACTCTTGCTGTCCTGCGGCAGTTGGATTTGCCTTTGCCTCGTGAACTTTATGGACGTCCGGAAGCGTCGTTGATACCCGAACTCTTGCAATCGAGGGCCATTGAAGAAAATGAACGCGTTGGCTTGGCGGAACGCGCCGCAGCCCGCGGAATGATCAGCGCGGCTCAAATGGCTTCGGTTTATCAAAGTGTTACTTTTGATGCAGAAGCGCTTGCCAAGGTCTTGAGTAGCAGTGAAAGCGGAAACCCGCGATTACGCGCCATGCTGTACCAGGCGGCGGAAAAGGAACAAACGCTTTCGAATCGCCTGGAACTGATTAACAGGTTCGTGCAAGTTTCAGATGTTGCCTCATTAAACGGTTCGGCGGGAGTTGTGTTGGCTGAACTATTGGCTTCCGTCCCCGTAACCACGGATTTCAACGTTTTTTCCGCAACAATCGCACGCATTTTCGCTCTCGCCGGGAAGCCAGAGCAGGCTCTTGCGTGGCTTAAACTAGCGCGCAACGCAGCAAGCAAGATCCCGGATGTTGAAACTCAATTACAGGCCAGTTGGCCGCTATTCATCCTCGCAGGCCTGGTGACGGACAGCGAATATGGGCAGGGCATGAAAAACTGGCTTAATACCATGTTGAAAGAACCGGATGGTGTTTCGGCTCAGGACATGTCGCGACGCGAGCGAAACTTGCGCGTAGGATCATTATTATTGCTGTTCAATGCGGCAGGCTTTGCCGTGCCGGAACAGGCATGGTGGCAGGTGATCGATGTCGCCTCTCAGGGGCGGCGCATGATGTATCCATCGCCCATTCTTATGGAACGGTTGCGTCTGGCGGGTGCTGCGAAGAGGAAGGGCGAAACAGTTTTGTTGAGCGTATTGTTGGTTAGCGAAGAGCCCAAAGACATTCCTTTGTTTATCATGACGGATACCGTCAAAGCTCTCAGGCAAGCCGGGCTGACGGCTGATGCGCTGGCCCTTGCACGTGAAGTGGCCGTTGAACTGTTAAGATGAACAGGTAGAAACCAACAAAACGCTATCCCTGCCGGCGCAGAGGATTGTGTTCGAAAATGTCTATATTTTCCCATCCTGCCAAATCCAGCTCGGCGCGGATAGGGAGGAACTCGAAAACGGCTTTAGCCAGGAAAACACGGCCTTCGCGCGCCAACAATTCATCCAGTTTTCCCCGGAGCTGATGCAAATAGAGAACGTCAGATGCGGCATAGCTCAGTTGCTCGGGTTTTAAGTCTTTTGTGCCCCAATCCGACGTCTGCTGTTCTTTGGTAAGTTCAATACCAAGCAGTTCTTTCACCAAGTCCTTCAGGCTGTGCTTTTCCGTAAAAGTGCGCGTCAGGATGGATGCGACTTTGGTGCAGTAAACCGGCCGTGGCATGATGCCGAGGTAATGCGCAAGCGTGTTGAGGTCTGCGCGCGCGAAATGAAAAAGTTTTGTAACGCGCGTATCACCCATAAGTTTTTTCAAATTCGGCGCGGCATAGTCTCCTTGTTTAAACTGAACCAAATGCGCTTTGCCATCGCCCGCCGAAAGCTGAACAAGACATAAGCGATCGCGGATCCAGCTAAGACCAAGAGATTCTGTATCCACAGCCACGACAGGGCCAAAGGAAAGATCGGCAGGGATGTCGCCGCGGTGAAGAGTGATGTCGGGAGTGGCCATGGGAAGGATCTTCAGTTGTTGTGTTAGGATATCAGTTATCAGAATCGGTCAAAAGAAGCTAGGGGCTTTCTGGCCTGTGCTTTTCGGGAGGTCGGATGAGCTAGTTCCGGATTGTCTTGAATAATCTTTTTGCCCAGCAATTGAGAACCCAATATATTTAGATGGTTGCTATCCCTGTAGAGAAACGTCGAATTCTTGGCCATGCGACACAGGCTATTTATGCAGAAAAAATCGGATGTTTTTATGATTTTTACGTTTGGATTTAAGAAGATCAAACTTTCTTCATGGCATGTGTTCAGACCGCCAAAGCGGCTTTTATACCTGCATTTGGCTGCTGGGATCGTAAAGTTTGGGATATCGTCATTTATATAGACTTCTTTGTTAGCTGCTGTGAGCGCGTTAACCGTTTCCACTAAGTCGGGCTCTAAATCTTTATCATTTGGGCCCGGATTCCAAAACGCGGTAAGAATGACCTTTCTGATGGACGGATTATCCATAATGCATTTATAAATATTTTTCTACGAAGGAGAGTTGAGCGTAGGGGCGGGCTCTTTAATGAGATAGATAATGTTGCTGTCAGGTAAATCTTCCATCAGCCCCGGGGAATAAATGTTCTCCGTGGCTATCTCCGATAATCGCTATTTTCTGTGCATCATTTTTATGAGACTGAAAACAGCGTGGCAATTCATTCATATCTCTTACGGTGGGGGCCTCTTGAAGAAGGGCGCTCGGCGAGCATGGAGAATATTTTTGTTTGATCCGTTCAAAAAAAGCTGCATGGCCAAGGTCGCCTTTGTTTTCAACCTGCGCTTGATCAATGCTGTCGACGGTGACAAGAAGAAGGTTTAATCGACTTTTCCATGCAAACCAAAGCGCAAACGGCCAGACAAGATAAAATTGTTCTTCAATGCCCAGCGACCAAAGATGCAACATCGGTTTTGTTTCGGCGCCGACGTCGAAATAACCGCTTTCCTTCCACAGCATAAAATTCGACACAAAACCCGCGCCGCCTGCAATGAGTTTCAAAAGGTTTTTGTATTCATATGGATACAACGCGAACCAGCCGAAGACAGCGCAGGTAATCATTACGAGGAGAAGAGCAGGAAAAAATGCACTTGATGCGGCGGCCATAAAACTCGATGAAGGAGAAACGACCTTCTTCAAGAATTTTTAAATAATGGTTGAAAATCAGGAAAACGGATATGACGAAAAAAACATACACGCCGATGAAGCCGCCTTTAACCTGCTGGGGAAAGGCGTGAAAGAGAACAACAAGGCACAAGGCAATGGCGCGCAAGTCGTCGATATCAGAACGGTATTGGGAAAGAACGGGGTGTCTTGAATGGCTTGGGGGAAGGGGAGCGTCCGTTGTCATATTGCCATTGGTGCCCAGGAGAAGACTCGAACTTCCACGACATCGCTGCCACAGGTACCTGAAACCTGCGCGTCTACCAATTCCGCCACCTGGGCTTATCCCGGCAAGGCAGGGCCGCGCCGGAGACTGGGTTGGTAAGGGTTGGCGGAAGGAAAGTCAAGGCGCTGCATCGTTATTTCTGTAACTGAAGGAGCAAAAAGCAAAGCAAAGCAAGGGGTTCCGGGGAGGTTTGCGTAAAGTAGTTAAGATGATGCTGGAGGGAAACAGAGGAAAAGAAAGTGAGTAAATAAAAATTGAGAGGCCGTGTTACGCTTGCCATTTATTAACAATTTCGGCACAAGAATACGCTTCTTTTTGTTCCTCCATATATAGGTGATTCACATGACTTTTCGCCGTTTCATGCTGACGCTTGCGTTGGTTGTTCTGTTCCCTGTGGCCGCTTCGGCCGCCAAGGTTGGGCCAATTGGCAAAGGCACGCAGGTTCCAAATTTAATTTCATTCGGCGCGGGCTGGTTCGACTTCAACAAAAATTCCCCGCAAAAGGAAGCGATCGATTTCCGTCTTGAATACCGCTGGGGCACTTCGCTTCTGCCGATGACGAGCAGTTACTTCAATAGCTGGAACAAGTATTTCCAGATTCACCCCTTCGTCGGCATTGAAACAACTTCGCGCGCACAGATTTATGGCTTCGGCGGCTTTGTGTTCGACGTTCTGTTAGGACGTAACGTCGTCATTTCGCCGAACGTGGCTGTCGGTCTTTACAACATGGGCAACGGCAAGCGCCTCGGCTCATTCGTTGAGTTCCGCTCGGCACTGGAAGCCGGCTGGCGCTTTAACAATGAAATGCGCTTGACGGCCTTTGTAAGCCATATCTCAAACGCCGGATTGACCGATCTGAACCCCGGCGCGAACACGGTAGGCGCATACCTGCACGTTCCAACGACGGTGATATTCGGTAGGTAATAAACCTAAAGAAGTAAGAAAAACGGGGGCTTGCTTATGCAAGCCCTTTGTTTTTGAGGAAAGGCTTAGCTTTTCTTGACCGGCGGCAGGTCGAGCTTGATGTGAAGCTCCTTAAGCCTGTCGGGTGTGACGGTGTTCGGCGCTTGCATCATCAGATCTTCCGCTTGCTGGTTGAGCGGGAAAGCGATGATTTCGCGGATATTCGGCTGATCCGCCAAAAGCATCACGATGCGGTCGATGCCGGGGGCCGAGCCGCCGTGCGGTGGCGCGCCGAGTTTAAGCGCCGACAGCATGCCGCCGAAACGGCTTTCAAGGTCTTCACGCGAGTAACCCGCAATGGCGAACGCCTTGTACATGACTTCCGGCAAGTGGTTGCGGATCGCGCCCGATGACAATTCGACGCCGTTGCAGACAATGTCGTACTGGTAGGCTTTGATGGTGAGCGGGTCTTGCTCTGTCAGGGTCTTCAGGCCGCCCTGCGGCATGGAGAAGGGATTGTGGCTGAAGTCAATTTTTTTACGCTCTTCGTCGTATTCGAACATCGGGAAGTCGACAATCCAGCAAAAGCGGAAAGCGTTCTTTTCAATGCAATCCATGTCTTCGGCAATCTTGGTACGCGCTTGCCCGGCCATTTTGGCGGCCTTGCCCTTCTTGTCGCACACGAAGAACACAGCATCGCCATCAACACAACCGGTGAGCTGGCGAAGTTCCTTTTGCGCTTCGACGCCGACAAAACGCGCGATGGGGCCTTTGCCTAGGCCGGCTTCGAACGTGATGTAGCCAAGGCCCGGCGCGCCGATGTCCTTGGCCCAGTCGTTCAGCTTGTCGAAGAAGCTGCGCGGTTTGCTGATAACCGACGGGGCGCGGATGGCGCGGACAACGCCGCCTTGGTCGATAATCGAACGAAAGGCGCGAAACTCGACATCCGGGCGCGTAAAGACGGATGTGACGTCCGTGATCAGCAGCGGGTTGCGCAAATCCGGCTTGTCCGAGCCATATTTCATCATCGCGTCTTCGTAGGCAATGCGCGGGAAAGGATAGGGCGTTACAGCTGGCTTTCTGGGGCGGTTGAAGCCGCCGAACTCGTCAAACACGCCATGTATAACAGGTTCGATCGCCCCGAAAACGTCTTCCTGCGTGACATAGCTCATTTCAAAGTCGAGCTGGTAAAACTCACCGGGACTGCGGTCGGCGCGCGCGTCTTCGTCGCGGAAACACGGCGCGATCTGGAAGTAGCGGTCATAACCCGCAATCATCAGCAATTGTTTGAACTGCTGCGGCGCTTGAGGGAGAGCATAGAACTTGCCGGGGTGTAAACGGCTCGGCACCAGAAAATCCCGTGCGCCTTCGGGAGAGGAAGAGGTGAGAATCGGCGTCTGATACTCGCGGAATCCGGCGGCCCACATGCGGCGGCGTATGGAAGCGATCACATCCGAACGCAGTTTCATGTTTGCCTGCAAGCTCTCACGGCGCAGATCGAGGAAGCGGTAACGTAAACGCACGTCTTCACCGGTGTCCGGTTCGGCGTTCACTTGCATCGGTAGCGGCTCGGCCGCGCTTTGCACGACAAATTCAGCGATATCCAGTTCAACCCTGCCGGTGGGCAGCTTCTCGTTAACGGTTTCAGGCGAACGCCTGACGACTTTGCCCGTTACGGTCACAACGCTTTCGTTTTTGACGGCCTCGACGGTTTTCATTAGCGGGCTCGACAAATCGATCACGCACTGCGTAATGCCGTAATGGTCGCGCAGATCAAGAAACAAAAGGCTGCCATGGTCGCGCTTGCGGTGAACCCAGCCGGACAACCGCGCGGTCTGGCCTTCGTGCGTTAAACGTAATTCGCCGCAGGTATGGGTACGATAGGGATGCATTTTAAGAACCGATTAATCGAGAACAAACAACGGAAAACGGGACATTAGCTTTCGAGAGATATTAACGCAAGCCGTTCCGTATTCGCCGTTCCCGAGGTTGCCGTCGCAGTCAAGAAAACAATATAATTTAACCGGGTTTGTACTGAGCCACCTTCTCACCTAAGCGCCGGCCAATAACTTGGGGATGATCTTCTGGATCTTTTATGGCCCTGAGTATCGTCTGTCGGGCTTTGAAAACGTCATTGAATGGTTCCGTCCCATAAAACGTGCAGGCAAAAGCACAATCCAAACAGCTTTCAGCTAACATATTCTTTCCGGCATCTTTTGCTGTTTTGGCAATATTAATCATGAAGTGAATGGTATTTTCAAACAGCTTGTCAACTTCAGGCCGTTTACGACACCCGTCATAGCGCAAAATTTTCATAGCTTTGACGGCGGCCTGGAGGCTGATGTAAGAAGCGACCTCTAGGTTGTTTTGAGCTAGAGCTTCACGTGAAGTATCTAAATAAAGAGATATTGATTCGTTCTGGTATGGGTAATGAGCAGGACTTATCTGGTCGTGAAGATAATGGTATTGTTCAACCAAGAAATAAGCTTTTGCGAGATCTTCCGGCGCGTGCCTGTCAAGAAATTGCCGGATGACGGCAGGAGATTCATCAAGCCAGAAAGCGGCGGCAGTTTTCACCTCTCGATCAAGAAGTGCAATTGATCGCTCGAGTTTGAGCTTTTCATGCAGTGTCAACAAGTTTTGAAATAAGCCGTTTAGATCATTTGCTTGCTTGGCGGTTTTAAATGACTTACGGATCTCGCTCCACACAGGGTAGGGAGGATCTGGCCGTTTAATGGGGTAATCTTCAAGAAAATCTATAGTTTCTAAAAAGAAAGCATTCTTCACCATGGAACATCTCCGATAAAAAGAACATATTTAAGAATAAAATAAAGTAGACTAATTACAATAATAATAATGCCAAAACAAGGTTAGATTGTTTCGAGAACGCCATTATGGTTAATTCTTTAATCTTTAAGAGTATTAAGGAGGATGCTAGAACACACGCATGCTTCTCACCACCACCCAGCAGCTTACCCGGTTTTGCGAGGCGCAGGCCGGGGCGGACTATGTGACCGTCGATACCGAGTTCATGCGCGAGCGGACGTATTACGCAAAACTCTGTCTCGTGCAGGTAGCGGGTCCGAATGAAGCCGCGGTGATCGATCCGCTGGCCGAAGGCATGGACCTTGCGCCTCTATACCGGCTGCTGGCCGATAAGAATATCCTGAAAGTCTTTCATGCCGCGCGGCAGGATGTGGAAATTTTCTTTAACGCCACAGGGCAAGTGCCGGCGCCCCTTTTTGACACGCAAGTGGCTGCGATGGTGTGCGGGTTCGGCGAAGCCGCGAGCTATGAAACACTGGCCGACAAACTGGCAAAGGTAAAAATCGACAAATCAAGCCGATTTACGGATTGGGCCCGGCGCCCCCTGACGGATCGACAGGCTGAATATGCGCTGGCGGATGTGACGCATCTCCGGGTGGTTTATGAAAAACTCGCCGCGCAATTGGAAAAATCGGGGCGCAGCGAATGGATGCGCGAGGAAATGGAAGTGCTCACCAATCCCGCCACGTACATGGTTAATCCCCAGGAAATCTGGAAACGCCTGAAGCTACGCGCCGACAAACCACGCCTACGCGCTTTGTTACGCGAGTTGGCCGCGTGGCGGGAGACGGAAGCGCAAAAACAGGATGTGCCGCGCAGCCGCGTCTTAAAGGACGAGGCGTTGATGGAAATCACGCATCATGCGCCCTCCACGAAAGAGGATTTAGCGCGCATGCGCGGCATCCATGGCGGCTTTGCCGAAAGCCGTCTTGCCGAGGAAATTCTAACCGTTGTCGCGCGCGTAAAGGCGATGACGCCTGATCAATTTCCGCCAAGCGAGCCGCGCCGGATTATGCCGAAGGGCTCGGCGGCAGTACTGGATTTACTGAAAGTGCTGTTAAAGCAGGTTAGCGATGAATATGGCGTTGCCGCGAAGCTGATCGCCACAACCGACGATCTGGAAATAATGGCGGCGGAAGATGCGCCGGAGGTCAAAGCCATGAAGGGCTGGCGGCGGCAATTGTTTGGGGAAACGGCAATGGCGCTCAAGCGCGGCGAATTGGCGCTGGCCGTCAAAAAAAATAAAGTTATCTTTTTTAGGGCTTAAGAACAAAATTCATAACTTGACGAACGATCCCCAAATGCGTGACGGCACGTGTTGTGTTGCCGGCGCGTGAGAAATCAGCTGCAATCTTAAGATGATCACATGCCGCTTTGTTACCCAGAAGAGTGGCCAACGAACCGGAAGTATCTTTTTGTGCCAGAAGTTCTTGGACAGCAGCCGAAAACGACAACGGATCCTCCGTAATGCAAGCGGAAAGATGATTCAAAGAGCCGAAAACAGGGGAAGTATCTTCGGAATCTGAAACGGCATGTAGTGGCATTTTGTTCGACATATTATTTATCCTTTTTAATGGTGCTAAAAAATTTATTTCGGCGCAGCCGGGAAGCGATTCCGGAATCTTCCAGTATACTTCAAATTGTGGATGGTCAGTATCCGGGCAGTATCAACAAGTTCCCTAGCTATGCGAAGGAATGTCTCATCCGAACTCATAACATGGCTATTCGCATAACCGGCGGCTATGTTTACTTTATAGCGCGCAACGAGATCGTCCAACAAAGGGCTTTCGCCATTCTCTTCATTTACCGGGGCGGATAGTTTGCGCGCGGCAGCGACAAAAGCTTTTGGATTGTCTTTCAGCAGTCTTTCAAGCTCATCCAGCTTGCTCAGAACCTCACGCGCGTGTGGTGTATTTTCAGCATAAGGATTCATCGAGGTTTCAGGTTCAGGTGTCGTGCGCATCGAATACCTTCTCAATATGTTAAAAATCACAATGAATGCGCCCTGAGTAGAGTTCCGGCTGCCCTTTGTCAATCATTGCATGCGCGCGTTTACCAATTAACCAGCTTTTTGATATTCGCTCAGAATTCCCTCGCGAACGCCATAGCTGGAAAAGGTAATAAGCCACGGCTGAATGACCGCGATAAGTTCGCTCAGAACCATAGCCGCCATAGGAAGGCTCGCCGCCCGGCGGCGTATTTTCCGCCCCATTTTCTTGAAAGCCGACGCGTTGCTGGCCGCCATGATTTTTATCGCTGGAGCGGCTCTTGCCGCGGCAACGGTATGGCCGTGCACGAAGGGTGATTTTGGGCTTTTTTGCTTACGTAGTACGCGGGCCACGGCGCGCCAGCTTCCGCCTATGGGATAGAAAACAGGCTCTCCGCGACGCAGCCACTTAATGCGTTTGAGGCGTTGATGGAGAATATACGCGGCTTCCATAGGATCCGCCCCGGCTTCGGCTGCCAAGGTTAAGTTGCCGAGAGGGAGAGATGTTACATGAACAACCCGGCCATTCTTGAGCTGCGCCAATTCGAGGCTGCCGCCGCCAAGATCGCCGCAAACGCCCGTTGCGTACGGCCAGCTTACACAAACGCCTTTTGCGCCGAGCGCGGCCTCGCGCTTGCCGGAAACGATTTTTATTTTATAGCCGAGAGACATTTCGGCACGGCGGTGAAAACTTTTGCCTTGGGGCGTATGGCGGACTTGCCGCATAGCGGCTGTGGCAATGGCGTATACTTCTTTGACTTTTTCCCGGACAAGAATTTTTTTAAATCCGGCCAACACTTTCAATGTTCGCATGATTGCAGACGCGTCGAGGCGTAAATGATCGTGGCGCAAGCCTTTGGCAAGTCCGCACCGCGCCTTCTTTTGGCGGATGACTTCGGGTCGGAGTGCGGCGGCATTATAAATAACAAGACGCACGCTGTTTGAACCGATATCGACAACGGCAAAGGAGTGTGGTGTTTTTTGTTTTTGGGTCATGTTTTATGTTTAAGGCTTAACTTCGGAGGCGGGTGTTTTTTACGCAGGCCTTCCCCGCGACCCGACAGGCTGGGGTTGGTCATAAAGTATTCATGCGCGCTGAAATCCTCTTCAGGGTTGATCGCGCGGTTATAGCTGCCATCCGGCATAAGAATCCAGCTCTGGCGCGTGTCCTTGAAATTGGCCACCATAATTTGTTCTAGAAGCTGGCGGCGGACGGTCTCGTTTTCGATGGGAACGAGCGTTTCGATGCGGCGATCGAGGTTGCGTGTCATCCAGTCGGCGGTGGATATAAAAACTTTGGCATGGTCGGAGGGCAGGGCGTGGCCGTTGCCGAAGGCGAAGATGCGGCTGTGTTCCAGAAAGCGCCCGATGATGCTTTTGACACGGATGTTTTCGGAAAGGCCCGGCACGCCCGGACGCAGGCAGCATGAACCGCGCACGACAAGGTCGATCTGGACGCCTTTCTGTGCGGCGCTGTAGAGCCGGTCGATCATTCCGGGGTCGGATAGCGTATTCAGCTTAGCCCAAATGTGCGCGGGCTTTCCGTCTTTCGCGTGCGCGATTTCAGCGGCGATTAAATTATAAAGGGTGGAGCGCAACGTAAGCGGCGCAACGGAAAGTTTAAAAAACGCCCCCGGTTTGGCATACCCCGTCGTATAGTTGAACAAGGCCATCGCGTCCTGGCACAATTCATAATCACTCGTGAAGAAGGAGAGATCAGCATAAACCCGCGCGGTGTCGGGGTGATAGTTGCCCGTGCCGAAATGCGCGTAACTGCGCAAAACGTTTTCTTCCTGCCGGATGATAAGCGTCATTTTCGTATGCGTTTTCAGTTCGCGAAAACCGAAGACAACCTGTGCGCCGGCATGTTCAAGATCGCGCGCCCAACGGAGGTTCGCTTCCTCGTCAAAGCGCGCTTTAAGCTCGACCATCGCCGTCACGGATTTCCCGGCTTCGGCAGCTTCGATTAACGCGCGGACAATGGGTGAATCCTTACTGGTGCGATACAGCGTTTGCTTGATGGCCACGACGTTGGGATCGTTGGCGGCTTGCCGCAGCAAATTAAGCACGACATCGAATGTTTCATAGGGATGATGGACGATGATGTCCTTCTTGCCGATGGCCGCGAAACAATCGTCGTTATACTCACGGATGCGTTCCGGAAAGCGGGGCTCGTACTCCGGGTAAACCCATTCCGCGTTGTCGCGCACGGCCATTTGGCGGAGATCGGCGTAGCGCAATAAATCGCCAAGAACTACAATATGTTCCGGGGATACATTCATGTGGTTCATCAGCGCTTGGCGAAGAACCTGTGGCATGGCTTCCGTGATGAGAAGGCGCAAAACCGCGCCGCGCGTGCGCGACTGGATGGCGCTTTCAAATGAACGCACAAAATCCGTGCGATTGGCGACTTCATCAAGGTGGATTTCGCTGTCACGTATTACTTTGAAAGACGCGGCGTCCAAAATGGTTGAATCCGGGAACAAACGATGAAGATTGCGCTGGATGACGGTTTCAAGGGCCACAAAACGCACCGAGCCGTCTTTGGACGCGGGGAGCCGGATGAAACGTTTCAACTGCGTTGGCAAAGGCACGATGTTGATCAACGGTGTGGCCTGCTGTGGCGACTGGAGGCGCACGGCCAGCGCAAGGTAACAATTCGGTATGGACGGAAAAGCGTGCAGCGGATCGGCTGCCAAAGGAGTCAGCGCGAGCAGGACGTTGTCGGTGAAATAGCCATCCAGCCAATGATGCTCGTCGGCGTTCAGGTCTTCGGGATTGACGAGGATGATGCCTTCGTCTGCCATTTTGTGCCGCAGGCTGTGCCAAGCGGTTTGCATATCGCTGATTAGTTTTGAAAGCGCGTCGTTGATGACTTTCAACTGCATTTCAGGCGTGCGCCCGTCGATGGAGCGTGCATTATCGTGCCGCGCCTGCAGGTCTTCGATGCTGGCGACGCGTACAGCAATGAACTCGTCCATGTTGCTGGCGCAAATGGCGAGAAAACACAGGCGTTCGAGCAATGGATGGCGCGTATTGGACGCTTCTTCCAATACGCGTCGGTTGAACGCGATCCAGGACAGCTCGCGGTTGAAAAATCGTTTGGGATCGTCGTGGGCGATCGGTCCGTGAGACATGGGGGGCACTGGAAGGGCTCAGGAGGCGTGACGAAGTATTCAAGCACGGGGTGGTTAACAAGTTTTTACGCGCCCTGAACCTGCCCCGAACCCGCTCTGAACCTGCTCTAAACCTGCCCTGAAGTCGTTTTGACCGTGTTTTGATTCCGCTTTTCGTCTGTTCGCTGGGGGCTGAATGCCATGTCTATGCTACTGAAATGCCCCAGTTTTGCCATGCTGAACCCTTATATTTAACGCTTAGAAGGGTCCTTTTTGCGCTATAATGAGGCTGCATCCGGCCCTTCAGGGAGTGAAGAAAATGCAGAAACTTCTGCTCACAACAGCCATCATCGCCGCGCTTGGAACCGCCGCTGCGCCCGCTTATGCAGGCGATAACGAGCTTTTGGGAACGCTGGGCGGCGCGGCGCTGGGCGGTTTTGTGGGCCATCAATTCGGACACGGCGCAGGCCGTTCCGTCGGCACGGGGGTGGGCGTTCTGGTGGGAGGCCTGATCGGCAACAATGTTGGACGCTCGATGGATTATGCCAATCGCCGTTATTATTCAGGTGGTTACTCGGGCGGTTACTACAGCTACTCATCCCATCCGCGCTATGCGTATTCCTATTACGAGCCCATGTATGTTGCGCCGCCGGCACCTCCGCCGCCGCGCGTCGTTTACTACGAGCCGCAAGTGGTTGAATACCGTTACACTTCGCCCGCGATTGTGAGCGAAGGTTATGTCGGTTCGTCCTCTTCGCGCTACTGCCGCGAATACACGCAGCAGGTGCGCATCAACGGTCAACTTCAGGAAACCTACGGTACCGCCTGCCTGCGGCCGGACGGCAGCTGGCATATCGAACGTTAAGCTTAAATTTTTCTAGACCCCCGGGGAGCCGGATGTACGCTTCCCGGGGTTTTTTTCGTTTGCGTACCCAATGGGCGCGATCCGCGTACCTGGAATTACCGGGCTGTGGACCCGTTCAGACCCCAAAAAGCCGCTTTGGGTACCCGTTTGAACGCACTATAAATCGGTCGCATGAGCGTTTCTTTAACCAACACCGACTGGCGGTTGAGCGACTTCGACTATGAGCTGCCCCCTGAGCGCATCGCCGCCGAACCGGCGAAGCCGCGCGACCGCGCGCGCCTGTTGCATGTGCGCCTGGACGGCTTCGGCGACCATCATGTGTACGAACTTGCGGATCTGCTGCGCCCGAATGATCTGCTGGTGATAAACGACACGAAAGTCATTCCCGCGCGTTTGTATGGGGCGCGGGGCGGCGTGAAGGTTGAGGTTTTACTTCATAAAAAAGATGACACAACGGGAACATGTTGGCTGGTATTAGCAAAACCCGGAAAGCGGTTGCGCCTGGGCGATGTGATCAACTTCGCGCCGGATTTTAGCGCGACTGTTCTGGAAAAACGCGAAGAGGGCGAAATTCTTTTGCGCTTTTTGTGCGACGACGCCACGCTTTTGAAATTACTTGAACGCTACGGCCATGTGCCGTTGCCGCCTTATATCAAAAGGCCGCAAGGCGACACGGCGGAAGATCATGAAAATTACCAGACAGTTTACGCCAAACGCGAAGGCGCAGTCGCCGCGCCGACGGCAGGCTTACATTTTACGCCGGAACTTTTTGCCAAGCTGGACGCCAAAGGCATTGAGCGCGTGACAGTGACGCTGCATGTGGGGGCTGGGACGTTTTTGCCGGTGAAAGTCGATCGCATCCGCGATCACGTCATGCACGCAGAGTGGGGCGAGGTTTCGGCGGCTGCGGCTGAGAAGATCAACGCCGCGCGAGAAGGGGGCCGCCGCATTGTCGCTGTTGGCACGACGGCACTGCGTGTGCTTGAAACAGCCGCGAACGATAAGGGCTTTGTCAACCTGTTCACCGCTGAAACGTCGATTTTTATCTATCCGGGTTATCGTTTTAAGTGCGTCGATGCCCTGATGACGAACTTTCACCTGCCAAAATCGACGCTGCTCATGCTCGTATCGGCTTTTGCCGGTTTTGAACGTATCCGCGAGGCTTACGCGCACGCTCTTGCGCAAAAGTACCGGTTCTATTCCTATGGAGATGCGATGCTGTTAGATCGCGATAAGACATTGATCTAATAGGCTTATTAGGTTACATGCTTTTCTATCGATTTTTCCGCTAAGGAGGTGTGAATGTCTGGTTTTTTACGCGCTTTTGTTCTCTGCCTTTTTATGGCCGTTAGCTCATTCACATTTGCTCAGAATTCATCCCCCGAAATGGCTATCGAATTGGGGGATATGACCGATACCCGGTCAACGAAAAAATCATTTTGGCAACTTGAAATCGAATTGAAGCTTTCCGAGGAATTGCTTAAGACGGCGCGAAAAATTGGCAAACCGATTATCACAAAGGCTCTAGATGATAAAGGATTGGATATTCGCGCTAAAGATCAAAAAGACAAAAACGACCCTTTTTTTACTAAATCTTTTAAAGATGTAAAAGAAGATATAAAGGTCAAGTTGCGCACCCCCTCGAGACAAGCAGCAACCATTACGCTTGAAGGGTATGTTCCTGTCTATATACCTTCCGAGGATAAAACTTCCATCATGGTGGTCGATAATATTTCCGCAAATTATGGGATATCATATGACCTCGATAAAGAGGCAACGACAAAAATAGTCGTTTACGATAAACAGCGTGCCCTTGAAAAGAAACTCGCCGAAGAAAAACAAACCGCTTCAAAAAAAAACAATGAAAAAGCGCCGAAAGATCTTGGGGAAGGAATGGCCGAGCTTTTCTCTGGAATGATTTCTTCCTTTGGGGCGATGGGTGACATGGGCGAAAACGACCTGATGTTTGTCACAACAGACTCAAAACAGCGCATAATCGGTGTTCAGTTGGCGGACGCTGCGGGAAAGCCGGTCAAAAGCTCAGGACATGGGGCTTGGGGAACGCCGGAAGAATATACTTATGTTTATAATTACACGAGCCCAATTCCTCAGAACGCTAAACTGTATGTCTTTGTCGCTACCCCTCAATCGCTGATCAATGTTCCTTTTGCGTTTAAGGATGTTCAGTTGCCCTGAAAGATATATTAGATATGACCCAATTTTCCTTCACCATTTCAGCCAAAGACAACGCCGCGCGGCGCGGGCGCGTTCGCACGGCGCATGGGACGTTTGAGACGCCCGCGTTTATGGCGACGGCGACGGCCGCGACGGTGAAGGCGATGATGCCGGAATCCGTGCGCGCGACGGGAGCCGAGTTGGCGATTTGCAACACGTATCATCTCATGTTGCGTCCGGGCGCTGAGCGCGTGGCCGAGTATGGCGGGTTGCACACGTTTATGAACTGGCCGGGGCCGATTGTGACGGATTCCGGCGGTTATCAAGTCATGTCGCTCGCGGCGTTGCGCAAGATGACCGAAGACGGCGTGACGTTCCGTTCGCACTGGGACGGCAGCGAGCATCATTTGTCGCCTGAGCGGTCGATTGAAATTCAGCGTTTACTGGATAGCGACATTGCGATGTGCCTTGACGAATGCACGCCGCATCCGGCGACGCAGGAGGAAGCGGCGGAATCCATGCGCCTCTCGATGCGCTGGGCCGAGCGTTGCAAGGCGGCTTTCAAAGTGCGCGACGGTTACGGCTTGTTCGGCATTGTGCAGGGCAGCGTTTATCCGGCATTGCGCGCGGAGTCTGCGGCGGCGCTTACGCGTATCGGTTTTGACGGGTATGGCATCGGTGGCCTTGCGGTGGGTGAAGGCCAAGACCTTATGTTCCAGATGCTGGACGTGACGGTGCCCCAGTTGCCCGAGGATAAGCCGCGCTATCTTATGGGTGTGGGAAAGCCGGATGATATTGTGGGTGCGGTGCTGCGCGGCGTGGACATGTTCGATTGCGTCATGCCGACGCGCTCGGGCCGGACGGGGCAGGGCTTTACGCATCGCGGTACGATCAATATTCGCAACGCGCGGCATGCAAACGATAAACGGCCTTTGGATGAACAATGTGCATGTCCGGCATGCGCGCAATACACGCGCGCTTACCTGCATCATCTGTTCCGGAATGAGGAGATGATGGGGCCGATGCTGCTGACGTGGCACAACCTGCATTATTACCAGAACCTCATGCGCGAGTTGCGTGAAGTTATTGAAGGGAAACGGTTGCAAGCCTTTGCGGCCGCCTTTGCCGAGGAACAGGCCAGGGGCGATATTCCGGCTGTGTAGCTGGCGTCATTCCCGAAGTCGCGAAGTGGCTGTCGGGAATCCATTTTTCTTTCAACAAGATGGATCCCCGCCTTCGCGGGGATGACGCTTTCACTTAACGATGAAATGCTTTAGGCTAAGGCTATGAAAAAGTTGCTGATATTATTCCTGTTTTTTGCGCTGGGCACCGTAGCCCATGCCGCCGAAACGGATGGCGGGGAAGAGGCGAAAGGCTCGTCGGGTTTGCCGTTGCCGCGTTTTGCGTCGCTGCGTGTCAACGAGGTCAACTTGCGCACGGGGCCGGGGATGCGCTATCCGATCGATTGGGTTTTTATCAAGCAAGGTTTGCCAGTGGAGATCACGGCGGAATACGACATTTGGCGGCGTGTGCGGGATTCGGAAGGCACGGAAGGCTGGGTGCACAAAGCGGCGCTGACCGGGAAGCGCGCGGCCATCGTTACTGGGGCGAAACGCGATATGCGCAAGGACGACGAAGCAAACGCGCCTGTCGTTGCGCATCTGGAAGTCGGCGCGATTGGCCAAATTCTGTCGTGCAAGCCCGTATGGTGCCGCGTGAAGTTCGGCGACATTAAAGGCTATTTGCGCAAGACCGAATTCTGGGGCGCTTATGCGACGGAGGTTTTTGATTGAGGCGATTATATTAGATGAAGGAAGAAAAAAAGAGCCCCTCTCCCCTTGCCCTCCTTCGCTAAAGCTACGGAGGGTCTTGGTACAGGTCTCGCCGTAGCGCGTAGCGCGAAGGCGGAAGGGAGAGGAAGCAAAATCTTGGCGTTACGAAGTAACGGCTTAGATTTTGCAGGTGAGGGGTCAGCTTTTTACATACCCCTCCCCTAACCCCTCCCTCAAGGGGAGGGGGACTGAGTTGCACTTGTTTTATGGAAGTTTTTGACTGATGGCCGAAATACGAAAACTTACTCCGAACAATCTTGAATCATGGAAAGCTATGCGGCTGGAAATGCTTCGGCTTTATCCGGAATCTTTCGGGGAAACTGTTGAAGAATATGAAACAAGATCGGATGACCAACATTTATCAAGGTTTATAGATGGGGCCATTTTCGGCGCTTTTGAAAAAGATGAGCTGATTGGCGTGGCCGGATTTTATATTAGTAAAGCGCCTAAGATGCAGCATCGCGGCAATCTCTATAGCGTTTACGTTAAACAGGCTTACTGGGGAAAAGGCCTCGCCGATAAGCTATTGAAAGCCGTGATCGATCACGCCGTGGCTTGTGGCGTTATGCAGATTCACTGTACGGTGGTGACAAGCAAATCGAAGGCCATTAAGCTTTATGAGAGGCATGGTTTTGTCACTTATGGGACGGAACCGCGATCCCTGAAGACGGATGGGAAGTATTTCGACGCACACTTGATGGTGAAAAAAATCAAATGACACATTCCCTTCACAACCGCACGATCCTTCTCATTATCTCCGGCGGGATTGCGGCCTATAAAACGCCCGATCTCATTCGCCGCTTGCGCGACGCGGGGGCTCAGGTGCGTTGCGTTTTAACGGAAGGCGGCGCGCAGTTTATTACAACGACATCCATCGCGGCTTTATCGGGCGAGAACGTGCACTCGGAAATGTTTACGGCTGCCGGTTCGACACGCATCGATCACATCCATCTTACGCGCGAGTCTGATCTTGTCGTTGTGGCTCCGGCGACGGCGAACCTGATGGCGCGCATGGCGCATGGCCTGGCGGACGATCTGGCGGCAACGCTTTTGCTAGCCACGAACAAGCCCGTGATGATTGCGCCGGCCATGAATTCTATGATGTGGCAACACCCCGCGACGCAGGCAAATGTCGCCATTTTACGCAAACACGGCGTGATGATTGTCGGTCCGGCCAAAGGCTCGCTGGCTTGCGGCGAGGAAGGCGAGGGCCGTATGGCGGAAATCGCGGATATTCTCACGGCCGTTGAAAAACATTTTGCGAAGCCGGGTCCATTATCCGGTAAACGCGCGCTGGTGACCAGCGGCCCGACGTACGAGCCGCTCGATCCCGTACGTTTCATCGGCAATCGTTCATCCGGCAAGCAGGGGCATGCGATTGCGGCCGCGTTGGCGCGGCAGGGCGCGAAGGTTACTCTGGTGACCGGGCCGGTGACTCTACCTGAACCTGTTGGCGTGAAAACCATACATGTCGATACGGCGCATGACATGCTGACGGCTTGCGAAAAGGCATTGCCCGTCGATATCGCGGTGTGCGCGGCGGCGGTGGCGGACTGGCGTCCCGTCAAGGCGGCGAAAGAGAAGATCAAAAAGGGCAAGGGGAAACCGGCGGTCGATTTGACGGAAAACCCGGATATTCTTGCCACGCTTTCGCAAGCCAAGAAAAAGCGGCCTCATCTCGTCATCGGCTTTGCGGCCGAAACCAACAACATGGTCGAACTCGCGTCCGAGAAGTTCCAGCGCAAGAAATGCGACTGGATTCTCGCGAATGAAGTCGGCGACGGCAAAGCTTTCGGCGAGGACGAAAATGAGATGATCCTGCTGCGCGCGACCGCCAAGGGCAAGGTGAAGCCTGAACTCTGGCCTCGCCAGAGCAAGGAGCAAATCGCTCGCCAGTTGGTGGAAGAGATTGTTGCCGAGTTCAAAAGAAAATAGGGAGTTGTTCTGTATGTCGAGAGTTTCCATTGCCATCACCACGCTGCCTCACGCGCAAGGTTTAGGTCTGCCCGCTTATGCCACCGAACATGCGGCCGGGATGGATCTTTGCGCGGCGGTCGATGCCGATATGGTCGTGGCTCCCGGCGCGCGCGTGCTTGTGCCAACGGGATTGGCGATTGCGTTGCCGGATGGCTATGAAGCGCAGATCAGGCCGCGCTCCGGCTTTGCGCTAAAAAACGGGATTTCTGTGCTGAACAGCCCCGGCACGATCGATGCCGACTATCGCGGCGAGGTGAAGATCATTCTCGCCAATCTCGGGACGGAGCCGTTCACGATCACGCGCGGCATGCGTATCGCGCAGATGGTTGTGGCGGCTTATTCGCGCGTAACGTGGCAAGCGGTGGATCAGTTGCCGGAATCCGAACGCGGCGCGGGTGGCTTTGGCTCAACGGGCGTTTTAAAGAGGGCTTAGACTGCCGGTATTTTTTTCCGGCTCGGGCTCAATCCCAGCCAACCGGTCACAAGCCGCTTCCAACTTGTCATAAAGCTGGCGCATCATTTCCGTGCGCGGCAGGCCTGCCGGGATCGGCGGCAGAAACTCAATCGTGATCAAGCCGGGCTTTTTGATGAAACTGCCCTTCGGCCAGAAAAGGCCGGAGTTCAGTGCCATCGGCACGACGGGCAGCTGAAGCTCCTGATATAGGGCCGCGACGCCGACTTTGTAGGGCTTTTTGACCCCGGGAAGCAGGCGCGTGCCTTGCGGAAAGATGATGATCTTGCGGCCGTCGGCCTTGGCCTGGCGCGCGGCTTCCATCATGCGCGTGAGCGTTTTCGAACGCCCGCCCCGGTCAATCGGGATCATGCCCGAACGCTTCGCATACCAGCCCCAGACGGGCAGGCGCAGAAGTTCTTCCTTAAGCACAATAGCGGGATCATAAAACATTAAGTGCAATTTGCACGTTTCCCATGCCGACTGGTGCTTGGCCGCGATGATGCAAGCGCCTTCGGGAATGTGTTCGAGTCCGATGACTTGATAGCGGATGCCGCCGATGTTGCGTTCGATCCAAGACAGATGGTTTTGCCAGAAGCGAATACCATAAAAAAGCATCCGCTTGGGCAACAGCAAAAACCACAAGAGACCAAAACAAAGGAAAAACGTCCAGCCGAAGAAGGCGACGTTTAAAGCCAGCGAACGCAACCCCGCCAAAATGCGTTTCATTAAGGCATCCCCAATTCAAGACGCAAGAGCGCATAGAGATATTTATTATATTCAAGGATGAGCAAACTGGCCGTGCCCACACGGTACCACCAACCGTCAAGCTTCACGGTTTCCGGGATCACAGCGTGCGGCGTGATTTTTATATCCGGCATGACTTTCTGAAAGATCAGCATGCTTCGCGGCATGTGATAATGCGCCGTAACAAGACGAAGGTTCTGGAACCCTTCGGCTTTCATCCACGTTTCCGTTTCCTCGGCGTTGCCGATGGTGTTGTCGGCTGTGTGGCCAAGCGAAATGCAGCAATCGCGCAATTCCTGCGGCACGGAATGCTTGGCGAAAACCTGGTCGGGCTTCAGGCCCGTCGGCACGCCGGACACCAGAAGCTTCTGGCCTTTACCTGCCGTGAGCAACTGAAGGCCGGTCGCGAGGCGCTCGCTGCCGCCCGTCAGCACTACGATGGCTTGCGCTGACGGCAAGGCGGAATCGATGGCTGGTTCGCCGAAGTAGCCGATCGTCGCGACAAAAAGAGCCAGCCCCGTCAGCCATGCAACGGCGATGAGGGTAAAGAACGGAAGGATCAGAGTGTAAATAAAACGTTTGGTAGTCATGGCATTTGCTTGAGCAAACTTAGCACGGAATACCGCGCTGTCACTACGGCCACGATGACGGCCGCAACAGGAACAAGAGCCATGATGCCGATGGATACTAGCCATGAAACGTTAAAAGCCGGGGGCTGAGGGCCGAAATGGCCATATAAAACCAACAAAAGGCCTGCCGTCAGCAAAGCGAGAACAAAACCCCCAACCGCGGCCGGCCATGCCAAACGGCATGTGTGGAACTGGAACTGGCACGCGATGTCTGTGTTCACTGTGCCAATGAGGTGCAACAGATCAAGCGTCTCACGCTGAACGGCCATGACCGCGCGGCAGATAAGAATGATCGTTATGATCAACGTGAAGCTCGTCAATACAATCATCAACCCGCCCAATACACCAAAACCCTGAATAAGATGCTGTAAAGGTGCCAGTTCTTCCGCGTGGTTGTTAACTTGAGCTTCCGGTGCAATGGCGGCGAGTTTGTCTTGAAGGACATTCGCCTCGATGGTTTGTTGCGCGCCCATCCGCACATCGATAAGGACCGGCAGCGGCAAGGAACGAAGCACGGCAGGCTCATTAATCCAGGGCTTAAGAAGCTGCGCTGTCTCTTCATCGGATAAAGGCATGACTTCCGCAACGCCGGGCAACGTCCTTAATGCACTCACGATTTTTTGCGTCCGTTCAACCTGGGCTTTGGGGGCATCTGACGGGGATGGGGGGATTTCGATGGTAAAGCTTCCCTGCAGGTCGTGGCTCCAGACAAAAGCCATTTTGGCTATCGAAATCTGCGCAGCCAAGGCAAGTGTTGCGAGATAAACCATGATGGCCATGATCGCCGCGAACATCAGACCAAGCCGCTGTTGTCGAAAAGCTGTCGCGAAAAGATTGTCAGGCAAAGCCATGGTTCAGGCAACCTGGGCCATGTTGGACAGCAAATAACCGCGATCCAGCTGCAATTCCGGAAAACCGAGATGTTCAACGACGGATCGCTGGTGCGTTGCCAGAAGTATGGTTGTGCCCATTTTGTGCAGTTCGACAAAGAGATAAAGTAATTTGATCGCTGAAGAATCATCGACATTACCTGCCGGTTCGTCCGCCAGCAGAAGCTCAGGTTTGTTGACAACAGCGCGGGCGATCGCGACGCGTTGTTGTTCGCCCCCTGAAAGTTCGTGCGGATAAGCGCTGAGACGCTTGCCTAAGCCAACCCAACGCAACATTTCGGTTGCGTTTGCGATAGCTTGGTGCTCATCGACACTGATTAAACGCAAAGGCAAAGCTGTATTTTCAAGCGCCGTAAGGTGGTGAATAAGCCGGAAGTCCTGAAAGACAATACCAAGCCGCCGCCGCAAATTCTGTGTTTCTGTTGCCGGCAGATAGGCAACATTTTGCCTGAAGACGTTGACATGTCCTTTCGTTGCGTGCTCACCGCGATATATCAGGCGGAGCAAGGATGATTTTCCCGCGCCGCTCGGTCCAGTCAGGAAATGAAAGGATCCACGCGCAATACCAAAATTGATATCCGTCAAGACCGGCCGTCCTTGACCGTATTGCAGAGAGACATGATCAAAAGTGACAAGCATGAGGCTATATAGGGTTAACGACAAAAAGCAGATACTAACTCTAGCTTCTGCTATGGGCTGGTGAAAGGCCGAATTCGAGAGGTAACTTTGTATACTAAATTGGGAAAAAGGCGAAAGTAATTCTCTGGAAATTTATTGTAAAAACCCTTGCAAAAAGAGTACAGTATGCACCAAAGTATGTATCGATCATTTATAACGCATTTTGTATTTGTCCGTGATTTAGCCGGAAATAGGAGAAAAATAGATATGGGTATTCACTCATATTGGCTCCCAAGAAAGATATGTGGACATGATGCCCTTTTGGCTGGGGCAAATGTTGCTATTCAAGAAAAAAACGCCACGAGCATGAAAGCCTTTTGTCGTGAATTTATTGAACTTAATGGGGGTTGTTTTGATGGCGAGTGTTTTGCACAAGCAGTTCAATTATTGGATGCTTTGTCTTTGTTGGGAAAGAGTCAATATAAGCGAGTCGTAGATCTTGCTTCCGATTTGGGCGAAACGGTTATTAATCTCCCTGAACAACGCCGCCAGATTTTTCGATTGCTGGCTTTAAACATGACACGGGCAAATGATGTTGCCGATTATGATATGGCTCAATACTCAGGGGCTTTTGCGTCCAATTTTGCGCTTCCGGACCAGAAGGCTGAGGTTATTAGCTTTTACAAGCCTCTTGAGCTGGCGCTTGGAAGCGTGTTGTACAGATGGAGCGCAACAAAGGGTTTCGATTACAATGACTTTAACGCTAATGATGTGCTTGCGTGCGCCGCTATTTATAAGCGGGCCTTTGGGGAAGCGGCTCATGCAATCAATCTGGCGGCGTTTGTTGCCCAAAAGACGCCGGTTTTCCGTCGGCGTTTGGAGGGGCTTTGTCATAACTGGCTGCTAAGCCGGGAATGTGCGCAGACCGATTTCAAAGAATTGAAAGCGTCTTTGGGATTTGCTCCGACAAAGGTTTGTGAGGGCGAAAAAGAAATCGTTTCTTTTCCTTCCTTTCCATCGAAGCGACCGCAAAGCCCAACAGCCAGACACACCAGAGCGCGGGCAATAAGCGTTTTGGCCAGCTATACAAGGTAAGCATATAGCTTTTACCCAAATACATGTCAGGTCAAAGGGTTAATTGAGTCTTTTTCAGGCTCAATATTGCCTCTTTCCCCATTATTTCCCTATAACAGAAGGGATGATTCTTACCTGCTCGAGCTGCAAGTCCAATTACCTTGTGCCTGCGACCGTTTTTGCTTCCGGACCGCGCCGAGTGCGGTGCGCGCGCTGCGGCTTTACATGGCAAGCTGATTTGCCTCCTAAAATTACGGCCGTTCTTGCGGCTATGACCGAACCTGAAAAAGAAATAAACCAATCGTCACTTTCCCTGGCACAAGACCCAACTGCGCCATCTATGTCTTCGGATGCCATACAAAGGGTTTTACCCCCCATTCCACCCGGTTCAAATTTGCCAGTCATCAGGCCATCTTTACGGAGGAAGGTTTTGCGTTATACGGGAATTTTTTTGGCGGCAGGCCTTCTTTTTGGCGGCATAGCTTTTGTTGTGTGGCGGGTTCCGACGTTAAACATCCCATGGGCTAAATGGGCTCTTGTTTTTGATGAAGCTGATCGCAGTGCGCAATGGATAGGCGATGGATTTAGCCTGCAGCAAGTCCGTTCGGAGCGACGCTTTGAGACTGGTGCTATGAGGCTCTTTGTGGAGGGGGAGGTGCATAACGATAACCCCGAAACCAAGCCTGTCCCTGATATTATGGTTGTTGCCATCGGCTCGAATGGCTCTAAAATCGAAAGCTGGCGCATTCCTGCGCCTGTGGCTACATTGTCTGCTGGCGCGGATGCCTCTTTCAAGTTTTCCACGCTTTCGCCAGAGAGTACGGTTGTGGAGATAAATTTGAGTTTTGTTGATGAGTCCCAAACTGAGTAAAGGACCTATGAGCGCTGAAACAAATCTTAGCCCTGATGTTCGGCTTCTCGTCGCGGAGGATAATCCTGCCGTGCGCGAGTTCATTGTGCGTTCGCTCCAGTCGACAGGCGCGACGGTTGCGGATGTAGCAGATGGGCAACAGGCACTGGATGTATTGTCACGCGAAAAATTTGACGTGCTTGTGACCGATATCGTCATGCCGAATGTAGACGGAATCGCCTTGGCCTTGAAAGCTGTGCGCTTATATCCCGATCTGCGCATTGTTATGATTTCTGGATATGCGCAGGAGCGCATGCGTGCCCACAATCTTGATGCGCTGGTGCACCGGATTATTGCCAAGCCATTCTCTCTTGAAGAAATCTGCGAGGCTGTTAAAGACGCTCTAGCCCTTCCTTCCGGCACAGCCTAATTGAATAATCAGGAGCTTTGGATGAATCAACCTATTCGTAAAGCCGTTTTCCCTGTTGCGGGATTGGGCACCCGTTTTCTGCCGGCCACAAAAGCCATGCCAAAGGAAATGCTTACGCTTGTCGATAAACCGCTCATTCAGCATGCGGTCGATGAAGCGCGTGCGGCCGGAATCGAACAATTTATTTTTGTAACCAGCCGCGGCAAGGGCGCGCTGGAAGACCATTTTGATGGTAACGGCGACCTAAAGCGTACGCTTGAAGCGCGCAACAAACTCCGCGAATTGGAACTATTAAAAACGACGGATATAGACTCCGGGCAGTTGTTGTTTACGCGCCAGCGCGAGCCATTGGGCCTTGGGCATGCGGTATGGTGCGCGCGTCATCTTGTCGGTAATGAACCGTTTGCCGTTTTACTGGCGGATGACGTGGTGCTGGCCGATAAGGGTTGTTTGCAGCAAATGATCGAGGCCTATAATGAAGTCGGGGGCAACGTGGTTGCTGTCGTCGATGTGCCGCGCGAGCAGACAAACCGTTACGGCATTCTGGACGTTGAAAAGGACGATGGGCGTTTGGTTAAGGTGCGAGGTCTTGTTGAAAAACCTGCGCCTGAAAAAGCACCGTCAACGCTTTCCATTATTGGGCGTTATATACTGCAGCCGGAGATTTTTGCGGAGCTTGAGGCAAAAAAGGCGGGCGCTGGCGGAGAAATCCAGTTGACCGACAGCATGGCTCGTTTAATCGGCAAGCAACCGTTCCATGGCCTTCGTTATAAAGGCACGCGCTACGATTGCGGCGACAAGGTAGGGTTTATTGAAGCCAATGTGGCATTTGCTTTGGCGCATCCGGAGATGAGTGGACGGGTCCGCGAAGCTATACGGAAGATCATTAACTAAGAGGATTCCATGAAGATTGTCGTTGTGGGCGCCGGTTATGTCGGCTTGGTCTCGGCCGCTTGTTTTGCTGAATTTGGCGTAGATGTCACGGGCGTTGATCAGGATGCCGGACGTGTCGAACGTCTTCAACGCGGCGAGATACCGATATTCGAGCCTGGTCTTGATGAGCTGGTTTCTAAGTCCATGCGCGCAGGAAATCTGCGTTTTACCATGGATCTTGGTCCGGCCGTTGCCGAGGCTGATGCCGTTTTCATCGCCGTAGGCACGCCCACGCGGCGCGGCGATGGTTATGCCGATCTGAGTTATGTGTATCAGGCCGCGCGCGACATTGCGAAACATATTACGCGTTATACCGTCATTGTTACCAAATCGACCGTACCAGTGGGGACAGGCCGCGAGATCAAGAAAATCATTCGCGAGGCGCGGCCGGATGCCGATTTCGACGTGTGTTCGAACCCCGAATTTTTACGCGAAGGCGCGGCGATTAACGACTTTATGCGACCGGATCGCGTCGTCATCGGATGCGAAACCGAACGCGCGGCCGCAGTCATGCGCGAACTGTATCGCCCGCTGTATTTGATTGAAACCCCGATGGTAGTAACAAATTTGGAAACGTCCGAATTGACCAAATATGCCTCCAACGCGTTTTTGGCGACCAAGATCACGTTCATCAATGAAATGGCCGATTTGTGCGAAAAAGTCGGGGCCGACGTGCAGGTTGTCGCCAAAGGCATGGGACTAGACCGCCGGATCGGGCCGAAGTTCCTGCATGCGGGGCCGGGCTATGGCGGGTCGTGTTTCCCCAAGGATACCCTCGCGCTCGTGCATACGGCGCAAGATAATAAAGCGCCGCTGCGTTTGGTGGAGACCGTTGTTGAGGTAAACAAGAAGCGTAAACATGGCATGGCTGCACGGGTTATCGATGCCTGTGGCGGCAGGGTGAAAGGCAAGACGATCGCGGTGCTCGGTCTGACGTTTAAACCGAATACCGACGACATGCGCGACAGCGTGAGCCTTGATGTTATTCCATTGCTGCAGAAAGCGGGAGCAACGGTTCGCGCCTATGATCCTGAGGGTATAAACGAAGCAAAAAAGCTGCTTGAAGATGTCGTGTGGTGCAAAAATGCGTATGATGCGATGAAAGATGCCGATGCAGTTGCAATCCTCACAGAATGGAACGAATTCCGTGCTCTCGACATCAGGAAAATGAAGAAGCTGTTAAAGCAACCTGTGATGGTCGACCTTCGCAACATCTATAAGCCCGAAGAGATGCGTGCGGCGGAGTTTGCTTACTTTTCGATCGGGCGGATATAATCTCTAACAAATCCTCGGCAGCGGTTCCCCAGCCAACCAATCCACTATGCGGTTGCCGCCAAGCGTAGTGCGCATTTCGACAAAATGATGTTCGTCCAGGACGACATTGCCGATGATTGACGCCTCGCGCCCATATTCATGCGCGCGCATGGCTTTCAAAAGTTTATCGGCGTCTTTTCCAGGGCAAAAGGCAATCAAGCGGCCTTCATTCGCGACATAGAGCGGATCGAGACCCAGGATTTCGCATGCGCTTCGCACTTCCGGACGAACGGCAATGGCTTGCTCATCAAGCCGCATGCCGGCTTTTGCGGTTTGCGCGATTTCGTTGAGCGTTGTCGCCAGACCGCCACGTGTCGGGTCGCGAAGAGCATGAATTTCGGCTCCTGTCTTCAACATACAGGCCACAAGATCATGCAGGGGGGCGCTGTCGGAGATAATCTCACTATCGAAAGCCAGACTTTCGCGTTTCGACATGACGGCCATGCCGTGATCGCCAATTGAGCCACTGAGCAGAATAGCATCGCCTGCCTTCACATTATGCGCGGAGAGATCAACGCCATCGCCAATGACGCCTATGCCAGCCGTATTGATAAACAAGCCGTCAGCTTTACCTTTTTCCACAACCTTCGTATCGCCCGTGACGATTGCCACGTCACATTTCTTTGCAGCTTCAGACATGGATTCAATAATTCGCTTTAGGTCCGCTAATAGAAAACCTTCCTCGAGAATGAATCCGGCCGATAGCCACAAGGGCTTCGCGCCGGACATGGCGACGTCGTTGATCGTGCCATGCACGGCAAGACTGCCAATGTCGCCGCCGGGAAAAAAAGGGGGAGAGATAATGAAACTATCGGTGCTGAACGCAAGGCGGCCTTTGGGTACATCAAGCCGTGCCTGATCGTTGCTTTCGGCCAACGCGGGGTTATCGAAAGCTTTGGCAAAAAGTTGTTCGATGAGCTGTGCCATCGCGCGCCCGCCGCTGCCATGCGTCATGTTCACGCGGCCATTTTTCAGATCAAGAGAGGCGGTCATGCTTTTTTCCTTTGTCTTCCAAAACTGTACCACGCCGCGCAGCTCCCTTCCGATGATACCATGCATGAGCCTATGGGGTTATCCGGTGTGCAGGTCTTGCCAAATAAAACGCAATCGGTCGGCACTTTGGCACCCCGCAGGATTGCGGGGCATTGGCAGGCCGGATTTTCACGTGTTACAACAGGGGCCAGCGGGAAACGTTTTTCAGCATCAAACGCTGCAAACTCTTCGCGCAAACATAATGCGCTGTTGGGGATAATCCCAAGTCCGCGCCATTCAAAACTTTCGCGCAGTTCAAAGACTTCTTTCATAAGCGCCTGGGCCTTGACGTTGCCCTCGCGGCTTACGGCGCGTGTGTATTCGTTTTCGACTTCGGCTCGGCTTTCATTCACTTGTCTGACAAGCATAAGAATAGCTTGCATGACGTCGAGCGGTTCGAAACCTGCGATCACCACAGGCTTGTTGTAGTGCTTTGCCGCTGTTTCATAGGGGATCATGCCAATGATGGCGCTTACATGCGCAGGGCCGACAAAACCGTCCAGAGGCGGCACATCACTGGCCTCGTCCTTTCCGGATTCCAGAAGCCATCCCAACGCGGCTGGCGTAACCACATGGTTGGAAAAAACGGTGAAATTCTTGAGACCCCAATCGCGTGCTTGTTTCACAACAACAGCCGTTGGCGGCGTGGTGGTTTCAAAACCGATGGCGAAAAAGATGACTTGCCGTTGCGGATTCTCTTTTGCAAAGACAAGGGCATCGTGCGGCGAAGTGACCATACGTACATCCGCGCCAGCCGCCTTAGCTTTCAGTAAGCTCACACGTTTGCTGCCCGGCACGCGCAGCATGTCGCCATAAGAGCACAAGGTGGCGTTGGGCATTTGCGCGCGATGAATGGCCGCGTCAACCCGCGCCATGGGCAAAACGCAAACCGGGCAGCCAGGACCGTGGATCATCTTGATTTCCAGCGGCAATAAATCCGGCAGGCCAAAACGGAAAATCGCGTGTGTATGCCCTCCACAAAATTCCATGAAACGATATGTGCGGCCAGGCTTTACCTCAGCATGCAGTGAAATGGCGATGTTTTCGGCCAAATGTCGATCACGAAATTCCTCGATGTATTTCACGAAGCCTTCTCCTTGCGCTTCCCGACCTGCCGGGCCGTAGCTTCGCGAAGGCCGGCTTCATTCATTTCCGCGAAAAGAGCAAGCGTCTTTTCGGCTTCCTCGGGATCGAGACGCGATAGCGCGTAGCCGACATGAACAATCACATAATCGCCAACGGCAACATCGTCCACAAGCGACAGGGAAATCGTGCGCCTTACGCCGCCGACATCGGCGACAGCCATGTTATCGTCCAAAAGTTTCTTTATACGAGCGGGGATGGCAAGGCACATGTTCTCAGGCACTCCCGTTTTCAATCATTAACGCCGCCGCGTAGGCTTGTCCCAATCCGAGAGCGGCGTCGCCCGGCGAAAGCTTTTGCGGAAGCAAAGGTATTAGCCGGGCGGACATCATCCTCGCCGAGAGCCCTTCGCGCAAGACTTTGTTGAAAAAACATCCACCGCCGAGCGCAACAGTGCGTATGCCCGTTTTTTCTGCGGTTTTTTCAGCCCAATCTGCCAGCGCAGCTATTAATGTGCCATGGAAAAGTCCGGATCCTTCTTCAGCAGAAAGAGAAGCTAGTTCTGCAAACAAGGGACGAAAGTCGAGAACAAGGGATTCAGAAAAAGTCCATCCCTTCGGATCGACCTTCGTTTCTTTCACCATCGCCTCAAGGGCCATTGGCGCTTCGCCTTCAAATGTGGCCAAAGGCTTGATGCCGAGCAGGCCGCAAGCGGCGTCGAACAAACGTCCCGCGCTTGATGTTGGCGGGCAGTTGAGATTCCTCTCGAGCATCGTGCCTAAAACCTTCGCGTGGGGAAAAGCGTCATAACGTCTGGCAATTTCATCGCCACGCCCTAAAACCCATAACGCCGCTGCCCCCATGCGCCAGACCTGACGCGCAGCGACGTCGCCGCCGGGTTGAGGCAGGGGCAACAAGTGGCCAAGGCGCTGAAACCCTTTTGCATCCACACGCAGCATCTCGCCGCCCCATGACTCGTTATTGAGGCCAAGGCCGAAACCGTCTAGAGCAAGCCCCAAGACGGGTTGATCAATTCCGTGTTCCGCCATAACGGCGGCAATGTGCGCATGATGATGCTGAATAGCGATTGGCTTAAGGCTGCTCGCAAGCGCAAAACGCGTGCTATGGAAATCGGGGTGAAGATCGTGTGCTACGACAATGGGTTTTTCACCCGCGCCCGCAAATAATTCAGCTACCGTGCGTTCATAACCTTCAATAGCCTCAACGCGATCTAGAGATCCATTGTCACGTGAAATCCATGCTTCTTTTCCTTGTATCAGGCACAGGGCGTTTTTCAGAAAAGCACCCGCGCCGAGAACTGATGGCAATTTTCGCGCGAGGGGGAGGGTAGAAGCAACAGCGTCAGGATGGGACATGTGACCTAAGCCATCCCGTCCATCTGTCCATTCCCTCGCCGGATTTAGCGGACAGTGTAATTGCTTCGAGCTTTGGATTGACTTGCCGCGCATGCGCAAGACAATGATCCACATCAAAAGAAACGTGAGGCAGCAAGTCGGCTTTTGTAAGGATCAGCAACTCCGCCGCGCGGAACATGTCCGGGTACTTGAGCGGTTTGTCGTCGCCTTCGGTGACCGAAAGCAGCACGATCTTTGCCGCTTCACCGAGATCGAACGCCGCTGGGCAGACGAGATTGCCGACATTTTCGATAAAAACTAAACCGCCGTCCAGTTCGCCGGATTCCAGATTTAAATCCTGCAGCGCATGACCGACCATATGCCCATCAAGGTGACAGCCGCGTCCCGTGTTAATCTGCACGGCCTTGACGCCCGTCGAGCGGATGCGCTCGGCGTCGATGTCGGTTTGCTGATCGCCTTCGATAACGGCGGCGGGAAAGCGCCGTTCCGCCAGCGTGCGGGCGAGCAGCGTCGTTTTGCCCGAACCGGGACTGGACATCAGGTTAAGTGCCAGAATTTTGTGTTTGACGAAAAGCGCACGGTTGGCTTCGGCATAGCGGTTGTTGGCGGCGAGGATGTCCTCCTCAACCTTAATAGCGCGTGCTTGATCGGTGCCATGATCGTGCACCGCGCCAATCGGCGCTTCGTGCGCATGGGGATGATCGTGACCGTGTTCGTGGTCATGATCGTGAGAATGAATATTGCATCCGCAGGTGAGACACATCGTCGAATCCTATCCTTAAGGAATAACTCTATTTAACACAGGCTCAGCCGATCATCGAAGGCTTTTTATTAACCATACATTAGACTTGTCGTAATGCTAGAAGCTATTTATGCAGATAATAGAGCCTAATAATTCTCAAACGGCATCTATAAAAAACTCTCGCGATTTATTCGCGCCTGTGCCGAGGTGAGGAACAGAACATGAGTCTCAGGACATGAAGAGGAATTTTGTATGCAGATAGCCGATTGTCAAAAAGACCCGCATTTTATCGAGGTGAACGCGGGGGAGACAACAATTGTTAAGAAATTTCGTCTGTTGGCCGGTCCTCTCGTCTATGGACAGTCAAGGGGATTCCGAACGGCTGAAGACAAACCGAAATTTCCGAGCGTTGATCCTTACGTGGTTACAATTGATGAACTTTTAGCAAGCGCCCGGGAAGATAGACAAGTTTGTGCCGAAAAAAACAATGAACCGCGTGAATGGGCGGATGCCCAGCTTCAGATTTTCGGCGTGCAGACGATTTATTTTTATGAAACAAAATACGGTAATTATTCTCAGCATAGAACTGTTGAATCAATCGTTGATGCCTATCTCGCCGGGGCTGTTATTGCAAGAGAGGTCTTGCATGAGATGGCGTTCTCTTGTTCGTCAAAAGCTCTGCCAAAGAAGCTTGTCGCATGGATGGATGATCGGAGACGAGGGGAATTCCAGGCCAATATACAGGCATGTGCGCATTTTGCCTTGGCCTTAACTTTTGATGAGATTTTGAGGAATCCGGCTAAATTCGACAAGCACTTTACGCGCTATTCGATTTATCCCCTTGATGATTGTTACACGATGGTTCTGGATCGCGAGACGGGCAAGATCCTTTATCCACCGTCTATGGCGGCACGCCCAGGTCCTCCAAAAACGGTCGGCGAACTTATTATGAGCCGTCCTTGGTAGAGTTATTTACCTCACCAACGGCTTATACCTGATCCGGTGGGGTTGGTCGGCGTCGGTGCCGAGGCGGCGGTGGCGGTCGGCTTCATAGTCTTGATAATTGCCTTCGATAACGGCCGCGGGAAAGCGCCGTTCCGCCAGCGTGCGGGCGAGCAGCGTCGTTTTGCCCGAGCCGGGGCTGGACATCAGGTTAAGTGCCAGAATTTTGTGTTTGACGAAAAGCGCACGGTTGGCTTCGGCATAGCGGTTGTTGGCGGCGAGGATGTCCTCCTCAACCTTAATAGCGCGTGCTTGATCGGT